>Ga0209211_10000003_pt1 | contig 1034891 bp, 930 predicted proteins | sample RifGroA2_FD_183992 | JGI IMG/M metagenome (GOLD analysis project Ga0209211, IMG submission 183992) | Groundwater microbial communities from Rifle, Colorado, USA - Groundwater A2 (SPAdes) (version 2) | ecosystem: Environmental > Aquatic > Deep subsurface > Groundwater | place: Rifle... | reverse complement strand
ACTTCTGTTGATAGTCGGAATATGGAGGATTCCATAAGTTGGATGACTTTACCTGAACTGATAGTTTGATAGAAAATCCTTTTGAATTAGTATCTTTAGAAGTGGTATTTGGAAAACAATTTACTACCGTGGAATAATCACCAACGGGTACATTCTTATTAGATGGTTTTCGTCCCGATTTAGGTGGTGTGATTATCACTCGGGTCAGTTCCTGACCCTCGTTTCCATCCCGTAATATCACAGGGATTTTAAAGTGAATAGTTAGTATGTGTACTTTATCAGTATGGTCATATTCAACCACTATTTCCTTTATGACCAATCTCAAGAAGTCCTTCTTAAGGTTGTCCGTAATATCTTGTTTATCCTTTACCTCATCACTGAATCTCTCTATCCAACCAAACCAAAGTTCATCGTTACCAATTTGTTCTAGTGAGTTTCGTAAATCTTTTTAATACATTTACACAGAATAGTATTAAATGGAGTATTAAATGAAAAACACATTACACATATTGATTCGTGTATCCTCTTTAGTCCAAGAAGAACAAGGGTCATCGTTGAAAACACAACGTGAAATTGGAATTGAATTGTCAAAAAAGTTAGGAATGGATTATCAAATTCACAACGAAGGAGGAATATCAAGTTCAACAGACACACTAGAGAATAGACCTGTAATGTTAAACTTACTTAAGTTAATGGATGAGGGAAAGGTCAAAAATTTGTACGTATGGAACACGGATCGACTGTCCCGTAATCAAATCACTTGGTACACTATTCGTCAGAAAATGGTTAAGAATGGTGTTGTGTTGTACACGAGTAACGGTATACACGACACCCAAGACTTTATGGAAAATATGGTATTAGGTATACTCAGTGAAGTTTCCCAATATGACAATAAAGTTCGAACAGAGAGAAGTAGATTAGGGAAAATTGAAAAAGTAAAACTTAATTACTGGAGAGGTGGGGACTGTCCATTCGGTTATATGTTGAAAAGAGATGGTGTTGGAAACAAATTAGTTGAGAATGTTGATGAAAGTAAATGGGTTCAATACGTGTTTAAGGAATATAGTCTAGGTAAGACACTTAAAGAAATTAAGTTTGAACTTGAGTCTAACGGAGTAAGAACAAGAAGAGACAATGTTTATTGGTCTTATGGTTCTTTACAGGTGATGTTGAAAAACGAAACCTATTTAGGATTTGATCATTTTGTAGACAAAAAAACTAAATTAACTATCAAGAACTCAATTCCAAAAATTATATCAAACAGGTTGTGGGATGAGGTTTCTGAAAGGAGAAGATTGAAACTATTGAGAAAAGGTCAGTTAAATAGAACCACTAATTTTTATTTATTTAGAGACTTTCTATTTTGTTCTTGTGGGACTCCAATTGGTGGTAGGATTAAGGTTGATAAGAATGTAAGACATTATTACTGTCCCTTGTCAGAAAGGAAGTTTAATATGAAGGTGGATGATGGGAGGGTTTGTTCTATGAAGAGGTGTTTGAATATACCAACAACTGATGACTTGTTATGGTTAAAAATTATTGAGGTTTTAAGTGATTCAAGTCAACTAAAAGAGATATTCACTAATCGTACTAATATTGGAGAAAGGATAAAGTTTAATGAATTGTCCAATATCCTAGAAAGAAATGAAAATAGGATAACTGAATTGAAAAAGGTTTTAAATGATTTGGAGAAAGGTTTAGTCCAAGTGGAAACTGAACATATTTTAAATCATTACCCTTCAGTTGAAGTTTATAAATCCTTAAAGAAAGAATTGACTAAGAAGTATAATTCAACAAAAAATGAGATAGAAGATTTACGAAACTCACTAGAACAAATTGGTAACGATGAACTTTGGTTTGGTTGGATAGAGAGATTCAGTGATGAGGTAAAGGATAAACAAGATATTACGGACAACCTTAAGAAGGACTTCTTGAGATTGGTCATAAAGGAAATAGTGGTTGAATATGACCATACTGATAAAGTACACATACTAACTATTCACTTTAAAATCCCTGTGATATTACGGGATGGAAACGAGGGTCAGGAACTGACCCGAGTGATAATCACACCACCTAAATCGGGACGAAAACCATCTAATAAGAATGTACCCGTTGGTGATTATTCCACGGTAACCGATTTAGCTAAATTTCTTGGTTGGTCCACATTACAACCTCTCATTACCGCTATATGATACGATAATAATTGTAATGGGATTGTTGTGATTAATGGCGATAAAGCGTCTGACGTTTCTGGAATTTCGATCACATAGTCCGCAAGTTCGCGTACTTGTGTGTCTCCTTTTGTTACTACAGCTATGATTCGACCACTTCTTGATTTGATTTCTTGAATATTGCTTACAATTTTATCGTAATGACCTTGTTTAGGCGCAATAACTACTACAGGCATTTGCTCGTCAATCAAAGCGATTGGGCCGTGTTTCATTTCAGCTGCAGGATAACCTTCAGCATGAATGTACGAAATCTCTTTTAACTTCAATGCTCCTTCTAAAGCAACCGGGAAATTATACCCTCTTCCTAAATACAAACAATTATGAGCGTCTTTGAATGTTGCTGCAATTTCTTTTGTTCTATCATTCGTTTGTAACGCTTCTTTCACTTTTTCAGGAATTATCTCTAATTCTTGTAAGTATTGATGAAAATCTGATTTAGATAAAGTCCCTTTGGCTTTAGCCAAACGCAACGCAATCATTGTCAAAACTGTAATTTGTGTTGTAAATGCTTTTGTTGATGCAACACCAATTTCTGGTCCTGCATGTGTATAAGCTCCTGCATGTGATTCTCTAGAAATAGAAGAGCCAACAACATTACAAACTCCAAATACAAAGGCACCATTTTCTTTGGCTAATTTGATCGCAGCCATAGTATCGGCTGTTTCTCCTGATTGAGAGATTGCAATTACAACATCTTTTTTACCGATAATCGGGTTTCTATATCTAAATTCAGACGCGTATTCTACCTCAACAGGAATTCGTGCAAATTCTTCAAAAACATATTCGGCTACTAAACCGGCGTGCCAAGACGTTCCACACGCTATAATGATAATTCGATCTGCATTCAGAAATTTTTCCAAATTATCTTCAACCCCAGCCATTTGAATTAATCCTTCATTGGCGTGAAGCCTTCCTCTGTAGGTATCTTTAATTACATTCGGCTGTTCGTAAATTTCTTTCAACATGAAATGGTCGTAACCCCCTTTTTCAATTTGCTCCAAATTCATTTGAAGTTCTTGAATATAAGGATCTACGATAGAGTCATCTTTGATTTTACGGACTTTCATCGGTTTATGCAACCTGATGTTTGCCATTTCTCCATCTTCTAAATAAATCGCGTTGGAAGTGTACTCAATAAATGGCGACGCATCTGAAGCAATAAAATATTCCCCTTCACCCACACCAATTGCCAAAGGACTTCCTAAACGAGCGGCAACAATTTCATTTGGATTTTTTTTATCAAAAACAGCAATAGCATAGGCACCAACTACTTGGTTTAAGGCTACCTGAACTGCTTTTCCTAATTTTAAATTTTCTTTCTTTTGAATTTCTTCGATCAAATTAACCAATACTTCTGAATCTGTATCCGAATGGAAAACATATCCTCTTTTGATCAACTCTTCTTTTAGAGGTGCATAATTTTCTATAATTCCGTTATGAATAATAGCTAAGTCTCCCGAATTAGAAAGATGTGGATGAGAGTTTACATCGTTTGGCACACCATGTGTAGCCCAACGTGTATGTCCCATTCCAATTGTGCCATTAGTAGTGATTTCAGTAGCTGCTTTTGCTTCAAGATCAGAAACTTTTCCTTTAGTCTTGGATAATTTCAAGTTTTCACCATCATATAACATGACACCCGCACTATCATATCCGCGATATTCTAATCTTTTTAATCCTTTAATTACTATAGGATAAGCTTCTCTATAACCAATGTATCCAACTATTCCACACATATATTTAGTCTAATTAGGTTTTGTATAATAAATTTGAAGTTTGACTCTTTTGTCAACAGGAACTGAAGGATGACTTCCGTATAACACAGTTCCAAGAGGATTCATAACCGATGCTTTAGGCAATTTTTTGGTAAAAGAATTTGGCGTTTTTAATTTAGAAAAACCAGTCTCGCCAATATTTTCTGTAACTACCAAACCTAATTTCACATTAGTTGAATCAGCATATTTTACTAAATTACGGATTTGATTCGTAATTCTAATTTTATACGTTTGGCCTCTTCCGTTTGTTACCGCTTCTTTATTAATAAGTCCACTGAAAACATATTTTGATTTCTTAACATCTGCTGAATTTGTCACATCTAAAAAGTAATCTACAACAGGCCGATTGTTAGTTAAGTCATATAGGTAAATGCGATTGGGTTCATTACTTGTAGCCATTTTTGCTGCATCAACATGAAAAACTAGATTGGCTTCATTTATTAACCACCCTTTAGTGCGAATCAGATTTAACTCGCCTGGCGTTTTAAATAAATCAATTACGGTCATTGCACCTTCCCCTCCCTTAACATATAAACTAGCATCTCCTAGAGAAGTGTTAGGATTATTTACCGCATTAGTAAAAGCTGTATTTTCGTTGGTTTGATCTAATAAGTTAACTGAGTTGCCTGTTAAATTAAGATCCATAGTTTTGGAAACTCTAGTTGTCACTCCGTTAGTAACTAAATCTTCTGTATAGCTTATTGTAATTTTACCGGCTTTAAAGTTCATCATTGCCATACTGCCTGAACTGCCTGAAACCGTTTCGATTTTAAAATACAACCCTCTAAAATACTCTTTAAACGCATCATTTGTTGCCAATTTAGCAGCAGGTGCGTTCAATATTTTTGTGGCAAAATAACTATTGTTTAATTTCAGCCGCATAGCAGGAACGGAACGATTCAAAGTAACCTTCCCGTCTGAAGCGGTAACTTTTTGAACAATCTCTTTAGAATCAAAAAAGAAAGCATCGTTTTGAGCAGTGCTTGCTGCGTTATTCAATCGAGAACCTACTTTTGCATTTTCAAAAATAGGGGTTTGATCTGTGTAAAATGACTGGCTTTCAGTAAAACTTGTAGAAGGATCTAAGTCTCTCATGAAATAGTTGGACTCATATACACTCAATTTTATAGGCGCTTGTCCGCCATAAATTGAATCCAATTCATATACATGGCTTCCATCTGTTTTGGTGGTTTTTAAAGTGCTAAAATAAGGGACTGATAAATAGACACTGTCAACAACAGCATTGGCTCCAATTGTTGGTGCTACAGTAGCTAAGTTTAATTGTGTAGCAAAGTGTGCTGTAGTTTTTCCGACAGCTGGGTCATTATAGATTCCTAAAGCATTAATTGGTAAATTAGTTGCATCAATAGGCCCTATTTTTTGATTGTGCGCCACAACGTCTGAGGTGTATTGTAAAAAATCAAAGTGATTTTCTCCTAATAAATCGGCACCAATCGCATTGTATTCTTTGTCGCAAGAATATAAAAATAGAACACTAACAACAAAAAGTATTCTTTTAAAAAAAGAAGTGGTATGCATGTTTTAAATAAAGTTTAATTTCTAAAGAACCTCGTTTTTATAAAAGTTAGTATATGCCTCAGCAAATACTTCTTTCGTTTGGAAAGGTAAAAAAGGTTTTCCTGAAGATTCTATAAATTTTGTTAAACTTGGCGATAGGTTGTCAGAAGCAATAATAACAGCATCTGAATGCTTAACCGTTGCTTTAATAATGTTTTCATAATCAGGAACTTCTAAGTCTAGAATAGATTCCAATGGAACATTATCAAATTTAACTTTATTAATCATTTCAGCGTCTAAAGTCCCATCAAATGATTGACTATATACTGAAGTTACAATCTTAGTATCCGAAAACAAAGCTTCGTTTTTATAAAAATGCTTCATATAAATTGGCAACATTGCCGCCATCCATCCATGAACGTGAATAATGTCTGGAACCCAGTTTAATTTTTTAACTGTTTCTACAACGCCTTTTGCAAAAAAGATAGCACGTTCGTCATTGTCAGGATACATTACCCCTTCTTCATTAGCGAATGTTGCTTTGCGTTTAAAATACTCGTCATTATCTATAAAGTAAACTTGTATTCTTTCTTTTGGAATGGATGCCACCTTAATAATCAAAGGCATATCCAAATCATTTACTACCAAATTCATTCCTGAAAGTCGAATTACCTCATGTAATTGATGTCTTCTTTCATTGATATTGCCATATCTTGGCATAAAAATTCTAATTTGTCCGCCTTGATCATTAATCATTTTCGGTACATCGTAGGACATCAAAGAAACCTCATTCTCATCAAGATAAGGAACAACTTCAGATGATACATATAATATCCTCTTGTCTTTCATAATATTGTATAACTATTTTATGGCAATAAAAACCGAGCAAATTTACAAAAATTTATGCACTTAATAACAAATATGTTAAATTTGCCCTCCATTTAAAACATCTAACATGCACATTTTCTACGGAAAAGCTCCATTAATAGCGCATTTAAATTCTTCTCAATTTATAGATTCGACTATTGGGTTTGTGCCAACAATGGGTGCGTTACATGACGGACACCTGGCATTAATGGAACGGTCCCTCCGAGAAAATGAGTATACTGTTGTCAGTATTTTTGTTAATCCAACCCAATTTAATAATCCAGAAGATTTAGCTAAATATCCACGAACTTTAGAAGAAGACGTAAGAAAAATTACCGCTTTGAATCCAGAAGTGATTATATATGCTCCCTCTGTCGACGATATTTATGATGGCAAGCCTGTTTCGCAATCTTTTGATTTTGACGGGTTAGAAAACCAAATGGAAGGCAAATTTAGACCCGGTCATTTTGATGGTGTTGGTACAATTGTCAAACGTTTATTTGAAATTGTAACTCCAACTCAAGCGTATTTTGGGGAAAAAGATTTTCAACAATTACAAATTGTAAAAAAATTGGTAGCTAAAAATCAGTTGCCCGTTACTATAGTTGGCTGCCCTATTTATAGAGAGGCTAATCAACTTGCAATGAGTTCAAGGAACGAGCGTTTATCTTCAAATGAGCGAAATCAAGCCAGTATAATTTATCAAACGCTGGTTCATGCCAAAATACTCTTTCAAAATGAAACTATAGCAAGTGCGATTCAATTGGTTCAACAAACATTTGAAAATCATCCGCTTTTTGATTTGGAATACTTTGTAATTGCTGATGAAGAAACGCTATTGTCCTCTAATACTAAAGAAGAAAACAAAAAATACAGAGCATTTATTGCCGTTTTTGTTAACAATATTCGATTGATTGATACCATTTCACTAAATTAATTTACTTTTGCACCATGCAAATTCAAGTAGTAAAATCAAAAATACACCGCGTTAAAGTAACCGGAGCCGATTTAAATTACATCGGTAGCATCACTATTGACGAAGCCTTACTCGAAGCCTCTAACATTATTGAAGGCGAAAAAGTGGCTATCGTAAACGTGAACAATGGCGAGCGTTTTGAAACCTACGCTATTAAAGGAGAACGAAATTCTGGCACAATTACACTAAATGGACCTGCTGCAAGAAAAGTTCAAAAAGACGACATTATTATTATCATTTCGTATGCCACACTTGAGTTTGAGGAGGCTAAAACCTTCAAGCCATGGATCATTTTTCCAAATGAAAACGACAATTCCTTAACTTAATCAAGGATCCGATATATTTTAAAACCACTCTCAAAAGGAGTGGTTTTTTGTTTTATCAACAATCTATTTCCAATAATTTTTTTAGAACATACTTTACTGTAAATTTGAATTCAATTTATTCCAAGAATTATGTCGAAAGTTAAAACCACTTTTTTCTGTCAAAACTGCGGAACCCAATACGCCAAATGGCAAGGACAATGTAATGCCTGTAAAGAATGGAACACCATTGCTGAAGAAATTGTTCAGAAACAGGAAAAAGTAGCTTGGAAAAGCGAACCGACAGCAGCTGGAAAAGCGCCAAAACCTTTGCGAATAAATGAAATCGATTCTACTCAAGAAATACGTTTAGACACTACAGACAATGAACTTAATCGTGTGTTGGGAGGCGGAATTGTTCCAGGTTCTCTAATCCTATTAGGGGGTGAACCGGGTATTGGAAAAAGTACGCTTTTACTTCAAATATCATTGAGTTTACCTTATAAAACGCTGTATATTTCTGGTGAAGAAAGCCAAAAACAAATTAAAATGCGTGCGGAACGCATCACTCCAAACGGTGACAATTGCTATATTTTGACCGAAACTAAAACGCAAAATATCTTCAAGCAAATTGAAACCATTCAGCCTGAAATTGTAATTATTGATTCGATTCAAACGCTGCATACTGATTATATTGAATCGACACCGGGAAGTATTTCTCAAATTAGAGAAACCACTGCCGAGCTGATTAAATTTGCTAAAGAAACCAATATTCCCGTTATTTTAATTGGACATATTACGAAAGACGGTACCATTGCAGGTCCGAAAATTTTGGAACATATGGTCGATACCGTCTTGCAATTTGAAGGCGACCGAAATCATGTCTACCGCATCCTTCGTTCTCTGAAAAATCGTTTTGGTTCTACTGCCGAAATTGGAATTTATGAAATGCTAGGTAGTGGCTTACGCGAAGTATCCAATCCTTCTGAAATTTTGATTTCGCACAAAGACGAAGAATTATCTGGAACCGCGATTGCTACCACCTTAGAAGGTATGCGTCCTTTAATGCTAGAAATACAAGCCTTAGTAAGCACTGCTGTATACGGAACTCCACAACGTAGCACAACAGGTTACAATGCCAAACGTTTGAATATGATTTTGGCTGTTTTAGAAAAACGAGCAGGTTTCCGTTTGGGGGCCAAAGATGTTTTCTTAAACATCACTGGCGGTATATCGGTAGATGATCCCGCTATTGATTTGGCGGTTGTTGCCGCTATTTTATCTTCCAATGAAGATATTCCTGTCAACAAAGATTTTTGTTTTGCAGGTGAAGTAGGACTCTCTGGCGAGATTAGACCTGTAAACCGTGTGGATCAACGTATTCAAGAAGCCGAAAAATTAGGTTTTTCAACCATTTTTGTTTCCAAGTACAATAAAATTGCTTTGAAAGACACCGGCATCAAAATTCGCCTAGTGGCAAAAATTGAAGACGTGGCTGGGGAATTATTTGGATAAAACTACTTTTGATGTGCTGGAAATGCTTTTTTATTAAAGAACAATAAAATTCCAACTCCGGTTGAAATCGCCACATCGGCAATATTAAAAATGGCGTTAAAAAATGTAAATTCTTTACCTCCCCATATGGGCAACCAAGAAGGTAAATTCCCTTGCCAAATTGGGAAATAAAACATATCGACAACTTTACCATGAAACCAAGTTCCATAAGGTCTGTCAGAAAATAAAGTCGCTACATTTTGTTGGCTATCATCGAAGGTTACTCCATAAAAAACGGAATCTAAAATATTGCCGAAAGCGCCAGCCATAATCAATATAATAGCAACGATCAAATAATTTGAACTTTGTTTCTTTGTAATAGAATCCCACAACCAATAGCCAATTCCCGCAACAGCAAACAATCGGAATACAGTCAAAATTAATTTGCCATATTCTCCGGGGATTTTGGTTCCCCATGCCATCCCTTCGTTTTCAATAAAATAAATTTTAAACCAAGAGAACACTTCCACTTCTTCCCCTAATAGGAAATTAGTTTTGATATAAATTTTAGAAAGTTGATCTACAATTAAGATAAGAACAACTAAAAAATAAGCATTTCGTAATGACATTGGACTGTGTTTCATCCGGCAAAAGTAAATAATTTCCAAAAATAAAAATTCCAAATTCCAAGATTTCTAATTAGAAGTTCTTGGAATTTGGAATAGTTAGCTAAAAAAGCTGTTTTTTTATCGCTGCATGTTTTTAGCTTCGATACTCATTGTAGCGTGTGGCACGATCATTAATCTTTCTTTGCTGATTAATTTACCCGTTACTTTACACACTCCATAGGTTTTGTTTTCTACACGGAAAAGGGCGTTTTTCAAATCGCGAATGAACTTTTCTTGACGAATCGCTAATTGTGAGTTCGCTTCCTTAGACATCGTTTCACTACCTTCTTCAAATGCTTTGAATGTTGGCGACGTATCGTCTGTTCCATTATTCAAATCATTCATATAAGCACTTTTGATCAAGTCTAAATCTTCTTGTGCTTTTTGTATTTTCTTTAAAATTAATTCTTTAAATTCTGCTAAATCAGCTTCTGAGTATTTTGCAATTTCATCTACCATAACTCCATTATTTAGTAATTATTATTCTTGTTTTTATATCGTCAAATTCAATTTCTAAGCCGTTTGTTACTTCGCTTTCAAAAACCAAACTTTCAGTTAATGTTTCTGACTTAATGTATTCTTGGTTAGCTACAACCGCTGCCTGCAATTCGGCATTTTGTTGTAGGATCACTTTAATTTTATCTGTTACTTCAAATCCTGAATCTTTACGGATATTTTGGATTCGGTTAACCAATTCTCTGGCAATTCCCTCTTGTTTCAATTCAGCCGAAATCGTAATGTCTAACGCAACCGTAATCCCATTAGAATTAGCAACTAACCAACCCTCAATATCTTGCGACGTGATCTCTACGTCTTCTAAAGTTAAAGATACAGCATTCCCTGCAATAACAATAGCTAAAGTTCCTTCTCGCTCCAATTCGTTGATTTGATCTGGCGTGAACCCTTGTATTTCCTTAGAAATCAAGCCCATGTCCTTTCCAAAACGAGGCCCTAATGTCTTGAAATTAGGCTTAATTTGTTTGACCAAAATCCCCGAAGCATCATCCAAAAGTACGATTTCTTTTACGTTAACTTCCGCTTTAATCAAATCAGAAACAGCTTCAATTTCTACCCTTTGATTCTCGTCAAGCACCGGAATCATTACCTTTTGTAAAGGTTGACGCACTTTGATCATTTCTTTTTTACGAAGAGACAATACTAAAGATGAAATCGTTTGGGCTTTTTGCATTTTGCTTTCCAACGATTTATCAACAAAGTTTTCAACGAATTCTGGAAATTGTGCCAAATGTACGCTCTCAAAACCCTCTGAATGTGTCGCTTGTGTTAAGTCTCTGTATAATTTGTCCATATAAAATGGCGCAATTGGTGCCGCCAGTTTACTTATGCTTAACAAACAAGTATATAAAGTTTGATAGGCTGCGATTTTATCTTGCGCATACTCGCCTTTCCAAAAACGTCTTCTACACAAACGAACGTACCAGTTACTCAAGTTTTCCTGAACAAAATCAGAAATTGCACGAGCCGCTCTTGTTGGTTCATAATCGGCATAGAAACCATCTACATCTTTTATTAAGGTATTCAATTCAGAAATGATCCAACGATCAATTTCTGGACGATCTGCCAAAGGAATTTCAGCCTCAGAATAGGTAAACCCATCGATATTGGCATACAAACTAAAGAACGAATACGTATTGTATAAAGTACCAAAGAATTTACGACGTACCTCAGCAATTCCTTCTAAGTCAAATTTCAGGTTGTCCCAAGGATTCGCATTGGATATCATGTACCAACGCGTCGCATCTGGACCGTATTCTTTCAAAGTTTCAAAAGGATCCACAGCATTCCCTAAACGTTTCGACATTTTTTGTCCGTTTTTGTCTAATACCAATCCATTTGATACCACATTTTTATAAGCGATGGTATCGAAAACCAAAGTGCCAATAGCGTGTAAGGTATAAAACCAACCACGGGTTTGATCCACTCCTTCAGCGATAAAGTCTGCAGGAAATGATTTGTTTTGGTCAATCAACTCTTTATTTTCAAATGGATAATGCCATTGTGCATAAGGCATTGCCCCTGAATCAAACCAAACGTCAATCAAATCGCTTTCGCGTTGCATTGGTTTACCTGAAGCCGAAACCAAGGTAATTTCGTCCACTACATTTTTGTGCAAATCGATCAAATCATAATTGGCATCCGACATGTTACCCATTTCAAAACCAGCAAACGGATTTGTTTTTTGGAAACCTGCAGCTATTGATTTTTCAATTTCGTGGTACAATTCTTCTACCGATCCAATCAAGATTTCTTCTTGTTTGTCTTCGGTTCTCCAAATCGGCAACGGAATTCCCCAATACCTAGAACGGGATAAATTCCAATCGTTAGCATTTTTCAACCAGTTCCCAAAACGACCTTCTCCAGTAGCTTTTGGCTTCCAATTGATCGAATCGTTCAAGTCAAACATACGGTCACGCACATCTGTAATCTTGATGAACCAAGAATCCAATGGGTAATATAAAATAGGCTTGTCTGTTCTCCAACAATGTGGGTAACTGTGGACGTATTTCTCCACTTTAAACGCCTTATTTTCTTCTTTTAACTGAATGGCAATTTCCACATCAGCAGAACGCTCCGGTGCTTCACCTTCGTTATAGTATTCATTTTTAACGTATTTGCCTGATAAATCTCCTAATCCATTAACAAATTTACCTTGTAAATCTACCAAAGGAACTGGCGTGCCATTTTCGTCCAAAACTAACATTGGCGGTATTTCTGGGGTAGCCTCTTTCGCCACTTTCGCATCATCAGCACCAAAAGTAGGCGCGGTATGTACAATTCCTGTTCCGTCTTCAGTAGTAACAAAATCTCCTGCTATCACACGGAACGCATCTTCAGCATTTTGGTACGGTAACACTAACGGCATCAATTGCTCGTAACGAATGCCAACCAAGTCTACTCCTTTGGCTTCTGCCAAAATTTGGAATGGAATTTTCTTATCTCCTGCTTTGAAATTTTCAAAATCAGTTGCTTCTGCCGATTCAAAGAAGGTTTTACCGAATTGTTTTCCCACCAAGTTTTTAGCCAAAATGACATTCGATGGTAAAAAAGTATATTGGTTGAAGGTTTTTACCAACACATAATCAATTTTGGGACCTACGGTCAAAGCCGTATTAGATGGTAAGGTCCAAGGAGTTGTTGTCCAAGCCAAAACATGAATCTCTCCAAATCCTTGTAAAAAGCTTGGCAAGGATTCCGGTTTAGTTTTGAATTGTGCTACAATGGTTGTATCGGTTACATCGCGATACGAACCAGGCTGATTGACCTCGTGCGATGACAATCCGGTTCCTGCTTTTGGCGAGTACGGCTGAATGGTGTAGCCTTTGTACATCAAATCCTTGTTGTAGATTTGTTTCAACAACCACCAAACGGTTTCCATGTATTTGGGTTTGTACGTCACATACGGATCTTCCATATCGACCCAATACCCCATTTTTTCTGTTAGATCGTTCCAAACATCGGTATATCTCATCACGGTGCGTTTGCACGCCTCGTTGTATTCTTCTACGGTGATGGTTTTACCAATATCTTCTTTGGTAATCCCCAATTCTTTTTCGGTACCCAATTCTACAGGTAAACCGTGGGTATCCCAACCAGCTTTACGCTTTACTTGGAACCCTTTTTGAGTTTTATAGCGACAAAAAATATCTTTAATAGCACGTGCCATCACGTGGTGAATTCCTGGCAATCCATTTGCTGAAGGCGGTCCTTCAAAAAATACGTATGGTGGATTCCCCTCACGGGTAGTTACCGTTTTCTCAAATATCGTTTCTTTCTTCCAAAAATCCAGCACTTCTTCTGCCGATTTTGGCAAGTCAAGTCCTTTGTATTCAGTAAATTTTGTGCTCATGGTATGCATTTCTAAATCGAGTTGCGAAAGTAGTGAATATTAGTAAATAGGCAAAAGCGAAAAGGCAAAAGTTATTGCTGCTGAATTAAGAGCATTTTGTATCCGAAATTAGTCCGCCTGTGCTGCACAATTTAGTTTGTTTTTTTTCTACCGATACGATTAGGCAAAAACCTCTTTTAAGACATCTAAGGATTTAGGCTTTCTAAAGCCGTCCAAGTGATAACTGTAGTAATCCATCAAGATTTTTAAGAGGAGTTGTCTTTCAATTACATGGAAGATTTTTTGATCCGAATCCCATTTTAAGTCGATTAGTTTTTTGAACAAAAGGGTTTCGTGTTCCGTTAACGAACTCACTGCATGAAACGGAGAAAAAACGCCTTCAACCAATTCAAAAAAGGCTTGATCCTTATCGGAAACATCCGGGTAAAATCCAAAATGTTTGGTCATTTCGAGTAATAAAATCAGATGGAAATTAGCTGTTTCATTGTGATTATCGAGCCATTGCAAGGCCGCTTCTAAAAAGGCAAAGAGCGGTTCATTTTTTTCTTCTTCGTGAATGGAATGATGCAAAATCTCCGACAAGAACAACACAATCGTACTTTTCACAATATCCGAATGAATCGAATGAAAAGGGGTTGCAATTTTAATTTCTTTGAAGTTTTCCAAAGTCCCTTTATTCTTGTGCACCGCTTCGATTTCCAAAATACTCAAAGGCTGGAAATAAGCGATTTTCTGATTCGATTTTCGAGCCGAAAAAGCATCCCGAACAAAATAGGATTTCAAACCATGCGTCAAAGTAAAGCACTTTACAATCAAGCTTTTTTCCTGAAATTTTAATGCCGAAATAACAATCGCTTTGGTTTTGACTTGCATGAATTGGATATTGGTTCACAAATATAACACACTCTCTCCGCACAAACTAAAAAACCTTCTCCCGAAATCGAAAGAAGGCTTTTAAGCATTTGAATTAATAGTCTTTTATACCACTCCTTGTGCCAACATGGCATCAGCCACTTTTACAAATCCAGCGATATTGGCTCCTTTTACATAGTTAACATAGCCATCGTCTTCGGCACCGTATTTTTTACATTGATTGTGGATCCCCACCATAATGTCTTTTAATCGCGCATCTACTTCCTCGCTCGTCCAATTCAAACGAATCGAGTTTTGCGTCATTTCTAAACCAGAAGCTGCTACTCCACCCGCATTTGCTGCTTTACCTGGAGCAAAAAGCACTTTATTTTCTAAGAATAATTTAATGGCTTCTAAAGTACACGGCATATTCGCCGCTTCTGTTACACAAATTACCCCATTGGCAATTAAATTTTTAGCATCTTGCTCGTTCAGCTCGTTTTGAGTTGCACATGGAATCGCGATATCTACTTTGGCTTCCCAAGGACTTTTCCCTTTGTGGAAAACAGCATTTGGATATTTCTCTAAATAGGCTTCGGCTTTGTTATCGCCGCGTGCTCTTAACTCTAACATGAAGTCAATTTTCTCGCCTGAAATTCCATCTTGATCATAAATATAACCATCAGGACCTGAAATCGTAACCACTTTCCCGCCTAGTTCGTTCACCTTTAAAGCAACACCCCAAGCCACGTTTCCAAAACCAGAAATCGCAACCGTTTTCCCTTTAATGTCTTGACCAATAGAGTGCAACATTTGCTCTGTAAAATACACTACACCATATCCGGTGGCTTCTGGACGAATTAACGATCCTCCATAAGCCAGACCTTTTCCAGTTAATACACCTGTAAACTCATTGCGAATGCGTTTGTATTGTCCAAATAAGTAGCCAATTTCTCTGGCTCCAACTCCAATATCTCCCGCAGGAACATCCAAGTCAGGTCCAATATGTCTACACAATTCGGTCATAAACGATTGACAAAAACGCATGATTTCGCCATCCGATTTTCCTTCAGGATCAAAATCAGAACCTCCTTTTCCACCACCCATTGGCAGTGTAGTCAAACTATTTTTAAAAACTTGTTCGAATGCCAAGAACTTCAATACCGATAAGTTCACGGTATGATGAAAACGAATTCCTCCTTTATACGGACCAATCGCCGAATTCATTTGGATTCTGAAACCACGGTTTACAATAATTTCTCCTTTATCATCTACCCAAGGTACTCTGAAAATAATCGAACGCTCTGGCTCGGCAATACGAAGTAAGATATTTTTACCGTCGTATTTTTTTCGTTCAGATATAAAAGGAATTACGGTTTCGGCAAATTCTCTAACCGCTTGAATGAATTCGGGTTCGTTTGGATTTTTGGCTTCTACCAAAGCCATAAATTGATTTATTTTTTCTTCCATGTTTAAGGACTCTATTTAGGTCAATACAATTGATTTTAGGTTACCACCGTTTTTAAGAAATCGATTTCGTAACTCTAACAAAGATAGTTGTAAACGAAGAATATTTCAGCGTTATTTTTTGGATTTTTTTGAAGAATTATTGTTTTAACAAGCTATTTTAAAGAAATTTGCATTACCAATAATAAAATTTACGAAAACGATATAGTTTTCGCAATAATTGCAAAAAATCAATTGGTTTATTTTAGCGGTAATTAAAGCAATTTTGCCAAACTCATGCAGATTCCCAAATGTAGTCCTTCGTGAAAATTATTGTAGGCCATGGCATGTTTGACATTTTTCAAAACAAAACCACTTGAGGTAGGATATTCTGTAAATTGAGTAAAAACCCCGCTTCCATAATCGGCTTGAGTTTGATCAATAAGATCAAATAGTAAGCCTTTGATTTCGTCCACTTCTGCTTGGGTTGCGGGTTGTTCTGGCTTAGTGCCTTTTTTGTATTTGTCCACCAATTCGTCAGAAATTAACATGTTCAAACCCGAAAGTTTATAAATTAACAACTGTTGTGTCACTACAACGTGAGCAACATTCCAAAATAAAGTGTTAGAAAATCCTTTCGGAATAGTATTGAGCTGTTCCAAGCTAAAGTCCTCTAGAAAAGGGGCGATTAATTTTCGGCTCGTTCTGTTCAATTCGAATGTCTGTTCCATTGGGGTATTTGATTTGAAAATTTTGCTAAAAATAAACATTTTAAGTTTCAAATGGATTTTCTTTGCAAAAAAGTAATCTCGTTTCAAAATGAACAAAATATACTACCTCGCTTCCTGCGATACCTGCCGAAAAATCATCAAAGCCTTGCCAAAAGGACACAATTTGGTTTTTCACGACATCAAACAAGATCCTATTACCGAAGAGCAATTAGACGAAATGCACCAATTGTCGGGAAGTTATGAAGCGCTTTTTAGCAAAAAAGCACAATTATACAAATCCTTAGGATTAAAAGACAAAGCGCTTACCGAAGCCGATTTTAAAAAATACATCTTAGAACATTATACTTTTCTAAGTCGTCCCGTTTTTATTATTAACGGCGCAATCTATATTGGCAACAGCCAACAAAACATCCTTCAAGTTCATAAAGCATTGAGCTAATGTCCAAACGAAATCTAGCTTTACTAGGCGCTACTTTAGTTTCCATTATTTATGGAATGACTTTTACGATTGCCAAAGATGTGATGCCGCGTTATTTAGACGCTTACGGATTTATTGTATTGCGAGTAGGTGGAGCAACCCTCTTGTTCTGGTTGATCTGGTTGGTTTTGAAAATAGCAGGTAACCTGCCTTCAGAAAAAATTAGTCGTTCGGATGTTCCAAGAATTATCGCAGCGGCATTCTTTGGAATTGCCGTTAACATGCTTTGCTTTTTTAAGGGACTTAGTCTGACTTCTCCTATTAGCGCTGCTGTAATTATGGTATCTACTCCTATGATTGTGCTTGTGCTTTCGGCGATTATCCTAAAAGAGCGCATGCAAAAAAAGATGATTACCGGACTACTACTAGGACTGATTGGAACCACTTTTCTTATTTTATACGGGAAATCAGTAGGAAATGCCTCCAATGCCGGTTTAGGCAATTTATTAGTCTTAATTAATGCCATTTCGTATGGATTTTACCTCATCATTGTTAAAAAATTAATGCACACCTACAACGCTTTTACTTTTGTAAAATGGTTGTACTTGGCCGGTTTTTTTATGGTATTGCCTTTTGGTTGGAGCGTTTTTCAAACTGTCAATTGGGCTATTGTACCCAATAGTATTTTCTGGAAAATTGGCTTTGTTATTTTCTTTTCTACCTTTATCAACTACTTGTTGAATTTACTTTCCATGAAAGAATTGAGTCCCAATACCGTTGCTGTTTTTATTTATTTACAACCATTATTTGCTACCATTTTTGCCATCGGATTAGGAAAAGATGAGTTGAATGGCGTTAAAATAATTTCGGCGGCCCTAATTTTTAGTGGGGTTTATCTGGTTACCCTAAAGAAATCCTAAAATTTCAATACATTTGTAGCTATTACACAATTCATATATGATACAATCAATGACTGGTTTTGGTAAAGCCACTTTGCAATTACCAACCAAAAAAATCACGGTAGAAGTAAAATCTTTAAATAGTAAAGGACTCGATTTAAATGTGCGAATGCCTTCGCTTTACCGCGAAATGGAATTGGGTTTACGCAACCAAATTGCGCTACAACTGGAAAGAGGAAAAGTTGATTTTTCGATTTTCATCGAAAGTACTGCCGAACAAACTTCGACTAAAGTAAATGTGCCGATTGTAAAAGCCTATATGGAACAATTAAGAGCTGTATATGCTGAAGCGGATGAAGTGGAATTGATGAAAATGGCCATTCGTATGCCGGACACAATGAAAACGGAACGCGAAGAAATTGACGAAAATGATTGGGCTCAAATTGAAACGGCTATTGCCGAAGCCCTACAAAATATTTTGACTTTTAGAAGAGACGAAGGACTATCGCTTGAAAAAGAATTTCAATTGCGCATTGCCAATATTCGCCAATATATGAATGAAGCATTGGCATTGGATCACGAACGTGTACACAACATCAAAGACCGCTTGCACAATGCCATTACAGAGCTAAAAGTGGCTGTTGATGAAAACCGATTTGAACAAGAATTGATTTATTACCTAGAGAAATTAGATATCACCGAAGAGAAAGTACGTTTGACGAATCACTTGGATTACTTCTTAGAAACAATTAAAGGTACAGAAGCGAATGGTAGAAAATTAGGTTTTATTACTCAAGAAATGGGAAGAGAAATCAACACCATGGGCTCTAAATCGAATCATGCACAAATGCAAAAATTAGTCGTTCAAATGAAAGACGAATTAGAGAAAATTAAAGAACAGGTTTTAAACGTTTTGTAATTTTTGTCATTCTGAACTTGTTTCAGAATCTGAATATTAAGATCCTGAAACAAGTTCAGGATGACAGACATCGATAACACATAAGTTATGAAAGGGAAATTAATTGTATTCTCAGCGCCATCAGGTTCGGGAAAAACGACCATAGTTAGGCATTTATTGGCACAAGCCGATTTGAATTTGGAATTCTCCATTTCTGCAGCTACTCGCGAAGCGCGCGGCGAAGAAGTAAATGGAAAAGACTATTATTTTATGTCGTTAGACCAATTCAAACAGCACATCAAGAACGAAGATTTTGTGGAATGGGAAGAAGTGTACCGCGATAACTTTTACGGAACCTTAAAAAGTGAAGTAGAACGCATTTGGGCCAAAGGCAAAAATGTCATTTTTGATATTGATGTTGCAGGCGGATTGCGAATCAAATCCAAATTCCCTGAAGAAACTTTAGCTGTTTTTGTGAAACCTCCAAGTGTAGATGAATTGAAACGCAGATTGAAAGAACGCTCTACTGAAACCGAAGAAAAAATCAATATGCGCATTGCAAAAGCCCACGTAGAATTAGCTACTGCTCCGCAATTTGATGTGGTGATCAAAAACTACGATTTAGAGGTCGCCTTAGACGAAGCGAACCAATTAGTGAAAGCATTTATTTCTAAATAGTAATTAGTAAATCTATGAAAATAGGTCTCTATTTTGGAACGTTCAATCCTATTCATGTGGGGCATTTGATTATTGCCAACCATATGGCGGAGCACGCCGATTTAGACCAAGTTTGGATGGTGGTTACCCCTCACAATCCGTTAAAAAAGAAAAGTACTCTGCTGGCAGATCATCACCGATTAGAAATGGTGTTTTTGGCAACCGAAGATTTTCCGAAAATAAAACCTTCGGATATAGAGTTCAAACTTTCGCAACCTAATTATACTGTGAATACTTTGGTTCATTTGGAAGAAAAATTTCCAGAACATACATTCTCTTTAATTATGGGCGAAGACAATTTGAGATCCTTCCACAAATGGAAAAATTATGAGGCTATTTTGGCGCATCACGATATTTATGTCTATCCAAGAATAGCTACTACTACTGATGCTGGTGAAAATAGTATTTTCAAAAATCATCCGAAAATCCATCTGATTGACGCTCCTGTCGTAGAGATCTCTTCTACTTCAATTAGAGAAAATATCAAAAAAGGCAAAAATGTACTACCATTACTGCCTTCAAAGGTTTGGGAATACATTGACCACAATAATTTTTACAAAAAATAAACCGATTACTATTAACAGTTGTTTACTCAATTGCTGTTGCTTAATAGCGTATCTTTAATTAAAACTTATTCCTATGTTGAATTTCGAATTATACAATCCTGTCAAATTAGTTTTTGGAAAAGGAGAAATAGAAAAATTAAGTACTTTAATTCCAAAAGAATCAAAAATACTTGTCGCGTATGGCGGCGGGAGTATTTTCAAAAACGGAATTTATGACCAAGTAAAAAAAGCGCTTGAAGGTTTTAATGTAGTAGAATTTGGCGGAATCGAAGCCAACCCATATTTTGAAACCTTAATGAAAGCGGTGGAAATCATTCGCGAACAAAAAATAGATTTCATTTTAGCTGTTGGTGGCGGAAGTGTTATCGACGGCGTAAAATTCATTTCGGCTGCTGCCAAATTTGAAGGAGATCCAATCGACATTCTGCACAAAAGAATCATCTTTAAGGAAGGCGCTGATGTGGTGCCTTTTGGAACCGTTCTAACGTTACCTGCCACAGGAAGCGAAATGAATTCGGGTTCGGTGGTTTCAATTAAGGCAACACAAGAAAAACGTGATTTTGGAGGTTCGGCTATGTTTCCAAAATTTTCAATTTGCGACCCAACTGTTATCGCTTCGTTACCAAAAAGACAATTGCAAAATGGCGTTATTGATGCTTATGTGCATGTTATGGAACAATATTTAACCTACCCACACGAAGGGTATTTACAAGACCGAATTGCCGAAAGCATCCTGCAGACCTTGGTAGAAATAGGTCCTAAAGTGGTTGAAAACCCAACTGATTATGCTTTAGCATCTAACTTTATGTGGAGTTGTACCATGGCATTGAACGGATTGATTCAAAAAGGAGTTCCGTCGGACTGGGCAACTCATATGATTGGACATGAATTAACAGCGTTGTACAATATTGATCATGCTAGAACATTAGCTATAATTGGCCCAAACGTATACCGTGTCTTATTTGAAACCAAAAAAGAAAAACTAGCACAATACGGTAAACGAGTGTTTCAATTGACTGGGACGGACGAAGAAATTGCTCGTGAAGCTATTGGAGCAACGATTGCATTTTATCATACTATGGGAATGAAAACCAAGATTTCTGAAAATGCCTCAAACATTGAAAACACCGCTGATTTTATTGTCAACCGATTTGAAGAAAGAGGGTGGAAAGCATTAGGAGAAAGACAAAACATTTCGTTAGACAAACTTCGCGAGATTGTAGAATTAAGTTATTAGTTTACAATAAAAAAAGGCGTTCTACTAACTTTGGTGGGACGCCTTTTTAAAATACAAAAACAAAACTAACTAACTCAAAATGCATTGTAACTATAAAAACTTCATTAATAATAGTTTACAACGTTAACTAGTGTTTTTTTATTGTGTACTGGGGTGGAAAAAGTAACCAAAATTTAATTTTTTTATCGCTAAAGCCAGCAAATCCTGAGTATGCCAAAAGGAATAAATTGGTGTTTTTTATTTTTTTTACCTACTTTTGATTAAATCCAAAATACAAAATGGCCGAAAATTTAAAATTTGCAGTTATTGGTGGAGGTAGTTGGGCTACCGCCATTGCTAAAATGCTGTGCGCTAATGTCCCAGAGATTGCTTGGTACATGCGAAACGAAGCTGCAATTGAACATATCAAAATAGAAAAACACAATCCGAATTACTTAAGTTCGGTGGAATTTGACACCAATAAATTACGATTAACTCACGATATTAACGAAGCGGTTGCTTATGCCGATTATCTCATATTTGCTATTCCTTCCGCTTTTTTGGAAACCGAATTGGCCAATTTGACTACTTCGCTAGAAAACAAAATTATTTTCTCTGCTATTAAAGGAATTGTTCCTGAAACGAGTTTAATTGTTGGAGAACATTTTCACAACAATTACGGAATTCCATTTGAAAATATTGGAGTTATAACTGGTCCATGTCATGCAGAAGAAGTGGCTTTAGAGCGCCTTTCGTATTTAACCATTGCGTGTGGAGATGCTGAAAAAGCCGCCTATGTGGCTGCCAATTTATCCAGTAATTACATCAAAACTAAAATTACCGATGACATCATTGGAACCGAATATGCGGCCATGTTGAAAAACATTTACGCCGTTGCTGCGGGAATGGCCCATGGTTTAGGTTATGGCGACAACTTTCAATCGGTTTTGATGAGTAATGCCATTCGCGAGATGAAAAAATTCATCAAAAAAGTACATAAAATGAAGCGTAACATCAATGATTCGGCTTACTTGGGCGATTTATTGGTTACGGGGTATTCTGTTTTTTCTAGAAACAGAATGTTCGGTAATATGATTGGAAAAGGCTACACCGTAAAAAGTGCCATGATGGAAATGAGTATGGTAGCTGAAGGCTATTATGCCACTAAAAGTGCCTACCAATTGAATCAAGGATATGGAGCCAGTACTCCAATAATTGATGCCGTGTATAGCGTTTTATATGAAGGTAAAAATGCTAAAAAAGTATTCAGAAATTTGACAGATCAATTGGATTAAATACAATTATTATGAGTGAAAGATGGAAATATCAGGTTAAAACAGGCGTTTTTTGGGGTCTATTCATGATAGGTTTCTCTACGTGGTACCTATCAGGGACAACACCTTTAGCTACCCAATTAGCTGATAACGGTTACTATTTTAGAGCTGTGGGCTATATTGTTTTTGGAATCTTTGTATTAGGGTATTCTAGTTGGACCGCTAAAAAACGAAGAGAAGGCAAATAATTAGCGAACAATTACGCCATCTACAAATAAAATGGGCACTTCTTCTTGATTGGATTCTTGAATCGAATTGGCTTTGAAAATAAATTTCTTGTCGTACAAGGTGTTCCCAATAAAAAAAGTGACCATAAATTCATTGTTCAGCGCCAATACACTTTTTTCAATCAATTCGATTTTGGCCACCGAAACCTCAGGGATTTCAGCAAATGCATGACGCAAAAGTGACGTTTTTTTCATCTCTCCGTCAATGGTTCCAAATGCTTTAGAAACGACCATAACTCCGTCTAGTTGGAAATCAGAATCGTTTACCAAATAAGCATACCAGACTTTTTCCATGAACTCATCGCTCCATTCTTGAACGACTGCCATGAAAACATTTTCTACTTCGGGAATGATAATATCTTTCTTCATATTGTAAAAAAACCCTTTCTAAATATTACTTCAAAAAGGGTGATTAAATGATTATACTAGTGATTTGAATTGTTCTAAGAAACGAACATCGTTTTCATAGAACATTCGGATGTCTCCAATTTGATACAACAACATCGCAATACGCTCTACTCCCATTCCGAAAGCAAAACCATTATATTCTTCTGGATCAATGCCACAGTTTTTCAAAACGTTAGGATCTACCATTCCGCAACCCCCAATTTCTAACCAACCTGTTCCTTTCGTAATACGGTAATCCGTTTCGGTTTTTAAGCCCCAATAAATGTCGATTTCGGCACTTGGTTCAGTAAAAGGAAAATAAGACGGTCTCAAACGAATTTTTGATTTGCCAAACATCTCTTTGGTGAAATACAATAAGGTTTGTTTTAAGTCGGCAAAAGAAACATCTTTGTCAATATATAAACCCTCTACTTGGTGGAAAATACAGTGCGAACGCGATGATACCGCTTCGTTACGAAAAACACGACCAGGAGAAATGGTTCTAATAGGTGGTTTGTTATTTTCCATATAACGCACTTGTACTGATGAAGTGTGAGTGCGCAATAAAATATCCGGATTTGTTTGAATAAAAAAAGTGTCCTGCATGTCACGAGCCGGATGGTATTCTGGCAAGTTCAAAGCAGTAAAGTTGTGCCAATCATCCTCGATTTCTGGACCTTCTGACACGTTGAAGCCTAGGGTTGAAAAAATATCAATGATTTGATTTTTAACTATAGAAATTGGATGACGAGACCCAATCAAAACTGGCTCTGCAGCACGAGTTAAATCACCATAGAATCCTTTGCTTTCTTCTTTGCTTTCTAGGGCTTCTTGGATAGATTTTACTTTGTCTTCGGCAGACGTTTTCAATAAATTAATTACTTGCCCAAATTCTTTTTTCTGTTCGTTAGGAACATTTTTAAATTCGGCAAACAACTCTTTTAAAAGTCCTTTACTTCCTAAAAATTTAATTCGGAAAGCTTCTAGTTCTGCTGGATCTTGTGATGAAAATCCTTGTGCTTCGCTAATATATTCTTTTATCTTGTCTATCATCCGTCTATTGGTAAAGGTGCAAAATTACATTTTTTTAGTGAAAACTAAAACCTGGCTAGGTGATTCGTGATTCGTGATTCGTGATTCGGATTAAGTTGGGACTAATTACTATTCACTACTTACTAACCACCCTTACTTAATTAACTCTCTTTCAAGGAAATAATTCACAATCGCTTCTTTCATTAAGACCGATTGCTCTCCCGCTTTTAAAGGCGGTAATTCTTCTTTTACTTTATAATGCGGCCAACCTTCGTCGTCAAAAAATTCAAATTCATAATAGCCATAAGGTTCTAATAAACGACAAATGGCAATGTGCATTAAGTTTAGTTTTTCGTCTTTCTTGAACTCGCGATGCAATTTTCCTAATTCTTGAATTCCGATAAGGTATATGATGGCATCCAAATCCAAATCTTCGCCTTGCGAAAACCGATCGGATAATATAGTTACAAGCTGTTCCCAGCGTTCTTTCAATTGTGCGTCTCTTGACATTGGATGTGCGATTTATAATTTACGATTTACGAACTGCAAATCGAAACCAAAATTGGAGTCGCAAAGATAAGAAGAGAAAATTGACAACAGGCTATTCTCAATTCTTTTATATTTGCGCTTATAAATTATTCAACTATGGGATTTTTAGACATAATTATTGGGGCTTTATTGATCTATGCTGCGTTCAAAGGAATTCAAAATGGGCTTTTTGTAGAACTGGCTTCCTTTTTTTCTTTAATTGTTGGAATTTATTTGGCTTTTCAATTTTCGTCTATGGCCAAAACCGCATTAGCAGGAGTTGTACAATGGAATCCTTATTCCATTCAAGTGATTGCTTTTATTCTTACTTTTTTGTTGGTTATAATTGGCGTGTCTTTAGCCGGAAAGTTCTTGACTAAATTTGCCAGTTTTGCTTATTTGGGTTGGATAAACAAAGCGGGGGGTGGTTTTTTTAGAGTACTTAAAACGGTTTTGATTGTGAGTATTCTATTCAGTGTTTTTGAGAAAATCAACTACAATCATTTTTTGGCCAAAAAAGAAACATTAGATCGCTCCATTTTCTTTAATCCCATTCAAAAAACAGCTGATTTTGTGTTTCCTTCTATTCAGAAATTATACCAAAAAGCGACTGCAAAATAAAAATACCCGCTATAAATAACGGGTATAATCAATTCATTTCAACAAACCATAACCATAAAATGAACTATCTTCCAAAATCATCTTGAAGTCGAACAATATCTTCTTCATCAGATGGATTTTCTATGTCTGTATGTTGCCATATTTCTGCAATAATTGCCCAAGAGTCAAGACCAATTAGTCTATGTCGTTCTTCTTTTTTGAGCATAACACAATCGCCGGAAACAAGAATTTTACTGGGAGTTTCGATATCATTCATACTACTCACAAAACCTACTTGACCGTTTATTACTTTCCAGATTTCTGACCTTCGATAATGAAATTGCCATGACAATCGCTCATTTGGAGCTACAATCAAAATTTTGGGACTTAATTTGGCCGTAACTTCAATATCTGACATTTTCAAATGAGGGAAAAAAGCAGATGCAAAATAACTAGCTTGACTTTCATCTATTACAAAAAAACCTCCCCATGGTCTTGATTGATCTTGATTGGATATTTTAAAATCATTTTGCTGTAAAAAATGCTGCACTTTATTAAAAACAAAATCTTTGTTATCCTCAGTATGTATATCTATAATCATTAATTAATTGTTTTTATTCATTGTAAATTGTTGAATTAAATGAAATCCAATATCATTTAAATATTTTGAAGCTTCAGTTATTGCCTCTTGTTGAGAAACACCTGAATCCATTATGGAATAGATCGCAGTTGGATTCAAAACTTTTTGTAATTGCATGACATCCTTAGCAATACCCGAAACAATAATAAAAGGGATTTTTGATAAAGAGGCTTTATGAGCAACCCCACTAACCACCTTTCCTTCTATAGTTTGTTTGTCTACACTTCCTTCACCAGTAATTATGAGATCAATATCCGAAGTTACAATAGCATTAAAATTAGTATGCTCCATAACAAAATCAATTCCTGGCTGAAGCTTTGCATTCAAAAAACAAATTGCACCAGCACCTAGACCACCCGCTGCACCGGCTCCTGGAATTGTCGCAATTTTATGATTTAAGAATAATTCCACTTGTTTACTAAAATGGATTAATCCTTCATTTAATTGATTCACTTCTATAGGAGTTGCACCTTTTTGAGCAGCATATACATGTGCAGCACCATTTGAACCAAATAATTCGTTTTTAACATCACAAATTACTGTACAATTAATCGTATTAAGATCAATCTTAAGATTTGTGCTATCTATAGAATCAATATTAATTAGTTCTTTCCCAATGGGCTTAACTAATTGATTGTTAGAATTATAAAATTCATAGCCCAATGCCGAAGCCATTCCAATACCGGCATCATTTGTAGCGCTACCGCCAATAAATAAAACTATATTAGAGTAACCGCTGTTGATTGCGTCAAGAATTAATTCGCCTGTCCCGAATGAACTGGTGTAAAAACAATTTCTTTCGTTTTCTGAAAGTAATTGAAGGCCTGAAGCAGTAGCCATTTCAATATAAGCAGTGTCTCTACTAACTAAATAAGTTGCCTCACAAGGCTTAAATAAGGGATTGTTTACAACTACATTTCTCTTCTTTAATTTGAAATAATTATTAAGTATTGCTAAGGTACCTTCGCCTCCATCTGCTAATGGATGTTTAATAACTTCAATGGATTGATCAAATCTTTTTATTCCGTTTTCGATGGCATTGCAAACTTCTACGGCAGAAAGAGACCCTTTAAACTTATCAGGAGCAACAATTATTTTCATATTTAGTTAGGGTTTAACTAACACAATTGGCAATAAATAACAGAATGTAATAATCAGCAAGAAAAACACAAACAATATTAAATTCTCTTTAACAAATAATTTTCCAAGAGTGATTTTAGAATTTGAAATTTTGCTTTGTTGAGGCAAAATAAAACTAATTAAAGTACCTAAAAATAAGGTAACTAATGCGCCAATGGCATTCCACCAAAACCAGAAAATATTTTCAAAAAACAACCAAATCACAACATTAGTTAATACCCCACAAACAAGTCCGATATTAGCTGCAGTTGCTTTGATTTTGTTACCAACAATGGCTAATAAAAACATGGCTAGAATAGGCCCATAAAACATAGATCCTATTTTGTTTATAGCTTCAATTACAGTTTTAGCAATATCCCCAACATAAAAAGCAAAAAACATGGTTAATAAACCCCATCCTAAACCTGTTAACTTGCTGTATAAAATATATTTCTTTCCAGACGTATCCCATTTTTTTGTCACAAAATCTTCCATAGTAACCGCGCTAAGTGAATTTAATGTAGAACTATAGGCAGACATTCCTGCAGCAATTATTGCTACTACAATAACCCCAATTATTCCATGCGGAAGATAATTAGTGATAAATAAAGGAATCATTAAATCTGGTTTTTCAGCAGGTATAAGATTGGCAAAACTTTGATTAGAATTAGCAAATGCTCCTAAAATTAACCCGCCAAAACAATACGCTAAAGTTATGGGAAATCTAAACAAACCATTAAAAAGTAACAATTTTTTTACGGTTAATTCATTTTTAGCAGATAACAATCTTTGGACTTGAATTTGATCAGTTCCGTAGTAGGAAGTATACAAAAATATTCCTCCAAAAAGCATCGGGAAAAAACCATATTCTGAGCCATCAAAACCTGTCTTAGAAAAATCAATCACCGTAAGTCGATCATAGTCTAAATGGGTTAGGAAATTACCCCAACCGCCAATATAATATAGCCCTGCAATTATGATGATGATTATTCCCATAAATTTTATAATCATTTGAGCTACTTCACTGTACACAATAGCTTTCATTCCTCCTTCAAGCGAGTAAATAATCGTAATAAATCCGACTATTACCATGGTTTGCCAAAAAGAAATTTGCAAAATAGAAGATAAAATTAATCCTACTGCATAAATAGTCACTCCGGTTGCAAAAGATCGACTAATTAAAAACATACTACTAATCAAAAGCCTTGATGTTCTATTAAATCTCTTTTCCAAAAATTCATAAACACTTACGATACCTGAATTGTAAAGAACTGGTCCAATAACAGTTATTAGAATAATCATTGCTAAAGGGACCCCAAATTCAAAAGTAAGCCACTGCATGCCTCCTCCTTCTCTTAATCCTACAAATGCTGGCGCAGAAACAAAACTAATTACGGAAAGCTGTGTAGCCATTGTGGATAAACAAAGGCTAAACCAACCAAAGTTTTTACCTCCTAGGAAATAATCATTACTTTCTGAATTTTTTTTAAACCGAACTCCTAAATAGACCATTAAGGCCAAATAGAAAATTACAATCAGATAATCAATAGCATTCATACTTTCTATTTTTAATTATTAATTAAATCTATATATAAGGCAGCGGTCCAAGAAAAATCACTTCCTCCATAACCACCATTTTCATATTTATACACTTCTTTATTGGGATTAAAGTACTCATAAAATCCCGCTTTTGTTATTAGCTCTATACTATCCGACTTAATATTGTTTGCTAAATCAACATAGCCATAATCTAATAATCCATAATACAAAAACCAATTCATATTGATCCAAACTGGACCTCTCCAATATTTTTTTGGATTAAAACGAGAACTGTCCGGATCAAATGATGCACACAAATAGCGATTCTCACCTCCGAATTTATCTAACATCGTTTTAACGATTTTACTTGCCTGATCTTTAGAAGGTATTCCAGCATATAATGGCGCAAAAGAAGATGAACTTATTTGATTGATATATTTTTCATTTCTTAAATCATAATATACATAAGCTCCCAAGTCTGCATTATATAATTTGTTATTAAATGAATTAATGCTTTTAGATTGCCATTCTTCTAATTGTTTGATTTTATCTTCGTTACCTCCTAATACCTTATAAAGATTAATCAACGATTGATTTGATTTGATTAACAAGGTATTAAAAAGAGGGTCTTGAACCAAAAAAGGGGAATTTTCTGCAATTTTTATATCATCGTATTTATGCTCTTTAGCAATATCGATGATATATAAATAATGATCGTATTCTCTATTCGTTGGTCGTTCTGAAGGGTCGATAATCTTAATGTCTTTTCTCTCAACTTTATATTCTGGGGGATTCATTGTTGCCCAGATATCGTCCCATACAGGAGAGTTATCTGTGCCTGATTCCCAATTGTGATAAATGTAAACTAACCCTTCGTTTTTGGGATCTCTATTGGTATAAAAATAATTGTGATTGGTATATACTTTATCAATATTCTGTTGTATAAATTGCAAAATGTCTTTTTTATCTTTTGCAATATGATACATTTTTTCAAGTGTAAATCCTACAACAGGCGGCTGAGTCATTCCGGTAGAAGGGTAATTTTCGTTGGATAGAGGGTTTAACTCTGCTTGATGAAAATCAGGCCCTGGGAAATACGTGTCGCTTTCTTGATGAAAAACGATATGCGGAATAAATCCGTTTAACCATTGCGAACTAAGTAAACTATTGATTTCGGTTTTTGCTTTTTCTATGTCATAGTGCGCATATCCGATTGCAATAAATCCAGCATCCCATTTCCATTGAAAAGGATATAATCCTTTACAAGGGATAGTATAGCCTCCAGATTGAAAATTTGTATTTAGAATATTTTGAGCTTGTTCAATTAATCTAATTGACATAGTGGTGAGTTTTATAAAAGATGCCTAGATTAAATCTAGGCATCTAAAAAAATTATTGTATTGATTACTCTAGAAGTTAAAAGTCAAATTAACTACTGCTGTTCTAGGAATTATTGGTCTTCCAACAAAAAATTCTTCTTCTGTTTGGTTTTCACCAAGTCTTGGAGAACCTTCAGTAATTCCTACTGAATTAAATAAGTTAAAAGATTGTACTCCTAATCTCAACGTTTCTTTATCGTTACCTACACTAAATGTATAACCCATTCCTAAGTCAACTATTCCAAAACCATCTAATTTGATCGTATTTGCGTCATTAGTAAATTTGTCTCCAGCGTAGTTATAATCTAGATTTAAATCAAAATTAGATTTGTCATATGCCAACCCTAGTTTACTCATAAAATCTGGCTGTCTTGCTATTTTATTTCCAACAAATAATGGGTTGTTTTCCGATTTAGTTAACTCATGTTTTTGATAAGTAAACCCTCCATTAAATGATAATCCTTGAGCAAATCTCCAATTCCAAGTCCCTTCAAAACCATACGATTTAGTATCTTGTAAGTCTACTTTTTCTATAAATCCTCCAGGATTTGCCGGGTCATTTATAAATTGAACATTTCTTCTGTCAGATAAATTTGCTGAGTAGAATGCAAGTGTTCCTGAAAATGTCCCATTGCCATATTTCACTCCTGCTTCTGATTGAATAATTTTCTCAGGGGAATATGTAGCTGGTTGATCTAAAGAATTAAATTTTACAGATCGTAATTCAGGAAAGAAATATCCTTTAGAAAAATTAGCATAAGCACTTAGATTTGAATTTACTTTATACAAAGCAGCTAAAGAAATTGCATAATCATCTGTTGAAACTTTAGCATATTGATATGCTCCTGTTCCCCATTGTACTACATCGATTCCTGTGATACCTGTATTTCCTGAAGTAAAATTTGCAGTCTTTTCATTTTGAATAGTTCCTGTAACTCTTTCCTGTCTAATGCCAAAATCAAAATTCCATTTTTCTAATTTAATTTGGTCTGTCAAAAAGAAAGCTAATTTATTACTTGTAAGATTTTTATTTGAATATGATGTCCCGGTATTGGTAACTCCATTTTTAGTATATCCCGAAAGATTTATCAGCTGTGGCATATTAGTATATTCACTTAAATAACTAGTAGTGATATTTAAATCTCCAGCAGAAGATCTTGACATGAATGTTCCTCCTGTTAAAGTATGATTATTCATCTTTTTGATAAACTTAACTTCCGAAACTAATTCATCTAAAGGACGAATTCTATCTACGATTCTATTTTCATACAAACGAGCACTTGCAGGTAATGCTTGTCCATTTAAGTATGTAAAATTTCCAGATGTTAATCTTCTAGCAGCTTTATATTGACTTTGAGTTTCAACAGCTTTTGCACCAGAAACACCACTACCATCTGTGAAAAAATTAAATTGATGATTGTATTTAGACTTTCTAACTTTAGCATCAATAGAAAAACTATCAGAAAAATTATGAAGGAAATTAGTCATAAAATATCCTCCTTTAGTTGCAACTCCATCTTTAATTTTTGATGTGAAAATTCCATTTGGAGTAGCGTAAGAAATATTAGAAACCGCTGACGTTTGAAGAGTTAGAATCTCTTTACCATCACTGCCAATTGGTCTCTCTCTTGATCCGCCAATTAATGGATAAGGTAGAAAAAATTGAACTTTATCATCTATAACTTGGCCAGAAAAAGTAATCGAGCCTTTTTGTGTAACTTTTTTTACATTCCCTCTAATTTGGTAACCCTCAGTTGGTAATCCAGTTTTTATAGGACCTTCGTCGTATCTATAAAATCCAGTTAATGCATAATACAAATCAGAGTCTTTTCCTCCTAATTGTCCGCTAGAAAGAAAATCAGCTTTATATCTTGAGTTATTTCCTGTTTCAACTTTCAAAATATTTTTTGATACCGCTGAACCTGTTTCGCTTGTATAATTAATAATACCAGCAACTGAACCTGCACCATGAAGTACAGAAGATCCTCCTCGAACAAATTCAAGACTTTTCATACCAATATCAGTTCTAAAATAAACATCATGCGCAGATGAGTTTAATCCAAAAGTTGAAAGCACTGGCATTCCGTCAATTTGTAACGGGTTAAATTGAAATTGTCCTCCAGAAGGTAAACCTCTTACAAAAACATTTGACGCAACCTCACCACCACCGTTTTCAGTTGTAATACCAGGAACGCTTCTTAAAATATTAGCTTGACTACTAGTATTTAATCTAGTTAAATCTTTTGCGCTAAAAGAGGTAATTGATAAGGGAGTTTCTTTTTGAGAACGTTTTACCGATGTAGCGGTCATTACCACTTCATTTAACGTCTCTGAACTTTCTTTCATAACAAAATTTAAAGTACTATTCTCAGATACATTTAAACTTTTGGTTTGAGACAAATAGCCTACATAAGTTACTTTAATTTTTTGAACTCCTTTAAGGTTAGTTGCTACTGAAAATTTTCCTTCTGAATCTGTAGTTGTAGATACATTACTACCAACAACAACATTTACTTGTGGAAGGGGATTGTTTTTTTCATCAGTCACAACTCCTTTGACTGTAGTTTGTGAGTAGGAAGTTATTCCTATCAAAAGAATAATTACTTTGATAAAATTTTTCATAATTTTTTGGTTGATTAAATTAATGTTATTTGCCTGTCAAAACTATGTTTGTTTGTTATAAAAAGATTCTCGATTTTGACAAAAAAATTATGCAAACGTTTGCACAAACGTTTGCGTAAATGAAATTAATTATATATTTTAGTTTTAAATCTTCAATTATGCCGAAAAAAAATATTGTCACTTTAAAGAAAATAGCTACTGATTTAGGCTTATCCATATCTACTATTTCTAGATCATTAAATGATCACCCTGACATTAGTGATGAAACTAAAGAAAGAGTAAAATCATACGCAAATAAGATTAAATACATCCCCAATTTATTTGCAAAAGGATTTAGATCTCATAAATCAAACATAATTGGTGTCATAATTCCGAATATAGAGCATAGTTTCACAGCTACTTTATTGCGCGGGATTATTCAAAATGCTGAAATTAATGGGTTCAGGGTAATTATTTGTGAATCATTTAATGACGAACAAAAACAATCTGAATTAATGGAAACAATGATTCAGTTTGGAGTGGATGGAATTCTATTGTCTTTGACAAAAAAAACAAAGAATGTAGATGAGATTTTAGAAATGATGGAACATATTCCATTAATTATGTTTGATAGAATATCATCGAAAGTTCCATGCACTCAAATTGTAATTGACGATGAAGACGCTTCGTATAAAGCGGTTCAACATCTTATAAATGTAGGCAAAACAAAAATTGCAATTATAAAAGAGTCAGATACTTCTAATATATCTGAAAGAAGGTATCAAGGCTATTTAAAAGCATTAAAAGAAAATAATATTCCTATTAATGAGGATCTAATTATGAGTAGTGAAAACCTATCCATTGAAGAAGGCAGAAGGCTTACAAGAAATCTTTTGAGTTGCCAAGAAGTGCCAGATGCAATATTTGCTATCAGTGATGAAGCCGGGATTGGAGCCATACAAGAATTAAAAAAAAATAGAATAAAAATACCTGAGGTAATAGCTGTAGTTGGTTTTAGTAATTCTAAATTTTGTACAGTCATTAAACCAAACCTTTCTAGCGTAGATCAACCTGGAAATAGAATTGGTAAATTATCGGTTGATTACTTAATTGAAGAAATAAACTCGCCAAACACAACCATTCACAAAACGATAGAAATAAAGACCAATTTAATAATAAGAAAATCATCATTTAAACCAACTCTCAAATTGAAATAAATCTTATTTCACTTCTCTAATGGCCACTGCTTCAATCCAGCCTTCAGTGCCGTCTGTTAGTTGAATTTTCTTCCACTTCCCTAAGGTTTCTTCTACAAAAACTTTAGTGCCTTCGTGTAAAATAAAAGTGGCCGGACTCCCTTTTTGTGGTTCGCTTTTCACCTCTGTTACTTCAGCAAAAACGATAGCTGGTCGTTCGTTTACAAAATGATTTTTTTCAAAAATAGCAGCTCCTAAACTAACTAATAGCAACACAGTCCATACAAACATTCCAATAAAGAAAATGCGTTTGTAGAGGGTGGTTGGCGAAAAATAATAGCCAATAAAAAAGCCTAAAAACAACAACCCAAATACAACCGAAATCCACGCCCAAGTATTGAAATGATACATCCCTGTGAAATCACGAAGCAATTTGGCAAAGCCTACTTTAGGAACATCTTTTACTTCATCAATGGTTAATTTCTGAGCAAATTTGAGGTTATTGGTAATATCAATATCTTCAGGAGACAAGACTAACGCTTTCTCATAATTGTAAATCGACGGCGCTACTTTATTTAATTTGTAATAACAATTACCTAAATTGAAATACAATTCAGCTGATTGCTGACGCGAATCCAACACACTTTCGTAGGCCTGAATCGCTTGTTCGTATTGCCCTTTTTGATACAAAACATTCCCTTTTTCGAATCCGCTTTGAGCAAATCCAAAAGAAGTGATGAATATTACTATATAGACTAAATGTTTCATTTCGTTATCCGTTAAATCTGTTTTTCCAATGCTGAAATTATCTCTACTGCTTTGTCAAAATCATTTTGAATTGACGTACTAGAAGCTGGTGCATAACGTGCCAGTTCACAATTCTCTGTCAAGGCAATAAAATCAATAACCGTTTCAGGATTAGCGTTGCGAGACAATAATACCTCTTGAATATTGTCTTTACTCATTTCCGAAGTTTCAATGTGTAATTTGGCTTTCAAGAAATTGTGCATCGCTTTTTCCAAAGCCACATAAAACGGCTCTTTATTATGGATTTGCTTTTTAGCTTCTGACAAATATTTCTTCGCCAAACGGTTGTTCATTCTGATTCTGTTTCCAATCACATCGCCATCTAACGCTTCTTTTCTTTTTCTCAAAAGCACCAAAATTGGCAAGGCTATAAATGGCAGCAATAACAATAAATAATACCATAACGAGCCGAAGAAATCTTGCTGTTTTAAAGGAAGTAATTCGGTTTTTAATTTGATGAATTTAAATTGTTCTAGTTTTTCAATTTTGTTTTTATTGCCTCCATTAGTTGAATCTACAGCCTGAGATGCAGTTGGTCCATCCAATACATTAATTAGTATTTCTTCTGAAGTGATCGTTTTATACGTCCCTGAACCCAAATCAAAATAGCTAAACTGCATTGGTTTGATTGGATATTTTCCTTTGTATTGCGGCACAATGGTATAGCTGTCTGCTATTTTTCCGGTCATTCCGGATAAGCCTGTGTTGACTTGTTCTTTGTGAACAGCATCATACATTTCGAGTGCATTAGGCGCTACTGGTTTAGGCAAATCAAATAATTTCAAATTCCCTTTTCCACTAACACTTACCACCAAATCTAAACTTTCTCCGTTTTTCAAATTGGTTTTGGTTGGCGTTACTTTGAAATCAAAGTTACCCACTGCACCGGAAAATCCTACAGGTTTTCCCGCTTCAGGAAGTGGTTTTACCGTTATCGTTTTAGTACCTGCCGAAACGCGTTTGTTGCCTTCGGTAATCATGACTCTACCAAACATATCCCTACGGTTGGTTGGCAATTGCACATCGATATCAAGTGCTAAAGGTTCGATTTTTAGACGTCCCGATTTTTGAGGATAAAGCACCGTTTTTCTGAGGGTAACAAAGCGATAGCGTTGTCCTTTGAACATACCTTCTTCGGCAACCAATTGTTTGATATCGATATTTTGACTCCAAAAATCATTGTATTTGGGTTTGTCCAATTCGCGCCAATTGGTAATTCCAATATTGTAGCTGAAATACAATTTATAGACTACCGTAATCGGTTCGTTGATGTACGGATTGGTTTTAGAAATATCCGCTACGAGGTAAATGTTATTGTCTGCTGAAATTTGTGGCGCATTTGGATCGTTAGGATCAGCTTGTTGTTGCACCGGATTGGTTACCGTAACTCGAATTGGAGCAGTTTTATACAATTGGCCATTGAACTCAATCACCGCTTGTTTGATTACCAAATTTCCTTTTTGCAAAGGCAATAAAAAATAGGAATATATTTTTTCGAAAGAACTTCGCCCATTAATCCACGATTGACTGATTTGCTGACTCGGTCCTGCAATTACTCGAAAACCTTCGAAGTTGGGTTGTACAAAATTATCTCCGTCTACATTCATTATAAAATCTACTCGAAGCCTTTCGTTAAGACCGAGCGAGTTTCTGCTAACTTTTGCCTCAAATTGTACTTGAGCCAGAAGTCCTTGAAAACTGATTAATAATAGTAGTATGTATTTTTTCATTGGGTATTAAAGGGTATTCTTATTTCAAATTACTTACCAGTCTTTTTCTGTTTGAACCGGTTTTCCTTTTACTTTTTGAGCATTGACTTTATTCTGAATTTTCTTTTCTTCATTGTTTACCGCATCTAATAAATTCTGAACGCGTTGCTGCGAAATTCCGCCAGGATTTGGTTTTGGCTGACCTTGATTTTTAGAAGGATCGTCTTTTTTATCCGACTTATTTTTATCCTTGTCGCCGTCTTTCTTATCGTCTTTTTTATCTTTGTTCTTATCCTTATCTTTATTCTCGCCGTCTTTCTTATCTTCCTTTTTGTCTTTGTTCTTGTCCTTATTTTTATCTTTATTCTTGTCGTCTTTTGGCGGATTGTCTTTCAGCATTTTTTTGGCCAAAGAAAAATTATATCGCGATTCATCATCTTCCGGATTATTGCGAAGCGCATTTTTATAAGCTTCGACCGCTTGCGAATAATTTTTCTCCTTCATAAACACATTTCCTAAGTTGTGAAACGCTTTGTGTTTTTGAGGATAGGTTTTAATATTTTTTAATGCATTGGCAAAAGCAATCTTGGATTCCGAAAACTGATTTTGTCGGTAAATGGCATTTCCTAAATTGTAATACGCTACGGTTCTTCTTGGAAATTTAGAATGTGAAATTCGGTAATTGGCTTCGGCATCGGCATATTTTTTTGCAGCAAATTCTTCATTTGCTTTAGGCAAAAGAGCATCTTTCTCTTGGGCTGTAATCGCCAAAGAAAAAATAAGCAAAATAAATACAAATACCTTTTTCATCATTTTATTGTTCCTTTTCATTAAACAAATTGAGTCGGTTTACCCATTTAGTTTTGCATTCCAATAGAAAAACATCAGCAAATAACAACAAGAATGCAAATCCTAAAAACCACTGAAATTGCGATTGAAAATCGGCCATTTGGGTGGCTTCAAATTCGGTTTTCTCTATATTATTCAAAGCGTTTTTAACATAATCAATAACCTCTTTGGTATTGGCACCATTGGCATAACCGCCCTTGGTCGCTTTTGCAATAGCTGTCAAACTTTCCGAGTTCAATTTGGTAATCACCACTTCGTTATTGCTATCTCTTTTTAAGCCTTCCATCACACCATTACGACGTAACGGAATAGTCCCTCCATTTGGAGTTCCAACACCAATAGTAATGATTTTAATGCCTAATTTATTAGCTTCTTCTGCAGCGGCTTCGGCACCTTCTGAATGGTCTTCTCCGTCTGAAACTAGAATCAATAATTTGCTGGTTTTTTTATCATCAAAATAGGTTGCCGACAATTTAATCGCTTCATCCAAAGACGTTCCTACAGACGAAACCATATCGGTGTTCATACTTTGCAAGAACATTTTGGCTACACTGTAATCTGTAGTAATTGGTAAAACCGGAAACGAACTTCCTGCATACGCCACAATCCCAATTCTATCATTGCCTAATTGATTGATAATTTGAGAAACCAATTGTTTGCTTTTATCCAAACGATTAGGAGCCACGTCTTCGCACAGCATACTTTTAGAAACATCTATTGCAAAAACAATGTCGATTCCTTCACGCTTTACAGTTTCCATTTTGGTCCCAATTTTTGGATTGACCAAACCTAAAATCAAAGCTGTAAGTGCCAAAAGCAATACGCTTAATTTTAATATCGGTTTGAATAGAGAACTTTCAGGACTCAATCGTTGTACCAATTCTAAATCACCAAATTCGCGTTGTTTTTTTCTTTTCCAATACATATTGAAAAGAAAAACCAGCACCAAAAGTGGCAATAGAAAAAGTAAGTACAAATATTTTTTTTCGTCTAATTCCATTTTAAATAAATGATCGGTATACCGTATTTCGCAATCCCAATTCTAGCAACAATAAAAATCCTGCTAACCAAACAAAGGGTCTGTATTTTTCATCATAATCGTAAAACTTCAGCTCCTCTATTTCGGTAGTTTCTAGCTTATTGATGGCGGCATATATTTCTTCTAATTTATTATTGCTAGTCGCTCTAAAATATTTCCCGTCGGTTTTGCGAGCAATATTTTTCATCAACTGTTCGTCAATTTCTACCTGCATCATACGAAATAAAAATTGTCCATTTGCAGCAATCGCATACGGAAATTCGGCCATGCCATTGGTTCCAATCCCAACTGTGTAGACTTTAATTCCGTATTGTTTTGCAATGTCCGAAGCTGTTTCAGGTTCAATAAACCCAGCATTGTTGACACCATCAGTCAATAGAATAATCACTTTGCTTTTGGCTTTACTGTCTTTCAAACGGTTTACGGCTGTCGCCAATCCCATCCCAATACCCGTTCCATCTTGCAACACATTATCGTATTTGATACTTTCTATCGCTTGTTGAATAATCGCTTTATCACTGGTAACCGGAGTTTTGGTATAGGCTTCAGAAGCATACACCACTAACCCAATTCGATCGTTTGGCCTTTCGTCAACAAAACTTGCAGCTACTTTTTTCAAAGCCTCCATTCGGTTCGGTTTCAAATCCTTGGCCAACATACTCCCCGAAACGTCAATCGCCATCACAATATCAATCCCTTTTGTAGTCTTGGTTTTGTTGCTAATGTCTACCGTTCTAGGTCTTGCCATGGCTACAATTAAGGCGGTCAAAGCCAACAAACGAAACACCCCCAAAAAAGGATAGAGTCTTACAATAAATGATTTAGAACCAATAAAACCTTCGGTCGAACTTATTTTCAATGTCGCCGTTTGTTGGTTTCGTTTCAGGTACAACCAAGCTGCTGCTGCTGGAATTAATAGCAACAACCAAAAAAATTCTGGATTTAAAAAGCTTAGTTTTTCCATTAATTACCGGCTTGTCTTAGTTCAACTGATTGTAACATGCGCTCTGCAATAGCGCTTCCATATTGGTCACCCTCAGGAAATACAATCATAATTTGTTGTAATCCTTGATTTTGTTTGAAATATAAAATCTCATAATATACTTTTTCGCTCGACTTGGTTAACGGATTTAATATCGACATCGTTCCGTAGCCTTTTAATCCTTGAACGCCGCTTTCGGTTTCAAAATCTTCTTGTTTCACGATGATATTTTGACCGCCTTGAGCTTCAATTATTTTTAAATTGCCTTCCATGGCTTTCGCCAAATCAATGTCGGTTGGTCGTTTGAATTGACTCGTAGATACCATGAAATACAACCCGTTTATTATATCGCCATACTGAAACAATTGCATTTCTTTGATCAGTGCCATGGTGTTTTTTGGCAATACTTTTTCAGCATCTACTCTTTTTAATACTTGAGGCGTTTCAATTAAAATTCCTGGGTTTCCGTATTCACTTTTCACCCATTCTCCTTCTAACAATTCCTTAGTTTCGCGACCAAAAACAGTATCAATGACATAGCCAAATCCTCGAGTAGCTACAAAAAATCCCGTAACGACTACCAGCAAAACTAGGGCTGAAATAATCGCCGTGCGGATTTGTTTGGCTCTCTTTTTCTTCAACTGCAATTGAATTTGATGTTGTCTTTGCGCCTCGTTTAAAAGCAAATCTTCTTCTTCCGGGACTTCCACAGGAATGGCTTTGTCCAAAGTCAAAATCGCTTTTTGAATTTTATTTCTGTCATCGGTAATTTCAAAATCGAGTGGTTTTGACTTCGCAAATTTTACCAAGTCAGCTTGTTTTAAAACCCGTTCTAAATTTTCAATTGTTTCTTGCGAAAGCGTCATTTTCTTTTTGACCGAAGCGGCTTTCAAAGCCGTAATCAGTTCCGAAGTGGTGCTTTCCATCGCTGGAATTTCAATTGCTTCTTCGATATAATTTCGTGCAATATCGGTCAATTGACTGTAATATTCTTTGATTTCACCTTGTTGCCACAATTCTTTTTTCTCCAAAATTGTTAGCAAAGAAGTGGCTTTTTCTATAGGTGTGGTATATACTTCTTCTTCCGTATTTTTCTTTTGTTTTTTCTTGAAATACCAATACCCCAAAGCTCCTAATCCTGCTAATAGAATAATTGCTAACAGGTATTTCCACCAATTGCCCCAATGACTTTCAGCGGCGACAATATCCTTGATATCGTACATTTTCTGTTGTAAAGTATCCACTTTTACATTGGCCACCTCCACCAGAATAGAATCAGAGAAAACCGGTTTTTTGTCGATCAAAATGGACAGTCTTGGAATTGTATATTTCCCAGAATCAAATTGGGTTAGACCGTATTTTTTAATCAATTCGTAGCGATCATTATTTCGAATCGTATCAATTGGATAGGAACGAATTACTTCTAAAGCGCCAATGTTTTTCAAATTAGGAAAAACCACTCTGGCCGAAGTGTCCACAGAGGTTTTCAAAGTCAATTTGAACTCGGCTCCAATTTTAATACGCGTCGTATCGATAACCGTCGTCACCTTTTGTGCAAAAAGTGCGGTGGAAAGAAGATAAAATACTATGAATACTATTTTTTTCATTGATGCCTTTTAATACAATCTTTATCTCGATTTAAAATACCCTAATAATTTGGTTACATAACTTTCATCCACTCGGGTGTTCACCACTCCTGAACCTGACTTACTAAAGGTTTCTTTAAAATACGCCACGCGATCGTGATAGTATTTTTCATAATTCATACGAACTGATTTAGATCCCGTGTCCACTAATTGTATCGCTCCTGTTTCGGCATCCAGCATTGGCACCATCCCCAAATTAGGTATTTTTTCTTCACGAATATCGTACACTCGAATTCCTGTAATATCGTGTTTTTTTGAGGCTATTTTTAAAGTTTGCTCGTATTCCTGTGTCATGAAATCCGAAATGACAAAAACGATGGCTTTCTTTTTTTGTGTTCCCGATAAAAATTTTAGGGCTTGTGCCAAATCAGTCTTGTTGCTCTTAGGTTCAAATTCGATCAGCTCGCGAATAATTCGCAACACATGCGAACGGCCTTTTTTGGGTGGTATGTACAATTCGATGGTGTCTGAAAACAAAATCAATCCAATCTTGTCATTATTTTGAGTCGCCGAAAAAGCCATGGTGGCGGCAATTTCAGTAACAATGTCTTTTTTAAATTGATTTTTGGAACCAAAACTCTCCGATCCTGAAATATCCACCATCAACATCATGGTCAATTCACGTTCTTCTTCAAAAACTTTGACATGAGCTTCGTTATAACGTGCAGTTACATTCCAGTCTATGGCACGAATATCATCACCGTATTGGTATTGACGTACTTCGCTAAAAGTCATCCCACGCCCTTTAAAAGATGTGTGGTATTCGCCCGAAAAGATATGATCGCTCAATCTTCGGGTTTTGATTTCTATTTTTCGGACTTTTTTGAGTAGGTCTTTTGTATCCATTTTAATTAGTGTTCAGTAATCCGTTAAAAAGTGATCAGTAAAAGTTCAAATTCTAAAATCATTACTGTATTATAAGTGTTCGATTTAAAGTATTGTTGGTAAACTGAATACTAAAAACCTGAACGCTGAGCACTTATATTTAAGGAACCTCAACTTCGTTTACGATTTTGTTGATGATGTCTACTGAAGTAATATTTTCAGCTTCTGCTTCGTAAGTAACTCCAATTCTATGGCGCAATACATCGTGAACTACAGCACGAACGTCTTCTGGAATTACATATCCTCTACGTTTGATAAAAGCATAACATTTAGCGGCATTGGCCAAATTAATACTTCCACGTGGCGATGAACCAAAGCTAATCAATGGTTTTAAGTCGGCTAATTTGTATTTTTCTGGGTAACGTGTGGCGAAAATAATATCCAAAATGTATTTCTCGATTTTTTCGTCCATATACACTTCACGAACGGCCTCTTGAGCGCGTAAAATTTGTTCGATTGAAACCACTTGGTTTACTTTTTCATAGCTTCCGCTCAAGTTCTGGCGAATCACTAAACGCTCTTCGTCCATTTTTGGATAATCAATTACCGTTTTCAACATAAAACGATCGACTTGCGCCTCTGGTAATTGGTACGTTCCTTCTTGTTCAATTGGGTTTTGAGTAGCCAAAACTAAAAATGGCTTATCTAATTTAAAAGTGGTATCGCCAATAGTCACTTGTTTTTCCTGCATTGCCTCTAACAAAGCGGATTGAACTTTGGCTGGCGCACGGTTGATCTCGTCGGCTAAAACGAAATTGGCAAAAATAGGTCCCTTTTTGATTGAAAATTCATTCTGTTTGATGTTGTAAATCATCGTTCCAACAACATCCGCAGGTAATAAATCCGGCGTGAACTGGATTCGGCTAAACGAACCGGCTACAGCTTGCGAAAGTGTATTAATGGCTAAAGTCTTAGCTAATCCTGGCACCCCTTCTAATAAGATATGTCCTTGGCCTAACAATCCGATTAATAATCGTTCTACCATGTGCTTTTGACCCACAATCACCTTGTTCATTTCCATAGTAAGGAGATCGATAAAAGCACTTTCTCTTTCTATTTTTTCATTAATTGCTCTAATGTCTAAAGTCGATGTATTCTCTTCCATTGTGATATTTTTTAAACCAATTTTGATACGGTTTTCTTTTGCGAGTGCAAATTGAATTTTTTTTTAGAAGTAGGATGTTAAAGAATGGTTAAAACTTCAACGAAATCGCTAATTTTAAGGACGAATTGTGATTGGATTTGCCTATTTTTAAAAACTGGATCCAATTCGGCTAAAAATACTAGATTTACAAAATATAAATACTTCTTACCGCAATGAGTAAAACAACTTTATCTCCTATTATTGCTGGAGCAATGAATTGGGGAATTTGGGACAAAAATCTCAACACTAAAGAAATGGATAATATCATCCATCTTTGTCTAGAAAATAAAATTACCACTTTTGATCATGCCGATATTTATGGCGATTATACCACTGAAATTGATTTTGGAAAAGCCTTAGTTTCGAGTAAAATTGACCGAACTAAAATTCAATTGATTTCGAAATGTGGCATCCAAATGGTGACCAAAAATCGAAACAATTCGATCAAGCATTATGAGTATTCCAAAGACTATATTATTTGGTCTGTAGAAAATTCATTGAAAAATTTAGCCACTGATTATTTAGACGTGCTATTGTTGCACCGCCCGAGTCCATTGATGCAAGCCGATGAAATTGCAGAAGCGGTAACTCAATTAAAGGCCGATGGAAAAATTGTTGATTTTGGCTTGTCCAATTTCACAGCTTCGCAAACTGAATTGATTCGCCAAAAAACCGAAGTTAGTTTCAACCAAATTCAATTCTCAGCAACCCATCATGAAGCCATGCTCGACGGAAGTTTGGATTATATGCAAACCAACGGTATTCGCCCAATGTCATGGAATCCTCTGGGAAGCGTGTTTAGAGAAGATAACGAGCAAACCCGACGCATGAAAAAATTGTTAGCACAATTGGTAGCTAAATATGGTGTGGGTTCTGACACGATTTTATTGTCTTGGATTTTACAACATCCTGCTCAAATAATTCCTATTGCTGGAACGGTAAACGTAGCTCGAATTCAGGCGTTGATGAAAGCAACCGAATTGCCTTTAGAAAAAGAAGATTGGTTTGCAATTTGGAGTGGAAGCATGGGTAAAAATGTACCTTAATTACAAAAGAAAAAAATGAACAAAATAGCCTTAATTACTGGTGCTACTAGCGGAATTGGAAAAGCAACTGCCGAAATTTTAGCAAAAAACAATTATAAATTAGTATTGTGTGGCCGTCGCCAAGATCGATTGGACGAATTAAAGACTGCACTTTCTGAATTCACATCCGTCCATACTTTACAATTTGATGTGCGAGATAAAGAAGCCGTTTTTGCACAAATTAGTTCCCTACCAAATGATTTTTCGGAAATTGATATTTTGATCAACAATGCAGGGAATGCCCACGGATTGGACCCTATTCAAACTGGAAGTCTTGACGATTGGGATGCCATGATTGATGGAAATATCAAAGGCTTGTTGTATGTTTCAAAAGCAATTATTCCGATAATGACAGCGCGCAAATCAGGACACATTATCAACATTGGGTCTACTGCTGCCAAAGAAGTGTATCCAAACGGCAATGTGTATTGCGCAACTAAACATGCCGTTGATGCTTTGAATCAAGGCATGCGAATCGATTTAAATTCGTTTGGAATTCGCGTAGGCGCGATTCACCCAGGTATGGTTTCTACCGAATTTAGTACTATTCGTTTTAAAGGAGATGAAGAAAAAGCGCACAATGTATACAAAGGATTTACGCCTTTGTATGCAGAAGATATTGCTGATATTATTCATTTTGTAGTGTCCAGACCTTATCATGTGAACATTACCGATTTAGTGGTAATGCCTACTGCACAAGCTTCTTCAGGAATTGTTAATCGTTCTTTATAAAAAAAATTAAATGAGAACATTAGTAATTGGAGACATTCATGGTGGCTTACGTGCGCTCCATCAAATTTTAGAAAGAGCCAAAGTCAGCCCAAATGACAAACTGATTTTTTTAGGAGATTATGTAGATGGATGGAGCCAATCGCCAGAAGTGATTGACTTGCTAATAGACATGAAAGAAACACATAATGTAGTTTGTATTCGTGGTAATCATGACGATTTGCTATTGGAGTGGCTCAAAAACGGAACTGATAATCCACAATGGTTTGATCATGGCGGAGAAGCTACCGTTACGGCCTATCAAAATCGAGATGCTGCCACTTTAGCGGCTCATATTTCTTTTATTGAATCCTTAGTAGATTTCCATCTAGACGAACAAAATAGATTGTTCATTCATGCCGGATTTACCAATATGAATGGGGTTGATTTTGAATATTTTCCAAAGCTTTTTTATTGGGATAGAAGCCTCTGGGAAACCGCTTTAGCTTTGGACAAAAACATGAAAACTACTGATTTGGCTTATCCAAAACGACTTAGGTTGTATAACGAAATTTTCATTGGACATACTCCCGTATCACGAATTGGAAAAACAATCCCGGTGCAAATGGCCAATGTTTGGAATGTAGATACCGGAGCCGCTTTTAGGGGTCCATTAACTATTATGGATGTGGATTCTAAAGCCTATTGGCAGAGTGAAAATTTAGATGTGTTATACCCTAATGAAAAAGGGCGAAACTAAAATTATTTCTTAGCCACAAATCTTGGATCGGTATCCGTAACCGTCCCACATTTGGAACAAGTGCGCAAAGATTCTGATCCGTAGAAGTGTGCAAAATGAGACAAAAAGTCTTTTTCAATATTGTGCAACTCAAAATAAACTTCGTATAATTTGTGATTGCACGAATCACAATGCCAAAGTAAACCATCAGTAAAACCTAAGCCCGCTCTTTTACGTTCAATCACTAAGCCGATGGAACCTTCAGAACGAACTGGTGAATGCGGAATTTTAGCTGGATTCAAGTACATATCGCCAGCCTGTAATTCCATTTCTTTTCGCTCTCCATCTTCCTGAATGACAACTTTAATACTGCCTTCTAATTGGTAAAAAAGTTCTTCCGTTTCATTGTAATGGTAATCTTTTCTGGCGTTTGGCCCCGCTACAATCATTACAATATAATCTCCTGATTCGGTATACACATTTTTATTCCCAACAGGTGGTTTCAATAAATGACGGTTTTCATCGATCCATTGATTCAAGTTGAACGGTTTTGCAATAGCCATAATAGTAATTTTTGAAAGCGTAAATTTAGTCAAATATCTTGGCTATTTTTTCTCTTTGATTAAATAAATATAGACTGGAAAATGATCGCTAAAACCAATTTCGGTAGCCGAATGTCGCAAAGGATATCCTTTAAAGGAACCTGTTGTTTGGACTAAATAGGAAGTATTGTAAATTCCTGCTTTCCAAAACTGATAACTAGAATAATCGGATTGTAATAAAGTTTCGGATATCATGATTTGGTCAAAAATATCCCAAGCATCGCGATGCGCTATCGTACCCATTCCTTTTTTTGCCATGTCTTCAAAAGGATTGAAGATCCCAAATGGCGGGACTTCCATTTTTTTTGCCTTGGCGCCCAACGCTATTTTCACACTTTTGTTGTAAGGCCCGTCGTTCAAATCGCCCATGGTGATTACTTTGGCTTTTGGATTAATTTGCTGTAACGAATCAATTATTTTCCGGTTTAAGGCTCCTGCCGCTTCCCGAAACGGACTCGATCGTTGCTCTCCACCAGAACGAGAAGGCCAATGGTTGACTATCAAATGGATTTCTTCGCCTTCTAAAAATCCTGTAACCAAGAGTTGATCCCTAGTATACACTCTTTTATTCTTAGGGCTGACCATTTCAATATCATCTGTACTTTCTGTTGTTTCATTCTTGGGTTTTGTTTCTCCTTGGAACACATACAATGGGATATTGGCATATGAGGTAGGCTGAAAAAAGTTTTTTCGATACAATAAAGCAACATCAATCCCTCTTTTATCTGGAGAATCAAAATGGATAATTCCATACATTTTATCTGCCAAGTTGGGTTGCTGGATTAGATCTTCTAACACACCTCTATTTTCTATTTCGCATCCGCCAATGAAGGTTGGAGATTCCGGATTATTGGCACTCCCAATTTCGGATAATACTCGAGCAAGATTGGTTAACTTTTTTTGGTATTTGTCAAAAGTCCAGTGTTGAGAACCTTTTGGCGTCCAATCTTCATCAAATGTGTTAGGGTCATTTATGGTGTCAAACAAATTTTCAAAGTTGTAAAACGCAACCGTATGAATTCGGAATTTTTTAGATTGTCCATTGGACTTTGGAGACAAAGACAAAAAGAGAAGACAATAAAGAATGGGGCAAATTCTCATAACTTAGGATTTAGGATAGTGAATAATGGGTTTAGTAAAACTAAGAAATTAGAACTGCAATTAAAAATGATTTCGGTTTTGTCTATATTTGTTTAAAAATAAATACTGTTGTAAAACAGATTTCATTTATGAGAAAAACTTTCTTCTTATTCATTTTAAGTTTACTTTCTATCACTATGCAAGCCCAAACGACTATGATTACACCACCCTATTTACAAAAAGGAGATACTGTTGCCATTTTAGCAACCGCCCGAAAACATATTGTGAAAAGCATGCAGCCCACTATTGACTTATTAGAAAGTTGGGGCTTACATGTTGTCGTTGGTGAAAGTATTGGCTTAGAAGAAAATCAATTGGCAGGAAGTGATGAGCAACGTGCTGCCGATTTACAAGAACAATTAGACAATCCCAATATTAAAGCGATATGGTGTGCCCGTGGTGGCTACGGCACCGTAAGAGTAGTCGATTTAATTGATTTCACACAGTTTAAAAAATCTCCAAAATGGTTGGTAGGGTTTAGCGATGTTACCGTTTTACACAACCACCTCAATACAATGGGTTACAAATCCATTCACGGAATTATGCCTATTAGTCTTGCTAAAGCTAGTAAGGAAGCGATTGAAAGTTTGCGTTTGTCTTTGTTTGGACAACCTTTACAATATGCAATTGACACACATCCTATGAACCGATTAGGCAAAGCGACTGGCGAATTAGTTGGCGGTAATTTATCGATATTGTATAGTGTATTGGGTTCGCCCTCAGCTATCGACTGTACCGACAAAATTTTATACATCGAAGACTTAGACGAATACTTGTACCATATTGATCGTATGATGATGAACCTGAAGCGAAACGGATGTCTGGAAAGTCTCAAAGGAATCATTGTGGGTTCCATGACCGATATGAAAGACAACGATATTCCTTGGGGAAAAAATGCACTTGAAATTGTTCAAGATGTGACTAAACAATACAACATCCCTGTGATTTTTAATTTCCCTGCAGGTCATATTCACGATAACAGAGCCTTGATTTTAGGCAACAATGTCACTATCGAAGTAACCGAAAATTGTAGTACTGTGGTTTTTGAATAACTTCATTTAATCCTCCTTGATATGGCCGAACACAACGAATTAGGAAAACTTGGAGAAGAACTAGCTACTGAATACCTTCAGAAAATGGGGTATGCCATTTTGGAAACCAATTGGGTATTCCAAAAAGCAGAAATTGATATTTTGGCTCAAAAAGAAAATACCTTAGCGGTTGTAGAAGTAAAAACCCGATCTTCTACTGATTTTGGTCTTCCACAAGACTTTGTAAAGTCAAAAAAAATCCAATTATTAGTAAAAGCGGTAAATGCTTACGTAACCGAAAACGATTTAGATCTAGAGGTCCGATTCGACATCATCGCTATTAGTAAAAAAGAGCAAGAATTTGTTATTGAACACCTTACGGACGCATTTTTTCATTTTTGAGTATTTTTTTTGATGTTATATTTGTAACAAATTGTTTTTTTATTTATATTTGCGGCGGTTTTTAACACAACTACAACAAACCTAACTACTATTTTTAAAACAACAACTAAACCCTACTACTATGAAAACTGTTTCGTCCATTGTAGAAAATTACATCAAAACAAAGCCCTTTTTACTGAATGCTTTATCGCTAGGAATCATTAATTTGACTTCGCTATCACGCAATATTATGAGTGAATTAGAGAATGAATTTGGCAAAGAAGTAAAACAAGGCGCTATTGTAATGGCCTTGAAAAGGTTGACCGAAGAATTGGACTTTAAATTGAATCACAAAATCAATAAAGTCATCAAAAATATCGGAGAAATTACCGTGCGTTCTGAACTGACCGATTACACTTTTGCCGCTTCTGAAACGGTTTTGAACAAACAAGCTGATTTAATTACAGATATCAATAGTAATACAGATATTTTTTACACTTCATCAAGAGGGGTAAATGAAACGAATATTGTGGTAAGTAGCAGCGTGAATCATTTGGTTGACAAGCATTTTGCTAACGAAAAATTGATTCAAAAACTAGAAAATTTAGCTTCTATCACAGTAAAATTACCCAAAGAAAATATTGTAGTCCCAGGAATTTATTATTTCATTTTCCAACGCTTGGCTTGGGAAGGTATCATTATCAATGAGGTAATTTCAACATCTAATGAGTTCACTATTTTAGTTAGTGAAAATGAAGTCGATGTGGCTTTCAAAGTAATTAAAGATTTGAAAAACTAAATCCATTTTAAACAAAAAAGCCTCCACATTTGGAGGCTTTTTTGTTTACTGTTTGTCCATTAATTCCATCAGCTCCAAGGCTCTGCGAATTGATTTCACATTGTCAAACGTCAATAATAATCTCAATCCATTAGGTGTTTGTTTTTCTTTCATTTTGCACAAAGCGCTTTGCTTTTGCACAAACTGTAATACTTGATGAAAACGTCCTGATTGGTAATAATCCGATTGTTGATCAGACACAAAATACCCAATCATTTTGCCTTGTTTTAAGACCAATTTTTCGATTCCTAATCGTGTGGCGATCCATTTGATTTTCATGCTACTCAATAACGAAATCGCTTGTTTTGGCAATGGACCAAAACGGTCAATTAATTTATTTTCGTAGGTCAAAAGAGCAGCCTCATCTTTAATTTCGGCTAGTTCATTATACAATAGCAATCGTTCTGAAACCGTATTGATATATTCATCAGGGAATAACAATTCGAAATCAGTATCCAATTGCAAGTCTTTGACATATTCTTTGGTTTCAATATCATTTTGCTCCGGGTACAAATCCTTGAATTCGTTTTCTTTCAGCTCTTCAATGGCTTCGTTCATGATTTTTTGATAGGTATCAAAACCAATTTCGTTGATGAAACCACTTTGTTCTCCTCCTAACAAATCTCCTGCACCACGAATCTCTAAATCTTTCATGGCAATATTAAATCCGCTACCCAATTCACTAAATTGTTCCAAAGCCTGAATTCGTTTTCGAGCGTCATCTGTCATAGCAGAATAAGGCGGGCAGATAAAATAGCAAAATGCTTTTTTGTTGCTTCGACCAACTCTACCTCGCATTTGATGCAAATCAGACAATCCAAAATTATTGGCATTGTTGATAAATATCGTATTGGCATTCGGCACATCCAATCCACTTTCGATAATGGTAGTCGCTACCAAAACATCAAACTCGCCATTCATAAAAGCCAACATCAGTTCTTCGAGTTTAGCACCTTCCATTTGACCGTGGCCAATTCCTACGCGGGCGTTGGGCACTAATCGCTGAATCATTCCAGCAATTTCTTTAATATTTTCTATGCGGTTATTGATAAAAAAGACTTGTCCATTGCGCTGAATTTCATACGAAATCGCGTCACGAATCAACTCCTCATTGAAGCCCACCACATTGGTTTCGATAGGATAACGATTCGGCGGTGGCGTAGTGATTACCGATAAATCACGAGCAGCCATCAACGAGAATTGTAAGGTTCTCGGAATGGGCGTAGCCGTTAACGTCAAGGTATCAACATTGGCAGCGATTGTTTTGAGTTTATCTTTGACGTTTACCCCAAATTTTTGTTCCTCATCCACAATCAACAAACCTAGGTCTTTGAAAACCACATTTTTGTTCACTAATTGATGGGTTCCAATAACAATATCTAGTTTTCCTTCGGCTAATTGCTTGAGGGTTTCTGCTTTTTGTTTGGCCGTTCTAAATCGGTTCAAATAACCGACGGTTACGGGCATGTCTTTCAATCGTTCCGAAAAAGTGCGGTAATGTTGGTAGGCCAAAATAGTAGTGGGTACCAAAACGGCAACTTGTTTGCTGTTGTCCACCGCTTTAAAAGCAGCGCGAATGGCCACCTCAGTTTTTCCAAAACCTACATCGCCACACACCAAGCGGTCCATCGGGCGATCACTTTCCATATCAGCTTTTACTTCCTGAGTCGATTTGATTTGGTCCGGTGTATCTTCGTAGATAAAGGAACTTTCTAATTCGTTTTGCAAGTAACTATCCGGCGCATATTGAAAGCCTTTTTCCAAACGTCTTTTGGCATATAGCTGAATCAAATTGAATGCAATATGTTTGACGCGCGCTTTGGTTTTTTGTTTTAAAACTTTCCAAGCATTCGAACCTAATTTATAAATTTTAGGAGGCGTTCCGTCTTTGCCATTGTATCTTGAAATTTTGTGCAAAGAGTGAATACTCACATACACAATGTCATTATCGGCATATACCAACTTAATCGCTTCTTGTGTTTTGCCTTCGACTTGTATTTTTTGCAAACCGCCAAATTTTCCAATTCCGTGATCGATATGTGTAACATAATCACCCACCGAAAGCGAAGTCAGTTCTTTCAGGGTAATGTTTTGCTTTTTGGAATAGCCGTTTTTGATGCTGAATTTATGGTAGCGTTCAAAAATTTGATGATCGGTATAGCAGGTAATTTGATTTTCTTCGTCTATAAATCCTTGGTACAAAGGCAAAACTATAGTGTTGTATTGCTTGCGAATATTCTCTGAATTTGCCTCATCCAAGGTTTCGAAAATGTCATGAAAACGCTTGGCTTGATTGTCATTGGAGCAGAACAAATAGTTTTTGTATCCATTAAAATGATTGTCGTTCAGATTGTTCAATAACAAATCAAATTGCTTGTTGAAAGAAGGTTGGGGCTGGATATGAAAATCCACCTTTTTAGTGGTTTTAAAAATCGGTTTAGAAGCCAATTCCACCACCGAAAAATCCAAAGCCCGTTTAATAAATTGTTCTTGATTCAAAAATAATTGCTCTGGCGTGGCGTGTTTAATGTCCTTAGATAATTTCTCAAACGCTTCTTCGGCCTTAGCAAATTGCTTGTCCAATTGACTTAAAAAACCTTCCGTGTTTTGTATAAAAAGTACCGTTTTTTCAGAAATATAATCCAAAAAACTTTCGCGATTTTCCTGTAAAAATTTATTTTCTACATTCGGAATAATGGCAATTTTCTTTTGTTGTTCCAATGACAATTGGGTGGCTACATCAAAGGTTCTTATACTATCCACTTCGTTGCCAAAAAATTCAATACGATACGGATTATCATTAGAAAACGAAAATACATCTACGATTCCGCCTCGAACCGAAAATTCTCCAGGTTCTGTTATAAAATCTACTCTTTTGAATTCGTATTCGAACAGCACTTCGTTGATAAAATCAATCGAAATTTGGTCGCCCACAGCGACTTTCAAGGTGTTTTTATCCAATTCCTTTCGAGTGACCACTTTTTCAAAAAGTGCTTCAGGATAACTTACAATTATGGCTGGTTTTTTGCGTGAGTTGATGCGGTTTAGTACTTCAGCGCGAAGCAACACATTCGCATTATCTGTTTCTTCTATTTGATAGGGGCGTCGAAAAGATGCGGGATAAAACAATACGTCTTGGTCGCCCACCATTTGTTCCAAATCGTTTAAATAATAGGCTGCTTCTTCTTTATCGTTTAATATCAATAAAAAAGGCAGTTCTGATTTTTTAAAAAGAGAGCGAATTAGAAATGAAATAGAGGATCCCACCAATCCAGACAGCTGTATTTTCGGGGAGCTATTTTGCCCTAAAAACGTCGAAATTTGCTCGGTTTTAGGCGAATTGTCGTAAATAGAATAGATAGTTTTACTCAACGCGTGGGAGATTAGGGTCTACTGTTGTATTTGGAATTGCTCTTGTAGTGTCAAGCATTCTCAACATATCTGATTCACCTTCCTCAACTGGAATTTTACTTTTTTCAGTAATTTTATCCATTTGTCTTTGCAAAGAAACCAACTCTGCATTGATTTCACTTATCAAAATAACTACTTTTTTATCTGAAATAGCATCCAAGTGAATGAATAAATCCAATAAGCGTACTTTCGTAATTAAAGTACCTATTCGACTTTTAATTTGCGGTTGTTGGAATTGGTAGGGTATGTTATTATTGAGTAGCACCACTTTCTTGGAAAGCTCTGCTGCTTTTTTCTGAAATGCACTAATCGTTTTACTGGGTTTTTGACCTAATTCTTCTAAGAATTGACGAAATTCAGTCCAACTTGCTACACTTTGTTCTGAAGTGGTGTTAATTGGTACAGCATAAAAATCCCAGCTTTTGCTGATGTTTTTATAAATCACTTCCTTTTTTTGAGCTGCTTTTTTATTTTCGGCATTAGGTTGCTGATTGTCCTCTTTGCATGAAGCCATTAGAAAAAAAAGAGCGCATAAAAGAACTGCCGAGTATTTCATATCCATTTTTATTGGTTCACAAAGTTACAAACTAAATTTACAATACGGAATTCCTAAGTAAGATTAACAACTCCATTTCATTACTAATTTAATAAAAATTCGATTGTTTATTTTTTTAATACTTTTATAGTACAAAACATTTCATTATGCTCAAAATAAAACATATTCCCCTACTCGTTTTTGTATTGATTTTTATTAACTGCGCTAAAGACGAACCCGTTGATTCTGTTGAAGCTACACCTTTAGTTTCAGCTGTTGAAATAGGAAATAGTGAATTGCCCTATATTAAAATTAAAACAATATCTACCGTTTTAAATGAACCCAAGATTGGCGGAGAAATGGAAATTTATATCAATAAAAAAAGGGTTTTGAATAGTCCTATTGGTATCGAATACAGAGGTTCTACTTCCTATCGAATTTCTGATAAAAAATCGTTTGGGATAGAAACTAGAGATTCTAGTGGAAAAGGGAAAGATGTAAGTATTTTAGGTTTTCCAGCCGAAGAAGATTGGATTTTAACTGGAGATGTGTTTCAGGCTCCGAATACTATATTTGACCGAACGTTAATGTACCATTATCTTGGCTATGAATTGTTTCGTAATATGGGTAATTATTCCAGTCGCTCTAAATTTGTGGAAGTAGAGTTGAACGGGGTATATATAGGAGTCTATGTCTTGATGGAAAAATTAAAAAGAGGGACTGATAGAATTAACATTGAATCATTAGCCGCTGCTGATACTGACGCAGCAAAAATTACTGGTGGCTATATTTTAAAAATTGATAAAACATCAGGGAGTGATGTATTAGGAACACATCCGCTTTCCTATTACGACAACAACTGGGATGATGACTGTCGTTATACGGAATTTAATAGTTTTAGATCTAATTATGATATCAATCGAAATCGTATCACTTTTGCACCATATGGACCACCCTATCACAATAATAAATATTTAGAAACCTATTTTGTTTACGATTATCCAAAGGCTGAAACTATTAATGTTGCTCAAAAAGCATATATTAAAAATTATGTCAACGATTTTGAAACTGCATTACTAACCGATAATTTCTCTACTAACACCAGAACCTATACTAATTATATAGATAGAAAAAGTTTTATTGATTTTTTCATTATCAACGAGGTGGCGGGTAATATTGACGGTTATCGTTTAAGTACTTATATGCACAAAGCCCGAGGTGGAAAGTTAAAGATGGGACCTATTTGGGATTTGAATATTGGATATGGCACTGGAGGGAGAGTTCCTGTTAACGATTGGATTATCAACTATAATAGCTATATAACAAATGACGCTTGGATGGTTCCTTTTTGGTGGAAACGACTTATGGAAGATCCGCAATTTAGGAGTGAATTAAAAGCGCGTTGGACAGAATTACGCGCAAACACATTAAGTACTCCAAAAGTGCTGGAGTTAACTACCAACACCGCCAACTATTTAACAGTTAATAATGCAATAATTAGAAATTACACCAAATGGACAGGTATTAATTATAATTACAACAACAGTGTTACTGATTTAAAAACCTATCTCACGAATAGATTGGCTTGGATGGATTCAAAAATTGCAACTTTTTAGGAGTTAGGAGTGCCCTTTTTTGAGCTTAAGAGAATACTCTATATTCGCTCCAATGACTTGAAACAATCTGTCGTAAGTAGCTTTTGCATAATCTAAACGGTAGATATAAAATAGATTTAGTTTTGTCCTATTAGCTACTTTTACTTTTATCCCTGCCGTGTTTCTCCAATTGTCCATAGAACGAGTTCCTCCAAATTTCATGATTGGTTCGGTAGAAATATACAGATCAATACGATCCGATGGAGCATAATTAGTTTCAAATCGCACACGCCAATATCCATCTTTCTGGTTTGCTTTTAATTCATCATCAAAATCTTGTAATTGATTTTGAATCAATAATCGCAAACCCAATTTGAAATGCTCAATTTCTTTCGTTGCTTCTCCACCCAGACTAATTCGATGATAAGTGCCTTTTTGTACTAAGGCCAATCTATAATCTGATTGAAGCTCTATTGTATTGTTTATTTTTTTTGTTACTCCAACTGAGCTGTAGGAGCCATTGTACAATTGTAAGTTATTGATAAATCTCGTTTGAAAATCAAAGTTAGTTTCCCAACCACTTGGTAAATCCAATTTTAGTTTAGCCCCAAACCATCCTTGATTATCTTTGGGATCCGACTTTGATGTTTGTGCAAACAAAGCGTCAGTATAAATAGCTATAAAAACTATTATTACATACAGTAAACCGTTTAGTTTAATTTTCATAGTAGTAAATTGTAATAGTACAAGAGTCTTTCAAATAATCAATGTTGTCAACCGATAATCTATGAATTTCAATACCTATTTTGCTTTTTAACTCTTTCATTAATTCCGATTGTTGCGATTGATTGATATAATCAAGAGAGTCAAAAATGATTGTTTTTGACTCTTCTTTTTTACCCCAAAGAGAATTTTCAAGAATGTAAGTCAATGCAATAATTACAAAACAAAACAAACCAATTTCAATTCCGTCTGGAGGTCCAATTGCTGTTAGTAAACCTATCGAAATACTCAAAAACAAATAGGTCATGTCTTTTGGCCCAATGCCTTCTGTTCTATAGCGTAAAACGGAAAAAACCGCAAATAATCCAAAGCCGGCACCAGTACTCATTTCGACTTTATTCAACATAAATGAAATGAAAAAAATGATGGAATTGAAACCGAAAAAAGTTAAAAACAAATCGGTCTTTTTATAATTTTTATAATATATGAAACGAAAAAGAAAAAAAACGGTGAGTAAATTCAACAAATAGCGAAACCCTAATAAATTAAATATGATGTCTAATAATGTACTATCCATTGTTGTTTGCGTTTATAAATTGGTTAAATATCATTTTAAAATTGTTCTTCTTTAAAGTTGAATTCAATGAAATTAGTCCTAAACAATATTTACTTAAAGAACCCGATCTGATTTTGTGTTTTTTCATAATTGTATTAAAATGAATTGTTGAAATATTGTCTGCTTTCACCTCAGCAATTACAAGATTATTGTATTGAATGGATTGTTGCTTTTCAAAGAAAGCCAAATTAAAATCCAATGTTACTTTTTCTTTTCTTTGTTTATGGAGTAGTGTTATTCTTGTGTATTCAGAACACAAACTTTGATGCAAATCGGATCCAATTAACTTAGTGTGAGCTTCAATAAACTCTTTGGATTCAGACCAATTGTCGATTATATTTCTAAATTTAATAGTCTGGTTTTTATTGGTTTTGGTTTTTACCTCTATGTATTTTTGACCCGTTTGAGTATATTCCCTTTCGCGAATTTTAAACCTATTGCCCTTCCCATTATGATGGTCAAAATAGAATTTCAAATCAGATGTATCGTAGTAATTTGTACTGTATTTAAATTCGGTCAACTCATTTATTTTTAATAAGTCATAATCGTTTTTACAATCTTTCAAAACCGATTCAAGTAAAGCTATTGGAACAAGAAACTTTATTTCTTTTCTATTCAACAAAAGCGCCCTGTCTTCCAAATAAGACAACGATATTGTATCAAAAAAATGTAATAGGTCCCAATTCAAATTAATCCTGTTTAGTTTATAAATGTAGTAATAATTAATAATATCAGGTAGTATCGCCAAATTAAGAACTAATAAACCCAAAAACTCCTTAACTAGTTAACTATTCGCTTTATAAATTTGATAAACGACTATATTACTTTTGATTTTAATTAAATTTGTATCCAATTGACTTCCGCTTTCTTAATCCAATTAATATTGTGAATTATAAAACGCTTCAATACGAATTTTCATTATGACAATAAAGCATTCCTTTTTCCATTTAAAAACAGCATTGGTATTTGTACTGATTTGCTCTAATTTGAGTTGGTCTCAAGGCCAATTCCCACAATTCAAAAGCAAATTAGATCAAACACTTTCTGAAGATGAATTGTATTTAAGCCAAAAAAATAATTCTCTGGAGCAATTAAAAGAAAAACTACGTCATTCAAAAGTGCTTCAAGATCGCTATCCGATTTTAGAAAAATTATACGAAGAATACAAATCCTACCAATCGGATTCGGCTTTAGTCTATGCCAAAAGAAGTGTGCAAATTGCTATCAAAAATAAAAATACTGTCCAAATAACTAAAGCCCAACTCAACTTGGCTTCCATTTTAGGGACTCTCGGTATGTACAATCAAGCCTTGGAAATTCTCAACACAATGGAGTCTTCGGTGGCGCCGCAATTAAAAGGGGAGTTTTATTGGACTAAAAGAATTGTATATGGAGGCCTTGCCGGTTATGCTACAAGTGTAGAAGAAAAAAACACCTACAATCAATTGGGGAATGAAAATCGTGACAAAGCGATAACAAATTTGTCCAAAAAATCGCCCGAATACATTCTTGCCGTATCAGGGCAACTTTTATCTCAAAAAAAACACGACCAGGCCATTGCTTTGTTGCTTCCTTATTTTGATACAATCGAAAAATCCGATCCTAATCGAGCCGTAATTGCCTATTTGATTTCTGAAAATTATAAGGCAAAAAAAGATAAAGAACAAGAGAAAAAATGGCTCGCAATTTCTGCTATATCTGATTTAGAATTGGTAAAAAAAGAAAATATTTCCTTGCGTGAACTCGCTTTTATGTTATATGAAGAAGGCGATATTGAATCGGCCTATGAATACATCAAACGTTCTTTAGACGATGCTGTTTTTTGCAATTCGAAACTTCGAACCTACGAAATTTCAAAGATGCTGCCCATTATCAATGAAACCTATGAAGCCAAAAACAAATCAGCAAAAGCCCAGTTGATCGTATTTTTAGTCAGCGCGAGCGTTTTGGCTTTATTTTTATTGGGAGTTTTGATTTTGCTTTTCAAGCAAATGAAAAAAGTGGCGAAGGCACAAAAAAATGTAGAAATGGCGAACAATCAACTCTCGGTATTAAACCAACAATTGCAAGGTTTTAATTCCAAACTGAATCAAACCAATCTAGAATTGGCCGAAACGAGTTTGCTCAAAGAAATTTACATTGGTCGGTATATGGATCAATGCTCGGTCTACATTGGAAAAATGGAGGAATACAGTCAAAAATTAAAGGTGATGGCTACGGCAGGAAAAGTAAACGACTTGGTGAGCACTGTAAAATCTAAAGCGTTTATCGACAAAGAATTAAAAGAATTCTATTCGCAATTTGACCAGACTTTCGTCCAGCTTTTTCCCACTTTTGTGGAAGAATTCAAAGACTTATTGAATGAACCTGATAGCATTATCATCAAAAAAGGCGAACTCCTAAATCCCGAGTTACGCCTCTTTGCACTGATTCGTCTTGGTATTAAAGACAGTGCTAAAATTGCCGAATTCTTGCGTTATTCTGCTTCTACGATTTACAACTACCGCTCTCAAATTAAGAACAAGGCCAAAGGACCTCGAGAACAGTTTGAACTGAAAGTGATGAATATTGGAACGAATTCGAAATAATGAATTTGATTATTTTTTCAACTTAATTACTATCACGCCACTAGAACCTCTTGAACCGTATATAGACGCTTCAGCATCTTTCAAAACGTTGATACTTAACACTTCGTTAGGCACAATGAAATCAATACTAGACACTACATTTCCATCAACTATAAACAAAGGTTCTGTATTGTTTCTAATCGAATTGATTCCTCTAATGATAATGGTATTGTCTTGTTGTACTATTACTCCTGCGATTCGGCCGCGCATCATGTCGTAAATCGTTCGAAAGGTAACGGTGGTTTTGTCTTTCCCTGGTTTTAAACCATTTGGAGGGGTAATCGATTTGTCAGTTACTGGAGCAGTATCTAAATACATAAAGTTCATTTTGGTTTCTTTGGCGTAAGCGCTACTCAACCAACCGTATTTTTTAGAATGTACTCTTAGAGTTTTCACATTTTCGGGAACTATTAGGGTATATTCTCCCACCTTGTTTGTAGTTACTTGGGTTGCCGTAGAATCCAAATACAATTCAGCACCAGACACCGCTTTGTTTTTATAGTTTACTACTTTTCCAGTTACTGTAGTTTGTGCCTGAACACAACCACTTGCTAGTAAAAGAGTACAAATTAGTTTATTTATTATTTTCATTGGAGGTAAATTTAGGTTAGTGTTTTATAATGCTAAATGTAATGGATAAATTGATTCAAAAAACAAAAGCCACTTACACTTTTGTAAATGGCTTTTGCAATCAATTATTTTTTTACGCTGTATTTTTCTGTTCTAGCGTCTTTGATGGCTCCTTTCCAGTTCAATCCAAAACCAAAATCGTATACATTCCCATTGGCATCGCGATACGGAATCATATCATGAGGAACGTCTTCAAATTGTTTTTCAACAGTTGTCATATCGATTGGCATTTGTAAAGGCAACAATCCTGAAGGTTCGGTTTTTCCAGAAACAATATCCAACAAGGCTTCCATTTGTACTCCAAATTCGCCTACAATTGCATCCACTTCTTTTTCAAATTCGCCAAAAACCATTGGATTAGAAACGGTAATCGCTACTAATACTGGTTTGTCATTCATCGCTTTTTTAGTGTCTAAAATAGTTTTCAAATCGGGATATGAATTCGATTTTGAAGTCTTGTTCAAATACGAACGATTGGTAATAGTGGGATCAATTACAGGATCTCCAGCTGCTATGCTTTGCGCTCTAGCGTCAGTTGCCGTATAGTCTTTTAATTGCAAACTAATTGGCATATAACCGTTTCCACCCGCTTCTCTATCGGCTCTGCTATATCCATTACTAACTGGACTTTTGATAAACACCATGGCAAAATCAGCTTTTGCTGGATCATCAGTTACCGTGTAGTATTTTTTAATCAAATCCAAATTCACTGGATATTCTGTTTTTTCTGGTGTTGGCATTCCAAAGAAATTTACCCCCGGCGGAGTCGTTCTTTTAGGAATATATACTGTTTTCCCTTGTGCAATTGGCAAGGTCTTATTTTGATTTTTAATCAAAACAATTGATTTCAATTGGGCATCGTAACCTGCTTTCATATACTCTGGTTTTCCTACAATCGCTTTAGTTTCTTCTGGATCCAGATACGCGTTTTCAAATAAACCTACTCTGAAAATGTTCAGCAACAAACGCACCGCCGATTTTTCAAAACGATTGCGCATAAACGCTTCTCCATGTTCTTTAACTCCCATTTGATAGGCTGCTAAAACGGGTTTAATGTCATTGTTCCCACCAAATTGATCTACGCCCGCCATCATCGCTTTATAGTGTCTTTCGGCAATGGTCATTTTCTCGGTTCCCCAAGATTTACCAGCAAAAACGTCTGGTGTTTTTCCTTCGTCACCGGTAATTAACCAATCGGTACAAACTACGCCATCATAGCCGTATTTATCTCGCAACAAATCAGTAACAATGAATTTGCTGAATCCATTCCCTACATTTTCACCGTATTTTTTATCTTGGTTGAACGAAATGGTATAATAAGGCATCACTGCTGAAGCTTTTTTGGTGCCACCGTTCAATTTAAACGCTCCATCCAAAAAGGTTTTCAAATGCGTTTCGAAATTATTTCCTGGGTAGACTGCAAATTTTCCATAGGCAAAATGTCCGTCGCGACCGCCTTCTTCAGGTCCGCCACTAGGCCAGTGTTTGATCATGGCATTCACACTTTGATTACCCCAACCTTCATAAGCTGCAATGGCTTTTGGTGACGATTGAAATCCGTCAACATAGGCTCTTGCCATATCAGTAGCCAATTTTGGGTCTTCGCCAAAAGTGCCCACAAAACGGTTCCATCTTGGCTCGGTAGCCAAATCAATTTGTGGAGACAATGCTGTTGCAATTCCCAACGCACGGTATTCTTTGGCAGCGATAGTTCCAAATTGTTCTGTAATAGCAGGGTCAAAAGTTGCTGCCAAACCTAATTCTTCAGGCCATTGTGAAATAGCTCCGCCTGAACCAGCATTGTATTCGGAATCTTTATTGGCGCCATGACGCGGATCAGAACTGTTATTGGCAGGAATTCCCACGCCAATACTTTCTACCAAAGCTTGTACATTGTTATTCCAAAGTGCGGAAACCGTTGGGTTTTCCACCGATGTCATCAAAACATGACGCAAATTATCTGTTGTTAAAAAGGCTTTTTGTTGATCGGATAAATCGTGAGCTTTCGCGCCACTTTCTGGAAATGGTTTGCCGTTATAGGTACCGCCAAAGTAACCTCCTGCTTGTGCCGGAATCGCTTGATGGCGACTGTACAACATCAATCCAGCAATCTGATCCAGAGTCATTTGACTCGCCAAATCTTTGGCACGTTCGGCAACTGGTTTTCTCCAGTCTTCGTATCGATCTAATTTCCCATTTTTATTTAAATCTTTGAAGGCCAATCCATCAATCGTTAGGATTTTTACGCCTGAGTTTGGCGAATAGCCTAAAGTTTGGCCGCCAATATTTTCAATACGATTAAAAGACCCTTTAGGTGTTTCTGACCATTTTTTTTGTGCTTCCATTTGTGTTGCAAAAAGAAGTAGCAAAGAAGCCAATGTGATTTGTGTTTTCATTATAGGTGGTTTATCTGGTAGTTAATTGAATTAGCAATTTACAAATTATATCGTGCTCCTAGGGTCCAATTGAATTTTCCGTTGGAGATCGTCTTGTTGGCAAAGCCTCTGAAATCGATGCTTTTAGTAACTTTATAGGTTATTGTTTCCGAAACTCCATAAGTGCTGTTTAAGTCAAGACCATACGCTTGGGTTAAAAAACTAAAATTTCCCTCAACCAATGTAGTGCTTAGGGCTAAGAAATTAGTCTTAAAGTCGTTGTTTCTTCCTTCGCCATGCAAATAAAACAAGCCCATAGACCATTTATTTGACAAAGGATAACTCGCAAGAACCTCTTGTGCAAAAAAGGTATCAACATTAAAATTTTGGTCGATTTGTATCGCCGGCAAGTGAATACCGAAACTTGCTTTTAGTTTTTTGTCAATGAATTTGTAACGAGACATAAAAATTACACCACGAGGATTTAAATTTTCCAACCGAATGGTAGACAACAAATGAAATGAAAGTCTTTTCGTATTAGACGTTCCAGCATTAACAATAATATGTGGATCTTCTGAGGTAAAGGCAGGAATAAAAGAGAATCCGCCTGTACTAGCTTCAAAACTAGCATGTTGTGCATGCGCAAATGTGACGCAGAAAAAAGCAAAAAGAGCAATTAATTTAAGTTTCATAAAGTAAATTGAGGTTGGTTTTTTATATATGAAAGACAAATATATATTTATTGTGTCAATAATACGCAATGAAAATCAATTTATTTTACATTCACCTCCATTAGAATATAATTCAAACCGTTTTTGAGATAGGGATATCCATTGGGTTGCATTCCAAATTTTAGATAATAACTTTGTTTTTCAACACGGGCACTACAAGAAATAGAATGTACACCCAATTGTTGGAGGTAGTTAAAACTGTAGTGTAGCAATTGACTACCATACCCTTTATTTTGAAATTCGGCTAAGGTGGCAAATTTTCTGAAAACCGCATGATGATTTTCTTCGAGAAAAAGAGAAATGCAGGAAACCCATTGACCTTCGATACAAACACCCAAATGAATCCCGCGATCGTCGTTTGGAGTGCGCACGAATTCTAGGTCTTTATCTGGCCAAAGTACTTGTTGGCGTAATTGCAACAGGGCGTCAATAGGAATTTCTTGTATCATCAATAGTTGTAAAAGCAGGTAAATATACTAAAAACAAAAAAACCTGACATTGCTGCCAGGCTATTGAAAAAATAATTCAAAATAAAGTTGTTGTTAACTATAGATTATCTTGGCATAAGACCCAATTGTCTTAAAAATTCTAAATTATCAAAGAAATCTCTTTCCTCGGTAATTTTACCGTTGATAATGGTTGCAATGGTACATCCTTCAACGCTGATGGTCTTTCCTGTAGCAGGAATCCCGAAGAAATCTCCAGTATGTTTTCCTTTAAAGATCCAATATTTAGTTAACTTATTTCCTTGTGCGAAAATTTCTTTAACGATAAATTCACGATCAGAAAATCCAGTTACATAATTGGCATAATAAGCTTTGGCATTAGCCGCTCCTTTAGTTTCAGGAACGGTGTGCAACACCACATCTGGTGCATAGGCTTCATCCAAAATGGAAATATCGCCTTGGTTAATCGCCACCTCCCAAACATTTGAATAAAATTTGATGTTGTCTTGTGCAATTTTTTCGTTTTTATCTGCCTCGCTTTTACAAGCAAATAACGATACGCTAATTGCTAGTAATACTAATATTTTTTTCATTTTAGTATATTTATTTTAATAGTTCTGTTAATGGTGCTGTATCATAAGTATCCCATTCTTCATGAATTTTACCGTCTTTGATTGCAAAATTCATATTTATCATAACTGAAGTTTTTTTATCTCCTTTTGAAAAACTAATTTCATAATAGGAAATAACATAATTAGTAATTCCTGTTTTTTCATCTGGTTTATTATTAACAACTTCCCAAACTAAAGGATCGGTAGGTAAGGTAATTGTAACACCTTGTGATTGTAAGAATACTAAATTTTTCATGTTTTCTTCAATCGACATCGATTTTAAATTATCATGAATTACTGCGCCAGGAACATATAATTTTTGAATGCTTTCTGTGTCAAATTTACTTGCAAACACATTCATTTGCTTGATCATTTCGGTGTTTTCAGATGTTGAAAGATTGATACCTCCTTCATTTGGATTCTTTGCTACTGCCTCAGTAGCAACTTCTTTTTTACAAGAAACAAATAGTAAACTTGTAAGGGCAAAAAGTGCAATTGTTTTTTTCATAATATTTAAATTTTAAAATTATTTTATAGATTGAGCGTATTGTATGATACTATTAATTTTCATATTTAAATCAAACATGAATAATTCTGTTAACTCTTTTTTCCAAATGGTTCCGTCTTTACTTACTCGAGTTTCTGTAGCCATTACAATTACTCCAGAAGAAGGGTCTGAATCTTTGATTCGAATAGGAACAATAGCATTAATTACCCAATTTAGCGATTTGTGCTGTGCAAAAAACGATTCCCAATCTTTTTGAGTCATCACCATTTTATTGCCTTCAAAATCGGTATAATTTACTTTACTAGTAGATAAAGACATGCAAGTAGCTGCATCCATTTTATTATAAGCCGCATTTAATTTCAAAATGGCTTCTGTTTCTCCTCTATTCGAAAAAACAAAAGGTTTGTCGTTAAATTCAGACTTCGGTTCAAAGTATTTACCGCCTTCCGTTTGTGCGCTCATCTGAGTCATTGAGATCGTCATAACGATCATAAAAAGTACTTTTTTCATAATTTATTGTTTGGATTTATTTAGTAGTTGCGTCAACATACATTACTAATTCATAAATAGGAGAAAATTCAAATCCATTAGGATTAATAGTACTCATTTTTGAATCCTTAGCAATTGATGCAAATCGAGATTGGCTTGATGGTCTGTATTGAACGTGATCTAAGGCCTCTGAAAGTTTCGTAAATCCATCCCAAGTTAAAGCTGAAAATTCTAGGGTATTCCCTTGAGGATAGACTACAGTTTGTAATCCCCAACCGTTTAATTTAAATCCCTTTTTTTGTTCACTTTCAAAAAATGGTTTCCATAAGTTGATGTTTTCTTCTACAAAGGCTTGAACATTGGTTGGTTTAGCATAATTAATAACAACAAATTTAGGGTTTCCTTCAATTTGAGCTTCTGTTTTCATGATGTCTGTAAAAAGGACCTTAGAAATAGAACCTGTTTCCATATCGGCCAACTTCATGTTAGGCAAAACTTTTTCTGGATTTGCCCATCCGCTTTCCAAAGCGTCAAAATCAGTTATTGATTTAAAATCGTTTACAAACAAATAATTTGGTTTTGCATCGGGTTCTCCAGCAACTCCTATTTTTTTCCACAAGCTCCAAGCTTGCATTTTACCTGATTTAATGTTGGCTTTGGCAATTTTGGACCAATATTCGGTTTCTCTTTTTACGAATTCGGCTTCATTTTTTTCGGATACATTTCTGTATTGCAAAAATTTGTACTGTGCTTGTGCTTGTTGCATTCCAAAAGCAAGGAATGCCAATAAAATTACTTTTTTCATAATGTGGGGTTTTTTGGTTAATTAATAGTGTTTATTATTTTGTCCCATATAATATGGATTCTGATTTCATATAAGCTGATTCGGCATGAATATTAGACCAAGGCAAAACATTAGAAAAAAACAATACCGCTTTGCCATTTTTTCGATCAATACTATAAAAAGTACAAGCCGCTCCAGACCAATAAACCGTTCCTGCAGCTCTAATCCCTTTTCTACCCGTTTGATCGACTGCCCATCCCAATCCAAATTTATTTACACCTACATTTTTGGCGCTCATATTGAATAAATAAGTGTGTTCAAGGCAAGGGTCGTCATAGACTGTAAAGAGGTCCCCCATATTATTAGTAAACATCAAATCAATCGTTTCTTTTTTAATAATTTTTTTACCATTCAACGTACCATCGTTTAGAATACATTGAATGAATTGTCCATAATCGTGAAACGTGCTAAACAAGCCGCCGCCACCTTCGTATTTGGTAGTTTTTAACTCTTTGTATTGCCAATCTTTATCTTGTACAAATTGATTGCCTTTCAAATGCCCGAATGAGGTAATTTCGCTAACCAAATCTTCAGGTACACTAAAGAAAGTTCGACTCATTCCAAGTGGACCGGTAATATTTTCTTTGAAATATTCTTCAAGGGTTTGGCCGCTTATTTTTTCGACAATTTTACCAATCCAATCAATATTGGTTCCGTATTGCCATTTTTCTCCTGCTTCATATACTCTAGGAAAATCTTGGTATTTCCAATCGGAGGGTTTTTGGAATTTATTCAACCCATTGTGCAAAAACGGATATGCAAATCCTGCAGTGTGGGTTAACAATTGACGTAATGTTATGGATTTAGTGGCTTTAACTAATTTTCCTTCCTTAGTTAAAATTGGAATCTCGGTCATTTCTGGCATCAACTTGTCCAAGGGTTCGTCTAATGTGATCTTACCTTTTTCCACTAATTGCATGGCAGCCAAAGAAGTTACCGCCTTGGTCATAGAATAAATTCTAAAAATATGATGGTTGGATATAGGTTTTTTTCCTTCCCACAATTTATTGCCATGATGGTATTGATAAAAAAAGCCATTTTTAGTAAGGCCTCCAACAATGAAAGTGGGCAATGGATTGTTTTTTGCGATACTATCCATAACCTTATCGTAGGATTGAATCAATTTGTCTTGACCATGAGGATCCTTCTGCGCATTCAAAGTTGTACAAATTAAGAAGGCTAGAAAAAGTGAAATATGCTGTTTCATTCTTTGTATTATTTAGTTGCTGGTAAATCAGAGTTTGAAATGTCTCTGTGAATCAACCATTTCCCATTTATAGATTTCCAAATAACAATATATTTACCTTTGCCTAAAACGGCTCCTGTATTTGATTTAAGCTCGTACAAACCTTCTTCAGTAATTGTAGAAGCGTCTCCCCATACTTCAAGCGTATTTAATTGAATATCATTACCACCAGCAATCATAAATTTGGACCAAAAAGATTGAATGGCAGCACGCCCTACTAATGCGGGCAAATTGTGTTCCATGAATTTAGCGTCCTCAGTGTACGAATTAGCAAAACCAACTGAATCATTTTTAGCTAATAATTCAGCTATATTTTTATTGGCTGCTTCGATTTCTTTTTTGGCTTTAGCCAAATCAAATTCGGATTTTGTTTCGATTGCTTTGTTACACGAAAACAAAACCATTGTAAGTGCAATAGATAAAATAATTTTTTTCATGCTTTAAGGTTTTTTGTTGGATCTCAAAATTATGTTCCCAATAGGTTGTAGTTGTTAATTTGTAAGTGAAATCTGTTCCTTTTTAGCATTAAGGAACACTTTGCAAATTTTTACAAAGGTTTGTAAAAGCACATTGACTTAATAAAAAAGTGCTATATTAGCGAGGTCACAATCTATTTATCAGAGTTTTATGGAAATGCTTGCGCCTTTTTTTGGACTGTTTACATCGTTTATTCTGTTTTATTATAGAAAGGACTTTAATCGGTCTAATTTGTATTTAGCCCTGTTTTATTTGTGTAGCAACCTCATCGTTTTGGTCTATTTTGGTTTGCATTTTTCAAAAACTCCGTTTTGGGAAGGAGTGTTTTTTGTTCAATTCATGCCTTTGTCGTTTGTCATTGGGCCGCTATTATTTTTTTATGTTAAATATGCTGTCGCCGAAAATAAAAATATTAGACCTATAGAATATTTGCACTTTATTCCCGCAGTAATTGTTGTTTTGATAAGTTTGCCTTATACTACATTGCCATTTTCTGAAAAAGTAAAAATTGCACATCATATTCAAGCCGTAACGCAAGACTATGATTTTAAAATTTCTATTTTTTCTTTAAAACAAATGATGTTTATTCGTCCCATGCATTTGTTTTTGTATTGCATTCTCAGCTTGATGTACTTTAAAAAAGCAACGAAAAAAAGACTTGAAAGTTTTGGAGCACTTCCATCTAATCATTGGATTATTGAACGATGGATCTACTTATTAATTAGTCTTCAATTATTTATTTCTACCTATTGTTTCTTAGATTCCTATACGGGTTTTATTTTAAAAAATGATTTAGGAATATTTAAATACGAAAATTATTTCAGAGCCGTTGGAAGTACTTTTTTTATGCAAAACATTTTACTGTTTTTGTTTCCAAAAATCCTATTCGATTCCATTTCCTATCCTGATGTCTCTTTGGCAAAAAATAGAGCTGCACAAATAAAAAAGGAAAAATCGCTAGAAATTAATCAAACCATAACTACAAAGTTAGAAAAATACATAGCAACATCTCCTTACATTGAGCCTGGGTTTAATTTATCTAAAATGGCCCTAGACCTACAATTGTCAGAGAGAGTATTGTCCAATTATTTCAATACCGAACTCTCCATATCGTTCAGCGAATGGAAAAATAATAATCGAATTGATTATGCCTGCAAAATGATTGCCGAAGGAAAGGCAGACAAACTTACTGTGGAAGGAATTTCGCAAAATGTTGGTTTTTCTTCTCGATCAAAATTTATAGATGCTTTTAAAGAGCGAAAAGGGACGGTTCCTTCAGCCTATATTAAACAATTTAGTTAATCCAAACACCATGAAAAAAATTACAATTCTTACTGTTATTCTGCTGTTTTCAGAAGTTGTTCTAGGTCAAAAAACAGACAAAGTTGTAGCAGACCTTACGGCAAAAAAAGAAAAATATGGCGCCATTGCACAACAAATTTGGGGCTTTGCCGAAATGGGCTACCAAGAAGAAAAAAGTGCTGCCTTATTGCAAGAAACTTTACGAAATGAAGACTTCAAAATTACTAAAGGCGTGGCAGGAATTCCAACTGCTTTTATTGCTGAATATGGCGAAGGTTTACCGGTAATCGCCATTTTGGGCGAATACGATGCGCTTCCTGGTCTTTCTCAAGAAGCAATAGCCGAGAAAAAGTCGGCAGGAAAAGCAGCCGGTCATGCTTGTGGACATCATTTATTTGGCACCGCTTCTACAGCGGCAGCGATTGAAGTGAAAAATTGGTTAAAAGCCAATCATAAAAAAGGAACCATTCGTTTTTATGGATGTCCTGCCGAAGAAGGTGGATCGGGAAAAGTATACTTAGTACGCGAAGGTTTGTTTAAAGACGTTGATGTAGCCTTGCATTGGCACCCAGCCGACGCCAATGATGCGAATCCAGGTTCGGCTTTGGCCAATAAATCAGCTAAATTCCGATTTTATGGTGTAGCCTCTCACGCCGGAATGGCTCCAGACAAAGGTCGCTCTGCCTTAGATGGCGTGGAAGCAATGGACATGATGGTCAACATGATGCGCGAACACATTCCGTCTGATGCTCGTATCCATTATGTAATTACCAATGGCGGGAAAGCACCCAATGTAGTCCCTGATTTTGCAGAAGTATATTATTATGTGCGTCACGGCAACCGAAAAACAGTAGTTGAACTATTTGACCGTATCACTAAAGCTGCCGAAGGAGCTGCATTAGGAACAGGAACTACAATGAAATACGAATTGATAGGAGGTACCCACGAATTACTCCCAAACACTACGCTTCAAAAAATGATGTATGCTAATTTGGTTAAAGTGGGCGGGGTTCAGTATACTGAAGCAGAGAAAGAATTCGGAAACCAAATTATGCAATCCTTAGGAATAGAAAATGGAGATTTAAATAAAGCAGCAATCGTACAACCTTACAAAAATTTGGATCCAAGTTTTGGATCAACCGATGTAGGCGATGTGAGTTTTGCTGTTCCAACAGCAGGAATGGGAAGCGCCACTTGGGTGCCTGGAACTCCGGCTCATAGTTGGCAAGCGGTGGCTGCAGGCGGAACCAATATTGGCAACAAGGGAATGATGGTCGCAGCTAAAACGATTGCCTTAACTGCTATTGATTTGTTTTTACACCAAGACCAAATTGCAAAAGCCAAAGCTGAATTGGAAGAAAAAAGAGGAAAAGATTTTAAATATACGCCACTTCTTGGAGATCGAAAACCCGCTTTGGATTATAGAAAATAATTGAAATTTACTTTATTTCTTTAATTTTAATATTGCGTAAAGCCACTCCTTTTGACCAATCTTGAAAAGCAATTTTACCTTGAATTGCCTTTCCAAAAGAAGGGAAATTACCTAATTTGCTTCCGGCTATTAATTGTTTCCAACGGTCGGTTTTCATGTCTTCGTGACCTGTTTCAATGCCATTTAACCAAAAGGTAATGACGCCGTTTTGTTGCAGAATTCGAGATTGATTCCATTGTCCTGATGGCTTTGGCTGTACCTGGTTTAATAATGGAGATAAACTGTACACACAACCTGCAGAATGCTTGCCGTCTTGCAAATACTCCTTAGGCATATTAGCATTATCTAGCAATTGGTATTCGGGTCCGGTGGTCCAAGCAGTAGGAAATTCAGCTGCTTCTTGTACGTTTATAAAAACCCCGCTATTGCCTGCCTCTGAAATTTTCCATTCAAAGCTAAAATCATAATTTGTAAAGATTTGATCCGAAACTAAATCGCCGCGCTCCACTTTTTCGGTGTTCGGATCGCAAATCAATTCGCCGTTCATAACATTCCAAGCCGATTTGATTTTTCCTTCGTTGTACAAATGCCAACCTGAAGTGGTTTTGCCGTCAAAAAGCAACTGCCAGCCCGCTTCTATTTCGGCTGGAGTTAAACTATTTTGAGACGACACTTCTTGGGCGGATACTTTGGATACTCCCAAAGTAAAACAGAAAAACAAAAGGAGAAATCTAATTGATAGCGTCATAATTAATTCGTTTTAAAACTGTACACAATACTAGTTGCAGTATTGGAGCCATCAGAAGTAACCACGCGCCAATAATAAATAGTGTTGGCAGCCACGGATACCTCTTTCGTTTTAACTGTAAGATTGGAATTGGCAGTTAGTGGTGTTTGTTTTCCGTCCACTGTATCAAAGTACAATGTGTGAGTCAAACTCCCTCCGTCAACATCGCTAGTGTCCCATGTTAGAGTGACTTTACCATTTGTCGGTGTCACAGTGGTTCCTGGAAGCGGACTTACAGCTGCCGCTGGAAAGGGTGCATAATTAGTAACTCCAACGCCCGCTAAATAGAACTTCCAAATATCGCTATCAGTAGTTGTTGCTCCTTTGTTCTTAGAAGTGATTGACCAAGAATACGGAATGCCACGGGTTAATGTCACTGTTGCGCTAGTAGTAGAGATTCCCGTTTGAGTTATTACTTCTGAAGTATTTAGATTAGTGATTCTTAATTCATAACTTTCTGTATCCGAAGCGCTATTCCAACTGAAGGTTACAGTGCTTTGAGTTGCAGTAATATTGGATCCTTCCTCACAAGTCTTTGCATTTAATGGTGCAACTAAACTAGATTTACCTGGAGTTTTTATTACTGGCGCTGGTGTAGGTGTAGGAGCAGAATCTCCACCACCGCAAGACATAAGAAAGACAAATGTAAAAAGGGCTAATAAATAGTGTATTTGTTTCATAAGGCCTTTACTTTTTAATGATTTTAATAGTTTCTTCTAAACTTGTTCCTTTCAAATGCAATAGGTAGAAACCGCTGGTTAAGTCGTTTAAATCAAATTGAATCATTCTGGTTTCAGGTACTGTTTTTGAAAAATTTGCCAAGCGTTTTCCTGAAAGATTCGTTAATATAGCGGTTACTTTTGAATCCGTGCCTGAGCAATATAAATTCAATACATCTTGAACTGGATTAGGATAAACAACCACTTTTTCACTCACGAAAATGAGATCTTCAAATTGTCCTTGACAGTATAAATCCGTTGAAATGGCAATTGTATTTTGGCCCGAAACCAAATCAAAAGTGATTGCATTTGAAGTATAATTTTGGGTAAATCCATTAAACGTAATAGTATAGCTGTTTGCTCCACTCAAACTATAGGTGACTTGCTTTCCTGTAGTGCTCATTTTATTGGTAACTGACAACACATTCGGTTCTTTTACCTTAATCGTATAACATTGAACATAATTAGTTTTGCCCTGAATTGTTATGCAAATTTCATAGGTTCCTATTGCCAAGTTTTGAAATTGATTTTTGAAGTTATTGGCTGTATTCAATTGAATCGCGTTTTGACCATTAATGGTTACAGTATACGTATAGGTGGTGTTAGTGGTACTTACGCTAATGGCACCATTTTGTTGACCTACGCAGGAAGTTGCTGTTGCCTGTACGGCATAATTATTTGATGGTAAGATAAAAATCTCACAACCATTAAAATCTACTTTAGCGCCAGCAATAGTATTAGGGCACTGGTCTGAATTATCGGGTACCCCGTCAGAATCTTGATCGGGTACTACATTAATTACAACTGTTTTTTCAAAATATAAGCCCCCTGCATCTGTAATCCTAATACGTATGCTATGATTTGATTTTACTTGAGCATTAAAAACGACAGCAGCCTTGAGTAAATTATTTTGGATGGAAAAATTAGCATTGTCTTCACCCCCTTGTCCATTCACTAATGAATAGGTAAATGAATCGTTTTGGTCTGTATCAGTGCCTGACAAACTTGCAATTGTTAATCCGATAGTATTATTTGAAATAACAGAGGTGGAACTTAAATTGATATTGGTAGGCGCTACATAAGGATACGCAAATGGGGTTGAACTTTCGTTACAAGAATTGGTTATAATTATGTTGCCGCCGGTGCTGTTTTGAGGCAATAGAAAAACAACAGCACTATTTGTAGCACTTCTAATAGTTGCCGCAACGCCCCCTAGTGTTACCGTAGATGCTGATTCGCCAATCAAATAATTTCCGTTGACCGTAACAGCAGTGGCTGATTGTTCTTTAACAACTTGTACGTTTGTAATAGTCGGCTTTCCAACAATGATAATTTTTCCTGTTGCGTTGATTGAGTTACAGCCCGATGTTGCTTTAACGATGTAATTGTATGTTCCAATCTGTGAAGAAGAACCCGTAATCGTAGCTCGATTATTAGACCATACTCCAGAAACTCCTGGGGGTAATCCAGAAAAGGTAACTTCGGTAGAACCAGAAGTGGTATAGCTAATAGGGGTTATTGGAACATCTTTACATAGAGATTGAGAATTAGTTCCAGTTGCTGAAGCTAAATTAATGGTTACATTGTTGACAACCGCACCTGAGCCTTGAATAGCATAAACTTCTGGACGAATTCTTAAATTAGTAACAGAAGACCAATTTATTCCATCATTAGAAACAAATGAGCGTTGACTGTTTGTACGCTCTTGACCTAGTCCAAAAGTATCGGTTAATCCTGGCTGAACAATTAAAAAATAATCGGTACCGCTTGCTACAGAAATTGAGAGATTACTTAAATCTATGTAATTCCAGGTGTTTTTTGCCAAAGATGATGGAGTTACGTTTTGTGTTCCTAATAAAGTCCCTGGCGAACCCGCATTATTAGATCGGACTTCGACTGTTAAACTAGTTAATGTTTGATTTCTAACTGTCTTTAAGAAAACTCCTCCTAAATTACCCGAAATGGTTGATGTGAATTTTAATGCAGCTCTTTGACCACTAAATTCAAACGAAAAATTATCAGCACTCGAATAGGGTTGTTCGTAATTATAAATCACTCTTGGTAAGGGTTCACATCGTGTAAAACTTGATGCCGCTTTGAATACATCTATTTTTCCATGCCCCCATATATTATTACTAGTGTTAGAGGTAAATGAATCTTTTGTAGCTGTTGTAGTTATTGCGTTTTTAATTTGATCAAAAGTGGCAGTTGGTTTCATTTGCAATAATAATGCAACACATCCAGCTACAGCTGGAGTTGCCATACTAGTACCCTGCTGAGCCGAATACAATCCTTTTTCTATCATATAAGCTGATGTGTTTGATAAAGTAGAATCCGAAGACAAACAAGAAACGACCGCTTGTCCATTTGCGGTAATATCTGGTTTTTGAACGTTATCTCTTCTTGGTCCTATTCCGCTAAAAGAGGAAATATCATCTTGCATACCATTATTATAATTATATCCAGAACCAGATGACGAATACCAATCAATTTTACCCATAAATGAACCAACTGTAATGGCTTTGTTTGCACATCCGGGCATTGTGACTAAATAATTGCTGTCTCCTCCGAGTAAAGTTGTAGATTCATAATCATCCCCTTTGTCTGATAACCAACCATCAACTGTGATCGTATTCAAAGAAGTATTTGTTAATCCAATTGACCAAGTTCCAGAAACATCTAATGAAGTCCCTGTTCTTGTTACGTATACCTGGACTCTCCTATCACCACTTCCTGAATCAATTGAATTCGAAATATATACTCTAGCATTTCCGTTCATAATTATACTTCCTGTACCGGTGACTGAAGTAGCTTGCGTTCCGTCTGGAGCTGTAACTACAGCTGTCATTGTACTTGCATCATTTGCATACATAGTATGTCTAAACACGTCTTGTTTCGTAGATGCCGAAGCGGTTGGTACCTGTATTTCAATTGTACTCTGAGCCGTTGGTGCCAATATAGATTGTTTGTGGATATTATCCCCATTATCATTCCCTGAAGCAACTACCACAATATGTCCTGCAGCAGTATCCGTAAACTGATCTATTGCCACCTCAAGTGGATCTGTACCGTCATGAGCTCCGCCTTGAGAGCCTAAACTCATATTAACAACAATCGGTTTGCCCAAACTACTTGCTAACCTTTTTAAATATTCTAAAGAGGAGATAATATTAGACGTACTGAATGAACCGTTTCCTGCTTTAATCACTACAATATCAGCATTGGGCGCTAATCCAGTATATTTTGAATTCAAAGAGGCCCCATTCCCAACCGCAGTTCCGGCAACGTGAGTTCCGTGTCCGTCGGTATCTTTTTCACGAACAAATCCGGCAGGTGTTCCGTCAATTTCATCTTCAATTTGCTCTTTAGTATACTCAACCCCAAGAGAATATCCAGCAGGGCTGTTTTCTGATGCTTGCGGAACTAAGGTTTGATCCCAAATTCGTAATATTCTGCTTTTTAGAGGATTTGTTGGATTCCTAAAATCGAGATGATCCCAATCAATTCCTGAATCAATAATGGCTACAATCACACCATCTCCTTTGTAAGCAGTGTTATTTAACCTCCCGTTATGCAATAAACTGGCGCCAGTTCCGGCTACTGAAATATCATTACTAGGTTTTAAAAAATTTGGAACATCGATATATTTAACTTCCGGCATATCAGAAGCTATTGCTATTTGTTCTAGTGTTAACCAAGCTGTAGAGAAAGTAGGGAGTGTCACCTCAATTGGCAATCCTTTTGCCTTCAATTGCTCTGGATGCTGAGTGTATATAATACAATTATATCCCTTTTCTATACGACCTGTTGTTGTATTAAATCGTTCCGTTTCAATATCTGAATATAAGGCGGGAGTAGAATAGTTACTGGTTTTGTTGGCCTGCTTTTCTCTAAAAAAAATAAATGGAGATGCTAATTTTTCATTATTCTGCCCAAATAACAGGACAACAAAAAATAAAAAAAACCAATTGTAAAATACTTTAATTTTCATAGTATGTCGATTTAATGGGGTCGATTGGGATATTTTTAAATAAAAACAGCTACTCAAAACGCTTTTTTATTTGATACAAAAAGTAAATTTATAGTATTTATTATAAACTGTAACATGGTAAGATAAAAAATCAAAAGGAATATTAAAAGTATCTACAAAAATTTGGAAGTTTGAAGGCATAAAATTACCCCGCAATCGTCTTTATTTTATCTAACAATTCCCCTACCCCTAAACTCGACCAAAGAACAAACAGTCCCAATACAATTAAAACAAAAGAGGGAATTGTCCAGCCGGTCTTTTGTTGAAATACCAATCGAAGGGGAGGATAAAACAATAGCGACAAAAGCAAAATAAAAACCCCAAATTCAGGATCGTTACCAACAAAGCAATTCACTAAACCTATTGCCGAAAAAAGAACGGCAAAAAGCCAGTTCAATACAAGAGTTATTCCTTGTTTCATTTAAGGTATGTTTTTGATTTTTTTGGCAGGAACTCCTGCTACAATGGTATTGTCTGCTACGTCTTTATTCACGACTGCACCTGCCGCAACAATAGCATTTTCACCAACGGTTACGCCTGGCAAAATAATAGCGCCTGCGCCTATCCAAGCATTCTTTTTAATAACAATTTTAGCTAAGTCTAACGACTTGCGATTAGCCGGATCCACGGGGTGATTTTCGGTAATCAAACTCACCTTTGGTCCTATCAAAACATCGTCTTCAATAGTAATTCCGCCCAGGTCTAAAAACGAACAGCCGTGATTGATAAAAACATTTTTTCCAATGGTGGTGTGTTTACCAAAATTAGTATGAAACGGCACAAAAACAATCGTACTTGTGTCTATAGCACTGCCTATAATTGTACTTAATTGAAGTCTAATTTGATTGGTATCTGTAGCGGCATTCAATGCCGATGACAAAGCGATGGTTTGAGAAACCTGCTTCCAAAGTTTCGGCAAGTCGGGATCGTTATTATCAATAATTCCTCCGGCTAACATTCTACTAAAAATATCCATAGGTGTTTTTTGTTCCATTTATTTAGTTCGATAAATATAGGAAATTAATTAAATTTTATATTTGTGGATATGAATTCGATTGCAATTAAAAAAATAGGGCTGGAACAATTGGTTCCCTTACAAGAAATAGGACGTAAAACCTTTTACGATACTTTTTTTGAATCTGATTCAGAAGAAAGTATGAAAGCCTATTTAGCCACTAGCTTTTCAACCGAAAAACTCACTGCTGAACTCGAAAATCCAAATTCAGAATTTTATTTTGCGACCCAAAACGAAGTTGTAATTGGCTACCTAAAAGTCAATTTTGGTTCTGCACAAACGGAACTTCAAGATGCTAATGCTGTAGAAATTGAACGCATTTATGTGCTACAAGACTACCACGGAAAGCAAGTGGGTCAATTGCTATTTGAAAAAGCCATGGCTATTGCAAAAAGCAACCATTGCAATTATATCTGGTTGGGCGTTTGGGAAGAAAACCACCGCGCACTTCAGTTCTATACCAAAAATGGCTTTGTGGCTTTCGACAAACATATCTTTGTCTTTGGCGACGAAGAACAAACGGATATTATGATGAAACTAAAATTAGTTTAATGCTTCACTTTGAAGTCCAAGCATCCACAATTCCAGCTTTAATATCAGTATAGCTTGAGATAAGCCAAACACTAAAAAGGATTAGTAAAATTGTCTTACAATTGTTTTTAAATAGTTATGTAATATCAAAACCGCCTAAATCTTTTCCTTATTTATCCAGTTTTTTAGTGTTAAATCTAAAGAAATTCCGAGCAAGGCAAAATCCTTTGCGATTGAAAATGAAAAACCAGTTGTTAAAAACGATAGGGTAATCAAAAAGATTAAACAAGATAAAATAGCGCCATATTTTTCCTTAACAATTAGAAGTAAAAACACGATCAATTCAAAATAGCCTAAAAAATAATTGGGTCCCATTGGCCCCAAATTAGTTAGCCAAGAAGTAAGCAGATTGGTTTCTACCATTTTATAGATCCCTTCGGGAACTCCTTCCCAAGCAAAGATCTTTTCCATCCAACCCAATCCTAGAATTATTAATAGACCAACTTTACCATAATTAATTTTTAATGCCATTTTGTGCTGTTATTACGTGATTATTTATCATTCCAACCTATTGCATAGCCTAATAAAGCAGCAGCTACACCTAAATGAACGAATAAAACTACTTTCTGCCAAGTGGGTCTGTCGTTCCATTTTTGGTCTTGATCAAACGGATCAAAAGCCAAAGCGATGCCTATAGAGGAACCGGCTTGCATATAGTCTTTGGAGAATAAAGCTTGGAATAGTCCTAAAAGTATAAATCCAATGTAGAGGATTTTGTTAAATGATGTTTTCATAATTATGTATTTAGATTTATGCAAAATTAGAATCAAAAAAATATTCAAAATTGTACTTTTAGGACACTACATTAATTCCCAGACTATCTTATCACCATCAACTTTACTTGTTGCTTTAAAAAAGTCTTTCGGGTTATGATTGGTAAGTTTCCTAAATTCCTTAATGAAATAGGACTGGTCATAGTACCCCTCTTCATAAGTTATATCGGTTAAATTTTTTAATTCAAAACTATTGAGCTTGCTGTTTAAAGAATTTCTGAATCTGCATATTCTTCGATATTCAATAGGACTACAGCCCATATGTTTGTTGAAATGCCTCTGAAAAGTTTTTAAGTTTAATCCTACTTTGGCAGCGATAGTATCAATAGTTGTTTGTTCGTTCCCTTTTTCTAATAATTTAAGAGACTCTTCGATAGCAATCAAATCTTGATTTTCTGAAAATTGAGAAACTAAAAACGATTCTAATTTATTTAAATCGTCTCCTCCTGAAAAAAGGTCTTCTCCAAAATGACGCCAAACACTATTTGTAAATTCTTGAGTGAAATTAGGAGCTATTGATTGATAATTATCCTTTATAAATCGATTAATTCCAAGAGGTTTAAAAATAATTGAAATTTCAGTAATTAATCCATCTAGTTGAATTAAAACAGGACTAGTATATTTACCCAATATTTCAATATGCAGTCCATTAGTAGTACTTTCTGAGATTACTAAACTCCTTTGGCTTCTTTTGATTGTTGCTCCTTTTATAAATGATAGTCCTGTATTAAAGTGAGGGAAGGCTATATAGGTATGCTTAGAGCTTGATATGCCTTCATAAATATAAAAGCAATCAACGTACTTTTTTAAAATCGGAGAAGTGGGAGTTATTGTTTTGATCACAAAGTTAGAAATAGGTCATAAATTTAATCAAAAAACTCAACCTAAATAAAAACAAACCATTCAAGTGTTATAAAAAAGCCTTTACACCTAAGTAAAGGCTTTATATACTATAGAAATTTACTTTTGGTTCCATCCTTCCGTTATTCCTAATTTAATTTCATCGTAATTAGAAATAAAAAAGAGTACTAAAACGATTAATAGAATTATTTTCCAATTGTTGTTGAAGAGTGTTTTCAGGTCATTAATTAATTGATTCATATCATTGATTTTAATGGTTAAATTAAATTCATAGGGTTTGGTTTCAGACGGTAGTGTAATTTTTGAGAAGTCTGTGTCCAATGCTTTTCCAATTACTTTAATGGAATGCAGGCTTGGGTTTACTTCATTACTCTCAATTCGTTGAATTGTTCTAAGCGTTAAACCTGTAAGTTCAGCCAGTTCTTTCTGAGAATAATTTAAACTGGTTCTTTGCTCTTTTAATCTATCACCAAATTTCATTTTGCAAATATGATTTTAATAATTCATAAATATAAAGACATTTTTACGTCATCTGAACGACTTTTTGAAGCCGAAATACAAATTTGAAACCAACTTGGATTATATTTATATTTGTACGTATCGATTACACTACTATATGAAGACAATTGCTGCTTTTTACTATTCTATTCGAACCAATTACCCTTTAGCAATACTAGTTTGGCTTACCAGATACCTTTTGGCATTTGCCTTCATCCCTTCGGGAATGAAAAAACTGTTAGGAGAACGATTTACTAGCATTGGAATTGACAATCCAATTGGGTTCTTTTTTGAAGCGCTTTATCGATCTGGGATGTACTGGAATTTTCTGGGGTGGAGTCAGCTTATTACCGCTTTATTGATGATGACGCAACGGTTTTCAACTTTAGGAAATCTGATCTATTTTTTCATTATTTCTAATATTTGCTGCATCACCATTGCTATGCAATTTACAGGAACCTGGGTGATCACTTCGCTAATGTTGTTTGCTTCGGTTTGCTTGTTGTTATGGGACGCCAATAAATTCCAATTCATTTTTACTGCTTCCGGATTTCTTAATAATCACAATGAAGTAAAATTGCCCGAGGCCTCTCGTTTATGGCAAATTAGCGGACTCATACTTTTTATTTTATCGGTTGCCTACCCCTTAATTGAGCGTGTAATTACCGAAGGGCACTTGGTCTTGTTTTTTGTAATTTTTATTGCAATTCTAATCACTGTTACAGTCACTCTTTTTATGGAATTAAAAAATAAAAAGGCCAATACTAAAAACTGATGGCTACTTATAACTTAGCTTGTTTGGCTTGTAAGTGTTGGTAAAAAGCGTGTAATTGGGGTTTGCTCTGCACTAATTGATTCCCTTCTATGCTGGCTTTTTTGGCGTACCATAAAGTTGGAATGGCCAACTTTCCTTGAGAAAGGGAATACATCCAAAATAAATCTATCCCATTAATCAAGAGATTAATTCTATACAACAAAGAGGCTTTTTCTATTTGAAACCCCAATTTTAGTAAGGTCCTATCGTTAAAAAAATAGGAGGTCCCCACGATGTTGACCGATTCCGGAATACGTTTTTCTTCGATTAACTGAATCAACCGCAACAAACCTTCTAAATGATACAATAAGATTCTGTTTCTCAACGGAGTTCCCGACGGGTATTTTCTCAAGACAAAGAGATGGTCAAAACTCGTTCCGCTGTGCAAATCGATTTGTGTGTCATTAGCCATATACCCAAGAAGCATCGGCGAATAATAGGTATAACCTCCGGTCAATTTGTAAATAGGCGTAAAAAGAAATTGACTAACTGGCACATAGAGGAAGAAACCCAAATAATACATAGCGTTGTCGTTCCCTTTTACAATGATCAATATGCCTAATACAAAACCTAGTACAAGCAATACAATAGATTCGATCCAAACCAAGATTTTGGGCTGTTTATAAAAATGATTCATACAATCGTTTGAGTATCTTGATAAAAATAGAGTCTAAAAATAATCAAAAAAATAAACCTCAGCAAAAGGACAAATTCAAGTAGTAAGATAAAAACCCCTCACATTACTTTAATTGCTTTTTGCTTCCCTTGTTAACTAAAGATGCAACTTCAATCGGGAGATGAAGTATAAAACTATTTAGAAATTTAAGCGTTAAGTCGTTTTAGATTTCAAATCTATTCCTTTCTTTACTTTTTTTTCAAATACAGATGCCGTTATTGCGACAAGAGTTGATAACAAAATAGTGAAAATACAAAGAGAAATAAATCCGGCTGGGTCATCTTCTTTATCATGAAATACAAGTATAAATATCCCAGCAAGAAAAGTAAAAAGACTGAATACAATTATACAATACCTTATACGCTTTATTGCTTCAACAGCAGCTAAAGAAAACAGGCTGCTTTTTCTACTATATCCGAGTAAATGAAATGCCAAAAAAAGCGCAACGAAGAAAGGAATTGAGGCGGTATATACATATAAGATAAATGGGTCGGTGTAAATCTGCACCAGGTCTAAATTAACCGCCCTTCCTTCTGTAAGAGGAAGCCGAATCAAAGCAGTGAGTATCACAAATCCGAAAAGGAGGATAAAAAACTGTAGAAAAAATAGAGCTGGTTTTTTCATTTTGACACTTCAAATTGTTTCGTAAAAATAGAACTCAATTATCAATAAACAACAACTATTTACATCAAAATAAATAAGACATAAAAAAAGCCCTTACATGCTGTAAAGGCATGTTGAAAAATTTACAATGTGGCGATTAATAATCCGCTTTTTGTACCCTAGCAACTAATTCGGTATCTATCAGTTCCAAAGACAAAACCATGTCCTTAACCGTTTCTTTGTACTTTTTAAAATGAGGGGTCGCAATATGCGATTGATAGGCTTCAAGACTGGCATACACTTCAAAAATCGTAATGGAGCTTGCGTCTTTTTTATCAGCGACAACCGTATACGATAACACTCCGGGTTCCAATTGTATGGCTGCATTCATCTGTTCTTGTAAAGCAACTTGGTACCGCTCTAATTGATTGGCATCTACTTTGATTTTGGCAATTCGGTGCATCTTGGTATTGACTTGTGCTGTAGCGGTTAAAGAAAGAAAATTAAATATACTTAAAAAGACGGTAGTTAGTAGAATTCGCTTCATCATAAAAAAGGTTAGACAACAAAAGTAACATCTTTTTTAAATAGCGCAGTTGTTTTTACACCCCTTATTGACAGAAGCTGCAACTACAAATAAATTAAAAGACTGAACGTTGTGCAAAATTACAGGAAGTCCAATTAATTTTAACTAACTCCCCGCAAATGGGGTGTCAAAAATACCAACAGCTAATTCCACCCATATTAATATAAATACAAGTAAAATCATTCCTATTATAAGAACTCGATAGTTGGTGTTTTTTGTTGTTATTATGACTTGCTTAATACCAAAACTCATGGAAAGAATAAGTATACCCATAACAATGAAGTCAAAAAAACTCCAATTGACTTCATTGGACACCAATGTTCCTACCAATGGAAAAAGCAACAATAATAAGGGGGAGAAAACACTCCATTTTTTATACATCATACTATCTATTTTTTATATTCTAATATATCCGAAGGCTGGCAATCTAACACTTCACACAATGTCGCTAATGTTGAAAATCGAATTGCTTTGGCTTTACCAGTCTTTAATATCGATAGATTAGATAAGGATATCCCTACTTTCTCAGATAATTCATTTAATGACATTTTCCTTTGCGCCATTACTACGTCAAGATTCACTATGATTTCCATTAATTATATAGTTAACTCGTTTTCAGATTTATATCCAATGGCATTGATTAGAAGTTTCTGTAAAATATAGGTAAAAACACCTACAGAAAATGGGCCCATAATTAAAATGATATTAATTAGTACGACTCCTGGAGCATCATCTTGTTGGGCAACATTGAAAATAAATGGCGAACCAATCAAATACATTAAACTGATTATAAACGAACACACTTTGATAATTCGTAAAGAATTAACAGAGGAGTCAGTTAATGATAAATTGTTATCAATATTGTTTAATAAGTTATACGCTTGATAAAAAATATAGAATAACGGAATGGCAGAAATAACTAAACCCATCAATATGGGGCGGTAATACCCTAAAGAATCCGATTGTATAATTTGATACAGTAAGAATCCACAGAGAACTAAGACACCAATAGTTAAAACTAAGAGAATTAACCTTAAAAATAGGGTTGAGCTTCTTTCTAGTGATTTAAAATTTTGTATAGTCATTTTTGTTTTTATTAAATTTATTGACAAAAGTAATAAATTTATTGAAAAACAACAAAAATTGCATGAATAACAATTTATTTTTTAAAGATTGAATTTTTTTAAATGCAAAAAGGGTTACACTATTAAAGTATAACCCTTTTAATTTGCTTTTTGCTCCCCTTACAGACGAAAGATGCAACTATAATGCGATGATTGAGTATGTGACAATTAAGAAATTAAAGGGTTGAACTTATTTCTTTATAGCACTCAACTTCTTAGCAACGCTGTCATAATATTCTTGAGTTAATTGCTCTGTCCAAACAGTCGGTTTTGAACCATCATATAAAGCTAAATAAGTAATCGGGTTTTCCTTACTGGCTGTGTGCCAGTGCTCGGTGTCTTTACCACATCTTATAACATCTCCTTTTTTTATAATAATGGCATCTTTTCCTCTTTCTTGATAATAACCTTCCCCATCTACAACTATAAGCACTTGTGGTGTTGAATGTTTATGCCAATCAAGGGTGGAATTTTTTCTAAAAGTTGCTTTAGTAATATTGAAATTCAATTCGGCATCGCCTTGAAGTACGTTATTTAACCACGCTTCACCAATATAATGCGTGTTTGGTGCTTTTGGTCCTTCAAGCAAATACGAAGATACCGTATAATCAGACTTTTGTGTAAACCCTAAAAATGGTATGAACAGGAAAAAAAGTAGTGTTGATTTTTTCATTTTAATGTTAGTTTGAAACAAATATAACGTAATAAAAAGTAAAAGATACAACATTTCTATTGCTTGCAGTAAAAGAAAAAGCCATCATTTCTGATGGCTTTTTGCTTTTTGCTCCACTTATTGACACAAGCTGCAGCACAAATTCAATATATGAATATATAATTGTAAGTAAGTTAACTCCTTGTATTTTGTTAAGTCACGATATCAAGTAACTACATTTTTTTCTTAAAAATTAAATTGTGCTTGCAATCTAAGTAAACTACCTTTTTGTATGTTATTTTTCAAAATTGCATCTTCATATTGACGATTAGAAATAGTATAATCTGCTACTAATTCAAAATTCTTAATTGGTTGCCACTCTAACCCAATTTCTAAATCATTTACGTCATAACTTCTTGCGTCTAATTCATGCTTTTTTCCTCCGTTATATGTTTGATATTTTACGAATGGAAATAAGTTTTGTTTATTTATTTTAACATTATACATTGCTTGAATATAACCTCCATATAAATTCTTTTGTTGGATAGAATTTGTGATTTTATCATACTCAGGTCCTGTACCAATATTATATTCCATTTGAATACCAAAAGGTTGAGGATATACAATTATAGAGGCCGCAATTCGATCATCATTATATTCTGCGTTACTTAAAGTAGTAACTCCAGAAGTTTTTGTGTTTACAACATATTTTCCTTTATATCCTTGAATACTTGTTTCTAAAATTTGACTATTATTTAATTCAAATGGATAACTTATTCTTGCTGCTAAATGCTGATTGTTATTTGCTTCTGGTCTATTAGCGGTTTGTCCGTTATAAAATCCTATACCAAAAATGCCATAGTCACCAGATCCTTTCAAACCTGTATTAACCAATTTAGAAAACAATTCTCTTTTGTTTTTGGGTGCCCAATAAAAAAATACGCCTAAATCACGTTCATTTGACACAGCACTATTTAATGCGTCGTTTCTATCTAAAGCAAGTCTATTTTGTGATGATTGCATGTTTTCAAAACCATATGGAACTTTACTTTGACCAAATCGGAATCTATATTCTTTCTTAGAATCTAATGAAAGGTCAAAATAGGCGTCTCTAATTTGAAATATCATATTTGTGGTACCCGCAGCAGAAGCAAAGTCAGGTTGCACATAAATATAAACTCTTTCATGAACATCCCCAGAAAAAACAATTCTGCCCCTTCTTATAAAAAAACTATTAGTTCCCCCCCATGATTTATCACATTGTTCACATCCTAAATTTGAATTAGTTTCAAATAATTTATTATATCTAATTTGGGCATATCCTCTAATATTAATGTTATCATACCATTTTTTGGCTTTTAAAGTTTCGTCTACCTTAACTTCCCTTTTTTGAGAAAATGAATAGTTTGCTGTAAAAAGAAAACAACATACTAAACAAATAAAAATTTGCTTTTGAAAATTTGATGTAAAACTCATAAAAATATAATACAATAATTTAATGTTAAATAAACAATTTGGTAACGTTATAAAAAAAGGTGTAAAAAAAGCTAACAAATGTTAGCTTTTATTTTCGAAGCATAAAAATAACTTAAATAAATATTTTCAGTAAATAATATACTAATGCAGCCAAAACTGCAGAAACTGGGATAGTTAATACCCAAGCCCATAGCAATTGTACTGTAACTCCCCATCTAACAGCAGAAACACGCTTTGTAACACCTACACCAATAATTGAACCTGTAATTGTATGAGTAGTTGAAACAGGTATTTTAAAATGCTCTGTCATAAATAATGTTAGTGCACCAGCAGATTCAGCAACTACGCCTTCAAAAGCGGTAACTTTAGTTATTTTTGAGCCCATTGTTTTCACAATTTTCCATCCACCACTTAAAGTTCCTAGTGCAATTACTGTATAACATGTTAAAGGAATCCAACCTGGCATAACACCGTCAATTTTAACTCCATCTTTTTCTGATGGTAAAACTACATTTAAGTCTAACCAACCACTTGAAAGTTCTACGTTAGGATTCATTCTTACATAAACAGCTACAGCAGCGGCAATAATACCCATTACTTTTTGAGAATCATTTCCTCCGTGTCCTAAACTAAATGCTGCGGAAGATAATAATTGCATTTTTTTAAGTACAGCTTCGGATTTTGCAGTAGAAAATTGACTGAAAAATAAATTAAATAAAGCTAAACTGAAAAATATAAAAGCTACCAAAAACCATTTTATATTTGCTGGTTCACATATAATACTCCAAAAATGACTTTCAAAACGAGGTTTTTTAATATCTTCATATGAGACTAATACAGTATTTAAAAACAATACTGCTAATATCATCAATGCAATAGTTAGTATTTTTGGATAAATATTTTTCTCTGAAGAATACATTAACCATAAAGAAATAAAATATGATATTATCATCCCTATTAATGGTGCAAAAACTATAAATAGTATTACTATAAAAACTCCAGAAGGCAATAATTCACCTTCTTTTGCATCCTTTAACCAGTTTACAATTTTAAATCCTGCATGTTCAGGGTCTGAAACGTTAGATAGACCATGAGCAATTGCAGCTCCAGCAAAACCTCCAATTAATGTATGTGATGATGATGACGGAATACCCTTCCACCAAGTAAGTAAATTCCAAATAATTGCTGCAATAACTCCAGCCAAAATTACAGTTAAATCAATACTACTTGTATGCGCAGTTTTTGCAACAGTATCAGCAACTCCAAAACCAAAAACCCAATACGCTAAGAAATTAAAAAAAGCAGCCCAAAGTACAGCTTGAAATGGAGTAAGCACCTTTGTGGCGACAATTGTTGCAATAGAATTGGCAGCATCATGAAAACCATTGATGTAATCAAATATCAGCGCAAGTACAATTATTATAATAAGTAAAGTAAAATCCATAAAAAAAATTAAGGTTAAAATTTATGAATGTTTGACTGATATTTGCTCCATTACATTTGCAACACTTTTACATTTATCAGAAGCAGATTCTAAAGCTGATAAAACTTCTTTGTACTTAATAATGTTTTTCGCATCACTTTCATTTTCAAATATATCAGCAACTGCTTTATCAAAAACAGAGTCGGCTTTACTTTCTAATTTATTTATTTTTTTACAAGTATCTTTAATAGCTTTTTGGTTTTTCATATCCTTAAGCTCTTTAATACCAACACCAATCAACTGACAAGCTTCTAGATTAATTTCAGTCAATTTTCGAATCGATTTCGTAATCTTATCAACTTGATATAACTTCATTTTACTAGCAGCACTGTGCATATAATCAGCGACATTATCAATCGATTTAATCAAAGAATGAATATCTTCCCTGTCAAAAGGAGTAATAAAATTTAAGCTTAATTCTAAATGTGCCTTGTGGGTAATTTCTTCAATTGCCGATTCTAGTTCTTCAATTCTTATATAATAATTCTCTCTTTCTGAACTTGGAACGTTAACTGCCTCATGCAAAGTTTCTGCTAATTCTATTAATTTTGAAGATGCTTGTTCAAATAAAGGAAAGAACTTTTTATCCTTAGGAACTAAAAACTGAAAAATACTGTTTAATGACATAATTAATAATTTTAAATATGGTGCAAACATATTATTACAATGTTAATTTATTGTTAACCATAAAATAATAAATAGTTATGTTGTTAGTGTAAAACGTTAACAATAGATTAATTTATTGATCAATATTAATTTGATTTTGTATTTATTATCCATTAATACAACATATTTTTTAATTTCCTTCCGTATGGATATCGATCTTAATAAAAATTAAGATCATAACAAACTATTACTTTCTAATTGCGCAAAAAAATAGGAGAAGTAAAACTAGGTGGCTGTGAAAAACGTATCCAAAAATTACATACAGAAGGAAAGATAACAGCACGTGAACGTATTGATTATTTAATTGATGCTAATGAAAAAAACATTGAGATGGGTGCCTTAGCGTGCGAAAGAATATGCAAAGTTAATTTTCAATTATTTAAGTAATTTGTTTAAAAGGATATTTTAGTCTTTTCAAATACATACAACTCCAAGGCTATATAGCCATTTTCCAAAGGCCTATGTAAAAAGAAAACGATTCTTTTTTTGTACACCTGGATATGAAAAGTTGGAATTATTTTCAACTTTTTTAGGTTTTTATACCTGCTAAAATAAAGAATGTTGGATAAATAGTTGGATAAAAAAATATCTGTAAAAAGGAAAAGCCCCAGCTAGTAATAGCTGAGGCTTATAACCTGCTCCCCCTCTTGGGCTCGAACCAAGGACCCTCTGATTAACAGTGTTTGTCAGGGTGTTTCTGAGACCTTACTATCGTTGACTTTCAGGGTTTTAACATTTGGTTAATCTCCATTGTTTGTCATTATTTTATGTCTTTTTTCATAAAACCTTGCTTAAAACCTTGCTTATTTTGGAACTGCGGTTATAACCTTCCTCCAAAATTGAAAATTTATTTTGCAGGGGTAATTTTTAAATCTTTAAAAAAAGCAATTGTACCTATCTCAACCCATAATGCAACTTTACCAGATTTTGAAGTGCCTAACATATCATTTACAATGAAAGTAGGTGTCTGTTGATTGTTTAAATGTAATTTAGCTTTCTTGTCTTGAATTTCAATCTTTACATCAATCCATTCATCCAAACCAATATCTGCATATGTTTCATAAACACCATTAGCTTCTCTTCTTAATCTACTAAAAGTATATCCCGGATAAGAGAAATATTGAACCGTATGATTTCTTCTTAATTGGTCATCTACCCTCCCGTTACTCGGTCTTAAATATATTGCATCAAAATGATTTTTCTCATCTACTCTAAATCCAACTCCTACAAAACCTCTTGCATTTGGAAATGGTGAATTTTCTATTATCTTACTTAACACCTTAAGTTCAATAACACCATTAATCATTTCAATATCTATTATTTTAGCAAAAGTCGGTCCGTCAACGGTGCTTTCAATATTGTTAATATCAAATGGAGATTTTAATAAATCTCTTTCTAGCTTTAGGACACTACTTCCGTCAATATTCAGAATTTCAGATTTTGTGTTTACAAGTTCCAAATTGTAATTGTTCCATTTTAAATTTTGAGCAAAACTTTTTTTTGTAGTCAAAAAAAATAAAAAAAGGAAAAAAGATGTTTGAACTAATATTTTCATAGTTTAATTATTATAAAATAATCCTGCTCCATATTCAGAGCCAAGAGTGCCTTCTTTTATGTGGAGAAAGTTTTTATTTGTCTGGTCCTCTATAATGTTTAAGTTACCTGATTTAATTATCTTTAAATCTTTACCAAACATAATTTTATTAGCTTTCGATTCTGTTCCAAAATCTTGTGGTCCTCCACCTTTGTTTACAAAACTGTTATATCCCACCAAAATTGAATTGTTAACAGTAAATGACTCTTTTTCATCTTTGTCTAATACCCATAAGACATTCACATTAGATGCAACATTATTATAGTATTTGAAATCACTAGTTGTAGACCAGGTCCAAACAGCGGCACCATACATATTTAAAAACAAATTATGATGTAATTGACTGTTTTCTGATTTTCTATTCCACATAACTACAGCATCTTTAACTCCGTAAAAAACACAATGATTTACATCTAAAGCCGAACCATTAGCTAAAATACCCAAATGGTTAGGTAAAGCAAACTTATTACCTAAAAACAAACATTGTGTAACCACTAAGTCGGACAATTCTTTCCCATCCCATACTATTGGATAATTTCTAATTAAAACTCCAGCTTTTGGTGTCTCGTGAACAGGTTCACCCAAAATTCGTAATCCTTGTATCGTAGTATGGCTAGTTTGAATTAAAATTCCATAATTAGAACCACCTATAATCTCTTTTTCATTATTTTTTTCAACATTAAAAGGCATTGCAGAAACTATAATAGGCATCTTACTTGGCTCCCATTGTATATCGTTAGGTAGAACTTCTGCAGATATTAAAAGACGAGTTTTTTTACTAAAGTTCCAATTTTTTGGATTAAAATCAGCTGTCTCATTTAAGGCATATACCCCTTCTGATACAATCACATTTATAGAACCTGCTCCAACTAAAGTATTTACTTTCTTAGCTGCTTCACTAAGAGATTTAAGAGGACTATTTATTTTTCCAGCATTTGAGTCATTACCCAATGTAGCATTTACATAAATCTTAACTTCCTCGCTATTTCCATTATTTGATACTTCTTGCGAATTTGCATTTGAAAAAATAAAAAGATTTAATAATGCAATAATAGTATATTTTGATATTTTCATTTTTCTCTGATTTAAAATAATTTTTCAGCTGGGGGAGTTACACCAGCCAACCTTAAATAAACTGTAATTTGTGCTCTGTGGTGTGTTTGATGTTCAAAACATTTGTTTAACACTTGTTCTCTACTTAAGTCAAATTGGCCAAACAATTTAATTCGCTCGGACAGTTTTGTGCTTGGATATTTTTGAATTGAGTTGATTGCGAAGTCATATGCAGCCAATACCTTAGCTGTAACTGATGTCTTATTAATATCATTGGATTTTTCTAAATCTGACGCAGTAGGTTTTTCATCTGTTGCTGATGCAACAAACCCATAAATGGCATCACTCAAATGAAGTACTTGACCTGAGAATGAACGCATTTCTTTAGTTGGTTTAAATGTATATTCACTTTCTGGCATAGCATCCAAATACTCTTTTGTGTAAGCTTTTGCTCTTTGCCAGTCTTGAACAATTGTCTCTGTTGGTGTTTGTGCCTTTAAATTGCTAATTACTAAGACGGCAGTTAAAAAGGTTAAGATTTTTCTCATATGTGTTTTATTTTTTTACAAATTTACTCTTAATAGTATACATTTGTAACTAAATAAGTAAAAACAAGTAACCATATGGTAACCACTATTTCAAGTTCAAGATTTATTAGTAATCCCTTAGAATGCCCTGTTACAAGAACAATGAGTATAATTGGAGGTAAATGGAAACCAATTATTTTGAATTGTATTGGTGAACGCACAATTAGATTTGGTAAACTAAAACAAATTATTCCTGCAATTTCAAATAAAGTTTTGTCAAATGAGTTGAAGGAATTAGAAAACTTTGGATTGATAACCCGTGTAGAATTTACAGAAATGCCACCAAGAGTTGAATACTCTATAACAAATTCAGGTAAAACTCTTCTTCCAATATTATATGAACTGGCAAGTTGGGGTAATACAATTATCGCAAAGAAAATTATAGAGGAATTTGATTAATGAATTAGATAGCGTTTGTATAATTTCAATAGTTATTAAAGTTATATAGAAAATCGTTTTATTAGCACAGATATATAAAACACTTCTCTAAATAAATTATGTAAGTACTACGATACATAACCAAATATAATTGGACTTGTTTCCGTTCTTATTTGTTCATTATGATTGAACACTTATTCAAAAATATAAAAATTAGTTATATGACATTAACAAACACCTTACAAAAGGTGTTTGTTAATGTCAAATGTAGTTTCAGGATTCATACTTCCCAAGTAATGTTCCGTTACAATAGAATTCGAGTGTCCTAACATATCTCCAATGTTATCTTTAGAAACACCCGCTCGTCTTAAAGTCATTGCATAAGAATCCCTTGCATTTTTAATTCTTAATGGTATTGATAGATTCAATCGCTTCGAAATCTCATCCAATCGTTGATTTACAATCTTCTTCCATTTATGATTTTTATTTTCAAACATCGAATCAGAATATCCGTCTTTCAACTTACCAAGAATAAATGGACTATCCTTCACGCCAATCTTATCAATCAAATCCTTTAATTTTGGAGAAAGTGGAACTACAATTTCCTTTTTGTTACTCTTTCGAGTGGTCTCTGTTTTCTTTCTGAAGAAAATCAAGTATTCACCTTGAATATTGTCCCATCTCATTCGAAGTAAATCAGCAAAGTTAATTCCGTTGCATCGGTACAACATCTCCCATATATCTCTTGCGTACTCCTCCTGTTTGGAGTTAAACTCTTTCAACTCAATAACACTGGCAATCTCTGAATTGGTCAATACTAATTTTCTTGGGAAATAATTTTGAATACTAAATCCACCCTTACCAAATGGGTATTGATACGACTCAGGTATAACCTTCTCCTCATTAATAAAATAGTTAATCACTCTTCGTAAATCTCGTAAATTAGAATTCACAGAACTCTGACTTACCCCCGATTCCATTCTCTCCTTGGCAAATCGGTTGATGAAAACTGCAGACACTTCTGTAACACTCATTCCAGGATTGAAAGTTTCAAATACTGATTTCGAATACTTAAAGTGTTTCTGGGTTTGTGGTTTAAGATTAGTATAATTTTTCACAAACCTATCAAACAAATCAGACAACATTAACGATTCGAATTCTTCCTCATCTTCTTCAAAAAACAATTTTCTGAATTTCTGCTTCTCGAATGGTTTCATACTCGTAAAAATTCTCTCACTTTTGGATAATCTTTCATTACAGGATTCTCTTAAACTAATACTCATCTTGTCCATTGTTTTCTTTACAAAAATTTGATTGTACTGCTCCTTTGTCATCTGTGAAATATTCAAATAAATCTGTTCAGAACCATTAATAACCCGAATCGATAAATTGAATTGGTCGTTCTTTTTCTTTACTCTTGTGTCCAATAATAATGTAAATGTTGCCATAATTTAAGCTGATTTAAGGGTTGGAAATTCGGATTGAAATTGACAACCATTGGACATCCACCAATCGATTTGTTCTCTGTCGAACAAGACTCTCTTATCCATTTTAATGTGTGGAATGGAGTTGTCTGTTATTCTTTTGTAAATGTTGGAAGTGGAAATATGTAAGTACTCCGCTAACATTTTTACTGTTAAATATTTTGGTTCTATTACCATCTTGTTTTTGTTTTAAAAAGGAAGCGCTAGGCTAAGCCTTTTGAGTTAATTATAATAATTTTTAATTAGAAATAATTTTATTATTCCTCAATTGTGAATGATTTAATTTTAATAAAATCCATTTCTTCTAAATGAAAAAAAATGGGGTGAAGTTCTTCGGTTAACACATTCAATTGTGAATCATTTCCGAAGGACTCCCAAATTTCATCATACAATTCTTTAATTAATTTGTTTTCAGTTAGATAATCTTCAGGGATTTCAAAATACTGATTCACTTCTACAAGACATTGAATGTCAAAACCAATAATTTTTGTTGCCATAATATTAATGTGGGTTCACCTATACCACCCACGAGGTTTTAGTTAAAATTTGAAATAGAAAGTCCCTTACCCACCAAGTTAATGGTGCGTAAATTCAATTCACGAAATGGAAGGGGATATTAAATCACAAGAAAATGTGAATCATTAATTTATGTAAAACTATGCGGCAATTCTTAAAACACTTGTAGTGTCTTTTTCATTTAAAATCTTATCAAATCTCTTTTTTGCGAATTTGATAGATACTGGGTCAACGTCATAACCAATTACATTTCTCCCCATCGATAATCCAATACCAATTGTACCCGAACCTGCAAAACCATCTGCAATGGTATCACCAATTTTAGAATATGCGTCAATGAAAAATTTATATATTTTTTCAGGACATGGAGCGTCATGTGAAAAGTCATTATCTACGACCTTCAACTCTGTAGTTTGATGTACTGAAGTTTTAAATACATTAGTAATACAAGTTTCAGGGCCAGCCATGTAAAAAGTCCCACTACTTGTTTTTGTGGCTTTAAAATCTTTATTTGTAGATTTCTTCATTACTTCTTGAAAATGTGTTTCTCCTCCCGGTTTTCTGGCTACAATAATTCTTTCATAGGTGTTTACAAATCGTAATGGATGTGGGGTGTATTTTTGATTAAATTTTTCCCAAATATTGACATCAATCAACTCCCATCCATCCTCTTCCAATGCTACTTCCACCTTACTACAAATGCCTTGGTACCCATTTCTATAGGTCTCACCCAAAATAGTAACCATAACACCGCCAGGGACTAATTTTTCTCTTTTTTCGCGACAAAACTTTACAAAATTTGATACATATTCTTTCACCGTCGGTTCTTGTCCATGATGTAAATCATCTTGATTTCGATACGTTCTCAATTGAAAATACGGATGTGAATCTACGTAAAGCCTAATAGAGTTGCTGGGGATTTCGTGCATGTTCATTGAGGACTTGTTGAATAATTTGTAATTAACATTTGCCGATTTAGATTCAAAATTTTCCCTCACTAATTTTAAAATTTTTTCTGATTTAGATTTCTTAACCATTAATAAATCATACGCTTTATTGATTGAAATCTTTCCTTCATCCAACAATTTTAAAGTACCTGTGTTTTGTTCCTCGTAATACTCCTTCCAAAAAACGTACATCAATTTTCTCAAAGTTGATGGTTTCATCTCTAAGTTAAGAACTACACAGGCAATTTGGAATCTGTCTTTTCCAGCTAATCCATACTCTTCATCAGAGTCTTGATTTTGAAAACCTAAAACATCTCTTTTTTTACCTTGTGATTTTCCAAGAATATTTAAGAAGTTTTCAATTTCTAAACATTTTTCAATCATACTTGATTTAATTTTTTGGTTAATACGAATCCTACATTCTAAAATTTCATTCTCAGGTGTGTCTAACACCAAACCGTTTAAAAACTCTAACCCTAAAGAATCCGCAGCCATTTTACGAGATATTCCATCAACTACATATTTTTTACTATTTCTAATTACAATAGAAATTGGTTGTTGCTGACCAAATCTTTTCATTGTATAATTCATCAACGATAAATTTTTCTCTTGGACTATTGGTGAAATTTTTGGGTGAATTTCTAAATCTGTTACTCTAAATTGTGTTACTCTATTAGTCATCTTAATTATTATTTAATTGGTTATTTAAAAATGTTAATTCTCCTGTTACTGCATTGAAATGCCATTGATAATCGAAATCTATGTATTCCTTAAAAATGGAATCTTGAATAATACGTCTATACATTTTAGTATTTTTTTAATTTTTTAATTTGATTGATTTTCGGCACCAACTATTACATAGCTGATGGATTCCTCTAATACCTTGTACCTTCAGAATCGTGTTTCTGTAAGTTAGTTCGGAATTAATTGAATGACTTTTGGTTTTACGTTAAACGAATGGTTGATATTCTCCTTAAAAGACTGATTGTGTCTAAGAGAAACTTTAAAACGGGAATTACTTTTTCTGAAATAAACAGAAAGTGTAAGAGGTGTAAATGATTCAAAAGAAGAAATCTGAATCTTAAATCCTTTTTTGGATTGTTTGTGGTTATTGTATTTTGATGACAACACAGATTGATTTAAAACCTGTGTGTCTACAAAATTTAAAGAAGTTTGAGTTTCTTTTTTAACGGATGTTTTTAATGTTGTCGCCATAATTAATTTTTGGTTAATAATTCTGACGACAAAGGTATTGGGAGACCCCAATTCTATTGGTATAAAAAGAATTTGACTGGGTGTTAGTCAAATTTGACTTTTGTTAGTTTTCCGCTAAATCATTGAGATTTGTATTGTCAATAATTTTATCTTTTGATAAATTGATTTTGAACAATTCGGCTTCTTTTGTCTTTATATAATCAATGTTGTAATATTTTAAAAAGGACACCCCTAACTTTTCTTCAATTACTTTTTTAATCTTTGAACGATTAGAAGATAATTGGTCATTTGTCCATTCTCTTTCAACAAATTTTTTGTTTCTTACTTTAAACCCAAATACACTTGCAATTGGTTTCATCATTGCAGACTTCCCTTTTACGTATTCATAGATTTTATATATAATTTCAACGGATTCGTGTACTTTATCTTTTTCAACACCTTCAGTTTTGTTAAGAAAAAAGATATACAATGCCTGATGAACATCTTTTAGTTCTAAATCTAAATTTCCAATTAATACTTTCCCTTCTTCGCTTATAGTTACAGAGGGAAGGTTATCTTCAAAATTTTCACCTTCAAGTTCATAAACATTTCTTATTGTTTTCAAAGAATTTTTAATGTGAATTATTAAAGATTGGTCAGTAATCATTCTATTAGCTCTTTCCATACATTTTGGACATATATGGGCAGTCATTAATTTAAGTGTAATCTCTTCTTTATCATCACAGTAATCGTTGATGCAACCAATTGCTTTTTGATGTATCAATTCGTCCAAATCTCCTTCAATATTGAGATTTATAAGAGATTGAAAAATATTCTCAATTACTTGATATGCAATACCAAATTTTGAATCTTTTTTTGTGAAATGATTCCAGTTCTTTCCATCAATGAAGATGTTCTTTCCTCTAAAGGCACTAAACCATTCATCGGCAATGTTCATATTGGTTATAATTACTACAAATGAATCATCATCAATATCAAGATTAGTTCGATACCATTCACATATTTCAAATAACTGATTAAATGATAAAATTTCATCACCCTTAATCGATTTATATGAATTATCAATTAAACCTAATTGCTTATTTGTCAATGGTGAGGATTGAACAAATTTGAGTACTCCGCTTGTTAAATTCAAGGTGTCTAAAACATCTTTCAATTTATCTTGTTCAAAATCAGGAGTGGATGAGATATAAACTTTCATAATAGTTGGTTTTTTTAGTTATCATAAATGTAATAAAAATATTATAATCACATCTTTAAGATTTCATCCCAAATCTCCTCAACATCTACATCTAAAGTAGTCATGGGGTCTTGGATTACTTTAACACTAACGCCAGGTTCTATCCCTGTAACTGAATTTAAACTTTCCTTCAAAATTGGAGTAAGAACTTCACAAAATTGTTCTTCTATTAGAATCGAATCATGAATAGTCAGATACGGAACATCAGGGAGTCGTTCATTTACCGCTTTGCAACCAATACGTAAAAACAAATAAGATTCTGACCTTTGCATCAAAATAGCAATCGTAGACTTCAACTTTTTAAAATTATTTAAACTTTCAATAAACAAATTAATATTCGGGAAATAGCTTTTGAAATTTTGAATTAAGGAGATATGATTTCTCGTCCTTAAATTCTGAAGGTTTAGTAATAACATTACATTATCCTTCACCTTTTGTGTTTCAAAATCTCCATTTAAAAAAGTGTTATTTAGATGAGGATAAAAACCTTCTTTAAAGGGTAAACTTCGATAAGATTGAATTTCAAGACAATTATCCAACCCGCCAGACATAAAGTACTTCGGGAAACCTTTTTTATTATTATATAGGGAATTTCCAATAAGAGAAGTAATATCAGTAGTAGATTTAGAAACAATGTAATTAAGTTGATTATATAATTGAGGATAAATTCTAATTAAACTAAAATCAATATTAGAATCACCACTGAAGAAACTATTAGTAAGAATAGAACCCAGCACATACGGTTGAGAACTTTTCAAATCTACTTCCACTAATTTATTCCCATTGATTCTAAGATAATACCTAAGTTCTCTATAGAGTGTTGTGACAACAGAGTTCAAACGATGATTACTTTTAGATACAGAAGGTCTGAATCTCTTTTTTTGAATAGCACGAATCTTGGAGTTCATTTCCTTAATGGTGTAATTAACTCTTTTTGTCATTTCGTCTTTGTCTCCATCATATTTAGCAACTTTTTCAAGTAGTACTGATTTAAGTTTAATTACATAATCAAATGCACCATCATCAATTGTAATATCAGATTCGTATTTATCAAGGAGAAATTGGTACGTTGATTTGAATTCCTCATATTTCTTAATTCCTTCCGTTTCAAATCTTAATAATCTTCTCTCAGCATTTGGACCTATTGAAACATGTTTCTCTCCTGGGTTTAAAAATAGTTCTTCATTTAACTTATAACGCATTGATGAGATACCCGGCTGATATTCCGGTATTTCTATTAGAATTGCTTTCGTAGAATGAGAATTTACATCCATAAGAAGACTTTTAACCTTTCCAAATCTGTTTCTAATGACTTTGTTTATCTCTTCATTATTAATGGATTTAAACCCATCGAAACCACTTGTTGCCTTGATGTAGTTTTCAGATGGGAAAAGAAAAGACAGAACCACATAAGTGGCGTCAATTAGTTCATTTTTGTAACTGTCTTTACCCTCGATTGGAGAAAATAATTTTTCATAATCAATGTTTAACGGGACTATAATTTGTTTCGAATTTTGTTTCATATTTTGCTTTTAAAAAAATATATACTTTAAAATCGACAAAACGAAATCTGCCCCATAAATTATTTTTTATCGTATTTCTTAGGTAGGTTTTAGTATTTCTTTATCGTAAGAGACACATATATAATTTGAATCTCTATTTCATGTGAAATTGTCGATACCGATAACGCCACCTCAAATTATTGTACAAAATAAGAATACTAATTCACTGTTGAGATATTGACCACCAAGTGAAGTGGAAGGGAGTTTTAATTATTCCTTGAAATGAGTTGCTTATACTTTAAGTATGAAGTATAAGCAACCCAAATCAGTCAATCATAGTGCCAATAAGGGTTGCAACGGTATTGTTATAGTGTGGTGAAATTTTAGCTTTTTCTTAGCTATAAAAATGCGGCAAAGTATAAGTTGCAGCGGTATTTTTAGCGTAGTAAATTTAAATTTAAAAATTATGTCGCTTAAAGGACAAAAAACAACAACCACATCATTAGATTGGGACGTATTTAAATCATTAATTTCAAAATTGGAGAGAGACAAAAATTACAAGTACTGTCTTTTAATTTCAACAGGGGTTTTCACGGGTCTTAGAATCTCTGATTTGTTGCAGCTTCGATTTTCTCAATTTGAAGGGAACGAATACCTAATAATAGTAGAACAAAAAACTAAGAAGACCCGAAAAATCAAAATCAACCCTGATTTGAGAAGTATTATCTCAAGAATCAAAATCCAAATGGGTGTCACCGATAATAACCAATACATCTTTGTAAACCGATACGGAACTAAACCAATTGACAAATCATGGGTCAACGTCAACTTGAAAATGATTTTCAAACAATACGGTGTGGAGTGTGAAGGTAATATAAGTTCACACCTCTTCAGGAAGACTTTGGGTAATCGTGTGTTGAAGTTAAATAACTTCTCTAATGAATCTGTGGTGCTTCTAATGGAGTTGTTTGGTCATAGTAGTATTTCAATTACCAAAAACTATTTGGGAATCCGTGAACGTGAAGTAATGTCTGTATATGATAGTTTAAGAATTTAATGGGGTAATATTTCTGCTGCACTTTCACTCCAAATGGATTGTTGGTTTAGCGCAATTGCGCATGGACCTGAGACGAAAACTTAATCCGCAAATGACTCCCCCTTCCCCCCTCCCGTATCTACCCTTAAATAATTGAGTTTTAGGTGTTCTAAACTTCCGTTAATGGTCTTTGCGAAATTTCTCCAATTTTTCTCTGCAAATTGACTTTTATTAGAAATAACCGTTTTAAAAATTTTTCTGTTTTTTTGAAAATAAAAAAAGGTGTCAATTGACACCTTTCCATATTTTAAAATAAATCCTTCACATTAATCAATTTTGTTGTTTTAAGATATTTATTGTAAAAGAACAACTTGAAAACAGAAAAAAAACCTCAAAAAACAAGAACTGTTATAATCTTAACTGAGAGTCAGGTCGAAAAATTAATAACTGAATTAGTAAAACCGTTGCGACCATGATTCAAGAAACAAATCAATCCATCGTTGAGAAAGACGATTTGATGTTCCATTTCGTTCCTGAGATTGGTGAGAAAACAATGGACATCAATGAAGATGTGAAACAATACGTCAAACACTTCTTTGATAAACTATGTAACGATTACGATACCAAACCTAATACAATTGGGCTCGTCGGTGATGTATCAACTTTAACCAAAGTTGTTGGAAGGTTGGTGCAGGACTATGAAAAAAACAAAGGTTTGAATGAGGAGTTTACTTTAAATTAGAGATTGTTCTAAATGTATAAAAGGTGTCAATTGACACCTTTCTTGTAATTTGTATATTTTGGTTAGTTAATATTTCTTTTTTAATTTTCTCAATTTGATAGTCGGCATATTCCCAGTTTTGGTCTTGTCCAGCCCAATACAATTCTTGGTAACGATAACCTGTTTCAACCATTGCATTGTCAAAGCCACGAAATTGTTTTTCAATGGTCTTGATTTGCTCTGTTTCTGTTCCTTTAATCCAATCGCCTTGTGCAGTTTCTTTGTCTGTCTTTTGGTTACAAGAAAACAGTCCGAGTGTCAATATGAGAATAATTGTTTGTTTCATTTTCTTTCGTTTCAATGTTAGCACGGTCGCTCATAGGGTGACGCATAACGGTTTGGGGCTTTGCGAAGTTGGGGCATTCAAGGCACAAATGTTCAATTTAGCACAAATGTTCATTAGAATTACCAATGCTTAAATTTAGCACTTCTGCCCCAATTTTGCAAAACCCTTGTTATCGGCTGTTCTTCTTTCGTCCGTGTCCGTTTTTTTGTTGGTTTAGTAGTTTAAAAATACTCCGAAACCAAGTCCCATATCGCTGTCGTAATGTGTTGTTAATCCTATGTTTTTGTTTACAATGTAACGCAAACCTGCCATATATTCTTTGTCGGTATTTACCATAAATGATGCTCTAACTCTTTTTGAAATTGGAATATCTTCTCTCATTAGTTGTACTCTTAAATTCCCATCGTGGTAAATTTCGGTCTGTAAAACTACAAGCATTGGCAAAGTATAGGCAACTCCTAAACTAAACTGGCGTCTGTTGTCTTTGGTGTTGGTTTGTCCAAAAAGGTTTTTTTCTCCGTGTACATTTCCCATTGCATCGGTTTCTAATTTTCTGTAACGCCAATCAAAACCGATAAACGGCATTAGCCATTGCATTTTTCCAATGTATCGTCCAATATGCGTTTCAGTTTCGTAGCCGTGATGGTCGTTGTACCCCAAACGCCATTCTGTCCCAATGCTCCAACGTGTGCCTTGAACCATTGCCATTCCATCGTTTCCATTGGTGGCAAAATCGTTTTCAGCCATAAAATGAAATGCTCTATCATCTGCAAATAATTTTCTTTGTGCCAATTTTGGATTTGGAATTAATGGATTTGGTGCTTGATTTTCATAACTAAAAACTCTACCCATTCCGCTCATCATATGGTACAAAATATGACAATGAAAAAACCAATCGCCTTCAACATTGGCGTTAAATTCCAAAGTGTCGGTTTCCATTGGCATAATGTCCACAATGTTTTTTAGTGGTGCATTTTCGCCTTGTCCGTTTAGCAAACGAAAGTCGTGTCCGTGCAAGTGCATTGGATGTCGCATCATTGAGCCATTGTAAAGCACAATTCTAACATTTTCGCCTTTTTTGATAAGGATTTTATCGGTTTCTGAAACTACTTTATTATCTAAACTCCAAACATAGCGGTTCATATTTCCTGTGAGTTCAAACTTTAATTCTTTTACTGGTGCATTTTGTGGCAAAGAAGTATTATTTGGCGATTTCAGCATTGCATAATTCAGCGTAACAATATCTGCCAAAGCATTGGCATTGTAGCGATTTGGGTCGTTTTCGCTTTGTTTGGGTTTGCTGTCGCCTGTAATTTCTGGATACATTACCACATTCATATCCATTTGGTTTAGGCTCATATTCATTCCCATATCGTCAAGGTCGCCATTCATTTTCATCATATCGTTCATCATTTTCATACCTTCAAAATACTTCAATCTTGGTTGGGGCGATTGTAATTGCTTAATGCCATTACCAATATACATTGATGCTGAATTGGTTCGGTCTTCGGTAGTTGCCAAAAACTCAAAAGCCGTATTTTCGGCTGGAATAGTTACAACAATATCGTAAGTTTCAGAAACGGCAATAATTAACCTATCCACTTCCACAGGTTCTACATCGTTGCCATCATTGGCAACTACGGTAATTTTCCCACCTGCATACGTAAGCCAAAAATAGGAAGATGCACCACCATTTGAAATTCTTAAACGAACTTTATCGCCTGCTTTTAATTCCTTGCCGTCAATGCTTTTTAAGTCAGAACTGGGTTTACCGTTCATCAATATTTTTTCATAATACACATCACTTACATCCATTGCCAACATTCTTTTCCATTCGTTTTTGAGTTTGGTTTTAAAATGTCCTGCTTTGATGGCTTCGCCATAACTCTGAACGGAATTTTTTTTCAACGCAGGGTAATCGTTGGCATTGTGCAACATTCTGTGAATGTTTTCAGGTTTTACGTTTGTCCATTCGCTTAAAACTATTGGTAAGGTCGGTAAATCATCAATTCCATTTCTAAATGTTTTATCGTCTGCTTTTTTAAGCATTACAAAGTTGCCATACATTCCAATTTGCTCTTGTAATCCTGAATGTGAATGATACCAATGTGTACCATTTTGTATTATTGGAAATTTATAAATATGGGTAGTGTTTGGCTTAATTGGCATTTGCGTAAGGTTGGGAACACCATCTTCTTTGTTGGGTAAAAATAAACCGTGCCAATGCAAAGAAGTTTCTTCTTTGAGCAAATTATGAACGTGAATTTCCGCTGTGTCGCCTTCGGTAAAAGTCAAAGTTGGCATAGGAATTTGTCCGTTTACCGCAATAGCTCGTTTTTCTTTCCCTGCAAAATTTACCAAAGTATCTTTTACATATAGGTCATAACGCACTACTTTTTGGGCGAATGTATTTGTAGTTGTCAATAGCAATATTGCTATCGGCAACAGTTTTTTATAAATATTTTTTTGATTATCCATTTTAAGAATTTCATCGTTAAAATTATTAATAGGGTAGCCTTCGGCTACCCTATATTTTTACTTAATTGTTTCAACTACTTTACCACAAGTAAGCATTTGAGAGCCGTAATATGGATTTTTAACAGCATTCTCTTTGCTCAGCCAATTGGCACCTTTTCCATCGTTTGCCATTGGGCAAAATTGATAGTAAGTAGGTGTTTCGGTTTTGGAAACTTTGATTAAAGCGTACATATTTTCTGAAAGGGGCATAAAATGGTCTCTTTGGTGTGAGGCATCTTTTGTGTCTGCAATGTGTTCAGCATCAAAAGCCAAATCTTTCATTACTTTCATCCAAACGGTATGTTCTTCGGTGGTTAATTTGTCCATTTTTACGGCATTGATTGCAGTAAGCAACTCCTTTGCTTTGGTAGATGAAGTATTTCCGTCAGTTTTTACCAAGGCATCTTTTACGGCAAAATAATTGTCAAAAACGACTTTGAGTTGTGAAACATCTTGCCTTGTTTCTGTCATAGCCGAATGGTTATGTGTCGAATGGTCTTCTTTCACCTCCGTTTTTGGTGTTTCAACTTTTGCAACTGTTTGTGCTTTTCTTTCGTACTGGCAACAATCAGGCAATTTTGCATACACATCATTTGGGGCAAGAAATTTTTCGCTATCATAACCACTCAATGCTATGCGTTTCAAGATTTCGTCTGGATTGGTTAGCTTTGCATCGTAAGTGATGGTTGCCATTTTGGTGTCCTTATTCCAATCTACTTTGACAACTTTACTCTTATTTCCTGCTTTTTCAATGGTTGTTTCACACATACCACAATTACCGTATATTTTTACGCTTTCGGTTTTAGCGTTTTTGATTTGAGCGTTACACGCTGTGAACGATAGCAATACAGATATTGCCATCAATATTTTTATTGATTTCATTTTTTGAAAATTTAAACTTTGATAAATAATTGATTTTGAAAGCAATGTTTTTGCTTTCGATTAGACAGACCTCTGGTGTCAAGGTAAGAAATTAGCCTATATTAGGCGGTGTCCAAATGGATTTAAAACCATCAGAAAGATAGTTTTCGTTGTAGTAATTTTTTATTTTTTTGCTTTCAGCAAAGTAGGTTTTTACTTTTGTTTCAGTCCAAAATGGTAATGCAAAAGAACAATGATTTGTTGGGCAACTGCAATTTGAATTATTGCATTTTCCGTTACAACTATTTTTGTCTTTGTCGCTTTTAGACTTATGATTTTTGCAACAGTCTTTTTTGCTATTTTTTTCGGTTTCTGATTTTTTGCAACAAGATTTTTCTGTTTTTGTTGATTTTGTTCCACAAGCATAAGTCAGCGTTGGCGTCGCAAAGAAACCAAGTGTCAAGATGACGAGTAATATGTGAAACTTTTTTGTCATTCTCTTTTAAAAACGGTCAAAGTTACAAATTATTTTCTATTTGTTGTACTTCTGTTGAAGTTTGTACGGTCGCTGTTAGAATAGCCGATAACTAGTATATCGGTATGATAAAATCATACAAAGCAACCCGATATTGGACACATTTTTACGACTGTCGTCATATATTATTTCAAATATAATTAAATCTCTTGCTAATTAGTATATAGACTTTCTCATTTTCACAAATTAACCCACTTAAAAATCTACTCTTAACATTTTTAGGCGTGGAGAGCTATCGGTTTTAGAATTATCATAGGGGGTTCCTTTGGGAAGTAATATCTATATTCATAAACCTTTCAATAATCGGAAGCTTATTCAAGGTTATAAGAAATATAAAAGTCTTTATGGAGGGTTTATAACTAACAATTTCTAATAAATCAATATAATTTTAATCGTTAATCTTACTCCAATTCTTGTTGGAAGACAGTAAAACCTTGCTCAAATCTTGCGCATAGAAAAAGGGTTCCAAGAAATAAATCTTGAAACCCTTATCATTGTTGCTCCCCTTATTGACGAAAGATGCAGCACAAATTCGATTTATGCGTATTTAACCATTTGGAAATTAAACAGATAAACTCCGTGTCAAACTTTCAAGAAGTTTTAATTCAATCCTAACCATTTATTAGTTCCGCCACAGAGCCACGACGCATTTAGTCCGAACTCTTTTAAAATTCTTGCTCCATCAGCAGACCGACCTCCACCTTTTCCACAAGCCGTAACAAACTGAAAATTTTTATCAAGTTTTGATAAATTCTCTTCTAAATCTTGAAGTGAAATATTCAAAGCATTGGGTATATGACCTTGTTCAAATTCTTCTTTACTTCTTACATCAATGATTTTGATTTTTTTATTCATTTGAAGTCCCAATTTTACTTCGTCTACTCCAATACATTCTTTAGTTGTTTTTATTTGTTCAGGCATACGGAATTTGATTATAAGTGATGATATTATAGTTAGTCCGCCAATTAGAAAGATAGCATATTGAATACCGAATACATCTGCTGTTACCCCTGAAATCAATGCTCCAAACGCATACCCTAAATCTCTCCAAAGTCTAAAAGTCCCAATACTTTCAGCTCTTTGTTTTGGACTTGTCGCCTGAGCAATAGTAGACAAGAAAGTTGGGTACACCAATGCTGTTCCAAAACCTAAAATTGCAGAAATGAAAGCTAAAACATAAAAGTCGTCAGTAAACGGTATCAGTAAAATGGATAAACCTTGTAAGAGCATACCCCAAAACAACATAGCTTTTTTTGAATAATGGTCAGACATCTTCCCTGTAAAAAGTTGTCCAATACCCCAAACTGTTGGATAAATAGCGGTAATTATTCCAATATTTTTATTGTCAAAGTGTAACGAAAAAAGAACTATTGGAAGTAATCCCCAAATCATACCATCGTTCAAATTGTTAATAAGTCCTGCCTGAGTTACTGAACTTAAGGTTTTGTTTTTAAATGTTGTTTCAATAAACACATTGTTAAGTTGTGTAGTAGTGTCGGTTGTACTCTCTTTAGTAACAAAAACACGAGTGTCTTTTACCCAAAACAGTGTCAATAAAAACCCAACGATAGAAATGAAGATTCCAATATAAAATGGATAGGGTGTAATACCATAAGTATTGGCAATAGAACCTGTTAGAAATGCAACTACACCCACGGCAAAATAACCTGCAAATTCATTTAAACCCATTGCAAACCCACGGTCTTTTTCTCCAACAAGGTCGATTTTCATCACTACAGTACTACTCCAAGTAAGACCCTGACTTAATCCTAATAAAACATTAGCAATAATCACCCAAGTCCAACTCGAGGCATACATAAGCATAAAAGGAATTGGTATTGCAAGAATCCAACCAAATAGAAGTAAGTTTCTTCGTCCAAATTTGTTGGAAAGTCTCCCTGTGTAATAATTTGCTATTGCTTTTGAAATTCCAAATGCGATGATGAAAGAGAGTATTGCCGTTTTTGAAGCAACACCAAATTCCAACTCTGCAAATTGAGGGAAAATAGTTCGCTCCATTCCTATCATTCCTCCCACAAAGGCATTTACGATAACTAATAGAGAAAACTGTTTCCAATTCTCTTTAAGTCCGAGTTTTATATTTTCTGTCATTTACTTGGAAAGTTTTATTAAAATATTTTTTGTAAAAGTACCATAAGTAAAATGATTAATTATGTGACAAGCATCACATATTAAAATTTTAAGAGAGGCAATTTTTTAATCAAAGTGAGGTGTTTTATCCTAATTTATGTTCTTAGGGATTAAAAGAATTTAAATCTAACATCTTCCTCTAATTCTTGTTGGAAGAGAGTAAAACCTTGCTCAAATCTTGCTCATAGAAAAAGGGTTCCAAGAAATGAATCTTGAAACCCTTATCATTGTTGCTCCCCCTCTTGGGCTCGAACCAAGGACCCTCTGATTAACAGTCAGATGCTCTAACCAACTGAGCTAAGGAGGAAAGTGTATTTCACTTTTAAAGCGGTGCAAATATAGGGCAAAAATTGTTTTTCGCAAATAATTAGCTGTAAATTTTAAAAAAAAATTACCTGCCTACAATTGCTTTGTAAATATCATTACCATTGGCAAACAACAACAAACTGATAAGTAAAACAATACCAACCATTTGAGCATTTTCTAAGAATTTTTCACTTGGTTTTTTACCACTAATGATTTCAAACAACAAGAAGATTACGTGTCCTCCGTCTAATGCCGGAATAGGCAATAAATTCATCACCCCAAGCATGATCGATAACAAAGCCGTAATGTTCCAAAACACTTCCCAACTCCAGGTACTTGGGAAAATATTAAATATAGCAGCAAAACCTCCCACTTGTTTGTAGGCTTTGGTTTCTGGATTGAAAATCATCTTCAATTGCTTGCCGTAGCCCACTAATTGATCTGTTCCTTTTTGAATACCCACAGAGAATGATTCAAAGAAACCAAACTCTTGTTTGCTCACTTTATAATAACCTAATTTTTCTAAGGATTCTAAATCCAAAGCACCAATTTGCACTCCCAATTTTCCATCAGCATTGACCTGAACTGGCACTTGCATTTCTTGATCGTTTCTCAAAATTCCAGCTACAATCAATTTGTTTTTGTTCTTTTCCAAAATAATTTTGGCTTGGTCCATGTATTTTGCTGGCTCTTCGTTCAAACGCAACACAATGTCTTTGGGTTGCAAAGTCGTGTTTTTGGATCCCTCTGAAACAGCGCCTACTACAAACGGCATTCGAATAGTGGCCAAAGAAACTTTTTCAATTTTAGACAATTGATCTACAAAATCAACTGGCATCGTAATGGTTTGTCGGTTTCCGTTTCTTTCAATCAACACCTGTTTCGCCATGACAATTTTGACATTCATTTGGTTGTCAAATTTCACTACTTGTTCCCCATCAATCGCCAGAATTTTATCTCCAGTTTGAAACCCCGCCTTTTGCATCACTGGATTTTCAATTAACAATCCGTCTTTCAAATCGGCTGTAGCCACAAACATATCGCCATAAACAAAAGCCATCCCGATATAAATGATAAAAGCCAAAATAAAATTTACTGTAACTCCGCCTAACATAATAGTCAAACGTTGCCAAGCCGGTTTCGAACGAAACTCCCATGGCTGTGGTGGCAAAGCCATTTGTTCCTTGTCCATGCTTTCGTCGATCATACCCGAAATTTTTACATAACCGCCCAAAGGCAACCATCCAATTCCGTACTCGGTTTCGCCAATTTTTTTCTTTAAAAGAGAGTATTTAACATCAAAAAACAAGTAGAATTTCTCTACTCTTGTTTTGAATAATTTGGCAGGGATAAAATGTCCTAATTCGTGTAAAATAATCAGTAATGATAAGCTCATTAAAAATTGTGAAAGCTTGATAACTATGTCCATATTGTGGGTTTAATTCTAATTTTGATGCACAAAAATAGGGTTTTCTTTTCTATTTCAAATACTTTAAAAACCCATAGGCTGCTAAAAGTTTGTTAATTCAATTAGCGAAGTCCTATTTTCGAATCCCGATTTACTAAAATCTTCTCGATTGTGCACCTTCGCGGCAGAAAAAAACTTTACTTTGCATACGCATCCAAAACAAAAAATCATGCAACAAATCAAAACCGCCCTACTCTCTTACGGCATGTCTGGCAAAGTATTTCATGCTCCATTTTTGAATCTTCATCCAGGATTTGAATTACTAGGTTCTTGGGAAAGAAGCAAAAAATTGATTCAATTGGATTATCCAGACGTAAGGAGTTTTGCTAGTTTGGAATCGGTTTTGGAATCGGATGCCGAATTAATCGTGGTGAACACTCCAGTAGGAACACATTTTGAATACGCCAAAAAAGTCTTGTTAGCAGGCAAACATGCTTTGGTCGAAAAAGCCTTTACAACGACTCTTGCCGAAGCACAGGAATTAACTGATTTGGCTAAAGCCAAAGGATTAAAACTAGCTGTTTTTCAAAACCGCCGTTGGGATAGCGATTTTAAAACGGTTCAAAAAATACTCGACGATAAACTTTTAGGCGATATTGTAGAAGCCGAATTCCATTTTGACCGCTTCAACCCTATTTTAAGCCCAAAAATCCACAAAGAAACCGCCAATGCTGGCGCTGGAATATTAAAAGATTTAGGTCCGCATTTAATCGATCAAGCCTTGTGTTTGTTTGGGATGCCCAATAGCGTTTTTGCCGATATACGCATTACTCGAGAAAATTCCATCGTAGACGATTATATTGATATCTTATTGTATTACACAGACAAAAGAGTGCGACTTAAAGCTGGATTTTTTGTTCGCGAAGCCAATCCTTCTTTTGTGCTGCATGGCAAAAAAGGGTCTTTCTTAAAGGCGCGCGGCGATATCCAAGAAGATGAATTAAAACTCGGAAAAAAACCCAACCTAACGACCTGGGGAACAGAGCCCAAAGAGAAAGAAGGCCTATTGCATACGGAGGTAAACGGAGATATCTTACGTGAAAAAATACCAACGCTGCAAGGCAATTATTACGATTATTTTGACGGGATATACCATTCGATAGTGGAAAACAAGCCCGAACCGGTAACGGCGCAAGAAGGCACCAATGTCATGCAAATTATTGAAGCTGCCCTTCAAAGTAATGCGGAGCAAAAAGTAATTACAATAGGTTAGATATACAATTTACAAATCCTACATATTCCCCTCTTGAGAGGGGTTAGGGGTGTGTTTCTGCTTTCATCATTCAATATTGGTTTGGACATTCAAAATAAATACAACGAATCGCTTAACTCCTTTTTGTACCTGCCTGGGACTAAAAAAATTATAAACAATAACGTTGTAATTCTGGGTCATTTCAAATTTATCGCTTTTGAATCCGGGGTTTTTGTATTTTTGACACAATGAAACCCTAAAAACACCATTTTGATTGATTTAAACTTTTTAGGCCGATTCAAAGGCAAAGGGAAATACAAAAAAACCTACCGCGAGGCCAAGGCGTCGTACCTAAACAGAATCCGTTTGGGAGTGGGGTCTTTCTACTTCGGAATGGGATTGTGTTTTGCTTCATGGGCCAGCCGTATTCCGGATATTAAAACTACTTTGCATCTAAGCGAAGCTACCTTAGGGTCTGTTCTTTTTGCCGTTCCGGTAGGCCAATTGGCTATGATGCCGTTTTCAGGAAAATTAGTCACTCGTTTTGGCAGCCACAATACGCTTCTTTTTGCAATCATCATGTACACCTTAAGTTTGGCCAACTTAGGTTTGGCTTCCAATCCATGGGTGCTGGCCTTAGGCTTGTTCTTCTTTGGAGTTTTTGGCAACTTATCCAATATTTCTGTTAACACCCAAGGGGTCTATACCGAAGGCTTGTTTAAAAGAACCATCATGTCTTCGTTCCATGGCATGTGGAGTTTGGCAGGTTTTACTGGTGCCTTTGTTGGACTCGGAATGTTGGCATTGGAATTGACGCCTTTTCAGCATTTTGTTTGTGTGGGCGTTTTTGTTTTATTGCTGATTTCATTCAATATCAAATACCTCATCAAAGCAGTCGAAAAACCACAGCCCAAAAAAGAAAAAGGATTTAAAAAACCGGATAAATTATTACTGTGGTTGGGCATCATCGGTTTTTGCTGTATGGCAAGCGAAGGCGTCATGTTTGACTGGAGCGGGGTGTATTTCAAAGACGTAGTCAAAGCTCCTGGACCCTTAGTGATTTTGGGTTATACTTCGTTTATGATTATGATGGCTAGCGGTCGTTTTTTAGGCGATCGTTTCATTCAAAAATTTGGACGAAAAAAAGTCATGCAAATCAGCGGCGTAGTAATTACCAGCGGATTATTTACTGCGGTGTTTTTTCCCTATATCATTCCGTGTACTATTGCCTTCATGTTTGTAGGATTGGGTGTTTCTACCATTATTCCTACTTTATACAGCATTGCCGGCAAGCATCCTGAAATTCCTACTGGCGAAGCCTTAACTGCCGTTTCAAGCGTAAGCTTCTTAGGGTTTCTAATGGGTCCGCCAATTATTGGCTACATCGCCGAAGCGTTTGGGTTGCAATTCTCTTTTGCTTTCATTGGCATTTTTGGAGTGTTCATCTCGTTTATGGTGTCCAAAATCAAAACGGCAGAATAAATTAGAAGTGCGATTTACAATGTGCTGAGAAAATAAACTAGTATAAAAAAATTTATTATTTTTAACTTCAAATTGGAGAAAATACAAAAGTCTCCTTATGTAAGTAATTGCTTTTCAAAACAGTAATACCCTAATTGTTCTGAGAAGTGTAGTTATTATTTAAATCCCAAATCGAATGAAAAACTTCTGCCCCAAGCTGTTTTTTCTGATGTGCCCGTGTATGCTTTTTGCTCAAAAAGAAGCGGTTATTTCTGGAAAAATAGTGGATTCAAAATCACAAATTCCATTAGTCGCTGTTGTAGTTAGTATTCAAAATACAAACCTCCTGCAACTGACCTCTTCCGATGGAAAATTCCAATTCAAAACAACTATAGAAGGCGCCCAATTCCTGCTGTTTCGAAATCAAGGATACAAAGACAAGTTAATTTCAGTGCCCATTTTGAAAAACCAACTAATTGACTTGGGCACGATTCCTTTGGAAGAAGATGATGAATCAATTCAACAAGCAGCCGTCATTTCAATTATAGAAAATGATTTGAACGATGACAACGGTGGTGCCGAAAACAGTTCGGGATTATTACTCGCTTCTAAAGATGCGTTTCAACAAGCGGCCGCATTCAACTGGGGGCAAGCTCGTTTTCGAATGCGGGGTCTCGATAGCCAATATGCCCAACTATTGATGAATGGCTTCGTCCTAAACAAAATGCATGATGGCAGGCCTCAGTGGAGCGATTGGGGCGGCATCAATGAGGTGTTGCGCAACCAAGAAATAGCTATTGGCACCAGTCCTTCGGATTATGCTTTTGGTGGCATTTCAGGCACACAACACATGAGCACTCAAGCTTCGGCGTATCGAAAAGGAACTCGAATCTCTTTTTCGGGAGCCAATACCAATTACCGCGGACGAACTATGTTTACCTATGCCTCTGGGATGAATGAGAAAGGCTGGGCATTGGTTTTCTCAGCCGGAAAACGCTACGCTAAAGAAGGCTATTTTGACGGCACTAGCTATGACGCCAATTCGATTTTTGTCAGTATAGAAAAGCAACTTACCAAAAGGAATTCAATTAATTTTACTGCTTTTTTCACCCCAAATTTCCGTGGGAAAAATTCACCTAATACCGATGAGGTTACGGCATTAACTTCGCTGCACTATAATTCGTATTGGGGTTATCAAAATGGAAAACAACGGAATTCTAGAATAAAAACTGTCGAGGAACCCGTGTTCATGCTGAATGATTATTTCAAAATTAATGCTGCCACCCAACTTAATTTGGGTGTTTTGTATCAATTTGGAAAAATCGGCAATAGCGCCATTGACTATCAAAACACCAACAGCCCCATTCCCTCTCATTATCAAAAAATGCCCAGTTACTTTAGTTCATTATACGCCAAAGATGAGGGGGAATTTTCGGGGGCTTTTACGCCCGACTTGGCGAATGCCGAACTTAGTAAATCGCTTTTTTTGGCACAGCCGCAAATGGATTGGGAAGCGCTTTATAAAGCCAACCAAACTCCAATTATAAACGCCTATGAAAAAATTGTAGGGTATGAACCCACCCAAAGCAAGTACATTCTTTACGAAGACCGAACAGACGATCAAACCCTAGCTTTCAATGCGCTCTTAAATACAGATTTAAAGGAGAATATTCGGCTTACTGCGGCCGTTTCATTTCATAAATTACACTCCCATAACTACCAAAAAGTTTTGGATTTATTAGGTGGATCGTATTTTGAAGATGTCGATGTGTTTTATAAAGGGGATCAAGCGCAAACCGATTTGAACCAGCCCAATCGACGAGTAAAAGTAGGCGATGCTTATGGCTATAATTTTAATGTAATTGGTGATCGATTAGAAGGCTTTACCCAATTCCAATTTCGATATCAAAAAATTGATTTTTACTTGGCTCAGGAGTATTCGACTTCGTCCTATCAACGAGAAGGGTTGTATAGAAACGGGATTTATCCAACCAATTCCTTTGGCAAAAGCCCAATAATTCGGTTTGAAAATTTTGGTTTTAAAGGCGGGCTTACTTGGAAATTATCCGGAAAACAATTGCTACTGTTCAATGGCTCCCACGCTTCCAAAGCCCCAAATTTGAGAGCTGTTTTTCCCAATTCACGTCTCAATAATTCTATTGTTGACGGCATCGAAAGTGAATCCAACAGTAGTTTGGATGCTAATTATGTTTATCGTTCGCCAAAGCTAAAAATGAGACTCACGGGCTATTATAGCCTAATTAAAAAGGCAACCGAAACCTCGTTTTTTTACACCGAAGGAATTTTTGACAATGGCACAGGCAGTACCAGCACTAATGCTTTTGTAAGCCAAACATTAACTCATTTGGATAAAACCAATTGGGGAGCCGAACTAAGTTGGGAATACCAAATGAACCCTACATTAAAATCTACTTTAGCGGCGGGTTTTGGTGAATATCGTTATGCGAGTAATCCCAATGTAACCATTACTAACGATGCAAAAGCGTCTGCCGAAAACAGCTTGCCTGTTTTTGATTTTGGTAAAGCCGCCCTCAAAAACTACCGCCAAGCCGGGATGCCTCAACAGGCCTATTCATTTGGATTAGAATACCGAAATCCAAAATATTGGTGGGTGAGCACTAATGTGAATTATTTGGCTGGCCGCTTCATTGATATCTCTCCTATTGCAAGAACATCTGTGTTTTTTACCAATCCAGCAAGTGGATTTCCTTTTCCAGAAGCCACAAAAGAACGAGCGAAAGTCTTGCTACAACAAGAAGAGTTGGACCCTGTTATGCTGCTAAATCTTGTCGGAGGAAAATCGTGGCGGATTTTCAAAAAGAACCTGAATTTGTTTTGTAGCATAAACAACGTATTGAACACTACTTTCAAAACAGGCGGTTTTGAACAAGCTCGAAATGCCAATTTTAGGCAACGAAACCAAGACGTTTCCAGCGGAACACCCAACTTTGGCAACAACTATTTTTATGGCTACGGAAGAACCTATTTTGTTAGCCTATCTATTCAATTATAAATCCCAAATTATGATGAAACTTCGATTTTTAAACCCCCGATTTTGTGTTGTATTGGTATTGCTTTTTACAAGTTGTATACAAGAGGAACCAGCACTTCCTCCCTTAGAATGCAACCAGCCTTATCTTACCGTAAACCGGACCGTAGCCCAGGTTCGTGATGCTGCCGATGCGATTGTAACACAGTACAAATACGATGATATTATTGAGGCTTATGTGGTGTCGACTGACGAGAATGGCAACTTCTTCAAAACCATTTCGTTTCAAACATTGGCAACTACCACACAACCGGCCATTGGATTTAGTGTGCCGGTTGATGTAAGTAATACCTACATTGATTACCGCTTAGGAAACAAAGTGTACATAAAACTTAAAGATCAATACACGGATATTTATTATGGCGGTTTGCGTATTGGCAACATTTATGTCAGTTCATTTAACGAAGGAGGAGTGGGCCGGCTTTCGCAAAATGTATATAAAAATGTGCTCATTGCCTCTTGCACCCAACTGAGCGAAGCCGCATTAATCAAAGAGATTACAATAGGTGAATTGATGAACGATTCCTACCTCAATACCTTGGTGGAAGTAACCGATGTACAATTTTCTGCCGACACTATGGGAAGGCATTATTATGAAAGTAGCAATGATGTCGGTGGGGGTACTAACTGGAATTTAGAAGATAAATTAGGCAACAAAATCTATTTTAGAACGAGTAGTTTTGCAGATTTTTCAACCAAAGAAATTCCTGTTGGCAGCGGAACGGTAAAGGGAATTTTGACAAAATACGGAACCGATTATCAATTGGTAGCTCGCTCTGAAAAAGACGTCAATTTAAACGGTAAACGTAGTTCTCCTTTTTTTATTGAAAATTTTGAAACTATCGAAAATAATACCAACATCAACTTAGCAGGCTGGATCAATAGTGTTCAAGCAGGGAGTTTGTACTGGCAAGGCGCTGTTTTTTCCGGCAATGGTTGTGCCGAATATGCTATTAGTGGAACCAAAGTAACTTCCAATATTGGCTGGTTAATCACTCCCAAAATTGATTTAGACGAATACAAGAACGAACTATTAACGTTCCGCGCAGCACAACACCACTTGGATGTTGATTCGCCATTAAACGCATTAGACCTCTTTATTTCAAATGATTTTGACGGAATAAATGTGGCAACCGCAACCTGGATTCCGCTTAAAGCAAAATTACCTTTGCAAGCCACGCCTTGGTATCAATTTGTGGGTTCAGGCGGAATTGACTTGTCTTCGTTCACGGGCAAAGTCAATATTGCATTTCGCTACACGGGTTCTGGAAAAACGGTAACTCTTGACGGGGCTTTTCAAATTGACGATGTGCAGATTTATGGAGATAAACAATAAACCGTCCTGAAATTTATTATTTTTGGTATTCAATCTTTAATCAATACACATGGCAAAAATCAATCCTCATATCAACTTCAATGGCAATGCCGAAGAAGCGTTTACTTTTTATAAATCTGTTTTTGGTGGAGAATTCGCCATGGTCATGCGTTTCTCTGCCTTGGCGAGTCCCGATTTTCCTGTAGCAGAACATGAAGCCAACAAAATAATGCACATTGCCTTGCCAATTGGCACTTCGGTTTTAATGGGCAATGATGTTCCTGAAATATTAGGAAAAACCAATGAAAACGAAAACAGAAGCAAAATAGCAATCAGCGCCATAAGCAAAGAAGAAGCAGATCACATTTTCAACGGACTTTCAGTAGGAGGATCAGTTGAAATGCCGATTGGCGACAGTCCTTGGGGTTCCTATTTCGGAATGTTTAGAGATAAATATGGCATCGAATGGATGGTGGATTACGATCCAAAATACAATTAATTAATACAATCTAAGCGGCCCTGTTTTCAATACAAATCGATGTTTCATTTTAAAACCGATACGGTGCAGATTTAACGGAATAAGTAAAAGCAAATGATTAAATTTGTCGCTCATTCAAAGTTATGCTAGAAAAAGAAGTATTAAATTTCGAAAAAACCGCCATCGTTGGGATTGTTACTCAGAACCAATCCGAGGATAAATTAACGGAATATTTAGACGAATTAGAGTTTTTAACCTTTACAGCTGGAGGACAAGTGGTGAAGCGTTTTTGGCAAAAAATGGACAAGCCCAATCCAAAAACTTTTTTGGGTACCGGAAAAATAGACGAAATCAATTTGTATGTCAAAGAAAACGAAATTTCAACCGTAATTTTTGACGACGAATTAACGCCCTCACAACAAAAAAATGTCTCTAGAATTATAGATTGTAAAATTCTAGATCGAACCAATTTGATCTTAGACATTTTTGCGCAACGAGCCGAAACTTCCTATGCGAGAACACAGGTAGAACTAGCACAATGTATTTATTTATTGCCTCGTTTATCAGGACTTTGGACACACCTGGAACGTCAAAAAGGAGGTATCGGAATGCGTGGTCCTGGGGAAACTGAAATTGAAACTGACCGTCGTATTGTTCGTGATCGTATTTCCCTTTTGAAAGACAAAATCAAAACCATTGACAAACAAATGGGCGTGCAACGAAGCAACCGTGGCGCTATGGTACGTGTGGCTTTGGTGGGTTATACCAATGTTGGGAAATCCACTTTGATGAATGCGGTGGGAAAAAGCGAAGTATTCGTAGAAAATAAATTGTTTGCCACATTGGACACTACCGTTCGTAAAGTGGTCATCAAAAACTTGCCTTTCCTACTTTCAGACACGGTAGGATTTATTCGAAAATTACCAACGCAACTCGTAGATTCATTCAAAAGTACATTGGATGAGGTGCGTGAAGCCGATTTGTTATTGCATATTGTAGATATTTCGCACCCTGATTTTGAAGATCATATTGAAGCGGTAAACCAAATTTTACAGGACATCAAGGCCAATGACAAGCCGGTAATCATGGTATTCAATAAAATTGATTCGTACCAACATTTGACGATTGACGAAGACGATTTAATTACTGAAAAAACAACACGGCATTATACATTAGACGAATGGAAATCCACTTGGATGAACCGATTAGGAGAACAAAATGCCTTGTTTATTTCGGCTACTCAAAAAGAAAATTTTGAGGAGTTTAGAGAGCGAGTATATGAAGCAGTTCGACAAATACACATTACTCGTTTCCCTTACAACAAATTCTTGTATCCCGATTACAAAGATGCTATCGAAAAAGAAGAATAAAAAAAGCCCTTTTGAAAAATCAAAAGGGCTTTTTTTATATTTTTTACTTCTTATTTTTTAGCCTTATACAGCGGAACCGCCGAACAAGCTTCACCAAACATCACACTTTTAGATACTTTGATCAATTTTTGAATTGCCAAAGTATACACTTGATTTGGAACCGCTTTTTGGGAACATCCTTTCAAAATAACTGGTTTTTCAAAATAGTCTGTATAATCGAGTTTGTTTAAAATGTCTTGGTACCATTCAATAATGGCTGATTCTTTAGATCCATGAATGATTTTTAAAGCAAATGGTGCTAAATGAACCGTTATTAAAGCAAACGCCCAAGCCGGCAATATCGCATCAGTTGCACAATACAAAGCCACGTATTTATCTTCAAATGGAGACCAATCGTACTCTTTTAATTGGGCTCTGAAATCGGTTTCTCTCAAGATAAATCCTTCGGCCAACCATTGCGAAACATCCAAATTGACCACATGTTCGTCTGGATAGTAATCTTCTAAATCGAAAACGACTAACGAACTTTGAGCGACTTTATTGATAATTTCTTCCATACTGAATTTATTGTTTAGTCTTTAACTGAACACTAAAAACTGATTACTGAACACTTTTTACTACAGCATTCCCAACTCTAATTTTGCTTCTTCGCTCATCAAATCTTTACTCCAAGGCGGATCAAAAGTAATCTCAACATCGGCCGATTTAACGTTTTCAATTGACTTCACTTTTTCTTCTACTTCTCTTGGCAAACTTTCGGCTACAGGGCAGTTCGGAGAAGTTAAAGTCATTAAGATTTTTACTTCATAATCGGTATTTACCATTACATCGTAAATCAAACCTAATTCGTAAATATCAACTGGGATTTCTGGATCGTAAATTGTTTTTAATTTTTTTACAATCGCTTCTCCTAATTCGTTAGTGTCTATTTCTTGTGTCATAATTTTTATTTTTTGACCATATAAGTCATATAAGTATTACTTGTTATTATTTAATCTTCTAATCTTCTGTATAGTTCGTTAACAATAGTTTTTTGTCCCTCGTAATAGATGTTTTTCACATTAAAATTAATTAACAACCCGATTGGAGCATTTAATAAGTTCATATAAGTAAGCAATTGTGCTTCGAAAATGGGATTTATTTCAGCAACCGATTTTAGTTCAACAACAAGTGTGCTTTCAACAAACAAGTCACATCTTAGTTTTGATTCTAATTCATAACTTTTGTAATACAATGGAATCAAAAACTCAGATGAATATTTTATATTTCGTAATTCTAATTCTTTTTTAAGACATTGATGATATACACTCTCCAAAAGCCCGGGCCCTAAATTTTTATGAACTTCTATAGCCGCACCATTTACTTGGTAAACTAAATCCTTAAGATAAGTTCTGGTTATATTCATAATTATAAAAAATTTATAAATCTAATCGTGCTTAAATTTTAAAAGACTTATTTGTCTTAAAAATTAACTAAAAAACTTATATGGCTTATATGTTGAAATCATTTTTTTGAGTGGAATGCCAAAGCATACATTTTAATATTTTTAATCATCGAAACCAGTCCGTTAGCGCGAGTAGGCGACAAATGCTCTTTTAATCCAATAGCATCTATAAAATCCATATCGGCTTCCAAGATATCCGCTGGTTTTTGATTGGAAAAAACGCGAATCAAAATAGCGATAATTCCTTTGGTTAGTATCGCATCGCTATCGGCTGTAAAAGCAACGGTGTCGCCTTGTTGTTCGCCCTGCAACCACACTTTAGACTGGCAGCCTTTGATAATATTCTCTTCCGTTTTAAATTCTTCTTTGATTAAAGGGAGGTTTTTTCCCAATTCAATGATGTATTCGTACCGTTGCATCCAGTCGTCAAACATCGCGAATTCGTCAATTATCTCGTCTTGTATTTCTTTAATTGTCATATCGTTTTTGCTTTTTTACTTTACAAAAGAAAGCATTTTATTCACTATTTTTTCAATTGCTACAGGCGGATAGCCGTGATCAAAACTTGGGGATTCGACTGTTTTTCCTTGTTTTGTTATTTTCAAATTGGCAGAAGCCGCACCATCAAACAACCGTTTGTCAGTAGGTGCTTTCCAATTGGGCAAAGATACTAGATCCAATTCTTGAACCATCAATTGTAAATCATTCCAATCATTCGTAGAAAGCTTCATTACTTCTGGCTGGCCTTCCCTGCTTTTCGTTACAAAAACCGTTTGGTTTTCTACTCGAATCATTTGGTAAAAACCTCTTGAATACGCTTTATATTCCAATTTAATCGAATTGTCTTCAGTCCTTTTTTGTCCTGCGCATGCCGCAAAAAACAAAAGGGTCAACAACAAAACGATCGTCTTTTTCATTTTTGTGTCAAATTAAGACAGCATCATTTTGGCTTTCTTCACCGCTTCCACCATGCTATCAATTTCTTCTTTGGTATTGTAAAATGCAAACGAAGCGCGAATCGTTCCCGGAATTTCAAAGAAATTCATAATCGGTTGTGCGCAATGGTGTCCTGTTCTAACGGCAATGCCTAATTTATCCACAATCGTTCCAATATCATAGGGATGAATCCCATCTATATTAAATGAAATCACCGAAGTTTTTTCTTTAGCTGTTCCGTAAATTTTTAATCCTTCAATGGCTAATAACTGCTCGGTGGCGTAATTCAATAATTCCAATTCTTGTTTTTGAATGTTATCAAAACCAACAGAATTCATATAATCTACGGCTGTTCCTAACACAATTCCGCCAGCAATATTGGGTGTTCCAGCTTCAAATTTATGTGGCAATTCAGCATAAGTTGTTTTCTCAAAAGTAACTTCCTTAATCATTTCGCCACCACCTTGGTAAGGCGGTAATTTATTGAGCCACGCTTCTTTTCCGTACAAAATTCCCGTTCCTGTTGGTCCGCATATTTTATGTCCTGAAAAAGCATAAAAATCACAATCCAATTCCTGTACATTCGGTTTCAAATGCGGAACCGCTTGCGCACCATCAATGAAAACGGCAGCGCCAAATTGATGCGCTTTGTCAATCATATACTTAATCGGGTTGATAGTTCCCAAAGCATTAGAAATATGATTAACGGTTACGATTTTCGTTTTATCCGATAACAATTGATCGTACTCGGCCATCACCAATTCTCCTTTTTCATTCATAGGAATGACTCTCAATACCGCTCCGGTTTTCTCACACAACATTTGCCAAGGCACAATATTGCTATGGTGTTCCAAAGCCGAAACTAGCACCTCATCACCTGCTTTCAAAATCGAAGCAAATCCATTGGCAACTAAATTCACACTATGAGTCGTTCCTGAAGTAAACAGCACTTCATGAGCAAATTGGGCATTAATATGATTTTGGATTTTAGCTCGTGACACTTCATAAGCATCGGTAGCTAACTGACTCAAAGTATGTACGCCGCGATGGATATTGGCATTGATTTCTTGATAATAGGTTGCAATCGCGTCAATCACCACTTGTGGTTTTTGGGTGGTCGCCCCATTGTCAAAATACACCAACGGCTTTCCGTTAACTTGTCTGGAAAGTATCGGAAAATCGGCTCTTATTTTTTGAATGTCAAACATTTATTTAGAATTTTTCTAAATACAAAAGTAGTAAAATTGCAGTGGATTTTTCAAAATTATTTTGCTTGTTTTTAGGAGCATATGTTTTGATTTTCAAAGGCGTTTTGTCCCGCTATTCGCTTTATCTTTTTGGCCTAAAGTCCAAAAAGGATGCCGCTGCTATCGGGGCTAGACTAGGCAACTGCTTTTTCGGTTGGAAATAATTCCCTTTTTTTATTTACATTGCGTCAATTTCAAATTACTCCAAATGAAAAAAGCACTCCAATTGATTGGTATTGCAGCAGTTATCGGGCTGTTGTATTTTGGTTTTACTACCTATCCGAAACTCGATTTAATTTCTGGTTTTTCTGCCAAAAGTATTGCCTCTGGGCATTTTATAGACCATCGTTCAAAACAAATGATTGAACAAGGCGACAACGACATTGACCTCATCGATTTGGCTCAAAACACTATCGACGACTCGGGTCTGTTTGCCACAGCTTCGGTTAAAGGTTTAAAAGAACGTAAAGCCATATATCGTGAAGGCTTGGGGGCCACTTTAATCAACGATGATTTTGATACTTCAAAACCATATTTGGTTCCAAAAAGAGATCGATCAAAAGTTAACTTAGTTTATCCTTACGGTGATGCCGAACAAAAAGACACGGTTTTTTCCAATATCGATTACGATCAATTGAACCAAACTGTAGCCAACGCTTTTGACCAAAAAGGACAAAAAAACAAACGTACGCGTTCTGTCATTGTGATTTACAAAGACAAAATTATTGCCGAGCAATACGATACGGGATTTACAAAAAACAGCAAAATATTAGGTTGGTCCATGACCAAAAGTGTCACAGCTACCCTTTTTGGAATCTTAGAAAAACAAGGTAAATACAATATTTATCAAGCCGCTCCTATTCCTGAATGGGCAAAAGACGAACGCAAAAAAATCACCACCAACGATTTATTGCACATGAATTCCGGATTGGAATGGAATGAAGATTACGGAGCGATTTCCGATGTAACGTCAATGTTGTTTCAAGCCGAAGACATGACGCGTTCGCAACTTGAAAAACCATTGGCTTTCCAACCCAATACGCATTGGAACTATTCCTCAGGAACTACTAATTTACTTTCGGGCATTTTGAGAAAACAATTCAAAACCCACCAAGAATACTTGGATTTTTGGTATTCCGCTTTAATAGATAAAATTGGAATGCACTCCATGTTGGTGGAAACCGATATGATGGGCAATTATGTGGGTTCGTCTTACGGATGGGCTACTACCCGCGATTGGGCAAAGTTTGGCTTATTGTATTTGCACCAAGGAAATTGGGGCGGAGAACAGCTTTTTAAACCCAATTGGGCAAAATATGTTGCCACACCAACTAATACATCAAACGGACAATACGGAGGTCAATTTTGGCTCAATGCTAGTGGGCGTTTTCCGGATGCGCCAAAGGATTTATATTTTGCCAGTGGTTTTCAAGGACAAATGGTCGCAATATTCCCAAGTCATGATTTAGTTATAGTTAGAATGGGACTCAAAGAAGATCCTGAATTTGATTTTAATGGGTTGCTAGGCGGAATTGTTCGTAGCGTCAAAAAGTAAAATAAAAAAGAGCGCAAAGTAAATCCTTTGCGCTCTTTTTAAATATGAGATGAGTTCGTTATAAGTAACGACTATAAATCGAATCCTAATTTCACTCCTAATTTAGTAGCAATAATAGCGGTGATTCGGTTTTTTAATTCCGGAATTTTGATGTTTTCAATTACGGCATTAGAAAACGCATACATCAATAAGGCTTTGGCTTCTTTCTTTGGAATACCGCGTTGTTGCATATAGAACAAGGCTGTTTCGTCCAATTGACCCACAGTACAACCATGAGAACATTTCACATCATCGGCAAAAATCTCTAATTGTGGTTTGGCATTAATTGTGGCCTTATCGCTCAACAAAATGTTATTGCTTTTTTGGAAAGCATTCGTTTTTTGCGCTTCTTTTTCTACATATACTTTCCCGTTGAAAACGCCTGTCGAACGATCAGAAAAGATGCCTTTGTAATCTTGGAAACTTTCGCAATTAGGTTGTGCGTGGTGAACCAATGTATAATGGTCTACATGTTGCTTGTCGCCAATAATGGTAATTCCGTTTAAAGTACTCGTCAAGCGTTCTCCAAAATGATAAAAGTTCAAATTGTTTCGAGTCAAATTTCCTCCAAAAGAAAAGGTTTGTACCGAAACGTGGCTTTCTTGTTTTTGAGATACGTAAGTGTTGTCAATCAAGTTGGCTTCCAATTCGTCATTTTGGATTTTGTAGTAATCCACTATGGCTCTTTTTTGTGCAAAAATCTCAGTAACCGAATTGGTCAATACCGCATTATCATTCAAACATTGGTGTCTTTCAATGATTTGCACATGTGAATTTTCCCCTACAATCACCAAGTTTCTTGGCTGAACCAAAAGCGCCGCTTCTGATCCAGTTGAGAAATACATAATCTCAATCGGTTTATCAGCCACTTTGCTTTTCGGAATGTTGATATAAGCTCCTTCATTGGCGAAAGCCGTATTCAAAGAAGTCAAACTTTCGTCTTTGTTTGCAATTTGATTAAAATAGGTATCAATTACCATTTTGTATTTGGGTTTGGTCAATGCCGAAGACATCAAACAAACATCAATTCCGTCATGTGTGGTAGAAGATAAATTTGAAGCAAAAACTCCATCAATAAAGACTACTTTGTGGGTGTCAATTTCGTGTAAAAAGTATTTTTTTACGTCTTTGAACTCTATAGTAGCTTCGTTTTTGGGGAAAACACTAAAATCTTTTTTCAGAATGGCATTCAGCGACGTATATTTCCACGCTTCGTCTTTCTTGGTTGGGAAACCTTTATGTTCAAAGTTTTTTATAGCCGCTGTACGCAAGTCGTGAAGTTCGGTTTGAACATCCACTCGCGCTTCAAAAGCCATAAAAGACGATAGTAATTTTTCTTTTAATTCCATTTTTTTGGTTGTCATTTGTCGGTCGTCCGTTGGGCAACGGAAACCAAAAAATAGTTTAAACTAATTCTTCCTTAATCCAGTCGTATCCTTTTTCTTCTAGTTCTAAAGCCAAAGCTGCAGTACCTGATTTTACGATTTTTCCGTCCATCAATACGTGAACAAAATCAGGAACAATATAGTCTAACAAACGTTGGTAGTGCGTAATCACTAAAACCGCGTTGTTTTCGTTTTTCAATTTGTTAACCCCATTAGCAACAATTCGTAAGGCATCGATATCCAAGCCTGAATCGGTTTCGTCCAAAATAGCAATTTTGGGTTCCAACATCGCCATTTGAAAAATCTCGTTACGTTTCTTTTCTCCACCCGAAAAACCTTCGTTTAAAGAGCGGGACAAAAACTTTCTGTCCATTTCTAACAATTCCGATTTTTCACGAATCAATTTCAACATTTCGTTAGCAGGCATTTCTTCTTGACCGTTAGCTTTTCGTTTTTCATTAATAGCTGTTTTGATGAAATTGGTCACCGAAACTCCAGGAATTTCTACTGGATATTGGAACGATAAGAATACGCCTTTGTGCGCTCTTTCCTCAGGAGCTAAATCCGATAAATCTTGGCCGTCCAAAAAGATTTCTCCTTCCGACACTTCGTAATTTTCGTTTCCAGCAATGATAGAAGATAGTGTCGATTTTCCGGCACCGTTAGGCCCCATAATCGCGTGTACTTCTCCTGCTTTTACTTCAAGATTAATTCCTTTTAATATTTCTTTATCGCCGATTGAAGCGTGTAAATTCTTTATTTGTAACATAATTAATTTGGAAATTAGTTAATTTGGAAATTTGAAAATTTCTAAATTACTGTTGTTTAGATGTAATTATTATTTTATTTACTATTCTTGATATATTTTTAACTTGTTCAATTAAATCGTCCACTTTGGGATAATTATTTGAAAATTTACAGAGTTCTAACCAATAAATTGTTTCTTCTATTTCTTTCGCTGCAATTTTAAATTTATGTATAAAATCGGCTTTGCTTTCTGCGTTTTGAGCTTCTCTAATATTGGCTCCAATTGATGTTCCTGATTTTAGAAGTTGATTTGCAATTACAAACTTTTTATCCTCTTGTAAAGCTTCCGAATATTTTATAATATCTAAAGCAAACTGAAAAGTCAGTTTAATAATTACGTTCTCTTTTACTTCCATTTTCAAATTTTCAAATTATTCCATTTTCAAATTATCCTACGCTTCCTTCAAGCGAAATTTCTAGTAATTTTTGTGCTTCAACAGCAAATTCCATTGGCAACTTGTTCAAAACGTCTTTACTAAATCCGTTTACAATTAACGCAATGGCTTTCTCTGTTGGAATCCCACGTTGATTGCAATAAAACACTTGGTCTTCGCCAATTTTACTTGTCGTCGCTTCGTGTTCTATTTTGGCGGTTGGGTTTTTGCTTTCGATATAAGGAAAAGTATGTGCGCCACAACTATTTCCCATCAACAACGAATCGCATTGAGAAAAGTTACGCGCATTATCAGCTCTTGGACTAATTTGAACCAATCCACGGTAACTGTTTTGTGATTTCCCAGCCGAAATTCCTTTGGAAATAATTGTCGATTTGGTGTTTTTACCTAGATGGATCATCTTGGTTCCAGTATCGGCTTGTTGGAAATTATTGGTTACAGCAATCGAATAAAATTCGCCCACTGAATTGTCGCCTTTTAAAACTACAGAAGGATATTTCCAGGTTACTGCCGAACCGGTTTCTACTTGTGTCCAAGAAATTTTAGCGTTTTTTTCGCACAAACCTCTTTTAGTTACAAAATTAAAAACCCCACCTTTTCCTTCTTTATTTCCAGGATACCAGTTTTGAACGGTAGAATATTTGATTTCAGCATCTTCCATGGCAATTAATTCCACTACCGCTGCGTGCAGTTGGTTTTCGTCACGACTTGGCGCCGTACATCCTTCCAAATAACTTACATAACTACCTTCGTCGGCAATTAGCAATGTTCTTTCAAATTGTCCTGTTCCGGCTTGATTGATTCGGAAATAGGTAGACAATTCCATTGGACATTTCACACCTTTAGGGATGTAGCAAAATGATCCGTCAGAAAATACCGCCGAATTCAAAGCGGCATAAAAATTGTCTTTTTGCGGAACCACGGTTCCTAAGTATTTTTGAACCAATTCCGGGTATTCGCGAATCGCTTCAGAAATACTCATGAAAATGATGCCTTTTTCGGCTAATGTTTTCTTGAAAGTGGTAGCTACCGAAACAGAGTCGACTACAATATCCATAGCTACATTGTTCATCATTTTTTGTTCGTCGACTGAGATACCTAGCTTTTTGTACATGGCCAACAATTCTGGATCTACATCGTCTAATGTTTTGTTTGGATCTGCTTTTTTGGGTGCCGAATAATACGAAATCGCTTGAAAATCAGGTTTTTCATAATGTACATTGGCCCATTCTGGTTCGATCATTTGTTCCCAAGCACGAAAAGCCTCGATACGCCAATCGGTCATCCATTGCGGCTCTTCTTTTTTCTTAGAAATGGCACGAACGATATCTTCATTTAAACCAATCGGAAAAGTTTCCGAATCAAGTTCAGTATAAAATCCGTACTCGTACTCCTTGTTTTCGAGTTCGATTTTTAAATCGTCTTCAGTATATTTACTCATAATTTTTTATCGTTTAACCCTTGTTTGGGTTGAAACCCTTGAGGGGTTTTTATAAAGAAAAAGACTCTCCGCATCCACAAGTTCTACTTGCGTTGGGATTGTTAAACACAAATCCTTTTCCGTTTAAACCGCCAGAAAATTCTAAAACCGTTCCTGCTAAGTACAAAAATGATTTTTTCTCTACGGCAATTTTTACATTATTATCTTCAAAAACTTTGTCGTTTTCGGTAAGTTCTTTGTCGAATTTCAATTCATACGACAAGCCCGAACAACCACCGCTTTTCACGCCCACACGAACGTAATCTTGGGCAGCATCAAAGCCGTCTTCGCTCATCATGTCGATGATCTTTTTACTGGCAGTATCTGAAACTTTAATCATGTGTTGAATTTTGTTATTTTTATTTTTTCTAAATAAAGCGCAAAGATAATACCTTTTAAAGTAAATGCCATGCGCAATCAAATTTTTATAACTAATCTTAGTATAGAAAAAATTGATTTCAAGAATTGGAATCAAACTATTTAGTAATTTGCAGCTGTTTTAATTTAAAAATCGATGAAATTATACCCTATAGAAACTGGCAATTTTAAACTCGATGGCGGCGCTATGTTTGGCGTGGTGCCCAAGTCCATTTGGAACAAAACCAATCCGGCAGATGACAACAATTTGATTGATATTGCTGCCCGCTGTTTATTAATTGAAGACGGGAATCGGTTGATTTTGATCGACACCGGAATGGGCAACAAACAATCGGAAAAGTTTTTTGGCTATTATTCCCTTTGGGGAAGCCATTCTTTGGATACATCCCTAGCAAAATATGGCTTTCACCGAGATGATATTACGGATGTTTTTATGACGCATTTGCATTTTGATCATTGTGGCGGAAGTATTCAATGGAACAAAGACCGAACTGGCTACGAACCCGCATTTAAAAATGCTGTTTTTTGGAGCAATGAAAACCATTGGCTATGGGCTACCGAACCCAATGCAAGAGAAAAAGCTTCTTTCTTGAAAGAGAACATTATTCCGATGCAAGAGAGCGGACAACTTCGATTTGTACAACGGCCGGAAGAGGATTTTTTAGTAAAATCTGAATTGGGTTTTGGGATTCTGTTTGTAGACGGTCATACCGAAAAACAAATGATTCCGCACATCCAATACCAAGACAAAACCATTGTATTTTGTGCTGATTTATTGGCAACAGCCGGACACATTCCGATTCCTTATGTTATGGGCTATGACACACGCCCATTGTTAACGATGCCTGAAAAAACAACGTTTATGAATGCTGCAGCCGAAAACAATTACTATCTATTCTTGCAACACGACGCACACAATGAAATCATTAGGGTGGAAAAAACGGAAAGAGGTGTACGCCTAAAAGATGCGTTTTCTGCTGACGAAATATTAAAATAAAGTTAATCGTTACGATTAATTGCCCAAAATAAAAGTATTTTTGAATAATCATTAAAAACCAATTCGATGAAAAAAATAAATCTTTCTCTATTATCTCTTGTTGTGATGGCTGGTTTGTCATTTTCGGCAACAGCACAAACGCTTACTAAAAAAGCAAAACTTACAGAAACTGAATTGAACCGATGGAGTCATTTGGATTTAGCTAAAGACACTATTCCAGGAATGAGCGTTGATAAAGCCTATGCCGAATTGTTGAAAGGCAAAAAAGGAGTTCCGGTTATTGTAGGGATTGTTGATTCGGGTGTAGATATTGAACACGACGATTTAAAATCAGTAGTTTGGACCAATAAAAAAGAGATTGCCGGAAACGGAATTGACGATGATAAAAACGGGTACATCGATGATATTCATGGATGGAACTTTCTTGGAGACATCACTAAGGAAAATGTAGAGTACGAACGTATTATCAAAGACAAATCGTTGGTGGATGAAAAAATCTACTTGGCCGCTAAAGCAATGAACGATAAAAAAGTAGCTGAGGCTGCTCAAGGGAAAACGCGTTTGGAACAAATGTTGACAACAATTGCTGAAGGTGATGCTGCTGTGAGTAAGCATTTAGGGAAAGCAATATATACTGCCGAAGACGTAAATGCAATTAGTTCATCAGATCCTGCACTACAAAAAAGCAAAGTGGATATGCAAAAAATGCTGTCCTATGGAATGCCTGTTTCGGAATTGAAAGAAGCAGTGCAAAAACAATTAGATGGTTTCAATGCATTACTGAATGGAGATAATCTTAAAACGAATTACCGAAAAGTAGTCGGTGATAATCCAAATGACATTACCAATACTAAGTATGGAAACAACAATGTTATGGGTCCAGATAAAGAAGAGGCGCGTCATGGAACTCACGTTGCAGGAATTGTGGCTCAAGTTCGCAATAACAATATCGGTGGAGACGGAATTGCTTCTAATGTTCAAATTTTAACGGTTCGTGCTGTTCCAGATGGTGACGAATACGATAAAGACATTGCTTTGGGAATTCGCTATGCTGTAGACAATGGAGCGAAAGTTATCAACGGAAGTTTTGGAAAACCATTTTCTCCACAAAAACAATGGGTGTACGATGCTATTAAATATGCTGAAAAGAAAGACGTATTAATTGTTCACGCTGCAGGAAATGATGCGAAAGACATTGATTATAATGATAATTTTCCAAATGATTCAGACGATAAAGTAACTGAATTTGCTGACAACATGATTACTGTGGGGGCCTTGAACTTTGAAAACGGAAATAAATTAGTAGCTCGTTTTTCTAATATTGGAAAAATCAACGTAGATGTTTTTGCTCCAGGTGTAAAAATCTACGCTACCACTCCAAAAAACACCTATAGTTTTTTGCAAGGAACCTCAATGGCTTCGCCAAATGTGGCTGGTGTAGCTGCTTTGATCCGTTCTTATTATCCAAAATTATCCGCTAAACAAGTAAAACATATTTTAATGGATTCTGGAGTTGCTATTGAGAGCGATGTTATTGTGGGTGGAAAACCAGCAGACACACGTCCGTTTTCAGCACTTTCTAAATCAGGAAAAATAGTGAATGCATACAATGCTTTGCAAATGGCAGAAAAAATGTCAAAAAAATAATTCGAAATTAACATTAACTCGAGGGTGTCTAAAAAAGTTGAATTTTGTCATTCCGAATTTATTTCGGAATCTATAATTTAAAGAAACTGAATCAAGTTCAGTTTGACAGGAATTAGACTTTTTAGACACCTTCTTTTTATTTTATACCATGAAGAATCTCTTTTTAATCGCCGCTTTTTCTTTTGGAGTAACTGGAATCGCACAAAACACTTCCTATTGGCAACAACATGCCGATTATAAAATGGACGTGAAAATGGATGTGAAATCCTATCAATACAAAGGAAAACAAGAATTGGTGTATACTAATAATTCGCCAGACACCTTGCGAAAAGTGTATTATCATTTGTACAACAATGCCTTTCAGCCAGGAAGCGAAATGGACGCACGTATCCAAAGTATTAAAGATCCGGACGGAAGAATGGTGCACAAAATAAAAGTTGGTGAAACTGAAGTTAAAGAGAGCCGCATCAAAAACCTAAAACCGAATGAAATTGGATATTTGCATATTTCTAATTTCAAGCAAGACGGGCAAGCTGCTATTGCAAAAGAAGTAGGAACAGTGTTAGAAGTGACTTTGGCTAAGCCAATTTTACCCAATTCTAAAACTACTTTCAGCTTGGATTTTGACGGTCAAGTCCCAATTCAAATTCGCCGTTCAGGAAGAAATAACGCCGAAGGGGTCGAATTGTCAATGGCGCAATGGTATCCAAAATTAGCTGAATTCGATTTTGAGGGTTGGCACGCCGATCCTTATATTGCCAGAGAATTTCATGGTGTTTGGGGTAATTTTGATGTAAAAATAAGCATTGATTCCAACTATATTTTAGGTGGTTCGGGCTATTTGCAAAACAAAAACGAAATTGGTCACGGTTACCAAGACGCAGGAATTACGGTAGTTCATCCAAAGAAAAACAAAACCCTAACTTGGCATTTTGTAGCGCCAATGGTACACGATTTTACTTGGGCAGCCGACAAAGAGTACATTCACGACGTGGCGAAAGGGCCTAATAATGTAGACATTCACTTTTTGTACAAAAACAATCCAAAGTACATTCAAAACTGGAAAAATCTTCAGCCAAAAACAGTTCAGTTAATGGAGGTGTATAACAAAACAGTTGGGAATTATCCTTACAAACAATATTCTGTCATTCAAGGTGGCGATGGTGGAATGGAATATGCCATGTGTACTTTGATTTTAGGACAAGGAGATTGGGATGGTTTGTTAGGGGTTACAGCTCATGAAATGGCGCATTCTTGGTTCCAACATGTGTTGGCTTCCAACGAATCCAAACACGGCTGGATGGACGAAGGTTTCACTTCGTTTTTAGAAGATTATGGTTTAAATGAAATTGCCGATAAAAAAGTAGAAAATCCATATAGTGGAGCTTACAAAGGTTACAATTGGTTGGCTAATTCTGGAAAAGAGCAGCCCCAAGGAACCCATGCTGATCGTTTTGATGAAAACAGAGTATACAGTATCACTTCCTACAGTAAAGGCGAATTGTTCTTGTCTCAATTAATCTATGTAATTGGAAAAGAGAATTTACTTAAAACGTTGAAAAAATACTATGCGGATTTCAAATTCAAACACCCAACGCCAAATGATATTAAACGTTCTGCGGAGCGTGTTACTGGCGCTAATTTAGATTGGTATTTAGTAGACTGGACTGAAACAACCAATACGATCGATTACGGAATTAAAGAGGTTAAAGATACCGCTGGGACTGCTGCTATAACGCTTGAGCGAATCGGCAAAATGCCAATGCCAATGGACGTTTTGGTAGAATATACCGACGGCACAACAGAAAGTTTCTATATCCCATTGCGTATGATGAGTTTTGAAAAAGAAAACCCAACTCCTGCCATTAAAAGAACTGTTTTAAACGATTGGGCTTGGGCGTATCCTACTTTTGAATTTGGTATTGCAAAACCCAAATCGAGCATTAAAAAAATTACGCTAGACCAAAGCGGTTTAATGGCGGATGTGAAATTGGACAACAATAGTTATTCAACGAAATAATTCATTCGTGTTATAATTATAATAAGGCCTAATTTCTTAGGCCTTTTTTATGGGCTAAAAACAATATATTAGAGAATTATCATCTAAATCATCTTTACTCGAATTTTTAATTATTTAAAAAAAGAACTGAAAGCTTGTGAAAATGAAGCAAACTTTGCGAAATTTGCACACAAGAAAAACAACCATGGCAAAAATACTTACAGGAGTTCAAAGTACAGGAACTCCGCATTTAGGAAACTTATTAGGCGCAATCATTCCTGCAATAGAATTATCCAATACTCCAGCAAACGAATCCTTTCTTTTTATTGCTGATTTGCATTCGGTTACCCAAATAAAAAACGGCGAAACCTTACGTGCCAACACATATAGCACCGCTGCGGCATGGTTAGCTTGTGGACTAAATGTAGATAAAGTAGTGTTTTACAGACAATCGGATGTGCCTCAAACAGCAGAATTGTCTTGGTATTTGAGTTGTTTTTTCCCGTTCCAACGCTTGACTTTGGCACACTCTTTCAAAGACAAATCGGATCGTTTAGACGATGTCAATGCTGGTTTGTTTTCGTATCCTATGCTAATGGCAGCCGATATTTTATTGTATGACGCCGAGTTTGTTCCTGTAGGGAAAGACCAATTGCAACACCTTGAAATTACACGTGATGTGGCTTCTCGTTTCAACCATCAAATGGGCGAAACCTTTGTCATTCCTGAAGCTAAAATTCAAGAAGACAGTATGTTGATTCCGGGTACCAATGGCGGGAAAATGAGTAAGTCAGCCAATAATGTGATCAACATTTTCCTAGATGACAAAGCATTGCGCAAGCAAATCATGAGCATTGAAACGGATAGTACTCCGCTTGAGGACCCTAAAAATCCAGATACTTGTAATGCCTTTGCTATTTATAAACTCTTGGCCTCAGAAAGTGAAATCGAAATCATGAAAGCTAATTATTTGGGTGGAAATTATGGTTACGGTCACGCCAAACAAGCTTTGTTTGAATTAATTGTAGAAAAATTCAAAACCGAAAGAGCGCAATACAATTACTACATGAACAACCTAGCCGAGGTAGATGAATTGCTTCGAAAAGGGGCTCAGAAAGCAAGCGCTGTAGCCAATGGCGTTTTGGCAAAAGTAAGAGCAAAACTCGGTTTCGAAAATTAAATTGCCTCAAATAACTTGCCTGGCAAAGGTCTTATAACGCCTTTTAATTCCATATTCAACAAAATTCCTGATATTTTGTAGATGGGAAATTCGCAATGTAGAGCAATGATATCCAATACTTCTTTTCCTGATTGTAATAGGTAATCATAGATTTTTTGTTCGTCATCATCTAAGGCAACGAAAAGTTGTTTTTGCACCGATTTGACTTCTTTTTCAATATCCCAATTCAGCATATAAATCAAATCGGAAGCGCTAGTCAACACATTCGCTTTTTGGGTTTTAATCAACGTATTACATCCTTGACTGTACTTATCGGTTACGCGACCTGGAACGGCAAACACATCCCGATTGTAATCGTTGGCTAGATTAGCCGTGATCAAAGACCCTCCCCGCTCAGCCGATTCAATTACAATTGTCGCCTCAGCCATACCGGCTACAATTCTATTTCTTCGCACAAAATTCTCCTTATCGGGATTGGAAGTACTCCAAAATTCGGTGATAAAACCTCCATTTTCTTCCATTTTTGCGACATACTTTTTGTGCGATTTAGGGTAGATTTGGTTCAATCCATGAGCTACAACGCCAATTGTTTGAAGGTTGTTTTCCATCGCTAATTGATGCGCTACAATATCAACTCCATAAGCAAATCCACTAACGATTACTGGATTCAAAGGGGCTAGTTCTGCAATGAATTTGCGACAAAACTCCAAGCCATAAGACGTGATTTGGCGGGTGCCCACAATACTTATTATTTTCTGATTTTTCAAATTGATAGTGCCTGAACTAAACAGTACCAAAGGGCCGTCAAAACAATGCTTCAATCGTTCCGGGTAATCGGCATCTTGAAAAGTAGTAACAGTAATTTGATTGGAAAAGATGAATTCCAATTCGCGTTCTGCTTTCGCAAAAACAGATTGATCTTTGAAATTCTTTAATAGTACAGATCCTATTCCGTCGATAGCGTTTAATTGCGAAACTTTGGCCTTGAAAACCGCTTCGGCAGAGCCAAATTGGGTGAGTAGTTTTTTGGCAATAATATCGCCTACGCCTTCTACTCGCTGTAAGGCAAGTAAATAAAATAATTCTTGGTCATTCATTGGGGGTCAATTTGGATATTAAAAGTAGTTATAATGTCTTAAATGCATTTAATTATTGATAAAAAATAAAGCCAAAATGTGATTTTCAACTCTTTTTTAAAACAACCGTTAGTTATTAACTTCCTGGAAAAGAAATAGGTGGAAAAATAATTCCGATTGTTAATAAAAATTGTGAATAAAATTTTGATAACTATTTTGGTTGCATAACTTTGTTACTATGAAAATCGAAAATTACATCGCACAGCTTTTATACCGTTACCAATGCGTAACTGTCCCTGGATTTGGGGCCTTTTTGACCGAAATCCAATCGGCACAATTAGTAGAAAGCGCTCACTCTTTTTTCCCTCCAAAGAAATTAATTTCTTTCAATGCCTATCTAAAAAACAACGATGGGTTATTGGCAAACCACATAGCACAAACTGAAAAAACTTCCTACGAATATGCTGTTAGCGCAATTCAATACGAAGTGTTTAATTGGAAAAAAACATTGCAGGAAACTGGAATTTTCACTATCAAAAACGTAGGAGATTTTCGCCTGAATGCCGACAGTAATTTAATTTTCACTCCATCTGAACAAACCAATTATTTGAGTAGTTCTTTTGGTTTGAGTCCATTTGTTTCTCCGCTAGTTAAAAGAGAACTTTTCGAACAACAATTGGAAGCCTTAGAGGAAACTGAAACTATTCAGTTGGTGCCAAAACACAAAAACAAATATAGTTTCTTAAAGTATGCTGCTATTTTTGTATTGGGATTAGGATTAACTGCAACTGTAGGTTATCCTATTTACCAAAATGAAATAGAGACTCAAAAAATCATTGTAGAAACTGCTGTTCAAAGACAGGTTCAAAATAAAATACAAGAAGCTACATTCTTCATCGAAAGTCCAATTCCGGCAGTAACCCTTACAGTTAAAGAAGGGAAATTACCGTATCACATTATGGCTGGCGCTTTTAGAGATGAAACAAATGCACAACGTGTTTTTGAGAATTTAAGTGAAAAGGGTTACAAAGCAAAACGAATTGAGCGCAACAAATATGGTTTATACCCTGTGCTTTATGGAAGTTTCACTACCTATGCTGAAGCTGAAAAATTGAAAAATGAGATCAGAGCAAAAGAAAATCCTCAAGCTTGGATTTTAATTGAATCATTATAAAAATACAAACCGCCTTAAAGGCGGTTTTTTTAATTACTAGATATTCAGGCTCGCTTTAAACATTCGGGCTTCTTCCCAACTAAATGAGTCGTCGCCGTGTTTTTCCATCAAAGCGTTCAGCGATTCGTCTTTATAGCCTTTAAACGCAGCAGCAAGCTCATCCAACTTATCCGAAGGGATAATTTCTTCAATAGCGACTTTTTCAGACTGAATTAATTTGACAAAATGCCCATAAATCGTTTGTTTGGTTAACACTCTAATCGAAGCAATTTCTGCGATCGAATTGTTTTGTTTCCATAAATCATAGGTTTCCTCGACTGTAGTTTTCTTAGTAGGAGATGTTGTTTTCTTTTTAGGAAGATAACGTTCTTCGTCCAAATCATCTTCTATCAAATTGCTATTCACCTTTTTAAAAGTGGCTTGGATGGCCGAAACTTTTCTACTTATATAAAGTTGTATTTCGGGGGACGTTAGTTTTTCTTTCGAAATAGTTTCTCCAGATACAACCGTTTCTATTAAGAGCTTGGCTTTCATCAAACGCAAAACCGCTTTGGTTTGAAGCTCTTCTAAGAGTAGTAATTCATCAAAATAGGCCTTGGCTTTTTTCAGTCGCTTCACTTCTTCTAATTTCCACAAAATCTCAAAAACCAATTCGTCCATTGGACTAAAAAAATAAGTATATGCCGCCTGCATTCGCTCGCTAATGTGATTCAAATCGACCGTCTCCTGACTAAAAAGAACGTTCAATTGCTGAATGAATTTTTTAGCAGGCTCAACGACTTTCTCCATTCTTTCCGTTTGTTCTTTGGCCCAATAGGAAAATTTAGCTTTAGAGGAAACCTCCGATTTTTCATTATAACTAAACTGATGGTTGCGCCATTCTTGAGCTAATTCTGCCCATTCAAAAGTTTCAGCTAAATACTGATGAATAAAGTTTTTAGTTTCAAAATGCAAAGCGTTTTGCAAATGCGTTTCTGTGGCTTTGTTTAACGAATAATCCATTACGTCTTGATCGTTAGAAATACCATTCATTTGTAACGGAGAAAGTAAAATAAGCCCTTGTAATGATCGCAAACGAGATAAAGCTACGTAAGCTTGTCCGGGAAGAAAAACTTGCGAAACATCGAGTGCTGCTTTGTCAAATGTTAATCCTTGGCTCTTATGAACTGTGATGGCCCAAGCCAATTTGATTGGATATTGAACAAAGGTGCCCAAAACCTCTTCTTCAATTTCTTTGGTTGTATTGTTGACTTTGTAGCGAATATTTTGCCACTCGTATTTTTCAACTTCAATGGTTTTGTTTTCTTCTGGAAAATGCACAAGAATCTCTTTTGCTGAAAGTGATTTGATTATGCCCATTTTTCCATTGAAATATTTTTTGTCAAAAGAAAGATCGTTTTTGACAAACATAATTTGAGCGCCTTCTTTCAGTCGTAATTGAGCCTCAACTGGGTAAATCTTGTCTGGAAAATCCCCTATTATTTCAGGAGAATACAGCCATTCTTTACCCTCTAATGAATCCAAAGCGTCGGTGTTCATAGCGTCTGCTTTGGTATTGTGTGTAGTTAAGGTAATATAGCCTTTATTCGCTTTCAAATCAAAATTGGGTAGAACGTATTGATTTAAAGCAGCGATGTCTTCATTAGAGATTTTGTTATTGCGAAGATTGTTCAAAACCGAAATAAACGCATCATCTGTCTGGCGGAAAATTTTATCCAATTCAATATACAGTGGCGGGTTTTGTTGCACCACTTGTGAATGGAAAAAGAATTTTCCTTGGTAATAATTCTTTAATATGCGCCACTCGTCGTCTCGAATTACAGGAGGTAATTGCAATAAATCACCAATAAACAAAACCTGTACTCCGCCAAACGGATTGTTTTTTTTTCGTACCGTTTGCATCATAAAATCCATTGCATCGAGTAAATCGGCTCGCAACATACTTACTTCATCAATGATAAGTAATTCCATATTGCGGATTACTGATTTCTTCAAACCACTCATTTTAAAATGGCGCCGAAGGGTAGCTTTAGTTTCAAACTTAGCACTTTCTGAAAAATCAGGCGCCGAATTATCCGGAATAAATCCACCAAAAGGGAGTTGAAACATCGAGTGAATAGTAACGCCACCTGCGTTCAAGGCGGCAATTCCAGTAGGCGCAACAACAACTGTATTTTTGTGAGTAGTCGCTATAATTTCACGAAGAAGCGTTGTTTTTCCTGTTCCGGCTTTACCGGTAAGAAAAACGGAACGTTGCGTCTGGTTGATAAATCGTAAGGTATAAGAGGCTGCTTCGGAGATAGATTGCATAGGGCGTATAGATTTGAGAATGCTAAAATATTGAAAATAAAAGTTTGCCTTAGGGTTTTTGACAAAAAAAATGCCTCCAATCTAATTCAAGACAGAGGCATTTTGTTGAAGTAAACTTCAATTATTTTTTAGCAGGGGCTTTTTCTTCTTTAGCACCACTTGCTTTGTATTTTTCATTCAAAGCAGCAATTAATTCTTTAGTGATGTCATATTTATCTTCAGCATATAAAACCGAAGCCACGTCACCTGTTCCAAAGATATAAGAGTATCCTTTTTCTTTTCCGTAGGATTTGATGAATTTCTTCACTCCAGAAACCAAAGAATCCATTTCTTTTCCGCTTTCTTGCTGTAATTGTTGAGATAATTGTTGTTGAGCATAACCCAATTGTTGTTCTCTTTTTTGTAATTCAGCACCTTTTTGTTGTGCCCAAGCTTGTCCATTGGCTTGTGCTTGCGATTGAAAATTAGACGCTTCTTGTTTGAAACGATTAATTTCAGCTTCTAACAATCTTCCTTTCTCCTCTGCTTGTGCTTTGTATTTAGCTTCTAAATCTTTTGCTTCAGTGTATTCGCTCATTAATTTTGAAGTGTCAACATAAGCGGTTTTAACTTCTTTAACTTCTGCTTTTTTGTCACAAGCAATAACCGAAATTGAAAGTGCAATAATTACTAATACTTTTTTCATTTTGTGAATTTGTAAATTTTAAGTGTATCAGACAAAAATATAAAAAAATAGATAGCCCCAACAAAAACTTAGAAAAATGCGGAATTATTTAACGAATCGATTTTTGCTATGGTAAAAAGAATTTACATAAATTGAAATTATTAAAATTCGCTTCAGATAAAACGATTTAAAACGAATTCAAAAAAAACTTAAGCCAAGCGTTATAAAAAATAAAAAAGCGCTTTAAAAGCGCTTAAAATGGTTTTTACCAGTTTTTAAAGACATAAATATGTGAAGAATACTCTAGGTCAGATTGCGCTTTAATATTGGACCACAATCCGATGAAAAATGCTTTCACATAATTCATCCTTCCTGTTTTGTATTTTTCAGATAATAGGCTCACGTAAAACGAATCAAATTTCATAGGTAAAACTTTAACCAATTCCATTTGCTCTTTTTGAAATAATTTTTGAATCGCTGTTTTAGAAAAATGCCAAAAGTGAATCGGCACATCATAAGCTGCCCAAAATTTTCCGTAATGTTGCGCGTCGAAAGATTTGAAATTAGGGACTGCAATAATTAATGAGCCAGATGGTTTTAACAGTCTTTTTAATTCTTTTATTTGGTGATTCAAATCTGGAACATGTTCCAATACGTGCCACATAGTAATGACATCAAAAGAATGGTCTTCTAATTGAGCAATTGCTTCTACAAAAGAAACTCCTTTGTTTATTGCAATTTGTTTTGCTTTATCACTCGGCTCCACTCCGGTTACATCCCATCCGTTTTGTTTTGCCACCGAAAGAAACTCTCCGGTTCCTGCTCCAATATCTAGAATTTTTCCTTGATTAGGTTGTAGCGAATTAATGAGATTTAATTTCTTTTTTAAAGCAATCGATTTTACAAAATGGTACGCTTTTTCAAATAAAGAGCGTTTGCTATCGGTGTGCGAAATATAATCGGCACTTTCATAGTATTTGCCCAGAACCTCCAAACTAGGTTGTGGATGCGTAATCAACATATCCAAAGATTCGTCTAAATATAAGTCGAACACTTCTTTAGAGACAGAATAATCGGTAACGGTAAGAAAATGTTTTTTGTTTGAAATATCCATTAAATACTATTCATTTATTTTAAATCCTTTTAATAACAAGGCTTGACGATAAAGTTTCACGTGGAACAATTTACCTGCCCATATAAATTAGCAATACTGAAACATCGCTCGGCGAGACGCCGCTTATTCGTGAAGCTTGTGCTATAGTTGCTGGTTTGATTTTGGTAAGTTTCTGCTTGGCTTCAATAGACATTGATTTGATTTTATTATAATCAAAATCTTCAGGTATCTTAACCTCTTCCAAACGCGTTAATTTATCAGCGTTGTTTCTTTCTTTTTCTATATAACCCGAATATTTTACCTGGATTTCTGCTTGTTCCAAAATCTCTTGATCTAATTTATTTTCTTCGATATAAGCAGTTACTTTTTCAAATCGCAGCATATCATCCAAATCAATTTGCGGACGTGAAAATATTTTAAACATTTTATCTCCTTGTGTAATTAGAGCGGTGCCTTTTGCTTCCAAAATAGGATTTGTTTCTGCTACAGAAACGCTTGTTTCTTTGAAAAAATCAACCATTTTTTCAGACTCGTTTCTCTTAAATTCCATTCGGCGCAAACGCGCTTCCGAAGCCAATCCAATTTCATACGACATAGGCGTCAATCTAAAATCGGCATTATCTTGACGCAACAAAGTTCTATATTCAGCACGAGAAGTAAACATTCTATACGGCTCTTCAGTTCCTTTGGTAATCAAATCGTCAATTAATACTCCAATGTAGGCCTCGTCTCTTTTCAATATTAAAGGTGCTTTTTCATGCACTTTTAAATGCGCATTGATCCCAGCCATTAGCCCTTGGGAAGCCGCCTCTTCGTATCCAGTTGTTCCATTTATTTGTCCTGCAAAATACAAGCCTTCGACCAACTTGGTTTCCAAGGTGTGTTTTAATTGTGTGGGAGGAAAATAATCGTATTCGATCGCATATCCAGGTCGAAAAAATTTAACTTTTTCAAAACCCGCTACAGAGCTCAAGGCTTTAAATTGAATGTCTTCTGGCAAGGACGTAGAGAAACCATTTACATAAACTTCGCACGTTTTCCATCCTTCTGGTTCTACAAATAACTGATGTCTTTCTTTGTCAGCAAAGCGATTAATTTTGTCCTCAATAGACGGACAATATCTTGGTCCTAAACTCTTAATTCTTCCATTAAACATAGGAGAACGATCAAAACCTTCTCTTAAAATATCATGAACATCCAAAGACGTATAAGTCATGTGACACGATCTTTGGTTTATTAATGGCGAAGTTACGTCTGAGTACGAAAATTTATCAGGTTTAGCGTCCCCTTTTTCTTCATTCATTTTAGAGTAATCCAAAGAGCGTCCGTCCACACGTGGTGGTGTGCCGGTTTTCATTCTTCCTGCCTGAAAACCCGCATTAACTAAATCTTCTGTAATGCCGTAAGAAGCGCTCTCGCCTGCTCTACCTCCTCCAAATTGTTTTTCTCCAATATGAATTAATCCGTTCAAAAAAGTACCATTGGTAAGCACAACTGATTTAGCTTTGATTTCAATCCCAAGCGCAGTTCGAATACCTTTTATTTTACCATTTTCAATTAGCAAACCACTAACCATTTCTTGATAAAAATCAAGATTAGGCGTTCCTTCTAGCATCATTCTCCACTCTTCAGAGAAACGCATTCTGTCGCTCTGAACTCGCGGGGACCACATAGCAGGTCCTTTAGATTTATTCAACATTTTAAACTGAATAGCGGTTCGATCTGAAACTATTCCTGAGTACCCGCCCAAAGCATCAATCTCGCGCACAATCTGACCTTTAGCAATACCGCCCATGGCAGGATTGCAAGACATTTGCGCAATGTTTTGCAAACTCATCGTAACCAACAATGTTGTTGATCCTAAATTGGCCGAGGCTGCAGCAGCCTCACATCCGGCGTGACCCGCACCCACAACAATTACATCATACTCGTTTAGAAACATTTTCTTTTTGATTTAACCCACTGAATCGGGTTGTGAATTGAATATATTATATAATGTTCCACGTGAAACATCTTAAGCGTATTTTAAATTAAAAATTATTGTTCCACGTGAAACATGGCTAATTTTTCATCTTCTTTAGAGCGCATAATTTGCTCGTCAGATGGTGTTTTGTCTTTATAGCCACAATAATGTAAAAGCCCGTGAACTAAAACGCGTCTTAACTCTTCTTCGAAAGAAACCTTAAAGTCGTTGGCGTTATCGCGAACTCTCTCAACTGAAACAAAAATATCTCCATTTAGCTCGTTTCCCATTGAATAATCGAAACTAATAATGTCAGTTAACGTGTCGTGGTCTAGATATTCTAAATTGATTTTCAACAAATATTCGTCGTCACAAAAGATGTAATTAATCTCTCCCTCTTTTTTTTCTTCTGAAATAATTACCTGAGATAGCCATGAAGAAATTACTTCATCGTTTTCTAAGGTAAACTCAGTTTCGTAATTAAAATCAATCATTTTTTAAATGCTGTTTTTGTTCTGTCTTTTAAATTCGTTCGCAAAGGTAATGATTGTCTGATAAATATTTAGATGCGGTTTAAATATTCTACGAACAACAAAGGCGCCGTGTAGATTAGTTTAAATAACACACATTATTCTTGGTGTTTTTCGATTTTGACCAATTATATAGTAGTTTTTGTCGAACGTTAAAAGTACTAATTTATAAGAAAATAAAACTGTTGAAACGAATGGGGAAATAACACAAATTGAAGCTATATTTGCAAAAGATTAAAAGATAAAACTATCATGTCAAAGCCAATTCGCGTGCGTTTTGCACCAAGTCCAACTGGACCTTTACATATCGGCGGCGTTCGTACTGCCCTATTTAATTATTTGTTCGCCAAGAAAAATAATGGAACTTTCTTTGTTCGAATTGAGGATACTGATCAAAACCGTTTTGTTCCTGGTGCTGAAGAATATATTTTAGAAGCTTTAAATTGGTTGGGTATAGCTCCTGATGAAACTGTTGGGAAGAATGAAAAATTCGGGCCCTATCGTCAAAGCGAAAGGAAAGAGTTGTACCAACAATATGCCGATCAATTAATCCTTTCGGGAAATGCATATTATGCTTTTGATACTGCAGAGGATTTGGATGCTCATCGAAAACAACATGAAGAACAGGGTAAAACATTTATATACAATCATCACAATAGAGAGCAATTAGACACTTCTTTGGTTTTGTCTAAAGAAGCAACCGAGCAACGAATTGCTGCGGGTGAAGACTATGTAATCCGATTTAAAACTCCAGTAAACGAAACCTTGCATTTAAAAGATATTATTCGCGGTGATGTAAAGTTTGAAACTAATTTATTAGACGATAAAGTGTTGTTTAAAAGCGACGGAATGCCAACCTATCATTTAGCAAATATTGTAGACGACCATTTGATGGAAACCTCACACGTGATTCGAGGGGAAGAATGGTTGCCTTCTATGCCATTGCATGTTTTATTATATCGTGCTTTTGGTTGGGAAGCCCCAGAATTTGCCCATTTGCCTTTAATTTTGAAACCTGTTGGCAACGGAAAATTATCCAAAAGAGATGGGGATAAATTGGGATTTCCGGTATTCCCTTTAGAATGGAAAACAGAAGAAGGTATTTCGTCTGGTTACCGAGAAAAAGGGTTTTTTCCAGAAGCTGTAATCAACTTTTTAGCCTTATTGGGTTGGAATGATGGTACAGAAAAAGAATTGTTTTCTTTAGAAGAATTAGTTCAAAATTTCGATTTGAACCGAGTGCATAAAGCAGGTGCTAAATTCGATCCTGAAAAAAATAAATGGTTCAATCACCACTACTTAATACATCAGACGGACGCTGATTTGGCAAAAGCCTTCTCTCCTATTTTAAGCGAAAAAGGAATTGTTGTTGAAGAAAATAAATTAATTAAAATTGTTTCTTTAATAAAAGAACGGGCTCACTTTGTTTCTGAATTTTGGGGATTGAGTGATTACTTTTTTGAAGCACCAACCGCTTATGATGAAAAGGCGGCTAAAAACTGGAAAGAGGAAACTCCTGCTTTAATGGAAAATTTAATTGCTGTTTTAGAAGGAATTCAGGATTTTAATTCTGCAACAATTGAAACTGTTGTCAAGGATTGGTTAACGGCGAATGAAATTGGAATGGGTAAAGTAATGCAACCTTTCCGTTTAAGTTTAGTAGGAGCTTTAAAAGGGCCTCACCTATTTGATATTGCAGAATTAATTGGCAAGGAGGCAACCATTGAACGAATTCAAAAAGCAATTGTTAATTTGTAATTATAGATTTGACATAAAAATAAAAGAGGCTTAATCGCCTCTTTTTTTATGGATTAGCCAATTGATAAGGTACGGAATCGCTATTTGCAAAATCATTCCACAGGAATTTGATAATTTACATTTCAAAGAGGCTAACGCTTCCCGAAACAAATTTTCAGGTTGTAATGATTCTTTTGTTTTTTCCACATTTAAGAGAATGTATTGCAAATGAATTTCTCTTTCCAACTTGATCATTTCTAAGTCGGAGTTAATTTGGTCGTAGGAAGAATATTTTTTAGCCATGCTTAATCATTAAAAAATATAGTTGAAAATTTTTCTAAAATAGGTCCTTCAACAATCTTGTCTTTTACCAAAAACAACAAACCGGTAACGACTAAATAAAATCCGCCAACCGATAAAAAGCCTACAACAATATTGTCTAAATAAGCACCAATTGCAAAAGCAGCAGCAATAGAACCAAACAAAATTACCATGCTTAAGCATATCCCAATTAAAAGAAACTTAACAATCATGGTGGTAGATTGCATTAAGATTTTAAACCCATGAAGTTTATAATATTCTACATAGGATTCTACATATCCTTTGGCGTGTTCTTGAATTTGGTCGGTTTGATTTTTTATTTCTTCAAAAGCCATAATTACATGTTTTAGTTGAAACTTATTTTTGAAGTTTAGCGTTTTGTTCTTTCAACTCAGCCAACTTTTGTTCTAAAAACAAAATCAGATCTTCCGTTTTATGGCTCACATTGGAAACCATATCCTCGAACGAATCTTCTAAATTGTCTTTTGAAGTATTGAGTTTGCTTTTTAGTTGTTCCGAGACTTCGTCGAGTTTGTTTTTCAAATCATCTTTAGCATCTTGAAAACCATCTTTAATTTTTTCTCTTGTTTTTGATCCTTTATCTGGAGCATACAAAATTCCAATTCCCGCTCCAATCATTGCACCTGTTAAAAGTGCCAACAAAGAATTTCCTGAAGTATTTGACATAATTTCTATTATTTAAAGATTCCTCCATTAAAGGTACAACAATAATATTCTTTTTGTCCCTGAGAACTCGTTAAAGTGTCTTAATAGAGGGTAAAAAACACATAGCGGCTTTTAAAGCTGTCTTTTTACAAAAAGGGTGTTTGTTGTTGTGAAAAGAAAAAAATTGCTTTAAAATCAATGTATTTAAGTCGGTTTTGATTGATTAAATCAATAAAAAATAAAATAACAATAAGAACTATTTATAATAATAAAAACCCGCTATGAAGCGGGTTTACAATTTATAAAAGTGAATAAATGAACTTTATTAAATTTGGTTCAGAAGCGAAACAACCGTTTCGTTTTTTTCCGTTGCTTTTAACTCAAATAATGTAGGTTTGAAATTTTCAAAATTTACTGTGTCGTGAATCAAATTTTGTAATGCCGCTATTCGAACTAAAGCCAATTGACTTTTTAAAGACATGGTATATAATTTTGACAAAGCTTCAGAATAAATGTCAGATGGATTTACTTTGTCTGAATGTTCTAAAATCAAATTGGCAAACAATAAAGAATTGTTGTCGTTTTTGATGTTTTTCACAATTGTTTGGTTAACCAAACTATAATTATCAATGGTTTTGATATTATCGACAATCGTTTTCAAAATGGATTCGGCTGCCGAAGCGTCTTTTTCTTTAACGTATTTATTGATTTCTTTTTGAGTATTCATTAATACGTTTTCTTCTTTCTTGCCTTTTTCTTCCCAAGCATCTTTCAATCCAACGGTTTTATTAAAAACTAACTTTTCAGAAGTTGAATCTTTATCAACGTTGAAATAACCCAAACGTTGGAACTGGAATTTATCACCTGCTTGAACCGTTTGTAGGCTTGGTTCTACAAATCCGGTGCTAATTTGTAACGAATTAGGATTCATAAATTCTAAGAAATTCTTCTCTTTGTGGCTGTCGGGCGCTTCATCAATAAACAAACGGTCGTACAAACGCACTTCGGCTTTTACCGCATGAGGAATGGAAACCCAATGTAATGTTCCAGATACTTTTCTTTGACTGGCCTCACTTCCACTTCCACTTCGGCTATCTTCGTCATAGGAAACATGAATTTCGGTAATATTGCCATTAGCATCTTTTACAACTGATTCGCCTTTAATGATATAGGCATTTTTCAAACGCACTTCTTTCCCTAAACTCAAACGGAAAAATTTAGCTGGTGCTTCTTCTAAAAAGTCTTCTCTTTCGATGTATAATTCTCTAGAAAAAGGGACTTTTCTAAAACCTGTGCTTTCATCTTCTTGATTGTTTTCAGCGTCCAACCATTCTTCTTTTCCTTCTGGATAATTCGTAATAACCACTTTTACAGGGTCTAAAACCGCCATAACACGTAGCGCTGTTTTATTCAAATCTTCGCGCAAGCAAAACTCTAAAAGCGAATAGTCAATTACATTTTCTCTTTTGGCAACGCCAATAATGTCACAGAATTTACGAATGGAATTAGGCGTATACCCTCTTCTACGTAAACCTGAAATAGTTGGCATTCTTGGATCATCCCAACCGTCTACATAATTTTCTTGAACCAATTGTAAGAGCTTTCTTTTACTCATTACGGTATAATTCAAATTCAATCGAGCAAATTCGTATTGATTTGGTCGTACTTTATTAGCATCATAAATTTGGTCTAAAAACCAGTTATACAACTCGCGGTGCATCACAAATTCTAAGGTGCAAATGGAATGTGAAATTTGTTCCAAATAATCACTTTCTCCATGTGCATAATCGTACATAGGATAGATTTTCCATTCGTTAGCTGTTCTATGGTGATGGCGATGTAAAATACGATACATCAAAGGGTCGCGCATCAACATATTGGTCGAAGCCATATCAATTTTAGCACGTAAAACATGAGTTCCTTCTGAGAACTCTCCGTTTTTCATTGCTTCGAATAAAGCTAAATTTTCTTCAACAGAACGGTTTCTATACGGACCGTCAACACCTGGTTGTGTTGGTGTCCCTTTTTGAGCAGCCATTTCTTCTGAAGTTTGGCTATCAACATAGGCTTTACCGTTTTTAATCATTTGAACTGCCCAGTCATATAACTGTTGGAAATAATCAGAAGAATACAATTCTTCGGTCCAATTAAACCCCAACCATTTCAAATCTTCTTTAATAGCATCTACATATTCTTGCTCTTCTTTGGCAGGATTGGTATCGTCAAAACGTAAATTCACAGGCGCATTGTACTTTAGGCCCAAACCAAAATTCAAACAAATTGATTTCGCATGACCAATGTGTAAATACCCATTAGGTTCTGGTGGAAAACGAAAACGCAATTGATCCTGAGGAAACCCAGAGGCTAAACTATCTTCTATAATTTGTTCAATAAAGTGCAATGATTTTTCTTCTGATGCCATTTTTAAAATTTTGAAAAGCAAAGTTATCAAAATTGTTGATGATTCGGCGATGTGTGGGGTTGTTTATTCGGTTTTAAAATTAAAAAAGCAAAACATTTTGTACTTTTGACCGGTCAAAGTGATAAAAATTTATCCAGAAAATAAATGCAATGGGAACCATCAAATTAAAAAATATTCGCACCTTTTCATATCACGGTTGTTTAGTAGAAGAAAGCAAAATTGGATCCGACTATAGAATAGATTTGGAAGTAAAAACAGATTTACGTAAATCCTGCGTCTCTGATAAACTAGCCGATACAGTAGATTATGTGCTTTTAAACCAAATTGTTGTAGATGAAATGGCGATTCGCTCTGAATTGTTAGAACATGTAGCTCATCGAATTATTGTTCGTGTTTTTGCTGAAGCGCCTTCTGTTTCCCGAATCAAAATAGGTGTTTCTAAAATTAATCCACCTATTGGTGGTGATGTTGAAGTAGTTACTGTAGAATTGGAAGAATATCGAAACTAAGGCAGTAAAGATATCTGGTTTACAAACAAAGTTTTTAGCAGAAGACTTTTAAACATTAAAGTTTTTGCTATCTTTGCAACCCAATAACAATTGGCGTCGTGGCCGAGCGGCTAGGCTGGGCTCTGCAAAAGCTCCTACTCCGGTTCGAATCCGGACGATGCCTCTGAATCAACCTCTCTTTTTGAGAGGTTTTTTTATGTTTAATTGCGAGGTAGAAAGCAATCTGAAAATTAGATAAAGTTATTTAGTTCGAATCCGAACGCTACATCAATAAAAAAGGGAGAAAGTGGGCTTACTCTATCTTCTCCAAGGCATTTTTTACCATTTCCTTTTCTTTTGGAAACCAACCTTGAACCATTAATACCAGCCCAAATACAATTAAAACAATACTAATTCCTTTTTTAATTTTAAGGATATTGGTTGGAGTTAATTTAGATTTTAATTGTTTAGCTAAGACAATTTTTAAACAATCTACAACTAAATACGTTAGAATTACTGAGGTAAAAAAAGTTAGCATTCTTGGGGTTTGCATTTCTAATTTTGGTCCTACTGAAATAATAATAGCCAACCAAAATCCTAAAACTCCAATGTTAATTACATTTAAGAAAAACCCTTTTACAAAAAGGCTTCCGTAATTTTTTTTGATGATTTCATCTTCAATCGCTTCGTATTGAATTTTACTTTGTTTTTTTAATTTAACAAATGAAATAATCCCATACGCTACCATTACAATTCCGCCAAAAATGAATAAAGCAGGTTTGTCTTTTAGACTTGAAATCAAACGATAACTTCCTAAATAAGCAACTCCAATAAAAAAAACGTCTCCTAAAACTACCCCTAAATCAAAAGCAAGAGCAGCACGAAATCCTTTAGTGATACTGGTTTCTAACAAAATAAAAAACACAGGGCCTATCATAAAACTGAGGAAAATTCCCCAAGGTATGCCTGTTACTATATCGTTTATCATTAATGTGTAATTTAGATGTAAACTAGTTATTTAACTATTTTAATATGGCCTCCAGCAAATGTCTTTTTAGTGATTTTTTTTGGGTTTCCATGCACTACAATATCACTTCCTGCTCTTGCTTTTGCATTAATCGATTCTGTTGCAAAAACAACCCCTTCACTTCCTGCATTACTGCTAATTACTGTTTGTTCAGTAATTAATTCTTTACCTTCATAGATAGCACCTGCAGAAACTAAAACATCTTGATTTTTTGCAATTCCTTTGGTATTTACAATTGCTCCACTCGTAATCTTAACAGTTAATTTTTCTACCTCTAATTCCATATTAATTTTTGCACCTTCTTTTGCTATGATGTCAAAATCAACGGATTTTAGAATTGATTCATTTGAAATTTGAGAGCCTTCATTAGCTTCAACTGCATCTAAATCAGTATAGTATACTTTTGCTTTTACTTGATTTCCTTTCAATAAATTAGTCAACGGCATTCTGAGTTTAAGTTCTCCGTTTTTATTTATAACTTCAACTTCATCAGAATTAATACCTGATAAAATAACTTTATTTTCATCTGAAGAAATTAACTCCACCGTAATTTGATCAAAAGCAGTTACTTTATGAAAATCGCCTACTTTTTTGTCCGTTTGAGCAAAAGTTAATGAACTGATTAATAATAAACTAAATAGTATTTTTTTCATAATAATATATTTAAAATAAACTTATTCGTTTCTTCTGATAAAGTGAAAATCCAATTGTTTTTTTACCAAATCGGCATTTTTTACTTTTACATAAATTTCATCCCCTAGTTGTAATAAACCATGAGAAGTAGCGCCAACTAAAGCGTATTGCTTTTCGTCAAAAGTATAATAATCCTCTTTAATATCTCTAATTCGAACCATACCTTCACATTTATTTTCGATAATTTCTACATAAATTCCCCATTCGGTTACTCCAGAAATTACTCCTAAAAACTCTTGATCTTGATGGTTTTGCATGTATTTAACCTGCATGTATTTAATAGAATCCCGTTCAGCATTAGTAGCTAAACCTTCCATTGTAGACGAGTGTAAACATTTAGCTTCATAACTTTCTTCATCGGCTGATTTTCCACCATCTAAATAAAATTGTAGTAAACGATGTACCATTACATCGGGATAACGACGAATTGGAGAAGTAAAATGGGAATAATAATCAAACGCTAATCCATAATGACCAATATTATCTGTAGAATATTTAGCCTTACTCATACTACGAATAGCTAATGTATCAATTAGATTTTGTTCTTTAGTACCTACAACTTCACTTAATAAATTATTGAGCGATTTAGAAATATCTCCTTTGTTTCTAAAGTCAATTTTATAACCAAACTTAGCAATAACCGTTTGCATTGCAATTAATTTATCTTCATTTGGTTCATCATGAATACGATAAATAAAGGTTTTCTTTTGTTTACCAATAAATTCAGCTACTTTTCTATTAGCTAGCAACATGAATTCTTCGATCAAATGATTCGCATCTTTTGATATTTTGAAATACACCCCAGCTGGTTCTCCTTCTTGATCTAAATTGAATTTTACTTCTACTTTGTCAAACGAAATAGCGCCTTCATTCATTCTATTTCGACGTAAAATTTTAGCTAATTCTTGAAGTTTTAAAGTAGCTTCTACAATTGATGCTGAAACTTGATAGGACTCTCCTGTAATAGAAATTTCTTGAGGAATAGTATCGTCTTTAGTTTCGATAATATATTGCGCTTCTTCGTAAGCAAAACGTTGATCAGAAAAAATAACTGTTCTTCCAAACCATTGATTCACCACTTGTGCTTTTTCATTGATTTCAAATACAGCTGAAAAGGTATATTTTTCTTCTTGAGGTCGTAAAGAACAAGCAAAATTTGACAATACTTCAGGTAACATGGGTACTACTCTATCTACCAAATAGACAGAAGTAGCTCTTTGATAGGCTTCATCATCTAAAATAGTTCCTTCTTCTAAATAAAAAGAAACATCAGCAATATGAATTCCAATTTCATAATTACCGTTTTCTAACTTTTTAAAAGACAACGCATCATCAAAATCTTTAGCATCTTTTGGATCGATGGTAAAAGTCAAAGTATCACGCATATCGCGACGCTTTGCTATTTCAGAAGCTTGAATACTGGTATCAATTTTTTGAGCATAAGTTTCTACTTCAATAGGAAATTCAGAAGGTAAACCATATTCGGCTAAAATGGCATGAATTTCAGTGTTGTGTTCACCTGGTTTTCCAAGCACTTTTATCACTTTTCCAAAAGGACTATCGGCCCTTTTAGGCCAATCTTCTATATGAACCAAAACTACATCTCCTTGTTCTGCCTCTCTTATTTTATCCTTTGGAATAAAAATATCAGTATACATTTTTGGGTTTGCTGTTGAAACGAAAGAAAAATTCTTTTGAATATCAATAACACCAACAAAATCAGTTTTATTTCTTTCAATAACTTCAATAACTTCACCCTCTGGTCGGCGTCCTTTTCTACGGTTATAGATATACACTTTAACCGTGTCTTTATCTAAAGCTCTATTTAAATTATTGGTTGGAATAAATACATCTTCTTCTAAATCAGCACAAACAAAATAAGCTGTTTTACGACCTGTCATATCAATTTTACCTTCGTAATAATCTTGACTAATCGCTTTAATTAAATACTTTCCAGGTTCTGATTCGATGATTGTTTTTTGAGCAGCTAATATTTTTAAATCTTTTATAATTTGATTTCGACTTTGTGTATCATCTAAATCTAATATAGCAGCAATTTGCTTGTAGTTATATACTTTGTTAGTATTTTGAGATAATATTTTTACAATTTTTTCAGAGTAGGTCTTCTCTTTTTTGAGCGGTTTTCTTAAACGCTTTCCCATAATTTTTTTCTTAAACGCCTAAAATTACAAATAAGAAATCAGATTACCTTTTTTAAAACTCATATTTAGTAAAAATATAACTTTTACTTCACCTCTGTTTTTCTATAAAAATAGTTTTTAATTACTTCAAAGTTGTCAACATCTATTTAAAACAACAAAAAGAAAAGGAAATTAAAATTAATTTTTTAATGGTTATTATAGTGTGTTAATAGTTACTATAAATTTTTTAAAAAAGGATTTGAAATAAAGTTACATCTAGTTATTTTTAGTTATCAACATTAAATTTTACAGGTAAAGATTTAAAAATAAAGACTTTCTTAATTTTAATCAACAGCTGTTTATAACCTAAAATTTATTCTTTTTGTAGACAACTAATTTTTTAAAATCTGTTAATAAACTTCTTTTTTCTATTCATAACTTTTCTAAAAATTCAATAAACTAAATTAGGTTTTTTAAACTCGGTTTTGGATTACGTATTTTTTGTTTTTAATCACTAAAAAGTTCTTATTTTCTATCTTGAGTTATGAACACAATGTGTTAATTTAATGTTAGCTGAAAATCAACAGATTACAAATCGCTATTAACAATTCAAAATTTTAACAAATTCGATACTAAATTACAAACGTTTTAAAATAAATTATAAAGTATTATAAATATGGTTTTTAGCAACTAGTTGTTTCACTGCTATTTAGAATACTGTGTACTATAACAGCTTTTGGCTTTAAAAAGAAACAAAGAAACCACACTATTTATGAATTCTAACTCAAAATCTTTCCTTATTTTTGAACACGAATTTAACACACAACAATCATGAAAATTTCTATTGGAAACGACCACGCTGGTCCCGAGTATAAAAAAGCAATTGTAGCTATGCTTGAAGCAAAAGGACACCAAATTACTAATTACGGAACCGATTCTTTTGATGCTGTAGATTATCCAGATATGGCGCATCCAGTAGCAAAAGATGTTGAAGAAGGAAAAGCTGATTTTGGAATCGTGATTTGTGGAAGCGGAAACGGAATTGCTATGACAGTAAACAAACATCAAAAAGTGCGTGCCGCTTTGTGTTGGATGAAAGAAATCGCAGCTTTAGCACGTTTACACAATGATGCGAATGTGATCAGTATTCCGGCTCGCTATACTTCTGTCCCGCAAGCAGTAGAAATGGTTGAAACGTTTTTAAATACCGAATTTGAAGGTGGAAGACACCAAAACCGAGTGAATAAAATCGCGTGTCAATAAACACGAATAACTTCATAATAATAAAGTACTAGCCCTATTAAAATTTGAAATAAAATAATACCATACAACTTCCAAAGGAAACTTCTTTTGGAAGTTTTGTGTTTAAATACCCACATCCCAATTCCCCCACCTATACTTCCTCCAAACAAACACCATAGTAATAAGGTGGTTTCGGGAATTCTTCTTTTTCGGTTTCGAGCGGCTTTTTTGTCGAACCCTATCAAGATGAAACAAATCAAAGAAACCAGTAAAAAATAAAAATATATAAGCGGCATGAGAGTAGATATCTGGGGTAAAGATATTATTTTCGTGACGTATTATATTTACTATTCATGACCAACATTCAATTCATAGCAAAATCAGTAGCCACTGCGGCGATTAATATTCAAAAAACGGTTCAACTATTAAACGAAGATTGCACCATCCCATTTATTTCTAGGTACCGAAAAGACCAAACAGGAAATTTAGACGAGGTGGTAATTGAGCAAATTGCCAAACTTAACAAGCAATACGACGAATTAATCAAACGCAAAGAAAGTATTCTTAAAACCATTGAGGAGCAAGGACAACTTTCACCAGAATTAGCAAAAAAGCTTCAAGACAGTTTCGATTTACAAGAGTTGGAAGATTTGTATTTGCCATTTAAAAAGAAGAAAAAAACCAAGGCTGATGTGGCGCGAGAAAATGGTTTAGAGCCTTTAGCAACTATTATTTTCGCCCAAAAAAATGACAATATTGATTTTATTTCGACTCAGTACATCAATGAAAATGTAATCAATGAAGAAGCTGCCTTGCAAGGCGCACGTGATATTATAGCTGAATGGATTAATGAAAACATTCATGTTCGTCAACAATTACGTCGATTGTTTCAGCGAAAAGCTACCATTACCACCAAGGTGGTTAAAACCAAAAAAGACGACGAGGCGGCTCAAAAATTCACACAATATTTCGACTGGTCAGAATTGTTAATCAAAACTCCCCCTCACCGATTGATGGCGATGCTGCGTGCCGAAAACGAAGGATTTGTCAAGCTTAAAATAGAAGTAGATATTGACGAGGCCTATGATATCATTGACGAATTGGTTTTAAAAGCGCAAAACGATACCACGCCACACATTCAATTAGCGATTGAAGACAGTTACAAACGTTTGTTGCTTCCTGCTATTGCGAATGAAACCTTACAAGAAGCGAAAGCGAAAGCCGATGCCAATTCTATTCAGGTTTTTGCAACCAATCTTAGTCAGCTTTTACTTGCACCACCTTTGGGTGAAAAACGAATTTTAGCGATTGATCCAGGCTATCGTTCGGGATGTAAAATAGTGTGTTTGGACGAAAAAGGCGATTTGTTGTACAACGAAACGATATACCCACACGCACCTCAAAATGAAGACGCCTTGGCGATGAAAAAAATCCGCTCCATGGTCAATTCCTATAAAATTGATGCGATTGCTATTGGCAACGGAACCGCTTCCCGAGAAACCGAATTTTTTGTCAAAAAAATTGCTTTTGACAAAGAGGTTCAAGTTTTTGTGGTTTCTGAGGCAGGCGCTTCGGTCTATTCGGCATCAAAAATCGCCCGCGAAGAATTCCCTAATTACGATGTTACCGTTCGCGGCTCGGTATCTATTGGGCGACGACTAAGCGATCCTTTGGCCGAATTGGTAAAAATTGACCCAAAAGCTATTGGCGTAGGCCAATACCAGCACGATGTGGATCAAAATAAATTAAAAGAAGAATTGGATGTTACGGTAATTCGCTGTGTGAACTCGGTAGGAATCAACATCAATACGGCGAGCAAACATTTATTGAGTTATGTGAGTGGAATAGGAGAGAAGCTAGCCGAAAACATTGTGCAATACCGTTCTGAAAACGGTCCGTTTGACGACCGAAAACAATTGAAAAAAGTGCCTCGCTTGGGCGAAAAAGCGTTCCAACAAGGCGCGGCTTTTATCCGAATCAAAGACGGAAAAAACCCATTGGACAATTCGGCGGTGCATCCAGAGGCTTATCCCATTGTAGAAAAAATAGCAAAAGATTTAAAGCTTTCGGTCCAAGAATTAATTGGCAACAAAGAGAAAACAGCCTTAATTAAAGCGGAAAATTATACTACGCCAGAAATAGGGATATTAACCTTGAAAGACATTATCAAAGAATTGGAAAAACCAGGATTAGATCCAAGAAAATCGGCTAAAATATTTGAGTTTGACCCGAATGTAAAATCCATAAAAGACTTAAAATCGGGAATGATTTTACCTGGTATTGTGAATAACATTACCAACTTTGGTTGCTTTGTTGATATCGGAATTAAAGAAAGTGGTTTGGTTCATATTTCCCAACTCAAAGCGGGTTTTGTGAGTGATGTAAACGAAGTAGTCAAATTACACCAACACGTTGAGGTAAAAGTAACCGAAGTCGACGAAGACCGAAAAAGAATTCAATTGACCATGATTCTATAAAAAACAAAAAACCCAAGTTGAGACTTGGGTTTTTTTATTAGAACGGCTAAAGAATTACTCTTTAGTATCTTCTTCTTTCTTTGCAGATGAATCGTCTTTAGCAGCGTTTTTAAATTCTTTGATTCCGCTTCCTAAACCCTTCATAAGTTCTGGAATTTTTTTACCTCCAAAAAGCAATAACACAACTGCTAGTATAATAAGGATTTCTGTAACACCTAATCTTCCCATGATTTACTATTTTAATGCCGAAGCAAATTTGTTTACTAATGAAGTACAAATGTATATAGAATTAGTGAATGGCAATTCTTTTTTCACGAATTATTTGTTTTTAGATGCGTTAAAATTCTATTAAAATGTCACAGAACAGCATTTGCTCCCACAAATCAAAGCCACAGTATAAAACGTATAATTGTTTATATTTGTTCAATAAACTAAAATTAATGTTTAATAAAAGACTTTTTAAACAACAATTAAAAGAAAATCTGTTCAACAAAAGACGTTTGATTATTTTGAACGAAGACACTTTTGAAGAAACGTTTTCCTTAAAACTGACCTTGATGAATGTTTTTGTGGTACTAGGACTTGGTGCCATTTTCATCATTTTCATCACTACTTTTATTATTGCTTTCACACCATTACGCGAGTTTATACCGGGTTATTCCTCTTCTAAACTAAAAAGAGATGCTACCGAACTCGCTTTAAAATCGGATTCATTAACAAAGGCTTTGGAGCATAACGAAGCCTATATTAAATCGCTTAAAAAAGTATTGACAGGCGAATTAGAATTTGCCAAATTCAATAAAGATTCTATTCTTTCTTCGACAGAACAAAAACAAATCGAGGGCGATTTGTCGGCTTCAAAAGAAGAATTGGAATTACGAAAACGCATAAGCAAAGAAGAACAATCTTACCAAAAGAAAAAATAAATGAATACAGTTGTTGAACATTCTTTATTAATGAATCTACTGATAGGTTCTATTTTTTTTATTTCAGGTCTAATATCTCATTTTTTCCCGCCTAAAAAAATAAATCAGTGGTATGGTTACAGAACTACAAGGTCAATGAAAAACCAACATAATTGGGATCTTGCACAACGATTTTCTACCCAAAAAATGATTCAAGGCAGTTTGGTTTTGATACTGATTAGTTTTTTTAAAATAGTTATTACTACAACAGAAACGACCGAAGTTTGGATAGGAGTACTATCGTCAATTGGCGTTGTCGCCTATGTTTTATTGAGCACCGAAAACGAGTTAAAGAAAAAAGAAACACCATGTCAATAAAAGCATTTGCTGCTCAATTATTCGCAAAACGAGTATATGCCCAAACTAAAAAATGGGCACAAAACCCAGTTGCAACCCAAAACAAAGTTTTCCAAGAATTAATTCGTCAAGCGAAAGACACGCAGTTTGGATTGGACCATCATTTTGACCAAATTCAATCTCCTGCCGATTTTGCTCAACAAGTTCCTGTTCGCGATTACGAACAATTAAAACCCTATGTTGATCGTGTGGTGAAAGGGGAGGAGAATGTACTTTGGAAAGGGAAACCCCTTTATTTTGCTAAAACTTCAGGAACTACTTCGGGAGCCAAATACATCCCGTTGACCAAGGAATCCATGCCGTATCATATCGAAGCGGCTCGCAACGCCATTTTGCATTACATTCACGAAACAGGCAATGCTGATTTTGTGGATGGCAAAATGATATTCTTGCAAGGAAGCCCAATTTTGGAAGAAAAAAACGGAATTAATCTCGGCCGCTTGTCAGGAATTGTCGCGCATTTTGTTCCAAAATATTTACAAAAAAACCGCATGCCATCTTGGGAAACCAATTGTATTGAAGATTGGGAAACCAAAGTCAATGCTATTGTAGAAGAAACGTTTAACGAAAACATGTCGGTTATTTCAGGAATTCCGTCTTGGGTCCAAATGTATTTTGAAAAGCTACAGCAAAAAGGTAACAAGCCTGTTGGTGACATTTTTCCCAATTTCAATTTGTTTATTTATGGTGGAGTCAATTACGAGCCGTATCGCGCTAAATTCGAAAATTTAATCGGTCGAAAAGTCGATTCAATTGAGCTTTTTCCAGCCTCAGAAGGGTTTTTTGCTTACCAAGATTCCCAAAAAGAGAAAGGCATGTTGTTGTTATTGAATTCTGGAATTTTCTACGAATTCATCAAAAGCGACGAATTTTCTTCCGAAAACCCACGCCGGTATACCATTGGTGAAGTCGAATTGGGCGTGAATTACGTTCTAATTTTATCAACGAATGCGGGCCTTTGGGGATATAATATTGGCGATACGGTTCAGTTTACGAGTGTAGCGCCTTATCGAGTGGTGGTTTCGGGCCGAATCAAACATTATATTTCCGCTTTTGGCGAACATGTGATTGGCAAAGAGGTAGAAAGCGCTTTGCAAGAAGCTATGGAAGGGACATCAATTCGCGTTAATGAATTTACAGTGGCGCCACAAATTAATCCAACCGAAGGATTGCCGTATCACGAATGGCTGATTGAATTTGAAAACGAACCCGATAATTTAGCAGCATTTGCTTTACAAATTGACGATGCGATGCGAAAGCAAAACGTGTATTATGATGATTTAATTGTAGGTAATGTGTTGCGCCCATTGGTAATTACTAACGTCCCTAAAAACGGCTTTCAAGACTATATGAAATCGATCGGAAAATTGGGAGGGCAGAACAAAATTCCACGTCTGTCAAATGACAGAAAAATAGCCGATGTATTAAACCCAAAATAAATCTAGTATCTTTGCAGGTTAAATAATAGAAAAGTATGGATACTAAAAACATTTCGCGCTCTAGAGCGCAAGAGTCGTCAGCAGCTATTGAACGATTGTACATTACCATGAGGCATTTATTCAACCGCGGTTTTTACAAGCCGATGGGGGTTTCTGGAGACACTTTACGAGAGGCTTTATTGGCGTTACGCCCAGAAATTTACGGAAACATTGCCGATGAAAAAGTAGAACTTAACGGACTTTTGTACGTTATTGAACGCCTCCCAATTGGAATCGAAGAATGCCGATTCATCAACCTAACTTCTGAAGAAGGTTATGCCAAATCGCACTTCAAAGCGATTGTTCCTCCCAAAAGACGCCGTAATTGCTACCGCATTGACGAAGACCAAATGAATGTAGTGATTACTCGTGGTCGTTCCGATATTTATGATATTTTGACGCACCTGACTTTCATTTTTATCGAATCGCACAAGATTAAAAACAGAGTGTTGTTGGACGAAGCAGGAGAGGTGTCACACGATTGGAAAAAATTAGAAATTGCCGTTCAGCAAAATAAAAAACTAACCCAAGTAGAGAAAGAGAAAGCGATTTCTCATACTGCCAATATTTTAGGCAGAACTTTTGAAGAAATTTTAGACATCTACGATGCGTTTGGTTCAACTTCTGCTCCAGATCGTTTCTTGCATGTTATTTATTGGTTAGGAAAATTAGCCATTGAAGAAATTATAGAAAATAACAAACGCACCATCACCTTTAGCCCGGTTTTGAGAGAGCGTTTGGGTCACCACATACACGGTGAAATTTGGGCAACCAAAATCAAAGAAGTTTTAAAAGAAAATAATTTATTAGGCAGACCTATCCATGTGATTAGTGCCAATATGCACTCGGTGATGAATTCTATTTTTGCGGTTCCGGCCTTGAAAACGAAGTTTAAAAACCAATCGGATTTCTTTATTTATGAGGAATTAAGCAGGTCGGGAGCACACGAAGTTCGCGATCTAGTGGAAGCGATTGCCTTGAAACAAGGGATGATTTCGCTACCCGACACTTCCGGAACGAATATCGATGTACAAATTTTTGATACTGCTAAAATAGATTGGAGCAAAACGTCTTTCCCAAAAGCTCAACTTGGTGAGGAAAAACCCGTTATAATTGTTATGGATTACGCCTTCGGTGAGCAAGCCTACGAAACGATTGACGAGTTGTTCAAACCCTATAAAAAAGAAACATTCTTAAATGCCCAGTCCATTTCCATTATGGGAAAAGCAGGAATTTTAGAAGGAGGAAAGGGAGACATTATGATTCCGAATGCGCACATCAATGAAGGAACAGCAGATAATTACTTTTTTGAAAACGAATTAACAGCCGAGATGTTCGAAGGAAATGACATTGCAGTTTTTGCAGGACCCATGGTCACAGTTTTGGGGACCTCTTTGCAAAACAGGGATTTGTTGCAATTTTTCCACGAATCAACATGGAGAGCCATCGGATTAGAAATGGAAGGCGCTTATTATCAAAAAGCCATTCAATCGGCTTCGAGAATTAGAAAAAGCGTACCCAAAGACATCAGAGTCCGCTATGCCTATTATGCTTCAGATAATCCACTAGAAACCGGAAGCACATTAGCTTCAGGAGGATTAGGAACTACAGGAGTAAAACCAACTTATTTGATTACGATCAAAATTTTGGAACAAATTTTTAATGTAAAATAAGGCAATACCAATTTACTATGAAACGAATATTGATAACAGGAGCGGCGGGATTTTTAGGGTCGCATCTTTGTGACCGATTTATCAAAGAAGGCTATTTTGTTATAGGAATGGACAATTTGATTACGGGCGATTTGAAAAATATCGAGCATCTATTCAAGCTCGAAAACTTCGAATTTTACCACCACGACATCACTAAATTTGTCCACGTTCCAGGAAAGTTAGATTACATTTTGCATTTTGCTTCTCCGGCAAGTCCCATCGATTATTTGAAAATTCCAATTCAAACTTTGAAAGTAGGCTCGTTAGGAACGCACAATTTGTTGGGATTGGCACGGGTAAAAAAAGCACGCATTTTAATTGCTTCGACTTCTGAAGTATACGGTGATCCCTTGGTGCACCCACAAACCGAAGAATACTATGGTAATGTAAACACCATTGGACCAAGAGGAGTATATGACGAAGCCAAACGTTTCCAAGAATCCATCACGATGGCCTATCACACCTTTCACGGTGTAGAGACGCGCATTGTTCGAATTTTTAACACCTACGGACCAAGAATGCGTCTGAACGACGGACGAGTAATCCCGGCTTTTATTGGCCAAGCCATTCGCGGCGAAGATTTAACCATTTTTGGCGACGGAATGCAAACCCGTTCTTTCTGTTACGTAGACGATCAAGTGGAAGGAATTTATAGATTGCTACATTCGGATTATGTGTATCCTGTGAACATTGGAAATCCAGATGAAATTACCATTAAAGATTTTGCTGAAGAAATTATCAAATTAACAGGCACCAATCAAAAAGTGGTGTATCACCCGCTACCCGTAAACGATCCGTTACAACGTCAACCCGACATTAGCAAAGCCAAAGAATTGTTAGGTTGGGAAGCCAAAGTTGGCCGTGCCGAAGGAATGAAAATTACCTATGAGTATTTCAAATCCCTTTCGCCAGAAGAGCTATCAAAAGAGGAACACAAAGATTTTTCGAATTATATTAAATAGCTTTTGTATTGGCTTTTGAACAAGAATAATTTTTAAAAATTAATTATTATTTCCGTTCAAAAGCCATTATTTTTGCACCACAACTAATACAACTACAACATGACTATTTTACTATTGGGTTCAGGCGGAAGAGAACATGCATTTGCATGGAAAATGATTCAAAGTCCGCTTTGCGACACCCTTTTTGTGGCACCAGGAAACGCGGGAACCGCAGCAATAGCTAACAATATTAACATCAATCCAACTGATTTCCCAACTATCAAAGACTTTGTCTTGAAAGAAAAAGTAGAAATGGTTGTCGTAGGACCCGAAGACCCATTGGTAAAAGGAATTTATGATTTCTTTTTAAACGATGCTGACTTAAAAGACATTCCTGTAATTGGCCCGTCAACAGTTGGTGCGCAATTAGAAGGAAGTAAAGAATTTGCAAAAGAATTTCTTTTCAGACATAACATTCCAACCGCTGGTTACGATAGTTTTACAGCCGAAACGGTAGAACAAGGTTGCCAATTTTTAGAAACATTACAACCGCCGTATGTGTTAAAAGCTGACGGATTGGCTGCCGGAAAAGGCGTGTTGATTATTCAGGATTTGGCTGAAGCCAAAGAAGAATTGCGCAATATGTTGGTGCACCAAAAATTTGGAAGCGCAAGCGCCAAAGTGGTCATTGAAGAATTCTTGGACGGGATTGAATTGAGCTGTTTCGTTTTGACTGACGGGAAGAGCTATAAAATTTTACCAACAGCCAAAGATTACAAACGCATTGGCGAAGGCGACACAGGCTTAAATACAGGTGGAATGGGAGCTGTTTCTCCGGTTCCTTATGTTGATGCTGTATTGATGGAAAAAATCGAAACACGCATCGTAAAACCAACTATTGACGGATTTCAAAAAGACGGAATCTCGTACAAAGGGTTTGTTTTTATTGGTTTAATTAATGTAAAAGGAGAGCCAATCGTGATTGAATACAATGTGCGAATGGGCGATCCTGAAACCGAAGTGGTTATTCCAAGATTGAAAACCGATTTAGTCGAATTGTTTTTGGCAGTAGCCAATGAAAAACTAGACCAAATTGCGTTAGAGGTTGACGGAAGAAGCGCTACAACGATTATGGTAGTTTCAGGAGGTTATCCAGAAGAATTTGAAAAAGGAAAAGTCATTTCAGGACTAGAAAATATAACGGATTCGATTGTATTTCACGCCGGAACGAAATTAGAAAACAATCAAGTGTTATCTAATGGAGGACGTGTTTTAACTGTGACTTCGTATGGCGATAACTTTGAAGAGGCCATAAAAAAATCTTACCAAAATATCGCTAAGCTTCAATTTGACAAGATGTATTTTAGAAGAGATATTGGAAACGACTTAAAGTAGTTTCCAATATTTTTTTATTATTTCAAGAATGAATGTGCAGTCGTATCTTGATTTTCAGTACCTGCTTCGTCAAAAATTTGTAATTGTTTGATCCAATAAACAATTGCAGCAGCACAAATGATCATAAAGATCCAGTTGATTGCATTAGCAGCAGTCCATGAAGAAAGCTCTAAAGATCTTAAAAAATCAAGTGGAGCAAATAACACATCTACAAATAAAAATTGAATTCCTTCGAAAAATGATTTCATAATGATATAAAATTATAGTTTTATTTAGCTTTTGAGTAAGTATCTAAAAAAGAAAGCTATTTTGAAAACGAATCTTTTTTGAACTTGTTTTAAACAAATAGTATATTTACCGAGACAAAAGTATAAAATATCCTTATGATTGCAAGTGTTTTTAAAAAATCTACACCATTAAATTATGCTTTAATTGTATTTTTAGTGTTGTTTTTCTTTTTTATCTACCAAATTCAAGACACTTCTTGGATGTCATCGGTTGGTTTACTGCTAAAAAAAGGATTTACTTTTCTAGTTATTTTAGCCTCGGTTTTCTTGACCAGTTTTATTGGTAAACGCAATGGATTGACTAAGAACAGTAGTTATACTGCGATTTTTTTCGTGTTGCTTTTGTTGTTTTTTCCTTCTATTCTGAACAATTTAAATATTTTATTGGCTAATTTTTTTGTGTTATTAGCCTTGCGTCGTTTGATTTCGTTACAATCAATGAAAGCCTCCAAAGAAAAAATATTTGACGCCTCTTTGTGGATCATTTTAGCGGCACTTTTTCATTTTTGGGCCATTTTATTCTTGATATTGGTCTTTATTTCGATTATTTTATTGGTTTCAAGAGATTACACCAACTGGGTTTTACCTTTCATTGCTTTATTAGCAGTGGGTATTTTGTTTGCTTTTTTCACCTCTTTTTTTGGAATCAACACGATAGACTATTTGAATAAAAGCACACAAGTAGATCTAGCGATTGATTATTTTGCCAATTCCAATCAAAACCTAGCGTTTTCGATTTATGTTTCGGTAGCCTTGTTTTTTGTTTTTTCGATGTTCATTACTTTGTCGCACCGACTTTCAATGACTCAAACATCCTACAAAAAAATGGTTGCTTCCTTTTTTATTGGAGCAATTGTATTTATTCTTTCTGTAGACAAAAGCAGTGATTTTTTAGTGTTTACTATAGCGCCATTGGCCATTTTAGCTAGTGCTCATGTAGAGTATTCGCAAACTAGATTCAAGCAAGAAATGGTGTTTGGTTTGGTTGTTTTCTGTAGTCTGTTTTCCTTTATAAGTCAATTATAGTTTTTGGCCATAAGCCAAATCTCCCGCATCGCCCAATCCAGGAACAATATAGCTGTGTTCGTTGAGGTGATCGTCAATTGAAGCAATCCAAAGATGGCAATTGTCTGGTAATTCAGCTTCTAAATGCGCGATCCCTTCCGGAGCCGCAATCACGACTGCAATATGAATTTCGGCAGGAGCGCCTCTTTCCATTAATTGTTTGAATACCGCTACAATAGATTGGCCCGTAGCTAACATTGGGTCAACTATCACTACCGTCTTTTTTGTAATATCTGCAACTGCTTGGTATTGCACTATAATCTCAAAAAAATCATCGTTGTTTGGGTGGTGACGGTAAGCTGAAATAAATCCGTTTTCGGCAGCGTCAAAATAGTTTAAGAATCCATTGTGTAGCGTTAATCCCGCTCGAAGAATAGAGCAAATTACCAACGGATTTTTGATATACTGAGTTGCTTTGGTTCCCAAAGGAGTTGGAATTGCAACTGTTTGATAGTCCATATTTTTACTCAGTTCATAGGCCATAATTTCGCCAATGCGCTCCATGTTTTTTCTAAAACGCATACTGTCATTATGAATACTGACATCACGAATTTGACCTAAGAAATGATTTAGAACACTGTTATTTTCAGACAGATGATGAATTTGCATACTTTTAATTTTGACTGTTTTGGCAAAACTTTAATCGTTTTTCCATCCTATAAATGTATAAAAAAGTATCTTTGTCTTTCAATTTACTAAGAGATGTTTTCAAAATTAGCCTATTCTGTATTCGAAAAAAGTATCCAAGATTACCATCAATTGGATCATGTAGATCAACCGATAAACAATCCATTTCCAAAGGAGCAATTCGAACATTTATTGTATTTAAAAAACTGGATCGATACGGTGCAATGGCATTTTGAAGATATCATTCGCGATCCTAACATCGACCCTGTTGCAGCTTTGACTTTGAAAAGACGAATTGACGCTTCGAATCAGGAACGAACCGATATGGTGGAATACATTGACAGTTATTTTCTTCAAAAATACAGTCACGTAAACGCCAAACCAGAAGCAAAAATCAATTCAGAAAGTCCGGCTTGGGCTTTCGACCGTTTGTCTATTTTGGCACTGAAAATTTACCATATGCAAGAGGAGGTAAGTCGTCCTGATGCATCGCAAGAACACAAAGACAAATGCCAAGAGAAACTCAATGTTTTGTTGGAACAAAGAACCGATTTATCTACCGCTATTGACGATTTATTAAGCGACATCGAAAACGGAAACAAATTCATGAAAGTGTACAAACAAATGAAAATGTACAACGACGACGATTTGAATCCGGTGTTGTACCAAAACAAGAAGTAATCTCCAGACAATAATTTGTCACACAAAATTCAACATATAGCCGTCATGAGACTTTCCGCAATGGGAGATGTCGCCATGACGGTTCCTGTTTTACGGGCGTTGGTAATCCAATATCCCGAGCTGAAACTAACGGTGATTTCACGGCCGTTTTTCCAACCTTTTTTCAAGGACATTCCGAATCTTCATTTCTTTGCCTTTGACGAAAAAAAACGCCATAAAGGAATTTTAGGATTGTGGCGTTTGTTTCAAGATTTGAAAGCATTGAAAATCGATGCTTTTGCCGATTTACACAATGTGTTGCGTTCCAAAGTAGTTCGCACTTTATTTGCTTTAAGCGGTAAAAAAACAGCTTTTGTAGATAAAGGACGCGCTGAGAAAAAAGCACTAACACGTGTTGAAAATAAAATTTTCCAACCCCTAACCACCATGTTTGAAAGACACCAATTGGTTTTTGAAACCTTGGGTTTTCCAATCGATTTGTTTCGACCTCAATTTCCTGCAAAAGCAAAAATTTCCCAACCTGAATTAGCTACAATTGTGTCTCAATCCAATAAATTAATTGGGATTGCACCTTTTGCACAATACGATTCCAAAGTCTATCCGCTTGACTTAATACAGGAAGTAATTGATAGTTTAGCCCAAAATCAAGAACACACTATTTTGCTCTTTGGCGGAGGCCAAAATGAAAATGAACAACTTGATAAATTAAAAGGCGATAAAAACAACATTATCAATATGGCAGGAAAAGTTCCTTTTTCTACCGAATTGGATTTGATAAGTAATTTAGACCTGATGTTGTCCATGGATTCTGGCAACGCACATATTGCCGCCATGTTAGGAGTACCTGTAGTCACTCTTTGGGGAGCAACTCATCCGTATGCGGGCTTTTTACCGTTTAATCAAACGCTAGATAACGCTTTAGTGTCCGATAGAAACCATTATCCAAACCTACCCACTTCAGTTTATGGAAATAAAAAGGTGGCCGGTTACGAAAACGCCATGCGAACCATTCTTCCAGAGCAAGTGGTGGCTCGAATAATTGAAATTATTAAGGAGAAAAAATAAAAAAACGAGAAGGATTAGCTTCTCGTTTTTTATATCAATCAATACTTTATTCTTCTAATTAAACGTCGTCAAAATCTACACGAATCGATGCTGATGTAGGATGTGCTTGACAGGTCAGGATCAAACCATCGGCAACTTCTTTTTCCGAAAGGATAGAGTTTTTAGTCATTTCAGCAGTTCCTTCAGTAACGCGCGCTAAACAGCTGCTGCAAATTCCGCCTTGGCAAGAATAAGGAGCATCAATGCCTTGTTTTAGAGCAGCATCTAGAATGGTTTGTTTGGCCGACATTTCAAAAGTCGTTTCTTCATCGTCTACCATCACTGTGATTTGTGCATGTCCTTCCAGCGATTGTTCGATAGTATGTTCTTTGGTAGAAGTCGAAAACAATTCAAATTTAATATCTGATTCTTTGATGTTTTTTTCTTTCAAAGCATCCGAAACCGAGTTAATCATTGCCTCTGGGCCACACAAGTAGAACTTGTCAAAATTAAAACTCGCATGTTTTTCTTTCAAGATATAATTTACGGTAGTTTTATCAATACGTCCAGACAAAGCGCCTTCGGATTTTGCTTGGCTATACACATAATGAACAAATAAACGCCCTACATATTGCGATTGCAAATCATGCAATTCTTGGTGGAAAATGGTTTCTTCTGGAGATTTGTTTCCGTAAACCAAAACAAAGGTGCTTTTTGGTTCGTTTTTCAAAACCGATTTCAAAATTGAAATAGCAGGAGTGACACCGCTACCCGCTACAAAAGCAGCATAATTACGTTGGCGGTCAGCTTGAGGTTCAAAGGTGAATTTTCCTTCTGGTTTTCCCACTTCAAGAACGTCACCGGCTTTTAGTTTAGTATTGGCAAACTGCGAGAAAAGTCCATTTGAAACGGCTTTCACTGCAATGCGCAACTCACCACTATGGGGCGCTGAACAAATAGAATAAGCACGGCGGATTTCTTGGTTGTCCAATGTCAATTTCAAGTTAATGTATTGACCGGCAATGAAAGTATAGTTGGATTGTAATTCTTCGGGAACAGAAAAAAGAATCGAAACGGCGTCTTTGGTTTCGCGTTTCACTTCTTTAATAATTAATTTTAAAAAGGAAGACATAGTTGTAATTTTTGACAAATATACTAAACTAGGGCGTTTTTAGAAAATGATAAAAATCAGGTTTGTAATAGCAATTCTTTTGTCAAGGAATATAGGATTTAAATCAATTTATAAAATTCAAATGCAAAAATTGAAATTTGTAACTTTTTATTACTTTTAACTACTTATTCACCAAATCTATACCCAATGAAGTTTATTCTACATTTTCTCTCGCTAGAATGGAAATCGTTTTCCCGTTCGGCCTCTTTCGGAACCAATCTCGCCATTAAAATTGTTATGGCCATTGTGGCATTATTGTATTCATTTGTCTTGCTTTCCATGGGAATTGGTTTGTACTATGCACTAAAAGAAAACCATTTAGATCCTTTAGTACAGGTCAACACTTTTTTGATTTATTATTTCCTTTTCGATTTAGCGTTGCGTTTTTTATGGCAAAAAATTCCGGTAATGAATATACGCCCCATGCTAATTTTACCCATTAAAAAAAGTACGATTGTTCATTTTTCTCTCGGAAAAACGGCCTTTTCTTATTTTAATTGGATGCACCTTTTTTTCTTTCTTCCTTTTTCGGTGGTGTTGTTCATAGAAAACCATCCAATCGAGAGCGTTATTACTTGGCATTTAGCTATGTTTTCGATAGTCTACATCAATAATTTCATCAATGTATTGTTTAGCAATAAAGACAATTTATTCGGAATTTTACTAGCAATTGTAGTTGTTTTAGGCGGATTACAACATTACGGATATTTTAATATTACGGAATATTCTGCACCCTTTTTTGAAGCATTATTTCACAGTCCTGGATTATTTTTAGTCCCACTTCTATTACTTGTGGGCTTATATAAAATCACCTATGATTTCTTTAAAAACCAATTGTATCTCGATGCTGGATTAGCTACTAAATCGACTGTTGCCAAAACAGAAAATTTAAGTTGGCTGAATCAGTTTGGAACTTTAGGTACCTTTTTAAAAAATGACATTAAATTAATCAAGCGAAACAAACGTTCTAAGACGACGGTGGGCATGAGCATTTTGTTTTTGTTTTACGGGTTTATCTTTTTTAATAACCCGTCTCAACCACAAGTCATGCAAATTTTTGCGGGGATTTTTGTTACAGGCGGCTTTTTGTTCACTTTTGGTCAGTTTGTACCAAGTTGGGACAGTCAATACTATCCTTTGATGATGACCCAAAATATTTCATACAAAAACTATTTGGCCTCAAAATGGTGGTTAATTGTGATTGCAACAGTAATTTCTACCATTATATCTTCCTTTTACATCTACCTCGGATGGGAGATTTATTTGACTATTTTGGCGGGTGCTGTATATAATATAGGCATCAATTCCCATTTGGTTTTGTATGCGGGCGCTTACACTAAAACTCCAATTGATTTAACTTCAAGCAAAGGGGCTTTTGGCGATAAAAAAGCGTTCAACTTACAAACTGCTTTAATTTCATTACCTAAAATCGTATTACCAGTTTTGTTGTATGCATTAGGCAAATACATGGAAGGCCCTAATACAGGTTTGGCTTTAGTGGCAGGAGCTGGACTAATAGGTTTTGCATTACGCGACCGGGTTTTTTCACAAATTGAAAAAGTCTACAAAACAGAAAAATACAAAACCATTCAGGCCTACAAACAAAATAATTAAAATTCAGTTTCCGGTTAGTAGCAATAAACATTTTCTAACCCATAAACTTTAACCTCATAAACTTAATTCACTATGATCCAAGTCAATCAACTTTCAAAAAAATACAACGGAACAACCGTTTTACAAATCGATAATTTAAGCATTCCAAAAGGGCAAAGTTTTGGATTAGTAGGAAATAATGGCGCTGGAAAAACTACCTTTTTCAGTTTACTTTTGGATTTAATCCAACCCACAACTGGAGCGATCATCAACAACGAAATCCCGGTACATACTAGCGAAAATTGGAAATCCTTTACCGCCTCTTTCTTAGACGAAAGCTTCTTAATTGGCTACTTAACTCCTGAAGAATATTTCTATTTCATTGGTGATTTACGCGGTCAAAACAAAGCAGATGTAGATGCGCTTTTATCAAAACATGAAGAGTTTTTTAACGGCGAAATTTTGAACAACAAAAAATATTTGCGCGATTTATCTAAAGGGAATCAGAAAAAAGTAGGCATTATTGCTACATTGATAGGCAATCCGGAAGTCGTAGTTTTAGACGAGCCGTTTGCTAATTTAGATCCCACTACAGTCAATCGTTTAAAAAAAATAATCAAAGAACTAAGTGAAAATCCGCAAGTGACGATTTTGGTTTCGAGTCATGACTTACAACATACTGTGGAAGTGTGTGATAGAATTGTAGCACTAAACAAAGGCGAAGTGGTTAAAGACATTGTAACTTCTGACGAAACGCTGAAAGAACTCGAGGCCTTTTTCGCGGTATAAGTTTCGGTATTTCAAAAAGAAACGTAATTTTACCTCTCTGTATACTAAATCTAATGTATAGAAGTTAAAGCTATAAACTGTTTCAATTGAAAATCAACCGCTCTCCATATACACTTAGTTTAATTACCTTACTAGTTTTGGTGGCTTGTTCCACTAAGAAAGATTCGTTTGTATCGCGCAATTACCATGCGATGACTACCCAAAACAACATCTTATACAACGGAGGAATTGGTTTTGATAAAGGCGTTGCCGACATTAACGCAAAAAGCAAAAATAATTTTTGGAAGCGATTGCCGGTCGAAAAAATGGAGTTGTCTGACGGGTCGATCAATGACACTACCAAAAATGTTAATTTTGATTTGGCCGAAACAAAAGCCACTAAGGCGATTCAAAAACACTCCATGAATATAGACGGGCGAGAGCGCAATTCTCAAACCGACGAAGCGTATTTAATGCTCGGAAAAGCGCGGTATTTTAGCCAGCGTTATATTCCTGCCTTGGATGCGTTCAATTATATTTTATATAAAAACCCGAATAGCAATAAAAACTTCGAAGCTAAAATTTGGCGCGAAAAAACCAATATGCGATTGGGTAACGACGCTTTGGTCATAAAAAATCTTTCAAAACTTCTTATGGATTTTAAAATGAAGGCGCACTATGTGGCTAATGCCAATGCGGTTTTAGCAGAAGCCTTTTTGAATTTGGAAGAAAAGGACAGCGCGGTGGCCAAATTGAAAATAGCACAAGAGCTAACTTCGATTAACACGGAAAAAGCACGTTATCGATTTATTTTGGGCCAGTTGTACGAAGAATTAGGCAAAAAAGACAGTGCGCTATTGAGTTTCCAATCTGTAATTGACATGCATCGCAAAGCAGATAGAGAATATGTGATTCAGGCGTATGCTAAAAAAGCACAATTATTTGATTTTCAAAACGGCAATAAAGAGGAACTAACCAAAATGTTTACCCAATTGGTTGACAACCGAGAAAACCGCCCTTTTTTGGATTTGATTTATCACCAAATAGGAGTGTTTTATGACAAAAGCAACGATCCAGAATTGGCTTTAAAAAATTATAATCGCTCTTTAAAATTAATAAAAGACAATACCTATTTGGCCGTTTCTAATTACAGAAACTTGGGAAATATGTATTTCAAAAGCGCCGAATTTCCTTTGGCTGCTAAATATTATGACAGCACATTAGTGAAGCTAGACAAGAATACTAGAGAGTATCTTCAAATTGAAAAAGTGAGAAAAAATTTGGACGATGTGATCAAGTACGATGCATTAGCACACACGAATGATAGTATTTTAAGAGTGGTCGATCTATCTGATTCGGATCGCATTGTTTATTTTGGCAATCATATTGAATCACTTAAAAAAGCGGAAGAAAAACAACAGCTATTGGCTAAAAAGCAACAAGAAGCGATGGCTAATTTTGAGCGATCTGGAAACACCCTACCCGCTGATCAAACATTCATAAAACCAAATGTTCCTGTTCGCAATCTTCCTAAATCAGATGTTGGAAATGCAGCATCTTCCTTCTATTTTTATACCCCTTCTACGGTGGCATTTGGCCAATTGGAATTTAAGAAAAATTGGGGAAAACGCAGTCCGAATGGAAATTGGAGAATTACTACAACGGCAGGAGATGTTTCCATTTCAGCAACGACAGATGATCTGGTGGTTGGGGCTGACATCAAACAAAAAACAATCGAAAAAACGAATGATAAATACGCAGTTGCCTATTATTTGGATCAAATTCCTACAGACCAAAAAGTAATCGACAGCATTAACCAAGAACGCAATTTTGCCTACTATCAACTTGGGATCATTTACAAAGAAAAGTTCAAAGAATATGCTTTGGCAGCCGCCAAATTAGAAAAGATATTGGAACAAAATCCAGCTGAAAAAGTAGTGTTGCCAACGATGTATAATTTGTATAAAATATATCAAACTACGGATAATACAAAAGCAGCGGCAATGAAAATTCGCATTCTTTCACAATTTCCAGAGTCACGATATGCGCAAATAATCAATAACGCCGAGACCGATAATTTGAATATAGATAGTCCTGACAAAACGTACAATCAATTCTATGAGTTATTTAAAAAAGAACAGTTTGTGTCTCTTTTAGAAAAATTAAATACTGCAATTATTCAATTTTCTGGCGACGAAATTCTCCCAAAATTAGAATTATTACGAGCCAATACGCAAGCAAAATTATTTGGAGTAGCTGTTTATAAAAAAGCGCTGGAAGAAGTTGCTGAGCAATATCCAAACACCGACGAAGGCAAACAAGCAAAAGATCTTTTGAGCAATCAAATACCTAGTTTAGAAAAAATTGACTTTACCACAACAGCCAAAAGCTGGAAAATACTTTTTAAAGTAGGGATACAGTCTGACCCTTTGACGAAAGAAATTGAAGAAAAAATCAAAAAATTTATTGAGAAGGAAAAAATCCAGAAACGCTCGTATTCGTATGATGTGTACACTGAAAAAGAAAATTTCTTGGTGATACACAATATAAAATCGGAGGCATATGCTAATGATATTATCAATTATATGAAGGCAAATAAGCAGTATACGATTACTCAGCCTGCCATTATCATATCTAGTGATAATTATAAAGTAATCCATATCAAAAAAAACTTGGAGATTTATTTAGCCTCGAAAAAACAGTAAATTATGTTTGATAAAAAAACAAAATCCTACACCGAACTTTTAGGAAAAACCAATCGCATCGTCGAGGGAACCCGCATAAAAGGCAATCTTTATTCTGTGGCCGATTTTAGATTGGACGGCGAATTAACAGGTAATTTTCAATGCGAAGGAAAAATTGTTATTGGCCCTGCCGGAATCGTCATCGGCGATATTGTGTGTAAAAGCGCCGACATTGAAGGAAGATATAGTGGCAAAATACAAGTCGCGGAGTTGTTAAACGTAAAAGCGACAGCAACTATTTACGGCGACGTGACTGTAGGAAAATTATCGGTTGAGCCGGGCGCCGATTTTAGCGCAACTTGTACCATGAAAACCAATCCGCCAACAACAACTAATGGAGAACAATAAAGACAAAAAACCATTCAACAAATGGTTAGCGTTGATTAATATTCCCATTCAAATGGGAGTTATTATTTTTTTGTTTTCCTATTTAGGAGCTTGGCTTGACGACAAACATCCCAACACTATTTTTTATTACCACAAAGTAGTTTTATTACTCGGCGTTTTTTTAGCGCTATACAATACGATCCGACAAGTAAATGATATTAATAAATCTGATTCCAATTGAACTTTCTTTTGTATAAAACCTCCAAACGACAAAAACTAGGACTTGTGTTTTGGATTGCGTTATTGTCCCTCTCGTATCTTGTTCATCAATTTGTTTTTGACTCGACAGGAATTGCCCAAGACTCTTTTTCATATTCGCTAGTTAGCTTGTATCTTTTTTTTGGAGTATTCTCTATAGTTTTGATGGCGATTGTATTCCGAGTACGCTCTCGTAATTTTGATTTATTAGGCATGTCATTTTTAATTGTCACCACTTTAAAAATGTTGATTTGCTTCCTTTTGGTACGGCCTATTTTAAAAAGCACCGCCTTCAGTGCGTCTATTGAAAAAACTAATTTTTTTGTGATGTTTATTGTATTTTTAGCAATTGAAACCGTAGTAACAATACGGATATTAAACGAAAAACAATAAAAGACCTATATAAGTGTCAATTTAGACGAAAAATAATTTTTATATTCTTTTGAATATTAATAAAAAATGTACCTTTGCACCTAAATTTTAGAAACCAAAATAAACGAAGATATTTAACTGTTATGGTGATTTCAAACAAACCACTTAAATTTATACTTGTAGCTTTAGTAGCAATTCTTCCTTTTGTAAGCTTTGCTAACCCAACTGAGGAAAAAGAAGCAACTCCTACAGAATCTACAGATGTTAAATCGGAAATAAAAGAGTTTATTAATCACCACTTACTTGACGCTCACGACTTTACTTTCAATGCAGATAAAGAATCTGGAGAGCACAACGGTTTCTCATTACCAATTATTTTATGGGATAATGGATTGCAAGTTTTTTCTTCTAGCGAATTTCACCACGGAGAAAAAGTAGCAGAACACAACGGAAACTACTACGTAATTCACCACGAAAAAATATACAAAACAGACGCTTCGGGAAAATTAACTGAAGAGCACGGTCACCCAACAAACGTTCAACCTTTAGATTTATCTATTACTAAAAGTGTAGTTGGGATTTTATTCGTATCAATTTTAATGTTTATAATATTCAGCCGTTTGGCAAAATCGTATGCTAAAAATGGTGGTATTGCATCAGGAGCAGGACGTTTCTTTGAGCCATTGGTTTTGTATGTAAGAGACGAAATTGCGATTCCAAACATTGGAGAGAAAAACTACAAAAAATACATGAGCTACTTGCTTACTATATTTTTCTTTGTGTTTTTCTTGAATATTTTAGGATTAACTCCACTAGGATTTAACGTAACAGGTAACATCGCTATAACAGCATCGTTAGCGCTATTGACTTATTTAATTACTACTTTCTCGGCTAATAAAAATTATTGGGCACACATTTTCTGGATGCCAGGCGTGCCAACACCAATGAAATTTATTTTAGCTCCAATTGAATTATTGGGAACAGTTATTAAGCCATTTTCATTAATGATTCGTTTGTATGCTAATATCTTAGCTGGACACGTAGTATTAATGAGCATCATTGGTTTGATGTTTATATTTAAAAGCTGGATCGGAAGCACTTTGTCATTTGGATTGGCATTTGCACTTTCTATCCTTGAAATATTAGTAGCGTTTTTACAAGCGTATATTTTCACAATGTTGTCTGCTTTGTATTTTGGGGCCGGAAACGAAGAACACCACCACGAAGGGGCCGAGCATCATTAAAAATGTCCAGTGGACATTTTATGCGAGGAGCCAGTAGGCGCGCTGGCAAATAAATAAGAATGTTTAATTTTTAATATATATATTATGCAAATTCCAACTATTGTAGGAGCAGGATTGATTGTAATCGGAGCAGGTTTAGGTATTGGTAAAATTGGTGGTTCAGCAATGGACGCAATTGCACGTCAACCAGAAGCTTCAGGAAAAATCCAAACAGCTATGCTTATTGCAGCTGCACTTATTGAAGGTATTGGTTTCGCTGCGTTATTCGCTGCTTAATTAAAACACAAAACAGTAGTTACAACGGTTGGTTGTAACTATTGTTTTTAAAAATTAAAACAGATTCAATTGCGTAACGCAATTAAAAAAAAGTTTACAATTTTATAATTACATATAATGGAGAAGTTAATTAATGATTTTTCGTTTGGTTTATTTATTTGGCAAGTAGTCATCTTTGTTGGATTAATATTCTTATTAAAAAAATTCGCTTGGAAACCCATTTTAGATGCGGTTAACGAAAGAGAACAAGGGATTAAAAATGCTTTGGAATCAGCAGAAAATGCTCGCAACGAAATGCAAAATTTACAAGCAGATAACCAACGTATTCTTCAAGAAGCAAGAGCTGAACGTGACGCGATGTTGAAAGACGCTCGTGAAATGAAAGAGAAAATGGTTGCCGATGCTAAAAACGAAGCACAAGAGCAAGGTCAAAAAATGATTGACCAAGCAAAAGCAGCTATCGAAAGTGAAAAAAATGCAGCTATGGCTGATTTAAAATCACAGGTTGCTATTTTGTCATTAAGTATTGCAGAAAAAATATTGAAAGACGAATTGTCTAACAAAGAATCTCAAACTAAATTAGTTGACCAACTATTAGGTGACGTAAAACTGAACTAATTATGGCAGGTACAAGAGCAGCAATTCGTTATGCAAAAGCAATTCTAGACATCTCTAATTCTAAAGGAGTTGTTGAGGTTGTGAATAACGATATGAAATTGATTGCTTCTACAATCAACGGAAACGAAGAATTAAACACCTTCATTCAGAGCCCAACCACAACTGTTGAGGTAAAAGAAAAAGCGTTGTTGGAAGTCTTTTCTGGAGTAAATGCAGTAACACAAGGATTGTTTCATTTGTTATTTGAAAACAAACGATTTGAAATCCTAGAAGCAATTGCTTTGGAATACAATAAATTATCTGACGAGATGAACGGAATTGAAATAGCGAAAGTAACAACAGCTATTCCAATGGATGCCGCATTAGAAGCTAAGGTTTTAGCTAAAGTAGCGACCCTTTCAGACAAGAAGATTACCATTGAAAACAACGTAGATTCATCAATTATTGGAGGATTTATTTTAAGAATAGGCGACAAGCAATACAATGCTTCTGTTGCTAACAGATTACAAGTATTAAAAAGAGAGTTTAGTAATTAGTTATTACACATAAAAGTGTTTAAATTATAAAGTAAGATGGCGGAAATCAAACCTGCTGAAATTTCAGCAATATTAAGAAAGCAAGTAGAAGGTTTTGAATCTGGTGCTACACTAGAAGAAGTAGGAACAGTACTTAATGTTGGAGATGGTATTGCTCGTGTGTACGGGCTATCTAATGTTCAATACGGAGAATTAGTAGAATTTGAAAATGGTCTTGAGGCTATTGTATTGAACTTGGAAGAAGACAATGTTGGGGTAGTACTTTTGGGTGCTTCAACAGGAATCAAAGAAGGTTCAACTGTAAAAAGAACACAACGTATTGCTTCTCTTAAAGTAGGAGAGCAAATGTTAGGACGTGTGGTAAACACACTAGGTCAACCAATTGATGGTAAAGGACCAATCGGTGGGGAATTATACGAAATGCCTTTGGAAAGAAAAGCGCCAGGAGTTGTATTCCGTCAACCAGTAACAGAACCATTACAAACAGGAATTAAAGCGGTAGATGCGATGATTCCAGTTGGACGTGGACAACGTGAGTTGGTTATTGGTGACCGTCAAACAGGTAAATCAACTGTTTGTATTGACACGATCTTAAATCAGAAAGAATTTTACGATGCAGGAAAACCTGTATTTTGTATCTATGTTGCTATTGGGCAAAAAGCCTCTACTGTTGCAGGAATTGCAAAAATGTTAGAAGAAAAAGGAGCTATGGCGTATACGATTATCGTAGCAGCTAACGCTTCTGATCCAGCTCCAATGCAAGTATATGCTCCAATGGCAGGTGCTGCAATTGGGGAATATTTCAGAGACTCTGGTCGTCCAGCTTTGATTGTTTATGATGATTTGTCTAAACAAGCGGTGGCGTATCGTGAGGTATCTCTTTTATTAAGAAGACCACCAGGACGTGAAGCATATCCTGGAGACGTTTTCTACTTACACTCTCGTTTATTAGAGCGTGCTTGTAAAGTGATTGCTGATGATGGTATTGCAAAAAACATGAACGACTTACCAGATTCTTTGAAAGGAATCGTAAAAGGAGGAGGTTCATTAACTGCTTTGCCAATTATCGAAACACAAGCGGGTGACGTTTCTGCCTATATCCCAACTAACGTAATTTCGATTACAGACGGTCAAATTTTCTTGGATGGAGATTTGTTTAACTCTGGGGTTCGTCCTGCTATTAACGTAGGTATTTCGGTATCTCGTGTTGGGGGAAATGCACAAATCAAATCCATGAAAAAAGTATCAGGAACTTTAAAATTAGATCAAGCGCAATACCGTGAATTGGAAGCGTTTGCTAAATTTGGTTCTGACTTAGATGCAGTTACGTTGAACGTAATTGAAAAAGGAAAAAGAAACGTTGAAATCTTGAAACAAGGTTTGAACGATCCTTTTACAGTGGAAGATCAAGTAGCAATTATTTACGCTGGTTCTAAAAACTTATTGAGAAATGTTCCTGTAAATAAAGTAAAAGAATTTGAAAAAGACTTTTTAGAATTCTTAAATGCGAAACATAGAGACACTCTTGACGCTTTGAAAGCAGGTAAATTAGATGACAACATTACTGATGTTATCGAAAAAGTTGCAAAAGAAGTTTCAGCTAAATATAATTAATTTTAAGTGATGAGTGATTAGTAATTAGTGTAGCGCTATTTACTAATCACTACTCACTAATTACTCAATAAAAGATGGCAAATTTAAAGGAAATCCGTAATAGAATTACTTCCATTTCATCTACGATGCAAATCACATCGGCAATGAAAATGGTGTCTGCGGCAAAGCTTAAAAAAGCACAAGATGCAATTACAGCGATGCGCCCTTATGCCGAAAAATTAACGGAATTATTACAGAATCTTTCTGCTACCTTAGATGGTGATGTAGGAGGAGATTACACGTCGCAACGTGAAATCAAAAAAGTATTGGTGGTAGCTATCACTTCTAACAGAGGATTGTGTGGTGCTTTCAATACCAATGTAATTAAAGAAGTTAAAAATCGTTCTGATTACTATGCAGGAAAACAAGTAGATGTTTTTGCTATTGGAAAAAAAGGAAACGATATTTTGAGCAAAACGTTAACCGTTATCGATAATCAAAGTGCTATTTTTGATAATTTGACTTTCGACAACGTAGCTCAAATTGCTGAAGTGTTAACTCAAAAATTTGTGGCTGGCGAATACGATCGTATCGAATTGGTATACAACCAATTTAAAAACGCGGCGACTCAAATTATTCAAACCGAACAATTTTTGCCTTTGGCACCAATCGAATCCGATAAACCAGTTTCATCAGGCGATTATATTTTTGAACCTTCTAAAGAAGAAATTGTTTTGACTTTGATTCCTAAATCATTGAAAACACAATTGTACAAAGGGATTAGAGATTCATTCGCTTCTGAGCACGGAGCACGTATGACAGCAATGCACAAAGCAACCGACAACGCAACGGAATTAAGAGACCAATTGAAATTAACTTACAACAAAGCGCGTCAAGCAGCAATTACTAACGAAATCTTAGAGATTGTTGGTGGTGCTGAAGCGTTGAACGGATAATTGCAATTTGAAATAGACTACCGGGAGCCTGCATTGCGGGGCTCTTTTTTTTGATTATTTTTATAAAAAATTTACACTTTGGAAATTAGAGAACTTACTACTTTAGAAGAAATGTTAGCTCACTTTGAGCTCATGAAACATTTGTACAGCAATAACTTTACTATAGAAAAATACGAAGCCTATCTGACCGAAATGCTTCCTCATAACTATATTCAAATCGCTGTATTTGAAGGCGAAGAATGTATTGGACTTTCAGGTCTATGGTCCGGGATTAAACTGTGGTCAGGCCGCTATTTTGAAATCGATAATTTTATAGTCCATCCAGATCATCGTTCTAAAGGTGCAGGAAAATTAATGACTGATTATATCAATGCAAAAGCAGAAGAAGCTGGTTGTACCATGATTGTATTGGATGCCTTTACAGGGAATTTTACGGCACACCGTTTTTATTATAACCAAGGGTATTATCCAAGGGGATTTCACTTTATTAAAACCCTGAACGAAGCCGGATTGTCTTAAAAAAGCTGTTAACAAAACCAATTTTAAAACCCGAATTAAACCAAAGAATTCGTTATTTTTGTTTTTATCAAAACCTAAACCAGACCAACTTGGGATTATATAAAAGTCTTTTTAAACAAACCGCAATCTATGGATTAGCAACGGTTTTACCGCGAATGCTGAGTTTTTTACTTGTGCGTTTGTACACAGGTATTTTGCCTACTGGTGAGTATGGAGAAGTTTCTATAGTGCTTTCATGGATGGTTTTTTTCAACGTGGTATTGTCGTACGGGATGGAAACTGCTTTTTTCCGTTTCTATAATTCTGAAACCGACAAAGAAAATGTGATTGCTACTTCGACCATTTCTATTTTTTGGTCGTCTATTATTTTTCTTTTTGGCGCTTTAATTTTTAGAGGAACGCTTGCTTCATTGGCCAATGTAGAGGTGCAATACGTTACTTATGCGATTTGGATTTTAGTGTTGGATGCCTTAGTGATTGTCCCTTTTTCAAAGTTGAGAGCCAATCAAAAACCAATGCTATATGCTATTATTAAGATTGGAAACGTAGCGGTTAATTTGGCATTGAACCTTTTCTTCTTATTGCTTTTGCCAAAAATTGCTGCTTCAAGTCCTAATTCATTTATTGGGAATTTGTATGTTGCTAATTATGAAATAGGCTATATTTTTGTTTCTTTTTTAGCAGCAAATTTACTAACCTTGCTCGTGCTATCACCTAATTATCTTTCCTTAACACGAAAATTTGACGCGGTACTTTGGAAAAAAATGATGCGCTACGGATTGCCTATTTTGGTTGCCGGAATTGCCTTTGCAGTCAATGAGCATTTTGATAAAATTCTGTTGGGATATTGGTTGCCAGAAAGCGTTGCTAAGTCGGAAGTAGGGGCCTATTCCGCTTGTTATAAACTAGGATTGTTTATGGTGTTGTTTGCCACAGCATTCCGCTTGGGAATTGAACCCTTCTTTTTTAGCCATTCTAAAAATGAAAACGCGCCACAAACCTACGCCATGATTACCAAATATTTTGTGATTTTTGGTTCACTCATTTTGTTAGGCGTAATAGTCTTTGCCGATGTATTGAAGTTCTTGCTTTTGGATGATAAATCCTATTGGGAAGCCATGAAAGTGGTGCCGTTGATTATCTTGGCTAATTTCTTTTTAGGAATTTACAATAACCTTTCGGTTTGGTATAAACTAACTGATAGAACTAAAATGGGCGCTTATATTTCGATTGTGGGAGCTGTTTTAACCTTGGTGTTGAATTATCTTTTAATTCCAAAATTTAGCTATTACGGATCGGCTATTGCAACCATTGTGGCGTATGGAAGCATGATGTTAATTTCTTATGTGTTAGGAAATCGGTATTATCCTATTCCGTATGATATGGAAAAGATTGGCGGCTATTTGGGCTTGTCGATTGTATTCTCTGCTATTTCTTTTTACGGCTTCCGCGAAAATTATTTTGTGGGAATTCCGTTATTGATGTTGTTTGTCTATTTTGTGTACCACAATGAAAAAGCAACCATTCTTTCTATTATAAAACGAAAAAAATAAATGACTATAAAAATCATCAATAAGTCGCAACATCCGTTGCCTAATTACGAGACGATCGCTTCGGCAGGAATGGATTTAAGAGCCGATTTAGAGGCTCCCATCACATTGGCTCCCTTAGGAAGAATTATTGTAAAAACGGGCTTATTTATCGAGTTGCCGATCGGTTACGAAGCACAAGTTCGCCCAAGAAGTGGATTGGCTATTAAAAAAGGAATTACAGTACTCAATTCGCCAGGAACAGTCGATGCCGATTATAGAGGTGATATTGGGGTAATTTTAGTGAATTTATCCAACGAAGATTTTGTAATTGAAAATGGCGAACGCATCGCTCAATTAATCATTGCCAAACACGAACGTGCCGAATGGATTGAAGTTCAGGAATTATCTGAAACCTCTAGAGGCGAAGGTGGGTTTGGAAGTACGGGAGTAAAATAAAATTCAAATTTAATAATTTAAAGATTGAAAAATTTAAAGATTTGCAAAGCTGAATTTTTAAATCTTTTAATCTTATAATCTTTCAATACAATATGAAAATAATAGTACCTATGGCCGGACGCGGATCACGTCTTCGCCCACACACCTTAACCATTCCAAAACCCTTAATCCCAGTTGCTGGGAAACCGATTGTTCACCGTTTGGTGGAAGATATTGCTGGGGTTTTGAATCAAGATATTGAAGAAATTGCCTTTATCATTCATGAAAGTTTTGGGAAACAAGTCGAAGCCGATTTGATTGCTATTGCCGAAAAATTAGGATCTAAAGGAACTATTTATTACCAAAATGAAGCCTTAGGAACGGGTCACGCGATTATGTGCGCCAAAGATTCTTTGAGCGGGCCAGCAGTAATTGCCTATGCCGACACCTTGATTCGTGCCGACTTTGATTTGGATCAAAATGCTGACAGCGTGATTTGGGTGAAACAAGTAGATCAACCCGAAGCCTTTGGCGTAATCAACTTGAATGAAGCTAATGAAATCGTGGAATTGGTAGAAAAACCCAAAGAATTTGTTTCAGATTTGGCTGTAATTGGAATTTACTATTTCAAAGATGTAGCCGTGTTGAAAAACGAATTGCAATTGGTTTTAGACAATAACATCATTCACGGAGGCGAATACCAAATCAACGACGGAATCAAACAAATGATGGCCAAAGGAATGAAGTTTGTTCCCGGAGAAGTGGCTGAGTGGATGGATTGCGGCAACAAAGACGTGACGGTAGAAACCAACTCTAGAATGTTAGGATTTTTACACAATGACGGAGAGCATTTGGTAGATTATGGAGTGAAATCGGAGAACTCAACGATTATTCCGCCATGCTATATTGGCGAAGATGTGGTATTAATAAATGCGACTGTTGGTCCTAATGTTTCTTTGGGCAAAGGATGTCATGTAATTAATAGCACCATTAAAAATAGTTTGGTACAAACCCATTCGCATATTAAAAATGCCAGTTTGGACAATGCTATGATTGGAAATCACGCGAGTTTTGATGGTAATTTTACAAGTATCAGTATTGGAGATTATTCTGTTTTGGAATAACAAATTACAAAAAGGCGATAGCACATATGACCATTAATTTTCCTACTCTGAAACGTATAATTCCGTTGTTGTTCATTATGGCATTGGCTTCTTGTAAAACCCAACAAGCGGCGGTTGAATCAACTCCTGAAGTTCCAAAAGAAAAAGGAATTTCAGCAGCAGAAGTTATAGCCAATCATTACAACAATAAATCCAATTTCAATACCGTTTATATCAAATCGAATGTGCGTTTTTCCGATGAAAAGCAAACTCAGAATGTAACGGCAGAAATTAAAATTAAGAAAGACGAGCAAATTTTAATTAGCGTTCGTTTCCTAGGAATTACCATGGCCAAAGCCTTGATAACGCCTTCCTCGGTAAGTTATTACGAAAAGATGAACGGAAGTTATTTTGAAGGTGATTTTAGCGGACTAACACAATGGCTCGGAACCGACTTGGATTTTTCTAAAATCCAAAACATGTTGTTAGGTGAGGCGTTTGATAATTTGCAACAAGGAAAATATGCTTTGTCAACCGTTGAAGAAGGCTTTGAACTAACCGATTTGCAATCGGGGAAAACCTTGAAATCGGTTGTTGTAAATAAAGAAAATTTTAGAATCCAAGGCCAATCCATTGCCCAGCCAGAACAGGATAGAAAGATTCAGGTTGATTATTTTGACTACGCATTATTTAAAGAAGGAAGCGTTCCAACACAGATAATAATTCACGCTTTCCAATCCAAAGGAAAAACAGAAATCAGTTTTAATTACAATACGGTTACTTTTAACGAAGAACTTTCTTTCCCCTATAGCATTCCAAATGGGTATAAAAGAATATTAATTAAGTAAATTTGCAAAAACATTTTACCATGCCAAAATTTCTCCTAAGTCTACTTTTTATTTGTACCAGCTCTATGGTTTGGAGCCAAGACGCGCAACAAGAAAAGTTAGAACAACGAAAAGCTCAAATTCAGCAGGAAATAAAAGAGAACGAAAGACTCTTGCAGACCGTTAAGAAAAAAGAAAAATCAGCGGTTACCGTAATGGCAATTCAAGAGAAAAAAATCGCCTTGAAAGAGAATTTAATTAAAACCACAGAGAAACAAGCCAAATTGTTGAGCAATGATATGTACATCAATCAGGTCGAAATCAACAAGCTTAAGAAAGAACTTAAGGTGTTGAAAGAAGATTATTCAAAAATGATTGTTAAGTCGTATAAGAGCCGTTCAGAAGAAAGTAGAGCGATGTTTTTATTGTCATCAAAAAATTTCCAGCAAGCCTACAAAAGACTACAGTATATGAAACAGTATACTAGTTTTAGAAAAATACAAGGCGAGGAAATTAAAGGGAAATCGAAAGAATTAGTTGTTTATAATCAAAAACTTGACGTTCAAAAAACAGCCAAACAAAAACTAATTGACGAAAAAGAAAAAGAACGCCTTTCTTTAGAGCAAGAAAAGAAAGAACAAGAAAAGTTAGTCAACGCAATTAAAAAAGACAAAAATAAAATTGCGAATGATATCAAGAAAAAACAGCAAGAAGCGCGCGCAATCGACAAGCAAATTGATCGTTTAATTCGTCAAGCTATTGCCGAGGCCAATAGAAAGGCTGCGGCTGAACGTGCCAAACAAAAAGCTGCCGCAACAGCTGCCGCAAAAGAGAAGAAAGCCGCTGCTGCCGCTGCTGCAAAAGAATTAGCACTTGCCAATAAAACTAACAAAACCACTACTAAAACTGTGGCGAAGCCAGTTGAAGTAGAAGAACCTGAAGAAGAAGCCAAAAAGCCTATTTCCTCTACTAAAATTGAGTTAACACCAGAAGCAAAAATTGTAGCGGATAATTTTAGAGCCAATAAAGGAAGATTGCCTTATCCTGTTGAACGTGGATCTATCACCTTAGGTTTTGGAAATCAACCCCACCCAGTCTATAAATCGTTAATGGTTCATAACAGTGGAGTAGAAATCACCACTGATCAAGGCGCGAATGCACGTGCGGTTTTTGATGGTGTGGTAATCAATGTTTTTAATTCAACACCAGTGAACAAAGCAGTCATGATTCAACACGGGGATTATTTCACCGTATACCAAAACCTAAGCTCTGTTAGTGTAGGGAAAGGGGATAAAGTAAGCCGTAAACAATCCATTGGGCGCATTCGTTCCAATGGAGAAACAGGTAAAACAGTACTTAAATTTTTGATATATCAAAATACTTCATATATCAATCCAGCGGGTTGGTTGTCTAACTAAGAATAATAAAAAAGCACTACGAGAGTAGTGCTTTTGTTTTTTAATCTTCAGCGGTATATTCTAAAATATCGCCCGGTTGACAGTCTAAAGCGCTGCATATGGCTTCTAAAGTACTAAATCGAATTGCCTTTGCTTTGCCTGTTTTAAGAATAGAAAGATTGGCTAAAGTCAGTTCTACTTTTTCTGACAATTCGTTTAATGACATTTTGCGTTTTGCCATCATTACATCTAGGTTTACTACAATTGCCATACTTTAAATTGTTAGGTCGTTTTCAGCTTGTAATTCAATACCTCTTTTGAAAATCTGGGCAATAACATACACAATTGCTGCCATCATTAAAAAAGCCGCCGTGTCGTTCCAATAAACATTGGTTTCGCTTATTTCGTAACCTTCTTGAATTAATTTTTCAGCATATTGATTAGCAACAACACTTATAATTGCAATCGAAAACGCTTCGTAACTTATCTTTTCGATGATTTTGGCTATAGCCAGACTAAAGGGAGCTTCAATATTCAATTTGCTAAATAAGCTCACTACCAAATAAAACAAGTAGGCTTTAAGCAAGGCCAAAAGAACAATACCACTCATGATACCCACAAAGTGCGGAAACTCTTTTTCGTACAATACAGACAGATCTAATCCCTTATAGACATTGTGAGTTGCAACAGGTTTTACTAAGGCAAAAATAAAATTAAACAGCAATGCACCTGCTTCGATACATAGCCCAATAAAAATGATCCAGGAAACAATATGCAGTCCTTTTAAAATTGTAGAATTATTTTTTTTCATTTTTTTGACGATTTAAATTACACCGACAAATATACAAATTTATTGATAATCAATAAATATTTATTGTAATAATTTATAATTCTACTCAGTTTTACTTTTTCAACTCTCAAGACTGCTTTTAAGATACTTGAATTACCAAGGATTCAATTATATTTTCAAAATGTCGATCCATTTCATACATTTGGCAACTATGAGAGGAGTTAAAATGCTTTTTTGGTTGTTGTGGCGGGTTTGGTTTTACATCATGATTGCCTTACCTATATTGGTCATGTTGCCGTTGTTGTTATTGTCTATAGTATCAGAGCGCGGTTATCCTTATTTTTTTGCCCTGGCAAGGATCTGGGGAAAGTTCATTTTGTTCAGCATGGGTTTTTATTACAAAGTAGAAACCATTCAAGGCTTACATCCAAACAAAAGTTATATGATTGTAGCCAATCATACTTCGATGACGGATATTATGTTGATGTTAGCCGTTGTGGATCGCCCTTTTGTTTTTGTGGGCAAAAAAGAATTGGCTTCGATTCCTTTATTTGGATTTTTCTATAAAAGAACTTGCATCTTGGTGGACCGAAATAATGCACAGAGCCGAAGAGCAGTGTATGAAAGTGCTCAAAACCGATTGAATCGCGGATTGAGCGTGTGCATTTTTCCTGAAGGAGGTGTTCCTTATGATGAATCAATCGTTTTAGACACCTTTAAAGATGGCGCTTTTCGTTTGGCAATTGAACACCAAATTCCTATAGTTCCTATTTCTTTTGGCGACAACAAAAAACGATTGTCCTATACTTTTTTTAGCGGCAGTCCAGGACTAATGCGAGTAAAAATCCACGAACATGTCGAGACTAAAGGCAAAACCCTAGAGGATAGAAAGGAAATTAAAGCACAAGTTTTTCAAACCATTTACCAACAACTAGTGGATTTTGATAAGTAAGAAGCATAAAAAAACCGCAAGTAGTGCTATTACTTGCGGTTTTAATTTATAGATAGAAGTTTTATTCAGCTGCTAATTCTTTGATTTGCGATTTGATTTTTTCTTCTAGTTCATCAGCTAATTCTGGGTTGTCTTTGATTAAGGCTTTCACCGCATCACGACCTTGTCCTAATTTAGTATCACCATAACTGAACCAAGAACCTGATTTTTTGATGATTTCAAACTCTACTGCTAAATCTAAGATCTCACCTGTTTTAGAAACTCCTTCGCCATACATAATGTCGAATTCAGCCGTTCTAAAAGGCGGAGCCACTTTATTTTTCACCACTTTTACTTTGGTTCTGTTTCCAATTACGCTCTCACCATCTTTAATCTGAGATGAACGACGAATATCCAAACGAACCGAAGCATAAAATTTCAAGGCGTTTCCACCCGTTGTAGTTTCTGGGTTACCAAACATCACTCCAATTTTCTCTCTCAACTGGTTGATGAAGAAAACCGTACAATGTGTTTTGCTAATTGTTCCTGTTAATTTACGCAAGGCTTGTGACATCAAACGCGCATGAAGACCCATTTTAGAATCTCCCATTTCGCCTTCAATTTCGCTTTTTGGTGTCAAGGCTGCTACCGAGTCAATAACCACAATGTCAATCGCTCCTGAACGAATTAAGTTCTCCGCAATTTCTAAAGCTTGTTCTCCATTATCTGGTTGCGAAATGATTAAGTTTTCGATGTCTACTCCTAATTTCTCAGCATAGTTTCTATCAAAAGCATGTTCTGCATCGATAAAGGCTGCAATTCCGCCTGCTTTTTGCGCTTCGGCAATGGCATGTAAGGTTAAAGTGGTTTTACCAGACGATTCTGGTCCGTAGATTTCGATAATTCTTCCTTTTGGATAACCACCTACCCCTAATGCTAAATCGACACCAAGAGATCCAGATGAAATCACTTCTACTTCTTCTACGGCTTTATCGCCCATTTTCATTACGGTTCCTTTTCCGTAAGTTTTGTCTAGTTTATCCAGCGTAAGTTGTAACGCTTTTAACTTGGCTTCTTTCTCTGAACTCATCTTTTATGTATCTATTAGGTTGTCAATTTCAAGAAATAAAAGGGTTTTATTTCTCCTGAATGGTTTCGTAAAAATAGGTTTTTTTTTGAAGTGACAAGAGAATTTTTTTGGCAAATTTTTTGAATTCAAAAGGGCAATAAAAATAGTATTTTTTTGGTATTTTGTCTTGTTTTTGAATTTATTGGACAATCTTTTATAGAAAATAGATTACAAATAAATTATTTAATAGTAAATTTGCGCGAAATAATTAACGATTGTTTACCCACACAGTTACGTTAGTATATTAAATCCCATTTCTTATTGAATTTACAGTTGTACCCCTAAACTGTATAATATTTAATTTTATTTAATAAGAATTTATGAAAAGTAAAAAACGAATTGGATCTATCCATGTATTTATGAAAAAAATAATTTTGGCATTTGCCTTGTTATTCTTTACTAGTGTTTTTTCACAAATTGAGGTTAGTGTACCATTTAATGATGGTTTTATCGGATTGATAGGAAACAACACCAACTCAGCAACAAACATTAAGCGTTTTTCTACGCTTGGAATTGCAAAGGTTCAGTTTGTTCAGACAACCAATTCGGGTCGTTTTGAACTAAGCCAAGGTAATGATATCAAAGGTAAACTCCTTCTTCAGTTGACTAATGGAAGAAAAGTGGATATTTCTGGGGCTTTAAACTGGCGGGTTAATTCCGGGAGCGCCAATCAAGTATTTGGCTTTATTGCAGACAATAATATTTCCTTAAATCTTTCTGCATATGGTGGAGTAAATTATTCTATTCAAGGAGGAAATGCTATTGGAAAATCCAATTTTGGTTTTAAACTTACTAATGCTTCTTACACAATTCCTGCAGATGGTCAAACCGTTTCTGGTAATGCTGCAACTGGGAATACTGCTTTGAATGATTTGAATGATTATTTAGATGCTTTACCTAGAGTTATTTCTCCTAACCCTGCAAATTTTGTTTTAAGTACAGCTAACCAAGATCCAGGAGATTTTGTTTTAGCAAATTTTGGCAGTAGTGACATCTTGTTAGCTTCAGTTGGATTGGTTAATCCGCCAACTGGAGCTAGTTTTAGTTTTGGAGTTTTTAATGGTTTAACCAGATCTACAGGGTACACTTCATGGTCAGGACTTACTCGAATTAGTTTCACTGGGACCCAGGCTAATATCAATGCCGCATTAGCTTCACTTTCTGTTGCTACTGGTACAGGAGCAGGAGATATCAAATTATCAGTATCTGCAACTGTAAATGAAGCTGGCAATTTTTATAATCCAGTAAACGGCCATTTTTATAAGCCTGTAAGTTGGCCTAGTACTGGACGTAGCGGTGGCGCAAGCGTTTTTAATCAGATTTTAGCCGATGCAGCTGCATTAACCTATAAGGGAAGTACTGGATATTTAGTTACAATCACTTCAGCTGCTGAAGATAGTTTTGTTTCAACGAATACCACAGCACAAAATGTTTTAATTGGTCTATCAGACAAAGATCAAGAAGGAGTATATAAATGGTCGTCAGGTCCTGAATCTGGAACAATAATCAGAAATGGTGATACAAATGTTCCTGGAAAATATAATAATTGGGCAGGTGGCGAACCTAATAACTGGGGGTCAGGTGAAAACTTTGTAGTAACAAATTGGAACGGAGGAACTACATGGAATGATTTTGGACCTCCTGCAACCTCGTTCCCTGGTAGTATAAGTTCTTATATTGTAGAATTTGGTCTTTGGAATGATCCTGATGACAATGCCTTTTTAGATTTTTATTCTGCTAGTACAACTTATGTGGCTAACTGTCCATCTAATCAAGCACCTGTTGCCCCTACAGCGGTAAGTGCCGGCACTAATAGTGGTGCAGGAACTGTACCATTGGTAGTTTCTGTGGCATCCGGCACGACAGTTGATTGGTATGCTTCTGCTACAGGAGGAACCGTGTTGAGCGGAGGCCAAGGTGTGACATCATTTACTACTCCGGTAATTTCTACTACTACTACTTTTTATGCACAATCTAGAAATACAAGCTCTGGATGTTTAAATACCACAAGAACTGCTGTAACTGCAACTATTGTGCCTTGCCCTAATACGGCTCCTAATGTACGGTTCAAGCTATCTCCGCCTGACGTAACTACTTCTGCAATTCAAGGTCAAACCGGCTCACGCACGGAAAACTTTAATGCATTCAGTCTTGGAAATCTTGCTGCTACGGGAACGTTTGAAGTGGGAACATTTACCAGATCAAACACTGGAACGGTTGAGGTTAAGGCAGATGATGTTTGGGGAGGAAGTGGTTCGAAATACTTGCAAGCTGCAAACTCAGGTGAAGTAAGTATTAGCCTTACCGACGCTTCTCGATATGTTGGTTTTTGGTGGGCAGCAGGAAACGCCAATAATAATGTTACCATTTATGGTTCTTGCGGAGGCAATGAAATTCAGCTTGGAACTTTTACGGCACAAACCGTTCTTGACTTATTAACAGGCACAAGTGTAACAGCTGTGAATGGAACAGCATACAATACTAATCTTTATAAGAGAACACTTGCAGCGGGTGAGGCCTTTGCATATATTAATCTTGAATTGGATGACCCAACAATTTATTTTACTCGAATTGTATTTGGTGGTTCGGGATTTGAGTTTGATAACATTACTACCGCAGTAGGTTATGGAGCCGCTTCTTCTACGACTCCAGGAGCGCCAACCATCACCTCTATTACTAGAGGAACAGGAACGGCCACTATTAATTTTACGGCACCTACTTCTAATGGAGGTCAGGCAATTACCAATTACCAATACAGTATTGATGATGGAACAAATTGGCTGACACTATCTCCGGCAGACACTACTACTCCGCTTGTGATCTCAGGCTTAAATGATGCTACCGCATATCCAATTCGCATTCGTGCTGTAAATAGCATTGGTGGTGGAACACAGTCCAATTCGGTGAACGCCACGACTTGTACACCACCCCAAGTAGCTGCAGTTACTAGCCAAACGGTATGTAACGGCGCGCCTACTTCTGTGATTAACTTCAGTCCAGTAAATACTGCTGGTTATCAGTGGATGACACTAAATAGTATCGCCAGTGGAACTGCCAGTGGAACAGGTCAGAATGGCATTACTGTAAGTATCACGCAAACAGGAGGAGGGCTTGCGGCTAACGCAGGTGGAATGTATGATGGAACAAGATTTCCTCAAATTTATAGTGTTCCTACCTCTGGAAATCAGATTCGAAATACTAGGGCAGGTGTGTTTACTGCTACATTCAGTACACCAGTAACCAACCCATTGGTTGCCTTTGCTAGTGTAGGAAATCCAAGTACGCCTGTTCCAGTGCTTGTGTCGACTCCTTTTACTCCAATTTGGACTGACAATACTACTGCTGGTTGGTCAACTACTTATGACTTACCAAACAATAAGTTTACTGGAACCGAGGGGTTCAATATTATTCGAATTGACGGCACAGTAACTACTGTTAGTTTTAATTATACTGCAACTGAAAATTATAGTACCATGGCTTTTGGTTTCGAAGACCAAAACACCACCTATAATTGGACAAATGATACGCCTTCTATAGGGTTGGCTGCGAGCGGAACTGGAAATATTCTTCCATTCAATGGAATCAATACAGGAACAACACCCGTAGTAGCGACGATCACTGTAACTCCGGTAACTGGAGGTTGTGCAGGAACGCCACGAACATTTACCATTACGGTGAATCCTTCGACTACAATTTCTTATTCAAGTTCTAGCTTTGAAATAGCAGCAGGTCAAGCGATCACGCCAATTACACCTACTACAAACGGGACGTCTTTTGCTATAAGCCCAGCTTTGCCAACAGGCCTTTCATTTAATACAAGTACAGGTGTAATTAGTGGAACTCCAGCACAGGCAGTAATTCCAGGAACGTATACGATTACGGCTACACTAGCTTCGACTGGCTGTACTGGAACCACAACGCTTTTGCTTTCTGACCCGAGCTGTAGCCCATTTGCTGCAGCAGATTTCCAAACCAACGGAAACGCTACCCTTTCAGGAAATATTTATACGTTAACTCCAAATCAAGGTGGTCGAAATGGTTCTGCTTGGAATAAAAACCGTTTGTTCTTGGATCAAGATTTTGATATCAACGCCCGTGTATATTTAGGTAATAGTGATGCAGGTGCGGATGGTATTGCCTTTGTGCTCCAAAATCAGTCCTTAAATGCTGGGTCTTCAGGAGGAGGATTAGGCTATGCCGGAATTACCCCTTCTTTTGCTGTAGAGTTTGACACTTACAACAACGGTTCAATTGAACCAATTCAGGATCATATTGCCATAATTGCAAATGGAAATACAGCGGGTGCTCATAATACCTACTCTACCCCATTTGAAGTACAAATGGAAGACGGACAATGGCATACGGCTCGATTTGTATGGGATGCAACTGCCAAAAACTTCCAAGTGTGGTACGATGGTACCAGAAGGCACAATATTACTATTGACTTGAAAGCCGACATATTCAATGGTCGTCCTTATGTGTATTGGGGATTCACTGGTGCAACAGGTGGCGCTACCAATCTTCAACAAGTTGAATTTACCACTTACTGCTATGTACAGCAGGTGGGTGTTACTGCACTTGCGGGCACAAACAACGCGAATGCTGCTTTGGCATTTTGCGAAGGGGCAACCGTTAATCTTCAGGCAAGTGCTTCTACAAGTTACCAATGGTTTAAAGATGGCGTAGCCATCTCTGGTGAAACGGGAAGAGAATTAGTAGTGGCTACTGCCGGTGCATATACCGTAGAAGCGATTACCAATCAAAACACCACTTTATCCGAAGTCGTAACCGTTAGTGTGATTCCATTGCCAGCAATCGCTTATTCGGCAAGCTATAGTTTTGAGCGAACAAAAGCGATTACTAGTGCATCACCAACCTCTACTGGAGGTACTGTGGCCACTTATGCGATTAGCCCAGCATTACCTTCAGGATTGACCTTTAATACCACTACGGGTGTAATTAGTGGTACGCCAACAGCAGTAAGTGCTTCACAAACATATACGGTAACGGGCACAACGGCCACGGCATCGTGTGTGGGTACGACTACATTTACTTTAGAAGTATTCAATGCGGTAGCTCCGAGCTCTTTGAGCTATTCACCAGACACACAAACGGTGCGTCAGAGTACTGCAATAGAGGTGATGACTCCTACTATTTCTGGTGGAGCGCCTACTTACAGCATTTCTCCAGCACTACCTGCTGGTCTGACCATTAATGCTACTACTGGGGTAATCTCTGGAACGTTGACAGCTACACAGACAGGTTCTGTTACCTACACGGTGACAGCTACAAATACAGGAGGAAGTACGACCGCTACCGTGACGCTAGTATATAACACTGCACCAACAAATATCTCGTTAAGCGCTAGTTCAATAAATGAGAACAATGCAGCTAACGCAGTAGTTGGGACTTTAAGCACTACAGATGCTGATACTGGAGATACTCATACATATACTTTAGTTAGTGGAGAAGGAAGTACAGACAATGAAAGTTTTACCATTGCAGAAAACCAATTGAAAGCTACACCGGTTTTTGACTTTGAAACAAAAACAAGTTATAGCGTTCGAATTAAGACAACAGATGCAGGTGGATTGACTTATGAAAAAGTGCTTGCCATTACAGTAAATAATGTAGATGAGTCACCAATATTAAGCGTTTCACAATCTAGTTTCTATGGAGTAATTAATGTTGCTCTTCCAACTATCGTTGTAAGTAATTCTGGTGGAACAGCAAATTCATTTGCAATTAGCCCAACACTACCAGCTGGGTTGAGTTTCAATACAGCAACAGGCGCTATTACAGGAACCCCTACAGTATTGTTAACAAGTAGAGACTTCACTATTTCAGGTACTAACTCTGATGGTACGGGTAGTGTAACCTTTGCTCTATTTATAGATTTAGACACAGACGGTGACGGTATTGGAAATCAAAATGATGCCGACATGGATGGTGATGGAGTAAGTAATACTCAAGAAGCTATTGACGGTACAGATTCATTGAATTCTGATACTGACGGAGATGGAGTGATTGATGGTACTGAAAAAACAGACGGAACCGATCCGAAAAACGGATGTAAATTTGTATTGGCAAACCGAACTGTAACACCAAGTTCAGCATGGAATGCAGCGGATTGTGATGGTGATGGACTTTCAAATGGAACCGAAGGGATTGTAGATACTGATCGAGATGGCACTCCAGATTATTTGGATTTAGATTCTGATGGCGATGGTATATTGGATCGTAACGATGCATTCCCAAAAAATCCATTAGAATGGACTGATACGGATCGTGATGGAATTGGTAATAATGCTGATACTGATGATGACAATGATGGTATTTTAGATGCTTGTGATGTAGATACTAATGGCGATGGTATTCCAGATAACGGAAGTGATATGGATGCAGATGGTATTAATGATGGATGTGATACGGATAAAGATGGTGATGGAGTGAATAACATTTCGGATAACTGTCCAAATTCACCTAACACAGATCAAGCCGATAGAGATAGAGATGGTAAAGGAGATATTTGCGACACTGTTGAAATCAATGTATCGCAAGCGATCTCTCCAAACGGAGACGGGGTTAATGATACTTGGGTTATTTATAACCTAAGTAATTATCCAGGGACAATAGTTCGTGTATTTAACCGCTGGGGTAAAGAAGTATTCTACTCTAATGATTATCAAAACAATTGGACCGGTCATTACAAAGACAATAGTGAAAAACTTCCACCTTCGGGGTCTTATTTCTATCAAATTGATTTAAAAGGAGATGGTAGTATAGATGCGCAAGGATGGTTATACATCACACAATAATCCACAATCATTTAACAACATATTATAATGAAAAAGATTCACAATATATTAGCCATAGCACTACTTTTAACAAGTAGTGCAGTTATGGCACAACAAGAGAGTGTAATTTCGTTTTATCGTCAGCATATGAACTTAGTCAATCCAGCTTACACAGGAGTTGACGGTATGACATTAGCTACAAGTTCATTAAGAAAACAATGGACAGGAGTGGCAGAAGCACCAGAGACTCAAACAGTATCTTTTGGGACATCAGTAGGTAAAAATTTGGGTTTAGGGATGACCGTTATTCACGACCAAACTTTCGTTGAAAAACAGACCTATGTGACTGTTGACTTCTCGTACAAAGTAAAAATGAGTGAAACTGCCGATGTTTATTTTGGAATCAAAGCAGGCGGGAACACCTATGATGTGAACACTACAGGCTTAGAAACTTACAACTTACAATCAGATCCAGCCTTAGGTTCGATCAATACGTTCAATCCAAATCTAGGAGTTGGAGCCTTGTATAAGGAAGGAGCGATGTATATCTCATTATCGATCCCACGATTATTAAACACAAAAAGAGTCACTAATGATGAAGGCTATGCTACTTTAGTAACGGATAGACCCCATATTTATTTAAGTGGAGGTTATGACATTCCTTTACAAGGTGAGTTTTCTTCATTGGTATTAAGACCATCGGCGATGTTGCGTTATGTAGCAGGTGCACCGGTATCGTTAGATTTAACTGCGATGTTACAAATAGAAAATAATTTTGAAATAGGCGGTATGTATAGAACCGACAAAGCCTATGCTGCTATGAGTACGATTCGATTGAGCAAACGCTTTTTGTTTGGCTATGCTTATGAAATGAGCACGCAACCCACATTAGCTGCTGCTAGAAACACTAACGAAATACTACTGCAATTTCAATTTTAACAGCAAAAATCACATTAACAAAAAATCCCCTTTTCAATCTAAAAGGGGATTTTTTTATTGTAGACAACAAACAAATATAATTTTTTTTCATCCATATTAAACAAAAAAATTTGTCCAATTAATCTGATAATTTGACAAATATGCTCTTTGATAATCAATCTGATATAATTTAATGCATTATCTTTGCACGCAATTTCCACATGGTATACATGCAGGATTAAATGTTTATTCTCACAATAATAAATTATGAACAAAAAATTACTTTTTTCAAACCGATCGAAACAATTAGTTTTAATTATTGGATTATTTATTTTCGGATTCGCCAATGCACAATCTAACTCGCCTAATCTTTCTACCCTTGGCGCAATATCAATTGTTGCCAGCGGTGGTGAAGCTGAAGGTACAACTTGGACTTACGCCAATAACGTAATAATGCCAAATTCTGCTACAGCAGTGACAATTAATTCATCGGATGTTTTAGCTAAGTTGGCATTAGGAAATCTAACAATTGCGGCTTCAGGAATTAATGTGAATGCTAATGTGAATTTTGCAACCAATACCAATGGAATTACTTTTAAAGCTTCAGGGAATATAGTGGTTGATGCAGCAAAAACAATTACAACTAATGGGGGAGATATTACTCTTTGGTCAGATAGCGATAATAATGGAGCCGGAGGAATCAAGATAGACGATAACGCTACTCTTGATTCAAGAACACAAGCCGATAGAACTGCAAATACAAATACTACGGGTGGTGGTAAAATTACATTGGCAGGAGGATTGGATGATGCTGGCGTAGCTTCCGGGGTCGGAAATTTAACTTCTGGCCTAACGGCAACTGATGGGTATCCGGATGGGTATGCAGTAAATTCGGGTAGTACGATTACTCAAACGGGAATTGTATTAGGAACAAGTACTGCCGCAACCGGTCATAACTCAAACATCAATATTCTATCGGGTAGTGGAGATATTCGCCTACACGGTTTAGTAACTAATAATAGTAGTAATACAACAAATGGTCCAACAGGATTGTTATTTTATCATGGATATAATATTAACGCAGGAACAACAGGTAATGTGACTTTATTAGGAAATGCCAACCTTACCGCTGGTGCCTGGGCGTTGGGGCTAGATTTTGCTGCTTGGCGCTCGTCTTCTTATACTGCTAATGGTACAGTACTTACTGGTAATGGAAATATAAATGTGATAGGAAGATCTGCAGGAGGTACCAGTGGAAACCTTTCAATAGCAATTGATGGAGACGGTAATAACCGAAACATTTTTGCAGCAACGGGAACTGGTAGTGTAACTTTGAATGGTTTAGCAACCGGATCTACTCCACTTGATGTGCGACTTACCAATGTAGATTTATTGGCAGCATCAGGAAATATTTCTGTTATAGCGGAAGGGACTTCAGGAACTAAAATTGGAGACTATAATATTGGAAATGGGTTATACTTAGGACAAAAAGCAGGAAGTTTAGTTACAACTTCAACAAGTAATATTCTAATTAAATCAAATAATTTAAGTTCGGTTAACAAACCAATTACTTATACTACAACAGGTACAGTTAGCTTAGAACCATTTGGCACAACTTATGGTTCTGCACAAACGATATCTAATTCAACTTTTGCTAATACGGTTTCAGCATTAACTATTGGAAAGGCAACCAACACTGCAGGAATAACACTTAGTTCGGCAGCAACAATTGCAGGTCCAGTTAATATTTATGCAGGAGCCATCACAATTGATGGGAATCTTAATACATCAACTGGAAATGCAAATGGTGACATTTTACTGAAAGGAACCGGAAATATTATTCAAAATGCATCCAAAACGATTACTACCAATGGAGGGGATGTCATTTTTTGGTCAGATGCTGATGGAAATAATGACGGAATGATCAGACTTTCTTCAAACGTAACAACAAACGGTGGCCATCTTTGGATGGGTGGAGGCAATGGTTCTGCCGCTTGGAATGGACTCTCTGTTGGAAATGGCTTTGCTACTGGTAATGCTACAAATTCAAATGGATTGTTTATGAATGAGTCTACCCTTACAACAGCGGGGGGTAATATTGCAATTTATGCAAAGAGTAGAGCAGGGAACGCTGTTTCGGATGTTACGACAAACGCTAATGGTGTACGGTTTTGGGGCGGCAATACCATCAATTCTGGAACTGGAACAATATATATCAAAGGATATGGACAGGGTACGAGCGGCTCTTCAAATGGAATAGAATTTAGTGGCGGTACCGCAGATTTAATTACCTCGGCAAATACTACCTCAGATGCCATCATTCTTGATGGAGAAACGGTAGCGAATCCAGCTTCTGTAGCAGATGGTTGGGGAATCTATGGTTGGTCAGCAACCATTCAAGCAACTGCTGATGGAGGAGGTGTTACGCTTATTGGTAAAGGATCTGAACATAATGGTGTAACTATTCCAGCAACTGCCGCTGTACTGGCAAAGTCAGGCCCCATTAAGTTAATTGGTTCTGGTTTTGGCACAGGGTATCATTCGGTTGAAATCGCTGGAGTTGTAGGTGCAAAAACAGGAACTGGGGTTACGGTAAGTAGTAGTAATGTTGAAATAACAGGAAATACGTTTAAGGGATCTTCCGGCAGTATTGTAAGCAGTGGTCAATTGCTTTTTGAATCATTTGGTAATAGCTTTTCTGCTGCTTTTTCTTTATCAAATCTAACCTTAAGTAATGCCTTAACTGGCCTAACAATTGGTAAGTCAACAAATACCTCCAATATTACAATTGGATCAACAACAACAATTGCCGGACCAATAAATGTCTTTGGAAGCGCACTTGCAATCAATGCACCTTTAACGGCTACAAACAATACTGTTAATTTATTTGCATCTGGCGCAGTTACTCAAACTGGCGCTATTACCTCAAATGGCTTAGGATTAAATGGTACAGGTACTTTTACCCTTACTAATAGCGCTAATAATTTTGTTACAGTAGCGGGAGGAAATACAACTACCAAATTAAGTAGTCTAAGTCTTACAGATGCTAGTAGCGGATTAACCATTGGAACAGTGGGTTCAGAATCTGGAATTACTGCTTCTGGATTAATTTCAGTTGAAACTTTGTCAGGAAATCTTACATTGTCTCAAAATATTTCAACAACAAATACCACGTCAAATGCTATAATCCTAAATGCGGGTAAATCTTCAGCTATTGGAACTACTACTGGAGGCGATATTTTGGTGACAGGAACACCTACAATTACAGTGGGTACCGGAGGAACAGCAAAATTATTTAGTGGTTCTTCAACAGCAAGTACTGGATTATCTACTTTAGTTGGTGGGACTGCAAATACCCGTTTGGATGCAGATGAAACCACAACAACATTTAATCCTGTTTTATCTGCGGGTACATACGCTCTTTATAGACAATCAAGTGCTGTAGCTCCAGTGATTTCCTCTTTCTCTCCAACTACTGCAGGTAATGGAGAAACAGTTGTTATTACAGGAACTGGATTTACTGGTGTAAGTATAGTAAAATTTGGAAATGTGAATGCAACTTCATTCACGGTTGACTCTGACACACAAATTACGGCTGTAGTTGGAGCGGCGGCATCTGGAAGTGTTTTAGTACAAAATATTGCAGGCAATGATACCGAAGTTGGGTTCTTATTTAAAGTGCTAGAACTTAAGTTTGAAGGAAATACGTTAGACCAAACGGCAGCAAATCGTGATGGAACAGTGGTAGGTGCAGCGACCTACAGCCCGGGTGCAAGCGGTCAAGCTATTTGTTTTACGAACAATAATGTTGTGAATGGGACTACGGTTCAAAACTACTTAACCCTACCTGATGGCCTTATCAGCGCACGAGGCTCTAACTTTACCATTTCACTTCGATTTAAAACAAGTTCATATGGTGCAATTCTAGGCTATCAAAATGCTGCAGTGGGTGCAAATAGTTCACAATGGGTGCCAATTTTATATGTTCAAAGCGATGGAAAACTTAACGCCAATTTATGGCAAGGAAGTGTTTTAAACGTAACGTCTACTACAAGAGTTGATGATGGTAACTGGCATAAAGTAGAATTTTCGGCTGCACCTGGTTCTATAACGGTATATATCGATGGTGTTCTTGCTGGAACTAGCAGTGGAACCATAGACCATTTATCAATGACCTCTAACCAATTAGGTGCTGTAAAAACCACTGGTGTTTGGACAGGTGATCCAATTGACGGATGGTTTGGCTTTAATGGATGTATTGACGAATTTATTATTATTGACAAGTCACTTACAGCTAGTCAAATCCAACAAGTTACAGCTTTACCACAGCCAACAATTATAAATTACACACCTAATTCAGCTTCGGTGGGACAAACAGTAACTGTAAATGGGACTAATTTATCTGGTGCTACTACGATTAAAATTGGGGGCGTTTTGGTTACTAATTTCACAGTAAATTCAGCTAATCAAATTACTTTTGTGGTGCCAAATGGTGCCATTCCAGCAAATGCAACTATCGAGATAACAACTGCTGCAGCAATTGTGAATGCTCCTGGATTTACATTTACCAACTCAATACCAACGATTTCAACTATTTCGGATCAGGTATTATGTTCCACAGGAACAGCTGCACCAGTAAATTTTAATATTGCTGACATAGAAACACCGGTTGCTAATTTATCGCTAACCGTTACATCATCTAACGCAGCGTTGTTGCCAGTTTCAAACATTAGTTTTACAGGCACTACAGGTTCTAGAACAATGAATTACACAACTGTTGCAGGTGTTTTAGGCACATCAACTGTTACCATTACGGTTACAGACGCTTCAGGCAGTGTTGCTACATCAACATTTAACGTTGAAGTGGCACAAGACCGTATTGTAACAAGCTCAACTATTCCGACCCTACAGGCTAGAACAGCTTCAGTAATCGACAATCAAATTACAGTAACTAATCCAACTGCTATTGATGGTGCTTTGGTCATTATTAGTTCGGGATTTGTAAGTGGAGACACATTATCTTATACAGGAACTTTACCAACAGGAGTAACTAAAAGCTACAATAACACTTCTGGAGTATTAACATTTTCAGGAAGTTTATCAGCTGCTGAATTGCAAGCAATTTATAGAGAAGTTAAATTTAATTCTACTTCTAACAGTGCTCAAAACAGAACTATAACCTTTACTTTAGGATCAGCTTTACCATTTAGTACAAATAATCACTTCTATCAGTTTATCACAGTACCTGGAATTAGTTGGTCAGCCGCCAAAACAGCTGCAGAACAGTTAACTTTCTTCGGGAAACAAGGGTATTTAGCTACAGTAACCTCTGCTGCTGAGAATCAGTTTATCGTCTCAAAAATTCAAGGACAAGGTTGGATGGGAGCTGCTGACAGTCAAACAGAAGACAATTGGAAATGGATGACAGGACCAGAGGCTGGAACTCAGTTTTGGCAAGGTAGAAGTAACGGAAGTGTAGTAGGCGGATTGTATAATAATTGGTCAACAGGTGAACCAAATGATTATGGTTCAGGAGAAGATTATGCTCACTTTTTATTGGATGGTAAATGGAATGATTTTCCGTTATCATCGAATGGTATTCAAGGCTATATTGTTGAGTTTGGTGGATTAAGTAATGATCCTTGTGTAGTTATATCAGCAACTAAAACAGTAACAGTAGTTCCTGGAACCACAATTGCACCAGTATTAAATTCCCCTGCAGCAAATACAACTGTAGCCACAACGTTTCAAATCAATTATACGTTAACAGAGGCTCCATTGGCCGGATCGGTACGATTAACCTTTACTCCAACAGCTGGAGGCACTCCAATAGTTTGGACGATGAACAATGATACCTCTGCAAATTTTGCATATGAAATAGGAAGTAATCCAGTTATTACTTCATCTTCAAATGTGACTTCGGGAGGAACGTTACCAATTGCAACTTATAATATTACATTGAGTTACCAAAATGCATTTGCTAATTCAGCTGCAAGTGTCACCAATAGCAATATTCAGACATTAGCTCTGCCAAACATTACTTTATCGCAGTCAAATTATACGGGAGTTATAAACAGTGATTTAACAGCAATTACCCCTCAAAACACAGGCGGAACAGCCACCTTTACTATTTCACCAGCTTTGCCAAATGGACTAAGTATAAATGCTGTTACTGGTGAAATATCTGGTCGTCCTACAGGAACTCTTGCCGCTACTTCATTTACAATTACTGCAACTAATGCAGCGGGGACTGATACTGTTAGTTTTAGTTTAATTATTGACCAGGATTCAGACGGAGATGGAATATTAAACGCAACAGATTCAGATGATGATAATGATGGATTATTGGATTACCAAGAACAAGATTGTTCGGCTAGTACTTCAGTGAGTCAATCACTTACTCCAACTACATTCTATTTTGTACAATGGAATTCCTTTACAAATGGTGTGTTAAGGGGAGTGATCAATGTTCCTGGAAACCCTGTGAATGTGACAGTAACCAATACAAGTAATTCTATTTTACAACAAAACGACGCCCCATATGGCGGAGTTTCAAAATGGTCACCTCAGCCGAGTGGCAATGCAAACCTAAGTACTTTTAGAAGTAATACTTTAGGTGAGCACAAGTTTGTTTTTGACCAACCAGTTAATAATCCACGATTCTTCATTAACTCTTTAAATAAGACGTTAGATTTGTCTTTACCAGGAAAAGTATTGAATTCGAATGGATTTTTCACAGGTGCTCCAGTAGGTACTACTACTCAGGTTTTGGTTGGAAATGAAGGTACAGGAACCATTTCATTTACAGGAAACGTAACTGAGATATCGTTTACAGGTCGTGAGTCTGAGTTCTATTGTAATTTCTCACTTGGAATAGCTGGAACAGTAGATGCTAATGCTTGTGCAGACATTGACTCAGATGGAGACGGAACGCCAAATAGATTGGATTTAGAAAGCGACGGCGATGGCGTATTAGATGCTACAGAAAAAGCAGATAGCACCGACGAAAAAGACTCATGTAAATTTGTTTTAGCACATCAAACTGTAACAACAAGTACCGCTTGGAATACAGCCGATTGTGATAATGACGGAGTTACTAATGCAGATGAATTAACTGACGTTACTGATCCATTAAATGCAGATACTGATGGTGACGGAGTAATAGATGGTACAGAAAAGACAGATGAAACCGATGCAAAAGACGGATGTAAATTTGTTATAGCACATCAAACAGTACCAACAAGTACTTCTTGGAATGCAATTGATTGCGATGGAGACGGAACTACAAACAGACAAGAAATACTTAATAATACAGACCCATTAGTTGGAGACACAGATGGTGACGGTGTTTTAGACCCACAAGAAACTATAGACGGAACAAGTCGAACTGATTCTTGTGATTTTATTTTGGCTAGCCAAACTATTGCCCCAAGTGCAGCATGGAATGCAGCCGATTGTGATGCTGACGGCGTTACTAATACGGATGAATTAACTGACGGTACAGATCCATTAAAATCAGATACTGACGGTGATGGAGTGATTGATGGTACTGAAAAAACAGACGGAACTGATTCAAAAGAAGTATGCAAATTTGTTTTAGCACATCAAACTGTAACAACAAGTGCAGCATGGAATGCAGCGGATTGTGATGCAGATGGTGTAACAAACGCTCAAGAATTAACTGACGGTACAGATCCATTAAAATCAGATACTGACGGTGATGGAGTAATTGATGGTACAGAAAAAACAGACGGAACTGATTCAAAAGATGGATGTAAATTTGTTTTAGCACATCAAACTGTAACAACAAGTGCAGCATGGAATGCAGCGGATTGTGATGGTGATGGAATTTCAAATGCAACCGAAGGGATTGTAGATACAGATAATGACGGCACTCCTGATTTTAAAGATTTAAATTCAGACAATGATGGAATTACAGATGCTATCGAAAAAGGATCAGGCGCTACACCAGTGGATACTGATAATGATGGAACCCCAGATTACAGGGATCTAGATTCAGACAATGATGGAATTACCGATTCTACCGAAAAAGGATCAGGCACTACACCAGTGGATACTGATAATGACGGAACCCCAGATTACAGGGATCTAGATTCAGACAATGATGGACTTACCGATGCTGTTGAAAAAGGTAGTGGAACAACTCCAATAGATAGTGATCGAGATGGCACACCAGATTACAGAGATCTAGATTCAGATAATGATGGACTTACCGATGCTGTTGAAAATGGCAGCGGGACAACTCCAATAGATACTGATCGAGATGGCACTCCAGATTATTTGGATTTAGATTCTGATGGCGATGGTATATTGGATCGTAACGATGCATTCCCAAAAAATCCATTAGAATGGACTGATACGGATCGTGATGGAATTGGTAATAATGCTGATACTGATGATGACAATGATGGTATTTTAGATGCTTGTGATGTAGATACTAATGGCGATGGTATTCCAGATAACGGAAGTGATATGGATGCAGATGGTATTAATGATGGATGTGATACGGATAAAGATGGTGATGGAGTGAATAACATTTCGGATAACTGTCCAAATTCACCTAACACAGATCAAGCCGATAGAGATAGAGATGGTAAAGGAGATATTTGCGACACTGTTGAAATCAATGTATCGCAAGCGATCTCTCCAAACGGAGACGGGGTTAATGATACTTGGGTTATTTATAACCTAAGTAATTATCCAGGGACAATAGTTCGTGTATTTAACCGCTGGGGTAAAGAAGTATTCTACTCTAATGATTATCAAAACAATTGGACCGGTCATTACAAAGACAATAGTGAAAAACTTCCACCTTCGGGGTCTTATTTCTATCAAATTGATTTAAAAGGAGATGGTAGTATAGATGCGCAAGGATGGTTATACATCACACAATAATCCACAATCATTTAACAACATATTATAATGAAAAAGATTCACAATATATTAGCCATAGCACTACTTTTAACAAGTAGTGCAGTTATGGCACAACAAGAGAGTGTAATTTCGTTTTATCGTCAGCATATGAACTTAGTCAATCCAGCTTACACAGGAGTTGACGGTATGACATTAGCTACAAGTTCATTAAGAAAACAATGGACAGGAGTGGCAGAAGCACCAGAGACTCAAACAGTATCTTTTGGGACATCAGTAGGTAAAAATTTGGGTTTAGGGATGACCGTTATTCACGACCAAACTTTCGTTGAAAAACAGACCTATGTGACTGTTGACTTCTCGTACAAAGTAAAAATGAGTGAAACTGCCGATGTTTATTTTGGAATCAAAGCAGGCGGGAACACCTATGATGTGAACACTACAGGCTTAGAAACTTACAACTTACAATCAGATCCAGCCTTAGGTTCGATCAATACGTTCAATCCAAATCTAGGAGTTGGAGCCTTGTATAAGGAAGGAGCGATGTATATCTCATTATCGATCCCACGATTATTAAACACAAAAAGAGTCACTAATGATGAAGGCTATGCTACTTTAGTAACGGATAGACCCCATATTTATTTAAGTGGAGGTTATGACATTCCTTTACAAGGTGAGTTTTCTTCATTGGTATTAAGACCATCGGCGATGTTGCGTTATGTAGCAGGTGCACCGGTATCGTTAGATTTAACTGCGATGTTACAAATAGAAAATAATTTTGAAATAGGCGGTATGTATAGAACCGACAAAGCCTATGCTGCTATGAGTACGATTCGATTGAGCAAACGCTTTTTGTTTGGCTATGCTTATGAAATGAGCACGCAACCCACATTAGCTGCTGCTAGAAACACTAACGAAATACTACTGCAATTTAGGTTTTAGAAATACTTAAATTAATTAATAAAAAAACCTTCATTTTTATAATGAAGGTTTTTTTATTGATTAATATTTAAGGTTTTTTTGCTATAAACTCCGATGGCGTAATTCCTACTCTTTCTTTGAATGCACTATAGAAACTGGCTCTAGTTTTAAAACCAGATTGTTGTGCAATACCTTCAATAGTAAACGAATCGTTTAGATTCCCTGAAAGTAGTTTCACCGCATAGTCGATTCTTAAATCCGATTTAAGCGTAGCAAATTTGGTTAGCATAATGGAGTTGATACAATATGCAACGTGGTTTTGAGGCGCCTTCATGGCTAGCGCAATATCACTAATTGAAAAGTCGGCATTAAGAAACGGTTTTTCTTTTTCTAAATAGACTTTAATGCTTTCAGATAATTCTAAGAATGGATCGTCTTCAATTTGCTCCAAAACTTCAGCTTGTATTTCTAGCGTTGGTTTTTGTTTTTTTACACTTTCTTTTTTTAACACAAGGCGTTTTGGTAAACCATACAAAATATTGGGAAACAATAGTAGCGAAAAGGACATAATACAATAAGCAACCCCAGATAAAATGTATAACGGGTAGGAATTTACAAGTCCAACACTTGGTTTGTGTTGGATGGAATTGAAAGTAATGATTAAAAATTCAACGACGATAAAAAACAAGCTCATAATTAATATCATCAACCAACGAAGGCTAATTATTAATTGTCTTTTAGGAATATTGTTGTCAAAATTGGAAACCGAAAAACGCTTCCAAATGAGATACATGCAGAAGAAAATATACACTAAAAGCAAGACAGGTCGAATAATAAAATTCACAGTTGTGCTATAGAAAAAATTGGTGTTGATGTCTAAAATCGCATCCACGTTTTCAATAATTCTTGAAGCTATTTGGGTTTTTTCAGAAAACGATTGTAAGCTATATGGAACAATCCCAATAAGATGAATTAAAGCAGGAATAAAATGAAAAACATCTGATTTTTTTAATCGGGTAGTGTCGTCTAAAGTGCCTCTAACATAGAAAAACAAAAAGGGGCCCAACAATAACATCAAGGGCGTAAAATGATTGTAAAAAACAGCTAGCCAAAAAGGGGATTTTCCATAAAGCACAAAATAATGTGCAATTCCATACATAGAAGCACTAATTAAAAACAGCGCAAGGTAGATGGCGTTTGCATTAACTTTCCAATTGTTAACCAATAGAATTAGCGACAATAATATGGTAAATATGGAAACGTATAATAGCATTGAAAATGGTATTTATACAAATGTAGGAAAAAAATTTATTATCCTACAAACAACGCTTTTAATTCAGTAGCATCGCTAGGCTTCATTTTGCCAGCCAACACTAAACTTAATTGTTTGCGTCTCAATGCCGCATCAAAACGCAGTTGTTCTAGTTCTGTTTGTGGTATGATTGGCGGCACTTCAACAGGTTTTCCAGTGGCATCAACCGCTACAAATGTGTAAATAGCCTCCATGGTTTTGGTTTTGTTACCAGAGGAACGGTCTTCAATCCACACATCGATAAAAATCTCCATAGAACTACTGAAGGAACGAGAAACTTTAGCTTCAACAGTTACAACACTTCCCAAAGGAATTGCTTTGGTAAAAGCCACATGATTCACTGAAGCAGTAACACAAATGTTTCTAGAATGTCGCTGTGCTGCAATACTTGCCGCGCGGTCCATTCGAGCTAATAATTCGCCGCCAAATAAGTTATTTAAATGATTGGTCTCACTCGGTAAAACTAAGTCAGTTAAAATGGTTAAGGATTCTGAAGGGTGTTTAGGTGTCATCATAAAGGTTTAGTTAAGCCAATATACAGCCATTACTGCAGGAATAAAATAGATCACAATGGTTCTTGCTCCGTCGTAATCTTTTGCTAATCGTTGTCCTACTAAAAGCATCAACAAGGTGACACATGAAAAAACAGCGCCATAATAGCCAAAAGTTCTTCCGCTATTGAGTAGTAATTCGATAGCACCAACGGCACATAAAACAGTAGATAGTAATTCTAAAATCAAAACATGTAAAAGCGCTAACGGCACATGATTTTTTAATTGGGTTTTAGCAAAATGCCCTTTTAACCATTCGACATTATCTTTCCAATAAAAGATTTTATCGTAACCAGATTGTAAAAAGGTAATCGTCAAAAAAACTAAAATCAAGATGGATGCAACATTATTCATAGTCTTTATTTTTTATGGATTAAACGAGTTAATTTGATGGATAAGTCGGTAAGGATAATTTTCGCATTTCCGTTGCGTTCTATATGATACATAGCATCGGATAATTCTTTGAAAATATCATGAATGTTATTTCCGGTAACAAAGGGCGCAAAATTAGCTAATTTGAATTTTTCGACCTTTGGTTCTAAATAGACCAAACTCGGACTTTCATAATTCAATAACAAGGCTTGGCGAAACATTTCGATGCAAAATTCTAGAAATTTCTTTTGTGTTTCTCTTCCTAAACCAGCGATTTGTTCACTCCACTGAATTAAGTCTTGAATAGCCGAAGCATTTCCTTTGGCTTGAAATGCGGCGCGAACCCAGGTTACAAACCATTCGTCAAAAGGGTATTCATCCTCATCGTTTTGTACTAAATGCAAAGCTTTGTTATAATTACCTTGTGCTTGATGCGCAATGATAGCAGCTTGTTGAGGCTCTATTTGTTTATTGGCAACCAAAGCTTCAGCAATTGAACGTTCTGGCAATCCACCAAAATGCAATACTTGGCAACGGGAACGAATCGTTTGAATGATATCTTCTTCTTGCTCTGAAATCAATATGAAAATGGTTTTTTCAGGCGGTTCTTCGAGTAGTTTTAGTAATTTATTTGAGGCAGCGATGTTCATTTTATCGGCCATCCAAACGATCATAATTTTATATCCTCCTTCGTAGGATTTTAAAGCCAAAGACTTTAAAATTTCTTGAGCATCATCCACACGGATTTCTCCTTGTTTGTTATTGACACCTAAAACAGTGTACCAATCAAACAAACTTCCATAGGGATTGTGGCCAACAAAGTTTCTCCAATCTCCAACAAAATCAATGCTTTTTGGTTTGGTTTTTACATCCTCAGTCGATACCGTAGGATACACAAAATGCAAGTCGGGATGCGACAATTTATCAAACTTTATGTTGCAAGATTCGTTTTGCCCTCCGTTCTCGCCGTTGGCATTGCTACACAAAATATATTGTGCGTATGCAATAGCCATAGGTAACGTTCCACTTCCTTCGGGACCTACAAATAATTGGGCATGCGGAATCCTACCTAAATCGGCGCTTTTTGTCAAATGACTTTTGATGTGTTCCTGCCCTAGAATTTCTGAAAATTGCATGAAGCAAAGATAGCAGAAAATGAGAGAGTCAAAAATTTTAGGTTCTAAACTTTATCGTTTCAACCTTGGCTATGTTTATTTTTGTGAAACATTAATAATCAAACAGATATAATTTATTCCGACAATTATTTTTTTAAAAAACAAGAAACACAATTTCAAAAAAAAGCCTACTTTTATTCTCTGAAATGAAGTTACCCGCTCATTTCAAGAATTTATTTCAACATAAAATACAACTCATGAAAGCACAAGTATCCCTTATCTGTTCGCTTTTTTTGTTCCTTTTGCTACTGTTTTGGAACCAAAAAAAGAAATTCCCAAAAGAAGTATTCTATTATTTCAAACTCCCTTTGAAAGGCTATTAATTCCCAATTTCCCGTTCAAATTAGCACTATTTAATAGAATTTCTTTAAGCCCCCATTCTAATGACACTATCAATACCAAAGTATTTTTGTGCTTTTTTGTTTTTGGCTTTGCCAATGACAAAGACACTTCAAGCGCAAACAGGAACTAGTTTACCTTCATTCACCATCACTGCTCAAGTGCTGCAAAATGCCAATTGCAATCAAAAAGGAATTCTATTGGCAGAAGCCAAGGATGGGCTAGCTCCATATGAATATCAAATTGTACAAGCAATACCCCCAGGTAGTTCCCCAATACCGCCACCGCCGCCAACACCAATAGGTTCTTGGTCAACTTCCAACACATTTAGTATAGCGGAAGGAACCTATGTCCTATTTGCAAAAGACAGAATCGGAGTAGTAGTATCAACAATTAAAACAGTTACTAAAGATTCCGCCCCAAAAACGCATTTAACCCTAGCCAACCGATGTGTTCCTGAAGGAAATTTCGAATTACAACTAGCAGCTACCCAACCAGGAATCCCACCTTATTTTTTAAGCACAAACGGTAGTGTTTTTCAATCGGTTAGTTTACCCTACACCCTTTCTAATCAAAATTCAGGGGAGTATACCCTCACTCTAAAAGACAGTAACGGATGTGAAAGTGTTCAGACAATTACTATTTTCTCGCCTTTAACATTTTCAGCAGTATCCATTTCCCAGCCAAGCTGCACTTCAAATGATGGAATAGTGGTAGTAGCAACCACAGGAGGTTCCGCTAATTTTGAATACCAAATAATTGGCCAATTACCCACGACTAATCCAGTCTTTACATCTCTTTCTTCGGGAAGTTATAGATTTAGAGTTGATGACAAAATAACGGGTTGTTTTGAGGAAATAGAAGTCAACCTGGAGTCCGCAACCCCAATTGCGGGGTTGAAATTAATCTCTACAGATGTAAGTTGTAATGGGGGGAACGACGGCTCTATAACGGTTCAAATTGACACATCAAAAAGTTCCACTAATGAAACCTCAACAAATAAATACAGCATTGACAAAATACATTTTCAGTCATCACCTCTTTTTTCAGGTTTAAAAGCAGGCAGCTATACCGTAGATGTAATTTCAGAAAGAGGTTGTACAGCAACAGATACTATTACAATTTTGGAACCTGATTCTATTAAGGTAATTGCCCCCAAAACAGTAGATTTTAATTGTTTTTCATCTAATAATTTGAATCAAGCTATAATTAGGGTTGAAGAAATTACCGGCGGTTCTGGAACGTTTATCCAATATGAATTTATTAAAAATAATAGCCCAATACAATTTGGCACTTCCTCTACATATACTGAATCGAATCAAATAGGAGGAGAATATAGTATTACTGTTTATGATAGCAAAGGATGTTCAGGAAGGAGTAACCTAGTTACAATTAATCCATTTATTTCTATAGAAAAAATAATTATAACCCCCACATCAATAGTTAATTGTGCCAGCATAGAAAGCATACAAGTTTCAATAGAAACCAAAGGTGGCACACCTAAAAATGTAGAATATTCCCTAGTTGATGTTCAACCTGAAACAGGAAAAACAGGGCTAACATATTCTTTACAAACGAATTCTAAAGGTGTTTTTTCAGGACTTTCAGCTGGAAAATATAGCATTACAGTACTAAATAAAGATACGGGTTGTAGTTTAAAGGAAATTTATGTTGTTTCGGATTTAAATACATTTTCTATTTCTATAGATTCTGTTGCGGCTGTTAGTTGTCATGGTGGTAATAATGGCAGCATACAATTTTCAATCATCGACAGAGATAAAAACAGCAGTTTAGCAGAGGTTAATTATAGTATTAGAAAACACGACGATACCTTTTTTTATCAAACTACTCATAACGGCCTTGGTCCTATTTCTCTACGGGACTTAATTTCAGGGGAATATACAATACAAGCTACTTTAAGTAATAATCTTTTTTGTAGTCAATCAAAAAGCATTACAATTTTGGAACCAGAACCGCTAGTTGCTAATTTAACCATTAAAACACCTTTGAACTGTAGCGTCCCGCCCCTTTTAGAATTAGTTGTTAATGGAGGCAATCCGGGGTATACTTTCAGTAGCGACGGTACTGTTTTTAATAACACAATATTGAATATACCCGAGGAAATTGAAGCAGGGATTGGCTCTTATACTATTTATGTAAAAGACAGCAAAGGTTGCCGTTCTATATCGAATGAAATCAGGATTGATTCGATTCCAGGATTACAAGTAGAGGTAGACGAATCATTAGCTACAATTAAATGCAATGGCGAAACTACTGCAACCATTACCGCAATAGCTTCAGGGGGTTTAGGAATTTATCGCTATAGTTTAGTTGATGAATTAAGCAACAGTATACGTCCGTTTCAAACTTCAGGAGTATTTACTAATCTTGGCGCCGGTAATTATAGCATTAAGGCAGAAAGCAACAACTGTTCTCCCGCATTCTCAAAGCAGATTAGTATTAAAAATGTTGCGCCATTAGAGCTAAGTTTAAAATCCGGCGGAATAAACGAAATCATTGCTTTGCCAACAGGCGGTGTTGGGAATTATAAATTCACTTTTGAAGACGAATATTACGATGATATTCCAAGTTATATTTATTATAAAACCCAAGATTTCTTGGTAACTGTTCAAGACGCAAATGGATGTACCGCATCCATTTCTCAAAAATTCAATTACATAGACATTTGCACACCAAATTATTTCACTCCAAATGGAGATGGAATAAATGACACTTGGGCTCCAGGGTGTAGTACTAATTATACCAACTTAGTTTTTTCCATTTATGATCGTTATGGACAAGAACTTGGCACTTATCGTTATGGACAAACTTGGGACGGAAACCATCAAGGAGCACCTCTCCCTTCCGGGGATTATTGGTACCTATTGAAACTCAATAATTCTAAAGACGAAAGGGAATTTGTAGGGCATTTTACACTGTATAGATAATTTTTAAATTAAAGAGCGATGAAAATTATAGTAGTTTTTTGTTTGCTGTTCGTGTCTTTTTTTGGCTTTGGCCAAGAATTATATCCGCCTGTTACCACACATTATTTGTCAGACAACCCTTTTGTTTTGTCTCCAACATTTGCTGGAATTGGAGATAAATTACGACTAAGAGCCAACGGGCTAACACAATGGGTAGGAATCAAAGACGCACCAAAAACCCAATCGCTCTATGCTGATTTTAGAATAAAAAACCGAACCGGGCTAGGGCTTTCATTATACAACGATAGTAATGGCAATACATTTCAAATGGGTGCAAAGCTCTCTTTTGCCCATCATATTATTTTAGATTATGACACCAAACAATATTTGTCTTTTGGACTTTCTTACCGGATCAATAGTTTTAAAATTGACGTAAATCAATTCAACCTCACTTATGAAATTCCTACAATTGACCCAAGTATTAATGACAACAGGACTACCTCTAATTCTAATTTTGATGTTGGACTTTTATATCGAAATCGGGATTTCTATTGGAGTGTCATCAAAACTAATTTATTGCCCAGTACCCCAACCAACAATTTAAATAGTACCCCAAGTCCGGTTATCAATTACCAACTGTATTTGGGTTATCTAATAAAGAACAGTTCCAATATCGAAATTGAACCCTCTATTTATCATCAGTTATTCACCGAAAGACAGCCTTCGACAACTAATTTTAATATAAAATTTAGGCGATACACTACGTATGGCAATTATTATTGGGCAGGAATAGGCTATCATTTTACAAACAATCAAATTTCTACACCCTTAACGATTAGTCCTATGGCCGGATTTAAAAAAGCCAATTTCTATTTTGGTTATTCGTATCAAGTTGCCATGAATCAAATAGCGGCATACCATTCAGGAACCCATTCGATTACAATAGGTTTTGATTTCAATCAAGGAATTAGCAATTGTCCTTGCGCTCGAAGCATAATTCACGATTAAAGCCTTGTTTTTCGAAAAAAACCGAATAAAAAATAACAGATTATTTAATTTACAACGATTTCGTTAAGAAATATTGATTTATTATCGCTTTTCACAATTTGTCACTACATGAAAAGTTCTATCTTTGTTTCTCTTTCAGAAAAACTAAAAAACAGACACAATGAAAACGGTAAACGATTTTAATTTCAAAAATAAAAAAGCAATCATCCGCGTGGATTTTAACGTGCCTTTGGATGAAAATTTCAATGTAACAGATGCAACTCGTATTGAAGCTGCAAAACCAACAATTGATAAAATTTTGGCTGACGGTGGAAGCGTTATTTTAATGTCGCATTTAGGTCGTCCAAAAGGAGCCGAAGACAAATATTCTTTGAAACACATCTTAAAAACGGCTTCGGCTATTTTAGGAGTACCGGTTCAATTTGCCGCTAATTGTGTAGGAGCAGATGCTAAAGCAGCCTCAGACCAATTACAAGCTGGTCAAGTTTTATTGTTGGAAAATTTACGTTTTCATGCTGAAGAAGAAGCGGGAGACGTGACTTTCGCCAAAGAATTAGCTTCATTAGGAGATATTTATGTTAACGATGCATTTGGTACCGCACACCGTGCACATGCTTCAACTACTATTATCGCGCAATTTTTTCCAAACGACAAATGTTTTGGAACCTTGCTTGCTAAAGAAATTGAAAGCTTGAATAAAGTATTAAATAACAGTATAAAACCAGTAACTGCTGTTCTTGGAGGATCTAAAGTTTCTTCAAAAATTACGGTTATCGAAAATATTTTAGACAAAGTAGACCACATGATTATTGGTGGTGGAATGACCTTTACTTTTGTAAAAGCGCTAGGCGGAAAAATTGGAGATTCTATTTGTGAAGATGACAAACAAGAATTAGCTCTAGAAATTTTGCGTTTAGCTAAAGAAAAAGGAGTTCAAATTCACATTCCTGTGGATGTGGTTGCAGGAGATAAATTCTCAAATGACGCCAATACGCAAGTAGTTGATGTAAGAGCAATTCCTGACGGATGGGAAGGAATGGACGCAGGGCCTAAGTCCTTAGAAAACTTCAAAAAAGTAATTTTAGAGTCTAAAACAATTCTTTGGAACGGACCTTTAGGTGTTTTTGAAATGCCAACTTTTGCAAAAGGAACCATTGCTTTAGGAGAATTCATTGCTGAATCAACAGCTAACGGAGCGTTCTCACTTGTAGGAGGAGGCGATTCAGTTGCTGCTGTAAAACAATTTGGTTTTGAAGACAAAGTAAGTTATGTTTCAACTGGAGGAGGTGCTATGTTAGAAATGTTAGAAGGTAGAGTATTACCAGGAATTGCCGCTATTTTTGAATAAGCAATCTGAAATCATAATCAAGTTAACTGAACTTGAACCTATTTATAGAAAACCTTAGCGACATAATTTTGAGCTGAGGTTTTCTTTTTTAGTCTTAAGCGCTGACTTTTTTTACAAAAAACAATCAAAAAATCCCAAAAATGCCCTCAAAACTGATTTTTTAACAATATTTAAGTAATTTTTCAGTTTGAACCTAGTAAGTTTGTAAAAATGATTGTTATAATCATTTGGAATTTAGCCCCTTGATTACAAGAACTATGAAAATAAAACTCCATATACTTCCTTTTTTTCTCCTGCTATCTTTCTCGCTATTTGCGCAGGAAACAGCGGAGAAAACGACCCCTCTAAAACCAGAGATTAAACTAACCTACTTAGATTCTATCAAAAAAACATTTGTCAAAGATGATTTGGCCGCTTGTGTAGACAGTTTGTGGTTAAAGGAATTAACCAATTTAGATATTTATAGTAATCTTACCGAAGACATTCAAACCATCAATATTGATGAAAAAGTAGATTATGAATTGCCAACGGATTTGTTAAAAGCACGATTACAGGAAATGGACGAGAAGTCGCCTTTTCATATTGAATACAATCAAGGTTTAGAAAATATTATCAAATCCTTTTTGAAAAATAGAAAGCGTTCTTTTGAACGTTTAATGGCTGTTTCCGAATTTTATTTTCCTTTGTTTGAAGAGGCTTTTGACAAACAAAATGTACCACTTGAAATTAAATATTTAGCCGTTGTAGAGTCGGCATTAAACCCTAAAGCGGTTTCTAGAGTAGGTGCTACGGGACTTTGGCAGTTCATGTACCAAACCGGAAAACAATACGGATTAAAAATTGATTCGTATGTCGATGAACGAAGCGATCCATTAAAAGCAACTGAAGCGGCTGCCCAATACATGAAAAACATGTACGCTATTTTTGGCGATTGGGACTTGGTTTTGGCATCCTATAATTCAGGACCAGGGAATGTAGCAAAAGCCATCCGACGTTCTGGAGGTCAACAAAATTATTGGAATATTCGTAAAAACTTGCCTAAAGAAACTCAAGGCTATTTGCCAGCATTTCTTGCAACTATGTATATTTACGAATACCATAAAGAGCACGGAATCAAACCAGAAAAAGCACCAATCAAGCAATTTGCTACTGATACGGTAATGATTAAAAGACAAATGTCGTTTAAACAAATTTCAGAATTGATTGACATTCCGGTGGCCCAATTGCAAATTCTAAATCCGTCTTATAAACTTAATGTCGTTCCTGCCTACAATGACCAAACTCATTTTTTGAGATTGCCTCAAGACAAGATGGCTGTTTTTACTTCTAACGAATCGAAGATTTATGCGTATGTAGATAGAGAGGCTAATTTAAGAGAACGACCATTCCAAATTGTTCGACCAATTGTTACTCAAGATTCTGTCAATACGTTTCAGCGATTGGCTCAAGCCAAAGTGCGCTATTATCGAGTAAAACGAGGAGACAATTTAAGTACCATTGCCCAAAAATATGATGTTGCCGTTGAGGATTTAAAAAAATGGAATAATATCAGAGGGAATAAGGTAGCGTATGGGAAAAACTTAAAAATCAATGGAGTTGAAGCCGATCAAAAATCGACGGTTGTTGCCAAAGTTGAAATAGACAAAAAAGGAATTCAGAAAGACAGTTTGGCTACTCCAACAAACTCAATTTATGTGGTTCAAAAAGGAGATAATTTAAGCAACATTGCAAAAAAATTCAATGTCACTGTAGCCGAACTTCAAGATTGGAACAAGTTGACTACTAAAAGTATTTCACTAGGGGCTTCACTTCAAGTGGTTAAAAACCCAATACATAATGAGGTTATAGCGGAGCCAGTTGAAAGAAAAGACATCGCCTACAGCGTTCAAAAAGGAGATAATTTAGTTAGTATTGCTAAGAAATTTGGCGCTTCTGTTGAAGAATTAAAACAGTGGAATAATTTAACTTCTAATGCAATTGCTATTGGAAATAGTTTGATTGTAGCAAAAAACGAAATTGTTATTGATACTAATAAAGTAGCCATTTCCAGTTTTAAAAAGAAAGAACAATATCCTAGTACTGCTAGTAAAGAATCCGAATATTATGTAAAAAAAGGAGATTCATTGTATAGCATTTCAAAAAAATACCCAGGAGTAACCATTTCTGATTTAAAGAAATGGAACAATATCAAGGGAGAAGAATTAAAACCGGGAATGAAATTAAAAATTAACGGATAATTCGATGAATCAATTTAAATTTGGGTTTTATTTCATAAGATGAGAATCATAAATAAAGCCCATTTTTTATGCGTATTACTTTCGGTTGTTCTGGTTTCTTGTTTGAAGAAAGAAGACAACTTACCACGAAAAACATCGGGTGCAATTAACACCATTTCGGTTATTATTGAAGACCAATTGTGGAATGGAGAAGTTGGCGATAGCATCCGAAATAAATTTGCTTCTCCAGTAATAGGACTCCCTGAGGAAGAACCATTATTTACTATTAATCAATTTCCGATTCAATTATTAGAAGGATTTGCCACAGCTAGTCGCGCGATTATTATCGTTAAAAAAGCAGCTGAAAATAAATTCGAAATCAAGAAAAATCAATATGCGTCTCCTCAAAATGTCTTTCATATTTCTGGAAAAACAGCTGTAGAAATTCTACAATTGTTAGAAGAACATTCGCCAGAAATTATTCGCCATATCAAACAAGCTGAAATTCTAGAAAGTCAACGAATTAATCAAAAGGCGCTTCTTCCTGCAGGATTGTTTAAAAAACAATTTCAGCTTAGTATTCAAGTCCCTTCTAACTTTGAGCAGGTGATGCGGAAACCCAATTTTGTCTGGTTTAAGAAAAACAGCATTAGCGGAAGTAGTAGTTTGTTACTGTATCAACTTCCGTTGAACACAATTAGAACCTCTACTATTTCGACTGCGATTCTTTCAATGAGAGATTCTATTGGAAAATACATTCAAGGAACCGAGCCTCAAACCTATATGATTAGCGAGACAGGTTATACTCCTTATTTTTTCAAATCTACACTTGACCATCGACTGGCGTATGAAACCCGAGGCACCTGGCAACTACAAAACGATTATATGTCAGGTCCGTTTATCAATTACACCATAGTGGATTCTATTCATAAGCGATTGGTAGTCTTGGAAGGATTTTGTTATTCGCCTTCTAAAGAAAAAAGAGATGTTATGCACGAATTAGATGCAATTATGCATTCGGTTCATGTACTTAAAAACAATACATTTACCCCAAATAAAAAATAAATTTCATGGCATTAGAATGGACGATTAAATCTTTTGAATCTCTTTCAGTACACGAATTGTATGATATTCTTCGCTTGCGAAGTGAAATATTTGTAGTGGAGCAAAACTGTGTATACCTTGATTTGGACGGTAAAGACCAAAAAGCATTGCATCTTTTCGGAACATTTGAAGGTAAAATAGTAGCACACGCCCGTCTTATTAAACCCGGAATTTCATTTGTACATGCTTCAATTGGTCGTGTAACAGTAGACCCAAAGCACAGAGATAAAAAATGGGGACACGAATTAATGCGCCAAGCCATTGCAGGAGTTTTTGAACATTTTGGCGAGATTGAAATCACCATTGGGGCCCAATTATATCTCAAAAAATTCTACGAAAGCCATGGCTTTGTTCAAACCAGCGAAATGTATTTAGAAGACGACATTCCGCACATTCAAATGGAGAAAAGTCACTAAGTTGTGGTAAATACGAACGTGCTATTTTGGTTCGTCTTTTGAAACATAATTAACTTGCGCTAAAAATTTTTCAAACAATTGAATCGTTTTACTATTGATTTCTTCAAAAGACAAGCGGTCTTTGCTTTGGTAAAAGAGCATTAATGCATACGGTTGATGAAGTTGATCTTTGAGCAAATGTTGATTGAGACGATAAGTTTCGCGTAAAACACGCTTGAAATAATTGCGATCAACCGCTTTTTTGAAGTATTTTTTAGAAACTGAAACTCCTACTTTTAATTGTTGGTCATCCCCCAAAGCACCCGAATGATAAACCAACCGCAAGGGGTATTTGGATACCGATTTTCCTTCGGAAAATAACAATCCGATAGTAATCTTGCTTTTTAGTTTTTCGTTTTTTGGATAATTGAAGTTCATTTCTGAGAAAATACCGCTAATTTTAGTTATCAAAGGTACAATTAAACCCAATATCGGCGTTATTATTGAGGATTTAAATAACCCTAAAAATTTATTTCGTATTTTTGTGACTCATTTTTCATGCATGCAAAAACTAATTTCGTATCCTCTCTCCATCATTTATTATTTGTGTTTTGGAATTTGTCTGGTTGTTTTTCATCCAATTCAATGGGTATGCTTTAATGTTTTTGGTTACCAAGCTCATAAAAAAAGTGTCGATATATTGAACCTGTTTTTGGTGCGGTGTACCAATATTTTAGGAACGAGTTATCAGTTTGAAAATACGGAACTTATTCCAAAGAATGTACCTATAATTTTTGTTGCGAATCATCAGAGTTTGTATGATATTGTAGCCATGATTTGGTATTTGAGAGACTTTCATTGCAAGTTTGTGAGCAAGAAAGAATTGGGCAAAGGAATTCCAAGTGTGTCCTACAATTTGAATCACGGAGGCTCGGTTTTAATTGACAGAAAAGATCCGAAACAAGCCATTCCTGTTATCAAAGGATTATCTGAATATATTGAAAAAAATACCCGTTCTGCTGTAATTTTTCCGGAAGGAACACGCAGTAAAACCGGAAAACCAAAACCGTTCGCGCAAAGCGGATTGAAAATATTATGTAAGTATGCCCCTTCTGCTTATGTGGTTCCAATTACCATCAACAATTCATGGAAGATGGTTCGATTTGGCGCTTTCCCAATAGGTTTAGGCAACCCCCTCAAATTTACAATTCACCCGCCTTTACAAGTGAGTGAATATACATTTGAAGAAATTGTCGAAAAAGCTGAAAAAGCAGTAGTAGAAGGAATACAAATTTAATAATATAAAAAATGTCAATTAAAAACATTCGTTTAGAGGTGATGCAGTTTTTGGAAAAAAACGTAGATAGCTTCGTAGAACAGTACTTAATTCCAGTGGAAAGCATTTGGCAACCCACTGATTTTTTACCGAATTCGCAAAGTGAAAACTTTTTTGAAGAAGTAAAAGAACTTAGAGAAATTGCTAAAGATTTACCCTATGATTTTTGGGTCGCTATGGTAGGAGACACCATTACCGAAGAGGCTTTACCTACCTATGAATCATGGTTAATGGAAGTTGAAGGAATCGACAATTTAGAAAGAAACGGTTGGTCAAGCTGGATTCGTCAATGGACAGGAGAAGAAAACCGCCACGGAGACATGTTAAACAAATACTTGTATTTGTCGGGACGTGTGAACATGCGTGAGGTTGAAATCACCACCCAGCATTTGATCAATGACGGTTTCGATATTGGTACAGGAAGAGACCCGTATAAGAACTTTGTGTATACGAGTTTCCAAGAGTTAGCTACTTATGTTTCGCACAATAGAGTATCGCAAATTGCTAAAAAATATGGCGATAATAAATTGTCTAAAATGTGTAAAATGATTGCTGGAGACGAGATGCGTCACCATCATGCGTATAGCGAATTTGTGAACCGAATTTTTCAAGTAGATCCAAGCGAAATGATGTTAGCGTTTCAATACATGATGAAACAAAAAATCGTCATGCCGGCGCATTTCTTGAGAGAATCAGGACAACAAATCAGCTCGGCATTTGAAAATTTTTCTGATTCAGCACAACGAATCGGAGTGTATACTGCTAACGATTATGTCGAAATCATGCAGAAGTTAATTGACAAATGGCAAATTGATAAAATTTCCGGATTGACTGACGAAGCTGAAAAAGCACGTGATTATTTGATGAAATTACCAGCGAGAATGGCTAAAATTTCAGAACGATTAGTGATTCCGCAAGAGTCGTATATCTTTAAATGGGTAGAACCTGCTACTTTGTAAAAATGTAGTATTTTTAAATAAAATAGGCGTCTAAAAAAGTCTTTTTTTGTCAAACTGAACTTGTTTCAGTTTCTATAATCATCGTTTTATAGATTCCGAAATAAATTCGGAATGACAAAATAGATGTTTTTTAGACGCTTTTTTATAAAATCGTTTTATAATGAATACCAATACTCTGATTGATAAAACAATTCTTTTTGTGAAAGCCACTTTAGTTCAAGCTGAAGGTGGACACGACTGGTTTCATATTGAACGCGTGTATAAAAATGCGTTATTGATTGCCGAGTCTGAAAAATGTGATGTAGAAATCGTGCAATTAGGCGCTTTGCTTCACGATATTGCGGATAGTAAATTTCACGATGGAGATGAATCTATAGGTCCTAAAACCGCGCGCGCTTTTTTAGAATCAGAAAAAGTAGAGCCTACTATAATCGATCACGTAATTGCTATTATTGAAAATATTTCGTTCAAAGGCGGAAAGGTGGAGAGACAATTTTCGTCTATTGAGTTGGATATTGTGCAAGATGCCGATCGATTGGATGCCATTGGAGCCATTGGCATTGCTAGAACATTCAATTATGGCGGATTCAAGAACAGAGCGTTGTACAATCCTGAAATTGCTCCTAATTTGACCATGACGAAAGACGAATATAAAAATAATGAGGCACCCACCATCAATCATTTTTATGAAAAATTATTGCTGTTGAAAGACAAGATGAATACCACAACGGGAAAACAAATTGCCCAAGATCGTCACCGTTATATGGAAGATTTTTTGGAACAATTTTATGCTGAATGGGAAGGCAAAAAATAAAGATTAGTCTATTGAAAGTTGTTTTTCTTGCATTTCTAAAACTACGTCCGAAGCACTTTTAAAAGTGGGGGCTTGTTCTACAATACTTCCGACTCTTTTTTTGTTCAATTTGAAGGTCAAATCATTTTCTGTAGTAAATAATAAAGCGGTCAAAAAAGGATTATTTAGATACGAAGAAAGTACAAAAAACGCTTCTTCTAAAGTGTGAAAACTTTCTACTTCTTCGGTTTTATAACGCGCAATTAGAGAAATACGTACTTGGTCGTCTACCAAAACGGGACGCATATAAATGTTTTTTAATTCGGTATCACCAATGGTTTTTGCCAAGGTTAATTTAGCAAAAGTATACTGCGTCATACTTTCTTTTACACTCTCCCAAAAAAGGGCAAACTCAGTTTGAAAAGCCATTAGTTTCGTTTTAATTTTGAATTATTTTCCGCTAAAATTAGCTTTTCTTTTTTCCAAAAAGGCAGCCGTTCCTTCTTTAAAATCGGCTGTACCAAACAATCTTCCAAACGCGTTTATCTCTTCTTCATACCCATTTTTACTTCTATCAAAGCTTGCATTTATTGCTAGTATGGCTTCAGAAACAGCGATTGGAGCATTTTTAGTAATTTTTTCAGCAATACTTATACTAAATTCTATTAGGCCAGATTTTGGCACTACATGATTCACTAAGCCATACTCTCTAGCTACGTTCGCCGGAATTGTAGATGCTGTTAAAATCATTTCCATAGCACGTCCCTTACCGATTAATCTTGGAAGTCGTTGCGTTCCACCATAGCCTGGAATCAGACCCAAAGTCACTTCTGGAAAGCCAATTTTTGCATTATCGGATGCAATTCTAAAATGGCAAGCTAACGCCAATTCTAATCCGCCTCCTAACACATAGCCATGAATGGCAGCAATTACGGGTTTTGTTAAATTTTCAATTAAATTAAATACTTTTTCATGTCCTTCGGAAGCTAATTTTGTGCCTTCTATTGGAGAAAAATGAGCAAATTCTGAAATATCAGCGCCTGCAACAAACGCTTTATCTCCACTTCCTGTAAGGATTATAGCTTGTACTAAATCGTCTTGCTCAAATTGTGTAAAGGCGATATGTAGTTCTTCTAAAGTGCTTTTATTCAAAGCATTTAATTTATTTGGACGATTTAACGTGACAATTGCTATTTTATTTTCAACGCTAATGATAAGATTTTCAAAATTCATAAAAATTTATTTAGTATTTAAAATTGGTAAACTAACTATAAAAGTCGTGCCTTGCCCATAATGTGTTTCAAATGTAATGCTTCCTTTGTAATTTTCGATAATATTTTTGATGATACTTAAACCCAATCCCATGCCACTATTTTTGGTGGTGAATTTCGGTTCAAAAATTCGGGATTGATCCTTTTCTTTGATACCAATTCCGTTGTCTTTTACTGTGATTAATATGTTTTTTTGATTTTGTATCACTCGCACTACAATAGATTTAGTTTCTTGTTGGTCCGGTATGGCTTGAATGGCATTTTTGACCAAATTGGTAATAATCCTGATGAGTTGTGTCCGATCAATTTTTGCAATAATTTCTTCCGATTCTTTTTCAAAAACCAAGTAGTCTTCGTTGAAAATATCCAAAGCCAATTCCACCACTTCCACTACGTTAAGCAATTCGTTTTGTTGCGCTGGCATCGACGCAAAGTTCGAAAATGCCGAAGCGACCGCACTCATCGTATCAATTTGCTGAATTAAAGTTTCGGAGTAATCCTTCATCTTTTGTTGGATCTCGGGATCGTTTGGTTCAAATTTTCGTTGGAAACTTTGTACGGTCAAACGCATTGGTGTCAGCGGATTTTTAATCTCGTGTGCGACTTGTTTGGCCATTTCGCGCCAAGCTTCTTCACGTTCGCTTTGGGCTAATTTCACTGCACTGATTTCCAATTCGTCAACCATCGCATTATACGACTTGATCAACAAATTGATTTCTTTACTACTGGCTTCCACCCCAATTTTTTCGTTCTTTTGATTCAAACTGGTTTCGCCTAATTTATCTGAAATTGTCTTTAACGACTTTGTGATATAGGTCGAAAGAAAATAGGCCAAGCCAAAGGCAACTAGCAACATAAACGAATACACCTGTGCCAAGCGAATCAGAAAACCGTTCAATTCTTTTTCGTAAAAACCATCATCTTCCACATAGGGTAAATTCAAAATTCCGAGTGGTTTGAATTTGTCGTCTTTGATTTGGCTGTACGAAGAACGATTTTTAATTCCGTCAATGGTTTTGATATCTACGAATCGTTTTTCAATAGAAGAACGCACGAGTTTCAAAATATATTTCGGAATAGGTGGCGCCACTTGGTCTACAGAAAAGGATTCTTTGGAAGATTTCAGCAGTTTCCCTTCTTGGCTGTAAATATTGATTTCGATGGCATGAATTTGCGCCAATTCGTGAATTTTATCCTTGAAAATTAAAGGCAAATTGCGCGTTGTCAATGGATAAGTAGTTGTTGAAAGCACATAATTAATGTGTTCTTTAACCTCGTTTTCTTTGCGTTCTAAACGTTCTTGATGGTATTCTCTGGCTTCGTTTTTAAATTGAATAATTGAAATAGAGGCCAGAATGATGGAAGCCATAATAATCAATACAATCATCGAAAGGAAAATCCTTGTACGAAGTGAAAGCATGGATATTTTATAGCTTTTGACCATATTGAGTGATTAGTGATTAGTGATTAGTTCCTTGTAACTAGTGATCAACTATTTACTAATCACTATTTACTAGTTACTACTTTTCTCGTATTCGTTTGTAAAATTTAAATCCAAGCAGGATGAGAATGGAAAACAAAAAGATTCCAATTACGCCATAAATCCAATTCACGGCATTTTTTAAAATCACTAAAAACACGACTGCGAATAATATTAAAGTAGCTCCTTCATTCCAAATGCGCATGAAATTCCCCGTATGTTTTACCTCGTTATTTTGCAATTGTTTGAAAATTTGGTGGCATTTCAAATGGTACAAATACAACAAGAATACAAATCCTAATTTCACATGCATCCATGGCATTTGCAACCAAGCATTGCCCAATTCGGTGAAAAACAACATCCAAAAAGCAAAAAAACTAGCTAAAATCGCCGAAGGCCAAGTGATGATATACCACAAACGGTAACTCATAATCTTGAATTGTTCCTGCAAAATTTCTTTTTCAGGGGATGGTTTTTCAGAAGTTTCAATTTGGTACACAAATAGGCGCACGATATAAAACAATCCAGCAAACCAAGTGATGACAAATATTAAGTGCAATGATTTTAGGTAGTCGTACATGGGCTCAACTATTTGTTGTTTTTAAATTCTTCAATCCAATTGGCAACCACGCCACACCATTCGTCTTCGTCGTTCATACATGGAATAGCCATAAATTCTTCACCTCCATGATGTAAAAATTCTTCGTTAGCTTCCATTGCAATTTCTTCCAATGTTTCCAAACAATCAGCTACAAAAGCGGGAGTTACCACGGCTAATTTTTTAATTCCTTTTTCAGGCATTTTATTCACTTCGACATCGGTATACGGCGTTAACCATTTGTCACCCGCTAATCGAGATTGGAAGGTTTGGCTGTATTTTCCTTCGGGAATTCCTAATGCCTTCACTACTTGTTTTGTAGTTTCATAACATTGGTGACGGTAACAAAATTCATGCGCCGGTGAAGGCGTATTGCAACACGAACCATCAATTTTACAATGTGATTTGGTAATATCGGTTTTGCGAATGTGACGTTTTGGAATTCCGTGATACGAAAACAATAAATGATCGTAATCAAAACCTTCTAAGTGTTTTTTGATCGAATTAGACAAGGCTTCAATATATCCAGGTTTGTTGTAAAAAGCCGGAACGGTTGTAAATTTCATATCAGGGAAATGCTTGGCGCGAAGTTCTTCTGCCAATACTAAAATAGTGGTGGTAGAAGCCATAGCATGTTGCGGATACAAAGGAAAAAGCAGCACCTCGGTCACGCCTTTATCGTGCAATTCTTGTAGTCCTTTTAAAATGGTCATGGTGCCGTATCGCATCGATAATGCCACAGGAATATCTACCAAAGTTTTCACTTTTTCGTGCATTTTTTTAGAAATCACGATCAAAGGAGAACCTTCGCTGGTCCAAATTCTAGCATAGGCTTCCGCTGATTTTTTGGGTCTTGTTTGTAAAATAATCCCACGAACTAATAAAGCGCGCAATAAAAACGGAACGTCAATGACGTATTTGTCCATTAAAAATTCATCCAAATAGGGTTTTACGTCTTTAGCAGTTGGGCTTTCTGGGGAACCAAGGTTAACTAATAATACTCCTTTCATTTTTTTATTTTATACGGTTGTGTTAATTGACATTAAATATTTTTTTGGGGTAGTGGCAAATTTTTTCTTGAAAGCCGCAATAAAATGACTTCCGGTGCTGTAGCCAATTTTCAATCCTACTTCGTTGACATTATAGGAGCCGCTATCGAGTAATTTTCGGGCATAATCCATTTTGTAATCAAACAGAAACCCATAAACGGTATCGCCATAAATTTGTTTGAATCCCATTTTTAATTTTTTCAAATTGAGCCCTACTTGGTCGGCTAATTCTTGTAATCCTGGCGGTTCGGCCATATTGGCAATGATAATTTCTTTGGCTTTTTTGATTTTGAACACATTGTCTTCGTCAATTAAAAACGGACATTGCTCAGCATTCGGGTCTTCACTTTTATTGAAATACAAACTCAACAATTCGTAGCCTTTACCTTTGTAATACAAGTTTTTGATAGAAGGATGCAAGCTGTAATGGAACAATTGACTTAATACAATTGCCATAGACGGACTGATATTTCCTTCGTTATAATACTTTTTATCTTTATTGTCAGGACTTAAAAAAGTGATATAGTTGGCTTCGGTAGAGAATAAAGCATGAAATTTTTTGATCGAAATAATTACCGAAATCACCCAAGAATTGGGAGCCAATTCTAAATTCAAAGGCAATTCTTTTTGTGGATTGTATAAAAGAAGCGATTTTTCTTCCTTTAATTCCAAGGCATAATTGCCTTGATTGAAAATGAATTTAGCATTCCCTTTAATTCCAAAATGAAACTGAATCAGCCCACTACCCACTTCACGTTGTGCATGAAACGGTTCGGCACTATCATTTTGAAAGCGGATGAGCGTAAAGTCGTCCTCAATTTTTATAACTTCTTGTGAACCCATAGCGATATTTTTTTAACAACCCAAAAGGATTATATTTCAAGATTAGGATTTTAAATCGTTCTAAAACCGAATTTAAATAGACTTGATTTTAGTACAAAAATAGATTTTTTTACTATAAAAGTGCTATTTCAATTCAAAAAAACATTCAGCGACACATTTAGACCTTATAGCGTTACTTTTATCAAAGCCTTAGTGATATTTTTGTACCACTTTTTAGAAAAGTATACTATATGGAGAACCATCACACATCAAAACCTCATTCTTTTTATGCCGTTGGCCTGAGCTATAAAAAAGCTGATGCCGAGATAAGAGGAAAATTTAGTTTGGATGCAGTTGCCAAAATGCGCCTGTTGGAGCAAGCAAAAAACGAAGGAATTGAAAGTTTGATCGTAACCTCTACTTGTAACAGAACCGAAATTTACGGTTTTGCTGAACACCCTTTCCAATTGATTAAATTGATTTGCGAAAACAGTCAAGGTTCAGTTGAAGCGTTTCAAAAATATGGTTTTGTTTTTAAAAATAAAGAAGCTGTTGGCCACCTTTTTAGAGTGGGGACCGGATTAGACAGCCAAATCTTAGGTGACTTCGAGATTATTTCTCAAATAAAAACTAGTTTTTTTCAAGCCAAATCCGTGAATTTAGTGAATGCTTTTCAAGAGCGTTTAATTAATGCGGTGATCCAAGCCAGTAAAAAAATCAAAACTGATACCGAGATTTCATCGGGGGCCACTTCGGTTTCTTTTGCTTCGGTGCAGTACATTTTAAATAATGTAGAGGAGATTGGCGACAAAAATATTTTGCTTTTTGGGACCGGTAAAATCGGAAGAAACACCTGCGAAAATTTAGTCAAACATTCTAAACACGAACAAATTACTTTAATTAACCGTACCAAAGACAAAGCCGAAAAATTGGCTCAAAAACTAGATGTGGTGGTTAAGGATTATGCCGACTTGCAATTGGAAATCCAAAAAGCAGATGTTTTAGTAGTCGCAACGGGCGCTCAGAATCCAACGGTGGACAAAACCATTTTGAATTTGAAAAAGCCCTTGTTGATTTTGGATTTATCCATCCCAAAAAATGTGAATGAAAATGTAGAAGATGTAGAAGGCGTTACTTTGGTTCACATGGATTATTTATCTCAAATTACGGATGAAACTTTAGAAAACAGAAAGAAACATATTCCTGCTGCAGAGGCTATTATTGAAGAAATCAAAGAAGAATTTTTGACTTGGTCCAAAGGGCGAAAATTTGCTCCAACGATTCATGCGTTAAAAGAAAAATTACATTCGATTAAAGTCGGTGAGTTGAATTTTCAACGAAAAAAATTAGCCGATTTTAACGAAGAACAAGCTGAAATCATCAGCAATAGAATCATTCAAAAAATCACCAATCATTTTGCTAATCACTTGAAAGATGAAGAAACGATGGTGGATGAAAGTATCGAGTGGATTGAGAAAGTGTTTAATATTGGCGAAACCACAAAATAATGAGTAAGACCATACGCATAGGAACTCGTGATAGCGAATTGGCACTTTGGCAAGCCCATACCGTTCAGAAAAAACTGAATGATTTAGGCTACACCACCGAAATTGTGGCCGTAAAATCGCAAGGTGATATTATTCTTGATAAACCCTTGTACGAATTGGGCATCACAGGTATTTTTACCAAAACCTTGGATATTGCGATGATCAATGGTCAGGTAGATATTGCGGTGCATTCCATGAAAGATGTCCCTACTGCTTTACCTCAAGGGATTGTTCAAGCGGCCGTTTTGGAGCGCGCGAACACCTTGGATATTTTAGTACACAAAGGCAATTTGGATTTTCTTACTACAACAGGAACTATTGCCACTGGAAGTTTGCGTCGTCAAGCCCAATGGTGGCACAAATACCCAAATCACCAAGTGGTCGATTTACGAGGGAATGTAAATACCCGCATGCAAAAATTAGCCGAAAGCGATTGGAACGGAGCCGTTTTTGCCGCTGCAGGCTTGGAACGAATCAATTTGAAGCCAGACAATTATATCAATCTGGATTGGATGATTCCAGCTCCAGCACAAGGCGCTATGCTGGTTGTGGCTATGGCAAATGACGAATTTACCAAGGAGGCTGTGAGTCAGTTGAACGATATTGAAACCGAGATTTGCACCTATATCGAAAGACAGTTTTTAAAGACTTTAGAGGGAGGTTGTACAGCACCTATTGGCGCTTTGGCACAATACGACGAAGAAAAAGACACGATCGAATTCAAAGGGGTATTGTTCTCGGTGGACGGAAAACAAAAAATAGAAATCGAAAAATCAGTGGATATATCGGAGTGGAAAAAATTAGGATTTCATTCTGCTCAAGAAATTTTGAATAACGGAGGTGCCGAATTAATGGTTGAAATTAAAAACCAATTGAAAAAATAATGGCAACTCCAACACGCATTTTATCGACAAAGGTACTCTTGAGTCATCAAAAACAAGTCTTGACCGATGTTGGTTTGGAGGTTTTGGAATCCAATTTTATTGAGGTGGCAACTAAGAACTTCGAATTAAAAGGAATCAAAGACAATTTGATTTTCACGAGTCAGAATGCGGTTCGCAGTTTTTTAAGTCATCTCCAATATGAGGAATTAAAATCGGAACTTCAACAAAAAAAAGTTTTTTGCGTTGGCGTAAAAAGCAAAACAATTTTGACCGATGCCGGTTTTGAAGTCGTTGCCTATGCTGATTATGCGGAAGATTTAGCTGAGATTATCAGTTTAATTTATGCCAATGCAAACTACACTTTTTTTAGTGGTAATTTGAGAAAAGAGACTTTGCCTTTGGCATTAGAAGAAGCCGGTATTGAGTTCAATGAAATTGAAGTGTATGAAACCAAGTTGAACCCACATAAAATAACGAATGCCGTAGATGCGATTTTATTTTTTAGCCCGTCTGGAGTTGCCAGTTATTTGAAAGACAATACCATCAAAAAAGAATTGTGCTTTTGCATTGGCGAAACGACAGCCGAAGCCTTAGAAAAAGCCACTAAAAATATCATTGTTGCGCCACAACCTTCTATTGAAGAGTTACTCGCGGATGTGATCGAAGAATACAATTAATTTCAAAACCCTTTCAGGTTTAATATAAAAAACAAATGATTAAAAACGACCTTTTTTTAAGAGCCTTAAATAACGAAAAAGTAGAACGCCCACCTGTTTGGATGATGCGTCAAGCCGGAAGATATTTGCCAGAATTTAGAGCATTACGTGATAAATATGATTTTTTCACCCGTTGTGAAACTCCTGAATTAGCAGCAGAAATTACAGTGCAACCCATTCGTATTGTGAAACCAGACGCAGCAATTTTGTTCTCTGATATTTTGGTAGTACCAAGAGCCATGGGAATTCATGTTGAATTGAAAGACAACTTAGGTCCGATAATCCCGAACCCAATTCGAACCATGGAACAAGTGAATCAAGTATTTGTTCCAGATGTCAACGAAACTTTGGGTTATGTCTTTGACGCCATCAAATTGACCAAAGAAATGTTGAACGATGAGGTACCATTAATTGGTTTTGCAGGTTCACCATGGACGATTTTTTGTTATGCTGTAGAAGGAAAAGGGTCTAAAAGTTTTGATACAGCCAAAGGATTTTGTTTTTCTAATCCAGTAGCGGCGCACACCTTATTGCAAAAAATTACCGATACTACTATTTTATATCTGAAAGAAAAAGTAAAAGCGGGTTGTAACGCCATTCAGATTTTTGATTCTTGGGGCGGCATGTTGTCTCCAGTAGATTATCAAGAATTTTCTTGGCAATACATCAACCAAATTGTAGAAGCTTTGGCAGACGACACCAAAGTAATTGTTTTCGGGAAAGGATGTTGGTTTGCTTTAGGCGATATGGCCAAATCGAAAGCGTCAGCTTTAGGAGTTGATTGGACCTGTTCACCAAGAAATGCGCGCTATTTAACAGGCGGTAACATTACCTTACAAGGAAACTTTGATCCAAGTCGTTTGTTGTCACCTATTCCAACCATCAAAAAAATGGTGCACGAAATGATTGACGAATTTGGCAAGGACAATTATATCGTCAACTTAGGTCACGGTATTTTACCTAATATCCCGGTAGATCACGCGAAAGCATTTGTGGAAGCAGTTAAAGAGTACAATAAATAAGCTAACAGCTGACAGCTTTTGGCTAAACGCTATTTACAATGAAAGACCAATTTTACCAATACATACAAAACCTACAAGATCAAATCTGTAAAGGATTAGAGGAGCTAGATGGCGTGGCTAAATTTCGTGAAGATCTTTGGGACAGACCCGAAGGCGGTGGCGGAAGAACGCGGGTGATAGAAAATGGTTCCGTATTTGAAAAAGGAGGCGTAAACATTTCAGCCGTTCACGGAAAATTACCCGATTCGATGCAGAAATTATTCAACGTAGGCGAAGCTGATTTTTTTGCCTGCGGATTGAGTTTGGTCATTCATCCTAAAAGTCCGATGGTGCCAACGGTACATGCGAATTGGCGTTATTTTGAAATGTATGACGACAATGGAAAGGTAATCAATAGTTGGTTTGGCGGAGGCCAAGATTTGACTCCGTATTATTTGTTTGAAGAAGATGCAACACATTTTCACCAAATGTGTAAAACGGCTTGTGACAAACATAATTCTGATTTTTATCCGAAATATAAAAAACAATGCGATGCCTATTTTTGGAACGCCCATAGAAATGAAGCGCGTGGAATAGGTGGTTTATTCTTTGATTATTTAAAAGCAACCGAAGAACAAACAATGGAAGATTGGTACCACTTTGTTACTGAAGTTGGGAATTCATTCCTTGAGGCGTATTTACCCATCGTGGCAAAAAGAAAAGACTTACCTTATTCAGCTGAGCAAAGAACTTGGCAAGAAATTCGCCGTGGTCGATATGTCGAATTTAATTTGGTTCATGACAAAGGCACTTTATTTGGCTTAAAAACCAATGGCCGAATAGAAAGTATTTTAATGTCTTTACCTCCTCATGTGCAATGGCATTACGACCATCATCCGGTAACGGGGAGTGAAGAAGAGAAATTAATTCGAATATTAGAAAATCCGAAAAATTGGATTTAACTGTAAGCGAAAGATACAATGCTGAGGGATTAATACCGATACATTTAATTTATAATGGTAGTATTTTTTTTTAAATTATAGTTATGAATGCTGATTTGGACCACTATTTTGAAGAGCAGAAAAATAGAAAAGAAGAATTAAATCGTTTACGATCGATCGTGCTTAAAGCGGATTTAAAGGAAGAACTTAAATGGAATGCCCCTTGTTACACATTTCAAAATAAGAATGTGTGTATGATATTCAATTTTAAGAATTCTTTCGGCGTTTCGTTTTTCAAAGGATCTTTCCTTAATGATTCGTATGAAATATTAGAAAAACCAGGGGACAACACCCAAAATGTACGAATGATAAAATTATCTGAAAATAAAGATTTAGATAAGAAGGGAAATGCTATCAGTAATTATATTAATCAAGCAATTGAGCTTGAAAAAATCGGGGTTAAAATTGTAAAAACTACTGAAGCAAAATTTGAATGTATTGAAGAACTCGAAATTGCTTTTGCCAAAAACCCTGAACTTAAAGTTGCTTTCGAGTCTTTAACGCCGGGAAGACAAAGAGCCTATCATTTGTTTTTTGCGGCAGCAAAACATTCTGAGACAAGATTTTCAAGGATTAATAAATTTACAGATCAAATTATTGACGGAAAAGGAATGAACGATTGTACTTGCGGGCTTTCAAAAAAAATGCCGCAATGTGACGGTTCACACAAAATACTAAAAACAAACTAATAAATATGTTCCCATTACAAAGAGGTAGAAGATTACGCCTGAACGAAAGCATTCGTTCATTAGTTCGTGAAACGACGTTAAGTCCGGCTGATTTTATGTTTCCGATGTTTATTGCAGAGGGTGAAAATGTGCAAGTTGAAATTCCATCGATGCCAGGAATTTATCGTCGTTCGATTGATTTAACCGTAAAAGAAGTCCTAGAATTATTTGCTTTAGGTATTCGTGCCGTAAATATCTACGTGAAAGTAAGCGAAGATCTAAAAGACAATACAGGCAAGGAAGCTTGGAATCCAAACGGATTGATGCAACAAGCCATTCGCGCGATTAAAGCAGCTTGCCCTGAGATGATCGTAATGCCTGATGTGGCCTTGGATCCCTATTCGATTTACGGTCATGACGGAATCATTGAAAAGGGCGATGTAGCCAATGATGCTACTAACGAGGCTTTAGTAAAAATGGCCGTTTCTCATGCACAAGCGGGAGCTGATTTTGTAGCGCCAAGCGATATGATGGACGGACGTGTTTTGCGTTTGCGCCAAGGTTTGGATGCAGCAGGATTCGAAAATGTAGGGATTATGAGCTATTCGGCTAAGTATGCGTCGGCATTTTATGGTCCGTTTCGCGATGCCTTGGACAGTGCGCCAAGAGAATCAGACGTTGTGGTACCTAAAGACAAAAAAACCTACCAAATGGATTATGCCAATCGCATCGAGGCCATTAAAGAGGTTCTTTGGGACGTTGAAGAAGGCGCCGATATGGTCATGGTAAAACCCGGAATTGCCTATTTGGACATCGTTCGTGAAGTAAAAAATGCCGTGAATGTTCCCGTAACCGTATTTCATGTGTCTGGCGAATATGCGATGATTAAAGCAGCAGCCGAAAGAGGTTGGCTCGACAACGACAAAATTATGATGGAACAATTAATGTGCATCAAACGCGCTGGAGCCAGTTTGATTTCGACCTATTTTGCCAAAGAAGCCGCAATACTTTTGAATAAATAAGAAGCTTATCCTGCTATCCGCTCTATCTTTCCTGCCGAAAATCGGCAGCAAAGGATGCCGCTACTATCAGGGCTAAAAAACAAACCATTCGACGACTCGAGTGGTTTTTTATTTTGTACCAAAATCATTTATCTTTATCCAATGGAAACAACCAGCATCAAAACCCCTTTAGGAATTGCCACTATCACAGGAGATGAAAATGGAATTGCAAAAATCGCAATTGCAGATGAAGGATTGATTTCAAAAGGCATTCCGTTGGTGCTACAAGAAGCGGTTTCGCAATTGCAAGCCTATTTTAATGGACAACGAACGCATTTTGATTTTCCAATGAATCCCGCCGGAACTGAGTTTCAGCAAAAAGTGTGGAAAGGATTGTGCAAAATTCCTTTTGGCAAAACCATGAGTTATTTGGAATTAGCCAAACAACTCGGCGATGTCAAAGCGATTCGCGCGGTTGCCTCGGCCAATGGTAAAAATCCTTTGTGGATAGTAGTGCCTTGCCATCGCGTTATTGGAACTGACGGTTCACTTACCGGTTATGCCGGTGGCTTATGGCGCAAAAAGTGGTTACTCGAACACGAAAACCCAAGTACGCAACAAAGCCTTTTTGAATGAGACATTTAGATTTTCAGATTGTTAGAAATTTAGATAGATTTTAATCTTAAAATATCGGCAGTTTAGTATATTTATTTTCTGATAATCTAATTGGTCTAACTATTTAACCCCTATATCCCATGATCGAAAAAATTAACCTCAATCACATTCTCTTTTTAGACATCGAGACCGTTCCAGAAGAAGAACATTTTCATTCGCTTGACGACGAAATGAAAACACTTTGGGAACACAAAACCCAATACCAACGCAAAGACGATTTTAGCCCCGAAGAGTTTTACGATCGCGCTGGAATTTGGGCTGAATTTGGTAAAATTGTTTGCGTTTCCGTAGGCTATTTTGTAGTAAAAGGAGACATCCGTAATTTTAGAGTCACTTCTTTTTTTGGAGACGAAAAGAAAATCTTGCGCGATTTTAATAATCTGTTGAACAATCATTTTAATCAAGCCCAACATATTTTGTGCGGCCACAACGCCAAGGAATTTGACATTCCGTTTTTGGCGCGCCGTATGATCATTAACCAAATTTCCATTCCAAATAAGCTGAATTTATTTGGTAAAAAACCATGGGAAATCCCGCATTTAGATACTTTAGAATTATGGAAATTTGGCGATTATAAGCATTTCACTTCGTTGAAACTGATGTGTAAAATCTTGGGCATTCCCTCTTCAAAAGGCGATATCGATGGTAGTCAGGTGGGACATGTGTTTTATGTAGAAAAAGACATTGACCGTATTGTGACCTATTGTGAAAAAGATACGATTGCCGTTGCACAGATTTTCCTTCGCTTGCGCCGTGAAGATTTATTAATAGACGACGAAATTAGTCATGTTTAATTTAGTAACGTTATGAAAACAGCCCAACAACTCGCCAAACATTTTAGAGACGTTCATTTTGGAGGCAATTGGACTTTTGTCAACCTGAAAGACACAATGGCTGATATTAGTTGGCAAGAAGCCACCGCCAAACACCTAGATTTTAACACGATAGCCACCTTGCTTTTTCACATCAATTACTATGTAAATCCAGTAGCAAAAGTATTTCAAGGTCATCCCTTGAACGCAAGTGATACAGTCAGTTTTGATTGTCCAACGATTACTTCTCAAGAAGAATGGGATCATTTAGTTCAAAAAACCTTAGACGATGCTGAACAATTTGCAATAGAGGTTGAGAAATTGGAGGAATCGAAATTATTTGAAGTATTCTCCGAAGAAAAATACGGGAATTATTTCAGAAATATAGCAGGAATAATTGAACACACACATTATCATTTGGGACAAATAGCGTTAATAAAAAAAATGATACGACATAAAGAATAATGACGAACTCTTTGTTGCAATTGCAATTTGTCTTTGATGTTGAAATTGTCTTTGCATTGGATTTATTACATTTACAAAAAATATAAATTATGGTATTAAGTAGATTTTGGTTGGTGATTTTTATTTCCTCAATTACCTTTATCGTTTTTAGTTTGTTTTCGGGTGACAATTATACGATTGATCATTTATTAAATGGGAAAAAAGACGATCCTATTTTAGTGGCTGAAAAGTATTTGGAACAAGTTCCGGCTTTTGTCAAAGACAGCATTACTAAAGCACCAGATCAAACGATGGTCATCAATTCTGATACTACTTATGTCTATACAAACAAAACGGTAAAAATATACAGCGGCGTCCAAAAATCAGACGGATTATTGGCTACTTGTAAAAGCACTTTAGTCGATTTGATTTTGCCTCTTATTGCGTATTTAGCCTTCTTTTGTGGCTTGATGGAATTGCTAATTATATCAGGTGCTTCTGGGAAATTAGCTCAAATATTGAGCCCGGTATTTGTAAAAGTATTCCCTTCTGTTCCAGAAAATCATCCTTCCATTTCATATATGACCTTAAATTTTGCTGCTAATTTCCTTGGATTGGATTCGGCAGCCACTCCCTTTGGTTTGAAAGCGATGGAAAGTTTACAAGAACTCAATCCCGAAAAAGACAAGGCGAGCGATGCACAAATCATGTTCATGTGTTTGCACGCTTCAGGACTAACCTTAATTGCCACTTCTATTATTGGCTATCGTGCGGCCGCTAACGCAAGCAACCCAGCCGATGTAATGCTGCCTTGTATTATTACGTCATTTATTGGAACTATTGCTGCTTTTTTAATCGTAGGTATAAAACAAAAAATCAATTTCAAAAGCGCTTCATTAGTGGTGTCTTTAATGGTGTTAATTGCAGCTATTATTGGTTTGTTATTCTATGTAAACCAATTGGATTTAATTGGTAAAAACTATTTTACAAGCAACCTTTCTGCTTTAATATTAATTGCAATTATTGCTTTCACCTTGGTATTTTCTTTTGTCAAAGAGAAAAAATTCACAGAAGCGAACACCACCGTTTTCGAATCCTTTGTGGTTGGAGCAAATAACGGAATCAAAACCGGAGTGGTTATTTTTCCTTATGTTTTAGCGATGTTGGTAGCGATTTCGCTATTTAGAAATAGCGGTTTGTTTGAAATCATCAGCAATTGGATTGCCTTTATTTTCTCTAATATGGGAGTGAATAAAGAAATTACCGATGCGCTTCCTGTCGCAATGTTGCGCCCATTTAGTTCTGCAGGATCACGTGGTTTTTTAATCGATTCTATGAATACTTTTGGAGCCGATTCGCTAACGGGTCGATTGAGTAGTATTTTTCAATGCAGCGCTGAAAGCACTTTTTATGTGATTGCGGTATACTTTGGTTCAGTCAACATTAAAAACACACGCTACGCTTTAGGCACCATGCTTTTGGTAGATGTAATTTGTGTGATCACTGCTATTTTTGTAGCGAGTTGGTTCTTTTAATTACCAATTTTTGCTCGGAATTTAAATTCGAAACACTGACAACAAGTATAGTAATTTAGCAAATTAATCCAAGGGTAAATGTCAAACATTCCGTAACTTTACTCCTCTAAAAATTCAATAATGGACTTTATATATCAAGACCCGTATCCCATTTTAAAAGACGATACGCAATACAAAAAATTGACTGCCGACTTTGTACAAGTAGAACAATTGGGCAACCGAGAAATTCTAACAGTAGACCCTAAAGGACTGGAGTTGTTAGCGCAAGAAGCCATGAACGACGTTTCGTTTATGTTGCGTACAGCGCATTTGCAAAAACTAAACAACATTTTAAACGATCCCGAAGCGACAGACAACGATCGTTTTGTGGCGTACAATTTATTGCAAAACGCAGTAGTAGCCGTAGAAGGGCAGTTGCCTTCTTGTCAAGATACCGGAACGGCGATTGTAATGGCTAAAAAAGGAGAAAATGTATACACAGGAGTTGATGATGCCGAATGGTTGTCGAAAGGAATTTTCAACACCTACCAAAATAAGAATTTAAGGTATTCGCAAATTGTTCCCATTTCGATGTTTGAAGAAAAAAACTCGGGATCTAATTTGCCGGCTCAGATCGATATTTATGCTAAAAAAGGAGCGTCTTATGAGTTTTTATTTTTAGCAAAAGGTGGGGGTTCTGCTAATAAAACTTTTTTGTACCAACAAACTAAATCCTTGTTGAACGAAAAATCGATGGAGACTTTCGTTCGCCAAAAAATCAAAGACTTAGGCACCTCTGCTTGTCCGCCTTATCACTTAGCTTTGGTTATTGGTGGTACATCTGCCGAAGCGAATTTGGCAGCTGTGAAAAAAGCCTCAGCAGGTTATTTCGATAATTTACCTACTTCAGGAAATATGGCCGGTCAGGCTTTCCGAGATTTAGAATGGGAGAAAAAAGTATTGGAGTTTTGCCAAGAAAGTTCTATTGGAGCCCAATTTGGCGGAAAATATTTTGCTCACGATGTGCGAGTGATTCGTTTGCCGCGTCACGCTGCTTCTTGTCCAGTTGGATTAGGCGTTTCCTGTTCTGCTGATAGAAATATCAAAGGGAAAATCACCAATGACGGTATTTTCTTAGAGCAATTGGAAACCAATCCAAAACAATTTTTACCGGCTACGCCACCGCATTTGGAGGCGCCAGTTGAAGTAGATTTGAACCGACCAATGAAAGATATATTAGCTGATTTGTCACAATATCCAATTAAAACCCGATTGAAATTAAACGGAACTTTGATTGTAGCTCGTGACATTGCACATGCTAAAATCAAAGAATTATTAGATGCCGGTAAACCAATGCCGGAGTATTTTAAAAACCACCCAATTTATTATGCAGGACCTGCAAAAACCCCAGATGGAATGCCATCTGGAAGTTTTGGACCCACTACCGCAGGCCGAATGGATGTGTATGTAGAAGAGTTCCAAAAAGCAGGCGGAAGTATGATTATGTTGGCCAAAGGAAACCGTACCAAACAAGTAATGGATGCTTGTAAAACTTATGGCGGATTCTATTTAGGTTCTATTGGTGGTCCAGCGGCCATCTTAGCGCAAGACAACATCTTGAAGGTAGAAGTAGTAGACTTTGAAGAATTGGGTATGGAAGCGGTACGTAAAATTACCGTGAAAGATTTCCCTGCTTTCATTATTACGGACGATAAAGGAAATGATTTCTTTGAGAATTTATAACCTACTTTATAAAATAAAAAACCCGCTATTGTTAGCGGGTTTTTTATTTTATTGAAATAACATGGGAGCAAACTCTGATAAGTAATCGCGCCAGTTGGACCAGGTATGGCCTCCAGAAGTTTCGTGGTACTCGTATTTGAATTGTAAGCTGTCTAATAGTTTACGGTATTCGTTAGATCTTTCAAAAAGAAAGTCTGAGTTACCAATACCGATCCAGTACAATTTAAATCCATTGTCTCTTTGCGCTTTTAACTTGGTAGTAAAATCGCTATATACTACTGCTTGCGAATCTTTGGGTTGTAATAGGGCCGAAGAAAAAACACCTACATAATCAAATGTAGTAGGATAATTTGCCGAGATCACCAAGCTGTGCATACCTCCCATAGAAAGGCCTGCAATGGCACGAGACGCTTTTTCTTTCTTTACGCGGTAATTGCTTTCAATGAAATTAATAATGTCACCAAACGCTGCCTCTGTTTTACCTGCAAAAGTAGCGGGACGCATGAAAATAGGTTTTACAAACCCTTCGCTTGATTCTCCTGGAGTGGCTGTTTGATCAGCATTGCCATTCGTCATGACTATAATCATCGGCTTTGCTTTGCCTTGGGCTATTAAATTGTCCATGATTTGAGCTGTACGACCCAATTCCATCCAAGCGTTTTCATCACCACCTGCACCGTGCATTAAGTACAGCACAGGGTATTTTTGTTTACTGCTTTCATAACCTGCGGGTGTATAGACAGTCAAACGACGTGTGCTTTCTAGTTTTGGAGAGTGGTACCAACGTTTGGCCACCGTTCCGTGAGGCACATCGGTTACTTTGTATAAGTCGGCTTTTCCACCACCTACTAAAAACACATTGACTACTGTGGATACATCGCGAATTAAAAAGGCATTATTTGGGTCGAAAGCTTTAACGCCATCCACATAAAACGAATAACTGTACAATTCTGGATTGAGTTTTTTGGTAGTTAAGGTCCAAATCCCGTCTTCTCCTTTGATTAATAAACCGCCTTCAGGAACACAATCTCCTTGTACTTTTACTTCTTTGGCATTTTTGGCTTCCAATCGAAAAGTAACCGTATTATCTGCGTTTATTTCTGGCGAAATAATCTCTTTCTTTTTTGAAAAGTCAACATTTTCTTGAGCTTGTGTGCTAATGCTTACAAAAAGCAGTGCGAGAATTAATAAGGTTTTTTTCATTTTTGGTTTAGTTAATTAGCATTTCAGGAATTTCTCCTTCAATGATGAGGTTTGCTTCTGTGTTCGCAATTATATGTTCAACACTAACACCTGGCGCGCGTTCCAATAGTTTGAAACCTTTTGGCGTGATTTCCATCACAGCCAATTCGGTTACGACTTTTTTGACACAACCTACCCCCGTTAGCGGCAGCGTACATTTTTTAAGGATCTTACTTTCTCCGGCTTTGTTAACGTGCATCATAGCCACAATGATATTTTCTGCAGAAGCCACTAAGTCCATCGCGCCTCCCATTCCTTTGACCATTTTACCTGGGATTTTCCAGTTGGCGATATCGCCATTTTCAGCTACTTCCATTGCGCCAAGAATTGTTAAATCGACTTGTTGGCTTCGGATCATTCCAAAACTCAAGGCCGAATCAAAAAAACTGGCTCCAGGAAGGGTAGTGATGGTTTGTTTCCCCGCGTTGATTAAATCGGCATCTTCTTCGCCTTCGAACGGGAAAGGCCCCATGCCAAGCACGCCGTTCTCCGATTGAAACTCCACCGAAATATCGTTGCGCACATAATTAGCCACCAAGGTTGGAATTCCAATTCCTAGATTGACATAGAAGCCGTCTTTGACTTCTTGTGCTATTCTTTCTGCGATTTGATTTTTATCTAGTGCCATTTTATTTTCAAATTTTCAAATTGAATAATTTTCAAATTATTTTTTACGAGTAGTCCGTTGCTCAATTCTCTTTTCAAATTTTTCTCCTTGAAAAATGCGTTGTACGAATATTCCTGGTGTATGAATTTGGTTCGGATCTAAGCTGCCGGCTTCAACTAATTCTTCCACTTCGGCAATGGTGATTTTTGCGGCACCTGCCATACACGGATTAAAATTACGTGCAGTACCTTTAAAAATTAGATTGCCTGCTGTGTCGCCTTTCCATGCTTTTACAATGGCAAAATCGGCTTGGAAAGCATGCTCTAAAACGTGCATTTTTCCGTTGAATTCTCGAGTTTCTTTTCCTAGTGCAACTTCGGTTCCGTAGCCAGCTGGAGTGAAAAAAGCCGGAATGCCATTTTGGGATGCACGACAACGTTCGGCCAAAGTACCTTGTGGAATGAGCTCCACTTCGAGTTCGCCCGATAGCATTTGGCGTTCAAATTCGGCGTTTTCTCCCACATAGGAAGAAATCATTTTTTTGATTTGTTTGTGTTGTAATAATAGTCCCAATCCAAAATCGTCAACGCCTGCGTTGTTAGAAATACAGGTCAAGTTTTTGGTTTGTTTTTGAACGAGTTCAGCAATAGCATTTTCGGGAATACCGCACAATCCAAAGCCGCCCAACATAAGGGTCATGTTGTCTTCAATACCTTGAAGCGCTTCATGTGCGGAGGATACTTTTTTGTTAATCATGTGTATTAGTATTAATTCATGAATTTAAAAACAGTATTTAAGTTGCAATTTTCCAATTGAAAACACAACCCTTAGCCCCGGCAGTAACAGCATCCTTTATGGCTAGGTTTTAGCCATAAAGATACAGTGAATGGCGGGAAATAGCTCCTGTAACAAGAACTATAATTCGAACTCTTCGGTGCTTTGTTCCGTATCAGTAGAGTCTTTAACTACCGCAGCAGGTCTAGAATAACAATCTACTTTAATGCCAAGATTAGCGGGTCTGTCAAAATCTTCTTTGGACACATTGAGCGTTTCGTCTTCGTAACATTTTTTCATGAAATACCCCCAAACAGGTAAGGCTGCTGTTGCTCCTTGACCGTAAGTAAGACTTCTGAAACGCGCGGAACGGTCTTCGCAACCTACCCAAACTCCGGTAACTAAATTAGGAACCATTCCCATAAACCACCCATCGGATTGATTTTGAGTGGTTCCGGTTTTACCGGCAATTGGATTTTTAAACATATACGGATAGCCAGTCCAACGGTTGTCTCCGTTTCCACCACCTTCGGTGCGCAAACGTTCTCCAGATCCGCCTTCGGTAACCCCTTCTAATAATTTGATCACGGCAAATGCAATGTCTTTGTTCAAGACATCGTGAGACTCAGGAACAGGTTCGTAAAGGACGACCCCGCTTTTGTCTTCAATTTTTCTTAAAAATTGAGGTTTTACATAGACTCCTTGGTTGGCAAAAGTACTATAAGCAGCCACCATATCTTGTACGGTAATTTCTACTGCACCAAGTGCAATAGAAGGTTGCGCTGGAATTTCAGAGGTTACCCCTAATTTATGTGTTAATTCAACCACAGCTTCAGGACCTGTTTTGTCAATTAATTTGGCCGAAACCGTATTGATGGAATTGGCCAATGCTCTTTTTAAAGTGACCATTCCCCTATATTTATTATCTGAGTTTCTAGGTTCCCAATCTTCGGTAACGTTGTGTTCTCCTTTGCGAATCATAAACGGACCATCCAAAATAGAATCACATGGCGACATGCCTAATTGTTCTATCGCAGTTGCGTATACAAAGGGTTTGAAGGTAGAACCTACTTGTCTCGCTCCTTGACCAACGTGATCGTATTGAAAGTATTTGTAATTGATACCACCCACCCACGCTTTGATGTTTCCGGTTTGTGGTTCCATGGCCATTAAACCTGATTGCAAGAAGTGTTTGTAATAACGAATAGAATCTAAAGGCGTCATAATCGTGTCTCTTTCTCCTTTCCAAGTGAAGACTTTCATCTTGGTTTTTTGTTTGAACGAAGCGATGATTTCATCTTCACTTTTGTCATTGGATTCCATGATGTTCCATCGTGCAGAAGCTTTCATGGCTTTTTTCAGGATACGATCCGTTTCGGCTTGCGAAATATTTACAAATGGTGCGTTTTTATTCTCTTTGGCTTGGTCGAAGAATTCTTCTTGTAGATTAGCCATATGCGCTTCTACTGCCTCTTCTGCATACAATTGCATGCGCGAATCAATGGTAGTATAAATACGCAATCCGTCTTTGTAAATGTTATAATCTGAACCGTCTGGTTTTTTATTTTCTTCTACCCATTTTTTCATGTATTCTCTCAAATATTCTCTGAAATAGGTAGCAGTTCCGTCTTTGTGACTTTCTAATTTGAAGTTTAATTTGATTGGTAAACGTTGTAATTGTAGTTTTTGAGCTTCGGTAATAATTTCCGCTTTTTCCATTTGCTTCAATACTACGTTACGTCTATTGGTTACCCCTTCGATATTTTTTACCGGGTTGTACAAACCGGAGTTTTTAAACATACCCACCAAAACAGCAGATTCTGTAATTGTTAGGTCTTTCGGTTCTTTTGAGAAATAAGTTTTGGCTGCCGAGTTCACCCCTACGGAGTTGTTTCCAAAATCATATACGTTGCAGTACATGGCAATGATTTCGTTTTTGGTGTATTGTCTTTCTAAGCGAATGGCAATAATCCATTCTTTTGCTTTTTGGATAATACGAAACGGTAAAAACTTGGAACCTTCTCCATGAAATAATTGTTTGGCTAATTGTTGGGTTAGCGTACTTGCTCCTCCCGAAGTTCCAAAACTCAATATAGCTCTTAACGTTCCTCTTCCGTCAATTCCGGAGTGATCGTAAAAACGAGCATCTTCGGTTGCTACTAAGGCTTGAACTAAATTTTTAGGCAAGTCGGAATACTTTAATTGGGAACGGTTTTTTTCAAAATATTTTCCAATTACGACTCCGTCAGCAGAGATAATTTCGGTGGCTAAATTAGAATCTGGATTTTCTAAGTCTTCAAACGACGGCATTGAGCCTAAAAGCCCCCAAGAAGCAAATAGGAAAAATAAGGCGATGCCTCCCATGCCATAAAAGAAATATTTCCAGAATAACTTGGAATAATATTGAATGTCTTTTTCAGAATCTGGTACCTGATTTTTTTTTCTATTGATAATCGCCATACTGTTTTTATTCTTTATTTTCAATTCTAAAACCTACGTCTGTAATTCCCTCAAGCTCTTCTACACCAGGCACTTTTCCTGTTTCGCGAACGGCTTGTTTGATGTATACTTTGTATTTCCCTCTAAATTTCACTTTCTCTTTGTAGAATAATTTACTCTCCTTGATATCCGTAAATCCTTCTCCTAATAAAGTGCCGTCTGGATTGGCCATTTGGTATTCCAAAGTATCCACTTTGGTAAATCCATTGGGCAATTCTAAAGCTACAATTAAGAACAAATTATTGAACGGATAATTGTCATTACTTCTCAAATTGACAAACAAATCATAGCGTTTAGTCGAATCCAATTCGGGTAATTCAAATGTAACCGTGCTGTCCTTGTGCCAAGCACTACCAACCGAATGGTATTCGTCAAACACTCTTTTTTTATCACATGAAAAAAAGAGAATTCCCATTAAAAGAAAAACAAGACTATTTTTTATCCTCATTTTTAGTAATAATTATCGGTTTTCTAGGCTCTCCACTTTTTTGGTTTGGATTCGGACGCTTGTTATTGTTTGGTCTGTTAGTATTATTTCCCGAAGGCTTGTTGTTGTTTGGGTTAGCAGGTCTGTTGTTTCCTGGATTACCATCTACAGCTTGTCTCGGTTTTTTGTTAGGTCTTTTCTTTTTCTTAGGTTGGTCAAAACGAGTTAAACTCTCTTGTCCCATCGCATTGTTAAAGTTCTTTTCTTGTTCGTCAACCGTTTCAATTGCAAAGTCTTCTAACGAAGACACCTTGTTTTTCAATTTATTTTCAGCAACGATTTCTTTAACCTGCTCGATGTTTAACACATGCCAATTCGCAAAATTATTGGTGTAAGCAAACCACATTAACCCTTTGAAAATATCTTGTTTTTGACAAATAGCATCCCCTTTTTCGGTTACTAATTTGGTATCAAAATCAGGGAAATCTTTCAAGGCGTCCATGTAAGTATCCAACTCATAGTTCAAACAACATTTCAATTTTCCACATTGTCCTGCTAATTTTTGCGGATTCAATGACAGTTGTTGGTAACGAGCTGCTGAGGTATTAACACTTCTAAAATCAGTCAACCAAGTAGAGCAACATAACTCTCTTCCACAAGATCCAATTCCGCCTAAACGAGAAGCTTCTTGACGGAAACCAACTTGTTTCATCTCAATTCTGGTGTTGAATTCTTTAGCGAAATCTTTAATTAACAATCGGAAATCGACTCTGTCATTAGCGGTATAATAAAAAGTAGCTTTCGAACCGTCTCCTTGAAATTCAATATCCGAAATTTTCATTTCTAATTTTTGTTGAATTGCCAATTCGCGCGCGCGCACTTTCATAGGCTCTTCACGATCTCTTGCCGCTGACCAAATATCAATGTCTTTTTGAGATGCTTTTCGGTATATTTTTAGAATTTCAGGACTTTCAGGATTAACCCCTTTTTTCTTCATTTGCACTCGAACCAATTCGCCAGTTAAAGTAACAATTCCGATATCATGTCCTGGAGAAGCTAGGGTAGCTACAATGTCTCCAATGCTTAGGGTAAGTTTTTCCGTATTGCGATAAAATTCTTTTCTTCCATTTTTAAAACGGACTTCTACGCAGTCAAAAGGAGCTTCGCCATTAGGGGCGCTCATATTAGAAAGCCAGTCAAAAACCGTTAATTTGTTGCAGCTATCGGTGCCGCAAGTCCCATTATTTTTACAACCCTTTGGTGCACCACCATCTGAAGTTGAACAACTTGTACATGCCATAATTTATATGTAGTGTTGCAATGAATGCAACTTAAGTTCTTAAAACGAATAAGGTGTAAAGATAGTATTTTTTAGTTTTAAGTTTATAGGCTTTTTGTGAAAGAAAAAATCCCATTTCAGTTACGAAATGGGATTCAGTTTTTGATGTTTTTGAGGTGCTAATTTTGTATTTTGAGATACAATTTATCAGACAATCGCACTCTAAAAGGGACTTCAAAAGTTACTTTGTCACCTATTTTAGCCGTCGAATTTTCTGTTCCATTGACTAACATTTTATCAAGAATTAATTCCTGATTTCCAGTTGTTGGACCAGAAATAATCAACGTATCGCCAGTGTTTAATTCATTATTTTCAATACTAAAAAGCCCTACTTGTGCTTTGACAAAGTAATGTTCTACTTTGCCTAAAAGCACTTTTTTCACTTTAATCTTTTGACGAATATCATTTGATTTTATGGCTGTTGCCAATGCCATATCGGACAATTCGCCGGAGTGTTTGAACTTTAAATTCTCTGATTTTCCTTTACGGAATACTTTGTTGCCCACCTGTTTTCCGCGACGTAATTTTATTTGTTCGTCTACCGGAAGGTGAATGGTTTCTTGACATTCTGACGAACAACAATTTTCCATAGCGGCTTTACATTCGTCACATTGAATGAATAATAAATGGCAGCCATCATTGGAACAATTAGTATGATTATCACAAGGTTTACCACATTGGTGGCATTGCGAAACGATGTCGTCTGTAATTCTTTCGCCCAAGCGATGATCAAACACAAAGTTTTTCCCGATGAATTTACTTTCTAAGTTTTCTTCCTGGATTTGTTTGGCATAGTTGATAATACCGCCTTCCAATTGGAATACCTTTTTAAAACCTTGGTGTTTAAAATAGGCCGATGCTTTTTCACAACGAATTCCGCCGGTGCAATACATCACCAAATTTTTATCTTCTTTATAATCTTGCAATTGCTCATTGATGATAGGCAAACTTTCTCTAAAAGTTTCTACATCTGGTGTGATGGCCCCTTTAAAATGCCCAATTTCACTTTCGTAATGATTTCTAAAATCGACTACAATCGTGTTGGGATCGTCTAAAATCTGATTGAATTCCTTTGCTTTTAAGTGTACGCCAATGTTGGTTACATCAAAGGTTTCGTCGTTCAAACCGTCGGCCACAATTTTATCGCGCACTTTTACCGTTAATTTTAAGAACGAATGATCGTCATGTTCTACCGCTACATTCAAACGAATGCCGCGCATAAAAGGATACACTTCTAAGGTCTCGCGAAAGGCTTCAAAATTTTCGGCCGGAACACTCATTTGCGCATTGATACCTTCTTTGGCAACATAAGTTCGCCCAAGGGCATCAAGGGCATTCCAAGCAACGAATAAATCGTCTCTAAATTTTTTAGGGTCTTCAATTTTGGCATACGCATAGAAAGACAAAGTAAGTCTTTGTTTGCCGGCTTGATCAATCAGTTCGGCTCTTTCTTCTGCGCTTAAGGTGTTGTACAGTTGCATGCTATAAACGTTTAAGTGAGAAATTATGTATGAGTTCTAAATGGAAGAACTCGGGTACAAAGGTAATTTGAAATTTTGAAAATGACAATAAAGAAAAAACCTTTTAGAAATTACTCTCTAAAAGGTTTTTTAAAATACTGGTTTAGTTTAACAAAACTCAGCGTAAGCGTCTTGTAAGTTTTCAGCAATTAATTCGGCTGGACGGCCTTCAATGTGGTGGCGCTCTAACATATGAACTAATTCACCGTCTTTGAACAAAGCCATACTTGGCGAAGAAGGAGGAAAAGGGAACATGTGTTGACGCGCTGCATCAACTGCTTCTTTATCAACTCCTGCAAAAACCGTAATCAAATGATCTGGTTTTTTAGCGCCTTCTAAACTCATTTTTGCTCCTGGACGTGCATTTCTTGCAGCACAACCACAAACAGAATTTACCACTACTAAAGTGGTTCCTGCTCCTTTGATAGCGTTTTCAACAGCCTCAGCAGTATGTAAATCTTGAAAACCAGCGTCCACTAATTCGGCTTTCATTGGTCTTACCATTTCTTCTGGATACATAATTATTTATATTTAATTGATGATGTACGGTATTTGATTTAATAAAATCTTTGGCAAAGATAAATAGAAATCTGGTCTAAAGAAGGAATCAAATCATAAAGATTTGTTATCGTTACATAGCCCAATTAAAATCGGAATAGTCGTTTCAATAAAGCATTGATAAATAGTCCTTTTGGGCATTTCCAAATGACTTGTAAGTCTTCCCAAAACGAAGTTTCTTCATCTAAAAATTTTAGGATCAGTGGCGCATTTCCCTTTTCGAAAAGGGCTGAGAAAATAGCCGATCCCGTTTCGTTTTTTTGATCTAAAATATCCAAAAGCAAGAGATCGTACCACCAGAATTTGGTCTTGGAATGAAACTTTCTGCCATCGGTCTGGGTTTCCATAAACGATACCAATTCACTTGATTTCTTGTCGGCATTTTTAAAAGTAAATCCCGTACTGGCTTTGGTCCAACCGCCAGCAGTACCAATATTGATGACATTTTTGGTATTGTGTTTCCAAAATGGATAACAAGTCATGGGAATGGTACCCACTTCTTTTTCAAGAATGGTGTACTGGCTGATTCCTAATTGTTGAAGGTACTTTTCAATTTCAGCTTCGTATTCTTCTTTTGAAAGCAACTCTTTTGAAAACAAAGTGTATTCCAACAATGCTTCGGTTGGCGATGTTGGCAAAACATACATAAAGCGAGTGTTTCCTTTTTGTTCTACCGAAAAATCCATAAAAGTGGCTTGTTCCGAATTGAAAATAGGAGTTTCGGTTTGGATAAACCAACCCAGAAAATGCTGTTGCAGCAACGGATATTTGGTTTGATTAGTTGCCAATGAAGGATTGTAAATCGAATTGAAAAGTGTAGTACACGAAAAACTTTGACTTTCGGTTTTTACCAAAACAATGCTGTCTGATTCTTCAATTTCATGTACTTTTTCTTGGACAAAATCAATATTTTTTTGCTTTGCAATCAAATTCAATACTTGATTGTAAAAATCCAATCCTTGAATTTTGTTGTAATGATAGGGATGTAGGTCTAAATTTTTAGTAAAATCGCTATTGGCAAACACCACCGAATTCCATTTTTTTGAAACGGAGGGTTCCCATAGAGATTCTTTTTGGTCCCAAAAACACCAAGTTCGGTCATTAGTTTGTTTGGCATTTTCATCTAATAGTAAAATGCGTTTGGTTTGAAATTTTTTAGACAATACCATTTTATACACCGTCATTAATGCGGATAAGCCTGCGCCGGTAAAAATGTAGTCGTATTGTTTCATATTAAAAAATTCACTTCAATAAACACCAAAAATAAGAGTATTCCAATCGAAAAAATGATAAATGTAGTAGATTTGCAAAAAAAATAATTATGTTTCAAACTGTAATTGATTATTTCGAAAGTATAGATCCGGTTTTAGCGGCTTTGTATGCAACACTATTTACTTGGTTTTTAACGGCCTTAGGCGCTTCTTTTGTTTTCTTTTTTAAAAACATGAATCGAGTGGTTTTGGACGGAATGCTTGGATTTACAGGCGGAGTTATGGTGGCGGCTAGTTTTTGGAGTTTGTTGGCACCTGCCATTGAAATGACTGCCGGTGAAGGATTTATAAAAGTAATTCCGGCTTCGGTTGGATTTTTTCTTGGGGCTTTGTTCATTTTTGGTTTGGATAAGGTATTGCCCCATTTACATATTAATTTTCAAGAATCAGAGGGAGTGAAATCACCTTGGCAACGCACCACATTGCTGGTTTTGGCCATTACTTTACACAATATTCCCGAAGGATTGGCAGTTGGTGTTTTATTTGGTGGTGTAGCTGCCGGAATTCCGGAAGCCTCTATAGCTGGTGCTTTGACTTTAGCTATCGGAATTGGAATTCAAAATTTTCCTGAAGGAATTGCTGTTTCGATGCCTTTGCGCCGAATGGGAATGAGCAGAAGAAAAAGTTTTATGTATGGCCAAGCTTCGGCATTAGTAGAACCCGTTGCAGGAGTTTTAGGGGCTGTAGCAGTTACTTTTTTCACGCCGTTGCTGCCTTACGCTTTAGCATTTGCCGCAGGCGCTATGATCTTTGTAGTAGTAGAAGAAGTGATTCCAGAAACGCAACAAGATAATAACACGGATATTGCAACACTTGGATTTATTGGAGGTTTTATTGTAATGATGATGCTGGACGTGGCTTTAGGTTAAGCGCAACCACAATCGCCATTACCACAATTTTTATCTGATTTTTTCTTCCAAAAATACTTTCGAATCAAAAAAGAAAGAGCTAGAATTAGTACACCAAAGGCAAGAATTTCTTGAATCATAATCCGTTATTTTAGGATTTGAAAAGCGATTAAAGCCACTACATAGGCCAATCCACTCATGAAGATTAATTGTCCTAAAGGCCATTTCCAAGAGTTGGTTTCTTTTTTAGTGATGGCAATCGTACTAGCACATTGCATCGCAAAAGCGTAGAATAATAATAACGAAATTCCTGAGGCAAAATTGAATATTTTTTGACCGGTTTCAGGATTGATTTCGGCTTGCATTTTGTTTTTAATTGTATTGTCGTTGTCACTATCTCCCACGCTATAAATTGTAGCTAGAGTTCCCACAAACACTTCTCGTGCTGCAAATGAACTTATAATCGCTACGCCAATTTTCCAATCGTAACCTAAAGGAGAAATAACAGGTTCAATGGTTTTACCCATTAATCCGATATAGGAGTTTTCTAGTTTTTGCGAAGCGATCGCATTTTGTAATTTAGCAGTATTTAATGGTTTCTCAAGGTTTTTCTCCAAAACAATTTTTTCAGCATTTCGGAATTTATCACCGGGACCATAAGAAGCCAAAAACCACAATACGATAGAAATGGCTAAAATGATTTTTCCTGCGCCAAAAATGAAGGCTTTAGTTTTCTCAATTACATTGATCGCTACGTTTTTAAACATAGGCAATTTGTAATTGGGCATTTCGACAACAAAATAGGTTTTGCCTTTTATTTTCAAAATGGTATTCAAAATGTAGGCAGAGAATATGGCCATTCCAAAACCTAAAAGGTACAACAACATTAAGGTTAATCCTTGCATATTGATGATGCCAAAAACGCGTTCGTCAGGGATTACCAACGCAATAATAATCGCATAAACAGGAAGTCTTGCCGAACAAGTGGTAAATGGAGTTACTAAAATTGTAATCAATCTTTCTTTCCAGTTTTCAATGTTTCGGGTGGCCATAATGGCTGGAATAGCACAAGCTGTACCCGAAATTAGAGGCACAATACTTTTGCCAGATAAACCAAATTTGCGCATGATTTTGTCCATTAAAAAAACGACGCGGCTCATGTAGCCACTTTCTTCCAAAATGGAAATGAACATAAAAAGAAAAGCAATTTGCGGAATAAAAATTAGGATGCCTCCAATACCAGGAATGATCCCTTGCGCGATCAAATTAGTCAATACGCCTGCAGGTAATTTTTCGCTTGCCAAAGCACTCAAGGAAGCAAAAGCACTATCTATAAAATCCATTGGAATTTTAGACCATTCAAAAATGGATTGAAAAATTCCAAAAAGAATGAAAAAGAAAATGGCATAACCCCAAACTTTGTGAGTCAATACACGATCTAAAATAGAACGAAAATCTTTGGCAATACTGGTATCAATTTTCAACCCTTCTTTCAATACATCATTGATGAACTGATAGCGTTTTATAGTTTCTTTTTGCTGCAAACGTTTTAAGTCAGAATGCGATTTGGTATACGAATTCCGAATTTCATTACGATCCAAATTCAAGAAGTTGACGTCTTGTGTAATCACCAGCCATAATTTGTACAACAATTGATTTGGGAAGGTTTTGCGTAAGGTTTCAAAATATTCCTCGTCGATGATCGAAGCGTTCAAACAGGGTTCTTTCGGAATCGATTTATAGTTAACAATAAGTTGCTTCAGTTCGTCAATTCCAGTTCCTTTTCTGGAACTCACCAAAGCAATTTTTGTTTTGAGTTTTTCTTCCAAATAAGGAATATCTAAAGAAATTCCATTGTGTTTCATTCGATCAGCCATGTTAATGACTAATATGGTAGGAATTTCTAAATCTTTGATTTGGGTAAAAAGGAGTAGGTTCCGTTTTAAATTCTCTACATCAGTAACTACCAAAGCCACATCAGGATAGAGTTTATCATTTTTGTTCAACAACAATTCAATCACCACATTTTCATCAATAGAACTTGCATTCAAACTGTAGGTTCCTGGTAAATCAAGAATGTTGGCTTTGTAATTATTAGGTAATTTGCAAAAGCCAATTTTTTTCTCCACCGTAATGCCGGGATAATTACCCACTTGTTGATTCAATCCTGTCAGTTGGTTAAAAACCGAAGTTTTCCCCACATTAGGATTACCAATTAGCGCTACGTTGATGTTGTGACTGCTTAGCATTAGTTGTTTTCGATTAAATCAACTTCAATTTCCTTGGCTGTTTCTATTCGAATAGCAACGTGTGAACCATTAATATTTAAATAGAGCGGATCGCCAAAAGGCGCTATTTGTAGTAATTCAACCACATTGCCCGGTAAACAACCCATCTCCAATAATTTCAAAGGTACCGCATCAACATCAAATTCCTTGATGATGGCTTTTTCGCCTTTTTTAAGTATGTTTAGAGTGGTATGCAAACCTTATTTAGATTGAATTAAGATTGCAAAAGTACAGATTTTAATAGTAAACCAAATGATAATTATCATTTTTATACTAAAAAATCAATGGAAAGTAATTTTATTGTTCGGATAAAAAAGCAATGTCTTCTATGAGGCGTTGCACGTCTTCTTTATTCGTCCCGTCATAGAAACCGCGAACGCGTCTTTTTTGGTCCACCAAAACAAAATTTTCAGTGTGAACCATATCATACAACTCTTCGGGTTTGCCCAATTTTACGGCTAAATACGATTTACGCGCCATGGAATAAATGGCTTTTTTATCACCAGTGACTAAATTCCATTTGCTATCATTCACATGGTGTTTGATGGCATATCGTTTTAAAACGGGAACACTATCTGTTTCGGGAAAAACAGTATGCGAAAGCAACAGGACTTTCGGATTATTGAGAATGGCTTTTTGAACATCTTCTAGGTTAGTGGTCATTTTTGGGCAAATAGATCCGCAGGTCGTAAAAAAGAAATTGGCTACATAAATTTTACCATCATAGTCTTTTTGGGTAATGGTTTTTCCATTTTGGTTGACAAAAGAAAAATCAGCAATGGTGTGGTATTTACTTTTGTATTGAATCGTACTATCTACTAATTCTGGATTTACATCTGCAGGATTGTATATGGGTAAAGTTTTGGCGGGTTTCAAAGCCGAATAAAACAAAGAAATCGTAATAATTGAAAAGACAATTAATCCTCCAAAAAAGAAACGATAGTGGTGTAGAAAAGCTTTCATTTTCAAAATTTGAAGCAAAAATACGAAATCTAAATTGTATTCTATTTGAAATAAGATACCCGCTTTGTATTTATTATAAAATAGGAATACAGAAATCGACAATGCATTTTTTCTCCGGATGCTCATTGAAATCGTTGTGCATTATTTCAAATGGGTTTTGGTCTGCTTTTTTATACCCCTTCTCATTCATCCAAATAAATAGCGATTGCCAAGACTTCCCAAAATCATGAGGAGCAATCTCATAACGTCCGACAATATGTTTTCCATTTGGAATCGAAACCAAACCAATTTCGCCTTGGGTTGCAACCGGTTCGGATAACATAAGACAAACGCTCATTCTTACTTTGTCAGGCTCAGTAAATTTAAAACTATCGTGATAAATACGACCTAATTTTAAATTGTCGTTGACAAGACCTTTAGGGATTGCCCATTGTAGTAATTTGCCATAAGATTTCTCTAATCCTTCCACCCCAATATGAGTGATAAATGCCCAATTAGTTTGAGGCAATTCTTTAATTTCAATGCTTGTGTACATGGTTTCTATATTTTACTTTTCTGCATAGATTTATTGACTAAGTACAATCCAACTAAAGTGATGCTTCCGCCAATGACAATAGGAATGGTAAGTGGCTCATTAAAAATTACGGTACCCAATAGTACCGCTATTATAGGATTGACATAGGCATAAATACTACTGATTTCGGATGGCAAACGTTGCAAGGCATAAATGAAAGCAATAAACGTAAATACCGAACCAAATAAAACCAAATAACCAATGGCCCACCACGAAACTGCCGGAATTTCAGACAAACTCACCGAGGTTCCTGTAGCGCCTGTAAAGGCAAAAAGTAAAATACTCGAAATAAACATTTGCAATCCCAATCCAAAATACGGATTAAAACTTGCCGCTTTTTTCTTGGTATATAAAGTTCCAAAAGCCCAAGTTAGTGTGGCAGCAATAGATAGAAAAATTCCAAAACGGAAATCAGCGATAAAGAAATCACTTAAATGATCGTAGAAGACAACGCATATTCCCGAAAACCCAATTATTAATCCTAAAATAGCTGCTTTAGCCAAGCGCTCTCCTCTGAAAAAACTAATAATCACTACCCATAGCGGGACCAATGCTCCAATGATAGCTCCTAAACCGCTACTGATAAATTTTACTCCCCAAGTACTCAACCCATTACTCAAAACGAAATTAAGCACACTTAAAATCAAAATGAATTTCCATTGTTTGCCTTTCGGCCAAGGTGTTTTTTTCCACAAAAAGTAGCTGATATAAATGATTCCTCCAATAAATTGTCTGATCGCAGCGAGTTGCAAAGCCGGCATGTGTTTCACCCCTTCTTTTGAAGCTATCCAAGTGGTTCCCCAAAAAAAACTGACCCAGCATAATGCCAAAATGGGTAATCCAATAGTGTTTACTTTGGCTAAAAAAGCATTTTTAATTCGGGTTCTCACGTTATAATGTTGGTTTTATAAAGGAATATTCAAGGACTTCGATTAATTTGTTGTTCAAAATCGTTTTTCCCACAATAGTATTCAAAGCCGCAAATTTAGGCAAAGCCAAATTCAATTCGGTCGCTTTTTGAGTATAATATTCTTGTCTGGTTGGATGGAATGGTGCGACTGCGTTGTAAGTTTCGTCCCAAGAATTTAGGGCAATAATTTTTTCAATGATGCCAATACAATCGTCTTGATGAATCAAGTTGATGGGGGCGTCTGGATTTTCAATAGTCTCTCTGCCAGACAAAAACCGAACTGGATTTCGTTCATCGCTAATTAAACCTCCAAAACGAAGAATAGTAGTTTGAAATCGACTATTTTTTTGCAATACATTTTCTACAATTGCCAGTTGGCGTCCGCCTTCTGTATCTGGATTCAAGACGGTTACCTCAGAAACAAATTCATTGTCCTCACCATAAACCGAAGTTGAGCTCACAAAAAGCACTTTTTCAACGGTTGAATTTTCAATGAAAGGAAGCAAAGTAGTTATTTTGGCCACAAAATTTTCGGTAGAACCGCCTCTTAATTTGGGCGGAATGTTGATGATTAAGATTTGGCTATCAGCTAAAAAATCAGCAACAGATGCGCTGATTTGTTGTTCCTCTAATCGCACTAAAAATGGAGTGATACCTTCCGATTCTAACAGGGATATTTTTTCCAATGAGGTAGTAGAACCTTTGATCGAAAATCCATTTTGAAGTAAGGATTTTGCCAAAGGCAAACCCAGCCAACCACAGCCTAAAATACTGATTTGTGTCATAGTTGTAGTTTAGGGAACTTTAGGTGTTTCTGTTTCAATTTCCGGTTTTGGTTCTGTAATACTATCTTGAACAGGAGTAATTTCAACTACTTTTTCCACTACTTTTTTTACTACGGGTTTCGGTATGATTTTTTTCTGAATTACCACCGCATCATTCAAAACGAAAGGCGTTGGCATCATCCAATTTTGTCTTTTGATCATTGGGAACAACTCATTACGCATCAAGTCAAAGGAACTTTCTACTAATTCCATATCAAAAGGTACAAGTGTATCGATGCTGAATTCTATTTCGAGCGGTTCGTTGCCTACAACATAATAACTCAAGATTTTTTTACCTCTTTTGCGATCGTATTTATCTCCTTTTTGTCCAATAGCTTGCACTTCATTTGCTTTAAAATGGTACAGGATCATTTCCTCGGAAGCAAAAACATCATAGCGATTCACATTTCGATTAGGAGTAATTCTGATTTTTAATTCGCGTTTGTCGCCATCAATTTGATCTTTTAAAAATTCAATAGTTGGTTCTTCCAATTCTTTTTTAGGCGCTTCGGCAGCATAAGTAAATCCAGAATTGTATTTGCTAAATAACGGAATGTCTTTCATAAAATCAGCTGATTTGGGTTGGTTGCCCAAATAGCTTTTGGTCCAAGCATCTAAATTGGTATCGTAGGTGACCCAATTGGCTTTTTCAGTATCGGCATTGTAAATGTACAGCAGGCTGTTCGATTTGGCTTTGCCTAATTCATAACCGGATTGAATGTGTGCTTTCGCAAAAAAAATACCGGCAAGAACAAAAAACAATAACGACCACATGCCTTTTTTGGTGTAAGCCCCAAAAACGGGCAAAAGTAATCCAAAGGTTAAGGCGGTTAAAATAGCACTTCCAAAAAGTACTTTAAGTCCTAGTCCGATAGGAAACATTTGTATAAATGGCGCAATAATTAATAGTGCAGGAATACTACAAATGATATTGAGAATCGTATTTGATTTTTGCGTCAAAATAAAAAACCCAAATGCAATCAATCCAAAAAACACGGGAATGATTAAAAATCCGGCTCCTTTTAGACCAAAGGCCAACCCACAATTGATCACTAACCAAAGGAAAAGTGGCGCAACATAATGATTCATTGTGATTTTTTTCTCGGAGAAAAAATGGTAAAAAACAAAACAAATAGCAATAGTTAAGCTTACAAATCCGGCAATATATGAATGACCGTTGTAGGTAAATCCGTTGAGCAAGTCGTTGTATTGGGGATAATACTTCAGCAAGAATTTCCATCCAAAATAAGCCAATAATCCGCTGGTAAGTGTAGCACCCAAAAACGGAATACTTCCTTTGCCAATTTCTTTGAACGATACTATTCGTTTACCAATCCCTATAAAAACTAGGAATACAAATAGAAGTAAAGCAACCAATACCATTGGTATAATCCAACTAAAAGGATAACTGATAAAAGTAAACGGAAGGGTAAAATAAACAAAATCTTCTTTGGAAACCGTATTGTCAAAATTGGCGTTAGCAAAATACTGCAACAACGGCATTAAATAGGTTCCTTGATGTTCTAGGGTGTTTTTGTTGAGGTGCTTGCTGTCGTCTTGAGCAGTATGGTAATTATAGTGATCGTCGATAAATGCAAAATTATATCCTTGAATATTACCTTGTTCTCTAAATACGGTTAAGTCGGTGTCGTTAGGCAACATTTTATAGATGCTGTACATCAAGGAGTTGGAAGCAGGAAGCGGCACATTGGCGGAAGCAAATTCACGAACCAATCCTGCATTTCCGCCATTGGTTTCCATCAACATATAACTTGGTCCCGAAGAACCACGCGCTTCAAAGTTTAACACTATACCCACTTCTTTGGCCCATTGGTGTTGGGTAACAAAAAGCGCGGCTCCATTTAAGCCCAATTCTTCGGCATCAGTAAAAAGAATGATAATATCGTTTTTATGGGCTTTTTTATTGTGTAAAAAGGCACGAACACTTTCTAAAATTGTGGCCACTCCCGAACCTGCATCGCTGGCGCCCAAAGAATAAGAATGGGGAGCACTGTCGTAGTGAGATAAAAGCAATAAGGCTTTTGAGCTGTCGGTTCCATTGATTCGTGCTAATAGATTTTTGGATTTGACCAAGTTGCCCCAATCACTCAAAGTATACCCCTCTTGAATAGAAGTTTCTAATCCTAATTTTTGCAATTCTTTCAACAAATAATTGGCTACTTCTTCATGGTTTTTAGAACCTACAAAGTGTGGCTGACGCGAAATAGCTCGTACCTGTTTGAATGCTCTTTGGGTAGAGAATTCGGTTAATGATCCTTCTTCATCGGATGTCCATTGTGGCATCATTGTGAAAAAGGTAACTGCAAGCACCACTAGTAAGAAAAGCGTACTGTAAAGAGCGGAATGGTTTTTTTTCATTGGTCAGGGCAGATTTGGGGTTTGGGTTAAATATCTTTTTTGACAAGCATGTAATATTCATTCTCTAATAGCATATATCCTTGATCGTATAAAAAATAATAGGTATTGCCTGTTTTTGTTTGCAAAATATTGGTAAAATACTCAAAGTCAAATCCTTTGCTGACTAATTTAGTTCGGGTAGTTTTGGACTTTCCTTCGGTATTCAATTCACATAAAATGCGGTAATTTTTACGCAATTTGTTGTTGATGTTGCGCATAAAATTATTGCTGTCTTTGTTAATCTTGTTGTTATATGCATTGCGACAGCCATCGCTGCAAAACTTTTTGTCTTCACGGCCAATAATTTTATCACCGCATTCTAAACAGCTTTTATTCATAAGATTTGGGGGTTTTAACTAAAAATAGGGGTTAATGAGCAATAAATATATTTAAAATCTATCAAATATATACATTATTTTCCGTTTTCAAACGTTTACAAATAGTTACAACCGAAAGTAAATAGTTAGTTACCGAATAATTTTTGGCACCTATTCCATCTTTGCACCGTTGATTGAAACGAATCAGTTAACCCATTTATTTATAACTATTTAATTTATACGCCATGAAAAACAGAGTACAATTAATTGGAAGAGTAGGTCAAGATCCTGAAGTAAAAAACTTAGAAGGTGGAAAAAAAGTAACCACAATTACCATCGCTACGAATGATGTTTATTACAAAGACAATGGTGATAAAGTAGAACAAACCGAATGGCATCGTGTTACCGCCTGGGGTAAAACCGCAGAAATTATTGAAAAATACGTAACCAAAGGAAAAGAAATAGCTATTGAAGGTAAATTAACACATCGCAGCTATGACGATAAAAACGGAGAAAAACGATACGTAACGGATATAGTTGTTAATGAAGTCCTGTTGCTAGGTAAATAAATAGCCCCCAATAATTAAAAGGCACAAAGTTCAAAAGGCTTTGTGCTTTTTTTATTCGTTCATCAATTGTTGTAATGCGTCTAGAAATAATCCGACATGATAGCCATCCACCAAACCGTGATGCACATGAACCGAAATAGGCATTGATTTTTTGTCGTTTTCATCCAATAGTTTACCATAAGAAATTTTAGGGCAACTGTCAGGCCAAGAAAAACTTCGCGCATGCGATAACGAACTAAAATTAATCCATGGCAATGCAGAAAAATGAATCAAATTCTCGGGATATTCTCTGGTAAAAACACCCGTTGTAGTTTGAATGCGTTCGATTTCAGTTTGAACAATTTGGGCAAAATCAATGGGGTTTTCAGCATACGGCATATAAGAAAATCCAAAGGTGGTGTCTTCTCGCATTACGGTTGCCGAGGCATCAATTACATCAAAAACATAGACTTCGTCTTCAATAATTCGGTACCGAAAATTCTCAATCGCATTGACTGCACTTAAGGTTTTATGAAGGTAATAGCTAAAAAAGCTAACCCCTAGTTCTTTTGCTTTTGCATAAGCTTTGGTACAATCAATGGTAGTGGTAATGCCATAAAAAGGCTCTTCCATTTGTTTGAAAAACAAAAAATGTTCTTTTCGGTTCCAGGTATTGAGGTCGAGTTTTTGTTTCATTATAAGGAGCTCACAATTTGTGAAATGAGTTGTTATACCAATCGCAAAACGTCGGTGATTTTTTCAAAAGCATGAAAATTTTCATGTTCAATAGTATGATCTATTCGTTCATGTGCCCAAGTGGTATGAAACGGAATATGAACACCATGCCCACCAATATTTAATACAGGTAACACATCCGATTTTAGAGAGTTTCCAATCATTAAAAAGTCAGAAGGCGCAATGTCAAGACGTTTTATCAAATCGGAATAATCGATCTCTTGCTTGTCTGACATGACTTCGATATGATGAAAATAATGCCCTAAACCAGAATTGTGTAATTTTCGTCTTTGGTCCAATAAATCACCTTTCGTAGCAACGACTAATTTGTATTTTCCTTTTAAAGCTTCCAAGGTTTCTTCAACGCCATCCAATAAAACAATTGGTTTTTCAAGTAATTCTTTACCATATTGAATGATTTTTTCAATCACTTCAATAGAAATGGTGTTATTTGAAATAGCCATTGCCGCTTCTATCATGGAAAGAATGTATCCTTTAATTCCGTAACCATACAACTTCAAATTGGCGATTTCGATTTTGAATAATTCTTGCGAAATCCCCTGATGCGAAAGGTAATCTTGCATCAATTCGCAAAATTTTGTTTCGGTTTCGTCAAAATAAGTTTCGTTTACCCAAAGGGTATCGTCAGCATCAAAAGCGATTATTTTTGGTTGCATAACTGTTTAATTTATTGTTTCTCCATTCCCAACACCTTCAGCATCTGGATTGACAAATACTAATTTTCCTTCGGCATTAGTAGTCATCAAAATCATACCTTGGCTTTCTACGCCGCGAAGGTTTCTTGGTGCCAAATTCACTAAAACAGTCACTTTTTTACCAATGATATCCTCTGGCGCAAAACTTTCGGCAATTCCAGAAACAATGGTGCGAACGTCAATTCCAGTGTCTACTTTTAAGATTAAAAGTTTGTTGGCTTTTGGCATTTTTTCGGCTTCTAAAATGGTTCCCACACGCAAATCCATTTTGGCAAAATCCTCAAATTGAATCGCTTCTTTTTGCGGTTCGGCTTTTTTGTTCTCTGCCAGGTTGGCTGTTTTTGTTGCTTCCAATTTGTTGATTTGTTTTTGGATTTCTTCGTCTTCTATTTTAGCAAAAAGCAATTCTGCTTCGCCAATTTGGTGACCTGCAACTAGTAAATCGCTATGTTCTGCAATTGCATTCCAGTTTAATGGCTGATCGATTTTTAAAATGCGACTTAATTTTTTAGCCGTAAAAGGCAAGAAGGGTTCGCAAAGCGTACTTAAAGCTGCAGCAATTTGCAAGGCCACATACATTTGAGTTTGTACGCGCTCCGGATTGTCTTTAATCACTTTCCAAGGCTCTTCGTCTGCCAAATATTTATTTCCTAAACGAGCCGCGTTCATCATTTCGCCCAAAGCTTCTCTAAAACGGTACCGTTCAATAGAACTCGAAATCACCGCTGGATAGGCTTTTAATTCGGCCAAAGTTTGTTCGTCTACTTCCGAAAGTTGATTCGGTTGTGGCACGATGCCATTATAATATTTATTCGTCAAGACCACGACACGATTGATAAAATTCCCAAAAATCGCTACGAGTTCGTTGTTATTTCTAGCTTGGAAATCTTTCCAAGTAAAGTCATTGTCTTTAGTTTCAGGTGCATTCGATGTCAAAGCATAACGCAATACATCTTGCTGATTTGGAAATTCTTCCAAATATTCGTGCAACCAAACCGCCCAGTTTTTAGAGGTCGATAATTTGTTACCTTCCAAGTTCAAGAATTCATTTGCAGGCACATTATCCGGTAGAATATAACTTCCTTCAGCCTTCAACATCGCTGGAAAAATGATGCAGTGAAACACAATATTATCTTTCCCAATAAAGTGAACTAATTTGGTATCTTGGTCTTTCCAATAGGGTTCCCAATTTTTTCCTTCACGGGCTGCCCATTCTTTCGAAGAAGAAATGTAGCCAATAGGCGCATCAAACCAAACGTATAATTTTTTTCCTTCAGCTCCTGCAACCGGCACGTCAATTCCCCAATCCAAATCACGGGTTACGGCACGAGGTTCTAAACCCCCATCAATCCACGATTTTACTTGGCCATATACGTTCGGTTTCCAGTCGTTTTTATGTCCAACTAAAATCCATTCTTTCAAAAAGGCTTCGTAACGATCCAAAGGTAAAAACCAGTGTTTGGTCGATTTCAAAACCGGAGTTTCTCCAGTAATGGTCGATTTTGGATTGATCAAATCGGTAGCGTTTAAGGTAGAGCCACATTTTTCGCATTGATCGCCGTAGGCTTCTTCGTTGCTGCATTTTGGACAAGTTCCTGTTACAAATCGGTCTGCCAAAAATTGATCTGCTTTGGCATCATACAATTGCTCGGTGACTTCTTCAATAAAATCGCCTTTGTCATACAACGTTTTAAAAAATTCCGAAGCTGTTTCGTGATGAATTTGAGCCGAAGTTCTAGAATAGTTATCAAAAGAAATTCCAAAATCTACAAACGATTTGCGGATAATACCATCGTATTTATCGATTACTTCTTGAGGGGTAATACCTTCTTTTTTGGCTTTCATCGAAATAGCAACACCGTGTTCGTCGCTTCCGCAAACAAACAAAACGTCTCTTCCTTGCAGTCGTAAATAACGAGAATAAATGTCCGAAGGCACGTAAACTCCCGCTAAATGGCCAATGTGAATAGGTCCGTTCGTGTAGGGCAAGGCCGCCGTAATGGTATATCTTTTAGCTCCGCTCAGTTCGGCGTTGCCTCGGGTTGGATTTTCTAACATAATAACAGTTTAATACTCCTGAAATCAATTCAGAATGACTGCAAAAATAACTTTTTTTATCATAGGTACAACTACGGTTTCTAGCCTATAAAAGTGCGAAAGACACAGACGAAGCTTTGGAAAACTACCAACTTTGTCTCGTTCTTAGCAAACATTTCCTTAAATTTGCGTGCGCAAGGCGCAAAAAATTACAGAGAGTTATAAAAATCAAGCTATGTTACAAATTGCATTTATTAGAGAGAATCAGGAAAAAGTAATCAAAGCTTTGGCAAAAAGAAACATCGATGCCAAAGAAATTGTGGACGAAGTAGTTCAATTAGACGAGCAACGTCGCGCTACGCAAGTGGAATTAGACAACACTTTATCCGAATCTAATAAATTGTCCAAAGACATTGGCGAATTGATGAAAAGTGGCGAAAAAGCAAAAGCTGGCATTTTAAAAGAAAAGACCGTTGCTCTAAAAGAAAAAAGCAAAGATTTGGGAGAAAAAGCAGAAGCTTTAGCCGAAGAATTAACGCAAAAATTATACACACTACCTAATTTACCAGCCGACATAGTTCCGGAAGGAAAAACACCCGAAGAAAACCTAAACGTTTTTGAAGAAGGTGCTATTCCTGTTTTGCACGAAGGAGCGCAACCACATTGGGAATTGGTAAAAAAATACGACATCATCGACTTTGAGTTGGGGGTGAAAATTACAGGAGCGGGTTTCCCGGTTTACAAAGGAAAAGGAGCGCGTTTGCAACGTGCTTTAATTAATTATTTTTTAGATAAAAATACCGCAGCGGGTTACAAAGAAATGCAAGTGCCACACTTAGTAAACGAAGCATCAGGCTACGGAACCGGACAATTGCCAGACAAAGAAGGACAAATGTACCATTCAACAATTGACGATTTGTATTTGATTCCAACGGCAGAAGTTCCAGTGACCAATTTGTTCCGCGATGTGATTTTGAACGAAAGTGAATTGCCTGTTTTATGTACAGCGTATACCCCATGTTTCCGTCGTGAGGCAGGTTCGTATGGAGCGCACGTACGCGGATTGAATCGTTTGCACCAATTTGACAAAGTAGAAATTGTTCGAGTGGAGCATCCAGACAAATCTTACGAGGCTTTGGACGGTATGGTAGAACATGTAAAAAACATTTTACAAGAACTCAAATTACCGTATAGAATTTTACGTTTGTGTGGTGGTGATATGGGGTTCACTTCGGCATTGACCTATGATTTTGAAGTATTTTCTACAGCTCAAGATCGCTGGTTGGAAATTTCTTCGGTGTCTAATTTTGAAACATTCCAAGCGAACCGTTTGAAATTGCGTTTCAAAGACAAGGACGGAAAAAACCAATTGGCACATACCTTAAACGGAAGTTCATTGGCTTTGCCAAGAGTTTTGGCGGGCATTATAGAAAATTACCAAACACCAGAAGGGATCGTAATTCCAGAAGTATTGCGTCCGTATTGCGGGTTTGATATTATAAACTAATTACTCTATACACATCTAGCGATTTTTACTTTACGTAACCAATCCCATTTGTGTTGTAATGAATCAATTGGAAATATAAAATCCAACAAAAGCAAGTCAAAACCCAATTTATTAGGTTAAAAAATGACCTAATAAATACATCAATAACATACGCAAAAACAAATATGATACTTTACAACGTAACAGTAAATATACACGAAAGCGTTCAAGACCAATGGTTACAATGGATGCAACAAACCCGAATTCCAGCTATTTTGGCTACGGGAAAATTTTCTTCGGCTAAAATTGTAAAGGTTTTGATAGAAGAAGAAATGGGAGGAACGACCTATTCGATTCAATTTACAACGGATAGTAAAGCGACTTTGGACAAGTATTATGCTGAAGATGCACCGCGATTCCGTCAAGAAAGTTACCAATTATTTGGCGAAAAAATGCTGGCTTTTAGAACAGAATTGGAATTGATTTCTGAACACAAATAAAAAAAAGCGAGATTACTTCGTGCCTCGCAATCACATAATGGAAAAAGTAAAAGCTAAAAAACACCTCGGACAACATTTCCTAAAAGATGAAAGCATTGCTAAAGCAATAGCCGACACCTTAAGTTTAGAAGGTTATAATGATGTGTTAGAAATTGGTCCGGGTATGGGAGTTTTGACCAAATATTTATTGGACAAACCCACCACTACCTATGTGATTGAGATTGACACGGAGTCGGTGGCGTATTTGGATGCCAATTATCCCAAGTTGAAAGATAAAATCATTTCGAAGGACTTTCTACGCTATGATATAAAAGAAGTTTTTGAAGGCAAGCAATTTGCTATTATTGGCAATTTTCCCTACAATATTTCGACACAAATCGTGTTTAGAACTTTGGAATTTCGTCATCAAATTCCGGAATTTTCGGGAATGTTTCAGAAAGAAGTAGCACAGCGTATTTGTGAAAAAAAAGGAAGTAAAGCCTATGGTATTTTATCCGTTTTAGCGCAAGCTTTTTATCATGCCGAATACTTGTTTACAGTAGATGAGCATGTTTTTGATCCACCGCCGAAAGTAAAATCAGGGGTGATGCGTTTGCGACGAAAAGAAGACTTTAGTTTGCCTTGTGGCGAAAAATTATTTTTCACGGTAGTAAAAACAGCATTTCAACAACGTAGAAAAACCTTGCGTAACAGTTTAAAAACCTTAAATTTGTCGGATAATTTAAGAGAAGACAAGGTATTAGATCTTCGTCCAGAACAACTTAGCGTTGAGGACTTTATAGCACTCACTCAAAAAATCGAAGCCGATGGAATTTAAAATCAGCAAAGAACTAGTTCAAGAATTAGAGCTACTCATTCAAACTAAAAACGACCAGCAGTTGGAAGTTTTGTTGAATGACATGCACCATGCTGATATTGCCGAAGTTTTAGACGAACTTGATTTTGATGAGGCAACTTATATTTTTAAAGTATTAGACAGTGATAAAACGGCTGAAATTCTGTTAGAATTAGAGGACGATTTACGTGAAAATATCTTAAAACGACTTTCCCCAAAAGAAATTGCAGAAGAGCTTGACGAATTAGAAACGAACGATGCTGCAGATATTATTGCCGAGTTATCGCAAGACCTTAAGGCGGAGGTAATATCGGAATTACAAGACGTTGAACACGCCAAAGACATTGTGGATTTGCTTCGTTATGCAGAAGATACTGCAGGAGGAATCATGCACAAAGAGTTGGTAAAAGTGAACGAAAACTGGAATGTGCTGACTTGTATCAAAGAAATGCGCATTCAAGCTGAAAATATTTCAAGAGTGCACTCGATTTATGTAGTGGATGATGAAGACCGCTTAAAGGGACGTTTGTCGCTTAAAGATTTGTTGACTACTTCTTCCAGAACGCCTATCAATGATGTCTACATTCGAAAATTAAATTATGTTAATATCGATACCGAAGATGTTGAGGTGGCGCGTATCATGCAAAAATACGATTTAGAAGCGATTCCGGTAGTTGACGAATTGGGTCGATTGGTGGGTCGCATTACTATTGATGATATCGTAGATGTAATTAAAGATGAAGCCGATGAAGATTACCAATTAGCTGCGGGTATCTCACAAGACGTAGAGGCAGATGATAGTATTTTAGAACATACCAAAGCACGTTTGCCATGGTTGGTCTTGGCTTTATTAGGCGGTTTTATTTCGGTAAAAGTCTTGGGGCTATTTGAAGGCGCCATGATTGAGCACGGAAAATTATTTTTCTTTACCCCTCTAATAGCGGCGATGGCTGGAAATGTTGGGGTACAATCCTCGGCTATTATTGTTCAAGGTTTAGCTAACAATACCTTGAGTGGTTCTTTGTTCAACAGGTTGATTAAAGAGGTCTCTTTAAGTTTGTTGAATGGATTGATATTGGCCACGATCCTATTTGTAGGGAGTCATTTTCTTTTAGATGTAGAAATTATAATTGGCGTTATCGTTACGGTAGCACTAATTTCTGTAATAATTATTGCCTCCTTAATCGGGACATTTATTCCGTTATTATTAGATAAATTTGGGATTGACCCCGCCTTGGCAACTGGCCCCTTTATAACTACAAGCAATGATATTTGCGGAATTTTAATTTATTTTTCAATTGCCAAAATGATTTTAGGATTTTAAAATAAAAATCCAAACACAACAACACAACAACAACTACTATAACTACACAACATGAACGTACACATTATTGGCGGAGGCAACTTAGGAGCCTCTATTGCCATTGGAATTGCTAAATTTACAGAAGGCAATCAAGTTACTGTAACAAGAAGAAACACGGCGAATATTCTACATCTAGAACAATTAGGCGTTACTGTTTCTAAAGACAACCAACACAATATCCAAAACGCTGATATTATTATTTTGACAATCAAACCGTATCAAGTGGATACTGTTTTAGCCGAAATATTGCCTGCAATTACCAACAAAACTATTGCTTCTGCTGTGAGTGGATTGTCCATTGAAAATTTACAAAACAAAATAGGTGCAAACCATCAAGCGGTGCGCATTATGCCTAATATTGCCGCACAATTTGGCGCTTCGGCAACCTGTATTGCTTTTCAAGAAAGCAATAAAGAAGCGGCTCAAAACGTAGTACGTTTGTTTGAAGGTTTAGGAACAGCTCCTATTATTGATGAAAAATTAATGGATGCAGCAACTGTTTTGGCTGCTAGCGGAACGGCATTTGCCTTGCGTTATATTCGAGCTTCGATGCAAGCTGGAATAGAAATAGGATTCGATTGGCAAACGGCGTTGGCGATTTCGGCTCAAACGGTAAAAGGTGCTGCCGAAATGCTACTAGAAGAAAAAACCCATCCAGAACAATTGATTGACCGAGTAACTACACCTCAAGGATGCACCATTGCCGGCTTGAACGAAATGGAAATGCACGGTTTTAGTTCGTCATTAATTAGAGGAATTAAAACATCTTTGAAACAGATTAAGGGATAATTTCTTTTAAATAAAACGAAAGGTCGCTGTAACTAGCGGCCTTTTTTATTTCTTCAGACTTACTTTCAGCCACAAGAAACCTAAAGTTCCTGAAACAAACGAAGCGATTAAAATGGCAATTTTAGAATAGGTGATTACAGCTTCGCCATCGTTTTTGAAAGCTAAAAGCGTAATGAAAATTGACATGGTAAACCCAATTCCGCCCAGCATTCCAGCACCGAGAATCTGTTTCCATTGCAACTCTTTTGGAAGTGATCCAATGCCTAATTTTACACAGAGAAAAGCAAAAAGAGTGATCCCAATTGGTTTTCCAACAATCAAACCTACCATAATCCCTATAGAGTTAGCGTGAGCAAGTCCCTCCTGCCAGTTGGAATTAATTGCAATTCCGGTATTCGCGATAGCAAATAAAGGCAGAATAAAAAAGGCAACAGGTTTGTGTAGAAAGTGTTGTAATCGGTAAGATGAAGTGTTTTTCCCTCCATCGCCATACGGAATGACAAAGGCCAGCAACACACCAGTAATGGTAGCGTGTACACCGGAATGAAGCATACAATACCACATCAAACCCCCACCCATTAAATACGGAACTAGATGGTGAACATTTTTTCTATTTAGAATAAACAGTATTCCCATAATTGCAAATGCTCCACCCAAATACATAAAGGAAATAGTCTCAGTATAAAAAATCGCAATGACGATAATAGCACCCAAGTCGTCAATTACTGCCAAAGCCGTTAAGAATACTTTCAATGAAGTTGGCACTCGATTCCCAAGAAGTGATAAGATGCCAATAGCAAAAGCAATATCGGTTGCCATCGGAATTCCAGCGCCGTTTTGTGTTTGCGTACCCCAATTGAATGCTAAAAATACTCCCGCTGGAATCAGCATTCCGCCGAGGGCTCCAAAAATAGGCAAAGCAGCATTTTTGATAGTAGACAATTCGCCGCCATACAATTCTCGTTCCAATTCCAATCCGATCAACAAGAAGAAAATAGTCATTAATCCATCGTTGATCCAATGGGTGATGGAATGATGCCCAATTTCAGTTTCCCAAAATCCGATATAGCTTGCTTGAATAGGGGAATTGGCTAAAGCCAATGAAAGTAGCGTTACCAAAAGCAATAACAATCCGCCCGCTTTTTCGCTTTCAAAAAAATCTCGAAACAATCGACTGGCGGTCATACTTTTTACATTTTAATTAGAATGCTCGCAATTTACACTTTTTACACCTAATTTTTTTGTTAATTTGGGTTTGTAAAACACAATCCTTCTATGGCGGTACACATTCTTCATATCGATAGCAATCATCCTTTGCTTTGGGACCAATTGGAACAAGCGGGGTTTGTGAATCACAAAGATTTCACCTCTTCTAAAGAAGAAATTGAAGCTAAAATTCAAGATTATGATGGCATAGTTATTCGTAGCCGATTCAAAATTGACAAAACGTTTTTAGATAAAGCGACTAATTTGCAGTTCATAGCTCGAGTTGGCGCCGGATTGGAAAGTATTGATTGTGACTATGCCGAATCGAAAAATATCGCCTTGATTGCCGCTCCAGAAGGGAATCGGAATGCGGTTGCCGAACATAGTTTGGGGATGATTTTGTCGTTGTTTAACAACTTAAACCAAGCCGATGCTGAGATTCGCGCGGGACATTGGAATCGTGAAAGCAATCGCGGACATGAATTGGACGGAAAAACAGTCGGGATTATTGGTTATGGAAATATGGGTAAGGCTTTCGCCAAAAAATTACGTGGTTTTGAAGCAAACGTATTGTGTTATGACATTCAAGAAAATGTAGGTGATGCCAATGCCAAACAAGTAAGTTTTGCTGAATTTCAACAAAAAGTAGACGTCTTGAGTTTGCACTTGCCTTGGACTCCTGAAACGGATAAAATGGTCAATGCGGAATTTATTAATGGATTTGCAAAGCCAATTTGGATCATCAATACGTCGCGCGGAAAAAATATTGTCACAGCTGATTTGGTTGCTGCATTACAATCAGGAAAAGTGTTAGGTGCTGGTTTGGATGTTTTGGAATATGAAAAATTATCTTTTGAAACTTTGTTCCAAGAAGCAACAACTCCTGAAGCGTTTCAGTATTTATTGAATGCTAAAAACGTAATTTTGTCCCCCCATATAGCAGGCTGGACAGTTGAAAGTCATGAGCGTTTGGCGCAAGTCATTGTCGACAAAATAAAAGCACTTTATGTATAATTAAATCGAGTTGTATGGAAACTATAAAACAAGAAGCTTGGAATACTCCAACACCCCAATTTCAAAGTAATAAAAAAATAGCCTGTGGTATTTTCGCCATTTTATTAGGGCCATTGGGAATCCATAAATTTTATTTAGGATATACTGGAACAGGAATACTTTGGCTTATCTTAAGTATTTGTAGTTGCGGGACATTAACCGGTTTGTTCGGATTGATTGAAGGAATTATTTACCTAACAAAATCGGACGAAGAGTTTTATCATACCTATCAAGTAGGACAAAAGCATTGGTTTTAATAAATATAAACTAGATTATATTAATCTATGCTTTGTCATTCCGAATTTATTTCGGAATCTATACTATTAAATCAATTATTTAAAGAAACTGAAACTAGTTCAGTTTGACAAGTATATACTTGTTGAAGTTACTCTTCTTTTTCGCTTAATTTTCGTTCTAACTCGGATTGGAATTCTTCCATCACCGGTTTCATGGTACTGTCTGGGATGTCTTCAACGCGAATGTACATTAATCCGTCAACTGCGTTATTGAACAAGGGATCGACGTTAAAAGCAACGACCCGTGCATTTTGCTTAATGTATTTTTTAATCAAAACGGGCAAGCGTAAACTCCCTGGTTCTAACTCGTCGATGATTTTATCAAACTTATTTAAATCGGCTTCTGTTTCGTTAAAAATAAAGTCTTTATCGGCGTCTTTTAACTTGACTTTAAACGCTTTTTTAGGATGGATATATTGTGCAATATAAGGATCGTAATAGTTGGATTTCATAAACTCAATCATCAATGATTTTGAAAAATCAGAGAATTGATTACTAATACTTACGCCACCAAGCAAGAATTTATGTTCTGGATAACGTAAAGTAGTATGAATAATTCCTTTCCAAAGAAGGAATAATGGCATCGGTTTTTGTTGGTATTCTTTAATAATGAAAGCGCGTCCCATTTCGATCGACTTGCTCATCATATCATGCAATTCCGGTTCAAAACGGAACAGGTCATTTAGATAAAAACCATTCATGCCGTATTTAGGATATATTTCAGAACCCAATCCCATTCGATAAGCTCCCGCTACTTTTTTAGCATCATCATCCCACAAAAACATATGGTGGTAGTATTGATCAAATTTATCCAAATCAATAGACTCATTAGTTCCTTCGCCTACTTCTCTAAATGTAATTTCTCGAAGACGACCCAATTCATGTAAAACATTTGGGATTGCAGAGGCTTTGGTAAAAAAGACTTCATAATTTTTGCTTTGTAATAAGCGGCAGTCTAAATCACGAAGTGCGTCAACTTCAGCAATAATTTTATCTTGATTTGCCGGAGTGACAATTTCTTTTGGACTTTTAGGTAATTTTAAAGTAGGAGTTGGCAGCAGTTTGCTTTCTTTTTCAAAAGGATTGGCCAACATATAGGTTTTCTTTCGTAAGAATTCAGAATAGTCCTCTAATGATTCGTATTCGTTTTGTTCGGCTACTGAAATAGGTTTACCAATGCGCACTTTAATCACTCGCTTTTTTTGGCTGAATACTTCCGAAGGTAATTTTGCAGTTCGAAAAGTTCCGCTAATTTTTGATAACAAATAAAATAATCGGCTATTTTTTGCATGAAAATAAATTGGAACTACAGGAACTTGTGCTTTGCGAATGACTTTGATAGCACCTTCTTCCCATGGCTTGTCGACCATTAATTTCCCGTCTTTATAGGTCGAAACTTCACCTGCGGGAAACATCCCTAACGGTTTTCCATCACTTAAATGACGTAAAGTTTCTTTGATTCCTACCACGCTCGATTTGGCATCCTTATGATTTTCAAAAGGATTGACCGGCATGATGTACTTTTTTAAGGGTTCAATGCGGTGCAAAAGGAAGTTGGCAATAATCTTGAAATTAGGCTCTCTTTCCAGCATTAATTTCAACAACAAAACCCCATCAATACCACCGAGCGGATGATTGGATATTGTAATATAAGGACCTTCTTTTGGCAGTCTTTTTAGATCTGCTTCAGGTATTTCAAATTTGATTTGTAAGTCGTCAAGAACCCCATTCAAAAAAGCCACTTCGCTTAAATGTTTGTTTCGGTCATATACGTTATTTAGTTCCGATATTTTAAGTACTTTCATCAGCAACCAGCCCGAAAAAGTGCCTAAGAATCCGTATTTATCCGTATTTATTGCTTTCGCAACTTCTTTAGCAGTTACTAAACCCATATCATTTTTATATTTGAGGCAAGCAACAAAGATAACAAAAAACTCCATTTTCTGAATTTTCAATGGCAAACTTCTACTTTTTTATTACATTTGAAGACAGTAAAATGCCTTATTAAGCATCCATAAAACACCAATTTTCAATGAAAATTATTTCCTACAATGTCAATGGAATTCGTGCTGCCATTTCTAAAGGATTACTCGAATGGTTGCAACAAGCTAATCCAGACGTTATTTGTTTCCAAGAGATTAAAGCTCAGGCAGATCAGGTTCCTACTTTAGATATTGAACTCGCAGGATATCCATACCATTATTGGTTTCCAGCTACAAAAAAAGGGTACAGTGGCGTAGCTATTTTATCCAAAACCAAACCCAATAATATCGTTTTTGGTACCGGAATTGAGCACATGGATTTTGAAGGGCGTAACCTCCGAGTAGATTTTGACGATCTTTCGGTGATGAGTTTGTACCTGCCTTCTGGAACTAATGCGGAGCGTTTGGATCACAAGTTCATGTACATGGATGATTTCCAAAATTATATTGACAATTTGAAAAAAAAAGTTCCTAATTTGGTGATCTGTGGCGATTATAATATTTGCCACGAAGCCATCGATATTCACGACCCCATTCGCAATAAAAATGTATCCGGATTCTTGCCAGCTGAGCGAAGTTGGTTGGATAATTTCTTAAAAAGTGGTTTCATTGATAGCTTCCGTTTTTTGAACAAAGAACCTGACAATTATACGTGGTGGACGATGCGTTTTCCTTCGGCGAGATTGAATAATAAAGGTTGGCGCATCGATTATTGTCTAGTAAGTGAGCCATTAAAAAACCGAATCAAACGCGCTTTAATTTTGCCCGAAGCCAAACATTCGGACCATTGTCCAATTTTGGTAGAAATTGAGTAGCTTTGTTCAGTTGCGAAAAGCACCTGCTTGTACAATAAAAAAGAACAAATAAAGTTGTAGTTACAAATAAAAAATAAACACATTCATCATGATAAAAAAAGTTTCCCTTGGATTGTTAGTATTGGCACTTAGTACCTCTTGTGTGTCTAAAAAAATCTATACCGATTTAGAAAGCAAATACACGGACCTAAAAAAAGAAAACAGAACGCTGTCTGACGAAAATGCGGCTTTGGCAAAAGCCAAAAACCAATTGGAATTAGATGGTGCGGCTCTTAAAACAGATTTAGACAAACTAAAAGCAGATTACACCAAATTGAAAGCGGAACACGAAACGAATTTGGATAAATACAATGCACTTCAAGATTCGTATGCGGCGCTAGAAAAAAACAGCAATGAGTCTTTGGAAAAAAACATGAAAAAGAATCGTGAATTGCTTGATGAATTGGATGAAAAAGCCAAAGCCTTAGCGTTAGAACAAGAGCAGTTGACCAAAAGTAGTCAACGTTTGAAAGAGTTAGAAGACATGATTGCAGCGAAAGAAGCGAGCATGAAAAAACTAAAAGAGACCTTGTCTAAAGCTTTAAACAGTTTTGAAGGTAAAGGTTTGACTGTAGAACAAAAAAATGGGAAAGTGTATGTGTCTATGGAAAACAAATTGTTGTTCAACTCTGGTAGTTGGGCAGTAAGTTCAGAAGGTAAGAAAGCTGTAGTGGAATTGGGAAAAGTATTGGGAGACAATCCAGATATTGCAGTGTTAATTGAAGGACATACGGATGATGATGCTTTTACAGCTTCAGGACCTATTACAGACAACTGGGATTTATCTACTAAAAGAGCGACTTCAATTGTAGGTATTTTGAGCGAAAATAAAAAAATCAACAAACAAAACTTGACCGCTGCGGGTAGAGGAGAATTCTCTCCTTTAGCTAGTAACGAAACGGCAGATGGTAAAGCTAAAAACCGTCGAATTGAAATTATCTTAACACCAAGACTAGACGCCATCGCAGAAATGTTGAATGAAATTAACTAGTTTTCATTCACCTAATTAATAAAATAAAGAAGCCCAACTTTATGTTGGGCTTTTTCATTTTTACACAGTTTTTATATACAATTGAAATTGACTTTTGCCTTTGTAATTCCCTTTCCTTTGTATATTTGTTTTTAAAAATAATCCAATAAATGAAATACATTACTATACCCAATACCGATATTAAAGTCAGTAAAATTTGTTTAGGCACCATGACTTTTGGTGAACAAAACACCGAATTTGAGGGTCACGCCCAAATGGATTACGCGTTAGCAAACGGAGTCAATTTTTTTGACACGGCCGAAATGTATTCGGTACCTGGACGTGAGGAAACCTATGGAAGTACCGAGCGAATTATTGGAACTTGGTTTAAAAAAACAGGAAATCGTGAGCAAGTAGTTTTGGCCACTAAAATTGCGGGGCCCAATCCAGCCTTTGCCTATATGCGTGAAAAAGTAGATTTCTCACCAGCCAGTATTCAGTATGCTTTGGATCAAAGTTTGAAACGGTTACAAACAGATTATGTAGATATCTACCAATTGCATTGGCCAGAACGCAAGGCCAATTTCTTTGGGCAACGCGGGTTTAAAAAACAAGACGATGCTTGGGAAGATAATATTCACGAGGTGTTGACTACCCTAGATGGTTTTGTCCAACAAGGTAAAATTAAACACATTGGATTATCAAACGAAACGCCTTGGGGTTTGATGCGTTTTTTGGAGGAACATAAATACCATAATTTACCTAAAATTAAAACGGTACAAAATCCCTATTCTTTATTGAATCGCTCCTTTGAAGTAGGAAACGCTGAGGTGTGTTTGCGTGAAAATATCGGTTTGTTAGCCTATTCGCCGATGGCTTTTGGACTTTTGTCTGGAAAGTTCCTAAATGGACAACAACATCCAACTTCTCGATTGGCTTTATTCCCACAAATGGCTCGTTACAGTAGTCCACAATCAGCAGAAGCCACTCGTTTGTACAACGAAATTGCCCAACAACACGGTTTTACTTTAACCCAATTGGCTTTGGCATTTATTGAGCAACAGCCTTTTGTAACGAGTACGATTATTGGCGCCACCACAATGGAACAGTTGAAAGAAAATATAGACACCATACAAGTCACGCTTTCTGAGGAAGTATTAAAAGCCATTGACGCTGTTCAAGCGATAATTCCTGATCCAGCACCCTAAAAAAAAGTTCCCATCCTTATTATAAAGTTGGGAGCTTTTTAATGTATTTCAAACTTCGTAAATCCAATATCGTAAATCGTCAATTTATTTATTCCTCATCCGTTTTTAGGAATTCAAAATCAAAGTCTTCTTTTGGCGGAATAGAATCTACCGCAACACCGGTAGTGTCCTGCGCTTTGCGAATCGTTAAGAACGAACGCGCATTTCCTGAAAGCGAAACGCCATACGGATTAATACTATCACTGCTAGTTACTATACCACGACGCAACATTAGATTGCTCAAATAGCGTTGGTTTTTTAAGGCAAAACCTTTTAGGTTTCCTTGGTCGTCAAATTGATACATGAATTTCTTCGGACTCGGAATAATAGTGGCCAAGTACAAGCATTCATTAAAAGTCAAATCGGCAGGATTTTTTTGGAAATAAAAGCGACTCGCTTCGCCAATCCCGTATACGTTTGGTCCCCATTCGATAATGTTGAAATACACTTCAAGCATACGTTCTTTGCTTACAATTCGGTTGTTTTCTAAAATATAAACCAATAAAATTTCTTCTAGTTTACGCGATAAAGTTTTTTCGCGGGTTAAGAATACATTTTTAATCAATTGCATACTAATCGTACTACCTCCTCTAGAGAATTTTCTAGTCTTAATATTTTTGATAATCGATTGTTTGAACGCCTCAGTGATAAATCCGCGATGTCTGAAGAAGGAAGGATCTTCGGTAGTCAACACACATTTTTTTAAGTAAGGCGAAATTTGATTGAGTGGAGTGTAATCAGGATTGGAACTGCCCACAAAAATCGGGCGTTGACGTACATTTTTTATAATGGCACGGTATTCAAATTCGCCATTCATTTTACTTAAATTGGCTTGGCCAAAACGGAAAATACGTAAATTTTCTTTGTTCAGTTTACTATCAAAAACAATAGTTTCAGGCTTGTTTTTGTTGAACATAAAGTCCAATTTGTAATCGAAATTACCACTAGCTAGCATCCCTTGTACATTGGTGAACAATCCATCCGGAAGTGAAGTGATAAAATCCTGTGCCGTCATTTTTGGGATTCGAATATTCATTTTATAAACGGTATCTTCTTCTGTCTCGTAGGCCAAATAAGGTTGGATTTTTATTTTGTTCAATTGGATCGAAGAAGAACTATCTACTGAAATAAAATCTTCGCCAAGCAACAAACGGTAATCAAAACGCGCATTGCGAATGATCACATCTTTACTTGCAATTTTAGGATGATTTACTTTTAAATTGGCAATAGACGAGTAGCCATCAATATGGAATTCATCGCCATCACTTTCAATGTTTTCAACGTTCAAATGAATGGAGTCAAAACTAGAAATCAAATTAAAACGTTCGTCAAAATAAGGCACTTTTATTGGTCCGCCATCCATATTGAAAAACTGAATGTCGGCAGTGCGGTCTCTAGGATCAGCTTCGCCTGCAATTCGCCAGCGTTGTGCAAAAGTATTGGTTTTGACATGGATCACACTTTCTAAATCGCCTCCGTCCAAGATTAATTTTTTGATATCGATTGTTGCTTTCTTTCCATTATCGTCTAATTTGAAAACTAGATTTTTGATATCCATGTCTGATGGAACCAAATTCAACAACCGGAAAATAATGCGTTTGGCTAAGGCTGCGTAATCTCTTTTATCAGTGCTAACTTCTTGATTTTTATTTTTCTTCAAAAAAGCATCAAAGTTGCGCACTTTGCCTTTTTTTGTCAATTGTACTAATCCATTTTGGATTTCCAAAGTTCCCAATTGTACATCGCCAATAAGTAAATGCCAAAAGCTGATGCTGGTTTTCATTTTTTGGATTCGGAATAAGGTATCGGCTTGTTGGGGAGCCAAAACTACATCCGTTAGGCTGACTGCTGAAATTCCGTCAAATGAAGCTGTTTTTATGGTGAATTTACTATCAAAATCCCGTTCCATTTTCACTGCTACTTTTTCCAAAGTTAGTTTCAAAATTTCATCTCTGAAATAGTAAAAAGTACTTAAAGCAGCCACAAATAAAACCAAAAGAACTCCCAGTGTAATTCCTATTTTTTTCTTGTTAAATCTCATAAAAACGCCAAATAATTGAAGGTGTAAAGAAAGTAAAAAAAAGCCAATTTTTTAGCTCAAATTAAAAGCGGTAGCAGTTTTTTGGCGTGATGCAAAAATCCAGACGAATATCGGTTTTAACAACATCAGCAATTAATTTTTCTGCTTCAAAAAAGGAAAGGCCAATTTTAAGAGTATCTGGATGGCATTCGGCTAAAAACTGATCGTAAAAACCTTTGCCATAACCTACCCGATTTCCATTCAAATCAAAGGCCAAAAGCGGTACAAACACGACTTGAATTTTAGCCGAAGGCACTTCAATTCCGTCTACTGGTTCTGGTATATTATATTCGTTTTTCTTGATTTTGGTATTGTCTGTCAACAGGAAATGGGTCATTTTTCGGCTAGCAAAATCGGATTTAGAGACCACAATTTCTTTGTCTTTTCCAGAGAGCAAGTGCAGTAGGAATTCAGTATTCACTTCTTTTTGTTCTTCAATGGGTAAGAAAATATGGAAATAGGTTTTGTTCCAAAGGTCAAGCGCCAACACTTTATTAGCAATAGCCAGGCTATTTTCTTCAATTGCTGAATCGGAAAGGTTTTTACGTAACGCTTTGTATTGTGAGCGCAATTCGGATTTTGTCATTCGTTGAAAAATTGAAGCTAAAAGTACTATTAATTTTTGCTCCGAAAAAGAAAACCACTGATTTTGATTTGCAAAGATGTTATTTGTAAATTTGGAAACAATTCGAGCCAACACATAATGACGCCACCCAGCATTGCATTGCAAATTCAAACTTTACCCGATAATCCAGGAGTTTATCAATACTACGATAAGGACGGGAAAATTTTGTATGTGGGCAAAGCCAAAAACCTAAAAAAAAGGGTTTCGTCTTATTTCAATAAAATTCACGATACGGCTAAAACGAATGTCTTAGTTAAGAAAATTGTAACCATCAAACACATTGTGGTGCCTACGGAAACCGACGCGCTTTTGTTGGAAAACAATCTGATTAAAACCTTGCAACCGCGTTATAATGTATTGTTGCGCGACGACAAAACCTACCCTTGGTTGTGCATCAAAAAAGAACCTTTTTCGCGCATTTTTTCCACTCGTCGAATGGTCAAAGACGGTTCGGAATATTTTGGACCTTACACCAGTTTCAAGACGGTGAATACCATTTTAGACTTGATCAAAGAATTGTATCCGTTGCGTACTTGTAACTTCGATTTGAGTGCCAATAATATTGAAAGCGGGAAATTTAAAGTCTGTTTGGAATACCATATTGGCAATTGTAAAGGCCCTTGCGAAGGCTATGAATCGGTTGCCGAATACCAAAAGCAAGTCGATGCAATCCGAGAAATTTTAAAAGGAAATTTCAAAGAGAGCATGAAAGACTTCAAGCGAATGATGATTGAATTGGCACAAGAAATGCGTTTTGAAGAAGCGCAAAAAATCAAAGAGAAAATAGAAATTCTCGAAAATTACCAATCGCGTTCTACGATAATCAATCCGAAAATTACCAACATTGATGTCTTTTCTATTGTTTCTGATGAAAGTGCGGCCTATGTCAACTTTTTGCAAATTTCCCACGGATCGATTATTCGTTCCCATACCATGGAAATCAAAAAGAAATTGGAAGAAACGGATGAAGAACTTTTAGAATTAGCCATTATTGAACTTCGAGAGCGCTTCCAGTTATTGTCTAAAGAAATTATTGTCCCATTTGAAGTAGATTTGGGAGAAAATATCAAGATCACAGTGCCGCAATTGGGCGATAAAAAACAAATTTTAGATTTGTCCCTTCGCAATGCCAAATACTATCGCATTGAACAGTTGAAACAATTGCAAATTGTAGATCCAGATCGCCACGTCAATAGAATCATGGCGCAGATGCAAAAAGATTTACGATTGCCAGTGGAGCCTCGTCACATTGAATGTTTTGATAATTCCAATATTCAAGGTACCAATCCAGTTTCGGCTTGTGTGGTTTTCAAAGACGGTAAACCAAGCAAAAAAGACTACCGCCATTTCAACATCAAAACGGTGGAAGGTCCGAATGATTTTGCTTCCATGGAAGAAGTAGTTTACCGAAGATACAAACGCCTTTTGGACGAAAATCAGCCTTTGCCGCAGTTAATAATTATTGATGGTGGAAAGGGACAATTGTCTTCGGCTTTAAAAAGTATTGACGACTTAGGTCTTCGCGGAAAAATAACGATTATTGGTATTGCCAAACGATTGGAAGAGCTCTTCTATCCTGGCGATTCGATTCCGCTCTACCTCGATAAAAAATCAGAAACCCTAAAAGTTATACAACAATTGCGTAACGAGGCGCACCGTTTTGGGATCACCCATCACCGCGACAAACGAAGTAAAGCCGCACTGAATTCGTCTATAGAATCCATTCCCGGCATTGGCGAAAAAACCATGACCACTTTGATTCAGCATTTTAAAAGTGTAAAAAGATTAAAATTGGCCACCGAAAAAGAAATATCGGAAGTCGTTGGGCTGTCAAAAGCCAAAAAAATTACCGACTTTTACACTACCAATTAATTTGTATGAGCCTATCCCAGCTTTCCGTTCCAAGTCCGCTGTCACAATTCTTTTTTTCTAAAGAGAAAAAAGGAGCTCCTGCTGTTGCTCTTTTTCCTCTAGAAAAAATAGCATTTTCACCAGCGGCGCTTTTCACTTCCATCTGGGGCTTGCTTCTTGTTATACTATTCCTTTTCAGTTTTCAGAATAGCTTTGCTCAAGAACAAAAACGTCCCAAAATAGGATTGGTGTTGAGTGGTGGAGGCGCCAAAGGATTTGCTCATATTGGTGTTTTAAAAGTGATTGAAGAAGCTGGAATTAAAATTGATTATATCGGCGGAACGAGCATGGGAGCAGTTATTGGCGGTTTGTATGCCTCGGGTTACAATGCCACACAAATAGATTCTATTTTTCATAAAATCAATTTTGACGAATTACTAAACGATTATATTCCGCGATCCGCGAAGAGTTTTTATGAAAAACGAAATGACGAATCCTATGCACTATCACTTCCTTTTAGCAATTTCAAAGTAGGAATTCCTCAAGCACTTTCTAAAGGCTTGTATAATTTTAATTTGTTGAGCCGATTGACACGACATGTGCGCCAGGTGAATGATTTCAACCAATTGCCCACTCCGTTTTTATGTATAGGAACTAATATTGAGACGGGTCAGCAGGTCTTGCTAAACAAAGGAAATTTGGCGCAGGCCATGTTGGCAAGTGCTGCATTTCCCACTTTATTTACCCCAATTGAAATTGATGGGCAATTGCTTATTGACGGCGGAGTTGCTAATAATTTTCCCGTTGATGAAGTGAAAAATTTAGGGGCTGATTTGATTATTGGAGTTGACGTTCAAGATGGATTATGGGACAAAAACCAGTTAAAAAACGCCACAAAAATTTTGGTGCAAATCACCAATTTGCATTCCATTGAACAGATGAAAAATAAAATTAAAGGAACTGATATTTATATCACACCCGACATTAAAAATTTTGGGGTACTTTCATTTGATCGAGGAAGAGAAATTATTCAAAGAGGCGAGGAAGCTGCTTTTGCAGTGTATGAAAAAATCAAAACCCTATCTACCGATCAAAATTATTTCAAAAAACCAAGATTGTCTGTATATAAAGACAGCGTGAAATTGGCCCAAATTAACACTACTAAGTTGCGTAAATATACCAACGATTATGTGTTTGGTAAATTAGGGTTTAAGCCAAAGACTCCAATAACTTATAGTCATTTAGAATCAGGAATAAATACCCTACTAGCTACAGAAAACTTCCATTCAATAAGTTATTCATTCAAAAACAATGAGCAAGGGGAAGATTTAGAACTTCAGTTAGCAGAAAATCCTATTTACACCTATTTAAAATTAGGACTGCATTATGACGAACTATTTAAAAGTGGCATTTTAGTTAATATTACCCACAAAAACACCTTATTTAAAAATGACCTGGCTTCGCTAGATATTATTTTAGGAGATAATTTTAGGTACAATTTAGATTACTATGTGGACAATGGATTTAACTTTAGTTATGGGTTTAAATCGCAATTGAGTCAATTCAATAGAAACATCACACAAGAAATTACCAAATCTATTTTGGACACAGGCGGAAATCAAATCAATGTAGATTATTTAGATCTTTCTACTAGGGCATACTTACAAAAAGGGATTGCACAACGTTTTTTATTTGGTGCGGGAGTGGAATTAAAGTATTTGCACATTTCGTCTAAAACAATCTCAAATCCGATCATTGATAAGAGCAGTTATTGGAGTGGTTTTGGCTATGTAAAATACGATTCGTTTGATAATAAATACTTTCCTAAAAAAGGGTGGTCTTTCACTTCTGATTTTCAATCGTATTTATTTGCATCCGACTTTCATAATGATTTCAAACCGTTTTCTGTACTACAAGCGCAATTTTCTAAAGCATTTTCAGTATCAAATTCATTTACTTTCAAATTTCAGGGAGATGCAGGCCTGCCTATTGGAAATGACGGTATTCCGTTTTTTAATTTTGTTTTGGGAGGTTATGGTTACAATAGCATCAATAATTTTAAACCGTTTTTTGGGTATGATTTTGTGAGTGTAGCGGCCAATAGTTACATCAAAGCTTCTGGAACTATTGATTATGTTTTTTTAAAGAAAAATCATTTGAACTTTTCCGCCAATTTTGCTAATCTTGAACAAAATCTTTTCAAGACTAAAGAATGGATCTCACTACCTAAATATTCGGGTTATGCTTTCGGGTATGGTTTAGAAACAAGAATTGGCCCAATTGAAGTCAAATATTCTTGGTCGCCAGAAAGCACCAAAGGATATACATGGTTTAGCGTTGGATTTTGGTTTTAGATTAAAATGACGCTTTTTAGAATTGTTTTTTTGTTAAAAAAAGAGCTTTTTTAACTTATTTTTTAGAATAATCGCTAGAAAAACAATCCAGTTAATTAGAATAATCATTAAAAAACCCACTTATTTTTTTATTATGTAAAAAAATAAGTGGATTCGAATTTAGAAATGACAAATCTTTTGTTAAAGTCAATTTTTACAAAAATAATTACTCCAACATGCTATAAATTTGTAGTACAAAAATGAAGGGGGTGGTTTCCTTTCAAATTTTGATATAAATTTTCATAATTTATAGTTTTTTGGTTAGTTAATAGCACAAAAACTCAGTCATAATTTGACTGGGTTTTTTTGTTTTAATACCTTTGGTTTAAATTTAAGGATATGGTATTGACATAGCCTTTAAAACACACAATGAAAAAAAACCAATTATTCGTTATACTTTTCTTTTCCATTTCGGTTTATGCTCAACAACAAACTGCTTTTGGAGTGGGCGAATGGTTTAAATTTAGAATCCACTACGGTTTTGTCAATGCAGGCTATGCGACATTAGAAGTTAAAGAGGCAACTATCAACTCAGAAAAATTATTTCATTTAATTGGCAAAGGATATACTACGGGCTTGTCTCGGCTTTTTTTTAAAGTAGATGACCGATATGAAAGTTACATTGATAAAGATACTTTTGTTCCCAATCAATTTCTAAGAAAAATCAATGAAGGTGGATATACTAAAAACCAAGAAGGATTTTTTATTTGGTCCACCAATAAAATTTTGGTAAAAGATTATAAACACAATACCGAAAAGACTTTTTCGATTCCAAAAAACACACAAGATATTTTATCCGCCTTTTATTATTTGCGAAATTTCTCCACTATTGACAAAATTAAACCTGGAGAATCCGTAGCGATTGATTTGTTTTTTGACGATGAGACGACCAAGTTTAAGTTAAAATTTATAGGTCGGGAAAATATTAAAACTAAATTTGGCACTATTGCGACTATGATTTTTAGACCATTAGTGCAATCCGGGAGAGTTTTTAAAGAACAAGAAAGTGTAACGGTTTGGATTTCAGATGACGAAAATAAAATTCCTATCCGAATACAAGCCAGTCTTGCCGTTGGCTCGATAAAAGCAGATTTAGAAGCCTTTAAAGGATTAAAACACACATTCAAAGTGAAATTATAATGAACAATACGACAAGAGAGACTATTTTAAATCAAATTGATTCCAAGTTTGAGGCAATTAATCAAAAAACGGATACTCAATTAGAAGGCTTACTTTGGTCGAAGCCAATAACGTATTGGGATTATATTCAAACAGATGCTTTGTTGAGTTTACAATCGCAGCGAACCACCCTTCCTGATGAAATGGTGTTCATCATGTACCATCAAGTTAACGAATTGATTTTCAAAATGATTTTGTGGGAGATGCAACAAGTTTCGTATGCGGAAAACATCACCACTCATTTTTTCAAAGAACGGTTGGAACGAATTAGTCGTTATTTTGAAATGCTAACCACTTCATTTGAAATCATGGAGAATGGAATGGAAGTAGAACAATACATGAAATTTAGAAATACGCTAACTCCTGCGAGTGGTTTTCAAAGCGCACAATACCGTTTGATAGAATTTTGTGCTACAGATTTAATTAACCTTATCGATTACCGTTTTAGATCTTCTATTGACAGAACTACTTCCTACGAATTTGCTTTTGAGCACTTGTATTGGCAAGCAGCGGGAAAAGAGTATTCTACTGGAAAAAAATCCTTTCTTTTGGAAGAATTTGAACGAAAATACAAAGCTGTTTTCTTGAGCCATATGCAAGAATACAACTCTATAAACATTTGGCAAAAATTCAAACAATTGCCTTTAGTAGACCAAAAGAATCAGAATCTAATTGATGCCATGCGCCATTTGGATTATACCATAAACATCACTTGGGTAATGCAGCATTTAAATGTGGCGATTAAATACATTGATCAGAGCGGATTAGGAGACGGAGAAGCAACAGGTGGTAGTGAATGGAAAAAGTACATGCATCCTAAATACCAACGAAGAATATTTTTTCCTGAATTATGGTCGTCAGATGAATTAGCCAATTGGGGAGAATCTGTAAAATTGTAGTCTATGCCAATTAAAAAAATCACTCTTTTACTTCTACTATTAGTCTTGGTGTTTTCTTGTACTCAAAAGCAAGAAAACGCAACCGATTTACAGGAGCAAAAAAAGACTAAGAAAAGTGAGTTTGGCTTTTTGTATTCAGAATTTAATGTGGTACATGATACCATAAAAAGCGGGGATACTTTTGGGAGTATTATCCAAAAGCAAAATATTGGCAACAAAGAAGTGTATGATATTATTGAAAAAGTCAAAGACACTTTTGATGTTCGCACAATGCGTTTCAACAAACCTTACGTTTTACTTCGATCCAAACATAAAAAAAACAAACTACAAGTTTTTATTTACCAGCCAGATGCCGTGAATTATTATGTTGTCGATCTTAGAGATACTGCGGTTGTGGCCTACAAAAAAGCCAAGCCAATTAGAATTAAAAGAAGAACCATTGGAGGCGTATTGAAAAGTTCCCTTTCAGAAACATTAGAAAGTGCCAAAGTAGAAGGCGCTTTGGCAAGTAAAATCACTAAAATTTATGCTTGGTCCATTGACTTTTTCAAATTAAAAAAGGGAGATCGCTTTGCATTAACTTTTACCGAAAGGTACATCAATGACACAATTTATGACGGTGTTGACAGTTTGGAAGCAGCTTTTTTTGAATACAAAGGAAAAATAGTATACGCATTTCCGTATGCTACTAATCGTTCTGGAAAGATTGAGTATTATGACGACGAAGGAAAAACCCTGAAAAATTTCTTTTTAAAGACGCCGATTAAGTTTAGTAGAATTACCTCCAGATACAGTTCAAATAGACTGCATCCAGTTCAGGGAATCTGGAAAGCCCACAAAGGAACGGATTATGCAGCACCTTATGGAACACCAATTACTACAACAGCTGCAGGAGTGGTTGAACAAACGGGTTTTACTACAGGAAATGGAAATTTTGTAAAAGTCAAACACAACGGCACCTATTCGACACAATACTTACATATGTCTAAAATTCTGGTGCGACGAGGTCAACATGTTAACCAAGGTCAAATTATAGGTAGAGTAGGCAGTACCGGACTAGCAACAGGACCACATGTATGTTATCGTTTTTGGAAAAATGGGGTTCAGGTGGATGCGTTACGTTTAAAACTCCCAACAGGAGAATCGATGTCAGGAAGTTCGAAACAACGATTCTTACAACAAATTGAACCCTTAAAACATCAGTTAGATAGCGTCGCTAACTTATAAATACACTTTTTTACTTAAAATTGTGATAGGAATTGAGTACCACTGGTATTCAAACTAATTTCAGTATTTTTGCCCCGAAAATAAAAATAGAACCAACCAATTATACAAATGGCTTTACAAACAGTTAATCCCACCCAAACTAATGCTTGGGCAAAATTGCAACAACATTACAACGCAATTGCATCGACTTCTATGCAAGAATTATTTCAAGCCGATGCATCTCGAGTTGAAAAATTCAATTTGAAATGGAATGATTTTTTATTGGATTATTCAAAAAATAGAATCAATCAAGAAACAATTACTTTGTTGTTGGAACTAGCCAATCAAGTAGGATTGAAAGAAGCCATAGCTTCTTATTTTGAGGGAGAATTAATCAATCAAACAGAAAACAGAGCAGTACTTCATACTGCGTTACGCGCTAAAGAATCGGCTGTAATTACCGTTGAAGGTCAAAACGTAATGCCGGAAGTATATGCGGTAAAAAATAAAATCAAGGCGTTTACAAATGAAGTGGTTTCGGGTCACCGAAAAGGATATACAGGTAGAACGTTTACTGATATTGTTAATATTGGGATTGGAGGGTCTGATTTAGGACCAGCCATGGCAGTTGAGGCTTTGCAGTTTTATAAAAATCATTTGAATGTTCATTTTGTTTCCAATGTAGATGGGGATCATGTAAATGAAATTATCAAGAAAATAAATCCAGAAACGACTTTGTTTGTCATTGTTTCTAAAACATTTACGACACAAGAAACGTTGACCAATTCAGAAACAATCAAAGAATGGTTTTTGAAATCGGCCCAACAAGAAGATGTGGCGAAGCATTTTGTTGCCGTTTCCACTAATTTGGATAAAGTAACAGCTTTTGGAATTAATCCAGACAATGTTTTTCCAATGTGGGATTGGGTTGGTGGTCGTTTTTCTTTATGGAGCGCGGTAGGACTTTCAATTAGCTTAGCTATTGGATTTGATAACTACGATGCCTTGTTGAGCGGAGCCAATGAAATGGACGAGCATTTTAAAACTACTGATTTTGACCAAAACATACCGGTAACTTTAGCCTTATTGAGCGTTTGGTATAATAACTTCTTTGGTGCTGAAAGTGAAGCTTTGATCCCGTACACACAATATTTACAAAAACTAGCTCCTTATTTACAACAAGGAACCATGGAAAGTAATGGTAAAAGTGTGGCACGAGATGGTAAGCCAGTGAACTATCAAACTGGCACCATCATTTGGGGAGAACCAGGAACCAATTCGCAACACGCCTTTTTTCAATTAATTCACCAAGGAACTAAAGTGATTCCGGCTGATTTTATTGGATTTGTCAAACCATTATATGGAGATGACAATCATCATGACAAATTGATGTCTAACTTTTTTGCGCAAACAGAAGCCTTGTTACATGGTAAAACAGAAGCACAAGTACAAGCTGAATTTGACCAACAAGGATTGTCAAAAGAAAAAGCAGCCGCTTTGTTGCCATTTAAAGTGTTTAGAGGAAACAAACCCACGAACACCTTATTAATTCAAAAATTAACTCCAAAATCTTTAGGGTCATTAATAGCGATGTACGAACATAAGATTTTTGTTCAAGGAGTGATTTGGAATATTTTTAGTTTTGATCAATGGGGAGTAGAATTAGGAAAACAATTGGCTAATTCTATTTTAGATGAAATCAATACTAAAACAGTAAAAAACCACGATAGTTCTACTTCCTTTTTATTGAACCATTTTTTGAAAAATAAATAATACAAGTAGTAAATAACGTAAGGCGCTTTGATATAAATCAAGGCGCTTTTTTTATACATTTAGCTCTCGCAACATCTTTAAAAATCAATAGTTGTTTAAAAAAAACACTAAAAAGGTGAATTTTTTAACGTTGTATTAACGTATTGATATAAAAATGTTATAATTTTGCCAAAAATAAATTAATAAAACAACAATGAAAACAATGAAAAACTGGTTACTTACAGGATTAATGTTTTTAATGGTTTCTACTGCTTTTGCTCAAGGAAAAGTTTCAGGAACTGTTACAGATGGTAAAGGTTCTTTGCCTGGAGCAAATATTGTTATTAAAGGAACAAAAATTGCTGTTTCAACAGATTTTGATGGAAAATTCTCTATCAATACAACTGCTAATTCAGGCGAATTAGTAATTTCTTTTATTGGTTACAAATCAAAAACAGTTAAATTCAATGGTGCTGCTAACGTAGGAACTGTTGCTTTAGTTGCTGATGATAATCAATTACAAGAAATTGTAGTAAGAAGTTCAGTAGTGGACGTTGCTAAGGACAGAAAAACTCCAGTAGCGGTTTCTACTATTAAAGCGGCAGAAATTCAAGAAAAACTAGGTTCTCAAGAATTTCCTGAAATTTTAGCTAATACACCTTCAGTATATGCTACTAAATCAGGGGGTGGTTTTGGAGATTCAAGAATTAACATTCGTGGATTTGATCAAAGAAATATCGCCGTATTAATTAACGGGGTTCCTGTTAATGACATGGAAAACAGTGCTGTATATTGGAGTAACTGGGCGGGTTTGTCTGACGTAACTTCAGCAATGCAAGTACAAAGAGGTTTAGGATCTTCTAAATTAGCGATTTCATCTGTAGGGGGTACTATTAATATCGTAACTCGTTCTGCTGATATGAAAGAAGGTGGAAGCGTTTCTGTAGGAGTTGCCAATGATAACTACTTGAAAAAAGCATTTTCATACTCAACAGGTGTAATGAAAAATGGTTTGTCTACTTCTATTTTGTTGAGCCAAACTAATGGAGATGGTTATATTGATGGTACTAAATTTGAAGCAGGTAACTACTTTATTGGAATTGGTTACAAAATCAACCCAAAACATGATGTAGAATTTACAATTACTGGTGCACCACAATGGCACAATCAAAGATCTGCTGCTCCAACAATTGCACAGTTTATCAAATACGGTTCTAATGGTGAACCAAACAGAAGATACAACAACGATTGGGGTATTTTGAATGGTCAAGAATACAACTTTAGAACTAACTTCTATCACAAACCAATTGCATCGGTTAACTGGGATTACAAAATTAACGACAAAACTAAATTATCTACTGTAGTGTATGGTTCTTGGGGTCGTGGAGGAGGATCTAACGGTGCTGGAGCAATGAGAGGAAATAGATTTTTCTCTGATAACTTAAGATTACCTAATGGGATCATCAATGTGGATTTAATTAACGCTTGGAATTCAGGTAAAAGTGTTGTAATTCCTGGATCTACAGGAACTTCAACTAGAACTTTAGTTGGGGGAGCTTACCAAAACAGCTCATCTACATCAAATAATACTACAAACGGTATTACAAAAATTGCTTCTATCAACTCACACAACTGGTATGGTGGTGTGGTTAACTTGAACACTAAATTATCAGAAAGATTTACTTTAGATTTTGGTGTTGATGCAAGAACATATAGAGGTATTCACTACCAAAACATGGTTGATTTGTTAGGATCTACTAATTATGCTGATAATAACGATAAAAACAATCCAAACAGAGTATTAACAGGAACGTATGCTGCAAGACCAAATTTAAATCCTTTATATAGCTTGGGTTATCAAACAGATAAAATCAACTATAATAATGATGGTTTAGTAAACTGGTATGGAGCTTTTACTCAATTAGAGTATTCTGCTGATAAATTAACAGCTTTCTTCCAAGGTTCTGTATCTAACCAAGGATTTAGAAGAGATGATTATTTCTTGTACTTAACTCCTAACCCATTGTCATCTACAGATTACAAAAACTTGTTAGGTGGAAACGTTAAAGGGGGAGCTAACTACAATATCAATGATAATCATAATGTATTTGTAAATGCAGGTTATTATTCTAAACAACCTTTCTTTAATGCAGTATATCCAAACAATCAATCTTTAGTGAATGAAAACTTGACTAATGAGAAAGTATTAGGATTAGAAGCTGGATACGGGTTCCGTTCTGCAGTATTCAATGCAAATGTGAATGTATACCATACTACATGGAAAGACAGATACCAAAGATCATCTGATAACGCCGTTGATAATCCAGGTGGTTATTATGATTTTGCTGGAATTACTCAAGTTCACTCAGGAGTTGAACTTGATATGAATGCAAAAGTTGGGGATAAATTAAAATTGAACGGAATGTTCTCATTAGGTAAATGGGTATATGAAGGCAATATTACAGGAAGAAGATTTGACGTTAATAACAACAATATTTCTGGTGGAACAACTACTACTTATTTCGTAGACGGAACAAGAGTGGGAGATGTAGCTCAAATGACAGCAAGTTTAGGTGCTGCTTATGAATTAGCACCACGTTTTAATGTTGATGCTAACTACAGATTATCTGATAAATTATTTGCAAGTTTAGATCCTACAAGACAAACTTCTGCAACAAACAAAGGAACATTAGAATTACCTTCTTATGGATTGGTTGATGCTGGAATTTCATACAGATTATTGTTAGGAACTGACAAATCAAAATCTTTGAATTTCAGATTAAACATCAATAACGTTTTAGACGAAGTTTATATTGCTGAGTCAAGATCTAATATTTTTGCTACTGATTTTGTTTCAGGTACATCAGGACCAACTTACAATTCAGCTGGAAGAACTTACAATGGTGTTGCAGATGCTAACCAAGTATTCTTCGGATTTGGAAGAACTTGGAACTTCACAATGCGTTATAACTTCTAAGTAAAGAAAGTTACTACATACAAACGGCAACTCCCATAAAAAGGAGTTGCCGTTTTTTTTGTACCAATTTTTTACTATATTTGAAATTCAATTAAATAAGAATCATGTACAATTTCATACAAAAATTTCATTCAGGCTGGGCGTATTTAGCTATTTTAGTTTTAGTTATAGCTGTAGTAAACTCTTTTATTGGGAAATCGTCTCAAAAGGAATTTACAGCCAAAGACCGTAAAATTGCTTTGTTTGCTTTAATAGGGACTCATATTCAATTGTTAGTTGGTTTAGTGTTGTATTTTTTATCTCCACTAGGGTCAGCTGTTTTTGGACAAATGAAAAACGAGGCATACCGTTTAACTTCACTAGAACATCCATTAGTTAATATCATTGCAATTGTATTGATTACTATGGGTTGGTCTAAACATAAAAAAGCAACTACAAACGAGGGAAAATTCAAATCTATTGCCATTTTTTATGGTGTAGGATTGGTACTCATCTTAAGTAGAATTCCTTGGAATTTATGGTTCTAATTACAAGTCCTAAACAGGACTTTTTTTGTCCCATTATTTAAAATTAAAAAACAACAAACATGAAAAAAGGTTTGATACTGTTGTGTATTGTATTTGTTGTTGGATTAGTTTGGAGTCAAACATCGATTCAAAGTAAACAAAAGCAAACAATAGCAAAAGATACAGTTAAAAAAAGTAAAACAACAGCTGCTGATATTTCTTTAGTGACGGATAGCATTTCAACTAAACCACTCCAACTAAAGGCATTTAAAAAGTCAGTTATTGCATCTTATTATGCGGATAAATTCAATGGAAGACGAACTACTAGCGGGAAAAAATTCAGCAATAACGGCTATACTGCAGCGCACAAAAAATTACCATTTGGCACCAAGCTTAAAGTAACTAATGAAGCCAACGGTAAATCGGTTATAGTCGAAGTTACAGATAGAGGGCCATTTGTACGTTCTAAAGAGATTGATTTAACCAAACGTGCTTTTATGGATTTAGCCGATAATAAAAGAAGCGGAATGTTGCGCGTGAAAATCGAAATAATAGAAAACTAAGTTACCAACTTGTAAACGGATGGTTGCTTATATAGGAATTGTAATAGCGTTGGTCTTGAGTTACTTCATCTCCTAGCCAATGTGGTTTTTCAAAAAATTCGGATTCCGATTGTAGTTCCACTTCAGCAAGAAGTAGTCCTTCGTTTTCTCCAAAAAATTCATCTACTTCAAATAGGTGCTTTCCTACCTGTACTTCGTAACGGTTTTTCTCAATTATTCCCTTTTCACAAAGAAGTAAAAGAGCTTTAGCTTCTTCAAGAGGAATTTCTTTTTCCCATTCAAAACGAGACAACCCCGTTTCATTTGATTTCCCTTTTATAGTGAGGTACCCTGTATCGCCTTTTATGCGTACACGTACGGTACGTTCTGGAGTAGAATTCAAATAGCCTTGTGCAATATGATTTTTGCGCAAAGCATCGTTTTTAAATGCGTCTGAGCTAACTAAAAACTTTCTTTCTATTTCAATCATATCGAATTGGATTAGTTGATTTCAAAGTTAGGTGTTTTCTCCTAATCCTTTTTGTATAAATTTGTGCTATGCTCGAAATTAATTCCAATAGAAAAATCATTCACATCGACATGGATGCGTTTTATGCTTCTGTGGAGCAAATGGATCATCCTGAATTAAGAGGCAAACCAATTGCCGTTGGTGGCTCTGAAAATAGAGGTGTTGTCGCCGCAGCAAGTTACGAAGCTAGAAAATTTGGTGTACGAAGTGCTATTAGCGGAGTTTTGGCAAAAAAAAATTGTCCAGAACTTATTTTTGTATCCCCTCGATTTGATCGGTACAAAGAAATTTCAAAAAAAATCCACGCTATTTTTCATGATTACACCGATTTAGTTGAGCCACTTTCTCTTGACGAAGCCTATTTAGATGTGACCCATAATAAAAAAGGAAACCCTAGTGCGACGTTATTGGCAAAAGAAATTAGAACTCGAATTTTGAATGAAGTCGGTTTAACAGCTTCAGCTGGAATTTCTGTCAATAAATTTGTAGCCAAAATTGCTAGTGATTACAATAAACCTAACGGTCAAAAAACGGTTAATCCTGATGAGGTGCGGTCATTTTTAGAAGAATTACCAATTCGGAAATTCTATGGCGTGGGTAAAGTGACAACTGAAAAAATGTACCAATTGGGAATTTTTACCGGTTTGGAATTGAAGAGTAAATCTTTAGAATTTTTATCAACCCATTTTGGAAAATCAGGCGCCTTTTATTACCATGTGGTACGCGGCATTCATAATAGCGAAGTGAAACCAGATCGAATTACAAAATCAGTGGCGGCTGAGCATACTTTTGATACCAATTTGTCTTCTGAAATTTTCATGTTGGAACAACTTGAAAAAATCGCAACTAGTTTAGAACGAAGGTTGAAAAAACAAAATATTGCCGGTAAAACAGTAACCTTAAAAATTAAATACAGCGATTTTTCGCAGCAAACGCGAAGTAAAACGGTTCCTTATTTTATTGCGGATAAAGGCTTGATTCTTGAAAATGTAAAAGAGCTATTGTATCAAGAGCGAATGAAAGATTCCGTTCGGTTACTTGGAATTTCATTGAGTAATTTAAATACCGAACAAAAGAAAACTGTGGTAGTACAATTGCAGTTTGCTTTTTAATAAAAAACCCCATCATGAAAACGTGATGGGGTTTAGTTTATCTTGAAGCGTTGAGTTTAGTCTCTGCTGTTTAATTTTGACAATAATCGCAAGAATTCCATATACAACCAAACTAGGGTAATCATCAATCCCATTGCGCCGTACCATTCCATGTATTTTGGCATTTTTCTATTGGCACCATCTTCAATTTGGTCAAAGTCCAAGAATAAATTCATAGCAGCAATTACAATAACAAAAACACTGATTCCAATACTCATCATTGAATTTCCATGGTGTACAGGTGTAAAACTAGTAAACAAAGAAACCAACCACGAAATCAAATAATAAGTAGCAATTGCTAAAGTTGCGGCAATCACAATAGATTTAAAACGTTCAGTAACTTGAACGATTTTGAATTTATACAAGCCTAAACAAACGGCAAAAGTAACTAAAGTTGCCCCAACAGCTTGAGTAACAATTCCTGGGAATTTTAATTCAAAAATGGCCGAAATACCACCAATAAATAAACCTTCAAAAATGGCATAACCAGGGGCTAAATAAACGGATAGTTGTGGTTTGAAGCTAGCGATTACAACTAAGATAAGGCCCATAATAGCACCTCCAATCATTGGCACCATTGGACTTTGTCCGTTAGCTGCCATCCACCAAGTAATCATGGCTGCTGCAGTTAATAGTAAAAACAAAATTAAACTTTTATTCATCGTACCAGCAATAGTCATTGTTTGTTCGTGACCAATTATGGTTGCTTCATGAACCTCTTCTTTGGATGAAGTAAAGATTCTATTGTTTAAGAACGGGTTTTTAGAATTTGTACTCATAATATTTTTAGATTTAGTGTATCAAAAGTAAATATATTTTGACAACTAAATGTTTAATTATTCATAAAATTTTGGCAATAAAAAAGCCCTCGATTAGAGGGCTTTTTATAAATATTAAGTAAATATTATTCTATTTCAGAAACGCGTAAAGTATTTACCATTCCTTTATCAGTTATTGGCATTGCTGCTAAGTTGATTAAGAAATCGCCTTTTTCAACAAATCCTTTTTGTCTTGCAATTTCATTCACATCAGTTACTGTGTCATCTGTACTTACAGATTTAGCATAGTAAAAAGATTTAACTCCCCATAATAGGTTCAATTGTGTTAAGATTCTTTTGTTGGATGTAAAAACTAAAATATGAGCTGATGGTCTCCAAGATGAAATTTGGAATGCCGTATAGCCACTATTTGTTAAGGTACAAATTGCTTTTGCTTTAATTACATTGGCCATTTGTGCTGCGTGTTGACAGATTGTTTTAGTAATAAAACGATTCGTTCTAACTTGTGGGGTATTTTGAGGCACTTTGATTAGCGGAGAATCTTCTACTGCTTCAATGATTTGAGTCATTTTTTGGATAACTTGAACAGGATAATTACCTGCTGCAGTTTCTCCAGAAAGCATTACCGCATCGGCACCGTCCATAACCGAGTTGGCTACGTCATTAACCTCAGCACGTGTTGGAGTTAAACTAGTAATCATCGTTTCCATCATTTGCGTTGCCACAATTACTGGAATACGAGCTGTTTTAGCTCTAACAATTAATTCTTTTTGTACCAACGGTACTTCATGAGCTGGAAGTTCTACTCCTAAATCACCACGAGCTACCATTAAAGCATCACAATAAGCTACAATTTTGTCCATATTCTCTAATGCTTCTGGCATTTCGATTTTGGCAATAATTGGAATTTTAAATTCAGAGTGCTCAGCAATTAATTCTTGAAGGTCTTGTAAATCTCTTGGTGTTTTCACGAATGAAAGGGCAATCCAATCAACTTGTTGACCAATAGCAAAAATGGCATCGGCAATATCTTTTTCAGTTAAAGCAGGAAGTGAAATTTTAGTATTTGGAAGGTTAACTCCTTTTTTAGATTTCAATTCACCACCTTGAATCACTTTAGCAACCACTTCGGTTTTCTTGTCAGTTGAAACAATTTCGAAAATTAATTTTCCATCATCTAACAAAATTCTTTCTCCTGGATTCACATCGTTTGGAAAGTTTTGGTACTTCATGAAAACTCTTTCTTTGGTTCCGATGATATCTTCAGCAGTAGTGAATGTAATTAAATCACCATCGTTCACCACTACACCTTCTTCCATAACTCCAACACGAAGTTTTGGACCTTGTAAATCAGCTAAAATACCTGTTGTGTAACCGTATTCTTCATTGATGCTTCGGATAGCGCTAATGCGTTCTTTAACATCATTATAATCAGCATGCGAAAAATTTATTCTAAACACATTAACTCCTGCCTCAATCATGTCTTTGATGATTTCTCTTGTACTACATGCAGGTCCAAGTGTGGCTACAATTTTTGTTTTTTTGTTTGTTTTAAGCATTTCTATTAAAAAATTAAATTGTTTTTAGATTTTATAGTTTCAGTCTCTACCACATAAACAGTTGAAAGACTTTTTATTGATTTTAGTTTTTTTACGATTCCTGCTATTTCAAGATCATCGTCACTTTCAATTTTTAAAAAATAATCCACTTTCTTCAGTTCGGGAAGTAAAAACACTTTGGTGGCCACTTCCTGACTACTATTAGAAAATAAATCTTGGTTTATTATCTCATTTTGCCCAATAACTTCATTCTTGTTTTGAATTAAATTCCAAGAGATAAAATTATCTTCATCATCAAAGTAAAATCTTGAAAATTGAGTTTCTCCTTGTTTGATACTAATCAGAATTTCTTCATTACTTTTACTCAAATTGACCGGAAGATGCTGATTGATAAAATACGCCAATCGATAATCTTCCAATGTGGTATGTATAGCAATTAAATGATAATCTATTTCGTCAAATTCGTCAAGATCTAATTTATGTATTGCCATTACATCGTAAAATGAGGTGTAAATATACTATTTCTAACGCAGGATGCCACTTGAATAGCTTGATGTTTTTGTTAAATTATCAACGAAAACGTTATAGATTGAAGAAAATCGTATTATTTTTTGTCTATTTTTTCTTGAAATGCAAAATAGGCCCTTTGTGACGCTTTTTCTTCTGCTTTCTTTTTGGAAGTAGCTCTGGCCTTGGCAATTACTTTGTCGTCTATACTTAGTTTAACACCAAAAAGCCGTTCGCCGTCAATACCATTATCTTCAAAAATGTCATAGTGAAATTGTCTTTTTTCTTTTTGACACCATTCAATCACTAAGCTTTTGTAACTAATAACTTTGCCCTCTAATCGAGTGATATCTACATAAGGAATGATGACTCTTTTTTGAATGAATTTTTCGCAATACTCATATCCTCTGTCCAAATAGATAGCACCCACTAAGGATTCAAAAATATTGCCGTGAATGTTATCGCCAAAGTGCTGAACAGGTACTTTACTTTCAACAAATTGAACTAGATTTAAATCTTTGCCCAATTCGTTCAAATGTTCTCTACTCACAATTTTGGAACGCATTTTGGTTAAATATCCCTCGTCACCTGTTGGTGCTTTATTGAAGAGATGACCTGCAATTACCGCGCTTAGCATCGCATCACCAAGAAACTCTAATCGTTCGTAATTAAGTGGATTGCCCACTTCGTCTAGAATGTTGGAGGAGCGATGGGTGAATGCTTTTTTATAAATATCAATATTTTTAGGGGCAAAACCAAGAATTTTTTCGATAGCACCAAAAAAAATCCCGTCTTCAAGAGAACGGGATTTTGAAAATATTTTTTTAATAATACGCATAGTACTATTTTAGATATCTAATTTTTTAACCAATACACAGGCATTGTGTCCACCAAAGCCAAAAGTATTACTCATCAATACTTTAACGTCTCTTTTTTGAGCTTTGTTAAAGGTGAAGTTTAATTTTGGATCGATGTTTTCATCGTCTGTGAAATGGTTGATGGTTGGAGGAATAATTCCGTATTTCAATGAAAGAATAGACGAAATAGTTTCAATCGCTCCAGCAGCACCTAAAAGGTGACCTGTCATAGACTTGGTTGAATTCAAGTTCATTGTGTAAGCGTGATCTCCAAAAACTTGTTCGATAGCTTTCGACTCTGCTAAATCTCCAAGAGGAGTTGAAGTTCCATGCATGTTAACTCCGTCAACATCTGTTGGTTGTAACCCAGCATCTCTTAAACAGTTTAACATTACATTTTTAGCTCCTAATCCTTCTGGATGTGGTGCCGTAATGTGATACGCATCAGCCGACATTCCGCCTCCGCCAATTTCACAATATATTTTAGCCCCACGCGCTACAGCGTGTTCGTACTCTTCTAGGATTAACGCTCCAGCTCCTTCTCCAAGTACAAATCCGTCACGGTCTTTGTCCATGGGTCTTGATGCTGTTTTCGGATCGTCATTTCGAGTAGAAAGTGCATGCATTGCATTAAAACCTCCCATTCCGGCAATGGTTACTGCTGCTTCAGAACCTCCTGTTACCATGACATCAGCATGGCCTAAACGGATGTAATTGAAAGCATCAATTATTGCATTGGTTGAGGATGCACAAGCTGAAACAGTTCCAAAGTTAGGCCCTCTAAAACCATACTTTATTGAAATGTGTCCACAAGCAATATCTCCAATCATTTTCGGGATAAAGAAAGGATTGAATTTTGGAGTTCCATCACCAGCAGCAAAATTCAACACTTCAATTTGAAATGTTTCCAAACCACCAATACCAGATCCCCATATCACCCCTGCACGATCTTTGTCTAATTTTTCCATATCAAAATTAGCATCGTTCATAGCTTCTGTAGAAGAAACTACGGCATATTGTGCATAGCGGTCCATTTTTCGAGCTTCTTTCCTGTCGATAAATTCTTCAACATTGAAATTTTTCAATTCGCAAGCAAATTGTGTTTTGAATTTTGAAGCATCAAAATAAGTGATTGGCGCAGCACCACTAACGCCGTTAATTAGTCCGTCCCAATATTCTTGAATGTTATTTCCAATAGGAGTTAGTGCTCCTAAACCTGTAACAACTACGCGACGTAATTCCATAGCTTCTGTATTTTTATCTTTAAACAAACAAAACCCACGATTTCTTTTTTGTATTAGTATTACAAAAGAGCTGTGGGTGCTGAATTATATATGTTTTTTTGATTGAAAGTCAATCTCGAATTTAAATTTATGAAAAATAATAACACCCGAGTACAATAAAGTATCGGGTGTTTGAGTATTATTTTTTAGCTTCCTCGATGTAAGAGATTGCTTGACCTACTGTAGCAATGTTTTCTGCTTGATCGTCTGGAATTTGAATATCAAATTCTTTTTCGAATTCCATGATAAGCTCTACAGTGTCTAAGGAGTCAGCTCCTAAATCGTTAGTGAAGCTTGCTTCTGTTACAACTTCGTTTTCGTCAACACCTAATTTGTCTACGATAATCGCTTTTACTCTTGATGCAATGTCTGACATAATCTTTAATTTTAAAATTTAATTTGTTGGCAAAAATAAAAAACTTTATTTTAAAACAACTATTTAGTTAATAAATGTGCGAACGAAAATATAAAATTTATTTTAACAAAGGTTTACGAATGCTATTTTTTTCCGTTTTTTATCCCTTTTTTTGCATACTAAATAGGTTGAAAACATGATTAAAATTGTAATTTTTGCTTCTGGTTCGGGTACTAATGCGGAAAACATCATCCGTTATTTTCAAGCAACCAAATCTGCTTCAGTGGAAGCGGTATTTACTAATAAAGCGGATGCTCAGGTAATACAACGCGCTGAAAAATACCAAGTTCCTTCTCAGGTTTTTACCAAAAACGATTTAGAAACAGGAAAAGTACTACAAAAAATTAATACGATTCAACCCGATTTAATTGTGTTGGCGGGATTTTTATTAAAATTTCCAGAATCGATTGTAGCGGAGTATCCTGACCAAATAATTAATATTCATCCAGCATTATTACCTAAATACGGAGGAAAAGGCATGTACGGAATGCACGTACATCGCGCTGTAGTAGACAATAAAGAATCCAAAACAGGCATTACCATTCATTATGTTAATGAAAATTATGACGAAGGAAATATAATTTTTCAAAAAGAGGTTACGGTTTTAATTAGTGATACTCCTGAAGTGGTAGCTGCTAAAATCCACGAGCTGGAACAAGATCATTTTCCGGTAGTCATTGAAAAATTGCTAACCAATCGATAGTCAACAGTAATCCTGTCCACTTTTAACCTCACAAACCCATAACCTTACCATGTCACATCAAGTACATATTTATACCGATGGCGCTGCCAAGGGGAATCCTGGTCCCGGAGGCTATGGTGTGGTGATGGAATGGGTGGGCCAACCATATAAAAAAGAATTTTTCGAAGGATTTCGACATACAACGAACAACAGAATGGAATTGTTAGCCGTTATTGTAGGATTGGAGAAACTTAAAAATCCCAACACGAAAGTACTCGTGGTTTCGGATTCTAAATATGTAGTCGATTCGGTTGAGAAAAAATGGGTTTTTGGTTGGGAGAAAAAAGGCTTTGTTGGTAAAAAAAATCCCGATTTGTGGAAACGGTTTTTAATCATCTACAAAAAGCACCAAGTCGATTTTAAATGGATCAAAGGGCATAACAACCACCCACAAAACGAACGATGCGATGAATTAGCTGTTATGGCTTCAATGCAAAAGCAACTTTCAGTAGACGAATACTACGAAAAAGAGGACGAGAAGTTGTTGTAACATGCCGTTTTAAAGATTCTAAAATTCTCTTCATTTTGCCACTTTGAACCTTTGCAACTCTAAAACTTATAAACTATCTTTGCCCCTTAATTTCGAAACTAAAATAATGAACAAATTATTGATTGTTGGAACGGTGGCTTTCGACGCGATTGAAACTCCGTTTGGTAAAACAGATAAAATTTTAGGTGGAGCAGGAACGTATATTGGGCTTTCAGCTTCTTTTTTTAATTTACAATCGGCTATTGTTTCTGTAGTAGGAGACGATTTTCCACAAGAGTATTTGGATTTATTGACGGCTCGAAATATTGATATTTCAGGTCTTGAAATCGTTAAAGGCGGTAAAACGTTTTTTTGGAGTGGTTTGTACCACAACGATTTGAACTCAAGAGACACTTTGGCAACGGAACTAAATGTGTTGGCTGATTTCCAACCTAAAGTTCCTCAAAATTTCAAAGATGCCGATGTGGTGATGTTAGGGAATTTACATCCTTTAGTGCAAAGCAGCGTTTTGGATCAAATGGAAGTGAAACCAAAGTTAGTGGTTTTAGACACGATGAACTTTTGGATGGATTGTGCTTTACCAGAATTATTAGAGGTAATGAAACGTATTGATGTGATCACAATTAATGATGAAGAAGCGAGACAATTGTCTGGCGAATATTCGTTAGTGAAAGCAGCTGCTAAAATCCATACTATGGGACCTAAATATGTCGTGATCAAAAAAGGAGAACACGGCGCATTATTATTTCACAACGAAAATATATTCTTTGCACCGGCCTTACCTTTAGAAGAAGTATTTGATCCAACTGGAGCTGGAGATACTTTTGCAGGAGGTTTCACAGGATTTATTGCGCAAAGCGAAAACGTATCGTTTGACAATATGAAAAATGCAGTAATCTACGGATCTAATTTAGCATCCTTCTGTGTGGAGAAATTTGGAACAGAAAGAATGCTTGCTTTAGACAAAAAAGAAGTAGTGTCTAGATTGCAACAATTCAAATCATTGACACAATTTGATATCGAATTATAATGACTCATGCCTCGAAATTTTCGGGGCATTTTTTATAAAAAATAAAACAACACAACCAATTACAATACACCAATGAGCGACGCTTTACAACACGAATGTGGAATTGCCTTAGTGAGGCTTTTGAAACCGCTTGAATTCTATAAAGAAAAATACGGAACCGCTTTCTACGGGATACAAAAAATGTATCTAATGATGGAAAAGCAACATAACCGAGGACAAGATGGAGCCGGTTTTGCAAGTATTAAGTTTGATGTAGAACCAGGTCAGCGTTACATTAGTCGTGTGCGTTCTAACGCTTCACAACCAATTCAAGATGTATTTGCTCAAATCAACGAGCGTATCAATGAGGAGATGACCAACCATCCTGATTATGCTAACAATGTGGCGTTGCAAAAAGAGAACATTCCCTATTTAGGAGAATTGTTTTTAGGTCACGTTCGTTATGGAACGTTTGGTAAAAATAGTATTGAAAGTGTACACCCATTCTTGCGTCAAAGCAATTGGATGCATCGAAACTTGATTTTGGCAGGAAACTTTAATATGACGAATGTTAAAGAGTTATTCCAAAATCTTATTGAATTAGGACAACATCCTAAAGAGATGGCCGATACCGTAACCGTAATGGAAAAAATTGGTCATTTCTTAGACAAAGAAGTGATGCAATTGTACCAAGAATGCAAAGAGATGGGCTTGAATAAAAGAGAAGCTTCTCCAGTTATTGCCGATCGTTTAGATATTGCTAAAATTTTAAACCGTTCTTCTAAAAATTTAGATGGAGGTTATGCTATGGCAGGATTGTTAGGTCATGGAGATGCCTTTGTGTTTAGAGATCCAGCGGGAATCCGTCCAGCGTATTACTATCAAGATGATGAAGTAGTGGTGGTGGCTTCAGAACGCCCAGTGATTCAAACCGTATTCAATGTGTCTTTCGAAAGTGTTCAAGAAATTGATCCAGGAAGCGCCTTGATTATTAAAAAAGGGGGTGACATTTCAATGAAACAAATTTTAACTCCAATTGAGAAAAAAGCCTGTTCATTTGAGCGCATCTATTTTTCAAGAGGAAGTGATGCTGAGATTTATCAAGAAAGAAAAAATTTAGGAAAACTAATCTTGCCATCGGTTTTAAAAGCAATTGATCAAGATACAGATAACACCGTGTTCTCCTATATTCCAAATACTGCTGAAACTTCTTTTTACGGATTAGTAGAAGCGGCTCAGGATTTCTTGAACCAAAGAAAAAATGATTATATTTTAAAGAATAGAAGCACTCTTACGGAACAAACCTTACAAGAACTTTTGAAGGTGAAAATCCGTACGGAAAAGGTGGCAATCAAAGATGCTAAATTAAGAACCTTTATCACGGAAGATAGTAGCCGTGACGATTTAGTGGCTCACGTCTATGATGTAACATACGGCGTGATTAAACCAACAGATAATTTGGTCATTATAGACGATAGTATCGTTCGTGGAACTACGTTGAAAATGAGTATCATTAAAATGATGGATCGTTTGAAACCAAAGCGCATTGTGATAGTGTCTTCGGCACCACAAATTCGTTATCCAGATTGCTACGGTATTGATATGGCAAAACTAGAAGGATTGGTTGCCTTTAGAGCGGCTTTAGCATTGTTAAAAGAGGGCAACTTATACCATATAGTGGATGAGGTGTATGCCAAATGTAAAGCGCAAGAAAATTTCAAAGATGCTGAAGTTGTCAATTATGTAACAGCTATTTACGAGCCTTTTACACCAGAAGAAATCTCAGATAAAATTGCTGAGATGTTGAGTTCGCCAGAAATTAATGCTGAGGTAAAAATCATTTTTCAAACGGTAGAAGATTTACATATTGCTTGTCCTAAAAATCTAGGGGATTGGTATTTCACGGGAGATTATCCAACTCCAGGCGGAAACCGAGTAGTAAATCGTGCTTTCATGAATTTCTATGAAGGGAAAGACGCTAGAGCCTATTAATAAAATCAAAACCCTCTTTTAGTCGAGTATTTAGGTTGTTAGTCTAAATAAAAAGAATTAAAGGAACCACATAAATATCTTTATGCTACCATTTACATTAGAAGGTTAAGTTTATGGTAGATTTGGGGCAAAAGAGGAGGAAGCAATTCCTCCTCTTTTATTTTTAAAGAACTTAAAATCATTCAATAAAAAAATCCGCGGAGATCATCAGCGGATTTTTATTTGTATACAAACAAGATTATTTGTCTAAAACAAAACGTCTTGTAACTTCTGTCCAATTAATTACATTGAAGAAAGCTTCGATATAATCGGGTCTTCTGTTTTGGTAGTGTAAATAGTAAGCGTGTTCCCAAACATCCATTCCAAGAATTGGAGTTCCGCCACATCCTACTTCTGGCATTAATGGATTGTCTTGATTTGGTGTTCCACAAACGTCTAATTTTCCGCCTTTGTGAACGCACAACCAAGCCCATCCTGAACCAAATTGAGTAGCTCCTGCTTTAGCAAATTTAGCTTTGAATTCTTCAAAAGTACCAAAAGACGCCTCGATAGCTTCTAACAATTCACCTGTTGGTAAACCACCACCGTTTGGAGTCATTACTGACCAGAACAAATTGTGATTGTAAAAACCACCACCGTTGTTGCGAACAGCTCCATTGGTTTTGTCTAAATTGATTAAAATATTTTCAATGGTTTTACCTTCTAAATCGGTTCCAGCAATAGCTGCATTCAAGTTAGTAGTATACGCATTGTGGTGTTTTGTATGGTGAATTTCCATAGTGCGTGCATCAATATGCGGTTCTAATGCATCGTAAGCATAAGGTAATGGTGCTAATTCAAAAGCCATGATATAATTATTTTAAGTGAAAATTAAAAAGTGAATTCAAAATTAGGCAATTAACTTGAAATAGAAAAAGCAATTGGATTATAATTTTATTTTTTAAGAATCGGCCATAGCCATGCAAACAATGCTAATCTTGGTTCCAGGAATCTTCAACAACGCTTTGGCACAAACTTCTAATGTTGCCCCTGTGGTAATCACATCGTCAATCAAAAGGAAATGTTTATTATGGTCTTTTTCGTCGAAAGAAACATCAAAAATAGTATCTATTCCTTCGGTTCTGCCCAGACGATTTTTTTGCGATTGTGTTTTGGAATACACTTGACGAAATAAAATTGAATTGCTTATCGGAATCTGTAATGATTTGGCCAATGCATTTCCAAATTCAGTCACCTGATTATACCCACGTTCGCGTAATTTTTTAGGGTGCAACGGCACCGGAATAATTGTATCTACTGTACTTAAAACGGGAATGTTTTTTAATTCTTCGGCATACCATTCGCCCAAAACGGTTCCAATGGCTTCTTGTCCGCGGTATTTTAAACTATGAATCAATTCTTGGACAATCCCTTTTTTGTGAAAATACAATAAGGCAGAAACATGTTCAACCGGAATACGGCCATAAAATTTTTTATAGGCATCATTTTCTGGGTTCAAATGGTGCTGCGTTAAGGGCATTTCGTGCCGACAGCTCGTGCAAATTACATTTTCATTGGCTATCAAAATGGTCTTGCAGCCCGCACAAGTTGGCGGAAAAAATAAATGAAGGAGGCTTTTGAACATAGGATTTGGGTTAGGATAGATAAAAATAAGGAAATCAGTGATTCAAACTTTAACTATTTCCTTTTTTTTAAGGACACTTTTTATATTTTTGCACTACTATGGCAAAACAAGAAGATTTATTTAAGAATGTCGTTTCGCACGCAAAAGAGTACGGATTTATTTTTCCGTCAAGCGAAATATACGATGGATTGAGTGCAGTATATGATTATGCACAAAACGGAGTAGAATTAAAGAAAAATATTCGTGAATATTGGTGGAAATCAATGGTGCAAATGAACGAGAATATCGTTGGTTTGGACGCGGCGATTTTGATGCACCCAACTACTTGGAAAGCATCAGGTCACGTGGATGCGTTTAACGATCCGTTGATTGACAACAAAGATTCAAAGAGAAGATATAGAGCTGATGTCTTGATTGAAGATTATGCCGAAAAGCTAAATCAAAAAGCAATCAAAGAAATCGAAAAAGCACGAGTGCGTTTTGGAGAGGCGTTTAACGAACAAGAGTTTGTGACTACCAATGCCCGTGTGATGGAATACAAAGCCAAGGAAAGAGAAATTCTGGAAAGAATGGCTCGTTCTTTAGGGAATGAAGATTTAGAAGATGTAAAAGCTTTAATCGAAGAGTTGGAAATTGCTTGTCCAGAATCAGGATCAAGAAATTGGACTGAAGTTCGTCAATTCAATTTGATGTTTGGAACTAAATTAGGCGCTTCTGCTGATTCGGCGATGGATTTGTACTTGCGTCCAGAAACAGCACAAGGAATTTTTGTGAATTTCTTGAACGTTCAAAAATCAGGGCGAATGAAAGTGCCTTTTGGAATTGCCCAAACGGGTAAAGCCTTCAGAAACGAAATTGTAGCGCGTCAATTTATCTTCCGTATGCGTGAGTTCGAACAAATGGAAATGCAATTTTTTGTACGTCCAGGCGAAGAAATGCAATGGTATGAACATTGGAAAGCGACCCGTTTAAAATGGCATTTGTCATTGGGATTAGGAAAAGAAAGATACCGTTTTCACGATCACGAAAAATTAGCTCATTACGCCAATGCAGCGGCGGATATCGAATTTGATTTCCCTTTTGGATTCAAAGAATTAGAAGGAATTCACTCCCGCACTGATTTTGATTTGAAAGCGCACGAACAATTTTCTGGTAGAAAATTACAGTATTTTGATGCCGAATTGAACCAAAATTATGTACCGTATGTTGTAGAAACATCTGTTGGATTGGACAGAATGTTCTTGGCCGTTTTTGCAACTTCGTTAAAGGAAGAAACTTTAGAAGATGGTTCTACACGAACTGTGTTGAGTTTACCAGCAGTTTTGGCTCCAACAAAAGCAGCAATTTTACCATTGGTTAAAAAGGACGGTTTACCAGAAATTGCACATCAAATTATTGCCGATTTGAAATGGGATTTCAATGTAACTTATGATGAGAAAGATGCTGTAGGAAGACGTTATAGAAGACAAGATGCTTTGGGAACTCCTTTCTGTATCACGGTGGATCATCAAACTATTGAAGACCAAACCGTAACGATTCGTCATAGAGATAGTATGAAACAAGATCGTGTTCAAATTGCCGACTTGAAAAACATTATCGAAAATGAAGTGTCAATGAAGAATTGGCTGATGAAAATGAATGATTAAGTTTCGAATAGACGAAACCCAAAATAAAAAAAGTCCCAAATTCAATTGAGTTTGGGACTTTTTATTTTATTAAAATCGGTATCCTAAACTAATACCTCCTCTGCCTACAACTTCAGGACTATTGTTGCTAAATAAATTACGGCCAATGCCGGCATTAATTTCAAAGACAAAGCCTCGTTTGTGAACCCACTTTGAACCAAGTCCAAAGCCAAGTGCAAAATCAGTATAACGATCTTTTTCAATATTTATTAAATTTCCTGAATTATTGAAATAATAAGTTTTATTGTGAATACCAGTACTTAGCATACTAAACCCTTCAACAAAAAAACCTGCTGCTGGTTTTTTTCCAAAATAAGCACGATAATAAGGTGTTAAACTAAAACTGGTATCAAAATCTTCTTCATTTACAAAAAAAAGTGCAACTCCTAATCCTGAATCTTCGTTTAAAATTCGCTCATAAGTAACTTCTACAGCACCTAAAACTAAGAAAAAGCTGTTTCCTTTGATTTCGGTTTTTGGAAAATCAACTTTTTCTTTTTCTTGAGCAATTCCAAACATTGAGAAACTTAATACTAAGAATAAAAATATTTTTTTCATTTTAATAAATTTGAGATTAATTAAATTTTTAATCTAGGTAAATATAAAAATTAATTAGTACTTGTAAGTGTTGTTGGTTTTTAGAAGAAAAATTATTCTGCAATTGCATTCCAGCCTCTGGCTTTTAATGGAATTTTAGTATTAGCTCGGGTAACCAAATGAATACCTTCACTTTCTTGTGTCATATGACCAATGATAGAGAAGTTAGGATTGCCTTTTATTTTGTCAAAATCTTCCATGGCGATAGTGAAAAGCAATTCGTAATCTTCGCCTCCATTAATAGCCACTGTAGTACTATCGATATCAAATTCCTCACACACGTTAATGAATTGAGGATCTAATGGTAGTTTATCTTCGTATAAATTACATCCTACTTTGGATTGTTTGCACAAATGAATAATCTCAGACGACAAGCCGTCAGAAATATCAATCATAGAAGTAGGTTTAATTTCCAAAGCGTGCAACAACGTGCGCACATCTTTTCTTGCTTCCGGTTTCAATTGGCGTTCAATTAAATAGGTATAGGCATCCAAATCAGGTTGCGAATTGGGGTTTACTAAAAACACTTGTTTCTCTCTTTCCAAAACTTGCAATCCCATATAAGCAGCTCCAATATCGCCTGTTACTACTAACAAATCAGTAGATTTGGCTCCGTTTCTGTACGTTAATTCTGCTTCATCCGCTTCGCCAATTGCGGTAATTGAAATGATCAAACCTTTTTGCGATGAGGTAGTGTCTCCGCCAATAACATCTACTTTGTATTCATTGGCAGCCAAAGTAATTCCTTCAAATAACTCTTCTAAGGCTTCTAAAGGGAAACGATTGGAAACAGCAATAGAAACCGTGATTTGTGTCGCTTTGGCATTCATAGCGCAAATGTCGGACACATTAGAAACCACTGCTTTGTATCCTAAATGTTTCAAAGGCATATAGGCCAAGTCAAAATGAACTCCTTCTACTAGCATATCAGTTGAAACGACCACTTTTTTGTCTTTAAAATCTAAGACTGCGGCATCGTCTCCAATTCCTTTTAGAGTTGAAGCTTGCGTGATGGCAAAGTTTTTTGTCAGGTGATCAATCAATCCAAATTCGCCTAATTGCGAAATGCTGGTGCGTTGTGGGTTTTTATCTTCAATCATAATGGAGTAGCAAAGTTTAAAGGTGCAAAGGTACAAAGTTTTTTAGGCTTTGATTAGCGGATTTGAAAAACAAAACCCAACAACTATCGCTATTGGGTTTTAACTTCGTAAATCGTACTTCGTATATCGTAAATTGTTAATCGTTCAATTTTAATACCGCCATAAAGGCTTCTTGTGGAATCTCTACGTTTCCTACTTGACGCATACGTTTTTTTCCTTTTTTCTGTTTTTCCAATAATTTACGCTTACGCGAAATATCTCCACCGTAACATTTAGCCGTAACGTCTTTACGCAAGGCTTTAATCGTTTCACGAGCAATGATTTTTGCCCCAATAGCCGCTTGAATTGGAATGTCAAACTGCTGTCTCGGAATCAACTCACGCAATTTTTCAGTCATTTTTTTACCAATATTATAGGCATTGTCTTCGTGAATCAGAGCAGAAAGTGCATCTACAGTTTGTGCGTTTAACAATACATCTAATTTTACCAATTTAGAAGTTCGCATTCCGATAGGAGAATAGTCAAACGACGCATATCCTTTAGAAACGGTTTTCAAACGGTCGTAAAAATCAAATACGATTTCTGCCAATGGCATATCGAAATTTAATTCTACTCTTTCCGTAGTCAAATAGGTTTGGTTGGTAATCAATCCGCGTTTTTCAATACATAAACTCATTACGTTTCCAACGAAATCCGCTTTGGTAATGATAGTGGCTTTAATATACGGTTCTTCTACACGGTCCAATTTAGAAGGCTCTGGTAAGTCCGATGGATTGTTGACAATAAGTGGCGTTTCAGGATCTTTTTTGGTGTAAGCCAAATACGAAACGTTAGGCACCGTAGTAATAACCGTCATGTCAAACTCACGTTCCAAACGTTCTTGGATAATTTCCATGTGCAACATTCCTAAGAATCCGCAACGGAAACCAAATCCTAAAGCGGCCGAACTCTCTGCCACAAAAACCAACGATGCATCATTCAATTGGAGTTTTTCCATCGACGAACGTAAGTCTTCGTAATCTTCTGTGTCTACAGGATAAATTCCGGCAAAAACCATTGGTTTTACATCCTCAAATCCTGTAATCATATTTTGAGTAGGCTCTTTGGCGTCAGTCAAAGTGTCTCCTACTTTTACTTCTTTTGCTTCTTTAATTCCTGAAATCAAGTAGCCAACATCACCTGCTGAAATGACTTGTTTCGGTACTTGGTTTAATTTTAGGGTACCAATTTCGTCCGCAAAATATTCATTGCCTGTAGCCATGAATTTAATTTTTTGTCCTTTTTTGATTTCGCCATTAATCACACGGAAAATAACTTCAATTCCGCGGAAAGGATTGTAAACGGAGTCAAAGATTAATGCCTGTAATGGCTCGTCTTTGTTTCCTTTTGGCGCCGGAATTTTTTCGATAATGGCAGCCAAAATATTTTCAACTCCAAAACCTGTTTTCCCTGAAGCGTGAATAATGTCTTCAAGCTTACAACCTAATAAATCAATAATGTCGTCGCTTACCTCTTCTGGGTTAGCACTTGGTAAATCTACTTTATTCAAAACCGGAATAATTTCCAAGTCGTTTTCTAAAGCCAAGTACAAATTAGAAATGGTTTGTGCCTGGATACTTTGAGCGGCATCTACAATTAGCAAAGCACCTTCACAAGCCGCAATCGAACGAGAAACTTCATATGAAAAATCTACGTGGCCCGGAGTATCAATCAAGTTCAAGATATACTCTTGACCTTGGTAAGTGTATTCCATCTGGATGGCGTGGCTTTTAATGGTAATTCCACGTTCACGCTCCAAGTCCATATTGTCCAACAATTGTGCTTTTTCTTCACGAGCTGTTACGGTTTGAGTCGCACCAAGTAATCGGTCGGCAAGCGTACTTTTTCCGTGGTCAATGTGGGCAATTATGCAAAAATTTCTAATGTGTTTCATTATTCGCTTTCAATATCAAGTTCAATCCCGAAACTTCGGGACAATAGCCATTAAAATGCTATTGGTCTGCAAATATAGGGTAAAACTTTGATAGTTTTTTTCAAATTAAAGCACGAAAAATCAAAAGTTAGATTTGGTTTTTAGCAATATGAAATACTAATCAATCAGCTTTCCATTTCCAATTTTAGTAGAATTGGAACCAAATTTTGCTTGTCCTTTATTAATGATATCACCGTTTCCAAAAAGTTTTCCAGAAACTTCTTCAGATACATTAACAACTACATTACCATTTCCTATGTTTTTAACCTTCGCTTTTTTTACCAAGAGTGCTTCGGAAATAACATCACCATTCCCGATTTTTTCAATATCAAGTTGATCGGTTTTTCCGCTCAAAATAGCGTTCCCATTTCCTGTATTTTCCAATCTGAAATACCGCCCAATAATATTGTTTACCGTAATATCACTGTTTCCTGCATTTTTAATTACGCTTGCTTCAGGTAGGGTAATTTTAATAATTGTGTTCGTATTTTCAATATACATACGATTCTTTCGGTTGCCTTTAAATTGAATTTTCAATTCATGTTCTGACCTATTTTCTTTGAATTGTAATAGACTTTCTAGGTTATCATCAATAGTTACTGTAACGCTCCACGTTTTTCCAATTTCTACTTCAATATTACCATCTAGATCTTCAAAATAGACTTTGTCAAAATTTTTGTAATCATAGGTTTTGGTACTGGTTTTTCCAGAACCTTTTATTTGCGAATTACAAATAATAGTAGTGAATACTAAAACGAAGGTTGAAATTAATTTTATCATAATTGTTTAATGTTAGTTTTTATAACCCATTGATAATCCGATGTCGCCAGTTACTTTTAAAGCTACATTGGCTGGTTCGGTTGATTTATTTTCAATAATTAACGCCGTGTTTTTGTCAGCTTTTACATTTACAGTTTCGTTTGGGGCAACAATAAGTGGAGAGTGAGTACCACCTGAAATAGGCGCCATAACTAGTCTTAGATCATGATTTGAAATATTTTTTAGAACTACTTTGAATGATCCATGTTCATTATTACCAAGCACAAAACTTTCGTTGGGTTTAATTGAAGTGTTTGAATTTAAAGTGCTGAAAATGTTACATGAACTAATAAAAACGAATAGAAAACTAACTGCAATTATTTTTTTCATTGTTAAGTGGTCTTTAGTAAACCTGAAATTAGGCTTGTGATTAATAAAAAATCAAACGGTACTACCGGTAATAATTTTTCGTAAAACTAATTATTAATTTCAAATGGAGGTCAGGCTGGAGTTTAAATTTCAAAACTAAATTATCTTAACTATCTTTGCCAAAAATTTGCACCTTGATCAAAATTGGCAACATAGAATTACCTGATTTTCCTTTACTACTCGCGCCCATGGAGGACGTGAGCGATCCGCCGTTTCGCAGACTGTGTAAAACGCATGGCGCCGATATGATGTATTCGGAATTTATTTCTTCAGAAGGGTTAATTCGCGATGCGATTAAAAGCCGTCAAAAATTGGATATTTTTGATTACGAACGCCCCGTTGGTATTCAAATTTTTGGAGGAGATGAAGAAGCAATGGCGTTATCATCCAAAATTGTGTCGACTGTCCATCCGGATTTGATTGATATTAATTTTGGTTGCCCAGTAAAAAAAGTAGTTTGCAAAGGTGCAGGAGCTGGCGTATTGAAAGATGTAGATTTAATGATTCGGTTGACCAAAGCCGTAATTGACAGTACCAATTTGCCAGTAACGGTAAAAACCCGTTTGGGTTGGGACGACAGTTCAATCAATATTGATGAGGTTGCCGAACGTTTGCAAGACATTGGCGTTCAAGCTTTGTCTATACACGCTAGGACTCGAGCACAAATGTATAAAGGTCATTCCGATTGGTCTCACATAGCCCGAGTGAAAAACAATCCTAGAATTACGATGCCTATTTTTGGAAATGGCGATATCGACTCGCCTGAAAAAGCCTTACAATATAAAAACGAATACGGTATTGACGGTATTATGATTGGTCGTGCCGCTATTGGTTATCCTTGGATTTTTAACGAAATCAAACATTATTTTAAAACCGGTGAACATTTGCCAACACCGACGGTTATTGACCGAGTAGAAGCCGCTCGTAATCACTTAACTTGGTCCATGGAATGGAAAGGAGAACGCTTGGGAATTGTAGAAATGCGACGACATTATACGAATTATTTTAAAGGCATTCATTCGTTTAAAGACTACAAACAAAAATTAGTTACTATTGATGAAGCAGAAGATTTGTTTAGCGTAATGAAAGAAATCGAAGAGGTATATGCAGGTTATGAGTTTGTGTAATTGGATTTAATCCAACAACTTCTTGCTTACACGACTACTCGCAATCAGCGAAGCAATAAATCCCAGCGAAATAATAGTTCCCAATACAATCAAAACATTTTCTAAAGTAAAAACTATAGGATAAGCCATAGTTGGTGTAATCATAATCAACTCAAATTGTTGTTGCAACACTACTATTACAATTCCTAATAGCAATCCGATTACTCCACCAAAAACACTCAACAAAGTACCCTGAAGCAAGAATATTTTTCGCAAATCTTTGATTTCGACTCCTAGGTTAAATAAGGTTTTCAAGTTGCCTTTTTTGTCCAAAATCATCATAATCAGTGCGCCAATTAAGTTGAAAAGCGCTACCACAATTACCAATGTAAATATCAAGTAAACTGCAATGTTTTCGGTATTCAACATTTTATACAGCGATTCGTTCAGTTGCGCTCTATTTTTAACCGTGATCGTATTGTAGAAAATAGTTTGCAATTGCTCGATAACTGCGTTTTCATTGGTTCCTTTCTGAATTTTGATTTCCAATCCCGACACTTGATTGGGTTTATATTCTAACAATTCTTGAGCAAGACCCAAATCAGCAAAAACATATTTGGAATCCAAATCTTCATTGACTGTATAAATTCCAATCGGTAATAAATCAGACTGATTAAAGGCTTGTTCTGGATTTTCGATAGCGCCTTTCCCAGGTTTGGGAACAAAAACTTCCAAGGGTCTGTTGAAGTCCAATAACCCCATCGAAAATTGTTGCGCTATACCATAACCCACTACGACTTGATTGGTATTAGGAGCTAACCATTGGCCGTTAAAAAGATTTTTTTCAACAGGATTGACTTTGGTAAACAAACTATCAATTCCTTTTAAGTAGGTTACTTGCTGTTTGCCATCAAAGGTAAAAAGCACGCGTTCTTCGATGATTTTGGAATACGAAACAAGACCGTCAATTTGTTTGATTTGGCGTTCTTGTTCGGGTGTAATCAAAATAGATTTCCCTAAAGTTGCGTTGAGTTTTAAATCGGGATCTATGGCATTGGTAAACGAAAGACTAAATTCTTTCAATCCACTAAAAACCGATAACACCACAAAAAGGGCCAGTGCACCAATGATAATTCCCACACTAGCAATACGATTAATGATGTTAATAGCATTGTTTTTGCTAGTACTGATGCTATATCGTTTGGCTATATAAAGAGGGAAGTTCAATTTACGATTGTCTGCGTTTTTCTAAAAGATCTCTGTTTTCAATAGGATTATCTCGGTTAGCTAGCGCTTTGTCAATCTTCTCGATGTAGTCCAAAGAATCATCAATAAAGAAAACCAAATTAGGCACTTTGCGCAATTGCAGGCGCACGCGTTGCGACAAATCGTGCTTAATTAAAGTAGAATTAGATTTGATAGCCACCAATGTTTCTTGGGCTTTCTCTTGAGGGAAAATACTTAAATATATAGTAGCTACAGACAAATCAGATGTCACCGCTACTTTGGATACCGAAATAATCAAATTGGTTATTCCGTTTTTTCTCACTTCACCTTGCAGGATATCCACCAAATCTTTTTGGATAACGCCGCCTATTTTTTTCTGTCTATTTGTTTCCATGATGCAAAAATACTACTTTTAAACTTTATTCGTGCAAATTTTAAATCGAACCAAAATTTCCCGAAGCCATTCCCGCTTTACGCTCTATCTTTCCTGCCGAACCCCTGCAGGAAAGGATGCTGCTTCAATCGGGGCTAAGGTTTTGCTTTAAGTACACGAATAGATTTACAAACCCAATTATGCAAAGACACTCCTTTTCGATTTACGACGCTTCAGCCGGTTCAGGAAAAACCTATGCCTTGGTCAAAGAATATTTAAAAATTATCTTGACCTCGCCTAAAAATGATGCGTATCGAAACATCTTGGCCATTACGTTTACCAACAAAGCGGTACACGAAATGAAAAGCCGAATTGTAGGAAGTTTGTCTGAATTTGCTAAAGATACTCCATCGTCAAAAGCCCAGGAATTAATGCAAGACGTGTCAGTCGATACAGGCCTTTCGATTATTCAAATAAAGAACAAGTCACAACAAATCATCAAGCACATCATTCATAATTATGCGGCTTTTGATATTTCGACCATTGATAAATTCACCCATAAAGTCATTCGTGCTTTTGCCCACGATTTGAATTTACCCATGACATTTGAAGTGTCATTGGATACCGAAAATTTATTGATTGAAGCCGTAGATGCCATCATTGCGCAAGCGGGTGAAGACGAAATTTTGACTAATTTATTAGTTGATTTCACCATGGAAAAGACCGATGATGACAAATCTTGGGACATTTCGCGCGAGATTCTGGAAACTGGAAAATTGGTTTTGAATGAAAACAACCGAAATGAAATTACGCATTTTCAAGACAAATCCATTACTGAATTTCTCGAAATCAAGAAAAAACTGGCTGCGGTTTGTGAGGAATTAGAAAAAGAAACCATCACATTTGGCAATGAAGCAGCAGCTTTAATTGAACAAAAAGGAATTGATTTAAAGTCTTTTTCAAGAGGTACTTTTCCAAATCACATTGCAAGTATTCAAGCAAGAAAATTCAATCCAAAAAATAAAATGTTCCGGGAGCCGGATGACATTGCTATCAACAAAACAGCTCAAGATCGCGAGTTGATTGAAGCTATTGTTCCTGATTTGTTGTTTATTTTGTCAAAAGTCTATGCTTTGTTTGAGAAAATTTATTTTTACAAAGCCTTCTTAAAAAATATTACGCCTTTGTCGTTACTTAACACCGTTAGTAATGAATTGACCAAAATCCAACAAGAACAGAATATTCTTTCCATAACTGAATTCAATGCATTAATTCATCGCGAGATTCAAAACCAACCCGCGCCATTTATTTATGAGCGTCTAGGCGAACGCTACCGTCATTTTTTTATTGACGAATTCCAAGACACATCGGAAATGCAATGGCAAAATTTGATTCCGCTGATTGACAATGCGCTTTCAGGCCAAGATGAATACGGTGACAAAGGGACTTTGATGATTGTGGGCGATCCTAAACAGTCTATTTACCGATGGCGTGGTGGAAAAGCGGAACAATTTATTGAGCTGAGCAAAGATCAAAATCCGTTCAATAATCCTGACAAGAAAGTAACACAGTTGGAATACAACTACCGTTCGTATGTACAAATAATTGAATTCAACAATAGTTTTTTTAAGTTATTGGCAAACGAATTCCAACATCCGGATTACAAAGATTTATATGAAAATCATAGCCATCAAAAGGTAAATTCCAGGACAGGAGGTTATGTCAATATTTCGTTTTTGCCTGAAACTACTGAATCAGAAGAAGTAGTAGTTGACAAAACGGAAAAGTATGTGCAAGCTACTTTGGATACGATCAACCAAGTCCTTGAAAAAGGGTTTGAGTACAAAGATATTGTCATCTTGACTCGCAAACGCGGACAAGGAATTGCAGTGGCTAATTATTTGACTGAGCAAGGCGTCCCACTATTGTCGTCTGAAACCTTAATGATCCAAAACGCGACCGAAGTCCGTTTCATTATTCATGTTTTGAAATACCTCAAAAATAGTTCTGATATAGATGCTAAAGCTCATTTTTTACATTATTTAGCGTTACACGCCCAAGATAATTTACCAGTGCATGATTTTATTGCCAAAGGCAAAGAGCTGGTTAATGAAACCGAATTTGAACACTGGTTATTGCAATTTAATTTGGATTTGTCTTTTCAAAATCTCCGGAAAAAGTCCTTGTATGAAGCGGTAGAGATTATGGTGAGTAAGTTTTTGAATCCTAAACTTCGTACTTCCAGTTATGTGCAGTATTTTCTGGATATTGTTTTGGAAAGAGACATTCGCAATCAAGCAGGAGTTGCTGATTTCTTAGATTTTTGGGATAAAAGCGCCGACAAATTCAGTATTCCGTCACCCGAAGGCACTAATGCGGTTCGAATTATGACCATCCATAAATCAAAAGGATTGGAATTTCCAGTGGTGATTATGCCTTTTGCCGAGGAAGATTACAGCCGCAAACCCAAAGATAAATTATGGTTGAATGCTGAAGAAGCAACCGTTGGATTGCCTAAAGTATTGATTGACAATAGCAGCGCTGTAGAAGGATTTGGTGAAGATGCATTGGAAATATACACCGTTAAAAAGCAAGAAGAATTACTAGACAATATTAATGTGTTGTATGTTGCTTTAACTCGTGCGGAAGAGCAATTGTACATTATTTCAAGTAAAAATATCTCAAGTAAAGGCGAGTTTCCAAAGAACAACATGTGTGCTTTTTTTATCAATTATTTGTTAGCGCAAGGGATTTATAAAGAAGAAATAGTAGAATATGAGTTTGGGAATTCAGTGAAATTATCTTCAGAGGAAAAACATGAAGACAGTTCTAAAATAATTCCTTCTGTAAATGAAGTTTTGAATCCAAAGAATATTAAAATTGCGCAACGAGAAGCGCTAATGTGGGGGACTCATCAGCAAGAAGCTATTGAGTACGGGAATGTAATTCACGAAATCCTTTCTTTTGTAAACACGAAGAACGATGTGGATTTAGCTATTGTAAAAGCCATAGAAAACGGATTGATACAGCTTGGTCAAAAGGAGGCGGTGTATCAAACAATTCTTCAAATTGTAGAACATCCTGTATTAATAAATCATTTTGCAGCTGGAAATCGAGTGATGAATGAGCAAACTATTATTCAAAAGGAAGGAAAAATCATCAAGCCGGATCGTATGGTGTTAACTCCAGATCAAAAAGTATACTTATTGGATTATAAAACAGGGGTTGCTAATTCAAAATACATAGAACAATTAAATGACTATCAAAATGCTATTGAAGAAATGGGATATATAGTAGTTGAAAAAGTAATTGTATACATTGGAGCTAAGGTGGAAGTACATTTATTGTAAATTTTGAATGTATTGATTAATCCACTTTCGTATTTTTTATTCCCCAATTTCATGAGTTTATATAGCAATAGGAATACTTGTATTTGTTATATATTTAACTAAATACGGAAGATTTATTACTAATTGTTTTGCTTTTCTAAAATATGATACTATTTTTGTTAAGAATTTAAAATTAATTATAGAAATCATTAATTAAAATAAACTATGAAACATCTTAACAAAATTATCATTGCTGTTGTATTGTTTGCTGGATTAAATACTCAAGCACAAGACAGTAACAATCCATGGGCAGTTTCTTTTGGAGTAAATGCTTTGGATACTAAAACTAGTGCTGGAGGCGGAAAGAACTGGTTAGATGGCCATCTTTCACAACCATATAAAACTAAAGAAAATTGGAATATATTACCAACGATATCTTATCTTGGGGTAACAAGATATTTAGGAGATAATTTTTCAGTTGGAATTTCAGGATCTTTGAATAAATTGTCAAAATACGTCTCTGCAACAAATTCTGGACAAGTAGTTACAAATCCTGGAGATCTTATGTATTATGGAATAGAAGGTTTGGTAAAATATAGTTTTAAATCAGCTATCAAATCTGAAAAGTTTGACCCTACAGTTTCGTTAGGAGTTGGATATTCTTCGTTAGATAAAGTTACATACCAAACCATCACTCCAGCTGTTGGAGTTGTATATTGGGCAACTAAAACAATAGGTTTTGAGTATAGTACTAAATATGTAAAATCATATGAGGAGAGAGCAATCTTAAACGCAGCAAACGCACCTTCGATGATTCAACATTCATTAGGATTGGTAATACAATTCGGAGCTACTGCAACTGAATAATTCAGAACATTATTATAACTTTTAAACGCCTTAATATGTATTAAGGCGTTTTTTTTTTATAATTAACAACTAACTTCATACAATCAATTTCTAATATTTTAGTTGTATTTTAAATAATATAATTTTTTTATTAGATAATAAGACACTATTTTTGTATAACATAAATTAAAAAAGTAATTTAATAAATCAAATATGAAAAATATTAATAAAATCGTAGTTGTAGCCTTATTGATTTTGGGCTTTAACTCTAATGCTCAAGATAGTAATAACCCATGGGCATTTTCTTTTGGTGTTAACGCTCTTGATTCAAGAACTGATGCAGGTGGTGGGCGTGATTGGCTTAATCGTCATTTTTCTCAGCCTTTTGCTGTAAAAGATAATTGGAATATTCTTCCGTCTATATCTTACATAGGTTTAAATAAATATATTGGAGACAATTTCTCATTTGGTGTTTCGGGCGCAGTAAATAAAATCCATAAATTTGTAAACTACAGCCCTGCTAATGGTTATGTAGTTTCAAATCCTGGGGATTTAATGTATTTTGGAATTGACGCTACACTTAAATATAGCTTTCAGTCTTTAATTAAATCAAAAGTAATTGACCCTTCACTTTCTTTAGGGGGTGGTTATACTTTTTTAGGGGATGCTAGTTTTGGAACTATTAATACCGGAGCTGGAGTTACTTTTTGGTTATCTGAAAATGTTGGATTAGAATTTACTTCAAAATATAGAAAATCGTATGGAGAAAGAGTTGATGAAAAAGGTACGCCAGATGCACCTTCTTTCTTTCAACACACTGCAGGTTTGATATTTAAATTTGGAGGTACAGATACTGACAAAGACGGAATTTATGATAAAGAAGATGCTTGTCCAGAAGTAGCTGGTTTAAAACAATTTAACGGATGTCCTGATACTGACGGTGATGGAATTGTAGATGGAAGTGATGCATGTCCAGAAGTAGCTGGTTTGGCTGCTTTGAATGGTTGTCCAGATGCAGATGGCGACGGGATTACTGATGCTAATGACGCCTGCCCACAAGTAGCTGGTTTAGCTAATTTAAAAGGTTGTCCAGATGCTGATAAAGATGGAGTTGCGGATAAAGATGACAAATGTCCATCTGTTGCTGGTCCAAAAGAAAACGTAGGTTGTCCATGGCCAGATACTGATAATGATGGAGTTGCAGATAAAGATGATGCTTGTCCTGAAGTTGCTGGACTTTTGAGTAATAAAGGTTGTCCTGAAGTAACAGCTGCTGATTTGGATAAAATTAGTACCGATGCAAAATCAATTTATTTCCATACAGGAAAATCTACTTTTAGATCAGAAGATGTACCTGTTAAAATTGAGTCGATCTCTTCATTATTAAAACAATATCCTACTGCTAAATTTAGTATTGAAGGACATACTGATAGTGATGGTTCTGAAGCATCTAATCAAAAATTATCTCAAGAAAGAGCAGATGTTGTTAGAAATGCTTTAATCGAAAGAGGTTTGAAAGCTGAAAATTTATCGGCTGTTGGTTATGGAGAAAGCAAACCGGTTGCTACTAATAAAACTGTAGCTGGAAAAGCTAAAAACAGAAGAACAGAAGTAGTATTACAAAAATAATACACCTTAAATATTTTTTAGAAAACGCCCTGATTTATCAGGGCGTTTTTTTATTTTTATAGAATGACAAACACTTCTTTTTTAAATAAAATTGCTAAGCTACTAATGGATAACCATTCTGATCAATTATCAGATACAGTTATTATTCTACCCAATAAAAGAGCTAAGGTTTTTTTAATAGAAGCTATTAAAAATCAGTTGAGTCAAACTGTACTTGCTCCTGAAATAATTAGTATTGAAGATTTTGTTCAACATATAGCCGGAATCCGATCTGTAGACGCAATAGAGCAATTGTTTGAATTTTATGAAGTTTATTTGTCAATTACACCAACCGCTCAACAACAATCATTTGAATTGTTTGCCAATTGGGCCAAAACTCTATTACAAGATTTTAATGAAATTGATCGGTATTTATTAGAACCTTCACATGTGCTGTCTTATTTAAAAGACATTGAGGATATTAAAAAGTGGGGAATTGAAGTCGAAGACAAAACTCAATTACTTGAAAACTATATTGATTTTTGGAAGTTGTTACCTAACTATTACCAATCATTATACGATCATTTACTAGCTAAAGGCGTCGGTTATCAAGGCTTAATTTATAGAGAAGCAGTTCAAAATTTAATTCATTTTTTAAATACGGTTCCCAATAAACAATTTGTCTTTGCAGGGTTTAATGCCTTAAATGCTGCTGAAGAAAAAATTGTTCAAGAGCTTCTATCTGTTGGTCAAGCCAAAATATATTGGGATGCAGATCAAACTTTTCTCAACGATCCATATCATGATGCGGGCCTCTTTTTACGCCGCTTCAAGGAAAATTGGAAATACTACAAAACGCATCCTTTTGAGTGGATTGTAGATGATTTTTCAGCAACAAAGAATATTCAAGTTATTGGTACCCCAAAGTCAGTGGGACAAGCCAAAATTGCAGGAAGTATATTGGAACAAACTATTCAAAATCATCCTGAAAAATCCTTAGATAAAGTAGCGGTTGTTTTAGGCGAAGAAAGCTTGCTGGTTCCTTTGTTGTATTCGTTGCCGGCTTCGGTGGGCGCTTTGAACATAACCATGGGGTATTCGGCTAAGAATAACCCAGCCCAGATTTTGGTAGCCAAATTATTTAAAATGCACACCAATTCCTTATCAAGAAACAACAAGGGATATGTGTTGTATTACAAAGAGGTTTTGGATATTTTGACCCATCCGTTAATAGAGCCTTATGCCAAAACTAGAGAATTAGCGCTCCTCATTAATGCCAATAATTATACTTTCATAACCCACCAAAAATTATTGGATTTAAACCCCAATCCTAGCGAATTATTCTTGTTGCTTTTCAAAAAATGGGAAACAGGTGCAGTGCCTGTTTTAGAAACAATTATTAATTTAATTGAGACGTTAAAAAATAATTTGAGTAATGATAATGAAGAGGAAAAAATAACAAAGGCGTTTGTTTTTGCTATTTTCAAGGTGATTAATAAATTGATCACCTACTATTCAAAACACCAACATATTGATAAAATTGAAACCTTGTATGCTATTTACAAGCAGGTGATTGATTTGGCCGAAGTTTCTTTTGAAGGAGAACCTTTGAATGGCTTACAAATTATGGGTGTATTAGAAAGTAGGGTTTTGGATTTTGATACCGTAATTGTCACTTCTATGAATGAAGGCAAATTTCCTGCGGGGAAATCGTCGAATTCATTTATACCGTATGATGTGAAACGCGAGTTAGGGTTACCTACTTTCAAAGAAAAAGATGCCATTTATACTTATCACTTTTACCACTTACTACAACGAGCTACCAATATTTATTTGTTGTATAACACTGAAAGCGAAGGCTTGGATGCTGGCGAAAAAAGTAGATTCATTACCCAGCTCGATGTTGAAAGACAACCCAAACATACTTTGACGCAAGAAATTTACAACGCGGTTTTGCCTGACACCGCCTATATTCCAATGGAAGTGCCAAAATCTTCACCGGTGATGTCACGATTGAAAGAGATTGCATTGCAAGGTTTTTCTCCTTCGGCATTGACCAAATACATTCGGAATCCAATAGATTTTTATTTTCAAAAAATACTGCGTATTCGCGAAGTGGAAGAGGTAGAAGAAAGCATTGCCTTGAATACGCTTGGAACCATTATACACGAAACTTTAAAAACGCTTTACGAGCCTTTTATTGGAAGATTGATTTCTGAGTCGGACCTACAACAATGCTTCAAACAAATTGATGCCGAAGTATTGAAACAATTCAAATTGGTTTACAAAGAAGGTGAAATCAAAAAAGGGCGGAATTTATTAGCTTTTGAAGTCGCTAAACGGAATGTTTCTAACTTCCTAAAAGTCGAGTTAGAAAATCTTAAAGCGGGGGACAAAATCCAAATTATTGCCTTGGAACAAACGTATGAACGTCTTTTAGAACATCCTAAATTACCTTTTCCAGTTTTGATAAAAGGAAATGTTGACCGAATCGAAAATCGTAACGGCACCATTCGAATTATCGATTATAAAACAGGAAAAGTAGAGAAAGCAACGGTCACTTTACGCAGTTGGGAGGATTTGACGCTCGATATTAAAAACGAGAAAATTATCCAGGTATTGGCTTATGCCTTTATGTTTGAAAAAGAAGCAAGAGGAGTACCAATTGAAGCTGGAATCATCTCCTTTAAAAACCTAAAAGAAGGATTTTTACCGTTCAATTTTAAGTCAGGAAAGGAAGAAACTAAAAATATAGAGGAAGAAATTCTAACTAATTATTTGGAACAAATTGTCCTCTTACTTTCAGAAATTTTGGACGAAACAATTCCGTTTATAGAAAAAATAAATTAAGATTTCACCGCCTTAAAAAACTGCAATAATTCAATTCGCAATGCATCTTGATTTTCAATGTGCGACATATGCCCGTCAGGATAACTAAGCAATTGCACTTGTGTGTCTTCAATTTGTTCTTTGGTTTCTTCGTAGTTTAAAACAGGATCTTTTTTGCCTAACACTAATAGTTTAGGATAAGGGGTTAAATGCAATAAAACTTCTCTGTCAATTCGAATTTTCATTCCTTCTAACGAGGCAACAATTCCTTGCAAAGGAGTTTTCAGCGCTTCTTTTTTTACATTTTCAATAGATTCGGAAAGACGCTCTCTATTCTCTTCGCTAAACAAATTGGAGATGGATAAGCAAATGAAATTTTGAAACGATTGTTTTACGGCTTTGATGGCACGATCACGATTGGTTTTGCGTTCTTCGCTATCTGCTCTGGAAGTGGAATTTAATAGTACCAACCCTTTGACTACATCTGGGTACAATTCGGCGAAAGCCAAAGCGACATAACCACCCATAGAATGCCCAACGAGTATTGCTTTTCGAAGGCGCAATTCAGCAAGTACTTCGTGAACTACATCGGCATTGTTTTCCATGGAATGCACATAACCCATACATCCCGTTTCGCCATGTCCCAATAAATCAATTGTGATAATTCGGAATTTTTTGCTCCATTCTGGGATAAAAGCATCCCACATTTTTTTGTTTTCCAAAAAACCATGCAATAACACAATAGCCGTTCCTTTGCCTTGGTCGGTGTAGCTGATGGAGGTGTTTTTGAAATGGGTTGTTTTCATGGTCGCAAAGGTAAATTATAAACACAAAGAGCGCAAAGAATTTTTGAATACATCTTGTCATTCTGAACTTTTTTCAGAAACTTCATTCATTTAGAAAACTGATATATCCCGACGCTTGGGGACAGCTTGACAATTGATAATAAAAAAACGGCTTACTTTCGCAAACCGTTTTTTCTATCTTTTTTCTAATTAGGCATTCATTAAACTTTCGATTTCCTCTACTTCAATTGGAATGTTGCGCATCAGGTTGAAAGGAGTTCCTTTTTCTTGAATGACCACATTATCTTCCAAACGGATACCAAAACCTTCTGCCGGAATATAAATACCAGGCTCTACAGTAAAGACCATATTAGCTTGCATTGGCTCAGTCAAAATTCCGTAATCGTGAGTGTCTAATCCCATGTGGTGCGAAGTGCCGTGCATAAAATATTTTTTATAGGCAGGCCAATCCGGGTTTTCATTTTGCACATCGGCTTTGTCAATTAAACCTAAACCTATTAATTCAGAAGTCATTACTTTGCCAACTTCAACATGATATTGTTTCCATAAGGTTCCTGGAGTTAGCATTTGTGTTGCTTCGTTTTTTACGCGTAAAACGGCATTATAGACTGCTTTTTGTCTTTCAGTAAAACGTCCCGAAACCGGAATCGTTCTAGTCATATCACTTGAATAGTTTGCATATTCAGCTGCTACGTCTAGCAAAATTAAATCGCCTGCTTTACAGACTTGATTGTTTTCAATATAGTGTAATACATTGGCATTATTTCCCGATGCGATAATGGGAGTATAGGCAAAACCTTTGGAACGATTGCGAAGAAATTCATGAGCAAATTCGGCTTCGATTTCATATTCAGCAACTTCGGGCTGAACAAAAGACAAGACTCTTCTAAATCCTTTTTCAGTAATATCGCAGGCTTTTTGGATTAACTCCAATTCTACGTTTTCTTTCACCGAACGTAAACGTTGCAATATTGGATTGCTTTTAGCCACGGCATGGGCAGGATACTTTTCTTTCCACCATTTTACAAAACGGGCTTCACGAGTTTCCGTTTCTACTGTGGCACGATAGTGTTCGTTGGTATTGATGTAGATCGTTTCCGAATGAGTCATTAATTCAAACAACACTTTTTCAAATTCGGTTAACCAATACACCGTTTTAATTCCAGACACTTCAAAAGCGCGTTCTTTAGTCAATTTTTCACCTTCCCAAACGGCAATGTGATCATTGGTTTCTCTCAAAAAAAGCATCTCTCTTTGATGTTCGTAAGGCGCATCTGGAAAAAGCAATAAAATACTTTCTTCTTGATCTACACCACTTAAATAAAAGATGTCGCGGTGTTGTGCAAAAGGCATGGTGCTATCGGCACTGATAGGGTAAATATCATTCGAGTTAAAAACGGCTACACTTTTTGGCTTCATTTGAGCCGTGAATTTAGCGCGGTTTTTTATAAATAAATTGCGGTCTATTGGATGGTATTTCATACGAATTAGAATTTATTAGAATACAAATCTAATCAATCCATTTGTAATATCTAGCACCAATTAGATTTGGATTTTCATTTTCAACACGGTCTAATACCCATTCGCTCTTAGGAGTCTTCACACTTTGTTTCTGCTCTTTTTTATGCAATTTTTCGTAAGTAGTAAAATCAATTTCATGACTTTGTTCTAATGTTTCAAACAGTTGTGCTTTGGCTACAGCCAATTCCCAATCAGCTTGAATGGTACCTTCAAACACTTTCGATTTAGAGCCACTTCCATAGGCCAAGAATCCAAAGTTCTTTCCAGAAATATCCTTTTTTGTCTTGGCAAAATGGGCTAAAGTAGACAGAAATCCCATAAAAATGGATCCCGTGTATAAATTACCAATTAATGAAGATGCAATCTCTGCAGGCTGTAATTTTTGGTTTACAAATGAACGGTATTCCTCTGATTTGCTTACCTCTTTCAATTTGTTTTGATAGTCGGCAGGAGATTCATTTCCTGAAATAATTGGGTTTACCGCGTCAAGCGCATAAATTTCAGATAGCATGCGGCGCCCTTGAAATGAATACGGCAAATGCATGATGATGCTTTCCCAAGTAGTGTATAGAGTTTCTGTAGTGTTTAGTAGTTTTTTGAATGCAAAGTAGGCATTGCGCGTACGATCCATATAACATTGATTGGAATATTGCCCATCAAAAACGGGTTGGTCTTTGTGGATTTCAATTTTAGCTTCTAAATTGTCAAACCAAGCATTGTTTTCGTTACTTCCAGTTATGGCTTCTTTTGAAATCGTTCGGTAGGGTTTGAAGAAATCAAAAACGCCTTTGGTACTGGTCGCCCATTCGTTTTCGAAAGCAATTATTTTAGGATTGGCTGCCACTAACATCGCTAAGGCTCCTGCACCTTGGGTGTATTCTCCGGTCGAATTCAAATCGTATTTGGCAAAATCAGTGGTAACAACAACGGCTTTTTTTGTCGGATTAAGTCGTACAAAGTCCAAACAGTTTTGCAATGCATCTACTCCTCCAATACAAGCAAAAGTAAAATCGACCACATCACATTCAGCTAAAATGCCTTCTCCGAATTTTTGTTCTAGTAAAGCAATTAAAAACGAGCTAATGGGTTTTGAGCTATCGATGGCACTTTCGGTACCAACATATATTCTAGCAATTTCGTTCAGGTCAATTTGGTTGTCTACTATTAGTTTGGTCAAGGCATTGGCACCAAAAACAACCGTGTCTTGGTGAACATCGGGCAAGGTCATTTTAATCAAACCCAACCCTTTTTCTAACTTTTCGGGTTCAATATTTCGGGCATTTGCTAATGTTTTTATAGGTAAATGCAGTTGAGCAACGTCAAAAGCAATAGCGTCTATTCCTGTTTTCATTCTTTTTATTTTGAATTGGTAAAATTAAAATTCGCTATTCGAATACCAATTGTTTTAGGCTTTTATAATTCGTCATTTTTTGATTTTTACGGAATGTAGAATAAATCCAAATAAAAAATAGTAATTCAATAATTTTATAGGATTTTGGTTGCTGATAAATACGGATTTTCGATTTTGTTTTTATTAGGAAATGTTTAATCAAATTTGGTTTCAAGCCCTGATTATTATTGAATTATTAAGGTTTTTAATAAAACACTTTAAAATCATTATAAATAACAACGAAAAGGTTGTAGTTGAATTGGATTTCTCCTATTTTTGTAACACTATTTAATAAAAATTTATTCAAATTATTATGGCAAAATCTGCAATTCTAAAGTCATCTCTTGCAAAGAAATATTGGATGTCTTTTACAGGTTTATTTTTATGTTTGTTCCTGTCGGGGCATTTAGCAGGGAATCTTCAATTAATTTTTAGCGATGCGTTACATTTCAATCAGTATGCATTGTTCATGACGACTAACCCAGCCGTAAAAATTTTATCTTACGTTACTTACATTTCTATTTTATTCCATGCTATTGATGGAATTTTATTAACTGTTCAAAACAGAAAAGCAAGACCTATTGGTTATGCCAAAACAGATGGTTCTTCAAGTTCTTTTTCTTCAAGAAACATGGCTGTTCTAGGAACTGTAATTTTGGTTTTTATTGTAACACATATGGTGAACTTCTGGGCTGTAATGCATTTTGACAAAAACATGCCATTGCAAACGGTTACAATAGGCCTACAAGGTCAAGAGCAAGAGTATTACTTGACTACAGATGGTGGGTATCTTCCAAAAGCTCAAGTAGATCAAAAAGCTATTAAAATTGAAAACAGAACCGAATTCTTTGATGCTGCTGCCAATGTTAAAATTAAAGAAGGATACAAAGATTTGCACAAAATTACCGTTGCCTTTTTCAAAGATCCAAAAACGGGATTGATCGCAACTATTTTATACGTTTTGGCCATGTTTACTTTAGCATTCCATTTATTACACGGATTCCAAAGTGCTTTTCAATCGTTAGGATTGAGCAATCCAAAATACACACCAATAATCAAAAAATTCGGAACTGCATTTGCAATTATTGTTCCGTTATTATTTGCCATTATTCCAGTTTACATTCACTTTTTCTTAAAATAATCAACATCAGAACATATTATGAAGTTAGATTCTAAAATACCAGAAGGTCACATTTCACAGAAATGGACTGATTACAAAGACCACTTAAAATTAGTTGCGCCAAACAATAGACCTAAAATCGACATTATTGTTGTAGGAACTGGTTTAGCGGGTTCTTCTGCGGCTGCTTCACTTGCAGAAATGGGGTACAATGTAAAAGCATTTTGTTTCCAAGATTCTCCGCGTCGTGCGCACTCTATTGCTGCACAAGGAGGAATTAACGCAGCTAAAAACTATCAAAACGATGGTGATAGTACGTACAGATTATTTTATGACACTATTAAAGGTGGAGATTACAGAGCTCGTGAAGCTAACGTTCATCGTTTAGCTGAAGTATCTGGAAATATTATTGACCAATGTGTGGCTCAGGGAGTTCCTTTCGCTAGAGATTATGGCGGAATGTTGGACAACCGTTCTTTTGGAGGAACACAAGTACAACGAACTTTTTATGCTGCTGGTCAAACAGGTCAACAGTTATTATTAGGAGCATATTCGGCTTTGTCAAGACAAATCGGTTTAGGGCGAATTGAAATGTTCAATCGTCACGAAATGTTAGATTTGGTAAAGGTAGACGGAAAGGCTCGTGGAATTATCGCTCGTAACTTGGTTACAGGAGCAATTGAAAGACATTCTGCTCACGCGGTAGTTATTGCTTCAGGAGGATATGGAAACGTTTATTTCCTTTCTACCAATGCAATGGGAAGTAACGTTACAGCAGGTTGGAAAGTTCACAAACAAGGAGCTTTGTTTGCTAATCCATGTTTTGTACAAATTCACCCAACTTGTATTCCAGTTCACGGGACAAACCAAGCCAAATTGACTTTGATGTCAGAGTCATTACGTAACTCAGGACGTATTTGGGTACCAAAGAAAAAAGAAGACGCCGAAGCAATTCGCGCTGGAAAATTAAAACCAACTCAATTATCTGAAGAAGAAAGAGATTACTTCTTAGAAAGAAAATATCCTGCATTTGGAAACTTAGTACCTCGTGATGTGGCTTCAAGAGCTGCCAAAGAAGTATGTGACGAAGGCAAAGGAATTGAGGCTAACGATACTAATGAAGGGGTGTATTTGGATTTCTCTTCAGAGATTCAAAGCAAAGGGAAACAAGCGGCTTTCGCCAAAGGAAATCACCATCCAACAGCAGAAGAAATTACTACTTTAGGAAAAGAATGGTTGAAAGAAAAGTACGGTAACTTGTTTACCATGTACCAAAAAATCACCGATGAAAATCCATATGAAACACCAATGAAAATCTATCCAGCGGTTCACTATACCATGGGTGGAGTTTGGGTAGATTACAACTTACAATCTACTATTCCAGGTTGTTTCGTAGCAGGTGAAGCAAATTTCTCTGATCACGGAGCCAACCGTTTAGGAGCTTCGGCTTTGATGCAAGGTTTGGCTGACGGTTATTTCGTATTGCCATACACAATCTCTAACTATTTAGCAGATGACATTCGTACTGGAAAAATCTCAACTGATTTGCCAGAATTCGCAGAAGCTGAAAACAGAGTTAAAGAGACCATCAACCAATTCTTAAATAATAAAGGTTCTAAATCAGTGGATCATTTCCACAAACGTTTGGGATTGATTATGTGGAACAAAGTAGGTATGGGTAGAAATGAAGCAGGATTAAAAGCAGCGATTGAAGAAATTGCAGCATTGAAAGCTGAATTCTACAAAGAAGTAAATGTACCAGGTAGTGCTGATGAATTGAATCCACAGTTAGAGAAAGCACTTCGTGTGGCTGACTTTATTGACTTGGGTCAATTGATGGCAATGGACGCCTTACAACGTAATGAATCTTGTGGAGGTCACTTCCGTGAAGAATATCAAGATGCAGAAGGTGAAACACTGCGTGATGATGAAAACTTCTCATTTGTGAGTGCTTGGGAATATAAAGGTGATGACATCACTCAAGCCGAGCTTCATAAAGAAGAATTGAAATACGAGTTTATCAAAATTGCAGCTAGAAATTATAAATAATTAAAATTATGTCTTCAGCAAAAAATATCAATATAACCCTTAAAATTTGGCGTCAAAAAGACTCTAAAGCCAAAGGGCAATTAGAAACTTACAAATTAAACGAGGTTTCTACAGCGAGTTCATTCTTGGAAATGTTAGACCAATTGAACGAACAATTAATCAATGAAGGAACAGAACCAATCGCTTTTGACCACGACTGTCGTGAAGGAATTTGCGGAATGTGTTCGTTATTCATTAACGGTCGCGCTCACGGACCAGATTCAGGGGTAACCACTTGTCAATTGCACATGCGTATGTTCAAGGATGGGGATACTATCTTTGTTGAGCCATGGAGAAGTAGAGCGTTCCCAGTAATCAAAGATTTAGTGGTAGACAGAAGTGCTTTTGATAGAATCCAACAAGCGGGTGGTTTCGTATCTGTAAATACTTCTGGAAATACAATTGACGCTAATGCCACTCCGGTTGCTAAAGACGATGCTGATAAAGCATTTGAAGCTGCAGCTTGTATTGGTTGTGGTGCGTGTGTGGCTACTTGTAAAAATGGTTCTGCAATGCTTTTTGTAGGTGCCAAAGTATCTCAATATGCCTTATTGCCTCAAGGTAAAGTAGAAGCCACTAATCGTGTATTGAACATGGTACGTCAAATGGACGAAGAAGGTTTTGGTAACTGTACGAATACAGGAGCTTGTGAAGTGGAGTGTCCAAAAGGAATTTCACTAGAAAACATTGCTCGTATGAATAGAGAATATTTAGTAGCTAGCGTAAAGTAATCTACTACCTTTTTATACTAAAAAACGCATTCCAAATTGGGATGCGTTTTTTTATTGTTAATCTTTCCACCCCCAAGGTGCAGCTGGAGTTGGAACAGTTTTAGTCAAATCAAAATGCACTGTAAACAATCGGTCTGAACCAATCCGTCTTAGATTGTATGTAAAGGAAGTTTCGTTAATTGTAATCCACCAAACATTAGCGGCAGCAGCCGGAATGATGTTAAACGTTTCCTGATCAGCCGGGAAAATTTGTACCGAAGCCGAACCTGAATTAGTGCTTGTTCCACCATATTGTGTTATTTTGTCCTCTGATCCATCTTCATGACGGTGATCGTGTTTTAATTGGATTCGATTATTTTCAAGTGTTAGTACCCAAGTTCTTGATTTATCTTCGCCTACAAAAAACGGAATTCGTATGGTTTTCTCGTCGCAATTTCTAACATGCATGACCAATTTTTTATCTTTGAATGTGTCGTTGTTTCCTTCTTTGATTTCACCTTCAAAGGATTTTCCACATTGTTTTTTTAGGTTTTCAAAAAATAATACGGCCCCCGATTTTTCTTGAGCAGTAATAAGTACGGTACTTAACATGAGTAAACCAAAAAGAATTCTTTTCATAATGTAAATTTTTACTAATATAGGTAAGTTTTACTAAGTTCATATTTCTTATTTTTATAAAAAAATCAACATGAAAGTTGCACTTATTCAATTACCATTAGTTTGGGAAGACCCAAAATCGAATCGAGCAACTATCGAGCAAAAAATCAATGCTATTGAATCAGGAACGGATTTGATTGTACTTCCTGAAATGTTTACTACAGGTTTCACCATGCATCCAGAGGCTGTTGCAGAAACCATGGAAGGTAAAACGGTTTTATGGATGCAATCTTTGGCAAAAGCCAAAAACGTAGCCATTACGGGTAGTTTAATTATAGTTGAAGAGGGAAAGTATTACAACCGATTCGTATTTGTTTTTCCAACGGGGGAAATCCAACAGTACGACAAACGTCATTTGTTCACTTTGGCAGGAGAAGATGAAGTTTTTACTGCGGGAACTTCTAAAGTATTAATCGAATACAAAGGATGGAAAATTTGTCCCTTGATTTGTTATGATTTACGTTTCCCTGTTTTTTCTCGCAACACCAAAAACTACGATCTACTTATTTATGTAGCCAATTGGCCTAAAACAAGAATTAATGCTTGGGACACTTTACTTCAAGCCAGAGCAATTGAAAACATGAGTTATACTATTGGCGTCAACCGTTTAGGAGTTGATGACAATAATTTAGAATATGTTGGCCATAGTCAAGTAGCAGATTATTTAGGAAATCCGGTAATTGAACCACAAACAACCGAGGGTGTTTTTATTGCTGAATTAGACAAGAATAGTTTGCACGAGACTCGTAAAAAACTAAATTTTTTAAAAGATCAAGACCTTTTCAAGTTGTTATAAGCCCGTTTTTTTTGCTGCTTTTTTCACTTTTGGTTCTGGAGTATATGGAATGCTTAAGTCAAATGGTTGCACTACATCCCAATTGGCACGCACATCTACTTCTTTAGAAAAGTATATTACTTCTTCAGCGTATTGTTTGGCTAAAAAATTACCAGGATCGTATACACCGTTTTTATTGTCATCATAAATGGCACGCAAGGTATATTTTGCAGGTTGAATTAAGTTGAAATTCAAACTGGTATTTTTATCAGTAATTGACGAAATTATTGCCTCTCCTTTTTCGTTTGTCAATTCAACAATTATAGGAAAACGTTTTACATTTTGTAGGTTTACTAGTAAATTCCCATAATTCTCTAACGAATTGGGGTTAATCTTAAAATTCAAACTATCATTCGCTTTTTCAAAAAAATCAGTTACCGCTCCAGCTTTTAATTGGAATTGGTACTCTTCATCGGCTTCTCTTTTGAAATTCAAATGCAATAATTGTTGGAATTCATCGTAATCAGTCGTAAACGAAATGGCTTCTGATTTTTTGTTCACCAAACTCATTTTGCTTTTGTCAAATTGCACTAATGGCGTAGCACTTTCTAAAGTAAAATAATCCTTTTCTCTTAGGCTACCTTGTTGGCCAATTTTAATACTTAAAGTATCTTTTTTTTGATCTTTTACTTTAAAAGTGAAATTCTTTTGGTAGTTGTTTTGCGCAATTTCAATAGCTAGTGAATCGGTTTTAATGGGTTTGTACCAAATTTGTAGCGAATCTTTTTTAGGCAATTGTGTAATTACTTGAGGAAGTATTTGGTCTTTGTTTTTCAATACGACTTTCGGCCTGTTTTCTTTTATTTTCAGATTACCTTCATAGCCCAAAAGCAATCGATTCCCTGATGCTTGAGTTGGTTTGTAAGCTTTAAATGGCAAATGTTCTTTAAATAATTCGAGTTCGTAAACCGTATCGTTAGGAACAGAAATGAATTGTTTGTAAAAGCCGATTTTATCTTTTTTAGGATCAAATTTATTATTGGAATTGTAATCCTTCATGGCTACCAAAAGGTATTTGCCGGCTTTCAGATTCTCCAATTTGAACGTCTTTAAACTGTCTAGCGTATTGGTTACATAACGAGGAGTTTGTTTGTATACAATCGAGTCGTTATAGTTTTTAGTTAGATCATACAGCATTATAGAAACAAAGGATTCTACCTCTTTGAAATAAGCGTCTTTCACTTTTCCGCCTATCGATAGAGAGTCAATGGATTTTCCGGTTGAGAAAATGTATTTGAATTGATTGTACGGATTACCTTCATTGTTATCAGCGATACTTTGCCCAAAGTTAAAACTGTAGGTTGTGTTATCCTGAAGGGTATCATTAATAGTAATTGTTATGTTTTTGCTTGGAGTACTCGGAATTATTAAAGGCTCATTTTTTAGCGGAGGCGAAATAATGAGTTGCTTTTTTAAGTCTTTTAATTTGATGAATTCGTCAAAGGTAAGCTTGATGGTTTTACCTTTAAATTCGGTGCTAAAATTTTTAGGGAAACTAGCTTTTAATACCGGTGCTATGGTGTCTTTTGCACCGCCTGTGATGTTGCCTCTTTTAGCACAACTTGCTAGTACAACTAGCAATAAAGTAATACAGTATTTTAAAAAGGACTTGCCCATAACGATTCGAAAATTTAAAGTCACAAAATAACAACTATATTTAATGGAATGGAAACTTTTTATCGAAATATTATGTGCTTCCGATTCGGTAATTGGATTGTAATTCTGTATTTTTAAACTTTAATTGAAGGAAACAAGATGAGAAAAATAGAACATATAGGGATAGCGGTAAAGGATTTAGAGGTTTCTAATACTCTTTTTGAAAAATTGTTTGGCGCTCCTGCCTATAAATCCGAAGTGGTCGAAAGCGAAGGAGTAACTACTTCGTTTTTTTTGAACGGACCCAATAAAATCGAATTATTGGCAGCGACCAATCCCGAAAGTCCGATTGCCAAGTTTATCGAGAAAAAAGGCGAAGGAATTCATCATATTGCTTTTGATGTGGAAGATATTGTTTCAGAAATAGCCCGACTTCAAAAAGAAGGCTTTGTGGTTTTGAATGAAACACCCAAAAAAGGAGCCGATAATAAACTGGTCGCTTTCTTACATCCTAAAAGTACAAATGGTGTCTTGATTGAATTGTGTCAGGAGAGACATCAATAGTTTCCTCACAATCAGGAGCTTTCTTGTAGTGCAAAATGGGAATAAGTAGTTTTTTCAAAACTGCTTTAAAAATAGTTGTAGCAAATTAAAAATAGTAGTAATATTGCAGACTCTTAACCGGTCCTATAGCTCAGTTGGTTAGAGCACCTGACTCATAATCAGGTGGTCCCTGGTTCGAGCCCAGGTGGGACCACAAAAAAAGCCTTTCAAGCAATTGAGAGGCTTTTTATTTTGAATCTATACTTCGTTCTTGAGACTCTAACTACTTTATTTCTTATTAATTTAAATTAACTTAATAAAAAATACTATTTAAGTTATTTGGAATATTGCGAATATCGCATATTAGGATTAAATAAAATTACTTAAATAGTATTCAACTTAAAAAAGGTTTTTTAATCTACAAAGTATTTATAAAATCAATCAACTCTATCAATTTAGATTCCTGACTAAACGATGTTTTTTTATCATTTATAAACGATTCAATGGATTCTTTATGGTTGGGGAACAATTTTATAAGTTCAGATTTCTTCATTGGGAATTCGGCCATGCCATCAGGCATTTGAATATAATACTTGCTTTTATCAATCACGTATGAGGCAGGCTTTTCTTTTCCATAAGTAGAGTTAGGAATATATTCAGGGACAAATTTAATTTTTTCTTTTTTGTACAAAGTATATTTAGGATTGTTCATTTTGTTTAAAATCATCATATATCCACTTTTATTTTCTTTGTCATAATTCTCACAATATTTGTAAAAGTTAGTACCTAGTGAAATAATACAATTGTCATTTTTTTTAGCATAATACAATTTATTATCAAGAACAAATTCCATTTCTTCTTTAAAAACGTTATAACGTATAGGGGGTGTTTTTTCAGAAAGGCAAGAGATTTCGGAAGGTAAAAAATCTTTGTTTATATATTGTGAACCTTGAATATTGGTTTTTGGTTCATCAAATGAATTGGCACTTATGAAAACTAAAAAATTTGAGTTTTGAATCGCAAAAGTATTGTTTTGACTCCATAAACTGCTCGAAAAAATAAAAAGCAACAAAACCAAAAATTTAGTATTCATAATAGTGAGATTAAGTTTGAAATTGTTCAAATTTATGAAATAATAATTAAATTTTTTGTTGTTCAGATTAAATTAGAAGTACAGTTTGACAACAATTTTTTATGTAGGAGTTGTTTTATTTAAAGAGTCCATTTAATAAAAAAACCTATCTGTTATTTTATTAGGGATTATACAATCGACTTACGTATTTCCCAATCACGTCAAATTCTAAATTGATAATAGTGCCAATTTGAAACGCATTGAAATTGGTATGTTCGTAAGTGTAGGGAATTATAGCTACGCTAAATTGATTTGCTTTTGAATTGACTACGGTTAAACTTACACCATTTACCGTAATTGAACCTTTTTCGATAGTGATATTATTAAAAACTGAGTCGTATTCAAAAGTGTAGTGCCAACTCCCGCCTGCTTCTTCAATAGCAACACAAGTTCCGATTTGATCCACATGACCTTGAACAATATGACCGTCAAGGCGATCTCCTAGTTTCATCGCGCGTTCTAAATTGACTGCATCACCTACTTTCCAGTGCGACAAATTGGTTTTGTTAATGGTTTCGGCAATGGCAGTTACAGTATAGGTGTTATCTTTAATGGCCACTACCGTCAGGCAAACGCCATTGTGTGCTACGCTTTGATCAATTTTCAATTCACCAGTAAGGCTTGACGCCACAGTAATATGGACATTCTCTTGGTCTTTTTGTATTTCTTGAACTCTTCCAACTGTTTCTATAATCCCTGTAAACATTTCTTGTTTTATTTTACTAAATTTGCACTTCAAAATTAGTAATAAATAAGCTCAAGGCAGTATGAAAAAAGCAGAAAATATAATTGTTGGAATTTCGATCGGAGATTTAAACGGTATTGGAAGCGAAGTCGTTCTAAAAACATTCGAAGATGCAAGAATGTTGGAATTGTGTACGCCGGTTATTTTTGCTAATGTAAAACAACTTTCGTTCATCAAACGCAACCTAGAATCCGAGATTAATCTCCACGGAATTGATCGTTTGGACCAATTGGTTATAGGCAAAATAAATGTGTTGAACGTTTGGAAAGAAGGTTTTGATTTGAATTTGGGCACCAATGATCCAACGGTGGGCGAGTATGCAATCAAATCATTTGTTGCTGCTACCCAAGCGTTAAAAGATGGACAGGTTGATGTATTGGTAACCGCTCCAATTAATAAATACAATAGTCAATCGGATACGTTTAAATTTCCAGGTCATACGGATTATTTAGCACAAGAATTAGAAGGCGAAGCGTTGATGTTCATGGTGCAAGACAATTTGCGTGTAGGCTTGTTGACCGATCATATTCCGGTAAGTGAGGTAGCCTCACATCTGACAGAAGCGCTGATTACCAAAAAAATTGAAACAATAAAACAATCGTTGATTCAAGATTTTAGCATTAATAAACCCAGAATTGCAGTTTTAGGAGTGAATCCACATTGTGGAGATGGCGGAGTTATTGGCAATGAAGACGATGCCATTTTAAAACCAACTTTGAAAAAGATTTTTGAAAAAGGCACTTTGGTTTTTGGTCCTTTTCCGGCTGATGGTTTCTTTGGAAGCAATCAATACGAAAAATACGATGCGGTAATTGCTACTTATCACGATCAAGGGTTAATTCCGTTTAAGACTTTGTCTTTTGGGAATGGTGTAAATTATACGGCAGGATTGAATAAAATTAGAACGTCACCAGATCATGGAACGGCTTATGATATCGCCGGAAAAGGAATTGCTGATTATAATTCGTTCAAAGAAGCGGTGTATTTGGCTATTGACATTTTTCATTCAAGAAATCAATACCATGAAATCAGTCAAAATCCTTTGAAAATAAGACCAAAACAAGAGTTTTCAAAAAAAGGAGAATAAGGCTATTGGATTTATAATAATTTTATATCTTTGCGCTCCCGTAGTTGAGGGTAAAATGCTGTTGAAATGAAGAAGACTAAAGAATATTTAATTCTCTTTGTAGGATTAAAGCTAGGAAAACATCATTTTGAATATCAAATTGACAAAACGTTCTTTGACATCTTTGAATATGACGAATTTCAAAATTCGGATATCAAAGTAAATGTAGTTTTAGAGAAAAAGTCCAATATGCTGGAAATCAGTTTCAAGCAAGAAGGAAAAGTAAATGTACCCTGTGATGTTACAGGAGAAGATTTTGATTTGCCAATCAAAAGCAAAATGAAATTGATTGTTCGCTTTGGTGAAAAATTCAATAATGATAATGAAGAGTTATTGATTTTGCCTTTCGGCGAATTTGAAGTCGATATTGCACAGTATATTTATGAAATGATTGTACTTTCAGTACCTCTAAGACGAGTTCATCCAGGAGTTAAAGATGGGACTTTAGAGTCGGAAGCGTTAAAAAAACTGAATGAATTAGCAGTCAAAGAAACCAAAAAAGAGAATAAACAAGAAGAAAATATTGACCCTCGATGGGACAAATTAAAGCAACTATTAACGGATAAATAATATAGTAAAATGGCACATCCTAAAAGAAAAATCTCGAAAACAAGAAGAGATAAGAGAAGAACACATTACAAAGCAACTGTAGCTCAAATCGCTACATGTCCTATTACAGGAGAAGCACATTTATACCACAGAGCTTACTGGCATGAAGGTAAAATGTACTACAGAGGACAGGTGGTTATCGATAAATCAGAAGCTGTTGCTTAATACATTTTTGTAGCTAAAATAGAACTCTCACCTTGTGAGAGTTTTTTTTGTTGTCTATGATTTTCATCAATTTAGAGTGTTAAAAGGTTCGGATTAGAATTTTTTTTGTAATTTTCAAATCTTTTAAAAATTTCTCAAATGCCCAGCATTTGATTACAATAAATGAATACAATGAGTACAATTACAGCCGCAATTACCGCTGTTGGAGCCTATGTTCCAGATTTTGTTTTAACGAACGAAATCCTTGAAACATTGGTCGATACGAATGACGAATGGATTACCGCTCGTACAGGAATTAAAGAAAGACGTATTCTAAAAGACGATAGCAAAGGAACTTCTTACCTTGCTATTATGGCTGCAAAAGATTTAATGGCCAAAGCTAATTTAGATCCATTAGAGATCGATTTAGTTATTGTAGCAACCGCTACTGCTGATATGCCTGTTGCAGCTACCGCTGCATATGTGGCAACCGAAATTGGCGCAACAAATGCATTTGGTTACGATTTACAGGCGGCTTGTTCTAGCTTTTTGTTCGGAATGTCAACTGCTGCTGCCTACATCCAATCTGGAAGATATAAAAAAGTAATGCTAATTGGCGCTGATAAAATGTCATCTATTGTAGATTACACCGATCGTGCGACTTGTATTATTTTTGGAGATGGAGCTGGTGCTGCTTTGTTTGAACCTAATTATGAAGGCTTAGGGTTATTAGATGAATATTTACGTTCAGATGGAATTGGACGTGATTTCTTGAAAATCCCTGCTGGAGGTTCATTAATACCTACTACAATTGACACTGTGAAAGAAAACCGTCACAATATTATTCAAGATGGGAAAACTGTTTTCAAATATGCTGTAACCAATATGGCAGATGCAAGCGAACAAATCTTGAAAAGAAATAATTTAACTAATGAAGACGTGAATTGGTTAGTGCCACACCAAGCTAATAAACGTATCATTGACGCTACTGCTAGCCGAATGAATTTAGAAGAAGAAAAAGTATTGATGAATATCGAACGATATGGCAATACAACTTCGGCTACTTTACCATTAGTATTGAATGATTTTGAAAAACAATTCAAAAAAGGAGATACAATAATATTTGCTGCTTTTGGTGGCGGATTTACTTGGGGTTCTATTTATTTGAAATGGGCCTACGACAAAAAATAAATGTAAACTAAAAACAAATCATTATGGATTTAAAAGAAATTCAAAACCTAATCAAATTTGTTGCAAACTCAGGAGTTGCAGAGGTTAAATTGGAGATGGACGATGTAAAAGTAACCATCAGAACGACTTTAGAAGGTAATGCTACAGAAACAACTTATGTTCAGCAAATGCCTGCACAACCAGTATTGCAACAAGCAGTTGCTCCGGCAGCAGCTCCAGTAGCGGCAGCTCCAGCGGCGGCAGCACCGGTTGCAGAAGAATCTAAATATGTTACTATCAAATCACCAATTATTGGAACTTTCTACAGAAAACCTTCTCCAGACAAACCTGTTTTTGTTGAGGTAGGAAGTAGTATCGGAAAAGGAGATGTTTTGTGTGTAATTGAAGCAATGAAATTATTCAACGAAATCGAATCTGAAATTTCAGGTAAAATCGTTAAAATTTTAGTGGATGATATGTCTCCAGTAGAATTTGACCAACCTTTATTCTTAGTAGATCCATCATAATTTAATAGTTTAAAAGTATAGGAGTTTAGAAGTTGAAGTGTTTATTAACCTCTTGCTTATAAACCCCTTAACCCATAAACTTTCAAACAGAAAAGTATGTTTAAAAAAATACTAATTGCCAATAGAGGAGAAATTGCACTTCGTGTAATTCGTACTTGCAAAGAGATGGGAATCAAAACAGTTGCTGTTTATTCTACAGCTGATGCGGAAAGTTTACACGTTAAATTTGCAGATGAAGCAGTGTGTATAGGTCCCGCTCCAAGTAATTTATCCTATTTGAAAATGTCCAATATTATTGCTGCAGCAGAGATTACCAATGCTGATGCAATTCACCCAGGATACGGATTCCTTTCTGAAAATTCAAAATTCTCAAAAATCTGTCAAGAGCACGGAATCAAATTTATTGGTGCAGCTCCTGAAATGATTGATCGAATGGGAGACAAAGCTTCGGCCAAATCGACCATGATAGAAGCAGGAGTTCCTTGTGTACCTGGTTCTGTTGGAATTTTAGAATCCTACGAACAAGCCGCTGAATTGGCTAACCAATTTGGTTACCCAGTAATGCTAAAAGCTACCGCTGGTGGTGGTGGAAAAGGAATGCGTGCTGTTTGGAAAGAAGAAGATTTATTAAAAGCTTGGGAAGGCGCTCGTCAAGAGTCGGCTGCCGCTTTTGGAAATGACGGAATGTACTTGGAGAAATTAATCGAAGAGCCACGTCATATCGAAATTCAAGTGGTTGGAGATTCTTACGGTAAAGCGTGTCACCTTTCAGAAAGAGATTGTTCGGTACAACGTCGTCACCAAAAATTAACAGAAGAAACACCTTCGCCATTCATGACTGATGAATTGCGTTTGAAAATGGGTGAAGCTGCGGTTAAAGCAGCCGAATATATTAAATACGAAGGCGCTGGAACGGTTGAATTCTTGGTTGACAAACACCGTAATTTCTATTTCATGGAAATGAATACGCGTATTCAAGTAGAGCATCCAATTACTGAACAAGTAATTGATTACGACTTGATTCGTGAGCAAATTTTAGTAGCGGCAGGTGTGCCAATTTCTGGTAAAAATTATTTACCACAATTGCATGCTATCGAATGCCGTATTAATGCTGAAGATCCTTTTAATGACTTCCGTCCTTCACCAGGAAAAATCACTACGCTACACATGCCAGGTGGTCACGGAGTACGTTTAGATACGCATGTGTATTCAGGGTATACTATTCCGCCCAACTACGATTCGATGATTGCCAAGTTGATTACAACTGCCCAAACTCGTGAAGAGGCTATTAGTAAAATGAGAAGAGCATTAGACGAATTTGTTATTGAAGGCGTTAAAACAACAATTCCATTCCACAGACAGTTGATGGACGATCCACGATATATTGCTGGAGATTACACGACAGCGTTTATGGACACTTTCAAAATGAATGATCCGGAATAATACATATATTTCAAATAAAAACCTTGCAGCGATGCAAGGTTTTTTGTTTTAAGCTAGTGATGAATAAATTAGTGTATAAATCTTGCGGGTATTTGATTGTGGATTCCCAAAACATAATTTCATTTTTATATACAACATTTTTGTATTTTTGGTTGGAGACAAATTCAAAGTTTGCTCCATTACACAATGAAAAACAACTTAGCCACTTTATTAGATCAATTAGAAAATCATATTCCATATAGTGAATCCACGAATTTTTTAGTTTCTCAATCGACAGTTGGATGGCAAATTGAACATTCGCTTTTAACGATCAATGGGATTATTACTGCGATTCAAAATTCCAACCCAAAAGAATACAGCTGGCAGTTTAGTTTTATGAAGTGGATTATATTGGCCACCAAAAAAATTCCTAGAGGAAAGGCCAAAGCACCCAAAGTAGTGGTTCCAAAAGAGGGTATTACAATAGCCGATTTGGAGCAACATTTGACCAAAGCAAGAGATGCCATTAAAGTATTGGAATTCGTTTCGAAAAATCATTTTTTTAAACATCCTTATTTTGGAAATTTAAAAAAGAAACAAACCATTCTTTTTTTAGAAATCCACACGCAACATCATTTGAAAATTATTCAAGATATTGTTAGTAACACTAATTAAGTTAAAACAAATTTCTTTCTGTTTATGTTGAAATTGAAACGAATCCTATATAAAATAATTGTCTGGTTTTTCGGACTATCGGTTGTATTAGTGGTCTTTTTTAAATTTGTCCCAGTTCCATTTACACCTTTAATGGGAATCCGAATAATTGAAAATAAATTGGATAAAAAACCCATTTATTTTGAACACAATTGGGAACCAATAGAAAATATTTCGATGAATTTGCAAAAAGCGGTTATTGCGAGTGAAGATGGTACTTTTTTGCATCACCATGGGTTTGATTTTAGTGCTATGCAACAAGCATTTCGAAACAACGCGAATGGAAAACGAATCAAAGGCGGCAGTACCATTTCGCAACAAACTGCCAAGAATGTATTTTTATGGCAGGGAAGAAGTTACTTTAGAAAAGCGTTAGAAGCTTATTTTACGGTGCTGATTGAATTAATTTGGGGTAAAGAACGAATCATGGAAGTCTATCTCAATAGTATTGAAATGGGAGATGGAATTTACGGCGCACATGCGGCTACACAATATTGGTACAGTAAAGACGCTTCTAGTTTAACTAAAATGCAAGCGGCTGGAATAGCTGCTATTTTGCCCAATCCAAGAAAATACAAAGCTTCGAATTCTACTGCTTTTATCAATAGGAGAAAAGACCGAATTGTAAGAGTGATGCGTCACATAGGAACAATTAATTACTAAAAAAAGCCCTTCAATTAATTGAAAGGCTTTGATTTAAATAGTGGAGAAGATGGGGCTCGAACCCACGACCTCTTGACTGCCAGTCAAGCACTCTAGCCAACTGAGCTACATCCCCAATGCAGGCAGCAAATATAGTTTAATTTGGTTTTAATTTCCTAATTGCTCAAAAAAACCACGCCATTCTTTTCAAAAAAAGAAGAAACTAACAGAATAGTTTTAACTTTACAGTAAAATTTCTGCTATGGCATTACACAATTCAACTAGATCCATTTCCATTTCTATCGAGGCAACCATCGCTACGATTGAATTTGGTCATCCTGCCAGTAATTCGTTTCCTTCTTCATTATTGCACGAATTGACCCAAACTATCGAAACCGTAGGACATCATCCGGAAGTAGTGGTGGTGGTATTGAAAAGTCAAGGTGCAGCTGCTTTTTGTGCCGGAGCCTCTTTTGAAGAATTGCAAGCTATTACTAATGAAATCGAGGGGAAAGCCTTCTTTTCAGGCTTTGCTCATTTGATTAATGCCATGCGAAAATGCCCTAAAATTATTGTGGGTCGAGTTCAAGGAAAAACAGTTGGTGGAGGTGTCGGAATTGCTGCTGCATGCGATTATGTATTGGCAACTCAAGAAGCCAATATTAAATTATCTGAATTAGCCATAGGTATCGGCCCTTTTGTAATAGAACCTGCCGTGTCCAGAAAAATAGGAAAAACAGCGTTGGCTGAATTGTCTTTAGCAGCTGGCGAATGGAAATCAGCGGCTTGGGCCAAAGAAAAAGGCTTGTATGCCAATACCTTTGAAACCATTGAAAAATTAGATGATGCCTTGTCAATTTTGACTCGTCAATTAGCATCTTATAATCCAGAAGCGTTAGCAGAGATGAAAAAAGTCTTGTGGGATGGAACCTCGCATTGGGATACTTTATTGCTAGATAGAGCAGCGATTACTGGGACATTAGTGCTTTCAGAAGTGACGAAAAAGGCATTAGCTGCTTTCAAAAAATAAACCAACAGTATGTTAGTAGTATTGCAACAAGTTAATATTGTCCAAAAAATAAAACAAGCTCCTGATGGTGATTATCAGTTGGGCGTCTTAATTGGTTCTTTTATTCCTTTTGTAATTTTGGTTGCTTTGGCCTATTGGATGTATAGCCGTGCCAAAAAAAGAGACCAAGACCTTTAATTATTTCGTAAGTTTGCAGTCAAATACACAATGGAATGAGCAATATTAGAATCACTAAACAATTTAGTTTTGAAACCGGTCACGCTTTGTACGGCTATGATGGCAAATGTAAAAACGTACACGGACACAGTTATAAATTATCTGTAACGGTTATTGGCAAACCTATTGTGGATCGCTCCAACGTAAAATTTGGAATGGTGATTGACTTTACCGATTTGAAAAAAATCGTGAAAGAAGAAATTGTAGATCAATTTGATCACGCTACGGTTTTTAATGAAACTACTCCTCATATTGAATTGGCAAAAGAATTGAAATCACGTGGTCATCACGTGATTTTAGTCGATTACCAACCTACCAGCGAAAATATGGTAATTGATTTTGCGCAACGCATCAAAAACAGATTACCAGAAGGAATTACTCTTTTTTCTTTAAAACTGCAAGAAACCGATTCGTCATTTGCCGAATGGTTTGCCAGCGATAATTTGTAATTCGATACCGATGCCATTAGCTAACAATAAAAAAATATATTTTGCTTCCGATCAGCATTTTGGTGCGCCAACACCTGAATTGAGTTTTCCAAGAGAACAGAAATTTGTAGCTTGGCTAGACGAAGTGAAACAAGATGCCGAAGCTATTTTTTTATTGGGGGATTTGTTTGATTTTTGGTTCGAATATAAAACGGTTGTTCCCAAAGGATTTGTTCGAATTTTGGGCAAATTAGCCGAAATTCGCGATAGCGGCATCCCCATTTATTTCTTTGTGGGTAACCACGATTTGTGGATGGAAGATTATTTTCAAAAAGAACTCAATATTCCGGTATACCGCGACAATCAAGAATTTATGTTTGGCGACAAAACTTTTTTGATAGGTCACGGCGATGGTAAAGGACCTGGTGACAAAGGGTACAAACGCATGAAAAAAGTGTTTACTAATCCAGTTGCTAAATGGTTTTTCCGTTGGTTGCATCCAGATTTGGGTGTGGGCTTAGCGCAATACCTTTCGGTGAAAAATAAATTAATTTCGGGTGCTGAGGATGTTGTATTCCTAGGCGAAGAAAACGAATGGTTGATTCAATATGCCAAACGCAAATTGGAAACCAAACACTACAATTACCTTGTTTTTGGTCACCGCCATTTACCGATGGTATTTCCTTTAGGGAATAATTCAGACTATGTGAATTTAGGCGATTGGATTATCTATTTTACTTACGGCGTTTTTGATGGAGATACCTTCGAAATTAAGAAGTACGAGTAGTTTAATATTTAATCTACTCTTCTTTTCGATGTTCTTCCAAGTCTTTTTCTAAATCCAAATTTCTAAAGGTAGGCGAAGAAATTCCTGTAATTAAAACCGTGATAAGCGTCATGCTTCCGCCAAAAACTACTGCGGTCACCGTTCCCATTAATTTAGCAGTTAATCCGCTTTCAAAAGCCCCCAATTCGTTAGACGAACCTACAAAAATAGAATTTACTGCCGCCACTCTTCCGCGCATATGGTCTGGAGTTTTCAATTGCAAAATCGTTTGACGAATCACCACCGAAATACCATCCACCACACCGCTCATAAATAAGGCGAAAACTGATAGCCAGAAAATAGTAGACAATCCAAAGACAATAATACATAGGCCAAAAGCAAAAATAGCAGCTAGTAATTTCATTCCTGCATTTTTATTCATTGGCACATAAGCCGAAACAAACATGGTTAAGAAGGCACCAATAGCGGGTGCAGCACGTAAAATTCCAAAACCTTCCGAACCTACTTTTAAAATATCTTGGGCGAAAATGGGTAACAAAGCCACGGCGCCTCCAAACAATACGGCAATCATATCCAAAGATAGCGCCCCTAAAATGGTTTTATTTTGGAACACAAATTTGACTCCTTCTTTCAAACTTTGCATGACTGGTTCGCCAATTTTTGGATTCAAAATGGGTTTAGATTCAATTTTAGACAAAGCAATTAGTGCGATGATTGCAAAGGCAACTACGGTACACATCGACCAATGAATGCCAATCCAGGTAATTAAAAATCCTGCTATTGCTGGCCCTAAAACAGAAGCAATTTGCCAAACCGAACTGCTCCAAGTGGCAGCATTGGAATAGGCCTTTTTCGGAACAATTTGAGACATTAATGAGAATACCGTTGGTCCTAAAAACGAGCGAACTAATCCACCTAAAAAAACTAAGAAATAGATGCTGTACAAAACGACTTGGGTGGACCAACTGCTAGTAATCAAAGGCCAGGTCAATAAAAACAAGCCAATACTGATCACCGAAAAGCCTAAAATACATTTGAGTAGCATTCCTTTTTTCTCGTTTTGATCGACAATATGGCCTGCAAACAACGCCATCGAAACGGCAGGAATAATTTCCATAAGGCCAATAATTCCTAGTGATAAAGCGCTTTTGGTCAAGCTGTATACCTGCCATTCAATCACGATAAATTGCATGGACCAAGCAAAAACCATGGCAAATCGCAAGATTAAAAACACATTGAATTCTCGGTAGCGCAAGGCTTCGTAAGGGTCGTTTTTTGGTTTCATTATTGAATATCTTTTAGACGGAGTTGTAGGCTTATTTGGCCGTTCCATTCATTTTCATCTATACAATAGGCCATTTTAAATGGATTTCTATTGGCTATTACATTCTTCTTATGCGCTAGATTAAAACCAATGGCAGCAAATCCTTCTGAATGTTGTTGTTTTACAAAAAGGCGAATGTGCTCTTCATGAGCGCCCATATATTTTGGATATCCGGTATCCATAACATTTTTAGTGGCAAAAACGGGTGTCATATTTTGTGGACCAAAAGGCTCAAACTGTTTTAAAATCCGCACGAGTTTTGGTGTGATTTCTGAAAACTCAATTTCGGCATCGATCTCCATTTCGGGAGAGCGTAATTCAGGATTCATAGTTTCTCGAACTACTTTTTCAAATGCATTTTTGAAAGCCCCATAATTTTCTGCCTTCAAGGTCATTCCAGCCGCATACATATGTCCGCCAAATTGTTCCAAATATTCCGAACAAGCTTCTAGTGCATTGTACACATCAAAACCGCGCACTGAACGGGCCGAAGCGGCGTAGTAATTCCCACTTTTGGTAAATACCAAAGTAGGTCTGTAGTAGGTTTCAATCAATCGTGACGCTACAATTCCGATGACGCCTTTGTGCCAATTCTCTTGAAAAACTACCGTCGTAAAACGGTCTTGTTCTTTGTTGTTTTCAATTTGCTGTAGTGCTTCTTGGGTAATTTGTTTGTCCAAGCCTTTGCGTTCTGAATTGTAATCTTCAATTTCTTTGGCAAATTGTTGGGCTTGTTCCAAATTAAATTCGGTCAACAATTCTACCGCATGATTACCGTGTTTGATCCGTCCGGCTGCATTAATTCTAGGTGCAATGACAAAAACAACATCGGTGATGGTGAGGCTTTGTTTTTTAATTTGTTGGATCAAAGCTTGGATTCCAGGTCTGGGCGCTTCGTTAATTACTTGCAAACCAAAATGTGCCAACACTCTATTTTCACCTGTAATCGGAACAATATCAGCCGCAATGGCGGTGGCAACTAAATCCAAATACGGAATCAAATCATCCATAGTTTGATTGTGATTTTGGCTCAAAGCCTGAATCAATTTGAAACCTACTCCGCAACCGCACAATTCGTCGTACGGATACCTACAATCGTCTCTTTTTGGATCGAGAACAGCTACTGCTTCTGGCAAGGAATCGCCTGGTCTGTGGTGATCACAAATGATAAAATCAATATGTTTCTCTTTGGCGTAGGCCACATGTTCAATGGATTTGATACCGCAGTCTAAAGCAATAATCAACGAAAAACCATTGTCTTCGGCAAAGTCAATACCTTGGAATGAAATCCCATAGCCTTCGGCATAGCGATCCGGAATATAGGTCGCAATGTTGGGATAAATACTTTTTAAATAAGAGGAGACCAAGGAAACTGCAGTTGTTCCGTCTACGTCATAATCGCCAAAAACCAAAATATTTTCTTGGTTGGCTATGGCTTGTTCAATTCGGTTGACAGCCACATCCATATCTTTCATCAAGAACGGATCGTGTAAATGATCGAGTGAGGGGCGAAAGAACGATTTGGCTTGATCAAAAGTGGCAATGCCACGCTGAAGCATTAAAGTGGCGATCAATGGATCTACATTGAGTTCTTGCGCGAGTTGTGCTACTTCTTCTTGGGCGGGTTTTGGTTTGATAGTCCAACGCATATCGATTTGGGATTTGGGGGTTTATTTCAATGCTAGTGCTTCGCCTTCAAATTGAATTCCGTCCCAACCCGATTGCATAAAATTGCGAATGTTTTGGTGGTTGGTTCCTTGAGGATCGCCTAGGGCTTCTTCAAAATAATAGGCGCCGAAGCAAGCTAAAGTGGCTGCTTGGGATAATTCTTGGATTTTGGCGAAAGCAAATAATTTACACGAACCTGAATTTTCACCTGCGCCATTGTATTGGTTTCCATTCTGAAAAGCAGTAGGGGTAAAGTCGTAATTGCTTTCAATGGTTTCAATGGTTTCGGTAAAAGTTATTGCTTCGGGTGTTTGGTTTAGTTTTTCTAAAAAGTCGTGTAGTGTCATGATTTATTCTTCTTCTGAAAATTTATTTTTCTTAGCTTCTTTTAGTACGGGTTTGCCACCCACAACTACCACAATTTCACCTCTTGGGGCTGTTTTTTCGAAGTGGGTCAAGACTTCTTTAACCGTTCCTCTGACGTTTTCTTCGTGGAGTTTAGACAATTCTCTTGAAACTGAAACAGGTCGGTCTTCACCAAAATAAGTCGCAAATTCGGCTAAGGTTTTTACTAATTTGTGTGGCGAAACATACAAAATCATCGTTCGGGTTTCTTCGGCCAAAGCCAAAAAACGCGTTTGTCTTCCTTTTTTGTCAGGCAAAAAACCTTCAAAAACAAACTTATCATTGGGCAAACCACTATTCACTAAAGCAGGAACAAAAGCGGTGGCGCCTGGTAAACATTCTACTTCAATCCCTTTTTCAATACAAGCACGGGTCAATAAAAAACCAGGATCTGAAATGGCAGGAGTTCCCGCATCCGATATCAAGGCGATATTTTCTCCCGCTTGCAAACGCGCAATGACATTCTCCACCGTTTTATGCTCGTTGTGCATATGGTGGCTGTGCATGTGCGTGCTGATTTCAAAATGCTTTAATAATTTACCGCTGGTACGTGTGTCTTCAGCAAGAATTAAATCGGCTTCTTTCAGAATGCGAATGGCACGAAAAGTCATGTCTTCGAGGTTGCCAATAGGCGTGGGAACGATGTATAATTTTGACATTCGGCGCTAGAAATTCAATTGATAAAAAGGAATTACAAGAATTTTTTCTCGATAATTTCCATAAAACGTTCTTCGTATTCTTCTTTTCCTTCCCAGTTGTTGTAGTCTGGTTTTACCATATCTCTGATGAAATCGCGGGTTTCATAAAAGGTATTAAAAGTGATTAATTGATTTAATACGCGGTTGTAATCTTCCGGGTCATTCCCAAAAAGGTGTTTGGTAAAAGCGATACGATCATTCAAATCGATATTGATTCCTTTGGCTAATTTCTCATTTAAGGTCACCGATTTTGATTCTTCTATTTCTTCATGAATTTCTATTTCGTCAAGGTCGAATGCCACTGTTTCAAGAACAGTCTCCACCTTTTCGTCTTTAGGTGTTTCAAAAGCGGTACTTTCTACTTTTACAAAAAGGTCATCGCTAAAATCACCGCCAATTAAGTCTTCAAAAGAAATTTGAACGGCTTCTTGTTTTGGCGCTTCTTCGATGATTTGTTCTTCTTCCTCTTCTTCTTTTTCTAATTCAAAAGCAGGAATAAAAGGCGCTTCGATTTCTTCTTCCTCCACCTCTTCTTCCATCTCATCTTCTAAGGTTTCCAAATCTTCCTCTTCTTCAAAAACAGGTTCTTCCAATTCCGTGATTTCCACTTGTTCTTCTTCTTCCAAAATCAATTCGGGATTAGCTTCTATTTCAGGAATTTCAATTTCTTCTATCGTGATAGCAATAGGCTCTTCATTTTCAATTGCTTCGAATGCCGTTTCAATTTTTGCTTCTATTTCGGCTTGTCCTATGGTCGGTTTGCTGTCGCCAAAGTGTTCGTCAACAAAACGCAACACCGCCAATTTTTCATATAATTTTTGCGTTTCCAGATACAATTGATTGATATCAGATTTGTTTTTTAATTGTAAAATTCGGTGGGCAATGCTGATTAAATCGGCTTCCAATCTTTTTTTCATTTGATGTAAATTATACGATGTAGGTGGTTTGGTTTGCGTTTTCCTTTTTTTGTTTTTATTTCGGTAAACTTGGGACAGTCCTTTGGAAATTTTTTTTACATTTGAAAACACGTAAAAGTATAAAATTTTACATTCAATTTATACCCTTACAAAGGAAAAAAACGATTCATTTTTTAAGTTATACAACTGCACCATGTTTCTCGAAAATACAGTAAATCATAAAGAACAATTTGGTTGGATCGAAGTCATTTGCGGCTCCATGTTTTCGGGTAAAACAGAGGAATTAATCCGCCGATTAAAACGCGCTCAATTTGCCAAGCAAAAAGTAGAAATTTTCAAGCCTGCTGTAGATACCCGTTACCACGACGAAATGGTAGTATCTCACGATTCCAATGAAATCCGTTCTACTCCGGTTCCGGCCGCTGCCAATATTGCGATTTTGGCTCAAGGTTGTGATGTGGTTGGGATTGACGAAGCTCAGTTTTTTGATGATGAAATTGTACGTGTTTGTAATGATTTGGCCAACCGTGGCGTCCGAGTGATTGTGGCCGGATTGGATATGGATTTTAAAGGAAATCCTTTTGGTCCGATGCCCGCTTTAATGGCCACTGCTGAGTATGTGACCAAAGTACATGCAGTTTGTACACGAACAGGAAATTTAGCCAATTATAGCTTTAGAAAAACCGATAATGATAAATTAGTGATGTTGGGCGAAACAGAGGAATATGAACCCTTAAGTCGCGCGGCTTATTTTCACGCCATGAAAAAAAGTGAAGAATAGTAAACGTTTTTCATTCAAAATATAAAAAAGGGAAAACCATTGGTTTTCCCTTTTTTGTTTAAAAATTGTATTTTATAATGGGTGCAATTCCTATGTTTTGAATCCCATCATTGAATGGTGTCCAATAGATTTTGGAATGAATACCGAACTCGAAATTTACTTTTTTGATTAGGTAATATTCTACACCAAAAGTGATTCCGGGTTCAGAGAGTAATTTATCATTACTATACGTATGATTCTTGACTATTTCACTATAAATATCAAGAAGGCCAATACCTCCAATGATAAAGAATTTCTTAGTATCGAGTACATCCTTTTTGTAATATAATTCAAAAAACGTGGATTTTCTCCGAAGATCGTAATTAGATGAAAATTCTCTAATAAATTCATTTTTGTTTTTATTTTCAGTCATGGTAACCCCAAACCCTATACTTTCTGAAGTTGATATTTTGTATTCAAGTTCTAGATTGCCAACGGTTCCAATTGTATTGGCATTACAATCCATACAAACTCCTATTAAATCTGATTGCAAAGCAATGTTTAGTCCGTAATTGTATTTCAAACTGTACTTTGAATATTGTGCTGATACGCATATTGAAAAAAAGAAGATTGTGATAATTAGATTTTTTTTCATGGTTTAGTCTATTTTAGTTAAATGTACTTTGAAGTAATATTGAAACATACCAGCGGAACGTATTGAGTAAGGCAAATTAACACCATCTTCAGTCTTTACTCCATTCCCAAAAAAGTCTCCAAATAAGTGGGATAAAACATCTTTTCGACTCAATTCAGTATGAAATCTGATTTTTGAATTTTGCTTACTATTCATCTTCCATTCCAAATTGAATTTTGGTTCGTATGTTATGGTATTGGTAGTTTTATCAAAACCAATTGCTACAGTAGCTGAAAGTTTGGAATCTTCCTCATTGTAAGCATTTCTTTTATGGTTCATGAAAACGATTTGTTGCGATGCTTTATGTACATCCCAATCGCCATCAAAAGTAGCATATAAATCTACCCAATTTTTTTTTCTTGCATTGTGTTTGCTGATTTCAAAGTATGAAATTACATCGTGTGAATTTGCCAAGAAACCTGAATTGGGGTCTGAATTCGTTGCGATATCCCCAGAGCCCCGTACTATACTTATAAGATTGGATGTAAACATATTTCCAAGATGCCCGTTCATTTTGATTTTTGGAATGGTCACCAATAGCACATCGTTTTCTGTTATTTTTGTATGGTCAGTATTTTGAGTGAGCCAAAACTGACTTCCTGGAGTTATATACGGATCGTTACCCGTAATTACAGTTGTATTTACATCAGGAATTGGTGCTACATAAACTCTGTCTTCAATAACATAATCAGGAATACTTCGAACGAAAAGAGTGTTATTTTCATAAGCATATTCATCATCAATAATCACATCTACTTCCGATAGTAGAATTTCCTGATCGTTATACTCAAATTTGGTTCCTATATTCCAATCATCTCTTATTTCGGGATCATAGGTGACAGATATTTCATTCGTATCGTTCATATCGAAATCTTCTAGATAAGGAATGACAATTTCTAAATTTTCCTTTGCAAGTTCATTAAATAAAGAAAAAACACCTTTGTTAGTAGTTGAGTTTTTTCTCTTTAAATTATTAATAGCGGGGGTATTTTTCTTTTCAGAATTAAGAACATAATTAAAGCGTTCCTTGAAAGAGGAAAGAGCAACAGATTTATTCTGGTTTTTAGACTGAATCATTCTTTTTTCATGGGCTGTTATATTTTCAGTTGAATTTAATAATGCAGCTAATGAAATGGAGTTTCTGTTATCATTAAAGGCTGCTGTTATATTTAGAAATTCTTCTCTAGCATTTTTATCTATAATTGTCTTACCAATTAATAAAGAAATTTCATGTTTAATACTGTCTTTAGAAGTTAAAATTGTGTTATTCGTAACTAATTTTGAATCTTCATTTGATGTGCAAGAAAGTATAAAAGTGCACAGTACTAGCAATAGGTATATTTTTTTCATTTTCTACATTTTTCTTTTGCTTTCAAAGCCATTTTGAACGAAGATTTTAGAAATTAGGTTAGAGTACTCCGCCCAATTCAGTTGCTAAGGTTTTATATAAACGCAATGCGATTCACTATTTTATATTTTCATAAAACAGGAATTATAAACTGAATTTGTTATTGATTTTTGCTAATTAAAGCGATTAGAATTCGAACGATTCTAATAAACGGAGGATAAACTATGGATTTTTCATAGGCGTTTTGGGGGTAGATTTAGGATTAATAATTAGCTTAAATAGGGTTTAAGCATTTGATTTTGAGTATCAAAGATATTAATTTTTACTAAAGAAGTATTTTTTTATTTACTAATTACATTTTCTTTCGCATCCTAGCCACTGGAATATCCAGTTGTTCGCGGTATTTGGCAATCGTTCGTCGAGCAATCGGATAGCCTTTTTCTTTTAGAATGTCCGCTAATTGATCGTCGGGTAAAGGTTTGTGTTTGTCTTCTTCTTCGATGACGTTTTGTAAAATCTTTTTGATTTCTAGAGTTGAAACATCTTCACCTTGATCATTTTTCATAGCTTCAGAGAAAAACTCTTTGATGAGTTTCGTGCCATAAGGTGTTTCTACATATTTGCTATTGGCTACGCGAGAAATAGTCGAAATATCCAAGCCTACAATATCCGCGATGTCTTTCAAAATCATCGGTCGTAATTTAGTTTCGTCGCCTTCTAAAAAGAAGTCTTCTTGGTAATGCATAATCGCATTCATGGTTACAAAAAGTGTTTCTTGGCGTTGGCGAATCGCATCAATGAACCATTTGGCCGAATCTAATTTCTGCTTAATAAACTGTACCGCTTCTTTTTGCTGAGTCGATTTGTCTTTCGACACTTTGTAGGTTTGCAGCATTTCTTGGTAATCTCTAGAGACATGAAGCGAGGGGGCGTTTCGGCCATTCAAACTCAATTCGAGTTTGCCTTCCACAATTCGGATAGCAAAATCAGGGACAATGTTTTCGGTTACTTTATTGTTTCCGGTAAATGAGCCTCCTGGTTTTGGATTTAGTTTTTCAATTTCGTGAATCGCTTTTTTCAGTTGGTCGTTAGAGACATTGTATTTCTGAATGAGCTTGTCGTAATGTTTTTTAGTAAAGGCATCAAATTGATTTTCGATAATATTGGTAGCCAATTCTATGTATTCGGTCGGGGTTTTGTGTTTGAGTTGTAACAACAAACATTCTTGCAAATCACGGGCACCCACTCCAGACGGTTCTAATTCATGAATCACATGCATCAGTCGTTCGACTGTTTTTTCATCCGTGTAAACTGCTTGTGTAAAAGCCAAATCATCTACAATATCAGAGATGCTTCTGCGAATGTATCCCATATCGTCAATACTTCCCACTAGGAATTCCGCAATTTCTCGGTCCTCCTCTGTTAAAATAAATGTATTGAGTTGGTTGATTAAATCTTGATGAAAACTAATCGGTGCTGCAAAAGGCGCATCGTGGTCTTCATCGTCATCGCTATAATTGTTGACTTGTGTTTTGTAATCAGGAGTATCGTCGTTGCTTAAATAGTCGTCGATATTGATTTCTTCAGCGTCGACACGTTCTGATTCGGCCTCATCATAATCGTCATAGTCTTCTGATTCAAACTCGTCTTTTACATATTCCTCTTCTTCTTTACCTGCTTCGAGCGCTGGGTTTTCGTTCATTTCTTCCAATAAACGTTGCTCAAAAGCTTGCGTAGGCAACTGAATTAACTTCATCAACTGAATTTGTTGTGGAGATAATTTCTGGGTTAATTTGAGATTTAGGAATTGCTTTAGCATTTTTTTGTTTTCTGCCGCAAAGGCACAAAGAATCTAAGTTTTATTATTTTATTTGCCACTAAGGCGCAAAAGAATCTAAGTATAATTTTTATTACTATTAATAAAGCGCCTTATACCATTTTTGATTAAAGGCACAGTAAAATTAATTAAAAAGCCAAGTTTTTTATTGGTAATTTTCAGTTGGCTAATAATTTGTGCTTCCCACACCGCATTCACTAATTCAACTGCTTTGACTTCAATAATGATTTCATCTTCGACTACAATATCTAATCTGAGACCTTCTTTAAAAGTCATGCCGTCGTACACTATTGGTATCTCAACTTGTCTTTTAACGTTGTACCCACATTTTTCTAATTCATGAACCAAGCATATTTCATATACTTTTTCAAGCAATCCTGGTCCAAGTTCCTTATGCACTTTATACGCGCAATGAACAATGTTCTTTGCAATTTGTTCTATTCTTTCTTCCATATGCTTGGGGGCTTAGCGACTTTGTGGCGAGAAATTTAGAATTCCGCACTACCTGGTGTTCTTGGGAAAGGAATCACGTCACGAATGTTAGTCATACCTGTTACAAACAACACCAAACGTTCAAATCCAAGTCCGAAACCAGAGTGCACTGCAGATCCGAATCGACGTGTATCCAAGTACCACCATAATTCTTCTTCGTCAATACCCAAAGCTTTCATTTTTTCAACCAAGACATCATAACGTTCCTCACGTTGCGAACCTCCTACTATTTCTCCAATACCTGGGAAAAGGATGTCCATAGCGCGAACCGTTTTACCGTCTTCGTTCAAACGCATGTAAAATGCTTTTATATTAGCAGGGTAATCAAACAAAATTACCGGACATTTGAAGTGTTTTTCTACTAAATAGCGCTCGTGTTCCGATTGTAAATCGGCACCCCATTCGTCAATGATATAACTGAATTTTTTCTTTTTATTCGGAGTAGATTCTCTTAAAATTTCGATTGCCTCTGTATACGATACACGTTTGAAATTGTTTTCCAATACAAAGTTTAATTTGTCTAACAACGCCATTTCGCTACGTTCCGCTTGTGGTTTTTGTTTTTCTTCGTCTAACAAACGACTTTCTAAGAATTTCAAATCGTCTGGACATTTGTCCATGGTGTATTTAATTACGTACTGAATAAAATCTTCAGCCAAGTCCATATTGTCATCTAAATCATTGAACGCTACTTCAGGTTCAATCATCCAGAATTCTGCCAAGTGACGAGATGTGTTTGAGTTTTCAGCTCTAAAAGTAGGACCGAAAGTATAAATTTGGCCCAAAGCCATGGCAAAGGTTTCGCCTTCTAATTGTCCTGAAACCGTTAAGTTGGTTTCTTTTCCAAAAAAGTCTTTTTTGTAATCTACTTTTCCGTCTTCGGTTCTTGGGGTGTTGTCAAAAGGCAAAGCGGTTACTTTGAACATTTCGCCAGCTCCTTCAGCATCTGATCCCGTGATAATTGGCGTATTCACATACACAAAACCTTTTTCTTGAAAATAAGTATGTACCGCATGCGCTAATACCGAACGCACACGCATAATCGCGCCAAAAGCATTAGTTCTAACTCTTAAATGCGCATTTTCACGCAAGAATTCCAAAGAGTGTTTCTTAGGTTGCATTGGGAATTTCTCCGCGTCTGAATCGCCTAGGATTTCCAATTTGGCCACTTGAATTTCGTATTTCTGACCCGCACCTTTGCTTTCTACTAAACTACCTGTAACCGAAACTGAAGCTCCAGTTGTGATGCGTTTTAAAGTATCTTCAGGCGTGTTTTCAAAATCCACTACACACTGAATATTGTTAATTGTCGAACCATCGTTCAACGCAATAAATTGATTGTTTCTAAAAGTTCTTACCCATCCTTTTGCATTTACTTCTTGAAGTGTTGTGGTACTGTTTAGTAAGTCTTTAACTTTAGTGTGTTTCATTTGTATGGTATTGGTATTAAAAATCAGCTTTTCTGAGCTGCAAATATAATTGTTTTTGTTTTTTTAGAGAAGCTATTTCCCGCTATCCGCTGTATCTTTTACTTTTTCAAGAAAAAAGTAAAAGGATGTCGCTGCTATCGGGGCTAGAGCTGTTCTTTTTCGAGATTGTCTATCTCTTCGTCTGAATGTTCAATAATGTCAATTTTCGGCTCGATAAATTCCTGTTCGTTAGCCAATGTTTTGTTCAACGTCAATACTAATGCCGGCAACAACATTAAATTGGACAACATCCCAAATAATAAAGTTAGGGAAATCAATCCGCCCAAAGCAATCGTTCCACCAAAACTCGACAGCATAAATACCGAAAATCCAAAGAACAACACAATCGAAGTATAAAACATACTCAATCCCGATTCATTAAAAGTAGCATACACCGACTTGCGAATTTTCCAATTGTTTTTCCTTAATTCCTCTCGGTATTGGGCCAAAAAGCGCAGCGTATCATCTACCGAAAGTCCAAATGCAATTCCGAAAACTAAAATCGTGGATGGTTTTAACGGAATATCCAAAAAGCCCATAATTCCAGCCGTTAACAACAAGGGCAACAAATTAGGAATGATAGAAACCAATACCATTTTGAACGATCGGAACATAAAAGCAACTAATAATGCCGTCAAGAAAAATGCAAAAATCAAAGAGGAAAGCAAGTTGTCTAAAAGATAACCCGTTCCTTTTTGGAACACCAAGGCTTTTCCGGTAATCGTTACATGATAGCGATCGGGTGGAAATAATTTGTCAGCTTCTTTTCGAATCTCCGCCTCGATTTCAGGAATTTTACCGCCATTTTCATCACGCATAAAAGTAGTGATACGAGCATATTGTCCGGTGGAGTCCACATAACTCTTCATCAAATTGTCTTTGTTGTTTTTGGTCGCATTTTTGGCATACGATAAAATAAAAGACTGCTCTTGTGAAGTAGGCAATTCGTAGTATTCTGGGTTGCCGTTGTAATAGGCCTGTTTCGAATATTTAACTAAATTGACAATGGACATCGTTTTGGACAACTCTGGCATTTCCTCGATGGTTTGTTCCAATTCCTCCATTCGCTTGAGCGTAGATAATTTCATTACCCCTTTTTTGCGTTTGGTGTCGATCATGATTTCGAGAGGCATCACGCCGTCAAATTCTTTTTCAAAAAAGACAATGTCTTCAAAAAACGGTTCTTTTTTAGGCATGTCTTCAATCAAACTGCCTGATATCCGCATTTGGAATACCCCGATAATTCCGAAAACAAGCAACACAATAGCGGCTACATAAATCGAAAATCGATTGTATTTCACATTGCGTAAAATCCAGTCCATAAAGCGTTTTACTGAACCCCGATCCAAATGTCTGGTATGTCGGTCAATAGGCGCAGGGATGTAACTATGAAAAATAGGAATCACAATAATGCACAAAAAGAACAGCCCGATAATGTTGATAGAAGTGACCACTCCAAATTCCAATAAAAGTTGGTTGTTTGAAGCAACAAAAGTGGCAAAACCGATAGCAGTAGTAACATTGGTCATTAAAGTCGCCATACCAATTTTGGTGGTAACCCGTTGCAAGGCTTTGGCTTTATTACCGTGTACTTTGTATTCTTGATGGTATTTATTGGTCAAGAAAATGCAATTCGGAATTCCGATGACAATAATTAATGAAGGAACTAATGCAGTCAAAACCGTAATTTCATAGTTGAATAGTCCCAAGAAACCAAACGACCACATTACGCCAATAATTACAATAATCATCGAGATTAAAGTGGCTCTAAAACTTCTAAAAAAGAAAAAGAAAAGCAATGAGGTAACTAGTAAAGAGGCACCAATGAATAGTCCAATTTCTTTGACAATGGTTTGCGCATTCAGCGTCCGTATGTAAGGCATGCCCGAAACGCGTAAATCAATATTGGTTTCTTTTTCAAAAGCTTCTACTGCCGGAACTAAGCGTTCTAGAACAAAATCTTTTCGCGCAGGCGTATTCACAATTTTTTTATCTAAATAAATCGCCGAGCGAATACTGCCTGATTTTTTATTAAAAAGCAGCCCTTCGTAAAATGGCAAATCGGCAAAAAGTGTTTTTTTAAGTTGGGCGAGATAGGATTGGTTTCCCGTTTTCTTAGGATCTACAAAAGGAATTAACTCAAATTTTTCAAGCGAATCATTGCGCTGTAATTGTTGCAAATCGTTAATCGAAATAGCAAGATCAACAGCTTGGTCTTTTTTTAGTTGATTCATTAATTTGGTCCAAGAGGCAAACGCTTTAGGTGTAAAAATCGCTTCGTCTTTGATTCCAATAATGATGAGGTTTCCTTCTTCGCCAAATTTATTTAGAAACGCATTATATTCTACATTGACCACATTGTCATCGGGTAGCATATTGGCTTCGGTATGGCTAAAATGAATATTTTTCCATTGGGTTGCCAACAATCCAGTAATGATTACCACGATGGATAACATTAAAATCCTATTTCTAAGGACGATTCGGGCAAACAATTCCCAAAAACCTAAACTAAACCACTTGATCATTAATTTGTTTTTTAAGCGTTGCAAAGGTAGGGAAAGTGGGTTAATTTTATTCTTTTTGGAGTTGTATTTTATGTAAGATTAAATTTAGGTTACTATTTGTATTCCTATTATTATTGCTATATTTGATTTTTACATCTTTGTGAAAGATAAAGTACGCTTAGGAGGTATGAAAAATTATAAAAATGCAGCATTTTACATCGCAGTAACTGGAGGTTTTAGTGCGCTTATTTATTGGATTATTAAGGAGGGAAAGTTTCTTGAACTAAACAAAGCAATAGTTTCAACTGCTAGCGAAAATGGTTCTTGGAATGATTTCGTAGCTTCTATGTTACATAATCTACAAGATCCATTAGCCATACTTTTAGCCCAAATAGTAACTATCATTATTGTAGCTCGCTTTTTTGGTTGGGTGTTTAAAAAAATTGGTCAACCTACAGTGATTGGCGAAATTATTGCCGGAATTGTATTAGGCCCCTCTTTATTAGGAATGTATTTTCCAGAATTTTCAGCCACTTTATTTCCAGTAGAATCTTTAGGAAATTTAAAATTTTTAAGTCAGATCGGTTTGATACTTTTCATGTTTGTAATTGGGATGGAATTGGACTTGAAAGTATTAAAAAATAAAGCCAATGAGGCCGTTGTTATCAGCCACGCCAGTATTGTAATTCCGTTTGCATTAGGAATAGGATTATCTTATTTTGTATATAATCGATTTGCACCTGAAGGGGTTAAATTTTTGTCTTTTGCCTTATTTATGGGAATTGCAATGAGTATTACCGCCTTTCCAGTATTGGCTCGAATAGTTCAAGAACGTGGACTCCATAAAACAAAATTAGGCGCGATTGCTATAACATGTGCCGCCGCCGATGATATCACCGCTTGGTGTTTGTTAGCCGTTGTAATTGCAATTGTAAAAGCAGGAACCTTTGTAAGTTCTCTTTATATTATTGGTTTAGCAGTAGTGTACGTTTTGGTTATGCTGTTCATTGTAAAGCCTTTTTTGAAACGTATAGGTGAATTGTACGGATCTAAAGATACCTTAGTAAAACCGGTTGTGGCTATCTTTTTTCTCACCCTGATAATTTCATCCTATGCGACCGAAGTAATTGGGATTCATGCCTTATTTGGTGCATTTATGACAGGCGCAATCATGCCGGATGTAACTAAATTCAGAACTATTTTTATAGAAAAAGTTGAAGATGTTTCTTTGATTTTGTTATTGCCTTTGTTTTTTGTTTTTACAGGTTTAAAAACTGAAATCGGGTTGATTAACGATCCTTATTTATGGAAAGTTACCGGCTTTATTATCTTGGTGGCTGTAGTTGGAAAGTTCTTTGGAAGTGCCTTAGCTGCGAAATTTGTTGGTCAATCCTGGAGAGATAGTTTCACTATTGGTGCTTTGATGAATACCAGAGGGTTGATGGAATTGATTGTATTGAACATTGGTTTAGAATTGAAAGTGCTAACGCCTGAAGTATTTACCATGATGGTGATTATGGCTTTGGTTACCACTTTTATGACGGGACCCGCCCTTGACTTCATCAATTTTATTTTTAAAGATAAAGAGGCCGAAGTGCCCGAAATAATTGTCAATAGCAATAAGTATAAGGTGTTGATTTCATTTGGTAATGATGAAAAAGGGAAATCATTATTGCGTTTAGCCAACAGTTTAACTAAGAAACAAAAAAAAGCAGCATCAGTAACAGCCATGCATTTGTATTTAAGTGACGAAATGCACACCTTTAATACCGAAGAAATTGAAAAAGAGAGTTTTGTTAGCTTACTAGAAGAGTCCAAAACACTAAATCAAGAAATAGACACGTTGTTTAAAGCGACGATGGACATCGAAACTGAGATTGCTGATGTGGCAAATCAAGGAGATTATGACTTATTGTTGGTTGGTTTAGGGAAATCGATTTTTGAAGGAACACTTTTAGGAAAAGTAATTGGATTTACTACTCGAATTATTAATCCGGATCGTTTAATTGATAAGTTTACTGGTAAAGAAGGACTTTTTGAAAATTCTCCTTTTGATGAAAGAACGCGACAAATTATATCGAAAACAAAAATGCCATTGGGTATTTTAATTGATAAAGACTTGCAAAATGTAAATCGAGTTTTTATTCCTATTTTCACCTCTGAGGATTCTTTCTTATTTGATTATGCTCAAAAATTAATCTTCAATAACAATTCTAAAATTGAAATATTTGATGTGAACGGTGACATTCCAACTAATTTTGTAGTACAAAGTGCTATGGAATCATTGGAAAATAAATATCCTAATAACATTCATTTGATGGAAGAAGACACCATGAAGAAAGAGTTCTTGGCCTCGCAAGATATTATGGTCATTAGCCTTGAAAGTTGGAAATCGTTAGTGGATTCTCAAAGTGATTGGTTAAGCGGAGTTCCTTCAGTATTGATTTTAAAACCCTAGGTCTAAAATGTAGCTCAATTTGATAGCTATATTATCTTCCAATTTGAGTAACCCATTTGGTCCGTAGCGATAAAAACCAACGAGCCCTAGTCCTTTATAGATTTGGTTTAATTCAACTCCTGATTCAAAGTATCCTTGATTCAGTGTTTTGAATTCTAACCCTTTATGTCGCTCGGCATGATGTAAATTTCCCCACGCTATTCGAGTTACAAAAACAAAAGACGGTTTTACTTTTTTGAAAAGTGTGATGCGTTGAAAGCCATGTTTTATTTGAAAATACAAGTATTCGCTCGAGAAAAATTCGTTGTAAAACATGGTTTCAAAACTGTTTTTACCCGCAATTGTAATACGTTGCATAATTGTTTCTTTGGTAATATTATTTGGAGAAATACTATACAAATGGGTTAGCGGTAAATCGCCAAAAGCATAGCCTCCTTGAACCAGTATGCTTGTTTTTTGGCCGTTGAGTTGTTTTTTTTCATATTCGGTTTTCAGGTCAATTTTACCAAATGAGAAATCGTTTAACTCGCCGTTTGTGATGGATTTTGTCAACTGAAAAGTGAAGTTAGGGAATCGTTTTTCTACTTCAACTCTTCCCGTTGGGGTTTGCATATAGTCACTAAACGGACTCCATTTTAAAGAAACCATTGCGGTTGTCATGTTGTAATTGGTGTACGATTTACCATTTACTAGGTAACTGTAGCCAAATTTCGGTTCCACTTTTGCTGTAGCGACTTCCCAGATACTTTCTGTTTTTGGGATCAATTTGGTTTCAAAATAGGCTCTCCAATTTTTGTAATTGTAGAAAGTGCTAATATTAAAAGGTCTGGGGTCATAAATTTTAAATCCGCGTTTTTCGATTGCATATACTGTACTTGCAATTTCCCGTACATCATCAGTGTAGGCTATTCCAATCCATGAATTAGTGGGTTCACTGAGTCGTGTTCCAATTCCGATATTGTACTTAAAAGTTCCATCTTTGGTTCCGTAGGCAGTATACGTTTCCATACGAATGGTCTTAGAAAAGCGATCATTGGTTGTTCCGCCAAGGCCAATTCGAAACCCTTCATAGTTGTTAAAACTAAAAAATTTGCGAAGATCTAAATCAATTGGACCAGCAGGAATAAAGCCATTTATTAGTCGGCGACCAATTGTTAATTTACGCTCGAAATTATTTTTAATGGAGATGCTATCCAATACAGTATAAGTTCGTTTACTTCGAATGTCTAAACTGTCTTTTCGATAGGTATTCCAAAATTCGTCATTTCTATCAGTAGCTTCTTTGCTTATTTCTAAAGCAATTGCCCCTTTTTTTAATTCGACAGGTTGATTCAATTGAATTTCGAAATTAGCACTTTTTGAAAACAAATAAATAAAATCGGAAGCTCCTTTTTTTCTGGGTTTAAAGTCCTTTTCGGTGTCGCCTTCAAATTGTACTGTACCTCCTAGAAGCTGTAGCTTATCGTCGTTATTGCCTTTTACTATTTTAAACGATTTTTTAGAAGGAAACCAGATATTTTCTTGAGGTAGAAAATTAAAGTCATGCGTGCCGCTAATGTCCAAAACGCCTTTGATGCGCATAATTGCTTTCGCAATACCAAATGTGTTTTGATCAATATAAAGCACGCCTTCAAGTCCCTTTACTTTGTTTTTTTTCTTGTTTTTAAAATGAATTAGGTACACATTTCTACCTTCAATTTCAGTTGAATCTAGCAATTGGTATTTGTATTCCTTTAAGGCATCTTTAGCAATTGGACTGTTGTATTTGGTTTCAAATAATTCGTAATTCGAATCATAAATGGAAAAGGACTGAAGTTTAAACCCAAGAATTTCATAAATAGGTTGCTTTAACCCTGCCATTTTGGAACCTAAAATAGTTTCTTTTAGGTGGTTGTTTTTATATTGGTACAAGGACACTTTTTCAGTTTGAAACAAATGTTGATTCTGAATCATTTTTTTGAATTTGTAATTCGAAGAATCTATTTTGATACTTTTTTTAGGGGTGATCAAAGTGTCAATTTTAGCACTGATTGAGTCAGGATTGGCTGTAATTACAAGCGAATTGTAGCATTTAAATTCAAAAGCCGAGATCCTTTTTTGTGGATCATTCTGTTCTTTTAAAGCAATCGCTTTTCTAATAATGGCTACTGCAGGATTTTCTCGGGGAATGAGAACTTCTTGTAAATTGTTGGTGTTTTGTTGCAAGGCAATCAGATAAAATGATTTGCCATTTTCAACTGTAGTTATTTTTTTGTCGTAACCAATATAAGAAATGGTAAATTCCCGAATAGGAGCTAATGTGTTAATGGTAAATTTGCCATCAACATCTGAGAGTGTGTATGCTCCCCCCGCGCTAGAAATAGTAGCAAAAGCTAAAGGCAAAGTAGTATTGGCGTCTTTTACAATGCCGCTCAGTTGAAACTGCGCTTGAAGGGAAAGCGAGAACAATAAAAGAATACCAAACAAATACTTCATATAAACCAATTTTGCCATACAAAAGTACAGATAAAAAAAATCCGCCATACAACTATGGCGGATTTTAATTTTATATATAGGCTAACCTTACACTTTCATAATTTCTACTTCTTTCTCTGCAAGAAGTTCGTCGATTTTTTTGATGTAAGCATTAGTTAAGTTCTGAACCTCGTCTTCAGCGCTTTTACAAACGTCTTCCGAAGTTCCGTCTTTTTCTAATTTTTTGATATCGGTATTGGCATCTTTACGTGCATTTCTAACTCCAATCTTAGCATCTTCTGCTTCCGCCTTGGCTTGTTTTGCTAATTCACGTCGTCTTTCTTCTGTTAAAGGCGGTACACTAATGATAATTACATCTCCATTATTCATTGGGTTGAAGCCTAAATTAGCAATCATGATTGCTTTTTCAATTGCTTGCAACATGTTTTTTTCAAAAGGCTGTAATGTAATCGTTCTTGCGTCAGGAATACTGATTTTAGATACTTGCGAAAGCGGTGTAGCCGAACCATAATAGTCTACAAACACACTTCCTAACATGGCTGGAGAAGCTTTTCCAGCACGAATATTTACAAAAGCTTTTCCTAAATGCTCAATAGAACCTTCCATAGATTCTTTGGTACTATCTAATATAAATTCAATTTCTTCAGTCATTTTTCAGATTATTTATATTTTCAGATTTTCAGATCTTTTTGGTCTAATTGTCTGAGAAGTTGATTCTGTTTTTTATTAAATGTTAACTACAGTTCCTATATTTTCGCCTTCGCAAATTTTAATTAGGTTGCCTTCTTTGTTCATGTCAAAAACTACAATTGGTAATTCATTTTCCTGACTTAAAGTAAAGGCTGTGGTATCCATTACATTCAATCCTTTGCTCAATACATCTTCAAAAGAGATGTAATCAAATTTAACGGCACTGGCATTTTTCTCAGGATCGCAATCATACACTCCATCCACACGAGTTCCTTTTAAAATCACATCTGCATTGACTTCAATTCCACGTAAAACAGCTGCAGTATCAGTAGTAAAATAAGGATTTCCAGTTCCAGCTCCAAAGATTACAATTCTTCCTTTTTCTAAGTGACGAACGGCTCTTCTTTTGATATACGGCTCTGCAATAGATTCCATTTTTAAAGCAGTTTGCAAACGCGTTTTCATTCCTTTGTCTTCCAAAGCGCCTTGCAAAGCCATTCCATTAATTACGGTTGCTAACATCCCCATATAATCGCCTTGAACGCGATCCATTCCTGAACTTACACCAGCAACTCCTCTAAAGATGTTACCACCCCCAATTACAATGGCAATTTCCACTCCTTTGTCATGAATTTGTTTGATTTCAGCCGCATATTCTGCTAATCTTTTCGGGTCAATTCCGTAGTTTAAATCGCCCATTAAAGCTTCGCCACTTAATTTCAGAAGAATTCTATTGTATTTCATGAGTTCGTTGAGTTATTTGCTGCAAATATAGTTATATTCTGATTTTTTGAAATAGTGTTTTAAAAATTATTTGAAAGGATGTAGTAGATGTTGGTAATAAATGTCACTTTCTCACTAACTTTATAAAGTTACCTTCGGTGGTATAAATAATTGAATTATGAAAATCGTTATTGCACAGGCTTTATTTAATAGTCATTCGTATTTAGAATATAGAAAATTGATGGCCGATCTGTTGAAAGACGGAAAATCGACTGCTGTAGAACAAACCCAAGAACGCACTCATTATAGTGAGTTAAACGAGTCTAGAATGCGACGCTTGGACAAAACTATGCGCATTACGGATGAGAATGGTGCTAAGTTAAAGGCCTTAACTAAAAGGTATATTTGGCTTGTACTTTCTGAAAGTTGGTGCGGAGATGCTGCACAAATTTTGCCGATTCTCCATAAAATGGAAGTAGAATCTAATGGCAAGATCGAAATGAAATTGGTATTGCGTGATGAAAATGAAACGCTAATGAATCATTTTTTAACCAATAAAAGCAAAGCCATTCCAAAACTAATTATCATTCATAAAGAAACGGGATCAGTAGTAAGTGATTGGGGACCAAGACCTCAAGGTGCGGTTAATTTGATTGAAGCGTATAAAACTGAATTTGGAAGTATTGACGAAACGGCTAAAGCCAATTTGCAATTATGGTACTTACACGATAAAGGAGTGAGTACACAAAATGAAATTATTCTGTTGCTTCAGAATTTAGAATAACTTTTTCAAAATTTTCTGGAGTCAAAGCATTATCAACGTTGTAATCGCCAATTTTTGTTCGGCGCAAGACCGTTAAATGGGAACCGGATTCCATGGTTTTCCCAATGTCATACGCTAGCGATCGAATATAAGTTCCTTTGCTACACACGACTCTGAAGTCAATTTCTGGCAAAGCAATTCGCGTAATTTCAAACTCATAAATGGTTGTTTTTCGAGAAGCAATTTCGACTTCAATACCAGCTCGTGCATGTTCGTACAAGCGAACGCCATCTTTTTTTATAGCCGAAAAAACAGGCGGTTTTTGATCAATTTCTCCAATGAATTGAGCTACTGTTTTGTGAATTAGAGCGTCGTCGATATGAGAGATTGGATACGTTTGATCAATTTCAGTTTCTAAATCATAGGAAGGCGTTGTAGCTCCAATAAAGAAAGTTCCGGTGTATTCTTTTGGCTGTGCCTGAATTTCCGTGATTTTTTTGGTGAATTTACCCGTACAAATAATCAACAATCCAGAGGCTAATGGATCTAAAGTGCCGGCATGTCCAATTTTGAATTTTTTTGGCAAATCAAAACGGCGCTTGATACTGTATTTTAACTTGTTCACCGCTTGAAACGAAGACCATGTCAGGGGTTTGTCAATAAGTATGACTTGACCGTTTAGTACCTCTTCAGCTGTTTTCAAAGGATTATTTTAAAAATGAAAAATACAATAATAGCAATGCCCCAACAACAATTCGATACCAACCCCATGGTTTAAAACCGTATTGTTTGATGATTTCAATAAAGAATTTGATGGCCAAAATGGCAATAACAAATGCCACAACATTACCCAAAAGGAACAATTGAATGTGTTCGTCTGATTTTAAAATTAATTCGTAGCCTTTCATTTGAGAGGCTTCGTATGTTTTTAAAAAAACCGAATAACAAGTTACTGCTAGCATCGTAGGAACTGCTAGAAAGAACGAGAATTCAGCCGCAGCATGACGACTTAAACCTTGTTGCATTCCGCCAATAATAGAGGCAGCTGAACGACTTGTTCCTGGCATCATGGCTAAACATTGCCAAAAACCAATGGTAACAGCTTTCTTAATAGTGATATCTTCTTCTTTGAGTATGGTTGGGTTTTGAAATTTGGAATCGATAAAAAGTAACACAATCCCTCCAAGAATCAATACAATAGCTATAGGAATAGGATTTCCTAAAACTGCTTCAATAGCATCGTCAAATAGTTTACCCAAAACCAAAGCTGGTACAACCGCGCAAGCTAATTTTATAAAAAAACTAAGTTTAGAAAAGTCAAAGAATTTTTTCCAATACAAAGCCACAACAGCCAAAATAGCTCCAAATTGAATGGAAACTTGAAAAAGCTTTACAAAATCGTCTTCTTGAATTCCAAAATAGGAACTCAAAAAAACCATATGCCCTGTGGAGGAAACGGGAAGGTATTCAGTTAAACCTTCTATAATTGCAATTAAAATAGCTTGAAACGAATTCATTTACGCTTTTTTTGGATTTTTCAAAATAGCATAAATGGTAATTCCAAAACCAATTAAAACGGTAGTTGGAGCTAAACGAATGCGTCTAAAACTAAATACATCGTCGTTAAAAACGTTTGGGTCATCACTTCCACCACCTGACATGAGAATAAAACCTAAAGCAATTACAGCAATACCAATGAGTAAAATTTTGTAATTCACTTTTTCAAAAAGAAATTCTTGTGGGTTTTCGCTTTTATTTTTCATAAGTCATTGTTAGGGATGAAATTTCCTCAAGTATATTAATACAAATCGTCAGTACGTAAATTCAAGAAACGTTGTGTTGCAAAATACGTACTTACCCAGGTGATCAATACGCCTAATGCAAATACAGAAATTAATACTAAAGCAATTAATAATTGATCGTCAAGGAGTCCTAAATCTGGAAAATTACTCTCCAAATAAATCAAAACGCCAATCAAGGCTATAATAGCCAAACCAGCACCAATCATTCCAAGACGAACACTTCGTAACACAAATGGCTTTCTGATAAAGGCTTTGGTAGCGCCCACCATTTGCATGGTTTTGATGATAAAACGATTCGAGTGAATGGACAAACGCAATGAACTATTGATAAGTAACACTGCTATAATGGTGAAAAATCCACTGATAATCAAAATCCACATGCTGACTTTCTTGATGTTGTCATTTACTAAATTGACCAATTGTTTGTCATAAACAATATCAGAAATCATTGGATTTTTACGCAATTGACTTTCTACTTTAGCGATACTGTCTTTGTAAACGTAGTCGGCTTTTAAGTGAATGTCGAATGAATTTTGTAATGGATTTTCACCCAAAAAAGTCACAAAATCTTCCCCGATAATATCGGTATGTTGTTTAGCCGCTGCATCTTTTGAAACGTATTCAAAAGTTTTGGCAAAAGGCGCTTTTTTTAATTCGGCATCAAAAGATTTAATGATGGTATCGTTAGCTTCTTTTTTGAAAAATACGGTCATGGCAATATTTTCTCTAAAATCGTCAGCTAATTTTTTAGAATTGATTATAAAAAGCCCCAACATTCCTAACAAAAATAGCACTAAGAATACACTTAAGACTACTGAAAAATAAGAGGAAATTAAACGGCGTTTTTGAAATTTATCGTAAGAAGAACTCATAGTTTGTGAAAATTATGGGGTAAAAATAATAAAGAATTTCTTTATTTAAAGTTAATATCGTTCAAAGTTTTAACTTTCGTACAATAAACGTAAATTTGGCAGCTGAAATGGTAAAAGTGATACCAACTTTTTCATTTTTAATTTAAAAACCAACCTGTTTTCAGCCAAAGCATAGGCAGAGATAAATTTAGTATACAATGAAATACAATCCGAACGAAATTGAAGCGAAATGGCAAAAATATTGGGCAGAAAATCACACTTTTGCTGCCCAAAATAATGCTGATAAACCCAAACATTATGTGTTAGATATGTTTCCTTATCCATCAGGAGCGGGCTTGCACGTTGGGCATCCGTTAGGATATATTGCTTCAGATGTATACTCAAGATATAAAAGACACCAAGGGTTTAATGTATTGCACCCAATGGGCTATGATAGTTTTGGATTACCAGCTGAGCAATATGCCATTCAAACCGGACAACGTCCTGAAGATACTACTTCGGTAAATATTGATGGTGGGGTGGACAAAGAAGGAAACTACATTGCAGGCTATAGAAAGCAGTTGGATAAAATTGGATTTTCATTTGATTGGAGTCGTGAAGTACGTACTTCTAACCCCGATTATTACAAACATACACAATGGATTTTTATCCAATTATTTAATTCTTGGTACAATAAAAATTCAGACAAAGCAGAAGATATTATCAATTTAATTGCCTTGTTCGAAAAAGAAGGAAATACTACTGTCAATGCCGTTTGCGATGATAATATTGCGCCTTTTTCAGCTTCAGAATGGAATGCCTTAACATCCGAAGAACAACAAAAAATACTATTGCAATACCGTTTAACCTATTTGGCAGAAACCGAAGTGAACTGGTGCCCAGGATTAGGAACTGTATTGGCCAACGACGAAATTGTAAATGGAGTTTCTGAACGCGGTGGCTTTCCAGTAATTCGTAAAAAAATGACCCAATGGAGCATGCGAATTTCGGCTTATGCGGAACGTTTGTTGCAAGGTTTGGATACAATTGATTGGACCGAAAGTATTAAAGAAAGTCAACGCAATTGGATTGGAAAATCAGTTGGTGCAATGGTTTCTTTTGGCCTTGTGCCCACGGCTCACAGCTCTGAGCCGAAAGCCATAGAAGTCTTTACTACCCGACCTGATACAATTTTCGGAGTAACGTTTATGACCTTGGCTCCAGAACACGAATTAGTGGCTCAAATTACAACCGCAGAACAAAAACAAGCGGTCGAAGACTATATTGAAAAAACAGCAAAACGTTCTGAGCGTGAGCGAATGGCAGATGTCAAAACCATCTCAGGTGTTTTTACAGGAGCTTATGCGGAACATCCATTTACGAAACAACCAATTCCAGTTTGGATAGGGGATTATGTATTGGCAGGATACGGAACCGGAGCAGTAATGGCGGTGCCTTGTGGAGACGAAAGAGATTATGCATTTGCTAATTTCTTTAAAGGCCAAAACGGAATGCCAGCCATTAAAAATATTTTTAACAAAGACATATCAGAGGCTGCTTATGGAGACAAAGGCGGTTTTGAATTAGTGGATTCAGATTTCTTAAACGGCTTAGGTTACAAAGAAGGAACTAAAAAAGTAATTGAAGCCTTAGAAAAAATAGGGCAAGGAAAAGGAAAAACGAATTACCGTTTGCGTGATGCAGTTTTTTCTCGTCAGCGTTATTGGGGAGAACCATTTCCAGTCTATTATGTGAATGGATTACCTCAAATGATTGCCGCCCAACATTTGCCAATCGTATTGCCGGAAGTGGAGAAATATTTGCCAACTGAAGATGGACAACCACCATTAGGAAATGCAAATATTTGGGCTTGGGACAATGTAAATAATAAAGTAGTTGACACAAATTTGGTTGACAACGTGACTATTTTTCCTCTCGAATTGAACACCATGCCAGGATGGGCTGGAAGTTCATGGTATTGGATGCGTTATATGGATGCGCAAAACGAAAAAGAATTTGCGAGTCAAGAGGCTTTGAAATATTGGGAAAGTGTGGATTTGTACATTGGCGGAAGCGAACACGCTACAGGCCATTTGTTATACTCTCGTTTTTGGAATAAATTTTTAAAAGACAAAGGATTTGCACCAACAGAAGAGCCTTTCAAAAAACTGATCAATCAGGGAATGATTTTAGGAATGAGTGCTTTTGTGTATCGTTTGGACGGAACCAACACCTATGTGTCTAAAAATCAAATTAAAGGTCAAAATGTTCAACCGATTCACGTGGATGTGAATTTAATCAATAGCTCAGACGAGTTAGATATTGAAGCCTTCAAAAATTGGAGAGAGGATTATGCAGAGGCAACTTTTGTAACTGAAGATAACGGCAAATACATTGTAGGTCGTGAGATAGAAAAAATGTCTAAATCCAAATATAATGTGGTTACGCCAGATTTAATTTGTGCCGAATACGGTGCGGATACATTGCGTTTGTATGAAATGTTTTTAGGACCTTTGGAACAAGCCAAACCATGGAATACTGCTGGTATTTCGGGTGTTTTTGGTTTCTTGAAAAAATTATGTCGTTTGTATTTTGATGATAATGGTTTGATAGTTACTGATAACGAACCAACCAAAGACAATTTAAAATCGTTGCACAAAACGATTAAAAAAGTAGCGGAAGATATTGAGAGTTTCTCATTCAACACTTCGGTTTCCCAATTTATGATTTGTGTGAATGAATTGTCAACTCAAAATTGTCATGAGAGAACGATTCTAGAACCCTTAGCTATTTTAATTTCGCCATATGCACCTCATATTGCAGAAGAGTTGTGGTCTTTATTAGGTCACTCCAATTCAATTGCTACTGTGGCCTTTCCAAAATTTGAAGCGGCACACTTGGTAGAAAGCAGTAAAGAATATCCGGTTTCTTTTAACGGAAAAATGCGCTTTACGATTGAATTGCCTTTGGATTTAACCAAGGAACAAATTGAGGAAATTGTGATGAAAGACGAACGCACCTTGCGTCAATTAGATGGACGAACACCAAACAAAGTAATTATTGTGCCTGGAAAAATTATCAATTTAGTAGGGTAGTTATTTTATAATTTTTGTTGGAATCTCTGTTTCGAAATTTTGGAACAGAGATTTTTTATTTTTCAAATAACCAAATTAACCTATGAACTATAATTGGATTTGTCTGTCAATTTGTTGGTCTAATGAAATGAAGGTTTCTGTTCTAGAAACACCTTCAATAGCTTGAATTTTAGTGTTCAATAAATGCATCAAATGCTCATTGTCCAAACAAATGATCTTAATTAATATAGACCAATTCCCAGTAGTATAATGACATTCCAAAACTTCAGGAATCTTCTTTAAGTCACGAACGGCTTCCGAATTTCGCGCGGCTTTGTCTAAATAAATTCCCACAAAAGCCATAGTGTTGTATCCTAATACTTTGTGATTTACTGTAAACTTAGAACCTGAAATGACACCAGATTGTTCTAATTTTCGAAGACGTTGGTGAATAGCTGCTCCTGAGATTCCAATTTTATTGGCAATTTGCAGAATGGGTTTTCGAGCATCTTCCATTAAATCGCGTAAAATTTCTTTGTCGATTCCGTCTATTTCTACTTGAAGAGAATTAATTTTCATAATTGGATATTGTAACTAAAAAGGAAGTTTTAGTTTTATTTAGAAACCAAAAGTAGAAAAAATAAACGAAATAATTCATTTTGCTTCATTTTGGCTTATAAAAAAACCATCCGAAAGGATGGTTTTGTCAACTATTGAAAAGGAATTCTATTTTCCTTTGTTTGCTTCGGCAACATATTTTTCTAACGCCATTGTCATGGATGGGGTTCCAGGTGTTGGAGCCATGATGTCAATGCGCAATCCGTGATCTAACGCTTCTTTTTGAGTAGTACTTCCAAAAACAGCAATACGCGTATCGTTTTGTTTGAAGTCAGGGAAATTCTTGAACAATGATTTGATTCCTGTTGGACTAAAGAAAGCCAATACATCATAATACACATCAGCTAAATCAGATAAGTCACTCATTACGGTTTTATAAAATGTAGCAGGTGTCCAATCCACTTTCAAGCCGTTTAATGTAACCGGGATGTCTGCGTTCAATTGATCTGATGCTGGTAACAAGAATTTTTCGTCTTTGTATTTTTTAATCAAAGGAGATAAATCTGCAAAATCTTTTGGTCCTACATAGATTTTACGTTTTCTGTACACTACATATTTTTGTAGGTAGAACGCAATGGCTTCTGACTGACAAAAATATTTCAATCCTTCAGGAACTTTATAGCGCATTTCTTCAGCCACTCTAAAAAAGTGATCTACTGCATTTTTGCTTGTAAGAATAATAGCACTGTAATTATTCAAGTCAATTTTTTGCAGTCTAATTTCTTTTGCATTAACTCCTTCTACATGAATAAAAGGTCTGAAATCAATTTTTACTTTATGCTTTTGTTGCAGCTCAAAGTAAGGAGAATTCTCCACTTTAGGCTCTGGTTGCGACACCAAAATTGTTTTCACTTTCATACTATAACTTTTTCTATGCGACTCCTTTTGTAAACCAATAATACATGAAATAGTAAGGAGCTATTTCAAGAGCGCAAAGATACAAAATAAAATAAAACAACTTGCTGAATATTAAATTTTGATAATTTTTAACGGAAACCACGTAAGTTACTAGGTTTGCAGCTATTACGATTGCGATAATTAAGCTCGGAAACAATGTGTTTATGTTTTCATAATAGAAAAATAACATATTGATTGGAAGCAAAATAATACCAATATAAGTTCGGTAGGTTACTTTTTGATGATTGAATTGTTCAACGAATTCTTCAATGTGAAAGGCGGTGGCAATTATTTTTTCAATTAGCACTTTTGACAAAATGAAGAAAAGTAAAAAATTAACAATTTGAATGTATTGCATCCAATCTACTTTTGCCCCAAATCCATAAATATGTAATGATAGTTGAATGAAAAAAGCTAAAGATATTACTTGAACAAAAAATAAGGCTATGGTAAATCCATTTTTTAAATTACCACTCTCACGATATACTTTGATGTATTTATCTGAAAAAAGTAAGTTGGCAAAATCACCAAATCGATTTTCGAAAACTGATTTAGTAATAGCAATGGTTGCAAAACAAATCAAAAACAAGAGTGTTACCCAGTCAGAGTTGTCAGTTAATCGGGGATGAAGTACAAATTCATTCATAGTTGTACAAAATTACTAATTTTTTATTTCATTACTTTTTATTATAAATTTATTATGATTCAAATGGCATAAAAAGCTTACTTTTGCACTGAAATTACTCAAAATTATGAATGATTGCCTAGTTATAATTCCTACCTATAACGAAATTGAGAACGTTGAAAGCATCATAAGAACGGTGTTGTCGCAGCACAAGTTTTTTCATGTTTTAATCATCGATGACAATTCGCCAGATCATACTGCTGACAAAGTAATCGCTTTGCAATCAGAGTTTTCAGATCGTTTGTTTTTAGAAAAAAGAGCAAAGAAATCGGGATTAGGAACTGCCTATGTGCATGGATTTAAATGGGCTTTAGAAAATAAATACAATTACATATTTGAGATGGACGCTGATTTTTCTCATAATCCAACGGATTTAGAAAAGTTGTATAATGCGTGTCATCTTGGAGATGCTGATTTGGCAATCGGTTCTCGCTATGTAACTGGCGTCAATGTAGTGAATTGGCCATTAAGCCGAGTATTACTTTCCTATTTTGCCTCTGTGTATGTTCGTTTTATAACGGGAATGAAAATTCACGATGCTACAGCAGGCTTTGTTTGTTACAAAAGACAAGTGTTGGAAAGTATTAATTTAGATGAAATTAAATTTGTAGGCTATGCCTTTCAAATTGAAATGAAATACCGCACTTTCTGTAAAAATTTTACAATTTCGGAAGTGCCAATCATATTTACAGATCGCACAAAAGGGCAATCAAAAATGAGTAATTCAATTATTGTAGAAGCCGTTTTTGGAGTAATTGCACTTCGATTAAAAAGATTAGTCAACACATTATAAGAAAAAGATAGAATGAATAGGGTTTTAATTAAGAATGCCAAAATAGTAAACGAGGGAAGGATTTTTGAAGGCGATGTTTTAATTGAGGACGACTTAATTGTTGAAATCGCCGAAACAATTAGCGCAAAATCTGCTGATTGTAAAATTGTGGATGCTGAAGGCAACTATTTAATGCCAGGAGCAATAGATGATCAAGTGCATTTTAGAGAGCCAGGTTTGACTCATAAAGGAGACATAGAATCTGAATCTAGAGCTGCAGTCGCAGGAGGGATTACCTCTTTTATTGAACAACCCAACACAGTTCCTAATGCCGTTACCCAAGAAATTCTTGAGGAAAAATATCAAATAGCAGCTCAAAATTCGTTTGCGAATTATTCATTTATGATGGGAGCTACTAATGATAATTTGGAAGAAGTTTTAAAAACCAATCCCAAGAATGTAGCCGGAATTAAAATCTTTTTAGGCTCCTCTACTGGAAATATGCTAGTAGATAATGAAGCTGTATTAGAGAGAATATTTTCAAGTACTCCCATGTTGATTGCGGTTCATTGTGAAGATGAAACCACAATTAAAAATAATTTAGCACAATACAAAGAAGAATACGGAGAAGATGTTCCAGTTACTGCGCATCATTTAATTCGAAGCACAGAGGCTTGTTATCTTTCGTCTTCAAAAGCAATTGCTTTGGCCAAAAAAACGGGAGCGAGACTGCATATTTTTCATTTGTCAACGGCGAAAGAAATGGATTTGTTTACCAATAAAATTCCATTGGAAGACAAAAAAATTACGGCTGAGGTATGTGTGCACCATTTGTGGTTTACTAATGAGGATTATGCTACTAAAGGAAATTTTATCAAATGGAATCCAGCTGTTAAAACAGCAACTGATAAAGAAGCGCTTTGGAAAGCATTATTAGACGACAGAATAGACGTTATTGCAACCGATCACGCACCGCATACTTTGGAAGAAAAGCAACAATCCTATTTGAATGCACCTTCAGGAGGACCATTGGTACAGCATGCAGTGGTAGCCTTGTTTGAAGCTTTTCATCAAGGTAAAATAAGTGTAGAAAAGATTGTAGAAAAAATGTGTCACAATCCGGCTAAGATTTTTAAAATCGAAAAACGTGGTTTTATTAAAGTAGGATATTATGCCGATTTAGTAATTGTAAATGCAGGTTTGCCTTGGAGCGTTAAAAAAGAAAATATTTTAGCAAAATGTGGTTGGTCACCTTTTGAAGGCTATACTTTTAAATCAAGAATTACCCATACATTTGTAAACGGACAATTGGTTTATAATGCCTTTAAAGTAAAGAACATTCGTGCTGGAAAGCGTTTGTTATTCAATAGATAAAAAGATGAAAAAGAGGATTTCATTATTAGCGATTTTAACCCTTTTGGGCTGTAAAGATGACTTGGTTAAAAAACCAGACGTTCTTATTGAAAAATCGAAAATGATGGATATTATGTATGATTTAGCTTTGTTAGAAGCCATTAAATACCAAAATCCTGCTGTCTTAGACTCCAATCAAATTCGCCCAAAGCAATATATTTACAAAAAATACAAAATTGATAGCTTGCAATTAGCGCAAAATAATGTGTATTACGCTGCTGATTATAAAAGCTATAAAATTATGTTTGAAGAGGTAGTAAAGCGAATTGCAAAAGAAAAGAAACGAGCTAATGCCGCCGTTAAATTGGAACAAAAAAAGAATAACATCCGAATGGCGAAACTTAAAAAGAAAAAGCAGCTTGCTAAAAAGGTAAAAGATTCAATCGCAGCACTCAAAATAAAAAAAGGATAACAAAAAAAGGCAGTACGTATGTACTGCCTTTTTTTGTTCAATTGAATATTCTTCCTTATTCCTTTTCTCGTCCAAAGCGTTCAAAAATACTGATGTAATTATTGAAAGTCTTTTTTGATTTTTCGTACAAAGTAATATCGCCGCTTTCTTTCATAATTTCTAATAATCCACGGTAACGTTCGATATCGGTTACAATTTCTATAGCTATGTCCACTTGCTCTGTTGAAGACAAATGACTGTAATAGTTTAAGTTTTCAGTGTATTTTCCAATCAATTGAGTTAATAGTTGTTGCGCTTTAGCCTTTTCGCCTACATCATAATATCCTTTTGCAAAAGGATCTACCAAAGAGTAGTATTCAAATTGATCTACGGGCATTTTAGTCATTGCTAAATCAATTACTTTTTTAGCCTTGTCTAGTTTGCCTTCTGCAATTAGTTTACTCATCAATCGCGATAAATTCATGCGGTAGGTGATACTGTTTCTTCGTGTCTCAGGATCGTGATAGATAGAAAGACTTTCGCTATTGCCCCAATCCCAACGCATCACTTTGTCAAACATAATGTCAGTATCAATTTGACCCATATCGATTTGGCTAGCCCCTTTTGGAAGTTGCGTTCTAACAGGCACTAATTTGTAAACCATCCCTTCTAATTGAAGGAATTCTTTCATCCAAAGATAATCTTCGTTGTCAAAAGCACCTCCACTAAAATAGATCGGACGTTTCCAATTATTATTGGTTACAATGTCTAGCATCATTAATCTATTTTTGTAAATAGCACTTCCTTTAATATCAATTTCTATGGCCGAAACGATAGAATCATTGTATCGAGGACTGACCACTTTATTTTTGATAATGGTGTTTTTGTCAATAGGAATTCTAATTTTATTGGTTGGATAAAAATGGATGGTTTGTCCATTTTGCATTTCAACGGTTGACTTTGGATTTTTAATAAAAGCGATAAAATCTTTTACATCCCAGCGTGTTTCAATTTTTGGAATATGAGCCACATAATCTAATTTGTCTCCAACATATTCATTATGCTTAAACGAAATAGGAAGCGGCTCCGATTCGTAACTTTTCATTTTCATTTGGTCAATGTACCAGTCGGTCATAAATAGACTGGTATTGACAATTTTCACATCCGTTCTAAAATTCTCAATTTCTTGTGCATACCACAATGGGAAAGTATCATTATCTCCAATGGTAAATAAGATCGCGTTTTTGTCACACGAACTTAAATAGGCTTTAGCCATTGCTACTGCAGTATATTTATCGGAACGGTCATGATCATCCCAATTTTGGAATCCCATAAGTACAGGAGCGGCTAATAAACTTCCAGCAATTAAAACAGGTCCTGCAATTTTTGGAGCCAAATGTTTTTTGGCACTTTCATAAAGTGAATAGACGCCAAAGCCAATCCAAATTGCAAAAACATAAAACGATCCTACTAAGGCATAATCGCGTTCACGAGGTTCAAACGGGCGTTCGTTTAAGTAAATTTTCAAGGCAATTCCCGTAAATAAAAATAAGGAAAGTAACACGTAAAAACTTTTACGGTCTTTACTAGCGTGGTACATTAATCCAATCAATCCTAATATAAATGGTAAGAAGAAATACGTATTGCGCCCTTTGTTTTTCAAAACATCAGTTGGCAAATTGTCTTGAGAACCTAGGTGTAAGCTATCCATAAAAGGGATGCCACTAATCCAGTTTCCATTTAAATTATCATACCTACCTTGAATGTCGTTTTGACGACCTACAAAATTCCACATTAAATACCTCCAGTACATATAACCGAATTGGTATTCAAACATGAATTGGAAATTGTTTAAAGTAGTTGGTTTTTCAACAATCAAATAATCGCCGTAGTTTTTCAAGAAGGCTACATAGCCTTCGTTGTCAATTTCTTTTTGAGCATAGGCTTGTCTAAATTCAACTACTACTTTTTCAATTTCGCCTTTAAGTTGAGCAATCGCTTTGTTATACTCTTCCTCACTTAATTGACTCGCTTCGATACCGTATTTAGCCAAATCCTCTTCAAAAGGATAATCGTAATTAATTTTAAACTCGGGCGGATTAGTAAAGTTGATGTAATTTTCTACATGATCGGCACTCCACAATCTTGGTAATATCGTTTTGTGATTGTCATCACTGTTTTGCTCTGCATTTTTGAAATTATTTGTAATCTCGTATTTGCCAGTGGTGTAATTTCTTTCGTAGTTAGGCGCTTTGTCTAAATAAGGCTTGTCTTTATCTAATCCAGCAAAGGCTTCTGTAAATTGTGGTCCGTAAAAAAGCGGATTCACTCCGTATTGTTCTCGGTTGTAATAGGCAAGTACTTCGGCAGCATCCGACGGTTTGTTTTCGTTAATAACCGTATTGGCATTGGCACGAATAGGCAACATCATCCAAGTTGAAAATCCTATTAAAATGAACAAGGTGCATAGGATAATTGTATTGTAAAAAACCAATCCTTTTTGCTTGGTGTAACGCAATCCAAAATAGAAGAAGGCTACTAGCAAAAAAGTTACAAACAAGGTTCCTGAGTTGAATGGCAATCCCATTTCATTGACCATGAAAATTTCAGTTTTACCAAAGAAAGCCATAGTTAAAGGCAATAACATTTTGAAGATAAACAACAAAATAGAAACCACAACTACATTCGCAATGATGAAATTCTTAACGGTAACGGTTTTGTAATTTTTGAAAAAATATAAAAATCCAATCGCAGGAATAGTCAATAAAGCCATGAAATGTACTCCGAATGAAAGCCCAATGACCAATGAAATAATTAGCAGCCATTTATCGCCTCTAGGGGTATTCATTTCTTGTTCCCAACGCAAGCCTAACCAAAGCAATAACGCGATCAGTAACGAAGCCATAGCATAGACTTCGGCCTCAACGGCATTGTACCAAAAACTATCAGAAAAAGTAAACGCTAATGCGCCAACAAACGAACTTCCTAGAATAACGATCGAATTGTCTGTATTAATTTCATTATACGAACCGATGATTTTTTTCAAAATCATATTTGACGACCAAAACAAAAATAAAATGGTAAAGGCACTAGACACCACCGAAGTCATATTAACCATTAATGCAATGTGCTCATTGTCGAATGCAAACATGGCAAAAAACGCACCAATCATTTGGAATAAAGGCGCTCCAGGAGGGTGGCCTACTTCTAGTTTTGCAGCTGTTGCGATATATTCACCACAATCCCAAAAACTCATCGTTGGTTCAACAGTTAGGGTGTAGGTTACTAACGCTATTGTAAATGCAAACCAACCTAAAATAGTGTTCCATTTATTAAAATTGAAATCGGCCTTTTTCATGATTAAAATCGGGTATTTATTTTAAGTTGCAAAGAAAATGTTTTTTTGTGTAATCAAGCGAGCATTAACAAAAAATTCTACTCTTGAAAAAAGAGAAGTAATGATTTGGTTATTAGTTGGTTTTGGATAGCGTTACTGGGATCCCAAAAGTTTTTTGATAAAAACAATCCAAAAGTTTGCGCAAAATAAAATTTGTATTAAATTTGCACTCGCTTAACAGCACTGCTGGTCTATGGTGTAATGGTAACACAACTGTTTTTGGTGCAGTCTTTCTAGGTTCGAGTCCTAGTAGACCAACATAAAGCCTCTCAAGAAATTGAGAGGCTTTTTTTATGTGTTACATTCAAATTATAGGGTAGCAATAAATTGGATATATTCTTTGACTGATTTAAATTTGGGAGTGATCGTCGATAGTATTTTAGCGTTAGTAAATTCAGTTTTTGAATACGAAGCTTTAGCACTAGCGCGGGATAATTTTCTTTTTTGGAGGAAAAAGGTCGATAAAAACCAATCCAGTCTCCAAAAAACATTCACTAAAAAGGGGCTAGCATGCCATTTAGGGCGTTTAACGTTCAAGCTATCAGCGATAGAATTCAGTATCTCTTGAAACGAATAGTTGCTCTCAATTAAAGTAAATCGTTCGTTTTGGTTCTCACTTTTCATTAATTGGATACTCGTTTCGACTACATCGGTAACCCCGATAAATCCGGTAGTTCCCAGCGTGTAAAAAGACAATCCTTTGGCAACAGCCGAAAATAAAGCGCCACTTCCTTGATCTGGGAAACCAGGTCCTAGAATAACGCCAGGGTTAACTATGAGTACGTTTAATCCTTCTTGTTGGCCCCGCCATACTTCCATTTCGGCGCCATATTTTGAAATAGCGTAATCGCTATGCGGTTTTTCGGGATTCCATTCAGTGGTTTCAGAAATTGTAGTTTCGGTTGCATTTAGATCTCCCAAAGCGGCGATCGAACTCACAAATAGCATTTTTTTGATCTTGTAAGCCAGGCAAAAATTAACGATGTTGGCGGTCCCTTCAATGTTAGTTTTGCGAATGACTTCTTCGTCTTTTGGATCAAAAGAAATTAAAGCCGCACAGTGGTATACGAATTCAATATTTTGAAAGGCATTTTCCAAAGACGGGATGTCAAGTATATCCGCTTCCATCCATTCTATTTTTTCGAATAGATGAAACTTGTTGTATAGCGAAAATAAATTTTTGCTTTTTTCGATGGATGTTGTAGATCGATAAATTGCACGCACATTTTCTCCTTGCTCAACTAAATGAAGCAAAAGATGTGCACCCACTAAACCGGTTCCTCCTGTAACTAAAATCATGGGGTAAAGATAATTTATTTACTGCTGATTCCCAGATTTTCAAATTGATTTTGAATTTTGCGCCTGAAATTGATTTTTGCAATTGTGATTGCTGATGAAATGGCTATCTTTGCGCAAATTGTTTAAAAAATGAAAAATTTAGTAGAAGAATTACAATGGCGTGGTTTGGTTCATGACATCATGCCTGGAACCGAAGAACAACTTTTGAAAGAAATGACAACAACTTATATCGGATTTGATCCGACTTCAGATTCGTTGCATATTGGAAGTTTGGTACCTATCTTATTGTTAGTTCATTTGAAAAATTTTGGACATAAACCTATTGCTTTAGTAGGTGGTGCCACCGGAATGATTGGAGATCCATCTGGAAAATCGGATGAGCGAAATTTGTTAGACGAAGTTACTTTGGCACACAATGTAGAAGGCATCAAAGCGGTACTTTCTCGTTTCTTGGATTTTAATTCGAAAGAAGTAAATGCACCCGTTTTAGTAAACAATTACGACTGGATGAAGGATTTGTCGTTCATCAATTTTGCACGCGATGTGGGTAAACGAATTACCGTTAACTACATGATGGCAAAAGATTCGGTTAAAAAACGTTTGTCTGGCGAAGGCGAAGGAATGTCGTTTACCGAGTTCACTTACCAATTAATTCAAGGGTACGATTTTTATCATTTGCATAAAGAATACAACTGTTTGCTACAAATGGGAGGTTCTGATCAATGGGGAAATATTACAACAGGAACAGAATTAGTACGCCGAATGAATGCCGAAGGCGCCAAAGCCTATGCCATGACTTGTCCTTTAATTACCAAAGCAGACGGTTCCAAATTCGGAAAATCTGAAGGAGGAAATGTGTGGCTAACCGCAGATAAAACTTCGGTTTATAAATTCTACCAATTTTGGTTGAACACGACTGATGTCGATGCAGAGAAATACATTAAGATTTTTACTTTCCTAGATCAAGCTACTATCGAAGCTTTAATCACAGAACATCAAGTAGCACCTCATTTGAGAGTGTTACAAAGAAAACTAGCTGAAGAAGTAACTACTTTGGTGCATTCTAAAGAAGAATTAGAGAAAGCGATTAAAGCGTCGAATATTCTTTTTGGAAATGCTACAGCTGACGATTTGAAACAATTGGACGAAGCGACTTTCTTAGAAGTTTTTGACGGTGTGCCTCAGGCTGAAATTGCGCAGAGCGAAATTGAAAATGGATTGGATATTGTAACGGTTTTAAATGAAAAAACAGGATTCTTTAAATCTAATGGAGAGGCGAGAAGAGCTTTGACAGCCAATTCAATTTCAGTAAACAAAGAAAAAATAACAGAGGAATACCAACTTTCAGCTAACGATTTAATCAATAATCAATTCGTTTTATTACAAAGCGGAAAGAAAAATTATTTTGTAGTTCGAGTGAAGTAATCCAAATGAATAAAGAATAAAAAAAATCCTAATTAGTTAGCTAATTAGGATTTTTTTGTGCCGTTAATTGTTTCAAATAATTCCAAGGCATTGCCATCGGTTAACATGGAAACATAGTGACAAATATGTAACAAACGATCGTATAGATTTTCTTTTTCTATATTGTGTTTTTCAGGTAACATCTTTAGAATTAATTGATCGTAATTCGAAGCGGTTCCATTGAATTTATTGTTCATGGCCGAGATGAATTTATCCAATAAGGTTTGGATAATTTGGTAACCAACAATTTCTTTTTCGATCACTTCACGACTTTGATAGATATTTTTTACGCTCAATTTAATGATGTCATCCATTTGCGCTTTGTACTTGCTTTTATCAGTCAGCGCATAGGGAAATTTCCCCGCTAGAATTGCTTCTTCATTTTCAATAAAAACGCGAACGGCATCGTTAATTAAACTGCCAATTGCCAAGGCTCTCAAATAACTGATGCGATCTTCTTTGGTATTCAAGGTGCTGTATTTGGCACTATCAATAGAATCTTTAACTAATTTGATTAAATATTCTAAGGCATATTCTTCCTGAACTAAACCCAAATTAATACCGTCTTCAAAATCTATAATGGTGTAACAAATATCATCGGCTGCTTCTACCAAGTAGGCCAAAGGATGTCTTTCAAATCCAATATCTTTTCCAGACTTATTAGGAATTAAGCCCATGTCTGAAGCGACTTCTTCAAAGAATACTTTGTCACTTTGGAAGAAACCGTATTTCTTGTCGGCAATATTTTTAGTTGGTTTTTTCGGCAAACTTTCTTTTGGGTATTTCATAAAAGCACCCAAAGTGGCAAACGAAATTCGCAAGCCGCCCTCAATTCCTGGACGATCCGCGGTTAAAACTGAAAACCCATTGGCATTGCCTTCAAAATCGATTAAATCTTGCCATTCTTTTGGGCTGAGGTGGTTTTGGTATTGTTGTCCTTTTCCAATAGAAAAATATTCGCCAATGGCTTTTTCACCCGAATGACCAAAAGGCGGATTTCCAATATCGTGTGCCAATGAAGCAGCGGCAACAATAGCCCCAAAATCATTCATATGATAGCCATGTACTTCTTTTAAATGCGGGTATTTTTCAAGGATTTTTTTTCCTACCAATCGGCCTAAAGAACGTCCTACAACTGATACTTCTAAACTGTGCGTTAAACGGGTGTGCACAAAATCAGTTTTGGAAAGTGGGATGACTTGGGTTTTATCTTGCAAACTTCTAAAGGCCGCCGAAAAGATGATACGGTCGTAGTCTACTTCAAAACCTAGACGAGTATCGTCTTGTTCTACGCGTAATCTTTTGCCTTTGTCGCCTTGTCTTTTTAATGATAAAAGTTGTTCCCAGTTCATCGCTTGGTAGTATTTGTGAAATACAAATGTAAATAAAAAAACCCGACGCGTTGGAGTCGGGTTTTTAGGTATATTTTTTTAGAGATTAGAACGGTAAATCGTCCGGCTCTTCTTCATTTAAATTAGTTGCAGGTGCAAAAGTTTCTGCAGACGGCATTGGAGGAGTTTGTGTAGCAGCCACTGAAGCTTCTGCTTGTACTTTTCCAATTCTCCATCCTTGAATAGTGTTGAAATAAACAGTTTCACCTTGTTGGTTAGTCCACTCACGACCTCTTAAATTGATGTCGATTTTTACTTGGTCACCCACTTGGTAATTGTTTAGTAAGTCACATTTATCTTGAACAAACTGTACCAAAATATGTTGTGGGTATTGTTCGTCAGTAGTAACAACAATATCTCTTTTTTTGAAACCACCAGAACCTACTTCTTTAGTTTGGTCAATCATTTTTACTCTTCCTGTAACTTCCATCTGTATTATTTTTTAAGTTTATTTCTACTTTAGATTTACAAATATACTAACTTCTTCTTTTCTAGGCAAGAGGTCTTTTTTTGATCAACTATTTTTCTTTGGCGAAGGCCTAAAATCTTTTTCAAATTATTTCGTTACATTTATAAACTAAATTGAATCTATGTTTTCGGATAGGCGCAATACCACTCGCTGGTTAATCATATTGGTCTCGTTTTTAATTATTTCATTGATACTTTGGAATACCTATACCTTTTTTCAAATTTTCAAAAATGAAGAACGTTTGAAAATGAATCTTTGGGCCAAAGCTCAAAAAACGTTGATCAACGCCGATGCCAATGCCGATGTAGAATTACCCTTGCAAATCTTCAGCACTAATTCCTCTATACCAATTATTTTAACAGAGAATAACAAGATCATCAATGCGGTGAATATTGATGAAAAAATAATTGCAAGTACAAGCGAATCGGCTCATTTTCTAGAAGATCTTAAAAATGAAAATGACCCTATTGTAATACAATATGCACCTGGAAAGTTTCAAAAGTTGTATTATGGAAATTCGGCCTTGTTGAACAAATTAAAATACTATCCTATTGCTTTAGTATTGATTATTGTATTGTTTGCTGCCTTGGTATATAATTTTTACCGAAGTACAAAAATGGCTACTCAAAACAAACTTTGGGCCGGAATGGCTAAAGAAACCGCTCACCAAATTGGAACGCCACTTTCGTCACTAATTGGTTGGATTGAGTTGTTAAAAGCAGAGAATGTAGCTGAATCGACTACTCAGGAAATTGAAAAAGATATTGAGCGTTTGCAAACCATTACGGATCGTTTTTCAAAAATTGGATCAGAACCTAAATTAGAAAATCAAAATATTATTGCTGCAACTCAAGAAACGATTGACTATTTACAATCGCGTTTTTCAAAGCAAGTCCTATTTTCTTTTCAAGCACCAGAGTTACCCATTTTTGTTTTATTCAATGCAACGTTACACAGTTGGACCATTGAAAATTTAGTCAAAAATGCCATTGATGCCATGAAAGGAAAGGGCAATTTAGATTTGGTTATGGAACAAGAGGGCGAATGGATACAAATTAAAGTTTCAGACACGGGAATTGGAATTCCTAAAAAACAATTCAAGACTATTTTTGAACCGGGATTTACAACCAAAAAGAGAGGGTGGGGTTTAGGACTTTCCTTAACCAAAAGAATTGTAGAAGAGTATCACAAAGGCCGAATTAAAGTGGTTCAATCCGAAATAGGAAAAGGAAGTACAATACAATTGAGTTATAAAAAAAGCGAATCTATTTAAATGGATTCGCTTTTTAATTTTTATAAATTGTTTTGAATTGCTTTGGCCAAAGCTTCAAATTCTTCTTTGCTCAGCGTTACTTTGTTTTGAAAGCGCATTTCATCCATTTCGTTTAAAGGAATTAAATGAACATGAGCGTGAGGCACTTCTAAACCAATTACTGACATTCCGATGCGTTTGCAAGGGACTGTTTTTTGTAAGGCGGTAGCAATTTTTTTAGAGAATTGCATTAAGCCCAAATACAATGTATCGTCTATTTCAAAAAGTTGGTCAATTTCTTGTTTTGGAATACACAATGTATGTCCTTTCGCATTTGGATTTACATCCAAAAAAGCTAAAAAATTAGCATCTTCTGCAATTTTATAACAAGGAATTTCTCCGTTTACGATTTTGGTAAAAATAGAACTCATGCGATTGAATTTATTCTCTAGTAATTTCTAAGATGTCAAATTTCAATACACCATTTGGAACCGTAATTTCAGCTACTTCACCCACTGATTTTCCTAATAGCCCTTTTCCAATTGGAGAGGTTACAGAAATTTTTCCAGTTTTTAAATCGGCTTCACTTTCGGCCACCAAAGTATAAATCACTTCCATTCCGTTAGTTTGGTTTTTGATTTTTACTTTAGACAACACCAATACTTTAGAAACGTCTAAATGGGTTTCGTCGATTAAACGGGCATTAGAATGAATTTCTTCTAATTTAGCGATGCGCATTTCTAGCATTCCTTGTGCTTCTTTGGCAGCATCGTATTCGGCATTTTCAGATAAATCACCTTTATCTCTTGCGTCAGCAATATCTTGCGATGCTTTTGGACGCATCACATTTTTTAAATAATCTAATTCTTCTCGTAATTTTTTTAATCCTTCTGCGGTGTAATAAGATACTGTGCTCATAACTTCATTGTTTATATAAAATAGAAAAAATCCCATCAGGACGGGATTTCTTTCCACAAAGATACTATAATTTTATTTAGATTGTAACTATATTCGTTTTGACAACCTATTTCAAATGTAAATAAATTAAATTTGTTGCGCTAATTCTTAGCTACTTAATTCACAAAATAATGAAAAAGTCAGTCTGGATCTTTATACTTTTTTCGGCATTTATTTCTTGTTCGGATAACGGACCAGTCAATACAAATCCTTTTATTCCTAATTATACATTTACAGTAGATATCAATATGAACCTGCCTTCCTATTCGAAACTATTATATCCAAGTAATGCGGTGTATTATGCTGGAAAAGGAGTTAAAGGACTTATTATATTCAACACCGGAAGCGGCTATAATGCATTTGATGCCGCTTGTCCCAATCAAACGCCTTCGACTTGTTCTCCAATGACAATTGATGGAATTGATGCGGTGTGCTCTTGTGATAATAAAACCTACAGTTTATTTTCTGGGCAAGGGAGTTTACAATATCCTATGAAACAATACCGCGTTGAAGTAAATGGAAATGTATTGCGAATTTACAATTAAAAAATCCTGACATTGCTGCCAGGATTTCTTCAAATTTTATTCATTTACTTTAGAATAACAATGTTATTCCTGCTAACAAATTAGTTCCTGCTTGAGGATAATAATAGGGGTATATGTCCCACATATAGCCATTTGAACTATATTTTTTGTTCAAAATATTATTGACTAAGCCTTTGAAAACAATCGATTTGAAAACTGATTTTGGTTTGATTTCATAGGTCACATTCAAGTCGTTGATAAAGTAATCAGCTAATTTAGCTTCTGGCAATTCAATGTTGTTCATGTATTGTTGTCCTACATATTTTTGCAACCAAATAATTTGCAAGCTTTCAGTAGGTTTGTAAATCAAACTATTTCCTGCAATTACTGAAGGGGAATACGAAATGTCTTTGGTCCCATAAATTTGTCCGCTTACCGCCAAGTCTATGTTTTTATTGCGGCTTAACGTAAGGTTTGGACGAAGGCTGAATGTTGAAGATAGCACAATTGCCGCATCCACTTCTACACCTAATCGGTAGCTTTTTTCACTGTTGGAACGAATTGGATTTCCCACATCGTCTAGTGTTCCGGTTAAAATTAATTGGTCTTGGTAGGCCATATAATAGAAGTTAGTATTCAATTGCACTTTGTCCGACAAATACCTCCAACCCAATTCGAAATCATTTAATTTTTCTGGTTTCACATTGCCGCCTTCATAGTCGGTTCGATTGGGTTCTCTATTGGCTCTTGCATACGAAAAGTATACATTGTTTTTGGAATTGACGGTATAATTAAGTCCTGCTTTTGGATTGAAAAAAGAGAAGGTATCATTCACTACACCGGTTTCATTAGAATTGGCTTTGTAGTTTACATTACGAATTTGTAAGTCGCCAAAAAGACTCCATTGGTCATTTACTTGGTAATTGGCTTTCGCGAAAGCGGTGCCATCTGTTTTGGTAGCCCTATCCTCATAATAGCGATCGCCTAGTTCTGATGCGCCGGCATATCTTGCCCAAATTACTTTTCCAAAATGATTTCCTTCGTATTTGTTATAGCTTCCGCCAAAGATAAAATCCAATTTGTTGGATTGGTAATTGGCTGAAAATGTAGTTCCATAAAAATCATTGTCCAACCATTTTTGACGTATTAAATCCGTCATATTGATGGAAGTTCCATTAATTGCAATAGGAGTCAATCCATAACTTGAAAAATCACCGTCCTCTTTATAATTTTCATAATACCCTTTTCCTTTGGTGTAATGAAAGGCAAGATTGGTATTCCAATTAGCAGCTAGTTTTTCGTTCCAATGCAATTGATAATGGTCTTGTTGGTAATTGTCGGTTTCATTGTCATAAAAACGCGTCTGACCTGCCTCATCGGTAAAAATCCCTGCCGAATTAAAGGTTCTGTTAGTTAACAAAGTTTCGCCATCTATTCCGTTCCAAGATTGATAGGTTTTTTCATTTCCTCCAAAAGCCAAGGCTTTGATTAATGTAGTTGTACCAACATAAGTTCCTTGTAAAAAATAGGATTTCAAATCGGAACTCGCACGGTCAATGTAGCCGTCCGAATTCAAAGTAGAAACACGTCCCGCAATCTCAAAATGATCATTAAGTAAACCGGTACTGAACTTTACTGTATGTTTGCGTGTATTGAAACTTCCAAAAGAATTGGAGATTTCACCAGAGGCTTTCTCCGAATACGAATCGGTTAGCATATTTAAACTGGCTCCAAAAGCACCAGACCCATTGGTTGAGGTTCCTACACCGCGTTGCAATTGCACACTTTGAAGTGAGGACGCAAAATCAGGCATGTTAACCCAAAAAGTCCCGTGACTTTCAGAATCATTATAAGGGATTCCGTTGATAGTTACATTGACACGAGTTGCATCGGTTCCACGAACACGAATTCCGGTGTAACCCACTCCATTTCCAGCATCTGAAGTAGTTACAACTGACGGCATGTAGTTCATTAAAATAGGAATGTCTTGCCCTAGATTTCGGTTTTGGATTTCTTTTTTGGACAAGTTGCTAAAACTTACAGGCGTTTTAGAATTCACTCGAATCGCTGATACTAATACTTCGTCGAGTTGATTGACACGTGTGGTGTCTTTGGTTTTTTCTTGTGCCAATGTAGCCAAAGAAAATAGCAAGAATGAGCTTAAAAAAAGTCGTTTTGCGCTCAGTTTGAATAATAAAAATTTCATTCGTAAATAGATTACGAATAACAGGGGTCATTATTCTTGGTTAAAAATTAAATGGTTACTCTAGACTACAAAATTAATAGGTGTATTAATCGTTAAGTCTGTTTTCCCTTAGCAGCATTACCCGCTCAGGTTCATTGGGTATAATCTCAGCTCGTTATTTAGAGCACCCCTTGAGACAGTGCAAATATAGAATATTCCATTTCAATTGCAATGAAAATTTCAAAATTCAATTGTAATAAAACCAGATGGATTTAATTGTGTTGTATTAGATAATCCTGAACAAATTCTAAAGACGATTGTCCGTTTTTCAGGGCTTCAGTTAAATTATCAATTATAGAAACGGCTTTTTTAAGGCGTAAGGAAGCATCGCCTGAAAGGGTAATAAATGGTTTATTGTTGTCAATTAGGGATTTTTTGAAAACGCTAAAAACCGTTTCACGTCCCTCGGGTTTATCGCGCAAATCGTCTTTTTCCCATGGCACATCTATATCGGTTAGAAAAAACAAATCGTATACGTGTTCGCGAGCCGCTTGGTCTAATAAAGGGTCGCAATAGTTATAGTATACCTCAGAGAAAACTTTGGTTACCATTAAATTGGTATCGCAAAAAAGATATTGATTGGCAGTTGCCATTTTTTCATTTTCAAGTTGGGTTTGACCGTAAGCAATTGGCAACATGTCATTAACATCGCAAATAGCTTGGTGTTTGTCCCATTTTTCTTGAAGATAGTCGCGTGCAAATTCGGGAACCCAATCGGTTTTGTAGTATTCGGCCAATTGTTTAGCTAAAGTAGTTTTTCCAGTACTTTCGGGACCGAATAAAGCTATTTTTAAAATTCTTTTAGGTCCGCTTGGGAGCTGTTTAAGGTTTTCTTCCATTCTAAATAGCCGTAAACGGCAACAATTGTAAATACTAAATATTGAAAACTAGTAAAGGTCAGTCCTTTTGCAAAATACAATGGAATAGAAACTAGATCTCCAATAATCCAAAACACCCAATTTTCTATTTTTCGTTTGGCCATAAGCCACATTCCAATAAAGAAAATTCCGGTGACAAAAGTGTCTACATATGCATACCAAGTATTGAATTTATTAAAATAAAGGTAGACAGCGACAACAAATGCGACGGTAAAGATAAAGATAAATAGGGACATGCGTTTTTCGGCATTAGAAATTACGGAAATTGGAAACTCGACGCTGTCTCCTTTTTTTCGGGTCCAACAATACCAACCATAAATGCTCATGGTAAAATAGTAGCCATTGATCATCATATCGCCCCAAAGTGTCCATTTCCAAAGCAAATACACATAAATTAAAGTGCTAACCATTCCAGTTGGGAAAACCAGAATATTATCTTTTTTGGCATACCAAACGCTTGCAATTCCTAAAAGCACCGCAATGATTTCCAGAACAATATCGTAAGTCTGGTAGTCTTTGTATTGAGAAAAGAAAAATTCGAACATAATTAGTTGAGTTGAGTTGAATCATTATTTTCAAATGCATACACTAACGTAAAATTAGTGTCCAATTCTGAAAAATAAATGGTGAATTTTTCCTCTACGCCTCCATAACTTAAATTAGCTAAAGTTGGTGTTTCATTCAATTCGAATGGAGTTACTTGAATATGATCTTTAAAGCTAATGCCTTTTTCGTTTTTGATTTTAAAAATGGCTTCTTTAGCCCCCCATTTCACAGTGAGTTTTTTAATGTATTCGGCGATGTCAGTTTTTTGAAGTCGGTTTAATTCATCGTCATTGACAAACTTATGTGCGATTTTTAGAATTATTTCGCGTTGCATTTCGATGTCGATGCCAACGGGTTCGGCACTTACAATGATAGCCGAAAAATGATGGGAATGGGTAATGGAAATGTAATTGTGGTCTGCCAAATGAGGCTTCCCAAATGCATCATATTCTAAATCAAAATCAGAATAACTGGCTAGAGCCAATAATTTTCGGATGCTTAGAAAAGCACGTTGGTGCATTTCGGACTTCATTCCGTTGAGGCGCAATTGGTTTTTTTCGTTCAATTGTACTTCTTGGTTCAATTGTTCAAATGATTCGGTGATGTCCCAAATTAGGATTTGTGTATTGGAATTGTGATGAATGGTTTTATACAAAGGCATACCGAAAACGTGTTTTAGCCCCGACAGAAGTAACATCCTTTGCTGCCGGTTTTTGGTGGCAAAGATAAAGCGAATGGCGGGAATAGCTCCAAAAAGGAATGAATTACAATTATTTTATTGATTTTTAAAAGATTAGCTCCCTAAACAATTCATAAAAGTAGGGGAATGTTTTTAAAATCATAAGTTATTATGTAGTTTTGCAAAAATTTTTAGAACTACAAATATACTATAAATGAGTACAGCAACGATGCCTTATGTGGCTTACAAAGTAAAAGACATTTCTCTAGCGGCTTGGGGAAGAAAAGAAATTGAATTAGCAGAAGCTGAAATGCCAGGATTGATGGCACTTCGTGCAGAGTATAAAGATGAACAACCATTGAAAGGTGCTCGTATTGCAGGTTGTTTACACATGACGATTCAAACTGCGGTTTTGATCGAAACTTTAATTGCTTTAGGAGCTGAGGTAACTTGGTCTTCTTGTAATATATTCTCTACTCAAGATCAGGCTGCTGCCGCTATTGCTGCTGCAGGTATTCAAGTATATGCTTGGAAAGGTTTGAACGAAGTAGATTTTGACTGGTGTATTGAGCAAACTTTATTCTTTGGTGAAGACAGAAAACCATTGAACATGATTTTGGATGATGGTGGAGATTTGACTAATATGGTTATTGATCGTTACCCTCATTTAGTAGAAGGAATCAAAGGATTGTCTGAAGAAACTACAACGGGTGTACACAGATTATACGAAAGAGTAAAAGCAGGAACATTGCCAATGCCAGCGATTAACGTTAACGACTCGGTTACTAAATCGAAATTTGATAACAAATACGGTTGTAAAGAATCGGCTGTAGATGCAGTTAGAAGAGCAACCGATATTATGTTGGCTGGAAAAAGAGTAATTGTTTGTGGATACGGTGACGTAGGAAAAGGAACAGCGGCTTCTTTTAGAGGTGCAGGTTCTATTGTAACCGTTACTGAAATCGATCCAATTTGTGCTTTACAAGCAGCTATGGATGGTTTTGAAGTAAAGAAATTGAATACAGTTATTGGTACTGCTGATATTATTATCACAACAACAGGAAATAAAGATATTGTGTTAGGATCTCACTTCGAACAAATGAGAGACAAAACGATTGTATGTAACATCGGACACTTTGACAACGAAATTGATATGGCTTGGTTGAATAAAAACTTTGGTCATACTAAAAACGAAGTAAAACCTCAAGTAGACATTTACAACGTAAACGGAAAAGATATTATCATCTTGGCCGAAGGTCGTTTGGTAAACTTAGGTTGTGCTACAGGTCACCCAAGTTTTGTAATGAGTAACTCATTTACCAACCAAACTTTGGCACAAATCGAATTATGGAAAAACAGTGCGGCTTATAATAATGATGTGTACATGTTACCAAAACACTTGGATGAAAAAGTAGCCGCTTTACACTTGGCAAAATTGGGTGTAGAATTAGAGACATTGCGTCCAGAACAAGCAGCTTATATTGGCGTTGAGGTTCAAGGGCCATTCAAGCCAGAATATTACAGATATTAATTGTTATGCTGAACTCGTTTCAGCATCTCAAAACAGAACTACCCTTACTCCTGTATTTTCAGGCGTAAGGGTTTTTTAATGCCTATTATTTTTATATTTGTTTCTATTAACAACTAAAACGAATGCTATGGAAATGAATTTTATTTCGCCTGTTGTGGCGGCTTTTACTACTTTGTTAGTAGGTTTTGTATGGTATCATCCTAAGGTTTTTGGAACAGCTTGGATGAAAGAAACAGGCTTAACTCAAGAAGAATTGGAAAAAGGGAATATGCTTAAAATCTTCGGACTGACATTTGTCTTTTCTATTTTTATTGGAATGATAATGCAGTCATTAACCATTCATCAGATGGGTGCTTTAGGTATGATTGGAGGACCAACAAAATTAGCTGAGGTAAAACCATCTTTTACAGCTTTTATGACCGATTATGGCATGGCATTTAGAACGGCTAAACACGGTGCATTACACGGAACTTTGACTGGTTTGTTTTTTGCTTTCCCAATGATTGCTATCAATGGCTTATTTGAAAGAAAGTCGTGGAAGTATATTTTCATCCATGCTGGATTTTGGACAGTTTCCTTGATGATTATCGGCGCGATAGTTTGTGGTTGGATGTAGTAAAAACATAATGGTATAAAAACAAAAAACCTGTTTCGTGAGAAACAGGTTTTTTAATGATATAGAAAATCTACAGATTATGCTTCGAATGGAAGGATAGAAACGTATGATTTATTATCTCTTTTCTTTTGGAACTTAACAACTCCATCAACTTTTGCATGTAAAGTATGATCTTTACTGATGTAAACGTTTTCTCCTGGATTGTGTTTAGAACCTCTTTGTCTTACGATGATGTTTCCAGCAATAGCAGCTTGACCACCAAAAATCTTAACGCCTAAACGTTTTGATTCTGATTCTCTACCATTCTTCGAACTACCGACACCTTTCTTGTGAGCCATGACGTATTGGTTTTAATATTGTTAATTATTCTTTAGTATCTTCTTTTTTAGCTTTTGGAGCTGCCTTTTTAGCTTTTGGAGCTGCTTTTGGAGCTGCTTCAGTTGCTGGCGCTTCTGCTACTACTTTTTCTTTTTTAGGCGCTGCAGCTTTTTTAGCTCCACCTACTGTAATACCTTCAATTACAATTTGAGTAAGATATTGTCTGTGACCGTTTCTCTTTTTGTATCCTTTTCTTCTTTTCTTTTTGAAAATGATAACTTTGTCTCCTTTTAAGTGTTGTAACACTTTGGCTTCTACTGAAGCACCTTCTATAGCTGGGGCGCCTAAAGTTACATTCCCTTTATCGTCAACTAAAAGAACTTTGTCAAAAGAAACTTTTGAACCTTCTTCGTTAGCCAAACGGTGAACATAAACCTTTAAGTCTTTGCTTACTTTAAATTGTTGCCCTGCTATCTCTACGATTGCATACATACGAAATTGTTTTTATTAATTTTAAGGTTGCAAATATACAACTAATAATTTACTGTGCAATCCCTTAGTAAAAAAAGTTTTTGGAGCTCTTATTAAGTCATAACAACTGTTAATTTTTTGTCAAACTTGAAATTATGAACATATTCAAATTAAAAAAACTATTTTTGATGTAACAATAATACTAAAGAAGTATCTAATTCAATTTCTTTAGGACTATTAAACCTAAATCTAACTTAAAATTATTAATCTTTATGAAAAAATCTATCATGATGTTAAGTGCTGCATTGATGCTGGGAGGAGTTGCTTCTGCTCAGAAAGTCGCCTTTGAGGAATACGACTTAGACAATGGATTGCATGTAATTTTGCACAACGATCCCTCAGCTCCAACTGTGGTTACTTCGGTAATGTACCATGTTGGTGCCAAAGATGAACAACCAGATCGTACTGGTTTTGCTCATTTTTTCGAACATTTATTGTTTGAAGGAACTGAGAATATTAAACGTGGCGAATGGTTTAAAATCGTTACTGGAAATGGAGGCGTGAACAATGCTAACACTACTGAAGACAGAACGTACTACTATGAAGTTTTTCCTTCAAATAATTTAGAGTTAGGCTTGTGGATGGAAGCAGAACGTTTGCTTCATCCTGTGATTAATCAAATTGGTGTTGATACTCAAAACGAAGTAGTAAAAGAAGAAAAAAGATTGCGTTATGACAATAGTCCATACGGACAAATACTTCCACAAGTAAAGAAAAATATGTTTAAAAATCATCCGTACCGTTGGACAACTATTGGTTCTATGGAACATTTGGATGCTGCTAAACTAGAAGAATTTCAAGCTTTTAATAAAAAATTCTACATTCCAAATAATGCTGTTTTAGTTGTTGCGGGTGATTTTAAACCTGCTCAAGCCAAAGAATGGATTCAAAAATACTTTGGAGTAATTCCTAAAGGAACACCAATCAAGCGTGCTAGTTTTGAGGAAGCTCCAATTACAGAAACGATCAAAGCCAATTTTGAAGATCCAAATATTCAATTACCAATGTTGGTGACTGCCTATAGAACACCTTCAATGAAAACTAGAGAAGCGCGTATTTTGGATATGATTTCGTCAATTTTGAGCGATGGAAAAAGTTCAAGAATGTACAAGAAAATTGTAGACGATAAGAAAATGGCACTCCAAATTGGAGCGTTCAATTACAGTCAAGAAGATCATGGAACCTATATTTTATATGGATTACCACAATCTCCATTTACAGCTGCTAATTTATTAGCCGAAATTGATGAAGAAATTGTGAAGCTTCAAACGGAATTAATTTCGGACAAAGATTTGCAAAAACTACAAAATCAATTTGACAATCAATATGTAAATAGTAATTCAACTATTGAAGGAATAGCTAGTAATTTAGCTACCTATCATTTGTTGTATGGAGATGTAAACTTGATCAACACTGAAATCGAAATGTACCACTCTATTACTGCTGAGGAAATTAGAGAGGTAGCAAAGAAGTATTTGAACCCAAACCAAAGAATGGTGTTGGATTATGTTCCAGTTAAAGATAAATCCCAAAACTAAGAAACATCATGAAAAAATCAATCATAATTTTATCAAGCTTATTTATAACAGCGATAATGCAAGGACAAATCATACCTCAACCGAAATCAGGACCTGCCCCAACAATTAAAATAGGGAAACCAGAGTCTTTTCAATTAAAGAACGGGTTGAAAGTAATGATAGTTGAAAATCATAAATTACCTCGAGTTTCTTTTACTTTAACTTTGGATAATGCTCCTTATACAGAAGGTGCTAAAAAAGGAGTTGCTGATTTGACAAGTAGTCTTATTGGAAACGGAACAAAAAAAATCTCTAAAACCGCTTTCAACGAAGAAATCGATTTTATGGGAGCTAGTATTAATTTTAGTTCCAATGGCGCTTCTGGAAATTCTCTTTCGAAATATTCAGGACGAGTTTTGCAATTGTTAGCAGAAGGAGCTTTGAATCCTAACTTCACTCAAGAAGAATTTGACAAAGAAAAAGCGAAAATAATTGAAGGTTTAAAAGCTAATGAGAAAAGTGTTCCAGCTGTAGCTTCAAGAATAAATGATTTCTTGACCTTTGGCAAGGACCATCCTAATGGAGAATATGTTACTGAAACGACAATCAAAAACGTAACTCTTGCTGATGTTGAGGCCAATTACAATTCGTATTTTGTTCCTGAAAATGCGTATTTAATTATAGTAGGTGATGTTAAATTTGCCGACACTAAAAAAGCCGTAGAAAAATTATTCGGTTCTTGGAAAAAAGCAGCGGCTCCAGTTCAAACTTATGCTGAGCCAAAAGACGTGGGATTTTCGCAAATCAATTTTGTAGATATGCCAAACGCTGTTCAATCAGAAGTAGCGGTGGTAAATTTGGTTAACCTTAAAATGACGGATCCAGATTATTTTCCAGCTTTGGTAGCCAATCAAATTCTTGGAGGTGACTTTAATAGTTATTTGAATATGAATTTGAGAGAGGCACATGGATGGACTTATGGTGCCGGATCTAGTATTCGTGGAGACAAACGTCTTACTAAATTTGAAGCTTCAACTCAAGTGCGAAATGCGGTAACGGATAGTACAGTAGTTGAAATTTTCAAAGAGTATAAAAAAATCAGAACTGAGAAAGTTACTGACGAAATGTTAGCTAGTGTGAAAGCCGGTTATATTGGCCGATTTGTAATGCAAATTGAAAAACCTCAAACGGTTGCAGGTTATGCTTTACGTATCCAAACACAAAACTTACCAGCTGATTTCTATGAAAACTACATTAAAAATATCAATGCGGTAACTGCTGATGATGTATTGCGAGTAGCTAATAAATATTTCTTGGCAGATAATAGTCGTATTTTAATTGTTGGAAAAGGAGCTGATGTAGTTCCAGCACTTGAAAAATTAAAAATTCCAATTTTGTTTTTTGATAAATATGGGAATGCGGTTGAAAAACCAGTTTTCAAAAAAGAAGTCCCAAAAGGAATGACAGCTAAAATAGTTTTAGATAATTATATTAAAGCTATTGGTGGCGAAAAAGCAGCTCTTGCTGTAAAAACGATTGCCATGGTAGGATCAACCACTATTCCGCAAGCTCCAGCCCCTTTGAGTTTTAATTCTAAAATCTCTGTAAAAGGGAAATTAGCAGTAGAAATAGCTATGGGCGGAATGAGCTTGATGAAACAAGTCGTTAATGAAAAAGGTGCTTTCGTAGTTCAACAAGGTCAAAAAGTTGAACTTAAAGGAAATGATTTAGAAGACATGAAAGCAGTTGCTACTCCAATCGAAGAATTGAATTTGTTGAAAAAACCAGAGGTAAGTTTGACAGGAATTGAAACGATCAATGGAACAGAAGCGTATGCTTTGAAAAACGGAAAAACTACCTTGTATTATGATGTTAAATCAGGATTGAAAATAGCGGATGTTATTACAATTGAACAAGGCGGAAAAACGATGAATAAAACCAATTCATATTTGGATTATCGTGAAGTAAAAGGTGTAAAAGTTCCATTTAATATGATTCAAAATGTAGGTTTTGAATTGAATATTAAAATGACAGATGTTAAAATTAACGAAGGGGTAACCGATGCCGATTTTCAATAAATAACATTTTTAAATAAATTAAAGGCGGTCTTTGTAGATCGCCTTTTTTTATTTCTTTGCTGAAAGGTAAACGCCAATCAATACTACAAACGCGCCTAAGAATTGGATAGGTGTCAGCATTTCGTTGTCTAATAATCCCCAAAAAAATGCTACAATAGGAATTAAATAAGTTACTGAAGTGGCAAACACAGGAGATGATAATTGAATTAATTTGAAGAAGATAATATTTGCAATCCCAGTACCTATAACGCCTAAAATGACAATAAATAGCATTGAGTTTTGAACTTGAGGAATTGTAACGACCTCTATGAAGTCTGTAAAATATAAGATTAAAGTTGCAGGGAGTAGTAAAACTAAAAAATTTCCTGTTGTAATACTTAAAGGTGCCATGCATGATAAGTGTTTCTTAATTAAATTCACATTTGTTGCATAACATAATGAAGCAATTAGAATTAATAGGGCATAGTAATAGTTTTGTTCAGGATGGTTCATTGCTCCATTCAAAATTAGTAAAGCACTTCCAAAAAGCCCTATAATTACTCCAAAGATTTGATTTCGTTTAAATTGTAATCCAAAGGCGATACTACCTAAGACCAATGTATTTAATGGAGTTAATGAATTTAATATTGAGCTTACTGAACTGTCAATTTCTGTTTGTGCAATTGCGAAAAGATAAGCCGGGATGAACGTGCCAAACAATGCAGTAATTGCAATGAATTTCCATTGCTGTAATGATATTTTTGAGATGCTTTTGAATCCAATTGCTAATAAGAAAATACCAGCAAAAAGTATTCGTAACGAACCTAATTGTATTGGGGTTAGTCCAATTAATCCTTTTTTTATTAAAATAAAGGAGCTTCCCCAAATTAAAGAAAGAACGGTTAGAAGTACCCATTTGAGCTGCTTGGATTCCATAAAAATTAGTTTGCGCCAAAATTCTAATTATTTTCTGGATAGGACCGCTTTTTTTTGATTAATTTTGTATTTATAAAAGAAATAAATTCAATTCATATGAAAATCACAAAAACAATAGTTGCATTGGCATTCGTTAGTCTTTTAATGACATCTTGTAAAAAAGAAGCCGCAACAACAGAAACAACTACAGAAAAAACAGCTGAAACACCTAAAAAAGAAGTTGTAATTGCTGCTGAAAATGTGCAGACGGCTAGTTTTGAAATTGAAGGGATGACTTGTGCAATTGGTTGTGCTAAAACCATCGAGGAAGAATTAGGCGGATTAGAAGGTGTTCAAAAAGCAACAGTAGACTTTGATTCAAAAAAAGCAACAGTTGTATTTGATAAAACAATTCAAAATCAAGACAATTTGACTAAAGTAGTTGAAGCGACTGCTGATGGAAAAACATACAAAGTAGTTTTACCCAAATCATAACTACATTAAGTTAGTAAATAAAAAAGCATCCTTTTGGGATGCTTTTTTTGTTATTTCCATTTCAAGGTTTCTAGTAATCGTTGCATATCGTTTTTGACATAACTGGCTGCAGGCATAATGGAATCAAAATTAGGTTTTGCATAAAAATAAATCGAACCTGTAAGAAAATGTTTCGTGCTATCAGTAGCATAAAATTGAGAATTGGTTGCCGCGTTCCCATCTACTTGATAGAACATCCCAAACACTTTTTGTTTTGTATTTAGAAAAGGTTGTTCTACTATGTCGTCTGCTTTAATAACATGCTCGTAGGTCAGTTTTTGAGCATCACGTAATAATTTATTGATATTTCCATTTACAGGTTTGTAGCTCAAATAAATGGTTGCCTTCATTTTTGGGTAATGTATGGTAAATCCACACTCTTTTTCGTCTTTAATAATCGCATCTGAATTCATTTCAAATGAATAATGACAAGGGCTTTCAAATCGTCTATAACTGGCTTCTGTATAGTCTAGTCGCAAATGACTTGCCGGTTTCGGCAAGGCCTCTTTTTTACAACTCAACATTGTTATAGCGATAAGAAAAAGTGGTACAAAAAGAATTGATTTTTTAGGCATAGTATATTCTTAAAAAATAGAATAGATTAGAAAGGCAAATCGTTAATAGGTAAATTAGTGTGTTGTGGTTCTGATGGAATTGTCTTGTTGTTTTCGGAATCTTTTTTGGTGTTCAAAAACGTAAATTCTACTACTTGGATTTCTGAGGTATGTTTGGTTGTGCCGTCTTCAGCTTGCCATTGACGAGATTTGATTCGGCCTTCTACATAAATTTTATCTCCTTTAGAAAGGTATTTTTCGCATAATTCTGCAGCCTTATTTCGTACAATTAAATTGTGCCATTCTGTAGAAGTGATCTTCTCGTTCGTTGTTTTATTGATATACACTTCATGAGTAGCCAATTGAAATCGGCCAATACAATTGCCTCCTTCAAAATAATGCAACTTGACTTCGTCTCCAAGATAGCCGATAAGAATCACTTTATTTACTGTTCCATTCATAATGTAGTATTTGATTCAAAGATAGGATTTTTATTTTGCTTCGATAAAATTATGAAGCACGATAGGGAATGGATAGGATTTCAAATCAGTTGAGTTGATTCCGTTTGGCAAGTGACCATTTACTTTTACATTCCAAAATTTGATGTGCAAATGCTGGTGTGACAATTTATGGAGGATACTTTTGGAATTCTCTTCTCTTATAGAAACAATATTAAAGTCTTGAAAATTGGTTTTTACCTGCTCTGAAAGCGTATCAAAGTTTTCTTCTTTTTCGGTTTCAATTAAAGGAAATTCATAAAGGTTGTGCCAAATACCTTTGTCCGTTCTTTTTTGAATAATGGTGTTGGCCAGATCATCTGAAAAGATGAGGTAATTGAAAAATCGGTTTCTAACTTTTAGTTTTTTCAATTTTACAGGTAGTATGTCAACTTTCTTTTTTTGCAAAGCCGCACAGCTTTGGTTAAAAATACAATCAGAACAATTGGGACTTTTTGGAACGCATTGTAAGGCGCCAAATTCCATTATGGCTTGATTAAATAACGCCGGATTTTCTTTTGGAATTAATTCCATTGCCAAAGCACTGAATTCCTTTTTGGCGGAAGCTGAAGCAATATCGGTTTCAATATCAAAATAGCGCGAAAGCACTCTAAAAACATTCCCGTCCACAACTGGAACTACTTCGTTGTAAGCAAATGAGGCAATGGCTGCAGCGGTATATTCGCCAATTCCTTTTAATTGAAGTAAGTCTTTGTAGTTATTTGGAAAAACACCGCCAAGTTCGTTTGCAATAAATTGAGCGGTTTGATGCAAGTTTCTAGCTCGAGAATAATAGCCTAATCCTTGCCATAATTTCAATACTTGTTCTTCATGAGCATTGGCCAAATCAAAAATGGTTGGAAAAGCTTTTGTAAACGAAAAAAAATAAGGCATTCCTTGCGCCACTCGCGTTTGTTGCAGCATAATTTCCGAGAGCCAAATTGGGTATGGATTAGTGGTATTTCGCCATGGTAAATCGCGTTTATTTTGTAAATACCAATCTATCAATAACTTAGAAAAATCCATTGTTAATTATTTGTTTGCAAAAGTAAAAGTTTATGTGATTAAAATTTAATGAATTAGCTTGAATAATTGTTTTTTTAATTCATATATTTGCAAACTCAAAAAAAAGTACAACATTTATAAATTAAGGAAAGAAAATGACGAAAGCAGATATCGTAGCGAAAATTTCAGAGAAATTAGGTCTTGAAAAAGGAGATGTTCAGGCAACTGTAGAAACATTTATGAATGAAGTGAAAACTTCATTAGAGACTGGAGATAACGTATATTTAAGAGGTTTTGGAAGTTTTATCGTAAAAACTAGAGCTGAAAAAACGGGTAGAAACATTTCAAAAAATACAACCATAAAAATTCCTGCTCACAATATTCCTGCTTTTAAACCGGCAAAAGTTTTTGTAGAAGGCGTAAAAATCAATAACGAAGCAAAATAAAAGAATAATTAATCATAAAATCTACAAGATATGCCAAGTGGTAAAAAAAGAAAGAGACATAAGGTAGCGACGCACAAACGTAAAAAAAGAGCGAGAGCTAACCGTCACAAGAAGAAAAAGTAGTTTTAAACTACTTTTTTCTTTTTAAACGTTCATTGAAATCGAAAATTAGTTATCAGTCCTCAGTTTTTAGTATTCAGCATGCTGACTACACAGAACTGTCTGCGGCTAGCTAGTTTTCCCCGGGTTCAATACCTGTTAAAAATATTGTTTAATCCATCCTTACTATAAGTTGTAGTTGATGGTTGTTCGTTATTGGTCTTTTCTAATAACAAATAATCAGCGACAAACAGCCCATTGTTCGGATAAAAATGTACAGCGTGAATAAAGAATTAATCATTCGATCCAGTTCAGAAGCCGTAGATTTTGCCTTATTAAAAGATGGAAAACTAATTGAATTACACAAGGAAGAAGAAAAAAGCAACTTTCAAGTTGGTGATATTTTTATTGCCAAAATCAGAAAACCTGTTGCTGGATTAAATGCTGCTTTTGTGAATGTTGGCTTCGAAAAAGATGCCTTTTTACATTATCATGACTTAGGTCCTAATTTAGCTTCCCAACTGAAATTCATAAAACTTGTAAGCGCAGGTAAATTAAAAGATTTCTCCCTAAAATCATTTCAGTTTGACAATGAAATTGATAAAGACGGTACCGTTACAGATGTTTTGAGTGCCAATCAATCAATTTTAGTGCAAGTCGTAAAAGAACCAATATCAACCAAAGGACCAAGAATTAGCGCTGAGCTTTCTCTTGCCGGACGTTTTATTGTGTTAGTTCCTTTTTCTGATCGTGTTTCTATTTCGCAAAAAATAGAAGACAAAAAAGAAAAGGACCGTTTGAAAAGACTCGTACAATCAGTTAAACCAAAAGGATTTGGTGTTATTGTTCGCACAGTAGCCGAAGGCAAAAATACAGCCGAATTAGAAAAAGATTTGCAGAACCTGCTTAGCAGATGGACTGCAATGTGTAAGAAATTACCAACTGCTCATCATCCGTCAAAAGTTTTAGGAGAGCTCAACAGAGCGTCTTCTATCTTGCGAGATGTATTTAACGATACCTTCAGTGGTATTCAAATTGATGATGAAGAGTTGTACCAACAAACCAAGGATTATGTGCAAGAAATTGCACCATCCAAAGAATCAATTGTGAAGTTTTATCAATCCAATGATACTCCCATTTTTGAGAAATACAATATAGAGAGACAAATCAAGACTTCGTTTGGAAAAACGGTTTCTATGAGTAAAGGGGCTTACCTTATTATCGAACATACCGAAGCTTTACACGTTATTGACGTGAACAGTGGGAATCGTTCGAATAAAGCTTCTAATCAAGAAGACACCGCCATGGAAGTAAATATGATTGCTGCCGCTGAAATAGCAAGACAATTGCGTCTTCGCGATATGGGCGGAATCATCGTAGTTGATTTTATTGATATGGCGAATCCTGAAAACCGCAAAGTATTATTCGACTTCTTACGAGAAGAAATGAGTGATGATAAAGCCAAACACAAGATCTTACCGCCAAGTAAATTTGGATTAGTTCAAATTACACGACAACGCGTAAGACCAGAAATGAATATTAAAACTAGAGAAGAAGATCCGAATAATGAAAGTGGCGAAATTGAAGCGCCAATTCTTATTATTGACAAGATTACTTTAGATCTAGAAAGATTAGTAAAAAGCCATCCATCTGTTGTGCTTAATGTACATCCGTTTGTGGCTGCATACCTTACCAAAGGTTTTCCATCAATACGTTCAAAGTGGTTCTTTGAACATAAAAAATGGGTGAAAATCATACCACGTGACGCTTACACGTATTTAGAATATCATTTCTTTGACAAAAAAGGGAATGTTATTTCAGAATAAAAATAGAAACCGCCTTTCGAAAGAGAGGCGGTTTTTTTATGCTTTAGTGTGAGATTATTTAGTATTTATTTTCTTCGCTCTGCAAAAAATTGTTTCATCAATGCACCTGCTTCTTCAGCCAAAACTCCAGAAACTACTTCAGTTTTAGGATGTAATTGAGTTCCCATTACGGTACAACCTCTTTGATTGTCGCTTGCGCCATAGACAATTTTGGAAATCTGACTCCAATACAAAGCCCCAGCACACATTTGGCAAGGTTCCAGTGTGACATACAAAGTGCAATCTTTCAAGTATTTTCCACCCAAAAAATTAGCAGCGGCTGTAATGGCTTGCATTTCGGCATGAGCCGTAACATCATGCAATAACTCGGTTAGATTGTGACTGCGCGCAATGATTGTATTGTTGATCACAATAACTGCCCCTACAGGAATTTCGCCTTTATCAAAAGCCATCTCAGCTTCTTGTAAGGCTTTCTTCATAAAATAGGTGTCGTTGAAAGGGTTTTCCATTTGGCAAAAATAAGAATTCAATTTGTACATTTGCACCATGTCAAACAATTTACTTTCAAGCATTAACTGTCCTGCTGATTTACGTCAACTTGATGTGCATCAGTTGCCGCAATTGGCTCAAGAGCTACGCGACTTCATTATTGATGTCGTTTCGGTAAAAGAAGGGCATTTGGGTGCTAGCTTGGGAGTAGTAGAATTAACCATTGCCTTGCATTATGTTTTTGATACCCCTAACGATTGTTTGATTTGGGATGTTGGGCATCAAGCGTATGGTCACAAAATAGTGACAGGCCGCAGATCAAATTTTCATACCAACAGGCAACTTCACGGTATTTCCGGTTTTCCAAAACGAAGCGAAAGTGAGTACGACGCTTTTGGCGTAGGCCATTCGTCTACTTCTATTTCTGCAGCTTTGGGAATGGCAATTGCCGCCAATTTGAAAGGGGATATTGAAAGACAACACATTGCGGTCATTGGCGATGCTTCGATCGCTTCGGGAATGGCTTTTGAAGGATTGAATCACGCTGGAGTTACCGATGCTAATTTATTAGTGATTTTAAACGATAACGCCATTGGTATTGATCCAAGTGTGGGTGCCTTGAAAAATTATTTAACAGCAGTCAAAGAGGGCAAAAACCCTAGACAAAACAACATGATTAAGTCCTTGAATTTTGATTATTCAGGGCCTATAGACGGCCATGATATTCAGGCGGTTATCCAAGAATTAGAGCGACTCAAAAAAATAAAAGGACCAAAGTTTCTTCATATCATTACCACCAAAGGAAAAGGGTTACAACAAGCAGAAGAGAATCAGGTGCAATACCATGCGCCAGGAAAATTTGATGCTAATACAGGAAATATTATTCCAAAATCAGATGAAAATCTGCCGCCAAAATACCAAGATGTTTTTGGCGAAACTATTTTGGATTTGGCTCAAAAGAATGAAAACATCATTGGAATTACTCCAGCAATGCCAACGGGAAGTTCTCTTAAGTTAATGATGGATGCTTTTCCTAAACGTGCATTTGACGTGGGAATTGCCGAACAACATGCGGTTACTTTGGCAGCTGGAATGGCAACCCAAGGCATGATCGTTTTTTGTAATATCTATTCTACATTTTTGCAAAGAGCCTACGATCAAGTAATTCATGATGTTGCTTTACAAAATTTACCCGTAATATTTTGTTTGGATCGTGCAGGTTTAGTAGGTGAAGATGGTGCTACTCATCATGGCGTTTTTGATTTAGCTTATTTACGATGTATTCCGAATTTAATAGTCTATTCGACAAGAAATGAAAAAGACTTACAAAATATTTTATATACGGCGCAATTAGGATTAGATCATCCTATTGCAATTCGATATCCAAGAGGTCGCGGACAAAATTGTCATTGGAAATCACCCTATCAAAAAATAGCTATTGGCCAAGGCCAATGCATACAAGAAGGAACTCAACTAGCCGTTTTATCCAATGGAACCATTGGGAATAATGTAACGCAAGCTTTGGAAAATTTAAATCTTCCAAATACTATTGCACATTTTGATTTTCCTTTTGTAAAGCCATTAGACGAAGCGCTTTTACATACTATTTTTTCAAAATTTGAAATGGTTATTACTATTGAAGATGGAGTTGTTAGTGGTGGATTTGGAAGTGCTGTATTAGAATTTGCGGCAGCAAATAATTACCATTCCAAAATACAGTTACTAGGTGTTCCGGATGAATTTATTGAACAAGGAACCATTTTGGAATTACAACAATATTGTAAAATTGACGTTAGTAGTTTGCAAAGTTTTTTTCAAGAACTGCTCAACAATTAAAGATATAAACAAAGTATAATGAGGTTAGGATTTTCTTTTTTTCTATTTCTTTTTTCGGTTTCGATCTTTGCTCAAGAAGTAATTGATGCCAAAATACCCGATACGACCTCGCATTGGACCAAAAAAAACAGAGTAGGATTTGATATTTCAGAAATTGCATTTGTGAACTGGAGTGCCGGAGGGAATAGTGCTATTTCGGGTTTGTTGAAAGGGGATTTCTCCAGAATTTATGCCAAAGGAAATCAAAAATGGGTCAACGATTTATCCATTCGTTATGGTCTAAACAAACAAGATGGTTTTGAGATGCGAAAGACAGACGATGCCATTCAAATCAACTCGACTTTTGGTTATAGAAAAGATACGATTACCAATTGGTATCATTCGGCTAAATTTAATTTTAACACTCAATTTACTAATGGATATGCGTATCCAAATACGGACAAAGCGATTTCTAGATTGTTTGCTCCTGCGTATTTTTTTCTGGGTGTAGGTGCTGAAAATGCGAGTAAATCAAAGCATAGAGTGTTTTATATTTCTCCGTTTACGTTCAAAAACACTTTGGTATTAGACCAGCGACTGGCCAATCAAGGAGCTTTTGGGGTTACCAAAGCACAGTACGATGCTAACGGAAATATGATTATCAATGGTAAAAGATCAAAAACAGAATTGGGGTTTTTATTCACCAGTTATTATAAAAAAGATATAGTTAAAAATGTCATATTAGTTAATAGGTTAGTCCTGTACTCCGATTACATTAATAACTTTGGGAACATTGATATTGATTATGATTTTATGCTAGATCTAGTCGTCAATCAATATGTAAGGGCTAATATTGGTGCGCGAATTATATACGACGATGACATCAAGGCGAAAGAAGAAGTAAATGGCAGTCAGATTACGGTAGGTCCAAAACTTCAATTAAAACAAATGTTGGGTATTGGTCTTGTGTATACTTTTTAAACGACCATTAAATTACATCCTCGAATATCAGAATGGTCAAATCGACCTAATACTTCAAAACTGCCGTTACTATATTTTTTACCCAAATCTTGTGTAGCAATGAACGAACAGGAATTGATATTGGCCAAGTCAATTACATTGATCCCGCCTGTTTTTCCTTCTCTAACATAGGATAAAGCATCTTCGGTGTCGCGAATACTAATTTGCATCCAGGAAGGGCATTTAAAAATTCCGTCACCTAAAGAATAGGCTTGCGACAGTAATTCCGTCATTCCATATTCCGAATGGATGGACTTCACCCCAAAGCCATTACAAAGCTGTAGGTGCAATTCTTCGCGAATCATCTCTTTGCGTTTGCCTTTCATACCACCCGTTTCCATGATAATAGTATTTTCTAACTGGAAAGAATGTTTTTCGATTAAATCAAGTAAAGCATAAGTGACGCCAATTAAAATCACATTTTGACCTGATTGGTCCAACTGAATTATTTTTTCAATAAGTTCATCGTAATTATGCAAGTAAAATCCGCTATCAGGATGATTGGATAGTTGAATTAAATCATCCACCATATGGATTAATGAGGAGCCTTCTCGCTCTAAATAGGAGGGAAGTAAAGCCAATACTACATAATCTTCAATGTTGCCATAGAATTGTGAAAATCCTTTGCGGTAGCTTTCTTCATAAATACTGACATCAGTAACTAAATGTTTGCTCGTAACAATTCCAGTTGTACCACTGCTTGTGAAAGTAGTTAGGATAGGATTGGAATTTGACACTACTTCGTGACTTTTAAAAAATTGAATGGGTAAAAAAGGAATCTGTTGGATGGTTTTTACCTTTTGAACATCGGTCTTTAAGAAATCGCAAAATTCACGATACACCAAATTATTCTCGTATTGAAAACGAAAAACTTTCAAAGCCATTTTGTCAAATTGCTTTTGATTATTACTAGTGAATATATCGTGAGTTGAAATCAAGAATTATTTTTTCACAAAAGTAATTGAAATAAATGGGAAAAGAAATGGGTATGAAACATACCTTTTATGGTAGCAAATTTATCGAATAATTAATTTTCGTGTGGCAGTGCTTTCTTCCTCTCTTATTTTGATAATGTATACGCCAGGAGAAAGAGACGAGATGTTTAATTCTCTAGTATTTAATTGAGTATAAAACACTTTTTTGCCTAAAACATCAAAAATTTGGATTTCTTTTTCTGCATCATTTTTTGTTGCAATGTACACTTTCCCATTAGTTATAGGATTAGGATACAAGCTCAAACCTTCAATGGCAGACTCTTGTATTTTGGATTGCTGTTTAACGTCTTGTGCCTTGGCACTAGAAACAATTAACAGCAAAAACAGAAAAGGGATGTAGTACAACTTCTTCATGTTCTGAAAGTAACAGTATAAAAGTACTATTTTTTTCTACAGAAATACTAAAATGGATAAAAAATCGTTTGGTCAAAAAAAATATATTTTTTTTTAAAATTAATTTAACATTGCAAACAATTACAAATCAAATACTTAACTACTAATTCAATTGAAAATCGTATAGATTTGTGTTTCAATGTTACCAAATTGTTAAGTAAATGTTTGGTAGATGTAAATTAATGTCTATATTTATTATCGAATTATTAACAATTAAAACCTAACAAAATGAAAAAAATTATGATGATCGCAGTGTTAGTAGTATCTAGTGTAACTTTTGCACAAAATAGAGAGCCTAAATTAGAAGAAGTAAACGGTTTAGTTAAAGCAACATATTATCACGAAAACGGAGAAATCCAACAAGAAGGATTTTTTGCTGATGGTAAATTAGAAGGAAAATGGGTTTCTTACAATGAGAATGGTGTAAAGATTGCAATTGCTGAATATGCAAAAGGTAAAAAAGTAGGTAACTGGTTTTTCTGGAACAATGAAGGACTTTCTGAAGTTGATTTCTCTAAAGACAGTATTTTATCAGTTAAAAAATGGAGCAAAGGAACAGTTGCTTTAAATTAATCTTGTAGTAGATTAATAGAAAAACCCCTGTTAGGTATTCCTAACAGGGGTTTTTTAATTTATAGAAGAACCTATTGAATTAAATTCACACCATTTACTGTTGCCCAAGCACCTGCAGTTAAACTAGCACCAGTTGCTGAAGAGCTAAGTGTATAATTGGCTTCTAGAAAATTTACTGTAATTGTTGTTCCAACAGTTGCAAATTTAGATGTAATATCATCTTTTTTAACTGAAGTTAATTTAATTTTACCTTCATTTACTTGTGTATTAGCATTAGCATCTTGAATACGAACTGCTGTTGCTCCTGTTGTAGTATAACCAGAAATCACAATATTTGAAAAATGACCATTCCCGTGTTTTTTAAACTGGATTGCATCATATTCAGCAGCAGATGAACCTCCTTCTGTAACTGTTCCAGCGGCTCTTTTTAAAGTTATATTAGAAACTACTGGGTAGAAAGCATTGTTATTATTTGAAGCTTCAATTTCCATTCCAAAGTTTCCTGTTGTCACTTGGTAAGCGTACCAATTGGTATTGTTTTCACCTTTCCAACCGTCTTGCCAGTCAAAAGAATCATCAAAATTTCCGTAAGAAATTAAATTTTTAGCACTCACTGTACCACCATAAAATTCAAAACCATCATCAGCACCTTTGTAGGAAACTAGATTCTCTAAAACAGTTCCAGATCCTACAGAATAAAATGAAAATCCATTCATTTCACTTGTACCATCAGTAATTTTTTTTCCAGCGTATTCTACTCTTACATAACGTAATGTTCCGCCATTGTGAGCTGCATTAGTTCCACCATATGATAAATTTAAACCATCTTCAGAGTTTTTAGAGGCAACCGCAACACCATTTACAGGAGCGCCAGTTATTGGTGCATCACCATACATGATAATTCCGCCCCAAGCTCCAGGAGTTGCTGAAGGTTCAGTTAAAATAATAGGTTGAGCAGCGGTACCATTCATAATTAATTTACCACCATTTTTAACTACTAGTGCATCCACACCATCAGCTGCATTTGCAGTAATAGTTGACCCTGCGTCAAAAGTTACAGTAACTCCAGATTCAATAGTTACAATTCCTTTTAATGTGTAATTTCCAAAAGCAATAGTTCTGTTTGAAGTGATAGAACCTGTTAATTCTCCAACTACTGGAATTTGAGTTGTGTCTTCATCATCAGTTGTTGAACATCCTGTAAAAGTTAAAGCTAAAATTGATAAGCTTAAAATTAATTTTTTCATTGTTTAATTTGTTTATTTAAATTATTAAGGCAAATGTATTTGACTTGTATTTTATTAATGTATAGTAATTGTTATAAAATTGTTAGTCGTTGAATAATTAATAGTTTCCTGAACGTTACTTAATTGTAAACAAAAAAGAGCAGTGAATAACTGCTCTTAATTTGTTTAGAAAGAATAAGTCAAGTTAGTTGAAAACCCAATTCCTCTTTGGTATGATTGAAGCAAGTAAGATGCTTCGTCAATAGAAATCTTATTGTTGGTTCCTAACTCTCTTTTGTAAATAGGATCTAGTATATTATCTACTGAGAATTTTAAATTCCATTTTTTATTGATAACACTACTCCAAACTAAATCTAATTTATGAAATGGTTTTTCATAGATATGATCGTATCCAGCAATTCCAACTGCAAAAATTCGTTCTCCATAAACACTATATACTAATGAAGCTGTATTTTTCCATGCATCCCCTGAATTAAATTCATATTTAATGTCTGAATTTACTAACCAATCAGAGGCTCCTTGTAATTTTCTCTTTTCAAAAGTATCGAAGTAACCACTTCTATTTTTGTTTACTGTTGCTTCTGTAAACATTAATGATGTATTAAATCCAAATGAGAACCCTTTCAAATTATCATTAATACGTGATAATTGAACTAAAAACTCAAATTCAGCACCAAATAACTGAGCACTTTTGTTATTAAAGTAAGTTATAGTTTGCCCACTACCTGTAGCACTTGAAAGCACTGTTCTTTCGATTGGATTGTCAATATATTTGGCAAATACTGTAGCAGCAAATAATTCTTTGCTAGTTGGGAAAATTTCAAATTTTAAATCAGCATTATAATTTTCACTGTTGATTAGGTCTGAATTCCCTCTTTCAGTTGTTCCATCTGCATTAATTAAGTTGATATCAAGACTTTCAAAAAGAACTGGTTTAGTATACGTTTTTGAAGCTGTAAAACGAATATTGCTTTTTTCTGAAGCTACATATTTAACATTTAAAGAGGGTAAAATATATAATTTTTCAACTGTCTTTTTTCTGTATGGGCTTGATATTGGATCAGAAATCGTTCTGAATTTGTATTCACGAATTGTATTTTCTGCTCTAAGTCCAGTGTTGATTTCTAATTTATCATTTAAATGGAATAACAAATTGGTGTAAATTCCATCAGCTCTTTGAAAAACTTTTGTTTTGTATTCACTTGAAGATTCTTCTTGAAAAAACATTCTATTATTCGCTACATCAGCTTGAATAGTTGACTCTACTTCATTAATGTTCACAATAGTTGGGATAGAAGCTCCGTTTGGTTTACCAAAGGCAAATCTAAATTTAGAAATCATATATTCAGCAAAACCATTGTATCCAATAGACAATTTATTTTGTTTGTCTTCGTTTTTACCAAATTTCAAGTTGTATTCTAGTTTTCCTGATAAATGGAAATTATTGTCGATGTTGAAAAATTGACGAATTAAATTGTTAGCACCATATTGAGTTTCAACTTGAGTTTCACTAATTTTTCTACCAGTAACAAATTTTCTATCTGGTTGATTGTAATTAGTTCTTGTATAAGATATACCTCCGTTTACAGAATGTTTGTCATCAGCAGTGATTTTATAATTTCCAAACAATTGGTTTGAGAAATATTGTGACTCTTCATACTGGTTCAAACGGATAAACTCATTTGGATTTTGAATTGCAGTTCTAGTGTAACCCAATTGGTCTTGGATACTATTTTCGGTTGATTTTAAATACAAACTATTAGTAAATAAATTTAAACGACTTGATTTATATTGCAATCCAAATAATACAGAAGATTGAGTTGAAAATTTGTATTGTACTCTATTTAAATTGTTATCGTAAATACCTTGTCCTTGAGAAAATGTTCTATCAACACCTTCTCTAATTTGGTATTTATTGTCAAAATTAGTAGCGAAATTGTAATATAATTTATTGTCACCAATTTCGAATTTATCTGTATGGCTAACGCCAAAACTTGTATTTAAAGGAGCTTGTTTTTTAGTTACATTCCAAGTAGATTGATAATCATTACTTATTCTAGCTGATGGTTTAGTTCCATAAGCTGAAGGCATTGTTCTTTCTTGACCTCCAAATCCAAAGAAGCTATTTGTATTAGTTGCATCACTTGAAATTAAAAAATCACTTAAGTTATTATTAGTTGTAAAACCTGTTCCAAATGATATTTTAGTTTGACTTTCGGTTGGTTGAGAAGTTGTTACGTCAATAGTCGCTCCTGCGAAATCACCATATAGATTAGCATTAAATGTTTTGTAAACATCCATAAATCCAACAACATCTGTTGGGAATTGATCTAATGGAATTATCTTTTTAAATGGACTGTTAGACGGTACCGCTAAGTTATTTAAAAGTAAATTATTGTATCGATCCTCTAAGCCTCTAATAAATAACCCTTTTGATTCAACTTTAGAAATACCAGTGATCTTTGTTAAACCTTCTTCAACGTCACTAATACCCTTTGCAGAAAGCTCTTGTGCACCAATACTTTGTTTTATTGCTGCTGCATTTTTTTGATCTAAAAGTAAAGCTGTGGCTTTTTCTCTATTTGCTTTCGCTTTAACCACAACATCTTTTAAAGTGTAGTTGCCAGAGCCTAAAGTTTTATTAATAACAAGTGTTTCATTCGCTTTTACAGTGATTGGCATTTCAATGTTTTCATAGCCTACAAAGCTAAATTGAATAGTATAGTTACCAGCAGCAAGATTAATGCTGTATTTTCCATCGATGTCAGTATTTACTCCGATAGTTGTTCCTTTAATAAGCACATTGGCAAAAGGAAGGGGTTGGTTTTTTGATTCTTTATCTAAAAGTGTACCTGTGACTGTACCTTTGGTTTGTGCGAAACTTATTGCACAAATAAATAATGTAATTAATACAAATTTTAATTTCATTTTAATAGTTTTAATTTTCCTGCAAATTAACCGCGGCAATGTTGTTTCGAGGTTATCACTTTGTTATATTTTGAATAACTTAATATTACCAAATTGTTACTAGATTAAATTTAGGTTAACTCGATTTTCGGTGTGTAAATTTCTATATATTTACAACTTGTTAATCTAAATAAGTATAACTTAGATTCAAATAAAAGAAACTATGGCAAAGAATAAAGCTAAAATCTTATTGGTCGATGATGAACCAGATATTTTAGAAATTGTGGGGTATAATTTATCACAAGAAGGATATCAAATTAGTACTGCTTCTAATGGAAAAGAAGCCGTTGCTAAAGCCAAATCGGATTTGCCAGATTTAATTATTATGGATGTCATGATGCCTGAAATGGATGGTATCGAGGCCTGTGAAATTATTAGAAAATTACCTGAACTGCCTAATGTAATTATTACCTTTCTAACTGCTCGTAATGAAGATTACACCCAAGTGGCTGGTTTTGATGCAGGCGCTGATGACTATATTAGTAAACCGATCAAGCCAAAATTATTGGTAAGTAAAGTAAATGCTTTGTTACGACGTTTTAATGATCAACAAAAAAATGTGGGGACTTTAAGTGTTGGCGGGATCGAAATCAATCGCGAAGAATACATTATTATTAAAGATGGAATCGAAATATCATTACCAAGAAAAGAATTTGAATTGTTCTATTTACTAGCATCTAAACCTGGTAAAGTATTTAAAAGAGAAGAAATTTTAGATACAATTTGGGGGAATGATGTAATTGTTGGAGGAAGAACAATCGACGTTCACATCAGAAAGTTAAGAGAAAAAATAGGAGATGATTATTTCAAAACTATCAAAGGAGTTGGTTACAAATTAGAAGTGTAATCACTTTTTAAAAAAAGTAGTACTTTAGACAACGCATTTATTGCGTTGTTTTTTTATTTAATACAGTTATGGCCGTTAAAAAAAGTTTCAAGAAAAATTATCAATTTGCCCTTAAATCATCTTCCTTAATAAGTTTGTTTACCACACTTTTGGGAATGATTTTAATGCGATTTACCTTGCAGCAAGATAAAAATGCGGTTCTTATTTACGGTTTGATCTATTTTACTGTCGTATTTGTTTTTTCTTTTTTGGTTTTGCAATACCGAATCGAACGTTTTATTTACAGAAGGATTAAACAAATTTATGATGACGTTGCAATACTTGAATCATCTACTATGGGAAGTCAACCTATAGCAACCGATATGGAAACGCTATCAAGAAAAGTAAAGAAATTTGCCTCGGATAAAAAATTGGAGATTGAAATGTTGCAAATAAGAGAACAATACCGTAGAGAATTTTTGGGTAATGTTTCCCACGAATTAAAAACACCATTATTTACGGTTCAAGGGTATTTGTCTACACTTACTGATGGCGCTTTTTCGGATAAAACAATTCTAAAAAAGTATTTGGATCGCGCTGAAAAAGGAGTTGAACGATTAATCTATATCGTAGAAGATTTAGATATGATTAGTAAATTGGAATCGGGTGAGTTGAATTTAGAAATTTCTGAATTTGATGTTGTCAACTTGATTCAAAGTGTGGTAGACATGTTAGAAATGAAAGCCACTAAAAAGAACATCACACTTGTAATAGAACATAATAATAAACCAATGTGGGTGGCAGCCGATAAAGATAAATTGCAACAAGTGATTATCAATTTAATTGTAAACTCAATTAAATATGGTAGAGAAGGTGGTGAAACGGAGATTTCAGTAACTGGATTTACAAGTAAAAAATTCTTAGTGCGTATTACTGATAATGGAGAAGGAATTGAGTCACAAAATATCCCTCGCCTTTTTGAACGATTCTATAGGGTAAATAAAAGTGGTTCTCGTTCAGAAGGAGGTTCTGGTTTAGGATTGTCTATTGTAAAACATATTGTCGAAGCACACAAACAAAAAATATATGTTGAAAGTGAATACGGCGTTGGTTCTGAATTTTCATTTACAATTGACAGAGCTGCCAAAAAAAGATAGAGACACCAATAGCCCGAAACATCAATAAATTAGTGTTAATTTTCATTAAATTAATGTTGATCCTACAAGATTAATTCTATTTTTGTTCTAATGAAAAAACTTGCCAGTATATTACTTTTTTTATTCGTTTTATTTTTAATAACACCTACTGTTGTAAGTGCGATTGAAAATGATGGGGATATTTCGGTAGTGTCCAATTTTTCGGAAGAAGAACAGGTCCAAAAAGACATCAAGCTGGTTTTTTATTTTGAACAAATTCCGAATAGGCTCTATTTGCCATCTGTAACAAATGAATTTGTATCTTCTAAGAACACATTAAAACACAGCGATATTTCTTTAGGAATTTTTATACCACCACCAGAACTAAGTTAAAACACCTTTCATTTTAAAGCGTATTGTTTTAAAATCAATTTACGCACTCTTATATGTGCTTTGTTTTTATCTATAATTTAGTTCAATATCATGTCAAAAAATAACAATATTTTTGCCAACCTTAAATCTGATTTTGCTTCCGGTTTAGTGGTTTTTTTGGTGGCGCTACCTTTGTGTTTAGGAATTGCAATGGCTTCAGGAGCACCTTTGTTTTCTGGAATTATTTCCGGAGTTATTGGAGGAATTGTGGTCGGTTATCTTAGTCAATCTCATATTAGTGTTTCTGGTCCTGCCGCGGGATTAACCGCTATCGTATTAACCGCTATTACTGATTTAGGAGCATTTGACGTATTTCTAACCGCTGTTTTTATAGCGGGTTTATTTCAGTTGGCTCTTGGTTTCTTGAAAGCCGGAACGATTTCAAATTATTTTCCAACCAATGTTATTGAAGGAATGTTAGCCGGTATTGGGATCATTATAATTATGAAACAATTACCTCATGCCGTTGGTTTTGATAGTGATTTTGAAGGGGATCAATCTTTTATTCAGGCTGATGGGAGTAATACTTTTTCTTCTTTGTTTCATATTTTTAATTATGTGCAATTAGGTTCGATCGTGATTTCGATATTGTCATTGGGTATTTTGATCGCTTGGGATAAGATTTCCTTTCTTAAAAAATTAAAATTAATTCCTGGAGCCTTAGTGGCAGTTATCGCTGGAATCGTTTTGAATGAATTTTTTATAAGTTCAGGAAGTAGTTTGGCTATTGCCAAAGAACATTTGGTCTCATTGCCTGTTCCTTCTTCATTTGAGGATTTCAAGCAAATTATTGTTACTCCTAATTTCAATGGGTTTATAAATCCAAAAGTGTGGGTAGTTGGACTTACTATAGCAATTGTAGCTTCTATTGAAACTTTATTGTGTATTGAAGCTGCAGATAGAATGGATGTTCAAAAAAGATATACAAATACCAATGTAGAGCTTAAGGCACAAGGTATTGGAAATATTGTCAGTTCGCTTTTGGGTGGTTTGCCAATGACATCTGTTGTAGTGCGTTCTTCTGCGAATAATAATGCGGGAGCCAAAACAAAAATGTCAGCAATAATCCATGGTGTTTTACTTTTAATTAGTGTACTTTCTATTCCGTTTTTGTTGAATAAAATACCCTTAGCTACCTTGGCCGCTGTTTTACTTTTGGTAGGGTATAAACTGGCAAAACCAGCGACTTTTATTCATTTTTGGCACAAAGGAAAATACCAGTTTATTCCGTTTATAGCGACTTTAATTGCGGTAGTATTTACTGACTTGTTAAAAGGGGTAGCGCTGGGAATGATCATTAGCGTAGTATTTATTTTAAAAGGAAATTTAAAAAGAGCCTATATTTTTAGAAAAGAAGAATATGCTGATGGTGATGTAATTCATATCGATTTAGCTCAGGAAGTTTCGTTTTTGAATAAAGCAGCTATCAAGCAAACATTACAATCAATTCCTGGAAATTCTAAGGTAATTATAGATGCTAAAGACACGATTTATATTGCGCATGATATTTTAGATTTGATCCATGAATTCAAATCCATTAGAGCCAAAGAGGAACATATTAAAGTGAAATTGAAAGGTTTTAAAAAAGAATACCAATTAGAGAATAGCGATGACAACCATGTGACTATCGTTCATGAATACGATGCATTGAAAAGGGTTATGGTTGAAAAAGAAGTCAAACATTTCGATCAAAAATAAATACTTCAACCAGAAAAAGTTTAATACCTTTAAAATAAAATTAAAATGAAAGAATTCTATAAAAAAATACTAGATAATAATAAAAAGTGGGTAGAAGAATCATTAGAATTGGATCCCAATTATTTTGAAGATTTAGCCAAAGGACAAACACCTCCCTTATTGTGGATAGGCTGTTCAGACAGTAGAGTTCCTGCTAATGAAATCATTGGCGCCAAGCCGGGAGAGGTATTTGTACATAGAAATATTGCCAATATGGTGATCCACTCCGACATGAATATGTTGAGCGTATTAGATTATGCGGTCAATGTTCTTAAAGTAAAACATGTATTAGTTTGTGGACATTATGGTTGTGGTGGAGTTAAAGCAGCTATGGGAAATGATTCTATAGGCATAATCGACAATTGGATTCGTCATATCAAAGATGTATATCGTTTGCATAATCATTATCTAGATTCTATTCTAGATGAAACGGAACGCTTTAACAAATTTGTTGAACTGAACGTGAAAGAACAAGTATTTGATTTAGCAAAAACATCGATCGTACAGTCAGCCTGGAAAAAAGGACAAGATTTAACTTTACACGGCTGGGTATATGGCTTGAACTCAGGATTTGTTACAGACCTTGAAGTCAATATTAGTTCCGATAAAGATTTAGATGATGTGTATCAGTTAAAATTTTAATTCAAGATGAGAAAGATATTTGTAATTCTAGCTGTGTTTATCGCTGTTTCAATTACAGCTCAAACACATGAAATACTCAAGCATAACGGAGAAAAAGTATTGATTAATTATATCAAAACAGATACTAATTTAATTTACTTTTCCAATCCAAATTCTTCAGAAGAAGGAAAAATTAGTACTTATGCAGTACAATCACTCAAAGACCAATCTTCAGGGCTTATTCAGGTTATTTCTTCGAAAGTTGACATCAATAAAGGATTCGTTTTTTTGAAAAATAATGAGATTGCTGGTCTTAAAAAAGTAGCTACTACTTCTGTTTTTCTTGGAAGGCCAAAAGGAATGTCCTTTAACGATTTGAGCGTTTTGAAAAAAAGAAGATTGCAAGAAAAAGCAAATCAAAAAGAGGCGTTATTTGTTGTAATCACCTCAGAAACATTTGATACAATTCAAGCTGATTTGTATTCGTACTAAGTTTAATTTAAAATAAAAAAGCACCTGTAAAGGTGCTTTTTTTATTTGAAGTAGTATCGTTCTTATTCTTTAGTCACAATTTGCATTGTTTCTCTACTGATTTGTTTTAACAAAACAGTTTTGTCTTTTTCAACTGTTTTAGCTGCAGCATCATCAAAATGTCGGATGGTATAAAGCGTAACATTTTCTTCAAAATCGACTTTGAATTTTTTAGAAAGCACGGCATTTAATGCATTGAATTCACCAAATTTATCCTCAACACAAACAGAAAAACTAATTGCTGAATTTTGAATTAAGTTCACTTTGATTTTATGATCGTGAAATAATCCAAAAATTTCACTGATATTCTCCTCCATTATAAAAGAGAAATCAATAGAGGAAAGAGAAATCAATAATTGGTTTCGTTTAACAATGAAGCAAGGTAAATGAGGTTCTAAATCTACTCCTTTTGAAACACTTGTTCCTTTTAATAATGGATTGATAAACGATTTTACATACAAAGGAATTTCTTTCTTTTGTAGTGGTTGTAATGTTTTTGGGTGAATTACAGAAGCACCATAGAACGCCAATTCAATTGCTTCGCGATACGAAATTTGATTTAACAAACTTGCATTTTCAAAGTAGCGAGGATCTGCATTCATTACGCCAGGTACATCTTTCCAAATCGTTACACTCTCAGCATTCAAGCAATAGGCAAAAATAGCAGCAGTATAATCAGAACCTTCACGACCCAAAGTAGTAGTGAAATTATTATCGTCGGACCCCAAAAATCCTTGTGTTATATTTAAAATCTTAGGCGCAATATTTTTGGCAATGTTCTTTTGGGTTAGTTCCCAATCTACTTCAGCATCTCTATAATTAGCATCTGTTTTAATAAAGTTTCTAACGTCGATCCATTGGGTTTTAATCCCCATAAAATTCATAAAATGACTAAGAATTGTGGTCGAAATTAATTCTCCAAAACTCACAATCTGATCGTAAACAAAATTGTAATTTGGTGATTTATTGTGTGCTAAAAAGTATTCTAGATCAGTAAACTGCTCATTGACTGCAGCGAAAACTGGATCTTTGTCATTTTCAAACAAATCCAACAAGATTTGATTATGGTATTTCTTAATTTCTTGAACGGAGGCACTCAATTCAGCAGATTTTTCAAAGTAATTTTTGATCACTACTTCTAATGCATTTGTAGTTTTTCCCATAGCAGAAACTACTAATAAGACATCTTCATAACCTGCTTTTTGTAATACGTCATATACGTTTTTGATTCCATCGGCATCTTTAACAGAGGCGCCACCAAATTTGAATATTCTCATTTTATGTATGCTATTTTAATTTATTTTCAACAAAATAATGGATGCTTTCTTCATCCATTTGCGCTATTTTCCATTCGTCAAATACTTTCGCTCCTGAATTTTCATAAAACTCAATAGCTGTGGTGTTCCAGTCTAATACGGCCCATTCGATGCGACGTACATTGTCTTTTTTTCCCTGTTTTATTATTTCTGAATACAATGCATATCCAAGACCCGTTCCTCTCATGCTTTGTTTTACTACCAAATCTTCCAAATGAATCGTTTTTCCTTTCCATGTTGAATAACGGTAATAGTACAAAGCGATACCAACAATGTTATCATCAACTTCGGCTACAAATACATGAAATAAAGGATGAGTTCCAAATCCATCCCGAATTAAATCGTCTTCCGTTATCACAACCGCATCAGGTTCTTTCTCAAAATCAGCTAATTCCTGAATTAGAGCCAAAACGCCTTTCATGTCTTCGGGTTTTCCTTTTCTTATGATCATAAATTAGTATTTTATCTGCTTGCTTTTTTGTAATAATAAGCCAAATTCTATAATTTGTTTAACAAATATACAATGATAGCTAGCTTCATAACAATATTTATGTAGTTTTCACAAAAAAAACATTATTTGTTAGTTGGCTTTCACTTTGATACCGTTGTGCAATAAAAAAAACCCAATTAAGGGCTTTTATATTCAAGGGGTATAAATGTATTATTTATACATGTTTTTCATTTCGTATATAAAAGTGTCTAAGTCCACTTTTTTATCAATTAAAGTAAGTGCTTTATGAATGATATAACCAGCATTACTTGGCGTAAAACCTAAAGCAACACCCAATTTCTCTAATAATTTTTCCTGCCCATCGCCTAAATGATGATCAATGTGTACCATTCGTCCTAAATCGAATAAACGCTCTAATCTCTCATTATACGAATACGGTGGGTTGATAGGATATAAAGATGGATTTTCTAAAATTTCTTCATACTCCGAGTTGGAGATTTGAAGGTTTGTTGCTAATTTGTCTAAGAAAGCTTTTTCTGCTGTTGAAGAATGTCCATCGGCAAGAGCCACGCGAACTATGGCTGAAAAATGTCCTTTGTTTCTGGTTTTGAATTCGCTATCAAATAAATCTGAAAATGACATAATATGTGGGTTTTATAATAAGCATAAAGGTACATATTTTTTCAAAAAAAGGCTAGGTTCAGCGCTTATTTGGAATGTTTTTTTATTACAAAAGTTTTCTCATTCCACAGAATTCGCTTTTTCAAAATTAATTGTAAGTTTACCAATAATTAGAAACTAAAAATACTTATGTCAGAGTTTTGGGTTTATTTTCAAATTGGCTTGCATCATGTTTTAGATATTCAGGCATATGATCATGTCTTGTTTATGATGGCTTTAGTGTTGCCTTTTACCTTTAAAGATTGGAAAAGATTATTGTTTTCGGTTACACTTTTTACGGCAGGTCATACTACTGCTTTGTTGCTTTCAGTCTATGAAATTCTGGTTATTAAGGCTTCTATTGTTGAATTGCTAATCCCCATCACTATTTTGTCAACTGCGGTTTTTAATTTATTTACTATTGGCAAAACGAATAGAAAAGAAAACCTGAATTTGATTTTCCTAATTACTCTTTTCTTTGGTATTATCCATGGTTTAGGATTTTCAAATTATTTTAAAACCCTATTAGGAGGCAGTTCAAATTCCAAATTAATACCTTTGTTGGAGTTTGCTTTAGGAATCGAAGGAGCACAAATTACAGTGGTATTAGCGATGTTGATCGTGGCATATAGTGTGCAAAGCCTATTTAAATTTTCAAGAAGAGATTGGATTTTAGTAGGGTCGGCATTTATAATTGGTGTGGTGGTACCAATGATTTTAGAAAATGAAATTTGGATTCAATAAAAATGGAAGATAAAAAATTAAATAAATACGATAAGGCCTATTTGCGAATTGCTAAAGAGTGGAGTCAATTATCGTACTGTAAACGCAAACAAGTTGGCGCTATAATTGTTAAAGACCGAATGATTATTTCGGACGGTTACAATGGAACACCTTCTGGATTTGAAAACTGCTGCGAAGATGAAGAAGGATTGACCCGTTGGGATGTTTTACACGCCGAGGCCAATGCGATTCTAAAGGTAGCACGATCTACTCAATCTTGTGAAGGGGCTACTTTGTATATTACCCTTTCTCCTTGTAAAGAATGTAGCAAATTAATTCATCAATCAGGAATTAAACGAGTGGTTTATCACAATGGCTACCGCGACGATTCGGGACTTCAATTTTTGACAAAAGCAGGAATTGAAGTAGAGCACATTGCTGTACTTGAGGAAGAATAAATTAGTTATTTTTTTGTACTATCATGTACTTGTACTGGGACACCTTCATTCCAAAGGGTAAGTAAGTCCGTAGCAACAGCCGCTCCACTTCCTGCGGCAATCGTAAGCTGACTTCGGCATCCAGCTAATGTTCCAATAACATAAACACCTTCAATTACTTTATGATCTGTATTTTTTAATTGAATGCGTTGTTTTTCGGCTAAAGCTTTTTGATGAGGCTCAACAAACTGAGTAAGGCCTCCAATGTTGAATGTATTGGCAGAACCAATTCCTACAATAATACTTTGAGTTGAATAGGTGTTTTTATTAGAGACCACGATAAAATTTGGATATTCTCCTTCGATTTTCAACACTTTTTCATCAGAAATCTGAACAACATGCGGGTACATTGTAGTAAGGTGAGTTTTGCTTTCCAGCAATAATTCAGCACCTAATTTGCCAGGAGTAATTCCGTAAGCATTATTAAAAACAGCTTCTTGTAAAGCGGAGGATTTTTGGTGGGTAAAAATGCCGATTTTTTTCTCAGAGGCAAAGGGTTTGTTTTTGGCTGAACCTAAAACAAGCGCGCAAGATATTCCTGAAACGCCGCCTCCGATAATTAGTACGTCAAATTGATTATTCATTCATTTTCTTTTCAATCTCTTTTGACATTCTAAAAATTAATAGAATTAAAATGGCACAAAAAGAGGCAGCAATTCCAATCAAAGCATACATACTTTCACCAGCAAATAAATCATTGAAATTTAATCGAGTTGCATTAAAAATAAGCAATGCTGAGGCTAGTAAAATTAAGACAAGTGTAAAAATTTTCATAGGTTGGGTTTTAATATTCCAATTTCTTTACCTAAAAAGGAGCCGTAAATTTATAAAATTAATAATTACACAAACAAACCTTTAACATTAGCGGCAAATAATTTAACAGCTATTGCTAAAAGTACCACTCCAAAAGCCTTTCTGATTACCCCTAATCCATTTTTCCCTAATAATTTTTCGAGTCTGGAAGATAGTTTCAACACGATATATACTAAAATCAAATTGAATACGATTGCAATTAATATATTGATTGTGTGAAATTCAGAGCGTAACGAAAGTAAAGTAGTCATCGTTCCGGCACCTGCAATTAATGGGAAAGCAATAGGCACTATAGAAGCAGAACTGGACTCTTCGTCTCTATAAATACGAATTCCTAAAATCATTTCTAAAGCGATAAAAAATAATACAAAGGATCCGGCTACCGCGAAAGAGTGGACGTCTATTCCAATTATCTTTAGAAATTCTTCTCCAATAAATAAAAAAACTATCATGATTACTCCAGCAACGAGTGATGCTTTTTCAGATTCAATATGTCCGTGTTTGGTTCGTAAATCTACTATAATTGGAATACTACCTACAATATCAATTACGGCAAACAATACCATTCCAACAGTCAGGATCTCTCTAAAGTCAATTTCAAACATCTCTTTTTTTTGCTGTAAAGGTACACTTTTAAAGAAATTAAAGATGAGGATATTTCCATCGACATTTTAATTTAAGGTCAATTTAGTGTTATTTTCTTCAACTGCTTTGATTACCTTTGCGCTTCATTATTCAATATATGTATCCAATGTTTCAATTAGGAAAAACCATCGTTTCTGAAGAAATACTCGAAAGAGATTTTGTTTGTAATTTATCTGCTTGTAAAGGGAATTGTTGTATCGATGGAGATGCAGGCGCTCCATTAAGTGCAGAAGAAACAAAAATCATGGAAGAAATATATCCTAAGGTGAAACCGTATTTACGCCCCGAAGGTATTGCTGCCATCGAAGCGCAAGGAACTTGGGTAAAAGGAGAAGATGGTGATTTTGAAACTACTTTAATAGAAGGTAAAGATTGTGCCTATGTTATTTTTGATGGTGCCACTGCATTGTGTGGTATTGAACAAGCCTACAATGAAGGAATTGTAAGTTGGAAAAAACCTGTTTCTTGTCATTTATACCCTATTCGCGTTAAAGATTTTTCGGAGTTTACCGCTGTAAATTATGACAAATGGGATATATGCAACGATGCCTGTACTTTGGGCAAGGAATTGCAAGTTCCAGTCTATAAATTTGTCAAAGAAGCCCTAGTAAGAAAGTTTGGCGAAGATTGGTATTTAGAGCTTGAAAAAGTAGCTTTGGATCTAAAAAAATAATACAACCTACCTCGGCAATTTACAGTTTGCCAGTTTTCTAAAAATCCTATATTTTACAGGACTACATCGATTTTTAATTTTTCAAAACATTGATTTGTAGCTAATTATGTTTTGGATAAGAATTGCTATGTTTTTCCGACTTTGTTAAAAACTATAGCCGATTGTGAATAAGTTTGACTTTTTATACCCGCAAGATTTTACAATCTTTGTAAACCCCAAACATTCCAAAATCTAATGTATTTTCAATCAAAAAAATAAACCCATATTTATGTCTGCTATTGAACCAATTTTACAAGAAAACAAAGATCGTTTTGTGATTTTCCCAATCAAACACCAAGATATTTGGGAGTGGTACAAGAAACAAGAAGCGTGTATTTGGACCGCTGAAGAAATTGACTTGCATACCGACTTGAATGATTGGAATAATAAATTAAATGCAGATGAAAAATATTTCATCAAACACATATTGGCATTTTTTGCCGCTTCTGACGGAATTGTTAATGAAAATTTAGCTGAAAATTTCGTTTCGGAAGTACAATATCCAGAAGCTAAATTTTTCTATGGTTTCCAAATCATGATGGAAAATATTCACAGTGAAACGTATTCATTGTTGATTGATACCTATGTGAAAGACGAAGCTGAAAAACACGAATTGTTTCATGCTATCGAAACGTTTCCAGCTATCAAAGAAAAAGCAGAATGGGCTTTGAAATGGATTAGCTCTGAATCTTTTGCTGAACGTTTGATTGCTTTCGCTGCCGTAGAAGGAATCTTCTTCTCAGGTTCTTTCTGTTCTATTTATTGGTTAAAGAAACGTGGTTTAATGCCAGGATTGACTTTTTCTAACGAGTTGATTTCAAGAGACGAAGGAATGCACTGTGATTTTGCAGTTCATTTGCATAACAATCACTTAGTAAATAAAGTGCCAAAAGCGAGAATTACTGAAATTTTAACCGATGCATTGAGTATCGAAAGAAAATTCATCACAGAATCACTTCCTGCTAGTTTGATTGGTATGAATGCCAATTTAATGACTCAATATTTAGAGTTTGTAACGGACCGCCTTTTGGTAGAATTAGGATGTGATAGAGTATACAATTCGTCGAATCCGTTTGATTTCATGGACATGATTTCGTTACAAGGAAAAACTAACTTCTTTGAAAAACGTGTTGGTGAATACCAAAAAGCAGGAGTAATGAATACCGATTCTGAAGCTCAAAAAATTACATTCGACGCCGATTTTTAATCGGAACTAGATATAAATTCTAAATAGATTACCGCGCTGCGGCGCAAACAAATAATAACAAATACTCGAAAGCAAAGAAGGGATTTTTTGTTTTCTTAAAACCACAAGATTATGTATGTAGTAAAAAGAGACGGTCATAAAGAACCGGTAATGTTTGACAAAATCACAGATAGAATTAAAAAACTATGTTATGGTTTAAATGATTTAGTTGATGCTGTAAAAGTAGCAATGCGTGTGATTGAAGGATTGTATGACGGAGTTACTACATCAGAATTAGATAATCTTGCGGCTGAAACCGCAGCTTCGATGACGATTGCTCATCCAGATTACGCTCAATTAGCGGCGCGTATTGCGATTTCAAATTTGCATAAAAATACCAACAAATCATTCTCAGAAACGATGAATGAAATGTATCATTATGTAAATCCAAGAACCAACCAAGCTTCTCCTTTATTGTCAGAAGAAGTACACAAAGTAATTCAAGAAAATGCAGAGTTTTTAAACTCGCATATCATTTATAATAGAGATTTTAATTACGATTATTTCGGATTTAAAACTTTAGAGCGTTCGTATTTGTTGCGTATCAACGGAAAAATTGTAGAGCGCCCACAACATATGTTGATGCGTGTATCAGTTGGAATCCACATGAATGATTTGGATTCAGTGATTGAAACCTACGACTTAATGTCGAAAAAATTCTTTACGCATGCAACACCAACGTTATTCAACGCAGGTACACCAAAACCACAAATGTCTTCTTGTTTCCTTTTGGCTATGCAAGATGATAGTATTGATGGAATTTACGATACCTTAAAACAAACGGCTAAGATCTCGCAATCAGCGGGTGGAATTGGATTGTCAATTCACAATGTTCGTGCAACGGGATCGTATATCCGTGGCACTAACGGAACGTCTAACGGAATTGTTCCGATGTTGAGAGTATTTAACGATACCGCTCGTTATGTAGATCAAGGAGGAGGAAAACGTAAAGGAAGTTTTGCGATTTATATCGAAACTTGGCATGCTGATATTTTTGATTTCTTGGATTTGAAAAAGAACACAGGAAAAGAAGAAATGCGTGCAAGAGATTTATTCTTTGCCATGTGGACATCTGATTTGTTCATGAAACGTGTGCAAGAAGATACTACTTGGACCTTAATGTGTCCTAACGAATGTCCAGGATTGTATGATGTATATGGTGATGAATTTGAAGCGCTTTACACCTCATATGAAACGCAAGGAAAAGGAAGAAAAACGATTAAAGCACGTGAATTATGGGAGAAAATTCTAGAATCTCAAATTGAGACTGGAACGCCATATATGTTGTATAAAGATGCGGCTAACCGTAAATCCAACCAAAAGAATTTAGGAACTATCCGTTCGTCTAACTTGTGTACCGAAATTATGGAGTACACTTCGAAAGACGAAATTGCAGTATGTAACTTGGCTTCTATTTCGTTGCCAATGTTTGTTGAAAACGGAAGTTTCAATCATCAATTATTGTTTGATGTGACTAAGCGTGTAACACGCAACTTGAATAAAGTAATTGACAGAAATTACTACCCTGTACAAGAAGCAGAAAACTCAAATCTACGTCACCGTCCTGTAGGACTTGGGGTACAAGGATTAGCAGATGCTTTCATTATGTTACGTTTGCCATTTACAAGCGACGAAGCTAAAAAATTAAACCAAGAAATCTTTGAAACATTATACTTTGCAGCGGTAACCGCTTCGATGGAAATGGCTAAAGAAGAAGGACCATATTCTACTTTCAAAGGATCTCCAATTTCGCAAGGAGAATTCCAACACAACTTGTGGGGTATGAAAGACGAAGAATTATCAGGTCGTTGGGACTGGGCATCGTTACGTAAAGAAGTAGTAGAACACGGAGTTAGAAACTCGTTATTGGTAGCGCCAATGCCAACAGCTTCGACCTCTCAAATTTTAGGAAACAATGAAGCGTTTGAACCGTATACCTCAAACTTATACACTCGTCGTGTGTTGTCAGGAGAGTTCATCGTGGTGAACAAGCATTTATTACACGATTTAGTAGAGCGTGGTTTGTGGAACGAAACCTTGAAACAGCAAATCATGCGTGAAAACGGATCAGTTCAAAACATTGATGTGATCCCACAAGATTTGAAAGAATTATACAAAACGGTTTGGGAAATGTCAATGAAAGATATTATCGACATGTCTCGTCATAGAGGATATTTTATTGACCAATCACAATCGTTGAACTTGTTCATGCAGGATGCCAATTATTCTAAATTAACTTCGATGCATTTCTATGCTTGGCAATCTGGATTGAAAACTGGAATGTATTACCTAAGAACGAAATCAGCAGTAGATGCAATTAAGTTTACGGTAAACAATGATAAAAAGGCAGAACCAGAAACTGTAGTGGAGTTGGAAGTTAAAGAACAACCTGTTGCAGTGCTTAATGAAGCAGTTGAAATGACAGCTGAAGAATACAGAGCTATGATTGAACAAGCGCGTAACGCAGGTCCTGAGGAATGCGAAATGTGTGGTTCATAAAATCATTACAAATACCAACTTGAACAGCCGTCATTATTGACGGCTGTTTTTTTTAATAGTATATTTGTTGTAGCAATAGTTGTTTAAAAATCATGCATTATCTTACCCAAGACTTAGTTTTTCCATCCGTATCAAAAGCAAATGAAGACGGCTTTTTAGCTATTGGCGGAGACCTATCTCCCGAGCGATTAATTTTGGCCTATCAAAGCGGGATTTTTCCTTGGTTTGAACCCGGAGATCCCATCTTGTGGTGGTCGCCGAATCCCAGAATGGTTTTGTTTTTTGAAGATTTAGTCGTGTCCAAAAGTATGCGCAACATTTTGAATCGGAATACATTTAAAGTAACCTTTAATCAAGATTTTAGAGGTGTTATTTCCAATTGTCAAAAAATCAAGCGAGAAGGTCAACAGGGGACATGGATCACTAATGATATGATTGAAGCCTATTGCAAGTTGAATGAATTGGGGATAGCCAAATCGGTTGAGGTTTGGCAAGATGACGAATTAGTAGGTGGTTTGTATGGAGTTGATTTAGGAACTGTTTTCTGTGGCGAAAGTATGTTTTCGAAAGTAGCCAATGCTTCCAAAGTTGCATTTATACATTGGTCGCGAAATCTTAAAGTAAATAATTATAAACTGTTGGATTGCCAAATTTACAATCCGCATTTAGAAAGTTTAGGTTGTCGTGAAATAGCAAGAGATGAATTCCTTGAAATCCTCAAAAACTGAATTCAATTTCAAAGTCAATTCGTAAATCGCACATCGTAAATCGTACCCCGTAATTAGCTAGTTCTTTTCCAGCAATCGGCCACATGATCATCTACCATTCCCGTGGCTTGCATATGTGCATAAACCACAGTTGAACCTACAAATTTAAATCCGCGTTTTTTCAAGTCTTTACTGATAGCATCTGAAAGTGGGGTAGTGGAGGTAATGTCTTTCATAGTTTGTGGATGATTGATAATGGGTTTTCCATCGGTAAATTGCCAAATGTACTTGCTAAAACTACCGAATTCTTTTTGCACCTCCATAAAAGCAATCGCATTAGAAATTGTAGCACGTACTTTTAATTGGTTTCGTATAATCCCAGCATCCTTTAGTAAATCTTCAACTTTTCGTTCGTCATAAAGTGCTATTTTTTGGTAATCAAATTGATCGAACGCAGCACGAAAATTTTCTCTTTTTTTCAAAATGGTAATCCAGCTTAATCCAGCCTGAAACGTTTCCAAGATTAAAAATTCAAATAATTTTTGGTCGTCATAAACGGGAACTCCCCATTCGTGATCGTGATACGCTTCGTAAATTGGGATGCCTACGCACCATTTACATCTGATTTTATCCATTTTAAGCCTTTATTTCGCTATCTAAATAGTTTTTTATAATTCGGTGACCAATATAAATCATCGGCGTTAAAAGCACCGCTATACCTAATTTAAAAGTGTAGCCCGTTAATGCAGATCCGATAAAAGTTTCAAAGTCAATTTTTCCAGGCAACCAAAATGCAATTCCTAACACAATAAAAGAATCAAATAATTGGGAAATAACAGTGGAGCCGGTTGCTCGTAGCCAAATTTTTGTGTCGCCGGTTTTGTTTTTGAAATACCAAAATACGGTCACATCAATTAATTGAGAAACTAAAAAGGCTATAATACTTCCGAAGATGATCCACATACTTTGTCCAAAAACGGCTTGAAATTGAGCGTCACTAACTGGGCTAATTCCTTTCGCAGCGGGAATAGCTATGCCTAGTAGTAAAATAATAAACGCATAAGCAATTAAACAAGCGGTCAGAATGGAAAGTCTTCGAACCCCTTTTTCGCCAAAGTATTCATTGATTAAATCGGTTGTTAAAAAGACAATGGGCCATGGTAAAATTCCAATACTCATGACAAATGGGCCAATTTGAATTAGCTTTCCTCCAATTAATTCTGCCACCACCGCATTGGTGATAAAAATCCCGGCCAGGATTACAAATACGATGTCTTTTTTGGATTTGAACATTGGTGCAGTGTTTTGTGTTTCAAACTTACTATTTTTATTTTTAATTATTGGTGCAAAAAAAATCCCATTCCGTTAGGAATGGGATTTTATATTTGAGATTAAAAATCTACTTTAGATTAACCTAAAGCGGCTCTTTTAAATCCTGTAACAGTTAAGTTAGCATCTACTGATTTTACGTAAGAAGCAACATTCATAGAACCATCTTTAATGTAATCTTGGTTTACTAATGTATTGTCTTTGTAAAAACGTTGGATTTTTCCTTTAGAAATGTTTTCCAACATTGCTTCTGGTTTACCTTCAGCTCGTAGTTGCTCTTTTGCAATTTCGATTTCTTTTTCAATAACTGCAGCATCAACTCCAGCTTCGTTCAAAGCAATTGGGTTCATCGCAGCAGCTTGCATTGCAACGTTTCTAGCAGCTTCTTCAGCTCCAGCAACATTAGCAGATAATGAAACTAAAGTAGCGATTTTATTTCCAGCGTGGATGTAAGAACCAATGAAGGCTCCTTCTAATCTTTCGAAAGAACTGATTTCAATTTTTTCTCCGATTACTCCTGTTTGCTCGATTAATTTTTCAGCTACAGTGATTCCGTGGAAATCAGTTGCTAAGAAAGCCTCTTTAGAATCAAAGTTCAAAGCTAAAGCAGCTAATTCTTGTGCTAATTTCACGAAAGATTCGTTTTTACCAACGAAGTCAGTTTCACAGTTTAATGAGATTACAACACCTGATGTTTTAGCGTCGTTTACAACAGCGATAACAGCACCTTCTGTAGATTCTCTATCAGAACGGTTAGCCGCTACTTTTTGTCCTTTTTTACGTAAGTTTTCGATCGCTAAATCGAAATCTCCTTCAGCTTCAACCAAGGCTTTTTTGCAGTCCATCATACCTGCACCTGTGATTGTTCTTAATTTATTTACGTCTGCAGCAGTAATTGTTGCCATAATTTTTTTAATTTAAAGATTAAAAGATTGAAAAATTTAAGGACTAAGTATCAATTGTAACAATTAATATTTTGTAATCTTTAAATCCTTCAATCTTTAAATGGTTTTATTTATTCTTCAGTTGCAGGAGCTTCAGCAGCCGGAGCAGCCTCTACTTCAACAGGAGCAGCAACTGCTTCAGCAGCAGGAGCAGCAACTTCGTCAGCTTCTTTTTCAGATCCTCTATCAGAAAGACCTTCAACTACAGCTGCAGTAACTAAAGTTAAAATTTTATCGATTGATTTAGAAGCATCATCATTTGCAGGGATAACGTAATCAACCTCTCTTGGGTCTGAATTCGTATCCACCATTGCGAAAACTGGAATGTTTAATTTTTGTGCTTCTTTTATTGCGATGTGTTCTGCTTTGATATCAACTACGAACAAGGCTGCAGGTAGTCTAGACATGTCAGCGATAGAACCTAAGTTTTTCTCTAATTTAGCACGAAGACGATCTACTTGCAAACGCTCTTTTTTAGAAAGAGTCATGAATGTTCCGTCTTTCTTCATTTTATCAATAGTAGCCATTTTTTTAACAGCTTTACGGATAGTTACGAAGTTAGTCAACATTCCGCCAGGCCATCTTTCAGTGATGTAAGGCATGTTTGCTGCTTTAGCTTTTTCAGCTACGATATCTTTTGCTTGTTTTTTGGTAGCAACGAATAAGATTTTTCTACCTGATGCAGCGATTTTTTTCAAAGCTTCATTAGCTTCTTCAATTTTTGCTGCTGTTTTATATAGATTGATAATGTGGATTCCATTACGTTCCATATAAATGTAAGGAGCCATGTTTGGGTCCCATTTTCTAGTCATGTGTCCGAAGTGAACACCTGCTTCTAGTAATTCTTTTACTTCTACTTTGTTTGACATTTTTTGTTTAGTTTACGTTCTGTTGATTAGCAATGTTTCTTTTGGCTTTTTGGCTTTAGACTTCATTTAGATGCTAAACTAATTTCCCGCCTCAACGGGACAACAACAACATTGTTTTTAAATTTAATAATCAATATGTCTTGTATAAATAATACAAGACAGGTACTATTAACGTTTAGAGAATTGGAATCTCTTACGAGCTTTCTTCTGACCGAATTTCTTACGTTCAACCATTCTAGGGTCTCTAGTTAATAAACCTTCTGGTTTCAAGATTGCTCTGTTTTCAGCATTTACTTCACACATTACACGTGCTAATGCCATTCTTACAGCTTCTGCTTGACCAGTTGAACCACCTCCGTATACATTTACTTTTACGTCAAAATTGTTAGCGTTCTCTGTCATAGACATTGGTTGTAACACTTTGTACTGTAAAGTAGCTGTAGGAAAGTAAGTTGCGAATTCTTTTTTGTTTACAGTGATTACTCCTGTTCCTTCCGAAACATAAACACGTGCAACAGCGGTTTTTCTTCTACCGATTTTGTGAATAACTCCCATTACTTAAGATCGTTTAGGTTAACAGTTTTTGGTTTTTGAGCGCCTTGTTTGTGCTCAGAACCAACAACAACATTTAAATTTCTAAAAAGTTCAGCTCCTAATTTGTTTTTAGGTAACATTCCTTTTACAGCTTTTTCTACTAATAAAGCTGGATTTTTTGATTGCAATACTTTTGCAGTCAAAGTTCTTTGTCCTCCAGGGTAACCAGTGTGACGGATGTATGTTTTTTCATCCAATTTGTTACCTGTAAGGTTGATTTTTTCTGCGTTAATAACGATTACGTTATCTCCGCAGTCCACGTGTGGTGTATAACTTGGCTTGTACTTACCTCTCAAAATCATAGCGACTTTTGAAGCAAGACGACCTAAGTTATGACCATCAGCATCAACAACAATCCACTCTTTTGTAACGGTGGCTTTGCTTGCTGATTGTGTCTTGTAGCTTAATGCGTCCATAATATATTTTTAATTAAACATTCCATCCCCAATAAAGGGGTTGCAAAAGTACAATTATTTTTCTGAAATACAAATTGTCTGAAAATATTATTTAGTCTTGATTATCAGTAGCTAAAGGATTTGTTTTCAGACTACTTTTTGTTTTTGTTTTTTTCGAACCTCTTTTTTGTATCTTTTGGCTTAAATTTTTTTAAAAGTCTTGATTTTTCTAGTGTTTTTTCAATGAAAATCTGGCCGTGATGAGTCAAATCGAGTCATTCAACCGATTTTTTTCTTATTTTAGCACTTTAATTTCCAACTATGAAAGCTAAAGCAACTCTTAAACAAATCGCCAAAGAACTTAATGTGTCTGTGTCAACAGTTTCAAAAGCACTTAACGATAGTCCTGAAATTAGCGAACAAACCAAAACGAAAATAAAGGAATACGCTAAACTTAAAAACTATAAGCCTAATGTGATTGGGTTGAATCTTAAGAATAGAAAAACCAAAACAATCGGCGTAATTATTCCGAATATTTTGAATTCGTTTTTTGCCAAAGTATTTAGCGGAATTGAAAAAGTGGCTGACGAGAAAGGATATAATGTGATCATGTGTATTTCGAATGAGTCTTTGGAAAAAGAGGCGCATACACTAGAGATGTTGAGTAATGGTACGATTGACGGATTTATTTTATCTGTTTCTGAAGAGGCACAAAAGCAAAACAATTACGATCACTTTAAGGAAATTATCAATGACGGTACTCCAATTGTCATGTTTGATCGAACTGCCGAAGGTATTGATTGTGATAAAGTCATTGTTGACGATTTTGATTCGGCTTTAGATTCTACGCAACGTTTAATTGATTTAGGGTGTAAAAATATTGCCTTACTTTCATCTGTTGATAATTTGAGCGTTGGAAAACTTCGATTTGAAGGTTATTTAAAAGCATTAGAAAAAAATAATATTCCAGTCAATACTAATCTGATCATTAGAACCGACTCCGAAGAGGATTTGAAAGTCCAAATGGAGGAAGTTTTCGCCAAAAACAAAATCGACGGTATCTTTGCTTTAGAAGAAAATGATTCGGTTGCTGCTTTACGAATGGGCTTGAAAAAGGGATATAAAATTCCGGAAGAACTTTGCATCATTGGTTTTGCCGATGGAATTTTAGCTTCTAGAAGATTGTCTCCAAGTTTGACTACAGTGAGTCAACACGGAATTGAGATTGGAGAAGAAGCAGCCAAGTTATTAATTAAACGTTTGGAAGACGATTCTGAAGAAGAACCGCCGTACGAAACAAAAATTATTAAAACCGTTTTAAAAGAACGCGAAACTACCGCAAGAGTATAAAACAAAAAATCCATTCTATTGAATGGATTTTTTTATGGTATTAATGGGCTTCTAGCCAATCTTTTCCTATTCCAATTTCCACTTCCAAAGGAACACTTAAAACCACCGCTTGTTCCATTTCGTGTTTGATCATTGGTTGAATTTTTTCCAATTCACTATTGTGAACATCAAACACCAATTCGTCATGCACTTGCAATAGCATTTTTGATTTCCAATTTTCAGCAATTAATCTTTTGTGAATATTGATCATGGCAATTTTGATAATATCGGCAGCGCTTCCTTGAATTGGGGCGTTTACCGCATTTCGTTCCGCGGCACCTCTCACAATTGCGTTGGCTGAATTGATGTCTTTTAAATAACGTCTACGACCTAAAATAGTTTGTACAAAACCATTTTCTCTGGCGCTTTCTATTTGCTCCTGAATGTAGGATTTAAGTTTTGGATAAGTAGTGTAATACGCTTCGATTAAGGTGGCGCTTTCAGCACGAGAAAGCGAAGTTTGATTGCTTAATCCAAATGCCGAAACACCATATATAATTCCGAAGTTAACCGTTTTAGCATGACTACGTTGTTCTTTAGTTACTTCTTCTAAAGGCACATTGAATACTTTGGCAGCGGTACTTTTATGAATGTCTTCGCCTTGTTGAAAAGCTTTGATCATATTTTCTTCTCCGCATAAAGCGGCAATAATACGCAATTCAATTTGAGAGTAATCGGCAGAGAGTAACGTATAGTTTTCATCTCTTGCAATAAATGCTTTTCTAATTTGTCTTCCACGTTCTGTTCGAATTGGAATATTTTGCAAATTAGGATTATTGGAACTCAAACGACCAGTAGCGGCAACCGTTTGCATGTAATCGGTATGAACGCGATGCGTTTTGGCATCTACTTGCAAAGGCAATGCTTCGACATAGGTATTTTGTAATTTGATCAACGAACGCCAATCTAAAATGGCACTTACGATTTCGTTGTCTTTAGCCAAATAACTTAAGATTTCTTCCCCAGTTGCATATTGACCAGTTTTGGTTTTCTTTTGTTTGGCACCGCCAATTTTAAGTTTGTCAAATAAAATATCTCCCAATTGTTTTGGAGAAGCCAAATTGAATTTTTCGCCTGCAATTTCGTAAATGCGACTTTCTAATTTTGCAATATCGTCTCCTAATTCTTTCGATAACGATTGTAAGAAAGGAACATCCAAATTGATTCCTTCTTTTTCCATGCTGGCCAAAACAGTAACCAATGGAATTTCAATTTCTTCGAAAAGTTTTTTAGTATGGGTTTTGTCTAATTCAGTGTTGAAAATTTCTGAAAGTTGTAAGGTTACATCAGCATCTTCCACGGCGTATTCTTTGATTTCTTCCAAAGGAACATCTCGCATCGATTTTTGATTTTTTCCTTTTTTTCCAATTAACACTTCAATAGATTGCGGCGCATATTTCAAATAGGTTTCGGATAAGATATCCATATTATGGCGCATGTCAGGGTTAATCAAATAATGCGCAATCATGGTGTCAAACAATTTCCCTTTTACTGTAATGCCATAATTAGACAAAACTTTTAAGTCGTATTTTAAATTCTGTCCAATTTTTTCGATTGTTTCGTTTTCGAAAAAAGGAACTAATTTTTCAATTAAAGATTGTGCTTCGGTTTGGTTCTCCGGAAACGGAATGTAAAACCCTTTTCCTTTTTCATACGAAAATGAAATTCCGACTAACTCGGCATGTAAGGCATCTAGACCAGTTGTTTCGGTGTCAAAACAAACCGAAGTTTGATTTTGTAGGTTTTGCAATAAAAGTTTGATTCCTAAATCGCCTTGAATAATTTGGTACGAATGGGTTGTGTTTTCTAAGGTATTGTAATATTGATGACGGGTTTCATCAGAACCTTCATCGATAGCGCTTCCAAAAAGGTCAAATTGTTCTTCCGTTTTTGGTTGTGGTTTTTTATATAATTTGGCCTCGTCAACTACTGGAGCAGTTTCTCCTTTCCTAAATATAGCGTCAAATTGTTCGGCCATTCTTCGAAATTCTAGTTCGTTGAATAAAGCATCTGTTTTGTCCACATCAGGGGTAGACAATTCATAATCGGTTTCGTTAAATTGGACAGGACAGTCTAATAAAATTGTCGCCAAGGTCTTAGATAAAAGTCCTTTTTCCTTATTGGCTTCAATATTGTCTTTCATTTTTCCTTTCAACTTGTCGGTGTTGGCCAATAAGTTTTCCATGGAGCCGAATTCCTTTAATAATTTCTTAGCAGTAACTTCGCCCACACCTGGTAATCCCGGAATATTATCGGCTGCGTCGCCCATCATTCCAAGAAAATCAATTACTTGTTCAGGTCTGTCTATTTCAAATTTTGCCAAAACTTCAGGAATTCCCCAAATTTCAATTCCGTTACCCATTCGGGCAGGTTTGTACATAAAGATATTTTCAGAAACCAATTGCGCAAAATCCTTATCTGGAGTGACCATGAAAACTTGGTAATTCTGTTTTTCGGCTTGTTTGGCAATTGTCCCAATCAAGTCGTCTGCTTCATATCCTTTTACTTCTATAATAGGAATATGCATGGCGCGCAGTAATTCTTGTATATAAGGTACCGCAATTTTAATGGCTTCAGGAGTAGCATCGCGATTGGCTTTGTATTCAGGGTAAATGTCATTTCGCAAATCACTACCGCCTTTGTCAAAAGCAACCGCTAAATGATCTGGTTTTTCTCTTTTTATCACATCCATCAGTGAATTCATAAATCCCATGATGGCGGAGGTGTCCATTCCTTTTGAATTGATCCTTGGATTTTTAATAAAGGCATAATAACCTCTAAATATTAAGGCATAAGCATCAAGAAGGAAAAGGCGTTTTTTGGCAGACATTGGTATTTTGTTCTAAAATTTGAATCTGTAAAAATAAGTAAACCGAATGAAAGTTTTCTTTAAGAGTTAAATTTTAATTAATTAAATCCTGTTGTGAATAATTAAGTTGTTATTTTGTTCCCGAAATTATTTAGTGCATTATAAATGAATGTTGTTTTACTACTCTTTTTTCTGATCTGGGGGGCTATAGAATGGTTTTCCTTTCAAGCTTTTCGCACATTAATACAACGAAAAAAAGTATTGGTGTTGTACCAAGTAGTTTCGTTATTGTTTGCGATTTACTTTTTATATACTATCTCTCAATTTGATCGTTCCAAAGGTCAAACACATCAAACGATGTTTGTATTAGGGCTTGTATTAATGGTTTATTTGCCTAAAATTGTGTTGGCAATTGTAATGTTCACCGAAGATGTATTTAGAGTTGGGAAAGGTTCTGTAACTTTTTTAGCAAAGAAAAAGAACGATCAACCATTTTTTGCTTCAAGAAGAAAATTTGTGAGCCAGTTAGGATTGGGATTAGCAGCGATACCTTTTTTATCTTTACTATATGGAATTTTTGAAGGGAAGTATAATTTTAAAGTAATTAAACAACGTATTTATTTTCCAGATTTACCAGAAGAATTTGACGGGTTTACGATTACACAAATTTCGGATGTGCATAGCGGTAGTTTTGATAATTCGGAGAAAATCAACTATGCTATAGATTTGGTAAATGCGCAAAATTCAGATATGATCTTATTTACAGGAGATATTGTAAATACACATGCCAAGGAAATGATTCCGTGGATTAGCACCTTTAATAGAATCAAAGAACATAAATACGGTAAGTATTCGGTGCTTGGGAATCATGATTATGGAGAATACGTCACTTGGCCATCTGAAAAAGAAAAAGAAGCTAATTTTCAAGCGATCAAAAATTTATACGGGCAAATTGATTTCAAATTGCTTTTGAATGAGCACACTTTTATTGAAAAAGGAGGTCAAAAACTTGCATTAGTGGGTGTTGAAAATTGGGGCCACAATTTCAAAAAATTAGGAGATATCGACAAAGCAGCTGAGGGATTGACTCCTCAGGATTTTAAAATACTTATGAGTCATGATCCAAGTCATTGGGACTATATTGTACAACATCATAAGAACCATTTTCACTTAACATTATCAGGTCATACGCATGGAATGCAGTTTGGAATTGAAATTCCAGGCTACTTTAAATGGAGTTTGGTACAATATGTGTATAAGCAATGGGCGGGATTGTATGAAAACAAAGGAAGGTATGTCTATGTAAATCGAGGTTTTGGTTTTCATGCCTATTCGGGTAGAGTAGGAATTATGCCGGAAATTACAGTAATAGAGCTAAAAAAAGGCAATAAATTAGTGTAATTAACTAAAAATACTACATTTGTAAAATATTTATCTCTTTTAAAGCAGATTATAAAAATTAAATTTTTGGTTTTATGTCAAAATTTGGAGAACTTATAAACGCACAAATTCCAGTGTTAATCGATTTTTACACTGATTGGAATGAGTCTTCGGTTTCAATGCATCCAGTTATACGAGATGTTGCGGCCGCACTTGGTGATAAAGCCAAAGTGATTAAAATAGATGTTGATAAAAATCAAGAGCTAGCCGAGGCACTTCGAATTAAAGGTTTGCCAACTCTCATGATTTACAAGGAAGGTCAGATGGTTTGGCGACAAGCTGGAGAACTAGATGCAAACGCAATCATTAATTTGGTTCAAGAACAACTATAAAAGTTAAAAAATAGATATCAAAAAAGTTTTATGATTCATTTCATGAAACTTTTTTGTTTTAGACAACTGTTGTATAATTATTTTTAATATTAAAAAATAACACTATATTTGCATCGTTATTTATTAAAATCTAGATAATGAGGGGACTAATCGTCCCCTCTTTTTATACAACTATGACGTTCAAAGAAAAAGTAAATACACTGGTTGAGGAATGCTTATTAGATAAGCCAAGTTTGTTTTTAATTGACTTAACAATTACAGATGCTTTCAAAATCATTGTCAATATAGATGGAGACAATGGAGTAGCATTGCAGGATTGTATCGATGTAAGTCGCTCAATTGAAAACAATTTAGACAGAGAAGAACAAGATTACTCGCTAGAAGTAGCCTCAGTAGGAGTGGGTTCGCCATTAAAAATGGTTCGTCAATACAAAAAAAATGTTGGTAGAACGCTGATAGTGAAGACATCAACTGAAAATATTGAAGCCGAATTGGTCGAAGCTAATGATGATTTTGTAATTTTGTCATGGCAAGCAAGAGAACCAAAGAAAGTAGGTAAAGGAAAAGAAACCGTTCAAAAGACGTTGGAACTTCCGTATACAGATATAAAAGAAGCAATTGTTACAGTAACATTTTAAATAAAGATTTCGCATGGAAAATTTAGCATTAATCGATTCATTTTCAGAGTTTAAAGATGATAAACTTATTGATCGTGTAACGCTTATGGCAATTTTAGAAGATGTATTTAGAAATGCATTAAAGAAAAAATACGGTTCAGATGATAACTTCGATATCATTATCAATCCTGACAAAGGAGATATGGAGATTTGGAGACGACGAGTGATCGTTGCTGACGAAGATTTGGATTTCGAAAACGAAGAAATCACGCTTACTGAAGCGAGAAAAATTGAAGCCGATTTTGAAATTGGTGAAGAGGTTTCTGAAGAAGTAAAATTAATTGATTTGGGAAGAAGAGCTATTTTGGCATTACGTCAAAACTTGATTTCTAAAATCCATGAACACGATAATACTAATTTGTACAAACAATTTAAAGATATTATCGGTGAAATATATACTGCCGAAGTACACCATGTAAGACCAAGAGTAGTTATTTTGGTGGACGATGAAGGTAATGAAATTGTATTGCCAAAAGAAAAACAAATCCCATCTGACTTTTTCCGTAAAGGAGATAATGTTCGTGGAATTATCGAAAGTGTTGAATTAAAAGGAAACAAACCTCAAATCATTATGTCTAGAACCTCTAATGTGTTCTTAGAAAAATTATTTGAACAAGAAATTCCTGAAGTTTTTGACGGATTGATTATGGTTAAAAATGTAGTAAGAATCCCTGGTGAAAAAGCAAAAGTAGCTGTAGATTCTTATGATGATAGAATTGATCCTGTAGGAGCTTGTGTGGGTATGAAAGGATCACGTATTCACGGAATTGTTCGTGAGTTAGGAAACGAAAATATTGACGTAATTAATTACACAACAAATAATCAATTATACATCACTCGTGCTTTAAGTCCAGCAAAAGTATCTTCGATTAAAATTAATGAAGAAACTAAAAGAGCGGAAGTGTTCTTAAAACTTGAAGAAGTTTCTAAAGCAATCGGTAGAGGGGGTCACAATATTAAATTAGCAGGTCTTTTGACAGGATATGAGTTAGATGTAATTCGCGAAGGAGATGTTGCTGGTGGTGAAGAAGATGATATTGAATTAACTGAATTCTCAGATGAAATCGAACAATGGATCATCGATGAATTTGCTAAAATTGGATTGGATACTGCAAGAAGTATTTTAAAACATGAAGTAGCTGATTTAGTGAGAAGAACTGATTTAGAAGAAGAAACAATTCTAGATGTAATTAAAATTTTAAAAGAAGAATTTGATAATTAATCTAATTCTTGAATACACATCTTAATTTTTATCAATGTAAATTAAGAAACACAACAAAAAGATAATAATAAAAAGGTTTTATGTCTGAAGAGAGAGTAATAAGAATTAACAAGGTTTTAAGGGAATTAAACATTTCGTTAGAAAGAGCAGTAGATTATCTTAAAGATAAGGGAATTGCTATTGATGCAAATCCAAATGCTAAAATTTCTGAACGAGAGTTTGGTATCCTACAAAGTCAATTTGCGGGCGATAAGGGGAATAAAGAGGCTTCAAAAGAAGTAGGAGAAGAGAAAAGAAAAGAAAAAGAAGCGTTACGTATTCAACGTGAGCTTGAAATAGAGGAAAAACGCAAACAAGAAGAGGAGCGCCAAGAAGTTATTAAAGCGAAAGCCGTTGTAACTGGTCCAATTCAAGTGGGTAAAATTGAACTCAATCCTAAAAAAGCTGCTCCTGCAGAAGTTAAAACCCAAAATGCACCCCAAGATGTTGTTTCTGAAAAACCAGTTTCAGACAAAAAAGAAGTAAAACCTGTTGCTGAGGTAGCTCCAAAACAAGATAAAAAAGGAATTGCAGCTGAGGTAATCGCCGAAGGCAATTCGGATGATGCTCAAGTAGACGAAACGATTACTACTCAATATCAAAAATTATCAGGTGCTACGTTAACAGGACAAACTATTGATTTGTCGCAGTTCAATAAGCCTAAAAAGAAAAAAGAAGATCCTAAAATTACTCCTAATAAACCAGGCGTGCCAGGTGCACCAGGTACAGGAGCTAATGCTGGAAAAAATAAAAGAAAAAGAATTGTTGCTAAGTCATCTACTCCAGGTGAGCCAGGAGCACCAAATCCAAATAAAATAACTCCAAATACTGGAGGTGGTTACAATGCAAATAGAAGCGCTAAACCTGGTTTTGTAAAAGGGAATAGACCAGCTATTGTTGCAAAAGTAGAACCTACAGAAGAAGAAGTAAAAAATCAAATTCGTGAAACTCTTGAAAAACTTCAAGGTAAAGGTGGTAAATCTAAAGCTGCCAAATACAGAAGAGATAAAAGAGATACACACCGTCAAAAATCTGATGAAGAGCAAAGAGCAATTGATGAAGGAAGTAAAACGATTAAAGTTACTGAATTTGTTACCGTAGGTGAAATTGCTATCATGATGGACGTGCCTATTACTAAAGTAATTGGTACTTGTATGTCACTTGGAATTATGGTTACGATGAATCAGCGTTTGGATGCTGAAACATTGACTATCGTTGCAGATGAATTTGGTTACGAAGTAGAATTTATTACTGTTGATATCGAAGAAGCCATTCAGGTTGTTGAAGATAAAGAAGAAGATTTAATGTTCAGAGCCCCTATCGTTACGGTGATGGGACACGTAGATCACGGTAAAACCTCTTTATTAGATTACATTCGTAAAGAAAATGTAATTGCAGGAGAGTCTGGAGGAATCACGCAGCACATTGGTGCTTATGGGGTGACTTTGGATAACGGTCAAAAAATAGCATTTTTAGATACACCAGGTCACGAAGCCTTTACAGCAATGCGTGCACGTGGAGCTCAAGTTACCGATATTGCAATTATTGTAATTGCTGCGGATGATGATATCATGCCACAAACTAAAGAGGCAATTAGTCACGCTCAAGCGGCAGGTGTTCCAATTATTTTCGCAATTAACAAAGTAGATAAGCCAAATGCTAATCCAGATAAGATTAAAGAAAGATTAGCTGGTATGAACTTGCTAGTTGAAGATTGGGGTGGTAAAATCCAATCCCATGATATTTCTGCAAAAACAGGATTAGGTGTAAAAGAATTACTTGAAAAGGTTTTGCTTGAAGCTGAAATTTTAGATTTAAAATCAAATCCAAATAAAGCAGCTCAAGGGACTGTTGTAGAAGCCTTCTTGGATAAAGGTAAAGGATATGTTTCTACTTTATTAGTACAACACGGAACATTGAGAATTGGAGATTATATGTTAGCAGGTAAACATCATGGTAAAATTAAAGCCATGCATGATGAACGTGGACATGTAGTAATTGAAGCAGGACCTTCAACTCCAGTATCTGTTTTAGGTTTGGACGGAGCAGCTACTGCTGGTGATAAATTCAATATTTTTGAAGATGAAAAAGAAGCAAAACAAATTGCTTCAAAACGTTCTCAATTGATGCGTGAGCAATCGGTAAGAACACAACGACATATTACATTAGATGAAATTGGACGACGAATCGCATTAGGTCAATTTAAAGAATTGAACGTGATCCTTAAAGGAGACGTTGATGGTTCTGTTGAAGCATTGTCTGATTCGTTCTCTAAATTATCTACCGAAGAAGTTCAAATTAATATTATCCACAAAGGAGTGGGTGCAATCACGGAGACTGACGTAATGTTGGCTTCTGCTTCGGATGCAATCATTATTGGATTTAATGTTCGTCCTGCAGGAAATGCAAGACAATTAGCAGATAAAGAAGAAATCGATATCCGTTATTATTCAATTATCTATGCCGCTATTGACGACTTGAAAGACGCAATGGAAGGAATGTTAGCGCCTGAAATGAAAGAAGAAGTTCTGGGTACAGCTGAAATTAGAGAGATATTTAAAATCTCTAAAGTTGGATCAATTGCAGGATGTATGGTGATGGATGGTAAAATTACAAGAAACGCTAAGGTTCGTGTAGTTAGAGAAGGAGTGGTTGTATTTGATGGTGAATTAGTAGCGCTGAAACGTTTTAAAGACGATGTGAAAGAAGTTACGAAAGGGTATGATTGTGGTATTCAAATTAAAGGGTATAATGATATCGAAGAAAGAGATGTTATTGAAGCCTACCATGAAGTAGCTATCAAAAAGAAATTGAAATAAAATTGACAAGCATAAAAAAATCCCGATTATTCGGGATTTTTTTATGCTTAATTATTATTGAGGTTTTATGAGTAAAGTGTTTTTGTATTTTTTTTTGATTTCGGCAAAATTTCTTTCCGCTTCCATTCTAGATTTAAAGTTACCTACCCATACTTTGTAGTTGGGAGTATTAAACACAATAGTAGCATCAATGTCTTTAAATTCTTGTTTAAATTGAATTACAGTTTTTTTTGCTTTTTCACTTTCTCCACTAAATATCTGAATTTTATATCTCTCTTTTGAAACTAATGATGGGTTAATTTTTCGCTTTTCTACAATTAAATGAGCCACTTTATCTTCTGTATTTGTATTGTTTTTTGATGTTTGTGCCTGAATTACAACACAATAAAAAGTAGTAAAAATAAATACAAAAACTACTTTTGAAATGCCTAAAATTCTCATAATGTGATGGTTTTTATACAAATGTAATATTTACTTAGATAATACTAAATGCAAATATTATTTAGAATTAATATAAATTGAATTTAAGATTATTTTAAGGTTTTGAGAATAGTTCTTAAGTCGTATTTTTGTGCAAGTTTTAAAAGAATGTATACGTTTTTCTAAAAAGTGTTTTTAGAATTAATTGTACTAATTTTAGTAGATAATCATTATACTATATGAAAAAGATGGGTAACCATAATTCGATCGTAAGGAAATTATATTTCTGCTTAGCTTTAATGCTAACTTTCTCTCTAACTTCATTTGCTCAAGATGCTGCTCCGGCGGCTGATGCTGCTGCGGCTCCTGCTGCTTCTGCTGGAGGTGATCCTGTTGTTGGTAAAGAACTTTTTAATGCAAATTGTGCGGCTTGTCATAAGCTTGACGCAAAAGCGACTGGTCCTGCTTTAAGAGGTGTGGCTGGTAAGTATGAGATGTCGTGGATCTACAAATGGGTTCACAATAGTTCTGATTTAATTAAATCAGGAGACGCTCAGGCTGTGAAAATTTATGAAGAGTATAATAAGTCAGTAATGACTGCTTTTCCTCAATTATCAGAAGCAGATATTGATAACATAATTGCCTATACTTCTACTCCGAAAGAAGAAGCGCCTGCTGCCGCTGTTCCTGGTACTGAAGTAGCTGCTCCTCAAGCCGAAGGAGGTATAACAAATACAATTATTTTAGGTGCTTTGGCATTGGTGATGGCGATGTTGGTAGTGATGTTGTTTTTAGTAAACAGCGTATTACGTAAAGTAGCTAAAGCTAATAATATTGAAGTAGCTCCAAAAGAGCCTACAACTCCAATTTGGAAAGCATTTGTTAGAAACCAATTTTTAGTTTTGGTTACAGTAATATTTTTATTGTTATCTGGAGCTTATTTGGTTTATGGTTTCTTAATGCAAGTTGGTGTTGATCAAGAGTATGCGCCAATTCAACCAATACATTATTCTCACAGAATTCACGCTGGAGATAATGAGATCAATTGTAAGTATTGTCACTCTGCTGCTAGAGTTAGTAAAAATGGAGGTATACCTTCTTTGAATGTGTGTATGAATTGTCATAAAAACATTGCCGAAGTTGCTGAAACAACTGCTACTCCTGAGTACAGCAAAGCATTTTATGATGAGCAAATCCAAAAATTATATACCGCTGTAGGTTGGGATCCTGCTACACAATCGTATACAGGAAAAACACAGCCGGTTAAATGGGTTCGTATTCATAACTTACCTGACTTTGTATATTTCAACCACTCACAACACGTAACTGTTGCGGGTATTGAGTGTCAGACTTGTCATGGTCCAGTTCAAGAATATGAAATTCAAAAACAGTTTGCTCCTTTGACAATGGGTTGGTGTATTGATTGCCACAGAAAAACAGACGTTAAAATGGAGGGTAATGAATATTACACTAAAATCCACGAACAACTTTCTAAAAAATATGGAGTAGACAAATTGACTGCTGCTCAAATGGGAGGTTTAGAATGTGGTAAATGTCACTATTAATCAAATTATTAAGTTTTTAATATTTATATATGTCATCAAACAAAAAATACTGGAAAAGTGTTGAGGAACTAGACGGAAATAGTTCTATTGTTGAGGCGCTTAAAAATAACGAATTCGTTGAAGAAATTCCTACTGATGAATTTTTAGGAAATAGTGATTCTTTATCCTCTTCTACAACACGTCGTGACTTTTTAAAGTACGTTGGATTTAGCACTGCTGCTGCAACTCTTGCTGCATGTGAAGGTCCTGTTCATAAATCAATACCTTATGTGTTACAACCAGAACAAATAATCCCTGGTGTAGCTGATTATTATGCAACTTCTGTTTTTGACGGATTTGATTTTGCTAATTTATTAGTTAAAACACGTGAAGGTCGCCCAATCAAAATTGACAACAACACTATTGCTGGAGCAAAATTTTCTGCTAACGCAAGAGTTCATGCGTCTATCTTGTCATTGTATGACAGCATGCGTTTGAAAGAACCAAAAATCGCTGGTGCTAATGCAAGTTGGTCCGATGTGAATGCTAAAATTGCATCAAGCATTGTAGAAGCTAAAGCAAAAGGAGGTCAAGTTGTTTTGTTGACTAATACTTTGGCAAGTCCGTCAACTGAAAAGTTGATTGCTGAATTTGTTGCCAAAAATCCAAACGCAAAACATGTTGTTTATGATGCAGTTTCCTCTTCAGAAGCATTAGATGCTTTTGAAACAGTATATGGTGAAAGAGCCTTAGTAGATTATGATTTTTCTAAAGCTTCTTTAATTGTTTCTGTTGGTGCTGATTTCTTAGGCGATTGGCAAGGTGGCGGATATGGTGCAGGTTATGCTCAAGGTAGAATACCTAAAAATGGTAAAATGTCACGTCACTTCCAATTGGAAGCGAATATGACTTTATCTGGTGCTGCTGCAGACAAGCGTTTGCCAATGTCTACGGCTAATCAAAAACAAGCATTAGTTCATATTTATAATGTAGTAACTGGTTCTTCAGTTGCAGTAAATTTAGATGAACAATTCAAATCAGAAGTTACTAAAGCGGCTCAACAATTAAAAGCTGCTGGTTCAAAAGGGGTATTGGTATCTGGAATTCAAGATAAAAATGCTCAATTATTAGTATTAGCAATCAACCAAAAATTGGCTAGTGAAGCTTTTACAACTTCTGGAACAAGACAAATAAGAAAAGGATCTAACGAGAAAGTAGCTCAATTGGTTAGTGAGATGAAAGCTGGTAGCGTTCATACATTAATTATGAGTGGTGTTAATCCAGTATATACTATGGCAGATAGTGCTTCTTTTGTAGAAGGACTTAAAAAAGTAACCACTTCAGTTGCCTTTACTTTGAAAGAAGATGAAACAGCTTCAGTTGCTACAATTGCTGCACCAGTTCCTCATTATTTAGAATCATGGAACGATTTAAGTTTGACTAAAGGTACTTATAGCCTTACACAACCTACTATTCGTCCATTATTTAATACCAAACAATTTCAAGATGTTTTATTGTCTTTGAATGGTAACGCGGGAACTTTTTACGATTACATTAAAGGAACTGCTGCTTCTATAACAGCTGGTTCTACTTGGAATAAAGTATTACACGATGGTGTATTTGTTGGTGCAATTCCAACAGCTTCTGCTGGATCAGCTGATTATGCCTCTGCAGCATCAACTTTATCAAAATCAAAAGCTGCTGAATCATTTGAGTTAGTTTTATATACCAAAACTGGTTTAGGAGATGGTCAACAAGCGAACAATCCTTGGTTACAAGAATTCCCTGATCCAATCACAAGAGTATCTTGGGATAATTATGTAACGGTTTCTAATGCTGATGCTAAAAAATTAGGATTATCAAATGAAATTGTTGCTAACGGTGGATTGAATGGTAGTTATGCTACTATTACAACTGCAGATGGTGCCAAATTAGAAAATGTGCCTGTAATTGTTCAACCAGGTCAAGCTGTTGGAACTGTAGGTTTGGCTTTAGGATATGGTCGTAAAGCGGCTTTAAAAGAAGAAATGGCTGTAGGTGTAAATGCTTACGCTTTATATAAAGGATTTAATAGTGTACAATCTGTTTCTATAGCGAAAGTTGAAGGAGAGCATGAGTTTGCTTGTGTTCAAGGTCAAAAAACGTTAATGGGTAGAGGGGATATTATTAAAGAAACTACTTTAGAAATTTTCAACACTAAGGATGCTAAAGAGTGGAATGAAGTTCCTATGGTATCTTTAGATCACAAAGAAGTAGAGTCAACAAAAGTGGATTTATGGGATTCATTTGATCGTTCAATTGGACATCATTTTAATCTTTCTATCGACTTAAATGCTTGTACTGGTTGTGGTGCTTGTGTTATCGCTTGTCATGCAGAGAACAATGTTCCTGTAGTTGGTAAGGCTGAAGTTAGAAGAAGTCGTGATATGCACTGGTTGCGTATTGATAGATACTACTCTTCTGAAAGCACTTTTGAAGGTGATAACGAAAGAAAAGAAAACATTGCAGGTTTGTCTAGTTCATTGTCAACATTTAACGAAATGGAAAAAGCGGGAGATAATCCTCAAGTGGCTTTCCAACCGGTTATGTGTCAACATTGTAATCACGCTCCTTGTGAAACTGTATGTCCAGTAGCGGCAACTTCTCATGGTCGTCAAGGACAAAATAATATGGCTTATAATAGATGTGTTGGTACTCGTTATTGTGCAAACAACTGTCCTTATAAAGTACGTCGTTTCAACTGGTTCTTATACAGTCAAAACAGCGAGTTTGATTATCATATGAATGATGATTTAGGTCGTATGGTATTGAATCCAGATGTAAATGTTCGTTCTCGTGGAGTTATGGAAAAATGTTCAATGTGTCTTCAAATGACTCAAGCAACAATTTTAAAAGCAAAAAGAGAAGGAAGAGCTATTCAAGATGGAGAATTCCAAACCGCTTGTTCAAATGCTTGTTCTAATGGAGCAATGGTATTTGGAGATGTGAATGATACGGAAGCAAAAGTAGCTAAGTTGGCTGCTGATGATAGAATGTATCATTTGTTAGAGCATGTAGGAACTAAGCCAAATGTGATTTATCACGTTAAAGTTAGAAATACTTAGTTATTAAATTATTTATTAAGAAACAAGATAAAGGATTATGTCGTCTCACTACGAATCAAGCATTAGAAAACCTTTAGTTATAGGTGATAAATCTTATCACGATGTAACGGTAGATGTTGCAGCACCTGTTGAGGGAAAAGCTAACAAACATTGGTGGATTGTGTTTTCAATCGCATTAACAGCTTTCCTTTGGGGATTAGGCTGTATTATCTATACTGTATCTACAGGAATTGGAACATGGGGATTAAATAAAACCGTGGGCTGGGCTTGGGATATCACTAACTTTGTTTGGTGGGTAGGTATCGGTCACGCAGGAACATTGATTTCAGCTGTATTATTGCTTTTCCGTCAACGATGGAGAATGGCTATTAACCGTTCTGCTGAAGCAATGACTATTTTCTCTGTAATTCAAGCTGGATTATTCCCAATTATTCACATGGGTCGTCCTTGGTTGGCTTACTGGGTATTGCCTATTCCAAACCAATTTGGTTCATTATGGGTTAACTTTAATTCACCTTTGCTTTGGGACGTATTTGCAATTTCAACGTACCTTTCTGTATCATTGGTTTTCTGGTGGACTGGATTATTGCCTGATTTTGCTATGTTAAGAGATAGAGCAATCACTCCATTTAACAAAAGAGTATATTCTATATTAAGTTTTGGATGGAGCGGTCGTGCAAAAGATTGGCAACGTTTTGAAGAAGTATCTTTAGTTCTTGCAGGTTTAGCTACTCCTTTGGTACTTTCTGTGCACACTATTGTATCGATGGACTTTGCTACTTCAGTAATTCCAGGATGGCATACTACCATTTTCCCTCCTTACTTCGTAGCTGGAGCCGTTTTCTCTGGATTTGCAATGGTTAATACCTTGCTTATCATCATGAGAAAAGTGTCAAATCTAGAAGCGTATATCACTATTCAACATATTGAATTAATGAACATTGTAATCATGATTACAGGTTCTATTGTAGGGGTTGCTTATATCACTGAATTATTTGTGGCTTGGTATTCAGGTGTTGAGTACGAGCAGTATGCTTTCTTAAACAGAGCAACAGGACCTTATTGGTGGGCGTACTGGTCAATGATGACTTGTAACGTTTTCTCTCCTCAATTCATGTGGTTTAAAAAATTAAGAACAAGTATTATGTTCTCATTTATTATCTCAATTGTGGTTAATATTGGTATGTGGTTCGAGCGTTTCGTAATCATTGTAACATCATTACACAGAGATTATTTACCATCATCATGGACAATGTTTTCACCAACATTTGTTGATATTGGTATTTTCATTGGAACAATTGGTTTCTTCTTTGTATTGTTTTTATTGTATGCTAGAACATTCCCGGTAATTGCTCAAGCAGAGGTTAAAACAATCTTAAAAGCAACTGGAGATAATTATATTAGAGAAAGAGCAAATAAAGAGTCACACCATGAGTAATAAAGTAATATACGCCATTTATAATGACGATGATGTATTAATGGATGCCGTTAAAAAAACACGTGCAGCTCATTATCATATCGAAGAAGTTTTTAGTCCATTTCCTGTTCACGGTTTGGATAAAGCGATGGGATTGGCCCCAACACGTTTAGCCATTTGTGCTTTCTTATATGGGTTGTGCGGTATCTCTTTTGGAACTTGGATGATGAATTACATTATGATCCAAGATTGGCCACAAGATATTGGTGGAAAACCAAGTTTTAGTTATATTGAAAACATGCCAGCTTTCGTTCCAATTATGTTTGAAGAAACGGTATTTTTTGCAGCTCACTTAATGGTAATAACTTTTTATATGAGAAGTAAATTATGGCCATTTAAAGAAGCAGAGAACCCAGATGTTAGAACTACAGATGACCATTTTTTAATGGAAGTTGCGGTTCATAATAATGAAGCTGAATTAGTTTCATTCTTTGAGAACACTGGAGCTGTTGAAGTTAAAGTAATAGAAAAGCATTAATCATAGTTATGAAAAATATATTTAAAATAGCGTTATTGTTTGGTATGACTACATTGGTGTCATGTCACGATAAATCTGCGCCAAACTACCAATATTTTCCAAACATGTATGAATCTGTAGGATACGAAACGTATTCTGAATCAGCTGCATTTAAGGATGGTAAGGAAGGTCAACTTCCTGCAACTGGATCATTAAAAAGAGGATTTGATGTGTATGAATATGAAAATTCTACTGCAGGTTATGAGTTAGCTAAAGCTAATTTGAAATCACCACTAGATTCTATTCAAAAAGATATTGTTAAAGGACAAGAACTTTATGAAATCTATTGTATCAGTTGTCATGGTGCTGCCGGAAATGGTAAAGGGAAATTAGTAGAAAGAGAAAAATTCCTTGGAGTTCCTAGTTATGCTGATAGACCAATTACAGAGGGTAGTATTTTTCATGTAATTACTTATGGATTAAACTCTATGGGTTCACATGCCAATCAATTGGATGCCAAAGAACGTTGGTTAGTGGCTAACTATGTTCTAAAACTAAAAAGCGAATTATAATTTATAATTGTTGAACTAACTGATCGTTAAAGATATGTATACATTTTCAAGTAAATTAAAAACTTTTTCACTAATCCTTATGGCTGTAGGTCTTTTAGGAATTGGTTACGGTTTTTATACTGCTCCTAAAGATATAAAAGAAGTAGAAGCACTTTTGGCTGCTGAAAGTCATGGTGGTCATGCTGCTGTTAAAAATGAGGCTACTGAGGCTCATGAGGTAAAATCGGAAGCGCCTATTGAAAAAGGTCATGAAGCTACTGAGGCTCATGAAGCTGACCAATCTCATGAGATGAAAGCAGAAGCTCCTATTGAAAAAGCACATGAAGCTACTGAGTCTCATGAAGGAGATGCTCATGCTGAACATGAAGCACACTTAACACATGTTTTGCATCAATTGCAAAACAAACCATGGGCTGCATTATATGTTGCTTGTATTTTCTTCTTGTTAATTTCAATGGGAACATTAGCATTTTATGCTATTCAACAAGTGGCACAAGCTGGATGGTCTCCGGTATTATTTAGAGTGATGCAAGGTATTACAGCCTACTTACCTGTAGGTTCTGTTTTGTTCTTTGTTTTTTTAATTTTATCTGGATTGCATTTTAATCACTTATTCGTTTGGTTAGGTGAAGGGGTTACTGACCCTAACAGTGCCAATTACGATCACATTATTGCTGGTAAAGCTGGATATTTAAATTTTCCATTTTGGATTGTTAGAGCGGCTATTTTCTTATTAGGCTGGAATGCTTACCGATATTATTCTAGAAAAAATTGTTTGGCACAAGATGAAGCGGATGATAATTTGAACTACAAAAAGAACTTCAAAATGTCTGCTGGATTTTTAGTGTTCTTCATCGTATCTGAATCAATTATGTCTTGGGACTGGATTATGTCTATTGATCCGCACTGGTTCAGTACATTATTTGGATGGTATGTATTTGCAAGTTTCTTTGTAAGTGGTATCACAATGATCGCGATGGTAACTTTATACCTTAAATCAAAAGGCTATTTAGAGCATGTAAATACTAGTCATATCCATGATTTAGCTAAATTTATGTTTGGTATTAGTGTATTCTGGACCTACTTATGGTTTTCACAGTTTATGTTGATTTGGTATGCTGATATTCCAGAAGAAATTACTTACTACGTAACTCGTATTCAATTGTACAACTTGCCATTTTTTGGAGCAGTTGTCATGAACTTCTTATTCCCATTATTGATTTTGATCAATACAGATTTCAAAAGAATTACTTGGATATTGGTTATGGCGGGTTCAGTTATATTATTAGGACATTATGTTGACTTCTTTAACATGATTATGCCTGGTACAGTTGGTGACCAATGGTTTATTGGAGTATCAGAAATTGCTTCTGTTCTTTTCTTCTTAGGTTTGTTTATTTATGTTGTTTTCACAGCATTAACTAAAGCTCCTTTATTGGCTAAAAGAAATCCATTCATTGAAGAGAGTAAACATTTTCATTATTAATAATATTTAAATAAAAACAGATGACAAGTTTGTTGGTAATTATAGTTTTAGTTTTATTAGCTGTTGCAATTTGGCAGTTGACCAAAATATTTGATTTGACTCAAGTAGGGAATTCAAGTGCGGATGACTCACAAATAGCCTCTGATAATGATAACAATGTTCAAGGATATTTGATGTTTGGCTTTTTAGCATTCATTTATATTTTTACAATTTATGGTTTAGTGAAATGGGGAGATCTTCCTTTACACACTCCTGCATCAGAGCACGGTTCAGATGTAGATACTTTGATGAATATCACTTGGGTTTTGATTTTTATTGTTCAAGCTATTACTCAAGTATTATTACACTTTTTTGCTTTCAAATACAGAGGTAAAAAAGATCAAAAAGCGACATTTTTTGCTGACAATAATAAATTAGAAGCCATTTGGAGTTCGATTCCTGCTGTAGTATTAGCTGGTTTGATTTTATATGGTTTGTATGCTTGGAACAACATCATGTTTGTTGATGAAGACGAAGAAGTAGTTGTTATAGAATTATACGCTCAACAGTTCAAATGGACTGCACGTTATGCAGGTGCTGATAATGTATTAGGTAAAGCAAATGTGAGACTTATTGATGGTGTTAATGCTGTTGGTATGGATTTGTCAGATCCAAATGCACAAGATGATTTTGTGACTTCTGAATTGCATATTCCTAAAGGGAAGAAAGTACTTTTCAAGATTCGTTCTCAAGATGTTTTGCACTCAGCCTATATGCCTCATTTTAGAGCTCAAATGAATTGTGTTCCTGGTATGGTTACTCAGTTTGCTTTTACTCCAGTTTATACAACAGCTGAATATAGAGAGTTGCCATTTATGGTTGAAAAAGTAACAAGAATTAATGAATTAAGAACTAAGAAAAGTGCTGAACTAGTTGCGGCAGGAAATACAGCTCTAGATCCGTATACATTTGATTACCTTTTGTTATGTAATAAAATCTGTGGAGCGTCACATTACAATATGCAAATGAAAATTGTTGTGGATACTCCAGAAGAATATAAAGCATGGTTGTCTGATAAAGTAGCTTTAGTTAAAGAAGTGAAAGCTTCAAATGAGCCAGCTCCAGCTGCAGATGGTACTTCAACTGACACTACAGTTGTATCATCGGATACTGTTGCTTCTAAGGTTGCAATGAAATAATTAAATTAAAATTTATAAAGTATATAAATATGTCAGCAGATTTACACGGTCACGAACACGATCATCATCATAAAGAAACATTCATTACTAAATATATCTTTAGTATTGACCATAAAATGATTGCTAAACAATACTTGTTAACGGGTATTGTTATGGGAATTATTGGTGTGGGTATGTCATTGCTTTTCAGAATGCAATTGGCTTGGCCAGAAGAATCTTTTAAAATTTTCAATATTTTATTAGGAGATAAATTTGCTCCTGATGGAGTAATGGCTAATGATATTTACTTGGCTTTGGTTACTATTCATGGAACCATTATGGTTTTCTTTGTATTGACAGCTGCTTTGAGTGGTACCTTTAGTAATTTATTGATTCCACTTCAAATTGGTGCTCGAGATATGGCTTCAGGATTCATGAATATGATTTCCTATTGGTTATTTTTCTTGTCAAGTGTTATTATGATTTGTTCTCTATTCGTTGAAGCAGGTCCTGCCTCTTCTGGATGGACAATCTACCCTCCTTTAAGCGCATTGCCTCAAGCAATTCCTGGATCAGGAACTGGGATGACACTTTGGTTAGTTTCTATGGCTATATTTATTGCATCTTCTTTAATGGGATCTTTGAATTATGTTGTAACTGTAATCAACTTGAGAACAAAAGGAATGACAATGACGAGATTGCCATTGACAATTTGGGCTTTCTTTGTTACTGCAATTATTGGTATAGTTTCATTCCCAGTATTATTATCTGCAGCCTTATTATTGATTTTTGATAGAAGTTTTGGAACTTCATTTTTCTTATCAGATATTTATATTGCAGGAGAAGTACTACACTATCAAGGTGGTTCACCAGTATTATTTGAACATTTATTTTGGTTCTTAGGTCACCCTGAAGTATATATCGTATTATTACCAGCTTTAGGAATTACTTCTGAAGTTATTGCAACGAGTTCTCGTAAACCTATTTTTGGATATAGAGCCATGATTATGTCTATCTTGGCGATCGCATTTTTATCTACGATTGTTTGGGGTCACCATATGTTTATATCAGGTATGAATCCATTCTTGGGTTCGGTATTTACCTTTACTACTTTGTTGATTGCAATTCCATCTGCTGTAAAAGCCTTTAACTACATTACTACTTTGTGGAAAGGAAATTTACAGTTTAATCCAGCTATGTTGTTTTCAATTGGATTAGTATCTACTTTCATTACTGGAGGTTTAACAGGTATTATTTTGGGAGACAGTACTTTGGATATTAATGTTCACGATACGTATTTCGTAGTAGCACACTTTCACTTAGTAATGGGTATTTCTGCTCTTTATGGAATGTTTGCTGGTATTTATCATTGGTTCCCAAGAATGTTTGGTAGAATGTTAAATAAAAATTTAGGGTATATTCACTTTTGGGTAACAGCGGTTTGTGCTTATGGAGTTTTCTTCCCAATGCACTTTATTGGATTAGCAGGTTTACCAAGACGTTATTATACAAACACTAACTTCCCATTATTTGACGATTTGCAAAATGTAAATGTTTTAATTACAACATTTGCTTTAATCGGAGGTGCTTTCCAATTGGTGTTCTTATACAATTTCTTTGTAAGTATTTTTTACGGTAAGAAATCTGAACAAAATCCATGGAAATCAAATACATTAGAATGGACAGCTCCTGTAGAACATATTCACGGTAACTGGCCAGGAGAAATTCCAGAAGTACACAGATGGCCTTACGATTATAGTAACCCAGCTCATGATGAAGATTTTGTTCCGCAGAATGTTCCAATGAAACCAGGTGAAGAAGTTTTACATCACTAATATAAAAAAGCCTCTATTGTAGAGGCTTTTTTATTTCTACTTTATCACTACTATAATTTCTTACTAATCTTTCTCTATATTTGTTTCATGAACGAAAATTTAGATCCAACTACAAAAGGCTATAATCCAGAAGAACTTGATCTTGAAAAAAGATTGAGACCACTTTCATTTGATGATTTTGCGGGTCAAGATCAAATTCTTGAAAACCTTAAGGTATTTGTAGAAGCAGCTAATCAGCGAAATGAAGCTTTAGATCATACCTTGTTTCATGGACCTCCCGGTTTGGGTAAAACTACCTTGGCTAATATTTTGGCTAATGAATTGCAAGTAGGAATCAAAATAACATCAGGCCCTGTTTTAGACAAGCCAGGTGATCTAGCGGGTTTATTAACTAATCTCGAAGAACGCGACGTTTTATTTATCGATGAGATCCATCGTTTAAGTCCAATTGTGGAAGAATATTTATATTCTGCAATGGAAGATTTCAAGATTGATATTATGATTGAATCTGGTCCTAACGCTAGAACGGTTCAAATCAATCTAAATCCTTTTACTTTAATTGGTGCTACTACACGATCGGGTTTATTGACCGCGCCAATGCGTGCTCGTTTTGGAATCTCCTCTCGTTTACAATATTACACTACAGAACTTTTGACTACTATTATTGAACGTAGTGCAAGTATTTTAAAAATGCCTATTGATCTTGAAGCAGCTATTGAAATCGCTGGACGAAGTAGAGGCACGCCTCGTATTGCTAACGCATTATTGCGTAGAGTACGTGATTTTGCGCAAATTAAGGGTAATGGTACCATTGACATAGAAATTGCAAGATATGCCTTAAAAGCGCTTAATGTGGACGCGCATGGTTTGGATGAAATGGATAATAAAATTTTAAATACTATTATCGATAAATTTAAAGGCGGTCCTGTGGGTCTTACAACCTTGGCAACTGCGGTTTCAGAAAGTAGCGAAACTATTGAAGAAGTCTATGAGCCTTTCTTAATTCAAGAAGGATTTATTATGCGTACTCCACGAGGTCGTGAAGTAACTGACAAAGCGTATAAGCACTTAGGAAAGTTAAAAACCAATATTCAAGGCGGATTGTTTTAATTCTATTTTTATTTCTACTCAATCAAAATATTCGCAATTCATCAAATTAGAGGCGCAAAGCCTTGGTTTTTTGTCCTGCGGTATATCCAAGGCTGGTTTTTTAGAAAAAGAAGCGCCACGGCTTGAAAAATGGCTTAAAAATAACAATCATGGTCAGATGGCCTATATGGAAAACCATTTTGATAAACGTTTGGATCCTACTTTATTGGTAGATGGTGCCAAAAGTGTGGTCTCGTTACTTTTGAATTATTATCCTTCCGAATTTCAAAGAGAGGACTCCTATAAAATTTCCAAATATGCTTATGGCCAAGATTATCATTTTGTAATCAAAGAAAAGCTTAACGCTTTATTATTTGCAATTCAAGAAAATATAGGAGCTGTTTCAGGAAGAGCTTTTGTAGATTCTGCTCCAGTATTGGACAAAGCTTGGGCTGCCAAAAGTGGATTGGGTTGGATTGGTAAAAACAGCAATCTGATTACCCAAAAAATGGGCTCTTTTTATTTTATTGCCGAATTAATTATTGATTTGGAATTGGAATATGATTTTGCAACAACCGATCATTGCGGCAGTTGTACTGCTTGTTTAGATGCTTGTCCTACCCAAGCAATAATTGCGCCTTACCAAGTCGATGGTAGCAAATGTATTTCGTATTATACTATTGAATTGAAAGAGAATCTTCCTGAAGAGATGAAAGGAAAATTGGATGATTGGGCTTTTGGATGTGATGTATGTCAAGATGTTTGTCCGTGGAATCGATTTTCAAAACCCCATAGCGAACCCTTATTTCAAGCCAATCCTGAATTGCTTTCATTTTCCAAAAAAGACTGGGAGGAAATTACGTCTGAAACTTTTCAAAAAGTATTCAAAGATTCACCTTTGAAAAGAACAAAACTAGAGGGTTTAAAACGGAACATACAATTTCTGAAATAAAATCAATTAGTTTCTACTTGACTCTCTTTCAATAATTTGAGTGTCTAATTCTATAGTTTTTGGATTGTATTCTGATTCTTCTTTTCGTGCTGCCATTTCTTCTAATAATAAATTAAAAGCAGCGATGCCCATTTCGTGACTAGGCTGTTCTACCGTACTTAATTTTGGCGTAATAACTTGAGACATAAACCAGTTGCTAAAACCAATTACTTTGACATCCTTCGGCACATTTATTTTTTGATCGTTACAATACGCTAGTGCCCCTACGGCTACTAAGTCAGTTATTGCAAAAATCCCATCTATATCTGGATGTTCTTCAAATAATTGTTTGGTAAATTCCAGTCCTTCTTCAAAGTTTACTTTTTCACAGGTGTATACTAGTTTGGAATCAAATGGAATTCCGTTGGATTCTAATGCTTTTTTATAGCCTAAATAACGATCAATAGAATTTTGAGGATTTAGTGGACCACGGATGTGAGCTATTTTTTTACAACCATTGTCAATTAAGTGTTGTGTGGCATCAAATCCCGCTTTTTGATCGTCAATAACTACTTTGGAACATTTAGCAAGTTTGGCAATTTTATCAAACATGACTAATGGAATTTTTCTATTCAATATGTCTTGAATATGCGAATCGTTATTGGATTCATTAGACAAGGATATTAATATACCATCAACCCTTTTGTTGATTAATAAATCGACTTGTTTTTTTTCTAACTCTAGGCTTTCATTGGATTGTAATATAATCACCAAATACCCATTTTTTTCGGCAGCATCAATTATTGATTTAATGATATTTGAAAAAAAGTGATGAGTAACTTCAGGGATAATTAAACCAATAGTTTTGGATTCTTTTGTTCTTAAATTTACTGCAAAACTATTGGGTGTATAATTGAGGTTTTGAGCCAATTCCTTGACTGCTTTTTTAGTTTTTTCACTAACATCAGAATAATCTTTTAACGCCTTTGAAACGGTCGTTATCGAAATTCCTAGGGTAGTTGCAATTTCTTTAAGAGTAATGTTTTTCATTGACTTTTGATTTGGGAACAAATATATTAAATATCAGTTTGTGAATTAGTTTACTACTAGTAAAACTCATAGAAACGCCAAGATATTCATTTTTTTGAAAAAAGGGTTTTAATTTGTTTACTATTTACAAATAGGATGTAATATGTTATATTTTTATCAAAAGTATCAGATATAAAAAATGCGGTTTCAATTCATTTGAAACCGCATTAAATACAAAAAAATAAGGTTTATTTTACCTCTAAAATTAATGATTCATATGGTCGTAAAGTGTTTGATTTTGACGATCTTGTCGTAGGGTAATTGCCCAAAATCAGTCTTGTGTTTTTTGTAGAAAAACCCAAATCAAATGCAGCTTCTTTCTCAGTAAAGTTTAATAAAACCACTACTTTTTTTCCCTCAAGTTCTCTAGTATATGCAAATACATTAGGATTATCATGATCTAATAGAGTGTATTTTCCATATTGAAGCACTGGACTCGCTTTTCTAATTTTAACTAATTTTCTATAATAATTCAAGACTGAATTTGGATCTTTTTCTTGTGCTGCTGCATTAATTTCAGCATAGTTTGGATTTACTTTTAACCAAGGCTTACCCGTTGTAAATCCTCCATTAGCACTAGTATCCCATTGAAAAGGGGTTCTTCCATTTTCTCTAGAAGTTTGTTTTTTGTTTTCCAAAAAAGCCTTCAAATCGCCACCCGCATTTTTAAGTTGTTCGTATTTGTTTCGGGTATCAACATCATTATAATCTTCAATATTATCAAAGCGAATATTGACCATACCAATTTCATCTCCATTGAAGTTATAAGGGGTTCCTCTCATAGTCATAACGAAAGTAGAAAGCATTTTAGAAGAAACAGCTCTAAATTGAGGTGTATCATTTCCAAATTTACTCACCATTCTTGGCTGATCATGATTGGATACAAAAATGGACAACCATCCTTTGTCTTTAAACACTTCATCATATCTAGAGAAAATGTCTTTGTATTTTACTAATCCAAATTCGCGAACATGATTTCCAATATCCACACTTTCAAAATGATACGCTAGGTTTAATTCTTTTCGATCTGGATCAACAAATTTCATAGCTGCTTCTGGCGAATCTCCAGCACCTTCAGAAACCGACATGGCATTCGGAAATTTACTCAAAACTTCACGATTCATTTCTTGAATGTGCTCGTGTAATTTAGGCCCATTTCCATAAAATTTGATAATCTCAAGTGTGTTGTTTACAATTTCTTTTGGTAGTGCTGGGAATGAATCGTCTTTTGAAATAAATTGAAAAGCATCCATTCTAAATCCATCAATTCCTTTGTTCAACCAAAACGTCATTGTGTCGTAAATTTCTTTACGAAGAGAAGGATTATTCCAGTTTAAATCGGGTTGTTTTTGAGAGAAATAATGCAAATAATAAGCGTTGGTTGTCGCATCGTATTTCCAAGCGTTACTATTGACATCAAAAAAACTCCAACGGTAAGGTGGAGTCCCTTTTTCTGCAGGCCACCAATAGTAATAATCACGGTATTTATTGTCTCTTGAGCTTTTTGATTGTTTGAACCAATCGTGTTCATCACTACTGTGATTAACTACCATATCCATAATTAATTTAATGTTTCTTTTGTGCATTTCTTGCAGCAAAAGATCAAAATCAGCCATGGTTCCAAAATCCTTTAAGATTTCTCTGTAATTGCTGATATCGTAACCGTTATCATCATTAGGAGAATCGTAAATTGGGCTTAGCCAAACCGCATCAATTCCTAAACTTTTTAAGTAGTCTAATTTGGAGATAATTCCTTTGATATCTCCAATTCCATCTCCATCACTGTCTTTAAAACTGCGAGGATAAATTTGGTAAATAACGGCTTCTTTCCACCATTTGGCATCACCATTTTTTACGATTGTTGTTTTGTTTTCTTGTGCTGTTATACTCATAAAAGAAGAAAAGAGTAAGGCAATCAACAGCATTTGATTCTTTTTCATGCGGGTAATAATTAAGTTGTAGTTTATAGTTATTTAATGATTTCGTTGAATTCTAAACGTTCACCATCAGGTCCTAGAATATTGAAATATTTACATCCTTTGTTCCAAAAATTCAGGAAAACAGGTTCTTTCTCGAGAATGGTAAAATGGTTTTCTTTTATAGTTGTAAATGCCAATTCGATATCATCCACATCAAAAGCAATGTGGTCAATATGACCATCTTTCCTGTTTGTTATTTCTGTTAAATAAGAAGCTGGCATTTGATACAATTCTAAAATTATACTATCTCGCTTCATCATGGCTACAATTCCGCCTTTTTCACCCTCTATTTCAAAGCTTGATGGCATTACATTTGTAAAACCGAATTTTTCATAAAAACCAATCGATTTTTGAATATTAGAAACAGGGATGCCAATGTGTTGTATGTGGTTGATTTTTAAATCCATCTTTTTATACTTGCATAAAATTTGCAATAGCTTCAGGTGAAATTTTTGGATTAGCTCCTTCTTCTTGTGCCACAAGTGCGCCTAATGCACAAGCAAAATTAATGGCTTTTTGAGGGTCAATTCCAGTCAATAATTGGGTTAACAATCCAGCCAAAAATGAATCTCCAGCACCAACGGTGTCAGCTACGGTTATTTTGTATCCGCTATTGTAAAATAATTGGTTATTGTACATTAAAACTGCCCCGTGACTCCCTTTGGTGACACAAATATGTTGGGTGTTGGTTTTCTCGGCAATAAACTGCATGTTTTGTTCCAAAGAATGAAAAGGGGAGCCTAAATACGCGCTAATTTCATACAATTCGTCATCATTGAATTTGATGAAATCCGCTTTGTTCATTAATTCGGAAAGTAATTCTTTAGTATAAAATGGCGCTCTTAAATTCACGTCAAATATTTTATATTTTGCCGAATGTAAAAGTGTTAATAAGCTTTGATACGAAGTTGTATCGCGACAAACCAAACTTCCAAAAACTAAGGCATCGGAATTGGCGACCACATTTTTCGCTTCAGTTGTAGCTTCAATTTTGTCCCAAGCTACGGGATAATTAATGGTATAGGAAGCTGAGCCTTTATCGTCTAATTTCACTAGTACTTCACCAGTAGCAAAATTGGGGTCTATTTGAATAGAATTGGTACTTACTCCATTTTGGGAAACAAAATCAAGTAATTCATTCCCGATTTCATCTTGTCCAATACGACTAATGATCTGCGTATCGATTCCAAGTGAAGCCATTCGAAGGCCTACATTTAAAGGTGCTCCGCCTATTTTTCTGTGCGTTGGAAAAACGTCAAATAAGACTTCGCCAAAACAAGCAATTTTTGTCGCCATAATTAGTTGTTATTGGATAAACTTTCAGACAATTCTTCTAATGTTCTTCCTTTAGTTTCTGGCATTTTGAAAAATACCCAAAGGAGTTGGAATACCATCATAATGCAGAAAATTGCGAAAACAGTAGTGGTTCCAATTTCTTTAAATAAAAATGGAATGAATGACGGAATCAATGCTGCTAAAACCCAGTGCACTGAGGTGCCAAATGAAGTTCCGGCCGCTCTTAATTTGTTAGGGAATAACTCAGAAATAAATACCCAAATTACTGCTCCTTGACCAATGGCATGAGAGGCAATGAACAAGAAGAAAAATAGCGGTACAGCCATTCCTTTCCATTCAAAATAAAAGGCAGTTGTTACTAATCCTAACGAAATTATATAACCAAAAGAACCTAAATACATCAAGGTTTTACGACCGTATTTGTCAATTAAAGAAATACCAACCATAGTAAATAACAAATTGATAATTCCAATTCCAATGCTACTTAAGAAAGAAGCTGATTTTTCTAAACCTGCCAATTCAAAAATACGTGGGGCATAATACAAAAAGGCATTAATTCCAGATAGCTGATTGAAAAATGCAATGAAAAAGGCAAGTAGTAATGGTTTTCGGTATTTTTTCATGAAAATAGATTCGTTTTTTACTTCTTGAGCAGTTTCTATTTCCATGGCTGCAATTTCTTCTTCTGCTTGAGCGTCAGAATTGATTTGTTTCAAGATGGAAATAGCTTGGGCTCTGTCTTTTTTGTATTCAAAAATCCAACGCGGACTTTCTGGAATTCCAAAAACTAATAAGGTGTAAACAAATGCTGGAAAGGCTTGAATTCCAAGCATCCATCGCCAAGAGTTTTCTCCAATATCTTGCAAGTAAAAATTAGAAGTGAAGGCGATTAGAATTCCAAAAACAATATTAAATTGGTACAAGGCTACTAATTTTCCTCGATCCTTTGCAGGCGCGATCTCAGAAACATAGGTTGGGGCTGCAATAGTTGAAGCACCAATTCCAATTCCGCCTAAAAATCTAAAGATAGAGAAGATGATAGAATCAGTAGCAAATGCAGTTCCGATTGCCGAGATGAAAAATAATAATCCAATGATAATTAAGGTCTTTTTTCTACCAAGAATATTGGTTGGATACGAACCAAATATGGCACCAATAACGGTTCCCCAAAGGGCTGATGACATCACTACTAATCCGTGATACAAATCGGAGGATCCCCATAATTGTTGCAATTGTTTGTCGGCTCCTGAAATTACTACGGTATCAAAGCCGAATAAGAACCCGGCCAAGGCTACTACAATAGACCAGTAAAGAATTTTTTTGTTGTTCATTTTTTTTAGTTTTTATGGTTTAGTTAATTTAGGTTGTAAATAGTATTTACCAAATTCCTTTTATAGATTGAAAAGAAAGTGTTTTAATCTCTTGATTTTCATCTGATTGAATGGTTAATTTAGTGTAAGGTTGGTTCGGGAAAATTTGTTCTGTAAACGAATATACTCCTCCGTTTAAGAAAATTTCAATAGAAGACCAATCCAATATGATTTGAAAATCGATGTTTTTTGTAATTATATTCGGAGTAGGAGTTGTATGAATTTTTTCGCCAAAACTTTTCTCGAAATTCACTTTTCCTGAAAGTCGTCTGTCAATAGCAAAAGTTTGTTTTTGAGCATCGTATTGAAGTACTAACAAATCATTTGCATCATTCGAAAATACTAATTTAAGATTTTTGTTTTCCGCTTTAAATTGGATTTTAGATTGATTTACATTGGAGTAAGCAAATACTTTATCTACACCTTTATTTAATTTAATTTTTTCAATAGAAAAGTCTGTTGATAATTGCTTATCTAATTGTGCAACAGGCTGACTTTGTAATACATAATCTCCTTTAATTGTGGAAAGCGAAAGTGTTCTTGGCAACGTCATTGCACTTCGCCAATTGGTTGTTGGCGTATCTCGGGCATAATTCCAATTACTCATCCATCCTAAGAAAATGCGTTCTCCACCTGGAGCATCATTATACGTAACACCGGCATAATTATCCGTTCCATAGTCTACCCATTTGGTTTCTTTTTGAGAAGTGGTAAAGGTTTTTCCATCAAAATCACCTACAAAATATTGTGTTGCCGAACCACCATTTGGCCCCCCCGGATTAATACTCACTAAAAGAACCCATTTTTCTTCTTGAGTTCCGTTTACTTTTACTTTAAACAAATCAGGACATTCCCAAACGCCTCCATGAGCCCCTTTATTTTGCCCAAATTCGCTTTCTAGTTTCCATTGAAGTAAATTAGCTGAAGTGTATATTTGAGCACGATCGCCTGCAACTAAAACCAAATCCCATTGATTTGTCTCCTCGTTCCAAAACACTTTAGGATCTCTAAAATCCTTTAAGGTTATGTTATTGATAATTGGATTGGCGTTGTATTTTTTCCAAGTTTCTCCTTGATCTATACTGTAAGCTAAACCTTGAGTTTGGGTATTAATTTTTCCTGCCTTTTCAAATTCCATGTTATGGTATGTAAAAACGGCGATCATTGGAGGGTTTTCTTTTGTTCCAAGTCCTGAAGTGTTGTTGGTATCCATTACCGCACTACCTGAAAATATGTATCCTAATTCATCAGGGAATAAGGCAATTTTTTGATGTTGCCAATGAATTAAATCTTTACTAGTGGCATGTCCCCAATGCATAGGTCCCCAGACTATGTCATCTGGATAGTATTGGTAAAACAAATGGTAGGTTCCATTGTGAAACAACATTCCATTCGGGTCATTCATCCATTTTTTTTCTGGCGAAAAATGGAATTGCGGTCGAAAAGGTTCTTTGTAATATTGGGTTGCATCAACCTTTTGTATTTCTTTTGATGAAATCGAAATAGCATTTTTTTCTTGAGCTTGGCTATTGAAGTGAAATAGAGTACCTAAAATTAAGCCGCCTAGTAGGATTATTTTCTTTTTGTTTTTCATCTTGATTTTTATTGGGAGCTAAAAATAGTATTCTTTTTATGAAAAGATGGCTTCTGTATATATATTAATGTGTAGAATTTTTCCGAAATCGTTGTCGGTTCAGTATTGTTACGGCTTAATTTGATCGAATAATTTTAAATGTCCAAATTTTAACTCATATGGATAGGATTAAGGAATTGTTTAAGTTGTAAAAATATATTTTTTACTATTTTATAGAATTCGCAATAAAAATATAATTTCAAGCTTTTTATTGAATAAAATTCATCGTTTTTTCAATGTATTTGATTTAAATATACTAAATGTATTTTTTTAGTCGTTTTTTTTTACAGAATAGCTATTTTTTTGCGTGTTTTTTTATGGTATTAATTTTCGAATCGAAAACGTTTTCGATGCCCCGAAAACGATATAGTTCACTTTTTCTTAATTTTTTCATAAAATTAGTATTATGTTTGGCTCAATATTTAAAACAAACCATTTATTAACCAACTTATTTATTACGTATGAAAAATAGTCTACTTAAAGGCTTGATGGTTTTTCTAACCATGCTATGTACAAGTTTGACATACTCGCAAGATGTGTCAGGTACCGTATCCGATGCTAGCGGACCTCTTCCAGGGGCTTCTGTATTAGTTAAAGGAACGACAAAAGGAGCACAAACTGATTTTGATGGTAAATTTACAATCAAAAACGCTGGCTCAAACGCAGTTTTAGTTTTTAGTTACATTGGTCTTAAAAGTCAAGAAGTAAATGTAGCGGGAAGAAGTAACGTAAATGTTACTTTAAAAGAAGATTCAGCAGAATTAAAAGAAGTAGTCGTTATCGGTTACGGTTCTGTGAAGAAAAAAGATGCTACCGGAGCAGTTGATCAATTAAGCTCAAAAAGCTTTGACAACGTAGGTGCACCATCTCCAGCAGATTTGTTGAGAGGTAAAGTTTCAGGGGTTCAAGTAACTTCTGCAAGTGGTGAGCCAGGTGCTGGTGCAAGCATCAGAATCCGTGGTAACTCTTCTATTCGTTCAGGTAACGGTCCGCTTATTGTTGTGGATGGTGTGCCTTTAGATGGTGGAGACATTACTGCAGGTGGAAGTGATATTGGTTTAGGTGGATCTTCTGCTAGAAACCCATTGAACTTCATCAACCAAAATGATATTGAAAGTATGACAATTCTTAAAGATGCGTCTTCTACTGCTATTTATGGTTCTCGTGGAGCAAATGGTGTAATTGTTATTACTACTAAAAAATCTAAATCTAAAGAAGCTCAGTTAACGTATTCAAATTCATTTACTTTCAGTTCTTTAGCTAGTAACTTGAAATTGATGAACTCTGCTGAATTCGTTGCTAACGGAGGTCCAAATAATGGTTCTACTGGTTACAACTGGGAAAAAGAAGTTTTAAGAAATGCTTTCTCTTCTAATCATGATGTATCGTTCACAAAATCTTCTGATAATTCATCAACTCGTTTATCTATTGGTGCTTCAAATACTGAAGGTATTGTAAACAAAACAGGATTAGATAAGTATACAATTGCTTTCAACAACTCTAATGACTTTTTTGGAGGTGATTTGAAAATTGATACTAAAGTGAATTACTCAAGTTTAAGAGACCAATCTGCTTTGATTTCAAACAGTGCTGGTTATATTGGTAACTTGATGGGAACTGCTATTTACTGGAACCCAACTACAAAATTGCGTAATGCAGATGGTTCTTACAATGTAGTGAGTAATACTTACATTAACCCAGCTCAATTATCTGATGCTTATACAGATTATGCAAATACTCAAAAATTATTGGCTAGTGTTAAATCTACTTTAAAAATCAATGATAACTTGAATTATCAATTTTTAGTAGGTGTTGAAACTTCTAATTCTAGTAGAAAATTCCAATTATCTCCAGGAATTGATATTCAAAACGTAGCTCAAGCTACTGCTCCAGGAGCTACTGCTCCTAAATTTGGACAGGCTGGTATTTCAAATGTTGAAAAATTAAACAGAACATTTGAGCATACTTTGAACTACAACAAAACAATTAACGATAATTTCCAATTTGATGCTTTATTAGGTTATTCTTACTATGACTATACTGCTAACGGAAGTGATGTTTCTGCTAAAGGTTTTGATGCAAAACAAACTAACTTGATTGACAATATCGAAGGTGGTTTGCAAAACGAATACCGTGCTTCTTCTTGGAGAAACCGTGTTGAATTGCAATCTTATTTTACAAGAGTAAATGCTACATTGTACAAAAATTTATTAGTTACAGCTACACTTCGTGTGGACGGTTCTACTAAATTAGGTGCAAATAACAAATACGGATCTTTTCCTTCTGTTGGTGTTGGATACAAAGTATTTGAAGACAAAGCAGGTTTATTGAACAACTTGAAAGTTAGAACTAACTACGGTGTAACAGGAAATCAAGAATTTGCTGTAAACTCTGCAGTAGCTCGTGCTTCATATGGTAACAACGGTAATTTAAATGTTGATACTAATGATAATGCAGATTTGAAATGGGAAACTACTACATCTTACGGTGTTGGTGTTGATTTCGGTTTGTTGAACAATAGATTAACAGGTTCTGTTGATTACTTCCAAAGAGATACTCAAGATTTAATCTTCCCAGTGCCTTCTGCGGCTACTCAACCAGGTCCACCGTCTCCACGTTTCGTTAACTTACCTGGAAACTTGATCAACAATGGTATTGAGGTAAGTGCAAACTACAAATTGATTGATTCTGAAAAATTAACTTGGGATGTTTCTGCAAATGCTTCATTCTTGTCTAACAAAATTGAAAACTTCGCTGGATTTATTCAAGCAGGTGCTTTACACGGACAAGGTTTATCAGGTGCTTATGCGCAAGTTGTAACTAATAATGAGCCAATCTACAGCTACTATATGTATGAGTGGAGAGGATTTGATTCTACTGGTGCTTCAGTTTATGCTGATGCTGCTGGTGCAGATGCTTCATTAGGTTTAGCTGCTAAAAAATTAGTTGGAAAAACAGGTTTGCCTAAAATGAACTTAGGTTTCTCTACTAATGTAACATACAAAAACTTTGACGCTGCAGTTTCATTCTACGGTGCTTTTGGTCACTATTTGTATAATAATACTGCTAATGCCTATTTCTTTAAAGGAGCTTTCCTTGGAGGAAGAAACATGCCTGCTAGTGTTGCTTCTTCTGCTCAAGCGCAAGGAGATCCTAACTCACCTTCTACTAAATATTTAGAAAAAGGAGATTTCTTGAGAATGGGTAACTTAACTTTAGGTTATACTTTCACAGGTGCTGGATTGGATAAATTGAAAATTAAATCAGCTCGTTTCTTTGTGAATGGACAAAACTTATTGTTATTCACTAACTACTCTGGTTTAGATCCTGAGGTGAATACAGATAAATCACTTAACGGTGTGCCATCTGCTGGTATCGATTATTTATCTTACCCACGTTCAAAAGCAATTGCTTTAGGTCTTAATGTAACTTTTTAATACTAATATCAATGAAAAGAAATAACATAATAAAAGGTTTATTGTACTTAGGTATAGTATCTTTTAGTATCGGATGTACTAACTTAGATGAAGAAATCTTAGATGGTGTATCAAATAATACCTCAGGAGGTACTGCAGTAAATACTGCTGCAGTTTTAACCTCTGCTTATAATGGTTTAAGAGATTTTAACGGCCAAGGTGGTGTGTATGCATTGAATGAAATGTCTACAGACGCAATGGTTGGACCAACTCGTGGTGGTGACTGGGATGATAATGGAGTTTGGAGACAAATTCATACACAAACTTGGGCACCGGATCACGGTGAGGTTAGAAACGCTTGGAACTCTTTATTATCAAATGTTTACAACTGTAATTTGGTAATTGAAAATGGAGGAACTGCTACTCAAGTTGTAGAAGCTCGTTTCTTACGTGCATGGTATATTTATAACGTAGTAGATTTATTCGGTCAAGTACCTTACAGACCAGCTGGTTCTAGTAAATTAGATGATCCTAAAGTATGGACTCGTGCTGAAGCTACAGGATTTATCATCTCTGAATTAGAAGCTATTGTTAATGCATTACCTGCAAGAACAGCTGGAGATGCAAGTATTGCTAACAAAGATGCAGCTCGTTTCTTATTAGCTAAAGTATATTTGAACAAAGGTGTATTTACTGCTGCTAATCCAGCTGGACCTTACACTTTTGATGCAGCTGATATGACTAAAGTAGTTCAAAATGTTGATGCATTAACTAATTCATTAGCGTCTAACTATTGGTCAAACTTTGCTCCAAACAACAATACTTCATCTGAAATTATTTTTTCTTCTAAAAATAACAAAGGTGGTGAAGGTGGAGGAATGCAGTCTAAATGGAGAATGTGTAACCACTACAACCAAACTCCAGACGGATGGAATGGATTTGCTACTGTAGCTGATTACTATAGCACATTTAATGCTGCTGATAATCGTGCTCACTATGCTGCTCCTGGTTATACTTACACAGTAGATGCTTCAGGTAAAGGTATTGGTTTCTTAGAAGGTCAAATGTATAAAAACGGAACTGCAATTCCTGCAAATGCATTGAAAGATAGAAACAACAATCCTTTGAATTTTACTGCTAACGTAACATTAATTACTTCAGGTGCTTCACTTGAAACTGCTGGTGTTCGTGGTATTAAATACATTCCAGATGCTGACAACCTTGGTCAACCAGATAATGATTTGATCTTGATGCGTTATTCTGATGCTTTGTTAATGAAAGCAGAAGCAATTGCTAGAGGTGGATCAGGTTCAGTAGGTACTATTATGTCTCAATTGGCTGCAAGATCAGGTGTAACTGCTGCTGCTGCTACTTTAGATGGTATCTATGCTGAAAGAGGTCGTGAATTATGGTGGGAAGGATGGAGAAGAAACGATGCAATTCGTTTTGGAAAATTCCTTGCTGCTAGAGCTTTGAAACCATATGCTTCTGATGCTAAATATTTATTGTATCCAATTCCTGCGGATGCATTATTTAACTCTAATTTATCTCAAAATCCTGGATACTAATTATTCCTGATTTTGTTTAAAATAGGTAAGGAGGACAGCAATGTCCTCCTTATTTTTTTTATGAGCCTATAGGGCTCTTTTTTTGTTTACAATCTCCAGTAAACACAACAATATTAAGCTTATTTTAATTTTTTTATATTCTACTTTTTCCATAAATTGCTGGCTCATATTATTTCAAAATTAACCACCATTTTATTATGTTGAATCGTCTACTTTTTATTGTTCTTGTATTTGTTACAGCAAGTTGTTCTAAAGGCAATTCAGATGCGCTTTTTACTCTTTTGGAACCTTCTCAAACGGGAATTGATTTTAAAAATGAAGTCAAAAACGGAGAGAACATGAACATTTTTAAATACCGAAATTTTTATAACGGAGGTGGAGCAGCAATTGGCGATATTAATAATGACGGTTTAGCGGATGTTTTTTTGATTTCCAATCAAGGCGCTAATAAATTGTATCTAAATAAAGGTGATTTTAAGTTTGAGGATATCTCTGTAAAATCAGGCATTCAAGGTAAAAAGGCATGGTCTACCGGTGTGGTTATGATAGATATTAACGGAGATGGTTTTTTAGATATTTATGTTTTGGATGCTGGAAATAATATTGACGCGATAAGAAAAAGTCAACTATACATCAATAACGGTAATAGCACTTTTACTGAAAAAGCAGCAGAATACAATTTGGCAGATACCGGAATAACAACACATGCTGCCTTTTTCGATTATGATAAAGATGGTGATTTAGATTGTTATATTTTAAATAACAGTTTTATTCCTGTGAGTTCTTTGAACTATTCCAATAAAAGAGAATTACGTGACAAGGACTGGAAAGTGGCTGATATATTGAAAGGTGGTGGTGATAAGTTGCTTCGTAACGATGACGGGAAATTTGTAGATGTTAGTGAAGCTTCCGGAATTTATGGAAGTTTGATCGGTTTTGGATTAGGTGTAACTGTTGGAGATGTTAATGGTGATTTGTATCCAGATATTTATGTTTCCAATGATTTCTATGAAAGAGATTATTTGTATATCAATAATAAAAACGGGACTTTTTCTGAGCAAATTCAAACTTGGGCTACACATATTAGTCAAGCCTCAATGGGGGCAGATCTTGCCGATATTAATAATGATGGTAAAGCTGATATCTTCACAACTGATATGTTACCTGAAGGCGACGAACGTTTAAAAAACACTACCAGTTTTGACAACTATGATTTATTGTCCCGCAAATTAAACATGGATTTCTTTAATCAATACATGTCTAATGCATTACACATCAATGAAGGTACTCATTTTACAGAAATTGCCAATTTTGCGGGTGTATCAAAAACCGATTGGAGTTGGGGAGCGCTAATTTTCGACATGGATAATGACGGATACAAAGATATTTATGTATGTAATGGTATTTATCATGATTTGACTAATCAGGATTTTATGGACTTTTTTGCTAATGAATTGATGCAAAAAATGGTGGTTACTGGAGTAAAAGAAGATATTGAAACCATTATTGCTAAAATGCCAAGTACTCTAATTCCTAATTACGCTTTTAAAAATAATAGGAATTTGACCTTTACTAATAACGCTACATCTTGGGGATTAGATACGCCAAGTTTTTCTAATGGAGCAGCTTATGGTGATTTGGATAATGATGGTGATTTGGATTTAGTAGTTAATAATGTGAATATGGAGTCGTTTGTATTCCGTAATAATTCAGAAAAAAATAAAGCCAATCATTTTGTAAAAGTGAAGTTGAAAGGTGATCTTAAAAATAAGTTTGCTGTTGGAAGTGTTGTTGAATTATATTCTGGGAAAGAAGTGATCCGTCAAGAGTTAATACCGTCAAGAGGATTTCAATCGTCAATTGATTATGTAATGACTTTTGGTGTTGGAACTAAAAAAATTGATTCCTTACAAGTGATTTGGCCAAATGGCAAAACACAAACTATTAAGAAAGTAGCTTTAAATACAACTATCAATTTGTCCATTGCAAATCCTACATCAGATTATGTATTTAAAACAACAATTACAAAGCCATTTTTAAAGGAAGTTACATCGAATTGGGTGGCGCATAAAGAAAATGATTTTATCGATTTTGATTACGAAGGATTGATTTCTAAAATGCTTTCACAAGAAGGGCCTTCATTAGCAGTTGGAGATATTAATGGCGATGGTAATGACGATGTGTTTGTTGGTGGAGCCAAAGGACAAGCAGGAAAAATATATACTAATAAAGGAACCGTTTTCAGCATTACTAAACAAGCTGCTTTGGATGCCGATGCTAATTTTGAAGACACCGCTGCTTCTTTTCTTGACGCTGATGGCGATGGTGATTTGGATTTAGTAGTTGGTTCTGGAGGTAATGAAAGAACCAGTCCGGAAAATTTTAAAAATCGTTTGTACATGAATAACGGAAAAGGAATCTTTTCTAAATCTACTACAGTTATTCCTTCTGCAAGTACCAATGTAGCTGTAATAGCTCCATACGATTTTGATCAAGATGGCGATGTGGATATTTTTGTGGGTAGCAGAAGCGTTCCTGGAGTGTATGGAATTGACCCTAAGCATTTGCTATTGGAAAATGATGGAAAAGGCAATTTTACCAATGTAATTGATAAAAAGGCTTTCAAACTAAATACAACAGGAATGATAACCGATGCTGTTTGGGAAGATGTCGATAATGATAATAAGAAAGACTTACTATTAGTTGGTGATTGGATGGCGCCTCAAATTTTCAAAAATACAGGAAAACGTTTGGCTGTGTTTAAATCAAATTTATCTGGATATAATGGTTTTTGGAATTCGGTTCAATGTGTAGATTTGAATAATGATGGGAAAAAAGATTTAATTTTAGGTAATAAGGGAACAAATACATCCTACAAAGCAACTGCTAAAAATCCAATGCGTTTGTTTATCAATGACTTTGATAGTAACGGAACGATTGAACAAATTAGCACACGTACAATTGATGAAAAAGACATGCCTATTAATTTAAAACAAGAATTGGCTAAACAAATTCCTTCTATTAAAAAGAAAAATTTAAACTACAGCGATTATGCAAGGAAAACAATTCAAGAGATCTTTGCTCCTGAAGTAATTGCTAATTCGTTGCAAAAAATGGCAGTTATTCAAGAGAGTATTATAGCAATAAACAAAGGGAATGGTCAATTTGAAATCCAAATAATGCCTCAGGAAGTACAATTGTCAACTGTAAATACCTCTTGTGTTTTGGATATCAATAAAGACGGAAATTTAGATATTATCCTTGGAGGAAATCAATACGAATTTAAACCGCAATTTGGACGTTTGGATTCTAGCCACGGAAGTGTTTTATTAGGGAATAAAAAAGGCAAATTTAATTTGTTGCCGTATACAAAATCTGGAATTTTCATCACAGGTGAAGTGCAAAAAATGAAGGCAATTAAAACTAAAAATAAAGCAGCTTCATTTATAGCAGTAGTGAATAATGCCTCACCTAAATTGTTTACGATCAATGAATAATTTCATTACAATAGCGCTAGCATCTTTAATCATTGCAGGCTGTTCCAAAAAAGAAAACCAATTGTTTGATAAATTGTCTCCAGACGAAAGTAAGGTGACATTTGTGAATCAATTGGACGAATCCAAAAACATTTCGATTTTAGATTATCTCTATTATTACAATGGAGGTGGAGTGGCACTTGGCGATATTAATAATGATGGTTTAGTAGATATTTATTTTACTTCTAACCAAGGAAAAAACAAATTGTACCTGAATAAAGGGGCAAATAAATTTGAAGACATTTCTATAAAAGCCGGTGTTGAAGGTGAAAGCGATTGGAATACCGGTTCCATTATGGCAGATGTTAACGGCGATGGTTATTTGGACATTTATGTTTGTGCCGTTGTGGGAATTCACGGATTTGAAGGTCATAACGAGTTGTACATCAACAATAAGGACAACACATTTACCGAAAGTGCGGCTGAATACGGTTTGGACTTAGACAATTTTAGTACATCAGCAGCCTTTTTAGATTACGATAATGACGGTGATTTGGATATGTATTTATTGAATCATGCAGTACATTCAGAAGCATCTTATGGTAAAGCTGATATTAGAAATAAAAGAAGCTATGAAACGGGGGATAAATTATTTCGAAACGACAATGGTCATTTTATCGATGTGAGTGAAAAAGCTGGAATTTTCGGTGGAGCCAATGGGTATGGATTGGGAATTGCTGTATCCGATTTTAATCTAGATGGTAATCCGGATATTTATATTTGTAATGATTTTCATGAAGACGATTATTACTACTTGAATAATGGCGACGGTACTTTTACCGAAAGCATGAAAAATTATTTTGGGCATACCAGTCGTTTTTCAATGGGTGTAGATGCTGCCGATATCAATCACGATGGTTTTCCTGACCTGATGACTTTAGACATGCTTCCTGAAGACGAAACGGCTTTAAAATCTTCTGCTGGAGATGATAATCCGCAAATGTTGAAATACCGTACAGAAAAGTTGGGCTACCACTATCAGTACACTCGAAATATGTTGCAAATCAATCAAGCTGGGAAACATTTTACGGAGACCGCTTTACTAAGTGGAGTAGCAGCAACAGATTGGAGTTGGAGTACTTTATTTGCTGATTATGATCAAGATGGTGAACAAGATATTTTTGTTTGCAACGGAATTCCAAAACGACCTAATGATTTGGATTACATAAAATACTATTCCAATTCAAGCATTAAAACCAAGTTAAATTCGACAAAACTTATAGATAAACAAGCTTTGAAAAAAATGCCTTCGGCAAATGTACCGAATTATGTATTTCAAGGGTCTAAAGATTTACAGTTTAAAAACCGATCTAATGACTGGATAGAAAATGACTCCATTATTTCTAACGGTGGTGGCTATGCTGATTTGGATAATGACGGTGATTTAGATATCGTAACGAATAATTTGAATAGTGTTGCTTCGATTTACATCAATAAAACAAACACGAAAGCCAATTACTTAAAAGTAAAATTACGATTTGGTGGAAAAAACACTATGGGTGTTGGTACCAAAGTAATTTCCTATGTCAAAGGTCAAAAACAATTTAAAGATATTCAAACGACCCGTGGTTTTCAATCCAGTTCAGAACCAATTGCGCATTTTGGTTACGGTAAAATTACTCAGATAGATTCGGTTCAAATCATTTGGCCGGATAAAACGTACCAGACACTTAAAAAGGTAAAAACCAATCAAACGCTTACAGCTCTGCCTAATAAAAACAGAAAAACATTTAATTACGCCAATTTACATCCTTCAGTATTGCCGATTTTTAAAAAATCAGCAACTAATCTAGGGATAGATTTTATACATCAAGAAAATGATTTTGTGGATTTTACATCACAAAAATTAATTCCTTATCAACGTTCTGATCGTGGTCCTGCAACAATTATTGGAGACTTAAACAATGATGGGAAAAAGGATATTTTCTTTGGTGGAGCACAAGGAAAACAAGCAGCAATTTATCTTCAAAATGGAAATGGGTTTACCAAGAAAAGTTTTTCAACTATTGTTGCTGATTCAATTTATGAAGATGCCTCAGCAGTTATTGGTGATTTTAATGGTGATCGCCAAAACGATTTGTTCGTTGTGTCTGGAAGTGGGCAATATGCAGCCAATTTAATTCCAAGATTGTACCAAGGAAGTGCATTGACTAAATCTAATTTGCCAGAAACCAAAGGGATGAATGCCTCGGTTATTAAAACAATCGATTACGACAAAGACGGAGACTTGGATGTTTTTATTGGTAACAATTCCAAATCAAATAGTTTTGGAAGAATGCCTGATTGTTATTTGATGAACAATAATAAGGGTGTGTTTACCATAGTACAAGGAGCTACTTTTTCAAGTATCGGAATGGTAACGGATGCTCTTGTAACTGATTTTAATAAAGACGGCACTCAAGATTTAATAGTCGTTGGTGAATGGATGAAACCTACTTTTTTTGCCAATAGTAAAGGAAGCTTTAAAGACGTTACAGAGAGTTTATTGCCAGGGAATCATAATGGATTATGGCAATCTATCGCTGCCTTTGATATTGATCACGATGGGGATCAGGATTATCTATTAGGGAACTGGGGAATGAATTCCAAATTCAAATCATCTTCAGAGTTTCCTATGAAAATGTACTATGATGATTTTGATACTAATGGAACATTTGAAACGATTGTAGCGATTGAGAAGAAAGGAAACTACTATCCGACTATGGGGCTTGACGAATTAGTAGAAGAATTCAGCGGTATGTTGAAGAAAAAATTCAATAATTACAATTCCTTTGCTGGAAAAAAAGTCGAAGAAGTGTTCGATCCAGCTATGTTAGAAAAAGCGGCTATGTATGAAGTACATAATTTAAAATCCGGCTACTTGAGAAACGATAAAGGAAAATTTACCTTCGTTCCTTTTTCAAATAAAATGCAGGTTGCTCCAATTACTAGTTTCGTGCAATCTGATTTTGATGGCGATGGAAAAAATGAAATTTTTGCTGCGGGTAATTATTTTGGAGTTACCCCTTTTCACAGTAGATTTGATGGTTTTTCAGGAGCATTAATTAAAAATCAAAAAACGATCTATTTGGGTAACCAAATTGGAATAGATTTGTCTCAAAAAGCGGTGCGCCATCTTGATATTATTCCGTTTAACGGGAAGAACTATCTTTTGGTCACCATCAATAATAAAAAGGCGGAAGTGTATGAACTTCCGATGCATAAAAATTAAATTAAAAAATATGAAAATTAAAATTGCTCTTTTAGGATTGCTATTGGTTCTTTTTAGCGCTTGTAAAAAAGACCAACCTATTGTTGTAACTACAGATGATTATTGTGCTGCGGTAGATACTGTAACTGGAATTATGGTACATGATATTTTTTCTCCACCGGTTGCCAGTAGAATTTATGTCTATCCTAATGTAGCTGCTTACGAGATTATTGCACAAAACAGTTCTAAGTACGAAAGTCTGCAGGGACAGTTAAAAGGCTTGGATTCCATTCCAGTATTGGATGCTAAAAGCGGTGTGAATCAAAAATTGGCTGCTTTAATTGCCCATATGGAAGTGAGTAAACAATTAATTTTTTCGGAAGAAGCATTGGAAAAATACAGAGACAGTTTGTATGAGAAGTGGGGTTCAGAAAATAAAAAGGAATTTGAAGTTTCTAAAGAGTACGCTTTAAAAGTAGTTGATAGAATTAAAATTTGGATGGGAAAAGACAATTACAAACAAACCAGAACGTATCCAAAATATTCAGTACATACCGATCAACCAGGAAGATGGCAACCTACTCCGCCGGCCTATATGGATGGCGTAGAACCACATTGGGGAGAAATACGAACTTTGGTAATGGATTCGGCTTCTCAATTTAGACCAAAAGCACCACATCCATTTTCTACTGATAAGAATTCATTGTTTTACAAAGAAGCGAAAGAAACCTATGATGTTGGAAATACAATGTCTGAGGAATTATTAGCTATTGAAAATGCTAGGACAAATACTATTCCTGAAAAATCTGCTATTGCTACTTTTTGGGATTGTAATCCATATGCTACTGTGACTCAAGGGCACATGATGTTTGCAAAAAAGAAAAACACACCCGATGCGCACTGGATTAATATTGCCAAAATAGCATTGAAGAAAACCAAATCCGATTTTGAAACCACTGTTTTTACATTTACTAAAACGTCTATCGGAATTTTTGAAAGTTTTATTAGTTGTTGGCACGAGAAATACAGAACCAATGTAATTCGTCCGGAAACCTATATTAATTTATACATTGACGAAGATTGGAAGCCGCAATTACAAACGCCTCCTTTCCCAGAATATACCAGTGGACATTCTGTAGTATCTTCTTGTTCTGGAGTGATTTTGACTGAGATCTTTGGCGATAATTTTAGTTATACAGATGATTCTGAAATACCGTTTGGTTTGCCAAAAAGAAATTTCAAGTCATTCAAACAAGCGGCTTCAGAAGCTTCAATGAGTAGGTTGTATGGTGGAATTCATTACCGAGCTGCTATTGAAAATGGGGTTGAACAAGGAACAAATTTGGGGAATTATATTAATAAAGAAATCAGTTTTTTTAAATCAAAATAATAATAAATAAGTACAATGAATACTAAAATTAAAGGATCTATTGTTGTCATTCTAATCGCTTTTGTTGCTTGGTATTTTTTATTGAAGCCTTCTGATTATACCATTCGTTTTGAAGCCAAAACTGCTACTGGAACTATTTATCAGGGTGTTCAAGATTGGGCTGCAGCCAAGACTAAATCCAATACAGAAAGTTATACTACTGTAGAAAAAAGAAACTACGATTTAATTAAACAGGAACTTAAAAAAGGGGACGAACATTTAGTATATACTTGGACGCTTACTTCAGTGAATGATTCCACTACTAAAATTGTGGTTGATATAAAAGATGAAAATCACAGTTGGTACAATAAACTTACCGCTCCGTTTGTCTCGACCCCATTTCGTGAAAAACAAATTGCGCGCGTTAAAGATTTCAAAGTGGGATTAGATGAGCATTTAAAAGCATTTAAAGTACGTATTGATGGTGAAGGTGAATCAACTGCTGATTACATTGCCTACATAAGTCTTACCAGTGTAATGCAAGAAAAAGCGCAAACGATGATAGCGAATGATGCTGTTATTACGGGCTATTTATTTAGAAATAATATTAAAATTGTTGGAAAGCCTTTTATAGAAGTTACTAATTGGGACAAAGACAAAGAGATACTTCAATTTAATTATTGTTTCCCAATTCCGAAGGATGCTAAATTTGTTGCAAATCCAAAAGTAAAATTCAAAACAATTCCGGCTGTCAAAGGATTAAAGGCAACCTATTTTGGAAATTTTAGAACTTCGGATAGAGCTTGGTTTACGTTGTTAGACTATGCTGAAAAACAAAATGTAAAATTAGATACTAAAGTTGTTGAATATTTCTTAGCCAATCCATTTAATGGAGGTAATGAATTGGAATGGGAAACTAAGATTATAATTCCTTTTGCTAAAAAATAAGATAAAAATTATACTTCATACTCTCATCAACTCGAAAACGTTTTCGCCTATTGCGAAAACGTTTTTTGGTTTAATAGGGTTTTAAATTGAGATTTTACATTTACTTTTACAAGCTAACCAAATAACCATACAGGATGAGTTCGAAATTAAAACTAAATTTTTGGCAAATAATAAATATGAATGTTGGATTTTTCGGGATCCAATATAGTTTTGGTTTACAACAAAGTGCTGTGAATCCAATTTATGATTTTTTAGGTGCTAATCCTGATCAAATTCCAATATTGAATTTGGCAGGACCTTTAACAGGATTATTAATTCAGCCCATCATTGGTGCAATGAGTGATAAAACGTGGCACCCGCGTTGGGGTCGACGTAAACCGTATTTTTTCATAGGAGCTATGATTTGTAGTGTGGCTTTATTGTTATATCCTTTTAGTAGTTCTTTATGGATGGCTGCAGGTTTATTGTTGTTATTGGATGTTGGTAATAATACGGCTATGGAACCTTACAGAGCTTTTGTTGCTGATACATTGGATGAAGAGCAACAACCTACAGGTTTTCAAGCGCAAAGTTTCTTTACTGGATTTGGCCAATTTTTATCCTATATTTCACTTTTCTTATTTCCAATAGTGTTTGTGGGTTATACCGGTGCGTTACCAAACTGGATTTATGCTTCCTTTTTTCTTGGATCGGTTTTATCAATTACTTCCATTTGGTGGAGTATGAAAAAAACCCCAGAGATTCCTCCAACAGCAGAAGAATTAGTGCGTTTAAAAGCAGAACCGTTAAATATTTTTTCTCCTTTTATAGATATTTATAAAGCAGTATTAGAAATGCCGAAAGTAATGTGGCAATTGTTTTTGGTTTATTTATTTCAATGGTATGCTTTGATGTGCTATTGGCAAAACAACGCTAAAAGTATCGCGCTTTCTGTTTGGGATGCAACACCAAAAGATAAATCGCAGTATGAAAATGCAGTAGAATGGAATGGTTTAATTGGTGCTTTTGGTTTCGTAATCACGTTTTCTATTGCTTTTTATTTGGCAAAATTAGCCAAAAAATACAGTCCAAAATTAGTTCACTTTGCTTGTTTAATATTAGCAGGTTCTAGTTTTTTAATTTTCCCAACAATACAAAATGAGTATTTGTTTTTTGCCGTTATTATTGGTTATGGAATTGGTTGGGCAAGTATGATGGGAATCCCTTATTTGATTATTGTAAATGACATTCCTAAAGAGCGTTATGGTGTTTATATGGGAATTATCAATATGATGATTGTTATTCCAATGATTTTTCAAAACTTAACCTTTGGATATATCCTAAAAAACTTCTTGAATAATGATGCCCGATTAGCCATCAGTTTTGCGGGAGTTTTACTATTGATAGGTGCAGCTTGTACTTTATTGATTCAATCAAAAAAGAGTGCTCAAAATAATTAAACACAAATAGTTCGTTACAATTGGAAAAAGAAATAGACTTGATCTGTGCCGGAGAGGTACTTATAGATTTTATAGGACACGAAGTAAATACATCTATCAATAGAACCAAAGATTACCACCGTTTTTTAGGTGGTTCGCCTACTAATGTTGCCGTAAATGCGACTCGTTTAGGATTAAAATCAGTCATAGTAGCTACTTGTGGAGAAGATGGCCTTGGCGAATATATTGTACGAAAGTTGAAAGACAATCATGTGATTACCTCTTACCTTAGAAAATCTGAAACGGAGCCAACTTCTGTGATTTTTGTTTCTAAATCTACAGGAACACCTGATTTTATTCCTTATAGAGAAGCTGATTATCAAATTTTACCTTCTCAAATTCCAGATGAATTATTAGAAAGTGCCAAAATTTTCCATACTACCTGTTTTGCATTAAGCAAAAATCCAGCGCGTGCGACTATTGTTGAAAGAGCTAAAAAAGCCAAATCATTAGGGCTGCAAACTAGTATTGATATTAATTTTTCAGAACGCATTTGGCCAGACCGAGAAGAAGCAAAACAAGTATTAAGAGATTATTTGTCTACCAATCCGTTAGTAAAATTGAGTGAAGACGATTGCTACCGACTTTTTGCGGCTTCTAAAACAGAAGATTATATTTTTGACTATTTTCATGAATTAGGTGCTTCGACCATTTGTTTAACCAAAGGGAAAGATGGAGTTGTTTTGTCAGACAAGGAACACGGTATGTTTCATCAACAAGCTACTCAAATAGACGATATCAAAGACACGACCGGAGCCGGAGATGCATTTTGGACTGGATTTTTATATGCTCGATTGTTAGGTAAAGATTTTGAAGAGACGATTACAATTGCTCAAAAACTAGCTGTTTTGAAACTACAAAATGTAGGTCGACTACCCGAAGGTATCAACATCAAAGAATATTTAGCATCTGGTAATTAGATTTTTTGTTCTTCGAAAGATTATTTTCTTAACTTTAGGGTTCACTAAATCTTAATATTATGACTGTAAATCAAATTCTTAGTTCAAAAGGAAAAGAAGTATATTCAGTGCTTTCAACCAATACAGTGTTTGAAGCATTGACTATAATGAGTGAAAAAAATATTGGAGCAATTCTCGTAATTGAGGATACGGTCTTAAAAGGGATTCTTTCAGAACGGGATTATGCTCGCAAAATTGTTTTGAAAGACAAGTCATCAAAAGATGCTTTAGTAAAAGAGATTATGGTTAGCGAAGTAATTTGTATTAAACCATCTGATAATTTAGACTATTGTATGGAATTGATGAATACCAAAAAGATAAGGCATTTGCCCGTAATGGATAATAATATAGTGGTTGGAATCATTTCGATTAGTGATGTAGTTAAAGCGATTATCGAAATACAAAAAGACACGATTAACCATTTGAATTCATACATTACCCAATAGAGTATACTAAATAGATACAAAAGCTGCAATTGATGCAGCTTTTTGCATTTTGCAAAAGACTCGTTCTAAAATCCTTTTTTTAGCTCAAGAGTTCTATCTTTGCGCATCTTAAAATTCAAAATGAAATGGATAAAAATAGTAAAAAAAGCGAGGCATTATTATATCATTCCCATCCACAACCAGGGAAAATTCAGGTTATTCCAACTAAAAAATATGCTACTCAAAGAGATTTATCTCTGGCCTATTCACCAGGTGTTGCTGAGCCTTGTTTAGAAATTGCAAAAGACGTCAATGACGTATATAAATATACTACTAAAGGAAATTTAGTTGCCGTAATCTCAAACGGTACTGCTGTTTTAGGCTTAGGCGACATCGGTCCAGAAGCTTCTAAACCAGTAATGGAAGGAAAAGGATTATTATTTAAAATTTTTGCTGGTATAGATGTTTTTGATATTGAAGTTGATACTAAAAATGTTGAAGAGTTTATTCAAACCGTTAAAAACATCGCACCCACTTTTGGAGGAATCAATTTGGAAGATATCAAAGCGCCAGAATCCTTCGAAATTGAGCGACGTTTAGTAGAAGAGTTGAATATTCCGGTAATGCATGATGACCAACATGGAACTGCAATCATTTCATCTGCAGCACTTTTAAATGCTTTAGAATTAGCAGATAAAAAAGCAGAAGATATGAAAATGGTAGTTTCTGGAGCGGGTTCTGCTGCTTTGGCTTGTGCCGATTTATATATTTTGCTTGGTATTAAATTAGAAAATATTCTAATGTTTAATAGTAAAGGGTTATTGACCAAGGACAACCCTTCGTTATCGCCTTTGCAACAAAAATACGCTAAGGATATGCCTCAAATGACTTTGGCAGAAGCCTTAGTTGGAGCGGATATTTTCTTAGGATTATCATCAGGAGATATTATGTCGCCGGAGATGTTATTGACTATGGCTGATAATCCTATTGTTTTTGCTATGGCCAATCCAGTTCCTGAAATTGATTATAATCTAGCAATAGCAACTCGAAAAGATATCATTATGGCGACTGGAAGATCTGATTTTCCTAACCAAGTGAATAATGTTCTTGGGTTCCCTTATATTTTTAGAGGTGCATTAGATGTCCGTGCAACTAAAATTAATGAAGCCATGAAAATGGCAGCTGTTAGAGCTTTAGCGGCATTAGCAAAAGAAAATGTACCAGAACAAGTAAACATTGCTTATGGTGTAACCAAATTAACTTTTGGTAGAGAGTATATCATCCCATCTCCATTCGATCCTAGATTAATAACTGTGGTTGCACCTGCTGTAGCAAAAGCCGCTATGGATTCGGGTGTGGCGTTAAATCCGATTACAGATTGGAACGAATATGAAGAATCACTTTTGGAACGATTAGGGCATGATAATAAAATGGTTCGTTTGATTACCAATAGAGCCAAAAGAGATCCAAAACGTATTGTATTTGCTGAAGCAGATCATTTAGATGTTTTGAAAGCAGCCCAAATTGTTTATGAAGAAGGTATTGGATACCCTATTTTATTAGGCCATAGGGATGTAATTTTAGAATTAAAATCAGAGATAGGGTTTGAGGCAGATGTAGTCATTATTGATCCTAAGGTTTGTGAAGAAGAAGAACGAAGAAATCGTTTTGCATCGGCCTATTGGAAAACAAGACAAAGAAGAGGAATCTCCTTATTAGATGCCCAAAAATTAATGCGCGAAAGAAATTATTTTGCTGCAATGATGGTCAATGAGGGTGAAGCAGATGCTTTGGTATCTGGACATTCAAGAAGTTATCCATCGGTGGTAAAACCAATGCTGCAATTGATTGATAAAGCTCCAGGGGCCTCATTAGTTGCCACTACAAACATGATGTTAACGGCTCGAGGGCCAATGTTTTTATCGGATACTGCTATTAATATCAATCCATCGGCTGATGATTTAGCTAAAATTGCCATTATGACTGCCAATTCTGCCAGGATGTTTGGGATAGAACCAGTGATTGCCATGGTTTCTTTTTCAAATTTTGGTTCCTCAACTAACGAAGGCGCTGGTAAAGTGAGAGAAGCCGTAGCTTATTTACATAAAAATCATCCTGATTTGATTGTGGATGGAGAAATACAAGCTGATTTTGCTTTAAATCAAGAGATGTTGGAGAAAAAATTTCCTTTTTCAAAATTGGCTGGCAAAAAAGTCAACACTTTAATATTCCCTAATTTAGAGTCGGCTAATATTACCTACAAATTATTGAAAGAATTGAACAATGTTGAATCGATTGGTCCAATTATGTTGGGTATGGGAAAACCAGTTCATATTTTTCAATTAGGTGCAAGCGTTGAAGAAATGGTGAATATGTCAGCTATAGCTGTAATTGACGCTCAAGAAAAACAAAAAAAGTAATAATTAGAGAACCCCTTCTTCATCATGATAGCACATATTCAAGGAAAATTAGTAGAAAAAAATCCAACTGATGTCGTAATTGATTGCGGTGGAGTAGGGTATCATATCAATATTTCATTACATACCTATTCGTTACTACCCAATACTGATCAAATTAAATTGTTCACCTATCTTCAAGTTAAAGAGGATGCACATACATTATTTGGTTTTTTCGAAAAATCGGAACGTGAAATATTCAAAATGTTATTATCGGTATCGGGAATTGGGGCAAGTATAGCTAGAACTATGCTTTCTTCTTTAGAACCTAAACAAATAATTCAAGCAATTGCCTCAGGCGATGTTGGCACGGTCCAATCCATAAAAGGAATTGGGTTAAAAACCGCACAACGCGTCATTCTTGATTTGCAAGACAAAGTGCTTAAATTATATGATTTAGATGAAGTTTCCATGATATTAAACAATACAAACAGAGATGAAGCGTTATCTGCTTTGGAGGTTTTAGGTTTTGTTCGTAAAACATCAGAAAAGGTAGTAGAAAAAATCATCAAAGAAGATCCAGATGCTTCGGTTGAATCGATTATTAAAAAAGCATTAAAAAGTTTGTAATTGCATAAAGAAACAGGGAATTTCATGAATAAAATTTGTCATTTAGTGCTAATTTTATTTGCTACTTGTGCGGTTCAAGCTCAAGTTACACCAGTAGGTCAAGATACTATTAAAAAAGGGTTTTCAATAGGAAAAATTACTATTAAAGACCCCAAAAGTATTTTGTCGGGCTATACCTATGACCCTGTAACGGACCGATATGTTTACACCAATTCGGTTAATGGTTTTACAATTGATTACCCAATTATTTTAACGCCTAAAGAATATGAAAGTTTGGTTCTTAAAGAATCAATGCGCAACTATTTTAGAAAAAAATTAGATGCAGTAGATGGAAAAAAACTAGGAGCTGAAGAAGCTAAAAAAGATTTATTACCCAGGTATTATGTCAAATCTGGATTGTTTGAAACCATTTTTGGAGGCAATACAATCGATGTAAAACCAACAGGTTCTGTAGAAATGGATTTAGGACTTCGGTATACCAAACAAGATAACCCCTCTTTTTCTCCTAGAAATCGTACTACGACTACATTTGATTTTAATCAAAGAATTAGCTTAGGCTTAATGGGGAAGGTTGGAAAGCGACTCAGTGTAAATGCCAATTATGATACGCAATCCACTTTTTCTTTTCAAAATCTATTTAAAATAGCTTACGACCCAACTTATAGTGCTTCAGAAGATGCGATTATTCAGAATATTGAAGTGGGTAATGTGAGCATGCCTTTGAATAGTACTTTAATTCGAGGAGCACAAAGTTTATTTGGGGTAAAAACCAAATTGCAATTTGGTAAAACTACGGTTACAGGAGTATTTTCTGAACAAAAATCACAAACTAAAAGCATTGTAGCCGAAGGGGGAGGTGCCATTCAAAATTTTGAAATCTTCGCTTTGGATTACGATAGTGATCGCCATTTTTTCTTGTCCCAATATTTTAGAAATAATTACGATAAAGCGCTTGAAAAATACCCATTAATAAATAGTAGAGTTCAAATCAACCGAATTGAAGTTTGGGTGACCAATAGGCAAAACCGCATTACCACTACTAATAATAATATTCGAAATATTATTGCTATTCAGGATTTAGGAGAGAGTCAAATATCGGGAGTGGCAGATGCAGAAATTGTGGTGAAAGATCCTTCAACTGGAATCTTTAATCAATTACCTAATTCACCTACAGACAATAAAAACAATGATTACGATCCAGATCAAATCAAAGCCGGAACTGGATTGTTAAATTCTAATATTCGCGAAATGGCAACGGCACAAGCCGGGTTTAATTCCACAGTAAGCGAAGGACAAGATTATTCTAAATTAGAAAATGCTAGAAAATTAAATCCTAATGAATTTACTTTTCATCCTCAACTAGGGTACATTTCGCTACAACAAAAATTAGCCAACGATGAGGTTTTGGCTGTGGCCTATCAATACACCATTGGCGATCAAGTGTTTCAAGTGGGTGAATTTGGGAATGATGGAATTGATGCGACACTGGTAACAGGAAGTACCCCAGCAACCCAAGCAGTAATTACTCAAAGTTTGATTTTAAAGATGCTAAAAAGCAATCTGACTAATGTGAAAAATCCAGTTTGGAATTTGATGATGAAAAATATTTATCAAATTCCCGGAGGCTATCAATTGAAAAAAGAAGACTTTAGATTCAACATACTGTATACCGATCCTTCTCCACTAAATTACATAACTCCTGTTGCAGGTTCGCCTTTTCCAGTTAATCCAAGTCCGGATAATAAATTAGCTGAAACACCTTTGTTAAAGGTATTCAATTTAGATAAATTGAATTATAATAATGATCCACAGGTTGGTGGAGATGGGTTTTTTGATTTTATGCCTGGTTTGACTATTGATGCTCAAAACGGTCGAATTATTTTTACTGTAAAAGAACCTTTTGGAGAGTTGTTGTTTTCAAAATTAAAAAATACAGGATCCGCTGAATCCTATCAAAGTGTAGACTCTTATAACCCCAATCAAAAGAAATATGTTTTTAGGAACATGTATCGAAGTACTCAGTCAGCGGCTTTACAGGATAGTGAAAAGAATAAGTTCTTACTGCGTGGAAAATATAAATCATCAACAGGTGACGGAATTCCAATTGGAGCGTTTAATGTGCCACAGGGTTCTGTAAAGGTTTCTGCGGCAGGAAGGATATTGGTAGAAGGAGTCGATTACAGTGTGAATTATCAATTAGGAAGGGTTCAAATTTTAGATCCTTCACTTCAAGCGTCAAATACCCCTATTGAAGTTTCGTTAGAGAATAATTCTATTTTTGGACAGCAAACCCGACGTTTTATGGGGGTTAATGTAGAGCACAAGATTTCAGATCAGTTTTTGGTTGGCGCTACATTTTTAAAAATGACCGAAAGACCGTTTACTCAAAAATCAAGTTTTGGACAGGAATCGGTGAATAATACCATTTTCGGACTGAACACTGCATTTTCAACTGAGGTGCCTTTTTTAACACGATTAGCCAATAAGTTGCCAAATGTTGATACAGATGTTCCTTCTAATCTTTCTGTTAAAGGAGAAGTTGCTTTCTTGAAACCCGATACGCCTAAGGCAGATCAATTTCAAGGGGAATCAACCATTTACGTGGATGATTTTGAAGGATCACAGTCTACTATTGACATGCGTTCACCTTTAGCTTGGAGTTTGGCTTCTACCCCAGTTAATGATTCTGAAAGCAGGTATAATTTTAATGAAAGTGCCAATGATTTGTCTTACGGATTTAAACGCGCTAAGTTAGCGTGGTATACTATAGATCCTGTTTTCTACACCCAAAAGCCGAGCGGAATTTCGAATACTGATCTTTCTTTGAATTCAACAAGAAGGATTTTTAGCCAAGAATTATATCCGTTAACGGATATTGCACAGGGACAAACACAAGTAATCAATACTTTGGATTTGAGTTACTATCCTTCGGAACGTGGACCATATAACAATAATTTAGCAGTTGGGTCTAATCCTAGAGCAAATTTTGGAGGCATCATGCGCGCCATTAACTCCACTAACTTTGAACAAGGAAATGTCGAATATATTCAATTTTGGGTTTTAGATCCTTATGTTGGAAATGGCGCTACAATACCAACAAATGCTGGAAAAATATACTTCAATTTGGGAGAAATTTCCGAAGATGTTCTGAAAGACGGAAGAAAACAGTATGAAAACGGATTAGGACCCGATCAAGTTGTTGCTAATCCTAGACCACTTTGGGGAAATGTACCGGCTTCTCAATCATTGATTTATACTTTTGATACCAATCCGACCAATAGAACCAATCAAGACATTGGGCTTGACGGTCTAAAAAATGATGACGAAGCAGCAACCTATTCCAATTTTGCAACCGAAACAGATCCTGCGGCAGATGATTATAATTATTATTTAAATGCTTCTGGGGATGTATTAGATCGCTATAAAAATTACAATGGTACTGATGGGAACTCAGCAGTTTCTATAGACACACCAAACAGAGGCGCTACAACTTTTCCAGATGTAGAGGATATCAATCGAGACAATACCATGAATACTATTAATGCGTATTATGAATACAGTATTGATATGAAACCGAATATGGAGGTGGGTCAAAATTTTGTAACTGATATCAGAAATACGCAAGTCACATTGCCTGATGGTTCCACTACGGATGCTCGATGGATTCAATTTAAAATTCCGGTTTCACAACCTCAAAACACCATAGGTAGTATTTCCGATTTTCGTTCTATTCGATTTATGAGACTTTTTATGACGGGATTTGCAAATCCTGTAACGGTTCGTTTTGGCGCATTGGAATTGGTTCGTGGAGAGTGGAGAAGGTATACCAATACATTGGATGTAAGAGATGTCAATGTAGATGACGACAGAACGGATTTAGATGTTCTGGCACTTAATTTACAGCAAAATAATGAACGATGCCCCATTAATTATATCACCCCGCCAGGAGTAGTACGCGAACAATTGTTTAATAACAATACGGTTATCAACCAAGATGAGCAATCACTTTCTCTTCGTGTAGCTGGGGATGGTCTAGAAACCGGAGACTCAAGAGCTGTGTTTAAAAATGTAAGTGTTGACATGCGTCAGTTTAATAAATTGAAAATGTTTTTGCATGCAGAATCGTTGCCGAATGAAATCGCGATTCGAGACAATCAAATGATAGGATTTATTCGTTTTGGAAATGATTTTACCCAAAACTTTTATCAGATCGAAATCCCTTTAAAAGTAACCTTGCCATCTTCATCGTCTAATTCGGATTGTACACCCTTAAGTCCCGAAGTAGTTTGGCCCGAAGAAAATCAAATCGATCTAGCTTTGGAGTTGTTAACCAAATTAAAAATTAAGTCGATGAGTGTTGATCCAACCACTTTGCCTCAAGATGGTATTTACTATCAAAATGAAGAGGAATTGGATCCCAAAACGGCTGGCAAAATCAATAAACTTCGTTTAGGTATCAAAGGAAATCCTAATTTTGGTTTGGTCAGAACCTTGATGGTAGGGGTAAAAAGTAACGAAACATCGAGACGAATTAAAGGAGAAGTTTGGTTCAATGAATTGCGTTTGGCAGATATGGATAATAAAGGCGGAATGGCGGCGATATTGAATGTAGATTCCAACATGGCTGATTTAGTGACGGTTTCTGCATCTGGTAAGAAAACATCGATTGGATTTGGTGCTTTGGAGCAAGGCCCAAATGAACGAAGTCGAGAAGATATTCAGCAATACAATATTGTAACCAATGTTAACCTAGGAAAGTTGTTGCCTAAAAAATGGGGAGTTAATTTGCCTTTCAACTATGGTGTGGGAGAAGAGATTATTACGCCAGAATACGATCTATTCAACCAAGATATTCGATTGAAACAATTACTAGATAACACTTCGGATGCTAATAGTAAGGCGAATATTCGCAATCGTGCCATTGATTATACAAAACGAACCAGCATAAACTTTATTGGGGTTCGTAAAGAAAAAAATCCTCAAAGTAAATCCCATTTGTATGATCCTGAAAATTTCACATTTTCGCAATCGATCAATGCAGTAGAACGTCATGACTTTGAGATTGAAGATTATGCCGATCAACAAGTTACCACCTCTGTAGATTTTGCTTATAGTTTTAAATCAAAGCCTTTGGAGCCATTCAATAAAATGGCATTTATGAAAAAAAGCGGGTATTGGAAATTACTACAAGACTTTAATTTTAACTTTTTGCCAGATAATATTTCATTTAATTCAGATATTATTAGACAATACAATCGCCAACAATTTAGACAAGTAGATGGTGTAGAAGGAATTGGTTTAGACGCATTGTATAGAAGAAATTATGCGTTTAACTATCAATATGGGTTTAATTATAATCTTACAAAAGCATTAAAATTAAATTATTCAGCTTCTTCCGGAAACATCGTAAAGAGTTACCTAAACTCTGACAATACTTCTAATAATGACTTAACGGTTTGGGATGATTATTGGAACATTGGAACACCAAATCAACACCAACAACAGCTTGTAGTTAATTATGATTTACCGATTAACAAGATCCCTCTTTTCAGTTTTATAAAAGCGAATTATTCCTACACAGCAGATTATAGTTGGCAACGTACCTCTGAGGCTTTGTCTCAAATTGAAATAGATGGTGCCTCTTTTAATTTAGGAAACACCATTCAAAATGCCAATTCAAATAATTTGAATGCTACTTTTAATATGGAAAGTTTGTATCGTTATTTAGGTATAACTAAATCAAATCCGCAATTCAATTCAAGGCCTAAACTGGTAGCTCCAAAACCAGGAGAAAAAATGGTGCAGGCTACTAATTCACAAAAACAATCAAGTCCTTTTAAAGATGGATTAATTGGTGTTTTGACCGGTGTGAAAAACATCCAAATGAATTATACCCAAAATAGCGGAACTGTGTTGCCAGGCTATACTCCAGGTATTGGATTTTTTGGTTCTTCTAAACCCACAATGGGATTTATTTTTGGTAGCCAAGATGATATTCGATATGAAGCTGCTAAAAGAGGTTGGCTGACTAATTATCCAAATTTTAATCAAAATTTCACCCAAGTAAAGAATACTATTTTTAAAGCTACCGCCAATATAGATGTGCTACCCGATTTAAAAATTGATTTGAGTTTGGACCGATCGTATTCAGAAAATTTTTCAGAACAATACGATATTGAAAACGGAAGTTATAATGCAAGATCGCCTTATAGTTCAGGAATATTTTCAATTTCAACGGTACTTATTTCAACTTCTTTTGCCAAAAGTGATGCAATTTCATCTGCTGCTTTTGATGATTTTAGAGACAATCGAATAATTGTTGCCAATCGTTTAGCAATTGCACGTGGGATTGATATTAACAACCCAGCAAATTTAGATGCGGATGGATATCCGTTAGGTTATGGAAAAAATAATCAAGCAGTTTTATTGCCTGCTTTTCTTGCCGCTTACTCGGGATCAAGTGCTACAGATGCGTCATTAGGTATTTTTAAAAATATGCCATTGCCCAATTGGTCGATTCGATATAATGGATTTATGCGTTACGAATTTTTCAAGAAAAATTTTAAACGAGTTTCGTTGCAACATAACTATAGATCGTCGTATACGATTAATGCATTTCGTTCTAATCTAGAATTCGATAAAAATCCAGAGGGATTCGATAAAAACGGTAATTTTCTAAATTCAACGATTATGTCCAACGTCAATTTAGTGGAACAATTTAGTCCATTAATTCGGATGGATTTTGAGTTGAAAAATTCATTAAAAGTACTTGCCGAAATCAAAAAAGACAGAGCCTTGTCTATGAGTTTTGATAATAATTTATTGACTGAAGTGAAAGGTATTGAATATGTTGTTGGTTTAGGTTACCGATTTAAAGATGTAATCATTTCTTCGCGTTTAGCAGATAATCCAACGGGAATTATAAAAAGTGACATTAATATAAAAGCAGATTTGTCTTTACGAGACAATCAAACATTAGTGAGGTATTTGGATTACAATAAGAATCAATTAGCCGCAGGTCAAAATATTTGGACTTTAAAAGTGACTGCAGATTATTCTTTTAGTAAAAACCTAACGGCTATTTTCTACTATGATCATTCCTTTTCAAAAGCGGTTGTATCTACTACTTTTCCATTAACCAATATTAGATCGGGTTTTACACTTCGATATAATTTTGGAAATTAATTTCCAATTCTAATTTGAATTTCGAATGAAGATAGTACCTTTGCTTTTCAAAAATTCAAAAATTAATTTTATATACACCTAATTATGAATATACCTGCAAATTTAAAGTACACAAAAGATCACGAATGGGTAAGCATTGATGGCGATGTTGCTACAGTTGGAATTACTGATTTCGCTCAGAAAGAATTGGGAGATATTGTTTATGTTGAAGTAGAAACTTTAGATCAAACGCTAGATAAAGATGAGGTTTTTGGTACTGTAGAAGCTGTAAAAACGGTTTCTGATTTATTTTTACCATTGACAGGAGAAATCATTGAATTCAATGATGCATTAGAAAGTGCACCAGAAAGTGTAAACTCAGATCCTTATGGTGCGGGTTGGATGATTAAAGTAAAAGTTTCTGATTTAGGAGAAATAGATTCATTGCTTTCAAGCGATGCTTACAAAGAATTGATTGGTGCTTAAAAATCTTTATTTTTGGATTGCCTTCAGCTGGACAGTAGTAGTCGCTTATTTTTGTTTGGCTCCAGCTTCAGATATTCCCTCGGTTAGCATTCCAAATTTAGATAAATTAGCCCATTCTTTTTTTCATTTTGTATTTACCATACTTTGGTTTTTATTTTTTAAAAAACAAGTAAAAAAGAAAAATCAAGCGAAGCTTTTAGTTGGCGCTGTGTTTTTTTCTTTGTTTTTCGGTATTGGAATAGAAGTACTTCAATCCCGACTTACGATCACTCGAAATGGAGATTTTTTTGATGTTTTGGCTAATTTTACAGGAGCATTGCTAGCTTTAGTTTTTGTTGTTGTTGCAAAACAAATTCGAAAAGAACATACATAGAATACATAATTAGTCCCACTTAGGTGGGATTTTTTTATACCTAGAATATGAAATTACAACCTACAGCGGTTATATCATTTGCTCTTTTTCTAATTACTTTGGCAGTCAACTTGTCCATGCCATTATTTCGTCCTTATGCTGAATTAGCGGGATTCAATAACGGGCAAACGTCATTAGTCTTATCGGCTTATATTTTAGGAATGCTGCCCTGCTATGTTTTTTTAGGTGGAATTTCCGACCGAATAGGCCGAAAGCCGGTGTTGATTTTTAGTCTTTTTTTAGCTTTTTGTTCCAATTTAATTATTACTGTTTTCCCAAAGGTTTATGCGTTGATTTTTGCGCGCTTTTTTCAAGGGGTTGCCTTGGCGTTGAGCATGGGGACAGGAACTGCTTACATTGCTGAATTACTGCATCCCGATTCTAGAGCATCAGTTCGAGCGGCTAATTCGACCTCAATGGCAACTGCAATTGGTTTTAGTGGAGGTGCATTTATGACTAGTATTGCTTTGCTTATTCATTTTACTTATTTGCCGTTTACTTATTTTATAGCAGTTGGGATTACAATACTAGGTTTACTACTTACTTTTTTTCTTCCCAAATTACCGCCAATTGGTGGATCATTAGTTCGATTGCCCTATTTTCCAAAAGGATCTTTTCCGATTAATGTATCGATTGCTATTTGCTGGGCAACAACTGGCGTTGTCATTGCAATAATTCCTACGCAATTGGCCACTTTTGGATTTACAGCCTATGCAGGTTTTTGTTTGGTGCTAATTAATTGGACGGGTGGTTTTTTACAACCCATTATTCGAAAACATTTTCAACCAGCAACCAGTTTAAAATTAGGATTTGCGATAATTCCAATTGGTTTCGGATTCGTAATAGCAGGATCGTATTTTGGTTTGTTGCCACTAGTATTATTGGGGACGGCTTGTATTGGTTTGGCTGCATATGGATTTAGTTACCAAGGCGGTTTGGCACTTATCGCCGATTTAGGAGGTTTGCAAAAAGCGAGGGCCGTATCGGGTTATATGTTTTTTGGCTATGTTGGTTTTGGAATACCAGCAGTTATACTTGGATTTTTAGCAGATTCAATAGGAATTATTTCTTCATTAATGGTTTTTGAAATAACAATAATTATACTTAGTTTGTATTTGTATTTTACTTTTGATCAGCAAAAAAAATAATTATTTTTGAAGTATTTTTTTCTAAAAAAAATCTAAAATTCAAGCTCTAAATTCCGTAATCTTATTTGTATCTTTGCACCAGTTTTATACCAATTACATTGAATACAATTTCACTCAAAGCTATTTATTTTGATTTCAAAGCGATCACTAAAGCAGGTCTTGCAGTTAGTGTTGTTTTTTCATCTATCGCAGGTTTTTTGCTTGGCGTAACGGATTTGGCATCATTAAGTGGTGTGGTTCTTCTAAAATTAATTATTGGGGGATATTGTATGGTTGGCGCTTCTAATGCATTCAATCAAGTAATCGAAAAAGATCTAGATGCCTTAATGGATCGTACTAAAAACAGACCTATACCGTCAGGCAGAATGGAGTCTAATATTGCATTGATAATTGCTGTTGTGCTTACTGTTTTAGGGATTGTTTTACTGTATACAATCAATCCCAAATCGGCCATGTTTGGTGCCGTTTCAATATTTCTATACACAAGTGTATATACACCCTTAAAAACTGTTACCTCTCTATCCGTTTTCGTGGGTGCTTTTCCTGGAGCTATCCCGTTTATGTTAGGTTGGGTTGCGGCAACAAATAATTTCGGCATCGAAGCAGGAACTTTGTTTTTAATCCAGTTTTTTTGGCAGTTTCCTCACTTTTGGGCCATAGGTTGGTTTTTATATGAAGATTATGAAAAAGCAGGTTTCTTTATGTTGCCAACAGGCAAGAAAGATAAAGGAACAGCCATGCAAGTTATTTTGTATACGATTTGGCTGATAATTGCATCTCTTTTGCCGGTATTGGGATATACAGGGCAGTTATATATTACGCCAATTGCTGCCGTTATAGTTTTATTACTAGGACTTTGGATGTTGTTTTATGCAATTCGATTGTACCAATTACGAACAGCGAAAGCGGCAAGAACCTTAATGCTAGTTAGCGTTTCGTACATTACTCTATTACAATTAGTTTATATATTTGACAAATTTTTAAGATAGTTATGAATATGACAATGACACAAAACGAAGAAAAAGTAAAAAAAGAGCGTTCGGCTAAATTAATTTTATTGTTTGCAATGGTAAGTATGACCATGATGTTTGCAGGGCTAACTAGTGCTTTTGTAGTAAGTAAGTCAAGAGCAGATTGGTTGAAAGATTTTCAGTTGCCAACAGCCTTTTATTGGAGCACATTTGTAATTTTAAGTTGTAGTCTTACCTTTTTCTTGGCAAAAAAAGCCATAAAAAAAGACAATTATGCGCAAACAACTTTAATGTTATTGTCTACATTATTTTTAGGGATTTTATTTGTGATTTTGCAATTTGTAGGTTTTGGACAGATTGTAGCAGAGGGCTTCTATTTCACGGGACCAGCTAGTTCAATTACTACTACCTTTCTTTATGTAGTTACGGTTATGCACTTATTGCACTTGGCGGGAGGGATAATTTCACTGTTAATTATAATTTATAATCATTTTAAACAAAAATACAATGCATCACAAACTCTTGGAATTGAACTAGGTGCGATGTATTGGCACTTTTTGGATATTCTATGGGTATATATATTTTTATTTTTAATTTTCTTTAAATAAGAAAAAAACGTAAATTTGGGAACTTTTTAACGAATTACTTTTTATGGGAGCTACAGTTACTACTGCAAATAGTGAAGAAAAAACTTGGGGAGGCGGAAATGAGCCAATGGGAGCAAGTTATGGTAAATTAATGATGTGGTTTTTTATCGTATCAGATGCCTTAACATTCTCTGGATTTTTAGCAGCTTATGGTTTTTCTAGATTTAAATTTATTGAAACTTGGCCTTTGGCTGATGAAGTGTTTACACACTTTCCATTTTTACATGGAGTAACTGCTCCAATGTATTATGTGGCATTAATGACATTTATATTGATTTTCTCCTCTGTAACAATGGTTTTGGCCGTTGATGCAGGACATCAATTAAACAAACAAAAGGTTACTATCTATATGTTTTTGACGATCATTGGTGGTTTAATTTTCGTTGGTTCTCAAGCTTGGGAATGGAAAAATTTCATCAAAGGGGAATATGGTGCTATCGAAACAAAAGGAGGAAGTTTACTTCAATTTGTTGACAAAGAAGGTCATAGAGTAGCTTTGGCTGATTTTGCTGCCACTTTGCCTGAAGAAAGAGAACAATTGACAAGAAATAAAGGAAGATGGTTCATGGAAGAAGCTACTTTACCAACATATTCTGTTGCTGAAGTTCAAGCTGGTTTTGAAGCTCACCCTGATTTGTTAATTAGAACTGAAACAATCAATAAAGAAAAACAAAAAACAATTTTATCAAGAGAAGAATCTGTTGCACGTTTGCAAGATGCAGCTGTAGTTGTTGAAGGAGCTAATTTAATTAGAAACGAATACGGAAATAAATTATTTGCTGATTTCTTTTTCTTCATTACTGGCTTTCACGGTTTTCACGTTTTCTCTGGAGTTGTCATTAATATCATTATCTTTTTTAATGTTCTTTTAGGAACTTATGAAAAAAGAAAAAGTTATGAAATGGTTGAGAAAGTGGGGTTATACTGGCACTTTGTAGATTTAGTTTGGGTATTTGTATTTACAGTATTCTATCTTGTTTAATTTTCAAAAAAAGTAATTATCATGTCACACGATCACGTATCAAATACTAGTAGAATCTGGAAAGTTTTCGGAATTTTATCTGCAGTAACAATTATAGAAGTTATTTTAGGAATTATTAAGCCTGAATCGCTTCATATGACTAATTTTTTAGGAATGAATTTGTTGAACTGGATATTTTATGCTTTGACTATTTTTAAAGCGTATTATATTGTTTGGGCTTTCATGCATATTGAAGGCGAAAAAAGTTCATTGCGAAATGCAGTGGTTTTTCCAGTTGTATTTTTAGTATTGTATATTCTTTTTATTTTATTAACCGAAGGAGATTATATTTATGAGGTTTTTAAGAATTCTACTATAAAATGGAATTTTTAACACGATATTAATTCAAAAAAAGAGGTACGCTTTGCGTGCCTTTTTTTATTTTTGTACTTTATTAAACTGTTCGAACTTATGAAAAAAAATATAGTTTTATTTGTGCTATTTGTTTTACCTATTGTTGCGTATCTTTTTTTTGCATCAGGAGTCAACAGTTATACAAAACTACCGGTTTTAACTCCTAAAACTGCTGATTTTGGAAATTGGGAATCACTTAGCGGAAAGAAAGTAAGTTTGGATAGTAAGGTGACTATACTTGGTTTTGGTGGAACTGAACTATTAAATAATAGAGGTAACCTATATAATTTGAATCAGAAAGTGTATCAAAGATACCATGGATTTAAAGATCTGCAGTTTGTTTATTTGTGTCCCCTTGGTACTGAAAAAGATGCAGAGCGAATTGTTAAAGCATTAGGAACCTATACAGAAGTGAATCAATGGCAATTTGTTTTTGCTACTCCTGAAGCAATAGCAGCTTACCATAAACAATTACATTTAGTAGATAAATTAGATGCTAATTTAGGGACATCCATGATTTATATTCTTGATAAAGAAAGAAATCTTAGAGGAAGAAAAGATCGTAATGACTACAAAGAGGGTTACGATACGTTTCACCCATCAGAATTAAGTAATGAAATGTTAGACGATTTTAAAGTGATTTTATACGAATACCGTGCAGCACTTAAAAAAAACAATAATGCCTCAAGAAAAATTTAATTGAAGAAGCATGAAAAATAAATCTTATATAGGGATCTCATTTATTATTTTAGTTTTCGGAATATTAGTTGTTCCAACTATCGTTGAACGTGTTCAAAAAGGGACTGTTACTTCAGCAGACCGTTTGGATAAAGTCCAAAATGGCGGGTCTGATAATGAAAGTTTAGTTAAAATTGGACCTTGTCCAAAATTTGAATTAACGAATCAAAATAATGTAACGATTACAAATGATACTTTCAAAGGGAAGGTTTTTGTAATTGAGTTTTTCTTTACTAGTTGTCCTACCATTTGTCCAAAGATGAATCAAAGTATGTTGGCTATAGAAAAGCAGTTTTTTGGAAACCCTAATTTTGGCATTGTCTCTATTAGCATTGATCCCGAAACTGATACGCCTAAAGTGTTGAAAAAACATGCTACAGCATTAGGTGTTACTTCGTCTAACTGGCATTTCTTGACTGGTAGTAAAGATTATATTTTTAATTTAGCCAACAAAGGTTTTAATTTGTACGCTGGAGAAAATAGTAAAGTAAGTGGAGGATTTGAACATTCGGGACTTTTCGCTTTGATTGACAGGAATGGATTTATTCGTTGTCGTAAAGATCAGTATGGAAATCCAATTTTATATTATGATGGCTTAGAGGCCAAAGGAGTAAAAGAAATACAAGAAGATATAAAACTATTATTAAACGAATAATTATGAAAGAAAATACAACTATTGATAAAAAGTACAATACATTAATTGTATTAGTTTCTATTGTGATACCCGTAGTAGTAGCTATTTTATTTAATGTTAAATTAAAGGATTTAGGTTATGATGTGGAACCGCTTTCTTTTTTACCTCCTATTTATGCGACAATTAATGGTATAACAGCCGTAGTTCTTATTGCAGCTGTAATGGCTATAAAAAAAGGAAATAGAAAACTTCATGAACGTTTGATGACTTTTGCAATTGCATTATCATTAGCTTTTTTAGTAATGTATGTTGCTTATCATATGACTTCTGATTCTACCAAGTTTGGAGGAGAAGGTGCTATTCGTTTGGTTTATTTTGGCTTCTTAATATCTCATATTATTTTGTCGATTGCCGTAATACCTTTAGTTTTGATCAGCTATGTACGCGCTTTGGCTACCAAATTTGATAAACATAAACAAATTGCAAAAATCACGTTTCCTATTTGGTTGTATGTTGCTGTAACGGGCGTAATTGTTTACATTATGATTGCTCCTTACTATGTACACTAATCCATTTCAAAAGATACCAAAAAGAAAATCCAGTTGGATTTTCAATTGGAGTCTTACTGTACTTTTCTTTTTTATTTTCGGCACTACTTCTAATGCGCAATGTGCGATGTGTAGAGCGTCATTAGCAAGCGAAGGAAATAAAACTAAGGCAGAAGCTGTAAATGATGGAATTGTTTACTTAATGGTAATTCCGTATGTTTTGGTTGGGGGAATAGGGTATGCTATTTATAGAATGAAGAAAAAATAGGGCTATTTTAATCCGTTTATTGTGATTTTTATCTCGCCATCAATTTTCAAATAAGCCAATAGTGCTTGATTTGTTAATTGTATTTTTTTCAATTGAATATTTCCAATATTTCCATTTACATAAACTCCTGATAGTGGAGAGTAATTCTTCAAGTACCCTTCAATATTTTTCTTTCCTTCTTCTAAATTTTCACGAATCGAATACCTACAATTGGCTTCAATTTTTTTAAGGATAATACCTTGTGCTAACCAATTGGCAGTTTGAAGGAGTTTGTTTTTGGTTTCTAGTGCATAATCCATCTGGTCAAAATAGATTTCTTTACTAGTTTCGTTATATTTTGGCACACCAGTCAAGTAAATAGATCCGTTTACATTTCCAGTAACATCTAGAGCGATAATAATTTTTCCCTTTTTATGCCAAATAGTTGCATTTTGCACTTTGATTTTCTTTTTACCAGCAACAAATTCTTGTCCAGCAAAGTTTTTTGTTATGAGAGTGGATGCATCTTGGTAGGTTGATACCGAAGTAATGTTTGCGGTTATTGCATTTGGAATACTTGTTACGGCTTTTAAAATAATCGCGTTAGCATTAAATTTAGTCTCAGGTTTTTTACCAATTAGGGTTTCAATAGTGCATTTTAGTCCCATGTTTATATGGATAGATTCGCCAACTAATTTGGCATTGGTACTGTATATTTCTACAGGTGTAACTCGAAGCCAACTTTCATATTCTTGACTTATTTGAAAAGGCAAAGCTATTTTTTCCAGAGCAGATAAAACATTAGGCTTGAAATCCATAGATTTGGAAATTGACTCGTCTATTTTTCTTTCTATTTTAGCTTTAAAAAGAGGAAGACTTGAATTGATTAGGAAGGTTACCGGGATATTTTTTCCTAATAGTTTCATGGTAGGGCTTTCATTCCATTCAATGGATTGAAATTTTGTTGTAGTAGATAGCTTCCAATTTGATAAATCAACATCGCTGATTAAAGTTACAACTCCATTCAAGTTGAATTCCTTTGTGTTATAAAGTTGTATTCCCAGTTTTGTAGTGCCTATTCTGTAACGTACAGTCACTTTTAATGGTAAAGTAGTTTTTAGTTTGCCATTATCATTTTGACCAGTACTATTTTCGAATTGAATTGGAGCAACTTTCCATATTTTAACTTCAATATTATCATCTTCGATAATTGTATCTTCATAAATTAAACCGTTTAGTAAGCTATTGGTTTTATTTTCAATGTCTTTTAATTGCAAGGATATGGGTAAATTGATGTAGGAAGGGCTGTTATCATAGGCTAAAGGAACTGCATCATCAGGCTCAGGCTTGAAGCTAGTAATTTTAGTAGGCGATGAACAGCTAACGGCTACTAATAGAAAACTTAGAAATAAAACAATAATGCTGATGCGTTGCATTGAATATGAATTTGTACAAAAATACTAAAAGTAGTATATTTTTGACCGTAATTGTAACAAATGAGAAACTATGATGTCTAATTGGTTTTAGTTGCTAAAATAATTAGAGCTTCGGCTGTAATTCTGAACTAGAAAATGTAAATTTGTAATAGTATCTTACACTACATTCATTCAAAGTATATGAGAAAAAATAGTTTTATCAGTTTGGTTGTAATCTTCTTTATTGGATTATCTACCCAAGCACAATCTAAAAAGTGGACTCTTGAAGAGTGTGTAAACTACGCTTTAGAAAACAATATATCAATCAAGCAATCGGAATTGGATACTCAGATCGCATCTGTAGATAAAAAAACTGCTATTGGCAACTTTCTTCCTTCAATTAATGTTACTACAAATCATTCATGGAATATTGGTTTGAATCAGGATATTACTACGGGTTTGTTAAGAAATCAAACCACTCAATTTACTTCTTCTGGAGCCAATGTAGGAATTGATATTTATAAAGGACTCCAAAATCAAAACAATTTACGAAGAGCAAATTTAGCAGTAATTGCTTCTAAATATCAATTGCTTAAAATGCAAGAGGATATTGCTTTAAATGTTGCCAATGCTTTTTTGCAAGTGCTTTTTAATAAAGAAAATTTAAAAGTTCAACAAGAGCAATTGGCGATCAATGAAAAACAATTGAATCGTTCCATAGAATTGGTGAATGCTGGATCTATTCCAAGAGGGGATGTTTTAGACATCAAAGCTAATTTGGCTTTAAACCGACAAAATGTGGTTGCCGCTGAAAATGCGTTATTAATTTCTAAATTGAGTTTAGCTCAGCTATTACAAATAAAAGAGTTTGAAAATTTTGACGTAATTGATGCTATCAGAGTAACTGATGAAATTGCTGTTTTAACACAATCTCCATCGGCAATTGTTGAAAAAGCGAAAGAATCTCGCACAGATCTTAAAATTGCTCAGACTAATCTAGAGATTGCCCAACAAAATCTAGCCATAGCAAAAGGAGCTTTTCAGCCTACTGTTCAAGGTTTTTATGGATTCAATACCAGAATTTCATATGCAGATGTAGCCACCATTTCAGGTGGAGCTCTTGTAACAAAACCAGCGAATCCTTTTTGGACTCAGTTCGGTGATAATAAAGGACAATCTTTTGGAGCACAATTGTCAATCCCTATTTTTAATGGATTTTCTGCTAAAAATAATGTAGAACGCTCCAAAGTTAACTTAGAGAAATCTAAAATTGCTTTAGAACAACAAAATCTGGACTTACAGCGAACAGTTTATGCCGCTTTTGCAGATGCCAAAGGCGCATTGAATGCTAATGAATCTGCCATTTCAACATTGGAAGCGCGCCAAGAAGCATACAACTATGCCAAAGAAAAATATGCTGTAGGTATGATGAACTCGTTTGATTACAATCAAGCCCAAACCTTATTAATAAATGCACAATCTGAAGTGCTAAGAACTAAATACGACTCTATTTTTAAAATCAAAATTCTTGAATTCTATTTTGGAATTCCAATCATTAAAAACTAAATTATTATGTCAAAAAAGACCATATACATCTTAACTGGTGCTGCAGTAGCTTTAATTACGTTATTAATTGTTTTGTCTAAAACAGGCGCAATTGGTAATAAAGATGAAGGAAAAGAAATTGAAACAGTAAATGTTGATGCTTCAACAATTATCGAAACCGTTTCTGCCACTGGAAAAATTCAACCTGAAATTGAAGTAAAAATTGCTTCGATGGTTTCGGGTGAAATTATTGAATTGCCAATTAAGGAAGGACAAGTTGTTAGAAAAGGAGATTTATTAGTTAAGATCAATCCAGATTTATATACTTCAGGTTTGAATAGAGCGCAAGCAAATTTATCCGGAACTAAATCGGGCTTACAACAAGCAGATGCTAGTTTTAACGAAGCGAAAGCAAGTTACGAAAGAAACCGAATCTTATTCCAAAAAGGAATCATTTCTAAAGCAGATTGGGATAAATCGATTGCTGCTTTTGAAGTGGCTAAGTCATCCAAAGAATCAGCCTATTACAATGTTAAAAGTGCTTCTGCTTCAGTAATTGAAGCGAAAGACAATTTAGGTAGAACGGTAATTTATGCTCCAGCAGACGGAACAGTTTCTGTTCTTAATGTAGAATTAGGGGAGCGCGTATTGGGAACTCAACAAATGGCAGGTACAGAGATTTTAAGAGTGGCCAATTTGAACAATATGGAGGTGGAAGTTGATGTTAATGAAAATGATATTGTTAAAATAAAAGTTGGTGATGAGGCTAAAGTTGAAGTTGATGCCTATTTGAAAAAAGAATTTAGAGGTGTAGTTACCAGTATTGCTAATTCGGCAAGTTCTGCATTAACTGCAGATCAGGTGACTAATTTTAAAGTTAAAGTACGTATTTTGAAAGAATCGTACCAAGATTTATTGGAAGGAAAACCATCAAAATATTCTCCATTTAGACCAGGAATGACCGCTACTGTTGATATTATTACTAAAACTAAGAAAAATGTTTTATCAGTTCCAATTAGCGCTGTTGTGGTAAAATCGGATACAGCTGCTGTGAAAGAAATTAAAGTAGATGATCCTGAAGCAGAAAAATCAGCGCCTAAAAGTGATAAGAAATTTGAGTGTGTGTTTGTTAAAGTTGGTAACAAAGCTAAAATTCGCGTTATCAAAACCGGAATTCAAGATGATACCAACATTGAAGTGTTAACGGGTCTTAAAAAGGGTGATGTTATTATTACGGGTCCATACACAACGGTTTCCAAAGATTTAAATTCTGGCGATAAAGTAAAAGTAAAATCAGATAAGAAATAAATCAGCTTGAATTATATTTTAAATATTGAAACGGCTACTAAAAATTGTTCGGTAGCTTTAGCTCAAGAAGGAAAAATTATTCTTTGTAAAGAAATTGCCGAAGAAGGCTATTCTCACGCTGAAAGATTACATGTCTTTATTGAAGAAATTATTCAAGAAGCTGGAATCACTTTTCAAGATCTTACAGCAATTGCAGTAAGTCAAGGACCAGGTTCCTATACTGGATTAAGAATTGGAGTTTCGGCTGCTAAAGGCTTATGTTTCGCTTTAAACATTCCTTTAATTGCAGTTGACACTTTACAAGTTTTGGCATCTCAAGCAACTATTTCTGAGGGATTAATAATTCCAATGCTCGATGCACGAAGAATGGAAGTCTACAGTGCTATTTTTAATTCTAAATTGGAAAAGCAACGCGAAGTTCAAGCGGAAGTTATCACTGAAAATTCATTCGAATCGATTACTGAGCCTGTATATTTTGTTGGCGATTGTGCAGATAAATGCCAATCTGTTTTAGTAAAACCTAATTTTGTTTTCTTACCAGAAATCAAATACCCTTCGGCCAAAGAAATGTCCACCTTGAGTTTTGCAAAATTTCAACAATCTGATTTTGTAGATGTCGCTTATTTTGAACCTTATTATTTAAAAGATTTTATGATTACGACTTCCAAGAAAGTTGTGTAATCATCTCCTGAAAATCTTCTACTGGTAATTGACATGTTTTATTTTGACAAACGTAAAAGAGATTTTTGCCCGGTGTAAATCGATCTTTTAGAAAAGGCAAGGGAGAGGATTTTTCAGTACCAGCTACAATTACGTTTGGCATATACAAGCCAGTTATAATCGTATTCATTTCCTTTGCATTAGGTCCACAAATAGCCAATTCTCTATTTTGTTCGGATAGGCTCAGAGACAGATCCAGCCAATTAGAATAAGCTGAAGGATAATCGATCATTGGTAGAAGAACAGCAAGCATTTGTTGGCTAACTTTTTCATAATAGGAGTTATTAAAATAGATGCCGAGTTGGTTCAAATTTTTAGCCATAACCGAATTAGAAGCTTGAATTACATTGTCTTCTGTTTCAAAATGTACACTGATTAATGCGTCATCTTTATCCGAAGTAAATCTAAAAAATGCTTGTTCAGCATCATAAAAATGTTCTAAAGTATAATCGGTTAGTTGTTTGGCATCATGAAGCCATTTTTCTTCAAGTGTTACTTCGTATATAGCAATAAAAGCACCAATTACAAAGCAATAATCCTCTAAATAACCATTGATGGAACTTGTGCCATTCTTATAACTGTGGAATAAATGACCTTCATTCGACCACAGTTTTTTGATTATAAAGTTGGCATTTGCTATAGCAGCATTTAAGTAATCTTGGTTGCGCAAAGCTTTATATGCATCAACATATCCTTTCAACATAATAGCATTCCAAGAAGTAAGACATTTGTCGTCCAATCTTGGTTTAGCACGTTTTTCTCTTTCGGTATAGAGGAGTTGTTCCCAATTTTTCTTTTTGCTTGCTAATTCAGTTAATGAAAGATGGTTTTGTTCGGCAATCGTTTCAAGACTTCGATTCTGAATTAAGACATAATTTTCCTCCTCCCATAAACCAAAAGAATTGATATTAAATACCTGAGAAAACAGTTCGAAATCTTCCTTTATCAATACCTTTAATTGATTGTTTTTCCACACGTAAAATGCGCCTTCTTCTAGATGCTCTTTGTCATTTAAACTATCTGCATCCAAAGCAGAATAGAAACCTCCTTCTGCTGTTTTCCATTCTTTGTTCACAAAGTTTAATGATTTCTCAATTATTTCTTTATACAAAGGATTTTGGGTCAATTTATAGGCGTCGCTATACAATGAAATCAATTGTCCATTATCGTATAGCATTTTCTCAAAGTGAGGAACGTGCCATTTAATATCGACAGAGTAGCGAGAAAATCCGCCATCTACCGTGTCAAAAATCCCTCCATAAGCCATTTTAGTCAATGTGAGATTAACAAAATCTAACAATTCATTATCTTGATTTTGATGCGCATAGCGTAATAAAAAATGGTAATTGTTGGGCATCATAAATTTTGGTGCTCTAGCCATTCCACCAAACTCCCAATCAAAACTCTTTTTCCATTTGGCGACTAAGTTTTCTACTAGTAGTTGTTGATTTATGTTTACTTGACTCTCATTTTGAATGATAGAAATGGCATTAATACCTTGATGTAATTTTTCGGCATAATCAATCATTTTTTCTGGAGCCAATTGATACATCTTTTGCAATTGTTCCAAAGTGTCAGTCCATTCCTCTATTCTAAAATACGTTCCGCCCCAAACAGGTCGACCGTCAGGTAACGCCACAATATTAAGAGGCCAACCACCGTGTCCGGTCATAATTTGCACAGCTTTCATGTAAACTGCATCTACATCGGGACGTTCTTCTCGATCTACTTTGATGTTTACAAAATGAGCATTCATAACAGCTGCAACGGATTCGTTTTCGAAACTTTCGTGCTCCATTACATGACACCAATGACAAGCCGAATAACCAATACTTATAACAATAAGTGAATTTTTTTCTTTGGCAGAAGTCAAAGAGGTATTATTCCATGCTTTCCAGTGAACAGGATTATTGGCATGTTGTAATAAGTAAGGACTGGTTTCTAAATGGAGCTCGTTCATTTTTTTGTGGCTAAAAAAAAGCGTTTCAGGATGGAAACGCTTTCAGTACAGTATAATTAAGCGTTGGCCGCTTCGACAACTATCGTATCATCATTTAGCATAGATTTAAGTAAGCCTTCAATGCCGCTTTTTAAAGTAAATGTAGAAGAAGGACAACCACTGCAGGCACCTTGAAGAATTACTTTTACTACTTTATTTTCTTCGTCAAAAGAATCAAATGCAATATTTCCGCCATCGGCTGCTACGGCTGGTTTTACATATTCTTCTAATATGTTGATTATTTTTTGCGATGTAATATCTAAATTGTCAAATTCTTCTGTTTTTTTAGTTTCATCAACCAATGTTTCTTGCGCAAAATTTTCATCTAAAACAGTTCCGCCATTTTCAATAAATTGTTTGATAAAACTTCGCAGTTCTAAAGTAATTTCATCCCAATTATTGACATCGTATTTAGTAACAGAAATATAGTTTTCGTCAATAAATATTTCTTTTACATAAGGAAATTTGAACAATTCTTTCGCCAAAGGGGATGCAGCTGTTTGATCTATATTTTTAAATTCAATTGCTGTGCGAGTTAGCATTCTACTTACTACAAATTTTAATGCGGATGGATTGGGTGTAGTTTCTCCATAAACGGTAATGGGTTGTTTTTTTGCCTTGTTATCCTCTTGTTTGATAATAATACCTCCATCATTTACAAATTTTTCAATTTGTTCTGCAACTTCTTCTTGTACATCTTTCCATTCTACAATGCTAAATCGTTCAACAGCAATAAAGTTTCCTGAGATATATACTGTTTTTACAAATGGTAAATAAAAAAGTTGTTGTGCTAGAGGTGATGCTCCTGCTTCGTCTATGTTTTTGAATTCAAAATTTTCATTTTGAGTGATAAAATCTGGAAATTCAAATTTTAATATAGCTGGGTTTTGCGTTTCTTTTATGGTAACTTTTGTCATGAGTTTTTATTTTTTGCAAATTTACTAAAGTTATTTTCTTTGAATCGCTATATTTGATAATTAAATACAATACTACCATAGTATTAACGTTAATTTAAGAAACTATATACCACAAACTGTGCGCAATAAATTAGGATTTTTATTTTTTGTTTTATTGATTCAATTTACCTCTCTTGCACAAGAGGGAATTCCTGTATACTCGGATTATTTGACAGATAATTATTATTTATTACATCCCTCGATGGCGGGTGCTTCCAATTGTGATAAATTAAGGATAACAGGTCGTAAGCAATGGTTTGGTCAAGAAGATGCTCCAGAATTACAAACCGCTAGTTTTAATATGCGCCTTGATGAAAAATCTGGGGCTGGAATTATTTTGTTTAATGATAAAAATGGATATCATTCTCAAAAGGGAGTCAAATTGACTTATGCGCATCATATAATGTTTTCTCGTGATGATATAGATTTGAATCAATTGTCTTTTGGGATGAGTGCCGGATTTATTCAAAATCAATTGGATGAAACTACATTTACAGATTTTGATCCGATTATTTTCGGGCAAGTTCAAAAGAGTTCTTATTTCAATGCTGATTTTGGAGTATCGTATAATTTCTTAAATTTTTATGTTCATGCTACGGTTTTGGGGGCTTTAGATGTTAAGAGATCATTGTATAGTGATTATGAGAGTCCTAATTTGCGTAGGTATATATTCAGCACAGGTCATGCTTTTGGTGATAAACAAACTATCCTTTGGGAGCCTTCGATTTTGTTTCAAATGATTGATGCTACTAAAGAAAAATTAGTTGATTTTAATATAAAAGCCCAAAAACAATTTGCATTAGGAGAAGGTACTATTTGGGGTGGATTTTCTTATCGACGAAGCTTTGAAGGTGCACAATATTTGAATGGGACTGGTATCTCGAGTCAGAAATTACAATATTTAACTCCTTTTTTTGGAGTAACCTATAAACAATTTATGGTTGGATATACCTATTCTAAAGTCACAGGACCTATATTATTTGATCAAGGTGCCTATCATCAAATTACTTTAGGTTTCAACTTTAATTGTAAACAAGAATACTATATCGGAACTACTTTATAAAATCCTTTTATTTTAAGACTATGCTAATCAAATCGGTTAACGGGAAGTCACCCGAGATTCCAGAAGATTGTTATGTTGCTGAAAATGCTACAATTGTTGGGGATGTAACTTTTGGTCACTCTTGCAGCGTTTGGTTCAATGCTGTTATTAGAGGTGATGTACATTTTATATCTATTGGTAATAAAGTAAATATCCAAGATGGTGCTATTATTCATTGTACCTATCAAAAACACCCTACGATTATTGGTAATAATGTTTCTATTGGCCATAACGCCATTGTGCATGGTTGTACTATTAAAGATAATGTCTTAATTGGAATGGGAGCGATTGTAATGGATAATTGTGTTATCGAAAGTAATTCAATAGTTGCTGCGGGTTCTGTAATTACGCAAAATACTGTAGTGGAGTCTGGGACCATTTGGGCGGGTGTGCCTGCTAAAAAAGTAAAAGACATTAATCAATCTGATTTTGCTGGGGAAATTGAGCGTATATCGAATAACTATGTAATGTATTCTAATTGGTTCAAAGAAGAATAGTTTCTTTAAAAATTGATTTGTTCTGCGGTATATTTATTATTTAAAATAGCATTTAGTACCGCTGTATCTGTATTAGAATAAAAAATAGGTTCTGGGTTTTTTATGTTTGATACGCCTACCTTTTCTTGTAGTACTTTTTGTGTTTGTCTTGCAACAGCTTGTCCTGAATCGATAATTTGAATGTGATCAGGAAGCATTTTTTTTATTTGTGGAATCAAATAAGGATAATGGCTACAGCCTAATACTAAATAATCAATATTAGCATCAATCATGGGTTGCAAATAGGAGTGAAGTAATTGTTCCATTTCTATAGAATTGATCTGTCCTCCTTCGATAAGTTGCACCAAACCATGTCCCACCTGTTCAACAATTCTGGTGTCTTGAAACATTTCGGTGGCTCTATGGAACAATTCGCTATTGAGAGTTCCTTTGGTAGCTAAGATTCCAATAGTTTGTGTCTTTGAATTGGTTGCTGCAGGTTTAATTGCAGGTTCAATACCAATAAAAGGGACAGTGTATTTAGCTCTTAATTCTTGGATAGCATTAGTTGTTGCCGTATTGCAAGCAACTACGATAAGCTTGCAATTCATTTCATGAAGAAAATCAGTATTTTTAATACTCAAATCAATTATTTCTTGTTTTGATTTTTGGCCATAGGGAGCATTTTTACTATCGGCGAGGTAAATCGTTTTCTCATTGGGAAGTAATTGATGTATTTCTTGCCAAATTGATGTACCTCCAATGCCAGAGTCGAAAATTCCTATAGGTTGGTTGTTCTCCATAGAAACAAAGTTACCAACTACAATTTTAAATTCCTACAAATAAATTGGTGTATAAAAAAACGGCTCTTTCCAGATGAAAGAGCCGTTTGTATAAAATAAAGTTTCAGATTAAAATCCTAAATCTTTTTTCACATCAATTGTTAAGTTAGTACCATCAGCTAATAAAAGAGAAGATCCATCTAATACGTATTGGAAACCTTTAGCTTTTCCTACTTTTTGGATTGAAGCTCTTACTTTTTCCATTAATGGTTTTACAATATCTGATTCTTTTTGTTGTAATTCTTTTTGAGCATTATCTCTATAGTCTACAATTCTTTTTTGCATGTCTTGTACTTCTTTAGAACGCTCTCCGTTTACAGCCTCAGTTACAGTAGCTGCTTCTGCTTCGTACTTTTTTAACTTTCCTTGGTATTCTTCAACCATTTTTTTATATTCAGCATCGTAAGTAGCACTTAATTTTTCTAATTGTTTTTGTGCATCTAACATGGCTGGCATTTTTGCCATAATTTCATTAACATCTACGTGAGCAGTTTTTGTTTGTGCTGAAATTTGATTTGCTCCTAAGAATACTATTGCAGCGATTACTAAAGTCTTGATTTGATTCATTGTTTTAAGGTATTTAATATTAATTTTTGTTTGTATTTGTTTTTAATTTTTCTTCAGCTGCTTTTTTAGCTGCGGCTCTTTCTTCTATTATTTTATTTCTTTTGTCTTCAGTAGCCTTTCTTTTTTCCTCGATTACTTTTTTACGTTCTTCAAGGTTTTTAGCTTTTTCTTCTGCTTGTTTTTTTCTAATTAATTCTGCGGCTTCTTGCTTTTCATTACTTGTAACTTCTGTAGTAGCCGTTTTGTTTGCTAAATTAGGGTTTATCTTTGCTTCTTTTTCAGCTGCTAATTTTTTTCTTCGTTCTTCGAATTCTTTTTTCTTTGTCTCTTGTAATAATTTACGCTCTAATATTTCTTTTTCTCGAGCTTCTTTTTTTGCATCTAACGCTTTTTGTTTGTCAAGAATTTCAGGATTTTCTTTAATTTCATCCTCTCTTTTTTCTTTCTCTTCTAACTCTTTTTGTTGTTTTTTAGTTAGTTGTTCTATTCTCTCACTTCGATTAATAACACGTAAAACTTGGTCGCTAATATCAAATCTTTTTGCTGCAAATAACATAGTTAAATCGGAAGATTTATCAAATATGAAATCATATTTTTTTGCTTCTGCAATATCTTGTACTGTTGTAAAAACTTGATCCTGAATAGGCTTGGTTAACAGTAATTTTTGTTGAATTAAGGCACCATTGGCACCAAATCTATTTTGTTGAAACTCTAATACCTCTTTCTCTAAAAACTTGATTTCAGCTTCTCTTTCTTCAATTAGTTCTTTGGTTAACAAAGGTTTTTCTGTGTTTAACGATTCAGAAAGTTTTTTTATTTCATTCTTTTTTTCTTCAATTTCTTGTTGCCACTTTTGTGCTTTCTGTTCTAATTGGTTTTGAGCTTCTTTATAATTGGAAACATTTTGCAAAATGTATTCCATATCAATATAACCAATTTTAGTGCTTTTAATTTGCCCTTGAATTGCTCCAGTTCCAATAATCGTTAAAAATAGAAATAATAATTGTTTTCTCATAACTTTTGTTGTTTTGGAAATGAATTCAAGTCTTAGAACTGTTGTCCAATAATGAAATGGGTTTCCCATCCATTAGGTGCTGTTTGTCCAGGTAATGCATCAAAACCTTTAGCAAAATCGATTCCTAACAATCCGAAAGCCGGCATGAAAACTCTTAATCCAACCCCTGCAGAACGATTTAACGAGAAAGGGTTGTAGTTTTTAAAAGAATCATATGACGAACCAGCTTCTAAAAATGCTAATGCATAAATGGACGCCGATGCTTTCAGTGTAATTGGGTATCTCATTTCTAACGAAAATTTATTATAGATTGTAGCTCCCAATTGTTCTCCCGCATTATTAATTGGTGTTAGAGAGTTGTTTGGATAACCTCTTAATTGGATAGTTTCTCTACCGTCCATTGCAAAATTAGCCATACCATCTCCACCCAAATAAAATCTTTCGAAAGGAACTGATCCACGATTTTGATTATATGCTCCCATGAAACCAAATTCTGACAAACTACGCAATACTAATTTTCCGTATATTTTGGTGTACCAATCAGCTTTAAATTTGACTTTGTAGTATTCCAATAATTTGAATTTTTCCTGGTCTACTTTGGATGGGTCAGCTACTGCATCTTGGATATTTGTTACTCGGTTTGGAGTTGGGTTTTCTGCACTTGGTAATGCTTTTACTAGATCACCTTCGTTTACCAATACTCCGTCTGTTCCTGCATAGGTAGTTCCAACATGTCGGTATTTGAATTCTTCTAGGTCGCCAAGAGTTGCATAATTGGTTTTGCTAAATAAAGAATAAGGAGGTGTTAATTTAGCTGAAACACTAAATTCTGAACCATATGTTGGAAATATTGGGTTAACTCCTTTGTTGCTTCTAGTTAAACCTACGGTGTAAGATAAATTTCTTGAAGTACCATTTCCAAATGTAAACAAACCAGTATTGTAATTATTTAATGCATAATGTTGGTAACTCAATGATTGTGATAATACAAAATAATCATCAGGGACTGTTAATCTTTTTGCTATACCTACTGAAAGTGTTAGGATGCTAAAACTTTTAGATTTATCTACTTGATACGTAACAAAATTATTTAAATATTGTTGACTAAATGATAATGAAGAACTAAACTGAACTGGTTTTTTACCACCAAACCAAGGTTCAGAAAACGAAGCGCTGTAGGTTCTAAAATATGTACTTGCTTGTAAACGCAATGATACTTTTTGTCCATCTCCCATAGGCAATGGTTTATAAGCTTCTTTTTTAAACATATTTCTTGCAGAAAAATTATTGAAAGATAGACCAAGTGTTCCAATAAAACCACCACCGCCATAGCCTCCTTGAAGTTCAATTTGACTTGCACCTTTTTCGGCAAGGTTATATTCAATATCAACAGTTCCAGCACTTGAATCTACGTTTTTAAATTTTGGATCAATAGTCTCCGGATCAAAGAAACCAAGTTGCCCAATTTCTCTAATTGTTCTTACTAATTCTTCTTTACTGTACTTTTCTCCTGGTTTAGTTCGTAACTCTCTGTATATAACTTGATCGTTAGTTTTATCGTTTCCAACAACAGTTATTTTGTTGAAGTAAGCAATAGGTCCCTCGGTAACGCGTATTTCAAAATCAATAGTGTCATTTGCAGTTTTTACCTCTACTGCATTGATGCTAGAAAATAAATATCCATTGTTTTGGTACAAGTTAGTAATGTCTTCTCCGTCTGGTTTTGATTTGTCAGCAATCCTTTTTTCCAATAAAACGCCATTATACACATCTCCCTTTTTTAAGCCTAATACTCTACTTAATCCTTGGTCAGGATAAACAGTATTGCCTAAAAATTTGATGTTTCCAAAGTAATATTTATTTCCTTCTTCAACCTTAATTGAAACAGCCAAAGCATTTTTAGATTTATCATAACTTACTGTATCTGAAACGACTCTGGCATCTCTAAACCCTTTTTCTTTGTAAGCATCAATTACTTTATCTAAATCTGACTTGTATTTGTCTTTGATAAATTTGGAGGCTTTAAATAAACGAGTAATTTTTTTCTGTTTGGTATCTTTCATTGCTTTTCGCAATGATTTATCAGAAATTTTGCTATTACCCACAAAGTCTATTTTATCAATTTTGACCTTTGTTCCTTTATCTATAGTAACCAACATATTTACTTGGTTAATTGTAGTAGTATCCGCAACGGTATTGATATTTACTTTGGTGTTGAAATAACCATCTTTTTTGTATTTGTTTTCAATGTAGTTTTTGGTAGTAGTAATTAAGTTTTCATTTACTACTTTATTTTCAGTTAGCCCATTGTCTTTGATTAAGCCTTCTGTTTTGTTTTTCTTTACACCGACAAATCTAACCTTATTTAATTTAGGTAATTCTTCTAAATGAAGATCAAGATAAACACTGTCATTTTCTACTTTATTTACATAAAATGAAATTTCATTGAACAAACCTAATTTGCCTAATTTTTTAATGGCGCTACTAATTTCTTCTCCAGGAACAGTAATTTCATTTCCTTTTTGTAATCCAGAAAAAGCGACAACTGTTTGGGTGTTAAATGTAATTTTACCTACTATATTGACATCTGCTAAAAAATATTTTTTCCCTTGATCAAATGGTACTCTGTCTTGAGCTGCTGCTTGGAAAATACTTCCAAATAATAGTAAACAAATTACTATTCGTATGCTTTTTTGTAACACTAAAAAATTATTTAATTTGTTCGCTTGTTTTTCCAAATCTACGTTCTCTTTTTTGATAACTAAGGATAGCCTCATATAAATCTTCTTCTTTAAAGTCAGGCCATAATATGTCGGTAAAATATAATTCTGCATAGGCTATTTGCCAAAGCAAAAAATTACTGATTCTATGTTCTCCACTAGTTCGTATTAATAAATCTACCTCTGGTAAATTTTGGGTGTAAAGATGCTCATTTATAATGGAATCGTCAATAGAGTCTATTGAAATTATATTATTTTTAACTTTATCACTTATATTTTTAACGGCACGTACAATTTCTTCTCTTGATCCGTAACTTAATGCTAAGGTTAGTGTGAGTTGCGTATTGTTGGCTGTTTTTTCAATTACTTCTAGTAATTCTTTTCGAGCGATTGAAGGTAATTGGTCTAGATTACCGATGGCATTCATTTTGATGTTGTTGCGTTCTAAAGTAGGGAGTTCTTTTTTAAGTGAATTAACCAAAACTCTCATTAACGCTTCCACTTCTAATTTTGGGCGGTTCCAATTTTCAGTTGAAAAAGCATACAAGGTTAAATTTTCAATCCCTAATTTGGTACAAGCTTCGATAATTTTTTTTACCGATTTAGTGCCGCTTTCATGGCCAAGCGCTCGTAATAAACCACGTTGTTTTGCCCAACGACCATTCCCATCCATAATAATGGCGAGGTGTTTTGGGAGTTTATCTTTATCTATAGTATTTATTCTATCCATTTTATTCTGCACAAAAACAAGGTTTGTTCCCAAACGTATAGGTTAATGTTATACCTGAAAACACATACCAATCGTTGTTATTTTGGTTACCAAATTGTATGGGTTGCCAACTATCATTTCTAGGCAAACTCCCATCAATGTCATCAGCAAAGGTGTACCGAGCACCAATTTCCAAACCTAGCACAAAATTAGAAGTTAAATTGGATTTTACACCTAAAATTATGGGTAATGCAAGAGTTTTTTGTTTTGAATCAAATTCAGCTAGACCATATTTGTAAAATAAACTATCGTAAAAGCTTAAGCTAAGTCCTGTAAAGACATACGGAGTTATTTTTCTTTCTAAAGGATTGTAGATGTTAAAATCAAAAAAATTGAATTCGATTCCTCCAGAAATTTCCTTTATTGTGTTCTGGAAGGAAAAACCTCTATTTATTCTTCTTAATTCTTCAGAATCAATATCATTAGACTCTAGGTTTGATTGTATGTAAGTAATTCGCCAAGAATGTCTGGGTGTTTTATTCCATTTGTAAATCAAACCTACTGTTGAAGCATTTGGATTAATGAAAGTAGTCGCGCCAACATCTCCAATGAAGTTACTTCCCCCCACAAAAACGCCTAACTCATTAATTTGAGCTTGGGTAGCTGTGAAGCAGCAGCAGCTTAATAATGCAAAAAAGAATTTATTCATTGAAATAAAAAATGGTGCACAAATATAGGAATATCAGTCTGAATTAATTTTAATTGGTAAGTTGTCTAAAAGAAAGGTTGTATTGTAAAACTTAAAAGACAAAATAGGAACGAGAAAATCAATTAAATCGTATAATTGGAACTAATTTCTTTTATCTTCTCCCCACAATAATTTGTTGCGCAAGGTTTTTAAGAAGGTTTCTTCTGGGATTTCAATCATATTTATTTCGAATGGATTTTTTTTGATAATTAAAATTGATTCGTTCTTAACAGTTGTTACTCGGGAATCGAGCGAAACTAAATATTGATCTTCTCGGCCGGTAACTCGAAGTTTAATTTCAGTATTGTCTGGAATAACAAGTGGTCTAGCGTTTAAATTATGGGGAGCTATTGGTGTAATTACTAAACTTTTAACTTCAGGAGTTAAAATAGGTCCGCCACAACTCATTGAATAACCAGTTGAACCCGTTGGAGTGGAAATAATTAAACCGTCTGCCCAATAGGAATTTAAAAATTCGTCATTCAAATAAGTTTCTATTGTAATCATCGAAGTAGTATCTTTTCTACTAACGGTGATTTCATTCATAGCAAAATTGATCTCATGGATCGCTTCATTTTCTGGGGAACACTCTAGACTAAGCAAGGCTCTTTTGGAGATACTGTACTTTTTGTCAATTACAAATTGCAAGAACGAATCAATTTTTTCTTTTTGAACCGTTGCCAAAAAACCTAATCGTCCTGCATTGATCCCCAAAATAGGCACTCCTGAATTTCGTACTAAAGTAGCCGCTCTCAAAATAGTTCCATCACCACCAATACTGATTAACATATCAAAACTCGAATCAAGTTCGTTATGAGACGAGAAGGTCGGATAGGTTTCGTGAATAATATTTTTTTCGTACAACATTTCTAAAAATGCCGATTCGATGATGAGCTCAACGTTATTCTTTTTAAAAAAAACAAAAATGTCTTTGATAATCGGCTCGGTGCTATTAAGGTAATATTGTCCGTAGATGGCTATTTTCATTTTCTATAGGTATAACTCGAAGTTAAATGTTGAGGTATCTGTCTAAATAATCAGAACGTTCTTTTAGCGTATTGATGTAATTGTCCTCATTATGTTCGGAAATAATTTCATAATTATAGCGTCTGAAAGTCTGAATAATATCATTGACAACGCCCAAAGTCACTTTTATTGTAATTTCTATCGTTTCATTGTCCGAATTAGAAGCAAAAAGACCTAATAATTTACCGTTATTACTTTCAATAATTTGAGTGATTTGGCTCATGGAGTAATCAACCAGCGCTTTTTTTACAATGATAATCCCTCCCGATTCTTTAATAAAGGGTGTTTCGTTAAAAAACTTCATAATATCGGCTAATTCATAATAGCCAACATAATTGTTGTTTTCATCTAAAACAGGAACAATATCCGAATTATTTTTGCCAAAAACTTCTAAAACATCTAACCAAATCATATTAGGTCTTACAAAAAACGGTTCCAAAGTATATTTGTAATCGCCTACTTTTTTGTCGGTGTCAAAAGTTTCTAAGTCGTCAGCAACAATACTGCCAATGTAAATTCCCTCTTCCAAAACCGGAAAATGAGAATAAGTAGCGTCCATAAAAAAATCTTGTGCAGCAAGAACTGTTTCTTGGCTGTCAAGAGCTCTAAAGTCGTTGTTAATGAAGTCTGTAATCGCTGTCATAAAATCAATCCTCAATGGTGAATGCAAAATAATCAAAAAAAGGCAAAAACTCCTACCTTTTACTTTGTATTTTTGTCACTGCAAAAATAGTTTATTAAAACCAATTCCAGTTGTATGACAAAGTTAAGTGTAAATATCAACAAAATAGCAACTTTACGAAATGCCCGTGGCGGAAATGTACCTGACTTATTGAAAGTCGCTACCGATATTCAAAAATTTGGAGCACAAGGCATCACCATTCATCCGCGACCAGACGAACGGCATATTCGGTATCAAGATGCGCGCGATTTGAAGTCTATCGTCACAACCGAATACAATATTGAAGGCAATCCACAACATAATTTCATTGATTTAGTATTAGAATGCAAACCAGATCAAGTGACTTTAGTGCCAGATGCGATTGGTGCTATCACGTCTTCGGCAGGTTGGGACACAGTAAAAAACCAAGCGTATTTGACGGAGATGATTCAGGAATTTCAACGCAATGGAATTCGCACTTCTATTTTTGTAGATCCCATTGTCGAAATGATTGAAGGGGCCAAAAAAACTGGAACGGATCGAATCGAATTGTATACCGAAGCCTTTGCGCATCAATATGGCTTGGGCAATGAAAAAGGAATTGAGCCTTATGTAACTTCTGCGATTTTGGCTAACGAATTGGGATTAGGCATTAATGCAGGTCACGATTTGAGTTTGGATAATGTTCAATTTTTCAAACAAAATATTCCCGGATTATTAGAGGTTTCCATTGGTCACGCGCTTATTTCCGAAGCCTTGTATTTAGGTTTGGACAATGTCGTTAATATGTATTTGCAAAAATTAAAATAGGTGAATTTGTTGTATTCAAAAATAGAAGGTTCTGGCAAACCACTATTAATTCTTCATGGATTTTTAGGGATGTCTGACAATTGGAAAACATTGGGAGTGCAATTTGCTTCCGAAGGTTTTGAAGTCCATATTTTGGATTTACGCAACCACGGACGCAGTTTTCATTCGGACGAATTTAGTTACGAAATTATGGTACAAGATATTGTTCAGTATTGTAAGGAACATCAGTTAAGCAACATCAATATCATTGGTCATTCCATGGGTGGAAAAACAGCAATGTTGCTAGCAGCGCGCTATCCAGAATTAGTTGAAAAATTAATTGTGGCCGATATTGGTCCAAAATACTATGCACCACATCATCAAGATATTTTGGCAGGTTTGAATGCCGTTGATTTTACTTTAAAACCAAGTCGCATTGAAGTCGAAGCAACACTTTCACAGTATATTCCAGACTTTGGAACTCGTCAGTTTTTATTGAAAAATTTGTATTGGCAAGAGCCGGGTCAATTGGCGTTCCGATTTAATTTAGCAGTTTTTAATGAAAAAATTACTGAAATTGGTGTTCCCTTGCCAGCAGATTTAGTTTTTGAAAAACCGACACTTTTTATCCGTGGCGGTAATTCCGATTATATTTTGGATTCGGATGTTCCGAAAATTAAAGAACAATTTCCAAATGTTAGAATTGAAACTATTCCAAATTCGGGTCATTGGCTTCATGCCGAAAATCCAGCCTTGTTTTATGAATTGAGTTTGTCTTATTTAAATTAATTGAGTTATGAAGTTGTTGATTAGAATATTGGTTACCACAATTTTAGTATTGGTCTTATCTTATTTTATGAAAGGCGTCCGAGTAGACGGACTGGTTACTGCAATTACGGTTGCAATTGTTTTGGGATTGTTGAACGCCTTTATCAAGCCCGTTTTGGTGTTTTTTACTTTGCCTTTTACCATTTTTACTTTAGGTCTATTTTTAATTGTGATTAATGGAATATTAATTTTGGCATGTACCAAGATAGTGGGTGGATTTCATGTAGATTCGTTTTGGACGGCGACCTTATTCAGCGTCATTTTATCGCTTTCGCAATCCATTATGTATAAAATAACTGGAGGTTCAAAAAAATGAGGATTATTAGGTTGTTTTTTACCTAAAGTATTGATTGCATTAAAACTTGTTTGGGTTGTAAAATTTTTATAATTTTGCAACCCAATTTTATTATGTAAATTAAAGAACAAGATGGATATCAAAAGAGTAGCTATAGATGCTGTAAATGAAACGATTGTCATGACTGTGGTTCACATGGATTACAAAGGACAAGTAGCAAAAAGAATCAATGAAAAAATGCCTTTGGCTACCGTAAAAGGATTTAGAAAAGGACAAGTGCCTAAAGATCTTGTTGAAAAACAATACGGAAAAGGAATCAAAAAAGAAGAGGTTAAAAAAGTAGTTGATTTGGCTTTAGAGCGTTTTATTCAATCAGAACGTTTGAATCTTTTGGGAACTCCATTGGCTAAAGAAAATGAAAATTTAGATTGGGATGCTGAAGAATTGGTATTCGAATATGAAATTGGTTTAGTACCTAATTTCGAATTGGACTTAGAAGCAAAAAACAATATCATCAAATACATTGTTAAAGCAGATGACAAATTAATTGACGGTCAAGTAGCGCGTATCCAAAAACAATTTGGTAAAGCAATTCCTCAAGAAGTTGTAGCTGAAGGATGTGATGTAACTGGAACTTTTTCAAATGAAGAAAAAGGGATCAACAATAAAACGGTTTTGGCTTTAGATGTTTTCAAAGATAAAAAGACAGCTAAAAAATTCATTGGAAAACAAGTGGGTGATGTTGTAACGGTTAATACAAAAGGATTGTTTGAGGATGATCACCAATTGATGGACTACCTTAAAGTAGGACACGATGAGGTTCACTCTTTAGCGGTAGATGTTGACTTTACTATTGAGTCAATCAACTCAACTGAATTGGCTGAATTGAACCAAGAATTGTTTGATAAATTATTTGGAGAAGGAAGCGTAGCTACTTTAGCTGAATTGAAAGCTAAAATCAAAGAAGATGCTGAAAGCCAATTTGCGCAACAAGCAGACCAAAAATTATTAGGTGATGTAACGGAGTTTTTAATTGAAAACACCAAATTCGATTTGCCGGCTGAATTCTTGAAAAAATGGTTACAAACCGTTGGAGAGAAACAATTAACAGCTGAAGAAGCTGAAGTAGAATATGCTCGTTCTGAAAAAGGATTGCGTTTCCAATTGATTGAAGGTAGAGCATTGGCACAAAGTAATATCCAAATCAATTTTGAAGATTTGAAAGCTTTTACTTCAAATGCGATCAGACAACAAATGGCTCAATTTGGACAAACTAATCCTACTGATGAGGAAGTTCAAGGAATTGTAGCTCGAGTATTGTCAAACCAAGAAGAAGTAAAACGTTTATCGGATCAAGTGGTTGCTGCTAAATTATTGGAAGTATTCAAAGAAAAAGCAAACCCAACTACAAAAGAAGTTACTTACGAAGAATTTATTGCTGCTTCATACGGAGAATAATTTCTAAAAAATTAAGTATATTTGAGCGTCAAAAGAATTTTCTTCTGACGCTCTTTATTTTTTTTTAAGTTTAAGTTCTTGTTGAGCAACTTTAAACTTTTAAACTTTAAACTTTTAAACTAAAAAAATGAACTACGGTAAAGAATTTAGAAAATTTGCTACAAAGCACCAAGGGGTAAATGCCATGTATTACGACAAAATCGTAGGGGCAATGACACCCAAAAATATGACTCCTTATATTATTGAAGAACGTCATTTGAATGTTTCGCAATTAGATGTGTTTTCACGATTAATGATGGACAGAATTATCTTCTTGGGAACAGGAATTGACGATCAAATTGCTAACATTGTACAAGCGCAATTACTATTCTTAGAAAGTGCCGATGCTTCTAAAGACATTCAAATTTATTTGAATTCACCAGGAGGAAGTGTATACGCTGGATTAGGGATTTACGATACCATGCAATACATCAAACCTGATGTAGCAACAATTTGTACAGGAATGGCGGCTTCTATGGGAGCGGTTTTGTTATGTGCAGGTGCTGCTGGAAAACGTTCGGCTTTGCCACACTCAAGAGTTATGATTCACCAGCCTTCTGGAGGTGCTCAAGGAGTAGCGACTGATATGGAAATCAACTTACGCGAAATGTTGAAATTGAAAGACGAATTGTATAACATCATTTCGCACCATTCAGGACAAACTTTTGAAAGAGTTCATGCGGATAGCGAACGCGATTATTGGATGATTGCTGAAGAAGCAAAAGCGTACGGAATGATTGATGAGGTTCTAGTTAAAGGATAAATAGTTACTAGTTACTAGTTATTAGTTGTTGGATTAATCTAACAACTAAAAACGACCAACTATCAACCAAAAAAATAAATGGCAAAGCAAGTATTAGAATGTTCTTTTTGCGGGAGAAAAAAACCAGAAACCAATTTGTTGATTGCGGGTATTGATGCGCACATTTGTGATAAATGTATCGAACAGGCCAACGGAATTGTATTAGAGGAATTAAAATCGAGTGGAATCTCAAAACAGGTTGGAGATTTAATTCTTAAAAAGCCAAAAGAAATCAGAGCCTTTTTAGATCAGTATGTGATTGGTCAAGACCAAACTAAAAAGGTCATGTCGGTTGCGGTTTATAATCATTACAAACGTTTGATGCAACAACAACTGGATGATGAGGTTGAAATTGAGAAAAGCAACATCATTATGGTGGGTCAAACCGGAACTGGAAAAACATTGGTCGCTAAAACGATCGCAAAAATGTTAGACGTTCCTTTGGCTATAGTTGATGCAACAGTACTTACTGAAGCCGGTTATGTGGGAGAAGATGTCGAAAGTATTTTGACGCGTTTACTTCAAGCTGCTGATTATGATGTGGCTAAAGCCGAAAGAGGTATTGTGTTCATTGACGAGATTGATAAAATTGCTCGTAAAAGTGATAATCCATCGATCACCCGAGATGTTTCAGGAGAAGGAGTACAACAAGCTTTACTGAAACTATTAGAAGGAACGGTAGTGAATGTACCCCCAAAAGGAGGTCGTAAGCATCCGGATCAAAAATTTGTGGAGGTGAATACTCAAAATATTCTATTTATTGCAGGAGGTGCTTTTGATGGTGTGGAGCGTATCATTTCAAAACGTTTGAACCGTCAAGCAGTGGGATATAGTACCTCAAAAAATGTAGATAATATTGACAAAGACAATTTGCTTCAGTATATCATACCAAAAGACATTAAAGATTTTGGTTTGATTCCGGAGATTATTGGTCGTTTGCCTGTATTAACACATATGGATCCATTGGATAAGGAAACTTTACGCGCTATTTTAACACAGCCTAAAAATGCCTTAATTAAACAATATGCTAAATTGTTTTTGATGGATGATGTCGAATTTACGATTACAGATGGCGCTTTGGATTTTATTGTTGAAAAAGCGTTGGAATACAAATTAGGGGCTCGTGGATTGCGTTCGTTATGCGAAGCGATTTTAACGGATGCGATGTATGAATTACCAAGTTCTGAGGATAAAAAATTAGCCATTGATTTGGAGTACGCTCAAGAAACCTTGAATAAAAATTTATTGAAGCGTTTGGAAATTGCATCCTAATTATTGGTCACTATATGATATAGAAACCTGCTACTAATTGATAGCGGGTTTTTTTTATGTGGATTTGTAATTTTGTCATCGGTTTTAAAAAAACAACATTATTCTTTTTTATCAGCGATAGAATGTCGATTTTTGCCCAACTAACTAACAACACTACAAATGGCAATAGAAGATAAAGAAATAATTTTATTAAAAGTTTCTGGTCAAGATAAACCGGGTGTAACAGCAGGTTTAACTTCTATTTTGGCAAACTATGATGCCGTTATTTTGGATATTGGTCAAGCCGATATTCATGATACGCTTTCGTTAGGAATTTTGTTTCAAATTAAAGCGGGTTCCTCTTCAGGACCAGTTTTGAAAGATCTACTTTTTAAAGGGTATGAATTAGGAATTAAAGTAAAGTTTATTCCGATTTCAATTCCTGATTACGAAACTTGGGTAAAAGCACAAATCAAGCAACGTTATATCATTAACATTTTAGGAGAAGAACTAACAGCTGTTCAACTGGCTGCGGTAACCAAAATCATGTCGGATCAACATCTGAACATTGATTCCATTATTCGTTTAACGGGAAGAACATCGGTAGTCGACAAAGAGGAGTATCCTCGTTCTTGTGTGCAATTATCAGTTACCGGAATTATTGAAGATAAAACAGCAATGACGGCTAGTTTTATGGAAATATCTAGAACATTGAATGTGGATATTTCGTTTCAAGAAGACAATATGTACCGTAGAAACCGCCGTTTGGTGTGTTTCGATATGGATTCGACTTTAATTCAAACTGAAGTAATTGATGAGTTAGCAGATCTAGCTGGAGTAGGAGAGCAAGTACGTGCTATTACCGAATCAGCGATGAATGGTGAGATTGATTTTAAAGAAAGCTTCAAAAAACGTATGGCATTGTTGGAGGGTTTAAGTGAAGAAGTATTGCACAATGTAGCCGTCAATTTGCCTATTACCAAAGGAGCGCACCGTTTGATGAGAGCTTTGAAATATTATGGATATAAAACCGCTATTTTATCTGGAGGGTTTACCTATTTTGGAGAATATTTGCAAAAGGAGCTGGGAATTGATTATGTCCATGCTAACCAATTGGAAATCAAAGACGGCAAATTAACGGGTAAATACTTGGGCGAAATTGTCGACGGACAAAAGAAAGCGGAATACCTTCGAGCTATTGCTGAAAAAGAAGGCATACACATCAATCAAACTATTGCTGTGGGTGATGGTGCCAATGATTTGCCGATGCTGAATTTAGCAGGTTTAGGAATTGCATTCCATGCCAAACCTACGGTAAAAGAAAATGCAGCGACCTCAATTTCAAGTTTGGGATTGGATGGCGTCTTATACCTGTTAGGTTACCACGATCGTCATATTGATATGATGGAAGACTAGAGATTCGATAGAGTAAAATTATAAAAGCCCAACATTTATTGTTGGGCTTTATTTTTGTCTTTATTTTTTTTATAATTTTAATTCATTAACCAATTACTTATTAAGAATAAAATGGTAATGAATTTAGAAACGTAATATTGTAATAGCCCTAACAATATTGCGAATTCCAATTAGTATTAGTAGAAATTAAATCCCAAATCAAATGAAAAAAATTAGTAGATTATCAAGTCTATCAATGATTTTAATTTTATTAATCTCATGTGATAAAAACGACTCTCAAATTAATGGTACTGTTGCAACTAATGAAAAAACAGTTCCTTCAAATCCTATCTATTATTCTACTTCAGAAAAAGAGTATGCTCAAGCCTCGCCTTTTACCAGGCGTTTAATTAATCAAGTTGATGCTGCAGTAAACTCTTTAAATTTATTAACTAGAGAACCTAGTGTAATTAAATATGAAGTAATAATTAGTATTGACAAAAATCCTGAAAATAAATTTTCAAATTTTGTATCTATTGTTCCATTTGACAATTCGTTAAACAGTTTTGTATTGAAACCTGATGGCAAATGTCATATTTGTGGCATGGGAGGTGCATATAGTTGTATAAAAGAAGTAGAAACTTATATGGAAACTCATAATTTAGACGAAATTGATGTACATGTGAAACGATCTTCAGATGGATGTATCGATATCACCTTTAAATGATAGTCTTAAAAAGATAACTTTTTCCTAATTATCGGGGCAATAGTAGGGAATAAGTTGAAAAAAAATAATTAAAAAGCTAAAAGAAAAATAGTTTAAATACTCAATTTCTTTTGGCTTTTTTTATTGTAACCCTTTCAATTGCTCCAAATACTCTCTTTGATTGGATAGTCTCGGAATTTTGTGTTGGCCGCCTAATTTATCTCGCTCTTTGAGCCAATCATAAAATAGATTGGGTCTAGCCAAATTAATAACCAAAGGATTTAGGGTCATATTATTATAGCGTTTGGCTTCGTAATCGGAGTTGAGGCTCTGTATGGTTTCATCTAATATTTTTTGAAATTGAACGAGATCACTCGGATTTTGTTTGAACTCAATCATCCATTCGTGAGCGCCTTTTTCTTTGCCATCCATAAAAATAGGAGCCACGGTATAATCCACTACTTCGGTTTGGGTGAGTTGGCAAGCTTTGGCAATAGCCTGATCGGTATTTTCCACCATTAGTTCTTCGCCAAAGACATTGATATGGTGTTTGGTTCTTCCTGAAACACGAATTCTGTATGGATTTAAAGATGTAAAACGAACTGTATCACCTATTAAATAGCGCCATAGTCCTGAATTGGTTGTAATTACAACAGCGTAGTTTTTAAACAATTCTACCTCTGCCAAACGGATTACTTTTTGATTGGGTGTGCCAAAAGTATCCATTGGAATGAACTCATAGAAAATACCATAATCTAGCATTAATAATAAATCGCTAGAATCATTCAAATCCTGAATAGCAAAGAAACCCTCAGAGGCATTGTATATTTCGTAGTATTTAAAATCGGATTTTGGGAGTAACTTTTGATATTGTTCGCGGTAGGGTTCAAAGCTAACTCCTCCATGAAAATAGACTTCTAGGTTAGGCCAAACTTCTAATAAATTACCTTTCCCCGTTTCTTCGAGTATTCGGTTCATCAAGACTAACATCCAAGAAGGAACTCCTGCAAAGCTAGTTACATTTTCATTTTTAGTTTCGTTGATAATTGCAGCCAGCTTCTGCTCCCATTCGCTCATCAACGATATTTTATTGCTAGGTGTGCTGCTGAATTCGGCCCAAATAGGCATGTTTTCAATCAAAATAGCAGATAAGTCACCAAACAACGTTTCCTTATCTTCATAAATTTGAGAGCTTCCTCCCAGGCGAAGGCTTTTTCCCAAAAACATATCAGAATCTTCATTGTTATTCAAGTACAAACACAACAAATCCTTACTTCCTTTGTAATGACAATCTTCTAATGCATCATTACTTACTGGTATAAATTTACTTTTAGCATTGGTGGTACCGCTTGATTTGGCAAACCATTTAATTGGTGCGTCCCAAAAAATATTTTGTTCACCTTGGCGCGTACGTTCAATTAGTGGTTGTAAATCTTCGTAAGTAGATACGGGAACTCGTTCTGAAAAAGTAGTGTAGGAGTTGATCGAACTAAACTCGTATTGGGCTCCAATTACCGTATTTTCTGCACGCCGGATCAAATTCATCAACAATTCTTCTTGTACCTCGTTTGGGTACTTCAAGAACAATTCAATTTGATGAATCCGTTGCTTTAAAACCCAAGAAGCAATGGAGTTAATGATCGGTATGGGCATATTTGTGAGTTAGGAATTATGAATTTCGGATTCCGAATGATAACTTTACCAAAAATAACATTTTTTGTTCAATTCCAAACCTGAAACTTAAAACCAAATGACTTACGAAGGAGTTTTAACCAAAATGCAAACTGAATTTGGCGAACCAATTCAGTATTATCTTGTTTTTGAAGACAGCTTTTTGAATGTAAACCAACTATTGGGTAAACCAATGGAAATCAATTTTGTAGGTTTTCAGTGTTTGAATTGTGGGAAAAAGAAAAAGATATTCCGACAAGGATTTTGTTATGATTGCTTTTACTCCAGTCCTGCTGTTGGAGATTGGATTATGAAACCGGAGTTGAGCACAGCGCATCTCGGAATTGCAGATCGCGATTTAGCTTATGAAGAAAAAGTACAATTGCAACCGCATATCGTGTATTTGGCTTTGTCTAGCGAAGTTAAAGTAGGCGTAACTCGAAAAACACAAATGCCTACACGTTGGATTGATCAAGGCGCGAGTCAAGCGATTTCAATTGTTGAGGTACCAAACCGCTATTTGGCTGGGATTACTGAGGTAGCTTTAAAAAATCATTATGCCGATAAAACCAATTGGCGAAAAATGTTAACCAATTCTTTTGAAACGATTGATTTAATCGCAGAGCGATTGAAAGTAGAGCATTTAATTCCAAACGAAGTTCAGGAGTATTTTTACAATCAGAAAATAGATTTGTATGAAATGCAGTATCCAGTTTTGGAATATCCTACGAAAGTGACTAGCTTGAGTTTGGATAAGACACCTAATTTTCAAGGAAAATTAATCGGTATTAAAGGACAATATCTACTTTTTGAAGGCGGAACTGTTTTTAATATTCGAAGTTCAGAAGGTTACGTTGTGAAAATTGAGATATAAAAAAAAACAGCTTCTCAATTTATAAATGGGAAGCTGTTTTTGAATTTATTGAATGCTAATATCAAATGGCATTCGGGCTTGAACCCCTTTGTAACTCTGAATGCGTTTGATTTGTTCCATCATTTTGTAATTTTCTTCTCCAATTTCTTCTTTAATCCAACGTTCTTTGGTTTTGGCAAAAGGGAAATTTTCTAAGAAATCATCAAAATTTTTCTTGAATTCTGGATAATTTTGGGTGTTGAACGTTTTGATTTTTGCTAAACGTGCTGCTTCTTGAATAGCATCATGTAAACCGCCAATTTTGTCTACTAAACCAATTTTTATAGCATCAGCGCCAGTCCAAACTCTACCTTGAGCTATAGCATCTACTTGTGCAAAACTCATTTTTCGTCCCTGAGCCACATGAGAAACAAATGTTTTATAGATTTGTTCTACACCTTCTGTGGTTACCGCCTTAAATTTTTCATCGATTGGTGCAAATGGATTGTAATTACCTGAGTTTTGGTGGGTATTGACTTGTTCAGAATGAATTCCCATTTTGGTACTTAGACCACTAAAATTAGGTAGCATCCCAAAAACACCTATCGAACCAGTAATTGTATTTTTTTCTGCGAAAATTGTATTGGCATTACAAGCTATATAATACCCTCCAGAAGCAGCATAATTCCCCATCGAAACAACTACTGGTTTTACTTTTTTAGTCAATTCGATTTCTCTCCAAATCAAATCAGAGGTTAAGGCATTTCCTCCTGGGCTATCGATGCGAAGCACAATTGCCTTTACATCATCGTTATTTCTTGCCTCACTGATAGAACGGCGCATTGCGCCTTCGCCAATGATGTTGACATCACCTTCGCCACTTTGAATTTCGCCTTGTGCATAAATAATGGCAATTTCATCTGTAGCATCATTAGGAATTGAAGTTGTAGTGTATTTTTGGGTGTAATCCAGTATGGAAACCGATTCGTATTCGTCTTTAGTGGCTACTTTTAATAATTTTTTTATAGCGTTGTGGTAAACGTCTTCATAAGCAACTACGTCTACTAATTTTTGCGCTTTAGCCATTTCAGGCGTTCGAGCCAATAAACCATTTGCAACTATATTGAGTTGTTGTACCGAAAGATTTCGGCTTTTTGCAATATCAGTAACTACGGAGTTCCAAATGGAATTCAGCAACGCCGTAATTTGTTCTCTATTAGCATCACTCATTTTGTTTTCAAGGAAAGGTTCTACGGCACTTTTGTATTTTCCGTGACGAATAACTTCCATTTTTACGCCTGTTTTATCTTGAAAATCTTTAAAAAATAGTAGGTCAGAAGAAAGTCCTTTGAAATCTAAATCGCCCACTGGATTGAGATAAATAGTGTTCGCTACGGAACTTAAATAATATTCTTTTTGTGAATAGGTATTGGCATACGCCATAACAAACTTTCCTGATTTTTTGAAATCTTCCAAAGCATCTCTAATCGCTTTACTTTGCGCCATTCCAAGTGAAGAATTGTTGTTTAAAATAGAAATTCCTTTGATGTTTTCATCGGTTTTAGAGTCTCCGATAGCATCAATGACATCGGTCAAGCCAATCTGTTTGGTATCTGAAAATACGGTAACCCATGGGTCAGAATATTTTCCAGCATAGTCATTTTGAATGTCTTCTAAATTCAATACGATTACCGAATTTTCTTTTACTTCGACACCATTTTCTTCTCCGCCAAAAATGGCCCCAATCAGCACTATTCCAAAAAAGAATAGCATGGTGAAAACAAAAATTCCTACGATGGTAGCCAATACATTTCCTAAAAACTTCATAATTTTTTAATTTTCGTATAAGTAGTAATTGGGGTTAAAATGTTACACAATTGTATTTTTCAAATTGAAATTTAATTATTAACACTTCACACAAATATAGTATACTTTTAGTTAATTTGCAGCCATTATGAAATCACAGCATCAAGTCGTTTTATCTATTGGAACTAACCAGGGGAATCGTTTGGAAAACATCGAAAGTTGTTTGCAAATGATTCATCTTGAGGTGGCTACTGTGGTTAAATTGTCTAAGGTGTATGAAACGCCCTCTTGGGGATTTGAAAGTGATGCGTTTTATAATGTTGCTATTGTAGTGCATACTTTCGACTCGGCGGCTGAAATTTTATCCAAAATCTTGGAAATTGAGCAGCAGATGGGGCGTGTTAGAGAAGGTAATTTGGGTTATCAATCTCGAATTATTGATATTGACATTGTGGCTTTTGATAATGAAATCATTGCTACTGAACAACTGAAAGTGCCTCATCCTTTAATGCAAGATAGAATTTTTGTTTTGAAACCGATGTTGGATTTGAATTTAGAATGGATTCATCCAGTGTTCCAAAAAGATGTTGCAGAGTTATTGTTGGAAACCAAAGATAAAAGCGAATGTATTGCAGTTCAAAGTATTGATAGTCCATTGCGAAAAATTAACTTAGAGCAGTTTAATTATGTTGCTTTTGAAGGTAATATTGGCGCCGGAAAAACTACTTTGGCAACAAAAATTGCTGAAGATTTTAATGCTAAATCTGTTTTGGAACGTTTTGCTGACAATCCATTTTTGCCTAAATTTTATAAAGATCAAAACCGATATGCATTTCCGTTAGAAATGTCTTTTTTGGCTGATCGATACAAACAACTTTCGGATGATTTGTCCCAATTTGATTTGTTTAAAGATTTTGTTGTAGCCGATTATCATATTTTTAAATCCTTAATTTTTGCAAAAATCACCCTGGCAGATGATGAATACAGACTGTACAGTAATTTGTTTCACATCATTTACAAAGAAATGCCCAAGCCCGATTTGTATGTGTATTTGTACCAAAATTCGGAACGCTTATTGCAAAATATAAAAAAACGAGGCAGAAGCTACGAACAAGAAATTCCTGCTGAGTATTTAGATAAAATCAATACGGGTTATTTGGACTATATCAAATCACAAACTGATTTAAATGTCTTAATTATTGATGTTTCAGATCGTGATTTTGTAAAAAATCATGCGGATTATCTTTTTATTTTGAATGAAATTCAAAATAAGATTGACTCAAAATAAACTATCTTTTTAAGGTAAAATGACCTCTTTTCTCGGGTGTATTTGAATCAAGTTTAAATACGAACCAATAATCTGAAGCAGGCAATGGTTGCCCGTTAAATGTACCATCCCAGCCTATACTAGTCGGTCTTAATTCTTTTAGTAATTTTCCGTATCTGTCAAAAATACGTAATTCGGCAGTTGGATACGAAAGCATTCCTTTAACAGTCCAATAATCGTTAAATCCATCGGTATTCGGGGTAAAGAATTTTGGGATACTTAAGACGGTGATCTCTTTTGAAACCAATCCACAACCATTTTTGTCATTTACAAAAACTTGGTGAATTCCTCCTGGAACATTTGTAAAAATATTTGAATCTTGCCAAATTCCATTCAAGTAATCCATACTGTATTCATAATCGCCAGGTCCAGTTGTATTGATGGTTACGGTATTAAAATCAACTAAATCTACGATGTCGATAGATGAAATAGTAGCTTGATTAGATGCCGTAACTTGTATCGTTCTAGTTCGACTACAGCCAGATGGATTGGTAACTTCAACCGTGTAGCTTCCCTCAGAATTAACGCCAAATGTTGGACTTGTAGCTATAGAAGTACCTCCATCTTTTTTCCAATTGTAATTAAAGTTAGCGGCTAAAGAGTTGTCAAGAAAACCAGGATTTAATGTTACAAAGAACGTTGGTAAATTAGAACAGATTAATTCAGTTGCACTTAATTCAATATTGGGTATTGGATGAACTACAAAAGGAATAGTTAAAGTTGCTGAACAATTTGGGTTTATAGAATTTTCGATAATTACATTAATATTTTGCGTTCCTGTTACAAAAGGGTTGGGAAGCGGGCTTGGCAAAAGTGTATTGTTTTGATCGTAATATTTAACAGTCATTCCGGTTTGCCCAGCAAGAATGGTACTTTCGAAAGTCGAAGTGTCAAATCCAAATTTACCATCTTGATTTGCAGGGTCAGCTTCGTCATCACAAATGGTTGTAAATGTTGTTGGAATTGGAGTTGCTGTTGGAATTGCATCTACATAAAAGGATATGGTCGTTTCGTCAAAACATCGTTGCGAAGTGTTATTAGACACAATTGCCTTTATTGTTTGTGTTGTACTAGAGAAAGTGGAGGGGAAAGGGCTCGTAATTAAGGTTCCGTTTGCATCTTGCAATGGGTTATCGTTTAGGTCTAAATAACGCACAATAACATTGGTTTGACCGTTCAATAAATTGGTTTCAAGATTCGAAGTGTCAAAATTTACTATTCCGGTTGAGTTACTATCGCATACTCTTAGATCGTTTATGGTATTGGCTTTTGGTAACGCTTCTACATTCAAACGAATGTAAGGCCCAACTCCAACACAAGTATTGCTGACAATATCGGTTTCTATTCGAACCCAAATATCTTGAGCATTTGGATAACCGATATTTCTATAATTAGCAATGTCCAATATAGCATTCAATTGCGATAAGGCATCTGCTTCGTTTCTGTAATAGTTGATAGTGTAGTTTTGGGATTGAGCTGGTAATTGAGCAAGTATTGCCGCTCTTGTTGTCGAAAAATTAAATGTGGCAATACCGTCACTACTGTTGTTGTTAGATGTGTTATTCCCGTCAGTATCTAAGAAATCATCACAAACTGTAAAGGTAAAGGTAGCTGAGGGTTGAAAATTAGTCGTAGGTACAATTAGAGTAATTTGAGTCGGAGAACTACATCCAGTTACCGAATTAAATACCCGAACTCCAATGGGCATTCTGCTTGGTGTTGTGTTATTATAACTGAATTCATTTGGTATTAGATCAGAAAGTATTTCGTTTGTGGCACTGCTAACTGAGTTGAAATATTTGAACGTTTCGTTAGTATAATTTGCTGAAATTAAATCATTGTTCACAGTTAAATTAAAAGTAGTTTTTCCATCTGAAGTTGCATCGGTATCACATTGGGTGATGGAGGTGTTTTGAACAACTGGTAATGGGTTTATCGTAGCGGTAATTTGGGTTCTATCGGTGGCACAGCCTGCACTCACATAGTAATTTGTAGTTGAGGTTAAGAAAGGCGTTGTGATGTTATTGCCAGTTGTAAAGGGTGTTCCTCCAGTTGCAGTAGTATACCATTCTATTGTGCCAAATGTTGCTGTAGCATTTAATGTAACATTTCCGGCGCCACAATTAGAATTAGAATTTGTTGCAGTTATCTTGCCAGCCATAGTCAAAGAGGTGCTCGCTGATAGTTGTAAGCTAGGGTCACCTGGCATACCTCCATATTCTACGATATAGCCTTTGGGTTGGTAAGAACCACTTGTGGCTCCTCCATTAGTTAAATCATTCCAAGATCCAGGAATTCCTACTCCAGGAGCTGTAATATGAGCATAATCTTCATTTCCAGCTTGGTTTGGTTCATTAGTATTCCAAAACGCAAAATTAGGTGAAGATCCAGTAGCTGTCCCATTCCAAAAAACTGTCCCTGCTTCAGGACCAGTTACCCATTTCCATACACCTTCTGTTGCTTCATCTGTTCCTCCAATCCATCCAGTGCCAGGCGCCTGTTTTCCAGCTAATTGAGCCTCGTCTGCAGCAGTTATTGTAGCCAAATAACCTTGTAATCCATAAAAAGTTTTTAGTGCTGCTGCTGCTTTTGCATTGGTCCAAGTAATTCCTAAACTAGGAACGTATTCATAATAGTGACCATTACTTGGCAAATAATTAGCAAGTCCATTTCCTAATGTAATAGAAAAGTTTCGTGTTCCAGTAGGATTAGGATTAGAGTTAGTATAAACAATATCTTCAATAGCTGCTTCAAATTCTGAATAATTCACTTGGACTCCTGATGTAGGGCTGGAAAGTTTTAATTTTCCTTCTAAAGCATTCCATGAGGAAGTTATTGTAGGATGTAATAAAGGGTTGATTAATAGTAATTGATCTTCTAATAAAACATATCCAGAGGAAATTTGAATAAAAACCGCTTCTGTAGTTAATTCTGTTGGGTCGTGAGTTATTGTTACGCTGCTAACTATTTTTGTTTGTGAAAGAGGACAGTATTTTGAGTTACTTGATGGGAATGCTGTGATTGTTGGTGCTACTGGTGCGGCACTTTTATTTAAAGGCGGATCAATATTTTTAGGAATTGCAAATCCCATTTGGATTCCAAATACTATAAATAAAGCGACGAAGGAAATGGTAATGCTATTCTTCATGCTATAAATTTAGTATTTTCAGCGGATTAAGCGAATTTATTTTGCAAAATGCATTTTTTGAAATAAATCCCAAACTACAATTCCAGCACTTACCGAAATGTTGAGTGAATGTTTAGTGCCTAATTGTGGTATTTCGATAGCACCATCACAAATGGCAACAGCTTCTTGGGCAACACCAAAAACTTCGTTACCAAAAACCAATGCATACTTTTGATTGTTTTCAACTTTAAAATCTTGAAGAAAAATGGCGCTTTCTACTTGTTCTATTGCAAAAGTCTTGATTTTTTCATCTTTTAACTTTTGGATTACTTCCAATACATTTTCAGCATGTTCCCATGAAACTGTCTCGGTTGCGCCAAGGGCGGTTTTATGTATTTCTTTATTGGGTGGAATAGCTGTAATGCCACACAAATATATTTTTTCAATTAAAAAAGCATCGGCGGTCCTAAACACAGATCCAATATTGTGTAGACTTCGAATATCATCCAAAACCAAAATTAATGGTGTTTTTTCTGATTTTTTAAAATCTTCAATCGATTTTCGGTCGAGTTCGCTATTTTCTAATTTTCTCATTGTAGTGGTATGTCTAGGTACAAAAAAAGCTTCCGTAAAAGTAGGAAGCTTTTAAGTATATATTGAATTGTAATTAGCTTTTAGCTGAAGCAGCTACAACATTACCTTTAATTGTTAAAACCTTAGTAGGTTGTCCAGCAGCATTAGATGAAATGGTAACTGTTTTTGTAAAAGTACCAACTCTACTAGTATCATATTTTACTCCAATTGATCCTTTTGACCCAGGAAGAATAGGTTCTTTTGGAGTTGATGGTACAGTACAACCACAAGATCCTTGTGCATTTGTAATTACAAGTGGAGCATTTCCATTATTAGTAAAAACAAATTCTCTTTTTCCATCCGCATTTTGAGAAATTGTCCCGTAATCAATCACCTCATTGGCAAAGACCATTCCTGCACCGGCTACTTTATTTGTTACATGTTTTGCTTTTTTTGATGTTTCTTGCGCGTTTGCAGCTACTGTTCCAAGAACCAATAGTGCTACAACTAGTATTTTTTTCATAATGTTAGTTAAATTAAATTTTGAAATACAAAGCTATATAAATTTTAGAAATTAGCCTTACTAATTCAACTAAAAAATGGTTAAAATGTAAGAACAGTTCTTTATTCGCTTTAAAATCTATAAATTCGCTCTCACATTAGAAATTGATTAAAACATTTGATTTGGCAGCAAAAGAAAAAGTAGTAAAGGAAACTCCGTTAATGAAACAATACAATGAAATCAAGGCAAAATACCCTGATGCTTGTTTGTTGTTTCGTGTGGGTGATTTTTATGAAACCTTTGGAGAAGATGCTATTAGGGCCTCTAAAATACTAGGTATTGTATTGACAAAAAGAGGTGCGGGTTCTGAAACTGAAACTGCTTTAGCTGGATTTCCACATCACTCTTTAAATACGTATTTACCTAAATTAGTTAAAGCGGGTTTACGTGTAGCTATTTGTGATCAATTGGAAGATCCAAAAATGACTAAAACTATTGTGAAACGTGGGGTAACCGAGTTGGTTACACCAGGTGTTTCCATGAACGATGAGGTCCTGCAAGCCAAAGTCAATAATTTTTTAGCATCGATTTATTTTAGCAATAAATCAATTGGAATATCTTTTTTAGATGTGTCTACGGGTGAGTTTTTGACTGCGCAAGGCAATGCGGAGTATATTGATAAATTACTTCAGAATTTCAACCCAAGTGAAGTTTTGGTTCCAAAAAATAATAAAAATGATTTCAAAGCTGCTTTTGGAGAGGATTACCATAGTTTTTATCTAGAAGATTGGTTGTACAAAGAAGATTACGCTTTTGATATTCTTACTAAACATTTCCAAACCGTTTCATTGAAAGGTTTTGGAATTGAAGAGTTGAAGGAGGGAATCATAGCTTCAGGCGCTATCCTGTATTATTTATCGGAAACTCAGCATAATAAAGTTCAACATATTACGTCTATTCAAAGGATCGCAGAAGATGCTTATGTTTGGATGGATCGTTTTACCATTCGAAATCTAGAATTATACCATAGTTATAATCCGAATGCGGTTACGTTACTGGATGTTATTGACAGAACGCTTTCGCCAATGGGTGGTCGTTTGTTAAAACGTTGGTTGGCATTGCCATTAAAAGACACCGCTAAAATCCAAAGTCGCCATCAAGTTGTGGCGTATTTGAAAGACAATCAAGAAATTTTAAAAAGCATTCAGTCACAAATCAAACAAATTTCTGATTTGGAACGTTTAATTTCGAAAATTGCTGCTGGAAAAGTATCGCCACGTGAGGTGGTTTATTTAAAAGAATCCTTGGATGCTATACTTCCAATTAAAGCCTTGGCTTTGCAAAGTCCGCAAGAAGCGGTAAAGGTAATTGGTGATAGTTTGCATAGTTGCGATTTATTACGTGAAAAAATAAAAACCACACTGAATCAAGAAGCGCCAGTGGCTATTGCCAAAGGAAATGCTATTGCTACAGGTGTGAATGCCGAATTAGACGAATTACGGGCCATTTCGACTTCAGGAAAAGAATTTTTAGAGGGAATTGAAAGAAGGGAATCGGAGCGAACTGGAATTTCGTCTTTGAAAATTTCTTTCAATAATGTTTTTGGTTATTATATTGAAGTTAGAAATACGCACAAGGATAAAGTGCCGGAAGAATGGATTCGCAAACAAACTTTGGTTAATGCGGAGCGTTATATTACCGAAGAATTAAAGGAATACGAAACCAAGATTCTAGGTGCCGAAGAAAAAATACACAAAATAGAATCGGAATTATTTGAACAATTGGTGCAATGGATTAGTACCTACATCAAACCAGTTCAAATGAATGCCAATTTAATCGCGCAATTGGATTGTTTGTGTTCGTTTACACAATTGGCAATTGAAAATAAATACGTTTGTCCAGAAATTGACGAGAGTTTCGAATTGGAAATCAAAGAAGGAAGACACCCCGTGATTGAGAAACAATTACCAGTTGGGACACCCTACATTTCAAATGATGTGTTCTTGGATAGAGAATCGCAGCAACTGATAATGATTACGGGACCTAATATGTCTGGAAAATCAGCCATTTTGCGTCAAACGGCTTTAATCGTGCTCTTGGCACAAATGGGAAGTTTTGTTCCTGCAGAAAGCGTGAGAATGGGAATTGTGGATAAAATTTTCACAAGAGTTGGAGCAAGTGATAATATTTCGATGGGCGAATCGACCTTCATGGTCGAAATGAACGAAACGGCTTCGATTTTGAATAATATTTCGGATAGAAGTTTAGTGCTTTTAGACGAAATCGGAAGAGGAACAAGTACCTACGATGGAATTTCAATTGCATGGGCAATTGCTGAGTTTTTGCACGAGCATCCGGCACAACCCAAAACACTTTTTGCGACTCATTATCACGAATTAAATGAAATGAGTGAATCGTTGCCAAGAATTCAGAATTACAATGTAGCTGTCAAAGAATTGAAAGACACAGTTCTTTTTGTTCGAAAGTTAGTAAAAGGAGGAAGTGCTCATAGTTTTGGTATTCATGTGGCTAAAATGGCTGGAATGCCTCAGATTGTAATTTTGAAAGCACAAAAGTTATTGAAGAAATTAGAAAAGAATCATTCGAATGATGCCCTTAACGGAATAAAAGAAGCGAAGGACGAAATGCAAATGAGTTTTTTCAATCTAGACGATCCTCTTTTGGAAGAAATAAAAGACGAAATTCTGAATTTAGATATCAATACGATTACACCAATGGAAGCTTTAATGAAGCTTAATGAAATAAAAAGAATGCTGACAAAAAAATAGTTTTCATTTAAAGTTTACGTTATCAGAAGATTAACCTTAAGGGGCTATTTTTTTGTACAAAAGGCTTGTGTAATTGAATTAATGTATTAAATTTGCATCCGCAATACAGAACAAGTATCGCGATTCTTTCATAAGAATTGAAAATGCGAAAATAGCTCAGTTGGTAGAGCGCGACCTTGCCAAGGTCGAGGTCGCGGGTTCGAGCCCCGTTTTTCGCTCCAAAACCATACAATGCTCGGATGGTGAAATTGGTAGACACGCTGGACTTAAAATCCAGTGAACAGCAATGTTCGTGCGGGTTCAAGTCCCGCTCTGAGTACTAAAGCCTCTTCAATTGAAGAGGCTTTTTTTGTTTTTTGTACAATAATTAAATTGATACCGGTTTTGGCCGGTTAGCTATATGGGAACTTTTGTAATTACAAAACGATTTAACGACGAATATAAATTTGTATTTGCTTCTCGAAAAGGCAAGACTGTATTTACTAGCTTGAGTTACGAACTTAAATTTGAAGGGGAGGAAGCAATAGAAAAGTTCAAAACGAATACAAACCTGGCTACCTTCTTAAAATTTAAGTCAACGAAAGGAAAATACTATTTTAAGGTATTGTTAGATGGAGAGCACTTTGCAACAAGTAGAAAGTATACTACGGAACTTAGACTGGAAAAAGGAATAAACGAAATTGTAAAGTATGCCTCAATTTCAGAAGTGTTGGACTTTTCGTCTAACGATGTTATTTTTTCGGATTAACAATTCATTTAAAGAAAACGAATTATCTTAAACAAAAAAAAGCCGTTACACTAAGTGTACGGCTTATTTTTTTTCTGTGTAGTAATTAATTACTTTGCAGCAGCAGCAGTATCAACAGCAGCAGTATCAACAGCAGCAGTATCAACAGCAGCAGTGTCAACAGCAACAGCAGTAGTATCTACAGCTACTTCTTCAGCAGGAGCTTCAGCTTTTTTACAAGATACAACAGTTAAAACAGCAACAACAGCTAAACTTAAAAATACTTTTTTCATCTTAATTTATTATAAAAGGTTAATTATTAATTCGTGGCAAAGATATAAAATTTTTAATATGTAAAATATTTTTTCATTTTTTTTTTAAATAATATTCGACAATTTCTATACTTTTTATCAAAAAAGGTCGAAAATCACCAATTCATCTCAAATTACAACAAAAAATAGGGTTATAAATTTTTCATGATTGTAGCAACTGCACCGGTGTTATTTTGGACAAAAGTTGCACTGATTGTACCTTTATGTTTTCGTACTTCACTATCGGAAATTAATTCACTCAAAACCGCTTCTAATTGTTCTGAATTTGTGATAGAAATACAACCCCCCAAACGAACTAAATCTATAGCTTCTGCAAAATGCGAATAATTGGGACCAATTACTATCGGGATTCCAAATGTAGCTGGTTCCAAGATGTTATGTACTCCAGGATGACCAAATCCACCTCCCACATAGGCAATGTCGGCATAACTGTAAATTTTAGTTAAGATTCCGATAGTGTCAATGATAAAAACTTCATAATTGGCCATGTCTTTATTTTCTTTTTCTGAAAACAAAAGTGTTTTTTTTGTACAATTGGTTTTAAAATTTTGAATTTGTTCCGGTTTAATGTTATGCGGCGCAATAATAAATTGGCAATCTAATGTAGTTGCATTAATAAAATTCAAAAGTAATTCTTCATCTTTTGGCCAAGAACTTCCAATAACTAATGTTGTTTTAGTGTCTTTAAATCGCGCTATATAATCCAAACTATTGTCTTTTTCTACAATAGATGCAACTCTGTCAAAACGAGTGTCTCCAGAAATAGTTGCGTTGTGAATTCCTAAACATTGAAGAAGCTGTAATGAATTTTCGTTTTGAACAAAAAAATGGGTAAATGTTTCTAGCGCTTTTCGGTAAAATCCGCCATACCATTTAAAAAAAGCTTGGTTTTCTCTAAAAATCCCTGAAATCAAATAGGTTGGAATGTTTTGCTTTTTTAATTCGCTCAAATAATTCGGCCAATATTCATATTTTATGAAGAAGGCCATTTCTGGATGTACTAGTTTAATGAACTTTTTAGCATTGTATATTGTGTCTAAAGGCAAATAAACGGTGGCGTCTGCAACGGTATTATTTTTTCTAACCTCGTACCCCGAAGGCGAAAAAAAGCTTACTACAATTTTATGGTTGGGATATTTCTCTTTTATTTTTTCAATCACAGGTAACCCCTGTTCGTATTCACCTAGAGAAGCGGCATGAAACCAAATCGTTTTGTCGTCGGGTTTGATCTTAGCTTTTAACGTTGGAAATACGTCATTTCTTCCTCTAACAAAAAGTTTGATTTTTGGAACAAAGACAGCGACGATCTGTAACAATAGTCCAGCAATAGCAACAATTATACTGTAAATAAAATGCATACCCCAAATTTTGGTGCTAAAATACAGTTTCTTTATTTTATTTTGATTGGTTAGCACTCATTAAATACCTATTTTTGTTTTTCGTTTTTCAAATGGATTCACTTTAAATGGAATTTTAATTATAAATCTTCCAATCTTAAACAAAAAGTAAATGAAAAAAATTCAAATGGTTGACTTAAAAGGTCAATACGATGCTATAAAAGATACTGTAAATACTTCTATTCAAGAAGTTTTAGATACCAATGCTTATATTAATGGACCGCAGGTTCATGCATTTCAAAAGTCATTAGAAGATTATTTAGGTGTAAAACACGTTATTCCTTGTGCCAATGGTACCGATGCGTTGCAAATTGCCATGATGGGATTGGGATTGCAACCCGGAGATGAGGTGATTACCGCTGATTTTACTTTTGCGGCTACCGTGGAAGTGATTGCCCTACTTCAATTAACTCCCGTTTTAGTAGACGTTGATTTATACAATATGAATATCAATATTGATAAAATCAGAAAAGCTATTACGCCAAAAACGAAAGCCATTGTGCCAGTTCATTTGTTTGGACGTGCGGCCAACATGGAAGCCATTATGGCTTTGGCCAAAGAACATAATTTATTTGTAATCGAAGACAATGCCCAAGCAATTGGAGCCAATTGTAAGTTTTCGGATGGAACGAAAAAGAAAGCAGGAACGATTGGTCATGTGGGTGCAACTTCTTTTTTTCCTTCTAAAAATTTAGGATGTTATGGAGATGGCGGTGCCATTTTCACCAATGATGATGCTTTAGCACACACGCTTCGAGGGATCGTTAATCACGGAATGTACGAAAGATACCACCATGACGTTGTGGGTGTAAATTCTCGATTGGATAGTATTCAAGCGGCGGTTTTGAATGCCAAATTACCATTATTAGATCAATACAGTAAAGCCAGACAAAATGCCGCTAGAAAATATACAGCTGCTTTAGAAGGTCATAAAAATATTATCGCGCCAAGTATTTGTGATATTTGTGATTGTCATGTTTTTCATCAATATACTCTACGAATTATTGATGCAGATCGAAATGGATTGATGCAACACTTACTGGACAAAGGAATTCCTTGTGCCATTTACTACCCTATTCCATTACACAGTCAAAAAGCCTATGCCGATGCTCGTTATAAGGAAGAAGATTTTCCGGTAACTAATCAATTAGTGAAAGAGGTGATTTCGTTACCAATGCATACCGAATTGGATGACGAACAAATCCAATTCATTACGCAAAGTATTCTGGAATTCTTAAACAAATAGTTAATTCAATTCGCAAAAGCAAATGAAAATATTGGTAACTGGAGGTTTGGGTTTTATTGGTTCACATACTGTTGTTGAACTTCAAAATGAGGGTTTCGAAGTAATTGTAGTTGATAATTTATCCAATACTTCTTTATCTGTTTTGGATGGTATCCAAAATATTACAGGTAGTGTTCCCGCTTTTGAGCAATTGGATTTGCGCGATAAGCAAAAGGTAAACGACTTCTTTAAACGTCATGCTGATATTGAAGGCGTAATCCATTTTGCTGCTTCCAAAGCAGTAGGAGAGAGTGTTGGCAATCCGTTATTGTATTATGAAAACAACATCAATGTATTGGTGTATATTTTGCAAGAATTGGAAAAAAAATCTACTGCTAATTTGATTTTTAGTTCGTCTTGTACCGTTTATGGTCAAGCGGAAACGATGCCTATAACAGAAGATTCATCAGTTCAAACAGCCATGTCGCCCTATGGGAATACCAAACAAATTGGCGAAGAAATCATAATTGATGCTGCAAAAGCTACTAATATTAACGCTATTTTATTGCGCTATTTTAATCCAATTGGAGCGCATCCTTCTGCTGAAATTGGGGAGTTGCCTTTGGGCGTTCCGCAAAATTTAGTGCCGTTTATCACTCAAACTGGAATGGGTTTGCGCAACGAATTATCGGTATATGGTGATGATTATCCAACTCCTGATGGAACCGCGGTTCGCGATTACATCCATGTAGTAGATTTGGCGAAAGCCCACGTTATTGCCATGCAACGTTTGTTGAACAAAAAGAATTTGAACCAAGTAGAAACCTTTAATTTAGGAACTGGCACAGGAAGTTCTGTATTAGAAGTGATTCATGCTTTTGAAAAAGTTAGCGGACAAAAATTACCCTATAAAATTGTAGCGCGTAGAGAAGGCGATATTACCGAAGCCTATGCTAATACTCATAAAGCCAATACGGTTTTAGGATGGAAAGCGCAATCAACTCTTGAAGAAGCCATGGCTAGTGCCTGGAAATGGGAGCAAAAAATCAGAAGTTAATTTATTTTTAATAGTACATTCGGATCAGGACAATTTGTTGTGTAATGATTCAATCTAGTAGAACTGCACACACCCGGATAATCTCCAACCTTGTTTTCCATGTCCTTTATGATTTGAAAATGCAAATGCGGAGCATAATCACCATTGATGGGAGCTAATCCTAAATTGCCAATTTGTTCGCCTGGCTCTACAATATCACCTACTTGTTTTCCTTTCAAACTTTCTTCGCTTAAATGTCCGTAAAGTGTATGAAAAATAGAATCCTCCAATTGATGCTGAATAATAATCGTTGGGCCATAATCGCCTAAGGCGGTATTATTATGAAAACTGTGAATGGTTCCACCTAAGGCAGCATGAACCGTAGCGGTTTCGTTAATCCACAAATCCAAACCAATATGAATGTTGCGTTCTTCGGAATTGTCAGCTTTAAAAACACTACTTCTTTGGTATAAATTTCTAATTTCTTGATAGCCTCCAAAAGCTATTTTTCCTGCATTGGCATCCAAATTTTTTTGAATATAAACGCCGTAATCCTTAGCGGTTGCCAAATGGTGAATTGTTGGATTCGAAATGGATAAATCCAACGGAACGTATTCAGAATACGGAATATGGGGCGCGATCACTTTTGAGGCTTCGCAACGACTTAGTAGTTCGATTACTGTTTTCATGTTTTTTAGTATTTCTAAAAATAAAAAATCCTCATAAAAAGTATCTATGAGGATTTAAATATAGTAAATATTACAACTTATGCATTCGCTGTAATAGCTTCTTTATCAATTTTACCAATTAGACCTGCTAATACTTTTCCTGGTCCCACTTCGGTAAAACTAGTGGCGCCATCTGCAATCATTTGTTGAACAGACTGTGTCCATTTTACAGGAGCAGTCAATTGAATGATTAGATTTTTCTTAATTTCATTAGAGTCAGCAACCGCAGTCGCTGTTACATTTTGATATACAGGACAAATTGGAGTTGAGAAAGTAGTCGCTTCAATAGCTGCTGCTAATTCTTCTCTAGCTGGCTCCATCATTGGCGAATGGAAAGCACCGCCAACAGGCAAAATCAATGCTCGTTTTGCACCCGCTTCTTTCATTTTTTCGCAAGCCAATTCCACCGCTTTGTATTCGCCAGAAATTACTAATTGTCCAGGACAGTTGTAATTAGCAGCTACCACCACGCCATCAATAGAAGCGCAAATATCCTCTACAATTGTATCGTCTAAATTTAATACGGCCGCCATAGTTGATGGAGTAATTTCACAGGCTTTTTGCATAGCTAAAGCTCTTTGCGAAACTAATTTTAATCCGTCTTCAAAAGACAAAGCACCATTGGCCACTAAAGCAGAAAACTCGCCTAATGAATGACCAGCCACCATTTCTGGTTTAAAATCTTCTAGAGTTTTAGCCAAAATAACCGAATGCAAGAAAACAGCAGGTTGTGTTACTTTGGTTTCTTTTAATTCTTCGGCTGTTCCTTCAAACATGATGTCTGTAATACGGAAACCCAAAATATCATTGGCTTTTTCAAAAAGTTCTTTTGCTAAAGGCGAATTCTCATATAGTTCTTTACCCATACCGGTAAATTGTGCTCCTTGTCCAGGAAATACGTATGCTTTCATAAATTATGTTTCAAGTTTACTGATTCAAGTTTTGAATTTGAACCACAAAAATAGCGTTTTTTAAATTATTGTTCCATTGGGATTTCCATTATTAAAAAACGAGAATCTGAATTGGCTTTGATTTCAATTTCATTGGTTTCCCAAATTCCAATAGCATCTCTTTTCTCAAGTTTTTCACCATTTACTAGTATTTCACCTTCAATTGTCATGATGTAAAATCCGTTACCTTCTTTTTGTAGGTCTAATGTTTTAGAAAAATTAGCTTCAAAATCGCTCAAATAAAACCAAGCATCTTGGTGAATCCAAACACCTTCATCATCAGGATTTGGAGATAAAATTTGAGCAAAACTATTTTTTTGTTGGGCTACATCTAGTGTGATTTGTTGGTAACGAGGCTCCACATTTCTGTATTTTGGGAACAACCAAATTTGAAATAATTTAGTATGTAAATCCGCATTCGGATTGAATTCGCTATGCTGAATTCCAGTTCCGGCACTCATTACTTGAACGTCACCCGTTTTGATAGTAGACGAATTACCCATACTGTCTTTGTGTGCCAAATCGCCTTCTAACGGAATTGTAATAATTTCCATGTTGTCATGAGGATGCGTTCCAAAACCCATTCCAGCTGCAACAGTGTCATCATTTAAAACGCGTAACATTCCAAATTGAATACGTTCAGGATTGTACCAACTAGCAAAACTAAAACTGTGATAAGCGTTCAGCCAACCGTGATCGGCATGTCCTCTTGAGCTCGCTTTGTGTAAAATGAAATTTTCCATATTGATTGCTGATTATTGTTTGGTAATGGGTTGCAATTTAAAGTAGGTTACTACAAATTTGTTGTCTTTGATGGTTCCAATAACTGCTGCTTTTCGAATGCTAGCGCAAAAACCATCATTGGCGTGTGCATCACCATGAGCATCAATATTAGTGCCTTCTACAAAATAGGATTTCCCATCAATTCGAACGGCTAAGTCACAACTTTTGCCTTCCATCCCAAATTGGCATTGCCCACACGAAGCCTCCATAATTTGAATTTTTGAAGCTTCATTTTTATCTTGTGCTAAAATTACAGCACTGAACATCAAAAATAAAAAAGTAAATAATTTTTTCATAGCATACATTTTTAAATTTAATCTTCGTCTTCAATTTCAAATTCGGCATCTTTTTCCCAGATTTCCATTTCGCAAGGTTTGCAATTGAATTTGAGTTTGTATTCCAATTCGCCTTGTTTCAATACTAGTGGTTCTTTGACTTTTTTATCACGATGTTCAGGATGGTATTTTGGACATCGTTCCAATTCGTATTTGATACAATATTTGGTCGTCATTACGCGAGATTTTCCTGGATCCCATTGCAATTCAAAGGCTTTTTCGATTTCAGTAACTCCATGTCGTTCGTAAAATTTTCGAGCCATTTTATTGGCGACATTGTAAGTAAAATCCAATTGGTCTACTGGAAATGGATGATCGGTTTTTACGATTTGGTGTTCCTCTCGTTTGTAATTGGCAAGACGAATGTCGGTCAATTGTTCGTAAGCAGTACGGCGCATTTCATTGACTTTTGAAATCGGTAAAAACCAATTGTTTGAAAACTGAATCGTAATTTCGTCAGCAGTGTAAGGTGTAAATCCTGTTTTACCTAATTGCGTTTTGATATTATCTTCAATAGACAAATTGTTTTTCGTTGGCTCTTTTGCATGTTCCAAATGAACGGTGCTTACATAGCCATCCTCATCTGTAGCCGTCAATTCAAACCCAGTTTCGTTTTCGGTTAAAACCAAAGTGGTACTGATTTTTCGAACCGCACTATCTTCACGTTCTACAATTTTGATAAAAGCCGCATCATTATTGCGATAGATGAAAGTTCCATCTTTAATTTCTTTTAAAACATTCGGGTAAATGATACCATTTTCGGCTCTGTTTACATAAATTCCGTCGGCTTCGTTATTTTCGTTGATAAAGCATAAACCATCACCATTGTTGAGCAATTCGCCATTTTCAATTTCGTAAGAGTTTCCAATGGTTTTGATCAATTTTCCAATGTATTGCCCTTTGGATTTCGGGCTTTCCCAAGAACCGATTGATTGGTGTCTTTCGTTTACAAAATAATCGGTATAGCCTCTATTGAAAGTTCGGTTCAATTCAGAATCGAAAGTGAAGGTGCATTTACCTGAAGATGCCTTAGTGTAATTTGGGTTTTGTTCCAAGAAGGAATCTATTTTTTTTCTAAGAAACGAAACATTATTTTTAACATAGACCATGTCTTTCAAACGTCCTTCGATTTTAAAGGAAACGATTCCCGCTTCAATCAAATTTGGAATTTGGTCGGTTACATCAAAATCTTTGATGGAAAGTAAGTGGCTATTTTTAATTAAGGTTTCGCCGTGACCGTCAATTAAATTATACGGTAAACGACAATTTTGTGCACAGGAACCGCGATTGGCCGAACGTTCGCCATTGGCAACACTCATATAACAATTGCCGCTAAAAGCCACGCATAACGCTCCGGTAACAAAAAATTCCAATTCAACATCGGTAGCTTCGCTAATTTCTTTGATTTGGTGTAAGTTCAACTCACGGGCAAGAACTACACGTTTAATGCCGGCATCGGCTAGGAATTTAATATTTTTTGGGTCTCGGTTATTGGCTTGCGTACTGGCATGCAAGACAATGGGTGGCAACTCCATTTCCATGATAGCCATGTCTTGAATAATCAAGGCATCGACACCAATATGGTACAATTCCCAAATCATTTGACGACAAGTTTCGAGTTCGTTATCGTATAAAATGGTGTTGATTACTACAAAAACTTGAGCGTGGTACAGGTGAGCATATTGCACTAGTGCTGCGACATCTTCGATGGAATTGTGGGCATTAGAACGAGCACCAAATTGCGGTGCTCCAATATAAACGGCATCAGCTCCGCTATTGATAGCAGCCATGCCGTGTAACAAGTCTTTGGCAGGGGCTAATATTTCTATTTTCTTTTTCATTATTGGATTACTTTCTTTTTAGAAAAATAAGACCGCAAAGTTCTAATAAATAATTGAGATTTTGGGAAAAAGTTTTGACTTTAGACCCTGCTCTTTTTTATAAATATAAAGCTCTAATTGTTGGTTTAATAAAACTTCTTTCCGTCGAAGAATATAGTGAAATATACCAATAGAAAAAGCCCCAAGTAGTCTTGAGGCTTTTTAGTTTTATTCTATAGTGATTTAAGAAACCGCTTCTTTGATTCGGCGTAATGCTTCTTTTAAGATATCGTCGCTAGTAGCATAAGAGAAACGAATACAGTTTGGATTTCCAAAAGCATCTCCAGTTACTGTAGCTACATTGGCTTCAGCCAAAAGGTACATAGAAAAATCGTTCGCATCATTAATTTCAGTTCCTTTCAAGGTTTTTCCGAAGAAAGAAGAAACATCTGGGAATACATAAAAAGCACCTTCTGGAACATTAATTTTCATTCCTGGAATTTCTTTGATTAATCCCACCACTAAATCTCTACGACTATGGAAGGCATCCACCATATGTTTTAAAACTGATGGATCTGCATCTACTGCAGTAATGGTTGCGCGTTGTGCAACTGAATTAGCACCACTAGTAACTTGACCTTGAATTTTAGTACAGGCTTTAGCAATAAATTCTGGTGCACCAATGTATCCAATTCGGTATCCTGTCATGGCAAAAGCTTTGGCAACTCCATTTACAGTAATTGTTTTTTCAAACATTCCTGGAATAGAAGCAATACTGCAAAAAGTTCCAGAGAAGTTAATGTGCTCGTAAATTTCATCAGCTACTACATAAATGTTAGGGTATTTTTCTAACACTTTAGCAATTGCAGTTAATTCCTCACGGTTGTATACAGAACCACTTGGGTTACAAGGTGAACTGAACCAAATCATTTTGGTTTTTGGTGTAATAACTGCTTCTAATTGTTCTGGCGTGATTTTGAAATCAGTCTCTACTGATGTAGGAACTTCAACCGGTACACCTCCCGAAAGTTTTACAATTTCGAAATACGAAACCCAATACGGAGCTGGTAAAATTACTTCGTCACCGTCATTTAACATGACTTGAGCAATGTTGTATAAGGATTGTTTAGCTCCTGTAGAAACAACAATTTGAGATGGTTTGTAATCCAAATCGTTATCTCTTTTGAATTTTCTACAGATCGCTTCTTTTAATTCAGCATATCCATCAACTGGAGAGTAGGTGCTGTAATTTTCGTCAATTGCTTTTTTAGCCGCTTCTTTAATGAAATCTGGCGTATTGAAATCGGGTTCACCTAAACTTAAACTGATGATGTCTTTTCCTTGTGCTTTTAATTCTCTGGCCAAAGCAGCCATGGCTAATGTTTGTGATGTAGCTAAGTTGTTAATTCTGTCTGAAAGTGGATTGCTCATTTTCTTTTGTGTTGAAATGGTCTAATTCGCAGGTTCGAATTAGGTATAGTTAGTATTTGTTTTATGCGCTTAATTCGGGTTTCATTCCTAAATTTTTCAAATGGGTGAAATGCGATAGAATGGCTTCGCGAGTAGTTTTAAACTCATGGTAAGGAAGATTACATTCTTTGGCGGTTTGTTTTACAAACTCGGCAATTTTATCGTAATGCACGTGAGAAATATTTGGAAATATATGATGTTCAATTTGGTGATTCAAACCGCCAGTATAATAATTAACCAACCAATTTTTTGGCGCAAAATTAGCTGTGGTGTATAATTGGTGAATCGCCCAGGTATTTTCAATTTCTCCTTCGTCATTTGGGATTGGATTGGCTGTTTCGTCAACCACGTGAGCCAATTGGAAAACAACACTTAAAATTAATCCAGCGGTATAATGCATAACTAAAAATCCTAAAATTACTTTCCACCAAGTGATGCCTAATACCATTGGTATTACTAACCAAATAGAGAAATAAATTACTTTAGTAATGATTAAGGTAGTCCAACGAATAGCTGGTTTTTTGAATTCGCCATACGATAAATTGCGTTTTAAGTAGCGTTTCATTTGAAGAAAATCAGTAGTGATAGCCCAATTGAAAGTCAATAAGCCGTATAAAAAAACGGAGTAATAATGTTGAAATTTATGGTAGTTGTACCATTTGGCAGTTTTAGAAAAACGTAAAATACGTCCCGCTTCTAAATCTTCATCATGCCCTAAAATGTTGGTGTATGTGTGATGCAATACATTGTGTTGTACTTGCCAATTGTATACATTTCCAGCTAAGATATAAATGCTTCCTCCCATGAATTTATTTACCCAAGATTTGGTAGAATAAGCACCATGATTGCCATCGTGCATAACATTCATTCCAACACCGGCCATTCCAACACCAATGATTAAGTTCAAAAGTAAATAAGTCCAAAAAGGCATATCCATAGCCAATAAAAAGAAATAGGGCGTCAGGAAAATAGAGAACATTACAATCGTTTTAAGATGTAGTTTCCAGTTTCCAGTTTTATCGAGATTGTTTTCTTTGAAATAATTATTGACCCGCGAGTTTAAAGTTCTAAAAAACTTTAGATCGTCTTGCTTTGCAAATGTTGGAGCGGTATTTTTCATAATCTTGAATAATAAGCTACAAAGATAATTATTATAAATTTTTGAAGTGCAAAAATGAACTACTATTTCCAATCTAAAAATAGTACTTTTGTTAAAAATTTTTAAATGGAAGCAATTCTGAAGCATTTTCCTTATCTAACTGATATTCAAAAAGAACAATTTCAGCAGTTAGATTCTTTGTACCACGAATGGAATGAAAAAATTAACGTCATTTCTCGAAAAGATATTGATGCATTATATACCAAGCACATTTTACACTCATTGGGAATTGCTAAAATTCAATCTTTTGAACCAGGAACTTTTGTTTTAGATGTTGGAACTGGGGGCGGATTTCCGGGAATACCCTTGGCCATACTTTTTCCAGAAACACGTTTTTATTTGATTGACGTTATTGCCAAAAAAATAAAAGTAGTTCAAGCAGTGGCTGATGCTTTGGGTTTGAAAAATGTGAAAGCCGAACAAATCCGTGCCGAAAATGTGAAAGGTGATTTTGATTTTATTGTAAGTCGTGCGGTAACGAATATGCCTGATTTTGTTTCTTGGGTGAAAACCAAAATCAAAAAGCAACACAAACACGAATTGAAAAACGGTATTTTGTATCTTAAAGGTGGCGACTTGACAGAAGAGTTAAAAGACTTTCCTAAAGCAACTTTGTATGATTTAGCGGATTTCTTTGAAGACGAGTTTTTTGAAACCAAGAAAGTGGTGCATTTACCTTTGAAATTTACGATATAAGTCATTGCGAGGAACGAAGCAATCTCAATTATTAAATTAAAAACCCACAAATTGATTTTCAATTTGTGGGTTTTTTTTATCGTACCTCGTACTTTGTAAATTGACTTATCCTAAAAATGGATACCTGTAATCTTCAGGAGCTACTAATGTTTCTTTGATTGTTCTTGGCGAAGCCCAACGCAATAAGTTCAAAGCCGATCCCGCTTTGTCGTTAGTACCTGAAGCTCTAGCTCCGCCAAAAGGTTGTTGACCTACAACTGCTCCTGTTGGTTTGTCATTGATGTAGAAGTTTCCAGCGGCATTTTGAAGTGCAACAGTAGCTTCTTCAATCGCATAACGATCGGTGCTGAAAACAGCCCCAGTTAAAGCGTATTCAGAAGTAGTGTCAACTAATTGAAGCGTTTCAGCCCATTGTAAATCTTCATACACATAAATGGTAATTACAGGACCGAATAATTCGGTTTCCATTGTGGTATATTTTGGATTGGTAGTTACTATAACTGTTGGTTCAATAAAATAACCTTTTGATTTATCGTAATTTCCACCTACAATGATTTCTGCATCAGCGTCTTTCTTCGCTTGGTCAATATAACTCGCTAATTTGTCGAAAGATCCTTCGTGAATGACTGCTGTAATGAAATTAGAGAAGTCTTCTGGAGATCCCATTTTCATTGATTTCACATCCGTAATTACTTGGTCTTTTACTGCTGTCCATAAGCTTTTTGGAATATAAGCCCTTGAAGCGGCAGAACATTTCTGTCCTTGAAACTCAAAAGCACCACGAACAATTCCGGTCGCTACTTGTTTCACATTAGCCGAAGGGTGTGCAATGATAAAATCTTTTCCTCCTGTTTCTCCAACAATTCTTGGGTAGGTTTTATAATGGTGAATGTTGGTTCCGATTTTAGCCCAAATATCTTTAAATACATGAGTCGATCCTGTAAAGTGGACTCCTGCAAAATCACGACTTGCTAAAACGGTATCGGTTACCATTAATGCATCTCCAAAAACCACATTGATTACGCCATCAGGCAAACCTGCTTCTTTGAAAATATCGATGATAATTTTGGCAGAGAAAACTTGACTATCGCTTGGTTTCCAAACCACAACATTTCCCATCATGGCAGCACTAGCTGGTAAATTAGCAGCAATGGCTGTAAAGTTAAATGGAGTAATAGCGTAGATGAATCCTTCAAGCGGTCTGTATTCTAAACGGTTCCAAACTGATGAGTCTGAAGTAGGTTGGTCACTATATATTTGAGACATAAATTCTACGTTGAAACGCAAAAAGTCAATCAATTCGCAAGATGCGTCAATTTCAGCTTGGTGGATGGTTTTTGATTGGGCAATCATCGTTGCAGCATTGATTCTCGCTCTGTAAGGACCGGCAATCAATTCAGCTGCTTTTAAGAAAATAGCGGCACGTTGTTCCCAAGCCATATTAGCCCATGCTTTTCTGGATTCCAAGGCATTAGCAATAGCTTTTTCAACATGTGATTTTTCAGCCAAATGATAGGTCCCTACGATATGTTGGTGATCGTGTGGTGCCGACATGGTTCTGGTATTTCCAGTTCTGATTTCTTCACTTCCAATGTATAATGGAACGTCAATAGTAGTGTTCCACATTTTTTTGTAAGCCTCTAAAACCGCTGCTTTTTCAGGTGAATTTGGCGCATACCCTTTAACTGGTTCGTTGATTGCTTTTGGTACTTTAAAAAATCCTTTTAACATAATAATGGTATTAAAAAACCTGTTGGTTTAACAGATTTGAATTAGAAAATTAAAGATTAAATTGGTTCTTAAACTTGCGAATAATTTAAACTAAAACAAAAGTACAAAGGATAATTCAATAAAAAAGATAATTGGACGGAATAAATTAAAATTTATTCAATGAAATAACAACATTAATTAAGGGCAAAAGGCGCGCTTAATCGGAAAGAAGGAACAATAACTTTAAAGTTTTTAGTGGTAGTGAAATTGATCATATTAAAATGTCCTTTCATTGCACCATGAGGAGAAGATAACAAACATCCAGAGCTATAGGTATAAAATTCCCCGGGTTTTAGAACTGGTTTTTTTCCAATAACTCCTTCGCCATCTACAATTTCTAATTCATTTAAAGAATCAAATATTTCCCAATGACGAGAAACTAATTGTACTGAATCTTTACTGTGGTTTTCAATTTTGATTTGGTAACTAAAGGCAAAGTGAATTCGATAGTTTTTGAAGTAAGTGCCTTCAAAACTAGTCAAAACTGAAATTTTAATACCTCTTGTTATTTGAGAAACCATGGTGAATTAGTATTTCTTCCTTCAAAATTACAAAAAAATGATTCTGATTTTACAAATAGAATTAAAATGTTGGCTAATTGATCAGATTTAGTGAAGATGCGGAGCCTTTTCCTATAATTCGAGTAAAGCGATCGGTGTCTTCTTTATAATACACTAAAACGGTATATTCATTTTCGGTTTGAAAATAATTTCCGTCAATAGCATTTTCTGAATCAATACTTCCATTAGGTTTAATAGCCAAATATTCAAAATTGGTAAATCCTTGTTTGATTAAAATCGCTTTCTCGTAAATCGCTTTCTCAGGATTGTACTCCATTTTATTTTCAGCGGTGAGCGCATAATTATTAAACATTCCAGTTACATAAATTGCTCCATCGGAACTTCTAAATAGGGGTGCCGAAAGACTGAAATACACCCAAGCATAATCGGCTTCTACATCACTGTTTTCTGCAAATAAACGGCGTATTACAAAGTTGCCATTTACATCTTGGTTGTTGTAGTAATTGGAATTTGCGCGGGCTTCATTGGTAAACAAATAGCTGCTGTAAATGTCTTTTTGACTATCAACTCTTGATATAGTGTTACTGGCTACACGAATTTCTTTGTTGTCAAAATACAAAAATTCATTTCCAGCCCAAAATTGTGTTGGGGTGTCGTATTTGTAAACCAAATCATTGCCAATAGTAAATTGCGGCTTAATATTACTGATAGCATTGTTGAATTTTCCGTTTTGGAGCAAGACGGTTTTTATGTTTTTTAATGGATTTTGGAAATTAATCACATTCGATTTGATGGTGAATTCTAGATTGTGTTTGGTATCCAAATTAGTAACTGTTCGTGCTCTTTTAATTTGGATTGGCACAGTTACCAAATTTTCATAGACTATAAATTTTCTAGAGAAAACGACTTCTTTATCCTCATTTAAAATTTTCAGTATATAATTACCACTGATTTTTAATTGCGTAGTACTGTTCGGAAAAGGCAAGCGATAGTGGGTGTAAATCTGCAAACAATTAAAGGAACTTGAAGATTCTTGAATTCTCTGATTGTCAAATCCTTGAAGGTAGTCTCGTTTCTGTATGTCTGAAGGATTCCAGTTGTAATCACAATGAACAATTTCGTAAAAATAAGAAGCGTCATTGCCATACAAATCGTCAAATTGCAATTGGAATGCATCACCTAATTGGAAAATAGGTACCACATTTTGATTGTTTTGCACAAAAGATACGGTTTTGATGTTGTAAGGAGGCACTATTTCATTTTCTACTTGGGCTGTAGCCAAAGTAAAACAAAATAGGACCATTGTTTGAAACAAGTAGCGAAGCATAATTGATTGAATTACGAATCGTAAATATAAACAATTAGTTGCTTTAGATTATTTAAAACAAACAGGGATAATTTCGCCCGGGGCTAAACAATATTTTGTTACTAATTCAGGACTAATTTTTTTAGTATAATCTTCTTCAACAACAGTAAATCCAATACTTCGCAATTTGTCAAAATAATCACGACCATAGACTCTAACATGATCGTATTGTCCAAAAATGGCAGCGCGTTCTTTTTCGTCTGTAATCGAATCATCCGAAAAAGTAGTAGCTCGATTTAAATCTTGCGGAATTTGAAGAATTGCCATTCCTCCTGGTTTTAAAACGCGATACAGCTCTTGCATGGCTTTGGTATCATCAGGAATGTGTTCCAAAACATGGTTGCAAAATAAGACATCATATTGGTTGTCTTCAAAAGGCAGGTTACAAATGTCTGCTTTTACATCAGCTAAAGGCGAGAATAAATCGGTAGTGGTGTATTGAATGTTTTTTTGTTTTTTGAAGCGCTTATAAAATTCTTGCTCAGGTGCAAAATGCAGTACGTTTTTTTTCTCTTTGGCAGTAAAAAAATCAGTTTCATTTTGCAAATACAACCACAATAAACGGTGTCTTTCTAAAGATAATGTACTTGGTGAAAGTACGTTGTTTCTTTGGGTGCCGTAACCATACGGTAAAAACATTCGAAAACTTTTTCCGTCAATTGGATCCGTAAATGTATTTCCTTTTAATAGCAATGCCAATATAGGGCGTGCTACGATACTTAATCGAATTAAAATAGGGCGAGGGATAGTATTGAGAATGAACTTGAAAATTTTTTTCATTAGATATGTAATGGATTTTGTCTGAATTCATCTTCTTCATTACTTACTATTCCCATGGCGTCATAAATGTACTTGAAAGTCGAAAGTAATTCTGGTTTTCCATCAACTAATGCCACATCGTGTTCAAAATGGGCTGAAGGTTTGTTGTCAGCTGTAGTAATTGTCCAACCGTCTTTGTGTTGTTTGATGTTTTTGGTTCCCAAATTTATCATCGGTTCGATAGCTACGACCATTCCTTCGATAAATAATTTTCCACGACCTTTTTTACCATAGTTAGGCATTTCAGGTTCTTCGTGCATTTTTTGACCTAAGCCATGACCTACAAGTTCACGAACCACACCATAGCCATGGGCTTCGGTATATTTTTGAATTGCATTACCCACATCTTCAACGCGATTCCCCGCTTTGAATTCGCGGATACCAACGTATAAAGATTCTTTGGTAATTTGTAATAATTTTTTGGTTTCTGGAGCGACTTCTCCAATTTCGAAAGTATAAGCATGATCGCCGTGAAATCCGTTTTTGAATGCTCCACAATCTACAGAGATAATATCGCCACTTTGTAAAGGTGTGTTATTAGGAATTCCATGAACAACTTGAGTGTTTGGACTCATACATAGCGTATTGGGAAAGCCGTATAATCCTAAGAAACTTGGAGTAGCGCCATGATCACGAATAAATGCTTCGGCTAGTTTATCTAGATGTAGTGTGGTTACTCCTTCCTTGATTTCAGAAGCAATCATTCCTAAGGTTTTGGATACGATTAAAGCACTTTCGCGCATTAATTCTATTTCTTCACGTGACTTTACTATAATCATATTTATAAAAATAAGATTGCAAAAGTAACAATATTAATCCGGATTTGCCATTATCTTGAATAATTCAGCATTCGAATTTAAAAATCGATTTTCCAATCCAAGTTGCGTGAGTTGGATGCTTACCAAATTATTTTCTCTCGCATTGATTAAAAAAATAGAACTTTCTCCCAACGAAAATAATCGTTCCTCAGATTGCAACATTTGACCATTTCCTGAAACTAAACTTGAAATTAATTGAAGTTGTTTTTCTATTGATTTAATTTCGGTTTGTTGGGCAGTGATTTTATTTTTTAATTGAATGCGCTCAAGATCTAAAGTAAGTTTAGTATCCTGAATTTTAAATTTTGCCAGTTGTAAACTACCTCGTTCTTTTCTCAGAAACAAAGGGAATTTAAAATTCACCCCAATTTTATAATTATTGAAATTGGTATCATTCCAATAATTAGGTTCAGATAAATAATGGTAACCCACATCCATTTTAGGTAGTAAACTATTGGCTTTTAACTTTCGGTCAACTTCCAAAATAGCCAATTTATTTTCTAGCGAATTAATTTTCGGATGGTTTTCAATAGAAATAGTATCGGAAATTAATTGATTGATTTTTAAGGTTTCACTAATCGTTAGTTCTAATTTATTTTCGGGAAGTACATCGTCTTGTAATTCCAATGGGACATTATTATCTAACCATAAATAATTCGACAAGTCTAGTTTAGATTTGGCTAATTTCAACTTGGACTCTTCCAGATTCCATCGCCTTGTTTTTACTACGATACCTGCTTCAACACTATCAATCGCTGGCTTATCTCCATTTTTAATAAGGGTTAAGATTCCTTTGTAGCGAAGGCTTGCGTTGTCTAAATAGTTAGAATAAAGTTGTACTTCACTGTGGTTTCTTTTCCAATTAAAGTAGGCCAATGACGCATTGTACAACACTTCAATAGCTTGTAGTTTTCGCTCTGCTTGACTCAATCGAATTTGGATTTTTGCTTTTCGCAAATCAGCCATACGCTGGTTGATAAACAATCCTTGTCCAACAGGAACTGTGATTCCTAAAGACGTTAATCCTTGATTGGGTAGCGAATTTTCAGGATTTACAAAAATACCTTCGCTGTTGTCAAATCCCGCTTTCACTTCAATCCCGTACCAAGTTGGGATTTTAAAACTACTATTGAAAACCGAATAATATTCTTTGCCCTTGAATTGCTTTTGGTCAAAATCGGCTTCAATTTTTGGATCAAATCCGCCGCGTGCCATCATCAAATTAGCTTGCGCCATGTTGATTTCGAGTTGAGCACTTTTTACCAAAGGGTGGTATTTTTTCACATAACCTAAAAACTCATTATAATTGAGTTCTTTCAGATTTTGATTTTGCCCCCAAGCTAAAGAACCTATTAGGAGTAGTACAAAATAGCAATGTTTCATTATTTTTTCTCTTTAGATTTTTCTTCTTTAGGTTGGTAATAATTAGGAGGAAAACCATTTAATGTTCGCCATAATTCAAACCAAATTGGCACGTTATCAAGCAAAGCTAAAGTTTGAGCCCCAGATCCAATACTAATTTGCTTTGGCCATGCTTCTTCTTCTTGATCAGGTGCAATCAGTACTCTGAATTTTCCATTGGCGCTGATGAAGTTTTCAACGGCAACAATTTTTCCACCAAAAGTTCCGTAACTCAAATTAGGCCAACCCGAAAAAACTACCGTAGGCCAACCATCAAACCAAATGCGAACTTTTTCGCCTTTGTGAACTAATGGTAAATCATTTGGGCTAACGAATGTTTCCACAGCAATATCATATTTAGAAGGCATGATACTTACAATTTGAGTTCCTTCTTTAATGATTTCTCCAATACCCGATTGGATAGCGCGGTTAATATATCCATTTTGTGGGGCTTTTATATAGTACATGCCGTTACGAATTTGATAATTCACATACTGGTTTTGTAATTTATTTACTTGTGCTTCTGTATCGTATTGATTGCTCAAAGCGGTGTATTGATCACTTTCGGCTTTGGAAACTTTCTCAGTATATTCAGCACGAATTCGATTTACCTCAACTCTTGAATTGATCAATTCGTTTTTACTCCCCAGTAATTTGTTTTCTTGAGTAATTATTTTAGCCTCTACTTCTTGCAGTTTTAATCTTTTTTCCTCGACATCAGTCATTGGTTTTAATCCTTCCTTGTTTAATGTTATGGAACGATTGTACTGTGTGTTGGCAATTTTTATTTGTGTTTTAACTGCTTCCAAATCCATACTATCACTCTTTACTTTCAATAATGATTGACGGATTTTGTTTTGTGCTTGTTGCAACTTCAATTGCTTCTCATTTTGGATAGCATTAATTTGAGATGTTAAGGTGGTTACTTTGCTACCATAGGACTGTAAGGCCATTTTTTTAGCATCCACTTGGTTTTTAGTATTCCCAACTAAATTTGGGTCAAAATAATCTTCTTTGATTTCCGAAATAAATAAAATAGTATCCCCTTTTTTGACATAATCCCCTTCTTTGACATACCATTTTTCGATTCTTCCGCCAATGGCAGAATGAATGGTTTGCGGACGTTGATCTGGTTTTAAAGTCGTAACAGCCCCAGAACCTGAAATGTTTTGTGTCCATGGCAAGAAAAGGATCACAATACCAATGATAGAAACGTAAAGGATGATTTTATTTAAAATTTGGTAATGTGGCCTGTTTGCCAAATTTTTCACGGTACTGAAATGTTCAATATTTTCAGCAATTGGATTTTTCTTTGAAATATTTAACATGGTCTTATTTTTTTAAGTCAGCAATTATTTTTCCGTTTTTCAGTATAATTTTTCTACTGCATTTTTGTTCCCAATAGTTGTTTTTTGATGATACAATTACGCTCCAATGGTTAGAAGAATTGGTTAGAAAATCTATAATTTCTTTGCTTGCTTCTTCGTCCATTTTGTCTAATGGATCTTCGTAAAACAGTATTTTAGGCCTATTAACTATGCTTCGCGCTAAAAGAATTTTTTGAGCATTGGATGACGATAATTGTCTTCCATCTGGAAAAATTTTAGTTTCAAGTCCTTCAGGTAAGGTTTTTATAAATGATCCCAATTGCACACTTTCGATAGCCCATTTGATATCTTCATTTGAAATAGACGGATTGTTCATAGTAATGTTTTCCAACACAGTTCCTTCAAACGGGGTTTCTCCATGCGTGATGGTGCTTATTTGCGAACGATATTGAGCCACATCAATTTTTCGATAGGTATCATCATTGATAAAGAACGAACCAGAAGTATGTTGAATAAATCCTGCTAAAATTCGAATTAATGTCGATTTTCCAGATCCATTTATACCTTCTAAATATATTTTTTCGGACGGTTCTATTTTTAAATTAATATCGTTTAAAACGTCATCTGTAGCTTCTGGATATTTGAATTTCAAGTTTTCGGTTTCGATGGAAAGGTGTGTAAAACAATAGTCTGAATTTGCTTCCCTTGGTTCTTCCATTTTCAAATCTACTATTTGTCCAATTTTTTCTACAGAAGTCAACACGTCATACAAACTTTCTAAACCAATAATGATTTTTTCTACCGAATTAATTACCAATAAAATAATGATTTCTGCCGCAACAAACTGCCCAATATTCATCTTCTGATTCAAGACCAAATACCCTCCAATTAGCAATAAACAGGCAGTAATTATAACTTTGAATCCTATTAATTGGGTGAATTGTCGTTTAATTACTTTGAAATGTTTTTCGCGATAATAAATGTATTCTTCTACCAATTGATTGTTTTTCTCTAATGCAAATTCGAAATTTTCTTGTTTTCTAAAACTAAAATTATTGCGTGCAATTTCTTGCAACCAGCTTACCACTTTGTATTTGTATTTGGATTCTTTTAAGCTGGATGACAGACCTGCTTCAAATGAAAATCTAAAAATCGAATAGAGTAGGAAGGCTAGTAACACCCCGAAAAAGATAAAAAATGGATGGTATAACGACAATAATAGAATGCCAAATATAATTTGTAATAGAGCTGTCGAAAAATCAATTAGGAGTTTTGACGTTCCTTTTTGAATAGTTAATGTGTCAAAAAAACGGTTGGCTAATTCTGGTGGATATTGATTGTAAAGCGCTTCGAATTTTATTTTAGGTAAGCGGTATCCAAATTCAAACGAAGATCGTACAAATATTTTTTGTTGTAAATTTTCGGTTATTCTCAATTGCATTAACGAAAGTATGCCAACAAGTGCCACACCAATTACTACAATAAGTACTAATATAATCCAAGAGATACTGACTCTGCCAGCTTGAATCAAGTTGATTATCGCCTGAATTCCTAATGGCAAAGAAAGACTCACTAATCCAGAAAAAATAGCGTAAAAAAATATTTGCGAAATATCCTTACGATCTAATTTTAATAAACTATAAAAGCGTTGTAATGGAGTTTGGCTCATGGTGTTTATTTTAAAGTTTTAGTTACTAAGTCAATATAGAAATCGGTTACGGTATTGGTCTCGTTGCAATTGGTAATTGTTTTCAAATGCTCTTTTAAAAAATGTTGGTGTAATGCACCTTCAACAACAGTAGATGCTAAGCTTTTTGCAAAAGTATAATTTGGATTTACCTCAGTAATAAATTCAATAATTCTATTGATAATTCGTTTGTAGACAATAAAAAAACCTTCTTTGTTTTCTTCGTCTACTTCTTTGGTAAGTAATGTTTTGGTAAATTCTTGAATAATAATTTTATTCAAAATAGACTCATTGATGTGTAAAGTATTGGAGTCGTCTTCTACCTTTTCCGTTACAATGGCAATGGCTTTTATTAGTTTTTCCATTGGATTGGTCAGATTGTTTGTGGCAAATACCAATTTGTATTCCATCCATCCCCAATACCAAGAAGACAAGTATAACATCAATTTATGTTTACTTTCAAAGTAGCGATAAATGGAGCTTTCATTGGAATTAATTTTTTCACCCAGTTTTTTGAAAGTGAAATTTTCAAAACCAATTTCATCAATTAACAAAATACTTTGTTCGATTATTTTTTTTCCTAAATCGGATGTTTCAGGATTTTTCACATACAATTTGTCGTTAACCGAAATAATAATATTTGAAAGTATGTTTTGCATAAATTAATGTATTTTTATGCAAATATAATAGTATTACTATTAATTATGAAATTTTAACTTTTATTTATAAAAAAAAGCTGTTTCAATCGAAACAGCTTTAGGTTATTAAAATAATTGATTGCTACAATAAGGAATGACTTGTCATTGCAGCGGGTTGCGCTACCCCCATCAATTCTAAAATGGTTGGAGCAATATCGCCTAAAACGCCATCATTTATTTTTTTCAAATCTTTATCTACTAAAATAATCGGCACTGGATTAGTAGTGTGAGCCGTATTTGGAGAGCCATCAGGATTGATCATCGTTTCACAATTTCCGTGGTCAGCGATAATGATGGTAGTATAGTCATTGGCTAAAGCCGCTTCGACTACTTCTTTCACACACACATCTACTGCTTCACAAGCTTTGATGGCAGCTTCCATAATTCCGGTATGACCTACCATGTCTCCGTTAGCAAAGTTCAAACAAACAAAATCGACTTCGCCTTTATTCAATTCTGGTACCAAAGCGTCTTTTAATTCGTAAGCACTCATTTCAGGTTGTAAATCATAAGTCGCTACTTTAGGTGAGTTTCTTAAGATTCTACTTTCTCCCTCAAATGGAGTTTCTCTACCGCCTGAAAAGAAGAAAGTTACGTGTGGGTATTTTTCTGTTTCGGCAATACGAATTTGTTTTTTGTTGGCTTTTTCCAATACTTCACCTAAAGTTTCAGTAATGTTGTCTTTGTTGTACACCACTTTTACATTTTGGTAGGTTTCGTCGTAGTTGGTAAGTGTTACATAATACAAATTCAATTTGTGCATGTTTTGCTCGTGAAAATCTTGTTGTGAAAGTGCTTCTGTTAATTCACGTCCTCTATCGGTTCTAAAGTTGAAAAAGATCACTACATCATCTTCTTGAATTACAGCTAATGGTTCGCCATTAGCGTCAACAGTAACCAAAGGTTGGATGAATTCATCAGTCACATCATTTCCATAACTTGTCGCAATAGAAGAAACAATATTATTAGTTGTAGTTCCTGTTCCGTGAACTACTAAATCATACGCTAATTTCACTCTTTCCCAACGTTTATCACGATCCATTGCATAATAACGTCCAATTACCGAAGCAATTTTTACAGGTGTTGGAGTAATATAATCTTGTAAGTCTTGTAAGTATTTTTTCCCTGATTTAGGATCTACATCACGACCATCTGTAAAGGCATGAATGAATACTTTATCTAATCCGTATTCTTGAGATGCATCGATTAAACCTCTTAAATGAGAAGTATGGGAGTGAACACCGCCATCTGAAACAAGTCCTAAAAAGTGTACTTTTTTATTATTAGCTTTTGCATAATTAAACGCATCAATCAATACTTGTTCTTTGGCTAAGGTTTTATTGGCAACTGCCAAATTGATCTTAGCTAAATCTTGGTACACAATACGTCCCGCCCCAAGGTTCATATGTCCTACTTCTGAATTTCCCATTTGACCTTCGGGTAAACCAACGTTCAAACCATCGGTTCTCAATTGTGCACTTGGGTATTGGGTATATAAACTGTTTATAAAAGGGACATTAGCATTGTCTATTGCAGATACTTTTGGGTCAGGAGATTTCCCCCAACCGTCTAAAATCATAAGGATAACTTTCTTGTTCATTGGAAATTATTTTGCGCAAAGATAAGGCATTTCTGAAAATCTCTGACAGCAACTAATTCACAATTCTAGGGGTAATTCAAAATAGTAACAAATATTTTATTATTTGTTGATTAAAGGTATTGGTATTTCTTATTTCTTGAACGAATTATAGTCAATAAAGTAGCGTACACTAACTGAAAACACATGATTTAAAGCTTCTTTGTCAATTACATTTCTAAGATTGGATCCCAAATCTCGTTTGAATTCATTCTCAAATAAAGCAGCATTGTTTCGGTATAAAATGGAAATTTGACTACCGGGTGCAAACCACCAAGAGTAGGACAAGTCCAAATTCCAAGCATTAAAATTAGAATTGCTGTTTTGAGTAAAATTGGATGTAGGCATTAAAGTCCCGTCATTTTGAAGACTGTAATATTGATTGTAGGTTGCATAACTCAGGTAATGGCGTAATGAAAGATTAAAATTCATATCGCTATTGATGGTGAATTTTCCTTGTATAGAGTTGATGTAAGTAGAGCGATCTCTTCGGCCCATAAAAATTTCATTTGTCATATCATTATTTCCTACAAAACCTAAATTGTTTTCTTGTTGGCTATAATCGATACTATAATTCAAAGAAAATTGATCCGAAAAACGGTATCTCGGAGAGATGGATAATCCGTACCCAATTCGCCCTTTTTCATTGGCAATTCCATAGGAAGGATTGATTTCAATAGCAAAACGGTTATTGTAATTAGAAGAATAATAAATATATGCGTTGATCACCTCAGGAATTTCAAGAAAGCGAGATTGGTTTTGTGTTCTCGGCTCATAGAAATCGTAGGTTTTTATGGGTCTTGTGTTGAATCCACCACCAAAAAAATTATTTTTCTTAGTCATAGAATTGATGTTCAAATTCATCATTCCTTGTTGAATTCGTCCTGATCGGTTATCAAATTCTGAATATAGGTTGACAAAAATATTGAACATATTAAATGTTTTGGTAGGACTCAAAAGTCGGTAACTCCAATTTGAATACAAAGCGTGATAATTGCTTTGGAATTGAATTCCCATATCGTCTTTGTCAAAATCTCGTGAAATGTATTCAGCACCGGCACTATATTGAAATTTTCCACTGGTTTCTCCAAAAGATATACTCGAACTAAAGCCTTTTTTATGATCAATTCCAAGACCATTAACTACACTGTATTTGTAATCTCCATTTAAATTATAAGTGTTTTTCTTGGTGTTTAAGTCAAACAATAGTGCCGAAACATTTCCGTCACGTCCGTTTCCGTTTCGCGTTACATTCGTATTGACAAAGGAAACAGATGAATTGGTTCCAAAACGTTGATCTAACACCATTACATTATAGTTGGCTAGAGGTTCTATTAAGGCTTTGCGAGTTGTTCCTGTTATGTCATTAGTGACAGTGGCTTCAGTTTTTTCGGTTACTGCATTTAATACGCCTATCCCTAAACCATTTTTAGTTCTACCTGATATTTTTAGAGCATTTAACAAATTGACTTTTGCTGGATAAGTAGTAAATGATTCGTTGGCATTTAATTCGGCATTAATTGTAGGGCTTCCGCCAATTCTTCTCGAATAAAATAAATTTCCTTTACTAAACAATTCCGTTCCTTCGGTAAAAAACGGTCTATTTTCATTGAATTGTTGTTCGAAAGGGCCAAGGTTTAGAATGACATTATCAAAGGTGGTTTGTCCAAAGTCGGGAACTAAAATAGCATCTAAAGTAAAGGCATCGTTAATGCCGTATTTGATATCCACACCGCCTTTTAACTCACCTTTTGTTTTTTGAGTAGCATTCGAATTGAGATAAAAAGAAGAATACGGAATTAAGAATAAACGAGTTGGAGTTGTAATGTTTTCTATACCATTCAAAACGCCTTCTTGATTCCCTCTTGAATTGATTTTATTGTCGATCAAATTCCAGGAATAAAACGTTCGGGCTCTTCTAAAATCACGAATAAAATTGATTCCCCATGTTTGTTTTTTTTCAGAACTAAAACGAAGTGCTGCATACGGAATTCGGAATTCGGCTGTCCAGCCAAAGTCGGTTATTTGGGTTTTGCTTTCCCAAATGGCATTCCAAGAAGAGTCTTCTCCATTATTTTCTGTAAACAAAAAATCTTCTTGAACTCCAGAAGCACTTACAATAAAACTAAATTCTTGCTGGCCGTCATTGTATCCATTGATAAAGATTCCCACACGATCAGCTGTTCCAGAATTATCTCGTTGACTTAATTCTTTTAAAATTTTGCCCGGTTCATCATCATACATAGTTGCAGCAAAATAGACCGCTTCATTATCATAAGTAACACGAACTTCAGTTCTAGTATTATTTGGTTCTGGGGTCCCATTGTCGGGCATCCACATTACAAAATCTTTTGCTACATCCGATTTTAGCCAAGCGCCTTCGTCAAATTTTCCGTCAATTATAATTTTTTCAGAGGTGAATTGTGTAGTCAGTGTCTTTTTTTGGCTGAAGCCAAAACAGAAGAACAAAAGGAAAAGTAAACTGAATATATATTTCATAAAATTGGGGTAACGTTTGTATAATTCAAAATGGAAAACGCAAAAACGTCTAAAATATTGAAGTGCTTACATTAGTATTCAATTTCTGCCAAATGTTACATTAAATACAAAACTAATCAAATATAATTCTGTTAAATTGAGTTGAATTATTGATTTAAACGTTAAAGTACTGAATAACAATTTACTAAACTTTGGTTTGACTTATTTTTGTGGCACTCCATTTAATCGTATCCAAATCCAATTAAGCATGTTAGTAAAATTTGTTACCCTAGCCTATCTATTAGTCACTTCAATTAGTTTCGTCGCCCCATACTTAATTTTTTAAACATCAAAAAATGAGGTCCCACCTCATTGATTTCGAATTCGGCGCCAACAATTTCATATCTCATTTTTTGATAAAATCCAACGGCGGTGGTCCGGGCGTTAAACCAAATTAAATCAGCTTTTTGAGTGGTGCAAAATTTTTCTGCTTCCTTCACCAATGCTTCCCCAATACCTTGTTTTTGAAAGGTAGGTAGTACTGCCATTCCTCTAATTTGAAACGATTTTTGTGCTATAAAATGGCTATTATCAATCTCAAATATTGAAATTACTCCAATAATTTGGTGGTTTAAATAATAACCAAAATGGAGGGTAGAAACCAATTCATCGCCATTAAACTGACAGCTTTCAATTGGTTTGCCAGCTCGAAGTACGATATGTCTGATTGGATAAGTTTCTGTTGAAGTGATTTTTTGAATAGAATGCATCATTTTTTTCATGGTGAAGGGATTGCAAATTAAAGAGATAATAATTTCATACTAAAATATTTATGAAATAATTCGACCAGTTTTGATGCTGATTTTATGGAGTTGCTTTTTATTTTTTTGAAAAAAACTTGCAATCATGAAAACTAATTATTTATATTTGCACCGTTGTAATGCGAAAGTAGCTCAGTTGGTAGAGCTCCAGCCTTCCAAGCTGGTTGTCGCGAGTTCGAGCCTCGTCTTTCGCTCTAAAACCTCAAATCTAATTTGAGGTTTTTTATTTAATTTTTTATGCGAAAGTAGCTCAGTTGGTAGAGCTCCAGCCTTCCAAGCTGGTTGTCGCGAGTTCGAGCCTCGTCTTTCGCTCTTTCCAAGCCGAAACTAGTGTTTCGGCTTTTTTTATTTCACAAAACGTAAATCAGTTCCGCTTTCAAGTTCTTCAGCTTGTTGATTTTGTCTAAAAAGGCGTGCTTTTAGATTTCCTTTTAGCACGATGGAGTCACCTTTTATGTCTAACCAGCTTCCTTCGCGTAAACCTAAAACAGGGATGGAATTGAATACGTGGAATTCCTTGATTCGATCTTCTCTGGTTTCTCCCATATGGTTTTCAGGTCCGTCAGAATTTATGTAATGCGGATTCAAATTGAACGGAATCATGCCTAAACTTTGAAAACTCGGAGGATAAACAATAGGCATATCATTGGTAGTTTGGATGGTTAATCCTGCAATGTTACTTCCGGCGCTAGTGCCAAGATAAGGCGTTCCGCTTTTTAGTTTTTGAGCTAAAATTTCCATCAATTGGTTTTTGTACAATTGGGAAACTAGCACAAATGTGTTTCCACCACCGGTAAAAATCCCCTCAGCATTATGAATGGCTTCGACAGGATTTTCAAATTCATGAATTCCTTTGACTGCAATATTTATTTTGGCGAAAGCCAAAGCTACCTTTGCAGTATATTCCTCATGGGTTATTCCGCCAGGTCTAGCATATGGAATAAAAAGCAAGGTAGTACAATCTTTAAAATGGATTTGTAATTCAGGTAATAAATACTCTAAGTAACCACTTCCATATACCGTTGAGGTACTAGCCAATAGTATATTTTTCATTTTCAAAATCATTTTTTGGTAAGGTAAAGGTACACAATCCCCTTTTTTAATTAACAAATAATTACCAACTCATTAGTATTTATTTGGAGGATACTCTACTATTTTTGTGACCTGTTTTGTGCAATTGGAATTAGCTCACTTATGATTCGACTACTTTTTTTTATCCTTTTTTGGTGTACGACTACTCTTTTTGGGCAAAACAACGGTGTTGTAGTATGTCGTGGAAAAGTGAATGCTGAGATGACTGAATTAGAGGGTATTTATGTAATTAATTTGAATACCGAAAATGCCACCATAACAGACTCAAAAGGGTTTTTTACTATTTATGCTAAAGCCGGAGATAGTTTACTTTTGTCTTCGGTACAATTTAAATCAGTTACAAAAGTAATTACTGCAAAGGATCTTAGTAGTTTGTTTTTTGTCAACATGTATCCTATAATTAATGAATTGAAAGAAGTGGTTGTTAAGCGACCAAACGTTTCAGCAGAATCATTAGGAATAATTCCGTATGGTCAAAAGAAGTATACTCCGGCAGAGCGAAAATATGCAACAGCATCTTCTGGCAGATTAAACCCTTTAGGTTTAGATCCGCTATTAAATTATTTTTCGGGTCGCACTGCAATGTTGAAAAAGGAATTAGGAGTAGAGAAAAAAGAAGGCTATTTAGTTCAACTTGAAAACCTATTTGATAATAATCATTATGTGAATACTTTACACATTCCTTCAGATTACGTTAAAGGCTTTATGTATTTTGCGGTAGAAAATCCAAAATTCACTAGAGTTTTAAAAACCAAAAACCGAACTTCTATAGAATTTTTGATGAGTGAATTAGCCACACAATACATTCAAATCATTACTCCCCAAAATACCAAATAGCATCTTTTGCTATCAAATTTTAATGCTAATATCAAAACAATTCCTATTTTTGAAAGATGAAAAAAACAGTTGTAGTCGCTTTTCTCGCATTGGTATTTTGTAGTCTATCAGCTTTTGAAATCCACAAGTTTTATATGGCTATTTTTCAGGTCAATTATGCTCCAGAAAAAAAGATGCTTCAAATTACATCCCGAATATTTATGGACGATTTGAACCTAGCTCTTGAAAAAAAATATGGTAAAAAAACCAATTTAGGTTTAGAAAAAGAAACCGTAGAAGATTTGAATTTACTTAAAAAATATTTTAACGAGAATTTGATTATTAAAGTAAACGGTCAAACAAAACCTGTTGTTTTTATGAGTAAAGATGTAGAAGGCGATATCTTAATTTGCTATTGCCGGGTTTCCGATGTCGCTAAATTACAAACAGCAGAAATTAACAATACACTTTTAACGCATTGGAATTCTGAACAACAAAACATCTTACATTTTAATGCATTTGGTGAAAAGAAATCCTTTCTTTTCACCGCTTCAAACAAAACAGAAGTGTTAAAATTTTAAATCTAATTCTAGTATTTGTTAAAAAGTAGTATTTTCACAAGCTAAATTTCCTCAAAATGAAAAAAATCGCATTTTTATTACTGTTACCAGTAATGGCAATGGCTCAAGAGAAGCCTGCTACCGTAGCTCCGAAACAAACCGGAAAGTACGATACTAATAAATTCAGTCAGATGTACGATTTGTTGGCTACGCCTAACATGTATCGTTCGGCTTCAGGGGCACCTGGTCCAGCCTATTATCAACAACAAGCCGATTATAAAATAGACATTGAATTAGACGATAAGAATTCAAAATTAATGGGTGCTGAAACAGTAACCTACACTAATAATTCACCGGATACCTTAGAGTATTTATGGGTGCAGTTGGATCAAAATCAACAAGCTAAAACTTCCCAGACACCTTTGGCAGAAAGCCAAAGAATAGATCAGGTGTTGCCAGCAGATAAATTTGCTTCAGATTATTTGAGACAAAAACCAGATCGTGGTTTTCATATTGAGTATGTAAAAGATGTAAAAGGTGCGCCTTTGTCTTATACTATTAATCAAACCATGATGCGTATCAATTTACCGGTACCAATGAAACCCGGTTCGACATTTACCTTTTCTACTAAATGGTGGTACAACATCAATAATTACAGAAAAGAAGGTGGACGTTCTGGTTACGAAGCATTTGAAAAAGACACTAATAAAATCTATGTAATTGCTCAGTTTTATCCAAGAATGGCAGTGTATAATGATGTAGAAGGTTGGCAAAATATGCAGTTTTGGGGAAGTGGAGAGTTTGCCTTGCCTTTTGGAAATTTTGATGTAAACATTACAGTTCCTGCAGATCACATTATTGAAGCAACAGGAGAACTAACGAATCGTGCTGAAGTATTTACACCTACTCAATTGAAACGCTACGAATTAGCGCAAAAAACATTTGATAAACCAGTTGTAATTGTGACACAAGAAGAAGCAACAGCAGCTGAAAAAGGATTTTCAGACAAGAAAAAAACATGGAAATTTAGTGCTAAAAATGTAAGAGATTTTGGAATTGCTTCTTCAAGAAAATTTATTTTTGACGCTATGGCGGTACAATTAAGTACTAAAACTGTTATGGCTACTTCAGTATATCCAAAAGAAGCGAATCCGTTATGGGGAGAAACGTCTACTCGAACTGTCGCACATACTTTGAAAAGTTACTCTTCTCATACTTTTGATTATCCCTATCCAAAAGCAGTTTCTGTTTCGGCAGAAGATCAAGGAATGGAATATCCAATGATTTGTTGGAATTTTGGTCGTCCTGATGAAAATGGGGTGACAAGTGAGCAAGTAAAAAATGGAATGATTGGAGTTGTTGTTCATGAAGTTGGACATAACTTTTTCCCAATGATCGTAAATTCAGATGAGCGTCAATGGACCTGGATGGATGAAGGATTAAACTCTTTTATGGAATATATGGCCGAACAAGAATTGGGCACTAATTTCCCTTCAAGACGTGGGCCAGCCAAAAACATTGTTCCTTATATGAGTGGTGATCAAAAATTCTTGGAGCCGATCATGTCTAATTCAGAAAATATTTATCAATTTGGTAATAACGCTTACGGGAAACCAGCTACTGGATTGAATATTTTAAGAGAAACAATCATGGGTCGCGAATTGTTTGACCATGCGTTTAAAGTATATGCGAATCGTTGGAAATTCAAACACCCAACACCAGAAGACTTTTTCAGAACAATGGAAGATGCTTCAGGAGTTGATTTGGATTGGTTCTTTAGAGGTTGGTTTTACTCCACTGATTTTGTTGATATTGGATTGGAAGACGTGAAACAATATTATGTTTCTGAAACAGCTACCTCAGATATAAAAGACGTAAAAGTGAGAAAAGGGCGTTTTGGTTTAGATAAAGGACCATTTGTGTATTTGGTTTCAGGACAAAATGCAGAGTTGAATCCAAAAGATAAAAAAGCGCTAAAAATCGAAGACGTTAAATTGTTATCTGACTATGTTGATCAAAATCTATCTGCTGAAGAAAAAGCCAATTTGAAAGCGCCAAACTATTTTTACGAAGTGACGTTTAACAAACCGGGAGGTATGATAATGCCAATTTTAGTTGAATTGACTTATGAAGATGATTCAACGGAAAGCTTCAAATATCCAGCGCAAATTTGGAGAAAAAATAATGATACGGCTCGAAAAGTATTTGCTACTCATAAAGCGGTAAAAAAAATACAAATAGATCCAAAATTAGAAACAGCGGATATTGATGTTACGAACAACACTTGGCCAAAACAAGAAGTAAAATCAAAATTTGAATAACTTAAATTAGAATAAAGGCTCCGAATGGAGCCTTTATTTTTTTATGATAATTTTAAAATAGACCGTCTTGAAATTTGGTATATTTGTGACCAAGAAAAAATAATTAATTATGTTTGGAATAGGTGGAGGTGAATTAATTTTCATCATGTTTATTGTTCTTATGCTGTTTGGTTCTGATAAAGTTCCTGAAATAGCACGTACTGTTGGTAAAACAATGGCGCAAATTAAAAACGCGACAAACGATATCAAATCTGAAATCCAAAAAGGGGCTGAGGCCAATGGATTTGACAAACAATCATTAGCTGATTTGACCGGAAATATCACTGCTGAAATTGATAAGGCGAAAGAAAATCTATTAGGTGACACCAGTACTATAACTGATTTTTCAACCACGATAACTTCCGAAATAACGCAAGTACAAAATGGGCTTTCTGTTGAAGAAAACAAAACCGAAGTTGTTGCTGTAGCAAAAGAAGAAGAGGTTGAAGGACCAATAAAACGCCAAATGTAATGCTTGAAAAAGTACTTCAGTTAGATGTTCAATTATTGGTTTTTTTGAACGGTTTAGGCTCCACCACTTTCGATGGGCTTTGGCTTTTTATTACCAAACAATCTAATTGGACTCCCTTTTTTGTATTTCTTTTGTATTTGATTTATAAAAAAATAGGTGTTAGATCAACGCTTTATTTACTCTTCTTTATTACGCTTTTATTGATTGTAACAGATCAGACAACCAATTTATTTAAAGTCACGTTTCAACGTTTAAGACCTTGTAACAATCCGGAAATTAACGCCATTATTCGATTGGTTAAACCGAGTAATTCGTTTAGTTTCTTTTCAGGGCATGCTGCCAATTCTATGGCAACCATGACGTTCTTATTCCTGCTTTTAAAAAAGTATTATCGTTATACTTTTCTGGTTTTCTTGTTTCCTTTGATTTTTGCATACAGCCGAATCTACCTAGGGTTACATTATCCATTGGATATTTTGACGGGTTATTTGTTTGGTGCTATTTTTGGATTTATAGCCTACAAATTGTATCAAAAATACGTTTTAAAGAACTCTGGAAACCGTTAATCCGTCTCGGATAGGTAATAAAACGGTTTCTACTCTTGGGTCATTATTCAGCAATTGATTGTATTCCAAAAGAATTTTAGTGCTTAAATCATTTTTTTGAAGCGGTTCTAAAACTTTGCCGCTCCACAATACATTGTCCGATAAAATGATGCCGCCTTTATTCATTTTTGGAACAATCATTTCGAAATAATTAATGTAGTTTTCTTTGTCGGCGTCAATAAAAACCAAATCGAATTTCAAATCCAAACCCGGAATAATATCAATGGCTTCTCCCAAATGCTGCACGATTTGGTTGCCCCAAGGTGATTTGTCAAAATGTTTACGCTGAAAATCAATTAACTCTTCTTTGATATCAATGGTGTGTAATTGTCCGTTTTCTTGCATTCCTTCGCACAAACACAAAGCGGAATAACCGGTGTAAGTTCCAATTTCAAGAATATTTACGGGGCGAATTAATTTAGACAACATACTCAAAACACGTCCTTGAAAGTGGCCACTTAGCATTCTTGGCAATAAAATTTTTTGGTAGGTTTCTTTGTTTAAAGCCGCTAAATGTTGCGGTTCTTTTTCAGAATGGTGTTCGATATAATCTTCGAGTTCTTGTGAAATGAAGTGCATTAGATAGTTTTTTCGATTGGGGCAAAGTTATCAAATTATCAAATCCCATACGAGCATTTATACTAATTGATGAAATAAATCGACAAATACTCCTTAAATTTGCGCCATGCAAATCGAGAAAAAAGACATACGCGCCTTATCCAAAGAACAATTGCGAGATTTTTTTGTTTCCAATGGAGACAAAGCTTTTCGTGGCAACCAAGTGTACGAATGGTTGTGGAGTAAAGGAGCGCATTCTTTTGAGGATATGACCAATGTGGCTAAGCCAACCCGTCAAATGTTAGAAGAGCACTTTGTGATCAATCATATCAAAGTGGATACCATGCAACGTAGTGAAGATGGTACGGTTAAAAATGCTGTTCGTTTGCACGACGGATTGATTGTAGAATCGGTTTTAATTCCAACAGCAACCAGAACTACGGCTTGTGTTTCAAGTCAGGTGGGATGTAGCTTGGATTGTAATTTTTGTGCTACTGCTCGTTTGAAGCGAATGCGAAATTTAGAACCCGGCGAAATTTACGATCAAGTAGTCGCAATAGACAGAGAAAGTCGTTTGTATTACAACCACCCCTTATCCAATATTGTTTTTATGGGAATGGGAGAACCTTTGATGAATTACAATAATGTCATCAAAGCGATTGATATGATAACCTCGCCAGAAGGTTTAGGCATGTCTCCTAAACGAATCATGGTTTCCACTTCAGGTGTGCCCAAGATGATTAAAAAATTAGCAGATGATGGGGTCAAATTCAAATTGGCCGTTTCGTTGCACTCAGCAATTGATGAAATCCGTTCTCGTATTATGCCTTTTAGCGAAAACTTTCCTTTATCTGATTTGCGTGAAGCGCTAGAATATTGGTACCGAAAAACCAAAAGTAAGATATCTTACGAATATGTTGTTTGGAAAGGAATCAACGACAACAAAGCTTCGGTAGATGCGTTAGTGAAATTTTGTAAATACGTTCCTTGTAAAGTAAACCTTATCGAATACAATCCAATTGATGATGGTGAATTTCAACAAGCCTCAGAAGAAGCTATTGCGGCTTACATAAAAGGTTTGGAAGCGATTGGGATTGTAGTCAAAGTGAGAAGAAGTCGCGGAAAAGATATTGATGCCGCTTGTGGACAATTGGCAAATAAATCCTAATGATATACTTAATTTAATGTTGGATTGGCTTTAAAAAATTAATCATTTTGTATCTTTGGAGTCAATGAATATTACCTCTCAAATAAAACAGCCTATTTTAACCGAAATGGAACTTTTTGAAAAAAAGTTCTATGAATCGATGTCCTCTAAAGTAGCGTTGTTAAACCGAATTACCTATTATATTGTCAATCGAAAAGGAAAGCAAATGCGACCTATGTTTGTTTTCTTGACTGCCAAAATGGTTTCGGGAGGGCAAGTAAACGAGCGCACTTATCGCGGTGCTTGTGTAATTGAGTTGATTCATACGGCAACTTTGGTGCATGATGACGTTGTGGATGATAGTAATCGTCGACGTGGTTTTTTCTCTTTAAATGCACTTTGGAAAAATAAAATTGCCGTTTTAGTTGGAGATTATCTGCTTTCTAAAGGATTGTTGCTTTCGATAGACAATGGCGATTTTGATTTACTTAAAATTATATCGGTTGCCGTTCGGGAAATGAGCGAAGGAGAATTACTTCAAATTGAAAAAGCCCGAAGATTAGACATTACCGAGGAGGTATACTACGAAATTATTCGAAAAAAGACAGCTACTTTAATCGCTTCTTGTTGTGCATTAGGAGCCCAATCCGTGATAGAGGACGAGGAACAAGTAAACAACATGCATCGCTTTGGGGAACTAATTGGAATGGCGTTCCAAATCAAAGACGATTTGTTTGATTATACCGATGATGCTATTGGAAAACCAACGGGAATTGATATTAAAGAGCAAAAAATGACTTTGCCATTAATTCATGTTTTAAATACTTGTACTGCAAAAGAAAAAAGTTGGTTAATCAATTCTATAAAAAACCATAACAAAGACAAGAAACGCGTTAAAGAAGTGATTTCATTTGTTAAGACCAACAATGGATTGGCTTATGCCGAACAGAAAATGCTTCAATTCCAACAAGAAGCATTACAATTATTAAAAAATTATCCCGATTCACCCTTCAAAGAGGCTTTAATTTTGATGGTCAATTATGTCATTGAAAGAAAAATATAATTTTTTCTAAATGACCCGTAACACTGAAATACGCTATAATAGCCTGATAATTTATAATTAGTAACTGTTAATTGTAAGCAATACTAGTGTTTTAAATAAAATACGAATAATTTAAAATTTAAAGTACTAAATTCGTATTGTGAAAATTCAAAAGCAAAAAATAGTATTAATTGAAGATGATGTAGCATTAGGAAACTCAATCCTAGAATTGTTGCAATTGAATAATTTTGAGGTGACATGGTTTGACGATAGCACGAAAGCTTTAGTGTATCTTACTCAAAATATTCCGGATTTGATTATTAGTGATTTGATGATGCCTAAAATGAACGGGGGAGAATTGTTTTTTCAAATTCGTAAAAATAAAAAATTCACAACAGTACCTTATATTATTATCACTGCAAATGTAGATGATGAAACAAAATTGCGACAGCTAGAGTTGGGTGTGAATGATTATATTATGAAACCATTCAAGGTTAAAGAATTGATTTTTAAAGTAAATAATGTTTTGGAGTTAAGAAAAAACATTGAAAAAAACTTTGGGATTGATCCTTTTTCAAAAGTAACGATTAAGTTATCTGAGAAAGATTTCCTTACTTCTTTAAACGAGTTACTATTAAAAGCCATCAAAACAAGACCTGATTTAGACGAGTTATCTAAGAATCTGTTTATTAGTAAGTCGACTTTAGATAAAAGAATTCGAAAACTCACAAATAAAAATATTAGCCAATATATAAGAGAGTTTAAAATTCAGTATGCTATGAAATTGATTCATTTAGGAGAAAGAAATATTCAATACTTAGTAGATGAAACTGGTTTTGCCTCTTTTTCTTATTTTTCTACTAGTTTCAAAGCGTATTGCAAAATGAGTCCTCGCGATTATATTAAATCAGTTCAAGTGGCTCAATTTAGGAGCTAATTGCCTTCCAATCTCCGAGCTAATTTCCCTAAATTTTTATTTTATTTTCTAGACCAATAGATCCCTACTTCCTTGGCTTTTGACTTTAAAATAACGCTTTAAAAAAATTAAATTATTAGTAATTTTTTTTAACTTATCAATTAAAACAAATTGAAATAAAAATACTTGATTTACATTTGAAATAAGATTTGGGATCTTTCTTACCGGGCAGTCTGTTCAGAAAATTTATTGGGGGCAATGAATTTATGATTACATTAAAGTTAAAGCAGGCTGCTTTAGGTAAGATTCAAAAAAACACTCCTTTTTTCAAATTATCCACATACTTATTTCTGCTTTTTTTTCAAAAACTATTTAGTTAAATATGTTTTTCTACTACTCGTTTTAATTCTTGAAATGTAAATGGTTTTTTAATGTATTCTTTTGCGCCAAGACCTTTTCCGATTATTTCATCTAATTCTTCGGTTTTTGCTGTCAATAAAATAACAGGGATGCTGGCTAGTTCTGAAGCTAAATGTTTTTTTAGAAACCCGTATCCGTCTAATTTAGGCATCATGACATCACATATAATGAGATCAGGACAATGTAATTGTACTTGATCAAATCCATCTAAACCGTCATGGGCTTCTATAATTTGGTATCCAATAAATGAAAACAGTTCTACGATGGCTTCTCTTAATTTGATTTCGTCATCAATGATTACTATTTTTTTCATACTATCACGATTTAAAAAGTGGAAAATGAAGACTTACTTGAGTTCCTTTACCTAGTTCACTGGTTACTTGAATTGTGCCTGAGTTTCTATTGGTAAACGTTTTTACAATATAAAGACCTAAACCAGTTCCTTGAATACCTTCGGTATTGCTTGCTCTAAAAAAGGTGTTGAATAATTTAGGAATGTCTTTTTCAGGGATGCCAATGCCAAAATCAATGATTTGAATTTCGATTTGATTGTTAGTTGATTTTAAATTCAAAACAATATCACCGGATCCTTCTGAATATTTAAAGGCATTATTCAGCAGGTTAAATAGCGAATACTCCATTAAATTTTTGTCGGCAAAAACAGTAAAATTGTCTCCTTCAAAATGGGTTTGAACTTTTCGACCATCCATTTGATGCGAATAACTGGTTTCGATAACTCCCAAACAAATTTGTTGTAAGTCAAAAGCGATGGGCTTGAAATTAGTTTTGCCAGCATCGTGTTTCGATATAGTAAGTACGGCGTTCATTAACTCTACAATTCGGTCAATTTCCTCCGTTATAGTGTTAATTCTTTTTTGCAATTGAGCTGAATGAACAAAATTATGTCCTTCAATATACATTTCAATGAGCTCAGCACTAGTTCTAATAGTTGTCATGGGTGTTCTGAATTCATGCGAAATAGTGGACACTAAATTGGTTCTCAATTCATTTAATTCGCGTTCTTGTGCCAATGCTTTTTTCATGGCATATTGGACTTCTTTTTTTTGAGTAATATCTCGCGCACTAGTTTGGAAACTTACCGGTTTTCCATCTTCTTTTACGATTTTGGCTTTGATTTCAAACCATATATAATCTCCTTTTTTATTTTTAAAACGCGCCTCTACATGTGCATTGTCATCTTCTTTTTCAGTAATGAAACTCCCATAGCTTTTCTGAATTGTTGCTAAATCTTTAGGATGGACAAAATTCATAGGGAATTCACCAATGAGTTCTTCGGGGGTGTAGCCCGTTAGTTTTTTTATGGAAGGTGAAATGTATTCAAAAGTGGTATCTAAGTTGTGTAAACAAATTAAATCGACTGTGTTATCCGCTAAAAGGCGGTACATGTTTTTAGCTTCGTTAAGTTGGATATTTTTGTTTTGATTGTTTTCTTCAATTAACAAACGGTTTTGTTCTTCAACATTTCTTCTATCCGTAATGTCTTCCATGGCTCCAATCATTCGAATAGCTGTGCCTTTTTCATTTCTAATGATTATCGCTTTGTCACTGACATAGGAATAACTGCCGTCAGCTTTAAGATAGCGGTATTCATCGGACCATTTTTTAGAGTTGCTTGCGATAACTTCATTGAAATGTTTGAAATACCTTTCTTTGTCATCAGGATGGATAAAGTTTCCATATTCAGCAGCAGTTATTGTATTTTTTTCAAAATGGTGACCAAATAGTGAAGCGTGGGATTCTCCAACAAAAATCTCATCGGTGATCATATTCCAATCCCAAAGCGCATCCGAAGTCGCTTGGCTAGCATATATAAATCGCTCATTACTCGTTTTTAAATCAGCTTCCGCTTTTTTAAGTGCTGTGATATCGCCACCAAAACCTACCATCATTTCTAATTCGCCCAATTCATCAAACACAGGCGCTAATTTTCGGGTATGATACGTGGGTGTGCCATTATTTTTGTCAATTTCATCAATCCATTCCACCACCGATTTTGTTGTTGCAGCAGTTATAAATCGATTTCTTCTTTCTTGAGCAAATTGGGTGTTTCTGTTGGTGTGTTTAGCATATTCAAAATCATCTTTTCCAATAACATAATTGCGAAGTTCATCATTATTAATGGCCGCAGGATTGACATATAGGTATTTGTGGTTTTTGTCAAATACAGCAACATCAGTAGGTAAACGATCTAAAACTCTTTTAAAAAAATCTTTTTGTACGGTCTCAAAATTTAGTGCATGTAACTGAAAAGTGTTTTGTATCTGATAAATAATATGATCAATCGTCTTGAGTTGAATTAGAGATAATTCCTTTGGTTTTGAATTCCAAAAAAATAGTGTTCCGTTGGTTTTTTCTTGTCCAAATAAAATTGGAATACCCATATAAAAATCCAAATCACAGTGTTCTTTTGGTTTGTTTTCCTGAACAATAGTGGAATTTAATAACTGAAGTTTTTCTGAAGGAAAGGAGTTGTCAATTCCTGTTTTTGCAATTACAAAAGTGGAGTTGTTTTCTACATATGATACAATCACATGTTCCATTTCGCAGATTTCAGCTGCAAAAGTGATTATGTCAAGGCATTCTTTTTGAAATTTTTCTGAATGAATTACCGATTCAATAGTTTTGGTTCTTAAGGGCATAGGGTATGAAGTATTTGGGTTGATTTGCAGTAGTAGATTGCAATTCCGATTCGGGACGTCAAAGCAAATAACAATTGTTGGTATAAAAATAAAATTTTATTGGGAATAGTACTCTTTTTAAGGCTAAAAATTTAACTCCTCTTTTTTGATATTCTTTATTTAAGTAGCCAAAATTCATTTTGGAATCTGAATAAATCGAGCTGAATCTTTGTATATTTGTCACTTTGCTACCCATTTTATGATTTCAAAAGCTACCATTGATACCGTTTACGAAACTGCTCGAGTTGAGGAGGTTATTGGTGATTTTGTGCAATTAAAAAGAGCAGGGAGTAATTATAAAGGGCTTAGTCCTTTCTCTGACGAGCGTTCTCCTTCCTTCATGGTTTCGCCAGTGAAACAAATCTGGAAAGATTTTAGTTCTGGAAAAGGAGGTAACTCTGTGGCATTTTTAATGGAACACGAGCATTTTACCTATCCTGAAGCCATTCGCTATTTAGCCAAAAAATACAATATTGAAATTGAAGAAACTGAGCAAACAGACGAAGAAAAAGCCAATACTGACATTAAAGAAAGTATGTATTTGGTTTCTGAATTTGCCAAAAACTATTTCCATAATACGCTTTTACATTCTGAAGAAGGAAAAGCAATTGGGCTTTCTTATTTTAAAGAAAGAGGTTTTACGAATGAAACCATTGCGAAGTTTGCTTTAGGTTATTCTCCGGAAACCTGGGATGCTTTTACCAAAGAAGCACTGGGAAAAGGATATAAATTAGAATTTTTAGAAAGCACAGGATTAACTATTCCTAAAGAAGATAGGCCTTTTGATCGATTCAAAGGCCGTGTCATGTTCCCAATTCAAAGTATGTCGGGAAGAATACTTGGTTTTGGTGGACGTATATTAACCAATGATAAAAAAGCGGCCAAATACCTGAATTCGCCAGAGAGTGAAATCTACCATAAAAGCAAAGTTCTCTATGGTATTTTTCAGGCGAAACAAGCGATTGCCAAGCAAAATAATTGTTATCTAGTTGAAGGGTATACGGATGTTATTCAGTTCAATCAAGCGGGTATTGAAAATGTTGTAGCTTCTTCTGGGACTGCTTTGACTCCAGATCAAATTCGATTAATCAATCGACTGACTAAGAATATTACGGTGCTTTTTGACGGTGATGCTGCTGGACTTCGCGCTTCTATTCGAGGAATCGATCTGATTCTAGAAGAAGGGATGAATGTCAAAGTTTGTGCTTTTCCTGATGGAGAAGATCCAGATAGTTTTGCCAAGAAAACTTCTTACGATGATTTAGTCACCTATCTAGAAAGCAACGCTAAGGATTTTATCCAATTCAAAGCCTCGCTTTTGATGAAAGATGCGCAAAACGATCCGATCAAAAAAGCCGATTTGATTCGGGAAATGGTTCAAAGTATTTCTAAAATACCAGATCGAATTCAGCGAGAAATTTACATTCAGGAATGTTCTCGAATTATGGACATTTCGGAACAAGTTTTGGTGAGTACCTTGGCACAACTAGTACAAAAAGACATCGCCGAAGTTGGAAAAAAGCAAAAGCAAGAACAAAAAGCCTTTGAAGTTGTTAAAAACGAAGCGCCAGTTCAAGCTCAAAAAATTGATATTTTATACCATTTGGAACGCAAGATCATTGAGATTTTATTGTTGTATGGAAACAAAATCGAAGAGTTTGAAGATGTGCTTTTGAAAACTAATGCAGATGGAGAAATCGAACAGGTGGTTGAAAAGAAAGAGTACAAAGTCTACCAACGTATTTTTTTGAGTTTACAAGAAGACGAGGTCGAATTGGCAAATCCATTGTTTAGAGCTATTTTCAACGATTTGATCAATTATTATTTGCAAAATGAAGATTTTGGAATTGAAAATTACCTCAAACATTTACCTGATCAATTTGCACAAGAAGTTACCGATATTTTAATGGAAGATGAGCGGGTAACGCTTCATAAATGGGATGACCAAAATATTTTTGTCAAACAAAAATCAGAAACGGTGAGTCAGCATACCTCTGAAATTATTATTTCCATGCGCGAGTATTTAATCAATAAATTGATTTTGGATTTAATGAGTGAGTTTGTAGAAAAACCCGATTCCGATCAAGAAGAATTAAAGGTCCTGATTAATGATTATAACAAACTAAAAGTCAATCTAACTGGAACTATTGGAAGAATTCGTTCCACATATATTTAAAAAAAAACGAAAGCATTAGCTTTCGTTTTTTTTATACTTGAATCTTGTTTACACAATTTCTAATGTTTTGGCTTTGTTGACTAAGTCAACTAAATTAGTTACGTTCAGTTTAGTTAACAATCGTAATTTGTAGGTACTGATGGTTTTTTCGTTCAATTTAAGAATTTCGGCAATTTCGTGGTTTTTTTTGCCATCACTTAAATAACGTAAAACTTCCACTTCACGGTTCGAAAGTTTGCGGTACAATCTTTCATTTTTATTTTGTTTGGCTATCAACGCAAGGTTTTTCTTAATGTTTTCGTTCATTATAATGGTACCTTGTTGCACTTTAATGATAGCTTCAGCTACATCTGCTAATTTTGCGGTTTTATGAATAAATCCTGATGCTCCAGCTTTAATAGCATTGGGCGCATAGATTTGTTCCGTAAGATTGGAGTAGATCACTATTTTTGTTTTCGGAAATTCTTTAAGCAGGGTCTTTACTTCAAAGATGCTAGTCAATCCTTCTAATTGAAGATCTAATAGTAAAACATCAACTTCTTTTATTTGAAGAATTTCGTTCAACATTGAAAAATTTCCAATATTGGCTACTATAGATATTTCCGAATGCTCTTTAAAGTATGATTTTACTCCAAAGTGTACCACGGGAAAATTATCTGCGACACATACTGTGATCATAAAATGGTTTTTAAGAATTATTATTTGTTTTTGGAGCAGTAAAACTAATAAATAAAAACCGTAAACAATTGCGAATCAGTTAAAATGTATTATTTCAACGATTTTGGTATTAAACAGATAGGAATTGGTTGCATTTTATGTTGGTTGCTAGTGTTCAATCGCTTGTAGATTTCAAACGCAATTTTTTCTCTACCCGAAAAATCAGCACCTGTTTTACCTTCTTCATCTTGCTGCATGGCCCATTCTAGTTCGTCGTAACTAGCGCCAAGTTGCTCCTCATCGGTTCTATCGTCACCAAACAATCCATCGGTAGGCGCTGCGTTAAGAATGGATTCTGGTATTTTTAAAAATGCACCTAAAGCAAAAACATCTGATTTTAGTAAATCAGCAATAGGACTTACATCCACTCCACCGTCGCCGTATTTTGTATAAAAGCCTACACCAAAGTCCTCTACTTTATTACCCGTTCCAGCGACTAATAAACCATAAATTCCACCATAATAATATAAAGTAGTCATCCGGATGCGCGCACGCGTATTGGCTAAAGTTAAGTTCAGTTGGGATTCAGTAGTATCTGTCGGAAGTACTTCTTTAAAAGATTCAAAAACAGCAGTTAAATTGGTTTCGGCTCTGGAAACATTAGAATAACGGTGCATTAATTGACTAATATGTTCTCTAGCTCTACTAACATGACTTTCAGCTTGGTGAATCGGCATTTCAACACAAACTACTTGTAAACCGGTTTGGGCACAAAGGGTAGAAGTAACAGCCGAGTCCACACCACCAGATATCCCCACAACAAAACCGTTTACTTTTGCGTTAGTAGCATAGGTTTTTAACCAATTCACAATAAATTCATTTGCCTTTTCGACTTGAAGAGTACTTATTTTCGACATAATAATTTAGGTATTAAAAAAGCAGGAATGTATATTTGCAGAACCATTTTGAAATCCATTTGTTATCCTGATACTTTGGAAACAAATTTAAATAATAAATGTGAAATCGCGAGTAACTAATTGTTTTTTGCAAAAAAATATTCAAAACAGTTAGTCATTTATAAACATTGTATATCCGATATGAAGTTCTATTTATATTCATTTTTATTTTGCTGTATATTCTGGTCTTGTGATAAAAAGACAGCGGTTGAAAAAGCAGTTGAAGAAATTCCTTTAGATATTAAAGTGGAGCGGTTTGACCAAGTATTTTTTGAATCTAAACCCCAAGAGCTGCAAAAAATAAAAAAAGAGTTTCCTATTTTCTTTCCTAAAGAGGTGCCAGATAGTGTTTGGACTAATAAAATACAGAATCCTCTTTGGCGTGAGTTATATAGAGAAGTGCAAAAAAAATACAGCGATATCGAGCCGGTTCGTTCGGAATTATTGACGCTTTTCAAGCATATTAAACACTATTTTCCAAAAACAAAAACACCAAAAGCTGTTACCGTAATTGCCGAGATGGATTACAATACGAAAGCAATTTATACTGACAGTTTAGTCATTTTGTCTTTGGAATTGTATTTAGGCAAAGCCCATCGCTTTTATGAATTTCCTAAATACATCAAACAAAATTTTGAACAAAGACAAATGATGCCTGATGTGGTTTCGAGTTTTGCCACCACTAAAATTAATTTCGGAAAAGACAAAACTTTGCTAAGCCAGATGGTATATTATGGAAAACAATTGTACCTAAAAGATCTTTTATTACCAGCGTATTCGGATGCCGAAAAAATGGGGTATGCTCCAAAAGAAATTACTTGGTGTGAAGAAAATGAAACGTATATTTGGCGTTACTTTTTAGAAAATGAAATGCTGTATAGTGATGAGTCAAAATTAACATCTCGTTTTATTGCACCAGCACCATTTTCAAAATTTTATTTAGAAATAGACAATGAATCTCCAGGTCAAGTTGGCGCTTGGATAGGATGGCAAATTGTTCGTTCTTATGCTGAAAATAATGACGTTCCATTAGCAAAATTATTAAATATGAACGCTAAAGAACTATTTGAAAAATCAAAATATAAACCTAAGAAATAATGTCAGATTTGATCACCTCAGAAATTAAATTCGAAATTGAATTAGATTCCAATCGAGTACCAGAAAAACTATTTTGGACTGCAAATGATGGCGGTATTGCAAAAGAGGAAGCAAAAGCAATCATGTTGTCTATTTGGGATAGTAAAGCCAAAGAAACAATGCGAATTGATTTATGGACCAAAGACATGCCGGTTGATGAAATGAAAATTTTCTTCCATCAAACTTTGGTGGCGATGTCAGATACTTTTAATCGTGCTACAGATGACGAAAAAATGACCAATACAATGAAAGATTTTTGCGATTATTTTGCCGAGAAATTAGAATTGATAAAATAATCTAACATGATTTAAAACAACAAAGCCAAAACATTTCGTTTTGGCTTTGTTGTTTTTATATACTTTTTTAAAATTCATTTTGATTTTTAAACACTTCTTGATTGACTTCATCAATATAGCTCAACAATTCTTCTTTTCCTGTTGCTTCCGTCGCAGAGGTTACAAAATAGGTTGGCATTTCAGCCCAATTGTTAGCAAACATTTTCTTTTTGTAGGCGGCAACATGCGAATCGATTTTTACTTTGCTGATTTTGTCTGCTTTGGTAAAAATGATGCAAAAGGGTATTTCACTTTCTCCCATATACGACATGAATTCAATATCAATGGTTTGGGCTTCATGGCGGATGTCAATTAAAACAAAAGCGCACACTAATTGTTCGCGAGTTTCAAAATAATCGGTAATGAATTGTTGGAAAATGGATTTGGTTTTTTTAGAAACTTTGGCATAACCATATCCTGGTAAATCAACCAAAAACCAATTTTTATTAATTAAAAAGTGATTGATTAATTGTGTTTTTCCCGGTCTTCCGGATGTTTTTGCTAAACTTTTATGATTAGTCAACATATTGATAAGAGAAGATTTACCTACGTTTGATCGGCCAATAAAGGCATATTCTGGTAAGTAGTCTTTCGGACATTTATCAACCTCTGAGTTGCTAATTATAAATTCAGCAGTAGTAATTTTCATAAGTGTTTTTTATACAGATTTAAGAAATAGGTTGGTACACATTGGTTAACCAATTTTCTAAAATGCTGTTGAATTCATCTGGATGTTCCATCATTGCAGCATGACCGCATTTATCTATCCAATATAAAGTTGAATTTGGCAAAAGTCGATTGAATTCATCTCCCACTTCTGGCGGTGTAACTTTATCGTTTCTACCCCAAATAATACAAGTTGGCACCTTCATTTTAGGAAGGTCTTTTGCCATATTATGACGTATAGCACTTTTTGCTATAGTTAATGTTTTGATTAATTTCATTCGGTCGTTTACAGAGGCATACACTTCGTCAACGAGTTCTGGTGTAGCTACTTTAGGGTCGTAAAAAACATCTTCTGCTTTTTTCTTAATGTATTCATAATCCCCTCTTTTCGGGTAACTGTCCCCCATGGCACTTTCATACAAGCCTGAACTTCCAGTGATTACTAATCCGGCTACTTTTTCGGGATACATTTTAGTATGGTATAAAGCAATATGTCCCCCAAGAGAATTTCCTAATAAAATGACATTGTCTAATCCTTTGAAAGTAATAAAGTCTTTCACATATTTCGCGAAAGCCTTAACATTAGTCCTCAAAAGGCTTTGTGTATAAATAGGTAAATCAGGAATGATAATTTTGTAGCCTTTATTGGAAAAGTAATTCGCAACTCCATTAAAATTGCTTAAGCCTCCCATTAGTCCATGTAGAATAACGATTGGCGTTCCTTCTCCGGCTTCAAAATAACTGTATTTTCCTTCTTTTTTATAGTGTTCTTCCATTTTTTCGGATCCCTATTTTTCAATTTTGACAAATATAGGATTTAATACAGAAATATTAATTTTTGAAGTCATTTTTTAATTAGATAATCCTTTTTCTTGTTAAAATCGCTTATATCTGTTTCAATTATTTACAAAAGCTCCTATTTATAAACAAGTTCGAAAACTACTTAATCTGCTGATCGCATAATAATTAAGGGTTTTGGGCTATAAGTGGGGAAACTTATTAACAAAGTGGTATATTGTGGTAAAATGTGGTAAAATATTTTATATTTTTGCTTAGAATCATTTAAATACAATTTTTTGAATACAATCGTAGGTACATATGAGTGCAAAGTAGATGCTAAAGGAAGGGTGTTAATGCCTTCGCCTTTGAAAAAGCAATTGGCTTCCTCGTTACAGGATGGTTTTGTATTGAAACGTTCTGTTTTTCAACCTTGTTTGGAATTATATCCTATGCAAGAGTGGAATTTGATGATGCAAAAAATCAATAAATTAAATCGGTTTGTTAAAAAGAACAATGACTTTATCCGTCGCTTTACGGCTGGAGTAAAAGTGGTTGAAATTGATGCTTTGGGAAGACTATTAGTTCCTAAAGATTTAGTTGGTTTTGCGAGTATTTCAAAAGAGGTTGTTTTTTCTTCAGCAGTCAATATTGTAGAGATCTGGGATAAAGAGTTGTATGAAAAATCAATTAACGGAGAAGATATTGATTTTGCAGATTTAGCAGAAGATGTAATGGGTAATGTAAATGATGACGACAATGGAATATCATAATCCAGTATTGTTGCACGAGTCTGTCGATGGGTTAAATATTCATCCAGACGGTATTTATGTTGATGTTACTTTTGGTGGAGGAGGTCATTCTAGAGAGATTCTAAATCGATTAGGTCCCAACGGAAAATTATATGCTTTCGATCAGGATGAAGATGCTTTAGCAAATGCTTTACAAGATGATCGTTTTGTTCTTATCAATGAAAATTTCAGATTTATCAAACGTTTTTTACGTTTTCATAACGTTAAAGCAGTGGATGGGATTTTAGGAGACTTAGGCGTTTCTTCTCATCAATTTGATGTAGCCGAAAGAGGATTTTCTACTCGTTTTGATGCTGAATTGGATATGAGAATGAGTCAGAAAAATGATTTGAGTGCCTATCGAGTGGTGAATGAATATGATGAAGATAATTTGCGTAGTGTATTCTTGGATTACGGTGAGTTAAAAAACGCGCCTGCTATTGCAAGAGTAATTTTGGAAGCAAGAGAGAAAGCGCCAATCCGAAATACTGAACAATTAAAACAAGTGTTGAGCCGATTTTTACCGGCACATAAAAGCCATAAAATTTTAGCTCAAATGTATCAGGCCATCCGAATTGAGGTTAATCAAGAAATGGATGTGTTAAAAGAATTTTTAGAGCAATCGTTGGAAATTTTAAAACCAGAAGGGCGTTTGAGCATTATTTCGTATCACTCTCTTGAGGATCGATTGGTAAAGCGATTTGTAAAAAACGGCATGTTTGAAGGCGAACCAGAGCGTGACTTTTTTGGCAATTTTTCGGTTCCATTTAAAACGGTTGGAAAATTAATAGTTCCCAATAACGAGCAAATCAAAGAGAATAATAGAGCACGAAGTGCTAAGCTGCGTATAGCTGAAAAAATATAGTTTTTGTTATGAAACACGGATTGTACGGCATATTGAAAGCACGATTTTTACTAGACGAGGATGCTATAAAAAACTGGCGTTTTATCGTTTTTATTATCGGTTTAGCTATTGTGATGATTGCAAATACACAACGCTATGAGCAAAAAGTTTTTCGTATTGCCGAACTAAATAATGAAGTAAAAGAATTGCGTTCAGAGTTTGTGGACAGACGTTCGGAATTAATGAAGTTAAAAATGGAATCTACTGTTGCTAAACAAATGGAAGCAAGATTAATTCTTCCTTCAACGGTTCCGCCAATTAAAATTAAAGTAGTACAAGAAAAAGAAAAAGGGTTTTTTGAAAAATTATGGCAGTAGAAGATAAACATATTTCTTATCGAATCTATCTTGTGGCTTTCGCTATGTTTTTGATGGCGGTCGCTATTGTCTTTAAATTGACCAATATTCAATGGGTTCAAGGGGATCATTATCGTCAAAAAGCCAAAGAGAAAACAGTTAAAGAATTTGAAATTAAAGCCAATAAAGGTAATATCTACTCTTCAGATGGTAGTTTGTTGGCTACTTCTATACCTAATTATGAAATTCGATTTGATGCTTTTGTGCCAAAATCAGAATTGTTTCAAAGCACCGTTGATTCGTTAGCAGATTCATTAGCTTATTTACTAGGAAAACCTTCTAATTATTATGAAAGAGCTTTGCGCAAAGCTAGAGCTACAAACAACAGGTATTTCTTAATTGCACGTGGTTTGAGTTATACGGACTATGTTAAAATCAAAGGTTTTCCATTGTTTAAGGAGGGTGCTAACAAAGGCGGAATTATTGTTAAACCAGAACCTGTAAGAGAATATCCTATCGGAAGAATTGCTGAACGTACCATTGGTTACGAAAGAATGAAACCGGATAGTACTCCTGACGGGAAAGGTATTGAATGGGCCTACAGAAAATACTTGAACGGAAAGGACGGTAAGATATTAAAACAAAAAATTGCGAAAGGACAATGGAAACCTATTCGTGATTTTAATGAAGTAGATCCTATTGATGGATATGATGTTATATCCACAATCGATGTTTTCATTCAAGATATCGCACACCATGCATTGTTGAAACAGTTGGAAGAATATGAAGCAGAACATGGCTGTGTTGTGGTTATGGAAACTAAAACAGGTCATATTAAAGCTATTTCTAACTTGGGCAGACTTAGTGACGGGACTTACAATGAAACATTGAATTATGCTATTACAGAAGCGCATGACCCTGGTTCTACTTTTAAATTAGTAGATCTTATGTCAGTGTTAGAAGATAAAGTGGCTGACACCAGTACTGTTTTTGATGCCAGAGGAGGTGTGGTAACTTATTTTGGAAAAAATGTAGTGGATTCTCATAAAGGAATGGGAAGAGTTTCTTTAGGACATGGATTTGAAGTTTCCTCCAATACGGTTATGGTACAATCAGTGTACAACAATTACAAAAACAACCCTTCTAAATTTATAAAACACATTGAAGATTGGGGTCTAGATAAAAAAATTGGTTTAGAATTAAAAGGAGAAGCAACTCCAATTATTCCAAAACCAGGACAAGCTAGATGGTCCAAAATTTCACTTCCATGGATGGCTTTTGGGTATGGTATTACTATCACGCCAATGCAAACTTTAACCTTCTACAATTCGGTTGCAAACAATGGTGTTATGGTAAAACCACAATTGGTTTCTGAAATTAAAAAATGGAATACCACTATTAAAAAATTCGACACTCAGGTAATGAATCCAAAAGTTTGTTCGCCAGAAACTTTGAAGAAAGTACGTGCTTTACTAGAAAATGTGGTAAAACGTGGCACTGCTAAGTCATTGTACACTAAAGAGTTTCCAATGGCTGGAAAAACCGGTACGGCTCAAATGGGTTATGGAAGTAAATCAGGTTCAGGAATGTATTATGCGTCATCATTCGTTGGGTATTTTCCAGCAAATAAACCACAGTATACTTGTATCGTAATGGTGCATAGACCCAACACTGCTCACAATAACTACTATGGTGCCGATGTGGCGGGACCTGTTTTTAAACGTATTGCTCAAAAAATATTTACTGATGCTCCTTCTACCAATACAATTAGAAAAATTGATAGAAAAATTCCTAAACAAGAATTAGACTATGCTTCGTATACCACGTCTTCTCACAAAAGACAAAATACTGTACCTAATGTTAAAGGGATGTCTGGCATGGATGCTATTGCATTGTTAGAAAATTTAGGAATTAGAGTAAAAATCAAAGGCTTTGGGAAGGTGAAAAATCAATCACTACAAGCAGGACAAAATATAGCAAAGAATTCAACTATAGTACTAGAATTATCGTGAGTATCTTAAAAGACATATTATATAAAGTAGCTATCGAAGCGGTTAAAGGTTCGACAGAAATTACTATTGGTAAAATCGATTTTGATTCTAGAAAAATTGCGCAAAATGATCTTTTTGTAGCGATTAGAGGGACGATTTCTGATGGGCATGAGTTTATTGCTAAAGCAATTGAGCTAGGTGCTACAGCTATTGTTTGTGACACATTACCTGAAACAATTACCGAAGGGATTACCTACATTCAAGTTAAAGACACCAATACGGCATTGGCAGTTATGGCTGCCAATTATTTTGATCACCCTTCGCAAAAATTGCAATTGGTGGGTGTTACTGGAACTAATGGAAAAACAACAATTGCTTCTTTATTGTATCAATTGTATAAAAAAGCGGGTTATAAAGTAGGCCTACTTTCTACAGTAAAAATTATGGTAGATGAAGTGGAATACAAAGCCACGCATACCACTCCCGATTCGATTACAATTAATCAGTATTTGGCAACGATGATTGCTGAAGGAGTAGAATACTGTTTTATGGAAGTGAGTTCGCATGGTATTCATCAAAAACGCACTGAGGGCTTACATTTTGTGGGAGGTGTGTTTACCAATTTATCTCACGATCATTTGGATTACCACGCCACATTTGCTGAATACCGCGATGTTAAAAAATCATTTTTTGATCATTTGCCAAAAACAGCTTTCGCGTTATCCAATATAGACGATAAAAACGGACCGGTTTTATTGCAAAATACGGTTGCCAAAAAATGTACCTACGCCTTAAAATCCTATGCCGATTATAAAGCGCAAATTTTAGAAAGCCAATTGTCTGGTTTGTTATTAAAAATCAATGGCAATGAAGTTTGGGTAAAATTGATTGGAACTTTTAATGCCTATAATTTATTAGCGATCTATGGGACTGCAATTGAATTAGGCATGGAAAGTTTGGAAGCATTGCGATTATTGTCGGAATTAGAGAGTGTTTCAGGACGTTTTCAATACATCGTTTCTGAGGCCAATATTACTGCGATTGTGGATTATGCCCATACGCCAGATGCTTTAGAAAATGTTTTGAAAACCATTAACGATATCCGTACCAAAAACGAACAATTGATAACCGTTGTGGGTTGTGGTGGAAATCGTGATAAAGCAAAACGTCCTGTTATGGGAGGAATTGCATCCGAATTGAGTGACAAAGCTATTTTGACTTCGGATAATCCACGAAATGAAGACGCAACTGTAATCATTAGCGAAATGGAACAAGGAGTGGCTCCTCAAAACTTTAAAAGAATTTTATCAATCACAGATAGAAAACAAGCCATTAAAACCGCTTGCCAATTGGCTCAGCCGAATGATATTATTTTAATTGCTGGTAAAGGTCACGAAACGTATCAAGAAATAGAGGGTGTTCGTCATGATTTTGACGACATGAAAATTGTAAAAGAACTATTAGAACAACTCCACAAATAGAGAATTATGCTATACTACTTATTTGAATATTTAGACAAAACATTAAACGTTTCAGGAGCGGGAGTTTTCCAATACATCACGTTTAGATCAGGTTTGGCTTTTTTGCTTTCATTGTTGTTGTCTACTATTTATGGAAAGAGAATTATTACTTTCTTACGCAATCAACAAGTAGGAGAAACGGTTCGCGAATTAGGTTTGGCGGGACAAAATGAAAAAGCAGGAACACCAACTATGGGTGGTTTGATTATCATTTTCGCAACACTTTTGCCTGTTTTATTGTTTGCCAAATTACATAACATCTATATCGTTTTGTTGATTGTGACTACCTTATGGATGGGGACAATTGGATTTATTGACGATTACATCAAAATTTTCAAAAAAGACAAACAAGGTTTAAAAGGAATTTTTAAAGTATTTGGTCAAGTTGGATTAGGGATAATTGTTGGATCGGTATTGTATTTTAGTCCTGCAGTTACGGTTTTAGAAAATGCTTCGAATTCTCCAGTGATTAAGCAATCCAATGTAACTTCTCTGGTACAAGCGCCAGTTGAGGTAAAATCGACCGCTACTACTATTCCATTTTTCAAGAATAATGAGTTTGATTATGCTGAATTACTTGCTTGGACTGGCGATGGCTATCAAGATTGGGCATGGTTGATTTTTATACCAGTTGTTATTTTTATTATCACTGCGGTTTCTAATGGGGCTAATTTAACGGATGGAATTGATGGCTTAGCTGCCGGGACTTCAGCAGTTTCCGTTTTAGCCTTAGGGATCTTCACCTTCCTTTCTGGAAACATTATTTTTTCGAATTACTTGAACATCATGTATATCCCTAATTCAGGAGAAATGACCGTGTTTATTGCGGCATTTGTTGGGGCTTTGATTGGATTTCTTTGGTACAATTCCTTTCCAGCTTCTGTTTTTATGGGCGATACAGGAAGTTTAACAATTGGTGGAATTATAGCGGTATTAGCAATAGCTGTTCGTAAAGAAATGTTGATCCCATTATTATGCGGAATTTTCTTAGCTGAGAATTTATCGGTGGTCATTCAAGTGGCTTATTTTAAATATACCAAGAAACGTTTTGGCGAAGGCCGTAGAATATTCTTAATGTCGCCTTTGCACCATCACTATCAGAAAAAAGGATATCACGAAAGTAAGATTGTGACCCGATTTTGGATTGTCGCCATCATGTTAGCCATTTTGTCCATAGTGACTTTAAAACTACGTTAGATGAGATTAGTTGTTTTAGGAGGAGGCGAAAGTGGGGTGGGTACTGCCATTCTAGGGAAACAAAAAGGATACGATGTGTTTGTGTCTGATTTTGGGAAAATAAAAGATAATTACAAAGAAGTTCTTAATCATAATGCGATTGCTTGGGAAGACGAAACACATACAGAATCTTTGATTTTGAATGCTGACGTGGTGATGAAAAGCCCTGGAATTCCAGATAAATCACCCATTGTAAAAAAGTTAATTGAAAAAGGCGTCAAGGTAATTTCAGAAATTGAATTTACCGCTCCTTTTACCAAAGCTATTACGATAGGGATTACCGGAAGTAATGGTAAAACGACTACCACGATGTTAACCTATCATTTGCTTAAATCAGCTGGTCTGAATGTAGGATTGGGAGGTAACATTGGAAAAAGTTTTGCATGGCAAGTAGCCGATAATGATTTTGACTCCTATGTTTTAGAGTTGAGTAGTTTTCAGTTGGACGGAATAGTAGATTATAAGCCGCACATTGCCATCATAACAAATATTAGTCCGGATCATTTGGACCGTTACGATTACAAGTATGAAAATTACATCGATTCGAAGTTTAGAATTACAATGAATCAAACCGAAGACGATTATTTGATTTATGATGCCGAAGACGAAGCAATAGCCAATTGGTTACAAAATAACACAACAAAAGCAACATTAATTCCTTTTTCATTGAACCAAGTTTTCACGGAAGGGGCCTTTATAAAAGATAATAAAATGGAAGTAAAGATGATGAATCACGAAGAATTTTTGATGGAAACAGAAACAATTGCGTTAGAAGGAAAACACAATATGAAGAATGCTATGGCAGCAACTTCTGTGGCCAAATTGATGCAAATTAGAAATGCAACCATTAGAGAGAGCTTGTCTAATTTTCAGGGAGTAGAACACCGTTTAGAAAAAGTATTGAAAATCCAAAACGTACAATACATCAACGATTCGAAAGCGACCAATGTGAATGCTTCTTTCTTTGCTTTGGATAGTATGACCACTCCAACAGTTTGGATTGTTGGGGGCGTTGATAAAGGGAATGACTATCACGAATTGATGTCTTTGGTTCATGAAAAAGTAAAAGGGATCATCTGTTTAGGTGTTGACAATAAAAAAATCATTGAGGCATTTGGTAATGTTGTCGATGTGATGATCGAAGTGGACAACATGAACGATGCTGTTCGTATGGCGCAACGCATGACCGAAAAAGGAGACACTGTTTTATTGTCACCAGCTTGTGCAAGTTTCGATTTATTCGAAAATTACGAAGACAGAGGAAAACAATTCAAACAAGCAGTTTACAATTTATAATAGGGAACTATTCATTTGACTTTAGGCGATATGAAACTCAAACAGCTACTAAGCAATTTAAAAGGGGATAAGGTAATTTGGTCATTTTTGGCTTTATTGGCTTTGTTTTCTTTTATGCCAGTTTTTAGCGCCAGTACCAATTTAGCTTTTGGTCGAGATGGAGATGGAAATACCCTAGGCTATTTAGTAAAGCATCTGGCTCATTTAGGTATGGGCTTTATGATTATTTATTTTGTACATAAAGTGCCTTACCATTATTTTAGAGTAATCTCACGAATTGGTTTGCCAGTCGTTTGGGGACTCTTAGCACTAACTCTGTTCAAAGGAACTAATATTGGCGGTGCCAATGCCAGTCGATGGTTACAATTGCCATTCATCGGAATTTCATTTCAAACCTCTTCTATAGCAGCCATCATTTTATACATTTATGTGGCGCGTTATTTATCTAAGACAAGAGAAACTCCGGTAACATTTAAAGCTTCTTTTGTTGAATTATGGATACCGGTATTTATCACTTTAGTATTGATTTTGCCTGCCAATTTTTCTACTACCGCCTTAATGTTTGTGATGGTGGTTATGATTGCATTTGTTGGCAAATACCAATTGAAATATATTGGGTACATCATGGGAATGGCCATTGCAGGATTGTTGATTTTTGTGGCTTTATCAAAAACATTTCCTGATTCCAAATTCTTTAGCAGGGTAGATACTTGGATTAGTCGAATCGAAAATTACGGAACCGATAAAGAAGGAGAAGACGAATATCAAATCAATGCAGCGAAAACCGCAATTGCGTCTGGGAATTTTACTGGAGTTGGTCCGGGGAAAAGTGTACAAAGACACTTTTTACCTCAATCGTCCTCTGATTTTATTTACGCCATTATTGTGGAAGAATATGGATTAGTTGGCGGACTGGGAGTCTTAGCATTGTACCTTTTACTGCTCTTCCGATTTGTAATTGCAGCGCATAAGGCCAATACGCTTTTCGGAAAATTAGTCGTCATTAGTTTGGGTTTTCCTTTAATTTTTCAGGCTTTAATTAATATGGCAGTGGCTGTCGAATTATTACCTGTAACTGGACAAACCTTGCCTTTGATTAGTAGTGGAGGAAGTTCCATTTGGATGACTTGTTTTGCTCTTGGAATTATTATTAATGTAACCAAGAAAGAAGAAGAAATCGAATTGGAACAAAAAGAAGCAGCCAAACGAGAAGAAGCACTTCAACGATTAATAGACCAAGAATTAGAAGCAGACGATAAGCATATAGAAACAGGCAATTACTCCATTCAAGACAGTTCAAAAAATCCAATGGATGCCGTAATAAACAAATAGTACATTGACCATGAGAACATACAAATTCATATTAAGCGGCGGAGGAACAGGAGGACATATATATCCAGCTATTGCTATCGCTAATGAATTGAAGTCTCGTTTTCCTGATGCCGATATTCTTTTCGTTGGGGCCCAGGATAAAATGGAAATGCAAAAAGTACCTCAAGCAGGTTATCCTATTAAAGGACTTTGGATTGCCGGTCTACAAAGGAGATTGACATTGGATAACGCCATGTTTCCAATAAAACTATTAAGTAGTTTGTTAAAATCCAGACAAATTATAAAACAATTTCAACCAGATGTAGTCATTGGAACCGGAGGTTTTGCCAGCGGGCCATTATTACAAATGGCAAATAGTGCAGGAATTCCAACGGTTATTCAAGAACAAAATTCATATCCAGGAATTACCAATAAGTTATTAAGCAAAAAAGCCAATGCAATTTGTGTGGCCTATGAAAACTTGGAGCGTTTTTTTCCAAAAGACAAAATTATTTTAACGGGTAATCCGGTTCGCCAAGACTTAATTGCAATTGAAGGAAAGAGAGCAGAAGGGCAGGCGCATTTTAACTTAGATCCCAATAAAAAAACGATTTTGATTTTGGGAGGAAGTTTAGGTGCTCGTCGTATCAATCAATTAATTGAAAAAGAATTGGAGTTTTTTGCCGCTCAGGATGTACAGTTGCTTTGGCAATGTGGTAAATTATATTTTGAGGAGTACCAAAAATACAATTCAAAAAACGTCCAAGTTATGGCGTTTATTGAGCGAATGGATTTGGTCTATGCTGCAGCAGATATTGTGATTTCGAGAGCAGGTGCTTCATCGGTTTCAGAATTGTGTATTGTAGGAAAGCCGGTAATTTTTATTCCGTCACCCAATGTTGCTGAAGACCATCAAACAAAAAATGCGCAATCCGTTGCCAATAAAAACGGTGCTATTTTAATCAGAGAAAATGAATTGGATGCCGCTTTTGAATCAACTTTTTCTGATTTGATTGCCAACGAAAACAAACAAAACGAATTGAGTCACAATTGTAAAAACTTGGCTTTGCCTATTGCAACTAAAGCTATTGTAGAAGAGATTATCAAATTAATAAAATAATATAAACAGAACGCATTGGTGTTTTGTTGCAAGAAAATATGAACTTAAATCAAATACATAACGTCTTTTTTATAGGAATCGGAGGAATCGGAATGAGTGCTTTGGCGCGTTATTTCAAAACCATCGGAAAAAATGTTTCGGGATACGATAAAACACCTTCCATGTTAACCGATGAATTAATTGAAAGCGGTATCTCTATTCACTTTGAAGACCGAATTGATTTAATTCCAAAAGACTATTATATTGAAAATACGTTAGTCATTATTACCCCAGCTGTTCCGGTAACGCACTCGCAATGGAACTTTTTCTTAGAGCGAGAATACCAAGTAAAAAAACGTGCCGAAGTGCTAGGAATTATTACTAAAGATACGTTTTGTTTTGCAGTAGCGGGAACGCATGGTAAAACAACAACTTCTAGTATTTTAGGTCATATTTTATTTGAAAGTGGTGCTGATGTGACTGCTTTCGTGGGTGGAATTGTAGAAAATTACAACTCTAATTTAATTGGTACAGGAAAGACGGTTACCGTTGTTGAAGCGGATGAATTTGATCGTTCGTTCTTGCATTTGCATCCAAATATTGCTTGTGTTACTTCTATGGATGCCGACCACTTAGATATTTACGGAACAAGCGAAGAAATTGAAGCTTCCTTTGTTGAATTTGCCAATAAAGTTGAAGATAAAAGCCAATTGTTTATTACCAATGAATTGCCAATTGAAGGCGTGACTTGTTCAGTAAACGAAGAGGCGGTGTACAAAGCCTTTAATGTAAGAGTGGGAAATGGCAGTTATGTTTTTGACGTGCAAACGCCAACAGAAACGATTCGGGATATCGCTTTTGGATTGCCTGGAAGACATAATTTGATGAATGCCTTGATGGCTTTGGCAATGGCCAAAACTTTTGGGACTTCTTCTGAAGCGATTGCAAAAGCATTGGCTTCTTTTAAAGGAATCAGAAGACGTTTTTCGTATCAAATTAAAACACCAGATTTGGTCTATATCGATGATTACGCCCATCATCCAACTGAAATAAATGCAGTACACCAAGCGGTGCGCGAATTGTATCCTAACCGAAAAGTGTTGGCTATTTTTCAACCGCATTTGTTTAGTAGAACGAAAGATTTTGCGGATGATTTTGCAAAAAGTTTATCTCAATTTGACGAAGTAGTTTTGTTGGATATTTATCCGGCGCGCGAATTGCCAATGGAAGGAATTACCTCCCAATGGTTAATGAATAAAATGACCAATGAAAATAAAAAATTAGTCTCCAAAGAAGATCTTATACCTACAATTTTAGCAAGTGATTCTAGAATTATTGTCACCATTGGAGCAGGAGATTTAGGAGAAATGGTACCCTCAATAAAAAAAGCTTTGTATGAAACGATTTAATTGGATTACTATTCGGTTAGTACTCATGTTTGGGTTGGTAATTGTATTGTTTTCGTTTACGTCAAATCGAAATGAAAACCGAAAATTAACAAAAACGAAAGTGGTTTTTGTTGGAGAAAACGCGAGTTTTCTTAAACAGGAAACGGTTAATAAATTGTTAATAGAAAATAATGCAGACGCTTCAGCTATCCGAAAAGATAAATTAGATTTGAATAAATTAGAAAAAGCCGTTAGTTCGAATCAAATGGTTGAAGAATCAGAGGTGTTTGTAACTATCGACGGGGTGTTGAAAGCAGTGGTGAAACAGAAGACTCCAATCGTAAGGGTTTTCGATGGTAAGCGTTCTTTTTATATTGATTACAAGGGAAATACAATGCCGTTGTCGGCAAATTTTACTGCCAGAGTCCCACTCGTTTTGGGAGTAATACGCAAACAAAATAGCGAAGCTTTAGCTGAATTATTTCGAAAAATTTATGACGATGAATTTTTGAAAAAAAACATCATTGCCATTCAAATTATGCCTAATGGTAGCTTAAAAATGTTGAATAGAAATTTTGATTATCAAATTGATTTCGGCGGAGCGAAAAATGTGGATGCTAAATTTCAAAATTATAAAGCATTTTTTCAAAAAGCAGTTGTAGATAGTTCTTTGTATAAATATAAAAAAATTGACCTTCGTTTCACACAACAAGTAATTTGCACAAAATAAGAGGTAATGGAAAAAGAGAATATTGCAGTAGGTTTAGACATTGGGACAACCAAAATTGTTGCCATGATCGGCAAGAAAAATGAGTACGGAAAACTAGAAATTTTGGGTGTTGGAAAATCCAAAAGTTTAGGTGTGGCGAGAGGTGTTGTCAATAACATTACGCAAACAATTCAATCCATTCAGCATGCTGTTCAAGAAGCCGAAAATAATTCGGGTTACAAAATAAAAGATTGTGTTGTAGGAATTGCTGGACAACATATTCGCAGTATTCAACACACCGATTACATCAGCAGAAGTAATCCTGAAGAAGTAATTGGAGGGAATGATATTCAATTGTTGATTGATCAAGTAAATAAATTAGCAATGCTTCCTGGTGAAGAAATTATTCACGTTTTGCCTCAAGAATTTAAAATTGACGGACAAGCGGAAATCAAAGAACCAATTGGAATGTATGGCGGGCGTTTAGAGTCTAGTTTTCACGTTGTGGTAGGACAGGCTTCGTCAATTAGAAACGTGGGTCGTTGTATTCACGATTCTGGAATTGAATTATCAGGTTTGACATTGGAACCATTGGCTTCTTCAGATGCGGTTTTGAGCCAAGAAGAAAAAGAAGCGGGTGTTGCCTTAATTGATATCGGTGGTGGAACAACGGATTTAGCCATATTTAAAGATGGTATTATTCGTCACACTGCAGTAATTCCTTTCGGAGGAAATGTAATCACAGATGATATTAAAGAGGGTTGTTCTATTATTGAAAAACAAGCCGAATTATTGAAAGTGAAATTCGGTTCTGCATGGCCTGGTGAAAATAAAGAAAATGAAATTGTTTCTATTCCTGGTTTAAGAGGAAGAGAACCGAAAGAAATTTCGTTAAAGAATTTGTCCAAAATTATTCACGCTCGTGTAGTGGAAATTATTGAACAAGTTTATGTTGAAATCAAAGCTTACGGTCATGAAGACCCTAGAAAAAAATTAATTGCTGGAATTGTACTAACCGGTGGTGGATCTCAATTGCAACACATCAAGCAATTGGTAGAATACATCACAGGAATGGATACTAGAATTGGTTATCCAAACGAGCATTTAGCGGGCAATTCAAGCGAAGAAATATCAAGTCCATTATATGCAACTGCAGTTGGTTTAGTGATGAATAGCATCGAAAATAAAACGCAGAGTGCAGTAAGAATAGACCAGGCTCAAGCCCCAGAAATGCCAGTCTATAAAGCGCCAGTAATGGAAACCAATGAAGTAGTTCAAGCTGACTTAGAATCAGATGAAATTACCAAAGCAGAAACCAAAGACAAGTCGACAGAAACTCAAATTAGAAGATCGTTTTTTGACAAGTATGTAGATAAAATCAAAGATTTCTTAGATAACGCAGAATAAAGGCTTGGCCTTAGACAATATAAAATTAATAACAAATAGCAAAAACCAAATAAAATGATGAGCAACTCAGAATTTGGAAGTATTTCATTTGATTTACCAAAGAACCAATCAAATGTAATCAAAGTAATAGGTGTTGGAGGCGGCGGGAGCAACGCCATCAACCACATGTTTAAACAAGGAATCAAAGGAGTAGATTTTATTGTTTGTAATACCGATTCACAAGCCTTGCAAAACAGTGCAGTGCCTAACAAAATTCAGTTAGGAGTTCACTTAACAGAAGGATTGGGTGCTGGAGCAAATCCAGATGTAGGACAACAATCAGCTATTGAAAGTATTTCTGACATTGAAAAAATGTTAGATCAAAATACTAAAATGGTATTTATCACTGCCGGTATGGGAGGTGGTACCGGAACTGGTGCTGCACCTGTAATTGCTCAATTGGCTAAAGAACGTGATATACTTACTGTTGGTATCGTGACGCTTCCTTTTGTTTTTGAAGGTAAAGTACGTCAAGAACAAGCCTTAATCGGAATTGAAAAATTACGCAAACAAGTGGATTCACTTATTGTTATTAATAACAACAAATTAAGAGAAGTATACGGGAACTTAGGTTTCAAAGCAGGTTTCTCAAAAGCAGATGAAGTATTGGCAACAGCCTCAAGAGGAATTGCTGAAGTAATTACTCACCACTATACTCAAAATATCGATTTACGCGATGCTAAAACGGTATTGTCTAATAGTGGAACAGCTATTATGGGTTCTGCAATAGCTGAAGGTACAACTAGAGCGAAAGATGCTATTATTTCTGCTTTAGATTCTCCTTTATTGAATGACAATAAAATCACAGGTGCCAAAAACGTATTGTTGCTTATCGTTTCTGGAACTAATGAAATCACTTTGGACGAAATTGGTGAAATCAATGATCATATCCAATCGGAAGCGGGTTTCAATGCGAATATTATCATGGGAGTTGGTGAAGATGAATCTCTTGGAGATGCTATCGCAGTAACTGTTATTGCTACGGGTTTTGACTTGGAGCAACAAAATGAAATCGTAAATTCTGAGCCTAAAAAAATCATCCACGCTTTAGAGGATGAGCAAAAAATCACTCATAACTTATCTAATTCTACTGTTCCTGCATTCGATTTAAATGCTGAAACTCCTGGAGCTATAGAAGAAAGAATTGTATTTGAATTATTGGAAGAAGAAGTGCCAGTGGTTGCAGAAGTAGCAGAGCCAGTAGTTGCAGTTTACGAACCAATAACTAATGAAAACGATTTGATTGTAATGTCTGAATTCATCAAAAATTTGGATGTGACTTTTGAGATCGTTTCGCCAATCAATGACATCGATTTTACGTTCACAACGCCTGAGGCACATGCTATCGAAACGGCAAAGCCAAAAGCAGTTCAAATAGAAGAACAAGCTACTTTCTCTTTCGATTTGCCTTTGTTCACATCAGAACCAGTGGTTAACGAAAACAAAGTGGTTTTTGAATTGACTGACAATGAAATCAAAGATATCAATGTAGTTGATCCGATTCAATTTGTACCAATTACTGAGGTGGCTGAAAACGGAGTTATCCGCCATTCATTAGAAGAGTACATGGAAACAGAACACGATTTTGCAGCTGCTGCAACTACTCAAAAAGTAGCCGAAGTAGTTCCAGAAGAGTTGAACATCACCATGAAAGAAATGGAAGAGTCAACCATCAATGCTTCTGAGTTCGAATCAATTTCTCCAATGGAAATGACAATTGAAGAAACTCTTAGAGCTCGTGCTGATGAGAGAAGAAGAAAGTTGAAAGAATTCAATTATAAATTTCACAATAACGTATCAAAAATTGATGAGTATGAAAAAGAACCAGCCTACAAAAGATTAGGCGTTGAACTTTCTACGAATCAAACGGCTGCAAATAATTCGAGAATATCAGTTGGAACAGACAGCAACAACGACTTGCAGTTGCGTTCAAACAACTCGTATTTGCACGACAATGTAGATTAATAATATCCAAACTAACCAAAACCAAGAGTAGCCCGAAAGTCATTGATTTTCGGGTTATTTTTTTACCCTAATTCCGCTGCAATCTATCTTTTGTTAGTTCGGGTAAATTGTTCTAAATTTGCGAGCCTTAGTCCAGTAATAGTCAATAGCTTTTTTGCTTTTTAAATATCTGGCACACAAAAATCAAACACAAAAAAATAAAATATGAGTTTAGCTACACTAATCATGGACGAAATTAAAAATGCCATGAGAGCCAAAGATACCTTAGCATTAGAGTCATTGCGCGCTGTGAAATCAGCCTTGCTTTTAGCACAAACTGAAAGTGGTGCCAAAGAAGAAATCAGTGCTGAGGAAGAAATTAAATTGTTGCAACGTTTGGTGAAACAACGTAAAGACAGTGCCAATATCTACACCGAACAAGGTCGTCCTGATTTAGCGGAACCTGAATTGTTACAAGCAGCCGTAATTGAGAAATTCTTACCTGCTCAATTATCAGAAGATGAAGTAGCAACTGTAGTTGCTAAAATTATTGCTGATAATGGCGCTTCAGGAATGGCAGCTATGGGCAAAGTAATGGGCTTAGCTTCTGCTGAATTAGCTGGAAAAGCGGATGGTAAAACCATCTCGACTATTGTCAAAAAATTATTATCTTAATTTCGTAATTCGTAAATACCCCGACTGCGTAGTTCAACTGGATAGAATATCAGATTTCGGCTCTGAGGGTTGCAGGTTCGAACCCTGCCGCGGTCACAAAAACCTACTGTTATGCAGTAGGTTTTTTGTTTTCAATATTCTATTTCATGCAATGTAACATTTGTTACTGACCCGATAGTATATCCCTTCTACTTTTGCTTCATTAATTAGAAATAAATTATGAAGACACTACATGTAGTAACACTTATGGGATGTTTGGCTTTTTCCACTTTAGGATTTAGTCAGGATACGTTAACCATTTCCAAAAAAGAAATTGGTCAAAAAGCATTAGCCAAAAACTTGCAAATAAAAATTGCGAACGAAAATTTCAAATCGGCTCAAGCAGATTATAGACAATCGAATGCGTTGTATTTACCAAGTATTACAGCTTCGCATACCGCAATTTCGACTACAAACCCTTTAATGGCTTTTGGATCTAAACTAAATCAGGAAATACTATCGGCTTCCGATTTTAATCCTGCATTATTGAACGATCCTGCCAAAACGAAAAACTTTGCAACCAAAATTGAGGTGTTACAACCTTTGATTAATGTCGATGGTATGTATGGCAGACAAGCAGCCAAATCAAAAATGGATGCTTTTCAATTGCAAACCGAAAGAACACAAGAATATTTAGAATTGGAAGTGAATAAAGCGTTTATGCAGTTGCAATTGGCTTATAAGGCAGTTTCAGTATTAACAAAAGCTAATCAAACTGCAGATGCCAATTTGAAATTGATTACCAATTATTTTAATCAAGGTATTTTACAAAAAACAGATTTGTTATCTGTACAAGTACGTGTTAACGAAATAAAAAATCAATTACAATACGCTACAAGTAATGTACAAAACGCCTCGGATTATTTGGCCTTTTTGTTGAATGAAGACAATACAAACAAAATCTACAAGCCATTAGAAACATTGGATAATAGTATTGCTATTGATGTCATGAATACAGTTCTTTCTGGAAACAGAAAAGACATTCAAGCCATGGATAAAGCGTCTCAGGCTTATGAAAAAATGGTGTTGTCTAACAAAATGAGTTTCTTGCCAAGATTGAATGCTTTTGGAAGTTATGAAATGTACGATACTAGCTTTTTGGGTACGAATGCTAAAGGATATTTAGTTGGTGCGCAATTATCATGGTCTGTTTTTGACGGATTTAAAAGTATTGGTAAATTAGAAAAAGCTAAAGCCGATTCCCAAAAATCAAGCCTAGAAAGTCAACAATACAAAGCGCAAAGTCAGTTGGAATTGAATAAAACCAATCGCCAATTACGTGATGCTGAAAACAAAGTGAATTTGTCCAAATTGGCGTTCGACCAATCACAAGAAGCCTACCGTATTCGCTCCAACCGTTTTACACAAGGATTGGAAAAAACAACCGATTTATTGCAGTCAGAAACCATGATGGCTCAAAAAGAATTGGAATTTCTTCAAGCGGTTTTTGAATATAATTTCACCAAAGAATATGTACAATTTTTAACAAAGTAACGATCAATATTAACAGATAATTTCAAAATATATAGACATGAAAAAGACAATAGTCATCCTTACACTTTCTACTTTCGCATTTTTATCCTGTGGAAAAGAAAAACAAGAAGTCACTACTAATGAACCAGCAATTGCAGTTCAATTAAGCGGTGTTGGATCTACTAACAACGGCCAGTTTGTAACTGCAAGTGGGAAAATTGAAGCCGAAAACAGTGCTAATTTAAGTACCCGAATGATGGGATATGTGACTAAAGTTCACGTTCAAGTTGGGCAGCGAGTAAGTGCAGGCCAACTTTTGGTTAGCATTAACAATTCCGATTTACAAGCCAAAAAAGCACAAGTAGAAGCAGCAATTTTACAAGCCACTGCTGGATATAATAATGCCAAAAAAGATTACGATCGTTTTACGAATTTGTTCAAACAACAAAGTGCATCTCAAAAAGAATTAGACGATATGACCGCTCGCTACGAAATGGCTAAAGCGGGTTTAGAAGGTGCTAAACAAATGCGAAACGAAGTGCAGGCGCAATTTTCATATTCTAATATTACTGCTCCTTTTTCAGGTGAAGTGACTAACACATTCGTGAAAGAAGGCAATATGGCCAATCCAGGTATGCCCTTAGTAAGTATTGAAGGTGCTTCCCGTTTACAAGTTACAGCTATGGTTGCCGAGAGTGATATTAACAGTATTACTAAAGGTATGCCGGTTACCGTTTTGGTAAAATCAAACAATACAACCATTAGCGGAAAAGTAGCTGAAGTGAGTGTTTCTGCAAAAAATACGGGTGGTCAGTATTTGGTAAAAATTAATTTAGCCAAATCTTCAAGTAAAATTCTTTCTGGAATGTTTGTGAATGTACAATTTCCAGTAGAGAATAAAAATCAAGCTACAACTAATACGACAACAGTTCTTGTACCACAATCGGCTTTGGTACACCAAGGTCAGTTAACTGGAATATATACTGTTGGAACGGGTAATGTAGCTATTTTACGATGGTTGCGTACCGGCAAAAGTACTGGGGATCAAGTAGAAGTACTCTCAGGGCTTTCGGCAAACGAACAGTACATTGTTTCAGCAGAAGGGAAATTATTTAATGGCGTTAAAGTTAGTGCTCAGTAAATAGTAGTTAGTGTTCAGTTTTAAGCATAGTCTTTTAAACTTTTAAACTCATAAACATTTAAACTAAAAAAAATGCAAGAAGGTATATCAGGAAAAATAGCCAATTTTTTCATCAATTCGAAACTAACCATTTTATTGATGGTGGCGTTGATGATCATTGGTGTGTACAGTTCGTTTTTAATCCCTAGGGAAGAAGAGCCACAAATTAATGTGCCAATGGCTGACATTATGGTGGGTTATCCAGGAGCTACTCCAGCAGAAGTAGAAAGTCGTGTAGCCAAACCATTGGAAAAAATCATTTCAAACATCAAAGGTGTGGAGCATGTTCATACGATGGCTATGAACGGTCAAGCGATGTTGATCGTACAATTTTATGTCGGTCAAGATGTAGAGCGTTCGTATGTAAAATTGTATGACGAATTAGCGAAACACGAAAATATGTTTCCACAAGGGGTTTACAAACCAATGGTGAAAACCCGTTCGATTGATGATGTTCCTATGTTGGGGATTACACTTTGGAGTGACAAACAAGACGATTTTCAGTTGCGTCAAATTGCTGAAGAAGTAACGACAGAAATTGAAAAAGTTAAAGATGTAGCTATCACCAAAGAAATTGGAGGAAGCAATCGCGAACTAAAAGTCATCTTGGACAAAGATAAAATGGCCGAAAACGGTGTGGATGCTTTGGGAATTATGCAAATGATTCAAGCCAATAATGGCAGTTCACAATCGGGTGCTTTTGTTGAAAACGATCAAGAATATTTATTGAAAACAGGTCAGTTTTTAGAAAATGCTGACGATGTTGAGAATTTAGTAGTTGGCGTTAATCGCAATATGCCGGTTTACCTAAAACAAGTAGCCAAAGTACAAGACGGTGCTGCTACAGCTCGTAGTTATGTATCACTTGGTTTTGGCAAGGCCAATGAAAAATTCAAAACAGCACCCTCTGAATATCCTGCAGTAACTATTGCAGTAGGAAAAGTAAAAGGGGCTGATGCGATGAAAATTTCTGAAAAAATTATTGAAAAAATTGAGCATTTAAAGAAGACCATTATCTCTGATGATGTTCACGTAGAAGTAACACGTAATTATGGAGAAACAGCTTCAGATAAAGTAGGGGAGTTGTTATTGCACCTTGGAATTGCGATTATCGCCGTTACTGTTTTGGTAATGTTAGCCATGGGATGGCGCGGTGGATTGGTTGTGTTTTTCTCTGTACCATTGACATTTGCATTGACCTTGTTTGCGTATTATTTATTGGGTTATACCTTAAATAGAATTACACTTTTTGCCTTGGTTTTTGTGGTAGGAATTGTAGTTGATGATAGTATTATTATTGCTGAGAATATGCACCGCCATTTCAAAATGAAGCGTTTGCCATTCAAACAAGCAGCTATTTATGCAATTAACGAAGTAGGAAATCCAACTATTTTAGCGACTTTCACTGTAATTGCAGCGATTTTACCAATGGCATTTGTATCCGGAATGATGGGGCCTTATATGAGTCCGATGCCTATTGGAGCTTCGATTGCCATGATTTTATCTCTATTTGTTGCCTTGACAGTAACGCCTTATTTGGGGTATCATTTATTGCAAGAAAAAGAAGAGCAAGAGCACAATGAAGCTGAAGGGATGGAGACCAGCTGGATTTATAAAATGTACAATAAAATCGAGCGTCCTTTCTTGGACAGCAGCCCAAAAAGAAGATTGCTTTTAGCAGTAACAGTGGTGTTGTTATTTGGATCGGTGTTGATGTTTTTTACCAAATCGGTAATTGTAAAAATGTTGCCATTTGATAACAAAAACGAATTCCAAGTGGTGATCGATATGCCAGAAGGAACTACTTTGGAACGTACTTCGGCAGTAACAAGAGAGATTGCTCAGTATTTAGCAACTAAACCAGAAGTGGTAAATTATCAAAACTATATTGGGACTTCTGCTCCAATTACCTTCAATGGACTTGTTCGTCATTATGATTTGCGTGGAGGAAGTAATATGGCTGATATTCAGGTGAATTTATTGCACAAAGAAGAGCGTGATTTACAAAGTCACGAAATTGCTAAAGCAATGCGTCCTGAAATTCAGAAAATTGCAAAGAAATATGGAGCCAATGTAAAACTAATTGAAGTTCCACCTGGACCTCCAGTATTGTCTACTTTGGTGGCTGAGATTTATGGTCCAGATTACCAAGAACAAATCAAAGTAGCTAATCAAGTTAAAACGATTTTAGAAAGCAATTCAGATGTAGTGGATACCGATTGGATGGTAGAAGACAATCAAACCGAATACCGTTTGGAAGTGGATAAAGAAAAAGCTATGTTGAACGGAATTGCTCCACAGCAAGTGGTTGGAAATTTAACCTATTTGTTAAAAGAATATCCGGTATCTAATTTGTATGACGAAAATTCAAATGATAATGTAGGAATTGTACTTGCGCTTGACGACAAAGACAAAACCAGCTTGAAAGATATTCAAAATCTGAAAATCAAAGGAAGTCAAGGGAATATGGTTGCCGTTAGTGACTTGGTAAAAGTGGTGAAAGATACTTTACAAAAAACCATTTATAGAAAAGACCAAAAACGAGTTGTATATGTAACTGCTGATATGGCAGGAACATTAGAAAGTCCGGTTTATGCTATTTTGGGAATGAATGAAAAGTTAGCCAAAATCAAAGTGCCAGCGGGTTATAAAGTAAACGAATTGTACATGGAACAACCTACAGATGAAAGTGATTTTACTGTTAAATGGGATGGAGAGTGGCAAATTACTTTAGAGGTTTTCCGTGATTTAGGCGTAGCATTTTTGGTAGTAATCGTGATCATCTACATGTTGATCGTGGGTTGGTTTCAAAACTTCAAAACGCCAATGGTAATGATGTTAGCGATACCATTGTCATTAATTGGAATTGTATTAGGACACTGGTTGTTAGATGCCTATTTTACAGCGACCTCTTTCATCGGAATGATTGCTTTGGCAGGAGTTATGGTACGAAATTCAGTTTTATTAATTGACTTTATCGAAATTCGTCTGAACGATGGCGTTGCATTAAAACAAGCCATTATAGAAGCGGGAGCAGTTAGAACCACTCCAATTTTATTGACAACAGGAGCGGTGGTTATTGGGGCGTCAATTATTTTATTTGATCCAATTTTCCAAGGATTAGCAATTTCTTTAGTGGCAGGGGCTATTGTTTCTACTATTTTGACATTAATTGTTGTGCCTTTGATTTACTATATCACGGAGAGAAAAAAATGGGAGAACTAATTCTTTAAAAAAACTAAAATGAAATTATTAATTATAACCGCAGTGGCAGCCTTTGAAAACGACATTAAAAAAATGTTACAACAAGCTGAAGTAAAATCCTTTTCGTATCGAGATGTAAAAGGATTCAAAGATAATTCGGAGGAAGGTGTTGCATCCAACTGGTTTGGAAGCGAAATCAGTGAAACAGATTCATTATTGTTTTATGCTTTTGTAAAGAAAGACAACGTAGCTGTACTTTTCGATTTGGTTGCTGAATTTAATAAAAAGCAGGAATCTCATTCTACAATACATGTTGCTGTTGTGAATATTGAACAATCAAATTAATTTAAAAAAATAGTAAAATGAAAAATAGAATTATTAGAGCAATTGCAGGAAGTTTTGTGTTACTAAGTGTGGTTTTGTCCATTTATGTAGATCAAAACTGGTTGTGGTTCACGGCTTTTGTAGGAGCTAATTTATTACAATCCTCCATTACTAAATGGTGTTTGATGGAAGATATTTTATCTAAATTAGGGGTTAAAGACTAATTTAGTTAAACGTTTGCAAAACAAAAAAAACCAGAACATTTGTTCTGGTTTTTTTATTCTCTAAAATGAAATTATTTTTCTCTTGTTCCCCCGTGACCAAGGGCGACTACATATAATATTTTTACATTCAAAAACAGAAACATAAAAAATTGTAGAAAAGGATTGTGCATCACAAATTTCTGAAAGCGGGATATTTTTTTTGCCATTGCTATTGTTATTATTAATGATTGAATTGTTTTTTTTATTCTGGGATTAACCACCAAAAGGGTTTCATTTTAGCTTTGTAAATAAAAGCATAATGCAAACTAAGTTTTACCCAATGTCCAGCTAATCCTAATGCTCCAAAAGTTTTGTTTAAATCACGACCACCAGAATTTGGATATTTGATATAATCAGGCACAATAGGGTAAGTGGTAATACTAATGCCTTTTCCTTTCAAGATTCCATAACCTGAGGAGGCGATACAAGCGGCACCCATATTTCCCATAGAGCCTTTATGATGTAAGCTTTCTTTTCCAGATTTGATACTGTCAATAATATTATCGGCTACTAATTTAGCTGTTATACCCGATGGCATACCTGTTCTAGGTGGCGCCGGAAATATCTCTGTTCCGTTTTTACTTTTTCTAGGTTTAGAAATGGTATGGGGCGGAGCAAAAGCGATTCCAGGTGCAAATATGTTACGATAACTGGGATTTTGATAGGTTTCAGGCCAATCTTGAACCGTCCATTCTTCGTAAGGTTTTGGGGTGTAATCCGCATCAACAATCATAAAACCTTTGAAAAGTTTGTCGGTTATTTCAGCATCGTTTTTGTCAAATGCTTTGAAACCATGCCCCGAAAAAGCTGGAATCAACATTGCAAAATCAAAGGCTTCTGATTTGTATTCACCCTCTAAATTTTCGTAATGTGCAATACCATCTTCCACTTTATTGACTCCTGCACCTAATATCCATTGGATGCCACGGTCTTCAAAAACCATTTCCACTAATTCGTCTGAAGGCATTGGTTTTCCACCAACACTCATTAGCATACCATCCATTCCAAAATCACCCAACTTGTATTCGTTAGAGATCCAGGTAATATCCACTTTATCTCTTACTTTATGTCGGTGAAGTTCTTGTTCAACATTCAAAATGTATTCAAAAGCAGCACCTTGACAAGTAGCTTTTGGATGTCCTGTTCCAATTAGAATTTTGGCTTTTTCAGACGGGTTTGTTTTTTTTAATTTCTGAATTAAATCATGTAATCCCTGCCAAGCATGATCGGCATGATCATAAGTGCAAACAGAAAAAGCTTTGTTGGTTCCTGGATTGAGTCCAGGTGTTAAATCGAATGCTAGTTTTGGACCTGTTGCATTGATTAAATAATCATAAGATACATTTTCAACGGTTCCCGCTTTTTCGCCATAAAGAAATTCAATTTTCACATGCGGCTTTTTTTCAACCGCATTTCCTTCAGGATGAAAACTAACAGCTTTGGCCTGTATATAACCAATGTTGTGTTTTTTGTATAATGGGATTAAAGGAAAATGAACTTCTTTCGATTTCATTCTGCCAATACCTACCCAAATATTGGAGGGAACCCATTGGTAATTTCTGTTGGGAGATATGACGATAACTTCATGATCTCCTGATAATTTTCGTCTTAAGTGAGTGGCAGCTGTATGACCAGCTATTCCGGCTCCAAGTATTACTATTTTTGCCATCTTATTTAGTATTTAACCAAAGCTAGGGTTATAATACAAAACACAGCGTAACATAAGTCACAAAGCAACAGTAAATTAAATTGTAATTAGATGAGGGAAGATAGATTATTTTTTCTTCTTTTTTTGAATTTCTAATTTATAGAATAACCATCCAAATCCAACTACTAAATGAAGTAGAATTACGCCAAAAATAATTTTGTCCATAAGTAAATTGAAATATAGGTTTATTTTTTTTGACCAATAAAACGTACTACATTGGCTTTGCCCTGGTGATAAGGTCCTTCGTCTAAAATAGTTTCTTCTGTTTTTAAATACATAAAATCAATATTCTGGAATTCTGATTTTATTTCGTCTTCAGAGAATAACATATCCAGTTGTTTTGGACCACCTGAGGTATAATTGAGTTGTTCTTTACCAAAAGCTTCAAAAATAATTCTACCATTTGGTTTTAAAAAGGAAACTAGTTTTTGATGGTATTTTTTTCTGATTTCGTAGGGAAAATGAGCATACACCAAAACAATTACATCAAAATAATTTTCTGGAAAATCAACATCTTCTAATCCTGAAACTGTATAACTAATCGCAACATTTTTTTCTTCCGCTAAAGCCTCAGCCTTATTTTTTCCTTCTATGCTACTGTCAAATGCTGAAACTTCAAATCCTTGCTGCGCAGCATAAACGGCATTTCTACCTTCGCCTTCAGCGGCAAAAAGAATTTTGCCTTTTGGGAGATTAGTTAATTGTTCTTTATAAAATTGATTGGGTTCAATTCCGTATGCAAATACCTTTTCGGCATAGCGTTCATTCCAAAAATTGTTCATCTGAGTATGTATTTGTTTGGAATCCAAATTTCGAATATAAACGCAATCTAATGAGTGATATTTGTTACACTACACTAAAACTTCTACGGAAGCGCGATTTAATTTGATTCGGCCTTTGATTTCTAGTGCTTTCAACAGTCTTGAAATGACTTCTCTTGACGAATGCAGGTCGTACGCAATTTCCTTATGAGTGCTAAAGATTTCACGAGAATGATTGATTTTGCATTTTTCGAAAAGGTAATTCAACAATCGTTCTTCCATATTCATAAAAGCCAAACTGTCAATCGCATTTAGCATTTCTTTTAAACGGTTGTTGTAGTTGTTGAAGACATAGTTTCTCCAGCTTTTGTACTTGCCTAACCATTCTTCCATTTTGGTAACAGGAATCATGATTATTTTACCGTCAGTTTCAGCAACTGCTCTGATTTCGCTTTTGGCTTCGCCAATACAACAGGCCATGGTCATGGCACAAGTGTCTCCTTTTTCAATAAAATAGAGTAACATTTCGCCTTCGTCAAAATCTTCTCTTAGAATTTTGATGGCGCCTTCAATTAACAAAGGCATTTTTTTAATATAATCGCCAAAGTCAATTAAAACATCCCCTTCTTTAAATTCTACTAGGTGGGCTACCGATACAATTTCATCGATAAGCAGGTCTTCAAAAACAAAACCGTAACTGGCAGTAAGTAAATCTCTCATGTCTTTTCGTTTGAAACAAAAATAATAATTCTTATAAAAAAAGGACTTAAATTCAATTTAAGCCCATCCTGATTTGTTGTTTATTGAACTTAAAAAGTAGTGATTTTTTTCAAATCGGCTACAGTTGCAATAGGATCTGCTGCTTTAAAAACATAACTTCCTGCCACTAAAACATCAGCACCTGCTTCGGCTAATTGTTTGGCGTTTTTATTGGTTACTCCACCGTCAATTTCAATTTGAGTGCCAGCTCCTTTTTTGGTAATTAACGCTTTTAATTGTCGTACTTTTTCATAGGTGTTTTCAATAAATGATTGTCCTCCAAAACCTGGATTCACACTCATGATGCAAACCAAATCAATGTCATTAATTACATCTTCTAACAAAGCCACATTGGTATGTGGATTCAAAGCAACACCTGCTTTCATTCCGGCTGCTTTAATGGCTTGTAACGTTCTGTGTAAATGTGTACACGCTTCGTAGTGAACGGTTAAAACATTGGCTCCTAAATCAGCGAATGTGGTAATGTAGCGATCTGGATCTACAATCATTAAGTGAACATCGATAGTTTTTTTTGCGTGTTTTGAAATCGCTTCTAAAACGGGCATTCCAAAAGAAATATTGGGAACAAAAACACCGTCCATGATATCAATATGAAACCAGTCGGCTTCACTAGCATTAATCATTTCGATGTCACGTTGTAAGTTGGCAAAATCAGCGGCTAAAACGGATGGGGCTATAAGTGTATTTTTCATCTGTAATTGTAATTAAAAAACTCCGGAATGAAGCCGGAGTTTTGGTAGGTTTACCCTAAATATGTTTTTAAAATTTTACTTCTTGAAGTATGTTTCAATCGGCGAATCGCTTTTTCTTTAATTTGACGAACGCGCTCACGAGTTAGGTCGAAAGTTTCTCCAATTTCTTCTAAAGTCATTGGGTGTTGATCGCCTAAACCAAAGTACAAACGCACAACGTCTGCTTCTCTTGGAGTTAGGGTTTCTAAAGAACGCTCGATTTCTGTACGCAATGATTCGTGAATCAACTCGCGGTCTGGATTGGGAGACTCTCCTGAACGCAATACATCGTATAAGTTAGAATCTTCTCCTTCTACTAAAGGCGCATCCATAGATAAGTGACGACCAGAGTTTTTCATGGACTCTTTTACATCATTAACGGTCATGTCTAATTCTTTAGCAATTTCCTCTGCAGAAGGCGGACGCTCGTTAGATTGCTCTAATAAGGCGTACATTTTATTAATTTTATTGATAGAACCAATTTTGTTCAAAGGCAAACGAACGATACGAGATTGTTCAGCCAAAGCTTGAAGGATAGACTGACGAATCCACCAAACGGCATACGAAATGAATTTGAAACCACGTGTTTCATCAAAACGTTGAGCCGCTTTGATCAAACCTAAATTCCCTTCATTAATCAAATCGGGAAGTGTTAATCCTTGATTTTGGTATTGTTTAGCTACCGAAACAACGAAACGTAAATTGGCTTTGGTCAATTTCTCTAAAGCGCGTTGGTCTCCGGCTTTGATCTTCTGAGCTAATTCTACTTCTTCGTCAGCAGTAATAAGGTCAACTTTTCCAATTTCTTGTAAATATTTGTCTAATGAAGCGGTTTCACGATTGGTAACCTGCTTGGTAATTTTAAGTTGTCTCATGTCTTTGTCTCCTCAATTTTTTAAGTGTACGAATGTTATACGTAAGGAAGGAGATATAAGTTACATAAATGGTTACTTTATTTTTAAGGATTAAAAAAAATGCGTCGAACTATAATTGGCTCATTCGTGAGTAGATCGGTAAGGCTATTTTTTTAAGCCGTGAAATTAAAATCGATATTCCATTTTTAAGAGCAGATATCTTGGCATCAGTCTATACTCGGTTTGTGAAATATTGATATCTGAAATGCTATAATTTATAAATTTTTCTGTATCGTTTAAATTATTACCTGACAAGAAAAAAGTGAGTTTATTGTCTTTAATCACATAACGAGCTTCCAGATCAATAAAATAATAGGTGTTATTTGCATTTTTTAGATTGCCAAAAAAGTAGCGTTCAGTTTGTACTTGAAAATTAAATTTTTCATTAATCATAAATGATACATCTAAAAAACTCATATTGTTGGTAAAGTTATTTTTTATGTTTGTTTTTACTTGATTGAAATTCCATTTCGAGCCAATATGATAATTAAAAGAACCTCTAAATCCTGAACGCAATTCAAAACCATAATCGGCATTGAAGTTTTTAACTTCTCTTAAATTCGAATTGTTTACGATGTTTTTAAAATTAGTTTTAGTTCCTCCAAAAATAATTTTCAGGTTCGATTTTATAGGTTTGAAATAGCGGTCAATACTTGATGAAATAGATAAATTCTCACGGTCTTTGATGATTATTTTTTCAGTTTGTGAATAGTTTTGAGCAATAATCGAATTAGTACTAAAAAAACTATTGTTTTTGGAATACAAGATAAATGTATTAGAAAAAAACTTGTCGCCCCAACTTCCATAGGTGTAATTTAAAATCGCACTAGACGAATTCAACTGATTAAAATCTTCTAACCCTTTTGAAAAGGAACGGAATCCTGTCTGTATAAAACCTGAAAACACATCTAATACTCCTGCGTTTGTGGTATTGTAAGAGTAGGAGGTAAGAATTTTATTTTTGTCATTTATTTTATAATCTAATCCAATTTTTGGGATAATGAAAAACGGATTTTGATTTGATGTTATATTACTGTTTTTTGATTGATTGAACAATTGATGGGCATCAGTTTGGGCTAACAACGTAATTTTATCAAATTTAAAACGGTGTTTAGTAGATAAGTACAAATCGTTTGATGTATAAGTTAAATTGTTTTGATAACTGTTTGGATAAGTGAGATTATATTCATTTTGTAACAATTCAAAGCGAGTGTTTAACTGATCAATGCGTAACTGATTACCAATTTTAATTTCGAATAAATTACCATTATTTTTTTTGTCTAAAACGTGCGCTTCAATACCTGCAAACTGCATTTTGTTTTTGCTGAACTGTTTGGTGTTATTAGCGTTTTCGGGAAACAAATCACTGAAAATAAACTGATTTGAGGAATAATTCTGAGGTGTTTTTTCCAAGATGTATCTTCCGGAAAGTAAGAAAACTTTGTTGTCTTTAAATTTGTTGGTGTAAACTGCTTTTTGGTCAATTAGTTGATTGTCGGTATTTAACCTTTCATTTAATAAATCATTGTTAAATAACAAACTACTTCGGTTTTTCTCGTTTGCTTTGTTATATTTTCCTGTGAATTCAAAAGTTTTTGTTTTATTAATATCGTATGTTACATCTATTTTTCCAAAACCTGTGAATTCTGTTTTTCTACCTGTAAAATTTTCCGTGTTGGTAAATGTAGAGTTTCCTAAAGAAAATTGTTGTTTACTTTTTCTTAAAAAATCAACTTCATCAGTTTTAAAAAAACCTAAAGTTTTAAGTTTAATCCTATTAGAAAGAGTAAAAATACTATTTAATGATAGCATTTCAGCATTATTAAAATTGGTTCTTTTTTGTTTAAGATTGGGGGTGTCGAAGCCCAAACCTAATACTGTATTTGCTATTTGATCATCACCTATACTTCCGGGTTCATCAATACGATACGGCCGAATTAAATGATTGATGTCGCCGGTTGCTTCATAACCTGTATTATTTAAGTTGGATAAGAAATAATATTTATTCTTTTTACCAAAGTTCATTAAATTGATTCTATTTTCATATCGATTTTCAGAAACTAAACCATACCCAGTCTGATTATTACCAAACCAAACCCGCTTTGCATCTTCTTTTAAGGTAAGATTTAAGGTAACTTTATTACTGTTTTCAATTCCTTTTAAGTGTTTGTTGTTGGAATAATTTTGATACAATTCAACCTTGTCGATTGGATTAACAGGCATATTTTTTGTTAGAATTTTATAGCCTTTTTCAAATAGATCATCTCCATCAATCATTACTTTTTCAACCTCTTGATTGCCTACTTTAATGGTTCCATTTGCATCAATATTTAAACCAGGTATTTTTTTTAGTAAATCTTCCACTACTTGTTCGTTCCCTTGTTTGAAAGAATCAGCATTGAAAACGATAGTGTCTTTTTTTATTGTGATTGAAATTTTGTTTTCAATTATTATTTCTTTAAGTTCAGTTACTTTTGGAGTTAAGACAAAATCTATAATTTTAATTTCATTTTTGTCTTCAAAAGTTAAATCTATACTTTTTTGTTCAAAACCTATAGAGGAAGCTATTAAAACAAATTGCCCTTTATTGTCTATTTTTAATTTATATTCCCCGAATTCATTCGTGTATGTGTATGTAATAATTTTGCCAATATTATCTTTTAAAACAATATTGCAATTTTGAATTTTATTGTCATTAAATTCAGTTATTTTACCTTTAATATTAATTTGTGAATAGGATAAATTAAAATATAAAATAAAGATTAAACAGCAGATGCTATTATTCTTTAATATCATCATAATTTGTCTCTAATTGTTCGTCTATATTTAAGATAGTTTTGCTTTTTTTATTTTTTATTATATTAACACCTCTTGGTAATGAAGATTTTATTTTTTCAGAAATCTCTTCCGATATTTTGGACATCGAATTAAGAAGTTTTTCCCACTCTGTTAAAGGTGTTATATAGTTTTTATATAAAAAGCCACTAACATCAATAATATTTTCATTTATAAATAATATTATTTTATCTGCATAGAAATGAAACATATTTGTTGAATCACTTGCTTCTAGTATTAAACCTGGTAGTCCATTTAATTTCCATGGACCTAGGCTTATTGGTATATCAGATGTAAACCATACAATATAGTTTCTCCCTCTAAATTGGCATTTTGCCCTTTGACAATTATAAATGTTAATCTTTTTGAATTCATTTTGAATTTCCCATTTAATAACTCTAGCACTATCTTTAACAAAAATGGTGTCTAGTAGTGTACCTTTTATATTGAGAGGTAAGTATTTATGGTAGATAATAATGTTTTTTTTTAAATCTGTTAACATCCCAAGATCGTTTGGTATGTTATTATAAATATTAATTTTTAAATTAACATTGCTTTCATTTTCAAAGGTTTCATTACTATTTTTTAAAACATCAACTAGATTTTCTGTTTTATTTAGATTCGTTTTAAACAAACCTATCGAATTAGTAAATGTTAGTTTTGTTGAAATTTGTGAACCCTTTGCTAAATATATATAATTTATTTCACCGCCTTGATTTTGACAATAAGCCTCAATAAATGAAGCCATTAATAAAATAAAAAGTGTTTTTTTCATATAAATGATGTTATGAAATTTATCCAAGTAACATGGTTACTTGGATAAATTAGATGATTTATTAAGTAATACTCGGAGTCAAAAGACTTACGAGAAATGCACCAACTTGAGCGGCCAAACAACCCAACCAAGAAGCTTCAAAAGTTTCTGTTGTTGTAAAAGTCATCGGGCCTGCAGGAGTTTCGACTGTTAATTTAATAGTGACTGTGCACTCTTTAGCCAATTCTATAACCTTAGAATCTAATTCTGAAAATTCTTTTGGTGATAACAAATTCCCGTTAATTGAATAACTAGTAATTTCCTTTTTAATGATTGACTCATTTAAGTTATTATTTGCAAAAGCAAATGAACTAATTAGCATAAATGCCAAAGAATAAATAATATTTTTCATAATAAATATATATTTTGCTTGAATCTTTGCAAGAGCCTCTGGCTCGTTTCGGCAGTCAAAGATTTTCTGCAGTTATGTTCCATTGTGGAGTTCTGCCGGTGCTTTAACCTTAATTTCTTTCAATTTGACGTCCGGTAAATTCGCGACTAAACTGAGCGTTTTGAATGATTTGGTTAATGCGACACTCAAATATAGAAGTTGGGTGACCTCAATGGAATAAACATGCGTAAATCCAAATTAAGTTATTGGACGTTGATGGAGCAAAACCTATTGATTTAGCTATTGGAGATTGATTTGAAATAAAAATATTTTTTTTATTTGGCGCAAGTTGGTTACTTTTATAATCCCAACCCAAATCGATTACCATGAATATTCAGTATTATTTGAAATGCTTTAGTGAGCGTTTACGAATTCAAAGGTACAATCCCGCTACCATCAAGAATTACCAAAGTAATGTAGGTTCTTTTTTAATTGCTACTTCTGGCCAACTCACTTTTTGTGATGACATAGATATGATGCATATTGAAAAGTATTTTTTTGCAAAAATTAACAAAGAATCAATTAGCTCTTCACATCAACGAATTATATTGGTTTGTATCACCAAATTCTATGATTTGGTACTCGATAAAAAGATCAACCTAAAGCATTTATACCCTAAACATTCTGAATACAAACTTCCGTTTGCTTTGTCAGTTGAAGAAGTAAAAAAAATTATTGAGGTAAACGAAAATTTGAAGCATAAATGTATTATTATGGTATTGTATTCTGCAGGATTGCGTTTAAGTGAAGTGGTACAATTGAAGCTAGCGGATATCGATTTCAGAATGAAGACGATTACAATTCGACATCAAATAAATAATAATTACCGCCAGGTCATGCTTTCAGAGAAATTAGCAATTATTTTAAAACAATATTATGCCAAGTTTAAGCCCGTTTGTTATTTGTTTGAGGGGCAAAATAACACCCATTTTTCAAGTAGAAGTATCCAACAAATAGTCAGACAGAGTGCTGTCAAATCAGGAGTAAATAAAACGGTTTCACCATATATTTTACGACATAGTTTTGCGATACATTTGTTGGAAGCGGGAATAGATTTAAGGTATATTCAAGAGTTGTTGGGACATACAGATTCAAAAACAACTGAAATTTATACCGTCATTTCAGCAGTTAGCAAAACTCAAATAAAAAGTCCTTTAGATAATATATAATTTTGTTTGACGAAAAAACCCGTTCCAAAATTTTCGGAACGGGTTTTTTCTATCAATAAACCTTTAGTAAACTAAGATTGGATTACTCTTTTTTCTCCTCACGTGGAGGTCTTGGTAAAAGTGCTTTTCTTGATACTTTTTCTTTTCTAGTTTTAGGATCAAGACCAAGGTATTTCACTTCAAATACATCACCCATATTTACTACATCAGAAACATTTTCAGTACGTTCCCAAGCCAATTCAGATACGTGTAATAAAACTTCGTTTCCTGGAGCCGCTGTATATTCTACTACAGCACCAAAATCTAACATTTTAATTACTTTCACTTCGTAAGCTTCACCAACAGTTGGTTTGAAAATGATCGAATCAATTTTAGCCAATACCGCTGCGATTCCGTCTGGATCTGTACCCAAGATTTCAACTACACCTTGTTCGTCTACTTCGTTAATTACGATAGTACAACCTGTAGCTTTTTGTAATTCTTGAATCACTTTTCCACCAGGTCCAATCAAGGCACCAATGAAGTTTCCAGGAATTGTACGCATGATAATTTTTGGAGCATGAACCTTAACATCGTTATTTGGTTTATCCAATGTTTCCAAAATTTTACCTAAGATATGCAAACGACCCTCACGAGCTTGAGCCAAAGCTTGCTCCATGATTTCGTATTTCAATCCGTCAATTTTGATGTCCATTTGACAAGCAGTAATTCCTTCAGAAGTACCAGTTACTTTGAAATCCATATCTCCTAAATGATCCTCATCACCTAAAATATCAGATAAAACCGCAAAACGTTCTCCGTCAGTAATCAATCCCATTGCAATTCCAGAAACGGGACGAATCATTTGAATACCTGCATCCATTAAAGATAATGTACCCGCACAAACTGTAGCCATTGAAGAAGAACCATTTGATTCTAATACTTCAGATACTACACGAATGGTATAAGGACAATCAGCAGGAATCATGTTTTTCAAGGCACGTTGTGCCAAGTTTCCGTGACCAACTTCTCTTCTTGAAGTTCCTCTCAATGGACGCGCTTCTCCAGTAGAAAATGGTGGGAAATTATAGTGTAAATAGAATTTTTCTTCTCCTTGTTCTGATGGTGAATCAATTTGGTTAGCTTCTCTAGACGTTCCTAAAGTAGCTGTTGCCAAAGCTTGCGTTTCTCCACGAGTAAACAATGCTGAACCGTGAACCGATGGTAAGTAATTTACTTCACTCCAAATTGGACGAATTTCAGTAGTTTTTCTACCATCTAAACGAGTTCCTAAATCTAAGGTTACATTGCGAACGGCTTCTTTATTAGTTTTGTAGAAGTATTTAGAAACTAAGTCTCCGTTTTCAGCTAATTCTTCTTCAGTAAACAATGCTTTTACTTCTTCTTTTACGGCATCAAATGCAGCTGAACGTTCGTGTTTAGCCGAACCTTTACTAGCAATAGCATAAATTTTATCATAAGCCGCCGCTTTTACTTTAGCGTAAATAGCGTCGTCATTTTTTTCAGTTTCGTAAGTACGAACTTCTTTTTTTCCAAAGGCTTGCGCTAATCTTTCTTGCGCATCAATTTGTACTTTGATATGTTCGTGAGCAAATTTAATCGCTTCTACCATTTCTTTTTCTGAAATTTCTTTCATTTCTCCTTCTACCATTGCGATAGAATCTTTAGAAGCACCAATCATCATATCGATATCGGATAATTCTAATTGCGCACGAGATGGATTGATGATGAATTTACCATCAATACGCCCAACTCTAGCTTCAGAAATTAAAGTTTCAAAAGGAATGTCTGATAATGCTAAGGCAGCTGAAGCAGCTAATCCTGCTAGAGCATCTGGCATTACGTCTTCGTCATGAGACATTAATTGAATCATCACTTGTACTTCAGCATGGTAGTCTGATGGGAAAAGTGGACGCAATACACGGTCAACTAAACGCATCGTCAAAACTTCGCTATCACTTGGACGAGCTTCTCTTTTGAAGAAACCACCAGGGAAACGACCTGCTGCTGCAAATTTTTCACGGTAATCTACCGTCAAAGGTAAAAAGTCAATCCCAGGACTGGCTTTTCTTGCGGAAACAACTGTACCTAAAATAACAGTTTTTCCAATTCTAACTACTACAGATCCATCAGCTTGTTTAGCTAAACGACCTGTCTCGATTGTGATGTTTCTGCCATCACCTAAATCGATACTTTCTACAAATAATTGTGGAATCATAAACTTTTTTAATAATTGATTAAAACTTTGGAACTAGTTGTGTTGTTGTGTGTAGTTGTTTATAATCCCAATGAAAAACCAAACTTTTTTTGTTGTTTGTAAAAATAAAAAGAGGCACTCTCGCACCTCTTTTTTATATTGATTATTTTCTAATACCCAATACTTTGATAATCTCACGATATCTGTTGATTTCTTTTTTCTTCAAGTAATCCAACAAAGCTCTTCTTTTACCTACTAATAATACTAGTGAACGCTCTGTGTTATAATCGTGACGATTTTTTTTCAAGTGCTCAGTTAAATGGCTAATTCTGTGTGTGAATAAAGCGATTTGACCTTCTGCAGATCCAGTGTTTTCTGCTTTTCCTCCGTGTTTAGCGAAGATTTCTTCTTTGATTTCTTTAGTTAAATACATTCCAATATTATTTAAATGATTATTATGTATGTTACACAGCTATTGAGTAACGGCTGCAAAAGTAAAATAAAATATTGAAAAATTCAAAATAAATCACATTTAGTTTTTAATTAGTAAATGGATTTAATGGTAATAGGTAAAGAATATTGTACTCTTACAGGCTCGCCTTTAAAACTTCCCGGAACCCATTGATCGTATTTTTGAATCACTCGTATGGCTTCAGCACCGGTTCCATACCCTATATCCTTAATTATTTTTACATCCGCTACTTTGCCCTCTTTATCTATCAGAAATGTTGCATAAAGCACTCCCTTTAAACCTTGAACTGGTGGAGTGTTATAATTTTCACCAACGAATCGGTAAAAATCAGCAATTCCATTTTTGGGTTTCGGCTTTTGAAAAACTTCATTATATAGGATTTCAACTCCCAACGAATCAACTCGTTTTCCCGACACTAGTTTTCCGTTTTCAAACATTTCAAAATAATGACATTTAGACTTTTCGGATTCCCCTTTCCAAAGCCCATCTTTAACATAATTCTTTATTTTGCCACTTGATTTGACGCTAAATTTTGCACTATTTGAATTGGGTATTGTTTCGATTTCTTCATATTCGCCTTCACCATTTATTACTTTTTGTTCATTGTTACTATTCCAATAATGAACAATTTTGGTGGTTGAATTTTTTGTTTTTTTGTCAAATTCAACTTCGGTTTCCAATTTTAAATTACCATTTTCATACCATTCAAATTGCCTTCCATTGACTCTTTTGTCCGAATAGGTCTCTATTTTTTGTTTGTTTCCGTTCTCGTAGTAGTAAATATAAGTTCCTTCGAAAGCCATGAAGTACTTGTTCGAAGTAGTCGCTCTCTGCGCTAATTTTCCTGAACGGCTAAAAAAATAAACATCATAGAGGTCTTTGTCTTCTGCATATTCTTTGACTACCCGAATGAATTTGTAATTCTTTTCATTGCCAAGGTTGTTTAGAGAATCTATATAAACAGCCTCATCATTAGGCCCAATTTGGCTATGGCCAATCCATGAAGTAATGAAAATTAAAAAAAGTATAATTTGATGTTTCATTGGGATTAGGATTGAATTAAAACAACTGAGCTACTTCAGAATTCACAAACTCTAAGAAACGCTCGTCTTCTGCAGTAAATGGATCTAAAACATGACTGTCGATGTCTATTTGGCCAATATTAATTCCGTTTACAAATAAAGGCACCACGATTTCTGATTTTACAGTAAAGCTGCATGCAATATAATTATCTTGAGCCGCTACATCAGGTACCACAAAGTTAGCATTCGATTCGGCTACCTGACCACAAATTCCTTTTCCAAATGGAATTACCGTATGATCTGTTGGTGCGCCAACATATGGACCCAAATGCAACGTTTTGTTTTCGTGATTGGCAAAATAAAAACCTACCCAGTTATAATGAGCCACATTCTCGTTCAATAATTGACAAATGGCTTGCAGTTTTTCGTCTCTCGTAAGGGTTTGGTTTGTAGTTATGGAGGTAATTTTCGGTTGTAATTCTTGAAATGTCATGGTTATTATTTTTAACAAAAGTATTAATTTATGATCAACAAGTCACAAGTTGAAACTAATAGAATGGTTGTATGCCAAATTTAACACGATTTTAATTCGTACTGGACAATAGTTTCCTAAATTTGCACCATGAATTGTAAAAAAGGCATCGGATTATTTTTAGCATTACTGATATTGGTTTCCAATGTTGGTTTTGCGTTTACGATGCATTATTGTGGCAGCAAAGTAGCTTCTTTTTCGGTTCGAACAATTGACCCTTTAGCAAATGTAAAAAAGAGTTGTTGCGCCAAAAAAGTAATTGAAAAAGACTCTTGTTGCAAAAACAAAACGGTTCATTTTGAAAAGAAAACAGACCATGCTACTTTAAAAGCGTTTTCTTTTGAACCTATTGCTTTTTATGTACTACCTGACGTCAAGCTAGAAATACCGGCTTGTCGGACGACTTTACTTCATCTGCCTATCGCAACCTATTGCTGTGATGCCCATGCGCCTCCACTCTTTAAGTTGTACCATCACTATATTTTTTACGCCTGATTTTACAATTGTTTAAGTCGAGTCATTTAGGGCTCAAATCACTTATTACAAATTGTAAAATCATTATACATGCAAAAAACAAACTTGTTATTTGTGTTGCTTTTATTGGGAAATTTTGTTTTTGGACAGCAAAAATTAAATGAGGTAAAAGTAGTCACAAAGCGTAAAGGATTGCAAAAGTCGTTTACAGTTACAGGAAACACCACTTTGGTCACAAGCAAAGAATTGCTCAAAGCAGCCTGTTGTAATTTGGCTGAAAGCTTTGAAACCAATCCGTCTATTGATGTGAATTTTTCAGATGCTCTAACGGGGACCAAACAAATTAAAATGTTGGGTTTGACAAGTCCATATTTAGTTATTACGGAAGAAAATATTCCTTCGGTACGCGGGGCTTCACAAGCTTACGGATTATCGTTTACACCCGGAACATGGGTCGAAAGTATTCAAATCACCAAAGGAGCCGGAAGTGTGGTAAACGGCTACGAAAGTATCTCGGGGCAAATTAATACCGAACTCATCAAACCAATTAACGATATTCCGTTTTTTTTAAATGCGTATGGATCTACCGATTCTAGGTTTGAATTGAACACGCATTTTAACAAACCTCTGTCTGATAAATGGAGTAGTAGTTTGTTTTTGCACGGCAATACGCGCACGGCAAAAATGGACAATAATAGGGATGGTTTTTTGGATAATCCGTTGGTAAAACAAATCAATATTCTGAATCGATATCAGTATTATGATGCCGAAAAAGGCTGGGTGAGCTTTATCAATTTCAGGTATATGAAAGATGAAAAACAAACGGGTCAGCACCATTTTAATCCAGCTGTAGACAAAGGAACTACCAACTATTGGGGTTCAGAAATCAATACGGAACGCTTGGATATTGCCACTAAATTGGGTTATGTTTTCAAAGATTTACCCTATCAAAGTATTGGTTTTCAAAATGCCTTTAACTCTCATAATCAGCAGTCTTATTATGGTTTGAATAATTACAATATCAAGCAAAACAGTTATTATTCCAACCTTATTTTTAATTCGATTATTAGCAATACTAGGAATAAATTTGCCACAGGTTTGAACTTTACTTTGGATCAATATCACGAACAGCTTATTGCCAAAGATTGGAGTAGAACCGATCAATCAGTGGGTGCTTTTTTCGAATATACGTTTGATAATGATGAAAATTTCAGTGTTATTTTTGGAGGAAGAATCGACAATCATAACCGCTTAGGAACTTTTGCAACTCCGCGTTTGCATTTGAGATACAATCCTTGGGAGAAGGCCGTTGTCCGATTTTCAGCTGGAAGAGGAAAGCGAGTTGCTAATATTTTTGCCGAAAATCAATCGCTTTTTGCAAGTTCTAGAGCTTTTTCTATTTTGGATACCAATGGGAAAGTGTATGGTTTGAATCCTGAAATAGCTTGGAATTTTGGTGGAAGTTTTACACAGGCCTTTACATTATTGAGCAAAAATGCAGATGTTACTTTGGATTGGTATCGTACTGATTTTCAAAATCAGGTGGTGGTGGATGTAATGCAAAGCCCGCAACAAGTTTTGTTTTATAATCTAAAAGGCAACTCATTTGCCAATAGCTTCCAAATGGAATTCAATTATGAAATAGTCAAAAATTTCCGATTGCGTTCAGCCTACAAACGATATAATGTACAAACGGATTATCTGTCGGGAACTTTCCAAAAACCGTTGCAAGCTAAAAACCGATTTTTTGGTAACCTGGAGTACGAAACCGCTTCCTTTGGCACTACAAAGCAATGGAAGTTTGATTTTACCTACAATTGGATTGGAGAGCAGCAATTGCCCAACACACAATCAAATCCTATTGTGGATCAATTACCGGAATTTTCGCCAGCTTATTCTTTAATGAATGCACAAATTACACGCGTTTTTTCGTCCGTTTTTGAAGTATATGTAGGGGGTGAAAATATTGGTAATTATACTCAGTCTAAAGTAATTGTAGGAGCAGCCAATCCTTTTGGAGCAAGCTTTGATGCTTCTATGGTATATGCACCAATTTTTGGTCAAATGTACTATGCTGGCTTACGATTTAAGATTAAATAACAATATCAATAATCAAATTCAAAAATAGAAATCATGAAACAAATTATTACAATAGTGCTTTTAGTATTGGTTGGACTTTCAGTTCAAGCACAAGTGAAAAAAAATAAAAATGCAAAATACGTTACCGAGGTAAATGGAAATTGTGAGCAATGCCAAAAACGAATTCAAAAAGCCGCTTTCTCAGTTCATGGGGTTAAGTCCGCGGTTTGGAAAATTGAAACCCATCAATTGAATGTAATTTTAAATGAAGAAAAATGTTCACTTTTGGATGTAAAAAAGGCCATCGCAATAGTAGGTCATGATACTGACGAAGTAAGAGCTAGGGACGCAGTTTATGAAAAATTACACCATTGTTGCATGTATGAAAGAAATTAAGCAATCGTTAATTTAATTCTAAAACGATTCTCTAAAATTGTGGTTGCGCTAAATTATTATTACTTTCACGCCCAAGATATCAACTAAATTTAACTGTATGAACAATTTTGATTGGACTCAATTACTAAATCCAGAGTTTTATATTACCCTGTCCATTGGCGGGTTTCAAGTTGGACTGTACATTGTTCTATTTATCATTTTTGCCGAAACTGGTCTTTTTGCGGGCTTCTTTCTACCAGGAGACAGTTTACTTTTTTTATCCGGAATTTATAGTGGAGATTTAATTGCCAATGTGATTGTCATCGATAATGATTTTATCAATGTTACCTTATTAGCTTTATTAATTGCTTTTTCTGGAATTATAGGGAATACAGTGGGGTATTGGTTTGGTTCTAAAAGCGGGTATTATTTATTCAAAAAGGAAGATACTTTTTGGTTCAAGAAAAAGTACTTGTTGCAATCCAAAGATTTCTTTGAAAAATATGGAGGAAAGGCTATTATATATGCTCGTTTCCTTCCTATTTTTAGAACTTTTGCACCTATAGTTGCCGGAATCGTTTCTATGGATAAAAAGAAATTCATGTTCTTTAATACTTTGAGCTCCTTTTTATGGTCGTTCGTTTTGGTATTCTCAGGGCACTATTTATACGGTGTATTTTTAAATTATGGTATTGATTTGAAAGAACATATTGAAATGATCGTTATCGGAATCATTTTGATATCTACCTTTCCAGTTTTCTTAAAACTATTAAAAAAACGACCACAAGATACATAATACAAAATAAAAAAATCCGAAGTGAAAACTTCGGATTTTTTATTTAAATAGTTACTCAGTACTTCGTATATCGTACTTCGTAAATGGAATTACATCATTCCTGGCATACCTCCGCCCATTGGACTTGGTGCCGATTCTTCTTTAATATCAATCAAAGCACATTCAGTAGTCAAGATCATTCCAGCAACAGAAGCTGCATTTTCTAAGGCTACACGAGTTACTTTCTTAGGATCAATGATTCCTGCTTTTAGCATGTCTACATATTCGTCAGTTTTAGCGTTGTAACCAAAATCACCTTTTCCTTCAGCAACTTTTGCTACTACTACAGAACCTTCTAAACCAGCATTTTCAACGATAGTTCTCAAAGGGGCTTCTACAGCACGAGAAACGATTTGAATTCCAGTTGCTTCATCAGCATTGTCCGCTTTAACTTTGCTTAAAACTGCTTTTGCTCTTAATAAAGCAACACCTCCACCAGCAACAATTCCTTCTTCAACAGCTGCACGAGTAGCGTGAAGTGCATCATCTACACGGTCTTTTTTCTCTTTCATTTCTACTTCAGAAGCAGCTCCAACATACAATACGGCAACACCTCCAGCTAATTTAGCCAAACGCTCTTGCAATTTTTCTTTATCGTAGTCAGAAGTAGTAGTTTCCATTTGACCTTTGATTTGGTTCACACGGTTTTTAATAGTATCCGCATCACCTGCACCACTAACAATGGTAGTGTTGTCTTTGTCAATGTTTACTCTTTTTGCAGTACCCAACATCTCAATGGTTGTGTTCTCCAAAGTATAACCTCTTTCTTCTGAAATTACAGTACCACCAGTTAATATAGCAATATCTTCTAACATGGCTTTTCTTCTGTCTCCAAATCCAGGGGCTTTCACAGCAGCGATTTTTAAGGCACCACGTAATTTATTTACTACCAAAGTAGATAGTGCTTCACCATCAACATCTTCAGCAATAATCAATAATGGTTTTCCTGATTGTGCTACTGGTTCTAATACTGGTAATAACTCTTTTAATGAAGATACTTTTTTATCGTATAGTAAAATGTACGGACTTTCTAATTCCGCTTCCATTTTTTCTGGATTCGTCACAAAGTAAGGAGAAAGATATCCTCTATCAAATTGCATTCCTTCTACAACGTCTACAAATGTATCCGTTCCTTTAGCTTCTTCAACAGTGATAACACCTTCTTTACCCACTTTTGCAAAAGCATTAGCGATTAATTCACCAATTACTTCGTCATTGTTTGCTGAGATTGAAGCAATTTGTTTGATTTTTTCAGAGTCGCTTCCAACTACTTTAGCTTGTTTAGTCAAGTCTTCTACAATAGCTTCTACTGCTTTGTCGATTCCTCTTTTTAAATCCATTGGATTAGCACCAGCAGCCACGTTTTTCAAACCTTCTTTTACGATAGCTTGTGCCAAAACAGTTGCGGTTGTTGTACCATCTCCAGCTAAATCATTGGTTTTAGAAGCCACTTCTTTCACCATTTGAGCTCCCATATTTTCTAATGGGTCTTGCAATTCGATTTCTTTAGCTACTGTAACACCATCTTTAGTTACGTTTGGTCCACCAAAAGCTTTTCCAATAATAACATTACGTCCTTTTGGTCCTAAAGTTACTTTAACTGCATTAGCTAATGCATCTACACCACGTTTTAATCCGTCACGTGCTTCAATATCAAATTTTATATCTTTTGCCATTTTACTGTTTTTTTATTGATTCGTTTACTTGATTAGATAATCGCTAAAATATCGTCTTCGCGCATGATTAAATAATCTTTACCTTCTAATTTCAATTCGGTACCTGCATATTTTCCGTAAAGAACGGTATCACCAATTTTCACAGTCATCGTGTGATCTTTGGTTCCGTTACCAACAGCAACAACAGTTCCTTTTTGTGGTTTTTCTTTCGCAGTATCTGGAATAAAAATTCCTGATGCAGTTTTAGTCTCTGCGGCAACTGGTTCAATAAGAACGCGGTCTGAAAGCGGTTTAATGTTTAATCCCATGATTGTATGTTTTAAAATTATTGTATTTGAATGATTCTGCTATTTCAGAAATTGTGCCATCCCATTTTGACTGACATTTTTTCCTAAAAAAAATGCCAGCTTTGACAGGCTGGCATTTTTATATATGGATTACTACTTATTTAGTTGCCGGAGCTGCTGGAGCCGCAGGCGTTACTGGTGTAGTAGCTGGAGCTTCTGTCTTTTCAATGATTTTAGAATCAGTATCACTTAAAGAACCTGTAAAGCTTAAGCTTGAAAGTAAAATAAGTGCAATTAAAATAGTAGCTAATGTCCAAGTACTTTTATCTAAAAAGTCAGTAGTTTTTTGTACACCACCTAACATTTGAGATCCACCAATTGAAGAAGATAAACCACCCCCTTTAGGGTTTTGAACCATGATTACTACTACCAATAGAAAGCAAACTATTGTAATTAAAACTAAAAAAATTGAAAATGTGCTCATTGTTAATTATTGTTATTTTGTTGTAAAATCTTAATGTCCGAAATGCGGTCTGCAAAGAAACTAATTTTTTCTGGATATTTCAAAATTAATATTTCATAAGCTTGAATCGCCTTTTGATATTTTTTTTGTTCCAAATAGACCTTGGCCAAAGTTTCAGTCATCAACATCGAATGGTCTTCTTTATTCAAATCAAAAGTTGTATTCGACGAAGTTTCGTTTTTTACTGCTGGAATTTTGGGATTGTTTTCGATAAACTTATCAATTAATTCCAGTTTTTTCTTTTGCGTTTCGTTTAATGAATTGGCATTTGTTTGTTCTTCTTTTTCTCGAACAATAGGTTGGATTCTGGAAAGTTGAAGCCATTCTTGAAACGAGTGTTTTTCATTGGTAGAGAAATCTAAAGGCTTGCCAATTTCTAATTTTTTTTCTACTGATATTCCGTTTGTAGTTGCAGCTTCTTTGATTGAGTCAAGAATAGAAGCCTCCACTTTGTCTGGAGTCACTACTTTTTCTTCTAAAGCTACGATTTCACTATCGATAACATTAATGTCTAGAAGTTCTAAAACCTTTTTGTCATAATAACCGTTCTGAATTGCTGTAAAAGTATCAGAGCTAATAAAATCAAATAAAATAGTTCGGTCAGTGGTATGAGCCGCTGTAACTTTTAAAGCCTGATTGTATTTGAAACTATTTTGATTGTATAAACCTTTTAAACGCAAAGCTCTGGCACTTTGGAAATACGGGAAGTCTTCCAAAACATGGCTCAATGCTTCCGTTTGCTTTTCGTTGATAGCATCGGGTTTGTTAATTAAATAGGTATAATCAGTTACGTTCATATAGGGTATTTGGTTGTTCGGTTTTTTGTGTATAATTAATTCGAATCAACGAATCCACAAATAAACAAATCAATATTTTAGATTACCATTTTGCTAATGATTCATTAAAAATGTCTTGTGTAATTCGTTCAAAAATTTCATCCAAAGCTTTATTTAAGGTGCTACCATTAAGTTGTGCTGTAGCTGGATAATCATAAAAAAATTCGAATGCTTTTTCAAAGTCGTCTTTCTCCGTTTTTTTATTCGTGAAACGGACATTGACTCTTATTTTCAATCGGTTTTGCGAAGCTTGTTGGTCAGCAGTAGCTGTCATTGGGCTAATTCTATAATCAATAATTTCACCTTCGTAAGTTAAATCAGCGCCGTTTTTAACCAAATTTAAATTGGTTTGATTTTGGATTAAATCCTGAAGCGTTAAGGTAAACGTACGATCAATCCCTGGTTCAACTAATTCAGCATTATTCTGAAAAAAATTCACTTGGAATGTTTTAGCGTCAATTTTTCCAGTCCCTGTAAAATTATAAACGGAACAACTTGAAAAAGTGAATGCGATTAAAACAAGATATAAATAAGGTAAGTTTTTCATTTTCTAGTTTAAAAATCCAAAGATATTCAAAATCAATTGATAATTATTAAAGGTCGAATTGTTTTATTTTGCGATACAAAGTACGTTCTGAAATTCCCAATTCATCTGCTGCCGCTTTTCTTTTTCCTTTGTTTTTCTCCAAAGAACGTTTGATCATTTCGATTTCCTTTTGTTCTAATTTAAGTATTTCTTCTTCAGCTTCAATCGTTTCTGCAAAAAGATAGTTATCCTCTTCGTCGTCGTATTCTTCTATTTCCTCTTTTGGTGTATTTAAAATGGCTGCCCTTGGTGTTTCTTCAAAATGAATTTCGTTTTCGCTTTCTTGCGAACCGTAGATTTTCTTAATCAGATTTTGATTTGTTTCCTGTACTTTCGAACTGCCGTTTTTCATTAACTCTAAAGTGAGTTTTTTCAAATCATGCAAATCACTTTTCATGTCGAAAAGTACTTTGTATAAAATTTCTCTTTCGGTGTTGAAATCACTATCACTTTTTTTGTCGCTAATAACAGAAGGCAAATGTGTACCTTCGGTAGGTAAGTAGGATTGCAATGTCAGAGCCGTGATGTCTCTATTGGTTTCTAATACCGAAAGTTGTTCGGCTACATTGCGCAACTGACGAATGTTACCACTCCAGCGAAATTTCTGTAACAATTGAACGGCATTTTCATCCAATTTTAAAGCTGGCATTTTGTATTTGTGAGCAAAATCAGCTGCAAATTTTCGAAACAATAAATGAATATCATCTTTACGTTCTCGCAAAGGTGGCAAGCCAATATCTACTGTGCTTAAACGGTAATACAAGTCTTCTCTAAACTTCCCTTTTTCAATCGCGTTGAATAAATTCACATTGGTAGCAGCCACAATTCGAACGTTGGTTTTTTGGACTTGGGACGAACCCACTTTAATGAATTCGCCATTTTCCAAAACACGCAACAAACGCACTTGAGTGGTTAAAGGCAATTCGCCTACTTCATCTAAGAAAATAGTTCCGCCATTGGCTACCTCAAAATAGCCTTCACGTGTACTGGTAGCGCCTGTAAAGGCCCCTTTTTCGTGTCCAAAAAGTTCACTATCAATAGTTCCTTCGGGAATCGCTCCGCAGTTGACAGCTATATATTTTCCGTGTTTTCGATGCGAAAGGGAATGAATTATCTTTGGAATACTTTCTTTTCCAACCCCACTTTCACCGATTACTAATACCGAAATATCGGTAGGAGCCACCTGAATTGCTTTTTCTATGGCGCGATTTAATTTTGGGTCATTCCCAATAATTTCAAATCGTTGTTTTATTGATTGAACTGTTTCCATAATTTCATTGCGAGCTACGAAGCAATCTCTTTTGTTAATCGCTAATTAATTTTATTAATTCATTTCACTTAAACCAACCGCTTCGCCTTTTAGAGTTCCGCTGGTGCAAGAAGTAATTTTTACATTGACAAAATCACCTATTTTATAATTTTCTTTAGGGAATACCACTGTGATGCTTTGTGAATTGCGTCCTGAAAATTCTTCTTTTGATTTTTTAGATACTTTTTCCACTAATACTTCCACGGTTTGCCCAATAAATTCTTCTGATCGAAACCAAGCGTGTTGTTGTTGTAAGTCTACAATTTCTTGTAAACGTCTGGCTTTGGTTTCTTCAGTAACATCGTCTTTCATTTTGCGTCCGGCTAATGTGCCTGGGCGTTCGGAATACGAATACATATAACCAAAATTATATTTGACATAGTCCATTAAACTCAAGGTATCTTGATGGTCTTCTTCACTCTCCGTTGGAAAACCAGCAATCATATCTTGCGAAATGGAACAGTTGGGTATAATAGTTCTGATTTTGTCAATCAATGTCATGTATTCTTCACGACTGTGCAAACGATTCATTTCCTTTAGAATTCGATTACTTCCAGATTGAACAGGCAAGTGAATGTGTTTGCAAATGTTGGGATATTTAGCAATCACATGAAGTACTTCTTCGTGCATGTCTTGCGGATTTGAGGTCGAAAATCGGATGCGCATTTTTGGGAATGTAACCGCAACTGTTTCTAGTAATTGGTCAAAACCAATAGCGGTTGCTTTTTGCATTTCGCTGGCATTCTCAAAATCTTTTTTCAATCCGCCACCGTACCATAAATAACTATCTACATTTTGCCCTAAAAGGGTAATTTCTTTAAAGCCATTGTCCCACAAATCCTGAATTTCTTTTAAGATACTTTGCGGTTCACGGCTGCGTTCACGACCCCGAGTAAAAGGCACCACGCAAAACGTACACATATTGTCGCAACCACGGGTTATAGAAACCAATGCAGTAATTCCATTACTCATCAATCGAACCGGTGCAATATCGCCGTAGGTTTCTTCTTTAGAAAGGATCACATTGATAGCATCACGTCCTTCCTCTACTTCGGCAAGTAAATTGGGTAAATCTTTATAGGCATCAGGGCCCACAACCAAGTCTACTATTTTTTCTTCTTCCAAAAATTGACTTTTCAAACGCTCAGCCATACAGCCCAGTACACCTACTTTCATTTTCGGGTTGATGCGTTTTACGGCATTATATTTTTCTAAACGTTTGCGAATTGTTTGCTCGGCTTTGTCACGAATAGAACAGGTATTGACTAAAACCAAGTCGGCTTCTTCTAAGTTTTGGGTAGTATTAAAACCATTATCCGAAAGAATAGAGGCTACGATTTCACTATCAGAGAAATTCATCGCACAACCATAACTTTCTATAAAGAGTTTTTTGGTGTTTTCTTTTTTATGTTCTAAAACGAGACTTTCGCCTTGTTTGCTTTCTTCAATTACTTTTTCCATTTTCCATTTTCAATAGTGCAAAGATAAGTCAAATTAAAGAAATATGACAAGATGGCAGTTGAACTTTTAACAGTATTTTATAGTGTGCCTATAAAATGAAAACGCATCCATTTATTAAATATACTCTTTATAAAAGGAGGAAACCTAGGATTTCTAGTTTGTTTAGAATTAGTAGAATTTTGAATCGGTGAAAAACGTTTTTCAGCCTTAAAATTGACTTTTAAAATTTAAAAATCTTAAAATTTAAAAAAATCCCATACTTTTGCGGTCACAAACAAACGGGATATGGCAAAGAATTTAGTTATAGTGGAATCACCTGCAAAGGCTAAGACAATCGAAAAATTTTTAGGAAGTGACTTTCAAGTTGAATCAAGTTATGGACATATTGCCGACTTGCCTTCCAAAGAAATTGGAGTAGATGTTGAAAATGGTTTCAAACCTAAATATGAAGTTTCTGCCGACAAAAAAGCGTTGGTTAGTAAACTGAAAACCTTGTCAAAAAATGCCGAAATGGTTTGGTTGGCTTCCGATGAGGACCGTGAAGGAGAAGCCATTTCTTGGCACTTATCCGAAGAATTAAAATTAGACAAAAAGAAAACAAAACGTATTGTTTTTCACGAAATCACAAAAACAGCGATTCTTAAAGCAATTGATAATCCCCGTGAAATTGACTATAACTTAGTCAATGCCCAACAAGCACGTCGTGTTTTAGACCGTTTAGTGGGGTATGAATTATCGCCAGTTTTATGGAGGAAAGTGAAGGGCGGACTTTCAGCAGGTCGTGTACAATCGGTTTCGGTTCGTTTGATCGTAGAACGCGAACGCGAGATACAAAACTTCAAAGCTGTCGCTAGTTATTCCGTTGCTGCTGAGTTTACTAACGAAGCCGGAAAAACAGTAAAAGCGAAATTGCCTAAAAATTTCAATACTAAAAAAGAAGCGGAAGATTTTTTACAAAAAAATATCGCTTCCACCTATAAAGTAGGAGAGTTAGAAACAAAACCTACAAAAAAATCCCCAACCGGACCTTTCACCACTTCAACTTTACAACAAGAAGCAGCACGTAAATTGTATCTTCCAGTTGGAATTACCATGCAATTGGCTCAACGTTTGTATGAGGCAGGGTTAATTACGTATATGAGAACCGATAGCGTGAACTTATCCAAAGAGGCCATGGACGCTGCTCAGGCAGAGATCATTAAATCGTACGGAAAAGAATTTTCTAAACCTCGAACGTTTGCTAACAAAAGCAAAGGTGCTCAAGAAGCTCACGAAGCAATTCGTCCAACCGATATGTCGCGTCATACGGTGAATATTGATAGAGATCAAGCTCGTTTGTATGATTTGATTTGGAAACGAACTTTGGCTTCGCAAATGAGTGATGCTGAATTGGAACGTACTAATGTGAAAATCGAAGCTAACAATCATAGTGAAGTGTTTACGGCTTCAGGTGAAGTATTGCTATTTGAAGGTTTCTTGAAAGTGTATTTAGAAGGTAATGATGAGGATGATGAGGAACAAGAAGGAATGTTGCCTGCGCTAAAAGTAAACGAACGCTTAGACAATAATTTCATCACAGCAACCGAAAGATATTCGAGAGCCGCTGCACGATACACTGAGGCTTCTTTGGTAAAAAAACTAGAAGAATTAGGGATTGGACGACCATCTACTTATGCGCCAACGATTTCAACTATTATCAACAGAAATTATGTTGAAAAAGGAAATTTAGAAGGTCAAGAGAGAAAATATACGCAACTGACTTTGCAATCTGGCAAAGTAGGAGAGAAAGTCTTAAAAGAAAATACAGGTTCTGACAAAGGAAAATTAGTACCAACAGATATAGGAACCATTGTTACCGATTTCTTGGTGAAAAATTTCGGGGCTATTTTAGATTATAATTTCACTGCAAAAGTAGAGCAAGATTTTGACGAAATTGCCGAAGGAAATATTGAATGGGCCAAGATGATGCAGGAATTCTACGATAAATTTCACCCTAATGTGAAAGACGTAGAGGCCAATGCCGATAGAGAAAGTGGAGAACGAATTTTGGGTACTGATCCTGCAACAGGAAAACCAGTATCTGTTCGTTTAGGAAAATTTGGACCGATGGCTCAAATTGGTGATGCCGAAGATGAAAATAAGAAATTTGCGAGTTTAAAAATCGACCAGAATATAGGAAACATCAGTCTAGAAGACGCTTTGAATTTGTTCTTATTACCTAAAAATTTAGGGCTATACAAAGGAGAAGAAGTTGAGGTAAGCAATGGGCGTTACGGACCATACGTACGTCACGGCGCAGCGTTTATTTCTTTGCCAAAAGGTGAAGATCCTCTAGATGTTTCTATGGAAAGAGCCCAAGAATTAATTGATGAAAAAGCTCAGGCTGATGCGCCAATTGCCATCTATAAAGGTATGGGTGTGCAAAAAGGAGTGGGTCGTTTTGGTGCTTTTATCAAATGGGATGGTCTATTTATTAATGTAAGTAAGAAATACAATTTTGACAACTTATCTCAATCAGACATTGAAGAATTGATTGAAGATAAATTGCAAAAAAATATAGATAAAGTAATTCACAATTGGTCTGCTGAAGGAATAGTTGTTGAAAAAGCCCGCTGGGGACGTTCAGTAATTACCAAAGGTAAAATCAAAATTGAATTGAGCAAAGACGTAGATGCAAGCAAATTGACTTTGGAAGAAGTTCAAGAACTGATTGCAAAGAAAACACCTGCTAAAAAGGCTCCAGCAAAAAAAGCTGCTGCGAAAAAGCCGACTGCCAAAAAGAAATAATAAATGGAATTTGATTTTCTTTCACCACTAGATTCTGAAATCATTGATTACATCAATGGATTGTCTTCTCAGCAATTGGGAAGCAAAGTTGTTTTGCATACTTCGGAAGCATTTCCTGAGGTAAGTAAAGTAACGATTGGAATTATTGGGGTTTTAGAAAACCGAGGCAATAGCAATGGAAATCAGGAGATTGATTTGTTGGCTATCCGAAAAGAATTGTACCGTTTGTATCCTGGAAATTGGGATGCTTCTATTGCTGACTTTGGCAATATCTTGGCCGGAAATTCTATAGAAGATACCTATTTTGCTTTAAAGAAAGTGGCTTCTAGTTTAATCAAAAATAATATTATTCCTGTTGTAATTGGCGGATCTCAGGATTTGACCTACTCGCTTTACAGAGCCTATGACGATTTAGAGCAAATGGTCAATCTGGTGGCAGTTGATAGTCAATTCGATTTTGGAAAAGAAAGTGATGTAGTTTCAGCTTCTTCTTATTTGACAAAAATAGTGATTGAAGAACCGAACAACTTATTTAACTACTGCAACATTGGATACCAAACCTATTACAATTCGCAAGAAGAAATTGATTTGGTAGAGAAATTGTTTTTTGATGCGTATCGATTGGGAGAAGTTTCCAATACTATTGCCATCGCAGAGCCAGTTTTTCGGGATGCTGATGTAGTAAGTTTTGATATGAATGCCGTGAAATCATCAGATTCTGGAAATTTCACTCCTTTTGTACCTAATGGGTTTAACGGAAAAGAAATTTGTGCATTGTCTAGATATGCTGGAATTAGTGATAAGGTGACCTCATTTGGAATTTTTAATCACAACGACACGGAGCAAGAATCAGTATTGATGGCTCAAATTATTTGGTATTTTATCGAGGGCTATCATTACCGTTCCAACGAATATCCTTTTGGGAGTCGAGAGAATTATTTAAAATACATAGTTCCTTCAGAGGATGAAGAATTGATTTTTTACAAAAGCGATAAAACAGATCGATGGTGGATAGAAATACCCTTTATTATTAATGGTAATAATAAATTAAAAAGAAACACGTTATTACCCTGTTCGCATGAAGAATATCTGGCTGCTTGCGATCAAGAATTGCCAGAAAGATGGTGGAAGGCACAACGAAAAAATAGTATTTAAACTACTTTGTGTAGTAAAAAGCATACAAAATAAAAAAATTGCATTTTATAAAAATAATAAATAGGTTTACACATTGAAAAATAAAGAATATATAACGCAAATTTATATGAAGAATTTCATTGCATTTACAGCAATTATTACACTTTTATTTAGTTGTGGAAAATCTGGTGATAAAGGAGAATTAGTCGGTTCGAAGGGTTCAAAGAGGTTGATGGAGTCAAAATGGCATCCTGAAAAACCTTATGGAATGACTTTGGTTACTGGAGGTTCTTTTATTATGGGAAAGTCAGATCAAGATATAGCAGGACAAGAGGATGCGACTACAAAAACGGTTACTGTTCCATCATTTTACATGGATGAAACAGAAATAACCAATAATGAATACAGACAATTTGTTGAATGGGTAAAAGACTCAACCATCCGTATGCGTTTGGCAATTTTGGCTGATTTAAATGGTTTAAAAGCGGGAGGCAACGGAAATGGTGGTAAAAATGCAAGCATTGGAGATTTTGCGTTTAATGATGTTGATCCAACAAAAATGACAGCATATGATAAGTACATGTATGATAATTATTACAGTGTAGGTGTTGGGGATAACGAATATGCTGGTAGAAAGTTAAATCAAAAGATTAAATTAATAAAAGAAACAAGTAAATACCCAGATGAGTACTATTCTGAGGTTATGGATTCGATGTATGTACCATTAGAAGCAACTTTTAACGGTATTCGTACTATTGATGTTGACAAATTGAAATTCAGTTATAAATGGATGGATCTTCAAGCTGCTGCAAAATCTAAAGGAGGTAAAAGACAAGATTTTATTAGAACTGAGCAAGTTAAAGTGTATCCCGATACTACAGTTTGGATTAAAGATTATAATTATTCGTATAATGAGCCAATGCATAATGATTATTTTTGGCACAAAGCATATGGAGACTATCCTGTAGTTGGAGTTAAACATTCACAAGCAGTTGCCTTTTGTGAATGGAGAACGATGTTTAAAAACAACTATATCAAATCAAAAAAGAAAAAAAGAGATTTGGTTAATAAATTTAGATTGCCATCGGAGGCTGAATGGGAATATGCCGCAAGAGGTGGATTACAGTCTGCTACTTATCCTTGGGGCGGACCCTATACTAAAAACGACAGAGGTTGTTTCTTGGCTAACTTTAAGCCAAGTAGAGGAGATTATGCAGCAGACAATGCTTTATATACCGTAGAAGCAAAATCTTTTGATCCTAATGGGTATAACTTGTACAATATGGCTGGTAATGTGGCTGAATGGACTGCTACATCTTATGATGAGGGGGCTTATGAATATGTTTCTACTATTAGCCCAAACGTTAATGACAATAAAAATAAAAGAAAAGTGGTTCGTGGGGGATCTTGGAAAGACGTAGCTTATATGCTACAAGTAGCGACAAGAGATTATGAATTTGCAGATTCTGCTAGAAGTTATATTGGATTCAGAACGGTTCAAGATTATATGGGGACTCAAAAAATTTCTACAACAAAATCAAACATAGTAAAAAAAGCAAAAAAATAAAACTAAATTTAAACTAATAGTTATGGCATTAATTAGCAAAAAAGTAATGAATTTCGCATACGGAATGGGAGCGGCAGTAGTAATTGTAGGAGCATTGTTCAAGATACAACACTGGACTGGAGGAAGTGAATTATTAGTTGTCGGACTTCTAACGGAAGCCTTTATTTTTGCTTTATCAGCATTTGATAATTCAGATGAAGAATTAGACTGGACACTTGTTTATCCAGAATTAGCAGGAGGAGAAGCTAAACAAAAATCTAAAAAGACAGCAGATGCTTCTGATGCTGATGGATTACTTTCTCAAAAATTAGATACTATGTTGAAAGAAGCAAAAATCGACGGAGAGTTGATGGCTAGCTTAGGAAATAGTATCAAAAATTTCGAATCAGCTGCAAAAGGGATTGCACCTACAGTGGATTCTTTAGCGTCTACCAGAAAATACAGCGAAGAATTGACTAAAGCAGCTGCTCAAATGGAATCGTTGAATAATTTGTATAAATTACAATTAGAGAGCGCTTCAGTAAATGCTGAGGCTAACAAAGATATCGCTGAAAATGCAGCTATGTTGAAACAACAAATGCAATCGATGACTGCTAATATAGCGTCATTGAATGCAGTGTATGGCGGAATGCTTTCTGCAATGAGTAACAAAGGATAATAATTAGTTTTAAACTAAATTACTTTACTAACTAATTATTTATAATACAATGGCAGGAGGAAAATTAAGTCCTAGACAGAAGATGGTAAACCTGATGTATCTGGTTTTCATCGCGATGTTAGCTTTAAATATGTCCAAAGAAGTTTTATCAGCTTTTGGATTAATGAACGAAAAATTTGATGCTGCAAATTTAAGTGCAGAAACAATGAATGCAAGTATGTTGCAAGCATTAGATAAAAAGGCTGGAGAAGATGCCCACTTTATCCAAGCGGCAGCAGATGCAAAAAAAGTTGCGGAAATTTCTAAAGAATTTTACGAATATATAGGAACATTGAAATCAGATGCAACTGAAGGAGTTGAAGTAGATGAGGAAACGGGTAAATTGCCATATGAGGCAATGGATAAAGGTCCTGCAATTGACGAAGGTTGGTTTGAAGGTGATGGTTACTCCTCAAAAGGAAAAGAAATAGTAGGTCATTTTTCTAAATATGTAGCAGATATGAAAACTGCTGTTGGTAACAATAGCAAGTTGAAAGGTGTGATTGATGAGATTAGTTCAAAATTCTCAACAGCTGATGTAAAAGATGGTGAAGGAGTTACTAAAATGTATTTAGACTACCATTTCAAAGGGTTTCCAGCTATTGCTTCTTTGACTAAACTAACTTCATTTCAAAATGATGTTAAAAAAGCAGAAGCTGATATTTATAGTATTTTATTAGGAAAGGCTGCAGTTGAAGCATCTTCCATGAAAAACTTTACAGCTTTAGTAGTGTTGGATAAAAATGCCTATTATCAAGGTGAAAAAGTAACTGGTAAAGTAGTATTGGGAAAATACGATGCGAATACAAAACCAACTTCTTTTCAAGGTCCTGGTAAATTAGAAAATGGTCAAGCTAAGATTTCATTAACAGCAGGTGGTGTTGGTGAACAAAAAATCAACGGTAAGTTTACTTTCGTTCAAGATGGAGAAACTATTCCATTGGCTTTTGAAGGTAAATATGTGGTAGTTCCACGTCCTAACTCAGCAACCATCTCAGCAGATAAAATGAATGTAGTATACAGAGGAGTTGCAAATCCAATGTCTATATCATTTGCAGGAGTTGCAGCGGATAAGGTTTCGGCGAGTGGTCCGGGTTTACGATCTGTAGGTTCAGGAAAATACGTTATGAATCCTGGAGCAGGAAATGAAGCTGTAATTAATGTTACCGGTACATTACCAGATGGGTCTAAAGTTTCTGATAAGAAAACTTTTAGAATCAAAGGTATTCCAGGTCCAGTAGGTACAGTTAGAGGAGAAGTTGGTGTGGTAAAAGGACCAAAATCTAGTTTAGAGATTTCTTCAGTTGGTGCTAAATTAGTTGACTTCGATTTCGAAGTTGGTTTAGATGTTGTTGGTTTTAACTTTAAAGTTACGGGACAACCTACCATTGTAGTTTCGGGAAATAAATTAAATGCACAATGCAAAGCTGTTTTATCAAAAGCTGGAAGAGGTGACCAAGTAACCATTTCTGAAATAAAAACTAAATTAGTAGGTGCAGGTAGTTATATGTTGCCAAGAACAGCTCCAGTAATTTATGAAATACAATAATTAGTAGTTTAATTTACTACTCAATATTTTCAATATGATGAATGTTAAAAGTTTTTTATTAGCTATTTTTTCTATGAGTTGCAGTATTGCTTCTTATGGACAATCGAATTTGCTTAATGCAAAAACGCCAGGACAAATTGGAATCAAATCAGTAGCGCAAAGAAATTCAGATAATGACAAACCTTTAGCCTATGGGTATGTTCATGATAGAGATATTTTAATGAGTAAAACTACTTGGGAGATAATCGATTTGAGTGAGAAAATAAATTTCCCATTGTATTTTCCAATTGATACGGCTAATATTGGTCCTGATAGACGTTCTTTATATGATGTCTTAATAAAAGGAATTAAAAAAGGAAAAATAACGGAAGTCTATTCAGATAGTTATTTCAATACCAAAAAATCGTTTAAAGACATTACGGCTTCTTTATCTCGAATTGATACTACAGATGCAGGTAGAGAACAATTGAATGCAGGTTCAAAAATATCTCCGGAGTATATTGTACAACAAGATATAACGTCTCAAGATGTAACACAATATAAAATCAAAGGGGTTTGGTATTTTGACAAACGTCAAAGTGAAATGAAATACCGTTTACTAGGTATTTGTCCAGTAACTCCAGATGTTTATACTATGAATACTGAAGAGCCAGATTTTATTGAGTTGTTTTGGGTATTTTTCCCTGACGCAAGAGAAACACTTCACAGAGCAACAGCTTTCAATGAAAAAAATTCTTCGATGCCAATTACATTTGATCAAATATTGAATTCGCGCCGCTTTAACAGTATAATTTACAAAGAGGAAAATGTCTACGGTGATAGGGAAATTAAAGATTATATGAAAGACAATGCTCAAAATCAATTACTTGAATCGGATCGTGTGAAAGATAAGATTCGTAGTTTCGAACAAGACATGTGGAACTATTAATCCATTTGATTTATAAAAGAAAAGAAAAACTCTTACCAATGGTAGGAGTTTTTTCTTTTAAAGTCCTTACTTTGTAGTACTCAAAAATGCAGTATGATTGATTATTTAATTGTGGGTTGTGGATTAGCAGGGATTTCTTTTGCTGAAGAAGCCTTGAAACACAACAAAACGATTCTGGTGCTAGATAACGATTCGCAAAGCTCTTCCAAGATTGCGGGAGGATTGTACAATCCGGTTATTTTAAAGCGATTTAGCGAAGTTTGGGAAGCGCAATCGCAATTGGTTACTATGAATGCTTTTTACGCGCAATTAAAGCCTAGAATCGAGCAACAATTTGATTATAAAATGCCAATCCTCAGAAAGTTTTTTTCTGTGGAAGAACAAAATAATTGGTTTACCGCTTCTGATAAACCCAACTTAGCACCTTTTTTGTCTACCGAATTACATTTTAAAGCCTACAAAGGCATACAAGCAGATTTTGGTTATGGCGAAGTATTGCATACCGGCTATGTTGATACAGCTTCATTATTAACTGCATATAGAAATTTTTTAACTGCTACTAATTGGTTTCGCCAAGAAGCATTCGATTATTCAGAAGTTGATATAGAGGAGGATTATGTTCAGTATAAAGACATACAAGCTAAGCACCTTATTTTTGCTGAAGGTTTTGGTTTACATGCCAATCCATTTTTCAATCATTTGCCATTAGATGGTACCAAAGGCGAGTTGTTTATCATTAAAGCACCTGGATTAGATTTGGATGTCATTGTCAATACCAGCGTCTTTATTTTGCCTTTAGGCAATGATCTATTCAAAGTTGGAGCAACCTACAATTGGAAAGATAAAACAGACTTGCCTACTGAGGATGGGAAAACCGAGTTAGTAGCTCGAATTCAAGAAATTATTAATTGTGATTTTGAAATTGTTTCCCATTTTGCAGGCGTGCGTCCCACCGTTCGAGATCGAAGACCTTTAGTTGGAACTCATGCTGAATGCAATAGAATTCACGTATTGAATGGTTTAGGCACACGAGGAGTAATGCTAGGACCAGCTATGGCAAAAGCCCTATACGATGCAATTGAAAACCAAATCCCATTGGTTAAGGAAATTGATATTCAGCGTTTTGCCAATAAAAAGAAGTAATTGATTTATTCTTTAGAAGTGTTTGGATCGTAGGATATAAACATATTGATATAAATGTTTCTTGCCCAACGCACCACAAAAGGGAAGGCCAATACTACCATTCCAATAATCGCAATAAAACTTTGAACCAAGTCCAGACTTAAAAATACATTAGCGATAATAAATGCCGCAACACCCACAGCCACATTCAAACCATAACTCACATACATAGCACCATAAAAAAAGGAAGGTTCAATTTGATATTTTAAACCGCAATGGCTGCAATTTTCATTCATTTTGAGCACTTTTCCAAGATGTAGCGGATTTTTATCCACATACATGCTTTCATTTTGACATTTAGGACAACTTCCTGTTAAAATACTATTTAGTTTGGATCCTTTTTTTAACATTTGCAAAAATTTTTAACAAAGGTACATTATTTTAAAAGTACCATTGTAACATTAGTCACAAACTATGCTTAACATCCACAATTTATCCGTTTCATTCGGAGGTTCTTATTTATTTGAAGAAGTTACTTTTCGCCTTGGCGCCGGAGACCGGGTAGGTCTTGTAGGTAAAAATGGGGCAGGAAAATCGACTATGCTTAAAATCTTAGCGCGCGATTTTGCTCCAGATTCAGGAAGTATCGCTCAAGAGAAAGAAATTAAGATGGGTTTTCTTCGCCAAGACATCGATTTTGAACAAGGAAGAACGGTTTTGGAAGAGGCCTATGAAGCGTTTACCGAAATTAAAATTGTCGAAAAAAAGCTAGAAGAAATCAACCATCAATTGGTTACCCGAACCGACTATGAAAGTGAAGAATATTCTCAAATTATAAATGATTTATCCGATTACACCCACCGATTTGAATTATTAGGCGGCTACAATTATGTGGGCGATACCGAAAAAATTCTGTTGGGATTAGGATTTAAAAGAGAGGTTTTCAATAACCAAACGGAGACGTTTTCTGGTGGATGGAGAATGCGTATTGAGTTGGCTAAATTACTATTGCAATCCAATGATATTTTGTTGCTGGATGAGCCAACGAATCACTTGGATATTGAAAGTATCATTTGGCTTGAAGGATTTTTACGCAATTTTCCGGGAGTCGTTGTGATTGTTTCGCACGATAAAATGTTTTTGGACAATGTGACCAATAGAACCATTGAAATTTCTCTTGGTAAGGCTTACGATTTCAACAAACCTTATTCGCAATATTTAGAATTACGTCATGAAATTCGCGAAAAGCAATTGGCTACTCAAAAAAATCAAGCCAAGAAAATTGAAGAAACTGAAAAGCTGATTGAGAAATTTAGAGCCAAAGCCTCTAAAGCATCGATGGCACAATCCTTAATCAAAAAATTAGACAAAGTAGAACGTATTGAAGTCGACGAAGACGACAATTCGGTTATGAATATTTCGTTTCCGGTATCTAAAGAACCAGGAAGAGTAGTAGTAGAGGCAGAAAATGTGACCAAAAGCTACGGTGATAAAACGATTTTAAAAGACATTAATTTACTGGTGGAACGCGGAAGTAAAATTGCTTTTGTGGGACAAAATGGCCAAGGGAAGTCGACTTTTATCAAGGCGATAGTGAACGAGTTTAAATACGAAGGCACGATTAAATTAGGTCATAACGTACAGTTGGGTTATTTTGCCCAAAACCAAGCGGAATATTTAGATGGCGAAATTACCTTGTTGCAAACTATGGAAGATGCGGCAATGGATACCAATCGTTCTAAAGTACGTGATATGTTGGGTTCTTTCTTGTTTCGTGGCGATGATGTAGAAAAGAAGGTTAAAGTGCTTTCTGGAGGCGAAAGAAACCGTTTGGCCTTGTGTAAATTATTGTTGCAACCCATCAATGTTTTGTTGATGGATGAGCCAACGAATCACTTGGATATCAAATCTAAAAATGTTTTAAAAGCAGCTTTGCAAAAATTTGGCGGAACGTTGTTATTAGTTTCTCATGACAGGGATTTCTTGCAAGGGATGTCGAATATTGTGTACGAATTCAAAGACCAAAAAATCAAAGAATATTTAGGAGATATTAACTTCTTCTTAGAGCAGCGCAATTTAGAAAACATGCGTGAAGTCGAGAAAAAAGACATTGCCAAAAAAGAAGCACCAAAAGAAAACAAAAAAGTATCTTACGAAGATCAGAAAAAAGGGAAGTCACTACAAAATAAGTTAAGCAAGATTGAAAGTCAAATCCAACAATTGGAAAAAGACATCCAACATGATGATAAAATGCTAGCGTCGAATTACGACAAACATATTGAAGATGCTTCGTTCTTTTCGGCTTATAATAAAAAGAAAGCGGAATTAGATCAATTGCTTTTGGACTGGGAAATCGTTCAAGAGGAGATTGATAATTTAAATTAGAAAATTAATCCTGAAACGGATGGCGTTCCGTCCATTTGATCTCAGGTTCTAAATAGCGAAAAAAGAAGTTCAAACGGCTATTGATGAATTTGTTGTCATGGCGCATCATACCATACATTTTCAAAGGTTTTGCTCCAACAGAACTTTTAATTTCTAATGCAGTTCTGGCAAAAATAATACTGCTAAATTGTTCTTTGATGGCATAGCCAATCATATCGTACAACATGTTCAAATACAGCATTTTTTCTCTTTGAATGCTGTCATCATACCCTAAAAAGTAGGTGTCTAAATCGCTGCCATTTTTGATTAAGGTATTAAATCCAATTAACTTATCATTCTCAAAATAACCATAGAACAAAAAATTATCTTGAAGTTGTTTCTTAAATACAGCAAAGTGGTTTTTGGGTAAAAAGAAGGTATTGAAAGGGGCACTTTTGGCTACATGGAAATACAAATCGTAGATCACTTCTTCCTGTGCTATAATTTCGTCCAAAGACAATTGTCTTTTAACTAATCCTGTTGCTTTTTTTCGCGCGCGCTTGTATTGATCTCGGTATTTTTTGGACAAGGCAGCCACATAATCTTCTTCTGTTTTCCATTCGTCACGAACAGTAAAAATCATGTTGGGTTGGGTAGAAAAACGCAAATAGGGATCGAATTCGGGTATTTCGAATCGGCTTAATTCCTGTTCGCAAAAATCTTTCAACCCACAAATATGTACTTTCTTGCCTTTGTTTTTGAAAATATCTTTAAGTGCTAGAACTGCTTTTTTGAGTGTTTTTAAAACTTCGGTTTGATTCGATTTTTCTGAAATCACAAAAGCATTTTGACCAGTCAAGGTATTGTTGCCAATCAAAAGAATATGGGAACAGAAATTCTTAAATACTACATTCCGAATGGAGGATTTGATACATTGATCGCGTTCTCCAAAAGATTCCAATTGGTTCAAATCTACAAATTGAGACAGTGCGATACCAACCAATGTTTCGTTCTCGAATAGCCCAATGAAATGACAACTCATATTGGCTGGTGCTGATTTTTCTAAAATAGCAAGATATTCTTTGGATAAGAAAATCGTGGCAATGGCTAAATCGTTCCAGTTTTCAGGAAGTTGGCTAGCAGAAGAATAGATTTGGTACGAATATAATGGTGTCAATTTGGGATATAAATTTTCTCAAAAATACGAAATCGAAATTGATAACTGAATTTAGATTAATAAATAACCTCAAAAGTAATTTTGAGGTTATTTAATTCAGAAATGGCATAATAATAAACTTATTTCAACTTTTCAATTTATTGATGTAATTGCTGTACAAGTCTTTTATTTGATAGCCTTTTTCAAATCGGTCTTTGCTCAATTTATCGTATTCAACCAATCCCCATAAAATAAATTCTTTCAAAAAGTAGCGGTCTTCCAATGGGAAATCAGCTTGGTATTTTTCGATTAAATCATTCAAAGGCAGAATGGCGTCTAAGGTATTTCGATATTCTTCATCGGTGGCATTGTCCAATAATTCGAAACCAGTTTCGGCAAAAAACCATTCCAATAGTTGGGCATACGGACTTGCCTCCAGATCGCGTTCAAGCTTTTCTATTTTTGGGAAATAGGCAGGAAAGAAAGTATGAATGGCATCGCTAATTAAATGTTGTGCGACAGCTGCAGCACCTTCTTGTTCTCCTTCGTAGACCAATTCAACTTTGCCGGTAATAGCAGGAATGATGCCCATAAAATCGGATAGTCGAACAGTTGTAGTTTCTGCTCCCGATTGTAATGCTCTGCGTTCAGCTGTACTCAACAGCACTTCATAAGCCGTAATACTTAAACGGGCACTCACTCCACTTTTACTGTCGATATATTCACTTTCTCTAGCTTCAAAACTAATTTGTTCTAATAAATCTTTGGCTAAAGAAGGAACGTGAATCGTTTCAGATTGGTGGTGAAGTAATTTTGCTTCTTGTTGGGTTATTGTTCTCGCAATGGCTATAGTTTCGGGATAATGGGTAAGAATTTGGGAACCAATTCTATCCTTTAAAGGAGTTACAATACTTCCACGATTGGTATAATCTTCAGGATTAGCTGTAAAAATAAATTGTAAGTCCAATGGCAATCGCAATTTAAATCCACGGATTTGAATATCACCTTCTTGTAAAATATTAAACAAGGCCACTTGAATACGCGCTTGTAAATCAGGTAATTCATTGATGACAAAAATACAGCGATTGGCTCTCGGTATCATTCCAAAATGGATCACACGATCGTCGGCATAAGATAATTTTAAAGTAGCGGCTTTGATGGGGTCAATGTCACCAATAAGATCGGCAACAGTAACATCAGGAGTAGCTAATTTTTCGAAAAATCGTTCCGAACGTTGCAACCATTCTACAGGAGTAGCATCACCTTTTTCGGCAATAAGATCTTTGGCAAAACGAGAAATTGGATTCAACGGATCGTCATTAATTTCTGAACCGGCTACGACTGGAATGTATTCGTCTAGCAATTCAATCATTTTACGCGCCATACGTGTTTTGGCTTGACCACGTAGCCCTAATAAATTGATATTATGTCTCGACAAAATAGCGCGTTCTAGTTCTGGAATTACCGTATTTTCAAATCCGTGAACGCCTTCAAAAGCGACTTCTCCAGCTTTAATTTTGTTACGCAGGTTGTCTCGCAATTCGTCTTTTATACTTTTTGAAACGTAATTGGATTGTTTTAATTCGCCTAGGGTAGTAATGGTATCTATTGTCATATTTCAGTTGAATTGTCTAGTTGATTTTCTTTTTTCGGTTGGTTTCGTAATCTTCAAAAATCATTTCTCCCAAACCTTTTAATCCGGTATAAAATGCTTTTCCTTGATTGGCTTCGGTAAAATGATTTACAAATTGTTGCAAATACGGGTCATTGGCAATCATAAATGTAGTGATCGGAATGTGTAATTTTCTGGCTTGAGCCGCTTGATTGTAACATTGCTCTGTGATGTATGGATCAAGACCATTACTGTTCATGTAGTAGTCGCCATTTTTCTCTCTAACACAACTTGGCTTACCGTCGGTGATCATGAAAATTTGTTTGTTGGTATTTCGTTTTCTGCGGAGCATGTCCATGGCCAATTGTAATCCGGCAACGGTATTGGTGTGATACGGTCCCACTTGCAAATAAGGCAAATCTTTAATTTTGATGGGCCATGCATCGTTGCCAAAAACCAAAATGTCAATGGTGTCTTTTGGGTAACGCGTAGTTATCAATTCGGCTAGAGCCATAGCTACTTTTTTGGCAGGCGTAATACGGTCTTCGCCATACAAAATCATACTGTGGCTAATGTCGATCATCAAAACTGTGCTCATTTGCGCTTTGAATTTGGATTCCTCCACAATCAAATCGTTTTCTGTCAATTTGAATTCGTCTAGGCCATTATTGATTTGCGCATTACGCAAACTTTCGGTGATCGAAATGTTATCCAATCCATCACCAAAACGATATTCTCTAAATTCTCCGGTTTGTTCGTCACCTTTTCCAGTGGATTTGGTATTGTGACTTCCTGTTTTGGATTGTTTTAGGTTACCGAAAATTTGATCTAAGGCTTGTTGCCGAATCGCTCTTTCAGTTTTGGCAGTGATTTTAGTATCTAAGTTGCCGTCACCATCGACTTCTTCTTTGATGTAGCCTTTTTTCTTTAAGTCTTCGACAAAATCATCAATTGTGTAGTTGGCGTCAGTTAGTTTGTACTCCACATCCAATTGGCGTAACCAATCGATAGCTTCGTCAAAATCGCCCGATGTATGGGTGATTAATTCTTTGAAAATTTTAAACAACTTTTCAAACGGAGTTTCAAACGGAGCTTCGTAGGGCTTGAAGAAAAAACCTTTTGTACTATTCTTTTTCATAGTCGTTAAAATTAAAGTTTATTACACAGAATAAAATACAACGACTATTAATATTTAGTTAAAAGCAAGTTTTTGTATACAATGGAATTTTGAAGAATTAAATGTAATCAATATCGAATAGTAAATATTAAACACAAAAAAAACCTCAAAATTGCTTTTGAGATTTTGTTTTAGTAACCAATTCAAACCTAATTATCGAATCTCTGGTTGACGAAATAGAAAGGTTTTCTGCTTTATTTGAATTTTCGTTACAACTCAAGACAAAAAATTACACTACTTTTTTATAACTCCAAACTGCTATTGCATTTAAAATAAAGGCATAGGCAACGATTACAAAAAAATGAAATGAAATATCCGAAAATCGCGCACCTTTTAGCATTACCATTCGGACTATTTCAACAAAATACCGAATCGGATTAAACAAAGTAATGTTCTGCGCCCATTGAGGCATACTTTCAATTGGTGTAAACAAACCGCTCATTAAAATAAATAGTACTGTAAAAAACCAGGCAATAAACATCGATTGTTGTTGTGTTTCTGTGAAATTAGAAATAATTAATCCAATGCCTAATATGACTAATAAATAGACTGAGGTAAACAAATAAATCAATCCGATATTTCCCAAAATAGGAGTATTAAAGACGAGTTTTGCAATAATTAATCCCACAGTAAGAATTACTAAGCCTAATACCCAAAACGGGAAAAGTTTGCCAATAATGAATTGGTATTTTTTAATCGGTGTAACATTGATTTGTTCCAAGGTTCCGATTTCTTTTTCTCTAACAATATTCATTGAGGACAAGAATAAAGTTAGCATTGTTACCAGAAGTACTAATATCCCAGGAACCATAAATGTTTTGTAATTCAGGGTGTTGTTGTACCAAAAAGATGGAATAGTTACAATACTTTGGTTTGGGACAAGTTTGCCTTCATTATAATGCATCAATTGGGTTTGTAAATTTTGATTAAAACTACCTATTACTTGATTGATGTAAACATTTTCAATTCCTGCCGAAGCGCCGTCTATGGCATTAATACTTACTGAAAGTGTCGTGGTATTTTCTTTTTGAAGCTTGCGTTCAAATTGATTGGGAATTTCGAGAATCACATCTACAGATCCTTTTTGCATTTCAATATTTGCAATTGATTTGGATTCAAATTCCTCTTTAATTGTAAAGTAATCTGAAGCAGCAAATTTTGAAATTAATTCTCTTGAAGCTTTGGAGTGATCATGGTCGATATAGGAAAATGCAATATTTTTTACCTCAAAACTGGCAGCATTAGACAGGATTAATAACTGAATCATCGGCAATACAAAGATGATTGGTAGCATCCCTTTGTTCCTGAATATTTGTTTGAACTCTTTTTGGATAATAAATAGAATTGTTCTCATATGCTTAGACTGCTGAATTTTTATTCCAGGCGAATTTTATATTTTTTAATACTTAACAAAATGTATACTGCAGTCATTCCGATTAAAATCAGCGTTTCTTTCCAAATTACTGACACGCTTGCTCCTTTGAGCATTACCGCTTTTACAATAATAATAAACCATTTGGCAGGAATGATATTGCTAATAATTTGCATAGGCAAAGGCATACTCGAAATTGGAAAAATAAAGCCTGATAAAATAATTACAGGCAGCATTAAACCAAATAATGAAATCATCATAGCCGTTTGTTGTGAATCGGTTACTGTTGATATCAGTATCCCCAAAGAAAGGGCTGTTATGATGAACAAAATACTTTCAAATGCTAATAAAAACAAGCTTCCTACTATTGGCATTTTGAAGACAAAATAACCCAAAAGCACAATTATAGTTGCATTGATAATGGATAGAAAAATATACGGAAAGACTTTTCCAATAATCACTTGAAAGGGTTTTAGTGGCGAAACCAACAATACTTCCATAGTGCCCATTTCTTTTTCTCTTGTAATGGAAATGGAGGTCATCATGGCCGAAACCAACATTAAAATAATGGTCATTACTCCTGGGACAAAGTTAAATACACTCTTTAATTCGGGATTGTAATACAACTGGGTTTGGGTTTGAATGGAATAAGCAGTCGGATTATTTCGGTTTAATTGCTGTGTGTAATTTTGCAAAATAGCATTGACATAATTAGTGACAGTATTGGCAATATTAGGGTCAGTAGCATCAGTAATTACTTGAACTTTTGCCTGCTTTTTTGTTTCTAGATTTTTGATAAAATGATTTTCAAAAACCAGGACTGCTTTTACTTTTCCCTTTTTAAAGACATTTTCAATTTCGTTTTCATGGTTAATATTTTGTTTTACTACAAAATACTTTGATGCATTGATTTTAGCAATTATTTTTTGAGTGGCAACATCCTTGGATTGGTCCAAAATGGCAATATTGACGTTGTTGATTTCATTGGTAATGGCAAAGCCAAATAGAATAATTTGAGCAATTGGCATTCCAAAGAGTATAAATAGAGTTCGTTTGTCTCTAAAAATGTGGTAGAATTCTTTGGTTACAAAACCTATAAATCGTTTCATTTCTATTTAGTTTAAGGTTTCTAATTATTCAATATTTCGTGCTAGTTTCAAAAAAACTTCATTCATAGAATCGACTTTGAATTGTTTTTTTAAATTTTTAGGAGAATCCAAAGCCTCAATTTTCCCTTCCACCATAATCGAGACACGGTCGCAATATTCGGCTTCGTCCATATAATGTGTGGTCACAAAAATGGTGGTCCCTTTATGGGCTTGGGCATAAATCATTTCCCAAAATTGTCTGCGGGTTATGGGGTCAACGCCTCCCGTTGGTTCGTCCAAAAAAATGATTTTAGGTTCGTGCAATAACGCCACCGAAAACGATAATTTTTGTTTCCAACCCAATGGTAAAGCACCTACCAATTGATTGGCTACTTCTTCCAATTCCAATTCTGCAATTAAAATAGCTGTTTTTTCTTTAATCTCTTTTCTACTTAAGCCATAAATTCCGCCAAAAAACGTAATGTTTTCCTTGATGGTCAAATCGTCATATAATGAAAATTTTTGGCTCATATAACCAATATTTTTCTTGACCATTTCGGATTGTTTAGCAATATCAAAACCAGCTACTGTTGCCTCTCCTGAACTGGGTTTTGAAATCCCGATCAACATTTTCATTGCCGTTGTTTTTCCTGCGCCATTAGCACCTAAAAACCCGAAAATTTCCCCTTTGGCTACTTCAAAAGAAATGTTATTCACTGCCGTAAAATCGCCAAAGGTTTTAGTAAGATTGCTTACTGATATGATTTTATTGTGTTCCAAAATTTAGTTTTCTAAAGAGGTTACATCCATAAATACGTCTTCAATTGTTGGGGTCGTAATTTGGATTGTTATTTCAGTATGTCTTTTGCTTTCCAAATACTGTTGTAAATGGGTGCTTTTAAAATCATTATTTTGGTCTATATAATGGATGAATTCTCCAAAAGCAAACACGCTGTACTGACTTGGAAAGGCTTTTAAATCTTCTAATAATTGGTGTGTGTTTTGGGCAGAAACAGCATATATGGTTTTTGAATATTTTGAAATAATGTTTTTCGGACTATCAATTTCAAAGATTTTTCCTTTTTGAATCAGGGCAATTCGATCGCATAAACTAGCTTCGTCCATGTAAGGAGTTGAAACCAAAATTGTGATTCCATTTTGCTGTAAACGCTTTAGCATTTCCCAAAATTCTTTACGAGAAACGGGATCTACCCCTGTAGTAGGTTCGTCAAGAAATAAAACTTTGGGTTTATGAATTAAAGCGCAACACAACGCTAATTTTTGTTTCATCCCACCGGATAAGGCTCCCGCTCGTCGCTTTTTGAAGGGTTCAATTTGAATATAAATATCCCGAATTAAGTCGTAATTTTCTTCAATGGTAGCTCCAAACATGGTCGCGAAAAATTGCAAGTTCTCTTCCACTGTTAAATCTTGGTACAAGGAAAATTTCCCTGGCATATAGCCCACCGAATTCCGAATAGATTTATAGTCATTCACCACATCAAATCCCGCTACACTCGCCACTCCTTCGTTTGGCAGAAGTAGGGTAGTAAGGATTCTGAAAATTGTCGTTTTTCCGGCACCATCGGGTCCAATAAGCCCAAACAATTCGCCTTTATTTACTTCAAATGAAATGGCTTCAATAGCTTTGAAGTCTTTATACGATTTGGATAGATTCTGAACAGAAATACTCATTTTATTTGATCCACATTTCGGCTGGCATCCCAATTTTTAGACTGCCATCATTTTTCACATTCACTTTCACCGCATACACTAAATTAGCACGCTCTTCTTTGGTTTGAATGATTTTTGGTGTAAACTCAGCCGAAGAAGAAATCCATGAAATAGTTCCAGGATAGGATTTCATGTCTTCTTGAGTGTCAATTTTCACAGTAACTTTTTGTCCTACTTTAATTTGGTTTAGTTGCTTCTCACTTATATAAACACGTAAAGTCATTGTGGTTAAATCAGCCAATTTATATAGTGGTTTTCCAAAATTGGTTATCTCATTTGCTTCGGAATATTTTGCTAAAACCGTTCCTTGAAATGGGTTGATTATTTTACATTTTTGGATTTGGTCGTTTATTTTTTCAATTTGTACATCAATTGATTTTTGCTCATTACTTATAGGTGCTTCTTGTGTTTTGATACTTTTTATCTGTTCGTTCAACACATTGACTTTTCCGTTAATTTCATCTACTTGACGTTTAGTTGCAGCATTTTCGGCAAACATATTTTGGATTCTTTTTTGTTCTATCAAAGTAGTTTTGAGTTGCTCGTTCAAAACAGCTGTTTGGGATAACACATTTCCTGACTTGGAAGCAATCGTATTTTTGGAAGCAATCAGTTGTAGTTTAGATAAATAGAGTTGAATAGTATCTATCAAACCAACTTGGGTGTCGGGAGCTACGATAGCGCCTTCTTTAAGGTTTAAATACTCAATTTTACCGCTGGCCTCTGCTGAAATAGTTACTTCGGTAGCTTCAAAATTTCCGTAGCCATCCGCTTTATCGTTATTTTTATTACAGGCTACTAAATTGATTAGGATTAAAAATGTAAATAGTTGTTTCATTTTGATTCGTTTTGAAGTTTTGTTACTTTCCTTTTATTAGTTGGTAATTGGATTTTGCCAAGGCCAATTGAATTTGATGTGTTTTCTGATTGATTTGGGATTCGTACAAATGGCTGAATTCTACCAAATAATCTGAGGAGGTGATGATACCGTTTTTTAACTGTGCATCCGAAGATTTAGCAACGGATTCTCGTAAACTGACAATTTCTTGATCGGTTTTAAGCGCCTCTTCTAGTTTGTTGATTTCAGTTTGTATTTCCTCTAATTGCATATGAGTATTAAGCAAGAAAGTTTCTTTTTCAGTTGCAATAATCGACTCTGATACTGAAAGTGCCTCTTTGTCTTTTTTGGTTTTTTCCCAATCCCAAACATTCCAATTGGCTTTTAGCCCCACCATATAAAAAGTTTGAAACGAATTATTCAACATATTCAGTCCCGGATTCCCATAACCGGCTGTGCCAAATGCATTTATTTTTGGTAGTTTATTTTTGGAAATAAGTTCTTTTGAACTTGAAATTTGTTGGTTTTGCAATGCAAACAATTCAATTTCTGGACGCGAAATGGCTGCATCATTTGCTAGTGCAACCATTGGTTTTTCAAAAATGGTTTTTTCATCTAAAGGAGCAGCAATTAGCTCTGACAAATTTGCTAAAAGCCTGTTTTTGTCTAATTCGGTTTCTCGTAACTGTTGTTTAATTTTTAAATTTTCAGCTTCCAAAACTTGCTCTGAAGCGGGAAGTAGCACTCCAAATTTGACTCCCGATTTCACTTCTTTAATTTTGGAAGCTAATTGGTCTTGTTTAGAAGTCAGAATTAATTTTCGTTCTTGTGCCAAAAGAATGGAGAAGTACAATTGGTTGATTCGAGTTTTAATAGAGTGTAAATTGACTGCTACTTGTTGTTGCTGTGTTTGCGTTTGAATTGCTTTCAATTTAATATTAGAATCAATAAGACCGCCATTATAAATCAATTGATTCATATCCAAAGTCGCTCGGTATTGGTCTTTATTCAATGGAGTTACATTTGGTAACGGAATGGGTAAACCGGTAACCTCTGATTGGTAGGATGCTTGTGCATTCAAATCTAGCTTAGGCAATTTAGCGGTTTTAAATGAAGCTGTTTCAAAGGCTGATTTCTGGGCTAATAATTCCGATTGTTTTGCTAGAGGGTAATTTTTGATGGCTAGAGCATAGCAATTTTCTAAAGTTACAATGTGCTGTGCACTAGAAAATTGGTAGACCAATAACGTTAATAAGAAAAGTGTTTTTTTCATTTTTTTATTGAATTAATAATAAGTTCAGCGATTGATGTTTTTCGTTCTTCCATCATTTGATTGAATTCGATTTCCGAAATATGAAACATCCCTTTCACCATGGTTTGAGCTGCAAAAGGAAAAACGGTTAATGAAAAAATATCCATTAATAATTGCTTGGGTGGCATTGGTTTGATAATTCCAGCGGCAATTTCTTGTTCAATTTGAGCGATCATTAAACTTGGATTGGGTCGATTGGCATTGTTTAAAAATTGAATCACAAACTCTGGGTTGTTGTTCATCTCTTGAATAATGAATTGCGGTAGAAATGGATGCTCATTTACAAATGTGATGTAACTGTGGGTAAATTGCCTGATTTTGTCAAAAATACTCTCATTGGAACTAAAAATTAAATTGACTTGTGGCGCTAATTGACTAAACGCTTTCATGAAAACTGCTTCAAAAAGAGATTGCTTATTTTTAAAGCAATAATGCAGCATCGCTTTGTTGATTCCTGCTTCATCTGCTATTTCTTGCATTCTTGCACCAGCAAATCCTTTTTTTTGAAATACGATTTTCGCTGCTTCAAATATTTTTTCTTCTGTAGTCATTTTTTTAACTAAACGGTTTAACCAAATGGTTAGTAAAGATATATAAAATAATTCTTTAAGGAGTAACATTTTTTAAAATATTGATTAATAGTCTCGAGTAATTTGTAATATTAAAAGATTACATACAATCCAACCCATTTTATTGACAGTCCAGCATAAACAGCTTTAACGAGGCTTATATATTTGATAATTTTGATCGAATATTATTAAATAGTAAACAAATGAAGAATAATAAAATTGGTTTATTAATGTGTGTCTTAGGAATAACATTTGGCATGTACAATTGTAGTAGCAACGATGGTAGTTCTACAGAGGTTTCTGCCACTGTGCCTGCGGTTTATAAAAAAATATATGGTGCAACAAGCATAACAAGTGATGGTACCTATATCTATATTAAAACAAAAGATCTCCCAGATCACAAAAGTGCCTATTATCCAACAACAAATGCGTTGTATGAAGCATATTCTGGAACTACTTTTGGTGGAAATACATTTGAAAAAAATCCAAATTCGATAGTAGAACAAACAGCCACTTTAAAAATTCCTTTAAATCCTGTAGTTGCATCGAATCATGCTGCTACTCCATTGGGTCCAATTGGGATTGCTATTAATGGTGTTGCTTTATTTAATCAATATGCAGGTCCCAATCAGCCATTAACAAGTGAGATCGTTTCTTTTGACAAGTACTATGGACATCCTCAAAATCAAGGAGTATATCATTACCACGTTGAGCCATTGTATTTAACAACCGTTAAATCTACAAAATCGGGTTTAATGGGTTTTCTGTTAGACGGATTTCCAGTTTATGGACCAAATGAAGAAAACAATACGTTGGTGACCAACAGTTCTTTAGATGTTTATCACGGTCATTCCCATGCAACAGTTGATTATCCAAACGGAATTTATCATTACCATTTTACAGCCGAAGCGCCTTATTTGAACGGAAATGGTTTTTATGGCACTCCAGGAACAATTTCGCAATAAATGAAACAAATAGCCTTTTTGTTTTTAGTGTTTTTGGTTTGTTCTTGTCAACAAGATAAACCAAAAATCCCTGCTGTTTTCCAACTCAAATCGTCCAAAAACATGCGATTTGTAAACGATGTAGTTTATTTAAACCAAAAAAAGTATTCGGGATATTTGTTTGATTTATTTCCTAATAAAGATACCGCTTCTATTGAGGGTTATAGTGATGGTAAATTATCTGGTATTTGTCGAAAATGGTTTCCAAATAAACAATTGATGGAAACACGTTCATATGATAATGGGAGAAAAAACGGCAAACAAATAGGCTATTGGTATAATGGAAAAAAGCGTTTCGAGTTTGTAGCAGAAAATGATGCGTATCAAGGTGAGTTGAAAGAATGGTCATTTGATGGAAAACTCAGTCATTTTGGACATTTTAAAGATGGACAAGAAGAGGGAAGTCAAAAAATGTGGTATGATACAGGTAAAATTAGAGCTAATTATGTAATTAAAAACGGAAAAAGATATGGGTTATTGGGAACAAAAAATTGCAAAAATGTATCGGATAGTATTTTTATTGTTAAGTAGTTTAATTGTGCTAAGTTGTGACCAAAAGGAAGTTATAAAATTACCCTATTATAACACACCGGATTTCACCCCTTTATTTATAGAAGAAGCAGAAGTTAATTTAAAAATACCTCACACTATTGCCGATTTTTCCTTTTTAAACCAAGATAACACCATGATATCTCAAAAGAATATTGAAGGTAAAATTCATGTTGCCAATTTTATATTTACTTCCTGCGGTAGTATTTGCCCAGTGATGACAACTAACTTAAAAATTGTCAATGATAGTTTGAGTAAGAATTCAGATATAGTATTTCTCTCTTATTCTGTTACTCCATGGTTAGACAGTCCTTCAGTATTGAATACATTTAAAAATAGAAATAGAATTAACAATCCCAATTGGCATTTCTTAACTGGGTCAAAAAGCAAAATATATGATCTTGCTCGTAAATCGTATTTTGCTGAAGAAGATTTAGGGTTTACCAAAGACAGTACTGAATTTCTTCATACGGAACATTTTATTTTGGTTGATAAATCTAAAAGAATAAGAGGAATTTACAATGGGACACTATCTTTTGAAATGTACCAAATGCTAGATGATATTAAAAATTTAGAAAAAGAAAACAATTGAAAAAATGAAAAAATACTTTACAATAATGATGATTTCGGCAATTTCTTTTGCTCAAAATAACAAACAAAATATAAGAGGTGTAGTGATAGATAAATTATCACAAACTCCGATTATTGGTGCTACAATTGTAGTTCAAAATTCAACCAAACAAACTCAAACAGATAACAGCGGAAATTATCTATTTTCTGATATGGCTCCCGATCGCTATGAAATTAAAGTATCTTTCTCAGGATATAAAGAAGTGATAATTTCCAATGTAATTGTTACTTCGGGTAAGGAGGTGATTTTAGATATTACTATGGAAGATGAATTTAATAAACTAAATGAAGTTGTAGTAAAAGCATCTAATAAAGCAGGAACCATTAATAAATTAGCATCGGTAAGTGCAAGAACTTTTTCAATGGAAGAAGTGAATCGATTTGCTGGTGGAAGAAGTGATGTAGCTCGTTTAGCAGCTAATTTTGCGGGGGTTAGCACCCCAGACGATAGTAGGAATGATATCGTGATACGAGGAAATTCACCCGTAGGTGTTTTATGGCGCATTGACGGTATGAACGTAACTAATCCCAATCATTTTGCTTCTGTAGGTACAACAGGGGGTGCGGTAAGTGCATTGAATACTAATTTATTAAAAAATTCAGATTTTTTTACTTCAGCATTTCCTGCTGAATATGGTAATGCTAATTCTGGGGTTTTTGATATAGGTTTTAGAAATGGGAATTCAAAAAAACGAGAAACTACAGTTCAATTGGGTGTAATTACAGGTCTTGAGGCAACAACTGAAGGGCCAATAAATAAAGAAAAAGGTTCGTCATATTTAGTCGGATATCGTTATAGTCTAGCTGGTGTTGCTCAAGCTGCAGGTGTAGATATCGGTACAACTGCTACGCCAACTTATCAAGACCTAACGTTCAAATTAAATGGAAGTACAACTAAATTTGGTAAGTTTTCATTATTCGGAATTTTAGCTTCTAGTACTATTAATATTGATGGAGGTAATTCAAATACATTGTATGGTAATGGAAATCAGGTCGATTTTGCAAGTAAAATTGGAATTCTGGGTTTGAATCATTTCAAACAAATTAATTCTAAATCCTATATGAGTTCTACAATTGGTTTGAATTATACCAATAATACAATAAACTCTTATGATTTTGACAGAGCAACATCTACATCGTTTACCAAAGAAATGAGTGATGTTGGGAAAACGGGCTATAATTTTAGAACAACATATAACTTAAAAATCAATTCAAAAGTATTTTTTAAAGCGGGAATTCAAGATGAATTGATGGGATTAGATCTATTTTATAAAACTAAGCAAAATAGCAATGATGCTTGGAAACAAATTTGGGATAATAGTAGTTATACTAATCTAGCTCAAGCTTTTGTTCATGGTAAATTTAATTTAAGTGATCAGTTGACCTTAAATGCAGGTTTACATTCTCAAAAATTTTTCTTGAACGAATCTTTTTCTATTGAACCTCGTTTGGGATTGAAATATGCGATTAATAGCCAAAGTAGCTTTAATTTGGGATATGGTTTACATTCTCAAATGCAGCCAATCAATGTTTATTTTTTGCAAACACAAAATCAGGACGGTTCCTATTCTTACAATAATAAAAATTTAGATTTTACTAAAAGTCAACATTTTGTTTTGGGATATGATTTACAACCCCTTAAAGACTGGAGATTAAAGACAGAAATTTATTATCAACAACTTTCAAATGTTCCAGTAAATACTTTCTCTAGTAGTTATTCTATGTTAAATACAGGTTCTAGTTTCAAAACTGAATTAGAGGACAATCTTACCAATACGGGAACAGGAAAAAATTACGGTGCAGAAGTTACCATTGAAAAATTCTTTAGTAACGGATATTATGGTTTGTTTACCTCGTCTCTTTATTTATCTAAATATAAAGGTAGTGATGGTATTGAACGAAATACAGCCTTTAATGGAAAATATGTTTTCAATATATTAGGAGGTAAGGAATGGAAAGTTGGAAATGAAAATCGAAACAAATTTGCAACAGATATTAAATTTACTAATGCAGGTGGAAGAGCCTACACGCCAATTGATTTGACTGCATCACAATCATTAAATCGAGAAGTAGTTTCATCAGATGCCTATTCAGCAAATTATACCAATTACTTTAGATTGGATGTAAAAGGAACTTATACTATTAATAGTAAAAATAAACAATTGTCACAGTCATTTTCATTGGATTTACAAAACGTTAGTAATCATAAGAATATGTTTTCTCAATCCTATGATAATCAACGTCAAAATGTAAGTACAACCTACCAGTTGGGATTCTTTCCAAATTTTATTTACAAACTACAGTTTTAAAATCGATAACTATATTATCAACTTTATTCATTAACTAAATTATTAAAATATGAAATTACATCTAAAATTACTATCAATAGCGTTAGGATTAACTATTATAATAGGTTGTTCAAATACAAATCCAATTGATACTTCGGTGGGAACAATTGTAAAAGTAAAATCATCCGATTTTTTGTCAGCAGGTTTGTCTGAACCTATTAGTGTTGTTTCAAGAACATTATCCAATGGAACAACCGCTGATTGCTATAAAATAGTGTGTAAAAGCACACCAACCGATCATGCTATGGGACCCTGGTGCCCAACTAATATTTCTGATGCTGCTGATGCTGGGGGTATTTGGTTAAAAGATGGGAATGTATATAATGTAGACGGTGCATTTATCAAAAATTTAGCTACTTTTTTTTCTGATCCTACTTGGATGATGTATAACAGCACAACAGGCGAGGTCATTCGAACAAAAACACAAGCAGAATGTCAGGCAGCTGCAAATCCAGCTGTGGGACCAGAATACAAAAACTTTTGTGTAGAATGCTTGCCTTCTTATGTAGCTAACATAACTCAAACCTATTATATTCCTGTTACGCCTATAAAATTAACTAATGCAATTCAATTTGGTATGGGACCAGGTGCTTCAGGACCAGCTGTTAGAGGTTTAGCCTTTAATGGAGTACGTTTTGATGGTCCTGCTCCAGTAAATGCTATCCTTGGAGCGTATACATTAGCTCCTTTTGATGATGCAGGTGGGCATATTAATTTGGCTGCGGGCTACCATTACCATGCAGCTACAGGTAAATCTAAAGAAATTGCTCAATCAGATGGTCATGCTCCCATGATAGGGTATGCAGCTGATGGACATGGGTTGTTTGCTAGATTAGATTCAACAGGTGCAGAACCATCTGATTTAGATGAATGTAGAGGACACACTGACAATACGAGGGGGTATCATTACCATGTAGATAAAGCAGGTGCAAATAACTTCATCAATTGTTTAAAAGGAGCTTATGTCAACTAATTATCTCAAAACAAAAAATAGCTGGATTCTAATTGTGCTATTTTTGTTTCGTTTTCATCCTAGTTTTGCTCATCAACCTGATTTGTCCACCATGATGTTATATCAAGATGAACAAGGGAGAAGTTATTTACAAATTTATGGTGCATTAACTGCTTTTGAAGGTGAAATTGATTATAAATATTCTGAAAAATCATATAAAACTCCTGAGCAATTTAAGCAACTAGTGCTAAAACACTTTAAAAAAAATGTATTCTTTATTGTAAATTCAAATGATACTCTACGACTTGAAAGACCTCAAGTGATTTTAGGGCATGAGACAAAAGTGGTTTGTGAAGTTTTTGGTTTCCCAAAAAAAATCAATGAATTGATGATTAAAAATACAATGTTTATTGATATTCCCAACAATCAATCACTAGTTATTTTATTACAAAAGGGATTACCTGTTCAACAATTTAAATTGAATAATAGTAATCAACAACAAGTTAATTTGAAATTGACTAATGGGAATTGGGAACTTGTCAATTTGGACCAATATAAATTTAACTTTTGGATTGTCATTATTGTAATTAGTTTAGTATTTTTAGGAAGCTTTATTCTGTATACAAAACGATTCAAAAAAGCCGTTAAATGAAAAAAATTATAGTTTCGATCGTTTCAGCAGGACTCTTTAAATTTGTGTTCTTTCCAATAGAACATTTCCTAGAACCTGACTTAATTTTAATATCAGTACTCATTTTTATTCTTTGGAAAGGTAATTTTATGGTAGATCACTATTTAAACAGTAAATATTCTTGGGTAAAAAATCCCCATAAACGATTACGAATTCAGGTAATTGTTTCGTTTTTATTTACATCTGTTTTTTTATTTATTTTCATGTATACTCTACACCAAATCCGTTTTGGAGATGGAAGAATAGTAAATCCAAGAATGATTCAATTATTTCCAATTTCTTTATCCTTAACTTTTTGTGTACTTACAATACATATTGGAAAACAATTTTATGACGCTTTGAAAAATAGTCTATTAGAAATAGAAAAATATAAAACAGAAAGTGCTATTGCTCAATTGCAAAATCTTAAAAATCAATTGAATCCACATTTTTTATTCAATAATTTAAGTGTATTGACTTCGTTGGTATATAAAAATCAAGACAAAGCGGCTCAATTTATCAATGAATTAGCAAAAGTATATCGTTATGTGTTAGATTCTAAAAATGCTGAATTAGTTTCGTTACAAGAAGAATTGGATTTTATTGATCATTATATTTATTTACAAAAAATACGATTTGAAGACAGTGTTGTTTTTGAAATAAATATAGAAAAATCTAAGAAATCGGCTTATTTATTGCCAATGTGCCTTCAAATGGTAGTTGAAAATACCATTCAGCATAACGAAACTTCACAAGCCAATCCATTACGAGTTTTGATTTACACCATTGATAATACATTAGTTATTGAGAATCCGATTAAATTAAGATCTAACGTTGTGGATAGTTCTAAAACGGGATTAAAAAATATTGAACTACGATATTCCTTTTTTACCGATGAAAAAGTAATAGTGATTAATAATGAAAAAACATTTAAAGTAATTTTGCCTCTTATTCAAAAAAAATGAAAGTTATTATAATTGAAGATGAAAAATTATCAGCTGAGCATTTAACCGTTTTACTTCAAAAAATTGATGATTCGATTGAAGTTACTCATTATTTTGACTCTATAAAATCCGTGGTGAATGCTTTTCAATCAGGACTTTCGGCTGAACTTATTTTTATGGATATCCATCTTGCTGACGGAAATAGTTTTGAGATATTTAAACATTTGGCAATAGAAATTCCTGTTATTTTCACCACAGCGTATGATCAATATGCACTGCCGGCTTTCAAACAAAACAGTATTGATTATTTACTAAAACCAATTGCATTAGAAGACTTAAAATTTGCAGTAGAAAAATTTAAAAAACATCATGAAATCAATCCTAAATTAATTCTTGCAAATCTTACTTCCGCATTTAATCAAATTAATAAAGAATATAAAACTAGGTTTTTAGTCAAATTAGGACAAACTATTGATAGTATTCCAACTGATGAAATTCATCATTTTCATACTAAAGATAGTTTGACATTTTTAGTAACCAATAGAGGAAATCAATTCAATATTGATTATTCTTTAGAAGAATTAGAATCAATTTTAAATCTAAAAGATTTTTTTAGAATCAATCGAAAAATTATTATTCATATAAAGTCAATTGAAAAAGCAACCGCTTATTTTAATAGCCGATTAATAATAACAACACAATTAATTGACTCTGATTCTAAAATAGTGAGTAGAGAACGAGTTAGCGAATTTAAAAAATGGTTAGATAATTAAATAATTAATACTTATGAATAGAATTTTCAATTTATTATTATTGGCAGTTTCGTTATCTGCTTTTGCACAATACAATATTGAAGTTGCCAAAAGTGCACTCAAAATAGAGATGCTTTTTCCAGGAGGGAAATCAAAAGCGCTTATATTAAGTTATGATGATGGTTCAAAACATGACAGACAATTGGTACAGCTTATGAATAAGCACCATCTTGTAGGAACATTCCATTTAAATTCTAACCAGTTAGGAACTAACAATTACTTCGATTATTTGAATAAAGACGAGATTATAGATCTTTATAAAGGTCATGAAGTTTCAGTTCATACAGCAAACCATCCCAATTTGCCAGATATAAGCAGAATAGATGTTATTTACGAAGTTTTAGAAGATAGAAAAGAACTCGAACGATTGGTTGGATATCCAGTAAGAGGAATGGCTTATCCATTTGGAAATACAAATGATGCTGTTATTGACGCCATGAAAGGATTAGGAATTGAATATGCAAGAACCGTAGGAGATACCTATAACTTTAAAATTCCGAACGACTTTTTAAGATGGCAACCTACTATTCATCAATTTGCAAAGGCATATTGGGAGCCAAATCAGCCTGAAAAAGATGCGCAAGAATTGACACAATTTTATAAAGTTATTGATGATTTTTTGCAAACCAAAGAATTAGCAATACTTGATATTTGGGGACACAGCTGGGAAATGGGTGCCGACAAAAAGAAATGGGATGAAACAGATAAGTTCTTTACTCTTTTATCCAATAACAAATATGTCCATTATTCAACTCAAATTGCTTTGGTAGATTATATAAATGCTTATAGAAATTTAAAATTTACGGTTGCAAAAAATTATGTAACTAATTCAGCTGCATTCTCAATATTTATTAAAATAAATACTCAAATTTTTGAATTGAAAGCAGGATCAACTACAAAGTTATTTTAAACTATGCACTATTTTCAGCACTAAGTTATTCTCGTAATTTTCTATGGTTCTTTATCAGGCGCTTATGCTTTACTTAGCATTTGAAGTACTAAATAATAAAAAAGTTTTTAATAGTTTAATCTATAATATGATGAGTTATATTAGAGTCCATAAAAAAAACCTCAAAATTGCTTTTGAGGTTTTGTCTTAGTAGCGGGAACAGGACTCGAACCTGTGACCTTCGGGTTATGAGCCCGACGAGCTGCCTACTGCTCTATCCCGCGATGTTTCGAGTGCAAATATACAACCAAATTTGACTATTGCAACAAAAAAAATTAAAAAATCTTTTATTTCTTCTATTAGCTTGATATAACTACCTTTGCAAAAATTAAAACGCAGTAAATGGCACACAAAGCAGGTTTTGTAAATATCATAGGAAATCCAAACGTAGGAAAATCAACCTTAATGAACGCTTTCGTTGGCGAAAGATTGTCCATTATTACCTCTAAAGCGCAAACAACCCGTCACAGAATTTTGGGAATTGTGAATGGAGAAGATTTCCAATTGGTTTTGTCAGATACTCCTGGAATCATCAAGCCAGCCTATGAAATGCAGGAATCGATGATGAACTTTGTGAAGTCGGCTTTTGAAGACGCTGATATTTTGATTTACATGGTCGAAATTGGCGAACAAGAATTAAAAGACGATGCCTTTTTTAATAAAATCATCCACGCCAAAATTCCAGTCTTGTTATTGTTGAACAAAATCGACAATTCGAATCAAGAACAATTGGAGGAACAAGTGGCTTTTTGGACAGCAAAAGTACCCAATGCCGAAATTTTCCCGATTTCCGCTTTGCAAAATTTCAATGTGCCCGAAGTTTTTGGACGCATCATCGAATTGCTTCCTGAATCGCCAGCCTATTACCCAAAAGACCAATTGACGGACAAACCGGAACGTTTCTTTGTGAACGAAACCATTCGTGAGAAAATCTTGTTGAATTACAGCAAAGAAATTCCGTATGCGGTTGAAATCGTGACCGAAGAATTTTTCGAAGATGAAAATATCATTCGCATTCGTTCCCTAATTATGGTGGAACGCGATACCCAAAAAGGAATTATCATTGGCCACAAAGGCGCTGCTTTGAAAAAAGTAGGAATGGATTCCCGTGCCGATTTAGAGAAGTTCTTTGGCAAACAAATCCATATTGAATTGTATGTCAAAGTCAATAAAAATTGGCGAAGCAATGCCAATATGTTAAAACGTTTTGGATACAACAACTAGTTTTTTGGCGTGACCACAAGGGTCAGGCTATCCGTTTCAATCTTTGTTGCCGGTCTTTGGCAACAAAGGATTTTTACTCCTATCCTTCACGCACCACTGTAGTAGCTTACAAAATAATAGTGTACCTTTGCAAAATATTTGAAATTAGATTATGAACAACATAGTAGCCATAGTAGGAAGACCTAACGTAGGAAAATCGACCCTTTTTAACCGATTGATCCAAAGAAGAGAAGCTATCGTAGATTCAGTTTCAGGGGTAACTCGTGACCGAAATTATGGAAAAAGTGAATGGAATGGAAAAGAGTTTTCGGTTATTGATACCGGTGGTTATGTGCGTGGTTCAGACGATATTTTTGAAGGTGAAATTCGCAAACAAGTAGAATTAGCGATAGATGAGGCCGATGTAATCATTTTTGTGGTGGATGTCGAAGAAGGAATTACACCTATGGACGATGCGGTTGCCAAATTACTTCGGAAAGTAACTAAGCCTGTATTGCTTGCCGTAAACAAGGTAGATAATGCCATGCGCGAAAAAGATGCGATTGAATTTTACAACCTAGGTTTAGGGGACTATTATACCTTTGCTAGTATTTCTGGAAGTGGAACAGGAGATTTATTGGACGCCTTAATTGACGCGTTTCCAATCAAACCAGAACCAACAGGTGAAGAAGTAGTATTGCCTCGTTTTGCAGTAGTAGGTCGTCCTAATGCTGGAAAATCAAGTTTTATCAATGCCTTAATTGGTCAAGACCGATACATTGTTACCGATATTGCAGGAACGACACGTGATGCGATTGATACTAAATTTGATCGTTTTGGATTTGAATTTAACTTAGTGGACACGGCTGGAATTCGTCGTAAAGCCAAAGTAAAAGAAGATCTAGAATTTTATTCGGTGATGCGTTCGGTACGAGCGATTGAACATGCCGATGTGTGTATCTTGATTATCGACGCAACCCGCGGATTTGAAGGACAAGACCAAAGTATTTTTTGGCTGGCTGAAAAAAACCGAAAAGGAGTGGTGATTTTGGTAAACAAATGGGACTTGGTTGAAAAAGACACCATGTCGACTCGCGATTACGAAGAAAAAATCAGAAAAGAATTAATGCCGTTTACCGATGTGCCTATTCTTTTTGTTTCGGCTTTGACCAAACAACGTTTGTTAAAAGCATTAGAAGCAACGGTTCAGGTATATGAAAATAGACAACAACGTATACCAACTTCTAAATTCAACGAATTCATGTTGAAAGTGGTTGAAGCCTATCCGCCACCAGCGACTAAAGGGAAGTATGTGAAAATCAAATATTGCATGCAATTGCCTACGCAAACCCCGCAGTTTGTATTCTTTGCTAACTTACCGCAATATGTAAAAGAACCGTACAAAAGGTATTTGGAAAACAAAATCAGAGAAAAATGGGACTTCTCCGGAGTGCCTATCGATATTTATATCAGAGAAAAATAATAAAAAAGTCCCGATTTATCGGGACTTTTTTTGTTATAATTTCAATTTGTGGAATATACTAAACCGAATGATATCACGATCATAATAATCGACACCACTAGCTCTTTGCTGAAAGCTATTCAAATAGCCTAATTCGATGGCGATTTTTTGGTTAATTCCATATTGTAAGGCAGCATAAATCCGATTTTGATCAAACGTATTTTTTACAATGGATTTCCCTGCATTTAATAAGATTTCTTCGTGAACAATCGTTTTTAAAAAACGGTTTTCTTTTTTCCAAAGATCATACTCTGCTTGAATTCTAAATCGGAATCGCCAATTAAATGTAGTGCCAGACAGTAATTCTGTTTTGGAAGCATTTCGAATAAAACGTTCGTCTATTTGAAAACGTTGACTGAGTTGTACTTTGCCAATAGTGTTTTTCCAAGTAATGTCTTGCTGCCCTCTGTATTCGGGAATCATAAAATCAGTCGTGTTTTCAGGATCTTGTGTTGCAACAGGAAAAAACCCAATTCCACCACCTAATTCCACCGAGTTCGATGCCTTGTAACGAACTTGTGAACGAATGACAAATAGATTTTCAGTAACTGGTTTTAAAAAGAGTCTGTTGTCAAATTCCGAATGAAGCGACCATTTTTCAGTAAGCGTCAATAGATTATAATAGCGCGACCAAAGTATGGATTGGTTGTCAATTTTTTTTCAGTTTGTGCTTTACTAATTCCAATAGTAAATAAGAAAAAAGCATAGATGAATTTACGAATTGGCATTTTTATTTTTTTGCAAATATAAAGCAGTCTTCTAGATATTAATTTTAATTTTATAAAAAAAACACAGTATGAGTTTACACAATAAAGTCATTTGGATCACCGGAGCGTCCAGCGGAATAGGGGAGGCATTAGCACATGCCTTAGTTGCCAAAAATAGTAAGTTAATTATATCGGCTCGAAATGGAGTGGCATTACAGGCTATCAAGGCCAATTATCCTGCTGCTCAAATTGAAGTAGTGCCTTTTGATTTATTGGATTTTGATACTGCTCCAGCTGTGGTGGCTAAAGCCATTTCTTTTTTTGGAAAAATAGACGTCCTCGTAAATAATGGCGGAATCAGTCAGCGCTCATTGATCGCTGAAACCGATTTTGCTGTTGACAAAAAAATAATGGATGTGGATTATTTTGGAACAATTGCGTTAACCAAAGCGCTTTTGCCACATTTTATACAAAATCAATCCGGACATTATGTAACAGTGACTAGTTTGATGGGTAAATTCGGATCGCCTTATCGATCTGGGTATTGTGCAGCCAAACACGCGTTGCATGGGTATTTTGATGTGATGCGAATGGAACATGAAAAAGACGGTGTAGCGGTCACTTTAGTCTGTCCAGGATTTGTTCAAACCAACGTTGCCATTAATGCGTTAACTGCTGATGGAAGTCCGCAAGTTAAAAATAGTGAAACCACGGCTAATGGAATGTTACTCGCTGATTTCATCCCCAAAATGGTACGAGCCATGGAACAAAAGAAATTCGAGGTGTATATTGGTAAGAAAGAAGTGTTAGGGATCTATTTAAAACGATTTTTACCCAAGTATTTGCATACAATTGTAATGAAAAGTAAAGTAAACTAAAAACTCAACCTTAGTTATTAGAATCCTATACCTATTTGAAAAACTACTGTTATTGTTGCTTCATGATTGTTGCCAAAACGAACTGGAACAGGCATTGAAACATAATAATTATGGTCTTTGTATTTTTTAATTACTTTGGCAATGATAGGTGTAAAACCGTATCGACCTGAGGTTTCAAAAGCCAATCTTCCGGCAAAAGTATATCCTTTTTTTAAACGAACCAGCACACCTGGATGGATGAGAATGTTATTTACCTTACTGATCTCACTGTCGCTTTTAATAGTGGGAACAATTTCAAATGAGAAGCCTATTTTTTCGTTTTTCCATAGATTTAACCCTATAGGCATACCAACGGTATAATACTCTTTAAAATTGAATGTGGTTGCAGAATTCGAAAAGGTTACTAATGGATGTATAATGCCAACATAACCATTGATCTTTGGATAGGTTTCTGTATTGGTTTGCGCTTGCGTGTTTAGTGATACGAAATAAAGCAATCCCAAAAACACTATTGATTTTATTTTTTTCAAAAGAGTTGTTTATTATAAAAAGGCAAATATAGATTTTATTTCAAATAAAAGCACTCTATCAGTAGGAACGGATAGAGTGCTTCTATAAAATATATATTTCAAGTTCTTACAAATTATAACGCAAGGTAAGTCCGTAGGTTCTTTGATCGCCTAACACTCCGGCATAGTGTCCAGCATTTCCAGAGGCTGGCAACAATTGCTCAAAGTAATTTTTGTCTAATAAGTTGCGTCCCCATAGGTACACTGACAATCCTTCTGAAGCTCTAAATCCAATTCGGCCATTAAAGATGCTATAACCTTGAATATTCAAGTATTTTGAAGGAGTCGCACTTGATGAAAAGCTTGATCTTGAATACGAATCGATCGCAATAAAAAATCTTCCTTTGTTACCAAAAAACTGACCTGCTTTAGACAAATCGCCTCCTAAAGTTCCAGCCCATTTAGAAATTCCAGGTAAAGCCCCTCCAGAAACGTCTTTAGAATAAATAGAAATACCATTCACTTTCAAACCGGTTTCTTCCAATGGTAAAGGCGCGTTTTTAAAACTAATGTATTTACCATCATTATAGGTTAATGCAGCGTTGAAGGATAGGTATTGGTTCACTGTGATTCTAGAATCAACTTCAAATCCTCTCACTCTTACTTTTTCAGCATTGGCAAGATAACCACGGTTTAAGGTGGGATCTTCACTTTGCACTAAGGTTTGGTAGTTGTCAATATCCGTATTGAAAACAGTTAAGTTAACTGTAGTACTATTGAACGGAGTGGATTTGATTCCAATCTCATAGTGATTTACTTTTTCTGGTTTAATTTTAGCTAATGCTATAATTGGACCGTTTGCGTCTGATGGAATTCCACCCAAGTTGATTCCTACTGGTTTGTAACTATTGGCAAAAGTGGCAAAAGTGTTGATTTTCTCTGATACTTTGTACGCTAAAGTTAGGTTTCCTGAAAAGTTAGTGTCTTCTACATCTACTTTAAAGGCTTGATCAGAATATACTTTTTTCTTTAAGGCTAACAATGCAGCATTTGTCGTTTGAAGTCCGCCATAAGTAGTTCTACTATAATCAATTTTTTTCTTGTCATAGTTGTAACGTAAACCAGTTAATAAGTGTAGTTTTTCACTAATTGCCCAATCGGTTTGTCCAAAAACAGCCCCACTAATTGTATTTAAAGTGGATTTAGTTTTAATTCCATAGCCATTAAATAAACCAGCTGTTTGCCAAAGTGGATCTGTTGAATCTTGTGAAAAACGCCATTGTGCTGAACCTGATTCTTCAATATGATACGGATCTGTTTTTAAATCTTGTCCAATTCCAAAAACACCTATAACTCCTGTTACTTTTGGTAAAAATGTTCCTGCATAGCGAATTTCTTGTGACCATTGTTGGTGTTTTGAAGTAGCTTGCGACAAACGTAAAACAGACAATCCTGTAAAATCTCTATCGTTGGACGGATCCCAATTCCAGAAACGCCAAGCTGAGGTGGCTGTTAATTTTCCATTTCCAATTTTACTATTAATGTTCAATGAAGCACCTCCTAAATCTTGTCCCGAACGCCATGGGGTATCGTGATCTATTTTTCTGTCAAACGGATTGGTGCTTGGCAAGCTATATCCTAACGAACTGATGATATTGTTAAATTGTCGGTAAGCAGCTCTATTCGTTGGAACTACACCAGCTACTACTTGAGCATAACCATCGGGTCTTTGTTTCGAATAATCAACTGCTAAAGTAATATCTGTATTTTCGGTTGGTGTATACAACAACTGTCCGCGTACTCCTTGGTTGTTCAAATCATTAACTGATTTTCCGGTTACTACGTTTTCCAATAATCCATCACGTTGGGTTCCAGAAAAAGACAATCTTGCGGCAATTTTTTTGCTTAAAGCTCCTGTAATCGAAGCTTTTGCTTGAACGAATCCATAATTTCCATAGCTCAATTCAAAGTTGGCACCCGATGTAAAACTGGCTTTTCTACTCGTCACGTTAAAGGCTCCAGCAGTGGTGTTTTTACCAAAAAGAGTTCCTTGAGGTCCGCGTAGAACTTCAATTTGATCTACATCAACAAAATCAAGCGTGGTGGCTGCTGGACGAGCATAATACACTCCGTCTACATAAAATCCTACTCCAGGATCAATTCCGTCATTGGTCAAGCCAAAAGTAGAACCAAGTCCTCTAATGTTGATGGTCGTATTCCTTGGATTCGATGAATACAATTGTACAGAAGGTACTAATTCTTTTAAACGATTCACATTGAAAGCTCCTGCTTGTTCTGCTTGTCGTCCTCCAACAACTGAAACGGCAATAGGCACATTTTGTGCTTTTTCAATTCTACGTCTGGATGTGATTACCACATCATTCAATTGATTTTCGCTTTTCAAAATGATTTCAACAGGACTAGTTGGTAAAGCTGTAAATCGAACCTCAGCCGTTTGGTGACCCACATATTGAACAATTAATGTAAAAGGTAATCTTTCACGTGTATCAATAGTGAATTTACCATTCGCATCTGTTAATGCATTGTATTTTGTTCCTTTTAATAGCACATTGGCTAATTCTAAAGGTTGGTTGTTTTTATCTTTCACTATTCCTTCTACATCGGCTTGAGCAAAAAGTGTAGTTGTAATTAGTATAAATAGACTTGTAATTGTGTTTTGTAAAGTATTGATTTTCATTGTATTTTAATTTTATGTGATTAGTAGAGTTTAAAATTATTTTTTTTAGAACTAGCACATGCACATATGTTGAAAGGAATTTTCAAGTTGACTAAATTGGGTTACTGTTTTTTCCGCACTAAAATGAATTGGATACGTTTTCATAAATAAATGTTTTAATGTTTTCGGGTGCAAATATATAATTAATTCTATAAAAATAGTAGAGTTTAAAAAATATTTTTTTATTTTTTTACTAAAGAGGCTATTGTAATGCCTTGCATCGCCTTTAAAGTTTCTTCTCGAATGGCTATTAAACCGTGTCGTAGAGCGCATTCTGACTCGCTTTTGCAATCAGAACAAGGTTCGTAGAAATTCAAAGAGGCACAAGGGAGTAATGCGATGGCACCATCAAATAACCGATGAATATCAGCCATAGTAATTTCATTTGAAGATTTAATTAAGTAATAACCGCCAAATTTTCCTTGTTTACTTCCTACAAAATGAGCGCGTTTTAAATCCAATAAAATTTGTTCTAAAAATTTTTTAGGTATAGCGGCTGTATCTGCAATTTCAATAGTACGCGCAATATAACCTGGTTCTTGTTGAGCAAGAAACAGTAAAGCTTTGAGTGCGTATTTGGTTTTATGTGAAAGCATCTACTACAGTTAGAGTTACAAATATAAGTGGCTATTATTCAGAAATCAAAATAAATTACCAACTTCCGCTGGATCCTCCTCCAGAGAATCCTCCTCCGCCAAAACCGCCTCCGAAGCCACCTCCGCCAAATCCACCACCTGACGAACCTCCGAAACCACCTCGGTTACCGCTAGATAGACTGCTTAAAATCAAAATATCTAAAATGCTTGGGCCTCCGCCAAAACCACCTGATCCACCTGAATTACCTCCGCCTTTTTTATTTCTTGAAAAAAGAATTAAGACAATAACGATGATCACTATAAACGGAAGAATTGGAAATTTCTCTCCTTTATTTTGTTTTCGTGTTGCTTTGTATTTGCCTTTGAACACATCAATGATAGCAGTCGTTCCTTTATCCAATCCATTAAAATAACTTCCCGCTTTGAATTCCGGAATGATAATATTTCGAATAATTTCTCCACCCGTTCCTGCGGTCAATCGATCTTCCAAACCATAACCCGGATTGATGGCGATTTTCTTTTCGGCTTTCGCCAATAAAATAATGACACCATTGTCTTCTTTGGCTTGACCAATTCCCCAGGTTTGTGCCCAGTTGGTGGCTAATTGGCTTACGTCTTCACCTTTTAAACTTTCAATGGTAACAATCACAATTTGTGTTGAGGTAGAATCTGAATAACGCACCAGTTTTTCTTCTAGTTGAGCTTTCTCAGTTTCGCTAAGTACTTTAGCATAATCGTAAACCGAAGTTTGACTTGCCGGTTTTTCTGGAATGGTATATTGAGCCAATCCAATTTGTGTAAATAGTAAACAAACGAATAGTTGAATAAAAGTAGGAGTAGGTAAAAGTGCTTTCATTATCCTTTTGAGATTTCGTTTGATAATTCGTTTGTGTCATCCGTTTGCCAAGGGAAATAGGTTTTTAGCTGCTCTCCAGCTTGGGTAATCCCATCAATTAATCCTTGTTTGAAATTACCTTGTTTGAATTGAGCCGCCATAATTTCTTTGGTGCTGTCCCAAAAATCAGTAGCTACCACTTCATTAATTCCTTTGTCTCCACAGATGACAAATTGTTTGTCGGCACTAGCCAAATAAATCAAAACGCCATTTTGCAATTGCGTTTCGTTCATTTTTAATTCATAAAAAACTTCCAAAGCCCTGTCAAAAGGAACCTTGGAAGTCGTTTGTTCTATGTGTACTCGAATTTCGCCCGACGTATTTTTTTCAGCCAATTGAATAGCGGCTACAATTTCGTTTTCGTCTTCTTTGCTTAAAAAAATAGTGTCTGGTTGCATGAGTCGGTTTTGTTTTGAATTAGAATTTTACTTCTACTGGTTTGTCAGCTCCAACAGCTGCTTCAAAATACGGTTTTTCTTTAAACCCAAACATCCCTGCAAAAATAGAATTAGGGAACGTTTTGATGTGGGTGTTGTACGGTTTAACTGCTTCGTTGAAACGAGTTCTAGCGGTTAAAATTTGGTTTTCAGTACTGGCCAATTCGTCTTGTAATTTTAAGAAGTTTTCGTTGGCTTTCAAGTCAGGGTATTTTTCTACCGAAACTAACAATTTAGATAAAGAACTACTTACGCCACTTTGTGCCGAGTTGAAAGCTGCCAATTGTGCAGGGCTCACATTCGTTGGATCAACAGTTACAGAAGTTGCTTTGGCTCTAGCTGAAATTACCGCAGTTAACGTGCTTTTTTCAAAATCAGCGGCTCCTTTTACTGTGTTTACCAAGTTGCCAATCAAGTCATTTCGTCTTTGATAAGCAGTTTGTACATTACCCCAAGACTCATTGATGTCTTGTTCGTAAGTTACTGCAGTGTTGTTGATTCCTTTCACCCAACCGTAGATTCCAAATACTACTACAGCTGCTATAATCCAAGGTAAGAATTTTTTAAAGTCCATGTTTAATTAAATTTTAAGGTTGATTGTTTATTTGTTTTATAATTGATTTTTAAATAATTCTTTTTCTGGCTGACAAAAGGTATACCAAACTTGTAATACTGCTAATGAAAATTAATCCGAAGATCCACATAAATTTTTCAGCACCATTAATTTTAGTTGAAGATTTTATTTCGAGGATAGCAATATACCAAAAAACAAAGGTTGAAATAAATCCTATAAATAATAACATTTCTGAGAACGGGTAGTGCATTATTTTTAGAAATGCTCCTACGATTACAATCACTGTAGATAGAAGTAAACTTATAGTTAAAATCTGTTTGTTTTCCATGTTTAAATGTTGTTTTTGATAGTAGTTAATTCGGATTTAATGCCTTCTAACTTAGAAATAATTTCAAATTTGTCTAAGGTTTTCTTTTGCCCTTCTTTCAAATGCGTTCTGGCACCTTCCAAAGTGAAACCTCTTTCTTTTACCAAATGATAAATGAGTTGGAGATTTTTGACGTCTTCGGGTGTAAACATTCGATTGCCTTTGGCATTTTTCTTGGGTTTTAAAATGTCGAATTCGCTATCCCAAAAACGAATAAGCGAAGCGTTTACTCCAAAAGCCTTGGCTACTTCGCCAATGCTGTAATACCTTTTGTCTGCTGATAAATTAATATGCATTAGTCTAATGATTGATTTTCTTGATTAGCCAATTTTGAAATGGCAACATATTCCACTGCTGAGATGTTTCCGTAATAAAAATTAAGCGGATTCACTACTCTATTATTTTGATGTACTTCATAATGTAAATGAGGGGCTTCCGATCGCCCAGTACTTCCTACATATCCAATGATATCCCCTCTTTTAACTCGTTGACCCTTGCGTGCTTTGTATTTGCTCAAATGCGCATACAAAGTTTCGTATCCATACCCATGTCGAATCACAATATGATTCCCAAATCCCGATGCCGTATTGTCAGCTCTGACAATTACACCATCGCCCGTGGCATAAATTGGGGTTCCAGTTTTGGCAGTAAAATCCATTCCTTCATGCATTTTTCGCGCTTTAGTAAACGGATCAGAACGGTACCCAAAACCCGATGCCATGCGTCTTAAATTTTCATTTTTCACCGGTTGAATGGCCGGAATCGCACTTAGTAAATTGTCTTTTGCTTTCGCCAATTTCAATATTTCATCTAAAGATTGGGATTGAATAGCCAATTCTTTACTCAACACATCCACACGCTCCGTGGTATTTTTTACCAATTCGGCATTGTCAAACCCTTCTAATTCGGCATACCTGTTTTTGGTTTTAAAACCTGCTTTTCTTTCTTCATCAGAAATAGGAGCGGTATTGAAATAGGTACGATACAAATTGTTGTCACGATCTTCAATCGCAGCTGTGACGGCATTTAATTCGTCTATTTTTTTATTTAAAATGGCATAATGCAATTTCAAATTGTCTATTTCACGTGCTTGCAAACGGTCTTTTGGAGTTTCAAAATACGGTGTATTTAATAAAATCACGAAACTTAGAAAACCAAATAAGGCAGAGGCCAATAAAAACAAGAAAACGAAACCAAATTTCGTTGTTTTTTTAGTTTTTATTTTTCGATACGCCAGATTTTCAGAATCGTAATAATATTTTACTTTCGACATATTTTAAAATACCCTATTTTTGCACTTCGCAAAAAAGTTAGTCGAACAAATTTAATAAATGTTTCATTGGTTCGTTGCTTTTTTGAGAATAAAAAAAGTGGAGGTGTAGATTTGGTTCTTCGTGGATTCGAAAACCGATTGAAGCTTTTACCTAATAATCGAATAAACACTACAAATGAAATCACAAGACGTACGTAAACAATTTTTGGACTTTTTTCAAAGCAAAGGACACTTGATCGTTCCTTCGGCACCTATCGTTCTAAAAGACGACCCAACCCTGATGTTTAACAATTCAGGAATGGCGCAGTTCAAAGAATACTTTTTAGGAAACGGAACTCCAAAAAGTCAACGAATTGCCGATACGCAAAAATGTCTTCGTGTTTCAGGAAAACATAACGATTTAGAGGATGTAGGTTTTGATACTTACCACCATACCATGTTCGAAATGTTGGGTAACTGGTCTTTTGGAGATTATTTCAAAAAAGACGCCATCAACTGGGCATGGGAATTACTGACTGAAGTTTATAAAATTCCAAAAGAAAACTTGTATGTTTCTGTTTTTGAAGGAAATCCAGACGAAAATGTACCTTTTGACCAAGAAGCATGGGATTTATGGAAAGAATTGATCGATGAAGACCGTATTATTTTAGGAAATAAAAAAGACAATTTCTGGGAAATGGGTGACCAAGGCCCCTGCGGACCTTGTTCTGAAATCCATGTGGACTTGCGCTCAGATGCAGAAAAAGCGTTGGTTTCTGGTAAAAGTTTGGTGAACAACGATCACCCACAAGTGGTGGAAATTTGGAACAATGTATTTATGGAATTCAACCGTAAAGCGGATGGTTCTCTAGAAAAATTACCAGCACAACACGTTGATACCGGAATGGGATTTGAGCGTTTGTGTATGGCTTTGCAAGGAAAAACTTCGAATTACGATACGGATGTGTTTTCTCCGCTAATCGAAAAAGTAGAGCAAATCACAGGGTTGAAATATACTTCAAACGAAATACAAAATGTTTCTGAAGAGCAAAACAAAACGAACATCGCCATTCGTGTAGTGGCCGATCACGTTCGTGCAGTAGCTTTCGCCATTGCAGATGGTCAATTGCCATCGAATACCGGAGCAGGATATGTAATTCGCCGAATTTTGCGTCGTGCTATCCGTTACGGATTTACCTTCTTGAATACAAAGGAGCCATTTATTTATGAATTGGTGGCGGTGTTGTCGAATCAAATGAGTGAATTTTTCCCTGAAATCAAATCACAACAAACTTTGGTTACCAATGTGATTCGTGAAGAGGAAGCTTCTTTCTTAAGAACCTTAGATCAAGGATTGCAATTGCTGGAAAATGTTATGAATCAAACCACTGGAACTGAAATTTCAGGAGAAAAAGCATTTGAATTGTACGATACCTTTGGTTTCCCAATTGACTTAACGGCTTTGATTTTAAGAGAAAGAGGGTACCAATTAGACGAAGCAGGTTTTGAAAAAGCCATGCAGGAGCAAAAATCACGTTCGCGTGCTGCTTCCGAAGTTTCAACTGAAGATTGGTCGGTTTTGATTCCTGGAAATGTAGAAAAATTTGTGGGGTATGACCAAACCGAAAATGAAGTTAAAATTTCTAGAATTAGAAAAGTTGACAGTAAAAAAGACGGGGTTTTGTACCAAATCGTTTTAGATAATACACCCTTTTATCCTGAAGGTGGTGGACAAGTGGGTGACAAAGGGACTTTAGTTTCGGCGAATGAAACAATTGAAATCATTGACACTAAAAAAGAAAATAATTTGATTTTGCATTTGGCGAAGCAATTACCTGAAAATGTAACGGCTAGCTTTGTGGCAAAAGTAAATACCGATTTAAGAACCTTGTCTTCGCGCAATCACTCGGCTACACACCTAATGCATCAGGCGTTGAGAAGTATTTTAGGAACGCATGTAGAGCAAAAAGGATCTTTGGTAAACCCAAATTACTTGCGATTTGACTTTTCTCATTTTTCTAAAATGACCGACGAAGAATTAGAAGCGGTAGAGGATTTTGTAAACGCTCGAATCCAAGAGCAATTACCATTAATTGAAAGACGTAGTATTCCAATTCAGCAAGCTTTAGACGAAGGTGCTATGGCTTTGTTTGGTGAAAAATATGGAGATACTGTTCGTGCGATTAAATTTGGCGACAGTATGGAGTTGTGTGGTGGAATTCACGTAAACAACACCGCTGAAATTTGGCATTTCAAAATTGTATCTGAAGGAGCAGTCGCAGCAGGTATTCGTCGTATCGAAGCGATTACAAGTGATGCGGTGAAAGCGCATTTCGCTTCGTATGAAAATACGTTAAATGAGATCAAAGGGGCGTTGAAAAACCCGCAAGATATTCTGAAAGCGGTTCATAATTTGCAAGAAGACAACGCTAAGTTGGCAAAGCAAATTGAGGCTTTGATGAAAGACAAAGTGAAGCATTTGAAAGCGAGTTTGGCTTCTCAAATACAAGAAGTAAATGGCGTTCAATTCTTGGCCACTCAAGTCGAATTAAATTCTGAAGGTGCTAAAGATCTAGCCTATGAGTTAGGAAATTTAGGTACTAATTTGTTTTTAGTTTTGGCTACTGCCGAAGAAGACAAACCGATGTTAACGTGCTATATTTCGAAAGAATTAGTAGCTGCCAACAACCTGAATGCTGGACAAGTGGTGCGTGAGTTAGGGAAGTACATTCAAGGTGGAGGAGGAGGACAGCCGTTCTTTGCTACCGCTGGAGGAAAAAATGCAGCCGGAATTGCCGAAGCTTTAGCAAAAGCAGTTGACTTTGTAAATAGTTAAGAAAGGGCTTAATAAGACATTAGCTAAAAATAAAAAAACTCAAAATCAATCAATTGATTTTGAGTTTTTTGTTTTTGTATAAATGATAATAATAATTGCCGCTTATCAAAATAAATGGAAGGGTAGACAGTATCATTTTACCATTTTTTGAAAATAGTCCAGAGAGTAAGAACAATGTTACTAATGCACTAAGTAAGATCGAACCGCTTAGTTCAATCCATTGTTTTGGTTTTTTTGAAATGATTGTATAGAGCACACTAAAATGACCAAAAATTCCCGCAAGAAGGACTGGGTGAACTAATGATTTTAGAATGCCTTTCGTTTCAAAAAGCAATTGATATTCAAGCTGAAATACAAAGTAAGAGTTGTTGGGTGGCCATTCTAATAAACATCCTAAAAACGATACTAAGATTCCTATTGCATTTAGCTTTTTCATTTCATTTTGTATTCTAATATAATGTAAAACTATCAATTTTGATATCAATTTAAAAATTGTATTTCATATATAATTCGATATTTTTGTGTTGAAAAAAAATTGTATGAACTTTACTACCCCTATTAGCATTACTAAATCTGAGCATTGTGTGGATTTCTCATCAGAAATAATAACGATAGGTTCCTGTTTTGCTGTCAACATGGGTGAGCGATTGGATTATTTTAAATTTAAAAACACGACCAATCCATTTGGGATCATTTTTAATCCTGTTTCTATCGGAAAATTAATCGTTCGAACCATAAATCAAAAGAAATTTACCGAAGAAGACGTATTTTATCTTAACGAACGGTTTCATTGTTACGAAGTTCATTCTGATTTGAGTTCGGCTAATCAACAAGAATTGCTGGATCGTTTGAATGCAAGTTTAGAATTCACCTATAAAAAAATAAAAGTTGCCACCCACATTTTAATTACCTACGGTACTTCCTGGGTCTATCAAGAAAAAAATAGTGGAGCTGTCGTGGCGAATTGCCATAAAATGCCACAATCTCATTTTGACAAACACATTCTATCAGTAGCTTCGATTGAAGCGGCTATTCAAAATACGGTAGATGCGATTCGGAAAGTAAATCCCAATTGCTCATTCGTATTCACACTCTCTCCCGTGCGACACATTAAAGATGGTTTTGTTGAAAATCAACGTAGTAAAGCGCATTTGATTACCGCTTTGCAAAATTTACTTTCGAATCATTTGTTAGACAAAGCCTATTACTTTCCGGCCTATGAAATTGTAATGGATGAATTGCGAGATTATCGTTTTTATGGAGACGATTTAGTGCACCCAAGTTCGATGGCCATTGAGTATATCTGGCAACGATTTAGAGCCAGTTCCATTTCGGAAACGGCATTTTCAACGCTAGATGAGGTGGAGGCTATTCAGAAAAGTCTGTTACACAAACCTTTCAATCCATTGGCTGAAAGTCATCAAAAATTTCAATCTAAATTGGAAGAGAAGATCTCGAAATTACAAGAAAAACACCCCTTTATGAAGTTTTAGTTATCCAATCAACTGATTGAATAAATCTTGCTTTTCGTTGATGTAGTTGTATTGAAAACCGCGTTCTGTCATTTTTGTTTTAATGGCGTGAATGTCATTTTTGTTTTTCAATTCCAACCCTACCACCACCGGAGCTGATTCACGATTGTTCTTTTTGGTAAATTGGAAATAGGTAATATCGTCTTCTGGTCCTAAAATCTCGTTGACAAATTCTTTTAACGAACCCGGTCTTTGTGGAAATTGAATGATAAAGTAATGCATCAATCCTTCATACAAAAGAGAGCGTTCTTTAATTTCGGCAGTACGTTCGATGTCGTTATTACTTCCACTGACAATACACACTACATTTTTACCTTTGATTTCATCTTTGTAAAAATCCAAAGCAGCAATAGTTAAAGCACCAGCGGGTTCTACCACCATCGCTTCTTCGTTGTACAAACGTAAAATAGTCGTACAAACTTTTCCTTCTGGAACTAGTATAATATCACTTAAATAATCTTTGCAAATTTCAAAAGTCAGGTTGCCCACTTGTTTTACAGCGGCACCATCCACAAATTTGTCAATCGTGGTTAGCGGGGCATTATTGCCATTAGCAATGGCTGTTTTCATGGTGGGTGCGCCTTCGGGTTCTACACCTATAATTTTAGTATTCGGACTCAATTCTTTGAATACAGTCGATAATCCAGCCGACAACCCACCGCCACCAATTGGGACAAAAATATAATCGATAGGTTGTTCGTGTGATTCTAGAATTTCTAAACCTACAGTGGCTTGACCCGCAATTACTTTCGCATCATCAAAAGGATGGATGAATATTTTGTTGTTCTCTTTTGCATCGGCTACCGCTTGGGCGTAAGCGTCGTCAAACGTGTCTCCAATTAATTCTATTTCCACAAAGGATTTTCCGAACAGTTGAACCTGTTTTATTTTTTGCTTTGGGGTGGTTTTAGGCATGTATATTTTGCCTTTTATTTGCAATAAATTACAAGAAAAAGCAACACCCTGAGCATGATTTCCCGCACTAGCACACACAATTCCTTGTTGTTTTTCGGTAGCGGTAAGCGAACTTATTTTGTTGTAAGCTCCTCGTATTTTGTAGGAGCGCACAATATGTAAATCTTCTCTTTTTAATAAAATAGTACAGTCAAATTCATTTGAAAGATTGGTGTTTTCAGTCAATGGAGTGGGTGAAACAACCCCTTTCAACTGATCCTTAGCAATTATGGCTTCTTTAAAAAGATTCATATTTTATTAATTTTAATTCAAAAATACGAATTGTTTTCTACATCTGGCTGTGGTATTAATAAAAAAACCTCCTAAAGTAGGAGGTTGTATTTGATTTATTATTTTGTAACAGGAGGGTATTGTGCTACAATTTTGGTAACGAATGCGTTGATTCGTTCTTCCTTTTTATGGGTATTTTTAGTTAGGAATCCAGTTCCTTCACCTTGCCAAATCATTTCTTTCTTTTTAGCATCAATAAAATCAATGTATAAGGTGCCTTCAGTGGAAGAAGTAACAGTAGTTTGTTGACCGCCCATCATAAAGGGATTCCAACCCCATCCCCAGCCGTAACCCCAACCGGCATTGAATTGATTCACGCTAACTTGCTCGCGCGATTTGGTAAAAATATTGATTAACAAGTCGGGATTTTCACTTTTAGTAAAGCCTTTGGCGAGCATTTGCTGGTCAATGGCATGTAGAATTCTGCGTTTGTCTAAATCGGAAATTTCAACTTTGTCGATACCCGTTTTGTAATACGCAAAGGTTTTGTAAGTTGAAAAATCGACTTTTTTGTCGTAATCTGCATTGACACTCACCATAGAACCGCAAGAAACCATGGTGAAAAGTAATACTGCGAAAAGAAATTGAATTGCTTTCATGATTGTGCTAGTTTAAATGTTAAAAATTGATTTTTTCGGAAACAATGAGTTGGTTTAAATTTATTTTTTTCGAATGGTATTGGTCTTTTTATCAAATCCGTACGGACAATGTCGACAACCGCTTTTACAACAATACCCGCGTTTCAAATGGAATTTTTCGGTAAAACATTTATAGCCTTCGGGAGTATAGTAGAAATCTTCTTCAGCTGTTAATTTATTTTCATTACTTTGCTTATCCATAAATGCGTGTTACAACTGTAATTAGTTTGCAAACAAATTTAGAAATTAAAAGCGGCCGTTGTAATTCCTTACTAAATATTTAACATTTGTTCTCCTATTCATTGAATCAAGCTATTGCTATCGATTTGCCAAAAGGCATTTCTCTTGTTATCAAACGAGATGATTTGATACACCCATTTGTTTCAGGCAATAAATTCAGGAAATTAAAGTACAATTTGCTGCAAGCAAAAGCCGAAAATCAATCTGCACTTTTAACATTTGGTGGAGCCTATTCCAATCATATTGCCGCGGTGGCATATGCAGGGAAAGAAAATGGGTTTCAAACTATTGGAATCATTCGCGGAGACGAATTAGCGGATAAAATAGAAAGCAATCCTACTTTGAATTTTGCCCAAGAATGCGGTATGCAGTTCGAATTTGTTTCCAGAGAAACCTTTCGCTTAAAAACTGAGGAGTTTTTTTTGGAACAATTACAACAAAAATACGGAGCCTTTTATTTAATTCCTGAAGGCGGAACCAATGCCTTTGCGATACAGGGTTGTGAAGAAATTTTGACTCCAGAAGATGCTTCCTTTGATTATGTGGCTTGTGCCATTGGAACGGGAGGAACTATTTCGGGACTAATTAATAGTGTTTTACCTCATCAAAAAGTTTTAGGATTTCCTGCTTTAAAAGGCGAGTTTTTACAAGATGAAATTCGTAAATTTGTACGCCATGAAAATTGGGAATTAATTACCGATTATCATTTTGGTGGATATGGAAAAGTAAGTCCGGATTTAATTGATTGGATCAATCGATTTTATGCACAAACTCAAATTCCCTTAGATCCTGTTTATACTGGAAAAATGGTTTTTGGAATTCTAGATTTGATTGCAAAAAATTACTTTCCAGAGAACACGAATATATTATTGATTCATACCGGTGGTCTGCAAGGAATTCAAGGTATGAATTTGAAACTTAAAAATAAAGGTTTACCAATACTACATACTCATGATTAAAAAGAGTGTACTTATTTTTGTGTTGTTACTATTAGTTGGATGTCACGCCAAGAAATCGGTGATTGTGACACAAAAAGACAGCCGTTATAATTCCAGTAAATACAAAAGAAATTCAAGTTCGACGCCTTCAAAGCCGATAGCTGTCAATGGAACAGTGAATGATTATATTGCTAATTATAAGGAGGTTGCGATGAGCAATATGAAAAATTACGGTATTCCGGCTAGTATTATTTTGGCACAAGGAATTTTAGAATCAGGTGCAGGAAAAGGGTCTTTAGCAGCTACTGCCAATAATCATTTCGGAATTAAATGCCATGCCGATTGGACTGGGGAAAGTGTGCTTAAAGATGATGATTCGGCGCAGGAATGTTTTAGAAAATACAATGATCCAGCAGAATCCTTTAAAGATCACGCGACTTTTTTGACAGGAAGAAACAGGTACGCGAGTCTATTTGAATTACCCCAAGATGACTACGAAGCATGGGCTAAAGGTTTGCGTTTAGCGGGTTACGCTACAGATCCTAATTATCCGGAAAAGTTGATTTCGTACATCGAGCGTTATGAGTTGTACCAATACGACAGCCAGGTTCTAGGAAAGAAATTTACCTTAAACAAAAAGAAAATGGAAGCGGCACCCGTTGCGGATAGTTCAACTCAAGGCGAATACGAAGTGCAAAAAGGGGACACCCTATTTTCAATTGCCAAAAAATTCAATTTGAGTTTAGAAGACATCAAACAAAAAAATAATATGATCGATAACTCACTTTATGTGGGTCAAAAACTTCGATTAAAATAATTACAAAATACAAGAACAATGATATACCAAAGAAGCAGTCAGCTGTTTGCTGAAGCCGAAAAAGTAATTCCAGGAGGGGTAAATTCGCCAGTACGAGCATTTAAAGCGGTAGGAGGAACTCCCATTTTTGTAAAAAGTGCCAAAGGAGCCTATTTGTATGACGAAGATGGTAACCGTTTAATTGATTATATCAATTCATGGGGCCCAATGGTGTTAGGTCATGCCTATGCACCAGTTGTAGATGCGGTTGTAGCGAAAGCCCAATTGGGAACTTCTTTTGGAATGCCCACCGAATTGGAAACTCAAATTGCGGCTTTAGCGGTATCTATGGTACCGAATATTGATAAAATCCGTTTTGTGAATTCGGGGACTGAGGCCTGTATGAGCGCCATTCGTTTGGCTCGAGGTTATACCAAAAGAGATAAAATTATCAAATTTGCGGGTTGTTACCACGGTCATTCAGACTCGTTTTTAATTCAGGCGGGAAGTGGCGCTATTACTTTTGGTTCGCCCAATAGTCCGGGTGTTACTGAAGGTACTGCCAAAGATACTTTGTTAGCGCGTTACAATGATTTGGATAATGTGGCGACTTTAATTGAGGCCAATAAAAATGAAATTGCCGCTATTATTGTAGAACCCGTTGCAGGAAATATGGGTTGTATTCCACCGCAAAAAGGATTTTTAGAAGGCTTACGCCAATTGTGTACAGATAATGGTATCCTGTTAATTTTTGATGAAGTGATGACGGGTTTCCGTTTAGCCAAAGGCGGTGTGCAAGAATTATATAACATACAAGCGGATATCGTTTGTTTCGGAAAAGTAATTGGAGGCGGATTGCCAGTAGGCGCATTTGCAGCTCGTTCAGAAATTATGAATCATTTGGCTCCTCTAGGACCGGTTTATCAAGCGGGAACTTTATCTGGAAATCCATTGGCTATGGCTGCTGGATTAGCCATGTTGCAAGCTTTGAATAATGATGCTTCAATTTTCCAACGATTAGAAGAAAAAACAGCCTATTTAGCAGCGGGAATCGAACGCGTTTTAACTGCAAATAAGGTAATCTTTACAATTAACCGAGTGGGATCTATGATTTCGGTTCATTTTGATGCTGATCCGGTGGTTGATTTTCAATCGGCTGCCAAAGGAGACAATGCCACTTTCAAAAAATTCTTTCATGGATTATTGCAAGAAGGAATTTACATTGCGCCATCTGCTTATGAAACCTGGTTTATTACCGATGCCTTAACCTATGAAGATTTGGATGTTACCATTCAAGCGATTGATAAAGTATCCAAAACGTTTTAATTTAATATAATAAAAAACTTCCGGCTATCAACCGGAAGTTTTTTTTTTGAATTAATCCCTTAGGCGTTCTTTGTGTTTTTTTCTTCCTTCCCCCATTCGCTTGTTGTTTTTTTCTTTTTTCATTTCCCATTTGGCAAATTGTTCGGCGGATAAAATCGATTTCATTTTGTTTTTCATTTCAATTTGCTCATCGAGTATTTTCTTTTTCATTTCAAAGCGAATTGCTTTTGCTTCTTCCATTTTGACTTTGTGTTCCGCTTTCATTGCTTCTCTTTTGGCACTTTGATCGGCTAAGATTTTAGTAAGCTGTTCTTGTTGTTTGGCATTGAGATCCAAATCCAAGGTCATTTTTTTAAGATGCAACTGATTGCGTTGTTCTGGAGTCATTTGTTCCATTTCTCCTTTGGGGTGTCTTTCTTTTCTTTCCTGGGCAAAACTACTTAGTCCAATAACTAATAGAGCAACAATACATACATTTTTCATGATTATAAATTTAAAGTTACGCTGGTTAAGACGATTGGAAAATTAAAAGGTTTAGTTCTTAACAAAAGTTTAGCAAACCCACCTCATGAAAAAAAGAGGATAATCATTACAATATAACTGGATTATTGATTATTTTTGCGTTGTGAAAAAAATGATATTCATAGTACTAATCGCCTTATTTCTAAAGCCAATTCTTCCGGTTGTAGATTATGTTGTTAACTATGAATACATTAGCAAAGTACTTTGTGAAAACAAAGACAAACCCAAACTACAATGTAACGGAAAATGTCATTTGATGAAAGAATTGGCCAAAGCGGCTGATACAGAAAAACCGATTTCATCTGACAAAAAATCCTTTTCACCAATCCAAGAAGTTTTATTTTTTAAAGAAATTAAAACAGTTGCTTTAGTTTCTTGCGGTTGTTCTAAACAAACCAAGAATAAATCTTCTTATTTAAATTTGTATTCCTATTTGAATACGAATTCAGAATTTCACCCGCCCACAATCCTTTCTTAAATTGTAGTTGGCATTCAGTTGCCTTTCATTCGTTTACATACGAATGTAAATCAGTGTGTTTTTTTAGCATGAGCTAAAAGGAACATACTGGTAGTATTTACTATTTACATAAAAATTAAGAAATGAAATTTCAATTAAAAAAAATCGCTGCGATCGTTATAATCGCAATCAGTTTATTCTCTTGTTCTAATGATGACGAAGTAATCTCAGGAGAAGGTAATTTAAAATTAGAGTTTGATAACACTTACGGGACAGCAAATTTTGCATTCAATACAGAGTATACGAATTCAAATGGAGAGAAAGTTAAGGCAACACAATTAAAATATATTGTGAGTAATATTGTTTTGACTAAAGCAGACGGGACCACTTTTACCTACCCTAAATCAAGCAGTTATTTTATTGTTGATGAAGCAACAACAGCAAGCCAAATTTTAAACTTGGCTAAAATTCCAGCAGCAGATTACACTAGTGTAAAATTTGGAATTGGTGTGGATAGAGCGCAGTGGGAATTAGGCGCTACAGGTCAAGGGGACTTTTTAGCAGCAGCCCAAACAGCGTCAATGATGTGGAGCTGGACTGGTGGATATAAATTTGTGAATTTTGAAGGAAATGCTACATCAGCTACTTTAACGACTCCACGTAATTATAGAGTGCATACAGGAAAAGTAGTAGTTAACAATGTTGAAACCTACAATTATGCAGAAATCACTATTCAATTTCCTAGTGTAGCCAAAGTAAGAACAACGATTACGCCTCAAGTTCACATTATTGCAGATGCTAAAAAAATAGTAGATGGCGATAATAAAATTGCTGTAACAACAGGAACTTCGGGAGACATAATGGGAGGTGATAGACTAGCTTTAATAATGGCTAACGTATCTAAAATGTTTACTATAGATCACGTACATAACGATTAAATTCAATTAAAAAGCGGTTGGTATAACCACTGACCGCTTTTTTAAATCTTTTTAAAAATGAAAACAAAAATACTGTTGTTGCTCATTTTACCACTGTTTTGGAATTGCACAGACGATCAAGATGATCTGTATCAAAACATTCCTTTGGAATTTAAAGTGCCTTCTAACTTTCCGCCATTAGCTTATAACTTGGCAAATAATCCACCCACTGAAAAAGGATTTGAATTGGGTAAAAAATTATTTTACGAAGGACGATTGGCTTCTGACGGTACTGTTTCTTGTGGTTTTTGCCATATACAAGAAGATGCTTTTACGCATCATGGACACACCTTTAGTCATGGAGTAGATGATTTAGTAGGAATAAGAAATACGCCTTCAATTCAGAATTTAGGCTATCAAACTGCATTTATGTGGGATGGTGCTGTGACTCATTTGGATTTACAAGCAATTTTGCCTTTTACTAATCCTATAGAAATGAATGGCGATTTTAGTAAAGCTATTACTATGATGAAAGGCGATGCCGAATACCAGAAGTTATTCAAATTGGCTTTCACTGACGGACAAATCAATTCTGAAAACATGCTTAAAGCCCTGGGACAATTTATGTTGATTGTCACTTCCTCCAATTCTCGTTTTGATAAATACCGCCGTAATGAAGTGGGCGGTACAATGTCACAACAAGAATTAGAAGGATATGCCGTTTTCAATCAAAAATGTGCCAGCTGCCATGCTACGGATTTATTTACGGATAATTCGTTTCGAAATAATGGATTGCCAGTAAACCCTGCCTTGAATGATGTAGGCCGTTATAGAGTAACGGAATCAGCCCAAGATTTGCACAAGTTCAAAGTGCCTAGTTTGCGCAATGTCGAAAAAACAGCTCCATACATGCACGACGGCCGATTGTATACTTTGGAAGCCGTTTTAGATCATTATAGTTCAGGTGTGGAGAATTCACCCACATTGGACCCTATTTTGAAACGTAACGGTACTACAGGAATTGCATTAACTGCTTCAGAGAAATCGCAAGTAATTGCTTTCTTGAAAACCTTAACGGATACGCAGTATTTAACTGACAAACGATTTTCTGAATATTAATTGTAATTGATTCAATGAAAAAAATAGCATTTCTATTTATAGTTCTTTGCCAATTGGCTAATGCCACTGAAAAAGATAGTTTGCAGTTTATAAATCCGTTTGCAAAATTCCATGATTTTATGGAAGACGATTGTGATGCTTGTGGATGTTCTGCAAGTGGTGGCAGCATGGGTTTTGCTTCAATGTTCAATTCTAATTTTGTTGGGGTACGTTATTTCAATCAACAATACCAATCGACAGATGGCTTGTATAGTAATTCGCTTTGGTACACCGAAAATTTTAATACCACTCAAGTTTGGGCCAGAATTCCTGTGAAGGAAAATATTCAAATTTCGGTTTTACTTCCGTATCATTCGCACAATAGAGACACTCCAGCAGGAAAGCAATCGATACGGGGTATTGGAGATATTACGTTATTAGCCATGTATCGGTTGTATCAAACGCACAAAGACAGCACTTATTTGGTTCACACTTGGCAAATGGGAGGCGGATTGAAACTACCTACAGGAAAATTTAACGAAACCAATTCAGGAGCAATTAACCCGAGTTTTCAAGTTGGAACGGGGAGTTGGGATTATCTTTTGGCAACCGAATACATTGTCAGAAGAAAGCAATTTGGACTCAATACGATGCTGAATTACGTGATTAAAAGCGAAAATCAGAAAAACTACCGTTTTGGAAACCAATTGAACTATGCGGCAACATTTTTCTATTTATACGAAAAAGATGCCTTGTCTTTTGCCCCTCAATTGGGATTGGCTGGCGAAACGTATGAAAGCAATTACCAACACGGAATTCAATTAAAGGAAACTTCAGGCAATGCTTTGTTTGGCAAAATTGGTTTTGAAGTGGGGCGCAATGCTTTTTCGTTTGGAGCCAATGCCATGTTACCCATCAAACAAAATTTAACGGGCGGCAATGTGGAAGCCAATTACCGCTGGAGTATTAATTTGAATTATTCGTTGTAATTATCAAAATTTGAAAAAACTAGTATTTATAATTATAGTCTCTTTTGTAATCAAGCCGGTTTTTCCGTTGATTGATTATGCGGTCAATTATGATTATATAGCAACCGTACTTTGCGAGAATAAAGCCAAACCGGAATTGCAATGTAATGGTAAGTGTCATTTGATGAAAGAGTTGGGTAAAAATGCAGAAACAGATTCTTCTCAGCCTGTGGAAAAAAAGACAAACACTTCTGAAAAAGAAGTGTTGTTTTATGAGGGAAGTTGTCGCTATTGCAACCGATCTTGGATCGTTGAAGAAGAGCCTAAGGTAAACTACGAATATCTAAATTTATATGCGTATCTGAATCCGAATTTCTTATTTCGACCACCCGCAATTCTAAGTTAATTTTATGATTTAAAGTGTCAATGTCTCTCATTAGAAAGTTTTTTTGAAGAGTATTGACCATGAATAATTACAATTAATTTAGAATAATACAATGAAAAAATTACTTTTCGCCCTATTAGTTTTGGGGCAAATGAGCTATGCTCAAAAAAATAAAACGGTTGCTGATTCAACCAAAACGAATCAATTAGAAGAGGTTTATGTGACCGCAAACAGAACGGCAACTAAACGTTCACAAACACCTGTAGCTATTAGTAAATTAAATGCAAAAGCTATTGATGAGACAAAAGCGACTGCTATGTATGAGATTGTGAATAAAATTCCTGGAGTATTTATGTCGAATATTGGGAATGAACAACACATGATGGCAATTCGTCAACCAATATCTACGAGTGCGTATTATTTGTATCTAGAAGATGGTTTGCCAATTCGTCCCATGGGAATTTTTAATCACAATGCGTTATTGGAAATCAATCAATTTAATGTAGAAAGTGTAGAAGTAGTGAAAGGACCAGTTTCTTCATTATATGGTCCAGAAGCTGTAGGAGGTGCAATCAACTTAATTTCTGCTAAGCCGTCGTATGATCCAGAGTTTAAATTTGGTGTTCAAGCCGATCAATGGGGGTACAAACGTATTCAAGCAGCCGCTGGTGCTACAATAGGGAAATTTGGATTTCATATTTCTGGAATTACCTCGGATCAAAAAAACTCTTGGATGACCTTTTCAGATTACAAGAAAGACAATATCAATGCTCGATTTGATTATAAATTCAACTCAAAAACGCGTTTGATTAGCAATACCATGTTTGGTAAATACTATTCTGACATGAGCGGAAATGTCAATGAAGATGCATTTAATAATAGAACTTATACAAGTACAACTGATTTTACGTATCGTAAATCAGATGCGTTAAGAACGCGTTTGACTTTAGAACATGATTGGAATGCACTATCAAGTACTTCGGTAACGGCATATTATAGAGATAATAAGTTAGGTCAAAATCCTGCGTATGGAATTCGTTGGACATCAAAAAGTACTACCGCAACTGGGGAAATAAACTCTAGTAATTTTAAAAGTTATGGCGCTTTGGCACAACACACTCAACAATTTGAGTTTTTACAATCAAAAATAGTAGCTGGGGTATTGTATGATTATTCACCATCTGATTATTGGTCTTATCGAATTAATTTAAAAGCCAATTTAAATCCTGGAGGTTTAACGGTGAATAATTATCAAATTGTAGAAGAAAGACCTGATATTAAAAACGCAAATTATACTGCTGACATATACAATTCAGCTGAATTTTTACAATTAAGTTTCAAACCATTTCAAAATACAATTGTAACTACAGGTTTACGTTACGATAATATGAAAGTGGCATACAATAATGCGTTAGACAATGGTACTGGTACTAAAGTGTATGATAAATTAACTTCTAAAATTGGAGTGAATTATAATCCGTTTCAAGTAGCGGGGTTTTATGCTAATTTTTCTCAAGGATTTGCTCCTCCAGGAGTTTCAGCTATTTTTAGAACTCGTCCTGGTACTGGAGGAACAACAGGTGTTCCTGCTAATTTTTATTATAATTTAGAGCCTGCTACTTTTGTGAATTATGAAGTGGGAGGTTGGTTATCAATATTAAATAATACATTAGGGATTGACTACGCCTTCTATTATTTAGATGGAAAAAATGAATTGCTAAGTGTTAGATTGGCAGATAATAGTACCGATTATCGTTCTGCAGGTGCTACTAGACATAAAGGGATTGAGTTTGGCTTCAATTACAAACCAACGGCTGAATTGAGTTTTAGATTGGGTGGTGCTGTTTCTGAACATACATTTATTGACTTTAAAGTTTCAGAAAAATCTTCAGATGTTTTAAAAGATTTGAATGGTAAAGAAATGCCTTCTGGACCTCGTTGGGTTGGAAATTCAGAACTAAACTATTATCCAAAATGGTTACCTAATTTCAGAACTTCTTTGGAATACCAATTGGTTGGAAGTTATTTTCAAGACCAAATCAATACCGTTAAATATGGTGGGTATAGTATTTTTAATGCTAGATTCGGTTACAAATGGAAATCTATTGAGTTGTTTACCAATGTCTTGAATTTAACGGACAAATTATATGCGTATAACGTAACGAGAGCTAATACATCAACCTCTCAGCCAACGTATACTGCTGCTGCTCCAAGAACTTTTCTTTTTGGAATACAGTATAATTTATCTTTTAAAAAATAAAGTATAAACCAAAAGGCGTGTCCATTTGATGCGCCTTTAATTTTTTAATTATGGAAAATAAAATACCTAAAAAGAGGGATTCCAAATGGGTGAAAAAACTCAAACAAAAAATCTATACTTGGCATAGAACGATTGGAATTATAACGGTTATACCAGTTATATTTTGGTGTTTGTCAGGTATAATGCACCCTTTTATGGCGCATTTTTTTAAACCTACAATTGCTAATGAACGATTAGAAAAAACCACGATCGCTCCAGCTGATATTCCGTTATCAATTCAAACAGTATTGGCTAAAAACAATTTGAAACAAATTAAAAATTTCAGAATTGTATCTTTTAACAACGGCCATTTTTATCAAGTAAAAACGGTTGATAATATACTTCACTATTTTAATGCGGCAACTGCAGCCGAATTAGCAAATGGCGATGTGAAATATGCGGAATATTTATCGCGTTATTTTTTGGATGACCAAAAAAGCAAAGTGGTTTCTTCAGAAATACTTACCGAATTTGATTCGCAATACAAATACGTGAATCGTTATTTGCCGGTTTATAAACTGAGTTTCGAAAGAGACGATGCGATGCAAGTCTATGTTGAAACTTCATCTAGTAAATTAGCTACATTCAATCCAAAGTCACGTCAGTTTTTCATTTGGTTTTTCGATGTTTTTCATAACTGGTCATTTTTAGATGCTATAACAAATAATGCAATTCGCGTTTGGATTATGATGTTATTATTGTCCATTATTGTGCTTTCTGCCTTGAGTGGAATTGTCATCTATGGATTGTTTTGGAAAGTATTCAAAAAGCAAGTTCCCACAGCGGATGCAACAACCAAACTTCGTTTCAATCACAGAAAAATTGGTATTGCTGTAGCTTTTGTTACCCTGACATTTGCATTGAGTGGAGCGTATCATGCTTTTTCAAAATTGAAACCAAACAATTTGAGTAGTATGGTTTATGAGCCAACTATTGATGTAGCTAAATTGTCCGTAGAAAACAATAAGTTAGCTTTAGATTGGTCTGCGTTTTTGAATAGTTCGCTAATCCAATTAAAGGATGATGTGTACTACCAAGTGGTGTTGAAAGGCGAGGAAAAGAAAACGAAAACCATTTACATTAATGCTAAAAATGGCACAATAAACAAGAATACCGAGTTGGAGTATGTACAATTTTTAGCGCATCATTTTTCAGATAAATTGAATGGAAAAGCAGCTTGTTGCGATATGCAAGAACCTGAAGAACGTGAAACTTCGACGGATATTTCTGAGGCAAAAATACTTGAAACTAAAACCTTATATGATTTTGAAAAAAGAGAATATGGTTTTGTCAACAAGCGATTGCCAGTGGTTAAGTTAGCATATGATACGCCTGAAAAAGCGACCTATTATATCGAGCCTTCTTCTTCACATTTGGCAGCGGTAATTACCAATGCGGAACGTTTGGAAGGGTATTCTTTTGCTATTTTTCATAAATTTTTATTTATGGATTGGGCAGGAAAAGGCATTCGAGATTTGGTTACTGTAATCGCTGCAATGGGATTGTTAACCGTTTCTATTTTAGGGTTATTACTATTTCTAAAAGTCAAAAAATAATAAATAGTTAAATAAAAAAAGGAGCTTCAATTGAAGCTCCTTTTTTTTATCATTGCAAAATTAATTTATCCAATCAATTCCATTATTTTGCTATCTCCAGCCACACTTACTTTGATCAGTTTGTGTTGGGATAAACCTTTGGTGGCAGCATCCCATTTTTTACCGCTCAATTCTGATTTGGCTTTCAATGCACCCAAATCCATTTGGTTGTTGTTCGCTTTCAATAAATCCACGATTAGTTTTTCTTCATCAGTCAATTCGATTTGCACTTGTTTTTTCTCAGGTCGCATTTGCGGGAAGAACAACACTTCTTGAATAGACGCATTGTTCGTTAAGAACATCATCAATCGGTCCATTCCAATTCCTAATCCAGAAGTGGGTGGCATTCCGTATTCCAACGCTCGTAAGAAATCCTCATCGATCACACCATTCGCTTCATCGTCTCCTTTTTCGGCCAAACGCATTTGGTCTTCAAAACGTTCTCTTTGATCAATTGGATCATTCAATTCTGAATAGGCATTGGCTACCTCTTTTCCACACACCATCAATTCAAAACGTTCAGTCAGTTCTGGATTGTCGCGGTGTTGTTTACAAAGCGGACTCATTTCTTTTGGATAATCCGTGATGAAAGTTGGTTGGATGTAATTTCCTTCGCATTTAGCGCCAAAAATTTCGTCAATCAATTTCCCTTTCCCCATGGTTTCGTTCACGTCAATTCCCATGCCTTTGGCAGCAGCAAACAATTCCGCTTCTGATTTGCCCGAAATATCAAAACCAGTAAAGTGTTTGATAGAATCGGTCATGGTTACTCTGGCATAGGGCGCTTTGAAATTAATTTTGTATTCGCCAAAAGTCACCTCACTTGTTCCGTTCACTCCAATAGCACAATGCTCGAGTAAGTTTTCGGTAAAGTTCATCATCCAGTTGTAGTCTTTGTAGGCTACATATATTTCCATAGCGGTAAATTCTGGGTTGTGTGTTCTGTCCATTCCTTCGTTACGGAAGTTTTTAGAGAACTCATACACTCCTTCGAATCCACCCACAATCAATCTTTTTAAATACAACTCATTGGCAATACGCATGTATAGCGGAATGTCAAGCGAGTTGTGGTGCGTGATAAATGGTCTTGCCGCAGCTCCACCTGGAATCGGTTGTAAAACCGGAGTTTCTACTTCCAAATACCCTTTGTCATTAAAAAACGAACGCATGGCGTTGAATAATTTAGTTCTTTTGATAAAAGTATCTTTCACATGGTCGTTCACCGTTAAATCAACGTAACGACGACGGTATCTTTGTTCTGGATCGGCAAAGGCATCGTGGATTTTACCATCGGCATCCATTTTCACAACAGGAAGTGGTTTCAAGGCCTTCGCCAAAACCGTTAATCCGTATACGTGAACTGAGATTTCGCCCACTTGTGTTTTGAAAACTGTTCCGCGAATCCCAATGAAATCACCAATGTCCAATAGTTTTTTGAAAACTACATTGTACATCGTTTTCTCTTCATCATCCGAAATGTCATCTCTCGAAACATAGACTTGAATACGTCCTTCAGCATCCTTCAATTCGGCAAACGACGCCTTTCCCATGATGCGTTTTCCCATCAATCGACCGGCTAAAATCACTTCCTTACCTTCGTATTTCTCGAAGTTAGCTAGGATTTCGCTCGAATATGCGGTGGTGGTAAACTCGGCTGCTGGATACGGCTCAATACCTAAATTGCGTAATTCGGTAAGTGCTTCTCTACGTAAAATTTCTTGTTCGGATAATGCCATTGTATTCGGTTTTTAAGAGCGCAAAGATAGTTAAATTTGAAAACGTAGCAATTTCAAAAATTGAAAAACATCCTAGTTTTTTCAGGAACAGTCATTTTCGTTTTTTTATCTCTTTTGGTCCTGCTGTACGCTTTATCTTTTATCGCTTGGGAAGCGTTAAGAGGATGTTGCTACTCCCGAATCTTCGGTAAGGGCTAGAAAAAGCGTTTTTATTTTCAAAACTTTGTACCTTTGGCACGCAATAAAAAAAGGAACGGTTTAAAATGAATTCGTTCCTCGCAATGACAAATGAACAAACAAATCCAATTATTCGATCTAGGAAACAAAGATTACAAGGCCACTTGGGAATACCAAGAGGAATTGTTCAAAGGCATTGTCGATCTTAAAATCCAAAATAGAAAAGACGAAACCAGTTTACCTACACCTAACTATTTTCTTTTTGTTGAACATCCACATGTGTATACTTTAGGAAAAAGTGGCGATTTGAGTAATTTGTTGCTTTCTGAAAAACAATTGGAGGCCAAAGGTGCTACCTTTTATAAAATCAATCGGGGAGGAGATATTACCTATCACGGTCCTGGCCAAATCGTTGGCTATCCTATTTTGGACTTGGAAAATTTCTTTACTGATATTCATAAATACTTACGATTATTGGAAGAAGCCATCATCTTAACGCTAGCCGAATACGGTTTGACTTGCGGAAGAAGCGATGGAGAAACGGGTGTTTGGTTGGGAGTTGGAACGCCTTTTGCGCGAAAAATTTGTGCCATGGGAGTACGCGCTTCGCGTTGGGTTACCATGCACGGTTTTGCCCTAAACGTCAATGCCGATTTGGGTTATTTTGATAATATCATTCCTTGTGGTATTCGCGGCAAAGCAGTGACTTCGCTTAATGTGGAACTCGGACTTGAAAGCGTTGATGAAAACGAGGTGAAAGCTAAGATTTTACATCATTTCGCTCAATTGTTTGAATCGGAATTCGTGAACGGAGATTCGTGATTCGAAACACGTCACAGATTTAAATATCTAATTTTAATTGTTCAGGCAACAATCTAAAACTCATTCGGTGGTATTTGGTTACCCCATATTTACGAATAGCCTCTCGGTGTTCTAGAGTAGGGTAGCCTTTGTTTTGTTTCCAGTTGTACATAGGATATTCTTCGTGAATCCGGTTCATGTAGTCGTCGCGGTATGTTTTTGCTAAAACTGAAGCAGCAGCTATACTCATAAATTTAGCATCCCCTTTTACAATACAACTGTACGGAATATCCAAAACAGGTTTAAACCGATTCCCATCTACTATAATGTATTCAGGTTTTGGATTCAATTTCAAAATACTTTCTTGCATGGCTTTGATAGAGGCGTTTAGAATATTGATTTCATCAATAATGAGTGGTTCCAAATGAGTAACCGCAAAAGAAACAGCTTGTTCTTCAATGATGGGGCGTAATTTTTCTCTCGCTTTTTCAGACAATTGTTTGCTGTCATTCAACATTGAATTTTCGAAATGGGCAGGCAAAATCACAGCAGCGGCTGTTACAGGACCCGCGAGACAACCACGTCCGGCTTCGTCGGTTCCTGTTTCAAGATTATAGTTTGAAAATTGAAGAGAAAGCATGCTAAATTGTTTTTGGTAAAATTACTTTTAAATAATAAATTAGTAAGTATTGTTGTTTGATTTTTTGAGTTTGCTAATAAATTAACAATTGCAAACATTTAACTTTAAGATAACTATTTGTTAATAAAATATAATTCATCATATTTGCATCCTAAAATTTAAATTTAACCAAATTATGAGATTAAAATTCAAGTGGATTTACACGCTTTTATTAGCGTTGTCTATGCAGTTTTCTTTTGCTCAAGAGAAAACAGTTTCAGGAGTTGTTTCAGATGCTTCGGGTCCTATTCCGGGGGCTAACGTAGTAGTTAAAGGAACAAAAAATGGTATTCAAACTGATTTTGATGGTAAATTCGCCATTAAAGCAAAAGTAGGAGATGTATTGGTGGTATCTTTCGTAGGTATGCAAGACGCTTCTGCAAAAGTGGGTGCGTCCAACACAATTAACTTCAAATTACAAGGTGGTAACACTTTAGATGAGGTAGTTGTTGTTGGGTATGGAACGCAAAAGAAACGTGATGTTAATGGTGCAATCTCAAAAATTACTGGAGCTGCAATTAAAGACATCCCAGTTCAAAGTTTTGATCAAGCACTTTCTGGTGCAGCATCGGGAGTAAATATTTCACAACCGAATGGTGTTTTGGGTAACCAAGCAGTTATTAGAATCCGTGGTGTTAACTCTATTAACTTGAGTTCATACCCATTAATTGTAATTGATGGTGTTCCTTCATGGAATGGGGATAATTTAAATCAAAATAATGCAGCTAATAACCCATTAGCCAATATTAACCAGGCTGACATCGAAAGTATTGAAGTATTAAAAGATGCTTCTTCTGCTGCGATTTATGGTTCACGTGCTGCTGCAGGGGTAATCTTGATTACTACCAAAAAAGGAAAAGCAGGTAAATTTTCTGTTAATTTTGATACTTCGGTTAGTTTTACAAAACCGTTTAATTTAATTGATGTGCTTGATGCGCAACAGTTTACTACTATCAAAAATGAAGGGTTAACAAATGCAGGTACACCTGCAAATGGAACTACAAGGGGTTTTTATACTATGACAGATGCTAATGGTAAATTAGTGGATACGAATTGGTATGATTACATATACCGTACTGGTATAGCAACTAACCATAGTGTTAGTATATCTGGAGGTAATGAAAATACTAAATATTTCCTTTCTGCGGGTCAATTAGAGCAAGAAGGTATGTTTGTAAATAATGACTTTAGAAGACAAACAGGTCGTTTTACATTAGATCAAAAAGTGACTAGTTGGTTGACTTTAGGAGGAACATTTAATTATACTAATTCTAGAAACAATGGTTTAAGTACTGGTTCTACTTTTGGTAGTAACTTTGCTTCATCTGGAGCAGCACGTTTGGCTTTTGCTCAAGCTCCAAACGTAGGTCCATTTAATCCAGATGGAAGTTATAGTATAGATGCAACTGGAATTGGACGTGGTAATAATAAGTCAGCACTTCAATGGGTTAATCCGCAGTATATTTTAGATACAAATACTTTTACAGCTCAAAATGATCAATTTATTTCTAATTTTTATATTGGTTTAAAATTAGCTAAAGGATTGAATTTTAAATCTTTGTATGGTATTGATAATTTAATTGTTGAAAATAAAGATTTCTTAGGTCCATTAAATGGAGACGGTCAATCTTTAGGAGGTGCAGCAACTAATACTATGAATCGCTACTCTAGAAAATCAATTCAGAATGTGTTAGATTATAATGTTCAACTAACAGATAATCATAGTTTAAGTGCTTTAGCTGGTTCTGAAAGACAATATACTAAGGTTGATGCTTGGGGAGCTTCAAGAAGAGGTGTTTCTGACCCTTTCTTTAATGAGTACCAAGGAGGATATAGTACAATTGTTTCTACTGGAAACTTATTGACAGAGAATTATTTGGAGTCTTATTTTGGACGTGTAAATTATGATTTTAAGAAAAAATACTTTGCATCTGTAAATGCTAGACGTGATGGTTATTCGGCTTTTGCACCTGATAAAAAATGGGGTAATTTTTGGGGAGCTTCTCTTGGTTGGAATATAATTGAAGAAGATTTCTTTAAACAATTAGTAAGCAATGATGTTGTTAATCAATTAAAGTTAAGAGCAAGTTATGGTGTTGTAGGTAATAATCAAGGATTGAATGATTTTGCTTCAAGTAGTTTTTATGATGCTGGTGTAAATAATGCTAGTGGTACTTTATTCTTTAACAGAGCTGGAAATCAAAATTTAACTTGGGAAACTAGTAATAAATTAGATTTAGGTTTGAATTTTGGTCTATTCAATGATGTAATCTCAGGAGAGCTTGGATACTATAAAAATGATATTGACGGCTTAATTTTGAGCGTTCCACAATCTGCATCGGCAGGTATCCCTGGAAATTCTATTCTTTCTAATGTTGGAAGCATGAGAAATACAGGTTATGAATTAACTTTAAATGCCAAAATTTTAGATAAAGGTAGTTTCAAATGGAACACTAGCTTTAACATAACTACACAAGAAAATGTGGTTACTGCTTTGGATGCAAATAATTCTGATATAATTGTTGCTACTCAATTAGAGAACACAAATATTATTAGAGTTGGTGAATCTATTGGTAATTTTTACATTGTAAAAACTGGTGGTGTGAATCCTGCAAATGGAAGAAGAATTTTCTACTATGGTGATGGTACTGCTGTTCAATATGATCATTCAGCTCCAACAGCTTCAAGATGGACTAAAGTAAGTGATGGAACTTCAACTCGTGCAGCAAACCAAGCACAAGATGCAAAAGTAATGGGTCCTGCCTTACCTAAATTTTTTGGTGGTTTGAATAATACTTTTTCTTACAAAGGTTTTGACTTGAATGTAAATGTTTATTTTTCAGGAGGAAATTATGTGTACAATGGAACTAGAGCAGGTTTATTAGATCAACGTGTTTGGAATAATTCTGTTGAAGCAATGACGCGTTGGCAAAAAGCAGGAGATGTTACTGCAATACCAAGGGTTGTTTTTGGAGATAATGTCTCAAATGGTTCATCTATGCCTATTTCTGACAACTTAGAAAAAGGAGATTTTATCAAATTTAGAAACATTGCATTGGGATACAGTCTTCCTAAGAAATTGTTAGAGAGTATGGGTCTAACTAGTTTTAGATTTTATTTAAGTGCTCAAAATGCATTTACTATTACAAGTTATTCAGGATTTGATCCAGAGATTTCATCAAATGGAAATGCTAATGGTTCTCCAAGTGTTGACAGAAACTCTGCGCCAATGGCAAGAACCTTCTCTTTTGGACTAAATTTAGGTTTATAATTTTAAAAATATACAAGTATGAAAAATTTATATTTATTATTAATAGCCTCATTGTTTATTACTTCTTGTAGTGATACAGACGCTTTGAGCCCTGTAAATCAAACAAGAATCAGTGATGCGAATGCATTTGCTACTCCTGAAAGAGTTGAGCAATTAGTATTAGGTGCTTATTCTGGCGTAAAGGTTGGAAATTTTTATGGTGGTCGTTTTTTCAATTACCAAGATGTTCGTGGACCTGAGTTTATAAATGAAAGAGCTAATGGTGTAACTAATTTATTTACATGGGGTTTTGGTGTTCAATCTTCAACAAATGAAGTTCAGAATCTTTGGTCAGCTGCATATACTGCAATCAATAGATGTAATATATTGATTGAAGGTTTGAAAACTGCTCCAATTACAGCTGCATTGAAGACTAAATATACAGCCGAAGCTCAATTTTTAAGAGCTTTATCTTACTATTCATTAGTTACATTATATGCTCAACCTTACACATTAAATAACGGTACTTCGCTTGGTTTGCCTTTGAGGTTAACTCCTGAAACTAGTGGAGGTAATAATGATTTGGTACGATCTACAGTAGCCGATATATATAAGCAAGTTATTGATGATTTAAATGCTGCTGAAACTAATTTACCTTTGAGTAATTCAACTGCTTTAAATAACACAACTAGAGCTCACAGAAATACTGCAATAGCTTTAAAAACTAGGGTTTATTTGAGTATGGGTAAGTATGCAGAAGTTATTACTGAAGCAAATAAAATAGTTTCGTCTTCTGCGCCGTTTACATCTTCAACAGGTGTTACACATGCTTTAGCTCCTTCAATATCTTCAGTTTTTGGAAAGTCAACTACATCAGAAAATGTATTCTCGTTCCCATATAGTTCAAACGATACGCCTGGTACTCAAAACAGTTTAGTTTTTTATTATAATGCTAGTTCTGTTGGAGGTGGGGAGTATTCTTTAGCGCCTACTGGGATCATTTCAAATTCAGGATGGAAATCTACGGATGCAAGAAGAAACTTTAATGTATTAACTTCAGGTAAATCATATGTGCATAAGTGGACTGCTCCACAAACAGATCCTGATTTTGTGCCTGTAATTCGTTATGCTGAAGTTTTATTAAATTTATCAGAAGCAATTGCAAGAAATACAAATTCTGTAGATTCTAGAGCGGTAGCATTGTTAAATTCAGTAAGAGGTAGATCAGATGCAACTACAGTATTTTCTGTTTCGTCTTTTGCAACTGTTCAAAATTTAATTGATCAAATTTTAACAGAAAGAAGAATTGAGTTATTAGCAGAAGGATTTAGTTCGCCAGATATAATGAGACTTGGTCAAAATTTTCCAGTAAAAGGTTCCGCTCCAGCAGTAGCTAAAACGGATACCCAATACCTTTGGCCAATACCTTTAAATGAACTTCTATACAATAAATTATGTGTTCAAAATACTGGGCACTAATTATTTAATTGTTATAATAAATACAGCAGTAAGCATATGTTTACTGCTGTATTTTTTTATTTTATAATGAGTAGTGGAAAAATCAAATTGTTTATATCGTAATCTTACATTGGGACTTGCTAAATATAAATTTCATTTTGATATTTAAATCAAAATCATTTCAAAATAATTCGCATCGATTTGCCTTAAATTATGCTTGAACATATGTTAAATTAACATTTGTTTTAAAAAACGTTTGTTTATTAAGAAATAATTAAGACTTTTGTAGTTAACTAATTCAAAATTAATTTTACTATGAGATTAAAATTCAAATGGATTTATACGCTTTTACTAGCGTTATCTATGCAGTTTTCTTTTGCTCAGGAGAAAACAGTTTCGGGAGTTGTTTCTGACGGAACAGGTCCAGTTCCAGGTGTTAACGTAATAGTTAAAGGAACAAAAAATGGTGTTCAAACCGATTTTGATGGTAAATATGCCATTAAAGCAAAAGTTGGAGATGTTCTTATATTTTCATTTGTAGGTATGAACGATTCTAAAGCTACTGTTGGAACTTCTAATCAGATTAATGTTAAACTTCAAAGTGGAGTTAATCTTAAAGAGGTTGTTGTACAGGGATATAGAACTGTAACAAAAAAGCAAGCAGTTGTATCTGATGCTACTGTTTCAAGCAAAACAATTGAAAACAGACCGAATGCGAATGTTATGAACACGCTTCAAGGTCAATAGCAGGGGTTAATATTACAGCTTCTACAGGTCAGCCTGGTGCTAAATCAACTGTTATTATTAGAGGTGTAGGTACCATCACTGGTAACTCTGATCCTTTATATGTTATTGATGGTTTTCCTTCTAACAGTGATAACTTTAGATCTATAAACCCAAATGATATTGAATCAACTTCTGTTTTGAAAGACGCAGCAGCAATTGCTGAATACGGAAATAGAGGTTCGAATGGTGTAATTGTTATTAAAACTAAAAAAGCACAATTCGGTGAGTCAAAAACAACTTTTAGATATAGCTCACAGTATGGGGTTGGAGAACTTCAAAATCCTAAATATGAATATGCTACTGCTCAACAATTACTTAAAATTGAGAAAGCGCGTGGTGCAGGTAAAGGAGCAACTTTAACAGATGCTCAAATCAATACTTGGGATATCAATACGGATTGGGTTGATTACTTTTTTAAACAATCAAATACAACTTCTCACAATTTAAGTGTTGAGAATAGTAGTCAAAATGTAGCTTCTTTTACTTCATTGGGTTATTTTGAACAAGAAGGAATTTTATCAACCACTGGTCTTAAAAGATTTACTTTGAGAAATAACATTAATGGTAAATCAACTAACACCAAATTCAAATACCAAATTAATAGCTCTTTCGGTTTTAGTAAAAACAATGAAGCAACTAGTTTAGGTGAGGGTGCAATTAATAGAAATTATGTGTTAGGGGCTTTTATTTCTGCTCCATATGTTTCACCTAGTGTGTATACAAACCCACGTTCTGCTCTTAATTATTATAATACTACCCCTGGTTTATTGGCTACGCCAATTATGTTGATTGATAAGTTACAACAATATAAAAATCAAACAGATGAGATTCGTGTAGATGTAGCTTCTGATTTTTCTTATGATGTAACTAAAGATTTAACTTTTAGAACTAGACTTAACGGACAGTATTTAGACACTAGATTTTTCCAATCTGAATTCCCGAATTCATTTAACGGATTATTGTTTGCAGGTACTGCTCTTTATAATGGTTTTGAAGATATTAACGCAAGAAGAGAATGGTATTTTAACAATTTATGGCAAGTTAACTATACAAAAGAGTATAGAGATCATACGTTCAATGCTAATGCGAATATCGAGTACAACCACTCAAGAACTTACAACAACAACTTTAGACAAAGAGGTTTAATTGAAGGTGTATTTGTTCCAAATACTGGTGCTGGATATGCAGCTGATACAGCAGCTGATGATTTCCATGTTCCTCAAATATCTGCGTCTAATTTGAGAAACGATTTAATTTCTTATTTTGGAAATATTGAATACGATTATAAAAGTAAATACGGTTTATTAGGAACATTCAGAAGAGATGGTTCTTCTCGTTTTATCGATGCTCAACAATGGGGTAATTTCTGGTCAGCTGGTGGAAGATGGAACATAGACGAAGAAGCGTTTATGGATAATCTTACTTTTATTGATGTATTGAAATTAAGAGGTTCTTATGGTACTGTTGGTAACCAAAGAGTTGTAGGAGGTTCAGTTTTTGCTGGAATTACTCCACCAGCTTTTGCTGATATTTATTCAATTGCTAATAACACCTATAATGGTGGTACTGGTTACGGAATTAGTTTTGGTTACCCTGCACTACAATGGGAGATCACAACTCAATGGAACTCTGGTTTAGATTTCGAATTGTTCAGAGGAAGATTGAGAGGATCTGTTGATTACTATAACAGAGCAACTTCAAAACAATTTTTGAGTAATCCTGTAACAAGTACTTCAGGTACTTCATCATTAACTCAAAACGTTGATGTAACGGTAACTAACAAAGGTCTTGAATTGAGCTTAGCATATGATTTGATTAGAAATAATGAAAATGATATGAAATTAACGATTCGTGCAAATGGATCGAAAAATAAGAATGTTGTAAGTGATATTGCTGGTACTGGTGAAATTTTTGCTGGTAGTGGTTTATATGTTACAAGAAATGGTGGAAGTATTAATGAGCCGTTTGTATTTAATTACCTAGGAGTTAATCCTTTAAACGGTAGATTGTTATTTGAAGACAAGAACGGTAACCCAACTGAAAGCCCAGTTCAAGCCGATAAAAAAGCAGCTGGCGTAAACAGTATTCCAGTATACCAAGGAGGTTTTGGATTTGACTTTAGCTACAAAGGATTTTACGCTTCTACATTATTTACTTACGCATTTGAAGTATCTAGATTTGATAGTGATTTAAGTAATTTATATAGTGTTGGAAATATTGGACAATTTAATGTTGGTGCTGATATGTTGAATGCATGGACTGCTACTAATACTAAAACAAATGTTCCTTCTACAAGTGCAAGTAACTTAGGATTGTCAGGAACTTCAAATCGATTTTTACGTGATGCATCTTATATTCGTATGAGAAATATTCAAGTTGGTTATAATTTCCCTCAGAAGTTCTTGAAAAACACTTTTATGAGTGCACTTTCATTTTCACTTCAAGGTGAGAACTTATTCACTTTTACAAAATGGCAAGGTTTTGATGTAGAAAGTAGTAGAACATTAGATGTGTATCAATACCCTACTCCTAGATTAGTCACTTTTGGTGTAGATATTAAATTTTAATCAAAGAAATTATGAAAAAGATATTTGGAATTTTGTTAGTATCGTCGATACTATTTGTTTCATGTTCAGAAGATCTCTTGGAGCCATTTACTCCAGGTTCACTTACTGAAGATGTAGCTATTAAGAAAAGTAGTGATTTAGTTAATTTGGTGAACTCATCAATGAATATTTTAACTAATAGAACGGAGTATGTTTTTTCTTCTGTATTTACAGATGAAGCATCTCCTGGATCTCAAAATGGTGGTCAAGGTGTTACATCTGATTACGTATTTTTGATGAATGTTGATAATGGTTCAGCAGCAGCAATTTGGCAAACTCAATACTTTGCTTTAGCTCGTTTGAATAGAGTAATTGCATTTGCAGATAAAGTTGTTGCTACAAGTCCTGCAGATCAGCAATTAATTAACAGATCAAAAGCAGAAGCTTTAGTTTTAAGAGCATTAGCGCATAGTAAAATTGTTTCTTACTTTTCTCCAAACCCTAAAGATGATGCATCTTTAGCAGGTGTTTTAGCTGATAGAATTATCGCTACTACTGAAAAGCCAGAAAGAGTAAACAATGCTGCTTTTTACAAATCAATTCACGCTGATTTGGATGCTGCCATTGCTATTTTCAACTCTAATACTGCAACTGCTTATGCTGCAGCTAATAGAACTTTTTATCCTTCAAAAGCTTTAGCTCAAGCATTGAAAGCTCGTGTGTATGCATTGAAAGGAGATTATACTAATGCAGAAACTTTTGCTAATACTGTAATCAATACTTCTGGAATTACTTTAGCTAATACACAAGCTAAATATAATTCTGTATTTCATACTCATAATGAGGATCCTAACACAGAGGTAATCTTTAGATTAAAAAGAACTGTACAACAAAATGCTCAAGGTACTAACTTGCACAATGGATGGGTTTCTGTTGCTAATAGAGTAAATGGATCTCCATTTTACGAAGTAAGTAGATCTTTATACAATAAATTGGCTGCAGTTTCAGGTGACTTTAGATTGGCTACTACAGTTCATTTAACAGGTACAAGTGCTTCTGTTATTGATCCAAACTATACTACTGCAACCGATGTAAGAAACTCTGACATCATTGTTTTGCACAAACACGGAGGGCAAAGTGCTGTAACTTCTTCAAATGGATTTAATCCTGATTTTATGGTTGCTAGACTTTCTGAAATGTATTTAATCAAAGCAGAAGCAAGAGTAGCTGCTCAAGATTTAGCAGGTGCTGCAGCAGCAATTAAAGCGGTAAGAGATGCACGTTTTGCTACAGCTCAGCCTCTTCCAACTTATGCTTCAGCTCAGGCTGCATGGAAAGGAATTCTTGACGAAAGAAGATTAGAATTGTCTTTTGAAGGCTTTAGATTTATTGACTTGAAACGTATTGGAACTTTAGCTGGTGCAGGTCTTGAAAGAGATGCTTCAGAATACAGTTCAACTACTTGGAATTTTCCTGCGGCCAACCCGAGTAATCTTCCTTTAACAAGTACTAAATTTGCTTTACCAATTCCTCAAGTTGAGATTACTGGTAACTCTGCTATTCAACAAAATCCTGGATACTAATTATCCTTTATTATAGATTTTAAAACCATCAGCTTCGGCTGGTGGTTTTTTTTATCCCCATAGATCAATTACCTTTGTCGTTCTATAGAATTAAAAGTATTGCTTCATGAGAATGTTTTGTTGTATTGTATTGCTGTTTATTACTTCTTTTTTGTTTTCACAAAACAAATCAAAGAGACTAGATTTTAATACCAAATACCGAAGTTCTTTAGATACAACTAAAGCGCGTCAACCTCAAAAGGTGGCAACTCTTGACCTATATCGAATTATCACTCTAGATAGAGATACAACTTATATAGATACTTCCTTAACGATTAAAAAAGAGTACAGTCATAATTATCTACGAAGAGATACTTTTGGCTTGTTGCCTTTTGCTAATGATGGACAAACCTACAATACCTTACAATACAGTTTAACGGCTTTGGATCCCTATCCAGAATTTGGTTTTAAAGCCAAACATTTCAATTTTATTGAAGCCAATCAAATTCGGTATGCTTCTGTAGCAACTCCTTTAACTGAGCTGTATTTTAAATCCACTCAATTGAAAGGACAATCTGTGGATTCTTATATCGCTGTAAACACTTCTCCCAATCTCAATTTTTCTTTGGCTTATCGTGGATTGCGTTCGGATGGAAAGTATATTAATCAATTAGCAAGTACTGGAAATTTTAGATTTACAACGAGTTATAGTACGAAATCAAAACGATATTGGTTTGATTTTCATTTTACCCAACAGGATATTCTAAATAAAGAGAATGGTGGTATCACAACTATTGCAGATTTTGAAAGCGAAAATATTGATTATAAAAACCGACAACGGTTAGAAGTCTACCTTACGGATGCTAAATCTTTTTTGAAAGGTAAACGATTTTTTATCGATCATGGTTTTAGAATTAACTCTAAACAAGGAGCTAATAATCTTTATTTAAAACACCAATTCAACTACGAAAATAAGTTTTTTGAATTCAACCAACTTACAGTTTCATCCAATGCTAATGGTCAAATTATTAATCGTTTTGGCGAGTCTTTTAGATCAACTGAAATCAATGATCAAACACGTTACAATAAAATGTACAACAAAGTGGGTTTGCAATATGAAAATACTTCTTTAGGGAAATTTCAATTTTTTGTAGATGACTTTAGATCAAATTATTATTACAATCAGATTCTTTTTTTTGATAATCGAACAGTTCCAAGTTCGCTATCTATGACTATTAATAGTGCGGGTGGTCAATACGAATACCGAAAAGATAAATGGAATGGGAGGTTTTTATATACTAGATCAATCACCAATCAGTCTTTGTCTAATTTAGATGCTACAATGCAGTTTGATTTGGATGAGGATAATCAATTTGTATTCCAGTATCAAAACACAAATAAATTACCAAATAACAACTACAATCTCCACCAAAGTAGTTATCTAGCCTATAATTGGTCAAATAATTTTAATAACGAAAAAATCAATTCCCTTTCGGTTAATGCAATCACACCATGGATAAATGCTTCATTGCAACTTTCTTCCATTCAAGATCATTTATTTTTTGATGATATTTCTACTGCAGCACAAAAACTGGCTCAAACCCAAATTGTATCGCCTTCCCAATATGCAGGAACCATCAAATACCTTTCTTTAAAAATGAATAAAGAGTTTCAGTTTGGAAAATTTGCATTAGATAATACAGTTTTGTATCAGAAAGTGGATCAAAACCAATTGGTATTGAATGTACCTGAAGTAGTAACTAGAAATTCGATTTATTTTACAGATTTCTTCTTCAAAAAAGCATTGTATTTACAAACGGGTATCGTTTTTAATTATTTCACAAACTATTATGCAAATGATTATAATCCAGTGATCGGTGAGTTTTTTGTACAAAGGGACAAGCAAATTGGGAATTTTCCGAACCTCGACTTTTTTGTTAATGCTAAAATCCAACGTACGCGCATTTTTTTTAAAGTAGAACACTTTAATTCTTCTTTGACTGGAAATACCTTTTATTCGGCTCCCAACAATCCTTACAGAGACATGACTATCCGATTCGGATTGACTTGGAATTTCTTTGAATAAGTAGTTGTTTTTCTTTTGGCTTGCAAATGAAATAAGAAGTTCTTTTTTGTACCTTAGTTTTTCATTTAATCGCCCCCTGAATGAAAGAAGATTTTTTACATTACTTATGGAAATTTGGTATTTTCAACACCTTAGATCTCAAAACTACTTCTGGAGAAACTATCGTAATTCTAAACGTAGGTCAGTATTTAGAACAAGCTGGACCTGATTTTTTCAATGCTCAAATTCGAATCGATAATCAAAAATGGGCCGGAAATGTAGAAATACATTTAAAATCTTCCGATTGGTACGCGCATCATCATGAGAATGATCCTGCCTATGAAAATGTGATTTTGCATGTTGTTTGGGAAAATGATGTAGCCATTTATAGAAGTGACAATTCAATTATTCCTGTTTTAGAAATAAAGCAGTATGTCGCTCCAGAAACAGTGATTAAATACAATGCGTTACGATCTGTAAAATCGTGGTTATTTTGCGAAAATCAATTGACAGGTTTGGATCAATTTCTCTTAAGACATTGGCAAGAACGGCTCTTTATTGAACGTCTAGAACAAAAAACAAAACCTATTTCAAATTGGCTTACGCAAACTAATTCAGATTGGGAGACAGTATTTTTTTGGCTATTGGCTCAAAATTTTGGTTTGAATACGAATGGAGAACAGTTTTTAACCATTGTTTCTTCCATCCCTTTTTCGATAATTCGAAAAGAATCTTCCAATTTAGCTAACATTGAAGCCTTACTTTTTGGTAATGCCGGGTTGTTGGATTCAGATAAAGAAGATCACTATTTTAATGATTTGAAGTGTAGATATCATTACCTGCTTCAAAAATACCAATTGGTCAAGTCTATAGTGCCTCCGGTACAATTTTATAAACATCGACCTGATAATTTTCCAACAATTCGGCTTTCTCAATTGGCTGTATTATTGCATTATCATAGCAATTTGTTTTCTAAAATCATTGCGGCCAATACGGTTGGAAAAATATACCAACTTTTGGATGTTGAAGCATCATCGTATTGGTTAGATCATTATCAATTTGATAAAGTGAGTCCTAAGAAAAAGAAACAATTATCTAAACCATTCATTGATTTGTTAATTATAAATGCAATTGTACCTATTCAATTTATTTATTCTCAAAGCCAAGGGAAAGAAAATAGTGAAGAGTTAATTCAATTGGTACAAGATATCTCTCCTGAAAAAAATAGTGTTATCGAAAAATTCCACTTTTTTGGAATTCCTGCAGCCAATGCTTTTGAAAGTCAATCTTTATTGCAATTGAAAAAGGAATATTGCAACAAAAGTAAATGCTTGTCGTGTGCTATCGGAATTGATTTGATAAAGAATAAATAAGTGAGTAAAAATTATGTAATTTTGGATTCAAATACAATTATTCATGCTGAGTCGACTTAAATTTTTTTTTGAAAAACACGGGTTTCATGTTTCCTCAAGATTAGCAGATGCTTTAGGGATGCGTGCGAGTAGTGTGCGTTTGTTTTTTATTTATCTATCCTTTGTTACAGTAGGCTTGTGGTTTGCAGTGTATTTAATTTTAGCTTTCTGGATGCGTTTGAAAGATTTAATTCGAGCTAAACGAAGTTCGGTATTTGATATATAAACAAAAAAAGCTCTAGTACACTAGAGCTTTTTTGTTAACCTATAAGTAGATTTTATTCTGCTTTGTCATTATTTAATTTTGAACGGCTTTTGCTATATCCAAAATAGACTAATATACCAATCAATAACCAAGCCCCAGAAAATAATTGTGCTTTTACACTTAAGTTTACCATTAAGTAGGTATTGATTAAAATACCACAAACTGCAATTACTGGTAAAGCAGGAACTTTAAATGTTCTTACTAATTCAGGTTGCTTAACTCTCAAAATCCAAACCGCAATACAAACCATTGTAAAGGCAAATAAGGTTCCGAAACTTGTCATATCAGCTAATTCATTGATAGGAGTAAATGCGGCTACTACAGCAATAATACCACCTAGTATCATTAGGTTTGTTTTTGGTGTACCAGAAATAGGGTTTACTCTAGAGAATACTTGCGGAATTAATCCGTCTTTAGACATTCCTAAAAAGATTCTAGATTGTCCCATAATCATTACCATTAATACAGATACTAAACCAACTGTAGCGGCTATTGTAATAATTAATCCTGCCCAACCTTGACCAGCAATATCAAACGCATAAGCTACTGGAGCTTTAATTGCATCTGGATATTTTCCTAGTGGGTTAAAGTCTTGGTAATTCATCATTCCAGTTAATACTAAAGAAACTAAAATGTATAAGGTGGTACATATTAATAAAGAGGCAATAATAGCAAATGGAACATCTTTTTTAGGATTGATTGCCTCTCCAGCTTGAGTGGAAACAGCATCAAAACCTACGTAAGCAAAGAAAATCGCTGCAGCTCCAGAAACAATTCCGGTTAAGCCATATGCGTTATGAGTGGTTTCTTTTTCAACAATTTGAGTAGCTTCTGGAATAAATGGAGACCAGTTGTCAAAGTTGATGAAAAACGCACCTGCAATAATTACAAACAATACTGCAGAAACCTTCAAGATCACAATCATATTATTTGCTTTAGCAGCATTTTGTGTTCCTTTGATCAAAATTGAGATTACAAATAACACTATTAAAAATGCTGGAAGATTCATCGAAAAACCTTCGCCAGTATAACTAGCAGGATCGGTAGTAAGCCAATCAGGTAATGAAACGCCAAATTTCAAAAGCAATTTGTTGAAATAGCCTGACCACGAAACGGCGACTGTCATGGATCCCATGGCATATTCTAGGATAAGTCCCCAGCCAATGATCCAAGCAAAAATTTCTCCAATTGTACCGTAAGCATATGCATAAGCAGATCCTTCAACCGGTAAAATTGAGGCAAATTCAGAATAACAAAGTGCGGCAAAAACACAGGCAATACCTGCAATGATAAACGATATTGCTAATGCTGGTCCTGCATGGTAGTAAGCTCCTGTTCCAGTAAGAACAAAAATTCCACCACCGATAATGGCTCCAACACCAATTGCTGTAAGGCTCCATTTTCCAAGAACCCTCTTTAAAGTACTTTTTTTCATATCAGCTTCAAAAGCCGAAATAGGTTTAACTCTCCAAATTGACATGGTTATGTAAGTTTTAGTTATTAGATTCCAAATGTATAGTTTTTTGTAAAAAATAAAAACAATAATTACGTTTAAAGTTGTAAAATGTGAATTATAAATTTTAGAAGATTAATTAAAGCTATAATTCGGTATTTAATTTTCTGGATATTTAATTTTTATTTATTTTTAAATACCCAAATTTTAAAACGTCCCTAATCTATGAATTTCAAATCGTTCTTCGCGTATTTTTTATTTTCTAAATCCCATCGAACAGGACTTCTAGTGTTGTTAATTTTAATTGTTGTTTTACAATCGATTTATTTTTTTGTTGATTTCGGCTCGCCAATAAAGACAAATCCTGAAAAAGAAAAATGGTTGGCTATTCAAACTGAAATCGATTCGTTAAAAGAACTAGCTAGGTTTGAAGGTACTCGATTGTATCCTTTTAATCCCAATTACATTTCGGATTACAAAGGCTATAAATTAGGAATGTCCGTTCAAGAGATTGATCGTTTGATTGCCTTTAGAAATGAAAATAAATTTGTTAATTCAGGCGAAGAATTTCAAAAAGTAACAAAAGTGTCCGATTCATTGTTAAGTAGGATCGCTCCTTATTTTAAATTCCCGGATTGGGTAAATGAAAAAAGAAAAAGTAATTCAATTTCAATTTATAGAACCCCTGTTTTTGCTACAAATGAAAAATTAGTAGAACTCGATATTAATACCGCCAGTTTGGAAGATTTAGTTAAAGTATATGGAATAGGCGAAGTGATAGCGCAGCGTATTTTAAGTTTCAGAGAGAGTCTGGGAAGTTTTGTTGCAATGGAACAGTTGAATGAGGTTTGGGGTTTGTCGCCAGAAGTATTAGTTAATTTAAACAAAAGGTTCAAAGTGAAATCACTGTTTGGAATAAAAAAAGTGAATATTAATAACGCTTCAATAAAAGAATTGGCAAAGTTTCCCTATTTCAAATATACATTGGCCAAACAAATAGTTATTTATCGAAGTATGAATGGAGCAATTATTGAAACTGCGGATTTAACAAAAATTAAGGGAATGCCTAACGATAAAATAAAAATAATCGCACTATATTTGGATTTCTAAAAAAAGAATTAATTCTTACAATTTTAATTTTCACCAATGAATTCAATGTATTTCACAGAAGAACATCAACTATTTAGAGCAAGTTTTCGCGATTTTTTACAAAAAGAAGTTGTGCCTTACATTGAACAATGGGAAAAATCAGGGACGATCGATCGTTTTATTTGGAAAAAATTTGGTGAGATGGGTTTTTTTGGAATCAATTATCCTACTCAGTACGGTGGAATGAACTTGGATTTGTTCTATACAGTGATTTTTCTAGAAGAACTTCAAAAAATTAAATCATCAGGATTTGCCGCTGCGATGTGGGCACACGTTTATTTGGCCATGACACATTTAAATGCTGAAGGAAGTGAATCCATCAAACAAGACTATTTAACGGCAAGTATTAGCGGAGATAAAATTGGAGCATTATGCATTACAGAACCTTTTGGAGGAAGTGATGTAGCTGGAATGAGAACCACTGCGGTTAAATCGGGAGACAAATACATTATTAATGGTTCTAAAACGTTTATCACAAATGGGTTGTACGCAGACTATTATATTGTAGCGGCTAAAACACAACCTGAATTAGGAAATAAAGGAATTAGTGTGTTTTTAGTAGATACCAATACGCCTGGGATTTCGGCAACAAAATTAGATAAATTAGGATGGAGGGCTTCGGATACAGCTGAAATTGCTTTTGATAATGTTGAAATTCCAATTTCAAATTTAATGGGCGAACCTAATAAAGGGTTCCCTTATATCATGCAACATTTTGCTTCGGAGCGTTTGATCATGGCTATCAATGCGCATGCAAGAGCCGAATATGCTATAGACTATACTATTGAGTACATGGAACAGCGCCAAGCTTTTGGCACAACAATCAATAAATTTCAAGCATTACGACATACTTTAGTAGAGCACGCAACCGAAGTGGAACATTGTAAAATATTCAATTATGCTGCGATGGCTCGATTAGATAAAGGAGAGTATGTAGTAAAAGAAGCGACAATGGCCAAGCTAAAATCGACCAAAGTAGCCGATGAAGCGATTTACAGTTGTTTACAAATGTTGGGTGGGTATGGTTATATGGAAGAATATCCATTGGCACGATTATTTAGAGATAGTCGCTTAGGGCCTATTGGCGGAGGAACTTCGGAAATCATGAAGGAAATTTTATCTAAAATGATATTGGATAAACAAAATTATAAGCCAGCCGTAGAATAATTTTTAATTTATAGTTTTTAATTCGTATTTATTTTCTACATTTGCACCCTTAACGAGAGGAGGTGTCTATATTATGTTAATTATACCAATTAAAGACGGAGAAAATATCGATAGAGCATTAAAGCGCTATAAAAGAAAATTTGATAAAACAGGAACTGTTCGTCAGTTGCGTGCACGTCAAGCTTTCATTAAGCCATCTGTAACGAATAGAATGAAATTCCAGAAAGCGGCTTATATCCAAAACATGAGAGATAATTTAGAAAGTTAATATCTAAATTTATTTAAATACTAACCGTTAGTCATTGAAATTGTATAATTTTGATGCTAACGGTTTTTTTTATGAAAAATAATAAAGAAGCATTTCGCGAGTACCTGCAGTTGGAGAAAAACTATTCTCCGCATACGGTACTAGCGTATTGGAATGATATTGTTTCTTTTGAATCGTTCAATTCGCTCCATTTTGGCCAACACGACATTGACCAAGCTAACTATAGCCAAATTAGGAGTTGGATTGTGTCGTTGGTGGATGCTCATGTGTCTAATGTTTCTGTTAATCGAAAAATGGCTTCGCTTAAAGCGTATTATAAATTTCTTTTGAAGACGAAACAAATTGAAGCGAGTCCGCTTTTGAAACACAAGTCCTTAAAAACGCCTAAAAAAATCCAAATCCCATTTTCTGAAAAAGAAGTCGACGCTGTTCTACTATTTATGCAAAACCCAGTTGGTTTTGAAGCGGTCCGAGACAAGTTGATTGTTGACCTATTGTATACAACAGGAATGCGAAGAACAGAGTTGATTCATTTAAAACTAGCAAATGTTAATTTTGGCGCTAGTACAATTAAAGTTTTAGGTAAAAGAAACAAAGAGCGAATCATTCCAATTTTACCTGTAATTAATTGTCAATTTGAGAGTTATCTCAAGGAACGCAATGGATTGGAAAATATAATCGATGATGAGTATTTTTTTCTCTCTAAAAAAGGCGTTAAAATAAATGAATCTTTTGTGTACCGATTAATTAATTCGTACTTTAGTACTGTTTCCGAAAAAGTAAAAAAGAGTCCGCACATATTACGTCATACGTTTGCTACTCATTTATTGAACAACGGAGCCGATTTAAATTCAGTCAAAGAATTATTAGGACATTCTAGTTTAGCATCGACACAAGTGTATACTCATAATAGTTTAACTGAACTGAAAAAAGTATACAAACAGGCGCATCCTAGAAATCAAAAATAATTCTAAGTGTTTAATTATTAATTAATTTGATTATGAAGGTAAGTGTTCACGCGGTTAACTTTACAGTTGACAGAAAGCTAGTTGATTTTATTCAAGAAAAAATGGATAAATTAGAAAAGTATTATGATAAAGTAGTTTCATCAGATGCTTTTTTAAAAGTCGAAAAAACAAGTGATAAAGAGAATAAATGGGTAGAAATTAAGATCAATGTCCCTGGTGACGAATTTGTAGTCAAAAAGCAATGTAAAACTTTTGAAGAGGCGGTCGATTTAGCAACAGAATCTTTAGAACGTTTATTAGTAAAAAGAAAAGAAAAAATCAGAACATCGGTTTAAATTGAAATTTTTTTCAAAAAATGTTTTGAAAGAGAGATAAAATCTATACATTTGCAGTCCGTTAGAAATAGCGGACTTTTTTTATTGAAATTGCCAGCGTAGCTCAGTTGGCTAGAGCAGCTGATTTGTAATCAGCAGGTCGTGGGTTCGAGTCCCTCCGCCGGCTCAAAGTCGATTGATTTCAAAAGTAAAGAAAGTTAGGGGAGATACTCAAGCGGCCAACGAGGGCAGACTGTAAATCTGCTGTGTGAACTTCGCAGGTTCGAATCCTGCTCTCCCCACAAAATTTTCAGTAATGAAATTTTATAAAACTTGTTTTAATAAAATTTGATTTGAAAATTTAGTAAGGGTTCACCCTTACGGATCACAAGCTAGCTTGTAATCCTAACATGACTTAAAGTTAAAATCTTTTACAGGATTTAAATTTAAGTTCGCCGGTGAAAACTTTACAATCCTTGCCGGTGTAGCTCAGGGGTAGAGTGCTTCCTTGGTAAGGAAGAGGTCACGGGTTCAATTCCCGTCATTGGCTCAAAAAAAGAATATTTGAACACTAATAAATATAAACTAAGATTAAAAATTAAGTAAAATGGCAAAAGAAACCTTTAACCGTTCGAAACCACACTTAAATATTGGTACGATCGGACACGTGGATCACGGTAAAACAACTTTAACAGCAGCAATCACGAAAGTATTATCTGATGCTGGTTACTGTCAAGCAAAATCATTTGATCAAATTGATAATGCTCCAGAAGAAAAAGAAAGAGGTATTACAATTAATACTTCACACGTAGAGTATGAAACAGCTAACCGTCACTACGCTCACGTTGACTGTCCAGGTCACGCGGATTACGTTAAGAACATGGTTACTGGTGCTGCTCAAATGGACGGCGCTATCTTAGTAGTTGCTGCTACAGATGGTCCAATGCCACAAACACGTGAGCACATCCTTTTAGGACGTCAGGTAGGTATTCCAAGAATCGTTGTATTCATGAACAAAGTGGATATGGTTGATGACGCGGAATTATTAGAATTAGTAGAAATGGAAATCAGAGATTTATTATCTTTCTACGAATATGATGGAGATAATGGTCCTGTTGTTCAAGGTTCTGCTTTAGGTGGATTGAATAATGATCCAAACTGGGTTCCTAAAATCATTGAATTGATGGAAGCTGTTGATGCTTGGATTGAAGAGCCAGTACGTGATACTGAAAAACCATTTTTGATGCCAATCGAAGATGTATTTACAATTACAGGTCGTGGAACTGTTGCTACAGGTCGTATCGAAACTGGAGTTTGTAATACTGGAGATCCAGTTGAAATCATCGGTATGGGTGCTGAGAAATTGACATCTACTATTACTGGTATCGAAATGTTCCGTCAAATCCTTGATAGAGGTGAGGCTGGAGATAACGCAGGTATCTTGTTAAGAGGTGTTGCTAAAGAAGATATTAAAAGAGGTATGGTTATTGTAAAACCAGGTTCTGTTAAACCACACGCTCACTTCAAAGCTGAGGTGTATATCTTGAAAAAAGAAGAAGGTGGTCGTCACACACCATTCCACAATAACTACCGTCCACAATTCTATGTTCGTACAACAGACGTAACAGGTGTAATTACTTTGCCTGCTGGTGTAGAAATGGTGATGCCTGGAGATAACTTAACTATTGAAGTTAAATTATTGAGCGAAATCGCTATGAATGTAGGTCTACGTTTCGCTATCCGTGAAGGTGGTAGAACTGTAGGTGCTGGTCAGGTAACTGAAATTCTATAGTACTTTTAAAGTATAATTTTTTAAAGCCAGTAGTGGAAACATTACTGGCTTTTATTAACAAACGGGCGTAGTTCAAGGGTAGAATAGCGGTCTCCAAAACCGTTGATGGGGGTTCGAATCCCTCCGCCCGTGCAAAATATATATCATAATGACAAAAGTTGTTAATTACATATCGGAAGCATTTGAAGAGTTAAAATCAAATGTAACTTGGCCAGCTTGGTCTGAAGTACAACGTCTAACAATTGTTGTTGCTGTTTTTTCAGTAGTATTCGCCTTGGCAACTTGGGGAGTAGATGAGGTTTTTGCGAAAGCATTAGCTGGATTTTTTAACTGGTTAAAAGCGTAATTTTTTTGTGATGACAGATAATAATAGTAAGAAATGGTATGTCGTTCGTGCAGTGAGCGGTCAAGAGAATAAGGTTAAAGCTTATATCGAGACTGAAATTGCTCGTTTGGGTATGGGAGATTATGTTTCTCAAGTACTGGTTCCAACAGAAAAAATTGTTACCGTTAAAGATGGTAAAAAGATAGCTAAGGATAAAGTTTATTTTCCTGGTTACGTTATGATTGAAGCTAACTTAGTTGGTGAGATTCCTCATATTATTAAGTCTATCACTAGTGTTATTGGGTTTTTAGGTGAAACTAAAAACGGGGAACCAGTTCCTTTAAGAGTAGCAGAAGTAAATAGAATGTTAGGTAAAGTAGATGAGCTAGCTGTTACTACAGATACTCAAGCAATACCATTCAACTTAGGTGAAACAATTAAGGTTATTGATGGACCTTTCAATGGTTTCAACGGTACAGTTGAAAAAATAAATGAAGAAAAGCGTAAGCTTGAAGTAATGGTGAAAATTTTCGGAAGAAAAACACCATTAGAGTTGAGTTTTATGCAAGTTGAAAAAGTATAATTTTTGTTACATCTATAATAACCATTACTCTCGCTTCCATTGAGTGTGATGTTAAATTTTTTAAAAAATGGCTAAAGAAATTAGTAAGGTAGTTAAACTACAAGTTAAGGGAGGTGCTGCGAATCCGTCGCCACCGGTTGGACCTGCTTTAGGAGCTGCTGGGGTAAACATCATGGAGTTCTGTAAGCAATTTAATGCTAGAACTCAAGATAAACCTGGCAAAATTTGTCCAGTGCAAATCACTGTGTACAAAGACAAATCATTTGATTTTGTCGTTAAGACTCCTCCAGCAGCAGTTCAGTTATTGGAAGCTGCAAAGCTAAAATCTGGTTCTGGTGAGCCTAATCGTAAAAAAGTAGCTAGTGTTACTTGGGAACAAATTAGAGCTATTGCTGAAGACAAAATGCCTGACTTAAATGCATTCACAATTGAGTCTGCTATGAGTATGGTTGCTGGAACAGCTAGATCTATGGGTATAACTGTATCAGGAGACGCTCCTTTTTAATTAAGAGAAAGACATGGCAAAATTGACAAAAAAGCAAAAAGAGGCTGCTTCAAAAATTGAAAAGAACAAATTGTATTCTTTAAAAGATGCTGCGGCATTAATTAAAGTGATTGCTTCTGCAAAATTTGATGAGTCTGTTGATATCGCAGTACGTTTAGGAGTAGATCCTAGAAAAGCGAATCAAATGGTTAGAGGTGTGGTAACATTACCTCATGGAACTGGTAAAGATGTAAGAGTTTTGGCTCTTGTAACTCCAGATAAAGAAGCTGAAGCTAAAGCGGCTGGTGCAGACCACGTTGGTTTAGATGATTACCTTCAAAAAATTAAAGACGGTTGGACTGATATTGATGTAATCATCACTATGCCTGCTGTTATGGGTAAATTAGGTCCATTAGGTCGTGTTTTAGGACCTAGAGGTTTAATGCCAAACCCAAAAACAGGTACGGTAACTATGGATGTTGCAAAAGCAGTTCAAGAAGTTAAAGCTGGTAAAATCGATTTCAAAGTTGACAAAACTGGTATCGTACATGCTGGAATAGGTAAAGTATCTTTTGATGCTGATAAAATCTATGACAATGCACACGAAATTATTCAAACATTAATCAAACTTAAACCAACTGCTGCTAAAGGTACCTACATTAAAGGTATTCACCTTACAAGCACAATGAGTCCTGCAATTGCATTGGATCCAAAAGCAGTATAATTGGTAGTTAATAATTTTTAGTATGACTAGAGAAGAAAAATCAATCGCGATTGAAGAATTAACTGCACAGTTAGCTGGTACAAATATCATTTATGTATCTGATATTTCTGGACTTAATGCAGAGACTACTTCAGACTTAAGAAGAGCTTGTTTTAAAGCAGGCATTAAATTAGAGGTTGTAAAAAACACTTTGCTTGCAAAAGCAATGGAGGCTTCTGATAATGATTATGGTGACTTGCCATCAGTGTTAACTGGTAACAGCGCTATCTTTATTTCAGATATAGCTAATGCACCTGGAAAAATAATTAAAGATTTCAGAAAAAAATCGGATAAGCCCGTATTAAAAGGAGCTTTCATTAATTCTGAAATTTACATTGGAGACGATCAATTAGAAGCTTTGGCTACTATCAAATCGAAAGAAGAACTTATTGGCGAAATCATTGGATTACTTCAATCACCAGCACAACGAGTTATTTCTGCTCTTCAAAACCACTTCAAAGACGAAGAGGTTGCTTAATTAAGCATGGCTTACATTAAGTGTAGATAACGCGCACAATAATAAATTATATTTTACAAATCATTTTAAAACGATAGAAAAAATGGCAGATTTGAAACAATTCGCAGAACAATTAGTTAACCTAACAGTAAAAGAAGTTAACGAATTAGCAACAATATTAAAAGATGAGTATGGTATCGAGCCTGCTGCTGCAGCTGTAGTAGTTGCTGCTGGTGGTGCTGATGCTGGTGGAGCTTCTGAGCAATCAGAATTTACAGTAGTATTGAAAGATGCAGGTGCTTCTAAATTAGCAGTTGTTAAGTTAGTAAAAGAACTTACAGGTTTAGGTTTGAAAGAAGCTAAAGATGTAGTTGACGGTGCTCCAAGCAACGTGAAAGAAGGTGTATCTAAAGAAGAAGCTGAAGGGCTTAAAAAATCTTTAGAAGAAGCTGGAGCTGTTGTTGAGTTAAAATAACTTTTACATAGTTTTAGAACAAGGTTTAGGTCTTGAGTACTGTACTCAATGACCTAAACCATTTTTCGTATAATAAAATTATTAACCAATTTTATTATAAATTAGTTTAAAATACGAAAAAGTTTTTGATCAATACGAAGAAAAAGAGTAGCCTATTTTAGATTGCTTTTAAAGATGTATTGGTTACAAAAAGAAAGTATAAATTAAACAGTGTTTTTACACAAAAAATTACTTTTTTTAAATCAAAATTTTGTCCATCGATGATAACGAATCAGACTGAAAGATTGAATTTTGCCTCTACAAAAAATATTCCTGCCTATCCAGATTTTCTAGATGTTCAGGTAAAATCGTTTAAAGATTTCTTCCAATTGGAAACTAAATCTGACGAAAGAGGCGACGAAGGGTTGTACAACACCTTCATGGAAAACTTCCCAATCACAGATACAAGGAATAACTTTGTATTAGAATTTCTCGATTATTTTGTAGATCCACCACGTTATACAATTCAAGAATGTATAGAAAGAGGTCTAACGTATAGTGTGCCTTTAAAAGCACGTTTAAAACTGTATTGTACCGATCCAGAACACGAAGACTTTGAAACTATTGTACAGGATGTATATCTTGGAACAATTCCTTACATGACTCCATCTGGTACTTTTGTTATCAATGGTGCTGAACGTGTAGTTGTTTCTCAATTGCATAGATCACCAGGTGTTTTCTTTGGACAATCATTCCATGCCAATGGAACAAAATTATATTCTGCCCGAGTAATTCCTTTTAAAGGTTCTTGGATAGAATTTTCTACCGATATCAATAGCGTAATGTATGCGTATATCGATAGAAAGAAAAAATTACCAGTAACTACTTTATTTAGAGCTATTGGTTTTGAAAGAGATAAAGATATCCTTGAAATTTTTGACCTTGCTGAAGAAATTAAAGTTTCTAAAACAGGACTTAAAAAATATATTGGTAGAAAATTAGCCGCTCGTGTATTGAATACATGGCACGAAGACTTCGTTGACGAAGATACTGGTGAAGTGGTTTCTATCGAACGTAACGAGATCATCCTTGATAGAGATACCATTATCGACAAAGATAATGTGGAAGAAATCATCGAATCGAACGTTAAATCTATTTTGTTACATAAAGAAGATGCTAATCAAGGTGATTATGCTATCATTCACAATACGTTACAAAAAGACCCAACAAACTCTGAAAAAGAAGCTGTTGAGCATATCTACAGACAATTGCGTAACGCAGAACCGCCTGATGAAGAAACTGCTCGAGGCATTATCGATAAATTGTTCTTCTCTGACCAACGTTACAACTTAGGTGAGGTAGGTCGTTACAGAATGAACAAAAAACTTGGTTTGGATATCCCTATGGAAAAGCAAGTGCTTACCAAAGAAGATATCATTACCATTGTTAAATATTTGATCGAATTGATCAACTCTAAAGCAGAGATTGATGATATTGATCACTTATCAAACCGTCGTGTGAGAACAGTTGGTGAACAATTGTCTCAACAATTCGGTGTTGGTTTAGCTCGTATGGCTAGAACTATTAGAGAGCGAATGAACGTTAGAGATAACGAGGTGTTTACACCTATTGATTTGATTAATGCTAAAACATTATCATCAGTAATCAACTCTTTCTTTGGTACAAACCAATTGTCTCAATTTATGGATCAAACGAATCCATTAGCTGAGATCACACACAAAAGAAGATTATCTGCCCTAGGACCAGGTGGGCTTTCAAGAGAAAGAGCCGGTTTTGAGGTGCGTGACGTTCACTATACCCACTACGGACGTTTATGTCCAATTGAAACTCCTGAGGGACCAAACATTGGTTTGATTTCATCTCTTGGGGTGTATGCTAAAGTGAATGGTATGGGATTCATTGAAACTCCGTACCGTAAAGTAACTAATGGTGTAGTTGATTTAGAGTCAACTCCTGTTTACTTGAGCGCTGAAGAAGAAGAAGGAATGATGATTGCGCAAGCGAACATTCAAATGGATAATTCAGGTAAAATTACTGCCGATAATGTAATTGCACGTCAAGAAGGTGATTTCCCTGTAATTGAACCAACTAATGTTCATTATACTGACGTTGCTCCTAACCAAATTGCTTCGATTTCAGCTTCATTGATTCCATTCTTGGAACATGATGATGCGAACCGTGCGTTGATGGGATCCAACATGATGCGTCAAGCTGTACCATTAATTCGCCCAGAAGCTCCAATTGTAGGAACTGGTTTAGAGCGTCAAGTGGCTTCGGATTCTAGAGTATTAATTAATGCTGAAGGACACGGAACAATTGAATACGTTGATGCGAATATCATTACTATTAAATACGATCGTTCTGAAGAAGAAAGAATGGTAAGTTTTGATACCGATGAGAAAACATACAACTTAATTAAATTTAGAAAAACCAACCAAGGAACAAGTATCAACTTGAAACCTATCGTAAGAAAAGGGGATAGAGTAGTTCCAGGTCAAGTTTTATCTGAAGGATATGCTACTCAAAATGGAGAGTTGGCTTTGGGTAGAAACCTAAAAGTAGCCTTCATGCCTTGGAAAGGGTACAACTTTGAGGATGCGATTGTAATTTCTGAGAAAGTAGTTCGTGACGATATCTTTACCTCTATTCACGTGGATGATTATTCATTAGAAGTAAGAGACACTAAATTAGGTAATGAAGAGTTAACGAATGATATTCCTAACGTTTCTGAAGAAGCTACTAAAGATTTGGACGAAAACGGTATGATTAGAATTGGAGCCGAGGTAAAACCTGGTGACATTTTGATCGGAAAAATTACACCAAAAGGAGAATCAGATCCTACTCCAGAAGAGAAATTGCTTCGTGCGATCTTCGGGGATAAAGCAGGTGATGTGAAAGATGCGTCATTAAAAGCATCTCCATCTTTACACGGTGTGGTTTTAGATAAAAAATTATTCGCAAGAGCGGTAAAAGATAAACGTAAGAGAACACAAGATAAAGATGCTTTAACAGCACTTGAATTGGAATTCGAAACCAAATTTGTTGAATTAAAAGACAAATTAGTAGAGAAATTGTTCGTAATCGTAAACGGTAAAACATCGCAAGGTGTTATGAACGATTTGGGTGAAGAAGTATTGCCAAAAGGTAAAAAATACACTCAAAAAATGTTGTATGCTGTTGAAGATTTTGCTCACTTAAGTAAAGGTCAATGGGTAGCTGATGAGGCGACTAATAAAATGGTGAATGATTTAATTCATAACTATAAAATTAAATTGAACGACTTACAAGGAGCGTTACGTAGAGAGAAATTCACGATTACTGTTGGAGATGAATTGCCAGCTGGAATCTTGAAATTAGCGAAAGTATATATCGCTAAAAAACGTAAGTTGAAAGTTGGGGATAAAATGGCGGGTCGTCACGGTAACAAAGGTATTGTTGCTCGTATCGTTCGTCATGAAGATATGCCTTTCTTGGAAGACGGAACACCAGTAGATATCGTATTGAATCCACTTGGGGTACCATCTCGTATGAACATTGGTCAGATCTATGAAACCGTTTTAGGATGGGCTGGAATGAACTTGGGTAGAAAATTTGCTACTCCAATTTTTGATGGTGCTTCTCTAGACGAAATCAATGCCTTGACAGATGAAGCAGGTGTACCACGTTTTGGACATACACATCTTTATGATGGAGGTACTGGAGAACGTTTCCACCAAGCAGCTACAGTGGGTGTAATCTACATGTTGAAATTAGGACACATGGTAGATGATAAAATGCACGCACGTTCTATCGGACCATACTCGTTGATTACACAACAACCATTGGGTGGTAAAGCTCAATTTGGAGGTCAACGTTTTGGAGAGATGGAGGTTTGGGCACTTGAAGCTTATGGAGCATCAAGTACATTGAGAGAAATCTTGACTGTTAAATCTGATGATGTTATTGGTAGAGCTAAAACTTACGAAGCAATCGTTAAGGGAGAGTCTATGCCAGAACCAGGATTGCCAGAATCATTCAATGTATTAATGCATGAATTGAAAGGTCTTGGTTTAGATATCAGATTAGAAGAATAAAAAAGAATGCTGTATTCAGTTCCATTCATTTGGAACTGAATACTTATTTATAATAAGTTTTTAAGGATTTATACCCGTAAACCGTTCCGATTTTTTATGGAAACCTAGAGGTTTTTGTAACTAGCACTTCAAAGGAAGTTTGAAGTTTAGAGAAGTAATTCGAGGTATTAGCTGAATGGTTTGTTTTGAAAAGTGTAGACACTAATTGGTACAAGTCATAAATCTAAATCAATTTTTTAATTGCAATTAAATCAATAGTAAAAACTATGATGAATAATAGAAACAATAAAGATAAAAACCAAGTAAAAAGGTTTGACAAGATTTCAATAGGACTTGCTTCTCCTGAATCTATCTTAAAAGAATCAAGAGGTGAAGTTTTAAAGCCTGAAACCATCAACTACAGAACGCACAAACCAGAGCGTGACGGACTTTTCTGCGAAAGAATTTTTGGACCTGTAAAGGATTTTGAATGTGCTTGTGGAAAATACAAAAGAATTCGTTACAAAGGAATCATTTGTGACCGTTGTGGTGTAGAAGTTACTGAGAAAAAAGTACGTAGAGATAGAGTAGGACACATCAACCTTGTTGTGCCAATTGCTCATATCTGGTATTTCCGTTCGCTTCCAAATAAAATTGGATATATCCTTGGATTGCCATCTAAGAAATTAGATATGATTATTTACTACGAAAGATACGTAGTAATCCAAGCTGGTATTGCTCAAAATGCTGAGGGTGAACCATTACAAAGATTAGATTTCTTGACAGAAGAAGAGTATTTGAATATTTTAGATACACTTCCAGCTGACAATCAATACTTAGATGATTTTGATCCAAATAAATTTGTTGCCAAAATGGGAGCAGAGTGTATTATGGATTTATTAGCACGTATCGACTTAGATGAGTTATCATACAGTTTACGTCACAGTGCAAATAACGAAACGTCTAAACAACGTAAAACAGAAGCATTAAAAAGATTACAAGTAGTTGAATCTTTCCGTGAGTCTAACTTGAACCGTGAAAATCGTCCGGAATGGATGATTATGAAAGTAGTTCCAGTTATTCCACCAGAATTACGTCCACTTGTGCCACTTGATGGGGGTCGTTTTGCTACTTCTGATTTGAATGATTTATACCGTCGTGTAATTATTCGTAACAACCGTTTGAAAAGATTGATGGAGATTAAAGCTCCTGAAGTAATCTTGAGAAACGAAAAACGTATGTTGCAAGAATCTGTAGATTCACTTTTCGACAATACTCGTAAAGCATCTGCAGTAAAAACGGAATCAAACAGACCATTAAAATCATTATCAGATTCATTAAAAGGTAAGCAAGGACGTTTCCGTCAAAACTTACTTGGAAAACGTGTAGATTATTCTGCTCGTTCGGTAATTGTTGTTGGACCTGAGTTGAAATTATTCGAATGTGGTATCCCAAAAGATATGGCATCTGAATTATACAAACCTTTTGTAATCCGTAAATTGATTGAAAGAGGTATTGTTAAAACAGTAAAATCTGCTAAGAAAATTATTGACAAAAAAGAGCCAGTAGTTTGGGACATTCTTGAAAATGTAATCAAAGGACACCCAGTATTACTGAATCGTGCTCCTACTTTGCACCGTTTAGGTATCCAAGCGTTCCAACCCAAATTAATTGAAGGAAAAGCAATCCAATTGCACCCTTTAGTGTGTACGGCGTTCAACGCGGATTTTGATGGTGACCAGATGGCAGTTCACTTGCCATTAGGACCAGAAGCAATTTTGGAAGCACAATTATTAATGTTGGCTTCTCACAATATTTTGAACCCTGCGAATGGAGCACCTATCACGGTACCTTCTCAGGACATGGTTTTGGGTCTGTATTACATGACCAAAGAGCGTTTGTCAACTCCTGAGCATAAAATTTTAGGTCAAGATTTGACTTTCTATTCTGCTGAAGAGGTAAACATTGCATTAAACGAAGGACAATTAGAATTGAATGCTCGTGTGAAAATTAGAGCAAAAGATTTTAACGAAAATGGAGAGTTGGTTTACAAAATAATCCAAACTACTGCAGGTCGTGTTTTGTTTAATGAAGTAGTTCCTGAAGCTGCTGGATATATCAATGATGTATTAACTAAGAAAAACTTAAGAGATATTATCGGTCACATTTTAAGTGTTACTGATGTACCTACTACAGCTGCTTTCTTGGATAATATGAAAGATATGGGGTATAAATTTGCCTTCAAAGGTGGATTGTCATTCTCATTAGGTGATATTAGAATTCCAGAACAAAAAACAAAATTAATTGCAGATGCTAGAGAGCAAGTTGAAGGTATTTCTGCTAACTATAACATGGGTCTTATCACTAATAACGAACGTTACAACCAAGTTATTGATGTATGGACTTCTACCAATGCTCAATTGACAGAAGCAGCAATGAAAAACATTAGAGAAGACCAACAAGGTTTCAACTCTGTTTACATGATGCTTGACTCTGGAGCAAGGGGATCTAAAGAACAAATTCGTCAGTTAACTGGTATGCGTGGTTTGATGGCTAAGCCTAAAAAATCGACTGCTGGTGGTGGTGAAATTATTGAAAACCCGATTTTATCTAACTTTAAAGAAGGTCTTTCTATCCTTGAGTACTTTATTTCTACTCACGGTGCTCGTAAAGGTCTTGCCGATACGGCTCTTAAAACTGCGGATGCAGGATACTTGACAAGAAGATTACATGACGTTTCTCAAGACGTTATTGTAAACATCGATGATTGTGGTACTTTAAGAGGTGTTGAAGTTTCAGCTTTGAAGAAAAACGAAGAAATCGTAGAATCTTTAGGAGAAAGAATCCTTGGACGTGTTGCATTACAAGATGTAATCAATCCTTTGACAAACGAAGTTTTAGTGGCGTCAGGACAACAAATTACAGAAGCAATTGTGAAAGCTATCGACGCTTCTCCAGTTGAAAAAGTAGAAGTTCGTTCTCCATTAACTTGTGAGGCATTAAAAGGAATCTGTGCTAAATGTTACGGTAGAAACTTAGCTACTGGAAAAATGACTCAAAGAGGTGAGGCAGTAGGAGTTATTGCTGCACAATCTATTGGAGAACCAGGTACACAGTTGACACTTCGTACGTTCCACGTTGGAGGGGTTGCAGGAGGTATTTCTGAAGAATCAAGCATTGTAGCTCGTTTCCCAGGAAAATTAGAAATCGAAGATTTAAAAACAGTTAAAGGAGAAGATAGCGAAGGAAACGCTGTGGATATTGTTGTTTCTCGTTCTACTGAATTGAAATTGATCGATGAAAAAACAGGTATTTTATTAAGTACAAATAACATCCCTTACGGTTCTAGTATTTTTGTAAAAGACGGACAGTCAGTTGCAAAAGGAGAAGTAATCTGTAAATGGGATCCATATAATGGAGTTATTGTTTCTGAGTTTACTGGTAAAATTGCATACGAAGATTTAGAGCAAGGACAATCGTTCATGGTTGAAATCGATGAGCAAACTGGTTTCCAAGAAAAAGTAATTTCGGAAGCAAGAAACAAAAAATTAATTCCAACTTTATTGGTTTACGGTAAAGACAATGAATTAATCCGTTCGTATAACTTACCGGTTGGAGCCCACTTGATGGTTGACAATGGTGAGAAAATTAAAGCAGGTAAAGTATTGGTAAAAATTCCACGTCGTTCTTCTAAATCAGGAGATATCACTGGAGGTTTACCAAGAATTACAGAGTTGTTAGAAGCTCGTAATCCTTCAAACCCAGCGGTAGTATCAGAAATCGACGGTGTTGTTTCTTTTGGAAAAATCAAACGTGGTAATCGCGAAATCATCATCGAATCTAAATTCGGTGAAGTGAAGAAATACTTAGTGAAATTATCTAGTCAAATCTTGGTTCAAGAAAATGACTTTGTAAGAGCGGGTGTTCCTTTGTCAGACGGTGCTATTACTCCAGACGATATCTTAAGAATTCAAGGTCCAGCTGCTGTTCAACAGTACTTGGTAAACGAAATTCAAGAGGTATACCGTTTACAAGGGGTAAAAATCAACGACAAACACTTCGAGGTTGTGATTCGTCAAATGATGCGTAAAGTACGAGTTCAAGATCCAGGAGATACTTTGTTCTTAGAAGATCAATTGATTCATACTAAAGATTTCATCTTAGAAAACGACAAGTTATACGGAATGAAAGTGGTAGAAGATGCAGGTGATTCGGATTCATTGAAACCAGGTCAAATCATTACGCCTCGTCAATTACGTGATGAAAACTCGTTATTGAAACGTACAGATAAAAACTTAGTTGTGGCTCGTGATGTCATTACAGCAACTGCTACTCCAGTACTTCAAGGTATTACGAGAGCATCTCTTCAAACGAAATCATTTATTTCGGCAGCCTCTTTCCAAGAGACTACTAAAGTATTAAACGAAGCTGCTGTTGCAGGTAAAGTAGATTACTTAGAAGGCTTGAAAGAAAATGTTATTGTAGGTCATAGAATTCCTGCTGGTACAGGTATGAGAGAATACGATCACACGATTGTAGGATCTAAAGAAGACTACAACGAAATGATGGCTAACAAAGAAGAGTATATTTATTAATTCAAATATCAAGTTTCAAAGTCTGTAGCAATACAGACTTTGATTTTTTAATCTTTTTATTATGACAGAGCAACAAGACCAGATCAACATTGAGTTGGATGAGCAAACAGCCGAAGGAATTTATTCTAATTTGGCCATTATCAATCATTCTTCTTCTGAATTTGTTTTAGATTTTGTAAGCATTATGCCAGGCATTCCTAAAGCAAAAGTAAAATCAAGAATTGTTTTAACGCCTCAGCATGCAAAGAGATTGTTGAAAGCCATTGGAGAAAATATTCACCGATTTGAAGTCGCTCATGGCGAAATCAAAGACACTGAACAAGCTCCAATTCCATTGAATTTTGGTCCTGCGGGACAAGCTTAATAAGTAAAAGGCTCCAGAAATGGAGCCTTTTTTATTGTAGTTTATGTGCTACTTCGTTTTTAATTTCCTCTAAAACAAAAGTGCTTTGAACATTGGATATTCCTTCAATGACAGATAATTTTTCTACTGCAAATTGTTGGTATTCATTCATGTCTTTGACTGCAATTTTTAATAAAAAATCATAGTTTCCCGAAACATGATAACATCCCATAACATCATGTAATTTTGCAATTTGCTTTTTGAAATTGTCTATCACTTCCTTGGAATGAATCGATAAGGTGACTTGGCAAAAAACCTGAATAAATTTTCCAATTTTCACTTCATCTAATAGTGCGACATATTTTTTAATGTAGCCCAATTGTTCTAGTTTCTTTATTCTTGCAAAGGTAGGTGAGACTGATAAACCTGACTTTTCAGCAATAATTTTGATGTTGGCTTTAGCATCGTTTTGTAAAACCATCAGAATTCGTTTGTCAATAGCGTCCATTTTAAAATATTTTTATTGTTTTGTTAATTCTTACGTGACGATTCAATACATATATTCTGCTAATGTATAAATTATTGGAATTTTACTATTGATTATTTGTATAATTTAGAAAATTTTAAAAATAAATCTACATTTACAAAAAAAACAATGGAATTACATTCAGACTTTCTTACTGATACAGACAAGCAACGAATAGTAACTTTGGAACAACTAATTGATATTTCTAATGAGAATTCTATTGGTTATCCGGTGTCTAAAGATTTTGATTTTTCGGAAATCATGCCATTTTTAAAATACCCAATTAACAATGTGGGCGATCCGTTTGAAAATTCTATTAATAAAGTTAAAACGCACGAACTCGAGCGAGAAGTAGTTGGTTTTTTTGCCAAGCTATTTAGAGCTGACCCTAATGATTATTGGGGTTATGTTACCAATGGTGGTTCCGAAAGTAATTTGTATGGTTTGTATTTAGCTAGAGAGTTGTATCCAAAAGGTATGGTGTATTATTCAGAATCGACGCATTATAGTATTCGTAAGAACATCCATTTGTTAAACATTCCAAGTATTGTGATTCGTTCGCAAGAAAATGGAGAAGTTGATTATACCGATTTAGAAAACACCTTGCGCATCAATCGCGATAAGCCAGCCATTGTGTTAGCTAATTACGGCACTACGATGAAAGAAGCCAAGGACGATGTGGCTAGAATTAAATCCATATTAAAGAGTCTAGCCATTCAAGATAGTTATATTCATTGCGATGCGGCCCTTGCGGGAAGTTATGGTGCTTTTGTAGAACCTAGAGTCCCTTTTGATTTTAAAGATGGTGCCGACAGTGTGGCGATAAGTGGTCACAAGTTTATTGGTTCGCCAATTCCTTCAGGAGTTATTATTACCAAAAAATCCAATCGCGATAGGATTGCTAAAGGTGTTTCTTATATCGGTTCCTTTGATACTACGATTACCGGTTCAAGAAATGGTCACAGTCCATTATTTTTATGGTATGCGTTAAAAAGAATGGGTGTAGAAGGCTTGCGCCAACGATTCCAAAACAGTCTTGAAGTAGCTGCTTATTGCGAAAAAAGATTGAATGAAATTGGGATTCCAGCATGGAGAAATCCCAGCGCGATTACGATTGTGTTCCCCAAAGTACATGATACTATCATTTCCAAATGGCAGTTGGCAACTCAAGAAACTATTTCTCATATCATTTGTATGCCCAATGTGACCAAAGAGCAAATTGATAATTTGATTTTAGATATTCAAAACTGCGAAGAAGTAGTTGAAAACGAATACGAATTCAGTTTCTAATTATTCAAATTCCGAAGTAAAAAACAACTTCACATTGGGATACTTACTCTGTGTCATTTGAATTGTAAAATCGGAATCAGCTAAAAATACCAATTGGCCGTATTTGTCGTGTGCCAAAAACTTTTGCTTGATACGTTTGAATTCTTTGAATTCGTCACTTTTTGCATCGTCTGGCTTCACCCAACACGCTTTGTGTACTGGGAAATTTTCATAGGTACATTTAGCGCCGTATTCGTGTTCCAAACGGTATTGAATTACTTCGTATTGTAAGGCTCCAACCGTTCCAATAATCTTACGGTTATTCATTTCTAAAGTAAACAACTGTGCCACACCTTCGTCCATTAACTGGTCAACACCTTTGTCTAGTTGTTTTGCTTTTAATGGGTCGGCATTATTGATGTAACGGAAATGTTCTGGAGAGAAACTCGGAATTCCTTTAAAGCTCATTACTTCGCCTTCGGTCAAGGTATCTCCAATTTTGAAGTTACCCGTATCATGCAATCCTACAATATCTCCAGGGTAGGAGATGTCTACAATCTCTTTTTTTTCAGCAAAAAAAGCATTTGGACTAGAGAATTTTAAATTCTTTTTTTGGCGAACATGATAGTACGGTTTGTTACGTTCAAAAGTGCCCGAAACAATTTTGATAAAGGCCAAACGGTCGCGGTGTTTAGGGTCCATATTCGCGTGAATCTTAAATACAAAACCAGACATTTTCTCTTCTTTTGGATCCACTAAACGCGTCTCTGAATCTTTAGCGCGAGGCGAAGGTGCAATGGCAACAAAGCAATCCAACAATTCTCGAACTCCAAAATTATTCAAAGCCGAACCAAAAAACACGGGTTGTAATTTACCGTCCAAATAATCTTGACGATCAAATTTTGGATAGACTTCGTCAATCAATTCCAATTCTTCACGCAATTTATCGGCTGGTTTTTGACCAATTATTTTTTCTAATTCAGGACTTTGAACGTCTGAAAAAGCAATGGTTTCTTCAATATTTTTACGGCTATCTCCGCTAAATAAATTAATATTTTGTTCCCATAAATTGTAAATCCCCTGGAAGTCATAACCCATTCCAATAGGAAAACTCAAAGGCGTAACGGTCAAGCCTAGTTTTTGCTCCACTTCGTCCATCAAGTCAAAAGCGTCTTTTCCTTCTCGGTCTAATTTATTAATGAAAACAATAATCGGAATATTTCTCATTCGACAAACCGAAACCAATTTTTCAGTTTGTTCTTCCACCCCTTTAGCAACGTCAATCACCACAATCACACTATCTACGGCAGTCAACGTTCGAAATGTATCCTCGGCAAAATCCTTGTGACCAGGTGTGTCAAGAATGTTGATTTTTTTCTCTTTGTAATTGAATGCTAAAACCGAAGTCGAAACCGAAATTCCTCTTTGACGTTCAATTTCCATAAAGTCAGAAGTTGCCCCTTTTTTAATTTTATTATTTTTCACGGCACCCGCTTCCTGAATCGCACCTCCAAAAAGAAGTAATTTTTCAGTTAAAGTCGTCTTTCCCGCATCGGGATGCGAAATAATTCCAAAGGTTCTTCTGCGTTGTATTTCTTCTAAAAAACTCATAATTGCTATAATGGATTGCAAAAATACTATTTACTTCATTAATTAACTAATTCCAAAAGCTTTTCTAGTTAGCTTATCCTGCTGTGCGCTCTATCTTTGCCGGCGAACCCCGCCGTCAAAGGATGTCGCTGCCATCAGGGCTAGGGCCTTTCTTTTCTGCCGCTATTTAGGTTGCTTTACTAATTCCGTCTTATCCCTACTAATTTTTTGTTAATAGTACTCAGTTCACTTGCATTCTCTAATTGAATTGTTATTTTTGTTGGCAATAATAAATTTAGGCTTCTTGAATTAGTAATAGAAGGCTGAAAAATAAAAATCAAACAATGCGATTTCAATTACCATCCATTACCACTTTTATGAATAAGAAACTACTTTCTTTTTTCTTGGTCCTTTTCTCTGTAATATCTCTTTCTGCTCAAGAAGTGATTAAAGATCAACCTGTAAAAGAGGCTCCAAAAACCGATTCATCTAAGAAAATGAAAATTGATGGTGTAATTGCGACTGTTGGAGATTACATCATTTTAGATTCTGATATTGACAAAGCCTATCTAGAGATTTCAAGTCAAGGAGGTTCTGTAAAGGATATAACTAGATGTCAAATGTTAGGTAAACTAATGGAAGATAAATTGTATGCTCACCAAGCTGTTCAAGATAGTGTTAAGGTAACTGACACTGAAGTGAAAGCAATGATGGATGAGCGTTTAGGCTATATGACAGAACAATTGGGTTCGATGGACAAAATTGTAGAGTACTATAAAAAAAATAACGAAGAAGAATTCAGAACTTACTTCTTTGATGTTTTAAAAGAAAATAAGCTAACATCAGAAATGCAAAAGAAAATTGTAGACGATGTGCAAATTACACCTGAAGAAGTGCGTAACTTTTTTAAGAGAATTCCAAAAGACGAATTACCTGTTTTTGGTGCCGAAATGGAAGTAGCTCAAATCGTTGTAAAACCTAAAATTTCAGATGCTGACAAGCAAAAAGTTATTGATCGTCTGAATGGTTTCAAGAAAGAAATCCAAGAAGGATCTAGTTTTGCAACTAAGGCTGTTTTGTACTCGCAAGACCCAGGTTCTAGAGCAAGCGGGGGATTTTATAAAATGAATCGCAAAACACCATTTGTAAAAGAATTTAAAGAAGTTGCATTTAGTTTGGCTGAGGGAGAAATATCAGCGCCATTTGAAACGGATTTTGGCTATCATATTATTTATGTTGAAAAGATCAAAGGGCAAGAAATTGAATTGCGTCACATTTTATTGGCACCTAAAGTTACCGAAGAATCGTTGCAAGAAGCAAAAGAAAAAATCAATTTGATTCGCAAGCGAATTATGGATAAGGAAATTACTTTTGCAGAGGCAGCAAGAACATTGTCTGATGAAAAAGAAACCAAAACCAACGGAGGAACTTTAATTAATCCTAAAACACAAGATACCCGTTTTGAATTGACTAAAATGGACCCAGCTTTGTATGCACAGGTGTCTAATTTAAAAGAAAATGAAGTTTCTTCGGCTTATCCTGAAGAACCTCAAGAAGGTAAAAAACAGTACAAATTAATTACTGTTACTAACCGAATTAATGAGCATACGGCAGATTATGCAAAAGACTATACTAAAATCAAGGATTTGGCTTTGAAAGAAAAGCAAATCAAAGCAATTGCTAAATGGTTTGACGAAAAAATTAAAGATACTTATATTAAAATTGTAGGTGAATACAGGGACTGTGTGTTTACCAACAATTGGTTGAAAAAATAAATTTTTCAAATAATTCCATAGAGAGTTAGCTTAATGAAATCAAATTCATTTTGCTAACTCTTTTTGTTTTTAAATCCTTTTTTTAATTTGGATATTATTGATTGTAAAATTTTGTAATTATTTTGTTAATTATTTAGTATTTACTTGGTTAAATTATTGTTTTGGTAAATAATTTAACTCTCATTTGTTATTTTATAATAATAATCAGCAACAAGGCTAGTTTTATTAAATTATTTTTAAATCTCGGCTTTAATTTCTAAATTTGCTTAACATATAAAAACACAAATACCCTCTATATTATGGCTATTGATAATGCAATGAATCTTTATAACGAATACATTAAAGAGATTGAAGAAAGAAAAGGTCAAGGATTGCATCCAAAACCAATTGATAGCGCAGATTTACTAAGTGAAATTATAGCGCAAATCAAAGACACAAACAACCCAAATAGAAAAGATAGTCTTAATTTTTTCATCTACAATACACTTCCTGGAACTACGAGTGCGGCTGGTAAAAAAGCGTATTTCTTAAAAGATATTATTCTTGGTAAAGAAGCGGTGAGTGAAATCACAGCTGCTTTTGCATTTGAATTATTGTCACACATGAAAGGGGGTACTTCTATTGAAGTGCTACTTGATTTGGCTTTAGGGAATGATGTGGCTATTGCAAAACAAGCTTCAGATGTTCTTAAAACACAAGTCTATCTTTATGATGCTGATACAGCACGTTTGAAAGAAGCTTATACAAATGGCAATGCTACTGCAAAAGACATTTTAGAAAGCTACGCAAAAGCGGAATTTTTTACAAATTTGCCAGAAATGCCTGAGGAGATTAACGTAGTAACTTTTATTGCTGGAGAAGGTGATATCTCAACTGATTTATTATCTCCTGGAAATCAAGCACACTCTCGTTCAGACCGTGAATTGCATGGTAAATGTATGATCACTCCTCAAGCTCAAGAAGAGATTCAAGCGCTTCAAGCGCAACATCCAGACAAAAGTGTGATGTTGATTGCTGAGAAAGGAACAATGGGAGTGGGGTCTTCTAGAATGTCAGGGGTGAATAACGTAGCACTTTGGACTGGGAAAAAAGCAAGCCCTTATATTCCGTTTGTAAATATTGCTCCAATTGTAGGTGGAACAAATGGTATTTCGCCAATTTTTCTTACTACTGTAGATGTTACAGGTGGTATTGGAATTGATTTGAAAAACTGGGTGAAGAAAACGGATACTAATGGTGAGCTAGTTCGTGATGAAAATGGAGATCCTATTTTAGAGCAAGTATATTCTGTTGCTACAGGAACGGTATTAACTATCAATACGAAAGCTAAAAAATTATATAACGGTGATCAAGAATTGATTGACTTATCAAAATCATTCACTCCACAAAAAATTGAATTTATCAAAGCAGGCGGTTCGTATGCCATTGTATTTGGTAAAAAAATCCAAACATTCGCTTGTAAAGTTTTAGGAATCGATATTCCAACTGTTTTTGCTCCTTCGAAAGAAGTAACAAACGATGGTCAAGGGTTAACTGCAGTGGAGAAAATCTTCAACAAAAATGCTGTTGGAACAACACCAGGAAAAGTATTACATGCTGGTTCTGATGTTCGTGTTGAAGTAAACATTGTTGGTTCACAAGATACTACCGGATTGATGACTGCTCAAGAATTAGAATCGATGGCAGCTAAAGTAATTTCGCCAATTGTTGATGGAGCCTACCAATCTGGATGTCATACTGCTTCGGTTTGGGACAAAAAAGCGCAAGCTAATATTCCTAAATTGATGCAATTCATGAATGATTTTGGATTAATCACAGCTCGTGATCCAAAAGGAGTGTATCACCCAATGACTGACGTTATCCATAAAGTACTTAACGATATTACGATTGATGAATGGGCTATCATTATTGGTGGTGATTCACATACCAGAATGTCTAAAGGAGTTGCTTTTGGAGCTGACTCTGGTACGGTGGCATTGGCTTTAGCTACTGGAGAGGCTTCAATGCCAATCCCAGAATCAGTTAAAGTAACGTTCAAAGGAACCATGAAAGAATACATGGATTTCCGTGATGTGGTGCATGCTACTCAGGCGCAAATGCTACACAAATTTGGAGGAGAAAATGTATTCCAAGGTCGAATTATTGAAGTGCATATTGGAACATTAACTGCCGATCAAGCATTTACTTTCACTGACTGGTCTGCTGAAATGAAAGCAAAAGCATCTATCTGTATATCAGAAGATGATACCTTAATTGATTCGTTGGAAATTGCTAAAGGTAGAATCCAAATCATGATTGATAAAGGAATGGACAATGCTAATCAAGTACTTCAAGGTCTTATCAATAAAGCAAATAAAAGAATTGAGGAAATTAAAACCGGTGATAAACCAGCTTTACGTCCTGATGCTAATGCGAAATATTACGCCGAATTAGAGGTAGATTTGGATGTCATCATCGAACCGATGATTGCGGATCCAGATGTAAATAACAAAGATGTTTCTAAACGATATACTCATGATACTATTCGTCCATTGTCTTTCTACGGAGGAACTAAAACAGTAGACTTAGGATTCATTGGTTCTTGTATGGTGCACAAAGGCGATATGAAAATATTGGCACAAATGCTTAAAAACATTGAGAAACATGAAGGTAAAGTAGTCTTTAAAGCACCTTTAGTAGTTGCACCACCAACCTATAATATTGTTGATGAATTGAAAGCAGAAGGTGATTGGGATGTGTTACGTAAATATTCAGGTTTTGAATTTGATGATAACGCTCCAAAAGGCGCTGCACGTACTGAGTATGAAAACATGTTGTATTTAGAGCGTCCAGGATGTAACCTTTGTATGGGTAACCAAGAAAAGGCGTCTAAAGGGGATACGGTTATGGCAACATCTACTCGTTTATTCCAAGGTAGAGTAGTAGAAGATACGGCTGAGAAAAAAGGAGAGTCACTACTTTCTTCTACTCCAGTAGTTGTTTTATCTACTGTTTTAGGAAGAACACCTTCGATAGAAGAATACAAAAAAGCAGTGGAAGGAATTAACTTAACCAAGTTTGCTCCGCCACATAAATTGTTAGTTAGATAACAAACTAATAGTATTATATATTAAAAAGCCTAAGTAAAAACTTAGGCTTTTTTGTTTATGGGTAATTTATTTTCATTGTCAAAAAGGTCGTTTTTAATAGGTTATAACTACTGTTCTTTTCAATTTTATAAATGCTTTAACTTTATTAATGGTTAAAAAGGCTACCTTTGTACTCCTTGAAATAAACTCTCTGTTTCATTAATAATGGATAATTAAATATTATTTCACAAGAATTGAGAGTAAAATTAAAGACGTAATGAAATACTACAAACTACTTTTTATATTAGCATTCATCAATTTTACGAATGTTTTTTCTCAAGAAAAACTGATTAAACATACAGTAAAAAAAGGCGAAACAGTTTCTGCTATTGCTCAGAAATACCAAGTGGAGCCGAGTGCTATTTATGAACTCAACCCAGATTGTAGTCGGACACTGAAATTGGAATCTATCATTTTAATTCCAAGAGCGAGTTCAAAAGGTATAAAATCTAAAGTACAATCAAAGGTTGCTACTCTTGAGACTACGCACGAAGTACAACCAAAAGAAACTTTATTCGGAATTGCAAAACAATATGAAATTTCTCTTGAGGAACTTAATGTTGCGAACCCAGAATTGGCTGAAACAGGCTTAAAGGCAGGTCAAAAAATTATAATTCCGACTAAAGTCATTTCAAATGGAACACTGTCAAAGAAAGAAACACCAAAAGCGGATTCTAAAAAAGAGGTATTTCTAAACGAAAAAAAAATAAAGAGCACTGCTGAATCTGTTGTTCTTACAACAGCAACTCTAACACACGAAGTTTTGCCTTCAGAAACTAAATTTGGGATAGCAAAACAATACGGAATCACAGTAGCTGATTTAGATACAGCCAATCCGATATTGGAAAACGAAGCGCTTAAAGCGGGTCAAAAAATTCGAATTCCTGTAAAAGAGGTAACAGAAGTGAGTCTGCCAATCGTTAAACAAGCTGAGGTGGTATCTCCAATAAAAATAGAGGTTAAAGAAAAAGCCAAAGAAGCAATAGTAGTAATAAATAAAGAGGCAATTGAAGAAAATGCAGCAACTGTTACTCACGAAGTACTGGCGAAAGAAACTAAATTTGGAATTGCTAAAAAGTATGGTATTTCGGTAGCCGATTTAGAAGCTCAAAATCCAAACATAGTCAAAAATCTATACGTTGGTGCCAAATTAAATATTTCGGGTGCTAAATTGATTCAGGAAGCTGTTGTTGCAACAGTGAATAAAGAAAATTCAGAAACTGAAGAAAATAAGGATAATTTGACTATTGCAACTAGTCTTGCCAAATGGAATACCAATGAAGAGCTTGCGGATGAATTGATTCGTATGGCATCGGATAATTTAGGAATTGGTTATCGATCTGGAGGAACTACCAAAAATGGTTTTGATTGTTCGGGCTTAATGTATGCTACTTTTAGTTCATTGGATATTAAATTGCCAAGATCTTCCCATGAAATGGCTACAATTGGAACTGTTATAGATGTAAATCAGGCTCAAAAGGGCGATTTGATTTTCTTCAAAACTAGGGGAGGTCATCAGATTAATCATGTGGGAATGGTTGTCGAAGTTAACGAGGGCGAGATTCGATTCATACACTCTGCTACTCACGGCGGTGTCATTATATCTTCTACCAAAGAGAAATATTACGAGAAAAATTTTACTCAAATCAATAGGGTATTACAACAATAAGAAAAGATAAAAACTCCTCAATTAGAGGAGTTTTTTATTATATAACGTATGGGTTGTTTATTTTACTTTCAAAAACTCGTTTTTTGAAAAAAAGTATATCTTTAACCAACCAAAAACTAAAACAATAAGTATGAAAGAAAATCAATCAGAAGATTTTAAGCGTGAATTAGGATTGTTAGACGGAACCATGTTGGTCGTAGGATCAATGATTGGATCTGGAATATTCATTGTAAGTGCAGATATAGCTAGGCAAGTAGGTTCGGCAGGCTGGCTGACTTTGATTTGGTTAATCTCAGGATTAATTACGATGATAGCAGCAGTGAGTTATGGTGAGTTGAGTGCAATGTTTCCAAAAGCAGGAGGCCAATATGTATATTTAAAAGAAGCCTATAATAAATTAATTGCATTTTTATACGGATGGAGTTTCTTTGCCGTGATTCAAACCGGTACTATAGCTGCTGTAGGTGTAGGTTTTTCAAAATTTGCCGCCTATTTAATTCCTTCTTTGAGTGATGAGAATATACTATTTGATTTAGGGACATTTAAATTGAATGCAGCGCAAATTGTTTCTATTGTTACGATAGTATTACTTACTTATGTAAATAGTAGAGGGGTTAAAAACAGCAAAACATTACAAACGGTTTTAACTGTAATTAAAATTCTGTCTTTATTCGGCTTGATTATTTTCGGATTTTTATTGGCTGCTAAAGCCGAAGTTTGGAACGCCAACTGGTCTGATGCTTGGAACACGCGTTCCTTCAATGCAGAGACTGGTTCATGGTTGCCAATTGGTGGAACCGCTTTATTGACGGGTATTTCTGCAGCTATGGTGGGATCATTATTTTCAAGTGATGCTTGGAATGGTGTTACCTTTATAGCAGGCGAAATTAAGAATCCAAAACGCAATGTTGGTTTGAGTTTGTTTCTAGGAACTTTTATTGTTACTGTTATTTATGTTTTGACTAATTTGATGTATTTGGCAGTAATTCCATTAGATGAGATTGCTACAGCTAAATCGGATAGAGTAGCTGTGGTAGCCTCTCAATATACTTTTGGCGATATGGGAACTATCATCATAGCCATAATGATTATGATTTCTACCTTCGCATGTAACAACGGTTTGATTATGGCAGGAGCAAGAGTATATTACACCATGGCCAAAGATGGTTTGTTCTTAAAAAAAGCTGCTAATCTAAATTCTGCAAGTGTTCCTGAATGGGCGCTTTGGGTACAATGTGTCTGGTCTTCCGTTTTATGCTTGACTGGAAAATATGGTGATTTATTAGATTTTGTGATCATTATTGTGTTAATATTTTACATTCTAACGATCTATGGAATTTTCATGCTTCGCAAAAAAATGCCTGAAGCTGAACGTCCTTATAAGGCTTTTGGATATCCAATCTTACCTTTGGTATATATTGTAATTGCTTCTGCAGTTTGTATTTCCTTATTGATTACTAAATTTTCCACTTGTGGTTGGGGAGTGTTGATTATGCTAACAGGAATCCCAATATATTATGCGACTAAACCTAAAGAGTAATTGAAATAAAAAAGCCGTCTTAATTTCAAGACGGCTTTTTTATGATTGACAAAATTTGATTTTATAAAATACTGGCTACATCTTCAAATGGCAATCCCCAAGCGTCAGCCACTCCTTTGTATACAATTTTACCATTGGCAATGTTTAATCCTTTTTTCAACTCTTCGTTCTCATTACAGGCTTTTTTCCAACCTTTGTTAGCCAGTTGTAAAGCATAGGGCAAAGTAGCATTGGTCAAAGCCAAAGTTGAAGTGTAAGGCACTGCTCCTGGCATATTAGCTACGCAATAATGAACAATTCCGTCGATAACGAAAGTTGGATCTTCGTGAGTAGTTGGAGTGCAAGTTGCAATACAGCCTCCTTGATCTACGGCTACGTCAACCACAACAGTTCCTGGACTCATCAACTTCAACATGTCTTTTGTAATTAAATGAGGCGCTTTAGCACCCGGAATTAAAACAGCTCCAATTACAAGATCGGCATCAGCAATAGCTTCGCAAATGTTATAATGATTGGACATTAAAGTTGTTACATTGGCAGGCATGATATCTGATAGAAAACGCAAACGAGCTAAACTCACATCCATAATAGTTACTTTGGCACCCAAACCTGCAGCCATTTTTGCTGCTTGAGTTCCTACAATTCCTCCACCTAAAACTACTACTTTCGCAGGATTAACACCTGGAACTCCTCCTAAAAGGATTCCTTTTCCTTGCATAGGTTTTTCTAAATATTTTGCCCCTTCTTGAATCGACATTCTTCCTGCTACTTCCGACATAGGAACGAGTAAAGGCAAACTGCGATCTGATTTTTCAACAGTTTCATACGCCAAACAAACCGCATCACGTTCGATCATGGCTTTGGTTAATGCCTCTGATGAAGCAAAATGGAAATAGGTAAATAGTAATTGGTCTTTTTTAATCAAAGGGTATTCTGATGCGATTGGTTCTTTGACCTTAACAATCATTTCCGCAATATCATATACGGCTTCAATAGTGGGTAATATGATTGCCCCTGCATTGGCGTAAGCGCTATCGTTAAAACCACTATTTTCACCAGCACTAGCTTGAACATAAATCACATGTCCGTGCTTTTTGAATTCAGCCACACCTGCAGGCGTTAGGGCTACACGATTTTCGTTGTTTTTAATTTCTTTTGGAACACCTATTATCATGAGTAGTAATTATTAAGTTAGAATTATTTTACAATATCAAATGTAGGCATAAAGGAAAAATTATGGTATTTAGCCACTTAAATAAGAAATATTTTCTTTTATATTGTATATTTGTGTATTATTATTCTTTTTGTGTTTTGTTTTTTGAAGTCTAAAAGAAAAATAATCGTTTCATTTATTTGATCAACTTATATATTGCTGGTTATGATTACTATTGATGCTATTGACAAAAAAATTCTTCGTTTACTACAAGAAGATGCTCATTTAACCCTTAAAGACATTTCGAATAAGATTAATTTATCGTTGACCCCAGTTCACGATAGAGTAAAACGTTTGAAAAATGAAGGGATAATTGAAAAATACGTTTCCATTCTGAATAAAAAGAAACTAGGAATGCATCTAACGGTCTATTGTCAGGTTACTTTAGTGAAGCAAACCCATGATGTGTCGGAAGGATTTAATGCTTCGATTTTGAATATGCCCGAAGTAATCGAATGTAATTTTGTTTCTGGAAATTTTGATTACCTACTCAAAGTGGTGTTACCTGATATGGATAGTTACCATCATTTTCACCAACAAAAACTTTCCGTTTTGCCAGAAGTATCTTTGATTAATAGTTTCTTTATAATTTCGGAGGTGAAGACCACTACGGTTATTCCAATAAACTAAAAAAAGCCGACTTATTTTAAGTCGGCTTTTGTACAATTAAGAAATAATTTAAATAATTATTCTAAATATTTCTCCATTTTGATTGATCATTTCAATGCGAATGCTCTGATTTTCTTCTTTATTGTTCAGTTGCTTTACAACCGATTCTATATCTGTTGCCTTTATGTTATCAATACTAAGAATAATATTCCCTAATAGCTCCGTTTCGTACGCTTTCAAATTTTCATTGGTTATCGATTTGATTTTAACGCCGTAATTCAATCGGAATCTTTTTTTATCATTACTATCAATATTTTCCAATTCCATTCCTTTGAATTCGGTATTAAAGTATTCGTTTTTACTTAAAATAACAGGAACAACTTTACTTTTCCCTTCTCGAATTATTGTAACGGCCACTTTGTCATTGGGGCGTTTGGTATTAATATAACCAGATAAATCAGCGAAAGTTGCAACCGATTGATTGTCTAGTTTTATGATGACGTCTCCTTTTTGAAGTCCCGCTTTTTCAGCGCCAGATCTTTTCGTTACTTTATTTACATAAAAACCTTCGGTTTGAGAAATTCCTAATTCTTTGGATGATTTTGAGTTCAATTCGCCACCTTCAACCCCAAGAATACCACGTTGTACATTTCCATATTCCATTATATCTTCGATTATTTTTCTAGCAATATTCGAAGGTACTGCAAATGAATACCCAGTATAACTTCCCGTTGGAGAACTAATCATGGTATTGATTCCAATTAATTCTCCACGCGTATTCACTAAGGCACCGCCACTGTTTCCGGGATTGACTGCGGCGTCAGTTTGAATAAAGGATTGAATTCCGCTGGTGTCTAAATTTCGTGCTTTGGCAGAAACAATCCCAGCAGTTACGGTTGAGGTTAAGTTGTAGGGATTTCCAACGGCCAAAACCCATTCGCCTATTTTAACCGAATCAGAATTGGCGAAAGCCGTATAAGGTAATTTTTCATCGGCATTGATTTTTAACAAAGCGATATCCATTTTAGAGTCGGTACCAATAAGTTTGGCTTTGTACGACTTTTTATTGTTTAATGTGATTTCAATCTCAGTAGCATCTTTGATTACGTGATTGTTAGTAACGATATACCCATCTTCGGAAATGATAACTCCAGATCCGGTGCCAATTTGCTCGCGTTGTTGGCTACCGCCATAGCCATAAAAGAATTCCATAATGGGGTTAGAAATCGTTCTTCGGGAAACATTTTTCACGTGGACTACAGTATGGATGGTTTTCTCTGCAGATTCAGTGAAATCAACATTTTCAGGAGAAAATCCCACACGTTTACCATAATAATCATTGGCAACCGTAACTAATCCATCTTTGTTTTTAGAAAAATAACCATTTGGGTCAAATAACAGTTTGTAAGCACTTAAAGTGACAGCTCCACTCAATAGTGAAACTAAAAATAGATTTGAAAAGCGATTCATAATGGTTTTCGTTTTTATATTATTGAGCGTAAATTTAAAGGAGAATGTGTTTTGTAAAAAACAGTTTAACGCTCTTTAACAATGATTAACATTTCATTAATAGTTCGTACTTTTGTCCTTTATAATTCAAGATAATGGAATTAGAATTTTATAAATACCAAGGAACAGGAAACGATTTTGTAATGATTGATAATCGTTCGAATTCTTTTCCTAAAGAAAATACCCAATTAGTAGCTCATTTATGCGACCGTCGTTTTGGGATTGGTGCGGATGGATTGATTTTATTAGATACTGATGCAGCAACTGATTTCAGAATGGTGTATTACAATTCGGATGGGAATTTAAGTTCGATGTGTGGCAATGGAGGACGATGTTTGGTGGCTTTCGCCAAAAAACTAAACGTGATTCAAAACGAAACTACTTTTATGGCTACCGATGGTTTGCATTATGCTACAGTGGGAGCGGATGGAATTGTTTCTTTGCAGATGATTGATGTTGCTGAAATTAAAAATACTCCAGACTATTCTTTTTTAAATACTGGTTCGCCACATCATGTGCAACTAGTTACTGATTTAGAACACTATAATGTAAAAGAAAATGGTGCCGCTATTCGTTATGGCGATTTGTACGGACAACAAGGAAGTAATGTCAATTTTGTTAAAAAAATAGATGATGCTACTTTTTCTTTGCGAACTTATGAAAGAGGAGTTGAAGATGAAACCTTAGCTTGTGGAACGGGAGCTACTGCAGTTGCAATTGCAATGAATGCGATCGGACAAACGGATTTGAATACGATCCATTTGAATGTGGAAGGCGGAAAATTAGCGGTTTCTTTTGATGCAAAAGACGGAAAATATACCAATGTTTTTTTGAAAGGGCCTGCCGAATTTGTTTTTAAAGGAACAATCCAAATTTAAATCGACCCAATGATAACATTAAAAGGCGAAACTATTTATTTGCGTGCATTGGAACCTAATGATTTGGAGTTCGTATATGCAATGGAAAACGACCAAAGTATTTGGGAAGTCAGCAATACGCAAACGCCTTACAGTCGATTTTTGGTAAAGCAGTATTTAGAAAACTCCCATCAGGATATTTATGAGGCCAAACAATTACGATTGGCTATTTGTCAAGACGAAGATTTTCCTGCTTTGGGTTTAATTGATTTGTTTGACTTTGATCCACAAAATAGAAGAGCTGGAATTGGGATTGTAATCCAATCCATTGAGAATAGAAAACAAAATATTGGTTCAGAAGCATTGCAATTACTAGTTAATTATGCTTTTTACAATTTGAATTTGCACCAATTGTATGCAAATATTGCGACAGAAAACACCGCCAGTATAGCACTTTTTACTAAATTTGGCTTTGAAAAAATAGGTATTAAAAAGGATTGGACCTTAGTGAACGGAAGTTTCAAAGACGAAGCCCTTTATCAATTAGTTAATCATTCATTTTAAAAATAGAGTTTTGAATATCAAAAAAAGTATCACTTCAATTAGTATCGTAGTTATTTCTGCATTAATGATTTACGGATTAATATTAGTTCGTCAAATTTTTTCAGACAATACTAAATTTGAAGAAACGGAAGTCTTTGTATACATCCCAACCGATTCAGATTATGAAGCCGTAAAAAAAATTGTAGCTCCTTATGTAGACGACATGGATCGATTTGATGCGGTAGCCAATAAAAAGAAATACCCCAATAATGTCAAACCTGGTAAGTTTCTATTCAAAAAAGGGATGAATAGCAACGAATTGATTAATGCATTGCGAATCAATAATGAAGTAAAATTATCATTCAATAATCAAGAACGATTAGAAGATTTTGCTGGAAGAATAGGTTCTGAAATCGAAGCGGATAGCGTTTCTTTATTAACTGCTATTAAGGATTCTGCCTTTTTAAAAGAAAATGGTTTTAATGAAGAAAATGTGTTGACTATGTTTATTCCAAATACCTATGAATTGTATTGGAATACTACGGCTACTAAGTTTCGCGATAAAATGATTAAAGAATACCGCAATTTTTGGAATGATGAGCGAATTGCCAAAGCCAAAGCACAAGGTTTAACCCCAGCTGAAGCAACGATTTTAGCCTCTATTGTTCACAAAGAGTCGGTTAAAAAAGATGAAAGACCACGAATTGCTGGGGTGTATCTGAATCGTTTGCACAAAGGAATTTTATTGCAAGCCGATCCTACGGTTATTTATGCAGTGAAAAAGAAATCCAACGATTTTAAACAAGTAATTAAAAGAGTATTAAATAAAGATTTGCAAGTAGCATCGCCATACAATACCTATTATAGTGCCGGTTTACCTCCTGGTCCAATTGCGATGCCGGATATTACGGCAATCGAAGCGGTGTTGAATCCAGAAAAACACAACTATATTTATTTCTGCGCTAGTGTAACGCGTTTTGGTTACCATGATTTTGCCGTGACACAAGCGGAACATGAACAAAATGCCAAAAAATATTACAATTGGATTAATAGCCAAGGTGTGAAAAGATAAAAAAAGGCGAAAAGTAATTTTCGCCTTTTTTTTGTTTTTATACAACTATTGCTTTCTACTACTTTAATGTATGTTTTTTAACTTCAATGTTTTGGAATGGTATCTATTTTGTTAATAAATTGTTTAACAAAACTTTAATAGGCTGATTTTAAGCCTTATATTTTTTGTTGTATATTTGCCCTGTAGAAATTTCTGATGGTGACAGGGCTCAGAAGAAAAACAATTTATGATAAAGAAATGGCATTATTATTCCACTTTACTACTGATTATCGCTTTTTTAAGCTTAGGTTTTAAACCTTTCAATTTAGATTCCAATCCTTGGTTTCTTACAGACGGATTAAATCAATCCGATTATCTATTTCCATCTCACAAACAAGAAGACTACGCCAAATTGAATATTCCGTATACGGGAAATTTTTTCATTGGTTTTAAAGAAGCTATTGCATTCAAAGAGTCGCAAGGGAAATACAAAAAAATTAATTCCTTAGGTTATTTAGGAAAGTACCAATTTGGTCCTGAAACTTTGCGTACAATTGGGGTTCACAATACTTCCGCTTTTTTGAAAAATCCTGATTTACAAGAGAAAGCATTTTTAGCACTATTAGCAAAGAACAAATGGTTGTTAAGAAAAGAGATTGCCAAATATGAAGGTGCGGTTATTAATGGTATTTCTATTACCGAATCAGGAATATTAGCTGCAGCACATCTTGGTGGTGTTCGCACCGTAAAAAGATTTTTTCGATCTAATGGCGAGCGTTACTTTAGAGATGCTTATGGAACTTCAATTGTAAGTTATATGAAAGCTTTTGGTGGGTATGATACTTCATTTATTGAGGCAGATAAACATGCTTCAATTTAATGTCTAAGAATTTAATCTAAAAGGGCGGTCAATTTTGACCGCCCTTTTTTTGTAAATTAATCAATTAAAATATCTAAAATTTTGATAGCAGCTTCACTAATTTTGGTTCCGGGACCAAAAACAGCTACTGCACCTGCATCAAACAAGAATTGATAATCTTGTGCTGGAATGACTCCACCCACAACGACCATAATATCTTCTCTGCCGTATTTTTTTAATTCTTCGATTACTTGAGGTACTAAGGTTTTGTGACCCGCTGCTAATGATGATACGCCAAGTATATGTACATCATTTTCAACGGCTTGTTTAGCTGCTTCTGCAGGTGTTTGAAAAAGCGGACCAATATCCACATCAAATCCCACGTCGGCATAACCCGTAGCAACAACTTTGGCACCACGATCATGACCATCTTGTCCCATTTTAGCAATCATAATACGAGGTCTTCTGCCTTCTTTTTCTGCAAAAACATTGGCTAATTGTTTTGCTTTTTCAAAACTTTCGTCGTTTTTTATTTCTTTACTATACACACCGCTAAATGATTTAATTTGAGCTTTATATCTTCCAAAAACCGTCTCTAGAGCATCGCTAATTTCTCCTAAAGTCGCTCTGTTTCTGGCCGCTTCAACTGCAATTTCTAATAAATTTCCTTCAGCTGTTTTGGCGCATTGAATTAATTGATCCAGGCTGTTTTTAACTTTGTCATTATTACGGCTAGATTTAATACGATCTAATTGTTCCAATTGTTGCTTGCGCACCATTTGATTATCCACATCCAATATTTGAAGCGGATCTTCTTTTTCCAAACGGTATTGATTCACTCCTACAATAATATCTTGTCCGCTATCGATTCTAGCTTGCTTTCTTGCTGCGGCTTCTTCAATTCGTAGTTTTGGTATACCTGACTCGATAGCTTTGGTCATACCTCCTAATTCTTCTACTTCTTCAATTAACTTCCAAGCACTTTGAGCAATTTCATTGGTCAGACTCTCTACATAATAACTTCCAGCCCAAGGGTCAACTGTTTTAGTGATTTTGGTTTCATCTTGAAGGTACAATTGGGTGTTTCTTGCTATCCTAGCCGAAAAATCAGTAGGTAATGCAATGGCTTCATCTAATGCGTTGGTATGTAAGGATTGTGTGCCTCCAAAAGCCGCTGCTGCTGCTTCAATACAAGTTCGCGCCACATTGTTAAACGGATCTTGTTCAGTTAAACTCCATCCAGATGTCTGGCAATGAGTTCGTAATGCTAGCGATTTTTCATCTTTGGGTTCAAATTGTTGTACTAATTTGGCCCAAATCATTCTTCCTGCACGCATTTTAGCAATTTCCATAAAATGGTTCATGCCAATTGCCCAAAAAAAGGAAAGTCTCGGGGCAAATTCATCAATTTTCATTCCGGCTGCTAACCCTGTACGAATGTATTCTAAACCGTCCGCTAAAGTATAAGCTAATTCAATATCAGCTGTTGCGCCAGCTTCTTGCATATGGTAGCCCGAAATAGATATAGAATTGAATTTCGGCATGTTTTTGCTAGTGTATTCAAAAATATCAGCAATGATTTTCATGGATGGAGTAGGCGGATAGATATAGGTATTTCGTACCATAAACTCTTTCAAAATATCATTCTGAATTGTGCCTGATAATTTTTCTGGAGAAACGCCTTGTTCTTCTGCAGCCACAATATAAAAAGCCATAATTGGTAGTACAGCACCATTCATCGTCATGGATACTGACATTTCATCCAATGGGATTTGGTCAAACAAGACTTTCATATCTTCCACCGAATCGATGGCGACACCTGCTTTTCCAACATCGCCAACCACGCGTTCGTGATCCGAATCGTAACCACGGTGAGTAGGTAAATCAAAAGCAATGGAAAGTCCTTTTTGGCCTGCGGCCAAATTGCGACGATAAAAAGCATTACTTTCTTCGGCTGTAGAAAACCCCGCATATTGACGCACCGTCCAAGGACGTCGTACATACATAGTGGTATAAGGACCGCGTAAATTAGGCGCAAATCCTGCTCCAAAATCAAGATGTTCTACATGCTGAATATCTTGCTCTGTATACGTTGGTTTCAAAGCTATTCCTTCTGCAGTTTGAAATACAGCATCAGGATTAGTTTCCTTTTGTGTATTGGTTACAGATTTTATTTGAATATGTTGCAGGTCTTTTCTTTTCATTTTGGTGACAAATTTCTATTTGACAATGTGTTTCGGATACTAATCGGTTACTCTTTTTCCAATCGTTCTTGCTCGATTTTTTCGGCGAGACGTTTTTCAATAATGGGAGTGATCAATGTTTTCCTTGGTTTTATTTTGACAAATGGAAAAAGTTCCAAATCGTGTTTCATTCGATCGTCTTTATTGGCATGTTTGTTAGTTCCCAATAAAATTTCTTTTCCAGTATCAAATAAGTCTTGTTCTTTGTCGGCACTTTCTTGAATTTTTCTTTTAATGATTCCTTCATTCAGTTGTTTTAAGAATCCACCATTGGCTTCAATATCTTTGAATAACGTTAACGCTTTGTCTGCTAATTGCTGTGTTAAACTTTCAATATAGTAACTTCCATCAGATGGATTATTGACTTTGTCAAAATAGCTTTCATTTTTTAAAATCAATAATTGGTTTCGTGCAATACGATCTCCAAACTCATTGTCTTTGTGATACAATGCATCATAAGGTAAATTGGCAATAGTATCAGCACCTCCAAGAATTGCACTCATGCATTCGGTTGTGGTGCGAAGCATATTTACGTTGTAATCGTATAAGGTTTTATTTCTTTTTGTTGGGCTAACAACTAAATGGCAATTCCAATTTTGATTGTAAGCTGCCGCAATTGTATTGAAAAGGAGTCGGATAGCTCTTAGTTTAGCGATTTCAAAAAAGTAATTGGTTCCCACAGCAATGTTTAGCACCATAGTGTGCGGTGTAGTTACCTCAATACGGTTAAAATATTCATTAGCATGGGCTAAAGTATAGGCAATTTGTTGAACAATTGTAGCTCCGGCATTTTGGTATAAAGCACTATTGACACTAATCAGAGAAAGTGAATTGTCTTTCTGTACTAGTTGATTTATAGTCTCGAAATTATCTTTTTCATTGGTGGTAAACCAATTTCCCTCTTTAGCTAATTGTCCTATCGGATCAAAATTGCAATAGATGGTTGCGTTTTTTGTTTTGGCAATGGTTGCCAATTTTTGTGTAAAATCGATTGAAATGAAATTGAAATGAAAGAAAATAGGGGTGTTATCTAGAGGCAATTTTTCCAACAATTTTTCCAGATCGATGGTTTCATCTTCGATAGTGAAACGAATACTTTCAGCACCTCTATTCAAACTGTCAAGCGCGCGTTCAATCGATTTGTTCACATCATGAACAAAAATATTTTGGCAGATTTTAAATTCGGATTCAGGTGTATTTACCGAAATAACTTCTTTTACATCTTCTTTATCATAAAACGGCTTGACTTTAATGTCTTCAGGCGAATTCCAGATTAAGGTTTCATTATAATCAGCACCCTTAAGTTCAAACTGTATTTTTTGTTTCCATTGTTTGGCAGAAACAGGATCGAAATTTGTAAAAAGAGGTTTCATTGGCTTTGTTGTTTCGAAGTAAAGAAAGGAATTGTTTATTTGGTTTTGATGGCACTGTCACCTTCAAACTCGATGATGTAGATATCTTCACTATCTTTTTTCATGTAATATTTTTCACGAGCATATTTCTCAACATATTCAATGTTCTTGAGTTCTTTAATATGCCTTTTATCGTTTTTGATTTCTTCTTGATAGTAGGTTTTATTGTCTTCTAGTTCATCGATTTGTTTGTCTAAAAAGCGATGGTCAAAATAGGAGTAGTTGTCCAAAAAGAGCATCCAAGCAGTAAAAAATACCAATACTAAAATGTATTTGTTGCTCAATAGTTTGAACCAAGATTTGTTTTTAAGCGGATTTGTCATGAGTCCTTTTTTTAGCCCCGATTGCAGTGAAAATCCCATTCTTTTTAGAATGGATTGTAACGTAAAGCGGGAAATAGCTCCAAAATTAAGATTGCTTACAATAGAAATCTGGAGGATTTATATGTATTAAACGTTTAGTTTTTGATTGATTACGGCTCGAACCACATCGATTGCTACGGTATTGTATTTGTCATTCGGAATAATAATATCGGCAAATGCTTTTGTAGGTTCTATAAATTGTTGGTGCATTGGTTTCAGAGTAGTTTGGTATCTGTTCAACACTTCATCCATATCACGACCACGATCGGCAATATCTCTTTTTAGTCGGCGAATCAGACGCTCATCTGGATCGGCTTGAACGTAAATTTTTACATCAAAAAGATCTCTTAATTCAGGATTAGTTAAAATTAAAATCCCTTCTACTATCATCACTTTTCTTGGATGTGTAAAAACAGTGTCGCTAGTTCTATTATGAGACACGAACGAGTACACAGGTTGATTGATGTTGTTTCCTGCTTTTAACTCTTTAAGATGGTGTACCAATAGCTCAAAATCGATAGATCTTGGATGGTCAAAATTGATGGCGGCTCTTTCTTCATAAGTCATTCCCACGTTTTCTTTATAGTAAGAATCTTGCGAAATAATACCTACTTCGGTTTCGGGTAATTCATTAACGATTTGATGGACTACCGTCGTTTTTCCACTTCCTGTTCCGCCTGCAATTCCAATAATGAGCATAAAATAGTATTCTTAAGTTAACCTAACAAAAATAGGAATTTTATTCAGAGTGAATTCCATTTTTGCTAAATGTTTGCTAAATTGATATATTTATTTCTGACTTATTTACATAAAAAAAGAGCAACTATTTGTAGTGCTCTTTCTTATTGGTATTTATTTATTTTTTTTGGCTTTAATCATCATTTCTAACATATCCCACATTTCGGCTGGGATATCTTCTAATAGATTAAATTGTCCAGCTCCTTTTAGCCATTCGCCTCCATCTATCACAACTACTTCACCATTAATATAGGCTGAAAAGTCAGAGACTAAATAAGCAGCTAAATTGGCTAATTCTTGATGATCTCCTACACGTTTTAGAGGCACTTTTTTAGCCATATCAAATTTTTCGGCTAGATCACCTGGCAATAAACGATCCCAAGCTCCTTTAGTTGGGAAAGGTCCTGGCGCAATGGCATTGGTACGAATACCATATTTAGCCCATTCTACGGCTAAACTTTTAGTCATTGCCAAGACACCTGCTTTTGCGGTAGCACTAGGAACTACATAAGCCGAACCAGTCCATGCATAGGTAGTTACAATATTTAATACGGTTGATGAAGCCTGTTTAGAATCGATCCAATGTTTTCCAAAAGCTAGTGTGCAGTTTTTGGTTCCTTTTAAAACAATATCAATGATGGTATCAAATGCATTAGAAGATAAACGCTCTGTAGGTGATATAAAATTACCGGCTGCATTGTTCAAAAGAATGTCGACTTTGCCGAAAGCTTTCAACGTTTCTTGAAGCATATTTTCCACTTCTTCATAATGACGAACATCACATTGAATTGGCAAACAAGTTCCGCCAGTTTGTGTTTCCAGTTCTGCTGCGGTGTTTTTAAGTTTGTCTAAATCACGGGAAGTAATGGCGACTTTGGCGCCTAATTCTAAAAAGTATTTGGTCATGGCTTTACCTAAACCGCTTCCGCCACCAGTAACTACAATCACTTTGCCTTTCAGTGCGTCATCGCGCAACATCTTATCTGTATAACTCATACTATGTTAATTTGAAAAGTAAATATAGGAATAAATTATTATGCACGCATAATAATAAATTAAAATGTGATAACAGAAATTATTACATTTTATGAATGATAAAAATAGTAGGTCGGTTGTGTAAATCTACTTTGGTTTTTTTCCAATCGGCAACGCGAAGTGTTTTGATATATTCAGTAGGTAAGGTAATATCAGTTGCAATACAAAGATGGGTTGTGGGTTGCAGCGCTTGTAGAATATCTTCTAACAATTTGTTGTTGCGATAGGGTGTTTCAATAAAAATTTGCGATTGATTTTTGTCAAAAGACAATTTCTCTAAATTTTTTAAAGCTGATTTTTTTTCTCCTTTATCAATAGGTAAATAGCCGTTGAAAGTAAAACTTTGCCCATTCATTCCTGATGCCATCATCGCTAATAGGATTGAAGAAGGCCCTACTAGAGGAATAACTTGTATTCCTTTTTCATGCGCCAATTTAACAATTACAGCACCTGGATCAGCAACGCCTGGGCAGCCGGCTTCGCTCATTAACCCCATGTTTTTACCAGCTAATAAAGGCTGAATAAAACTAAGGTGTTCTTTTGCATCAGTATGTTTATTCAGGGCAAAAAGTACAAGTTCGGATTGTTTTTTTTCTGGCAGTACTCCTTTAATTGACTTTCGAGCTGTTTTTTCATTTTCAACAATGTAATGGTCGATCAACTCAATTGTTCTTTTAACCGTTTGAGGTAAAACATCCATCGGATCGCTTTCTCCCATAGTAACAGGAATCAAATACAATTTTCCTAAAGAGGTGTTGGTCTTCATAACGGTTAGTTTTTAGATTTGGAACAATAACTATTATTGATGTTGGGCAATCAATTTTTGAGCAATAACCTCACAAGCATCATCTAACATCTTATATACAATATCAAATCCATTGTGCATTCCAAAATAAGGATCGGGTACGTCTTGGTTTTGATTTGGTGTTAACTCATTCATGATGAGCTTTACTTTTTCTTTATGCTCTTTAGTTTCCGCCAAAGCGATAACATTGTCATAATTGGAACTGTCCATTACAAAAATGTAATCAAAAGTATCAAAATCAGCACTGCTGAATTGTCTTCCTTTTTGTTGAGAAATATCAAGGCCGTTTTTTTGGGCTACCGCAATTGAGCGTTCGTCAGGAGATTGGCCAATGTGCCAAGAGCCTGTTCCTGCAGAATCAACATGAAATGTGTTTTGAGGTAATTTTGAGTCTAATATTCCTTCGGCCAAAGGCGACCGACAAATATTTCCCAAACAAACCATTACGATTTTTACGGACATTTGCTGTCTATAAAGTTAATTTTTTGTGGATGTCTTCAACAAACTTTTTGAATTGTTTGTCGGTAGAAACTAGATTGTCAACGGTTTTACATGCGTGTAATACAGTGGCGTGATCACGATCTCCAATTTGAGATCCAATATTGGCTAAAGAAGCTTTGGTGAATTTCTTCGCAAAAAACATGGCCAATTGTCTTGCTTGAACCACGTGTCTTTTTCTAGTTTTAGATTGTAATGTTTCCAAGTCCAATTGGAAGTAATCGGAAACAATTTTTTGGATATAATCGATTGAAATTTCGCGTTTGACATTCTTTACGAATTTCTCTACGATGCTTTTCGCTAATTCGATAGTTACCTCTTTTTTGTTGAAAGAAGATTGAGCGATTAAAGAGATGATAGCACCTTCTAATTCTCTTACGTTTGTTTTGATATTGCGGGCAACATATTCAATGATTTCTTCAGGCATTTCAACACCGTCACGATAGAGAATATTTTTCAAAATTGACACTCTGGTTTCGTAATCTGGTTGGTGCAATTCAGCAGACAATCCCCATTTGAAACGAGACAACAAACGTTGTTCAATGTCTTGCATGTCAACAGGTGCCTTGTCAGAAGTCAAGATTACTTGTTTTCCGTTTTGGTGTAAGTAATTGAAAATATGGAAGAATACATCTTGCGTTCCTGATTTTCCAGAAAGGAATTGAACGTCATCAATGATTAATACATCAATCAATTGGTAGAAATGAATAAAATCATTTCTGGTATTTTTCTTAACAGAGTCAATATATTGTTGTGTGAAAATTTCAGCCGAAATATATAAAACTGTTTTTTCAGGGTATTTGTCTTTAATTTCTACACCAATAGCGTGAGCTAAGTGTGTTTTTCCTAAACCAACTCCTCCAAAAATCAATAATGGATTGAATGAAGTTCCACCTGGTTTATTGGCTACAGCCATACCAGCAGAGCGAGCCAATCGATTAGAATCTCCTTCTAAGAAATTGTCAAAGCTGTAATTAGCATTCAATTGAGATTCGATTTTTAAATTTCGAATTCCAGGAATTATAAATGGATTTTTAAGTTCAGGGTTTAAATTTTTTAATGGAGCATCAACATCTTGCGGTTTCATTTGCACTCTGTTGGCACTTGGTAATTGTTCCGTGTACGGTTGTTTGTTACCATAAGTGTTCTCCATTTTAATTTTATAGAGTAACTTTGCGTTTTTTCCAAGTTCTTTGGTCAACGCTACTTTTAATAATTTAACGTAATGTTCTTCTAGCCATTCGTAGAAAAATTTACTTGGTACTTGAATATATAATGCGTTATCGGTAAGCTCAACTGACTTGATTGGTTCAAACCAAGTTTTGTAGGCTTGGTCTTGAATATTATCTTTAATGAAAGATAAACAGTTATCCCATACTGATTGAGCAGTTTTGTTCATATATTCGGTTAAATTATTTAAGTTTGGTTGCAATTTTAGTACAAAAAAAGAGGGGGCTATTCTTGTATTTTTCTGGGACAACAAATATGTGAACAAATTTCTTTAAAAAAAAATTATTCAATAGATTTTTTTGTAAAAATATTGTTGTATAAAGCTTTTTAGAATCAATAAAAATTAAATAATAAATAATGAAAGATCATCAAATTCAAGTTCGTGTTCGCTACTCCGAAACAGACCAAATGGGGGTAGTCTACCATGGCAATTATATTCCTTATTTTGAAATGGGACGTGTAGAATGGCTTAGAAATAAGGGAGTTTCGTACAAAAGCATGGAGGAAGAAGGAATTGCGCTTCCCATTGTATCGATGACGATTAATTACAAAAAATCGGCGCGATACGATGAGTTGCTAACGGTTCATACGGCTTTCAAAAGCCAATCTTCAGTTAAGATTGAATTCGATTGTAAGATATATAATGAATTGAATGAGTTATTAACAACTGCCGAATTTATTTTGGTTTTTGTCTCCTTAAAAACGAGTCGTCCAATAGCGCCTCCAGATTATATTTTGGATCTTCTAAAGGATATGGAATAAATGGATTATTTATTGCTTTTTTATAAGCGTTTTATTTCAATTTCAAATAAATTATCAAAAATGTCGAAAATTAGTTCGGCATTTTTTTTTCGGGTTTTGATTTCTATTTTACCTAAAGCAATTCCGGTATCTTCCTCTAATTCCATTGTTTGAGTAACGATATCGAGTTTTTTTTCTTTGATCACTCGCATTACTTTATTCATGTTTTTATAATCAAACGATAGTAAAAAAGAAATATCGATTGTTTTTTCGATGATTTCAGCTTCTTCTAAAACTAATTGTGCTGTGGTTTTGTATGCGCTAATTAAACCACCTACCCCTAATTTGATTCCGCCAAAGATTCGAACAACGACCAATAGCACATTGGTTACACCAAAGGATTGAATTTGTCCATAAATAGGTGCTCCTGCTGTATTACTGGGTTCGCCATCGTCATTGGCTCTGTAACTTATTTTTTCTGTGCCAATTTGGTAGGCATAACAATAATGTACTGCTTGCGGATGCAGTTTTCGTAATTGCTCAATGATGGGTTTTACTTCTTCTTCTGATTCAATAGGAAAGGCATAGCCATAAAATTTGCTACTTTTTTCTTTGAAAAGTATTTCATCAGTTGCTTTTGCAATGGTAGTATAGGTGTCTTTTATTTCCAAAAGGCAATGGTAGTCTAAATTATTTTTTTGTCCAAAAGCTCAATTACATCTTCTTTCCCTACCTGAAGATTCCAAACGTTTAACCCTATAGCTTTGGCAGCATCTGTGTTATCTTTTTTATCATCGACAAATAAAGTACGTTTTGGTGCTAATTCGTGACAGTTGATAAGAGTAGTGTAGATTTCAGCATCGGGTTTTCTCATACCCATTTCATATGAAAAATAGACTTTTTCAAAACATTGGTAAAAGTCGCCATAAAAGGATGCGCCTTCTCTTTGTTCAAAATGATCAATATGTATGGCGTCTGTATTACTCAATAAAAAGAGGCGAAATTTTTTTGAAAGTAATTGTAAAAACTCCAAACGATACAGCGGGAAATCTAATAATACGGCATTCCAAGCCATTAAAATTTCATCAATTGTCGCATTAGGGATTTGTTTTTGGATGCCTAACAAAAAATCATCTCTTGAAATTTGTCCTTTTTCAAATGAAATATTCAATTGGTCCAAATCTTCGTTCCAAGAAGATAAACCCAAACGTTCCAAACCATCAATAGTGGCTTGTTTGTCCAAATTGATGAAAATATCTCCAAAATCAAAAATAATAGTATCAATCATAATTTCTAATTATTAGTAATTCATCTATTCCTATTTTCTCCTTTTTAAACGGACTTGTATTCAATATCGGTGCTTTTACTCCCTTTTCAAAGGTACAATTCCCGATAAATACGCGTGCTTCATCCCAAAGATTAGCGTCAATAAATGTTTGTAATGTTTGAGCGCCACCTTCAATAATGATTGATTGAATTTGATTCTGGAATAATTTGTCTACAATTTGTTGGGCTATATTTTGTTGAAAATCGATGACTTCCAAAATTGTATTTTCTAATGATGGTGTAGATTTCTTATTTGAAAAAACAATAGTTTTTGTTTGATTATCAAATACATGAGCTGTTTTTGGAATCCGATGATTTTGGTCAATCACCACTCGAATAGGATTATTGCCTTCCCAATCTCTAGCGTTTAATTGAGGGTTGTCATATATAACGGTTTGCGTGCCCACCAAAATAGCTTGCTCCTCAGTACGCCATTTGTGCACTAATTGTCTCGAATTCAAATTGGTAATCCAAACAGGCTTTTGTTCTTCTTTTTGTAATGGAGCTATGAAACCGTCTTGTGTTTCGGCCCATTTCAATATTATGTAAGGTCTTTTCTTTTCGTGGAACGTAAAAAAACGTTGGTTAAGTTCGTAGCATTCTTTTTCTAAAACACCAACTAAGACATTAGTGCCAGCTTCTTGTAATCGCTTGATGCCGTTCCCCGCTACTTTAATATTAGAGTCAACGGTTCCAATAACCACATTTGGAATTTTATTTTTGATGATTAAATCGCAACAGGGAGGTGTTTTTCCAAAATGACTACATGGTTCTAGACTAACATATATAGTAGCTTTGTCTAATAAAGATGGATCTTTCACAGATCGTATGGCATTGACTTCAGCATGCGGTTCGCCTGCTTTTTGGTGCCAGCCTTCGCCAATGATTTCGCCATTATACACAATCACACTTCCAACCATCGGATTAGGATAGGTAGTTCCAAAACCGTTTTTAGCAAGTTCGATACAACGAGCGATATAGTCTTCGTGATTGTTCATTATACAAAAGTACTACTTTTTAGCTTTCCGATTTATGGGATAACTTTCGAAAATTATAATAAACAATAGTTACTTTTGCGATTCAAATTAGCTTTGATACAGATGGAGAATTGGCATATTAGAAAAATTGAAAAAAAAGACAATGCGGCAGTAGCTCAGTTAATACGTGCTGTTTTTGACGAATTGAATATTCCAAAAGTAGGAACCGCCTATGAAGACCCGTATTTGGATTTGATGTTTGAAGAGTACAACAAACCAAGATCGGTTTATTTTGTAGTTGAACATGAAGGAAAAATTAAGGGTGCTGCAGGAATTGCTCCATTGGAAAATGAAGCGCCCCATATTTGTGAATTGCAAAAAATGTATTTTCTACCAGAAACGCGTGGGAAAGGAATAGGAAGCGAAATGATGGCAATTTGTTTGCAATCAGCGAGAGAGTTTGGTTTTGAAAAATGTTATTTGGAGACCATGCCGTTCATGCATGCGGCGCAAAAGCTATATAAAAAATCCGGTTTTGACTATTTAGATGCCCCAATGGGTTGCACAGGACATACAAGCTGTCCTGTATGGATGTTGCAAGATTTGTAAAAGGAATAGCATGACTATAAAACACTACCGAGACTATTTTATTCAAGAATTAACTCCATTATATGATGCTGGAGAAGCAGAAAGTTTTTTCTATCTGGTTCTAGAAGCCAAACATCAACTCCAACGAGTGGATTTAGCTTTGCAACCGGATTTAGTTTTTTCAGATGAAGAAATAGTAATCTGGAATTTTATTTTGGAACAACTTAAAAAAGAAATTCCTATTCAATATATTCTGGGTGTGACCCATTTTTACGGATTAGAATTTGAGGTTAATTCAGCTGTTTTGATTCCGAGGCCTGAAACCGAAGAATTGGTGGATTGGATCGTCCAAAAATCAAAAATCAAAAATCAAAAATCAAAGCTCAAAATTTTGGATATTGGAACGGGAAGTGGCTGTATTGCGATAGCATTGGCAAAAAATCTTCCGAATGCTCAAGTGTTTGCTTTAGATGTTTCTGAACAAGCCTTAGCAACAGCCAAAACAAATGCAGAAAAGAATCAAGTGCAACTTTCATTTATTCACCAAAGTATTTTGGAAACAGAGGATTTAGGTCAGCAATTTGATATTATTGTTTCCAATCCGCCTTATGTTCGTGAGCTAGAAAAACAAGAAATCAAGAAAAATGTTTTGGACAATGAACCGCATTTAGCGCTTTTTGTGGAAGACAATGATGCTCTAATTTTTTACAGAAAAATAGCCCAATTGGCTCAGAAAAATTTGAATCTACAAGGTCAATTGTATTTTGAAATCAACCAATATCTAGGTCAAGAAATGTTGGTTTTACTTCAGGAAATGGGTTTCAAAAACAGTGAGCTACGACAAGATATTTACGGCAATGATAGAATGATTCAATGTACGATTTGAAAATTTCGATTTACGAAATTACTTATATCAAAGATCGTAAATGTTTTATTCGTAACGCAAAGCTTCAATTGGATCCAATACTGCAGCTTTAATTGCTGGATACAATCCGGATACAATCGCTACAATAAAACTAGTAATGAATGCCGCCATTATGGCTCCCCAAGGAATCACAAAGGCAAAATCCATAGCAGTTGCAATTCCGAAACCAATCAAGATTCCGAAAATAATTCCGACTAATCCGCCCAATTGACCGATCAATAAGGTTTCAATAAAAAATTGAAAAGCTATAGTTGATTTTTTTGCTCCTAATGCTTTTCGAACTCCAATCTCTCGAGTTCGTTCGGTTACCGATACAATCATAATATTCATTAAAGCAATAGAGGAACCTAAAACGGTAATAACTCCAATAAGCCAAGAGGCTAATCCGAGGTATTGCGTTATACTAAGGATGCGGTTGATCAAATCATCAGAGCGTACCACACCAAAATTATTGTCTTTAACAGGGCTTAGTTTTCGAACTCTACGCATGGTACTGGTCGCATTGTCGATAGCTTGGTCTAATAGTTCTTTTTTATGGACCATAATGCTCAAACTGTAGTTGATATTGGGAGCTGTAAATAGAGATCGAGCAACTTGAATAGGAATTAAAACTCTCAAATCTTGGCTGTTGCCAAAAGTAGAACCTTTCTCTTTTAACACGCCAATAACTTTAAATTTGGCACCACGAATAGAAATTATTTTATTTATTGGGTTCACATCTTTGAGTAACCCTTTTTCAAAATCAGATCCTACCACACACATATAGGTATTGTTGTCAATATCGAATCCATTGAAATTACGACCTAAACTTGTTTCTAAGCCTGAATTTGGAATAAAGTTTTCATCTACTCCAACAACTGTAATTTCTGGGTCAGTTTCTGTTGGTCCGAATTTTACTTCTGCTCTTGAAGTGGCAGTAAATGATAGGGATGTTTCTGTAAAAGGGTATTTAAATTTATCTTGAAAAGCAACGGCTTCGGGGTACGAAATAATAGGATTGATAATTTCGCGTTCTTCATTTCCTCGATTTCGGGTAGTATTTTCGTATTGGTTGATGTTGAAGGTATTGGCACCCATCGAAGCAAAATCAGCTGAAAGGGTGTTTTCTAAAGCGGCTACTACGGTAAGGATTCCCACCAAAGCAGTAATTCCAATAGCGATAATTAATACAGTTAATATGGTACGTAACAATTGAGTTCGAACCGAACCAATTGCAATCTTAACGTTTTCTTTGAATAAATTTAGCATAGTAGCAATTTGTCACGAAAATACAATTTTTGTTACAAGTTTGCTTCAGAAGAGCGGTTATTTATTTTAAAAATAAGATATTTGCATTGCATTTTGTATCTAGAAATTCAAAGTATAAAAGTACATCGTACAACCTATATCGTAAATCGTACATAAATAATGGCATCAAAACCAAGTATTCCAAAAGGAACCCGAGATTTTTCACCTGCTGAGGTTGCAAAACGTCAGTATATAATCCAAGTGATCAAAAGTAATTTTCAAAAATTTGGTTTTCAACCCATTGAAACACCTTCTTTTGAAAATTCGGAAACCTTAATGGGAAAATATGGTGAAGAAGGAGATCGCTTGATTTTCAAAATTTTGAATTCAGGGGATTATTTGGCAAAAGCCAATGCCACCCATTTAGAAGTCAAAGACAGTACCAAATTGACAGCAAGTATTTCAGAAAAAGCCTTGCGTTATGACTTGACTGTACCATTTGCACGTTATGTGGTGCAACACCAAAACGAAATTGAATTTCCTTTTAAACGATATCAAATTCAACCTGTTTGGCGAGCTGATCGCCCACAAAAAGGACGTTTCAGAGAATTTTTTCAATGTGATGCCGATGTGGTAGGTTCTACCTCTTTATGGCAAGAAGTGGAATTGGTGCAGTTGTATGATGGTGTTTTTACGGCTTTAGGATTAAATGGCGTAACCATTAAAATAAACAATAGAAAAATTCTTTCTGGTATAGCAGAAGTCATAGGTGCTTCAGACAAATTAATCGATTTTACAGTGGCTTTAGATAAGCTGGACAAAATTGGTGAAGATGGAGTTAAAAAGGAAATGATCGAAAAAGGGATTTCGGAAACTGCGATTGCAAAGGTGCAACCTCTGTTTAGCTTTACGGGTACTTTTTCGGAGAAAATTAACCAATTGTCCGGTTTATTGGCAGATTCCGTTGAAGGGATGAAAGGAGTAGAAGAGTTGCGTTTTATTTGCGATAAAGTAACTGCGCTTGGTTTGGCAACTGCTATTTTAGATTTAGATGTTACTCTTGCAAGAGGGTTGAATTATTATACAGGAGCTATTTTTGAAGTAGCAGCACCGCAAGGAGTTGCTATGGGATCTATTGGAGGCGGTGGTCGTTACGATGATTTGACTGGTATTTTTGGATTAAAAAATATGAGTGGTGTAGGAATCTCTTTTGGTTTAGACCGTATTTATTTGGTTGTTGAAGAATTGGGTTTATTCCCAACAACAGTTACGGCAAGTTCACAAGCATTGTTTATTAATTATGGCGAAAACGAAGCTTTTTATGCTATGAAAGCAATTAAAGAATTGCGCCAATCAGGAATAAAAGTTGAGTTGTACCCAGATAATGCCAAGTTGGCTAAACAATTCCAACATGCAGACAAAAGAAATATTCCTTTTGCGGTAATGGCGGGAGATCAAGAAATGAACTCCAATACGTTTACCTTAAAAAACCTTCAAACCGGAGAGCAAAAAGGTCTCAGTCTGGAGGAACTAAAGAAAATTTTAGCATAAAAAAAAGCTTCGTTTGATAAAACGAAGCTTTTTTTACTATTAGGTAATACTGAATTAATAATTATTTAGAAACCAACCTTAATTTCCATTTTTCGATTCAAACCAAACTGGTGAATTATTTCGATTACAAACTTACTCTAATCGAAAACGAAATAGTCTTAAAATTTTATTAAATTTTATTTGACCAAAAAAGGTTTAGTAATCAATTTTGAAGTAGCTGTCCAATTGAATTACTGTCTTTGAGGTGACAATTTGACATTATTAAAGATTTGGCAGTACTTTTGCAATCGCAAAACAAATTAAAATGAAGTTTAAGAACATTTTTAAAAATACAAGTACAATGACTACTGAAAAAACAGAAATCGATCAAGAATTAGAAGGAACACCAGTGGAAACACAGGCCAATGAAGAACAAGCAAGTGTCGAAGAATTACCTGTTGAAGAACAATTAGCCTTAGATTTAGCGGCAGAAAAAGATAAATTTTTGCGATTATTTGCTGAATTTGAAAATTACAAAAGAAGAACTTCAAAGGAACGTATAGAGCTTTTCAAAACGGCAAACCAAGAAGTCTTGTTAGCGATGCTTCCTATTTTGGATGATTTTGACAGAGCTTTAGTTGAAATCAGTAAATCAGGAGATGAATCGTTGGTAAAAGGAGTAGAATTAATTCATGAAAAATTAAAATCTACTTTGGTAGGTAAAGGATTAGAAGAAGTAGAGGTTAAAGCGGGTGATGCATTTGATGCTGATTTTGCTGAAGCAATCACTCAAATTCCAGCGCCTTCTGACAAAATGAAAGGAAAAATTGTAGACGTTCTAGAGAAAGGATACAAATTAGGAGATAAAATTATCCGTTTCCCAAAAGTGGTTATTGGTAACTAAACCAAATCGTATAATTTGGAATAATTGGAATTATGAAAAAAGATTTTTACGAAATATTAGGCATTTCAAAAGGTGCAGATGCTGCAGAAATCAAGAAAGCCTATAGAAAATCGGCAATTAAATACCATCCTGACAAAAATCCAGGTGATAAGGAAGCGGAAGAAAACTTCAAATTAGCTGCTGAAGCTTATGAAGTCTTGAGCGATCCTCAGAAAAAAGCCAAATACGATCAGTACGGACATCAAGCTTTTGATGGTGCTGGCGGTGGTTATGGTGGCGGACATGGCGGCATGAATATGGATGATATTTTCAGTCAGTTCGGAGACATTTTTGGAGGTGGATTCGGAGGCGGATTTGGCGGTGGTAGAAGCAGCGGACCTCGTCGGACTAAAGGTAGCAATTTGCGTATCAAAGTTAAATTGACTTTGGAAGAGATTGCCAATGGTGTGGAGAAAAAAGTCAAAGTAAAACGTAAAGTTCAGGCTCAAGGCGTATCTTACAAAACTTGTTCGACTTGTAATGGTCAAGGTCAAGTAATGCGTGTGACCAATACTATTTTGGGGAGAATGCAATCGGCTTCAACTTGTCCAACTTGTGGAGGAACGGGTCAGTTATTAGACAAAAAACCTGCCAATGCGGATTCGCAAGGGATGATTCAAGAAGACGAAACAGTAGCGATTAAAATTCCTGCTGGAGTAGTTGACGGTATGCAATTGAAAGTATCTAATAAAGGTAATGACGCACCAGGGAACAGTGTTCCAGGTGATTTGATTGTTGCTATTGAAGAAATTGAACACGAGTTCTTGAAACGTGAAGGAGAGAATTTGCATTATGATTTATACATCAGTTTTTCAGAAGCGGTTTTAGGTGTATCTAAAGATATCGAAGCAGTTAACGGAAAAGTAAGAATCAAACTAGAAGAAGGAATTCAATCCGGTAAAATTCTTCGTTTAAAAGGAAAAGGAATTCCGAGTTTGAATGGATACGGAAATGGAGACTTGTTAGTTCATGTGAATGTTTGGACACCAAAAACCTTGAATAAGGAACAAAAGCAATTCTTTGAGAGTAATCTTGGGGATGATAATTTTGCTCCTAGTCCAGAGAAATCAGACAAGTCATTTTTTGAAAAAGTAAAAGATATGTTTTCGTAGTTTTTCGATGACACAATAAAAATTTATTTTCCCATCCTTGTTCTAAATAAGGGTGGGTTTTTTTATGTAACAAAACCAACTAATTAGGTACTAATTCTGTACTTTTACACACCCAAAGATAAAAGTGATTAATATCCAAATTCAGTATGAGTAATTTACTTGAAGTTAATAAAATAGTGAAGCAATACGGCGATTACGTCGCGCTAAACGAAGTTTCTTTATCGGTTCCTAAAGGCAGTATTTACGGTTTGTTAGGGCCAAATGGAGCAGGAAAAACCTCTTTGATTCGCATCATTAACCAAATCACTTTACCCGATAGCGGTGAAATTATTTTGGATGGCGAAAAATTGCAACCCAAACACGTACAATACATTGGTTACCTTCCCGAAGAACGCGGTTTATACAAGAGTATGAAAGTGGGCGAGCAGTGTTTGTATTTGGCACAAATGAAAGGCTTATCCAAAGCCGAAGCGAAAAAGCAACTCGATTATTGGTTTGATCGTCTTGGAATTCAAGGTTGGTGGAATAAAAAAATTCAAGAGCTTTCTAAAGGAATGGCGCAAAAAATCCAATTTGTAGTTTGTGTTTTGCACCAACCTAAATTGTTGATTTTTGACGAACCATTTTCTGGCTTTGACCCTGTGAATGCCAATATTATTAAAGATGAAATTTTAGCCTTGAAAGAACAAGGGTCGACCATTATTTTTTCGACACACCGAATGGAAAGTGTTGAAGAATTGTGCGATGATATCGCTTTGATTCACCAATCCAATAAATTGATCGAAGGTAAATTGGATGAGGTTAGAAAACAATACAGAACCAATAGTTTTGAAGTTGGTATTCTGACGGATAATGTTGAAGGTTTGATGTATGATATTACTCAAAAATTTACCTTGTCACCGGCACATTTTAAATCATTAAATAATGAATTGAAATTAGAAGTTCAATTGGGAACAGCTAGTCCAAATGAGCTGTTGCATATTCTAACACAACGCGGACAAGTCACTCATTTTATGGAAAAAATTCCAAGTGTCAATGATATATTTATTCAAACAGTAACCAGTAAATAAAAGCCAAATGAGTATCATTTCATTAATTATCAAAAGAGAATTTATTGCCAAGGTGCGCAATAAATCCTTTATTGTAATGACTTTTTTAAGTCCATTACTATTTGTAGGTATTGCTATGTTTGTAGGCTATTTGAGTTCCATGAAAGCAGATACAAGACAAATTGCAATTCATGATGAAACAGGTCGATTTGTCAATGAATTTCTCGCTAAAAACAAACCATCAGAAGAATATAACTATCAAGATGTATCGGCGATTGATTTGCCAACACTCAAAAAAAGTATTGAAGAAGAAGCATACGAAGGCGTTTTGTTCATTCCAAAAGCAAAGAATAATGCCGCTTTAGAAAACGAAATTCAGTTCATTTCAAACGAAAGTCCAAGCATATCGTTTATCGAAAAAACTCAAGATGTTATTGCAAAGAAAATGACATTGGCCAATTTTGAAGCAGCGCATTTGGATACTCTAGCCATTCATCAAGCAGAAGCCAAGGTGGCTATCAATTTGAAAAAAGCTTCTGGAGAACAAAGTTTGAAAGGCTTGAACGAAATCAAAATTGCCATTGGAGGTGCTTTCGGTTATTTGATTATGATGTTCATTATCATTTATGGGAATATGGTGATGCGTTCGGTGATTGAAGAAAAAACGAATCGTATTATCGAAATCATTATTTCATCGGTACGACCGTTTCAATTGATGATGGGAAAAATCATAGGCACTTCCTTAGCGGGAATTCTGCAATTCTTTATTTGGGCTATTATTGGATTAGGTTTGCTGTTTTCAGCATCGGTATTTTTGGGTGCCAATGTTGGTGCTACCAATCAAATTCCGCCCGAAATGATGCAATCAGCACAAAATGAGTTAGCCACATCTGCTCAAATGTACGTGGCTGAAATCTTGAATTTACCCATTGCTGCAATTTTGAGTTGCTTTGTTATTTATTTCATCGGTGGCTACTTTTTGTATAGTTCTTTTTATGCAGCTATTGGAGCTGCTGTGGATAATGAAACCGATTCGCAACAATTTTTACTGCCTATAATTATGCCTTTGGTATTAGGAGTTTACATCGGATTTTTTACGGTAGTGAACGATCCGCATGGAACTGTTGCTACAATTTTTTCAATGGTACCGCTGACTTCACCTATTGTGATGTTGATGCGTATTCCGTTTGGCGTACCTTTGTGGCAAATTGCATTATCGATTACCCTATTATTTGCTACTTTCTTTTTTGTAGTTTGGTTTGCTTCCAAAATTTACCGTGTAGGTATTTTGATGTACGGCAAAAAACCAACTTGGAAAGAATTATACAGATGGCTGAAGTATTAATGTGTATGAGTTTAAAAGGTTATAAGTTTAATAGTTTTAACCAAATAACCAAATCAACATATAACCTGTTCAAAAATGAGTAAAATCTTAATCATAGAAGACGAAGCCGCAATCCGAAGAGTTTTAGTTAAAATTCTTTCGGAAGAAAATGCGTCTTATACCCTAGAGGAAGCCGAAGATGGTGCTGCGGGCTATGAAAAGATCAAAAATACCGATTACGATTTGGTTTTATGCGACATCAAAATGCCAAAAATGGATGGTGTCGAATTACTCGAAGCGGTTAAAAAAATAAAACCAGAAATTCCTATGGTTATGATTTCAGGTCATGGCGATATGGAAACGGCAATTAATACGATGCGTTTGGGGGCGTTTGATTACATTTCGAAACCGCCCGATTTGAATCGATTGTTAAACACGGTTCGAAATGCGTTGGACAAAAAACAATTGGTAGTCGAAAATACCATTTTGAAGAAAAAAGTCAGCAAGAACTATGAAATTATTGGCGAAAGCGAAGCAATAAACCATATCAAATTACTGATTGAAAAAGTAGCGCCAACCGAAGCCCGTGTCATGATTACAGGTCCTAACGGAACAGGAAAGGAATTGGTTGCCCATCAATTACACGAGAAAAGTGAACGCGCTAATTTCCCTTTGGTAGAAGTGAATTGTGCCGCAATTCCGTCAGAATTGATAGAAAGTGAATTGTTTGGTCATGTTAAAGGCGCTTTTACTTCAGCGGTGAAAGACCGTGCAGGTAAGTTTGAAGCGGCAGATAAAGGAACAATTTTCTTAGACGAAATTGGCGATATGAGTCTTTCGGCTCAAGCCAAAGTGCTACGCGCATTACAAGAAAATGTGATTACTCGAGTGGGTGCCGACAAAGACATCAAAGTCGATGTGCGTGTAGTAGCTGCAACCAATAAAGATTTGAAAAAAGAGATTGCCGAAGGGCGTTTTCGTGAAGATTTATACCATCGATTGGCTGTCATTTTAATCAAAGTGCCAGAATTGAACCAAAGGAGAGAAGACATCCCCATGTTGATTACTCATTTTGCTGAGAAGATAGCTTCCGAACAAGGAACTGCAGTGAAGTCGTTTTCAATAAAGGCGATTCAGTTGTTGCAAGAATACGATTGGACAGGAAATATAAGAGAATTGCGCAATGTGGTGGAACGTTTAATTATTCTGGGAGGTAACGAAATCTCAGAACAAGATGTAACACTATTTGCAAGTAAATAAATAAAAAAGCGAGTGTACTGGCTTATTAAAAAAACAGAATGAAATTAAAAAAAATAAACGAAGCCCTTCAAAATGCTTTAATCGAAAGCGGTTTAACGGAAGCCAATGAATTGCAACAAGAAACTTTTTCTACCATTAAAAGTGGTGCTGATTGTTTGATTGTAGCGCCAAAGGGAAGTGGTAAAACGACTACAATTGTCCTGAATGTTATTCAGCAATTAGCCGGAAAACATGAAGAATCTCCACGCGCCTTGATTATCGTTGAAGATAAAGCAAAGGTGTTGGAAATGGAAGCTTTGTTTGAAGAATATGGCAAATATGATCCGCTAGAAGTGTATGGTGTTCATGATAAGGGCGACACGGATTATGACAAAAATTATATTTCAACTGGAATCGACGTTTTGATTGGTACACCCAACAAATTGAATGATATGTTTTCTACTGCAGGTTATAATGTCAACCGTTTGAAACTATTCATTTTAGATGATGCCGATCCTATTTTGAAATTGCGTCATGAAACAAAAATCATGCGTATTTCCAATAGTATAGCCAAAACCCAACGCATCATTTTTACAGAACAATATACAGAACGTGTAGCTATTTTGGCAGATAAAATGTTGTTAGAGCCGTTTGAATTTGATTTTGAAGACGACGAAGAAAGCGAAGAAGAGGAAGAATAAAAAAATAGATAAAGTATTATGGGATTAATGAAAGTGTTTTCTGGAAGTGAAGTCTTAGCGATGGGCTTGCAAGAAAAATTAGAAGAAGCAGGAGTAACTACAATGAAGAAAGACAATATTCAATCGGCGCGATTGGGTGGGTTTGGCAATTCCGATTTAGCGGTGGAATTGTTTATTCAAGAAACTGATTTTGCTAAAGCCAATCCAGTGATTGAAGAATTCAGAATGAGTATTTAATTCAGAAACCCAGTTGAGATGAAATACAAAATGCTGGTTTTGGACATGGACGACACCTTGTTGACTGATGACCACACCATTTCTAAAGAGAATAAAAAAATGTTGGCTCAAGCCAAAGCGATGGGAGTATACGTGGTTTTGGCTTCTGGAAGACCAACACCTGCCATGACGGCTTACGCCAAAGAATTAGAATTGGACGATTCCTATATGATTTCGTATAACGGAGCCGTGATTACCGATTTATCCAATAATGAAATCATTTTTGAGCAAACGTTAACGCAAGAACAAATTCATGCTTTGTACGATTATAGTGTAGCACACAAAACGCACATTATCACTTATGTCAATAATCAAATTGTAAGTGAAACGGATTCACAATACATTGATGTTGAAAAAAATATTACCGGTTTAGCTCATAACAAAGTGCCTAATTTTAAAGCCGAAGTACAATCTTCAGCCATTAAATGTATTTTGCTAGAAGATCCTGAATATCTTAAAAACGTGGAAATTCATTTGAAAGAAGCTATGCCGCATTTAAGCGTGTGTATGTCCAAGCCTTTCTTTTTGGAGGTAGCACAAAACGGAATAGACAAAGCGGCTAGCATTAAATTCTTAGCCGAGAAATTGAATATTCACCAACAAGAAATTATTGCGGTGGGCAATGCGGGTAACGATTTAACCATGGTAGAATATGCCGGATTAGGCGTTTGGGTGGATAATGTAACTCCGGAATTGCGTGACCGTGCTGACGTAATTGTCGCTTCAAACAATGATCATGGTGTAGCAGAGGTCGTGAAACGGTTTATACTGAATTAAACAGAACGAAAAACCGGTTTAGGACTCACAACTTCAGTTGTTTTATATGTTGTTTTTTGTACGTATTTTTGTCCCGCGAAAGGGATAGAAGCGGCATCCTTTTGTGAAGCGAAAGCGGAACAAAAGATAGAGCGAATAGCCCGACCAAAGGCTATGTAAGACAAGTTTCAAAACTAAATAATCTGCCTGGGGTTTCGCCCAAAAAAATCAAAAGAATGTCAGAAAGAAAAAAAGTAGCTTTTTATACGCTAGGTTGCAAACTGAATTTTTCGGAAACTTCGACTATTGCACGTAATTTACAAGACGAAGGTTTTGATCGTGTGGATTTTGAAGAAGTGGCAGATATGTATGTGATCAATACCTGTTCTGTGACAGAAAATGCCGACAAGCAGTTCAAGCAAGTGGTGAGAAAAGCAATGAAGTTGAATGACAAGGCTTTTGTGGCTGCGGTGGGTTGCTATGCGCAGTTGAAACCAGAGGAATTAGCGAGTGTAGATGGAGTGGATTTGGTTTTGGGTGCGACAGAGAAATTCAAGTTAGCTGATTATGTAAATGATTTGTCTAAAAATGATTTTGGCGAAGTGCATTCTTGCGAAATTGCCGAAGCTGATTTTTATGTAGGCAGTTACTCTATAGGCGACCGAACTCGTGCTTTTTTAAAGGTTCAAGACGGTTGCGATTATAAGTGTACGTATTGTACCATTCCTTTGGCTAGAGGGATTTCCCGTAGCGATGCCTTAGAAAATGTATTGCAAAATGCCAAAGAAATTTCGGAGCAAAATATCAAGGAAATTGTATTGACTGGAGTGAATATTGGCGATTATGGCAAAGGCGAATTTGGGAATAAAAAACACGAGCATACGTTTTTGGATTTGGTTCAAGCTTTAGATCAAGTAGAAGGCATTGAACGTTTGCGTATTTCGTCTATTGAACCGAATTTACTTAAAAATGAAACCATTGATTTTGTGTCCAAAAGCCAAACTTTTGTACCTCATTTTCATATTCCGTTGCAATCAGGCAGTAATGCGATTTTAAAGTTGATGAAACGCCGTTATTTGCGCGAAGTCTATACGGATAGAGTTAGCCAAATTAAAGAGGTCATGCCTCACGCTTGTATTGGTGTGGATGTGATTGTTGGTTTTCCTGGTGAAACTGAGGAGCATTTCTTAGAAACCTATCATTTCTTGAACGAAATGGATATTTCCTATTTGCACGTATTCACCTATTCAGAACGAGACAATACCGAAGCAGCTGCTATGGAAGGCGTTGTTCCTGCCAATATGCGTGCTAAACGCAGTAAGATGCTCCGCGGGTTATCAGTTAAAAAACGTCGTGCATTTTATGAAAGTCAGTTGGGTACCGAAAGAACGGTTTTATTTGAAACGGAAAATAAAGAAGGCTACATTCACGGTTTTACCGAAAATTATGTCAAAGTGAAAGCGCCTTGGAATCCTGAATTGGCTAATACTTTACATAAAATTCAGTTGACACATATTGACGAAGACGGCAGTGTTCGTGTTCAATTTGTGGACGCTTTAGTTTAATTATAACAGTAAGGCATTGCCTTTACACTATCCTCACTTATTTTGAAATTAGCTACTTATACTAAAGAATTCTCTTATAACATTAAACTGGCTTATCCTGTTATTTTGGGTATGTTGGGTCATACTTTAATTGGAGTTGTAGATAATTTTATGGTGGGAAATTTAGGTTCTACTGAATTGGCGGCGGTTTCGTTAGGTAACAGTTTTATTTTTATAGCGTTGTCTCTAGGAATTGGTTTTTCTACTGCTATTACGCCCTTAATTTCCGAGGCTGATGCCGAAAAAGACGATAAAAAAATTCGAACTACTTTTCATCATGGCTTATTGTTGTGTACTGTTTTAGGAGTGTTTTTATTCATAATCACTGTTTTGTCTAAGCAAATCATGTACTTGATGCACCAACCAAAAATTGTAGCTGATATGGCATCGCCTTATATTGACTGGGTGGCTTTCTCCTTGATCCCTGTGATTATGTACCAAGGTTACAAGCAATTTGCAGACGGTTTGTCTGAAACCAAATATTCGATGTATGCTATTTTTATGGCCAATGTGGTGCATATTTTTTTCAACTATGTTTTGATTTATGGAGTGTGGATTTTTCCAAAGATGGGTGTTTTAGGCGCCGCTTTGGGAACGGTTATTTCTCGGATTATGATGGTGGTTTTTCTACACCTATTATTGCAACATAATAAGAAATTCAGCACCTATTTCAAGAATTTTAGTTTTAGAGAAATTAAGAAATCGATGTTGCGAAAAATTATCGATTTGGGACTGCCATCGGCCATGCAAATGTTGTTTGAAGTGACTTTGTTTACGGCTGCGATTTGGCTTTCAGGTTCTTTGGGGAAAAATAGTCAGGCAGCCAATCAAATTGCTTTGACGCTAGCTTCTTCGACTTTTATGGTGGCCATGGGATTGAGTGTTACGGCTATGATTCGGGTGAGTCATAGTAAAGGGAAGGCTGACTTTAAAGAAATGATTGTCGTAGCACGTTCGATTTTCTTATTAGCCATTATTTTGGAAACCATTTTCGGATTCTTTTTCGTGATTTTCCATAATTACTTACCGCATTTGTTTCTCAACATGAGCGATTCCGCTCAATTATTGGACAATCAAGAAATTATTGGAATCACTGCTCAGTTACTTTTGGTAGCTGCCGTTTTCCAATTGTCAGATGGAATTCAAGTAGTGGTCTTAGGTGCGTTGCGCGGATTGCAAGATGTCAAAATTCCAATGTACATTACTTTTGTTGCCTATTGGTTGATCGGATTTCCAATTTCTTTCTATTTAGGAAAATACACAGACTTGAAAGCGGTTGGAATTTGGATCGGGCTTTTAGCAGGATTGTCTGCGGCAGCTTTATTTTTGTATATTCGCTTTGCGAGAATCTCAAGACGTTTAGTTATCGAAAACGAAAATTAAATTATTTTTTTCGCAGTGCCCAAAATTAGTAACCTTCCTAAATCAAATGAATTATGATTGCATTTATTATCTTCGGAGTTATCCTGTTATTGTTGAGTTTTTCTTTAAAAAACAACACCAACCCTTTTTCTAAATTTTCAAATTCAATTAAAATTGTTGGATTTTTATTGATAGCATTGGGAATTTTTTCCTCGATGTTCAAACAAATAGACGCAGGTAAAGTGGGCGTAAAATCATTGTACGGAAACGTTGAGCCTGATATTTTAGAAAGCGGCTTGCATATTATTAATCCGCTTTTGGATGTTACCGATTTTGATATCCAAACTCAAAACTACACCATGTCGGCTATTCATGATGAAGGGACAAAAGAAGGAGATGATGCCATTCGTGTGTTGTCAAATGACGGATTGGAAGTGGTGATTGATTTGACAGTTTTGTACCGAATTTCTCCTGAATTGGCACCCAAAATTTTCAAACAAATTGGAGAGAATTATGCTGACAAAATTGTTCGCCCTGTCACTCGTACTCGTATTCGTGACAACGCTGTTTATTATGATGCAGTGGCTTTGTATTCGACTAAAAGAAATGAATTCCAACAACGTATTTTTAAAACCATTGAAGCTGATTTTAAAAGTAGAGGCCTAGTGTTAGAACAGTTGTTGATTCGCAATATTAACTTGCCCACTTCGGTAAAGACAACTATCGAAAGTAAAATCAACGCCGAACAAGATGCACAAAAAATGACGTTTATTTTGCAAAAAGAAAAGCAAGAAGCAGAGCGAAAAAGAGTAGAGGCACAAGGTATTGCCGATTACCAACGCATTATTTCAACTGGTTTATCTGACAAACAATTGCAATACGAACAAATTAAAGCACAAAAAGAATTAGCGGCTTCGCCCAATACCAAAATCATTTTCATGAATGGTAAAGGCAGCGCTCCAGTTATTCTTTCAGATAAATAATAGATTAACGTTTAAACACATACCATGGAATTACCAAAATTTTTATTAGGAGACAATACCGATTTTCCAGACGATATTTTTATCATTCACCTAGATTACCCTCGATTCATTATTAACTTGAAAGATGATGAGGTGGAGTTTATGGAAGAGGCTGAAGATTTAGATGAAGCGGAATTGAATGCCGAAATGGAGGCTTTAATTGTTGAAGCTAATGAATTTTATGATCGAGAAATTGGTCGATACGAAGAATAGTTTATTTAAAATATTTTTCTAACAATAGTGTAGCGGCTGCAAATGGTGAAATTTCATCATTTTGCACCGCTTTTTTTGTAGATTCTAGTTGTTGATGAATATCAGGATTATTGAAAAAATTGGATTTCAATTGTTCATTGATGGTTTCCAACATCCAAAATTGATTTTGTTCTTTGCGCTTTTCAAACAAATAAGAATTGGTTTGCGTTACTTTTAGAAATTCGGTTATGGTATTCCAAACTTCAGGAATACCTTCGGAAGTTAATGCGCTACAAGTAGCAGTTGTTGGTGTCCATCCTGATTTTTTAGCTGGGAATAAATGCAATGCACGGTTGAATTCTACCTTGGCATATTGTGCTTTTTTGATATTGTCTCCATCCGCTTTGTTGATTACAATCGCGTCCGCCATTTCCATAATCCCTCTTTTAATTCCTTGAAGTTCATCACCAGTACCTGCAATTTTTAAGAGTAAAAAGAAATCGACCATGCTGTGAACAGCGGTTTCACTTTGGCCAACACCAACGGTTTCAATAATAATCGTATCAAAACCTGCCGCTTCACAAAGCGTGATGGTTTCTCGAGTTTTTCGAGCTACGCCACCTAGTGTTTCTCCAGAAGCTGAGGGACGAATAAAAGCATTTGGATCTTTAACGAGTTCTTCCATTCTGGTTTTGTCTCCTAAAATACTTCCGTGACTGATCGTACTACTTGGGTCAACAGCCAAAACGGCTACCTTTTTTCCAAGGCTAGTCAGGTGTTTTCCAAAGGCTTCGATAAAGGTACTTTTTCCGACTCCAGGAACGCCGGTAATTCCTATTCGCACCGATTGTTTTGCATGGGGCAAACAACTGTTGATGATGGAATTGGCTTTCGCCAAATGAATTGTATTGGTACTCTCAACCAAAGTGATAGCACGACTTAATGCAGTAATATTCCCATCTATAATTCCTTGAACAAGTTCCTCTGCTGAAGGTTGAATTTTTCGAGACTGTTGGATATTTTCTGCTGATTGACTACTGATGCTTTCGGGTTGCGAAATGCCAGCTTTTTCTTGTAATGCCGAAGTATGTACTTTTTTAGAAGTCAATGTGTAAGAATTTGAAGAGTAAAAATACTAAAATATACTGGCGACTTCTTTACAAGGGGAGATTTATTTTTGCGTATTGCAACAACATAATGGTTTTGGCATCAATTATTTCGCCAGAAGCAATCATTTGGTAGGCTTCCTGAAACGGGTATTCAAGCACTTCGATATTTTCGTGTTCTTCGGCTAATCCACCACCATCAGAAACTTTCATATTTGGTTGGTATTCACCAATGAAAAAGTGTAATATTTCAGTTACTGATCCAGGTGACATATACGATTGAAATACTTTTTTAACAGATGAAAGTCGGTAGCCTGTTTCTTCTTCCGTTTCACGAATAATGCATTCTTCGGGATTTTCAGTATCCAATAATCCAGCGCAAGCTTCAATAACCATTCCGGATGTATTGCCGTTTAAGTAGGTAGGTAGTCGAAATTGTCTCGTTAATACTACCGTTTTATTAGTGCAATTATATAATAAAATGACAGCGCCATTGCCGCGATCGTATACTTCTCGAACTTGAGTTTCTGAATCTTGATCCTCCATTTTGTAATCAAAGGTTACTTTATTTAATAGGTACCAATTATCAGAAAGTAATTCGGTTTTGTGAATAGTTATAGTTGGGTTTTTCATTACAATTAAGGTTTTGGATTTCTGGTTTTAATAGCTAGGTTTTTAAAAGTTGTCCCCCAATTGTTATTGTTGATGTTATTCGGAAGTCCATCTCGGGTCATCAATGCATCTTGATCAGATTCGTCTTTTTTCCAAACCCAAGCACAAATAGAAATTCCTCTTTCATAAAGTACATTTAAAAATGGAGATGGATTCATTAAAACACCAGCGTTCATTGGTGCTGTTTCTCCAAAAATGATTGGCAAATTAGATTGATTCAATGCATTTAGTCGATTATTTATATTGGTAGGGGAATCTAATAACCATTTTTCATAGGCGTGAATGTCAAATAGAATATTGGATTTGCCCACTAGAAATAGACTTCCTTTATTGATCAAAACATTTTCATCTTGCCCTTGTTCTGCACAAGGTATTACCACTATATTTTTGTTTCCAGTTTCTCTAATTATTGCAGTTAATTCATTCATGTTTTGTAGCCAAATTGCATCGGTGTACCCATCAGCGCGATCATATCTGTAGGGTTCGTTCCAGACTTCAATCCAAACATCATTTTGATCTTTAAACTGAATAGCCCATGAACGTAGTTTGGTTTTATAGTCTACCCACCAAAATGTGCTTCCAGGAGATTTTCCAGTGAATAGCGTAGAGGAGTTTCCATCCCATCCAAAAGCACAAATCCAACTTATTTTATTTTGTTTTCTATTTTCATCTACTATGTTTTGCAACGAATAAATATATTTTCCATTGTTATCTTGTATTGGATTTCCTGTAAGAGGGGTCTCTTGTACATTACCAATAAACTCCCTAGCTATATCAAGATTCCATGAATTCATATCGGCACTTCCTGCACCAAATACATGAAAAGTATTAGCACCAATGAGTTGGATGTTTTTTGAATTATAGGTAATATTTGAATTAGTGATTTGGTATCCTAAATTGCCAACAATCGTACTTTCCTCTTTTTGGCAGGAGCCAAAAAAGAAAAGTAAAATAATCGATTTGAAAATATAATTTTGATACTTCACTAGAAAACACTTTAAAAAGTAAATATATACTATTTACAAAAAAAAACGCCCTGATTTTTCAGAGCGTTTAAGATTTATTATTTTAAGATAGTTTGTTTTCTGTCAGGTCCAACAGAAACTATTTTAATTGGAACTTCTACTTCTTTTTCGATGAACTCAATGTATTCCTTTAATTCTTTAGGTAATTCATCGTAAGTGGTCATACCAGTCAAATCCGCTTCCCAACCTTTAAATTCTTTATAAATTGGCGTTACATTTTCTTCTTCAATATTGTAAGGGAAGTGACTTATTTTTTGCCCTTTGTAATTGTACTCAGTACACACTTTTAAGGTTTTAAATCCAGAAAGAACATCGCCTTTCATCATCATCAATTGGGTAACTCCGTTTACTTGAATGGCGTATTTCAAAGCTACTAAGTCTAACCATCCGCAACGTCTTTGTCTTCCAGTTACAGAACCAAATTCATTTCCGATTTTTGCCATTGTAGCTCCATCTTCGTCAAAAAGTTCGGTTGGAAATGGACCACTTCCTACACGAGTCACATAGGCTTTGAAAATTCCGTATACTTCTTTGATTTTGTTTGGTGCAATTCCTAAACCAGTACAAGCTCCTGCAGCGGTAGTATTAGAAGAAGTTACAAATGGATAAGTTCCAAAGTCAACATCTAATAGTGACCCTTGAGCACCCTCACATAAGATGGATTTACCTGCTTTTTGTGCTTGGTGAAGATATTCCTCACTATCAATGAAATCTAGCTTTTTCAATTCTTCGATTGCTTCAAAGAATTCTTTTTCCATTTCGGCTAAGTTGTATTGGATTGCCACATCATAGAACTTAATCATTTCTTCGTGTTTGTCTGCCAAAGCACGGTAACGATCTTTAAAATCGGCTAATTCAATATCTCCCACGCGAATACCGTTTCTACCGGTTTTGTCCATATAAGTTGGACCAATACCTTTTAAAGTCGAACCAATTTTAGCTTTTCCTTTTGCTGTTTCTGAAGCAGCATCTAACAAACGGTGCGTTGGTAATATTAAATGGGCTTTTCTAGAAATAATCAATTTGCTTTTGATGTCAATATTGAATTTTTCTAAACCTTCAATTTCTTTTTGAAAAACAACTGGGTCAATAACAACGCCGTTTCCAATAATATTTACTGCAGTTTTGTGGAAAATCCCTGAAGGAATCGTTCTTAGTACGTGTTTAATTCCGTCAAATTCTAAAGTGTGTCCTGCATTTGGTCCTCCTTGAAAACGAGCAATGATATCGTATTTCGAAGTTAATACATCAACGATTTTTCCTTTTCCTTCATCTCCCCATTGTAATCCTAATAGTAAATCTATGGTCATTCTGTGTGTTATTTGTGTTGTTTATATTGGCTAGAATTAGTGTTAATTCTAATTAGTTGTTTTTTTATTTCCGTATAAATACAGCGAGTGGTTGGTGATTTCGATATCAAATATTTCCTCGATGGTTTTTTTGATGGTTTGAATTCGTGGATCGCAAAATTCAATTACTTCTCCAGTATCCGTCATAATAATATGATCGTGTTGTTTGTCAAAATAGGATTTTTCGTAATGGGCTTGATTTTGTCCAAACTGATGTTTGCGAACTAAAGCACAATCCAATAGCAATTCGATTGTATTATACAAAGTTGCTCTGCTGACACGGTAGTTTTTGTTTTTCATTTTGATATATAAATTTTCGATATCAAAATGCTCTTCACTTTCGTAAATTTCCTGTAGGATGGCATAACGCTCTGGAGTTTTGCGATGTCCTTTGTTTTCAAGATACAGTGTAAAAACGTTTTTTACAATTTCTTGATTTTTGTTATTGTCTGTGGAAATAAGTGTCATATCGCGCAAAGATAATTTATTTTGTTTAATCTCTAAAGTTCGGTTGATAAGTTTAGCTTTTGTTGAAAACCAATTAAGAGTAATATACTCGACTCACTTTTTCGATACCTTCAATTTTTCGAATATTGGCAATTAGTTTTTTCAAAATCGTATTGTTTTGTACCACAACAGTCACTTGTCCATGAAAAATTCCAGCATCGGTACTCAAAGAAATACTTTGAATATTGACATGCATATTATTCGATATGACTTTGGTTAACTGATTGGTTAAACCTAGCGAATCCATACCGGTGATTTTAATGATTGCCTTAAATTCTTCTTGCGTTGAATCAATCCATTTGGCAGCCATAATTCGGTAGGCATAATTGGATTGCAAACCTATAGCATTGGGACAATCGCTTTTGTGAATTTTAATTCCTTCGTTTACCGTAACAAAACCAAATACATCATCTCCAGGAATAGGGCTGCAGCAAGGAGAGAATTTATAATCTAATTTGTCGTGTTCTTTTCCAAACACCAGCATGTCATAATTGCTGTTAACAATTGGCTTGTTGATTTCTTCTTCTGGTGTAGTAGCAGTACGTTTGATTTTGTTCTTGAAAAAACTAATAAACGTATTGCTTTTTTGCGCAGCGTAATCTTTCAACTGTTGGTTTTCAATAGCGCCAATTCCAACACGGTAAAACAAATCCAAACTGGTTTTAAGTTTGAAGTAATTAACTAATTCGTTAACGGTTTTTTCGTTTAGCGTAATTTTTAAATGTTTTAATTTTCGAGTCAGTAGTTCTTTTCCTTCTTCCCCAATTTTTTTGGTGTCTTCGTTAAGGACGTTTTTTATTTTTGTTTTGGCTCTAGCCGTAGTTACATAATCAAGCCAATGTGATGTTGGTTTTTGGTTTGGAGACGTAATGACTTCAATTTGATCGCCACTTTTTAATTCGTAATTGAGCGGTACTAATTTTCCGTTGACACGTGTTCCTCTTGTGCGAATCCCAATTTCGGAGTGAATACCAAAGGCAAAGTCTAAAGAAGTAGCTCCTTTGGGTAAAGATTTAATATCTCCTTTTGGGGTAAAAACAAAGATTTCTTTGGAATACAAGTTCATCTTGAAATCTTCCACAAAATCAACTGCATTTGTTTCCGCATTTTCTAATGCTTCTCGCAATAAATTTAGCCAAACATCCAATCCGCTTTCTTCGGTAGCTCCGTTTTTGTATTTGTAATGGGCGGCATACCCTTTTTCAGCTATTTCGTCCATGCGTTCGCTACGAACTTGAATTTCTACCCAACGTCCTTTTGGTCCCATTACAGTGATGTGAAGGGCTTCGTAACCGGTTGATTTTGGAGACGAAATCCAATCGCGCAATCGGCTAGGGCTTGGACGATAATGATCAGTTACAATAGAATAGATTTTCCATGCTAAAAATTTCTCGTCGTGTGGATTTGATTTGTAAACGATGCGCAAGGCAAATTTGTCGTAGACTTCGTCAAAACTCACTCCTTGCGTTTTCATTTTTCGACGAATAGAGTAGATGGATTTAGGTCGGCCTTTGATGGCATATTCTACTCCTTCTTCATCCATAGATTTTTTCAAAACATCTGATATGTCTTTGATATAGGCGTCTTGTTCTTCTTTGGTCTCTTTAATTTTGCTTAAAATATCATTGTAAACAGCAGGCTCAGTGTATTTTAAGCCTAAATCTTCCAATTTGGTTTTGATATTGTACAAACCCAAACGGTGCGCCAATGGAGCATAAATATATAAAGTTTCCGAAGCGATTTTGGTTTGTTTGTCTTCTCGCATCGATTCCATGGTTTGCATATTGTGCAAACGATCGGCGAGTTTGATTAATATCACTCGAACATCATCGTTGAGTGTTAAAATCATTTTTCGAAAATTCTCTGCTTGAACAGATGCATTTAAATCTTTTTGAACTAAGGAAATTTTAGTCAATCCTTCTACCATTTGCGCTACTTTTGGATTAAAGAGGCGCTCAATATCTTCGACAGTAATGGGGGTGTCTTCAACGACATCGTGTAATAAAGCAGCTGCAATAGAAGTGGCGCCTAATCCAATTTCAGAGGCTACAATTTTTGCAACAGCGATGGGATGGAATATATAGGCTTCACCTGATTTTCTTCTTTGATCCTTGTGTGCATCCACCGCTACATCAAACGCCTTGCGAATTAACTTCTTGTCGCTGTCGGTTAGTGTTTGGTAACTAATTCGCAGTAACTCCTTGTATTCTTGGGCAATGGCCTTGTTTTCTTTTTCGATATCTATTTCTGTCATAGTAGGCGGGGTTCAATTTCTAAAAATAGAAAAAACCGACTAATTACGCAAGGGAATTAAAAGAATATTTTGGAAGGATAATTTAAAAACCTCTTTGTCTTTTGGCTTCAAAAATTAATACAGCAGCAGCAACTGAAACGTTCATGGAATCAATCTCGCCTTGCATAGGAATAATAATATTTTGTGTAGCAGCATCTCGCCATTCTTGGGTCAATCCGGTTGCCTCAGTTCCTACAACTAAAGCAGTTGGAGTCGTATAGTTTTCTAGATGGTACCCATTGGAATTTTGTAGGGTAGCGCAATACATAGCAATATTTTTTTCTTTTAGAAAAGCAATAATTTCAGCGGTAGTTCCTGTAGCAATTTGGTTTGTAAACAAACAACCAACACTAGAACGGACAATATTGGGGTTGTATAAATCGCTTTTGGGATTAGCTATGATAACTGCATCGAGATGGGCAGCGTCAGCGGTGCGCAATAATGCACCAATGTTTCCCGGTTTTTCAGGTGCTTCAGCAACTAAAATTAATGGATTTTTAGATAATTGTAAATCAGATAAAAGCGTTGATTTGGTTTTGGCTACAGCCAAAATTCCTTCAGTAGTATCTCGATAGGCTAATTTTTGAAAAACTTCTTTGTTTATTTCAATCAGTTCAGCAGTTGGTGCTAATTGAGAAGATTCTTTTTCGGTGCAAATTTCCGGCAAAAAAAGAACGGTTTCAATTTGGTAACCCCCTTTAATTGCAATGCTAATTTCGCGCTGTCCTTCCATTAAAAAAGTACCAGACTGCTTGCGTGCTTTTGCTTTTTCTTGCAATAACACCAACGATTTGATGAATGGGTTTTGTACCGAGCTAATTTGCTTCATTGGAATTAAGCCGTTTTTTGAACTACTTCAAAAATTTTAGCATCTTCACATTTTAATGTTTTGTATGGAAATTTAACTAACAAAGCATAGTCGTGAGTAGACATTACAATGGTTTTTCCATTTTCATTGATTTTGCGAAGTACTTCCAACACTTCAGCACTAGTTTGTGGATCCAAATTTCCTGTTGGCTCATCAGCCAATATCAATTCAGGGTCATTCAACAAAGCTCTTGCTATGGCAACACGTTGTTGCTCTCCACCGGAAAGTTGATGTGGCATTTTAGTTGCAAAGTCTTTCATTCCTACTTTGTCTAAAACTTCGTCTATTTTTTGAAGCATTTCAGAACTATCAGTCCAACCTGTTGCTTTTAAAACAAAAAGCATATTATCTTTTACAGTTCGGTCTGGAAGTAATTTGAAATCTTGGAAAACAATTCCTATTTTTCTTCTTAAGAATGGAATGTCATCTTCTTTTAAGGTAGCTAAATCAAAATCAACAATATGTCCAGCTCCTTCTTTTAACTCTAAATCAGCATATAAAGTCTTTAATAAACTACTTTTTCCTGAGCCGGTTTTTCCAATAATATAAATGAATTCGCCTTGTTTTACTTCTAGGTTTACGTCAGATAAAATGATTTTTCCTTCTTGGAATATGGTAGCGTTTCTTAGAGATAAAATGGATTGTGACATAATTTGCATTTGTTTAAGTTGTAAAAGTAATTATCAATTGGCAAATTTCAATTATCAATCGCAATTTTTTTTATTTTTTGTTAAAACAATTGTTCATAATAAATGCTATAACCATTTCGTTATACAGCCTATAATATGATACATTTGAATTTTAAACAAAAAATCACAATGCGTACATTTTCTGGGATACTATTCGCCCTATTTTTTTGGGGAACTTTTTCGGTTTTGGCACAAAAATCAACCATATATAATTCTAATTCAAAAGATTTTGAAACTGCGGTTTCGTTGTATAATGCAGGGCAGTATGCCTCAGCAAAAATTGTTTTGGATCGCGTAGTTTCGAATTCAGATAATCAAGAAATACAAGCAGATTGTTTGTATTACACCGCACTATGTGCCATACGCGAGCGCCAGCCCAATGCTGGAAGTTGGATGGAACGCTTTGTTTCAAATTATCCAACTAGCACCAAGAAAAATCAAGGGTATGTGGAACTAGGTCATTTTTACTTTCAACAAGGGGACTATGAAAAAGCCTTAGCAGGGTATGAAAAAGTAGACGAAATGTATTTGGCAGTTACTGAAAGCGAGAAATACAATTTTCAAAAAGGCTACAGTTTATTTGTTGCCAAAAACAAAAAGCAAGCTTCTGTCTACTTAAATAAAGTATTGAATACTTCAACCTATGGTTCGCAAGCCAAATACTATTTAGGTTTTATTGCCTATGAAGGAGATGATTACAAGCAAGCCAATCAGTATTTTGAATCAGTTTCAGACGAAAGCAAATACAAAGAACGCATGTCCTATTACCAATCGGATATGAATTTTAAATTAGGAAATTTTCAAAAAGCGATTGATTTAGGCGTAGTGGCAATTTCAAAATCGACTCCTGCCGAACAATCTGAATTGAATAAGATAATTGGCGAAAGCTATTTTAATTTAAAAGAATACGCCAAAGCTGTTCCTTACTTGGAAGGCTACAAAGGGAAAAACGGAAAATGGACCAATACCGATTATTACCAACTAGGATATGCCTATTACCAGCAGAAAGAATTTCAAAATGCTATATCGCAGTTCAATAAAATTATTGATGGAAAAGATTTTGTAGCTCAAAATGGGTATTATCATTTGGGTCAGAGTTATTTGAGTTTGAACAAAAAACAAGAAGCCCTGAATGCTTTTAAAAATGCATCCGATATGGATTTTGATGCTTCATTGCAAGAAGAATCAAGTTTGAATTATGCTAAATTAAGTTACGAAATAGGAAATTCATACGAAAGTACCCCAGCTATTTTGACAGCGTTTTTGGAGCGCTATCCTCAAAATACAAACCGTACAGAGATCGAAAGAATTCTGGTGGATTCCTATTTGTCTTCTAAAAATTACAAAGAAGCATTGGCTATTTTAGAAAAAAACGGTAGTCAAGAAAATAAGGCAGCGTATCAAAAAGTGTTATTTTATAGTGGTTTACAATCTTTTACTGACGGTGAATACCAAGTCGCTTTAAAAAGTTTTGAAAAAGCGGTAAACCAACAAATAGATCCGTTAATTACTGCAAGGGCTACGTTTTGGAAAGGAGAAACCCAATTTGTGTTGGATGATTTTATTAATGCGTTGTTGTCATTCAAACAATTCATCGGAACTGCAGAAGCTAAAAATTCAGTGGAATTTAATAACTGCAATTACAATATTGCCTATGCCTATTTCAAGATGAAAGAATACGATCAGGCGGGGAATTACTTTCAAAAACAAATAGAAAAAGGAACAGATAAAGTGCGCATGAATGATGCTTATTTGCGTTTAGCCGATTGCCGATTTGTAAACTCCAAATACGGACAAGCCATGGAGGCCTATGCAAAAGTGATCGAACAAAAAAGTGTTGATGCCGATTATGCTTTTTATCAAAGAGCGATTTCTTATGGATTCATGGGTAAAAATGAAAAGAAAATTGAAAATTTAGTTTCGTTTTTACAATTGTATCCAAAATCGGAATACCGTGATGACGCTTTATTTGAATTAGGAAATACGTATGTAGCCGAAAACAAAGACGAACAAGCAATTACAACCTACGATCAATTGATCAAGGAGTTTGAAAATGGTTCGTTTGTTTCCAAAGCTATTTTAAGACAAGGTTTGGTGTATTATAATGCCGATAAAGATGCCCAAGCGATTGCAAAATTCAAAAAAGTGGTAGCGGAGTTTCCAAAATCTTCGGAAGCGCTAGAAGCGGTTTCAACAGCGCGATTGATTTATGTTGAAAACGGTAAAGTAGATGAATATGCTTCTTGGGTTCGCACATTGGATTTTGTTGCTGTTACGGATGCAGATTTGGATAATGACACCTATGAGTCTGCAGAAAAGCAATACCAACAAAGCAATACCAATCAAGCAATTGCTGGATTTGGAGCCTATTTGACTGCATTTCCAAAAGGAATTCATGCTTTGCAAGCCCACTTTTATTTGGCACAATCTCTTTTTGCCAATGGATCTGAAGAAAAATCAGCAGTACATTACGAATATGTAATTGCGGAACCTCGAAATGAATTTACGGAGCCTTCTTTGGTTCGATTGGGACAAATTTATTTGAAAGCAAAAGAAGTGGAGAAAGCCATTGTTGTGTTATCTCGAATGGAAACGGAAGCCGATTTGCTACAAAATAAAACTTTTGCGCAAGCCAATTTGATGAAGTTGTATTATGATAAAAAGGATTTTGCAAATGCGGTAGTTTATGCTGAAAAAGTATTGGATAATCCTAAATCCGAAGTGGATGTAAAAAGCGACGCGCAAATTGTAGTAGCTCGTTCCGCTATGGAAACGGGTGACGAAATGAAAGCCAAAGTAGCTTACGAGAAATTAGCAACTGCTCAAGGCGAATTAGGGGCTGAAGCGTTGTATTATGATGCGTATTTTAAAAACAAAGAGGGGAAGTTTGAAGATTCGAACGTTGTGGTGCAACAATTAGCTAAAAACTATTCGGATTACAAATTTATTGGTGCCAAAGGATTGTTATTAATGGCGGCTAATTTTTATGCTTTAAAGGATAGTTACCAAGCGACATTTATTTTGGAAACAGTAATTAAAAACTTTTCTGAATTTGTAGATATCGTTGCTAAAGCGCAATCGGATTTAGAAGCAATCAAAGCAGAAGAGTCCAAAACAAATTCGTCAATCACAAATTAATAGTATGGGATTACCTTTTTATATAGTAGATGTTTTTGCCGAAAAAAAGTATTCCGGTAATCAGTTGGCTGTATTTGAAAACGCTCAAAATCTGTCCGCAAAAGAAATGCAAGATATTGCCACTGAAATTAATTTTGCTGAGAGTACTTTTATAACGAAGATAAATCCTGAAAATAATTCAGCTGAAATACGAATTTTCACACCAGAGTTTGAAATGAAATTTGCGGGCCATCCCATTATTGGAACCTCATGGGTAATTATGAATATCATCAATTCAAATTCATCCAAAAAATTGAATTTAACAGTTCCGGTTGGAGTAATTCCGATTTTTCAAGAGGAAGAGATGGTTTGGTTACAATCAGCACAGCCAGAATTTTTCAATACGTTTTCAACGGATGGTATTTTGGAATTTAGTAACTTAAAAGAGAATGATTTTTCATCTGATTTTCCAATACAAGAAGTGAGTACAGGAAGCGCCTTTGTAATAGTTCCACTGCAAAATAAAAGTGCTTTGACCAATTTAGAATTAAACAGTGCAAAAATGAATGAGTGGTTGCAATTGAATTGTAAAACTAATTTTAGAGCCTTGTACTTTTTTTGTTTGGAGGAAGGAAACATACACAGTAGAATGTTGTATTTTGAAAACAATCAACTGAAAGAAGACGCTGCTACTGGAAGTGCTAGTACTTGTTTACAAGCATTTTTATTGAAATATTATTCAACGGATTTAGAAATGATTAACCATCAAGGAGATGCTATTGGGCGTCCTTCAAAAATATATTTTGATGGAAAATCTACAAAGAATGATTTCGAAATTAAAATTGGTGGTAAGACGCAATTTATTGCTAAAGGGGAATGGGAGGTTTAAATTTTGAATGCAGCCGCATTTAAAGTTTTATAAATAAAAAATTATGAAAAAAAACAGTTTAAAATATTCAGTGTTTGTATTCAGTTTGGTGTTGAGTCAATTTGCCTTGGCACAGAAAAAACAAGAAAAAATTCGTACAGAAGAAGTGAATGTGGTGAAATCCTATACACCAACTATTTCGGATGCTTTTAAAATAAAAGAAACTCCTGCTTTGAACGAAGAAGGGACTAGCCCAAAAGAAACAGTAAAATACAGTATTTTTTCTTTCCCTGTGGCATCTACTTTTACACCTACAAAAGGGAGAGCAGAAGGGGTAGGTCAAGAAGAATTAGGATGTTTTTATAAGAGTTATGCTACTTTTGGAGGAGGTAATTACGGTACATTGAATGCCGAGTTATTTGCTACTCAAGATCTCAATTCGGAAGAATATGTGGCGGGAATGTTCCGTCATTTATCTTCTCAAGGCGGAATTAAAGGAGTGGATCTAGAAAATTCATTTTATGATACCTCATTAGATCTAACCTATGGGGCCGAAGCCGAAGAATTGTCTTGGAATATTAATTTAGGTTATCAAAATCAAATCTATCATTGGTATGGATTACCAACCCATTTTACGAATTTAATGTTACCATCTGCATACGATGTTTTAGTTTGGGGGATTGATCCTAAACAATCGTTCAATACGATCACATTGGATTCTAAAATAGAATTTAACAATAGTATTTTAGAAGCTTCAAGTTTTAAATTCATTCATTTTTCGGATGCGTTTGGTTCATCAGAAAACCGTTTTTATGCTAAACCGTCGTTTAAATTCAATGCTTTTGGCAAAGAAATAAAGTGGAATGCTATCGTAGATTATTTAGGAGGTAATTTTGATCACAATTATAATCGAAACAATACCGAACCAGTAAAATACGGGTTTACTAATTTCGGAATTTCTCCCAGCTACGAATTGGAAAAAGACAAATGGACCATGCATTTAGGACTTGGATTGTATTATAGTTTAGATACAAAAAACAGCAATAACCAACTTTTTTTATATCCACAAATTACGGCCTCGCACAAAGTAGTTGGTGACTTGATGATTTTTTATGCTGGAGCCGAAGGGGGATTGGATCAAAATTCGTATTTGAATTTTGTAAATGTGAATCCGTTTTTGTCGCCAACTTTACAAATTGCACCAACCAATAAAAAGTACGATTTGTATGCCGGTCTAAAAGGGAAGTTGGCAGACAACATTAGTTATAATATTAGAGGTTCGTTTTTAGACGAGAATAATAAAGCCTTGTTTAAAAGCAATGATTTTTCTTCTGATGTAAATAACCCTCCCTATGCGTTCGGAAATTCAATGAAAATCGTGTATGATAATGTAAAAACACTTCGATTCTTTGGCGAATTAAAAGCGGATATTACGGAAGCGATTAGTTTTGGAGCCAATAGTACGCTGTCTCTTTATAACACTGCAAATCAACTTGAAGCTTGGAATTTACCATCATTGCAATTCAATGCCAATCTGGATTATTCCATTAATTCAAAATGGTACGCTGGTGCGGATGTGTTTTTTGTGGGCAATCGAAAAGATATGCAAATCAATAATGATATGGCATACATACAAATTTATCCACCAGTTTATTTTACAACAACAACTACCTTAAAATCCTATATCGATTTAAACGCTCATGTAGGCTACAAACATAGTGATCGTTTGACTGGTTTTTTGAAAGCCAACAATATATTAAATCAGGCATATGAGCGCTGGATGAATTATCCTGTTCAAGGATTTCAACTGGTTTTGGGAGCCAATTATAAATTTGATTTTTAATTGAATCTTCCTTTGGGTACTTTCAAACAAAAAGCACATGCTTATTATTTACAATTAGTCCAAGATCGGATTGATGTTTTTCGGGATATGATTTCAGCTTTGACGGAAGATTCTAAAAACGACGCCAAAGGTTCGGCAGGAGACAAGCACGAAACGGCTTTGTCGATGATGCATATCGAACAAGAAAAATTGAATTACAAACTGAGCGAAGTCTTAGCTCAAAAAGCCATTTTAGATAAAATAGATCCATTAAAAGTCACAGAAATAATTGCATTGGGAAGTTTGGTCAAAGCCAATGGCATTTATTTGTATCTAAGTGTGGCATTGCCTAAAATAGCTATTGAAGGAATTAACGTCATTGCCTTGTCGCCACAATCACCTTTGGGAAGTAAATTGATGGGCAATCCAATTGGGTTTACTTTTGAGATCAATGGTACTCACTATTGTATTGAGAGTATTGAATAAACCGCTGTTACTTCTTTTTTATATTAGTTGAAATTATAAAATGTAACCAAAATTCTCATTTTGCGTCTTTGTAATTACATTTTATGTGTAAAATTTAAATTTAAGTTAAACATTATAACTTAATTATTCATTTGTGTTTCTCAATTGTAACTAATGACTCATCTTTGCCGCAACAAAATAACAAAATAGTAAATTTAAGATTATGTGCGGAATATTAGCCATCATTGGAAAAGGAAAAGATGAACAATTAGTTAGAGAACTTTCAAAAAGAATGACACACCGTGGTCCTGATGAAAGTGATTTGCATATTACAGAGAATGGACATATTTTAAGTCATGAGCGTTTGTCAATTATTGACTTGCATTCAGGACGTCAACCAATCCAAGGAACTTCAACTGCTTGGATGGTGCATAATGGAGAGGTGTATAATCACCAAGCATTGAGAGATGGAGTTTTAAAAGGACATACGTTTAGAACCAAATCTGATTCAGAAGTAATTGTTCATTTGTATGAAGAATTCAAATATGATTTCTGTAATATGTTAGATGGCGATTGGGCTTTTGTTGTAGTGGATGGAGACGATTTTATTGCAGGTAGAGATCCAATGGGAGTAAAGCCATTGTATTATGGTTTAGACGATAGAGGAAGAATCTATTTTGCTTCTGAAATGAAACCAATTGCAGACCAATGTAAAACATTCTCAACTTTTCCTCCAGGACATTATTATACGCCTAACACAGGTTTTGTAAAATACTACCAACCAGAATACGAAGATTATACTAAAGCAGATCAAGATTTAGATTTGGATTTGATTAGAGAAACCTTGACTGAGGCTACTCGTAAACGTTTGATGAGTGATGTGCCAATTGGTGTATTGCTTTCAGGAGGTTTGGATTCGTCTTTAACATCTTCAATTGCTTCACGTTTATTGAAAGAAAGTGGTAAAAAACTACACTCTTTTTCAATTGGATTAGATGCGGATGCGCCTGATGCAAAAGCGGCTAAAAAAGTAGCGGAGTATTTAGGGACTGAACACCACGAAATTCATTTCACTATTGAGCAAGGAATTGAAATCTTAGACAAATTGATTTGGCATTTAGAAACCTATGATGTAACTTCTATTCGTGCAAGTACACCAATGTATTTCTTGTCAAAAGCCATTACTGATATGGGTATCAAAGTGGTATTATCAGGAGAAGGTGCTGATGAGATTTTTGGAGGATATTTGTACTTTAGAAATGCACCATCAGTAGAAGATTTCCAAAAAGAAACGATTGAAAGAGTTCAGAAATTATTTACTGCCGACTTATTAAGAGCAGATAAATCAACAATGGCTCATGGTTTAGAAGCGAGAGTTCCGTTCCTAGATAAAGCGTTCTTAGATATGGCTGTTCGAATTAAACCAGAAGAAAAAATGCCGAAAACCTACGATGGAAAAGAAAAGTACATTTTAAGAAAAGCATTCGATACGCCAGACAATCCGTATTTACCAGATGAGGTATTGTGGAGACAAAAAGAGCAGTTCTCTGATGGAGTTGGATACAACTGGATTGATCAATTGATCGAGTATTGTTCTTCTCAAGTTACTGACGCGCAATTAGCAGGAGCAGAGGCTGAGTTTCCTTATAATACGCCAACCACTAAAGAAGCGTATTTCTACAGATCGATCTTTAATAAATACTATCCACAAGTGAGTGCGGCTCAAACTGTACGCAAATGGATTCCAAAATGGCAAGAAAATCAAGATCCAAGTGGTAGAGCCAATGCCGCTCACGTTCAAGCCGATGTTGAGATCGCAAAATAAAATTTTAGATTAGTTCAACTATTTTTTTGCAAAAAGACGTTTTTCGTAAGAAGAACGTTTTTTTTTGTTTAAAATATAAACAAATGTTGATAACTTAACATTTATAAAGCGGAATTTCTTTCTCCAATAACCCCTGTTTTTATATATTTGCTTGTTATACAATTTTACATTTTAGATTAAAAATATGAGTGAGGAAATTAACAAGAATAATTATTCAGCGGATAGTATTCAGGCATTAGAAGGAATGGAGCACGTAAGAATGCGTCCGTCCATGTATATTGGAGATGTTGGAGTGCGGGGATTGCATCATTTAGTGTATGAGGTGGTAGATAACTCCATCGATGAGGCTATGGGTGGTCATTGTGATACTATCAGCGTTGCAATCAATGAAGATGGGTCAATTTCTGTTGAGGACAATGGTCGTGGTATTCCAGTAGGAATTCATAAAAAAGAAGGTGTTTCGGCTCTAGAGGTGGTAATGACCAAAATTGGAGCTGGAGGTAAATTTGATAAAGATTCGTATAAAGTTTCTGGAGGTTTGCACGGTGTGGGTGTTTCTTGTGTGAACGCTTTGTCATCTCACTTAAGAGCTACGGTTCACAGTAGTGACGGAAAAATCTACGAGCAAGAATACGAACGCGGAAAAGCATTATATCCAGTAAAACAAATTGGCGATACGACTAAAAGAGGAACAATCGTTACTTTTTACCCAGACCCAACTATTTTTACTCAAACTACAGAGTATTCATACGAGACATTATCAGCGCGTATGCGTGAATTGTCTTTTTTGAACAAAGGAATAAAAATCACTTTTACAGATAAAAGAGAAGTAGATAAAGACGGTAACTTCATTTCGGAAGTGTTTCATTCTACTGAAGGATTAAAAGAATACATTCGTTACTTAGATGGAAACCGTGAGCCAATTATTGCGCACGTAATTTCTATGGACCACGAAAAAGGAGAAATTCCAGTTGAAGTGGCATTGATTTACAATACCAGTTATTCTGAAAATATCTTTTCGTATGTAAATAATATCAATACACACGAAGGAGGAACGCATTTACAAGGTTTTAGAAGTGGTTTGACAAGAACGCTTAAAAAATATGCCGATGCTTCTGGGATGTTGGATAAATTAAAATTCGAAATTGCTGGTGATGATTTCCGTGAGGGATTGACCGCTATTATTTCGGTAAAAGTATCTGAGCCTCAGTTCGAAGGACAAACGAAAACTAAATTAGGGAATAGAGAAGTAGTTTCTCCAGTGAGTCAAGCTGTTGGGGAAATGTTAGAGAATTATTTGGAAGAAAATCCAAATGATGCTCGTATCATTATTCAGAAAGTTATTTTGGCTGCTCAAGCCCGTCATGCTGCTAAAAAAGCGCGTGAAATGGTACAACGTAAAACCGTTATGGGTGGCGGTGGATTGCCAGGAAAATTATCCGATTGTTCGGAACAAGATCCAGAAAAATGCGAAGTATACCTTGTCGAGGGAGATTCGGCAGGTGGAACTGCAAAACAAGGTCGTGATCGAAATTTTCAAGCTATTTTGCCATTACGTGGTAAAATCTTGAACGTAGAAAAAGCGATGCATCACAAAGTATTTGAAAGCGAAGAGATTCGGAATATCTTCACCGCTTTAGGTGTGACCATTGGAACCGCTGAAGACAGCAAAGCGTTGAACATTGAAAAATTGCGTTACCATAAAGTAATTATTATGTGTGATGCCGATGTCGATGGAAGTCACATTGCTACCTTAATCTTGACATTCTTCTTCCGTTTTATGAGAGAATTGATCGAAAGAGGACATGTGTATATTGCTGCACCACCTTTGTATTTAGTTAAAAAAGGAAATAAAAAAGAATATGCTTGGACAGAAGATCAACGAGATTTAGCTAACGAAAGAATGGGCGGTAGTGCTGCTATTCAACGTTACAAAGGTCTTGGAGAGATGAACGCGGAACAATTGTGGGAAACTACCATGGATCCAAGTTTCAGAACCTTGCGTCAAGTTACTATCGATAATATGGTTGAAGCCGACAGAGTTTTCTCTATGTTGATGGGGGATGAAGTACCACCAAGAAGAGAATTCATTGAGAAAAATGCGGTTTATGCTAATATTGATGCGTAACCTAGAGCTTCATTCTGATTTTAGAAAATAAAATAATTTTTAAAATATAAAAACATGAAAGTTACAATTGTTGGAGCAGGAAATGTGGGAGCAACCTGTGCAGACGTTATTTCGTATAGAGGAATTGCTAGCGAAGTAGTTTTATTAGATATTAAAGAAGGTTTTGCCGAAGGTAAAGCAATGGATATTATGCAGTGTGCTACCAATACTGGTTTTAATACGAAAGTAATTGGGGTAACCAATGATTACTCTAAAACAGCCAATAGCGATGTGGTAGTTATTACCTCTGGAATTCCAAGAAAACCAGGAATGACTCGTGAGGAATTGATTGGTATTAACGCAGGAATTGTGAAAACGGTTGCTGAAAATGTGTTGGCTCATTCACCTAATACAATTGTAGTAGTGGTTTCTAACCCTATGGATACAATGACCTATTTGGCATTAAAATCTACAGGATTGCCTAAGAACAGAATCATTGGAATGGGAGGAGCTCTAGACAGTTCTCGTTTTAGATACTATTTGTCTCAGGCTTTGGATAAACCATCTAATGATGTGTCTGCAATGGTAATTGGAGGTCATGGTGATACAACTATGATTCCGTTAACGCGTTTAGCTTCTTATAATGGTATTCCAGTTTCTGAATTTCTTTCACAAGATGCTTTGGATAAAGTAGCAGCTTCAACTATGGTTGGTGGAGCAACTTTAACGGGTCTTTTAGGAACTTCAGCTTGGTATGCGCCAGGTGCTTCAGTAGCTTATTTAGTGGATAGTATTTTGAATGACCAAAAGAAAATGATTGCTTGTTCTGTTTTCCTTGAAGGCGAATACGGGCAAAATGATATTTGTATTGGTGTTCCTTGTATTATTGGTAAAAACGGAGTAGAACAAATCGTTGATATCACATTAAATGACGCAGAAAAAGCTTTATTTGCTAAAAGTGCGGATGCAGTTAGAAATATGAATGCTGATTTGAAATCAGTTTTAGCATAATTTTTAAATATAAATTGAAAAGACTGCTTTTTTGCAGTCTTTTTTTTGATATTAATTGACAAATAAATTGGTTAATCTTAACCTTAAATTATATATTTGCTCGGTTTAAAAAATGAAGGATCGCTTTTCAAGTCTCTTTTAGTCTTGATTGGTGATTTTAATCGCTGTATTACAGCGGTTTAAGTACAATTAAAATATAAGATTAATTAATTTTTAGTAATAATGCAGAATAAAGGCCTCATTAAATTTTTCGCAATTCTATTTGCATTGGTAAGTATTTACCAACTTTCTTTCACTTTCGTAGCTAATAAAGTAGCAAGTGATGCTAAAGCTTTTGCAGGAGGAAATCCTGAAAAAGAATTAAAATATTTAGATTCTATTGGTAAAGAGAAAGTCTTTAACCTTGGTTTTTCTGATTTTACTTTCAACGAAGTAAAAGACAAACAAATCAATAAGGGTCTTGACTTAGAAGGAGGAATCAACGTAATTCTTCAAGTTTCTGTAAAAGATATCTTGAAAGGATTATCTAATAACTCTAAAAACCCAGTTTTTAATAAATCGTTAGCTGATGCTACTGCCAATCAGAAAGGGAATCAAACCTATATTGATGCTTTCTTTGAGGCTTTTGAGGCAAATTCTAAAGGAACTGTAAAATTAGCTTCGCCTGATATTTTTGCCAACAGAAGTTTACAAGGTGAAGGTGGTGTAGATTTTCAAATGACAGATGCGCAAGTTCAAAAAGTCATCAAAAGAAAAGTAAATGAGTCAGTTGAAAGTGCTTTTGGTGTATTAAGAAAACGTATTGATAAATTTGGTGTAACACAACCTAATATTCAAAAATTAGGAGAATCAGGACGAATTCTGGTAGAACTTCCAGGTGCTAAAGATGTTGATAGAATTAAAAAATTATTACAAAGTACCGCTCAGTTAGAGTTTTGGGAAACTTATAAAATTGAAGAAATTGGTAATTTCTTAATGGCTGCCAATGAGTCATTAAAGAAAACAGAAATCAAAACTGTAGCACCTAAAAAAGTAGTTAAGGATTCTATAAGTGCTTTATTAGCTGATACTAAAGATACTGCAGCTGCTAAAAAAGGCAATAACCCATTATTGGACAAAATTATTGCTCAAGGTGGTGGACCAGTTCTAGGTTTGTTTGCTCCTAAAGATACTGCTGTTGTAGGTGAGTATTTGAGAAGAGCTGATATTCGTGTTTTATTACCAGGAGATCAGCGTTATGCAAAATTTGTTTGGGGTAAACCAACTAAAATCAAAGACGCAAAATCAAAAGAAATTGATGCAGTTGAATTGTATGCTTTAAAAGGTAACAGAGACAATGTAGCTGCGATGAGTGGTGGTGTTGTAACTGATGCAAGTGATACATTTGATCAATTAGGAAAACCAGCCGTTTCTATGCAAATGAATGGTAAAGGTGCTAAAGCTTGGGAAGAATTAACAGGTAAAGCTTATACTCAAAAAAGCAATATCGCTATTGTTTTGGATAATGTAGTGTATTCTGCTCCAGGAGTTTCTAGCGGACCAATTGCTGGAGGTAGATCAGAGATCTCTGGTGACTTTGATGTGACTGAAACTAAAGATTTAGCAAACGTATTAAAAGCAGGTAAATTACCAGCTTCAGCCGATATTATTCAATCAGAAGTAGTTGGACCGTCTTTAGGTCAAGCCGCAATTGATGCTGGTACGATTTCATCTGTTGTAGGATTCTTGTTAGTTTGTTTATGGATGGTATTCTATTATGGTAAAGCGGGTTGGTATGCTAACCTAGCCTTATTATTGAACTTATTGTTCTTATTCGGAATTATGGCAAGTTTTGGTTTTGTATTGACATTGCCAGGTATTGCCGGTATCGTATTAACATTAGGTACTGCAGTAGATGCGAACATCATTATCTATGAAAGAGCAAAAGAAGAATTACGTGAAGGTAAACCATTATCAGATACCGTAATCGCTTCTTACGGATGGAAAGGTGCGATGCGTTCTATTATCGATGCTAACGTTACGCATATTTTAACAGGAGCGATCTTGTTTACTTTTGGAACTGGATTGATTAAAGGTTTTGCTTTAACTTTATTAATTGGTATCGTAACTTCATTGTTTACATCGATTTTTATTGCAAGAATATTTATCGATAGAGATATTGCTAACAATAGTAATTTAACGTTCTCAACTTCTATTACTAAAAATTGGTTTACCAATTTTCATTTTGATTTTATCAAGATTAAAACAATTACTTACATTTTCTCTTCAATAGTTGTAGTGGTAAGTTTGGTTTCTATCTTCTTTGTAAATGGATTAGACCAAGGTGTAGATTTTGTTGGGGGTAGAACTTTTCAAGTGAAATTTGAAAAAGTAATTGATGCTTCTGTAGTTTCAGAAGAATTGTCTAAAGAGTTTGGTACTCCAGTTGAAGCAAAAGTATTTGGTTCTGACAATCAATTGAAAATTACTACTAAGTATAAAATTACCGAAGAAGGTCTTGATATTGATAAAGAAGTTAACGAGAAATTATTTAACGCATTAAAAAAATATTATTCAGCTACAACTTACGATCAATTCATCAATTCGTATGATGGTAAAAAAGTAGGAGTTTTACAAGCGTCTAAAGTAGGTGCCTCTATCTCTGAAGATATTAAAACTAACTCATACTGGGCTGTTTTAGGTGCTATGGCAGTAATCTTCTTATACTTAATGATCTCTTTCCGTAAATGGCAGTATTCATTAGGAGCGATTGCAGCAGTAGCGCATGACGTGATTTTTGTCTTAGGAATTTATTCATTATGTTATAAATTCATGCCTTTCCACATGGAAATGGACCAACACTTTATTGCAGCAATCTTAACGGTTATTGGATACTCAATGAACGATACAGTAATTGTATTTGATAGAATTAGAGAGTTCATAATGGGTAAACGTAAAGGTACTTTTGAAGAAATTGTAAATGCATCTATTAATACAACATTGTCTAGAACATTGAATACGTCTTTGATGATGATCTTAGTATTGTTAACGATGTTTATTTTCGGTGGTGAATCAATTAGAGGATTTATCTTTGCAATGTTAGTAGGTATCGTTGTTGGTACGTATTCATCATTGTTTATTGCAACTCCAGTATTGGTAGATACAATCTCAAGATCAGATAAAAATCAAATTGAAAAAGAGCACAAAGAGGCTTAATTTTCACAAGACTATATTTTTAAAAGGATTCAGCGAAAGTTGAATCCTTTTTTTATTCGATGTGTTTGATTACTTAAATTGTTTATTTTTGATAAAAATAATTCTAAAACAATGAAAAAAGTAATCCTATCTATGTTGGTATCTTCCACAATTGTATCCGTGAGTCACGCTCAGATTAAATACCCGCAAACTAAGAAAACAGATAAAGTTGATTCCTATTTTGAAACTAAAATTTCAGATCCTTACCGATGGTTAGAAGATGATAGGTCAACTGAAACAGCTGATTGGGTAAAAGCTCAAAACCAACTAACATTTGGTTATTTGTCTGCCATTCCATTTCGAAATACGATCAAAGAGCGCATGGAAAAATTATGGAATTACGAGAAAGTATCTGCCCCATTCAAAGAAGGAAAATATACCTATTACTATAAAAATAATGGATTGCAAAATCAATCGGTTTTATATCGAAAAGATGCTGCTGGAAAAGAAGAGTTGTTTTTGGATCCCAATACCTTTTCAAAAGACGCCACGACTTCTTTAGATGCAGTTAGTTTTTCTAAAGATGGGTCTTTGTGTGCGTATTCTATTTCCGAAGCGGGAAGCGATTGGAGAAAAGTTATTTTCATCAATGCCGAAACTAAGCAAAGTATTGGCGATAAATTGATCGATGTGAAGTTCAGTGGTTTGTCCTGGAAAGCCAATGAAGGCGTTTATTATTCTAGTTATGACAAACCAAAAGGAAGTGAATTATCGGCAAAGACTGACCAGCACAAATTGTATTTTCATAAATTGGGTACCAATCAATCGGAAGATACATTGGTTTTTGGTGATAAAGAAAAACGACGTTACGTAGGAGGAAGTGTTTCGGATGATAATCATTATTTGTTTATTTTCGCAGCGAATTCAACTTCAGGAAATGAATTGTATTTCCAAGACTTAACCAAACCCAATGCTCCAATCCAACTAATTCATGCTGGTTTTGAGTACGATGTGGATGTATTGGACAACCAAGGTTCCAAGTTGTTTATTGTGACGAATTATAAAGCTCCAAATAAGCGAATAGTTACTGTTGATGTGTCGAATCCAACTGCTGAAAATTGGAAAGACTGCATCGCCGAAACAGATCAGGTATTGTCACCTTCAACTGGTGCAGGATTTATTTTTGCCAATTATATGAAAGATGCCGTTTCATTAGTAAAACAGTTTGATTACAATGGTCAATTAGTACGCGAAATTGAATTGCCGGGCTTGGGTACTGCTTCAGGTTTTGGTGGAAAAAATGAAGACAAAATAGTGTATTTTTCATTTACCAATTATGTAACACCAAGCACGACTTATCAATTTTCTCCTGCAGATGGTACATTTTCAATTTATGTGCAACCCAAAGTGGATTTTGTAAGTGCTAATTATATTTCTAAACAAGCCTTTTATACTTCTAAAGATGGGACCAAGGTGCCAATGATTATTACCTATAAAAAAGGTACTCCTTTAAATGGAAAAAATCCAACTATTTTATATGGCTATGGCGGATTCAATGTTAGCCTAACACCTTCCTTCAGTATTGCCAATGCGGTTTGGTTAGAAATGGGCGGAATCTATGCTGTTGCCAATCTAAGAGGTGGTGGTGAGTACGGAAAAAAATGGCATGATGCGGGTACCAAAATGCAAAAACAAAATGTTTTTGATGATTTTATTGCCGCAGCTGAATACTTAATCGCACAAAAATATACTTCATCTGATTTCTTGGCTATTAAAGGAGGTTCTAATGGCGGTTTATTGGTTGGAGCAACAATGAACCAACGACCAGATTTAATGAAAGTAGCGTTGCCTGCTGTGGGTGTTATGGATATGTTGCGTTACCATACCTTTACTGCGGGTGCAGGTTGGGCTTACGATTATGGTACGACCGAAGATTCTAAAGCGATGTTCGATTATATTAAAGCCTATTCTCCAGTGCATAATGTTAAAGCAGGGATGAAATACCCAGCTACATTAGTAACTACCGGAGATCATGACGATAGGGTTGTGCCAGCGCATAGTTTTAAGTTTGCAGCTGAGTTGCAAGCCAAACAAGCCGGATCTAATCCTGTTTTAATTCGTATTGAAACGAATGCTGGTCATGGTGCAGGGAAACCCGTTTCAAAAACCATTGAAGAAGCAGCTGACTTGCAAGCCTTCGCTTTATATAACATGGGTGTTCAATCGTTACCAATCAAATAATTATGATTCAATAATAAAAAAAGGCTGTCCAGTTATTGGGCAGCCTTTTTTTATAGGTAAAAATTTATTGAAATTATTCTTTGATCTGTTTTGCTGTGTAAACGAAATAAAGACCGGTCACAATAAATGGAATACTCAACCATTGTCCAGTAGATAATAATCCTAAAGCACTCTCAAATCCGCCTTGGCTTTCTTTTACTGATTCTACCACAATTCGAACAGAGAATAATAATATTAAGAACAATCCGAATAGGTAACCTGATTTCTTACGCGCTTCGGTTTTCCAATACAAGAAAAATAAAATAGCGAACACAAATACATAACAGAAAGCTTCGTACAATTGTGTCGGATGTTTAGCAGGAACTTGTTCTAAAAGGTTCGTAAATTTTGGGTCGGTTGCAATCGCGGCATAGGCTTCTTTTGGATCAGCAATTTGAGTAGCATTAACTGCATCTCTTGGACTAAAATAATCTCTAATAAATTGAATACCAAAAGTAGAAGTAGTTTCCTTTCCTATTATCTCCGAATTGAAAAAGTTACCAATTCGAACAAATATTGCACCACTAGCCGAAGGAATTACGATACGATCTAAAATCCATAACTGCGGTTTATGCAAAATATTTTTACTGTAAAAATACATCGCTACTATGATTGAAATTGTAGCACCATGACTTGCTAAACCTGTAAATCCAGTGAAATGGAAGCTTGGTTCAAATCGAACTGGCAAAAAGATTTCCAATAGATTGTTTCTAAAATACTCCCAATCGTAAAAGAAAACATGTCCCAATCGAGCTCCAGCCAAAGTGGCCACCACCATCCAAATAAACAACGAATCTAGTTTCTCAATTGTTTCGCCTTCGCGAACGAAAATATGTTTCATGATGTACCAACCCAATCCAAAGGCAATTACAAACATTAAACTATAATAGCGAATCATGAAAAAACCTAAATCAATTCCTTCTGAAGGATTCCAAACGATAGATAAAGTTGGTGTCATTTTGTTTGTTTATTAAGTGTAAAAATAAAGTTTTAATTGAATTTATAGTTAGTGTTGGCATTTTTTGGGAGGAACCGGATCATAGCCACTTCTTCCCCAAGGATGGCAACTTAAAATCCGTTTTGTTCCTAAAAATAAGCCGTAAACCAAGCCGTGTGTTTTCAATGCTTCGAGCATGTAGGAACTACAGGTAGGTTCAAAACGACATGCGGCAGGAGTAAATGGAGATACAGCTACTTGGTAAAAGCGAACCAACATCAAAAAAGGAAAAATGAGAATCTTAGATACCATAGTTGTATTTTTTGGATGAGTCGCAATTCGTACAATTCTATTACAAACTGAAGGTCGTTCCTTCTTTGCCGTCTTTCAATTGAATACCTAAATCCAATAATTGATCTCTAATTTGATCAGACAAAGCAAAGTTTTTATCCTCTCTAGCTTGTTTGCGCATTGCGATAAGTAAGTTCACAGTACCTTCTAATTTATCATTGTTTCCGTCGCTTGCTTTTTCATCTTCCAAACCTAAAACGTCAAATACAAACGCATTCATTGCATTGGTAAATATTTTTGCATCTTCGGCAGTTAAGGTTTCTTTACCCTCTTTTAGCACATTCACAAAGCGAACACCTTCAAACAATTGCGCAATTAAAATTGGTGTATTGAAATCATCGTTCATGGCGTCATAGCACAGTTGTTTCCATTCAGCAATGTTCAACGTACTTTGAGCAGCAGCTGAAATTGATTCCAAACTACTCATCGCTTCCATCAAACGTTTGTACCCTTTTTCGGCAGCCACAATAGCATCATCTGAAAAATCCAAGATACTTCTATAGTGTGCTTGCAACATAAAGAAACGAGTTACCGAAGCGGAAAACGCTTTACTTAAAATAGTATTTTCGCCAGTCAAAATCTCTCTAGGCAAAATATTATTACCAGTCGATTTTGCCATTTTTTTGCCATTCAGTGTTAACATATTCGCATGAAGCCAATAATTAACAGGAGTTTGTCCTGTACAAGCCTCGTTTTGTGCAATCTCACATTCGTGATGCGGGAATTTCAAATCCATTCCGCCCCCGTGAATATCAAAATGATTGCCTAAATATTTGGTGCTCATTGCAGTACATTCTAAATGCCAACCTGGAAAACCATCGCTCCAAGGCGAAGGCCAACGCATAATGTGTTGCGGTTCGGCTTTTTTCCACAAAGCAAAATCTTGCGGATTTCTTTTATCAGATTGACCGTCTAAATCACGAGTATTGGCAAGCATATCTTCAATATTTCTGCCGCTCAAACGCCCGTAATGATTCGTTTCGTTAAATTTTACTACATCAAAATACACCGATCCATTGGCTTCGTATCCAATTCCGGTTTCAATTATTTTCTTGATGATTTCAATTTGTTCAATAATATGTCCCGTAGCTGTGGGTTCAATACTTGGAGGCAAAAAATTAAATGCTCCCAAGATTTCATGGAAATCGACCGTGTAGCGTTGTACTACTTCCATCGGTTCGAGTTGTTCCAAACGTGCTTTTTTGGCAATTTTATCTTCGCCTTCATCCACATCGTCTACAATATGTCCTACATCGGTAATATTACGTACATAGCGCACTTTGTAATTCAAATGTTGGAAATACCTAAAAATCACATCAAATGACATAAAGGTTCTCAAGTTCCCTAAATGCACATTGCTATATACCGTTGGTCCGCAAACATACATCCCAACATTCCCTTCATGAATAGGTGCAAAGACTTCTTTTTCTCCCGAAAGAGAATTGTATATTTTTAGTTGTTGACTTTTATATAATGGCATTGTTCTTTATTTTAGGAGCTTATTCCTGCTGTTTGCTCTATCTTTCCTGCCAAAAACTGGCAGTAAAGGATGCCGCTTCCATCAGGGCTAGGGTTTTAGAATTTCGTTTCTAATTTAATATAATCCAAAAATTCTCTTCGTGTTTGGGCTTCTTTAAATTTCCCTCCAAATTCCGAAGTTACGGTGCTACTTTCAATATCACCAATTCCTCTTGAATTCACACACAAATGTTTGGCATCAATCACGCAAGCTACATCATCAGTTCCTAAAGCGATTTGTAATTCTTGCACAATTTGCATCGTTAAACGCTCTTGAACTTGAGGTCTTTTAGCATAATATTCTACAATACGATTCATTTTAGAAAGTCCAATCACAGTACCATTGGAAATGTAGGCCACATGTGCTCTTCCAATGATAGGTAATAAATGGTGTTCGCAAGTAGAATACACGGTAATGTTTTTTTCTACTAGCATTTCGCCGTATTTGTAGTTATTATCAAAGGTAGATGCCTTAGGTTTTCTGGCAGGATTCAATCCGCCAAAAATCTCTTTTACAAACATTTTAGCAACTCGGTTAGGAGTACCTTTTAAGCTGTCATCGGTCAAATCCATTCCCAAAGTGGTTAGGATATTTTCGACATCTTTTTTAATTCGTTCAATTTTTTCTTCGTCAGCAATAGCAAATGCATCATCCCTAAGCGGATTTTTCGCGTTGGTACTAATATGATTGTTTCCTATTTCGTCTTGAAATTCTTCGTTTTTGATCATCTATGCTATTGTTATAATGGGTATGTCAATTCAAGCGGTAAAGATAATTAATAAAATGCAAAAAAAGGAAGCCCTTTTTGGATTTAATCAAGGTTTGTATAAAATGCAAAAAGCAATACTTTTAGAGTATTGCTTTAGTATATATTTAAACTTGAAGTTAGTTTGTTTAATTCGTCTTTCTACTTGCATTATATGCTGGAATCGCTGCTTTTAGAACAGCTACTGCGCGAACTAAATCTTCTTTTTTCAAAACATAAGCAATTCGTACTTGGTTCAATCCCATACCGGGTGTAGAGTAAAATCCACCTGCTGGTGCCACCATCACGGTTTCGCCATTCAAATCATAACTTTCTAAAAGCCATTGAGCAAAATCGTCGGTATTGTCAACAGGCAATTCAGCAATGCAATAAAATGCGGCTTTAGGGGTGGTTACTTTTACCCCTTCAATTTTTTGAAGTTCTGAAATTAAAGTGTCTCTTCTTCCTCGGTATTCTGAAATCACCTCGTCAAAATAACTTTGAGGCGTATCAATTGCAGCTTCACAAGCAATTTGTGCAATGGTTGGAGGGCAAAGTCGTGCTTGCGCAAACTTCATTGCTGCGGCAATTACATCTTTATTTTTGGTCACCATACATCCAATTCGGGCGCCACACATGCTGTAACGTTTCGAAACTGAATCAATCATAATGACATTTTGTTCTACTTCTTTTAAATTCATTACCGAATAGTGAATGTCGTCACCATATATAAACTCACGGTAGACTTCATCGGCTATTAAGAACAAATCGTATTTTTTTGCTAATTCGCCTAATTGAAGAATTTCAGATTCAGAGTACAAATAACCTGTTGGGTTGTTTGGATTGCAAATCAAAATTGCTTTTGATTTTGGGGTAATTAGTTTTTCAAAATCAGCAATGGAAGGCAATTCAAATCCGGTATCAAAACCCGAATTAACCGGAACTACTTTAGCAGCAGATTCGGCAGCAAAAGCACTGTAATTAGCATAAAAAGGTTCAGGAATAATCAACTCGTCTTCCGGGTCCATAATACTCCCTAAAGCAAATAATAAAGCTTCAGAACCACCGGTAGTGATTAAAATATCTTCGGTATTTACGTTTACGTTTTGCTTCGTATAGAATTGGGCTAATTTTTTTCGATAACTTTCGTAACCTGCTGAAGGACCATATTCTATAATGTCTAGCTGTATGTTTTTAATTGCATTAATGGCAATTTCAGGACTTTTAATATCGGGTTGACCAATGTTTAAATGGTACACTTTATGACCTTTTTCTTTTGCTAAATCAGCGAAAGGAGCCAATTTTCTAATTGGCGATTCAGGCATGGAGTTTCCTCGTGTAGATAATTTAGGCATGTGTTTACTCTTGAATTGCAAATTTGCACTTTTTTTTTCTAAGTTTCGGGAATTATTCGCAGTAATTGCTCATAAAAACACCCTAAAATGTTATATTTTTAAGATATAAAATGCTTAAAATGGATACTAAAAAACGCCTATTGAAATCAAAAGGCGTTTTCTAAATTATTGATAAAGAATACTTTATTCTAGTACTTCTCCTTTTATTTTTAGTGCGATTCTTCCGCCTTCATAATTGGCGGCGTTAGATTCAACGGTAATTGTTTTACGAATAGGGCCTGTAGCCATATTGTATTTTATTTCAATTTTTCCTTTTTTACCAGGTAAAATTGGTGCTTCTGGTTTGGTGGGAACTGTACATCCACAAGTAGAAAGTACATTGGTAATAATCAATGGGGCATTTCCTGTATTTGTAAATTCAAAAACACGAATCCCAGAATCAGATCCTTTTGTTACTCTTCCGTAATCGATGGTGTTTTCTTTTGCAGAAAATTCAATTTTGGCGGCTTGAGAAAAGCTGATGTTGCTAAACAATGTAAATACGATGAGGGCGATTATTTTTTGCATTTTGAAAAATGATTTAAATGTCAAGTAAAGTTAGTTTCTTTTATTTACCCTACAAATTTTTATTTCGCTTTTTATAGTGTACTTAATTATTTACTTTTGTTGCTTATTTGGCTTGCAATACGGAAGCTGAATTGCAATGCACAAGTTCTAAAATTGACATTTACATTTTCAATTTGGGAATCAACGCTACTAAACGATTAAACGAATTTACTATACAATGACAATTCCTGCACAATTCGACGCTAAAACGATAGAACAAAAATGGTACGACTACTGGATGAAAAACAACTATTTTCATTCGGAGCCTGATCACAGAACGCCTTATACGATCGTAATTCCACCGCCCAATGTGACGGGAGTGTTGCACATGGGACACATGTTGAACAATACCATTCAAGATGTTTTAATTCGTAGAGCGCGTTTGAAAGGATTAAATGCATGCTGGGTGCCTGGAACAGATCATGCTTCTATCGCTACCGAAGCTAAAGTAGTGGCTAAATTGAAAGCTGAGGGAATCAATAAAAATGATTTAACTCGTGAGGAATTTTTGGCACATGCTTGGGAATGGACCGACAAATATGGTGGGGTTATTTTGGACCAATTGAAAAAATTAGGGGCTTCTTGTGATTGGGAACGTACGAAATTCACCATGGATCCGGATATGTCGGCTTCTGTAATTCGTTCCTTTGTCGATTTGTACAACAAAGGCTTGATTTACCGTGGTTACCGAATGGTGAACTGGGATCCTGAAGCGAAAACTACCTTGTCTGACGAGGAAGTGATTTATGAAGAACAACAGGGAAAATTATATTTCCTGAACTATAAAATTGAAGGCAGTACCGATTTCTTAACCGTAGCTACAACACGTCCTGAAACTATTTTTGGAGATACCGCAATTTGTATTAACCCGAATGACGAGCGTTTTGCACATTTGAAAGGTAAAAAAGCCATAGTGCCTATTTGCGGTAGAGTGATTCCAATTATTGAAGATGAGTACGTAGATGTAGAATTTGGTACGGGTTGTTTGAAAGTGACACCTGCTCACGATATGAACGATAAGACTTTAGGCGAAAAGCATCAATTAGAAATAATTGATATTTTCAATGAAGATGCGACTTTAAATAGCTTTGGTTTGCATTACCAAGGACAAGATCGATTTGTTGTTCGAGAGGCGATTGCTAAAGAATTGGAAACTATTGGTGCCTTGGCTAAAACGGAAACTCACTTGAATAAAGTGGGAACTTCAGAACGTACTAAAGCCGTAATTGAACCTCGTTTGTCAGACCAATGGTTCTTGAAAATGGAAGATTTGGTAAAACCAGCCATCAAAGCCGTTTTAGAAGAGGGCGAAATTAAATTGCATCCAAAACGTTTTGACAATACCTATGCGCATTGGTTAAACAACATCCGCGATTGGAATATATCCCGTCAATTATGGTGGGGACAACAAATTCCGGCCTATTATTATGGCGACGGAAAAGAAGATTTTGTAGTAGCTGAAACCATTGAAGACGCTTTGGTTCTAGCAAAACAAAGAACCAATAACCCACAACTTACAAATGATAATCTAACGCAAGATGTCGATGCCTTAGATACATGGTTTTCTTCTTGGCTATGGCCAATGGCGGTTTTTGGAGGAATAATGGATCCCAAAAACGAAGATTTCAATTACTATTATCCAACCAATGATTTGGTTACCGGACCGGATATTTTATTTTTCTGGGTAGCACGTATGATTATAGCAGGTTACGAATACACTGGAAAAAAACCATTTACGAATGTGTATTTGACAGGATTGGTTCGTGACAAACAACGACGTAAAATGTCTAAATCATTAGGTAATTCTCCTGATCCTTTAGATTTGATAGATAAATTTGGTGCCGATGGTGTTCGTGTAGGTTTGTTGTTGAGCGCTTCGGCAGGAAATGACATTATGTTTGACGAAGAATTGTGCAACCAAGGGAAAGCGTTTACCAATAAAATTTGGAATGCCTTTAAATTGATTAAAGGTTGGGAAGTATCCGATACAATCCCGCAACCAGAATCCTCTAAGGTTGCGATTGAATGGTACGAAGCGAAGTTGCAACAAACGCTAGTAGACATTGAAGATAATTTTGAAAAATATAGAATTTCAGATGCGTTAATGGGTATTTATAAATTGGTTTGGGATGATTTCTGTTCATGGTTTTTAGAAATGATCAAACCAGGATACCAACAACCGATTGATAGTGTTACTTTAACGAAAGCCATCGAAATGTTAGAAAATAATTTGAAATTATTGCATCCTTTCATGCCGTTCTTAACCGAAGAAATTTGGCAATTATTGGCCGAAAGAACTAAAGAAGAAGCGTTAATTGTTTCGACTTGGCCAACCATGAAACCTTTTAATGCGAGTTTGATTGCTGATTTTGATACTACTATCGAAGTGATTTCGGGTATTAGAACCATTCGTAAAGACAAGAATATACCGTTTAAAGATTCGATTGAATTGAAAGTGGTAAACAACGATAAGGCTTCGACTTATTTTGATTCGGTAGTAAGTAAATTAGGTAACATCACTACATTAGATTATGTATCTGATAAAGTTGAGGGTGCGTTGTCTTTCCGAGTAAAATCGAATGAATATTTTATTCCAATTACTGGAAATATCAATGTAGAAGAAGAAATCGCTAAGTTGACTGAAGAGTTGAATTATATCAAAGGTTTCTTGAAATCTGTACAAGGGAAGTTGTCGAATGAAAAATTTGTGGCAGGTGCGCCAGAAAAAGTAATCGAAATGGAGCGCAAGAAAGAAGCCGATGCTTTAGCAAAAATTGCAACGATTGAGCAAAGTTTAGCAGGTTTGAAATAATGCTTGCCTTTATATAAAAAAATCCCGTTCTAAATTTAGAACGGGATTTTTTTTGAATTAAATATAAACTAACCCAATAAAAATAAGAAAAGTATTGGGAAAATAATTCCGGCAATGGCCAATTTCCAACCGCGTTGTTTCCAACTAAACTTACCAGCTTTAATCATTACTGTTCCTGTTAAGGCAATGGTAATTAACCCGATCGCAAAAATATCTGAATAATAGATCCAGAAATTTGAATTGCTTTTGTGTAATTCCAAAATATCATTAATGATAGGTGTTTTGCCAAAACTTGAAATTTCTCCTTTTCCTGTAGCAAGGTCAATTTCAACATCGTTTTTTTCGAAAGATATTTGAAATTTCCCTTCTTTGACGCGAGATCTTCTAAACTCATCGTCAATACCTAATTTTTTTCCTAAGTCTTTAGCAAAGTCTTCTGTGAGTAGTGCTTCTTCTTTTGGAAGAGTAAAAGTTATGGCTTTGGTTGCAACGGTATATTTTTCAGGATGCCATGTTTTTCTATGGTTTTGAATAATTCCCGATAGAGAAAAAGAAATGATTAACCCGATGTAGAAATAGCCTAAGTCTCGGTGTAAGTTTCTCCAATTGATTTTTTTCATAGTGTTATTTTTTTTGGTTGAAGGATAGACTTGGCTAATATAAAAAGGTTTAATTACAATTTATATTTCAAACTAGTCATAATTTGGCGTGGAGCAATTGGATTGATACTATAATTCTCATGAACAGTGTAATTCAATTCGTTAGTGATGTTAGAAAGTTTACATAAAATGCTCCATTTTTTATACGAATAACCCGCTGAAACATCTACAGTTGTATATCCTTGAATCGGAAAATCTCTATCGTTGATGGTAATCACACCATTGGTATTCACCACATATTGATCGTTCCATCCTCCAAAACGCTCCCCGATATAGTTTCCTATAGCCCCAATAGAAAACCCTTTTAGTTTTCCTGATGGAATGTTGTAAAAGAAACTTAAATTAGCTGTATTTGCAGGAGTTCGCGTCAATCGGTCGCCTTCTATAAATCCGCCATTTACTTTGTTAGTTTTGCTGAAACGACTGTCGTTATAGCTGTATCCAGCTGCAATATTTAATCCTTCTAATGGTTTTGCATTAATGTCAATTTCGATTCCTTTACTTTTTGTTTCGCCATTCAATACTTTGATAGTGTTATCAGTATTTAGAGTAACGCCATCGGCTTTGAACTCGGCAGTTTGTGCCAAATTACTATTGGTAATTTGGTACACTGTGACATTAGTACTCAAGATGCCATTCCAAAAATCTTTTTTAATTCCAATTTCATATTGATCAATTATTGATGCGGCAATAGGTTTTAAGTCGGCAGTTGTTCCTGTATTTGGTGTAAACGAATTGGAATAACTGGCAAATACTGACGAATTTTTATCAGGTTGATAGATGAATCCAATTTTTGGTGAAAACGCTTTGTCTTGAAGCTGAATTCCTTTTGAAATAGAGACTGGATTTGCAGTTAATTTATGAGTTCTAGCTTGTGCTTCTTGCCAAGACCAACGAATTCCAGCCAACATCTTGAATTTTTCGGTAAACGAAATTAAATCTTGAGCATATATTCCAAAACGGTTGGTACTAGTTGTTACTTTTTGGGTATTGGTTGCATTGGGTTCTGTTGTTGTTTGATTGTTTGGATCAAAACTAAATACATTGATTGTGTCAAATGTTATTGGTGAAAAAACAAAAGTATCTGCTGTTGCAACTGAATTTTCATAATCGATTCCAGAAAAAGTTTGGTGTTTTATTTTGCCAGTTGTAAAACATCCTTGCAAACTAATTTGTTCACCTACAATGGCTTCTGTGTTTTTGTATTGGCCTAACGGACGACTCCAAGTGCCGTTAGGATTGGTGATTTGTATACGCTCAGTACCTTTCCATTCACGATCATAATTTTGGTAGGACGAATTGAAATTGAGTTTCCAATTTTTGTTAAAAGAATGATTTAATAGGGCAGAAGCACTAGAGGTTTTCGTATTTCCGTTGGACCAAACTGCACCATAATACTTTCCTCTTGGCACATCATAAATTTGTTTTCCAATAAGTATGGTACCAAAATCGGGAGTCCAATTATCATTCATGATATCGCCTTGTAGGGTAATTTGTGTTTTAGGACTTAGATTAAATAAGAAAGATGGGTTGATGTAATAGCGCTCTCTTTTTACTACCTCTCTAAAACTTTCCGAATTTTCATAAGAAGCATTCAATCGGTAAGCGATTGATTTATTTAGAGGGCCGTACCAATCAATGGAAGGTTTGTAAAACGCATAACTTCCTGTTTGCATTATCACTTCGCCACCTTTCTTGAAAGAAGGAGTTTTGGTAACCAAATTTAGAATTCCACCGGGAGCTACATTTCCGTACAATAAAGCCGAACCCCCTTTTAAAAACTCTACTTTATCTAACGAAGATACTTCTGGGATTGAGCCTGAATTGTAACGAAATCCGTTTTTGAACATATTATTGGCTGACATGTCATAGCCTCGAGACCAAAATGATTCTTGTGCACCACCACGAGCAGACCCTACATAAACTCCATTAGCATTTTTAATTACCTCGCTTAAGCGAATGGCTTGTTGTTGCACAATAACTTCATTGTCAATAGTCTGCATACTTTGCGGAATATCCATAGGCTTCAAACCGGAACGAACAGCACTTACTTTTCGTTTGTTAGGACTTTCTTTAATTACGATTACGATTTCCCTCAATGTTTCCATTTGTTCCTCTAAAGTGAAACCGACTTTAGTTGTCTCATTGGCTACTACTTTAATGTCTTTGGTTTGTTTTTTTAAACCTTCTGCTTCAATAGTAATAGTGTGCAAGCCAACCGGGAAATTTTCAAATTTAAAATTACCTTTTATATCCGTTTTTGAAACAGATGCTTTTTTACCTAATCGAATTGAAACACCTGATAATGGATATCCATCTTTCGAAATGATGTTTCCTTCTATCGTGCCTATTTCTTGAGCAGAGCTACTAAAACAAGAGAGCAAGGTGATAATTAAGAGGTAAATTTGCTTTTTCATAATCGTTTATTTGGAATAATTAAAAATAACGATGCAAATATAAAGGCAACATTTGAATTATCAAAGTTTATTTAGATTAAATCTTAATAATAAAATAAGAGGGTGATTTTAAAGCTTGAAAATCAGAATAGTAACTACAAAAAAAACCTTGTTTTGGTGCAAGGTTTTACATTTTTTGAAAAGCGGTACGAGTTATTTTATTTTCGTCATTTTGAATTGTTCGGAAACTACTTTTTTGGCTTGTTTTCCAGAAATGGAAATGGTAATTACTGATTTTGAGTTGCGTTGGTATTTGATTTTTTGAGGATAGTCGTTTTGAAGGTTTTCAAAAACCAATTCGTTCTCCGTTTCTGAAAGCAAAGGAAATACAATCGGTTTGTCATCATTCTGCCCTTGGATGGTAGTTTCATATAGCAATTCACCGTCTTTTTCTGTTAAAGCGATATTTTCAAAATGCAAGGTGTCTTTTTCCTTAATAAAGAATGATCCTGCCACTAAAGTACTATCGTTGGGTTGGGACCAATTTTCAGACACAATTCCTTCCTTTGATTGGTTGACCCATTCGCCTAATAGCCATTCAGATGCTTTTATTTTTTCGTTTTTAGAGTTGTTAGTGCATGAAAATAGCAATAGACTTAGTGCTGAAAAAAGAAAGAATTGACGCATTTTTTTGTATTTTAAGTCGGTTAAAACGAATACAATATTAGGAAAAAGAAACGAATTAGCCCAGATGGTAGCGGCATCCTTTTTATTTTTTTTCAATAGTTAGGTTGTTTTATAATTTATTAAAAAAAAATAAAAAGATAGAGCGGACAGCTGGAATGAGCTTCTAAAAAATCTGAACTTCTAAAATTATTTATGCAATCTTTTTTGTATTTTTGCCGTCCAAATAAAGGAACAAATACAATGTTAGATAGACTTCAAATAGTAAAACAACGTTTTGATGAGATTTCGGATTTGATTATTCAACCCGATGTGATTTCAGATCAAAAGCGTTATGTGCAATTGAATCAAGAATATAAAGGCTTGAAAGCTTTGGCTGAGAAACGCGATGAGTATGTTTTGTTAATGGCTAATATTGATGAGGCCAACGAAATTATTTCGGATGGATCAGATGCTGAAATGGTCGAAATGGCCAAAATGCAATTGGATGAAGCGAAGCAACGTTTGCCGGAACTTGAAGAAGAAATCAAATTTATGTTGATTCCGAAAGATCCTGAAGATGCTAAGAATGTGATGGTGGAGGTTCGTGCTGGAACTGGTGGAGATGAAGCGAGTATTTTTGCAGGAGATTTGTTCCGTATGTACACTAAATATTGTGAAGGAAGAGGCTGGAGAACATCCGTTGTCGATATGAACGAAGGAACTTCGGGAGGATTCAAAGAGGTCATCTTTGAAGTAACTGGAGAAGATGTCTATGGTACGTTAAAATTTGAAGCAGGTGTTCACCGTGTTCAACGTGTTCCTCAAACTGAAACACAAGGACGTGTACACACATCGGCAGCAACAGTAATGGTGTTACCAGAAGCGGAAGAATTTGATGTGCAAATTGATATGAATGATGTGCGTGTGGATTTCTTTTGTTCATCAGGACCAGGGGGTCAGTCGGTAAACACAACTAAATCAGCTGTACGTTTGACACACATTCCAACCGGATTGGTGGCGCAATGTCAAGATCAAAAATCGCAACATAAAAACAAAGACAAGGCGCTAACGGTTTTACGATCTCGTTTGTACGAAATGGAATTGGCTAAGAAACAAGAAGAAGATGCATCTAAGCGTACTTCTCAGGTGAGTTCTGGAGACCGTTCTGCTAAAATCCGTACGTATAATTACGCACAAGGTCGTGTAACTGATCACCGAATTGGGTTGACTTTGTATGATTTGGGTAACATTATGAATGGCGATATTCAGAAAATTGTTGACGAATTACAATTGGTAAACAATACCGAGAAACTAAAAGAAGCTAGCGAAGTTTTTTAATTCAAGCGCAAATGAAACTATAAAAATAAAAATGCCCTCCTATAAAATTTAGTGTGCGGCATTTTTTTTTAAACTAATGTTACTATGACAACACAACAACTAATTGATCAAATCCAACTCAAAAAATCATTTCTGTGTGTAGGTTTGGATGTAGATTTGACTAAAATTCCGAAACATTTATTGGAGACAGAAGATCCTATTTTTGAATTCAATAAAGCCATTATTGATGCGACACACGATTTGGCTGTTTCGTACAAACCTAACACGGCTTTTTACGAAGCTTACGGAATAAAAGGTTGGTTGTCTCTAGAAAAAACAATTCGCTATATCAACGAAAACTATCCTAACATTTTCACTATTGCGGATGCCAAAAGAGGCGATATTGGCAACACCTCTTCGATGTATGCCAAAGCTTTCTTTGAGGATTTGAATTTTGATTCGGTTACTGTGGCGCCGTATATGGGTAAAGATTCGGTGGAACCGTTTTTAGCTTTTGAAAACAAGCACACGATTATGTTGGCGTTGACTTCAAACGAAGGAGCGTTCGATTTTCAGACCTTGAATGTGAATGGAACGGAATTGTACAAACAAGTTTTAGAAACCTCTAAAACATGGAAAAATAGTCACAACTTGATGTATGTTGTAGGGGCTACTAAAGCAGAATATTTTACCGAAATTCGGAAAATAGTACCAGATAGTTTCTTACTTGTCCCTGGAGTAGGAGCACAAGGTGGAAGTTTGTCTGAAGTATGTAAGTACGGAATGAATGCCAATGTTGGATTGTTAATCAACTCTTCAAGAGCAATTATTTATGCTTCTAATGGAATTGATTTTGCTGAAAAAGCCAGAACAGAAGCTTTACTAATGCAGCAAGAAATGCAGGCTATTCTAGGCTAAGCAACTTTTAATTGTTATATTTACAAAAACAACTACTTTGATTAATTATACCGTATACGAGAACAATAACAGCGACCAATGGGTAACTTTTGTCCATGGGGCTGGTGGAAGTTCGTCTATCTGGTTCAAACAAATTCGTGATTTTCAAAAAGAGTATAATGTTCTATTGTTGGATTTACGTGGGCATGGAGAATCCAAAACCAACTTAAAGAAGGCATTCAAACAAAAGTATACTTTTTCGGCTTTAGCCAATGATATTTTGGAAGTCTTAGATTATTTGCAAATTCAGAAATCGCATTTTGTAGGCATTTCTTTGGGGACAATTTTAATTCGCCAGTTGGCCGAAATGTATCCTGATCGTGTGCAAAGTATGATCATGGGTGGTGCCATTTTAAAAATGAATTTCCGCTCTCAGATTTTAATGTTTCTTGGAAATACTTTTAAATATATCTTACCTTATTTGCTTTTATATCGCTTTTTTGCCTTTGTGATTATGCCTAATAAAAACCATAAGCAATCTCGAATCTTATTCATTAACGAAGCAAAAAAATTGTACCAAAAAGAATTCATTAAATGGTTCAAATTGACTGCTGAAATCAATCCAGTTTTACGATGGTTTCGTCAGGTGGAATTGAACATTCCTACTTTGTATGTGATGGGAGAGGAAGATTATATGTTCTTACCGGCAGTTCGAAAAGTTGTGGAAAGTCATTACCGTAGTTCGAAACTCTGTGTTATTCAAAACTCAGGACACGTTGTAAATGTGGAACAGCCTCTTTTATTTAATTCTGAAGTACTTTCCTTTATTAAAATTATTGCATAAAAAAATGCCGAGGCACCAAAGCTATCGACATTCCTTTTACTAACCAAAACCAAATAACGAGTAACCAGCTCATTACGAATACAAAAGTAAGCTGATAGTGAGCTAATTACTGTTAAGGTTATGTTATTTGTTTGTTGGAGTTTCGTTAAGTTTAGCACTAAGCAAAAACTACGGTCTTATTATTATACACAATGGTTTTGCGTTCTGAATGTAGTTTTATAGCTCTTGCCAAAACCATACGTTCCAAATCACGCCCTTTCATAATGAAATCTTCTATCGAATGAGAGTGGGATACGCGCGTAATGTCTTGTTCGATTATTGGTCCTTCGTCTAATTCTTCGGTTACATAATGGCTGGTAGCTCCAATAATTTTCACGCCACGTTTGAAAGCCGAATGGTAGGGTTTGGCACCCGGAAATGCAGGTAAAAACGAGTGGTGGATATTGATGATTTTGTTTTTGTAAGCTGCAATTAAATTAGGAGTGATAATTTGCATATAACGCGCCAATACGACAAAGTCAATTTGGTATTTGGCTAACAAATCCAATTGTTGATGTTCGCCTTGCGCTTTAATTTCTTTGGTAAAAGGAACATATTCAAACGGAATCTCAAAACGTTCGGCTACCGATCGTAAATCTTCGTGATTACTAATAATTAATGGAATTTCAAGATTCAATTCTCCAGCACTGTAACGGCCTAAAATATCATACAAGCAATGGTCGTATTTTGAAATAAACAATGCCATTTTGGGTTTTTGCTCTTGAGGATAAATTTCCCAATTCATATTGAATGGATTGGCTAAATGGGTTTCAAAATGCGATTTGATGGAATTTAAATTCCAATCTTTGGCGCTAAACTCGCATTCTAATCGCATGAAAAACACATTCTCGTCAGCATCTACATGTTGATCTAGGTAAATGATATTTCCGTCGATAGACGCAATATAATTAGTAACTGTGGCTATAATTGATTTTTGATCTTCGCAGTGAATAAGGATTGTAATTCGTTGCATATGTTTTTATTTGAAACTCTTTATTTGTTGTTAATGTATTTTCAAATCTAAACCTATTTTTCAATTGAATCACCTTATTTTTAAAACAATCTAGAACAGAATTGTTTTATAAAACTAAGTTTATAAGCTGTCAATTTTTACATATCCAATATGAAGGATGTCCTCTTGTATAGCTGTTTTAGAAGTTCTAATTTGTAAGGAATACTGCTCTTTAAAAATCGGTGCTAAAATATCATTTACGTTGTGAATGTCATCAACATCAATACCGTATTTATCATCAATATGTGAAGTAGCTCCAGGAAAACTAAAGTGTTTATAGAAAGTAGTGGCTTTAGCAATTTTAGCTGCCTTACCCAAGCTTTCGGCTATAGCCAAAGTTTTATAATGATATTCTTCGAATTCATTTTCTTTGTAACCTCCTAAATTAATAAAGAATAATTTCTCGTTGCTTTCGGTTGTTTTTTTAGGAACTATAGTAATTGAATAATTAGTAACTGCTGTTACTTCGCGCCACGCATCAATATGGATTTTTCCTTTGGCTTCTGGCCAAAAAGCTTTCATATGCGGAATTAATTCTTTCAAGGAATTACCTATTCCGAAAAAAATATCATGCTGTTCGGTAAATCGGCCTTTGGGAGTGCAACCCAACATGACCATGTATAATTTTAATGTACTTTCCATACAACAAAAATAAGGTTTTTAAAATTAGGAATAAAAAAAGTGCCTTCTTCTGGAAGGCACTCATTTGATATAATTGAAATAAAATTACAATACTGATTTTACAGTTTTGATAATTCTAGCAGCAATTTTGTATGGATCTCCATTTGAAGCTGGTCTTCTGTCTTCCAACCAACCTTTCCATCCTTTTTGAACAGTAATTAATGGAATACGGATTGAAGCTCCTCTGTCAGATACTCCATAAGAGAAATCGTGAATTGAAGCTGTTTCGTGTTTACCAGTTAAACGTAAGTCGTTATAAGCACCATAAACTGCAATGTGTTCTTTAGTTACAGGACGGAACGCTTCACAAATTTTTTCGTAAGTAGCTTGATCTCCACATGTTCTTAATACATTGTTAGAGAAGTTAGCGTGCATACCAGAACCGTTCCAGTCAGTATCTCCTAATGGTTTTGGGTGGTATTCAATATAGTAACCATATTTCTCAGTCAAACGATCTAATAAATATCTAGCAACCCAGATTTCATCACCAGCTTTTTTAGCTCCTTTAGCAAACAATTGGAATTCCCATTGTCCACAAGCTACTTCTTGGTTAATTCCTTCAAAGTTGATTCCAGCAGCAATACATAAATCAGCATGCTCTTCTACTAATTTTCTTCCGTGAGTGTTTTTTCCGCCAACTGAACAGTAGTACATACCTTGTGGTGCAGGATAACCTCCAACAGGGAATCCTAAAGGCAATAAAGTCTTAGTATCCATGATGAAATATTCTTGCTCAAAACCAAACCAGAAATCGTCATCCTCGTCGTCGATAGTTGCTCTACCATTAGAAGGATGTGGAGTTCCGTCAGCATACATAACTTCTGACATTACTAAGTATCCATTAACACGAGTTGGATCTGGATAGATTGCAACTGGTACTAATAAACAGTCAGAAGATCCGCCTTCAGCTTGTTTTGTTGAAGACCCGTCAAAAGACCAGTTTCCAATTTCTGCTAAAGTGCCTTGAAAGTTTTCGTGCTCTTCTACTTTAGTTTTACTTCTAAGATTTTGAGTTGGTTCGTAACCATCTAACCAAAGGTATTCTAATTTAATTTTAGCCATGATACTATAAATTTGTTGTGTGATTCAATTTCTGGCACAAATTTAAATTATTTTTTTTAGTGCTGAAAAAAAAGGGGGTATTTTTATATTGTAATAAGTTACTTTTCACAGAACTGCATTTTATTGGGGGTATATTTAAAAAATATCAATTTTTTACACAGATAAAAAATAATTTCGCAAAAGCCACTGTTGATTTTTTATTGTTCATTATTGTATATCTTTGCTTTAGTTAGTGAAAATGAGTATTTAATAATTTAAAATTGTCAAAATGTCAACAATACGTTTTCAAGCTTTGAGAGAAGCCTCTACAAGAAAGCCACTCCACTTTGAAGAGACCGAAAAAAAATCAATCCTTTTTGGGTCTAATGTTTTTAACGCTAAAGCGATGAAGCACTACTTGACTTCAGAAGCCTATAAAGCAGTACAAGGTGCAATTCAACACGGAACAAAAATCGACAGAAAAATTGCTGATTATGTAGCGATGGGAATGAAGGAATGGGCGCTTTCTAAAGGAGTAACGCATTATACACACTGGTTTCAACCGTTAACTGGTACAACGGCTGAAAAACACGATGCTTTCTTCGAAACGTCTTATGATGGCAGTGATCCTGTTGAAAAATTTGGCGGTGCCCAATTGGTACAACAAGAACCTGACGCCTCTAGTTTTCCAAATGGAGGTATCCGAAATACGTTTGAAGCAAGAGGCTATACCGCTTGGGATCCAACATCTCCAGCATTCATTTTTGGAACTACTTTATGTATACCAACAGTTTTTATTTCCTATACCGGTGAGGCTTTAGATTATAAAACACCTTTATTGCGAGCACTTACAGTTATGGACGATGCCGCTACAGAAGTGTGTAAGTATTTTGATAAAAATGTAAAAAAAGTAACTGCCACTTTAGGGTGGGAACAAGAATATTTTTTAATTGATCGTTCGTTAGCAAAATCACGTCCTGATTTGATGATGACAGGGCGTACTTTGTTAGGACATACCTCAGCGAAAGGACAACAATTGGACGATCATTATTTTGGATCTATTCCAACCCGTGCTTTAACCTACATGAGGGATTTGGAACAAGAATGTATGTTATTGGGGATTCCCGTTAAAACACGTCACAATGAAGTGGCACCAAACCAATTTGAGTTGGCTCCAATTTTTGAAGAAACCAATTTAGCCGTAGATCACAACTGTTTGTTGATGGACGTAATGGAAAAGGTAGCTGAGCGTCACGATTTGAAAGTGTTATTTCATGAAAAACCGTTCAAAGGGGTTAATGGTTCTGGTAAACACAACAACTGGTCCTTAGCAACTGATACTGGAGTTAACTTGTTGAGTCCAAGCAAAACGCCAATGAGTAATTTGCAGTTTTTGACTTTCTTTATTAATACCATTAAGGCGGTTAATGATAACGAATCGTTGTTAAGAGCTTCAATTGCCACAGCAAGTAACGACCATCGATTGGGAGCTAATGAAGCGCCACCAGCCATTATTTCAGTTTTTATTGGTGAATCATTAACTAAAGTCTTAGCGGAGTTAGAAGGGGTTACCACAGGAAAATTATCTCCTGAAGAAAAAACCGACTTAAAATTAAATGTAGTTGGTAAAATTCCAGATTTAATGTTGGATAATACCGATAGAAATAGAACCTCACCTTTTGCCTTTACAGGAAATAAATTTGAATTTAGAGCTGTAGGTTCTTCTGCCAATTGTTCTAATGCGATGACTACTTTGAATGCAATTGTAGCCAAACAATTGCGCGATTTTAAAGTAGAAGTTGATACTTTGATAGATGAAAAAGGCATGAAAAAAGACGATGCCATTTTTAACGTTTTAAGAGAATATATCAAACAATCTAAAAAAATCTTGTTTGAAGGGGATGGATATAGTGATGCTTGGGAACAAGAAGCGGCAAAAAGAGGCTTGAGTAATTACAAGACTACTCCCGAAGCATTGAAAGCGAGAGCTTCTAAACAAGCCTTGGATTTGTTTTCTGAATTAGGGATTATGAATCATATCGAGGTAGAAGCTCGATACGAAATTGAATTAGAAGAATACACCAAAAAAATCCAAATCGAAGGTCGGGTTTTGGGCGATATTGCTCGTAATCATGTAATTCCTACAGCCATTCGTTACCAAAACACCTTGATTGAAAACGTTCGTGGATTGAAAGAAATCTTCGGAAAAGATTTTGAAAGTGTTTCTAAAGAGCAAATTGCTATTATCAAACAAATTTCGGCTCATATCGAAGGAATCAATACGAAAGTTGAAGAAATGACAGAGGAAAGAAAAAAAGCCAATAGTTTGACCGACGCACAGGCAATGGCTGAAGCCTACTGTGCTAAAGTTAAGCCGTATTTTGATGTCATCAGAAATCACTGTGACAAATTAGAATTGCTAGTTGATAACGAATTATGGACATTGACTAAATACAGAGAATTATTGTTTACCAAATAATATTGATATTCATTTTCTTAAAGCCTCTCGAAATCGAGGGGCTTTTTTTTGGTAAAGAAAATAGATAATTTGTTGCCAATTCTACTTAGGCAAAAGCCAAAAAAATAATTATCTTTGCCCAAAATATATTTTGCCGAAAGGCAGACTACACAACCAACTACATGAGTTCAGATACTTCAAAAAGATATGCACAACGCGGTGTTTCGGCATCCAAAGAAGATGTGCATAATGCGATTAAAAACATTGACAAAGGATTGTTTCCACAAGCCTTTTGTAAAATCGTTCCCGATTACTTAACCCAAGACGATAATTACTGTTTGATTATGCACGCTGATGGTGCAGGTACGAAATCATCTTTGGCGTATATGTATTGGAAAGAAACAGGAAATGTTTCGGTTTGGAAAGGTATCGCTCAAGATGCGTTGATCATGAATATTGACGATTTGTTGTGTGTAGGAGCTACAGATAATATCTTGCTTTCATCTACTATTGGAAGAAATAAAAATCTAATTCCTGCCGAAGTGATTTCCGCCATTATAAATGGTACAGAGGAATTGATCAAAGAATTGGATTCGTTTGGAGTTACCATTCATTCAACTGGAGGAGAAACCGCTGATGTAGGCGATTTAGTCCGAACTATTATTGTTGATTCTACGGTTACGGTAAGAATGCCACGTGCCAAAGTAATTGACAATGCAAACATTCAGGCTGGTGATGTAATCGTAGGTTTGGCCTCTTTTGGACAAGCTACTTACGAGAAAAGTTACAATGGCGGTATGGGAAGTAATGGTTTGACTTCGGCACGTCACGATGTGTTTGGAAAATATTTGGCTCACAAATACCCAGAGAGTTTTGACGCTGCAGTTCCTGAAGAATTGATTTATTCTGGTCAAGTTAATTTGACTGATGCTGTAGAGAATTCACCTATCGACGCTGGACAATTAGTGCTTTCGCCAACAAGAACCTATGCGCCAATTATCAAGAAGATTTTAGATACCTATTCATCCAAAGAAATTCACGGAATGGTGCATTGTAGTGGAGGAGCACAAACCAAAATTTTGCATTTTGTAAATAATCTACATATCGTAAAGGACAATTTATTTCCAGTTCCGCCATTGTTTCAATTGATTCAAGAGCAATCTAAAACGGATTGGAAAGAAATGTACCAAGTTTTCAATTGTGGTCACCGAATGGAATTGTATGTTCCTGAAGCGGTTGCTCAAGATATCATTGCCATTTCAAAATCGTTTAACGTAGAGGCTCAAATTGTGGGTAGAGTGGAAGCTTCAGCTACTAAAAAATTGACTATTTCTAGCGAATACGGTACTTTCGAGTATTAATATAATTTAAATCAATTAGATGTACGAATTAGTATTTTGGCAGTATCAGGAAGGCGTTTATTTGAATCATCAATTGGTTTACGAAGCTTTGCTTGAGCAGGAAATGGTTGAAGGATTAGAAGAATTGCCTGTTACTGTGATTCTAAATCGCATCGCTAGTGTTTTTTCAAGCTGGGAAAAAGTAGATGAGAATAGTTGGAAAAATTCCAATGGGAAAGGCGCTTTTCAAGTAAAGACAACATCACAAAGTATTCTAATTGATTGTTACGGAACCGAAGGTAAAACGATGGAATTGTTAGCTTCAACTTTGGAAGAATTCAAATGTCCATGTTATGACCCTCAAGTGCCTGTTCGTTTTGACGAAATGAACGAATAGATTTTATCACAGTTTTTAAACCGCAACAAATCATGAAAATTAATCTAAAAAACGGAATCGATAAATTGCTTTTTGGTATGAAACAAAAAGATGTTGAAGCCATTTACGGGAAACCAGACCGCAATTATAAAGACGAAGACGATAACCAAATTTTAGTGTATAACAAACTTAAATCCCGTTTGACTTTCTATCAAGAGGAAGATTTTAAATTGGGGTATATTGTGGCATCTGGTGATGATTTAGAGTTATTTGGCAATACAATTATTGGAAAAAAAATTGCTGATGTAAAAAAAGATTTGGCCACCCAAAACATTACTAAATTCACCCAAGAAGAATTTGATACGTTTGAAAACTTCTTCAATGAAGAAAATTGGATCATTTTTCAAACGGAATTTGAAGAAGTAGTAAAATTTGAAATCGGAGCAATCATTAATGTAAAAGACGAGTTCGATTGGAAGTTTGGAAAGTAATTTAATGACTCTATTATAAAAAAAATCCTCAACATTTGTTGAGGATTTTTTTTTAAAATTTATTGTTGTAGTGCAGGTGCTTTGTCTGTAATTTCCAATTCAAAAAATAAATTAGTGTTCGGAGGAATAGGTCCGTTACCTCTTTCGCCATATCCTAATTTAGAGGGCATGTACATAAGAATTTTATCACCTAAATTCATCAAACTCATTCCTTCGATAAACCCCTGAATCATTCCTGTTTTTTTACCGGCTTCAAAAGGAAAAGCTAGGTAGCCATTTTGATCTTTTCGTGTTTGATCGAATAGTCCAAAAGTTTTAGCTACTTCTTCATAGTTACTGTCAAAAACATTTCCATCCTCAAAATAACCAGCGTATTTAAAATATATTGTACTGCCATCTACAGGTTTGACACCACTTCCTTTTTGAAGCACTACATATTGTAATCCCGAAGGCGTGGTGATTGCTGTAGCTTTGCTTGCCGCTAAATAAGCTGCCTTTTCTTTAATTACGGTACTGTATTTTTCAAGATAAATTCGTTTTTTTTCAGCTTGTAAAGCAGCTTGTTTGGCTTTGTTTTCAGCATCAATTATTGCTTGCTTTTTTGCCTCTTCTGCTTTGTTAGCATAGTAATCAGAAAATACCTTAACGGCATTGAATTTAGCCGCTTGAGTTCCTTTTCGTGAAATAGTTATCGTGATAATTTGGTCGTTTTGTTCAATTTTATTGACCACATCCATTCCTTCTGTCACATGTCCAAAAACGGTGTGAACGCCATCTAACCAAGGAGTGTCTTTGTGTGTAATAAAAAATTGACTACCGTTAGAAGCGGGACCTGAATTGGCCATCGAAAGGATTCCTCCTTTGTTGTGTTTTAAATCGGTAAACTCATCTTTAAAGGCATAGCCAGGACCACCTGACCCATTGCCCATAGGGTCACCTCCTTGTATCATGAAATTTTTAAGTACTCGGTGAAATTTTAATCCGTTATAAAAAGGTTTCCCTTTTAATTTTTCATCTGTTACAAAAGTATTTTTCCCTTCTGCTAAACTTACAAAATTAGCAACGGTAACTGGAGTTTTTTGGTATTCCAATTGAAGAACAATGGATCCTTTATTGGTTAGAATTGTAGCAAAAATCCCGTCATTTATAGTTGTGCTCGCCATTTGAGATATGGCAGGTTTTTTTGCTGGAAGCCCTTTTTTTAATTTTTGTGCTTGAATACTTATGATTCCTAAAAATAAGAATGCTACTAATTGATATTTCATTAGGTCTAATTATTTAAGTTTATTTACTGTTGTTTCATTAATTCAATTTCAAAAATAAGATTCGCATTTGGTGGAATAACTTCTCCAGCACCAGCTTCTGCAAATCCTAATTTAGATGGGATAAACAATACTGCTTTATCGCCAAAAGCTAGTTGTTCGATTCCTTCAATAAATCCTGGAATCATACCGTCTTTTCTTCCTGCTTGAAACGGAATAGCTTGATAGCCATTTTGCGAAGCTCTGTTGGGATCAAATGTACCAAACGTCTTGCATGCGCTTTCGATACTACTGTCAAACATAGTTCCGTTTTCCAAAAAGCCTGCGTAATGGATAAAGATTCCAGTTCCAATTTTGGGTTTTTTTCCACCACTTTTTTGGGTAATAACAAATTCTAAACCTGATTTCGTTTTAGTTGCTTTGGCTTTTAATGCTGCAAAATATTTAAGTTTCGCCTCAATTACTGTTTTGTACTTTTCGTTAAAAATACGTTTGTTTTCGGCGTCAATGATTGCTTGTTTTTTTTGGTTTTCAGCTTCTGCAATAAAGAAGTTATGGAATACTTTTACCGCATCAAACTTTTTAGCAGCATCTCCATTTCGAATGATGGTTACTTTACTCATATAATCATCTTGCAAAATCTTATTTACAGCTTCCATTCCGTTCCCAACCACATGACCAAAAATGGTATGTTTTCCATCTAGCCAAGGGGTTTCAAGATGGGTAATAAAAAACTGACTACTATTGGTTGCTGGTCCGTTATTGGCCATAGCCAACACACCTGCTTTATCAAAACGCGCGTCTGTAATTTCATCTTTGAATTTATATCCAGCATCCCCAGAACCTGTTCCAAGCGGATCACCACCTTGTATCATGAAATTTTCAATTACACGGTGAAATTTCAATCCGTCATAAAAGGGTCTATTTTTAATATTTTCATTGGTTACAAATTCATTTTTACCTTCGGCAAGTGTCACAAAATTGGCTACGGTAATTGGCGCTTTTTCATAATCCAATTGAACGATAATTTCTCCTTTATTGGTTTCAATTTTGGCATACAAACCATCAGGTAAATTGTTATTTTCTTCTTTACAAGAGTACAAAGAAGCAATAATAGCTAAGGCAAATAAAAAACGTTTTTTCATTGTATAATTAGTTGGTTATAGAATCGTTTTGAGTTTCAGCAATAGGATTTGAGTTGGCTTTCATTTTTTGGTCATAATTGGCTTCCGACATAAAATCACGAAGGGTTACAATGCACAGAAGCGGTTTGTTGGTTCCAATTTTTTTATTGTCTCCGTGATATCCGTAAGCAATAGTTGAGGTGAAAAGGAAATTAATTTTTTCATTTCGGTGCATTAACTTAATTCCTTCACGAAGTCCGGTCATAATATTTTGTTTGTCGACAAAATAGGTTTGGGGTCCTAACTCACTTTTAGAATAAATAACACGTCCTTTAAGATCTTTTACTTCGTAATCAAATAAAGCTACATCTCCTTTTTTTGCAGTCAGCGTATCTTTTTTATTGGTTACGATATACGAATACCAAAATCCTTTTGTTGAAGCAATAAACTTTACGTTTTTGTTTTGACGAATTACACGTGCGATTTCGGCTTCTTCTCCAGCGATCAATTTTTTATTGCGATCTACCGATTGTTTCATAAACGTTCCAGAGGCATGAGAAATAGGTTTTCGCGCTTCTTGGTTGCTTTGACAGCTTGTAATTATTGTCGCTAATACTGTAACTAAAATAGCTATTTTAATGAAGTGTTTCATGATTTAGATGGGTAAGGTTTTTACTAAATCTTCAAATTTCCGAATGGTGTCTTCCATTGAATTTTCTGATTTTCCTCCAGCGGCATTGATATGTCCACCACCATTGAAATGGTCGCGTGAAAATTGATTCACATCAAAATCACCTTGTGATCGGAACGATATTTTAATGATCTTTTCGTCTTTATTTTCGATGAAAATCGCTGTAAAAACAATTCCTTTTATACTCAAACCGTAATTAACAATACCTTCGGTATCTCCTTTAACGTGGTCAAAAGAATCCAGTTCGTCTTGAGTCAAGTAGGTGTAGGCCGTTTTATGCTCGGTATATACTTTCATATTTTGTAAGGCACGACCCAAAATTTGCAATCGTCCAAATGAACTATTGTCAAAAAGCAAGGTTGGAATCACAGTATTTTTAACCCCTAAATCAATTAATTCGGCAATGATTCGGTGAGTAGTTCCAGTGGTTTTTGGAAAACGAAAAGATCCCGAATCAGTTAGAATTCCAGTATAAATGCAAGTTCCAATATTTTCGTCAATATCTGCTTTTTTGCCTAAAAAGGAAATGAAGTTAAACAACATTTCGCAAGTAGAACCAAAATTCGTATCCGAGTAAGTATAAGTAGCATAATCATGAGGAAATTGATGGTGATCAATCATGATAAAAGGAGCGGTAAGCGTATTTAAAACCGTTTCCATTTCACCTGTACGATGCAAGGCGTTAAAATCTAAAGTAAAAACAACTTCAGCTTCTTCTAAAATTTGGGTACAACTAGCTTTTTCTTTTTCGTATATTTTTACGGTATTTGCTCCCGGAAGCCACTCTAAAAAGTGAGGCATTTCGTTCGGAGAAATCACAGTAGGTTGGTGGTTATTTTTAAGTAAAAAATGGTACAGACCTAGGGTAGAACCCATGGCATCTCCATCGGGTCCACGGTGTGGGATAATGGCAATTTTTTTTGGAGTAACTAACAACTCTTGAATCGCTAAAATGTCTTGTGTTTTCATAGATTGCGAAATTACATTTTTTTAATTTAAACGAAAAATTAGTTAACTATTTAACCTCTTCTTCACAAGACTAAAAAAGGTCCAATCGAAAGCGATTTATTTTTTGGTACAAATGGTATTTTGGTCCTTTAACAATTTGCGATGCATATATCCCAACAGAACCTGAGGCAAAATAAGCGGTAACGCATGCAATTCCGATAAAAATACCACTTTCTATTCCGAATAATTCCATACCCATAACGGTACATGCTATGGGGGTGTGAGTAGCTCCCGAAAAAACAGCAACAAATCCCATAGCTGCTAAAAGTGCTATAGGCAAAGGAACTACAACCGATAAAGCACTTCCTAAAGTGGCACCTACAAAGAAAAGCGGAGTGACTTCACCACCTTTAAATCCAGCACCCAAAGTAAAACCGGTAAAGAGTATTTTTAAAAGAAAATCATACGATTCGTTAGGATTCGAAAACGCATTTACTATTTCAGGAACGCCCAGTCCAATGTATTTTGTTGTACCAATTCTATAAATTATAATTGCTAAAACAGCTCCGCCTACTAAAGGCCGAATCGGTGCGAATGGGATGTATTTTGTAAATAATCGATTCCAAAAATGTGTAGTTCTCGAAAAAAGTAAGGCGGCAAAGCCAAATAGGATTCCGCTTCCAATAGTCCAAACTAAGTTTATTCCGTTTATTTCAGGAAGAATTGGAACACTATAATGCGTGTGTTCGACTTGCCAGAATTCTACTGTATAATAAGCTACAAAAGCCACTACAAAAGATAAAACACCACTTTTGAAATTAATTTTACTAAAGTATACCACTTCCAAAGCAAATAAAGCACCTGCTAGAGGTGTTCCGAACACCGAAGCAAATCCAGCACTAATTCCTAAAATCAGGATCGTTCTTCGGTCAATTTTATCCAATTGGAACCAATTCGAAAATCGGTCAGCAATTGCACCGCCCATTTGTACTGCCGTTCCTTCACGTCCCGCTGATCCTCCAACTAAATGGGTAATTAAAGTACCAATGAGAACCAAAGGCGCCATTTTCATTGGAATGGGTTGTTGAGGATTTTCGTATTCTTCTAATAGTAAATTATTGCCTTTGACTACCGAAGCTCCGTAATAGTGATAAAGTAAACCAATGATTAAACCTCCAATTGGCAACAGCCAAATAATCCAATTGTGATTTTCTCTAGTCTGAGTAACCCATTCTAAGGCGACTAAAAAGAAAGCTGAAGCTGAACCTGAAAACATTCCGATCAATGTACAAATGAGTAGCCATTGCAGGGAGAGAAGAATTGTGTTTTTTAAGTTCATTTTCAATTGTATTCTGTACAGGGTTCAAAAATAGTTTAATTTCATCAATCAAAAATGAATCGCATAAAAAAAGCCGTACACAAATACGTTACGGCTTTTTTTAATTTTATGTTATTCAGTCACGACTGCTGTAAATTCAATTTCTACCAAATATTCTGGAGCGACTAGTTTACTAATTTCGTAAAAACCAGTAGTTGGCTTAATGTCTTTGAAAAAAGAAGAATGAGCTTTTGCAACTGCCTCGAAGCTGTTAATGTCGGTTGTAAAGATGCGAGTTCGAATGACGTCTTTCATGCTTACATTTAATTCTTCTAGAACTTTTTCTACGCGTTCTAAAATATTTAAGGTTTGTGCCTGCGCGTCGTCAGCTTTTACTTTTTCGCCATCAACGATAGCAACGGTTCCAGACACTTCAATGATGTTGCCAATGCGAACGGCACGACAATACCCCATTTTATCTTCCCATGGGGAGCCAGTTAAGATATTTTTTCTTTCCATTTTTGATTGTTTACTACTAAAATTATGTGGTGCAATTTACGATAATGCGATGAATTAGTGATTTTGTTTTCTCACAAAAGAGGTTACATAACAAAGTCTTTTGGAGTCATTTGTTAGAAAATTAAAACTAGTTTTTGTTAAGAAATTTCTAATTAGTGAACCATAAAAGGTATTTATGCTATTTTTGTGAGCACAAGTTTATCAGTTAGGTACAAATGAAACAACTACTACTTTGTATTGCAATTTTAGGTTGGGCATGGCAAGGACAAGCTCAAAGCGAGTTTAGTTCTAAGTTCAAGGCAATTCCTGTAGGTAAGTTTCCAATTGCTCCTAAAAAAGCGGCCGAACCCAAAAAAGTAGCACCTACTAATTCGGATATTCCTTCGATTAAAACGCCTAATGTTTTTGATAGTCCAGAAGCACAATTTACCAAGCCGGCTCCCGCAAAATCCTATCAGTTAGGGCAAACCAATACTTTTTCGATGATTCAAAAAAATGAATTTATCAAACCCGGTGGAGAAGTAGAAGCGCGATTGAATAAAAAAGAGGATGATCCTGGAGAAATGGAGTACCGAAGAAATCAAAATTTAGGTGATTTTAGAATCAAATCCAATAAGGCAAGGGTTATGTATCGGGATGCTGCCGCTGTCGATGGTGATCATATTCGGGTTTATTTAAATGATAAAGTAATCGAGCGTTTTGTTTCACTTGAAAGTGCTTTTAAAGGTTTTGAGATCGTACTTGAAAAAGGTTTTAATAAAATTGATTTTGAAGCATTAAATCAAGGAAATTCAGGTCCCAATACTGCTGAATTTAGGGTCTATGACGATAAGGGAAGTTTGATTTCGGCAAGCCAATGGAACCTTGGAACAGGCTTTAAAGCAACGATTTTATTGGTCAAAGAATAAAAAAATATTTTTTTCAAAATCCATTTTTCAATTCCGAATTTTAAAAGTATTTTTGCGCATGCAACACAACGTACTTATTTTAGATTTCGGGTCGCAATACACACAGCTTATTGCGCGTAGAGTTCGCGAATTAAATATATTCTGCGAAATTTTTCCTTACAACAATTTTCCAACCGATTTATCACCGTACAAAGCCGTAATTTTAGGTGGAAGTCCTTTTTCTGTTCGTGCAGGAGATGCGCCACATCCTGATTTGTCTCAAATTAGAGGTAAATTGCCTTTATTGGCGGTGTGTTACGGAGCGCAATATTTAGCCCATTTTAGTGGTGGCGAAGTAGCTGCATCTAACACAAGAGAGTACGGAAGAGCAAATCTTTCTTATATTAAAGAAGACGAAGTTTTCTTTCAAGGCATTTCACCAAACAGTCAGGTTTGGATGAGTCATAGTGATAGTATTAAAGCGTTACCAACTAATGGTATTAAATTAGCTAGTACGCATGATGTAGAATTTGCGGCCTACCGAATCGAAGGCGAAACTACTTATGCAATTCAATACCACCCAGAAGTATTTCATTCGACTGAAGGAACTAAAATGTTGGAGAACTTTTTAGTACACATTGCTGAGGTACCTCAAAATTTTACTCCTAATGCTTTTGTTACCGATATGGTGGCCGAATTGAAAGAAAAATTACAAGATGATAAAGTAGTTTTAGGTCTTTCAGGAGGCGTAGATTCAACTGTTGCGGCAGTTTTATTACACCAAGCGATTGGTAAAAACTTGTACTGTATTTTCGTTAATAATGGTTTGCTTCGAAAAAACGAATTCCAAAATGTATTGAATCAATACAAAGGAATGGGATTGAATGTAAAAGGAGTAGATGCTGGTGATCGTTTCTTGTCAGAATTGGCGGGAGTAAGTGATCCAGAAACCAAACGTAAAATTATTGGACGTGTTTTCATTGAAGTTTTTGATGACGAATCGCATTTGATCGAAGATGTAAAATGGTTGGCACAAGGCACTATTTATCCGGATGTAATTGAATCAGTTTCGGTAAAAGGTCCATCGGCTACAATCAAGTCGCACCATAATGTGGGCGGTTTGCCAGATTATATGAAATTAAAAATTGTAGAACCATTGCGCATGCTTTTCAAAGATGAGGTGCGAAGAGTAGGAGCTACTTTAGGAATTGATCCGGAATTATTGGGAAGACATCCTTTTCCCGGACCAGGATTATCCATCCGAATCTTAGGGGATATCACTCCAGAAAAAGTACAAATTTTACAAGATGTAGATGCGGTATTTATTGATGGATTGAAATCTTGGGGATTGTACGATAAAGTGTGGCAAGCAGGAGCAATTTTATTGCCGGTGAATAGTGTTGGAGTTATGGGTGATGAGCGTACTTACGAAAAAGTAGTAGCGCTTCGTGCCGTAGAATCTACTGATGGTATGACGGCTGACTGGGTTCATTTACCTTATGATTTCTTAATGAAAATTTCAAACGAAATAATCAATAAAGTGAAAGGTGTAAACCGTGTGGTGTATGACATTAGTTCGAAACCACCTGCCACAATCGAGTGGGAATAATAAGCACTTAAATTGAAATTATAAATTGAAACGGTATCAGATTTTGTTCTAAATTTGATACCGTTCGGTTGTTATAAAGGAATGGTTGTAAAACAAAATAATATGAATTATTTATTAAAAATACTGGTTGTGATGCTTTTGTTTACCAATGGTATTATGGCACAAGAAGTTACGACAACTCAAAATCAAACGAGTACATTACAGTTAGAAAAACCTTTGCTAAACACATCGAAAAAATTGGCTTTGTTGTTCCCTTTTAATATAGCCAAAGTACAAAACGATACTGTAAATACTATTGCAGACCGATTGAAGAAAGACAAATTTTTGAACATGACTTTGGATTTTTATTCCGGAGCAGTAATGGCAATTGACTCGGCGAAACAATTGGGTATTTCAGTAGATGTAAGTGTTTTTGATTCGGAAGAAACCAAAAATAGTTCGAATGTTACTAAACTAATCGCAGATAATCATCTTGAAAATTTTGGGGCAGTTATTGGCCCATTTTATCAAGCCAATGTAGAGAAAACAGCCGAATTATTAAGTGCCAATCAAGTAGCTGTAATTTCGCCTTTATCAAAAGAAGTGGGGAAATCGTATCCTAATTTATTTCAAACGATTACATCGAATTCACTACTTCGTTCTGCCATTTTTGATTTTATGCGTTCCAAAAACGGAAATATCATTGCGGTGGTAGATAAAAAGAAAGTTTCGGTTAAAAAATACATTCAAGAAAATCAAAAAGGAGTTCGGTTTGCCAATTTAGAACCAACAGGAGCTTTAAATGTTCTTAGCTTGAAATCACTATTGGTAAAAAACAAAATCAATTATGTGGTGATGGAAACCGCCAATACCAGCATGATTAAGGCTACCATGACTGCTTTGTTAAGTGTTCAACAATGGTTCAATGTGCAACTTGTAATTTTGGAACCCAATGAAACTTTAAATACAGATGAGATAGAATTTGCTGATTTAGTGAAATTGAAATTGATGTATCCTTCTATGACTCGTGAGAATACAAATCCACAAGCAATGCTTTTCGAAAAGAATTTCAAATTAATAAATAAAGTGACTCCCAATGCGTTTGCTATACGTGGTTTTGATGTGACTTTTGATGCATTAATGCGTTTGTCACAACCGATTGGATTTTTTGAAAGTACTAATCAAGTAACCGAACAAGTAGAAAGCAAGTTTGATTATTTTAAAAATGAAACGGTCGGTTTTGCTAATAAAGGATTGTATATTTTGTATTACGATGCCGATTTGACTGTCAAAGAAGCAAAGTAAAATCCAAATGGAAAACGACCAAAAACAACTTATAAAATTAGCGCATACTAAAATGCCTTTTGGCAAATACGAAGGTTGGCATTTAATTGAGTTGCCCGAATATTATGTGGTTTGGTACAATAATAAAGGATTTCCAAAAGGAGAGTTAGGAAAACAATTGCAATTGGTTTACGAATTAAAATTAAACGGATTAGAAGATTTAATTCGGAATATAAAGAAGAAATATCCAAAACCAATGTAATGCTAAATAGAAGCGCTATTGGATTTTTTTGAGCGAAATTAGTACCATAAAATTTCATAATTTCACAATTTTAAATTCACGTTTTCTCAATTTATAATTGTATTTTTGCGACGTTTTTTACACAACTACAATACAAACTAATACAGAATGAATCAAACGAAATATATTTTTGTTACTGGCGGTGTAACTTCTTCTTTAGGGAAGGGGATTATTGCGGCATCTTTGGCGAAATTATTACAAGCTAGAGGATATAGAACGACCATTCAAAAGTTCGATCCTTATATCAATGTGGACCCAGGAACGCTAAATCCTTATGAACACGGAGAATGTTATGTTACCGATGATGGTGCAGAAACCGATTTGGATTTAGGACACTACGAGCGTTTCTTGAATGTGCCTACTTCTCAAGCGAATAATGTAACCACGGGTAGAATCTATCTTTCGGTGATTGAAAAAGAACGTAGAGGAGAATTTTTAGGAAAAACGGTTCAAGTGGTTCCTCATATTACCAACGAAATTAAAGACAGAATGCAATTGCTTGGTAAATCAGGTGATTATGATATTGTCATTACTGAAATTGGTGGTACTGTGGGTGATATTGAGTCATTACCTTACATCGAATCGGTGCGTCAATTGGTTTGGGAATTGGGAGAAAATAACGGAATTGTAATTCACTTGACTTTGGTGCCTTATTTGGCTGCTGCAGGTGAATTGAAAACAAAACCAACTCAACACTCTGTTAAAACCTTGATGGAAAGCGGAATCAAAGCAGACATCTTGGTGTGTAGAACAGAACACGAGATTTCAGATGAAATCCGCAATAAATTAGCTTTGTTTTGCAACGTAAAAAGAGAGGCGGTTATTCAATCTATTGATGCGTCTACCATATACGAAGTACCTAATTTAATGCTTGAAGAAGGATTGGATGTTGTGGCTTTGAAAAAATTAGATTTACCAAAGAAAGCGGCTCCTGATTTAAAAAACTGGAATACGTTTTTGAAGCGATTGAAAAATCCAAAACATACCGTAAATATCGGTTTGGTTGGAAAATATGTAGAAATGCAAGATTGTTACAAATCAATTTTGGAAGCATTTATTCACGCAGGTGCTGCGAATGAAACCAAAGTTAATGTCATTTCACTTCATTCAGAATACATTGATGCCATGAATGTGAATGAAAAATTAGGCGGATTAGATGCTGTTTTAGTGGCGCCTGGTTTTGGTGAAAGAGGTATTGAAGGAAAAATTGAAACGGTACGTTATGTACGCGAAAATAAAATTCCATTTTTCGGAATTTGTTTGGGAATGCAAATGTCTGTAATCGAATATTCACGAAATGTATTGGGTCTTTCAGATGCCAATTCAACCGAGATGAACGAGAAAACCTCGAATCCAGTAGTGAACTTGATGGAAGAGCAAAAAACGGTTACGGATAAAGGCGGAACCATGCGTTTAGGTGCTTGGAATTGCGATATTAAAACAGGTACTTTGGCTCATAAAATTTATGGTACAACTTCTATTTCAGAACGTCACCGTCACCGTTATGAATTCAATAGTGCTTATTTAAGCCAACTGGAGCAAGCGGGATTAAAAGCGTCTGGAACGAATCCTCAAACTGGATTAGTGGAAATTGTAGAGATTGAAGATCATCCATTTTTTATTGGTGTACAATACCACCCAGAATACAAAAGTACTGTAGCTAATCCACATCCAATTTTTGTGAATTTTGTGGCTGCTGCCGTTCAAGCAAAGAAAAAATAATAGGACTAGTTTCTATATCATCAACTATTTTAAAGTAAAATGGAACAAAAAAAATTAGACATTAATTCGATCGTTGGTTTTGTATTGATTTTCGGAATCTTGATTTGGATTATGTATCAAAATCAACCCGATCCGAAAGTGATTGCGGCTGAGAAAGCACAAAAAGAATTGGTTGCCAAAGCAGCTAAAGTTAAAGAGTTGGAACAAAAATCAATTGAAAAGGCGGCAGTGGCTGTTGCTGCAACAGGCGACTCAACTCAATTGGCTCAATTGCAAAAAACATTAGGGAATTTTGCATATTCAGCAACTCTACCCTCAGCTAAAGGCGATTTTACTACTATCGAAAATGAAGTAGTTAAATTGAAAATTGCTAACAAAGGAGGGTTTATTGTTGAAGCGGTTTTAAAGCAACACGAAAAATTCAAAAAAGGTTCGGGCCAATTAGTGGAGTTGATTAAAGACAACAACGCCAATTTGAATATTGCTTTGCAAACTTCTGACAACAGAACGTTAAATACCAAAGATTTGTATTTTGAACCTACTATTTCAAAAGTGGGACAGGATCAAATTCTTTCGATGAAATTAAAAGCTGGAGCTAACGAATTTTTGGAGTACAAATACATTTTGAAACCAAATGATTATATGATTGGTTTTGATGTTCGTTCTCAAGGTTTGAACAAAGTGTTAAATACAGCTAAGCCATTGGATTTACAATGGAGTATGAAAACCTACAGAAATGAGAAAAGTATTTCTTACGAGAACCGATATACCGAAGTTTATTTTGAGCATCAAGAAGGTAAAATTGATTATGTTGGCCAAGGAGAAAACAAAGAAGAAAATGCCGAAAATGCTAGTTTTGTAGCGTTCAAGCAACATTTTTTCTCTACTATTTTATTGACTGACAAACCTTTTGCAACCTCTAAATTAGTATCCAATAATTTAGTTAATGATGAAGCTGTTGATACTACTTACACCAAACAATTTACGGCTGAAATTCCTTTAGCGTTTACCAATGGTGAATTGGATTATAAACTGAATTGGTACATGGGACCAACAGATTATAAAACCTTACACAGTTACGACAAGAATTTAGAAAAAATTATTTCGTTAGGATGGGGAATTTTTGGATGGATTAATAAATTCATATTTATTCCATTATTTGGATTCTTGAGTTCTTACATTGCTTATGGAATTGCGATTATTGTTTTCACAGTGTTGATTAAAATTGCAATGTCGCCTATTACATTTAAATCATTTTTGTCTCAAGCCAAAATGAAAGTATTGCGACCTGAAATTGCAGAATTGGGTGAAAAATTCAAAAAAGACCCAATGAAAAAGCAACAAGAAACAATGAAGTTGTACAACAAAGCCGGCGTAAATCCGATGGCGGGTTGCATTCCAGCCTTGATTCAGTTGCCGTTTATGTATGCGTCGTTTCAATTCTTTCCATCTGCTTTTGAATTGAGACAAAAAAGTTTCCTTTGGGCGGATGATTTGTCTTCGTTTGATGAAGTAATCAAATTGCCTTTTCACATTCCGTTGTATGGAGATCATATTAGTTTGTTCCCAGTACTTGCAGCAATTGCCATTTTCTTTTATATGAAAATGACTTCTGGAGATCAACAAATGGCTGCTCCGCAACAAGAAGGAATGCCTGATATGGCTCAAATGATGAAAATCATGATTTATGTATCGCCATTAATGATGTTGTTTTTCTTCAACAGTTATGGAGCCGGATTGAGTTTGTATAACTTTATATCCAACTTGATTACTATTGGAATCATGATTGTGATCAAAAAGTATTTTATCGATAGTGATAAAATTCATGCTCAAATTCAAGAGAACAAATTAAAAGCGCCGAAAAAACCAAGTAAGTTCCAACAAAAATTGCAAGAGGCAATGGAACAAGCCGAAGCTCAAAAAGCACAGCGTAACAAAAAATAATTTCTTAAAAATCTCGATTCATTTCGGGATTTTTTTTGCAACACTAATTGTTGGTTAACCCTTTATTTAGTTCAAAATATGAGAAGTATACTAGTATTTTTAATTTCATTGATTTGTAGTGTTTTACATGCTCAAAAGGAGTACAATCAATTGGATGTAAAAGGATTGAAACACGGACTTTGGAAAGGAGTCTATGAAGAATCGAAACGCCCTCGCTATCAAGGAGCTTTTGACCACGGGAAAGAAGTAGGTCTGTTTCAATTTTTTGATGATACACAAAAAGGTGATGTAATTGCAACTCGTGAGTTTAACCCAAAAGACAATTCAGCTTATACTATTTTTTACGACCAAAATAAGAACAAAGTAAGCGAAGGAAAAGTAGTGAATAAGCTTTTTGAAGGAGAGTGGAAATACTATCATTTTAACTCACCGGGAATAATGTCAACTGAAAATTATAAGAAGGGACAGTTAGAAGGGCTGCGTACCGTTTACTTTCCAAATGGAAAAGTAGCTGAACAAACTTATTTTGTGAACAACCTAAAGCAAGGATCCTATAAAAAATTTACCGAAAATGGAATTGTCCTAGAAGAATCTGTTTTTAAAAATAATGAATACGATGGATTGGCTATTTTTAGAAATGATAGCGGCATAGTCGTTTCCAAAGGAGTATTTAGCAAAGGTTTAAAAACGGGGACTTGGGAAGTGTTGGAAAACGGTAAATTGGTTATAATATCCAGTACCGATTTATCTTTAAAATCCAAAAGTCCACAACAGAAATAAAGTTTATGCTAGCAAATGTTTTGTAACTTTGCTACCCATTTTAATCCAAATTAAATCGAAATGAAACGTGTAGTAGTTGGTCTTTCTGGAGGTGTTGATTCGAGTGTTGCTGCGTATTTGTTACAACAGCAAGGCTACGAGGTGATTGGTCTGTTTATGAAAAACTGGCACGATGACTCCGTAACAATTTCGAACGAATGCCCTTGGTTAGAAGACAGTAATGACGCACTTTTAGTAGCTGAAAAATTAGGAATTCCATTTCAAACCGTTGATTTAAGCGAACAATACAAAGAAAAAATCGTGGACTATATGTTCAACGAATACGAAAAAGGACGCACTCCTAATCCGGATGTGTTATGTAATCGCGAAATTAAGTTTGACGTTTTCATGAAGATTGCCATGAGTCTTGATGCCGATTTTGTGGCAACGGGACATTATTGTCAAAAAAGCGAAATAGAAGTTGCCGGAAAAACGATATACCAACTAAAAGCTGGTGCTGATAATAATAAAGACCAGTCTTATTTTTTATGTCAGTTATCGCAAGAGCAATTGGCGAAAGCCTTATTTCCAATTGGAAATTTAACCAAACCTGAAGTACGCGAAATTGCTGCTGAGATGGATTTAATTACAGCTGAGAAGAAAGATTCTCAAGGTTTGTGTTTTATTGGTAAAGTACGATTACCTGAATTTTTACAACAAAAATTACAACCAAAGGGAGGAATCATTGTTCAAATTGACAAGAACCATCCTGTGTATCAGCATAGCTTACCTGAAGGACTTTCATTAGAAGAGCGTTTGGCATTTGAAGCCAATAAAATTAACTACACTCCCGAAATGGGAAAAGTAGTGGGCAAACACCAAGGCGCTCATTATTTTACAATTGGACAACGAAAAGGACTGAATGTAGGAGGAACTACTGATCCTCTTTTCATTATTGCCACAGACGTTACTACAAATACAATTTACACGGGTTTGACTAGTCAACATCCAGGATTATTCAGAAAAGCGTTGTTTATTTCGAATTCCGAATTGCATTGGGTTCGTACTGATTTGGCTTTAGCCAATGGCGAATCAATGCAAGTAATGGCTCGTATTCGCTACAGACAACCGCTACAAAAAGCTACCTTATACCAATTTGAATCAGGAATGTATGTAGCCTTTGACGAACCACAATCGGCTATTACCGAAGGACAATTTGTGGCTTGGCATATTGGAGAGGAACTAATTGGTTCGGGTGTTATATCTTAATGTAATCCTTTGATAATATGAATAGTATTACCTCACTTTTTAAAATCAAATACCCAATTATCCAAGGAGGAATGATTTGGAATAGTGGGTATAAATTAGCTTCAGCTGTAAGTAATGCTGGTGGTTTAGGATTGATAGGAGCTGGCTCTATGTATCCCGAAGTGCTCCGAGAACACATTCGTAAATGTCAACAAGCAACTTCCCAACCGTTTGGTGTGAATGTTCCCATGTTGTATCCAAATGTTGAAGAAATCCTGAAAATTATAGTTGAAGAAGGAGTGAAGATTGTTTTCACTTCAGCTGGAAATCCAAAAACGTGGACCCCTTATTTAAAAGAGAACGGAATTACAGTAGTGCACGTAGTAAGTAGTTCTGCTTTTGCTTTAAAAGCACAAGAAGCAGGAGTAGACGCTGTGGTTGCAGAAGGATTTGAAGCGGGAGGACATAACGGCCGTGAAGAAACGACGACTTTAACTTTGATTCCGATGGTGAAGGAAAAAATTTCAATTCCGTTGATCGCAGCGGGTGGAATTGCAACCGGTAGAGGAATGCTTGCCGCCATGGTTTTAGGCGCTGATGGCGTTCAAATGGGAAGCCGTTTTGTTGCCTCAGAGGAATCGTCAGCACACGATAATTTTAAAAATACTGTGGTTGCTTCCAAAGAAGGCGATACGCAATTGACCTTGAAAGAATTGGCACCAGTTCGTTTAATAAAAAATAAATTTTACCAACAAGTTCAAGAATTATACGCCAAGGGTGCAACCAAAGAAGAGTTAATTCAATTGTTAGGAAGAGCCCGTGCCAAACGCGGTATGTTTGAAGGTGATTTAGAAGAAGGCGAATTAGAAATTGGCCAAATTGCTGGTTTGATTCATGATATTCAGCCTGTGAGCAAAATAATTGAAAGTATACTTACTGAATTTCAACTGGCACAAAAAGAAAGTGTGCAATGGGCATTTTAATTTCTTCCATGTCGATGAACTACTCTATTTCAATCGACTTAATGAATTCATCGTACTCGGCATAAAATAATTCTAGCGCCGCCATTTTTTCATTAAAAAAATCAAAAATAGCATCCCAATAATTGCGATTACTGACACTAACGTCATTTTTTTCTACCCAAATTCGGCTTATGGTTTTGCCGTTTTCCAAGTAATAATTTTTTTCAAAAACCAAGTCGGTTACAAATTCTTCTTCCAAAATTGCTTTAAGCGCTTCTATTTTTTCAAAGTAGGCAATGCGTTTTGCGTCATTGCGTGGTTCAATATCAATAAGTACCTGTGCTTTTTTATTGTCTACAAAAAACTTAAATGAGAAATCTTTGATTTTGGTATCATACAAAAGCCATTTTCTAGGATATTTTTCGGCGAAGGCAATCCAAAACTCGCGCTTTAATCGTTGGGCTTCTTCTTTACTGTACATAGGTTTTTGTTTTAATAGTAGAAAGTTTGTGTACTTATTTTTTCTAAACTACTTTTAGAATCGATTTGCATTCGCAAAAATAGGCTTTGATTATGGATTTCCAAGAATTTTTACAGTTTGTTCCTAAATTAATTTCGGTTGAGTTACCGGCTCTCAAAGCACATCTTAAAATGGCGCCTTTGGAACGATTGACGCAGTTGCAAAATCAATCGGTAGAGAAAAATGATCCGAGAACTGCAGCAGTTTTGATGTTGTGTTATCCCAAAAATGGGGCAACACATTTAGTATTGATTGTGCGCAATTCCTATGAAGGGGTGCATTCTGCCCAGATCGCTTTTCCTGGAGGAAAGTATGAAAATGACGATATTGATTTTGCGGCTACAGCCATTCGAGAAACGTATGAAGAAGTAGGAGTTGATCCTCATAAAGTAGAATTAATTAAACCATTTACTCAGGTATACATTCCGCCAAGTAATTTTATTGTATATCCTTATTTGGCCATTTGCCAAGAAGAAATAGACTTCATTCCCGATCCGAAAGAAGTTGCAGGGATAATTGAGTTACCAATTGCCACATTCCTTAGTGATACTATCGTAATTGAAACTGAACTCAAAACTTTTTCTGCCAATTCCATTATGGTACCGGCATTTCAAATTGAGCATCACACGATTTGGGGAGCAACTGCTATGATGTTGAGTGAATTAAAGGACGTGATGATCGAAACTATAAATTCATAGATGTTTACTGATAACCCTTCATTTGTCCCCAAAAATAAATTTTGTAAGTTTGCCACCTAAATTATTTAAATACTTACTCTAATTATGGGATTGTTAAAGAGAAACCCTTTTGGTCATATCCTATTTATAAAAAAGTGGCTCATTCGTATTTTAGGATGTTTAACCCACAGACGTTACAGAGGATTCAATGAATTGCAAATAGAAGGTTCCGAAATTCTAAAGAATCTACCCGATACTAACGTTTTATTTATTTCAAATCATCAAACCTATTTTGCTGATGTTGTGGCTATGTTTCATGTCTTCAATGCCAGTTTAAGTGGTCGTACCGATTCTATTAAAAATGTAGGTTACCTTTGGCAACCCAAAATGAATGTGTATTATGTAGCTGCCAAAGAGACAATGCAAGCTGGATTGTTACCTAGAATATTAGCCTATGTAGGCGCTATATCAGTGGAGCGCACTTGGCGTGCCAAAGGGGTGGATGTGACCGAGAAAAAAGAAGTTAATCCTAATGATACTGAAAATATAAAAATTGCTTTGGCTGATGGATGGGTGATTACTTTTCCACAAGGTACCACCAAGTCTTTTAAACCCGTTAGAAAAGGGACGGCTCATATTATTAAAGATCATCAACCCATTGTAGTTCCAATTGTAATTGATGGTTTTAGACGTTCTTTTGATAAAAAGGGATTACGAATGAAAAAGAAAGGCATTTTGCAGTCTTTCATTATCAAAGAACCGTTAGATATAGATTATGAAAAGGATAGTATTGACGATATTGTAGAAAAAGTGGAGTATGCCATTGAACAACATCCATCTTTCTTAAGGGTAATTCCAGCCGAAGAGTTGGAAGAACAAGAAAAATTAAATGCATTACGAAAATGGGATATATAAAAAAAGAGGCAATTGCCTCTTTTTTTATGATTCTATTTTTTGAAGTTCTTCGTAGTTGGTTTTAAGTTTTCCTAAAAAGTTACCATACAGTATTTTGTAAAAGCCCCATATAAACAGCATAATAAAAAACATTGCAATTAAAAATGGAATTACCATTGCAGTCCCATAGTTGGGAATATCGTCAACTTTGGTATTGGAGTTATTCCATCCATCAATGAATCCAAATGCGCCGAAATAGCTGCTTATTAGTATGTTCCAATAAATGTAATAATTCACTATTTTTCGGGTTTTTAAAATATGTTGAATCAACATTGAAGCATTGTTTAACACCGAAATGGTTTTGTAATTTTTGAAGAATAAATAAATAAAACCAAGAATAATAAAATAATTTAATTTTTCAGCAATATTCAAATAAGGATGTAATTCATCGTATTTGGATTGGTAGGGATCTGGTAGTAAAAAGCCTAATCCATTTAAAATCACAAATTCTAATATGCTTACAATTAAAATCCACTTCACTACGGAAGATGATTTTTTATGCAGCATCGCATAAATGTCTTTTTCGCTCAATTGTTCAAAAGAGGCCTCACTCTTTTGCCAATCTTTTTTTAATAAATCCAACTCTTTCATATTCCTTTAGGATTTAATAGTTTTTTTAGTTTTCCTTTAATTCGGTTCATTTTTACTCTTGCATTTACTTCACTAATTCCAAGTGTTTCTGCAATTTCAGTGTAATCTTTGTCTTCCAAGTACATAAAAATGAGGGCTTTTTCTATGTCGTTCAATTGATGAACTGCTTGGTATAATAATTTGAGTTGTTCTTCTTCTTCGTAATTGTAATGTACTTCAGGGACGAAATGGTAGTTACCTTCGTATCCTACCGTATTGATGGATCGCTTTGTCTTTCGATACAGTGTTATCGCGGTATTTAAGGCTACTCTGTACGCCCAGGTCGAGAATTTACTATCACCTCTAAACTTAGGAAAGGCTTTCCACAACTGAATCGTAATTTCTTGAAACAAATCTTTGTGCGCATCCTCATCCTCAGTATACAATCGACAAATTTTGTGGATTATATTCTGATTCTCTTGAAGTTGTTTTACAAAAGATTGTTCTAATTCTGAATTCATACGAGGGTTAGTAGTGGTTTAAGTTGTTTCGTTACAGTTTTATTTTGCAAAATATTTTTGTGATAGATGTTTTTACAAGGATTTGTTTTTATAATAGTTGACCAATAAGTTGACCAATTTACTATAACCTTCTATTCCATCTTTTTGTTGGTTCCATTTTAAGAATCTGTCATAAATAAGATGATAGCCTTCTTCAATACGGGTTTCATATGCTTTCCAAAATAGATCACTTTCTTCATAGTTTTTAAGAATACCTGGATGAACAGTTTGAAGTAATTTTTGGTAAACTACTTTGTTTCTGACTTGCCAATTGGCTAAACAATACCGCAAAGCAAAACTGTATCCGGAGTATTTGAAATACAAATCCGGGTTCTTTACTGAAGCCATAAAACCAATGAAATTGCATTCACTTTCGCTGGCATAGCCCATTTGGTGAGCCATTTCGTGACAAGATGTAGTGGGTGAGTGGTACATGGGCATTAAATAGTTGACTTGGGCTTCATTCGTAAACGGATTCAAATAGCCACCAAAACCCATATACGTTAATGGCAAACTGAATAACGATTTTTTGGCACTCAATTCAGAGTAGTGAAAATTTGGAAGTTCTTTAGAAAGGATACCATAACCTTTTATATTCATTTGAAAAACCTGTTCTTGCGAATAGGGAAATGCAATTGCTTTGTTTTTGTCTTGTGTAATTTGGAACTGCACAGAATTTGTTCTAGCAATTAACTTTTTGGTAAAAAGCAATAAATCGGTATCCGTGTACTCACGTTTAATTTTCATTTTTTCAAAAAGAGGTTGTCGGTAATAGTTGAAACCCCAAAGTACATGAAAGGCAAAATAGAAAATAGAGCAAACGCTCAAAATTAATTGAATATTATTTTTCCAATGGGTTTTCCATGTTTTTCTACTTTTCCAGCTCCACCTGATTGACATTACAATGAATAGAAAATAGAAAATATCGCCAACCGAAAAAGGAATGTGTCCGAATACTATTCGGACTGATTTTGAGATCCAAGGATAGCATCCGTTACTGTACCATTTCTCCACCACTTCGGGCATTACAACCAGAAACGGAATCAAAATGATTTGTATCAAAAGAAAAAATGAAAGTAAGTACCGACGTTTCACAAAATGTGTTTTTGAGATGTAAATATAATCACAATATCCGTTTATTTCGTAGCTAAACTTTGTAACTTTGGCTGTTTGATAAATAAAAACGACGACATTATATGAGCCAGGAAATACGTAATTTAGAACCTAAAGTACTTTGGAATCAATTTGCCAATTTGAATGCGGTACCGCGTCCTTCAAAAAAAGAAGATCGTGTTATTGCTTTTATGAAAGACTTTGGAAACCAATTGGGATTGGAAACTTTTGAAGATGATATTCGCAATGTTATCATCAGAAAACCCGCTACTCCTGGAATGGAAAACAGAAAGCCAGTGGTACTTCAAGGTCACTTGGATATGGTGCATCAAAAAAATGCGGATACCCAATTTGATTTTGATACACAAGGAATTGATATGTATGTAGATGGGGATTGGGTTCGCGCTCGTGGTACTACTTTGGGGGCCGACAACGGACTAGGAGTGGCTGCTATCATGGCCATTTTGGAAAGTAAAGATATTCCGCATCCTGCAATTGAAGCCTTGTTTACAATTGACGAAGAAACAGGAATGACCGGTGCGTTGAATTTGAAAGGCGGCATTTTACAAGGTCAAATCCTTTTGAATTTGGATACCGAAGAAGATGATGAAATTGATATTGGTTGTGCTGGTGGAATAGATGTAACGGCTACTGCTGAATTTGATGAGGAAGATACTCCAGAAGGTTCAGTTGGATATACCATTACTGTTAAAGGTTTGAATGGCGGTCATTCTGGTATGGATATTCATAAAGGATTGGGGAATGCCAACAAAATTATGAATCGCCTGTTGTTTGATGGTTTTGATAATTTTGGATTGCAAATAGCATCCATTCAAGGTGGAAGTTTGCGAAATGCTATTCCACGTGAGAGTGTAGCCAAAGTAATTATTGCCGAGGTGTATGATGAAGCTTTTGTTTTTGACATGCAGCAAATCGTCAATGAAATCAAAACGGAATTAAAAAGTACAGAACCCAATTTAGAAATTGGTTTTGAAAAAATGGAAGTGACTCCTTCGAAAGTGATGCCTTCCATAGCTCAATTTTATTTTGTACGCGCTATGTATACCGCTCATAACGGCGTATATCGTATGAGTGCTGATTTTGATAATTTGGTAGAAACTTCTAATAATATTGCTAAAGTAGATTTGGCTAATGGCCAACTTTCAGTACAATGCTTAACGCGTTCTTCGGTAGAATCGGCTAAAATGGATTTGGCAAATGCCTTACGATCAGCTTTTGAATTGATGGGTTGCGAAGTGGAATTTTCAGGATCGTATCCAGGTTGGACGCCTAATTCTCAATCAGAAATTCTTGATGTATTGACTTCAATTTATGATAAACAAAACAAAGAAAAAGCCAAAGTAGTCGCTTGTCATGCTGGTTTAGAGTGTGGAATTCTAGGTGCTAATTATCCGGATATGGACATGATTTCGTTTGGACCTACCATTCATGGTGCGCATTCTCCTGATGAAAGAGCGAGTATTTCTTCGGCTCAGAAATTTTGGAAATTTCTAGTGGAGGTTTTAGCAACTATTCCAGTGAAATAGTTTTTTGATTTACAATTAAAAAGCCTCAACTGTTTTCAGATGAGGCTTTTTCTTATGTTTTAATCTCTTTTAGGATTGTTTTTCTTTTCCCTTTTTTCCTCTTTTTTTTCCTTCGCAGTTTTAAGAGGTTCTTTTTTCGCTGTCTTTTTTGCGTCTTGACTTTTTGCCATTTTTGATTCTATTTAATTAAAAAATTAATTTTTATTAAATATACGACATAAACCAAGGCTTAGATGTTAGCAACGATAATTATTTCTTTTTCAAAACTTTATACTCTTCATAACAACCGCTGATGGCATCTAATATTTGTAAGTCATTGGCAGATTGTATGAAAGATTCGGAATAGTTACATCGCTTTAAGATTTCACCAATTTCTTTCGTGTCAATTCCCAATAATGCTGTTACGGTTTCTCTATCGTATTTGGATTCTAATAGTTTGCGAACCGTTTCATCCTTCTTCATTTCTTTCAGTTTTTTAAGCTCTTTAGGCTTTTTTCCGAAGAAATTATAGAGCATGTCCGCAGGGTTAAAAATGGATCCCATAACTCGTCCAAAGGCATTTGGCGAATATTCTCCGGCTTCATATCCTTGGGTTAAACCCGAAATACTATATCGGAAATTTTCTTTGGTAGGAATTAATTTGGAATCGACTTCTAAATAACCAGTTAAGTTAAATGGTCGAATGATGACTTCTTCCAATGCAATGGCTTTTTCGGTCAATTGGATGCGAGTACTTTTATTTTTGATCCAGTCGTTTGTAACTCTAACACGAAGCGGTTGAAAACCTAAAATGGTAAAGTGTAAGGTGTCGTTCACATGTACATTAATTTCAAAACGACCATTACCATCTGTAGTGGTTCCTCTAACTTTATTGAGGTTGATAATATTAACACTAGTTAGGGGTTGGTTAGTATTGTCATTGACAACAATTCCAGAAACTTTTTGGGAGGGTTCTACTTCTTGAGCAGTAAGATGTACTGAAAGTAGTAAAAAAAAGAAAACTACAAAATATTTCATAAACTGGTTTAAGACTTTAAAAGTAATAAATCAGTCGGGAATATTTTGTAGTTTTTCTATAATTATAAGAAAATTAACAAAAGGTGTTAGTCTCTTCTTGGTCTTCTTGGTCTTGGTGAGTCGCCAAAGCTTTCAGAACGTCTTGGTGCTCTTTCAGAAACACCACCTTCTCTTCCTTCACCTCTTCTTGGAGCCGAACCTCTTTCGCTTCTGAAACCACCTTCTCTTGGAGCTGAATTTCTGTCGCTTCTAAATCCGCCTTCACGTCTTGGTGCAAAGCTACCTTCTCTTCTTGGAGCTGAACTTCTTCCGCCAAATCCACCACCAGAATTTCTTCCATTGTGATCACGTCTTCCGCCACCATCATTTTTAGAAATTTCTACGTTGATTCGTCTTCCGTTTAAATCATATCCATTCAACACTTCCATTACTTTATCGGTATGTTCTGCATCGGTATTAAAGAATGAGAATCCTTCTTTTACGTCCACCTTAAATACGTCATCACGACCTAATTCTAAAGTTTCTTTCAAGAAGTCTTTCAATTGCATCCAATCGAAATCGTCTCTTGATCCAATGTTTACAAAGTAACGAGTAGCGCCACCATTGTTATTTTCTCTTGGAGCCCCGTCTCTTTCTCTTCGGTCTGAACCAGAAGATTGAGAAGAAAGATCTCTGTTTTTCTTGTAGTAGTTAATGAAACGGTTGAATTCTACCGATACCATTTTCTTGATTAACTCTTCTTTAGATAATCCTTCTAATACTTCATTGATAGCTGGTAAGTAGTTATCAATTTCGTGATCTACTTCAGTATCTTTTATTTTATTAGCTAAGTGCAACAATTGGATTTCGCAAATTTCAATTCCAGAAGGAATCGTTTTCTCTTGAAATTTTTGTTGAATGATTCTTTCAATTGAAGAAATTTTACGGATTTCACTCTTAGTTACAATAACGATAGAAGTTCCTAATTTACCTGCACGTCCAGTACGACCTGAACGGTGGTTATAGGTTTCGATTTCGTCAGGTAATTGATAGTTGACTACGTGAGTAATATTATCAACGTCAATTCCACGAGCCGCTACGTCTGTAGCCACTAACATTTGAATTTGGCGACCTCTAAATGATTTCATTACCCCGTCACGTTGCGCTTGAGATAAATCTCCGTGCAAAGCAGCAGCGCTGTACCCATCTTCAATTAATTTTTCGGCTACGGCTTGAGTATCACGTTTTGTTCTACAAAAAACTACCGAAAAGATGTCTGGATTAGCATCAGCTAAACGTTTCAATGCTTCGTAACGATCACGTGCATTTACTAAATAGTATTCGTGAGAAACGGTTGCTGAACCTGAGTTTTTGCTACCCACAGTAACTTCAGCAGGATCGTGCATGAATTTTTTTGCAATACGTGCTACTTCAGCAGGCATTGTTGCAGAGAATAACCAAGTGTTTTTCTCGTCTGGAGTATCGGATAAAATCGATACGATGTCTTCATAAAAGCCCATGTTCAACATCTCATCTGCTTCGTCAAGAATACAGAAATTGATGTTTTTAATGTTGACAAGACCTCTGTTGATCATGTCTTGCATTCTACCTGGAGTAGCCACAATAATTTGTGCTCCACGTTTAATTTCTCGGGCTTGTTCTGTAATGCTTGCACCACCATAAACTGCCACTGTATGTAAACCTTTTACGTATTTTGAGTATTGTTTAATCTCGTTGGTGATTTGTAAGCATAGCTCACGCGTTGGTGATAAAATTAACGCTTGTGTACTTCTGTCTTCAGCATCAATTTTTTGAATAAGTGGAAAACCAAAAGCTGCTGTTTTCCCTGTTCCTGTTTGTGCTAAAGCTACTAAGTCTGTGTTTTGTTCCAATAGTACTGGAATCGCTTTTTCTTGCACTTCTGATGGATTCTCAAATCCTAGATCTTTGATCGCAAGCAGTAGCGACTCATTCAGACCTAATTGTTCAAATTTGTTCATATATTATTTTAAATTGGCTGCAAAGGTAGGTTTTAAAAACGATATAAACTAATTTGTTATTTTTTGATTATCAATAAGTTAAATGTTTTTCATTTTGATTTTTAACTCATAAAGTTGTAGGAAGTGACTGAGTGGTAAAAAAAACGAATCAAACGAGTAGGTTTTGTTGTAGAAAATGGATCAACTTTTGAACTGCAATACCACGGTGGCTGATTCTAGCTTTTTCTTTTAAAGTTAACTCGGCAAAGGTTTTTTGATAGCCATCAGCAACAAAAATGGGATCGTAACCAAATCCGTTGGTTCCAATACGTTCTTCAATAATTTTTCCGGTAATTATTCCAGTAAATAAATGCTGTTCTCCATTCAGATTCAAACAAATTACGGTTTTGAAATTGGCTTTTTTGTTTTCAATCCCCTTTAAATTGGCTATTAATTTGTCAATATTGTTCTCATCATTTTTAGGTTCGCCAGCATATCGAGCCGAAAAAACGCCGGGTTCACCATTCAAAGCGTCTACCTCCAAACCGGAATCATCTGCAAAACAATCGTAACCGTATTTTTGACTGACATAATTGGCTTTTAGAATCGCATTACCTTCAATAGTCGCTGCAGTTTCGGGAATGTCTTCAGTGCAACCGATGTCTTCTAAACTTAAGATTTGTATAGAGTCTGGAAGTAACAATTGAATTTCCTTGATTTTGTTTTTATTGTTGGAAGCGAAAACGAGTTGCATAGGACTACTAAATTAGAATTCAAAGATATTGCTTCCTAAAATAAATAGCCAATCAATTCTTTTATAAATTTTAAATAATTATTTTTGCTGTTCGAAAAAAATAAACAATTTCAATATATATCATGGTAAAAGATTTATTCGAAAGAATTCAGACTAATAAAGGACCATTAGGAAAATGGGCTTCACAAGCAGAAGGTTATTTTGTTTTTCCAAAATTGGAAGGCGAATTAGGACCAAGAATGAAATTTCAAGGAAAAGATATTTTGAACTGGAGTTTGAATGATTATTTAGGTCTTGCAAATCATCCTGAAGTTAGAAAAGCTGATACCGATGCTGCTATTGAATACGGTGCGGCTTACCCTATGGGAGCTCGTATGATGAGTGGACATACTAAATACCACGAACAATTAGAGCAAGAATTAGCAGCTTTTGTCATGAAAGAATCAGCTTATTTATTGAATTTTGGTTACCAAGGAATTATGTCTACTATTGATGCTTTGGTTACTAGAAATGATGTTATTGTGTACGATGTAGATGCACATGCTTGTATTATTGATGGTGTTCGTTTGCACAGTGGAAAACGTTTTACTTACCGTCATAACGACGTGGAAAGTATGGAGAAAAACCTACAACGTGCGACAAAAATTGCTACTGAAACTGGTGGTGGAATTTTGTTCATCACTGAAGGTGTTTTTGGAATGCGTGGCCAACAAGGTAAGTTGAAAGAAGTAGTAGCCATGAAAAAGAAATACAACTTCCGTTTATTAGTTGACGATGCACACGGTTTTGGAACATTAGGAAAAACAGGTGCTGGAGCAGGTGAGGAGCAAGGAGTGCAAGACGAAATTGATGTATACTTTTCAACTTTTGCCAAATCGATGGCGAACATTGGTGCATTCGTTGCTGCAGATAAAGAAATCATCGATTATTTGAAATACAATTTACGTTCGCAAATGTTTGCCAAAGCGTTGCCAATGATTCAAACTATTGGTTCGTTGAAACGTTTGGAATTATTGCGTCAATCATCAGAGATAAAAGATAAATTGTGGGTTAATGTGAATGCATTACAAAACGGTTTAAAAGAAAAAGGATTTAATATTGGAGATACGAATACCTGTATCACACCAGTATATCTAGAAGGTTCAATTCCAGAAGCAATGGTAATGGTGAACGATTTGAGAGAGAATTACGGAATTTTCTTGTCGATTGTGGTGTACCCAGTAATTCCAAAAGGAATTATTTTATTGCGTATGATTCCTACTGCTTCACACACTTTGGCTGATATTGACGAAACCTTATCAGCGTTTGAAGCGATTCGCGAGAAATTAGTTAACGGTACGTACAGACAAATTGCAGAGCAAACCAAAGTAGATTTGGATGCTTAATAAAAAGTATAGTCAAAAAAAATCCATTCAATTGAATGGATTTTTTTTTGACTACTAGTTATAATTCTTTTCTGAATGTTTTTCTTCTGCATACAATTTTGGGATCAAAATTTTTCCAAAGCAAATGAATCGCCTGATTGTCGGCTAATTCAGGAGTTCGGATGCAATTTTGAATTCCTTTTTCGGTAAAAGTGGTGTGGTATTCTTTGAAAATTATCGCGTGAACTCCTTTGTTTTGGTATTCTGGATGAACGCCAATCAAATAAAAAGTAACGTCTTTGCTATGATTTCTAGCATTGAGTAAATGCAAGAATCCAAAAGGGAATAATTTACCTTTTGCTTTTTGCAATGCTTTTGAAAAGCTAGGCATTACGATGGCAAAAGCCACTAAATTACCGTCTTTATCTTCTACAAATTTGATGTATTCCGGATTGATAAAACTGATGTATTTTTTCTTAAAATAATCTTTTTGTACATCTGAAATGGCTACAAATGAGGATAAACTGGCATAGGAAGCGTTAAACAAATCAAACATTTTATCCACATAAGGTAAAACTTCTTTGGTCTTTTTAAAATTGACAGGTCGCAGTTGATAGCGCCTTTTGATTAACTCTTGTGCTTTGTCAAAAAACTCTAATTTTACATTTTCAAAAGGAAATTTGTTTTCCAAATATTCTTTTTCAGTTACATACCCTAATTGTTCAAAATGACCGGCATAATACGGATGATTGTACCAGGTAATCATGGTGCCAATTTCTTCAAAACCTTCGGTGAGTACGCCAACCTTGTCCAAATTTGAAAATCCCATCGGACCTTCGACATATTCAAGATTGTTTTTTTGGCCTAGCTCATACACTTTTTCAAGTAAAGCTTTGGTTACTTCCACATCATCAATGACGTCAAACCAGCCAAAACGTACTTTCTTTTTTTGTTGGTTATTGACTTCTTCCCAATTGATAATGGCGGCAATTCGGCCTACAATTTCATTGTTGCGATAGGCCAAATAAAAATAGGCTTCGGCGTTTTCGAATGCTGGATTTTTACTTTTGTCAAAAGTTTCTAATTCATCAGCGATAATGGGCGGGACCCAATATTGATTTTCTTTGTATAATGAAAAAGGGAATTTGATATAATCGGTTACTTCACTTTTGGTAACGGCTTCTTTAATTTCAATCATGGTATAGTTCTAGAAAATCAGAAATCTTTTTTTCTTTTTAATTTTTTCTTTTTTAACTTTTTTTACACTGATGGGATCTTCTTCAATTGGCGTTCTTATTTCCACATAATTTTTATCAAATCGCCAAGAAAAACCAATTCCTCCATAAAAAATGGAAGGGGTGTTTTTTAAACTAGCACTAGCTGAAACGTCTAGTTGAAGATCTTCAGTGACTAAATAAGCTGCTCCTGATCGGACAATTAAATCGCTGTAAAAATCACTTTTATAGCCTTGATTTTCTATAAATCCAGACCAATTTTTATTGATTCCTTTTGTAAGTGTTACCGCATAGCCATAACTTGGAAATTCTGTCCCTATATAATCAGCGATGGTATTAGTAACAAATACCCAACTCCCGTCGCCAAAATGATTTTGAGTAATCAAAATAACTTTTGGTGAAATACCTGCCTTCGGAGAAAAATGATACGGATTGTTAGCTGAAGTGATATTCGCACCAGCAAAAACAGATACTGCTGGAATCAGTTGCTTCCATTTAAAAGACTTGTCGACTTTCCAGCTGTATACATTTACTTTTTTTTCTTGATTTTTAAAAGGATCAAACAGTAAATATTTCGCTCCTAAAATAGTTTGTTTAAGTGCTTTTTGGTCCATTGTAATCAAGCGAGCTTCATACAATTGACTTTGATATTGGATATCGGCAATGAATTCTAATTTTTCCTTAAATATACCATAACGAATCGTTGCATCTATGCCATAACCGTTGGTAACATAGTTAAGCAAATGGTGTTTTTGACTAATGCCATAAGCACCAGTTTCTAATTGGATTACTGATTTGCCTACTGAAAAAGCCGACATCGTTTCACCAGGTCTATTGGAGTTGATTTGGTCCGTATATTGAGCAAAACCCAATAGTGGAATTAGTAAAAAGCCTAATAGAATTGAAGGGTTATTTTTAAACATAGTTTACTTTGTTGGTTTGGATACAAATAATGCTTTTCAAAAGTACTATAATTTATTATTTATTTAAGAGGTATAACTTTAATTTGAGCAATTGATTTATTATTTTTGGGCAAAATATTCTGATTATGCAAGAAGCTTCTTTTTCGAATTTTATAAGAACAGTATTTTATGTAATAATGTTCTACTATTTATTTAAATTTTTAGCCCGCTTGTTTTTGCCAATGTTGGTAAAAAAAGCAGTTGAAAAAGCAGGTGAAAGTTTTCAAAAGCAACAGCAATATGCTCAAGATGCAGCTTGGAAAAAAGCGCAAAATAATGATGAGATTATCTACAAAGAAACTGATGCTAAAAACCCTCGAGAAACCAAAAAAGTTGGGGATTATGTGGATTACGAAGAAATAGATTAAATTTGCTTCCGTCCCGATTTTCTATATGCTAACCAAACTATTTCTACATTGAAAAAACTAAATACGTTCTATCCACATCTGCTTGCCATTATTGGTTTTGTTCTTGTTTCTTTGATTTATTTTTATCCTGTTTTACAAAGAAAACAAATTTTCCAATCGGATATTGCCCAGTACACCGGAATGGCAAAAGAGCAAATTGATTTTCGAGCAGCTACAGACACGGAACCGTATTGGACCAATTCTGCTTTTGGAGGAATGCCAACCTACCAATTGGGAGCAAAATACCCTCATGATTATGTAGGCGCTCTAGATGATGTATTGCGTTTTTTACCTCGACCAGCCGATTATTTATTTTTATACTTCATGGGCTTTTATGGATTACTCTTAGTGTTAAAAATTGATCCTTTGAAAGCATTTTTTGGAGCGATTGCTTTTGGTTTCTCAACGTACTTGATCATTATTTTAGGAGTGGGACACAATTCGAAAGCGCATGCTATTGGTTATATGCCCATAGTTATTGCAGGATTTATAATGGTTTTTCAAAAAAAATACGTTTGGGGTGGTTTACTCACTCTGTTTGCTACAGCTTTAGAAATCAATGCCAATCACTTTCAAATGACCTATTATTTATTGATTTTTTTATTGGTGTTGGTGGGTTATTTTGCCTTTCAATTTATTAAAGAAAAAGACTTTAAAGGATTAGGGATTGCATTTGGAGTTTTGGCTTTAGCAGGAATTTTTGCTATTGGTGCCAATGCTACCAACTTATTAGCCACAACCGAATATACTAAATTCAGTACTAGAGGAAAAAGCGAATTGACCTTCAATAGTAATGGTTCTAAAGCTACTGAAAACAGTGCGTTATCTCGAGATTATATTACCGAATACAGTTATGGTATTGCAGAAAGTTTCAATTTGGTTGCGCCACGTCTTTTTGGAGGATCCAATAATGAAACTTTAGGAACAGATAGTAGCATGTACCAGTTCATGATCAGTCAAGGAGTGCCAGATAGTCAAGCGCAAGATTATGTAAAAGGTATGCCTACCTATTGGGGAGACCAACCTATTGTTGCTGCACCAGCATACATCGGGGCAGTAGTATTCTTTTTGGCTTTCTTAGCTTTGTTTATAGACAATCGTAAAATCAAATATGTTTTCTTTGGAGGAGCTATGTTTGCTTTGGTGTTGTCTTGGGGAAAAAACTTCCCAGTTCTAACCAACTTTTTTATTGATCATATTCCGTTGTATGATAAATTCAGAGCAGTTTCTTCTATACAAGTCCTTCTAGAATTGTGTTTTCCGGTATTAGCAGTTATGGGATTGCAGTCTTTTTTTCAATTGGATCAAAACCAACAAAAGAAAGGCTTACTTCAATCCACCTTGTTTGGTCTTGGAGTGTTATTAATACTGTTTTTGTTTAAAGGAACGTTTAGTTTTTCTGCGGAAAGTGATGACTATTTTATTAAAAATTATGGACCTGCCTTTGTTGACGCTTTGAAAGCAGATCGAAAAACCATGTATAGTGCTGATTTGTTGCGTTCTGCTTTTTTTATTCTTCTTGTGGCTGGATCTTTATGGTTGTTTATCAAGAATAAATTGGCACAACAAACTACTATCGTTGTTATTGGATTGGTCATGATTTTTGATCTCTTTGTAGTGGATAAAAAATACGTTTCGGAAAAAGATTTTGTGAGTAAACGAGAAATAGAAGTGCCTTTTCAAGCCACTCCAGTTGATACACAGATTTTGCAAGACAGCAGCAATTATCGCGTATTTGAAATCAATGGTAATTTATCTAGCGCTAGAGCTTCGTTTTTTCATAAATCAATTGGGGGCTATCATGCGGCTAAACCAAGAAGAATGCAGCAATTATTTGATTACCAAATTGCCAAAAATAATTTGGAACCTTTGAATTTCTTGAATGTTAAATATTTGATTCAAACGGATAAAGAGGGGAAAGAGTTTCCAATTGCCAATCCCGACGCTAATGGGAATGCTTGGTTTGTGAGTCAGGTGAAATTAGTTCCAACTGCAGATGAAGAGATGAAAGCATTGGATCAGTTAGATTCTAAAAATGTAGCGGTTATTAATTCAAAAGAGTTTGCAATAAATAAATCGGCTTTCGCCAAAGACAGTTCAGCTGTAATCACCTTGGAATCGTATCAACCCAATCATTTGAAATACACTTCGATTAATGCGAATGAAGGTTTAGCAGTGTTTTCTGAAATGTATTATAAAAATGGCTGGAATGCCTATGTCGACGGAAATAAAGTAGAATATCTTCAAGCTAATTATGTTTTGCGAGCCTTACTAATTCCAGCGGGAAAACATACGGTTGAATTTAAGTTTGAGCCCCAAGTGGTTCAAACAGGTAGCACAATTACTTTGGTAAGTTCTATAGGAATCCTTTTACTATTGATAGGCGGAATTTATTTCGAAAGAAAAAAGACAATCGAAATGCAGCATAATGGCAAATAATAACACAAAAAAACTTTTAATCATTACGTATTATTGGCCGCCAGCTGGAGGACCAGGAGTGCAACGCTGGTTGAAGTTTGTGAAGTATTTACCTGATTTTGATGTACAACCTATCGTATACGTACCTGAAAATCCAACCTATCCAATTGTGGATTCTAATTTGGTTTCTGAAGTGTCAGATAATGCTATTATTTTAAAAACACCCATTTTTGAACCCTACCAATTGGCTTCTTTTTTATCCAAAAACAAGACCAAGAAAATTAGTTCGGGAATTATTCCCAATCAAAAAAAGCAATCATTTTTAGAAAAGCTGATGCTTTGGGTACGTGGTAATTTATTTATACCTGATGCACGTGTTTTTTGGGTAAAACCTTCTGTTGCTTATTTGGAAAAGTACATTCGTGAAAACGAAATTGATACTATAATTACATCTGGACCTCCGCATAGTTTGCACTTGATCGGATTGGAATTAAAACAAAAAATGAATCTAAAGTGGCTGGCTGATTTCCGTGACCCTTGGACTACCATTGGATACCATAAATCGTTACGATTATCTCAATATGCAGCCAACAAACACAAACAACTAGAAAGTCAAGTGTTGAATTCAGCTGATACCATTATCGTAACCAGTAAAACCACTAAAGCCGAGTTTCAAGCTTTAACCACTAAACCAATCGAAGTAATTACCAATGGTTTTGATGTTGAAAAAGTAGACAAACAAACCTTGGATGCAAAATTTAGTTTGGCTCATATTGGTTCTTTTCTATCAGAAAGAAATCCTAAAATTTTATGGGAAAGTTTGGTGGAACTTTGTACTGAAATCCCTGATTTTAAATCCCATTTAGAGATCAAATTAATTGGCGCAATAAGTCAAGAAGTTTTGGAGACAATTGAACAATTTGGATTGAATTCGTTTTTAAATAATCTAGGTTATGTATCGCATGCCGAAGCAGTGGCACACCAACGTAAATCACAAGTTTTATTGTTAATTGAAATTAATTCAGAAGAAACAAAAAGTATTTTACCAGGAAAGTTGTTTGAGTATATGGTTTCGGAACGACCAATAGTAGCTATCGGTCCAAAAGATTCAGATTTTGCTGAAATTATTACCAATACTAATACGGGAGTGTTTTTTGAGTATTCAGAAAAAGCTAAATTAAAGCAAACCATTCAAGAGTATTATAACCAATTTTTGGAATCAAAATTACAATCCCATGCTGTTGGACTTCAGCAGTATTCAAGAAAAAATTTAACCCAACAATTAGTCGAATTACTTCGTCAACAATAATATACCAATTTACTTATGGGAATCGTCTTAAATCAGTCTTTAAAGAATACCATCATCACCTATATTGGTTTTGCGATTGGCGGTATAAGTACGATTTTTTTATTCCCCTCTATTTTAGGAAAAACCTATTACGGTTTGTCAAATTATATTCTGTCTTGTGCCAATGTCATCATGCCTTTGTTTGCGATTGGAATGCAGAATACCTTAGTTAAGTTTTATTCGCAATGCAAAACAGAAAAAGAGCAAAATCAATTTTTGTCCTTTTCGGTTTTATTTCCACTAGTATTAACGATCCCGCTTTTGCTTTTAGGCTTATTTTTTTACGATGAGATTAGTTTATTTGTAACCAAGAAAAATCCAATTGTAAAAGAGTTTATTTATTTAATTCCATTTATCGGATTGTGTATGGCTTATTTTGAGATATTTTACGCTTGGGCTAGAGTGCATATGCATTCGGTTTTTGGAAATTTCATCAAAGAAGTGGGATTGCGATTGTTTTCATTGGTTGCTTTGGTAGGTATGTATTTGGGATGGATTACTGCAATAGAGTTCATCTACTTAACGGCAGGAATCTATTTCGTTGCATTATTAATCACGATGCTTTATGCCTTTAGAGTGAAAAAACCTGATTTTCAACTTTCGATACCCCATAACGTAAAAGGTATTTTAGAATACACTTTTTATATTATTTTATCTGGCAGTGTGGCCAATCTACTTTTGGATGGCGATAAAATTATGTTGAACCAATATATGGACATTGGCAATATTGCATTTTATTCAGTGGCGACCTACATTGCCTTAGTAATTTCAGTGCCAAGTCGGGCGATGCATCAAATTGTATATCCGATTACAGCCAAATTAATGCATGAAAACAAGCACGATGAATTGAATGATTTGTACAAAAAAACCTCTCTCAATTTACAAATTGTAGGCGGCTTTGTTATGTTGTGCATTTTTGTCAATATTGATCAATTATACGAAATGCTGCCCAAAGATTACGCGGGGGGAATTTGGATTGTATTTATCATTGGTATATCCAAATATTTTGACTTAATCCTAGGGAATAATAATGCTATTATTTTTAATTCTAAATATTACCGAATGGTATTGTTTCTGGGATTGATGCTTGTGTTTTTCACGATTGTATTGAATAGGATATTTATTCCTTTATACGGTATTACGGGATCAGCTATAGCCACCTTACTGTCAATAACTATTTATAGTGTCGCTAAATTAATGTTTGTAGTAAAACGAATGCATTTGTACCCGTTTACAATCCAAACGGTGTATTCGATTATAATTACAGCTATTTTATTTGTGTTGTTTTATTTTTGGAAGTTTCCATTTCATCCAATACTGGGCATTGTATTAAAATCCATTCTGGTAACTATTTTCTACGTATATATTAATTATCGATTTTCAATTTCAAAGGAGATCAATCAAGTATTACATTCGTTAATTAAAAAATTGAAATTCTAATTGGTGTAATATCACTAAATCTTGGTATTGTATAGTAGATTGGATGGGATTATTTTTGTTTGTAGTAAGAGTAGAATCCCATTTTATGAATGACAATCAGTATAGTTCGGATAAGAGTTTACAAGATTTTTATAAACGAGTAAGTTCGAAAATTAGCACCGGATTTATAGTTAAGAGAGAAATGATAAATTACCTTTTGCGATTTTATCTAGAGAAGCTAGGAGAATTAATCACAGCTTTAACTTTGTATTGTTTTGTTTGACCTTGGGATTATGGTCAATAGGTTGGCTTTATCTAACCTTTGTTTATGGCAAAGAAAAGCGAATTCTTATTGCCATAGATGAAGATGGTAAAACCTTTGTGGATTCCTGTTACTAATTTCGATTTATAGTTTTTCTTTCAAATAACTAGCCGTAATCGATTTTTTCATTTTTACCAAATCTTCAGGAGTTCCAGCACCTAATAATTGTCCTCCATTTTCTCCTCCTTCTGGGCCTAAATCAATAATCCAATCGGCACATTTAATAAGATCCAAATTGTGTTCGATCACAATAATGGAATGTCCTTTCTCGATTAACGCGTCGAATGAAGCTAGTAAACTTCTTATATCGTGAAAATGCAATCCAGTTGTAGGTTCGTCAAATACAAAAAGCGCTTTGTCTTTGGTAGCACCTTTTACTAAGAACGAAGCTAACTTGATACGCTGTGCTTCACCGCCAGAAAGTGTAGATGAAGATTGTCCTAGTTGTACATAACCCAAACCAACATCTTGAAGTGGTTGTAGCTTTTGAGTGATTTTGGTTTGTTTGTGCGTGGTAAAAAAGGCTATAGCATCATCAATAGTCATTGTTAGAATATCATTGATATTTTTGCCTTCAAAAGCAACTTCTAAGACTTCTTTCTTAAAACGTTTACCGTTACAGGTTTCGCAATGCAATTGTACATCGGCCATGAAAACCATTTCAACATTGATGGTTCCTTCACCTTTACAGCTTTCGCAGCGACCGCCATCTACATTGAAAGAAAAATGTTTGGCTTGATAGCCTCTTACTTTTGAAAGCTTTTCTTTGGCATACAAATCCCTAATATCATCATAGGCCTTGATGTAAGTAACTGGATTCGAACGCGAACTTCGTCCAATGGGGTTCTGATCTACATATTCAATATGTTTAATATGCGAAAACGAACCAGTCATCTCAGAAAATTGACCTGCTTTTTCACCCGCATTATCGAGTTTCTTTTGCATGGCAGGAAATAAGATCTTTTTGACCAAAGTACTTTTCCCACTTCCAGAAACGCCAGTAATTACTGTAAGAACGTCTAATGGAAAACTAACATCAATGTTTTGCAAGTTGTTTTCTCTAGCGCCTTTGATTTCAATTTGATTTTTGAATGGTCTTCGTCTTTTTGGAACAGCAATTTCCAATTTGCCATTCAAATATAGAGATGTTAAAGAATCCGATTGCAGGATTTCGTCATAGGTTCCCTGTGCTACTAAATTACCACCATGAGTTCCAGCTTCTGGACCAATGTCGATAATCATATCGGCAGCTTTCATAATATCTTCATCATGCTCGACCACAATTACTGTATTGCCCAAATCTCGTAAAGACAACAATACTTTAATCAAGCGTTCAGTATCTTTTGGATGCAATCCTATACTCGGTTCGTCTAGAATATACATCGAGCCTACTAAACTACTTCCTAATGAAGTCGCTAAGTTGATACGCTGTGACTCACCACCTGAAAGCGTAGCCGAATTTCGATTTAGGGTCAGGTAATCCAAACCTACTTCGGTTAAAAAAGACAAGCGATTGTTGATTTCGATCAGCAAGCGTTTAGCAATTTGCTTTTCGTATTCGTTGAGTTTAATATTTTTGAAGAAATCTACCAAATGACGAATTGGTAAATCCACCAAATCAGAAACGGTTTTGCTATTTATTTTCACATAAGAGGCTTCAATGCGTAGTCGTTTTCCTTTGCACGTGTTGCACTTGGTTTTTCCGCGGTAACGGGACAACATCACTCGGTTTTGTATCTTGTAGTTTTTCTCCTCTAATTCTTTGAAAAAGTCGTTTAGCCCTTGAAAATATTGATTTCCTGTCCAAACCAATTCTTTTTGCGCTTCGGTCAATTCGAAAAAAGGTTTGTGAATTGGGAAGTCAAATTTGTACGCATTTTTAACCAATTCATCTCTGTACCAGCTCATGCTTTCTCCTCGCCAAGGGAAAATGGCATTTTCAAAAATGGATAAACTCGTGTTTGGGATGACTAATTCGGCATCAATACCAATAATATTGCCATAGCCTTCGCAAACTGGACAAGCACCATACGGATTGTTAAAGCTAAATAGGTGTACATTAGGTTCTAAAAAAGAAATGCCGTCCAATTCAAAATTATTCGAGTAGGAGAATCGTTTATCGGAATTTAATTCTTGCAAATAGCAAATCCCTTTTCCTTCAAAAAAAGCTGTTTGAACAGCATCGGCTAATCGGTTGTAAAACTCTTCTTCGTCTTTGACAACAATTCGATCTACAATCAGGAAAATTTCTTTTTTGCCTAAATTTTTCGGTAAATCGTCCAAACGAACCATTTCGCCATCAACCCATATTCGAGCAAAACCTTGTTGTAACAATACGTTGAGTTTGTCTTCAAGTTTTCGACCTTTTTCTAAATGAATAGGAGCAAGGAGCAACCATTTGCTATCTAATTCTAAATTTTTCACCTCTGAAACGACATCGGTAACTGTATTTTTTTTGACTTCTTGACCTGAAATAGGTGAAAAAGTTCGCCCAACTCGGGCATATAATAATTTGATATAATCGTAAATTTCTGTTGAGGTACCAACGGTGGAACGGGCATTGGTCGTATTTACCTTTTGTTCAATAGCAATGGCAGGTGCAATTCCTTTGATGTATTCTACTTTAGGTTTATCTAGACGGCCCAAGAATTGGCGCGCATAAGACGATAAACTTTCCACATAGCGACGTTGTCCTTCGGCATACAAAGTATCAAAGGCCAAACTTGACTTTCCGGATCCGGATAGTCCTGTAATTACTACCAGTTTGTTCCTTGGAATAGCGACATCTACATTTTTTAAATTATGTACTTGAGCGCCTTTTATGATGATGTTTTTTTTAGGATCTAATGAAGCAATGTCAGTTGGCATAGGACTTTTTAATTTTCACAAAAGTAAGCATTTTCCATCTGAGATTGACAACAACCCAACCACCAAATTCACATTCTAATTCCATTTATCAATCGGTAAGTTATACCATATTTAGGTATTAAATGGACTGTTTATTAAATTATCACTTTATTTTTGGTTAATCCAATAAAAATAAATTAAATTTGAAATTCAAATCATCAAAAACAGAAGCCTATATAACATTTTTACTTTTTAGAACATTTTTTATAATTACAAACCCTCTAAAAGGTATTTTATGGCTATTACTCCTATTGATGACGCTACATTAGTACATGATTATATTGCTGGCAACGAAGCTGCATTAGCAACACTTATCAAAAGACACCAATCTAAAATTTTCGGTTTTATCTATTCCAAGTTAGGCGATAGAGATTTGGCAAACGATATATTTCAAGATACGTTTATTAAAGTGATTCGAACTTTGAAATCCAATGCGTATAATGAAGAAGGAAAATTTCTTCCTTGGGTAATGCGAATAGCACATAACCTGATCGTAGACCATTATCGCAGCAACAAAAAAATGCCTTTGTATAGAGAGACAGAAGAATTTTCTATTTTTTCTATCATGACAGATGATGCTTTAACGATTGAAAATCAATTAATTTCAGATCAGGTAGCAAAAGATTTACGCCAATTAGTTGATGAACTCCCAGCGGATCAAAAAGAAGTTTTGATGATGCGCTTGTATCAAGAGATGAGTTTTAAAGAAATATCGGAGGCTACTGGAGTTAGTATCAATACGGCTTTAGGTCGCATGCGTTATGCATTACTTAATTTGAGAAAAGTGATTGATAAACATCAAATTACTTTAACTAATTAAACAATAATGTGTGGTTTTTGTCGTTGTATTGTAAACTGTAAATACCAACTATGGCAAAAATCTACTTTAAAAAATCATTTATTGCTCCAAAAATGAAACCGAAGAAAGAAGTTATTTCTTTCTTGTTGGATTATTCAAAGGCGTTGAAAGTAGTCAAATCGGAGCGCACTACTTTTGAATTTATCGCTAATTAATATAAAGCAGACTCAATTTAATCCAAAAGAGTCTGCTTTATACTTTAAAAATCAAATTGGATTCCTTGTGCTAACGGAATTTCAGTGCTATAATTAATACTGTTTGTTTGTCGTCTCATATAAGCTTTCCAGGCATCTGAACCCGATTCTCTTCCACCACCAGTTTCTTTTTCACCTCCAAATGCACCACCAATTTCGGCGCCACTAGTCCCAATATTTACATTGGCAATACCACAATCAGAACCTTCAGCAGATAAGAATTGTTCTGCTTCGCGCATGTTTAAAGTCATTATTGATGATGATAAACCTTGTGGAACATCATTTTGAATAGCAATTGCTTCCTCTAAATTTGAATACTTAATCACGTACAATAAAGGAGCAAAAACTTCCTCTTTTAAATATTCAAATGTTTTTTCTACCGCAACGATACTTGGACTAACATAACAACCCGATTCATATTCTGCTCCTTGAAGTTGTTTTCCTTTGATAATAAAACTAGCATTTTCCTTTTCGCATTTTGAAAGTGCATTGAGATACATTTGTACCGCATGCTGATCAATTAAAGGTCCAATATGATTTTTAGAATCTAAAGGGGAACCTATATTAAGCTGTTGGTAAGCTACAACTAATTTCTCCAAAAATGAGGTATATATACTTTCATGAATGATAAGTCTTCTTGTGGTAGTACATCGTTGTCCTGCTGTTCCAATGGCTCCAAAAACAGCTGCTCTAACCGCTAGTGACAAATCAGCATTTTCTGTAATTATTATTGCATTGTTCCCGCCTAATTCTAAAAGACATTTTCCTAATCGATTCCCAACTGCTACTGCTACTTTTTTACCCATTGCAGTAGAACCGGTTGCCGAAATTAAGGAAACACGTGTGTCTTTTGTCATGATTTCGCCCAAAGTACCATCACCCATAATTAAATTGGAGATGCCTTCCGGTAAATTATTTTCCTTGAAAACTTTGGCAACAATTTTTTGGCAAGCAATGGCGCACAATGGTGTTTTTTCGGATGGCTTCCAAATACATACATTCCCGCATACCCAAGCTAAAGCCGTGTTCCAACTCCAAACAGCAACTGGAAAATTAAATGCAGATATAATCCCAACGATTCCTAAAGGATGATATTGTTCATACATTCGGTGTTGTGGTCTTTCAGAATGCATAGTTAATCCATACAATTGTCTTGAAACCCCAACTGCAAAATCACAGATGTCAATCATTTCTTGAACTTCACCCAACCCTTCCTGCAAACTTTTCCCCATTTCATAGGCAACTAATTGGCCTAATTCGGCTTTTTTATTTCGTAATTCATTACCAATTTGTCTTACGATTTCACCTCTTTTTGGTGCAGGAACCTTTCTCCAAAGTAGTTGTGCATCTAGTGCTTTTTCTACAACTTTTTGATAATCTGACGAAGAGGTAAAGGCAACATCAGCAATTTTTTTTCCATCTACAGGAGAAAATGAAGCGATGCTATTTTCAAAATTACCGAAAGCATTTGTACCAGTATAAGTACCTAATTCTTTCTCGATTAATCCTAAATTTTGTATGAAATTATTTTCCATTTTTTTTATTTTTTTGTTGTTTGTGAAGTAAAAGTGCTTTCGAATATTTTATCTGCATTTTTAGCTTCAAACCCATCTCTACGGTGTTCACGTCGAATTGCTTCTTTGGGCAAATGGCGGAATTCAGGTAGTACTTTTCTTTCTGCAAATTCGACATAAGATCCTGAAATTAGCATTTTCTCATTGTTTGAGAAAGTGGCTTCAATCATTTGTGCTACAGTCGAACTTTGCCATAGTAGCCCATCAGGGCTTTTTTTAATTTTTCCACCAGAATCATTCAATTGGATTCCGTTTTTTTCTAGCCAAATATTGAAAGATTCTAAATCATTGCATTTTGCCAATTCATGGACACTAATAGTAAAATGATTTAAATAATACCGATTGTAAATCGTCCATGCAGCATATTCGCTTTCTTTTAAAAGAGTTGTATAATCTGCCAAAGTTGGTAAAGACCATAATGCTTTATGCAGAAAATGATCTACTGCCTTTGGGTCGTTTAAATCTAAAGTATCTACAGGATCGGCCGTAACCTCATTTGTATATTTTAGTATTATTTCTTGTGTTGTAGGTGACAAATCATCCACTCGCAATTCACTAATAAATATTCTTGGGTATTCGGGTTTTGGAGGGTTGTACCAATAGGCATTTAATTTTTTTTCTTCAAAATAGAGGTACTCTTTTTTCTCGTAACCATAATGAAGAAATATTTTTTCCATAGAGGTAATTCCTAGGTTGGCTACCCCCATAGTTCTAAAAGCTATATGATCATTATGAAATGCAGATTCACTATTTAAAATCCCCTCTTTTAAAAGTCCATTTACAATTTTATCCACATCAGGTACGCGTTCTTTATAACGAGAGATTAATCCTTCTAAGACATAGTCAAGATTTTTATATTGGGTTTCCATGAATTGTATTATTTAAAATAATAGTTTAAGAATGGGCTTTTCACATAATCCTCGTAAGGAATATCTTCTTGCATTACATAACCAGATTGTGCAATTTTTCCTTGTGAATGTAAATCAATTACGGCGCAAACAGATCCGGCTGTTGTTAATTGGATTCCTGTAAAATGTTTGTTTCCTACCATTTGATTTGGAATAGTATGTGAAACCGTTTTTTGTTCTAGTTTCCCGTTAATTAAACCAGTTACACTGATGTAAATAATTATTACATCTTCAGATGTAGTGGCAATGTTATTATTGAATATTGTCGTTAATAATGGCCTGTCATTTTTAAATCCAAGATCGTCAAATAAGAATTTCATTAAGTCGCGATGTCCTTTGTAACGAATGGTTTTATAATCTAAGTTTTCTACTTTACCATTTAATTTCTCTGCTAATCCACCAATTCCTCCGGAAGTATTAAACGCTTCATATTCAATACCTTCTAAACAAAAATGTTCTAATCCTTCTAGCGGTAGCACCTTTGTAAACGTGCCATTTACTATGGCATCACAAGGATGAGAGTATTCGTTTAAGAGTCCGTCAGTACTCCAAGATAGATTGTATTTCAACATATTGTTTGGACTAAGTGTCAAAGCACCAACTCGCAACTTTACATCTTTTAATTCGTCATAATAATTACACAAATGATTGGCACTTATACTAACAAATCCTGGAGCGAGTCCACATTGTGGAATAAATGTGCTTTTTGATTTTTTAGCTATTTCTTTAATATAATTGGCAGACTTCACATCTTCTGACAGATCAAAATAATGCATATCTTTTTTGGCTACCGCATCAATAATTCCAATGTTTAAATGGTAAGGGCAGGCATTCAGTACATATTCGTACCCGTTTGCTAAAACGGCATCGATTGTATTTGCATCTGAAATATTCTTTATCAAAACAACAATTCCCGCTTTTTCAAGCTCAGTATGATGATCCTGTCGATGATTATCTACAATGGTGACTTGAAATTTTGAACTTTCTTGCAACATAAATGCTGCTGTCGATCCTATTTTACCGCTTCCTAAAATAATTATTTTTTTCATAGTATAAAATTTAACAAAAATTGATTGATGTGTTACAAATATAACAAAATATCAATTTGAATTTATTTTTCATAACAAATAAAAAAATTAATTAAAATTCTTTTTTTGAATTGGATAAAAAGTAGTTCGGTCTTTATATTGTTATAGTACTTTGTTAAGTACTGATTTTCTTCCTATAGTTTTGGTAATAATGTCTTTGTCTAAATTCCAACCTCGCGCTGGCGAATATTCTCTTCCGTACCAAATGATTTGCAAATGCAATTCATTCCATAATTCCTCGGGGAAAATACGTTTCGCATCTTTTTCAGTTTGCACTACATTTTTTCCATTGGTTAAATTCCAACGATACATTAATCGATGAATATGAGTATCTACTGGAAAAGCAGGTACGCCAAATGCTTGAGACATGACAACACTGGCAGTTTTATGTCCTACAGCTGGCAATTCTTCCAAAGCCTCAAAACTTTGAGGCACTTGACCGTTGTGTTTTTCGATAAGAATTTGCGATAAACCGAAAATTCCTTTTGATTTCATAGGAGATAAACCGCAGGGACGAATAATTGCTTTTATTTCCTCAACAGATAATTTGACCATGTCATAGGGATTATCTGCTTTGGCAAATAGGAGAGGGGTAATCTGATTGACTCGAACATCGGTGCATTGTGCTGAGAGTAATACGGCAATCAATAGAGTGTAGGGATCTTTGTGATCTAATGGAATCGGAATTGTAGGATACAATTCTTTTAACGTATTTATAACAAATGTTACCCGTTCCTGTTTGTTCATTTTTGTACTTTTATTCCAGTAAAAATAATACAATTCCAATAATTCAATACTAAATATATGACAACATTAAAAATAGGGGATAAAGCTCCTCAGTTTTCTGGATTAGATCAAGACGGAAAATCACACCAATTGAATGACTATAAAGGAAAGAAATTAGTTGTTTTCTTTTATCCAAAGGCAAATACGCCAGGCTGTACCGCAGAAGCATGTGACTTGAGAGATAATTTTGAGCGTTTTCAAGCTAATAATTATGCGCTTTTAGGAGTTAGTGCCGATCCTCAAAAAGCGCAAGCTAAATTCAAAGAAAAATTCGACTTCCCTTTTCCATTATTGGCTGACGAAGATAAATCAGTAATTCAAGCCTTTGGAGTTTGGGGACCAAAGAAGTTTATGGGAAAAGAATACGATGGAATTCATAGAACGACTTTTGTGATTGATGAAAACGGAATTATTTCAGACGTGATTTCTGAAGTGAAAACCAAAGCACATGCCGACCAGATTTTGAAATAAATCTATTTAAAATAAAAAATCCCCAATTACTAATTGGGGATTTTTTTTATCTATTTTTTGGTTACTTATACCTCTTTCAAGAATTTACTAGGCTCATAGCCAAATAAATGATGTTCTTTAATAATTTCAGCCACACCAGAAGGAAGCATAGGTTCCCAACCTTCTTTACCTTGACTAATCATTTTTAGAACTTCACGTGAGAATACTTCTAATATTTCAGGATTATAATCTTCGATATCAATAACTTTTCCATTGAATTTAAAGAATTTGTATAATTCTTTCATTCGTGGATGTACTTTTAAGTTTTCAGAAGTTATGATTTCGCCATTCTCTCCTATCATTGGGTATAAGAATACTTTCATGTCGCGATAGAATAACTTACCAAAGGCTTCCAAAATTCCACCGCTTAAATGGCGGTAGTATTTCTCGTCAAAGATATCGACTAAGTTGTTAACTCCCATAGCCAATCCCATTCGGGCCTTGGTATAATTAGCAAAATATTCTACTACTTTATAGTATTCTTGGAAATTCGAAATCATTACGGTTTGGCCTAATGAACATAGTAATTCAGCACGGTCCATAAAATCTCTTTCGTCGATTTCACCATCTGAACGTAGGTTAGATAAGGTGATTTCAAATACTACGAGTGTGTTTTCTTTTTCAACTTTATTTTCATTGAGGAACATTTTCAACGATTTCTCGTACATGTCCATATTTACTTTGGTTACAGGTCGGAAACTTCCTCTAAAGGCTAATAAGTTTTTCTTGTATAAAATTGCCGCTGGTAAGATGTTTTTTCCTTCTGGATTGAACATTACGGCATCTGTCATTCCATTTTTAACCAATTGCAAACTCATCAAACGATTGTCTACATCGGCAAAACGAGGTCCAGAGAAGTTAATCGTATCAATTTCTAGTTGGTCTTTGTCTAAATGGTCGTACAAATAGCGTAACAATTTTTTTGGATCGTTGTATTTGTAATACGCACCATAAATCAAGTTTACCCCTAATATACCAAGGGTTTCTTGTTGCAATCTCGAATCGGTTTCTTTGAAACGAATGTGAAGTATGATTTCGTTGTAAGCCTCGTCTGGTTCAATTTGGAAACTAATTCCAACCCATCCGTGTCCTTTGAATTGCTTCGCAAAGTCGATAGTAGCCACTGTATTTGCATAACTAAAAAACATCTTATTCGGATGTTTGTCACGACTCAAACGCTTTTCAATCAAGCTTACTTCGTGCGACAGCATCTTTTTTAATCGGCTTTCAGTAACATAACGGCCATCTTCTTCGATTCCATAAACGGCATCACTAAAATCTTTGTCGTAAGCAGACATTGCTTTCGCAATAGTTCCCGATGAACCACCCGCTCTAAAAAAGTGTCGAACTGTTTCTTGTCCGGCGCCAATTTCAGCAAAAGTTCCGTAAATATTTTCGTTGAGGTTGATACGGAGCGCTTTATCCTTGATAGAAGGAATCTGCTCCATTACTTTATCTCCTTTGAGTTTTATCTTTTTGGTATGCATTTTTTGTATTAAAAGGGCTTTAATGTTACAAAGTTAACAAATAAGGGGTTTGTCGAAAGAAATTTAACCATATTTTTGTAAAAAAATAACAACTTCATGCGATTATTATTTGAATCGTATTTTTAGCGCTTTCAAATGTAGAATTACTATTTTTGAATACCCTTTTTTTTGTTATTGATACCTTAAAATGGGTACTATTAATTAATCAAACCAAAAACAAACTTCGCTTTTGAAAGTATATTTTTTAGGTACTGGAACTTCACAAGGTATTCCAATTATTGGGAGCGATCATCCTGTGTGCAAAAGTGCCGATCCAAAAGACAAACGCTTGCGGGTTTCGGCTTTAATATCTTGGGAAAACCATTCGTTTGTTTTTGACTGCGGTCCAGATTTTAGACAACAAATGTTGATTTCAAATTGTCAACAACTTGACGGAATTTTATTTACTCACGAACATGCGGATCATACAGCGGGAATAGATGATATTCGCCCGTTTAACTTTCGCCAAGGACCAATGCCAATTTACGCGCACCAACGTGTAATTGACAATTTAAAAAGACGCTTTGAATATGTTTTTGAAATGGTCAATAGATATCCTGGCGCACCATCTGTAAAAACCATTGAAGTACAAAATAATTCTCCGTTTTCAGTTGGAAATAAAATAGCTGTTCCTATTAATGTCATGCATGGTGATTTGCAGGTTTTCGGCTATCGTATAGACGATTTTGCTTATTTAACGGATGTAAAAACGATTGAAGAATCGGAAATTCAAAAACTAAAAGGACTTAAAGTTTTGGTCGTAAATGCTTTACGAGAAGAGCCACACGCCACCCATTTCAATTTGCAAGAAGCCTTAGATTTTATAACTTTGGTACAACCAGAAAAAGCTTATTTAACTCACATAAGTCATCATTTAGGTTTTCATGAGGAAGTACAAAAAAGACTTCCTGAAAATGTCTTTATCGCTTATGATAATTTAGAAATCACTATTTAATATTTACTATGAAACGTTCCTTACTGCTTTATTTGACGATACTTTTTGCATTGACTACTTTGTTTACCTATGTTTTTTTGAATAGCGAATTACAATTTGAACAAAAGCGTTCTGAGCGAAAAATTACCAAATTGCGTGATAGTTTGGCTTTAGTTTCAAATCAATTGGCAGATGCCAATTATTTTTCATTGGCTAAAAATGAAAATGCACAAAACTATTTTGAGAATGAGGATTCACAAAAGATGATTCAATACGAAAAGTTAATTCCGGTGGTGACTGAAAAATTATTGGATTTCAATTCCAATCCAAAAGGGAATCCGTATACCGGCCAAGATCGAATTGGGGCGAATAAATTCATTATCAACAAAGTGAAAATATTGAATCATCGCTGGATCATCGCTGATTTTAGTGATGGCGAAATTTGGGGCGAAGTACTCTTAAAATATTTCGTAAATGAGGATGAAACCATCACTTTTGAAGTCAATCAATCGCTATTGTACCAAAAATAGAGTGTTTACGAATGTTCTTGTAGCCAATTCTTAAAGTCAAAAAATACTTGAGGCGAAACTCCATGTCCAATTGGGTATTCTTTGTAAGTATGAGCAATGCCCAATTGCGTTAAAAAAGCATCCGATTTTCTGGCCCATTCCACGGGAATAACCTGGTCTACAGTTCCATGAGAGGCAAAAATACCTAGTTTTGAGAAGTCATTTTTTTCAAAACCTTCACTTAAAATAGGTTCGCTTACATAGCCACTCAAACCGATAACATTTTTTACTCTGTCGGGATGCGAAAGCGCCACGCCATAACTTAATATAGCTCCTTGGCTGAAACCAATTAAAGTGATATTGTCTTTGTTAATAGGATAATTAACTAGCAATTCGTCTAAAAAAGTACCAATCAAATCTCTGGAAATCTTAGCTTGTTCATGGTCAGAAAATTTATTTTCATCAGCATCAAAATTGATGGCGTACCAAGCATGACTTCCGTATTGTAAATCATAAGGTGCTCGCGCTGAAATGATGTAATAGTCTTCAGGAAGTTCAGAGGCAAAAGAAAATAAATCGGCTTCATTGCTGCCGTATCCGTGTAATAAAAGCAGAAGGGGATTAGAATCTTTTTTTATTTTAGGTTCCTTGATAAGGTATTCTAAAGATAAATTCATGATGTTATGATATGTTGGATAACCATTTCTGGAAATAAGTTCCTAAAAGCGGCATAGGTTTGGTTTCGCCTTTAATTGCAGTAAAAATTCCATAACTCCACAAAATAGAGATGAAAATCCACATAGGAAATGAAATCAATAAACTATCAAAATTGCTAATGATTAAGCCTAAAGAAATAAATGTCAAAGTCAATCCTAATCCTTGACGGATATGAAAAGTAGCAAAAGGATTCTTATTTTCGGCATTCATGGACATGGCAATAAAAACGCCAATTCCTAAAATATAACTGGTGATGGCAGTTGATTTGCCTGCTTCAATCGTTTCTTTATTCATGTTTTATTGGTTTAGAATCAATTGGTTTTGATTCAAAATTCCGTATACTTTCCCTTTAGTTTCAGTTCCAATGAAGGCTGAATTTTTAGATTTTGAAAGAATGTCTTTGGCTGTAAAAGTGCTTTTCCCTTCAGGATTGAATAGGGTTAAGTTGGCTTTAGTTCCTTCAGCTATGGATGGAATTTCCAAACCAAAGAGTATTCTTGCTGAAGTTAATTTATCAATTACAGTTGCAACAGGCAATACAGTCAGTAACGCTCCAAAAGCACTCTCTAAACCAATTGTTCCATTTTTGGCTGTGTCAAAATCCATTTTCTTGTGCTCAATGTCAATGGGATTGTGATCTGAAGTAATCATATCGATAGTACCGTTCTTAACGCCTTCGATCAAAGCGAGTCGATCAGCTTCGGTTCGTAATGGCGGGCTTACTTTGTAGCGGGTATCAAACTCTTCTAGTTTTACATCAGTTAAAACAATGTTGTGAATTGAAACACTGCAACTTACATTTAAACCTTTAGCTTTAGCTTCTTGAATTAAAGCTGCTGATTTCGCGGTGGATATAGTTGGAATATGTAGTTTTCCTCCGGTATATTCAAGGAGAAATAAGTTCCTAGCCACTTGTAATTCTTCTGCTAAATTGGGGATTCCTTTTAGGCCTAATCGTGTTGAAACAACACCTTCATTTGCGACTCCATTCCCTTTAATTTTTTCGTCTTGGGAGAAAGCGATTACTAAGCCATCAAAATCTTGTGTGTATTGCAAGGCTATTTTTAACAAATTGGCATTTTCCATATTTCGATTGTAATCACCAAAGGCTATAGCTCCAGCGTTTTTCATATCGAATAATTCGGCCATATCTTTTCCTTCACTTCCTTTGGTTAATGCGCCAATAGGGAAGAGTTCGGTTGCTGCTGCTTGCGCTTTGCTTTTTACAAAATGTACTTGCGATTGATTGTCGATTATTGGGAAAGAATTAGGTTGTAAAGCTATTCCGGTGAAACCACTTTTTGCGGCGACTAGCAATCCATTTTTGATTGTTTCACGGTCTTCAAATCCTGGTTCGCCAAGTGAAACACTACTATCAAACCAACCTGGCGAAACATGTAGATTGTCTAATTGAATTTCTTGACAATTATCAGGGTTGGCTATTTTATTCTCTATTTTTAAGATACAACCATCGGCAATTAAGATATCTACAGTCTTATTATGAAACGGACTTTTGGAGTCGATAATTGTTGCATTTCGGATGATTGTTTTCATGTTTTATTTGACTTTTTATTGGATAAAATAGGATATTTATTGTATTATAAACCAGTATTTTAAAATGTTTTATTGAAAGTAATTATTTAGATTAAATTTCAATTTTTGTACGATTGAAAAACTTAAATATTTTTTTTTAGTATTTGGTTACAAATCAATTAATAATCTTTCTATGATCCTTAATTACGGTACAAATATAAGAAACCATTTCCATATTCGGCTAAGCTTCTTTTTGCATTGCACTTCGTTAAAAACGGTTGTAATTGAATTGATCGGATTTACATTTGAAAGTAGTTTTAATTGTTTTGAAATAGTACCGTGAAGGATTTTATTGATTTAATTATTGTAATCTGGAATTAAATATATCTATTTACAATGTAGCGCTAATCATTATTGTTTATTTTAGCCCTTCAATTGTATTCAAAATGAAAAACAGTATTATACTTCTATTCTTGGCTTTTATCTCTTTGGCTCAAGCCCAAACCAATACATTCCCATTGTTAATTGGTACGTACACTTCTAGTTGTGACAGTAAAGGTATTTATATATATGATTTTGATACCAATACTGGTGATTTTGTATTCAAAAATGCAACTGAAAAAGTTATCAATCCAAGTTATTTGAGTCTTTCTAACGACCAAAAAATTATCTACTCGGTGAATGAGAATGGTGTCGAAAGTGCGGTGAGTTCATTTGAGTTTGATAAAGCTAGTGGAATATTAACGAATTTGAATCAGCAAAAGTCGCAGGGCGCTGATCCGTGTTATCTTATCAATGATGATCTGAATGTGATTGTGGCTAATTATTCGGGGGGTAATATTGCTGTTTTTAGAAAAAAACCGGATGGTAGTTTGACCGAGGCAAAACAACTTGTACAACACAAAGGTAAAGGGATTCATCCCCGCCAAGAGAGTGCTCATGTTCATATGGTGTATTTTTCGCCGGATAAAAAATACGTTTTGAGTACTGATTTAGGTACCGACTCCATTGATATCTACGAATACCATCCTGATGCGGCTAATGAAGTCTTGCAATGGAAAAGTTCAGTTGCAGTTCAATCGGGTAGTGGACCACGTCATTTGACTTTCAGCAAAGACGGAAAAAAGGTGTATGTGTTGCAAGAATTAAATGTTGCTATATCAGTATTTGATTATGCCAATGGCAAATTGAATAAAATTCAAGAAACTACAATTTTATCGAAAGACTTTAAAGGCAATTTTACGGGAGCCGATATTCATATTTCACCTGAGGGTAAGTTTATCTATGCTTCGAATAGAGGTGAAGCAAATACGATTTCTATTTTCAAAATATTCAAAAATGGTCAGTTACAGCCGATATCAGTTGTTTCTTCTTTAGGGAAAGGACCTCGGAATTTTGTCATTGATCCAACTGGTAAGTTTCTTTTAGTTGCCCATCAATATTCAAATGATATTGTTATTTTTAAAAGGGATTTAGCTTCAGGAGCAATTTCCGATACGGGTAAGCGACTTGAATTGTGTTCTCCGGTATGTTTAGTTTTTGGAAATCAGAAGTAATTGTAATTACTTTTTCTTCTTTTTCTGAGCTCTAGTTTTAAGCATGTTTCGGTTGACAGATCCGTGTGTTTTTTTCTTTGTTTTTGATGGACCACCCAAGTTGACTTTGGTGTTCTTTTTGGCTTTTTCGTGGTAAGCACCATCACCATCTAATTTCACTTTTTTCATCAAAAATTTCACAGGTTGGCGGTCTTTTTCCGGACCAATCAACTTGATGGAAATTTCAACTTCTTCAGGGAATGGAGTGATTTCAAGTTCTTTGTTCATTAAAACCTCTACCTCTACAAAAGATTCTTCTTCACGAGGGGTAACAAAGCTAATGGAAGTTCCTTCAGCATCAGCACGACCGGTTCGACCAATTCGGTGCATATATAATTCAGGAAGCTCAGGCATTTCAAAGTTGATGACGTGGGTAATATTGGAAATATCCAAACCTCTCGCCATAATATCTGTCGTAATTAAACCACGCAAATTGCCTTCTTGAAACTCTGCCATCGTGCTTAAACGGTAATTTTGAGACTTGTTGGAGTGAATTACGCCAAACTGTCCTCCAAATTCTTCTTCGATGCTTTCAAATAGTAAATCGGATATTTTTTTATTGTTTACAAAAACCAAAACTCGACTCATGCTTTCGTCAGAAGACAATAAATGTTTCAATAAATTGACTTTGGTATTGAAATTTGGAACTTGGTAAGTGATTTGTTTTATTTTTTCTAAAGGTGTACCCGAAGCAGATAGTGTTACTTCTTCTGGATAATCAAAAAAGTCATTCAAAACCGCATCAACCTCTTCGGTCATCGTAGCTGAGAACAGTATGTTTTGGCGTTTGGTTTTCATCATCGCCAACAGAGCCGTCAATTGGGTTCGGAACCCTAAATTCAGCATTTCGTCAAATTCATCAATGACTAATTTTTGAGTTTCGTCAAAACGAACTACAGCATCTAAGGCTAAGTCCATTGTTCTTCCAGGAGTTCCGACTAAAATATCAACTCCTTCGTAAACGGCTTTTTTCTGCGTATTGATGTTCACCCCTCCGTAAATTCCGAGCGTGCTAACCGACATGTATTTGGTCAGTTTCTCCACTTCTTCAACTACTTGAACCACTAATTCTCTAGTAGGTACCAGAATCACAATTTTAGGTGTGTTGGTATTGGTAAACTTGTATAGTTTTAATAACGGCAATAAATAAGCAAAGGTTTTACCTGTTCCAGTTTGTGCAATTCCCATCATATCACGACCTGACATGATCACAGAAAACGATTTTTCCTGGATTGGAGTCGGTGTAGTAAAGCCCAATTCGTCAATGGCTTTTTGTACGGATTTAGGAAGATTGAATTGCTCAAAAGTGCTCATAAAATGCTATTTTGTGCAAAGGTACATTAAAAAGAGGGATTTTAGGTGTATTATGTTTTATGAGTCCAATTAGAACCCTTCAAAGACTCCCAATCCAAACAGGGCAAAATCATATTTCACAGGATCATTTGGATCTAAAATTCGCAGTTGTGTATCCAATTCAGCCAAGGCTTTGGCATCGTTTTGTTTGCGGTGTAGTAAACCTAATTTTCGTGCTACATTGCCTGAATGTACATCGAGTGGGCAAGAGAGCGCTGCGGGAGAAATGCTCTTCCAAATTCCTAAATCAACTCCTTTGGTATCTTGGCGCACCATCCAACGCAAATACATATTGATGCGTTTGGCCGCCGAATTATTTAGTGGATCTGAAATGTGTTTTTGAGTACGTGTTGCATGCGGAACTTCAAAAAAGACTTTCTTAAATTCAGTAATGCTCTTTTGCATAGACAACGATTCTTGATTTTTGGCAAAAACCGCTTCGAGTCCATTGTGTTTTTGATAAATGTGTTGTAACCCTTTGATGAAAACAATAAAATCTTGGCCATTGAAGGTTCTGTGTACAAAGGATTCGAGATCTTTTAAATCTTTTTCTTGATGCGAAAGAATAAAGTCATAGGGAGCATTGCCCATCAATTCCATCATACGATGCGCATTTTTGATGATCATCTTGCGGTTGCCCCAAGCTATAGTTGCGGCTAAAAAACCAGCAATTTCTATGTCTTCTTTTTGGGAAAATAAATGCGGAATTTGAACAGGATCGCTATCGATAAAATCTCGGGTGTTGTATTGGATCACCTTTTCGTCCAAAAAAGATTTAAGTTCGTCAGAATTCATTTTGGTGGACGCTATTAAGGATTGCTGATTTGTCCGTCTACCATGATCAATTTTCGATCTGCCATATTGGCTAATTCTTCGTTGTGAGTAACAATGACAAAGGTTTGTCCAAACTCATCACGCAGTTGAAAAAATAATTGGTGTAAATTTTCAGCCGAAAGTGTGTCTAGGTTTCCGGATGGTTCGTCAGCAAAAATCACATCAGGTTTGTTGATCAATGCCCGTGCCACGGCTACACGTTGTTGTTCTCCGCCAGAAAGTGCATTGGGTTTGTGATCAATACGATGCGAAAGACCTAAATATTCCAATAATCGTTTGGCTTCTTTCTCGGTTTCTTGTTTGTTTTTATTGGCAATAAAAGCTGGAATACACACATTTTCTAAAGCTGTAAATTCGGGTAATAACTGGTGAAATTGAAAGATAAAACCCAGATTCAAATTTCTAAATTTGGATAGATTTTTGTCATTCATTGTCAAAACATCTTGTCCATTAATGAGTAGCGATGTACCTTCTTGGATAGAGTGTTTGTCTAGGGTGCCTAATAATTGCAACAAAGTCGTTTTTCCTGCTCCAGAAGCTCCTACAATAGAAACGATTTCTCCTTTTTGAATATGCAAATCCACGCCTTTTAGCACTTCTAATTGGTCGTAAAATTTATGTAGGTTTTTCGCTTGTATCATTAAGAACTAGTTTTTACAAAGAAACAAAGTTTTTTGGTTATCCAAATGAAATTTTGGGTAAAGAATTCGTAGCATAATTATTCTTTGAACAAAAATCCCAATCCTAATTTTCGCAAGAGTTTTTTTTCAAACTTCCAGAAAAAGGCAAATTGGCCAAAGAGAAATCCGATGCTTACTAATAGCACTTGGTACAATGGAAATATCAGAATGAGTCGAATAGGAGTAAACAAAAATCCAAAATCTGCTTTAGTAATTCCTAGCCAAAAACAAACAGGCTTCGAAACCATTGCTGAGGCCGAACCGGTAATTGCAAAAACGATAAAAATAATAGTCAGCTGAAAATTGGATTCAACTCCCCATCGCTGTTTTAATTTTTCCATTTGGATTGTCTTAAGCGTTACAAAGTTATCATTTTTGTACAAAGTAAAGCATAAAAAAAAAGGATGCCTTTTTGAGACATCCTTCTTATTTTTTATTTGAAAAAGATTAACCTAAAATACTAATGATTTGTTGTGCTAATTCCGTTCCAATTCTATCTTGTGCTTCTCCAGTAGCTGCTCCAATATGCGGAGTCAAAGAGATTTTTGGGTGCATAAGGATTTTGATTTCTGGTTTTGGTTCGCTTTCAAAAACGTCTAATCCAGCAAAACCAACTTTTCCACTGTCTAAAGCATCGATTAAAGCAATTTCGTCAATTACTCCACCACGAGCACAGTTCACAATGCCTACACCGTCTTTCATAATAGCTAATTCAGCTTTTGAAATGATGTATCCGTTTTGGGCAGGAACGTGTAATGAAATGAAATCAGCTTCTTTGAACAATGATTCTAAAGATTGAGAAACAATAGTTGTGGTGATCGATTGTCCGTCAAAGAATTCTACTTTCACATCTACTTTATCGATAAAACTATCTGCTGCAATTACTTTCATTCCCAAACCAAGAGCCATTTTCGCAGTAGCTTGACCAATACGACCAATACCAACAATACCTAAAGTTTTACCTCTTAATTCAGTTCCGTTAGCATACGCTTTTTTCAATCCTTCAAAGTTAGCATCACCTTCTAAAGGCATGTTTCTGTTTGAGTCATGTAAGAAACGAACTCCGTTGAATAAGTGACCAAAAACCAACTCAGCAACTGATTCTGATGAAGAAGCTGGTGTGTTGATTACATTGATTCCTTTGCTTTTAGCATAGTCAACATCAATATTATCCATACCAACACCACCACGACCGATGATTTTGATACCAGGACAAGCATCGATAATATCTTTACGAACTTTAGTTGCGCTTCTAACCAAAATAACGCTTACGTTATTTTCGTTAATAAAGTTAGCTACTTGTTCTTGCGCTACTTTAGTAGTAATCACTTCAAATCCACCTTTTTCTAAAGCTTGAATTCCGCTTTTAGAAATTCCGTCATTTGCTAATACTTTCATTGTGTTTATTTCATTGCGAGGGATAAAGTAACTTCATCCTCAAATTGATAAATTATTTATGTTTAAACTGCTTTTTCTAAAGCTTGCATTACGTCAACTAAAACTTGTACACTTTCAATTGGCATTGCATTGTACATAGAGGCTCTGTAACCTCCTACTGAACGGTGTCCTGGCAATCCAGAAATACCTGCTTCTTTCCACATAGCGTCAAATATTGGAGCGTGTTCAGGGTTGTTCAATAAGAAAGTAGCATTCATGTTAGAACGATCTTCAACAGCTGCCGCACCTTTAAATAATGGGTTTCTGTCAATTTCATTATAAAGTAACGCTGCTTTAGCATTGTTGATTTTTTCGATAGCTGCAATTCCACCTAATTTTTTCAACCATTGTAAAGTTAACAACGAAGCGTACACTGGGAAAACAGGCGGAGTATTAAACATACTTTCTGCTTTTATGTGTTTTGCATAATCTAACATACTTGGAATTTCTCTTCCGTTTTTACCTAAGATCTCCTCTTTGATAACTACTAAAGTGGTTCCAGCAGGTCCCATATTTTTTTGAGCCCCAGCGTAAATGATGTCAAATTTAGTGAAGTCTAATTGACGTGAAAAAATATCCGAACTCATATCGCAAACTACTGGAATGTTAGTAGCAGGCAATTCTTTCATTTGAGTTCCAAAAATAGTATTGTTACTAGTACAGTGGAAATAATCGGCATCAGCAGGAATAGTATATCCTTTAGGTACGTAATTATAATTTTCTTCTTTAGATGAAGCTACAACAATAGTTTCTCCAAAATATTTAGCTTCTTTTATTGCAGCTGATGCCCAAGTTCCAGAATCTAAATAGGCAGCTTTACCGTTTTCTTTCATCAAGTTATAAGGAATCATTAAAAACTCTAAACTAGCACCACCAGCAAGGAAAAGGGCTTGATATCCTTTGCCTTCTAATCCTAATAATTCAAGAACCAACGCTCTTGCTTCATCCATTACCGCAACGAAATCTTTGCTTCTGTGCGATATTTCTAAAATGGATAAACCTGAATTGTTAAAATCCAAAATGGCTTGAGCTGATTTTTCAAAAACTTCTTGTGGTAAGATACAAGGTCCTGCGCTGTAGTTGTGTTTTTTCATGGTAGTTGTTTGTTCCAAATTTAAAGAATGCAAATTTCGACAATCGATTCTTAAAATCAATTAAAAAAATCGAAATATTTGAACAATTTATTAGTTTATTGTTAACGAAAACGAAATAGTATCCACATGATCCGCATAATCCCATAATTGAGGGCGTTGTGTCTGACCAAAAGGGATGCTATTTTGTACTAAATTATTGCTCACGATACATTGAATAGTTTCAGCTTCGCTTTCTAGTCTTTTTTCTATTTCAGTTAGGGAATCATAGTATTCGTAAAATACGCTAGAAATAGGAGAGGCGTGACTGGAGTCTTCTTTTAAAGTTAAAAAACCATTGTCCAATAATTTATAATTGCTCATTAAAAAAACGGCCTTATTGTAATCGTAATTATTGGCATATTTTTCATAATGTATCACCTCTTGGTACTCAAAAATAGCTTCGAAAAAAGCATCAAAAGAATAGCCTTTTGGCACAAAAAGTTTGGAAACATTGCGGCAACCCAATCCAAAATATCTAAAAATATCTTCGCCTAAAGCGATAAGTTGTTCTTTGGTTTCTTGACCGTTTAAAACGGCAACTGAATTTCTGTTTTTTCTAATAATAGAAGGTTTGTCTTTGAAATAATATTCAAAATAACGCGCTGTGTTGTTGCTTCCTGTGGCAATAACGGCATCAAAACCCTCTAATTTCCCTTCTACAAAGGTGATTTTGTTGGCCAATTGCGGTTCTACTGTGATAAGGTATTTGGCTAAAAATGGCAATAAGTGCTGGTCGTTAGATGATGTTTTTACCAAGACATTATGACCTGAAACTAAGACCGAAATAAAATCATGAAATCCAACTAACGGAATATTTCCAGCTAAAATCAAGGCTATCGTTTTGGATTCAGATGAAGTGAATTCATAAGATGAAGTCCATTGATCCAAATTTTCTTGTGTTAAGGCTTTTGCCCAAGATTGAATGGAGAAATAGACTTGTTCCGAAGTATACCATCCATTGTGTGATTGGGATAATTGGATTAGTTGTTCAAATTCTTCATAAAACAATTCAGTATGTGGTACGCTTAAATCCTTGTTAGAATTATTTTCTGAGAACTGATTTAAAAAGCGTCCTAATGTAACAAAAACATTTTTTTTTGTTTCTAAGTCCATAATGTTTGTTTATGAATGGTTTTGATTGTAATTTTGCACAAAAATAAGGATAATTAAGCCGAAAGTCAACAAGACAATTCAAGACTTTAGACTTTCCAATTTTAAGACAAAAAAATATGGCAATTATAATTACAGATGAATGTATCAATTGTGGGGCTTGTGAACCAGAATGTCCAAATACTGCAATTTACGAAGGAGCTGATGACTGGAGATATAAAGATGGTACTAAACTAACGGGTAAAGTAATTTTGCCAGATGGTACTGAGGTAGATTCCGATGCTGCTCAAACACCAATTTCTGATGATGTATATTATATCGTTCCTGGAAAATGTACGGAATGTAAAGGGTTTCACGATGAGCCACAATGTGCGGCTGTTTGTCCAGTAGATTGTTGTATTCCAGATGATAATCATGTAGAGTCAGAAGAAACCTTGTTGAATAGACAAGCATTCTTACATAACGAATAGTTTTTAAAACCTTTTATAAAAAAAATCCTGAGCACATGCTCAGGATTTTTTTTGTTTGTATAAAGTTGAATTAGAATGTAAATCCTAATCTAGCATAGTAATAAGCTCCGCTGAATCCCATTTGAACAGCATCCCAATATCCACCAGCTTCTACCCAGTCATCTTGTTGATCAGGATAGATGTTGAATAAGTTATTAGCACCAATACTTAATTTTGAAGATTTATTTAGTTTAAACCCTAAAGTTAAATCAGTTACAATTTTTGCACTATACGTGTCTGTGGCTGCTTTGATTTGATCAGCAAAACTACCGTAATCAGCTACGTCTTCATACATTTGGTAGTCTAATAATTCTACTTTGCTAAAACGGGTAAACGCTAAACCAGCATTGAACCATTTTTTATCATAATTAAGATTTAAACCAAATTTATTGGCTGGAGCCGAAGCTAATAAGAACGCTTTTTCTCTTTCTCCAAAGAAAGTTTCTTTGTCTAAAGTTCCGTTTTTCACATCTCCAATAGTCATGTGGTTGATGTTTCCAACTAAGGTAGCAGCAAAATTACTGTCTCCAAATTTCTTTTTCCAAGCCAATACTACATCAACACCAGCCGTTTTAGTATCTACTCCATTCGTAAAGAATTGCGCAGCAGAAACACCAAGGTTCAATGCCGAAGCATCAAAGTATCCAGTTAAAACGATACGATCTTTTACATTAATAAAATAACCGTCTACTGTTGCCGTGAAGGCTCCAAAACTTGCAGTTACACCTAAAGATCCGTTTACTGCTTTCTCTTCGTTCAATTTGTTAATTCCAAAAGCTTGAGTTACTGGACTGTCATTTGAAGATAAAATAACCTCAGTGGCTCCACCTGAACTAAAATTAGTAAAACGTAAGTTGTAATATACTTGAGCCAATGAAGGTGCTCTAAATCCGGTACTTAAAGATCCTCTGAAATTGATGTTGTCAGTTGCTTTTAGACGCGCTGCCAATTTACCATTAAGTGTACTTCCAAAATCGCTGTAGTTTTCAAAACGAACTGCGGTACTCACTAACAATTTATCAGTTACATCAAATTCGGCATCCGTATATAATGATACGTTGTTACGGTTTTTCTTAACTTCATTTGCAGGACTATATCCTGGGAATCCTTGAGAACCTCCTGGACGCAATTCGCCAGAAATCGGATCAGTAGGAGCAGTTTGAGTTGCAGGATTTGTAATTGGTCTTCCAGCAGTATCGTAAGTAGCATAAGAACCTTCTTCTCCAGCAAAAATGCTAAATTGTTCTGTTCTAAATTCAGCTCCAAAGGCCAAGTTCATTCCGTTTAAAACCGAATCATAGTTTTTAGAAAAATCTAAGTTGGTAGTGTTTTGACTTAGACTGTGTCCACCGGCATTAAATTCTGTTGGTGAATTTCCAACTAAAGAAGCGTTTAAAGTTCCTTTAATAAAATAATGGAACAGGTTTTTTCCGAACGTATTACTTAAATCCATTTTCCATCCTGATGCATATTTAGTTCTGATACCAGCTGCAATAGAATTATCCACAATCTCTGAAGTAATTCTTGGGGTGTATCCTCCAGGATAAATAGATTCAACTACTCTTTCTCCATCATTTCTTGTAAAGGCATACGCGTCAGTATCTCTAAAGTTTCTTCCTCCAAAGGCATAGAATTCCGATTTGTCAGAAATAGGTAAAATTAAATTTCCAAAAAGATTCAACCCTTGAATAGCCGCTTCACCAAAACCTTTTCTGAAATCAAATCCTGGACGTAATGTCTTTTCTTTGTTTAAGTATTCAGCTGTAAAGTTGGCAATTCCTCCTTTTTTACCTACTGCTACACCATAGTTAGCAGCAATTTTAATGGATTGTCCGTCAAAATTTCTTTTTTGACCTAGTGTATTTCCAAAACCAGTTTCGTTTAAGAAATTATTTTTGATATTGGCAGTTCCTGGATCAAACTCACCTTGAGCATTTGTATTGTAAGCTCCGTAAGTTATCGCACCAGTTACTTGATCAATATTGTCATTTAATACAATATTAATTACCCCAGCAATAGCGTCTGAACCGTATTGTGCAGCAGCTCCGTCTCTTAAGATTTCAATTCTTTTGATTGCTGATGCAGGAATAGCGTTCAAATCGGTTCCAGTGTTTCCACGACCTTTTGTTCCAAATAAATTAATTAAAGAAGATTGGTGTCTTCTTTTACCATTAATTAAAACTAAAGTTTGGTCAGGTCCCATACCTCTTAAAGAAGCGGGATCTACGTGATCGGCTCCGTCAGAACCGGATTGTTTGTTGGCATTAAATGAAGGTGCAACGTATTGTAATAATTCGTTGATTTCTAATTTACCACTTTGAGTGGTCACGTCTTTAACGTTGATTACGTCAATAGGCACAGCAGAATTCACCACTGTTCGTTTTGTATTTCTAGAACCTACAATTTGAACTTCTTTTAATTCTTGTGCTTCAGAAGTTTTTTTTTCTTGAGCAAAAAGGCAAGTCAAATTGAATAACAATAAAAGTAAACTGTACTTTTTCATAAATAAATTTGGTTTGGTTTTTATTTGGTTTAAATCGGGTGCAATGTACTAATTTTTTAAGAATTAATTAACGTTTATCGAATATGTATGCGAATTTTACAAAGAATGCAAGAATTCAACGTTTTTGTTTAACGAACCTTTTTTTAATTCTATATTTGCACACTTTATTAAAGGAATTGCAAATTTTGGTGGTTATTGGCCACTATTCGAAAATAAAATTATCATGAAAGCAGGAATTGTAGGATTACCAAATGTGGGGAAATCAACGTTGTTTAATTGTTTGTCTAACGCCAAAGCACAAAGTGCGAACTTTCCATTTTGTACTATTGAGCCAAATATTGGTGTGGTCAATGTACCCGATTCAAGAATGGCCAAGCTAGAAGAATTAGTTAAGCCAGAACGTGTGCAAATGGCAACGGTGGATATTGTTGATATTGCTGGATTGGTAAAAGGTGCAAGTAAAGGAGAAGGTTTAGGTAATCAGTTCTTAGGAAATATTAGAGAATGTAACGCGATTATTCACGTATTGCGTTGTTTTGATAATGATAATATTGTACACGTTGATGGGAATGTAAACCCAATTCGTGACAAAGAAACCATTGATATCGAATTGCAGTTGAAAGATTTGGAAACCGTTGAAAAACGTTTGGAAAAAGTAAATCGTGCAGCGAAAACAGGAAATAAAGAAGCGCAAGCTGAAAAAGCATTATTAGATAAAATCCGTGAGGCTTTATTGCAAGCAAAATCAGCAAGAACAATTGTTCCAGCTAATCAGGATGAGGAAGAATTAATGGAAAGTTTCCAATTGATTACCAACAAACCGGTATTGTATGTATGTAATGTAGATGAAAATTCAGCAGTAAATGGAAACAAATACGTAGATCAAGTTCGCGAATTAGTAAAAGATGAAGAGGCTGAAGTGATTATTCTTTCTGTAGGTGCTGAAGCAGATATTAATGAATTGGAAAGCTACGAAGAGCGTCAAGTTTTCTTGGAAGATATGGGATTGACAGAGCCAGGTGCTTCTGTTTTGATTCGCGCAGCGTATAAATTATTAAAACAACAAACCTATTTCACTGCAGGTGTAAAAGAAGTACGCGCTTGGACGATTAACATTGGAGCTACTGCGCCACAAGCTGCAGGAGTAATTCATACTGATTTTGAAAAAGGATTTATTCGAGCTGAGGTTATATCATACGAGGATTTTATCCATTACGGTTCTGAAGCAAAATGTAAGGAAGCAGGTAAATTCAAAGTAGAAGGAAAAGAATACGTTGTAAAAGACGGCGATGTAATGCACTTTAGATTTAATGTGTAATTCATTCAAATAGAAATAAAGAAGAAAACCGCTAAAGTAATTTAGCGGTTTTTTTATTGCTCCATTCCGTCAATCGTACCTCGTAAATCGCACTTAGTATTGTCAATATCATTCTTAATAACTTTGACTTGGGGCTCTTTTACATTTTATCAAATTAGCTTACATTAGCACCAAATCGATACTTTTTAAAATGTCCGAACAAAATCAATATAACGAAGATAATATTCGTTCGCTCGACTGGAAGGAACACATCCGTATGCGTCCCGGAATGTACATTGGGAAACTGGGTGACGGTTCTTCGCCAGACGATGGTATTTATATCTTACTCAAGGAAGTGCTCGATAACTGCATCGATGAGTTTGTTATGGGTGCCGGAAAAACCATTGAGGTGACGATCAAAGACAAAATGGTCACTGTTCGCGATTACGGTCGTGGAATTCCATTGGGTAAAGTGGTTGATGTAGTTTCCAAAATGAATACCGGAGGTAAATACGACTCTAAAGCCTTCAAGAAATCTGTTGGTTTGAATGGGGTGGGTACCAAAGCGGTAAATGCCTTATCGAATTATTTCCGAGTGGAATCGGTTCGTGACAACCAACAAAAAGCGGCGGAGTTCTCTGCTGGTAATTTGGTTTTGGAAGAAGAAGTACAAGAATCAACCAAACGTAAAGGAACGAAAGTAGCCTTTATTGCCGACGAGCAGATTTTTAAAAACTACAAATACCGTAACGAGTATGTGGTAAAAATGTTGAAGAACTATTGTTACCTCAACACAGGATTGACCATTTACTACAACGGCGAAAAATACTATTCGGATAACGGATTGAAAGATTTGTTAGAAGAAACCATTACTGAAGAAGATTCGGTTTATCCAATAATTCATTTGATTGGAGAAGATATTGAAATTGCGTTAACGCACAGTAAGTCGCAATATTCGGAAGAATACCACTCGTTTGTCAATGGACAAAACACTACTCAAGGAGGAACTCATTTGAATGCCTTTAGAGAAGCAGTGGTGAAAACCATTAGAGATTATTACAACAAAGGTTTTGAGGCTTCGGATATCCGAAAATCAATTGTTTCGGCAGTGTCGATCAAAGTCGAAGAGCCTGTTTTTGAAAGTCAGACTAAAACCAAATTAGGTTCAACAGATATTGGTCCAAATGGGCCAACCGTGCGAACTTTCGTTCATGATTTTATTACGACTAAATTAGATAACTTCTTGCATAAAAATCCTGAAGTTGCCGATTTGTTATTGCGTAAGATTTTGCAAGCCGAAAGAGAACGTAAAGAATTATCCGGCATTCGAAAATTAGCCAAAGACCGTGCTAAAAAATCGAGTTTACACAATAAGAAACTTCGTGACTGTCGCGTGCATTTACCTGACATCAAAAATCCACGTTATTTAGAAAGCACCTTGTTTATCACTGAGGGAGATTCGGCTTCGGGTTCCATTACTAAATCGCGAGATGTGAATACACAAGCGGTTTTCAGTTTGCGTGGTAAGCCATTGAATTCGTATGGCATGACTAAGAAAATTGTGTACGAAAACGAAGAATTTAATTTATTACAAGCCGCTTTGGATATCGAAGAATCCATGGAAGACTTGCGTTACAACAATATTGTAATTGCCACCGATGCCGATGTCGATGGAATGCACATTCGTTTGTTGTTGATTACGTTTTTCTTGCAATTTTTCCCAGAGTTAATCAAAGACGGCCATTTGTACATTTTGCAAACGCCTTTGTTCCGCGTGCGTAACAAGAAAGAAACCATCTATTGTTATAGCGACGAAGAACGCGTTAACGCCATTGAAAAATTAAAACCAAAACCAGAAATTACCCGATTCAAAGGATTGGGAGAAATCTCGCCAGATGAATTCAAGCACTTTATTGGTGCCGATATTCGATTGGATCCTGTAATGTTGGATAAAGCGACTTCAATTGAAACGTTATTGGAGTTTTATATGGGTAAAAACACACCGGATCGTCAAACCTTCATCATCAATAATTTGAAGGTGGAATTGGACGTTGTGGAGAAATAATTTAGATACTGAATAATTCAGCATAAATGAAAGACGAAGAAGAAGATAATATCATTTCAAACGAAGACGAAACAAACGATTCTTTGGATACATCGGTAAACGAAAACGAGGAAGGTTTTGACGACATCGTTGCTTTTGGTGGGAATCATTTTTATGAAAATAATGAAAACCCCGAAGACACGATTACCAAAGTAACCGGAATGTACAAAGACTGGTTTTTGGACTATGCTTCGTATGTAATTTTGGAGCGTGCCGTTCCAGCTATTGAAGACGGATTTAAACCGGTGCAACGTCGTATCATGCATTCCATGAAAGAGTTGGATGATGGACGTTATAACAAAGTAGCCAATATTGTAGGACACACCATGCAGTATCACCCACACGGTGATGCGAGTATTGGCGATGCCATGGTGCAAATTGGGCAAAAAGATTTGATTATCGATATGCAAGGAAACTGGGGTAACATTCTCACAGGAGATAGTGCCGCAGCCTCTCGTTATATCGAAGCCCGAATCAGTAAGTTAGGACACGATATTTTATATTCGCCAAAAATTACCCAATGGGGAATGTCTTACGATGGACGTAGAGCCGAGCCTATTAATCTTCCTGTGAAATTTCCGTTGTTGCTTGCCCAAGGTGCAGAGGGAATCGCGGTAGGTCTTTCGACCAAAATTTTACCTCATAATTTCAATGAATTAATTGATTGCTCGATCAAAGTGTTGAAGGGCAAATCATTTACCTTATATCCTGATTTTCCAACAGCAGGTATTGCCGATGTGTCTAATTACAATGATGGTTTGCGTGGCGGACGTGTTCGTGTTCGTGCCAAAATTGCCCAATTGGACAAACAAACTTTGGTGATTACCCAAATTCCGTTTTCAACGAATACTTCTACCTTAATTGATAGTATTTTGAAAGCCAATGAAAAAGGGAAAATCAAAATCAAAAAAATTGAAGACAATACGGCTGCCGAGGTTGAAATCTTGATTCACCTTCCGCCAGGAGTTTCGCCAGATAAAATGATAGATGCGTTGTACGCATTTACGGCTTGCGAATCTTCGGTAGCACCTTTGGGTTGTGTGATTGAAGACAACAAACCCTTGTTTATTGGTGTTTCCGAAATGTTGAAAATATCTACGCATCGCACTGTAGATTTGTTGAAACGAGAACTGGAAATCCAATTAGACGAATTGGAAAATAAATGGCATTTCTCGACTTTGGAGAAAATCTTCATTCGCGAAGAAATGTATATTGATTTCAAATTGTACGGAGACAGAGAATCATTGTACAAATATATGTACGATCGATTTGAGCCGTTCAAAAAATCATTTGTACGTGAAACCAATGATGATGATTTGCAAAAATTAACGCAAATTCCAATGATTCGTATTACGCGTTTCGACTCGGATAAAGCGGATGATGCGATTGCGAAGTTGGAAGCTGAAATGGAAGAAGTAAAACACCATTTGGATAACATTATTGACTTTGCTATTGACTTTTTCCAAAAACTAAAAGACAAATACGGCAAAGGACGTGAACGCCAAACCGAATTGCGCAGTTTTGACACGATTGAAGCTACCAAAGTGGTGTTGCGTAATACCAAATTATATGTTAACAGAGAAGAAGGTTTCTTAGGAACTGGACTTAAAAAAGATGAATATGTTGCTGATTGTTCGGATATAGATGATGTGATTGTTTTCCTTCGAGATGGAAAAATGATGATCACTAAAGTGGACGAAAAGAAATTCATTGGTAAAGACATTATTCATATTGCGGTCTTTGACAAAAATGATAAACGTACCATTTATAATATGATCTACCGCGACGGTAAAAACGGATCTACCTTTATCAAGCGTTTTAATGTTTCGGGAGTGACTCGTGATAAATTCTATGATTTAACACAAGCTAAACCGGATTCGATGGCTTTATATTTTTCAGCCAATCCAAATGGAGAAGCTGAGGTAGTTACTATTTTATTGCGTCAGGTGGGTAGTGTTAAAAAGTTAAAATGGGATCTTGATTTTTCTGATATTGCTATTAAAGGCAGAGTATCAAGAGGAAATACGGTTACCAAATATCCAATTCGAAAAATTGAATTAAAGGAGAAAGGTATTTCAACATTGCGTCCACGAAAAGTATGGTTTGACGATACTGTACAGCGATTGAATGTAGATGGTCGTGGCGAATTATTAGGCGAATTCAAACCCAATGATCGTTTATTAGTAATCAATCAAACTGGGAAGTTGAAAACGATTATTCCGGAATTGACCACGCATTTTGATGAAGACATGATTGTGTTGGAAAAATGGAATCCAAAGAAACCTATTTCGACGATTTATTATGACGGAGAAAAAGAACGCTATTTTGTTAAACGTTTCTTAGTAGAAAATGAAAACAAAGAAGAACTCTTTATTACGGAGCATGAGAAATCACAATTAGAAATTGTTTCGACTGATTGGCGACCAGTGGCTGAAATTGTTTATACTAAAGTGAAAGGGGTTCAAAAAGATAACCAAACTATCGACTTGGAACAATTCATTGCTGTAAAAGGAATTAAAGCAATTGGAAATCAATTGACAACTGATAAGTTAAAACAAGTGAATCTATTAGAATCATTACCTTTTGAAGAGCCAGAAGAAGAGGTAGAAGAAGTGGTTGCTTCCGAAGAAATAGAATTGGATGATATTCCTACTGATACCGATGATGATGGTCAAATAACACTAAGTTTAGAATAAAAAAAAGCTCCTGAATAGGAGCTTTTTTTATGGTTTAATGAAATTATTTTTTCTTTATTTTCATGTTGATCATCTCTACTACCAAAGAAAAGGTAATGGCAAAATACAAATAACCTTTTGGAAGTGGTGTTACGTGACTTCCAAAAATTAAGGCATTGGATAAATGCGCACTTTCGGTTAATAGCATCATCCCAATTAGGATTAAGAATGCCAAACCTAGAATTTGAATTGATGGATGGTTGTTTACAAAATTACCTACAGGTACAGCAAATTGCATCATGATAAAAACTGAAATTATTACAGCGGTGATCATAATGTAAATGGCTCCTTCAACACCATTTGTCATACCAACAGCAGTTAAAATACTATCAAAAGAGAAAACCAAATCAATCATTATGATCTGTAAAATCACATTTTGAAATGATTTAGTCGCTGCTTCTTTCATTTCTTTTTCTTCATGTCCTTTTTCGTCTACTTTTTCACGAATTTCATTCGTGCTTTTGTAAATTAAGAACAAACCACCTAGCAATAAAATGATACTTTGACCTGTAATTCCAGCAGAAAACCAACTTAAGTCGATATGAAACCACGGTTCTTTCATTTGGATCAACAAATTGATTCCAAACAAAAGCGCGATACGCATGAACATGGCAAGGAACATCCCTAACTTAGTAGCTTTTTTGCGTTTCTCGGCAGGTAATTTACCAGTGGCAATAGAAATAAAAATGATATTATCTATTCCTAAAACAATTTCTAAAAAAGTTAACGTTAAAAGCGCAATCCAAGCGTCTGGATTTAAAAATACTTCCATTTTGTTGAGTTAAGTGTTGTGTTTATTTTGTGTTGATTTCACCAATCTTGGTTACAGTCCCTCGTTGTTTGCTGTCTATCCCAACTATTCCGAATTCAAAGGTATAGGAATTTTTTGAAGTGGTCAAAATCTTCATGCTAATTGCACTTTTTTCTTGATTGGTTTTAGGATGTTTCTTTTGGATCACATATTCGCAATCGCTAATCCAACGAACAGTAGCAGTATCTGTTTTTCCTTCAAAAGTTTCTACTTCAATACTGTCATTACGTTCAAAAAAAGTTACTTTTTTGACACCATCAATTTCATGTTCAAATTTGAATTTTCCGGTTTTGAAGTCTTTGCAATTGTGTTCGGTTGTGTAGCAAGACGCTACTAATAGCAAACAAAGTAATGCGATGCTGTTTTTCATTTAATCTATTTTTATATCGTATTTGTCCAAAAGCCCCACAATGCCTTGAGCTGAAAATTTTGCTTTTTTCATCGGATTGTATTCGGGATCAATTTTGTAATTGTAAGCGGTTCTAAAGTCGGCTCCAGCTAATTGTGTGTTATTAAAAATTGCATTATCGAGGTTGCAATTATCAAAAATCGAATTGTTTAATTGGGTGCCAATGAAACCGGTTTCTTTCATAGAACAAGAAGTGAAATTGGTTTTTGGCATTTTTTTATTGGCAAAAGAAGCATAATCCAAAGTACAGTCTTGAAAATTCACTTGAAATAAAAAATCGGTACACGCATTAAAATGAATGCCTAATAATTTACAATTTTTGAAATGAACGGTTTTTAAACTTGTTCCTACAAGGCTAACCATGGATAAGTTGCAATCAATGAATTCGCAATCCATAAAGGTATTGTTACTTAAATCCGAATTCGAGAAATCACAGTTTTTAAAAATGCAATCTTCAAATTCACGGTGATTGATTCGGCCATTAATGGTGACTACCTTTTCAAAAGTTTTTTGGATGTTGATTAAGTTTTCCATTAGTCGTTGAATAAACTTTTCATTATCATTTTCAATCCAACAAACAGACAATACACCCCGAAAACACTTAATCCGATTCCGATGGCTAAAACCAAATAATGCCAATTGTTTCCTTTGTTCATAAATGCATTATGAATCACAGCAGGTCCCATAAATAATAAAGGCAAAGCTCCTGACAGGTATTTAAAGGCTTTCGCCAAAAGGTCTTTGTTGGTTGCCATTAGTTATTGATTTTGTGTATTGTAATACTCTACAGTTTTTCGAACGCTTCCGAATTTACTCAACAATTGGCTGCCTTCCTCGTACGAAACAGGAATTTCGCTCATGATCATTTTCACCCCACGATCGACTAATTTCGCATTGCTCAATTGCATGTCCACCATTTTATTGCCTTTGACTTTTCCAAGCTGAATCATGGTTGCAGTAGAAATCATATTCAATACTAATTTCTGAGCTGTACCGGCTTTCATTCGGGAACTTCCAGTAACAAACTCAGGACCAACAATCACTTCGATTGGAAATTGGGCTGTTTGCGAAAGCGGACTTCCTGCATTGCAAGAAATACTTCCGGTAATAATATTATTTTCATTACAAGCTTGCAAACCTCCAATAACGTAAGGTGTCGTCCCCGATGCGGCAATTCCGATAACCACATCATTGGCATTTATATTCTGTTCTTGTAAATCAATCCAAGCTTGAGTTGCATTATCTTCGGCATTTTCAACAGCTCGGCGAATCGCCTTATCACCACCCGCAATAATTCCGTTGACCAAGTCAAAAGGGACTCCAAACGTCGGTGGACATTCTGACGCATCTACAATTCCAAGTCTGCCCGAAGTTCCAGCTCCGATATAAAATAACCGGCCTCCTAATTTCATTTTAGCTACAATTTGTGCCACCAAACTTTCAATTTGAGGCAATGCTTTTTCAACAGCCAAAGGAACCGTTTTGTCTTCGTTATTGATATTAGTCAATAATTCGGTTACCGACATTTTTTCTAAATGTTCGTATTTTGAGGATTGTTCGGTGGTTTTGGTAAAGGTCATAAATAAACGATGTATTTATTTTAAAACATGAAATGCTAAGACATTTTGAACATCATACACATTTACTGACTTGTTAAATTGTTTAACTATACTTGGATTGACTTCGCTCGAAACCCAAATTTTTAGTTCGGCTTCCAAGTCGAATGTTCCAGCCGTTTCAATGCTGAATCTAGAAATACTTTTGTAAATGATGGATTTGTATTCAATTTTACTTCCAGTAATTCCTTGTTTTTCAACCAATATTAATCGTTTTGAGGTAAAAATAAAGGTGTCTCTAATTAATTTGAAACCCAATTCGATTGATTCACCTTCAATAAGTAATTTACCGTATTCCTTGATTAAACTTTCTTGATCTACGGCTCCAGCGTTTCCTAGTAATGCAGAAAATAGTCCCATGTTGTTTTGTTTTTAATTATATAAAATAGGCCAATGCAAATCCTAAAACTATCATGGAGATTTTGGCGATATTGAACTTGTGTCCTTCGCTACTTTCAAAGATAATGGTAGAGGAGATATGAAATAAAATTCCAATAACTATGGCTGTGATTTCGTTATAATAGACGTTTAATACTGGCAAATAATCGGATAGAATTGTTCCTAATGGCGTCATAATAGCAAAAGTAATCATGAATAGAAAAATTGCTTTTTTATTCAGATTAGCATTGATAAAAAAGGTCGTTAAAATAATCGCAATAGGTAAGTGATGAATGGCAATTCCTATAGCTAAATCATGATGGTGGCCAACTGGAAATCCCTCGGCTAAAGCATGAATACACAAACTAATAAACAACAACCACGGAATGTGTTCCATTTTGGAATGACCATGAACATGACCGTGCTCGGCGCCTTGAGAAAAATACTCTAAGATAATTTGGAACAAAATCCCCACCATAATGAACAATCCAATACGTCCGTTTTTACTTTCGTAGATTTCAGGAAGCAAATGAATAACAGTCAACGACAGCAAAAAAGAACCGCTGAAGGCTAAAAGCAATTTCAGTTTCGCTTTGTCTTTTGGTTGAAAAACCAAAGCAAAAACGTAACCTAAGATCACCGAAAGTAAGGGTAATAAATAATTCATTATTTAAAAATCATGATTAATCGTTCGCTTTCCGTTTTGTGGAATTTCTTCAATTTATAATCCCCAAAGATATCCAATAAATAGATACCTGCTTCTTCCATCATCGTTTGGAAATCTTGTAGGGTTAACGCCTGAACCTTTTCTGTAAAATGGTAGGATTCTCCTTGATCTTCAAAATTGATTTCTTTGTAGATATGACCGTCTTTTACATAGCGTTGAATATGAAAATCTATTCCTTCAACGGTTTTAGTTTCTTCAGGAACTAAATTAGCAATAACTTGATTCACGTTCATAAAATCAATGACTGCAAATCCGTGTTCGGTTAAGCTTTCTTTGATGGCAATCAATGTTTTCAAATTGTCTGCATCATTTTCGAAATATCCAAAACTGGTGAACAAATTGAAAATAGCGTCAAATTGATCGTCGAATTTTTCGCGCATATCATGCACCTGAAAATGCAAACTGCTGTTGCTATTTTTATTGGCTTCGGCGATGCTGTTTTCAGACAAATCAGCACCAATTACCTCAAAACCCAATTGGTTCAAATAAATGGCATGACGTCCTTTTCCACAAGCTAAGTCCAAAACTTTGGCTTTCTCTGGAAGATTAAGGTAATGCGTCAAATTATCCATGAAAATTTGCGCTTCACGGTAATTGCGTTCTTTGTATAAAATATGGTAATAGGGTGTATCAAACCAGGAAGCAAACCAGTTTTGAGTAGGCTTTTGAGTAGCTGATGTAGCTGGTTTAGAATCTTCAGACATTTATTCTTTTTCTATTAATTCAAGTCAGCAAATTTAGTGTATTTTTGCACAAAATAATCCTAATATTTGGATTCAAAATCCGTTAGATGGGTTTTTTGGGTACTGCAACAACTAAAATAAAGTGAAAGCAGTTGAATTGATTAGAAAAAATGGAAGAAAATTTTAAAATGATTGCCAAAACCTTTTTTGGTTTTGAAGAGATACTAGCTAAAGAATTAAGAGATTTAGGCGCACAAGATGTAGAGCAAGGAATTCGAATGGTCAGTTTTAAAGGCGACAAAGGATTTATGTACAAAGCGAATTTGTCTTTGCGTACGGCTTTGAAAATTTTGAAACCGATTTATACTTTTAGAGCTAACAATGAGAATGCTTTGTACAAAGGAATTTCAGGTATCAACTGGTCCAAGTATTTGAATGCCAATCAGACTTTTGTGATTGACGCTACGGTTCATTCGGATCATTTTAATCATTCTGAATTTGTTTCTCAAAAATGTAAGGATGCGATTGTAGATCAATTTAGAGAACGAACAGGACAACGTCCAAGTATTGATAAAGCCTATCCTGATTTACGCATCAATATTCACATTGGCAAAGACCAAGTCTCGGTAGCTTTGGACACTTCGGGAAATTCATTGCACCAACGTGGTTACCGTACCGCTACGAATATTGCTCCAATTAACGAAGTTTTGGCCGCCGGGATTTTATTACTTTCAGGTTGGGAAGGACAAAGTGATTTTTTAGACCCTATGTGTGGTTCTGGAACTTTTTTGGCGGAAGCCGCTATGATTGCCTGTGCTATTCCAGCCAATATCAATCGTAAAGAATTTGCTTTCGAAAAATGGAACGATTGGGACAATGATTTATTTGACCAAATTGTCAACAGTTTGATGAAGAAAGTAAAAGAATTTCATTACACCATTAAAGGGTACGATAAGGCGCCAAGTGCTGTGAGTAAAGCCAAAGATAATATTCGCAATGCCAACTTGGAAGATTATGTAACCATTGCCGAAGACAACTTTTTTGATACTGAAAAGCAATCGCAAGGAAAACTACATATGGTTTTCAATCCGCCGTATGACGAACGATTGGACATTCATATGGAAGAGTTTTATAAAAATATTGGAGATACGTTGAAAAAAGGGTATCCGGGAACGAATGCTTGGTTTATTACAGCCAATTTAGAAGCCTTGAAGTTTGTAGGATTGAAGCCCTCTCGCAAAATTAAATTGTTCAATGCGAGTTTGGAAGCCCGATTGGTAAAATACGAAATGTATGAGGGAAGCAAACGCACCAAGTTTCAAGTTGCCGATAAAGAATAAAAAATAGATAATATGACTAAATTACAATTAAGAGCGTTTTTATATCAGTTGGGTAGTTTTGCTATCTTGTTTATCTCTTTTCGTTTTTTGATTTTCAAATACACCGATTTGACAGGACTTTTTGTTCCGTTCACGGCTTTTGTAGTAGGCACCATTTTGTCTCCTAAATTCCAAGCAGTGAAAACTAGGGATGGTGAAAAACTATTTATGTCTTGGCTTTTTGTAAAAGGAATTAAAGAATTGTGAAGAATTTGATTTCATAATTTATCAATTTCATAACAAGTTATATTGATGGGTAAAGAGAATAAAACTAAAGTAACTGAAATTCAGGTATCCGATTTTATTAATTCATTTGTTGATGACAAACATAAGCGAGAAGATAGTTTGCAACTGATTGAGTTAATGAAAAAATGGTCAGGTTTTGAACCAAAAATGTGGGGTCCTACAATTATTGGTTTTGGAAGTTATCATTATAAATATGCAAGTGGCCATGAGGGTGATTGTTTGCTTATTGGATTTTCGCCAAGGAAAAAAGCTTTTTCCCTATATGTTTACACCCCACAACAAAATAATACTGAGCTTTTAAATAAACTAGGAAAATTTAAGATAGGTAAAGCCTGTATTTATATTAATAAATTACTCGATATTGATTTAGATGTGTTAGAAGTTCTATGTAAATCTACTATCCACTTTCATAGAAGTTAAATGATTGGAATCAATTATTTAACAACCACTTTCTTTTTGTACAGCGGAACAAAATAGGTCACGCTATAATTAAAACCAATTCCGAAACTACCATTGTACGTTCTGTTGAAACCAGGGATATATAAATTATCAAAACCATCTGGTTTTTTATTGGTAACCAAGGTTTTTAACTGCACACTAAATCCCACAAAAACATTGTTGAACATTTTGGCTTTCATCCCAGTTACAACTTCAATCCAACTGGCGCTTAATCCATTGAATTCTTGATTAGCAGGAATGGCAGCTAATTCTCCCCAATACGGGTTAGGATTGTAAATTTTGTAGCTATATAATTCCTGGCTGAAGGTACTAAAACCATAGCGTAAACCAATTGAAATAATGTTTTCCATGTCTAGCCAATTTTCATACATATTGTAATCAAAACCGGCTTTTAAGTAGGAACCTTTACTGTTTGTGGTCAATCGATCGTCTTCGGTGGTTTTATTTTCGTTTCCAAGTTCGGCGGCTAAATAGTATTTTTTATTCCATCGAAAATCTCCCGTAAGTTCAATCCCTTTGTAGTTTTTGTCATAAAAACCTCGGGTTAATTTGAACAAATCAACCCCTACTCGAAGTCCATAACGGTCTTTTTTTACCGGAATACTATCTGCAATTTGCTCTACATCTGATGTAGCATCTGGTTTTACTTGGGCTTGTGCCAATGTGAACATCAGCAAAAAACAAAGACTAGAAGAAAAGTTTAATATGTGTTTCATTTTCATTTTCTATGTTTGTTTTTTCTACTGAAATATATTGAATCCATTTGCCGCTTGTTGATGGAACTGCAGTATGTGTAATTGGATTGTTAGGGCGTAAACTGAAATTCGTTTTAAATCCACAAGCTCTTGATACAAATGAGTTGATACGACTATAATTGATTTGGATTTTATCGGTAAAGACTACATTAGGATTTGAATTTCCAGAATTAAAAATTAAAGTATACGTACTCACATCTTGATCTACTTTTAATGGAAGAGAAATGGTATTCGCATTGGTGACATATTTTGAATCACCAATTGCTGTAGCACTAAATACAATCCCTTCTGTCATTCCTTCTCCAACTACTTTCAACTGATTTACATTCTTTAAAACACTTGGATTGTTGATGTCATAAAAAGTAAGAACCAATCGGGGAGTAGTTACGGTATTTGCATCGCAGATATCGTCTTTTTCACAACTGGAGAAAAAGACAGATACAAGAGCAACTAATAGCAGGATACCTTTTTTCATTTGACTAACGTTTCTCCAAAAGTACAACATTTTCAACATGATGCGTTTGTGGAAACATATCCACAGGTCGCACTCGTGTTACTTTGTATTTTTCGTCCATCAAGGCCAAATCACGAGCTTGTGTAGCTGAGTTACAACTTACATAGACTACTTTTTGAGGTTCAATTTTTAGAATTTGTTCGATCACGTCTTTGTGCATTCCGTCTCGTGGTGGGTCGGTGATAATCACATCCGGTTTACCATGTTGCGCAATAAAGTTTTCGTTAAAAACTACTTTCATGTCTCCAACAAAGAATTCGCAATTAGTAATTTCGTTTCGTTTGGCATTGGCTTTTGCATCACTGATTGCTTCAGGAACGCTTTCTACCCCAATTACTTTTTTAGCCTTTTTGGATACAAACTGTGCAATAGTTCCGGTTCCGGTATACAAATCATATACGGTTTCACTTCCTGTAAGTCCAGCAAAATCGCGGGTGATTTTATACAATTCGTACGCTTGATCGGAATTTGTTTGGTAAAAAGATTTGGCATTAATGCTAAATTTCAAACCTTCCATTTCTTCCAAAATGTAATCGCGACCTTTGTATAGTTGAATGTTAGTATCGTATAAAGTATCGTTTGCCTTATTATTGACTACAAATTGTAAGGAAGTAATCTGCGGGAATTTTTCGTAGATGTGATCTAAAATCAATTCTCTATTGACTTTGTTATCTTCAAAAAACTGAATCAATACCATGATTTCCCCAGTTGAAGCGGTACGCAACATTAACGTACGCAACAGACCTTCGTGTGCTCTTGGGTTGAAGAAAGTCAATCCGTTAGCATTGGCAAAAGCCCTAATTTCATTGCGAATTGCATTTGACGGATCTTCTTGCAAATGGCATTTGTTGATGTCCAAGATTTTATCCCACATTTTTGGAATGTGAAATCCTAAAGCATTTCTATTGCCTAAATCGTCGGTGCTTTCGATTTCTTGTTCGGTTAACCAACGGCTATTCGAAAATGAAAATTCCATTTTGTTTCTGTAGAAAAATTGTTTTTCAGAACCTAAAATGGGTTCGAATTCAGGAAGTTCAATTTTTCCAATGCGTTGCAAATGGTTTTTTACCTCGTTTTGTTTGTAATACAATTGTTGGCTGTAGTTCATGTTTTGCCATTTACAACCGCCACAAACTCCAAAATGTTCGCAAATAGGTTCAATTCGGTGTTCTGAAAATTCATGAAATTTCACTGCTTTTCCTTCGTAAAACGCTTTGCGTTTCTTGAAAGTTTGCACATCTACGACATCTCCAGGAACTACATTTGGGATAAAGATTACTTTTCCGTCGGGCGCTTTTGCTACCGATACGCCTTTTGCACCAGCATCAAGGACTTTTATTTGATGAAAGACAACTTTGTCTGTATTTTTTCTTGCCATAGCGCAAAAATAAGTGTTTGAATGGTTTTATAAATTCAATTTGGGAAAATTTTTTAAAAAGGATTCAAATTAGCCTATCTTTGCCGACTGAAAAAAGCCAATATGAAGTTTGATTTATTACAAAAAGATTCCCAATCGAAAGCGAGAGCCGGAAGTATAACTACCGATCACGGTCTGATTGAAACCCCTATTTTTATGCCTGTTGGAACTGTGGCTTCAGTAAAAGGAGTTCACCAACGCGAATTGAAAAATGACATCAATCCAGATATTATTTTAGGGAATACCTATCATTTGTATTTGCGTCCACAAACTGAAATTTTAGAAAAAGCAGGTGGATTGCATAAATTCATGAATTGGGATCGTAATATTTTGACAGATTCCGGTGGATACCAAGTGTATTCGCTTTCGGCTAATAGAAAGATTAAAGAAGAAGGCGTAAAATTCAAATCCCATATTGACGGATCCTATCATTTTTTCACACCTGAAAATGTGATGGAAATTCAACGTACCATTGGTGCTGATATCATTATGGCTTTTGATGAATGTACGCCGTATCCTTGCGATTATAATTATGCCAAACGCTCGATGCACATGACTCACCGTTGGTTGGATCGTTGTATCAATCATTTGGATAACTTACCTTTTAAATACGGCTACGAGCAAACTTTTTTCCCCATAGTTCAAGGAAGTACCTACAAAGATTTACGCAGACAATCTGCTGAATATATTGCCAATTCAGGTCAGCAAGGAAATGCTATTGGAGGACTATCTGTTGGAGAACCGGCTGAAGAAATGTATGCTATGACAGAAGTAGTATGCGAAATTTTGCCCGAAGACAAACCTCGTTATTTAATGGGAGTGGGAACGCCAATTAATATTTTGGAAAATATAGCATTGGGAATTGATATGTTTGATTGTGTAATGCCTACCCGTAACGCAAGAAACGGTATGTTGTTTACAGCAAACGGTACCATCAACATCAAAAATAAAAAATGGGAAGCTGATTTTTCACCCATCGACGAAATGGGAATTACTTTCGTTGATACTGAATATACTAAGGCCTATTTGCGTCACCTTTTTGCTGCCAATGAATTTCTTGGAAAACAAATTGCAACGATCCATAATTTAGGATTTTATATGTGGTTGGTTCGTGAAGCTAGAAAACATATCTTAGCGGGTGATTTTAGACCTTGGAAAGAAATGATGGTCAAAAACATGAGCCAACGATTATAATTTTTTCTCATGAACAAATTAACAATACTAGATAAATACATCTTAAAGCGCTACTTGGTCACTTTTACCGTGATGCTTTTGTTATTTGTTCCCATCGGAATTGTTGTTGACGTTTCTGAAAAGGTCAATATGATGATTAAAAATCAGGTACCTTTGAATAAAATATTGGTGTATTATTTCAATTTCACCATATATTTCACCAACATGCTTTTTCCGATATTTTTGTTTTTATCGGTGATTTGGTTTACTTCTAAATTGGCTAACAACACCGAAATTATTGCCATTTTAAGTTCAGGTATTTCGTTCACGCGATTCCTGCGTCCTTTTATAATTGGTGCTTCTATAGTATCAGTTATTGTCTTATTTATGGGATTTTATTTGGTTCCAATTGCTAGCGAAGGATTTAATAACTTTAGGTATACTTATTTACGAACGGGTGGGCAACAGCTGATGCAAGGGGACAATACCGATGTGTACCGACAAATTAGTGACACTGAGTTTATCTATGTAAACAGTTTTAATAACGAAACCAAAACAGCCTATAATTTTTCGTTGGAAAATTTTGACAAAGAAAAGTTAACCTATAAAATTACCGCTGCACGAATTCAATGGAATCCAAAAGAAAAAAATTATACACTTTTTGAATATACAAAACGGACGGTCGGTCCTATGGGTGATAAGATTGAAAAAGTACCTGAGAAAAAAATGAAATTTAAATTTGATTTGGAAGATTTGGCTCCGGTGGTGTATATCGCTGAAACACTTCCTTTAGGTAAACTATATGATTTTATCAACAAAGAAAAGAAAAGAGGTTCTTCCAATATCAATATTTACTTAGTAGTATATTATAAAAAGTTCAGTATTCCAATTTCGGCATTTATTTTGACGATTATCGCTGTTTCGGTTTCGGCCATGAAACGAAGAGGCGGAATGGGAATGAATTTAGCCATCGGAATTGCTGTGGCCTTTTCCTTTGTGTTTTTAGATAAAATTTTTGGTGTCTTTGCCGAAAAAACTAGTTTTTCTCCACTTATTGCGGTTTGGACTCCTAATTTGCTTTTTGGAATCTTAGCGTATTACCTTTTACGACATGCAAAACGATAATCTGAAGAGCTACCTCAATCTTCATTTGATTGTATTTATTTGGGGGTTTACAGCCATTTTAGGCGCATTAATTACAATCCCTGCAGATGACTTAGTTTGGTACCGAATGCTTATCGCAAGTGGTTTTATTGGATTATTTTTAGTGGCCAAGAAAAAGTCTTTTAGCATACCTGTTCGAGAATTATTGCAATTAGTATTTGTTGGATTGTTGATTGCGTTGCACTGGATTTTCTTTTTTCAAGCGATTCATATTTCGAATGTGTCGATTACACTTTCAGTATTTTCATTGGGCGCTTTTTTTGCTTCTTTATTGGAACCCATTTTTTATGGACGAAAAGTACTCTGGTACGAAGTGTTTTTTGGGGTAATTATTATTGCGGGATTGTCTTTAATACTTCAAGTAGAAAGCGGTTATATCAACGGCGTATTTTTTGCTTTAGCCTCCATTATTTTAGGGGTTTTATTTACTTTAATGAATGGGAAATTAATTGTAAAACACGATCCTTCGGTTATTACATTTTATGAATTCCTGTCTGGTTTTTTCTTTATTTCAATCTATTTTATTATTCAGGGAAAATTCACAAAAGATTTCTTTGAACTTTCGGTTAACAATTGGATTTGGCTTTTTATTTTGGCTTCGGTTTGTACAGCTTATGCTTTTACGGCCTCTGTTCGTGTCATGCGTAAATTGACTCCGTATACCGTGATGCTGACGACAAATCTAGAGCCGGTGTACGGAATTGTATTAGCCTATTTTATCATTGGTGGAAAAGAAAAGATGAGCACTGAGTTTTATATTGGCGCTTTAATTATTGTCATTACGGTCATTTTAAACGGGGTGATTAAACACTATTACAAAGCCAAAGAATAACTAAAAACAATGCAATTTTTTGCACTTAAATCGAAATTTAGGACTGTCAAACGATTTTAAATTTTATATTTGCAGTTCTAATCGGAAAAATAAATAACACTACAACTCCATGGAATATTTAGATTTTGAACTTCCTATCAAAGAATTAGAAGATCAGTTAGAAAAATGTGTTGTTATTGGTAAAGAATCAGATGTTGATGTAACCAATACATGCAAACAAATCAACAAAAAGTTAGAAGAAACCAAACGTAATATATACAAAAACTTAACTGCTTGGCAACGTGTTCAATTGTCAAGACACCCAAATAGACCGTACACTTTAGACCATATCAATGCACTTTGCGGGGATACTTTTTTAGAATTGCACGGTGACCGTGGTTTTAAAGATGATAAAGCGATGGTGGGTGGATTAGGAAAAATTGCGGGTCAATCGTTTATGATCATTGGCCAACAAAAAGGATACAACACCAAAACGCGTCAATACCGTAACTTTGGTATGGCAAACCCAGAAGGATACAGAAAAGCCTTGCGTTTGATGAAAATGGCGGAGAAATTTGGTATTCCAATTGTCACTTTAGTAGATACCCCAGGAGCTTATCCAGGTTTAGAAGCGGAAGAGCGCGGACAAGGAGAAGCAATTGCTAGAAATATTTTTGAAATGGTTCGCTTGAAAGTGCCTGTAATTACCGTTATTGTTGGAGAAGGAGCATCTGGTGGAGCATTAGGAATTGGTGTAGGCGATAAAGTGTATATGTTAGAGAATACTTGGTATTCTGTAATCTCACCAGAATCGTGTTCATCTATTCTTTGGAAAAGTTGGGAATACAAAGAACAAGCTGCTGAAGCTTTGAAATTGACTTCTTCCGACATGAAAAAGCAAAAACTAATTGATGATATTATTCCAGAACCATTAGGAGGAGCACATTTCGATAGAGAAAGTACTTTCAAAACGGTGGAGCAATATATTATGAAAGGATACAATGAGTTGAAAGACTTATCAACAGAAGAATTATTAGCGCAGCGATATGAGAAATACCTTGCAATGGGGCATTTTAAAGACTAATATTCTTACAAATAGATACTTAATCCGAAACCTTGTGGTTTCGGATTTTTTTTGACTTATAAACAAAAAATAGTTAGTTATCAACATTATTATGTAATAAGTCGTTGTGGCCTTTTTTTTAATTTTTCTTATTTTCGCTACATGGAAAATTTTAGAAATATAGCGCCAGTTAAAGTAGACAAAGCGACTATCATTAATCTCGAAAAAGGAAAATTGCCACCACAGGTATTGGACTTAGAAGAGGCAGTGTTAGGCGCCATGATGATTGATAAAAAAGGAGTAGATGAGGTAATTGATATCTTGCAAGCCGATGCCTTTTACAAAGACGCACACAAATATATTTTTGAAGCCATTGTTCAGTTGTTTACCGAAACGCAACCGATTGACTTGTTGACAGTTTCTGCTCAGCTTAAGAAGAATGGAAAATTGGACATTGCAGGTGGTGATTTCTATTTGATTCAGTTGACCCAAAAAATTTCCTCTTCAGCACACATTGAGTTTCACTCTAGAATTATTCTACAAAAATTTATTCAACGTAGTCTGATTCGTATTTCATCAGAAATTATCGAAGATTCCTATGATGAAACTACGGACGTATTCGATTTGTTAGACAAAGCCGAGTCGAAGTTATACGAAGTAACACAAGGAAATATTAAACGTAGTTCTGAAACAGCTCAAAGTCTAGTATTACAAGCCAAAAAACGAATTGAAGAAATAGCCGGTCAAGAAGGATTAAGTGGAGTGGCGACTGGTTTTGAAAAATTAGATAAGATTACCTCAGGTTGGCAGCCGAGTGATTTGATCATTATTGCAGCAAGACCTGCAATGGGAAAAACAGCATTTGTATTGTCCATGGCACGAAATATGGCTATTGATTATGGAATGCCTGTTGCTTTATTCTCTTTGGAGATGGCTTCAGTACAATTAATTACCCGTTTGATTTCATCTGAAACAGGTTTGTCTTCAGAAAAATTACGTACCGGAAAATTAGAAAAACACGAATGGGAACAATTGAGTACCAAAGTGAAAAATCTGGAAAAAGCACCTTTATATATTGACGATACCCCATCACTTTCTATTTTTGATTTAAGGGCCAAAGCAAGACGTTTGGTGTCTCAACACGGAATTAGAATCATCATTGTCGACTATTTGCAATTGATGACAGCTGGTGGAAACGGAAAAGGTGGCGGAAATAGAGAGCAAGAAATCTCGACTATTTCTCGAAATTTGAAAGCTTTAGCAAAAGAATTGAATGTTCCGGTTATTGCACTTTCGCAATTATCGCGTGCGGTAGAAACACGTGGTTCTAGTAAACGTCCTTTATTGTCTGACTTACGTGAATCGGGAGCGATTGAGCAAGATGCTGATATCGTTTCGTTCTTGTATCGTCCCGAATATTATAAAATTGATGAATGGGATGATGATGAAGCATCGCCAACAGCTGGTCAAGCCGAAATCATGATTGCCAAGCACCGTAATGGTAGTATCGAAAACGTTCGTTTGAAATTCATCGGTCACTTGGGTAAATTTGATAATTTAGATGATTACTCAGGAAGTTACGATGATTTGCCATCGAGTATGAATAGTGATGATAATCCGTTTATTACAAAGAACTTGCCTTCCGCTAATGAAGCCTTTGGAAGTAATTTGAATGAGGATGACGACGATAGTGATGTTCCCTTTTAAATATAAAATATGAGTCCGCTTTTAAGCGGATTTTTTTTTGGATCATCGCCAAATCAAGTGAAACTATATTTAATTCAAACTAAATTCCATCCAAACTGGGCAGTGGTCCGATATGGTTCTGGCTTGTCGCAGAGAGGGAAAGTTTTGGTAAAACAAAATTACACCTGAATCTAATTTCTTGATTTTTGTTTTTTGAAAATACATATTATCAAATTCTGAAGCAAGACATTGCCCATTTTTACAACTGCGTTTCAAAGATGTTTTTTGGTTAACTAATGCCGATGCAAATCCTATTTTTCGTAAAGGATTAAATACAGAATGCGATTGTGGACAATTGAAATCGCCCATAATGATCAAATTGGATTTTGGATATGCCAATGGGAAGAATTGAAAGTATTTAATCTCTCTCTCAGGTTGTTTACTTTTGGTAATGGCATGAAAGGAAACGGCGGTAAATTGTTTTTTGCCGTATTCAAAAGTGCATAAATAAGGTTCGCGTTCCATTGCGTTTGCGTATTTTTTTTCAAGCCACGCTTTCCCAATTTTTTTGACTAATGCTGTTTTCCATAGAAACGCATACCGTTCTGTTTTACTGGGTGTGCTTGTGGTTGGATCACTGATGGTGTAGTCCCATTGATTTCCTTTTCTATTGAGTTTGTCTACAAGTCGGGCAACCGCCTGAGCGCCTCCATAACCCGCTACGACTTCTTGTAAGGAGACTAAATCGTATTGGTTGAGCAGATTTGCCATAAAGGCTATTTCTTCATCAGACTTGGATTTACCCAAATTTTCAACATTCCAGGAAACTAACTGGATTTGGCTAAAGCCAATGGAAGAAAGAAGTAGGAATACAAAAAGGAATATTTTTTTCATGCGCTATTCTAAATAGTATTGCGGTTTAAAGATACAATTATTAGTCGTTCATCACTAAAGGGCAACAAAAAACCCCAATCTTTCGATTGAGGTTTTTCTATGTAAGTAAGTAATCTAAATTGAGTTGATAAAACGTTTATTTTACTTTATTAAGTATTGCTTTGAAAGCTTCTGGGTGGTTCATCGCTAAATCAGCAAGAACCTTACGGTTCAATTCGATATTATTAGCTTTCACTTTTCCCATGAATTGTGAATAAGACATTCCTTCTAAACGAGCTCCAGCGTTGATACGTTGAATCCATAAAGCACGGAAATTTCTTTTATTTACTTTTCTGTCACGGTAAGCGTAGCACATTGCTTTCTCTACCGCGTTCTTAGCAACTGTCCAAACGTTTTTACGTCTACCAAAGAAACCTTTGGCTTGCTTCATTATTTTTTTTCTTCTTGCTCTTTTAGCAACTGAATTTACCGATCTTGGCATAATTTTACTGTTTTTTTTGTAGCAGGCGTCCCGAATTTAATCAAGAGAACTTAAGGCCATACTCCAAGGTTATTAAATTGTTTGTAACCTAAAGAATTTATTAGTGATTAGTAAATAGTGATTAGTGAGTTGCAAAAATGCTAATTACTAACTGCTAGTTACTAGTTACTCATTATATAATTCTTAATTGTTGTTTGATGCTTTTTTCATCTGATTGGTGAACTAACGCTGAGTGTGTCAAAGCTAATTTACGTTTTTTAGATTTTTTAGTCAAGATGTGACTTTTAAAAGCATGCTTTCTTTTAATCTTTCCAGAACCAGTAACTTTAAAACGTTTCTTGGCGCTAGATTTGGTTTTCATTTTAGGCATTTTTTCCTAGTGTTTTTAATTTATCTTACTTACTATCTTTACGAGCTTGCGAAGCAATCTCAATATTTCTTTATTCTAAAAATGGATTATTTTTTTTTCTTTGGAGCAATGAACATGATCATTCTCTTTCCTTCTAGAACTGGCATCGCTTCTACTTTACCAAATTCTTCCAAATCAGTTGCCAAACGCAATAACAAGATTTGACCTTGATCTTTATAAATAATCGAACGACCTTTAAAGAAAACAAAAGCTTTCAATTTAGATCCTTCTTTTAAGAATTTTTCAGCATTCTTTCTTTTGAATTCGTAATCGTGCTCATCAGTTTGAGGACCAAAACGAATTTCTTTAATCACCACTTGTGTTGATTTAGCTTTCAAAACCTTTTCACGTTTCTTTTGCTCATAGACAAACTTTTTGTAGTCCATGATTTTACAAACGGGTGGTTCTGCATTTGGTGAAATTTCAACCAAATCCAATTCAAATTCGTCAGCTAATTTCAAAGCATCTGCAGTTTTAAAAACTCCAGGCTCAATATTTTCACCTACAAGACGTACTTCTGGTACACGAATAAAATTATTAATTCGGTGTGCATCTTTCTTTTCTACTCGAGGTTGGTAACCTCTGTTGCTTCTTATTGCTATGGCTTTAAAATTTAAGTTAAACTGTAAATACTTTTAATGTTTTGTTGATCTCTTCAGTAACAATAGCGGCAAATTCCTCTATGGTAACTGTAATATTTCCTTTTCCTTCTTGACCGTGACGTCGAATCGAAATTGTACCGTTTTTTTCTTCTTCTTCACCCACAATCAGCATGAAAGGCGTTTTTTGCATTTCAGCATCTCTAATTTTCTTCCCGATAGTTTCGTTTCGGTTGTCAATTAGGGCGCGAATTTCGTGATTTTCTAGCAAATCTAAAACTTTTTTGGCATATATTTCGTATTTCTCGCTCAATGACAAGATAATAGCTTGTTCTGGCATTAACCACAATGGGAAATTACCAGCAGTATGCTCTAATAAAATTGCAATAAAACGTTCCATTGAACCAAATGGTGCACGGTGAATCATAACGGGTCTGTGCAATTGATCATCCGATCCTTTGTAAGTCAAATCAAAACGTTCTGGCAAGTTGTAATCTACTTGAATGGTTCCTAATTGCCATTGTCTTCCCAAAGCATCTTTTACCATGAAATCCAGTTTTGGACCATAGAATGCAGCTTCGCCATATTCTACAACAGTATTCAAGCCTTTATCTTTTGCTGCATTGATAATTGCATTTTCAGCTTTTTCCCAATTTTCATCAGAACCAATGTACTTGTCTCTGTTCTCTTGATCGCGTAAAGAAATTTGAGCGGTGAAGTTTTCAAATCCTAACGAACCGAAAACGTATAAAACCAAATCAATTACTTTTTTGAATTCTTCGTCCAATTGTTCTGGAGTACAGAAAATGTGGGCATCGTCCTGAGTAAATCCTCTAACGCGAGTTAAACCGTGTAATTCGCCACTTTGTTCATAACGGTATACAGTTCCAAATTCAGCATAACGTTTTGGTAAATCTTTGTACGACCATGGACGCACATTGTAAATCTCACAGTGGTGAGGACAGTTCATAGGTTTTAACAGGAACTCTTCACCTTCAGCAGGCGTATTTATCGGTTGAAAACTATCAGCGCCATACTTGGCATAATGACCTGAAGTTACGTACAATTCTTTTTGACCAATGTGGGGTGTAACTACTTGTTCGTAACCTGCTTTTTTCTGTGCTCTTTTCAAAAATTGCTCTAAACGATCACGCAAAGCAGCTCCTTTTGGCAACCATAAAGGCAAACCTTGACCTACTTTGGATGAAAAAGCAAATAATTCCAATTCTTTTCCTAGTTTTCTGTGATCGCGACGTTTGGCCTCTTCTAACAATTCTAGGTATTCCGTTAAGTCTTTCTGTTTTGGAAATGAAATTCCATACACACGAGTTAACTGTTTGTTTTTTTCATCACCTCTCCAATAAGCACCAGCAACGCTCATCACTTTCATCGCCTTGATAATTCCAGTGTTTGGAATATGACCTCCACGACATAAATCAGTAAAAGTAGAGTGGTCACAAAATGTAATGGTTCCGTCTTCTAGATTCGAAATCAATTCGGTTTTATAGACATTATCTTTGTAAACTTCAAGCGCTTCTGCTTTTGAAACAGGACGCAATTTGAATTCGTGTTTGTCTCTTGAAATTTCTAATACGCGGTCTTCAATTTTTTTGAAATCGGCATCGGTAATTTTATGGTCTTCGAAATCAACATCATAATAAAATCCGTTGGCAATTGCTGGTCCAAGAGTCAATTTGATACCTGGATACATTTCCTCTAAAACTTGCGCCATCACGTGAGAAGTAGAGTGCCAAAACGCTTTTTTTCCTCCTTCGTCATTCCAAGTAAAAAGAACAAGACTACCATCTGTGGTCAAAGGCGTAACGGTTTCAACGGTAGTACCATTGAATGAAGCAGAAATAACATTTCTAGCCAATCCTTCGCTAATGCTTTTTGCAACGTCCATTGGGGTAATCCCAGCTGCAAATTCTTTCACAGACCCATCGGGTAAAGTAATCTTAATCATTGTAAACTATTTTTAGGATTGCAAATATAGGGTATTGAAAAAACACACACAAAATATAAGCAAGGTTTGTGCGTGGTTTTTAGCGGATTTTAGCAATTAATTTTCAAAATTAGAACTTGCTTGAAAATTGGCTCGAGAAGTTTCGTTACTAAAAACTATTCTTTACTTTTGCAACACACAAAATCACAACTATGTACAAGTTACTAATTCGTCCGTTACTTTTTTGTTTTGATCCTGAAAAAGTACATTATTTTACCTTTTCTTTGATTCGAATCATTTCAAAAATACCTGGTTTTTCAGGAATTTTTCGTGCCTTGTACGAAGTAAATGATAGTCGTTTAGAAACAGAAGTTTTCGGTTTGAAATTTAAAAACCCAGTAGGTTTAGCAGCTGGTTTTGATAAGAATGCGGTTTTGTACAAAGAGTTGTCCAACTTCGGTTTCGGCTTTATAGAAATTGGAACGCTTACGCCAAAAGCACAAGATGGAAATCCAAAAAAACGCTTGTTCCGTTTGAAGGAAGATAGTGCCATTATTAACCGAATGGGATTTAATAACGGCGGAGTGGAAGAAGCAGTGTTGCAATTGAAAAAAAATAACGGCGTCTTAATCGGTGGAAATATTGGAAAAAATAAAGTAACTCCTAACGAAGAAGCGACTTCGGATTATGAAATTTGTTTTGAGGCGTTGTTTGATTATGTAGATTATTTTGTGGTGAATGTGAGTTCGCCAAACACGCCTAATTTACGCGCTTTACAAGATAAAGAGCCGTTAACCGAATTGTTGCAAACCTTGCAAAATAATAATTTGGCTAAGCCAAAACAGAAACCCATTTTATTAAAAATCGCACCGGATTTAACGGATGAACAATTATTGGATATCATCGATATTGTGAACGAAACCAAAATTGCAGGAGTGATTGCTACCAATACTACTTTATCTCGTGAAGGTTTACAATCAGAAAATAAAATTGAAACAGGTGGATTGTCCGGAAAACCTTTGGAAAAACGATCAACAGAAGTCATCCGATTTTTAGCTGAAAAGAGCAATAAATCCTTTCCAATTATTGGCGTAGGCGGAATTCATTCTGCCGAAGATGCTCTTGAAAAGCTAGCGGCAGGAGCTAGTTTGGTGCAATTGTATACCGGTTTTATTTATGAAGGTCCTGCTTTGGTTAAAGCCATTAACAAAGCTATTTTGAGAAATAAATAATTTTTTCTTTGCTTTCTAACTCTTGATTTTTACTACCTTTGATTTGCTATGGAAACAGTAAAAATCATTGAATGTCCGCGTGATGCTATGCAAGGAATAAAGACGTTTATTCCTACTGCAAATAAAGTGACTTACATTCAGTCGTTGTTACGTGTGGGTTTTGATACCATAGATTTTGGAAGTTTTGTTTCGTCCAAAGCGATTCCCCAAATGCAGGATACTGCTGAAGTTTTAGCCCAATTGGATTTATCGAAAACACAAAGTAAGTTATTAGCTATTATAGCAAATACGCAAGGTGCTGAAGCGGCTTGTATTTTTCCTGAAATTCAATATTTAGGTTTTCCATTTTCTATTTCGGAAAATTTTCAAATGCGAAATACCCACAAAACCATTTCGCAATCTTTAATCAGTTTACAAGAGATTTTAAATTTGGCTGATGCCAAAAACAAACAAGTTGTGGCCTATCTTTCTATGGGTTTTGGAAATCCATACGGAGATCCTTGGAACACTGAAATTGTAGGGGAATGGACTGAAAAATTAGCGACAATGGGAGTCAAAATTGTATCACTTTCTGACACCATTGGAAGTTCAACTCCAGAAATGATTTCGTATTTGTTTTCTAATTTAATTCCGACTTATCCAGCAATTGAGTTTGGCGCCCATTTACACACCACTCCGGATTCGTGGTTTGAAAAAATTGATGCGTCTTATAAAGCGGGTTGTCGCCGATTTGATGGCGCGATTCAAGGTTTTGGAGGATGCCCAATGGCGACCAATCATTTGACAGGCAATATGCCTACCGAAAAATTACTATCCTATTTTACTGCTCAAAAAGCCACTACTAATTTGAGTCCGATGAGTTTTGAAAGTGCGTATAACGAAGCGTCGAAAGTCTTTAATTCATTTCATTAAAATTTCTAAAGAATAAATACTACTGATTTCGGTTGTATATTATTGATTATTTTTCTCTATATTTGCATGCAATTTAACATCTACAACAAATTGCAATGATCGCACACATTTCTAAGATTATCGGCGAAGGATTAACTTACGATGACGTTCTATTAGTTCCTAACTATTCTAATGTGCTTCCTCGCGAAGTAAGTATTCAATCCAAATTTTCAAGAAACATTACTTTAAACGTTCCTATCGTAGCAGCTGCTATGGATACGGTAACTGAAAGTTCTATGGCTATTGCTATGGCGCAAGAAGGCGGAATTGGAGTGCTTCATAAGAATATGACAATTGAACAACAAGCGGCTAAAGTGCGTAAAGTAAAACGTGCAGAGTCAGGAATGATCATTGATCCAGTTACTTTACCATTGACTTCTACTGTTGCTGATGCTAAAAATGCGATGAAAGAATTTGGAATTGGTGGAATACCAATTGTAGATGAGTATAAAATCTTAAAAGGAATTGTTACCAATCGTGATTTGCGTTTTGAAAAAAATGGCGCACGTCCGATTGTTGAGGTGATGACTTCTCAAAACTTAATTACTGTTGCCGAAGGAACTTCGTTAGAGCAAGCAGAAGTAGTTTTACAAGGAAACAAAATCGAAAAATTACCGGTGATTAACGCTAAAAATGAATTAGTTGGTTTAATCACTTTTAGAGATATTACTAAATTAACACAGAAACCTATTGCTAACAAAGACGTTTACGGACGTTTGCGTGTCGCTGCTGCCATTGGAGTTACTGGAGATGCAGTTCAAAGAGCAGAAGCTTTGGTTAAAGCGGGAGTAGATGCTATTATCATAGATACAGCTCATGGACATACCCAAGGTGTGGTAAATGTATTGAAAGAAGTAAAAGCTAAATTTCCTAAAATTGATGTGATTGTAGGAAACATTGCTACACCAGAGGCGGCTAAATACTTAGTTGAAAATGGTGCTGATGGAGTAAAAGTTGGAATTGGACCAGGATCTATTTGTACGACTCGTATTGTAGCAGGTGTTGGTTTTCCTCAATTCTCTGCGGTTTTAGAAGTAGCTGCGGCTATTAAAGGAACTGGTGTTCCCGTAATTGCGGATGGTGGAATTCGTTATACAGGAGATATTCCTAAAGCTATCGCTGCTGGAGCTGACTGTGTAATGTTAGGTTCGCTTTTAGCAGGTACCAAAGAATCACCGGGAGAAACGATTATTTTTGAAGGAAGAAAATTCAAGTCGTATCGCGGAATGGGTTCTGTTGAAGCCATGCAAGGTGGTTCAAAAGACCGTTATTTCCAAGATGTCGAAGATGATGTGAAGAAATTAGTCCCAGAAGGAATTGTAGGTCGTGTGCCTTACAAAGGAGAATTGAATGAAAGTATGTTGCAGTTCATTGGCGGTCTTCGTGCCGGAATGGGATACTGTGGTGCTAAAGACATTCCGACTTTGCAAGAAAATGGACGTTTCGTTCGCATTACTTCAAGCGGAATTACAGAAAGTCATCCACATAATGTTACGATTACTAAAGAAGCTCCGAATTATTCTAGATAATTAGAGTACATATTCAAATAAAAAAAAGGCTTAAGATATTTCTTAAGCCTTTTTTTGTGTTGTTTATTTTAGAATTTAAATCCCTACAAAGTTACTTGGTGTAATTTGTAATAATTCATTTTTGATTGCGTCACTTACATCCAAAGTAGCGATGAAACTATGAATCGATTCTTTGGTAATAGCTTCATTAGTTCTAGTCAAACCTTTCAACGCTTCATAAGGATTTGGATAGGCCTCACGACGAAGAATTGTTTGGATCGCCTCAGCAACTACTGCCCAGTTTTTCTCTAAATCTTCGTGGAATTTAGGTTCGTTCAATAACAATTTATTCAACCCTTTCAAGGTAGCTTCAAAAGCAATAATAGTGTGTCCCATTGGTACACCAATATTCCTCAAAACTGTACTATCTGTTAAATCACGTTGTAATCTTGAGATAGGTAATTTAGCCGACAAATGTTCGAAAATTGCATTGGCAATTCCTAAATTCCCTTCTGAGTTTTCAAAATCAATCGGGTTTACTTTATGTGGCATAGCCGAAGAACCAATTTCTCCTGCTTTGATTTTTTGTTTGAAATATTCCATGGAAACATACGTCCAAATATCGCGATCCAAGTCAATGATAATGGTGTTGATTCTTTTCAATGCATCAAAAAAGGCAGCGAAGTGATCGTAATGCTCAATTTGTGTAGTGGGGAAAGAGTGGTGCAAACCTAAATTGGTTTCCACAAATGTATTCCCGAATTTTTTCCAATCTATTTGTGGATACGCAACGTGGTGCGCGTTGTAATTTCCTGTTGCTCCGCCAAATTTAGCTGCAAAAGGAACATTGAATAACAAACGCATTTGCTCTTCCAAACGTTCTACAAAAACGCCAATTTCTTTTCCTAAACGAGTAGGAGAAGCTGGTTGACCATGTGTGCGTGCTAACAACGGAATATCACGCCACTCAGTACTCAATTCTTTTAATTTTGAAATCACACCAATTAAAGAAGGTAGGTACACTTTTTCAAAGGCTTCTTTGGTAGAAAGCGGAATCGCAGTGTTATTGATGTCTTGAGAAGTTAACCCAAAATGAATGAACTCTTTGTATGCTGATAAACCTAATTTTTCAAAGGCATCTTTGATGAAATATTCCACGGCTTTTACATCGTGATTGGTCACTTTCTCTGTCTCTTTGATCCAAAGCGCATCTTCAGTAGAAAAGTTTTTGTAGATGTTACGCAAACTCTCGAATACATTCGGATTAACTGCTGCAAGTTGAGGTAAAGGCACTTCACACAAAGCGATGAAGTATTCAATCTCAATTAATACACGGTATTTAATTAAGGCTTCTTCTGAGAAAAAAGGAGCTAAAGAAAGCGTTTTATTTCTGTATCTCCCGTCGATTGGAGAAATAGCATTCAATTCGTTAAGAGTAGTCATTTTGTGTTGTTTTTTCGAAAGTGCAAATATAAACCTTTTTAGTATTTTTGCCTCCAAAAAAAGAGACAATGATTGATATTGACTACCTTAATTTTCTTGAAAACATTTTGACCGACAATCGGAAAGAACGCTTTTTGAATGTCTTGAAAAATCGAACCAATCATTTTACAATCGCAGTTGAAGATGTTTTTCAAATGCACAATACTAGTGCGGTGATGCGAAGCTGCGAAGTTTTTGGTATTCAAGAATTGAATGTTATTGAACAACGTTATGGAAAAAGTATCGACAAACAAATTGCGATGGGGGCTCAAAAATGGGTCGATATTCATACTTATGAATCGCCAGCTGCTTGCGTTCAAACCTTGCGAAATAAAGGCTACCAAATCATAGCGACTACGCCACACGAGAAAGATTGTTTATTGGAAAACTTCGATATTTCGAAACCAAGCGCTTTGTTTTTCGGAACCGAAATCGACGGTTTGTCAGAAGAAATTATGCGCGAAGCCGATGGTTTCTTAAAGATTCCGATGGTTGGATTTACAGAAAGTTTAAATATCTCGGTATCGGCCGCGATTATTATTCAGAATTTGACCAACAGACTACGCAATTCAGATATTAATTGGCAATTATCTGAAGACGAAATTTTATTAAAAAGATTGGCTTGGGCCAAAAATTCCATCAAAGACATCAAACGTATTGAACAACGTTATTTTGAGGAAAATCCAAGATAAAAAAAAGACCCTATTGAGAAAGGGTCTATAGTTGTTAAAAATAAAATTAAAATTTGTTTTCTACCTCTGCAGCATTCAGCATTAAATAGTGTAAGTCTGTGTTTTTAACAAAAGGATTAAGTAAATGACTTCCAGGTCCATACATGGCTAATTCGCTATAATCAGCTGAATGATCCATACTGATCCAACCTACAGAATTGTGTTTTTTCTGGATATCAGCTAAAACTTTAAATGGCAAATGTTTAGGATTATATAATCCATCTTCCATTTTGATGTTGGTATAGAAATTTAGAATTTCTTTGGCTTCATCTTCTTTTAGTATTGTGCTATTTGCATATTCAACACGTTCAATGATTTGGTTAATTGAAGTTTCTTGTCCAATTCCATTCAAAATCCATTCGTTAGTTTGTTTGTATTTTTGGATACTATCAAAGTTGTCATTAGCATCTTTACCATAAATAATTCCAGGATTTGCATTACCATGATCGGTAGTAATAATTACCAACGTATTTTGATCTTTTTCAGCAAAATCTAATGCTACTTTTAAAGCATCATCATGCGCAACTTGGTCATAAATTAATCCAGTAATATCATTTCCATGAGCTGCCCAATCTACTTTTCCAGCTTCCACTTGTAAAACAAAACCATTTGGGTGGTCTTTCATTTTTTCAATCGCTTTAGCTGTCATTTCAGCCAAACTAGGTATGTTTTGAGTTAATTCAGAACTACTATCTCTATCTTTAGAATACGGTAAGCCATCATTTGCAAATACCCCTAAAATTGGTCTTGAGTTGTCAGCTGCTAGCATTTCATTTCTGTTTTTTACGACTGAAAAACCTTTTGCGGTAAACTCTTGGTACATATCTCTTTTGTCTTTACGACTATCTGAAGCAAAATAATTATTTCCACCTCCCATCATAATATCAAACTTTAGATCTAAGTACATTTCAGCAATAGCATCTTGACTATTTCGACTTTTGGATGCAACACAAAAACCTGCAGGAGTTGCATGTGTAATTGGAACAGTTGTAACGCAACCAGCCATTTTTCCTGCTTTTTTAAATTTTTGCCAAATTGGAAGATACTCTTCTCCACTTACGCCTACATTAAGAGATCCATTTTTTACTCTAAAACCACTACCCCAAGAAGAACTAGCAGCTGCAGAATCAGTAACAATAGAAGAAGCTGACGCCATGTCCATGACAGCACGTTTTACTTTATTGTCTTTATACAATTGAATCCAATTACTTCCTTTTCCAGTCTTCCTATTAAGGTAAATATCGGCCATATTTAGTGTCCCAATGCTCATGCCGTCACTTACAACTACTATTATGTTCTTGGCTTTTTTATTTTTATTTACATTATCGAAATCAAGTTCATTTGATTTACTTTCAAATGGGTTAATCAGTGTAGCTCCAAAGGCAAACAAAGATCCATTTCTGAAAAATTTTCTTCTGTTCATTTCTTAAAAATTATTTGCATTCAAAAGTATATAAACTTCCTTAATTCAAATGTTAAGATTCAATTATTTTAATTAAAAAAAATCCCGAACTAATTAGAACGGGATTTTTTATGTATTAAACAGTTGCAGCGACTGGCAATGGAATTTGATTTCGTAGAAGATCTTCAAATGATTCTTTGGCACGAATTAAATGCCCTTCACCATTCATCCATAAAACCTCTGCGGGTTTGTATCTCGAATTGTAATTCGATGACATAGAGAAGCAATACGCTCCTGCATTTTTGAAACATAGAATGTCTCCTTCGTTGATTTCAGCAATTCGTCTGTTATTGGCAAATGTATCCGTTTCACAGATATAACCCACAACGGAGTAAAAACGCTCTTTTCCTTTTGGATTAGAGATGTTTTCGATATGGTGTTGCGAACCGTATAACATCGGACGAATTAAGTGGTTGAATCCACTGTCTACTCCTGCAAAAACAGTTGAAGTAGTTTGTTTTACCACATTTACTTTTGCCAAGAAGAAACCTGCTTCACTCACTAAGAATTTCCCTGGTTCGAATATTAATGTCAACTCTTTGCCATACTCTGTACAGAAATCATTGAAACGTTTTGATAATTTTTTACCTAACTCTTCAATATCGGTTTCGATATCATCTTTTTTGTAAGGTACTTTGAAACCACTACCAAAATCTAAAAATTCTAAGTTTTTGAAATTTTTGGCAACATCAAATAAGATTTCAGCAGCATACAAGAATACCTCAATATCTAAAATATCCGATCCGGTATGCATGTGAATACCCACAATATTCATTTTTGTATTTTCTACAATACGAATCAAGTGAGGCAATTGGTGAATCGAAATACCAAATTTACTATCAATATGGCCTACAGAAATATTTGTGTTTCCACCTGCCATTACGTGTGGATTGATACGAATGCAAACTGGTGTGTCTGGGTACTTGGTTCCAAATTGTTCCAAAATTGACAAGTTGTCAATATTAATCTGAACTCCCATTGCAGCTACTTCTTCGATTTCTTCTAATGAAACGCCATTTGGAGTAAAGAATATTTTTTCTGGCGCATACCCGGCATGTAAACCTAATAAAACCTCTTGGATAGAAACCGTATCTAAACCAGAACCCATATCTCTCAATAATTGAAGTATGGCTACATTAGATAATGCTTTCATTGCATAATTAATGCGAAGGGTATCTACTTTAGAAAACGCTTTTGTTAATCGGTTGTATTGCGATTGTATTTTTTCGGCATCATAAACATATAAAGGGCTGCCAAATTGTTCTGCTAATTGTAATAAGTCTTTTCCTTGCATTGGATTCTAATTTTGCGCAAATTTATAGTTCTTAAATCGTACAAACAAATTAAAAGGGATAGTTTAACAAAATATAACAAAATGTTTAATTTAAAACATTATATCCATTTAATTGAAAAAATATAAAAAAAATCCCTTGAATTGCATCAAGGGATTATCGGAGAGTTGTGTTGTTGTTTGGTTATAGTGTTGGTAAATCTCCGTTACCTTTTGTAGGTAGGTTTGTTGAACCCATTAAGAACAAATCTACTTCTCTTGCAGCTTCACGGCCTTCAGATATAGCCCAAACAATTAAAGATTGTCCTCTTCTCATATCACCTGCAGTGAAAATGTGAGGTACATTCGTTTTGTAGTTGGTTGCTTTGTAATTGGTTCTAAAATCAGTTTCTATACCTAATTGTTCGCTTAACGTTTTCTCAGGGCCTGTAAATCCTAGTGCTAACAATGCTAAGTCACAAGGCCAGATTTTTTCTGAACCTTCTCTTTCTATTAATTCAGGGCGTTGTCCTGGAACAATTTTCCATTCTACTTCTACTGTTTTTAAAGCAGTTAATTCGCCTTTATCATTAGTGATGAACTCTTTGGTATTAATTAACCAGTTTCGGTTACAACCTTCTTCGTGTGAAGAGGATGTTTTCAATTGTAACGGCCAGTAAGGCCAAGGAGTCGATTCGCTTCTACCAACCGGTGGTTTTGGCATAATCTCAAAGTTGGTTACTGATTTAGCACCTTGTCTATTAGAGGTACCCACACAGTCAGAACCCGTATCTCCACCACCAATAACGATAACATCTTTACCGGTAGCTACAATTTGGTCAGGAACAGATTCTCCCCAAACTACTTTAGTTTGTTGTGTTAAGAATGTCATGGCTTGAACTACACCTTTAGCATCTGCACCTTTGGTTGGTAATCCTCTTCTTTCAGTAGCACCACCACATAGAACAACAGAATCAAATGCATTCAATTCTTCTACACTGAAGTTGACTCCAACATGAACATTCGTTTTGAAAGTGATTCCTTCTGCTTCTAGGATAGCTACACGTCTGTCTATAATTCCTTTTTCTAATTTGAAGTTAGGAATTCCGTAACGTAACAAACCTCCTATTGCATTGTCTCTTTCAAATACAGTTACTGTATGACCGGCACGGTTCAATTGTTGAGCAGCAGCTAATCCAGCAGGTCCAGAACCTACAACTGCAACTGTTTTACCAGTACGTTGTGTAGGTACTTGTGGTTTGATCCAACCTTCAGCGAAACCTCTTTCGACAATATTTTTCTCAATATTTTCAATAGCAACTGGTTCTTTGATAATACCTAATACACATGATTTTTCACAAGGTGCTGGGCATAATCTTCCTGTAAATTCTGGGAAGTTGTTCGTTGATTGCAAGATAGCCAATGCGCTTTCCCATTCTTCCTGGTGTACCATGTCGTTAAAATCAGGAATTAAATTCCCTAACGGACAAGAACTGTGACAGAACGGAATACCGCAATCCATACATCTTGAACCTTGCTCTTTTATTTTTTCTTTCGATAACGGAACTGTAAATTCATTGTAATTAGAAACGCGTTCTGCTACAGCGATATTACTTTCGTCCGCTCTACTATATTCTTTAAATCCACCTATCTTTCCCATGACTATTGTGCTATTAATTCTTCCACTTTATTTTCTTCTGCCAATCTTTGTAATGCTTTTTTGTAATCGGTTGGCATCACTTTGATAAAGTGTTTTTGTTGATTCTCCCAATCCGCTAAAATTCGTTTAGCTAACGGGCTATTAGTATACATAGAATGATTTTTAATCAATCGTCTCAATTTAGTAATGTCTTCTGCTTCGTTTTCTTCGAAAGCAACCATTTCCATATTACAAACTGTGGCGTCGAATTTTTTCTCTGGGTCGTATACATAAGCAATACCACCGCTCATACCTGCAGCGAAGTTTCTTCCAGTTTTACCTAAAATAACTACGTTTCCACCAGTCATGTATTCACAACCATGATCCCCAATTCCTTCTACAACTGCTGTTGCACCCGAATTACGAACTGCAAAACGCTCTCCAGCCATACCATTGATATAGGCTTCACCAGTAATAGCTCCGTAAAGGGCAACGTTACCAATGATGATATTTTCTTCTGGTTTGAAAGTAGCTGTTGGCGGCACTTTGATGATTAATTTACCTCCTGAAAGACCTTTTCCTAAGTAATCATTACAGTTACCGTGGATTTTGAATGACAATCCATTTGTAGCAAATGCTCCAAAACTTTGCCCAGCCGAACCGGTAAAGTCAACTAAGATCGTATCGTCTGGTAAACCTTGTGCTCCGTATATTTTAGAGATTTCGTTACTTAAAATTGCACCTACAGAACGGTCTGTATTTTTGATATTGAAAGTAACTCTTGTTTTCTCTTTTCTATAAATAGAAGGAATAGCCGCTTTGATAATATCAAAATCCAATACGTTTTCTAAGGCGTGATCTTGAATTGTTGTATTGTGATTTGGAACTACGTTTGCTTTTTCTGGTTTGTAAAGGATAGCTGATAAATCCAGTCCATTTGCTTTGTAGTGATCGATCGCTTTGTTCACATTTAATTTTTGTGATTGACCTACCATTTCTTTCAATGTTCTGAAACCTAATTGTGCCATAATTTGACGTAATTCTTCAGCAATAAAATACATGAAGTTGATGACATGCTCAGGAGTACCTTTGAAATTTTTTCTCAATTCAGGATCCTGTGTTGCAATACCCACTGGACAAGTATTCAAGTGACAAGCTCTCATCATAATACAACCTGAAGCTACTAATGGAGCGGTTGCAAATCCGAATTCTTCTGCTCCTAATAAAGCAGCTACAGCTACGTCACGACCTGTTTTTAATTGACCGTCACACTCTAACACTACACGACTTCTTAAGTCGTTCAGAATCAAAGTTTGTTGTGCTTCGGCCAATCCCAATTCCCATGGAATACCGGTATGTTGTAATGAAGTCAATGGTGCAGCACCTGTTCCTCCATCGTATCCTGAAATTAAGATCACGTCAGCTTTTGCTTTGGCAACACCAGCAGCAATAGTTCCAACACCTACTTCAGATACTAATTTTACGTTTACACGTGCCTCACGGTTGGCATTTTTCAAGTCAAAGATCAATTGTGATAAATCTTCGATAGAATAAATATCGTGGTGTGGAGGAGGAGAAATCAATCCAACATAAGGAGTTGAATTTCTAGTTTCTGCAATCCAAGGCACTACTTTCTCTCCAGGAAGCTGTCCACCTTCACCAGGTTTTGCTCCTTGAGCCATTTTAATTTGGATTTCTTTGGCGTTAGTCAAATAGTTTATCGACACACCAAAACGTCCTGAGGCTACTTGTTTGATCGCACTATTTTTAGAGTCACCGTTTAATTCTTTTTGGAAACGTTTTGGGTTTTCTCCACCTTCTCCCGAATTACTCTTACCACCAATTCTGTTCATGGCAATCGCTAAATTCTCGTGTGCTTCTGAACTGATCGATCCATAAGACATGGCACCTGTTTTGAATTTCTTAACGATTTCCGTCCAAGGTTCTACTTCGTCAATAGAAATTGGATCTAAATTGTTGAATTCAAATAAACCTCTAATGGTCATCAAGTTTTCACTTTGATTGTTGACCATATCAGAATATTGTTGGTAGGCTTCTGGGCTGTTCAAACGAACCGCTTGTTGCAATTTAGCAATAGTAGTAGGGTTGAACATATGTTTTTCACCTGATCGTCTCCATCTGTAAATACCACCAATTTCCAAAGGTAATAAGTTGGCAATTTTCGAATTAGGAAACGCTTTTTGGTGTCTTTTCTTGATTTCTTTTTCCACTTCCATCAATCCAATACCTTCAATTCGAGAAGGAGTGAAAGGGAAATATTTAGTGCTAAACGATTTGTTTAGACCTAGAATTTCAAAAATTTGAGCCGCTTTGTAGGAATGTAAGGTAGAGATACCAATTTTATTCATAATCTTCACGATTCCTTTGGCAATAGCTTTATTGTAGTTCGTAATAGCATAATCTGCTTTTACTCCCGTAATATGTCCTTCGTTTACTTGGTCATGAATAATTTCATTAACCATATATGGATTGATCGCACTAGCACCGTATCCAAATAATAAAGCAAAGTGGTGTGGTTCACGTGGCTCAGCCGATTCGATGATGATACCGAATTTAGAACGAACGCCTAATTTGTTTAAGGTATGGTGAATGTAAGAACAAGCCAATAGCATTGGGATTGGAGCTAATTTTTCAGTTACACCTCTATCTGAAAGGATCACAATGTTACATCCTTCAGAAACCGCTTTGAAAGTAGCTTGAATACATTTTTCTAATGAACGCTCTAAACCGTTCACCCCTTTTTCTATTTTGTATAAAGTAGAAATAGTAACCGATTTGAAATCGGCGTGATCAATGTTTCTTATTTTATCTAAATCCTCGTTAGAAATAACTGGATTTTGAATTTTGATTTTTTTGCTGTGTTTTTCGTCAATATCAAAAATATTGAAATCACCACCTACAGCTAAACTAATATCAGTAATGATTTCCTCTCGAATACCATCCAAAGGTGGGTTGGTTACCTGAGCAAATAATTGTTTGAAATAGTTGTAAAGTAATTGTGGTTGTTCTGATAAAACCGCAAGTGGAGTATCATTACCCATAGAACTGATGGCTTCAGCACCTTTGGCTCCCATTGGGTTAATAATTGTTTTTAAATCCTCAATGGTATAGCCAAACAAACGTTGTCTTGTATGGAAATCAATAGTTTCTGTTGGGATAGGGTTGTTTGTGTAAGGAATTTGTGCCAATTGTACCAAATTACCATCCAACCATTTTTGGTAAGGACGTTTGGTAACTACAGCATTTTTAACCTCTTCATCTTCAATGATTCGACCTTCGTTCATGTCAACCAAGAACATTTTTCCTGGCTCTAAGCGACCGTGTTGAATTACATCTTCTGGATCGATATCCAATACACCAATTTCTGATGACATGATTACGAATCCACTTTTTGTTAACGTATAACGAGAAGGACGTAGTCCATTTCTATCTAATAAAGCTCCAATAACATTTCCATCAGTAAACGGAATAGAAGCAGGACCATCCCAAGGTTCCATGATACAAGAGTTGTATTCGTAGAACGCTTTTTTCTCTTTGGACATGGTTTGGTGTTTTTCCCAAGCTTCCGGAACTACCATCATCATAGCTTCTGGTAAAGAGCGGCCTGTCATCAATAACAATTCCACTACCATGTCCATAGAAGCTGAATCGGATTTTCCTTCTAAGATGATTGGGAATAATTTTTTGATATCGTCTCCGAAGATTGGGCTTTCCATTAATTCTTCACGAGAACGCATACGGCTTACATTTCCTCTCAAGGTATTGATTTCCCCATTATGACACATGTATCTAAATGGTTGCGCCAAATCCCAAGATGGGAAAGTGTTGGTAGAGAAACGTTGGTGAACCAAAGCCAATCTCGTAACCAAATCGGTATCCGTTAAATCAGTATAATATCTACTGATGTCTTCTGGCATCAATAAACCTTTATATATAATAGTAGTAGTAGATAAACTAGTAAAATAGTATCTGTGGCTTTCCGAAGTTTTAGAGTTGCGGATCGCATGCTCTGAAATTTTTCTTGCAGCAAATAATTTGGCATTGAATTCTTGTTCAGTAATCTTCAATCCATTTTTACCAACAAAAACTTGTTTGATAGTTGGTTCTTTTTCTGCAGCTACTTGTCCTAAATTAGACACATCAACAGGAACATTTCTCCAACCTAATATTTGTAAATTTTGATCTTGTACGCATTTTTCAAAAGTCTTAATACAAAAATCAACTTGATTTTGGCTTTTTGGTAAAAAAAGCATACCTACAGCATATTCGCGAACTTCTGGTAGCTCGAAATGACATACTTTTTTAAAGAAAGCATCTGGAATATCAAATAAAATTCCAGCTCCATCTCCCGTTCTTCCATCGGCACTTACCGCACCACGGTGCTCTAATTTTATTAGGATGTCAAGTGCTTTGTGAATAATGTCATTCGACTTGATTCCATTCAAATTACAGATAAATCCTGCACCACAATTGTCGTGCTCAAATTCTGGTAAATAAAGGCCTTGTTCTTTAACTTTCATGCTTGATAATTTTTTTACAAAATTAAATATTTCGCACTATTTACCGAACTCAAAACCCCTTTTCGGTTGATTTTTACCAAAATAATAGAAAACGGTTCTATAAATGAAGATATTGTTATTAAATGGTGATTGAATTGAGGTATTGACAATTGGAAGCGTGAATTTTACCCTAAAAATGCTGATTTTGAAGCTAAAAACAGAAATATAACAGAATGTTATTTTTTGTAACAAATTAGTTGGTATTATTTAAATTTTATTAAAAAATCACTCTTTTCGACAAAGCATCAAATATAATTAGGAAGAACTACTTTTTTAATGAAAAAAATATATTGTATGTATATTATTTTGCTATTTTTGTACCACTTTTATTCTGAAATAATTTCAGAGAAGCAGACAAATTCTTTATTATGAACATACACGAATATCAAGGAAAAGAGATTCTATCTAGCTATGGAGTTCGCATTCAACGCGGAATTGTAGCTAATAGTCCAGTAGAAGCTGTTGCTGCAGCGAAACAATTAACTGCCGAAACCGGAACAGGTTGGTACGTTGTTAAAGCACAAGTTCACGCAGGTGGACGTGGAAAAGGTGGTGGAGTGAAGTTGGCTAAAAACTTACAACAAGTAGAAGAGATTTCTGAGCAAATCATCGGAATGCAATTGGTAACACCTCAAACTTCTGCAGAAGGTAAAAAAGTACACAAAGTTTTAATTGCTGAGGATGTATATTATCCAGGTGAAAGCGAAACGTCTGAATTTTATGTTTCTGTTTTATTGAACAGAGCCACAGGTCGTAATATGATTATGTATTCTACCGAAGGTGGAATGGATATCGAAGAAGTAGCTGAACATACACCACATTTAATCTTTACAGAAGAAATTGATCCTGCTGTTGGATTACAAGGATTTCAAGCAAGACGAATTGCTTTTAATTTAGGTCTTTCTGGAAATGCTTTCAAAGAAATGGTAAAATTCATCGATTCTTTATACAATGCGTATATCGGTTCAGATGCCTCTATGTTTGAAATCAATCCAGTTTTAAAAACTTCAGATGATAAAATTTTAGCAGTAGATGCTAAAGTAAATATTGATGATAACGCTTTGTATAGACAAAAAGCGTATGCTGATATGCGAGATATTCGAGAGGAAAATCCAATCGAAGTTGAAGCAAAAGAAGTAGGGTTAAACTATGTTGACCTTGACGGAACTGTTGGATGTATGGTAAACGGAGCTGGATTAGCAATGGCTACTATGGATTTAATTAAATATGCAGGTTTTGAACCAGCTAACTTCCTTGACGTAGGAGGAACTGCTGATGCAAAACGTGTTGAAACTGCTTTCCGTATTATCTTAAAAGATCCAAATGTAAAAGCGATCTTAATCAATATTTTTGGAGGAATTGTTCGTTGTGACCGTGTGGCACAAGGGGTTGTAGATGCCTACAAAAATATGGGTGATGCGATTAAAGTGCCAATCATTGTTCGTTTACAAGGTACTAACGCAGCTATTGCAAAAGAATTAATTGATAATTCAGGAATGCCAATTTTATCTGCTGTTGAATTTCAAGAAGCAGCGGACCAAGTTCAAGCGGCACTTTCTTAATTAGAAGAAAAAAATTGATAAAAAAAATCCTGAGTGAAAGCTCAGGATTTTTTTGTTTTATATAGTGCTATTATTGTTTCTTTTTCATTTTGATGAAAATTTGACCTTTGTATTTTCTTGAATTTACAACAGTGTCTTTTTTAACAATATTCATCGATTCAATATCATTGGGTTGAATCGATTTTAATACTTCTGAATTGGTAAGTTGGGCATCTATGAATACGGCAACATCTTCAGGAATACTCTCTTTCTTTTTTTCGGTAGAAGTACTTTGGCTATAACTACTTAGAGAAGAAATAATTGCGAAACTAAAAATTAACTTTTTCATTATTTATTCTTTCCGTTTTTGAATTGTACTTTTTCTACCACTTGTACTTTTGGAGTCGCTTTAGTATTACCTTTCTTAAATGGTTTCTTTGATCCTGTGTATGATTTTGGCTTTTGATCTCCTCTTGCTTTTTCAGGATCTCTCGGACTAGCTTTAAATTCAGGTCGGTCTTTAGTGTTTTCTTTCTTCGGAATTTCAGCTTTGTGTTTGGCTAAAACTTCGTTTGGATTTTTAGGATTTTCTTTAGTCCCTCTCAAATGAATGACTAATCCGTTCAAAAAATTGCGCAACACTTGGTCGCCACATTCCATATAGTTTTCGTGTTTTTCATCACGAAAGAAAGCCCCTAATTCTGATTTTGAAATTCTAAAATCTACTAATTCTAAAATCTCTACTATTTGGTCATCACGAAGCATCAAGGCGACACGTAATTTTTTAAAGATATCGTTATTGGTCATACTAATAGGTATTGGATTATACTTTTTTGGTTTGTAGCCTTTAGTTAAACTGATAACAAACTAAAGAGCGTAAACAATTATAAAAGCCAAAGATACGCTTTTACAAAACCATCTCTCCATAATTTTTCGTTATGTTGTCCACCTTTAACAATGTTTATTTTTGTCAAATTCAAATTGCCACTTCTTTTTTTAGCAATTAAATCATCAATAGTATTAAGGTCAGGAATGACATCTGCATCGCCTTCATTGTCGCCGCACAGAAAATAAATTTTAGCTTTTAGTGCAGGACTTTTTTGTGTCAATTCATTAATTTCTTTTCGGTTGAACCAAAAAGAAGGTGAAAAAACTCCAGCTTTACCGAAAATTTCAGGGTATTTTATGACTGCAAAATAGGAAACTAATCCGCCAAGTGAACTCCCGAAAATGCTTGTATTTCTTGTATTTATTTTTGTTCTGTATTTCTTGTCTATTTCCGGTTTTAGTGTTTCCACAATAAATCGGAGGTAATTGTCGGCATTTCCGCCACCATATTTTGCATTTTTAAATGGCGTTAATTCATCAATACGTTTTTCGTTTCCATGCTCAATTCCTACAATAATTACTTGGGCATTAAGACTGTCCAATTTCTCGTCAATATTCCATTCGTCAACATACGAAGTTTTGGCATCGAAAAGATTTTGGGCGTCGTGCATATATATTACAGGATATTTCTTTTTAGCTGAATCGTATTTTTTTGGTAAATAGATCCAGATTTTCTTATCGGTATCTAGTTGCGGTGCTTTTATGGTGAAAGTAGCAAGCTGTTTTGAAGCGGTACTTAGATTCGCTTGTTGAGCAAGTGTTTTACTAAAAGCAATACATAATAGGAGTAATAGTGTTAAACGTTGAATCATTTTGAGGTTTATTTAAGTATTTAAAATAATTGCACTCCGGTTCCGTTTCCATCGGCATAGTTGATTTTTCCGAATTCCAAGGAAACTCCACTTGCTATATCTTCACTCAGTAATAAAGGACCATCCATATCAACGTAATCCAATTCGGGTAGTATTTGGGCGATTGCGGAAATACCCACAGTAGATTCTGTCATACAGCCTGCCATGGTGCGTAAACCCAATTGTTTGGCCTCTTGGATCATGCGTCGTCCGGGTGTGAGCCCACCACATTTAGCTAATTTGATATTGACTCCGTGAAAATGATTGAAACATAGGGCTACATCTTCTTCTTTGATACAACTTTCATCAGCGATTACTGGTAAAGCCGAATGTTTAAATACTTCTTTATGTCCTTCCCAATCATTTGCCGGTAAAGGTTGTTCCAAAAACTCTACTCCCAGTTTTTTCAATGCTATTGAATTGTTTATCGTTTCATCGACTTCCCATCCACAATTGGCATCAATTCTAAAAATGGCATTACTGTGTTCTCGGAGTGCTTTGACTATGGCAATATCTTCTTGTGTTCCCAATTTGATTTTATAAATTGGCCAAGGCAATTCTTTCATTTTAGCTACCATTTTTTCGATAGGAGCAATGCCAATGGTATAATCAGTTAATGGATTTTTTTCAGTGCTGTAATTCCATAATTCAAACAACTTCTTTCCTTTTTTTCGCGCATACAAATCATTGTAAGCATTGTCCAAAGCACATAAAGCAAACAAGTTGTCTTTTAAATAAGGATGCATTTTGGCCCAAAATAGTTCGGGAGTTTCAGTTCCTGAAGTTTCAATGATTGGTCTTATTTTTTCCAAATCAGCGATCATCATTGGTACCGTAATATTGTAATAGGGATTGGAAGAAGCTTCGCCAAAACCGGAGAATTTACCATCATTTAATGTTAAGATCACGCAGGTTTGTACATCAATTGATTTTCTGGAAATGGTAAAAGTGTGTTTTAATTTGAGGTCGTAGGCTTTTAAAATCAGTTCCATAAACTAAAGAATTAAGACGCTTGTTCTTGTAATTTTTTGATTTCGTCACGCAATTTGGCGGCTTGCATAAAGTCCAATTCTTTGGCTGCTTTTTCCATTGATTTACGCTTTTCGCGTATTAATTTATCAATTTCAGCTTTGGATAAATAAGCTGTTTCAGCTTCAGCAGCTACATTTAAAGTATGTCCCAATTCGTATTCTACCAATGGGTTTTTGGTAAAAGCCGAATCTATTTTTTTGTTCAAAGCCTGCGGAACTTGATTGTTCTCCAAGTTGAAGTTGATTTGTTTGGTTCTTCGGTAATTGGTTTCGTCAATTGTTTTTTGCATGCTATCCGTTATTTTATCCGCATACATGATCGCTTTTCCATTTAGGTTTCGCGCCGCACGTCCAATGGTTTGTGTTAGCGAACGATGGCTTCGTAAAAAACCTTCTTTATCGGCATCTAAAATGGCTACCAAAGACACTTCTGGTAAGTCTAAACCTTCACGCAATAAGTTAACACCTATCAATACATCAAACAATCCTTTGCGTAAATCTTGCATGATTTCGATACGTTCCAATGTATCTACATCGGAATGAATATAACGGCAGCGAATGGATACTTTGGTCAAATATTTGGCTAATTCTTCTGCCATTCTTTTCGTCAAAGTAGTCACTAAAACGCGCTCATCTAATTCACATCGTTGTTGAATTTCTTCGATCAAATCATCGATCTGATTCAAACTTGGTCGCACTTCAATAATGGGATCCAAAAGACCCGTTGGTCGAATCACTTGTTCTACAACAACGCCATCTGTTTTTTGCAATTCATAGTCGGCGGGTGTTGCTGACACATAAATCACTTGATTTTGCATCGCTTCAAATTCTTCAAATTTCAACGGACGGTTGTCCATAGCGGCAGGCAAACGGAAACCGTATTCAACTAAGTTTTCTTTTCGACTTCGGTCGCCGCCATACATGGCATGCACTTGCGATAAGGTAACGTGACTTTCGTCTACTACCATTAAAAAGTCTTTTGGAAAATAATCCAATAAGCAGAACGGTCGTGTTCCAGCTTCTCGGCCGTCAAGGTAACGTGAATAGTTTTCGATACCTGAACAATAACCTAATTCCCGGATCATTTCCAAATCAAAATTGGTTCTTTCTTCAAGACGTTTGGCTTCTAAATGCTTGCCAATTTCTTTAAAATAATCGACTTGTTTGACCAAGTCTTGTTGGATTTCCCAAATAGCATTTTGCAACACATCGGGTGAGGTCACAAACATGTTAGCGGGATATATGGTAAGTTTTTCAAACTTCTCTAATACTTGGGCATTTTTAACATCAAAGCTCTCGATCTCTTCGATTTCGTCACCAAAGAAATGAATACGAAAGGCTTCATCAGCATAACTTGGATATACTTCAACCGTGTCGCCTTTTATTCGAAAATTTCCAGGGGTAAAATCAGCTTCAGTTCTGGAATATAAACTTTGCACTAAACTGTGAAGTAATTTGGTTCTAGATATCGCTTGATCGCGTTCTAGAGCAATCACGTTTTTTTGAAATTCCACGGGATTTCCAATACCGTACAAACAGGAAACTGAAGCCACAACCAAAATATCTCTTCGACCAGAAAGTAGGGAAGAAGTAGTGCTTAAACGCATTTTTTCTAGCTCTTCATTGATAGATAAATCCTTTTCAATAAAAACGCCTGTAACCGGCATAAAAGCTTCAGGTTGATAGTAATCGTAATAAGAAACAAAATATTCTACCGCATTGTTGGGAAAAAATTGTTTGAATTCGGAATACAATTGCGCCGCCAAAGTTTTATTGTGTGCCAAAACCAAAGTGGGGCGTTGCACTTCCTGAATAACATTGGCCACTGTGAATGTTTTACCAGATCCTGTAACTCCTAATAAAGTTTGGAATTGTTCGCCATCAGTGATTCCACGAGCTAATTTTTCAATAGCTTGCGGTTGGTCGCCTTTGGGTTGGTAATCAGATACTACTTGGAAATTCATTTGGTAAAGATACTTAATTCGACTCAAGAGATCAATGGACTAATAAGTCTAAATTGTAATTGAAAGGGAAGTTGTTCTATTTAGAATTGCCAGGCTTTTTGTTGGTCAGCAGTCATAAAGGTCCAAGCCACGAATCGACTCGTTTTTTGGCCTTGAGCCATATTGACTGTTTTTATTTCGACAGCATTTACTTTACTCAAGGTTTTATAAATAGTGGAAAGATTTTCTTTTTTGGAAACCAATGTGGTAAACCACAAACAGTTCAAAGGGTATTTGACACTTTCGTAAATCATTTGGGTAATGAACCGCAGTTCGCCACCATCACACCATAATTCGCCATTTTGACCACCAAAGTTGAGTATTGCTTTTTTTGTTTTTTGTTGGTTTAAATTGGATATTTTTCGAAGCGTTCCTTTGTTGGCTTCCTCTTCCGATTTATGGAAAGGCGGATTGCAAATGGTAAAAGCAAAACGATCTTCGGGTGTTATGATGTTCTTGAAAATAAATCGTGATTCGGGTTGTAATTGCAAACTAATGGCATCCATTAATTGAGGATTATTTTGAATGATTTTCTTGCAATTTTGAATCGCATTCTCATCAATATCAGTACCGACAAAGCTCCAGTTGTAGGTGCTATTTCCAATTATTGGATAGATGCAATTGGCGCCAATTCCAACATCTAAACCTTGCACAGTTTCGCCTTGCGGAATAATTCCGTTATTGCTCAATGCTAATAAATCTGCGATATAGTGAATGTAATCTGCACGCCCTGGAATAGGGGGACAGAGGTAATTTTTAGGAATGTCCCAATTTTTTATTCCAAAATGCTTCGTTAATAAAGCCTTGTTTAAGGTTTTTACGGCTTCTGGATTTGCAAAATCAATAGTCTGAGTTTGATACTCATTAGTAAAAACAAATGCCTCGAGTTCTGGACAAGATTGAATTAATTGGTCAAAATGATAGCCCGAATTGTCGCGATTTCTTGGGTGTAAATTTGGTTTTTGGGGACTGATTGCTGCTTGTTCTTTTTTCATTTCGAGGTAAAGATAATCAATCTGTTTTGGAATACTTTAATCAAAACATTCCATCAGAAGTAAATCGCCTTCTTCATGTGCAATGGTCACGATGCCGTCTTCAATAACGTGATTACTGCTTCCAGTTCGATAGCCAATGGTGAGTGAATCGTTTTGCAAAGGATAAAATAAATTAGAAGAATGAATCCCTGTTACATGGCCAATTGGAATTAAAGAAATAGGAGTGTTAGCGGTATACCATTTCTCGAATTTTTTTGGTAATAAAAAAACTTTGGAATGGTCGTCCAAGAGAACAATTTTTAAACGATCACGATAGCGTGTAATATTGGTGATATTGGTAATGGTATGATCGGCCCGTTTTCCTGTTGCCCAAATCACATTCACAGCTGGAATATTGCGTTCGATTAAATAATCAAATGCTTTCTCTAAGTCGGTTTTGTTTTGATCAGGAGTATGAATAATGTCAATGGGAAATTGTTCTGTTTGGTATTTTTCAGGGTCAAAATCAGCATCAAAATCGCCCAATAAAACATCAACTTTTATATCCAGTTCCATTACGCGCTCCATGGCAGCATCCAATACAACCACTAATGGGGACCATTCTAATAACTGCCCCAATAATTCAGGTTGGCAGGCGGCACCATTGGCTATAATTAAAGCAGGTTCTTGGTCGTCTCGAACGATGTGATGTGAAGACATTTTGTACTGGTTTTAATTTTACAAATAGCGGATTTTATTTAACGGTATAGTTTATAGAGTCGTATTCACTTAATGAAAAGTATCCTAATGGGAAATTTTCTTCTTGTGTAGTATTGATTATATTTCCTCTTACGGTTGCTGGAGGCGATTGAAATGGTCCGCCACCACCATTACCGGCAATACTTACTAGTACTGACATATAGTTAAAATAGGTTCTAGAAATCCCATAATGATTGATTTCTACTTTATCACCAGATTTAATTTTATCGTTTTGTGAGATACTGAAAAATTCATTTCCATTATAGAATACATCTTCATCAGTATAGAAATTGGATGTTACTTGACTTGAATAGGTATAGCGGTAGAGGTAGTAATTTTTTACTGCTGTGGGGTCGATATAATGTGCTTTCAATTCAATATTTTTTCCGCCAAAACCACCATTGTTATTTTGTTCCACTTTTACAATTGTAGCAACGGGTTGCATTACTTCTTGAGCGTTATAGGTGCTGCCATTGTAACGAATTGACAAGCGGTAGGTTTCACCAATTACTGGAATAAAATTCGAACATTTATATTCTCCTGTGTTTGGCACTTCAACAAAAGTAAAACTTTGATTGGCACTATTTTGAACAAAGACTGTCGCCCCTTTTACATATTTTGGGGTATCACTATAATAATCCGTTGTAGTGCTTAGTTTTATTTTTTGAACACTACCGTTAGTACCTTTTTTCCAGGTTAAAGCAGCTTCCACGACGAGTTTCGGCGTTCCTGATTTTAGATCTAATGGAATCACTTCTTCGCAACTGAAAAGCGCTAAACAGGCAATTATAGTTAGTAATGAATATAATTTTCTCATAACGTTTAAAATTTAAAATTATAACTTACGGCTGGAACCATTCCGAAAATAGATGTTTTTACCGCTTCATTATTTCCAGTATCACTATTTTGTCTAAAGTTAATTGCCGCAGCATTTTTTCTATTATACAAATTATAAATACTAAATACCCATTCTCCTTTCCAGTTTCGGTTACTATTTTTTCTAGGGGTTAGGGTGGCTGAAATGTCTAAATGATGATAGGTGGGTAGACGATTCTCATTTCGCAATCCATAACTAGGAATTGTAATTCCAAGATATTGATATTGTCCATTTGGATAGGTAACTGGCTGGCCCGATTGTAAAGCAAAATTAGCTCCAAAGGACCATTTTTCATTCAGTAAATAAGAACTGGTTACCGCTAAATTGTGTAATTTATCATAAGCCGATTTGTACCACTGTCCATTATTTATCCCGGTTTCTAGATTTGTTCTCCCAGGCGTTTGTTGCTCAGAGCGGGATAATGTATAGGAAATCCAACCGTTAAGGCGGCCTTCATTTTTCTTTAACATCACTTCTAATCCATACGATCTCATTTGTCCATTCAAAATGACTTGTTCCAACGCATTATTGGCAATCAAATCGGCTCCATCAATATAATCAATTCGGTTTTGTACTTTTTTATAATAGGTTTCTACTTCTAATGAATACAAATCATTTTTAAAATTTGTGAAATAGCCTAAAGCAACCTGATCTGCTATTTGTGGTTTGATGAATGCATCGCTTGGTGTCCATACATCGAGAGGAGTAGGAGAAGAAGTATTTGAGACCAATTGAAGGTATTGTACCATTCGATTATAACTCGCTTTTATCGATTGTTTGTCATTCAATTGGTAGGCCGCAGAAAAACGGGGTTCAAGGTAGTTGTAGCTTTTCATTACCTCATTTTTATCGAATGCGGTTTTGCCAATAGGAGTAGCTTTTTCATAAATTTGAAGCTCTGGATTAAATACAACCGGGTTGTTATTAGCGTACACATTTAAATCGGATTGGCCTAAACGGTAAAACAAACTATAACGCAATCCATACGAAATAGAAATTTCGGAGCTAAGTTCTTGATCGGCATTGATATATATTGCGGGTTCAAAAGCATATTTTTTGTCCAATTGCGAAAAGTTTATTCCAGAATTGCTGTCTGAAGGCTTTATAATTCCAGGATTGAAATCGTAATAAATGGCATTAAGTCCATAATTAAGTTTAAATCGATCTGAAATGTAATTTTTCAAATCGTATTTAATGTTGTAATTTTTAATACCCGAATCCCATTTGAAACCTACAAAATCCAAATCTAGTCCGTAATAATAGTCAGAATAAATTAAAGATAGGTTGGAGAAAAGTTTGTTAGAAAACAAGTGATTCCATCTTAGATTTAGCGTTGAATTTCCGTAAATATTGGTAAAACTATTGGCTAAGCTGAAAACATCTCGACCAAAGTACCCCGACAAAAACAAATTATTATTGGGGTTGATTTTGTAACTTAGTTTTGTGTTTAAATCGTAGAAATAGGCTGCGTTATCTTTTTGATCTTCAGAAAGTTTCAGAAATAAATGCGCATAAGAACTTCGACCTCCAATTAAAAAGGATCCTTTGTCTTTTACTAAAGGGCCTTCAAGTAACAAACGACTTGAAATTAATCCAATTCCTCCATTGGTACTGAATTTTTTACTATTTCCGTCTTTTTGATAAATATCCAAAACAGAGGCCGCTCTCCCTCCAAAACGTGCTGGAATACCACCTTTGTATAATTTCAAATCTTTTATAGCGTCTGGGTTAAAAACAGAGAAAAAACCAAATACATGTGACGAATTAAAAATAGTCGCTTCGTCCAATAGAATTAAGTTTTGATCAGCACCCCCACCACGCACATTGAATCCTGAAGCGCCTTCGCCAGCATTGGTTACACCAGGAAGTAATAAAATGGATTTTAAAACATCTACTTCTCCCAAAACAACAGGCATTCTTTTAATCGCCGAGATCGAGAGTTTGTTGACACTCATTTCGGGTTTCCGAATATCAGTTTTTGTTTTGGTATCGGTAACAATTACTTCTTTTAATGTATTTTCTGAAGTGAATAGTTTGAAATTTGTTTTGGTATTCTTTTCTAAAAGTATTTTCTCTTCAAGCGAGTTGTATCCCATATAACTAATTCGGATAGTGTAGGAGCCTTTTGGAATAGTAATGGAATAAAAACCATATTCATTTGTAGTTATTCCTGTTTTTAATTCAGGTATGAATAGATTGACACCAATTAATGTTTCATTGCTATTGCTGTCGCTAATAGTTCCACTTAAAGTAAATTTTTCCTGTGCAGTCACTGAAAAGCAACATAAAAAGAGGCAAAGGAGTAGGCTAATTTTTTTTGAAATCATCATTTGATTTTTCATTTGAATCCGATACAAATTTCATTAAAAGTAATTACAATTAATGAAATTAAACGTTAAAAAAAAGGCAACTAAATTAGTTGCCTTTAAATAGTATTTGTGAAAAAGTTGAATTAAGCGATTTTTGCTAATATAGCATTGAATGTTTCGCTAGGTCTCATTGCTTTATTTGTCAATTCTGGATTGGGTTGGTAGTAACCACCAATATTTTGAGGCTTACCTTGTGAACCAATTAATTCTGAATTGATGGTAGTTTCATTTTCAATCAACGCTTTTGCTATAGGTGCAAAAGTTGCTTTTAATTCAGCATCTTTATCTTGTGCGGCTAAAGCTTCAGCCCAATACATAGTTAGGTAGAAATGAGAACCACGGTTATCGATTTGTCCTACTTTACGAGCTGGCGATTTATCGTTAGCCAAGAATTTTTCTGTAGCTACATCTAAAGTCTCTGCCAAAACTAATGCTTTTGAATTGTTTAAAGTTTGGCTTAAATGCTCCAAAGAAGCGCCTAATGCTAAAAACTCACCAAGTGAATCCCAACGTAAATAACTTTCGTCAGTAAACTGTTCTACGTGTTTTGGAGCAGATCCACCGGCACCGGTTTCAAACAAACCACCACCATTCATCAAAGGAACGATAGATAACATTTTAGCTGAAGTACCTACTTCTAAAATTGGGAACAAATCGGTTAAGTAATCACGCAATACATTTCCGGTTACCGAAATAGTATCTAATCCTTTGATAATTCTTTCTAAGGTTGCTTTTGTAGCAGCAATAGGAGATAGGATTTGAATATCTAAACCAGTAGTATCGTGGTCTTTTAAGTATTTTTGAACTTTTACAATTAATTCTCTGTCGTGAGCTCTATTTTCGTCCAACCAGAAAATAGCTGGAGTATTAGATAAACGTGCTCTGTTTACAGCTAGTTTAACCCAGTCTTGAATTGGAGCGTCTTTGGCTTGACACATTCTGAAAATGTCTTTCGCTTCCACAGCTTGTTCCATTAAAACAGTTCCTTTTGTATCCACAACGCGAACAATACCGTCTGCAGCTATTTGGAACGTTTTATCATGAGAACCATATTCTTCTGCTTTTTGAGCCATTAAACCTACGTTAGGAACACTTCCCATTGTAGTTGGATCAAAAGCACCATTTTTTTTACAAAAATCAATAGTTGCAGTATAGATACCCGCATAACAACGGTCTGGGATAATCGCTACTGTGTCTTGTTGTTTTCCGTCTTTATTCCACATTTGACCTGAAGTACGAATCATAGCAGGCATTGAAGCATCTACAATTACATCAGACGGTACTTGTAGGTTGGTAATTCCTTTTTCAGAATTTACCATAGCAATAGCTGGTCCGTTAGCAATAGCTTGATTGATGGCAGCTTCTACTTCAGCTTGTTGTGAGTGCCCTGCAATTTTAGCATAAACATCACCTAAACCGTTTCTGGTATCAATATTTAATTCAGCAAATAAAGCAGCGTATTTTTCAAAAACGTCTTTAAAATATACTTCCACGATAGCGCCAAATATAATCGGATCAGACACTTTCATCATGGTTGCTTTTAAGTGAACAGAAAGCAACAAACCTTGTTCTTTAGCTTCTTTGATTGTTTTGGCAACGAATGATTTTAAAGCATTTAAGTTCATCACAGAACTATCTATAATTTCTCCAGCTTTTAAAGGCGTACTTGCTTTTAAAATAGAGGTGCTTCCGTCTTTTCCTACGAATTCAATTTTCACATCTGTAGCCTCTGCAACAGTAACTGATTTTTCACTTCCGTAAAAATCACCAGTTTCCATTGAAGCCACATGTGTTTTTGAGCTAGATGACCAAGCTCCCATAGAATGCGGATTGGCTTTAGCATAATTTTTTACTGCTTTTGGAGCTCTACGATCTGAGTTTCCTTCACGTAAAACTGGATTTACAGCCGAACCTAATATTTTAGCGTATTTTGCTTTGACACTTTTCTCTTCTTCTGTTTGAGGATCTTCTGGGAAATCAGGCAATGCATAACCATGCGATTGTAATTCAGCAATGGCCGCTTTTAATTGAGGAACTGAGGCAGAAACATTGGGTAATTTAATAATGTTCGCTTCAGGTGTGGTAGCCAATTGACCTAATTCAGCTAAAGCATCTCCGGTTTTTTGATTATCTGAAAGATATTCTGGAAAATTAGCTAAAATTCTTCCTGCTAAGGAAATGTCTCTTGTTTCAATTTCAATATCAGAGGTTCCTGTGAAGGCTTGAACGATAGGTAAAAAAGAATAAGTTGCTAACAAAGGGGCTTCGTCTGTAAGCGTGTAAAAAATTTTGGATTTCTGTGCCATTATTTTGTATTTAAAATCGAATGTTTTTAATGTTTTGCTACTAAAACGTTTGCGTTGTTTTTTTTAGCGGGGCAAATATAGGAAAATCAGATGTAAAAATATGTCGTAGGACTGGATAAAAACGAATATTTAAAGGGATTAAACACCTTATTTGCAAATTGTTATTTTTAGGGTGGTAAAATTCCTAAATTGAGAATTTTAAGCTCATTTTATGACAAAAAAAAGTCCCACATGGTGGGACTTTTTTAAAATGAAGAAGATATTAGAATCTTCTTTTATCTTTAATTTTTGCTTTTTTACCAGTAAGTTCTCTGAAGTAGAAAATTCTAGCTCTACGTACAGCACCTTTCTTATTGATTTCGATTTTTTGCAAAGCTGGCAAGTTAACTGGGAAGATACGTTCTACTCCAATTGCTCCAGACATTTTACGAATAGTAAAAGTTTCTGTGTTTCCAGAACCTCTTCTTTGAATTACTACTCCTTTAAAAAACTGAGTTCTAGTTTTTTCACCCTCTTTAATTTCGTAGAAAACTGTAATTGTGTCTCCAGCTCCGAAATCTGGGAAATCTTTTCTTGTTACAAATTCGTCTTTAACGAATTTCATTAAATCTGCCATGATAATTTTAATTATGGTTTAATATAGAGCAACATTCACGGTTCTCGCCAGAGGTTGGTCTAATGCGGCTGCGAAATTAATTATAAATTTTGAATATTTTAGAAAAAAATCAAAAAAATAATGCTTTAGTCTTCTAACAAGTCGGGACGACGGTTTTTTGTATGCTCGTACGCCTTATCTTCTCGCCATTGATCGATCTTGGCAAAATTCCCACTAGTTAAGACTTCGGGTACTTTCCATCCTTTGTAATCGGCAGGGCGAGTATAAATAGGACCGGATAACAATCCGTCTTGAAAACTGTCGGTTAGGGCCGAGGTTTCATCGCTCAAAACACCTGGTATTAATCGGATTAAGGCATCTGAAAGTACTAAAGCACCTAATTCTCCTCCGCTTAAAACATAATCTCCAATTGAAATTTCTTTGGTAATAAAATGATCACGCACCCGTTGATCGACTCCTTTATAATGACCACATAAAATAATGATGTTGTCATACATGGACATAGTATTCGCCATTTTTTGATTCAGCGTTTCACCATCGGGCGACATATAAATGATTTCGTCGTAGGTTCTTTGACTTTTTAAATGTGTAATACAGTCATCAATAGGTTGAACGGTCATCACCATTCCAGCGCCACCGCCAAAAGGATAATCATCGACACTTTTTTGCTTATTGGTAGTATAGTCACGTAAATTATGGATATGAACTTCTACCAATCCTTTGTCGATAGCACGTTTCATAATAGAAGCTTCGAATGGGCTTCGTAATAATTCAGGTAGAACAGTAATAATATCTATACGCATTTCAAATAGTTGCAAAGTTGGAAGGGCCAAAGGTACAAAGTTTAACCTAGTTTTAATAATGAATCTGTTTTATGAAATCTGTCCTTGCGTGAGGGATGGAAGCGACATCCTTTTTAAATAGCAAATTTTTTTGAAGCCGTTTAAAAAGATAAAGCGTACAGCCCGACCGAAGCTACTGCGGAGGGCACGCCCATGAAGTTTTGTCATTTATATAATATTGTTGTAATTTTGCGCTTCAATAAAAATCAACAACAATGGAAAACGGAATATACGCTAAATTCAACACCGCTAAGGGTTCGGTTGTAGTAAAATTAACTCACGACTTAACACCTGGAACGGTAGGTAACTTTGTGGCTTTGGCAGAAGGAAACTTAGAGAACAAAGTAAAACCACAAGGAACAAAATATTATGATGGATTAACATTTCACCGTGTGATTCCTGATTTTATGATTCAAGGAGGTTGTCCTCAAGGAACAGGAACAGGAGATGCGGGATATAAATTTGACGATGAATTTCATCCCGATTTAAAACACGATCGTCCAGGAGTTTTGGCTATGGCCAATGCTGGACCTGGTACTAATGGGTCTCAATTTTACATCACTCACGTTCCAACATCTTGGTTAGATGGTAAGCATACCGTTTTTGGTCATGTAGTGGAAGGTCAAGATGTAGTGGATGCTGTGGCTCAAGGAGATTTATTAGAATCTTTAGAAATAATTAGAGTAGGTGCAGAAGCAGAGCAATGGAATGCCGTAGAAGCTTTTAGAACTTTTGAAGGTTCTCGTGCTAAACGTATTGAAGCGGAACGCGCTGCTGCTGAAGCTGAAATGGAAAAGTTAGCTGCTGGTTTTGAAAAAACAGAAAGTGGTTTACGTTACCAGTTTATCCAAAGAGGATCAGGTAAAAAAGCAGAAGACGGTAAAACAGTATCGGTTCACTATTCAGGGCAATTACCTGACGGAAAAGTGTTTGATAGTTCCTACGCACGAAAAAAACCAATCGAATTTCCATTAGGTAGAGGTAATGTGATCGAAGGTTGGGATGAAGGAATTGCTTTGTTACAAGTGGGTGATAAAGCTCGATTTGTGATTCCATCACATTTGGGTTATGGTTCTCGTGGTGCTGGAGGAGTGATTCCGCCAAATGCCACATTAATCTTTGACGTAGAGTTGATGGATGTGAAGTAATTTTCATTCAGAATACAATAAACGAATCCCAAAGCAGTTGCTTTGGGATTTTTTTATACCATTATTTAACTGGTTTGTATAGAGTGATTTATTCTTTTTTTATTTTACATTTGTTTCACCTATCGAAAGTATCATAAACGTAAAAATAGATTTACTATGAAAAAAATGTTGTTTTCAGTTGTATTAACCAGTTCCTTCTTATTGGTTACCGCTCAATCTCCATCGAAAAAATCAGATGCTCCAACAGCAGTTCCTACTGAAAAAGTAGAAAGTGTAGCATCGAATATTAAATTCAACCCAGACGAAAAAGTAATCACGCAACACCTTTCCACGATTAGAGGTCAAAAAGTTCCTTATCAAGCGACAACTGGAACCATGCCTGTTTGGGACGAGGATGGAAAAACCATTGCGGGAATATTTTATACTTATTATGAGCGTTCCGATGTGAATGATCGTGCCAATCGACCTTTAGTAATTTCATTTAATGGTGGTCCAGGTTCGGCTTCTGTTTGGATGCAAATTGCCTATACAGGACCAACTTTGTTAAATATTGACGATGAAGGTTATCCGGTACAGCCCTACGGAGTTAAACAAAATCCATATTCTATTTTGGATGTAGCTGATATTGTTTTTGTCAATCCAGTGAATACTGCTTATTCAAGAATGACAAACAAAGAAACACCGAAATCAACTTTTTTTGGAGTCAATGCGGATGTTAAGTATTTAGCAGAATGGATCAAAACATTTGTAACTCGTACTAACCGTTGGGCATCACCAAAATATTTAATTGGTGAAAGTTATGGTACAACACGTGTTTCAGGATTGGCTTTGGAATTGCAAAACAATCAATGGATGTATTTAAATGGTGTAGTGTTAGTTTCTCCAACTACTTTAGGAATCGAAAGAGGTGTTGTTTCCAAAGCTGCTCTACGGTTGCCTTATTTTGCTGCTACAGCTTGGTTTCATAAAAAACTTCCTGCTGATTTACAATCTAAAGATTTAACTGCAATGTTGCCAGAAGTAGAACAATTCACCATTAACGAGTTAATTCCAGCAATAAGTAAGGGTGGATTTATTGATCCAGCTGAACGAAAAGCAATTGCTTCAAAAATGGCTCGTTATTCAGGTGTTGATGAAAAAGTAATTTTGCAAAATAATTTGGATGTTCCATTGGATTATTTTTGGAAAGAATTGTTAAGAGATCAAGGGTTTACTGTAGGTAGATTAGATTCCCGTTACAAAGGAATTGACCGTAAGGATGCTGGTGACGGACCTGATTTTAATTCGGAATTAACTTCTTGGTTGCATTCATTTACACCAGCCATCAATATTTACCTTCGCAATAATTTAGGTTATAAAACCGATTTAAAATACAATATGTTTGGACCAGTTCATCCTTGGGACAATTCGGGTGATAAAACGGGGGAGAATTTGCGTCAAGCAATGGCTCAAAATCCGTATTTACATGTATTAGTACAATCGGGGTATTATGATGGGGCTTGTGATTATTTTAACGCTAAATACAATTTGTGGCAAATGGATCCAAGTGGTAGACTAAAAGACAGAATGTCGTTTGAAGGCTATCGAAGCGGTCATATGATGTATCTTCGCAAAGAAGACTTAATTAAAGGAAATGATGACCTAAGAAAATTTATTCAGAAATCATTATCCAAACCAGGAGTTCCTGCTAAATATTAAAAAGCAAAAAGCCCAAAATCATTTGATTTTGGGCTTTTTTATTGGTGATAATTTTGATTAAATATCATCAAAATCAATATCAGTGAAATTAGATACCTGCGGTGTGATTTCGTCTTCTGATGTTTCTGAAGTATATTCCTTTTTAAAATCTTTTTGATGTCTTTCAGAAATTACTTCTTCGCCTTTATGGTTTAAAACGTAGGAAGTCATATCGCCTAAAATTTCTGTAAAGGCAGCAAAATCTTCTTTGTACAAATAAATTTTATGTTTTTTAAAGTGGAAAGATCCGTCTTCTTCAGTAAACTTCTTACTTTCAGTTATTGTTATGTAATAATCATCTGCTTTTGTAGCTCTGACATCAAAAAAATAAGTTCTTCTCCCGGCTCTTAAAATCTTAGAAAATATTTCTTCTTTTTCTAACATATCATTTTCTCTCATAATCCGTCTTCATTTATTGGTTTATAGACATTCAAAAATGATAAAAAAAAATTGATTGACCAAAAATTATGATAATTCTTTTTCGGATAGTTGTTTTAAATACAAGTCAGCATAATATCCTTTCTCATTTAGTAATTGATTATGAGAACCTTGTTGGATAATTCGTCCTTCATCGATAATTATAATTTGATCCGCATTTTTAGCCGACGAAACGCGATGACTTACAATTATGGTGGTTTTGTCCTTACAGATTTCGTACAAATTGTTTAAAATAGTTTCTTCCGTTTCAGTATCTACTGCTGATAAACAATCATCAAACAACAAAATAGGTGGATTTTTTATAATCGCTCTTGCAATCGACACACGTTGTTTTTGGCCGCCGGAAAGTGTGATCCCTCTTTCACCTAAAATAGTATCGTATTTTTTATTGAAGTCCATAATATTATTATGAACTACAGCATTCTTTGCGGCTAATTCAATTTCAGCATCAGAAGCGTTTTCTTTACCAAATTTAATATTGTTCTTAATGCTGTCTGAGAACAAAAAGGCATCTTGAGGAACAATACCGATACTGTTTCGCAAGTCATATAAATTAAGTTGGCTTATTTCGACACCATCAATTTGGATTTGACCATCGGTAACATCGTATAATCTAGAAATTAGAGAAAGAATAGTCGATTTTCCAGAACCAGTTTTTCCTAATATAGCCAAAGTTTGTCCTTTTTGAACTGAAAACGAAATGTTTTGTAAGGCTTTAATATTCGTGTCTTCGTAGGTGTAACTTACATTGTTGAAAGCAATACTTCCTTCGATAGTGGAATGATTCGGATTGGTATTCTTGATTTCAGGTTCAATTTTCAAGAACTCATTCAAACGTTTTTGCGAAGCTTCAGCTTCTTGAACCATTGACGAAACCCAGCCTAAAGAAGCGACTGGCCATGTTAACATGTTCACGTATAAAATAAATTCAGCTATAGTACCGATACTTTTGATGGTACCTTCCATGTACATTAATCCGCCAAAATAGATAACCACTAGGTTACTTATTCCAATTAGCGCTAACATCAATGGTCCAAACAATGATTGTACTCGAGCTAAGTCCAAACTTTTACTTTTACTTTCATTGGCTAAGGCCGCCATATTGTTTTGGTGTTGGTCTTCTAATGAATAGGCTTTAATCACTCGAATACCAGAAAAAATTTCTTGAGTAAAGCTAGATACTTTTGAAAGGTATTGTTGGAAAATGGTACTTCGTTTATTGATTTCAGAACTTAATTTGAAAATAGTATATGAAAGAATAGGTAAGGGTAAAAGGGTGTATAAAGTTAATCTCGGTGATACATTATACATATAGGCTATTACAATAGCAAAACGAATGAAGGTGTTGATCGTGTACATTACTGCCGGACCTACATACATTCTTACTTTGGAAACATCCTCGCTGATTCGATTCATTAAATCACCAGTTCTGTTTTTTTTGTAGAATTGTTGCGATAGGTTTTCGTATTGTTTAAAAACTTCGTTTTTTAGATCAAATTCGATGTGTCGCGACATTACAATTAAGGTTTGACGCATTAAAAAGGTTAAAAAACCAGCGATAATGGTGGTGCCAATAATCAACAAAATATTGGATACTAATTCGCTTTTAAATCCGGATAAAATAGTTTCGGAAGCTTTTTGAGAATCTGAAAGTTGGTCAAATTGTTCGATCGCACCCAATGACTTGCTAATTAGTTTAGGAGTATAAAGTGAGAAGAATTGCGCAATGATAGTAATTACAATTCCTAGTAAAAAACTAAACTTGTATTTGACAAAGTACTTATTTAAATAACCTAATTCTTTCATTGGATCGCTGCTGTTTTGCTCCGCAAATATAGGTGAATAAAAAGAATAATTGACTGTAATAACCAGTGTGATTCATTAAAATGTTGATTTACAGCTTCCATTATTTTGATTTAAAAAAGGAATTTAAATTTTATTTTAAGGGATGAAATACCTACTTTTGCAGTCTAATTCATTAAAAGTTCTTACACAGTGGTAAATAGAAGACACATTCGCGTTAAGGTTATGCAATCCATTTATGCCATGCACCAAAACGGTTCGGATAATTTAGAAGGTCAAGAAAAATTTCTATTTTACAGCATCGATGCTATTCAAGATTTATACCTGATCATGCTATCTTCATTAATTGAAATGGCAAAAAAGGAAAAAGTCTTTTTACACTTATCAAGTCAAAAACATTTGGCTACAAAAGAAGAACGAAATCCCAACAACAAATTCATCAACAACAGTATTTTTCAATTATTGGAAGACAATAATTCGTTAAGTATTGCTTTGGAAAACAGAAAAATAAATAATTGGGCTATCCATGATGATTATATTAATTTGCTTTTAGCCTCATTGAAAGAAAGTAAATTGTATGAAAAATACATGAGCACCTCTGTTACTACGTTTGAAGAAGACAAACAGTTTGTAGTAGATCTTTTTACTGATATTATTGTTCCAAACGAAAAGTTATATGAGTATTTAGAAGATGATAAATTAACTTGGATTGATGATATTCCTGTTGTCAATACTCAAATCGTTAAACAATTAAAAGGGATTAAATCGGTAGAGGATGCTAGTTTTAGAGTACCGAAATTGTTTAAAGATGCCGATGATAAAGACTTTGCAAAAGACTTGTTTAGAAAAACAGTTTTGAACGAAAACGAATTGGCTAAAGAATTTGATACTAAAACACCCAATTGGGATATGGATCGTATCGCCGAAATAGATACAATTATCCTTAAAATGGCTATTTGCGAATTGTTGAAATTCCCATCGATTCCAGTAAAAGTTACCTTGAATGAATATTTAGAATTGGCTAAAGAATATTCTACACCAAAAAGTAGTATTTTTATCAATGGAATTTTAGATAACTTAGTTAAAGAATTTCAAACTAATAAAAAAATGATCAAAGCTGGAAGAGGCTTGATGTAATACGTTTAATAAAAATCAAAATAAAATTATGGGACAATTAAGTCAATTTGCGCCGTTCTTATTAATGTTTGTTGTGATCTATTTCTTTATGATTAGACCCCAACAAAAAAGAGCTAAAGCTGAAAAAGAATTTGAAAGCAGTTTGAAAGTAGGTGATAAAATCATCACTAAAAGTGGACTTCATGGAAAAATTGCTGAATTGGCAGAGACCACTGTAGTTGTTGAAACTATGTCAGGTAAATTAAAAATGGAACGTTCAGCTATTTCAATGGAAATGAGTGCTGCTTTGAATAAAAAATAACAGTATTACATAATAAAAAAGCTCCCAATCGGGAGCTTTTTTTTATGAATTATTTTCGGATTGCGGTTAATTCTGCAATCTTAACGATAACTTGGATTGCTTTTTGGATGCTTTCTACAGGAACATATTCGTATTTTCCATGAAAGTTATGTCCGCCAGCAAAAATATTAGGACAAGGGAGTCCTTTATATGACAATTGTGAGCCATCCGTTCCTCCTCGGATAGGTTTTATTACTGGTTTAATTCCTAATTCTTTCATTGCTTGCTCGGCAATATCGACAATGTGTTTCACTGGTAACACTTTTTCTTTCATATTGTAATACTGGTCGTTGATTTCTGCTATAGCAATATCTTCTCCAAATTGTTTGGCGTATTTTTTATTTATTTTTTGAGTGATTTTTGCAATTAAGGCTTTGCGTTTCTCAAATTTCTTTTTGTTGTGATCACGAATTATTAATTCCACAACGCTCTCTTCAATACTTCCGCTGAGATGATGCACATGGAAAAATCCTTCATACCCTCTAGTTTCTTCAGGAGTTTCACCTTTTGGTAACGCATTGATGAAATCGTTAGCAATTAGCATGGAATTGATCATTTTTCCTTTGGCGTAGCCAGGATGCACACTTTTTCCTTTGAACGTAATTTTGGCTCCAGCCGCATTAAAATTTTCATATTCCAATTCTCCAACCTGACTTCCATCCATTGTATAGGCCCAATCAGCGCCGAATTTGTCTACGTCAAAATGATGGGCTCCACGTCCAATTTCTTCGTCTGGGGTAAATCCAATTCGAATCTTTCCGTGTTTAATTTCGGGATGTTGTATTAGGTATTCCATAGCAGATACTATTTCAGTAATTCCTGCTTTGTCATCGGCTCCTAAAAGTGTAGTTCCGTCTGTTGTAATTAAGGTTTGCCCTTTGTATTGTAGTAAATCCTTAAAGTATTTTGGCGACAAAACTATATTTTTTTCTGCATTCAATATAATATCTCCACCGTCGTAATTTGGAACTACTTGCGGATTTACATTGGCACCTATAAAATCAGGAGAGGTGTCAAAATGAGATATAAATCCGATGGTAGGAACTTCATGATCAACAGTACCAGGAAGTGTTGCCATAATGTAGGCTTTGTCATCGATCGTGACGTCTTGCAATCCAATAGTTTTTAATTCTTCGACTAGCTTGTTAGCTAAATTCCACTGTTTTGGTGTGCTTGGAGTTGTTGTTGAATTGGGGTCAGATTCCGTATCAATTGTGACATAACTAATGAATCGATCTATAATATGTTGCATGCTATTTTTTTTTTGAACAAATATACTATTTTGAGAGTGTACTAAAATTAAAAAAAATCTACCTGATGGTTAAAATGTTTATTTCGCGAATATTGAATAAATTAATTTTCACGTTTGTAAATGTGGAGTGATTGACCAACTAATTTCCAGTCTCCTTTAATTTTTTCTAAGAGACGAATTTCATAAGACCAAGTTCTTTTTCCTTCAGCATCTGTAGATAATTCGTCATGACTTACCCAAGCACTGGAATTAGAAATGCTCATTTTATAATTTGAGTTAACTGCAAAACCGCCATTACCCATATTTTCCGGTTTCATGATTTGTTTTGAGGCAGGAGGGACGTCTATAGTTTTTCCGTCGGGTAACGACACTAAGATCCGGCTATAAGGCTGAACGTACCAACAGTCTTTATGGCCTTCAACATCTTTAGCACGCCAGGTGGCCGATTCTTTTTCTAATACTTTAATAATGGCTGCTTCTTCCTTCCCTTGCTGACAATAGGCAAAAGAACTTACACCAATAATTAAACACAATACTGCTTTCCATTTCATAATTGACGATTTTTATAACTTATTAAAGATACTTAATTTTTGTAACGCCACTCAATAGGTACTAATAAAAAATCCGATCAGTTTAAACTAATCGGATTTTTTAATTTTGTTATTGTAATTGATTTTCGCAATTGCTATTTTACAAGTGAATCACTTCCCCGTAAGCATCTGCTACTGCTTCCATTACTGCCTCACTCATAGTTGGGTGTGGGTGGATAGCTTTTAGGATTTCATGTCCTGTTGTTTCCAATTTACGGGCTACAACTGCTTCAGCGATCATATCCGTAACTCCAGCTCCAATCATGTGACATCCTAACCATTCTCCGTATTTTGCATCGAAAATTACTTTTACAAATCCATCTGATGCACCTGAAGCTTTTGCTTTTCCTGATGCTGAGAAAGGAAATTTACCAATTTTCAATTCGTATCCTTTTTCTTTAGCAGCTTTTTCAGTTAATCCAACTGAGGCAATTTCAGGAGTAGCGTAGGTACAACCCGGAACATTTCCGTAATCGATAGGTTCAACGTGTAATCCAGCAATTTTTTCTACACAGTTAATTCCTTCAGCTGATGCTACGTGAGCCAAAGCTTGTCCAGGAGTAATATCTCCAATAGCGTAATAACCTGGAATGTTGGTTTGGTTATAAGCGTTTACTAAAATTTTATCTTTGTCAGTAGCAATTCCTACTTCTTCTAAACCAATATTTTCAATATTCGTTTTGATTCCCACAGCAGAAAGTAACATATCCGCTTCTAAAACTTCTTCTCCTTTTGCGGTTTTTACAAATGCTTTAACGCCTTTTCCAGAGGTATCAATTTTTTCTACAGAAGCGTTTGTCATAATAGTAACTCCTGCTTTTTTCATAGAACGTTCCATTTGTTTCGAAATGTCTTCGTCTTCCACCGGAACAATATTAGGCATAAACTCAACAATAGTCACATCAGTTCCCATTGAGTTATAAAAATGAGCAAACTCAATTCCGATAGCACCTGAACCAACAATGATCATTGATTTAGGTTGCTTTGGTAAAGTCATTGCTTGACGGTATCCAATTACTTTGACACCATCTTGAGGTAAGTTAGGTAATTCACGTGAACGCGCTCCAGTAGCCAAAATAATATGATCGGCACTGTACTCAGTTACTTTACCATCTTTATCAGTTACATCTACTTTTTTGCCTGGTTTGATTTTACCAAAACCATCAATAACGTCGATTTTATTTTTTTTCATTAAGAATTGAACACCTTTGCTCATTCCGTCAGCTACTCCTCTTGAACGGTTTACCACCGCTGAGAAATCTTTATCAAATGATGAAACAGTCAATCCGTAGTCAGAGGCGTGTTTTAAATAATCAAAAACTTGAGCTGATTTAAGTAAGGCTTTCGTTGGGATACATCCCCAGTTCAAGCAAACTCCGCCTAGATTTTCTTTTTCGATTACAGCTACTTTAAAGCCTAATTGAGAAGCTCTTATGGCAGTAACATATCCTCCAGGTCCACTTCCTAAAACAATAATATCGTATTTCATGTGTATAATTTTATCTCTATTAATTGATGCTGCGAATTTAAGGAATTATTCTGTTTTGTGAAATTTTCAACCTCATAAAGTCAAAAACTAACAAATTTTCAGAAAAAACATCCAAATATAAGGATAGTTTGATTTTTTTTAATTGGCTACCGAAAATTGGGAATCGTATAAATTCTTATAGTATCCAGTTGTTTTGTTGACGAGTTCTTGGTGTGTACCTTGCTCTACGATTAAGCCTTTATCCATGACCACAATTTTATCTGCATTGACGATAGTGGCTAATCGGTGGGCAATGACAATAGAAGTTCTACCCTTGGTAATCGTTTCGGTAGCACGCTGAATTAATTCTTCAGAATAGGTGTCGATAGAGGAAGTAGCTTCGTCCAAAATCAAAATACTCGGGTTGCTTACAAAAGCACGTAAAAAAGCAATTAATTGGCGTTGCCCAGATGACAACATTACTCCTCTTTCTTTAACATCAAAATCATAATTATCTGGCAAACTCATAATAAAATCGTGTACGCCAATTTTTTGGGCTGCAGCCAAAACTTCTTCGCGACTGATCGTTGGATTATTAAGGGTAATATTATTGTAAATGGTATCGGCAAATAAAAATACATCTTGTAAAACCACGGCGATTTGCTTGCGTAAAGATCCCAAAGTATAATCTTCGATATTTTGATGATCAATGTAAATGGTTCCGCTATTAATTTCGTAAAAACGATTCAATAAATTAATAATGGTTGATTTTCCGGCACCGGTTGATCCTACAATGGCTATAGTTTGTCCCGCTTTAACTTCTAAATGGATTCCTTTAATCACTTCTTCGTCTAGAATATAGCCAAACCGTACGTCCTTGAACACAATATTGCCCTCAAAAACAGGTGCTTCGATAGTTCCCGTATCTTGGATTTGATCATCGGTATCCAAAATATCAAAAACTCTATTGGCAGCAATCATTCCCAATTGCATTTCGTTGAATTTATCTGCAATTTGTCGTAGCGGATTGAACAACATTCCGATGAACATGGTATACGAAAACAAATCTCCAAATGTGGTAAAAGTATCGCCGTTCAATATTTTAAATCCGCCATACAAAACGATGAATCCTAAAGTTAATGACGAAATGATATCAGCTATAGGGAAGAAGATGGAGTTGTACAAAATCGTTTTAATCCATGCTTTTCGATGTTTGTCGTTAATGTTTTTGAACTTGTCAAATTCAATATCTTCTCGGTTGAACAATTGGACAATTTTCATACCCGTCACACGTTCTTGAACGAATGAATTCATATTGGCAATTTCAGTTCGCACTTCTTCAAATGCCACTTGCATCTTGCGTTGGAATATTCGAGTGAAGAAAACTAAAATTGGCATGGCTACAATGACAATCCAAGTTAGTTTCCAGTTCATATAAAACATAAAGAACAGCACTACCACCATTTTCATCAAGTCGCTTATGATCATGAATAGTCCTTGACTAAAGATGCGCGCAATAGCTTCAATATCCGATACTGAGCGCGTCACTAATTGTCCCACAGGAACGTGGTCAAAGTACTTCATTCGGAAACTCAAAATATGTTTGAATAATTTGGTTCGGATATCTTTAACAATGTCTTGTCCTAACCAGTTGGCCCAAAACACAAAATAGTATTGCGAAAACACCTCGGCTAACAATACAATTCCCATCAAGCTGATGTACAATAGTAATCCTTGTTGATCATGAGTTTTGATGTATCCGTCGACGGTTTGTTTTAATAAATAAGGACGCAATGCTGCAAAAACTGAAAGTGAAATAGCAAACGCAATAACTCCTTTAAACCGCAATTGATAGGGTTTTGTGTATTGTAAAATTCGTTTGAATAATCGCGTATCGAATGCTTTTGCTTTCATATTTTTAAGCTATTTGCTAATGTAATCGTAGGTTATTTGTGTTAAATATAAACCGTGTGCGGGTACTGAAAATCCGGCTTTATCTCGGCTTTTGCTTTCAATAATTTGTGCGAAATCTTCGATTGTGATTTTGTGTAAACCGATATTGACTAAGGTGCCTACTATAGAACGCACCATATTTCTTAAGAAACGGTTTGCCGAAATGGTGAAAACAAGTTGATCTTTTTCACCTCGTTTCCAATGCGCTTCAAAAATAGTACAATCAAAGGTATTTACATCGGTATTGACTTTGGAAAAACATTCAAAGTCGGTATAATTGAATAATAATTTGGCAGCTTCATTCATCAGGTCAATATCCAATGGCTGATGAAAATACCAGCTCAATTCGTTTACAAACGGATTCTTGAATTGATGGATATGGTATTCGTAGGTTCTTTTGGTAGCATCAAATCGGGTGTGAGCATCATCGTGAACAGGAATGATATTATAAATTACAATGTCTTTTGGTAAAAAAGAATTGAGTTTGTGCACCAAGTTCGGAATATCAATACTAGCTTCAAAATCAAAATGAGCATACATTTCTTTGGCATGAACGCCGGTATCGGTGCGACCGGCCCCCATCAAATTGATTTCAGATTGTAACAAAACGGAAAATGCTTTGTTCAGGGTTTCCTGAACAGAGGTAGCATTGGGCTGTATTTGCCAACCATTATAGGGAGTTCCGTTATAAGCTAAATGAATAAAATATCTCAAGTTGAATCATCAGAAAGTTAAGGACCAAAGGTACAAAGTTTTTGGCTTGGGCAAAGCCAAAAAAAGGAAGTTCTACCAAGCTTTTTTTTATCGCTTTTTAAGTTTTAACTTTGGCGAAGTTAGCACACCTACCATGAAAAAAATTCTCTTGCTTTCGGATACACACAGTCATCTTGACGACACTATTTCGAAATATGTCGCTCAAGCCGATGAAGTATGGCATGCAGGAGATATTGGCGATTTGTCAGTTACGGATGCAATAAAAAAAATAAAACCTTTACGAGCGGTTTATGGTAATATCGATGATGCTCAGGCCCGTTTAGAGTTTCCGTTACACCAGCAGTTTATGTGTGAAGGAGTTTCTGTTTGGATCACCCATATTGGGGGTTATCCAGGGAAATACAATCCTGCTATTCGAACCGAATTGGAACGCAATCCGCCTAAATTATTTATTTGTGGTCATTCTCATATTTTAAAAGTGCAGTTTGATAAAAAATTCAATTTACTGCATATGAATCCAGGTGCAGCCGGTAAAAGTGGATTTCATCAAGTGAGAACCATGTTGCGCTTCGTAATTGATGGAGAAGCAATTCAAGACTTGGAAATCATAGAAATTGAAAAAAGAGTCTAATTGGACTTATTGTATTGGAACATCAATTGTAATTATGGTGCCCATATCCAATTTGGAATCAATATCAATTTTCCCTTTCATAGCATTGATTCTTGATTTTATCTGGTTAATTCCAAATCCCTCTACGGTGTTAAATTGATTGGTATCAAATCCTTTTCCGTTATCAAAAACTTTAATGGAAAGTTGGTTTCCATAGTGATCAATAGAAATTTTGGCCATGGAAGCATTACTGTGTTTGATGATGTTGTTGATCAATTCTGAAACGATAAAGAAAATTTTAATTTCGAATTCGTCAGTAAATCGTTTTTCTTTCTCAATGGCACTTTCATATTCTACTTGCAATTTTGAATTGGAGTTCTTTTCACACACATCTTCAACTGCATAAAACAATCCAAATCGTACTAAAAGTGCGGGTATTAATTCGTGTGATAAATCGCGAACTTTGTCGTGCGCTTCATTTAATATAGTTATTGTTTTAGTCAGTTCTTCGTTGTTTTCTTTGCTTTTTGATTGTAATATATTCAAATGTATTCCTGCAGTTGAAAGTAATGCACTAATATTATCATGCAAAAAGTAAGCGATTTTTTTGCGTTCCATTTCTTGTCCAGAAAGTGTAGCATTAACGATGTTTTGTTGGATTTTATACCGCAAGCCATTCAATCTGTTTTTTTGAATTAAACGTGAATTTTGAATGTAGAAATAGAATAAAACAATACTAATTAGGAGTATAGAAACCAAGGCTATTAACTTCCTGTGCTCCATCGTAGTTTCTAATTCGAGTAGTTCTTTTTGTTTTTTATTGTCAGATTCAACCCTTTTGATTTCTCTTAAATACTCGTTTAACTCAACGTTTAAACCGGTCGTTTTGGCTTTTTTTACTTTTTCACTTTCTAAAATTTCATTACTTAAGACGTTGAACTGGACCAAATTTTCATATGCGCGTTGGTAGTCTTTTTGTTTGGCTAAAAAGGACGCGAATTTTTCATGCGTAATCATCAAATCAAATTTTTCCAGACCCTTTTTTCCAAATGCAACCGCTTTTGAATAGTAATAATTTGCTTTTTTTATATCTTGTTTTTTTTCATAGTATACCCCATTTAGCATATTTTCAAGAACTAAAGTGGATTCATCGCCAAACTTTTTATGTGTATTAATGTAATCCAAATGTGCTTTTCCTTCTTTGAATTTATTGATTTCAAAATAGGCCCAAGTCATGTTTAATTTACGCAAGTAAATTTTCACACTGTCTTTGGTTTGTTCAGAATACTGTAATGATTTCTGATAATAGTTTAATCCTAACTGGTATTTTTTTTGTTCAAAAAAATAGATGTTAGCAATATTATTATTGAGTTTGCTTTTTATTACAGAGTTATTCGTTTTTTGAGCATATTTTAATCCCTGTTTGTAGTAAAACATGGCTTTGTCCAATTGTACTAAATCGTCAAAATTGACACCAATAACGTTATAACTTTCTGCAATTAGATTATTATTTTTAATAGCAATAGATTGGTCTAATGCTTTCTTTGCCTTTCTTAAAGATAGATCGTATTGGTCATTGTACCAATAATCGATAGCATTGTCAATTAATGTATTAATTTCTGTTTCCTTCTTTGATTTAGTTTGCCCCAAGAGTTCGCCACTAAATAGGGTGCAAATAAATAAAATGGAATAGATTGATTTAGTGAACATATTGATCAATTTAAAAGAAGAATTAGCTATTAATTAAATTGTTATTAATAGCATATTTAACTAATCCAATGGTATTTTTAGCACCAATTTTTTTCATAATATTTTTACGGTGCGTTTCAACAGTATTGGTACTTATAAATAATTTTTCACTAATTTCTTTTCCGCTTAGTTCTAAAGATATTAAGGTAATTATTTCTAATTCTCGATCGGTTAAGATAGTATTGGCAAGTGTAAAGTCGTGGTTTACTTTTTGGTTATCTTTAGTCACTAAATGGAATATTTTTTCTCTAACCGATTTACAATAATAATCTTCACCGTTATGAACGGCATAAATCGCTTCAACAATATTTTCACCGGCACATTTCTTAGTTAAATAACCATTTGCCCCGAGACGCATGACTTCTTTGATTAATTTCAAATCATCAAAACTAGACAAGATGATTACTTTGCAGGGTATTCCATTTTGGGCAAATTCTTTAATTACTTCAATGCCGTCTTTTTCAGGCATATTTAAATCTAGAATTAAAATTTCAGCTTTAGAATCGATTACTTCTTGATACAGGCTGGCGCCACTCAATGATAAACCTACAACTTCAAAATTTGGAATGGTTTGTAATAAAATTTGTATGCCATCGAGTAGTATTTGATGGTCATCGGCTAAGTAAATTTTGATAGTATCTTCCATAGATTTGGGTTCTCTTGTTTTCAAATGTAAGAAAATTTGACAAATTTTTCTTTTTCTTTCAAAATTGATTGCAAATAAAAAACCCGAATGGTTACATTCGGGTTTTTTTCGCACTAATAAACTAAGTTTATAGGTTTATCTCAATCGATCCACAGATTTTACAAGATCTTCATCCTTCTTGATGGCCTTATTAGCAAAACCTAATAATACGATAGCCAAGATAGGTAGAAACATCCCAATACCCTTCTCAGAAACTGCAGGAGTTTCTCCGGATAAGTTGAGTGAATGATAAACAAATAATCCTAATAAAATTAAATTTAATATGATGTTCAATCTGCCTATTACAAATTGATGTTGTCTCTTTTTAAACGAAATGATACTTAGCAAACTCAAAGTAGTACTTAAACCAAAAAGAATTACATACAATTGATTTTGCATGAATAAATACTCTTTTCCATCAACGGTTGACCATAAAGGAAAAACAAAGGGAAGAACTCCCGTAATGGTGAAGGATAGTACTAAATATAAAGTTTGAATTCTTTGTATCATTTTCAATAAATCTTGAACAAAAATAAAGTTTCTTTTTTAGAAATACTATTGTGAGATAAAAAAATATTCGTATTATTGCATGACTAAAACGTAAGCACTTCATCTTGCGGACAATCCAAAAAAAGTTTCTACTTATTTCTCACATTTCATTTCCAAAAAAACAAATTAAATACAAGAACATTCATGTTTGATATTTCTGCATTAAAAAACATGAAGCTTTCTGAGCTTCAAGATATTGCTAAATTAGCTAAAACCATCAAGTTTGCTGGCGTAAAAAAAGAGGATTTAATTACTCAAATTTTAGAACAGCAAGCTTCATCTTCAGTTGAAGAAAATACATCAGGAGATGTAAATGCTGATAAACCTAAAAGAGCAAGAATACTTCCTGCTAAAAAAGGGACTATTCAGGCCGTATCTACAGATAATGAAATGGTTTCCAATTCGCCATCTGGAGACACAACAAGCAATCCTTCTGAAGCAACTGAAAATAAAGGACCAAAAGTGGTCAAATTCAGTAAATCGGCTTACGAACAAAAAATTGCTAAAAAAGAGGTTTCAAATGGTAACGAAGGCGAAGTAGAATTGCCATCGGAAACTGTTGATAAAGAAATTACGGAAGCTCCGGCAAACAATAGAAAAGTAAATCCAAATCAACAAAATAAACAAAACCAAAACCCCAATCAAAACGGGAACGGAAATCAAAATCCCAACCAAAAGAACAAGAAGAATAATTTTGGACATTCGGATTATGAATTTGACGGAATTATTGAAAGTGAAGGGGTGTTAGAAATGATGCCTGATGGTTATGGTTTCTTGCGTTCTTCTGATTACAATTATTTGGCTTCGCCAGATGATATTTATTTGTCTACTTCTCAAATTCGTTTGTTTGGTTTAAAAACGGGCGATACTGTTAAAGGTGTGGTTCGTCCTCCAAAAGAAGGAGAGAAATTTTTTCCATTAGTGCGTGTTTTGAAAATCAATGGACACGATCCGCAAGTAGTGCGTGACCGCGTTTCATTTGAACATTTAACGCCTGTTTTTCCAAAAGAAAAATTCAAACTAGCGGATAAACAAAGTACTATTTCTACCCGAATTATTGATTTGTTTTCTCCAATTGGGAAAGGACAACGTGGTATGATTGTAGCACAACCCAAAACGGGTAAAACTATGTTGCTTAAAGATATTGCCAATGCTATTGCCGCGAATCATCCTGAAGTATATTTGATTGTTCTTTTGATCGACGAACGTCCGGAAGAGGTAACCGATATGCAACGCAGTGTGCGTGGAGAAGTTATTGCTTCCACTTTTGATAGAGAACCTCAAGAGCATGTTAAAATTGCCAATATCGTTTTAGAAAAAGCCAAACGTCTTGTAGAGTGTGGACACGATGTAGTCATTCTTTTGGATTCGATTACTCGTTTAGCTCGTGCTTACAACACAGTACAACCTGCTTCAGGAAAAGTGTTGAGTGGTGGAGTAGATGCTAATGCGCTACAAAAACCAAAACGTTTCTTTGGAGCGGCTCGAAATGTGGAGAATGGAGGGTCATTAAGTATTATTGCTACTGCATTGACTGAAACGGGTTCTAAAATGGATGAGGTTATTTTTGAGGAATTCAAAGGAACAGGTAATATGGAATTGCAATTGGATAGAAAAATTGCTAACAAACGTATCTTCCCAGCTATTGATTTAACATCTTCAAGTACACGTAGAGATGATCTGTTATTAGATCCACAAACTTTACAGCGTATGTGGATTATGCGTAAATACCTTTCCGATATGAATCCAGTGGAAGCTATGGATTTTATCAATGACCGATTCAAAAAGACTAGAAATAACGAAGAATTTTTGATTTCAATGAATGATTAATTCTTAAATTACCATATTAAAATACCCCAAAACGTTTTCCGATTTGGGGTATTTTTTTAGTTAGTAATTCGGTAAACCGGATATTGTAAGTGAGCTTTTTCATAAAAGGCGGACTGTTTGTAAACCCAGTCTAATTGCGCTTTTGGGTTGTTCAAAAAATCGGGTTCTGTTTGTTTTTTTGCTTCCAACTCACTTTTTAATTTCGGATTGTCATTTAGTAATTGCGCTGCAGTATCTTCAAATACATAATCGGAATACCCTTCTTTTTGTTGTAAAATAGGATCGAAGAAATTCCAATTAAAAAACGAATCAACCGCTTCGGGTTCTAAAGTTTCTAAAATGTATTTAATGCCTTTTTGTTGGGTTGGAATGATATAATCTCCTTTGGCGAAAGCTAATTTTTTTGTTGTTGTTTTCACCACAGTATTGCGGTGATTGTAATGTCCTTCGTATGCTGAAGTCGGGGTTTTGTAATCTACAATTCGGTAGCTTTCCACTTCTATAAGTGTGTCTTTTTGAATGGTTTGACAGTCAATTCCATTGCTTTTTAGAAGATCAATTACGTGCCAAAAACCTCGCGGAATAACATAAGCTTTTGGAATCTTTACGTCTTTCACAGATTTGTATTGCGAAAAGAAAGGTACTTCTTTTTTGAAAGGTTTAGTTCGGTCGTAATACAAACGTTGTCCAGTTGTAGCATCACTTTTTTTATAGCCTGCTTCATAGCCTAAAAAAGTAAAGGGTTCTTGGACACTTTTGTCAACTTCCCATTGTAAAGTATAACTCTGATTCGGTTGAAATTGCGCTTCGTTTTCTTTTCTTTTTTGTTTAATTGCAAAAGCATTCGAATCAGTAAATTCTAAAGTAGATTTCATGAATTCATAAGTAACTTTGACACGATCACTATATTTTTTCAGCATATGTGTTTCCACTACAAATCCAATCGAATTGAATAGGGAAGTATATCCTGTTGTATATCGCGGACTGTCCATAAACTGTGCAAATCCTTGGTCAGGAGTTTCATGGAAGGTATTCACATAGGGAGTTGTTTCGATTTTTTTCTTTTTTAAATCGGATACTAAACTAGGCATCATTTCGGTCTTTAAATACGAACCTAAAACAGTTCCTAATTTATTTGGTTCGGTCATGATGTAAGTGAGCTTGTATTGGTAATCCGAACCATTACTCACGTGGTTGTCTACAAACACATCAGGATTAGTTAAATGAAAAATTTCGACAAAACTTTTGGTGTTTCGTGTATCCGATTTGATACAATCTCGATTTAAATCATAGTTGCGGGCATTGCCTCTAAAACCATATTCTTCGGGTCCGTTTTGATTGGCTCTAGTAGAACTGTTTCGGTTCAAAGCACCTCCAATATTATACACCGGTATGCATACAATTACAGTATTTTTAGGGGCTTTTATTTTGCCTAAAGCCAAATCTCTAAAGAATTGCATCGAAGCATCTATACCATCAGGTTCGCCTGCATGTATTCCGTTGTTGATTAACACTACCACTTTGTTTTTTTGAATCGCTTCAAAGTCAAAAGTAGCATCCGGATTGAAAGTGACTAGGTGCAAGGGTTCGCCACTATCTGTTAACCCCATTGTTTTCATTTGAATGGTTTTAAAATCGTTTGCCAATACTTGAAAATAAGCAATGGTCTCTTGGTAAGTTGCCGACTGATTGCCGTTTCCTTTTTCAAAATAAGTATCGTATTTGGTTTGGTTTTGTGCCAAAATAGTCAAAGAACACAAAAGTAAAAGCGATGTAAAAAATCTCATTATGGGTGTTTTTTATAATAATCAAATGTAGCTTTTTTTAAATTATCTGTGAAAAAGAATCAAATAAAGACTATGGTTTTCTAATTCGGAAACCAAAGCACTATCTTTGCGCCATGAATACAAAACACCATTCCAACAATATACTCCTGAATTTAGGTATTGAGCGTCTCAATGAAATGCAAGAAGTTGCACAAGATGCTATTTTAAACGACAATAATGTCTTATTGCTTTCGCCAACGGGTTCGGGAAAAACTTTGGCTTTTTTGTTGCCAATTTTCGAATTATTACAACCCGAAATTCTTTCAGTGCAATGTTTAATTTTGGTACCTTCTCGTGAGTTGGGATTGCAAATAGAACAAGTTTGGAAAAAAATGGGTACCGATTACAAAGTAAATACTTGTTATGGTGGTCATTCTATTGATACCGAAATCAAAAACTTAAGTAATCCGCCAGCGGTGTTGATTGGTACGCCAGGTCGAATCGCAGATCACATAGATCGAGGGACTTTCCGTTTGGATAAAATTCAAACGTTAATCTTAGATGAATTTGATAAATCCTTGCAATTAGGGTTTCATGAGCAGATGTCGTTTATCATTGGCAAACTAACCAAACTGAACAAACGCGTTTTGGTTTCAGCTACTTCCGATATTGAAATTCCAAAATACACTCGTGTTGTTAATCCAACCGTTTTGGATTTTATTCCCGAAACACAAGAGGAAACTAATTTGAGTATGAAACTTGTTGTTTCCAAGGAGAAAGATAAAATCAACACTTTGTTTCAATTGATTTGTTCGTTGAAATCGCAAGCAGCTATTATTTTTTGCAATCATCGCGATGCAGCAGAACGCATTAGTGACACTTTAAATACCAAAGGAATTTATGCGACCTATTATCATGGTGGTATGGATCAAGACGAGCGTGAGCGTGCTTTAATTCAGTTTAGAAATGGGAGTGTGAGTTATTTAATTACTACTGATTTGGCTGCGCGTGGATTGGATATTCCTGAAATGAAACACGTAATTCATTATCATTTGCCTTTAAAAGAAGACGAGTTTACTCATCGAAATGGTCGAACGGCTCGTATGCAAACTTCTGGAACGGCATATATTATTGCACATGAATCAGAGAAAAAAATGGACTATTTGGATTATGGTATGGACGTGTTGAAAGTTGATTCGGCTACAACTTTACCTAAGCCACCTGAATTCCAAACGATTTACATCAGTGGTGGAAAGAAAAATAAACTAAATAAAATTGATATTGTTGGCTTCTTTTCTCAAAAAGGGAAATTAGAAAAAGGCGACTTAGGATTGATTGAAGTCAAAGATTTTATTTCGTTTGCAGCAGTAAAATTCAACAAAGTGAAAGACTTACTTCATAATGTGAGAGACGAGAAAATGAAAGGAAAGAAGTTTAAAATTGAAGTCGCTCGAAAAGTGATTAAGAAAGAAGAATAATTTGATGTACCATTTACGATATTTGATTTACGAATATAAAAAAAACGTCTTGAGAAATCAAGACGTTTTTTATTTTGGTGTAAACGAAAATTATATTTTCTTCACGTATTGTGTGATGATAACAATTTGTTGCCCATCTACTTTTCCTTCAATGTATTCAGCATTTTCATGATCCAAACGGATGTTACGCACCGCAGTTCCTTGTTTAGCGACCATACTGGATCCTTTTACTTTCAAGTCTTTGATTAAAACTACAGAATCTCCGTGTTCCAAAATTACCCCATTGCTATCGCGGTGGATGATTTTATATTCGTCGTCTTCTCCTTCGCCAGTGGCTTGCGCCCAAGCTAAAGTATCTTCGTCAAGGTACATCATGTCTAATAATTCTTGTGGCCAACCCGCTGCACGCATACGGCTTAACATTCTCCAAGCTACCACTTGAACCGCAGTTTGTTCGCTCCACATGCTGTCGTTCAAACAACGCCAATGGTTCAAATCTACGTTATCTGGATTTTCAATTTGGTCTACACAAGTAGCACAAGCAAAAACGCTTTCGTCAATACCTCCTTTTTGAGTAGGTAAAACGGTATATACTTTTAAGTTTTCAGTAGCAGCACACAATTCACATTGACCTCCGCTACGTTTGTTTAATTCTCTATCTAAACTCATGGTTTTAATTTTTTTGACGAAAGTAACGCTAAATACTGCCTTTCACAAATTTTAGGAAATAATACTACTGCACGCGAACTGCTTCTGGGACTAACAATTTGTATTCGCCGTTATTTCGAATTACATCGCGTACAATACTCGAACTGATGTAGGACGTTTTGGCGGCTGTTAATAAAAAGACGGTTTCTATCTTAGACAAACGTCGATTAGTGTGTGCAATGGCTTTTTCAAATTCGAAATCGGCAGGGTTGCGCAAACCCCGTAAAATAAAGTTGGCGTTGATTTTATGACATAAATCAATGGTCAACCCTTCGTAAGTGATTACCGAAATTTTAGGTTCGTTTTTGAAGGTTTCTTCAATGAAACGTTTTCTTTCTTCTAATGAAAACATGTACTTTTTATCGGCATTGACACCAATCGCAATCACGATTTCGTCAAACAGGGGCAAGGCTCTGTTGATGATGTCTTGATGCCCTAAGGTAATGGGGTCAAACGAACCTGGGAATATGGCTTTTCTCATGGTGTTGGGTTTAGGCTAAAGCCAATTCGATGGCATTAGAAAACAAGTCTTCTAATGAAATACCAGCTTCTTTAGCTTGTTGTGGCAACAAACTCTCGGTGGTTAAACCGGGAATAGTATTCATTTCTAACATATGCGGTTCGCCGTCTACAATGATAAATTCAGAACGAGAGAATCCTTTCATTTTTAAAGCTTTGTAAGCTCGTTTTGCAATTTCGCCTACTTTTTGCGTCATCTCGTCTGAAATGCGAGCTGGTGTAATTTCTTGAGATTTTCCAAGATATTTAGCTTCATAATCAAAGAAATCATTTTCAGAAACAATTTCGGTGATGGGTAACACGGTAATTTCGCCTTTGTAATTAATCACACCAACAGAAACCTCGGTACCATCCAAGAAACTCTCAATGATGATTTCGTTGTCTTCTTTGTAAGCAACTTCAATAGCTATTGGTAATTCAGCAGCAGTTTTTACTTTAGAGATTCCAAAACTAGAACCGGCTTTATTGGGTTTTACAAAACAAGGCAAACCTACTTTGGCTACAATAGCGTTCGTATCGATTACATCACCTTTGTTTAGGTAATACGAAGTAGCGGTTTTGATACCGTACGGTTTTAAAACCGAAAGTAAATCACGTTTGTTGAAAGTCAAGGCAGCTTGGTAATAGTCGCAAGCGGTTTGGGGAATACCAAGTAATTCGAAATAGGCTTGCATCAATCCGTCTTCACCTGGAGTACCGTGGATGGCATTGAAAACGCAATCAAAAATTATTTTTTTTCCATCAACAGTTACTGAAAAATCATTTCTATCGATAGGGAATTCGGTATCATTGGCATCTACATAGACCCATTTTTCTTTGAAAATATGGATTCTAAATCCGTTGAATTTAGTTTTGTCTAAGAATTGGTTTACGACGTTTCCGCTAATTAGGGATATTTTGTATTCGCTAGAATAGCCGCCCATGATGATGGCAATGTTTTTCATTTAAAATGGTTTAAGTCTTTATTTTATTGCAATAGCTGATTACCGATTTTCCCTAGCCCCGATAGGAGCGGTATCTCCCGGGGTTCAAAAACAAGGGCTTTGCCTGTAGTTTTTGTCCATCGGGAATATAGCGGATAGCGGGAAAAAGCTCCTGACCAACTAGTAAACAAAATTATCATTTTTTTTGAAACGAAATAGGTTTATCTTTGTGGCTACTAAAAATAAATTTATGAGTTTACGTAAGTATCTAACAAGTCGTGTGTTTTTCGGTCAATTTTTGGCTGCGCTTGCCATTATTGCTGTTTTGGGTTATTTGTTTATGCATTGGTTGACTTTTACGACTGATCATGGTCATGAAATCGCTGTGCCGAATTTGAGTAAACTAACCGAAGAACAAGTAGAAGATAAGCTAGACGAGTTGGATTTGGATTATGTGCTCTTGGATAGTGTGGATTTTAGAGGTGATTATCCTGCCTTTACTGTTGTTGAGCAAGATCCATTGCCTGGAACGAAAGTGAAAGTGGGTCGAAAAGTATATATAAAAATTAATGCATCAGGATATTCATCAGTGAAGTTGCCTGATTTGATTGATAAAACCTACCGTGAGGCAGTTCCAACATTGAAAGCTATTGGTTTAGAAGAAGGAACGATTACGTATGAGCCTAGTTTAGGGAAAGATATGGTCTTGGCCATGCGTTACAAAGGACGTAATTTAAAGCCAGGGGAGCGCGTGATGAAATCGTCTAAAATTGATTTGGTTTTAGGGGATGGAAAAATGAGTTATGAAGAGGAAGTTCAGGTGGACAGTACCGCAACAACTACAGAAGATACCCCAGTAGATGAGCAATAATACCGAATCCTTCGACTTAGAAGACGAATTGTTTGAGCATTTTAAATTTGAAGTTCCCAAAGGGCAAGCCTTTTTGCGAATAGACAAATACTTGATGGGATTGATTCCTAATGCCACCCGTAATAAAATCCAAAATGCCGCTAACGACGGTAACATTTTTGTCAATGACGAAATTGTGAAATCCAATTATAAAGTCAAGCCGTTTGATGTGATTAAGGTGATGTTGTCGCATCCGCCTTTTGAAAATCATGTGTTACCTGAGAATATCCCATTGAATATTGTGTACGAAGACGAAGCGTTGTTGTTAGTTAACAAAGAGCCTGGTTTGGTCGTGCATCCTGGACACGGGAATTATACCGGTACTTTAGTGAATGCTTTGGCTTTTCATTTTGAGAATTTACCAATGAACAGCAGTGAGCGTCCGGGCTTGGTGCATCGTATTGATAAAGATACTTCGGGCTTGTTAGTGATTGCCAAAACGGAAGCAGCCATGACGCATTTGGCCAAACAATTTGAAGCCAAAACGACTGAAAGAGAATACATGGCTTTGGTTTGGGGTAATGTCACCAATGATGCTGGAACCATTGAAGGTAATTTAGCGCGACACTTGAAAGATCGTATGCAAATGGCGGTTTTTGATGATCCCGAAATTGGTAAACCTGCCATTACGCACTACAAAGTATTGGAGCGTTTTGGGTATGTGACTTTGATTTCGTGCCAACTGGAAACGGGACGTACGCACCAGATTCGTGCCCACATGAAACATATTGGACACCCACTTTTTAATGACGAACGCTACGGCGGTCATTTGATTTTGAAAGGGACTACGTTTACCAAATACAAACAATTTATAGACAACTGTTTTAAAGCGTTGCCAAGACAAGCCTTACACGCGAAGACCTTAGGCTTTATCCACCCGAATACGGGCGAAATGATGCGTTTTGATACCGAATTGCCAGCCGACTTTACCGATTGTTTGGAGCGTTGGAGAAACTATTCTAAATCGCATACTGCGGAAGAAGAATAAATAAAATTATTATTTACTTGGATTAAGATTCATTTTTCTTTGATTTGTCACCAAATAAATAGCCTATAGCTAAAGTAATAAGAGGTGCAATAATCAGCCAAAAGTCTTTTATTGGTAAGGATATTTTATCAGTTGGCAAATCCATAGCGCAATAGGTATATAAAATACCCGTAGCGAGTAATATTGAAATGGCAAGTGCTGCAATATTATTTGGTATTTTTTCTGTGTTTCCCCAAATACCGCCAAGCCAACCGCGTTCAAGTTTTATTTTTTCAAGTTCGTTTTGATACTCAATCACTTGTTTTGCTAGGACTTTGTTCTTGAGAAGATTAGGATTAATTTGATTAGCCATTATTTACCTCCTCTCCTAAATACCAGCAATAATGAATTGTCTTGTTAGTTGTTACAGTTAACGCATACACTCTGAAATTTAGATACAGTTTTTTATTGTTGAGTGTTCCCATTAGTAAAGGTGCGGTATTTCCAGTACCTAAAGAGTTGTTAAAATTCACTAGAGTAATTTCGAGTTCATTTTTAGAAATTGGATTAAACTCGAGTCGGTGTTCTTCTTTTTTCTCCATTTCGTCGCGAAAAGCTAATCGTATCTTAAGATCTGCAGCTAATTGAAATGTAACGGGTTCTTGTTCAAAACTGATTACTGTACCAGAGTCAAACACTTCATAATTTCCGGATGTAATTTTCATTCTTTTCTGTTTTTGTCGTTTTTAAAATCGGTTACAATAGTATATATAGCTAATTAAATTAGAGTGTACCACTCTAATAAATTAGATTATAAAAATTGCTTTTAAAAAGGCCAAAATAAAACAACACGAAAAGTATCAATCCAAAGAAAAGTAATCCAAGGTGATTTCCGTTTAAATTGTATTATTTGCTGTAAGTGAGATTCGATTTGGGGTCAAATGGTAGTTACAGGGCGTTTCAAATGTACTAATTATTTTTATACATCAATCGATAATTTTAATTCATCAATCAATTTATTTTAAAAAATTATAATTTATTGAATTGAAAATCAATTCATTATTTCTTCTTTTCCAAATTACCCGCTACACGATAGCGCAGTATTTTTTGAAGCAATTCTTCGGGAATTGGTTTTTCGGGTGTGAATTGAATAGTACCCGCTGAGGTTTTAAAGTCTTTTAGTTCGGTTGCAAAGTCTTCAATAGTTTTCGCATTCCAAGGAAAGAAACTGCAGTGATTTTTAAAAGCGGCAAAGCCACCAATCATTCCGTGACAATGGTAGGCAGGCATTTTATAACTGATGAATTCTACTGCTTCGGGAACAGTATTTTTAATGATTTGGCGCACACGCTCCAAAGCTATTTGTTGCTCTAGGGGTAAGTTGGCTATGTATTTGTTTACACCTTCGGGGTCGTTGGGTTTTGTTGCTGCCATTGTCATTCAATTTATTTCAAAAATAATAAATGTTTTATGTTGCACGAAAACAAAGTTTGATTTTCGGGAATTCAATTTGTACTTTTGGATTCAATTCAATCACCAGATTAATCGTCGATTACCATGAAAATAGTCATTTCTCCAGCCAAGTCGTTGAACTTCGAAAAAGAATTGCCAACCACGCAATTTACCCAATCCGGTTTGTTAAAAGAATCGAAAAAAGTACATGCCGTTTTGAAACAAAAATCGCCTGCCGAATTATCAGAGCTGATGTCGATTTCGGATAAATTGGCCGACTTGAATTGGCAACGCAATAAGGCATGGAAAACACCTTTCAATCCTGCTAATTCCCGTCCTGCAGTCTATGCTTTCGACGGAGAGGTATACAACGGTTTGGATGCCTATTCTATTCCGATGGAAAAGTTGGATGTGTTGCAAGAACGTTTGCGCATTTTGTCAGGTTTGTATGGTGTTTTAAAACCATTGGATTTGATGCAAGCCTACCGATTGGAAATGGGAACTAAATTGCCCATTGGCGAAAGCAAGAATTTGTATGATTTTTGGAAAAAAACGGTAACCGCTAGTTTGAATAAAGAACTCAAAAAAGGAGAATTGTTTGTCAACTTGGCAAGCAATGAATATTTTTCGGTGATCGATACCAAAGTACTAAAAGTACCTGTCATTACGCCCGACTTTAAAGACTACAAAGATGGTAAATTAAAGATGATTAGTTTCTTTGCGAAAAAGGCGAGAGGCATGATGGTTCGTTACATAATAGATACCAACGCTGAAACTATCGAAGACCTAAAAGGCTTCAATTACGAAGGCTATCAATTTGACGCTAATTTATCTAAGGGAAACAATCTGGTTTTTACGAGATAGCCCTCAGCAGTTACCGATCGCTTTTACAAATTCTTCAATTTTTCCTGTCCCATTTTGTGTAAGATGGGTAATGAATGCACTGCCAATAATGGCGCCTTTGGCAAATTCAGTTGCTTGGTTGAACGTTTCGGCATTGCTGATTCCAAAACCAATAATTTGTGGGTTTTTCAATTCCATTGAAGCAATGCGTTTGAAATAATTCTCCTGTGTACTTCCAAAACCTGTTTGCGAACCCGTAACACTTGCTGAACTTACCATATAAATAAATCCGTCTGATACACTATCAATAAAACGGATACGCTTGTCAGAGGTTTGAGGTGTAATTAAAAATACATTGATTAAGCCGTATTTTTCAAAAGTAGCTTTGTATTGGTCTGCATAGACATCTACTGGTAAGTCTGGAATGATTAATCCGTCAATTCCAATCTCAGCACATTTTTTACAGAAATCTTCTATTCCGTATTGCAACATAGGGTTAAAATATCCCATAATTACTAAGGGAATAGAAACGGTTTTACGAATGTCTTTCAATTGGTCAAACAACACTTGAGTCGTCATTCCATTATGCAAAGCTTGAGTAGAACTCGCTTGTATCGTTGGTCCATCCGCTAAAGGATCACTAAACGGTAATCCAATTTCTATCATATCGACTCCACTTTTTTCTAGATCTTGAATTATTTGTACGGTATCGTTCAGGTTAGGATAACCCGCAGAAAAATAGATGGATAGTATTTTTTTATTTTCTTGTAATTTTTGATTGATTCTGTTCATTGCAATTTATATTTTACGATATACGATATACGATGTACGATTGGTCGTATAGCATACTTTTTTATAATGAGTTATTTATTCTAGCTGTTTTTAATGATGAAACAATGATTGCTGTAATTTCATTTGCTTCTTTTATGAGAAATTCAATTTCCGAATTCAATCCAATTTGTTCAATCATTGTAATATCTTTAATGAGTTCAAGAAAAAAATGACTTTCATCAGCTTCTTCCTCAACTATTTTTAATTTATTTATAAAATCTGGGGCCGATTTTGCTCTTTGTGTCGCTCTGTAATTAGCTCCTACTGAACTTGAGCAACGAATAAGTTGATTAACATAAGCATTGTATTCTCTAGTTTTGGGTAATTTACTACATAGAATCCAACAATCAATGGCAAACTTTTTAGTTCGTTTTAGCATTACTACTTTCATAAGATTTGGGGGCTTTAAGTGTTAATTTATAATACTACATTTTAAAATCGTATATCGAATATCGAACCTCGTAAATAATTACAAATTAAAATAATCAATATAAGTATTCAAATCTTTGTCGCCACGTCCCGAAAGATTAATTACGACCACATCATTTGGTTTGAATTTCATTTCGTCCAAAACCGCAAAAGCATGCGCCGTTTCGATTGCTGGGATAATCCCCTCTAATTTAGATAATTCCAATCCCCAATGCATTGCTTGTTCATCGGTAATTGAGATGAATTGTGCTCTACCGGTTGCATATAAATTGGCGTGCATTGGTCCCACACCTGGATAATCCAATCCTGCTGATATAGAGTAGGGTTCGGTAATTTGCCCGTCTGGAGTTTGCATCAATAAAGTTTTACTTCCATGAATGACACCTACTTTTCCTAAAGCGGATGTAGCGGCACTTTCACCGGAATGTACTCCTAATCCTGCAGCTTCTACAGCTATTATAGTCACCTCTTTTTCGTCCAAAAAGTGATAATAGGCTCCTGCAGCATTACTACCTCCACCAACACAAGCAATCACATAATCAGGATTTTCTTTGCCTTCTTTTTCCAATAATTGACTTTTAATTTCTTTCGAAATCACCGATTGGAATCGCGCTACCATGTCCGGATACGGATGAGGTCCCACTACAGATCCAATAATATAATAGGTATCTACAGGATTGTTAATCCAATCTCGAATTGCTTCGTTTGTAGCATCTTTTAGGGTACGAGAACCCGACATAGCTGGACGAACTTCCGCTCCCAACATTTTCATACGAGCCACATTGGGTGCTTGACGTTTGATATCGATTTCTCCCATGTACACAATACATTCCAAGCCCATTAAAGCACAAACAGTTGCAGTTGCTACACCATGTTGACCAGCTCCCGTTTCGGCAATAATTCGTTTTTTGCCTAAACGTTTGGCTAATAAAATTTGTCCAATGGTATTGTTTACTTTATGCGCTCCAGTATGACACAAATCTTCTCTTTTGAGGTAGACTTTGGTATTGTATTTTTCAGACAAACGTTTTGCAAAATAAAGTGGAGTAGGACGACCCACATATTCTTTCAATAAATCGTCAAACTCAGCTTGAAACTCAAGTTCAGCTGTGATTTTTAAATAATTTTGGCGCAATTCTTCTACATTTGGATATAACATCTCTGGAATGTATGCTCCTCCAAATTCTCCGTAATAGCCTTTTTCGTTGACGTTGTAACTCATGGTTGTACGTATTTAAAAGTTTGTTTTTTGTTTAAAACGATCTAATTTTTCTTTGTTTTTCAATCCTGCCTGGATCTCAAATTTACTATTTACATCTATTGCATAAATGGGTAAATCGGTTTTTAGTATTTGTTTAACCAAGTCGATTTCATCCAATCCAATTCCTCCACTCAAAAAAAATGGTTTTTGTGAAGGATATTGTTCCAGTACTTTCCAATCGAAAGTGGTTCCGTTGCCTCCAGGTAGTTTCCCTTTGGTGTCAAAAAGGAAATAATCACAAACCGTTTCGAAAGGCTCTAATTGGTTAAAATCAAATGCCTCATCCACTGAAAATACTTTGATAATTTCAATGCTTTTCGCCAATATATTTTTTAACTCTTGGCAAAAAGCTACTGATTCTTGACCGTGTAATTGAACGGCTTGTAAATTGTATTTAGTTACTTTTTCTATAATCTCTTCTTTACTAGCATTAACAAAAACTCCAGTCTTTTTAATGCTTTGAGGCAAATTAGGTAGGGTTCCATCAAAATAGCGTGCTGATTTTTTCCAAAATATAAAGCCCATATAATCGGGTAGGAGCGATCCTACTTCGAGTATATTGTCGGGGTATTTCATGCCGCAGATCTTGAGTTTCATACTTACTTTAATTGAGCTATAAATTCTTTAGCAGCTTGACCTGCATTGTCGGTTTTCATAAAGTTTTCACCAATTAAAAATCCTTTATATCCATACGGTTTTAATTCAGTTATCGCTTCAATAGAAGAGATGCCGCTTTCAGAAACTTTTACAAATTCGTTCGGAATTTGGGCTGCCAATTCTTTACTGAAATCCAAACTCACTTCAAAGGTTTTTAGGTTTCGGTTATTCACGCCAATCATATCCAAACTTGGCATAATTGATTTTTCTAATTCTTCTTGATTGTGCACTTCCAAAAGGACTTCCAATTCCAATCGATGTGCAAATTCAGATAAGCTTTTGATTTCTTCTCGGCTCAAAACCGCAGCGATTAACAGAATTAAATCAGCTCCGTGGGCTTTGGCTTCCAAGATTTGATATTCATCTACAATGAATTCTTTTCGCAAAAGCGGAATGTTGACTGTGGCTCTAGCCAATAACAAATCGTCTAAAGAACCACCAAAATATTTGCCATCTGTTAATACCGAAATACCACAAGCGCCGGCCGTTTCATAACCTTTGACCACTTCTTCTACGGTAAAACCGTAATTGATTTCCGCTTTGGAAGGGGAACGACGTTTGTGTTCGGCAATAATTCCAGAACTACTGTTACGTAAATTATGGCTCAACGAAATAGTCTGTTTTTCAAAGAATACCGATGCTTCCAATTGGGAAACTGGAATAATCGATTTTTTAAGCACTACCTCTCTTCGTTTGTCCAATATGATTTTGTCGAGTATGTTCATTGTTATAATTTAAAGATTGAAAAATTTAAAGATTGAAAAATGACTATTTTATTTTCTCACTTAAATATTTTATGAAATTGGATAAATTTTGAGAAATTTCGATAGTTAGATTATAACTTTCTTTAATTTCTATCTCATCTGAAAAACCTAATTCTTTACAAAGAACTAGCATACTTCTGACTTCGGCACAACTTCCTTTAGCAATTTTTAAGAACCTTATAAATTGTTTATTATTATTATATTCGGATCCTTCGGCAATATTATTTGTTATTGATATAGCAGCTCTTTTAATTTGATCTTTAAAACTATATTCTTTTTCAAAAGATTTATTTTCTAATAAATTAAAAATCAATTTGGTTAATTCTACCCCTTTTTGATAAACTTGAAATTCCTCAAATGATTTTGTCATAATCTTTCAATTTTTAAATCTTTTAATGATTAAATCCTTATCTACTTAATTCTTGTAACGTTTGTAAAGCTTGCAATCCTTTTCCAGAGAACAAACTCTCCTTGGCTAATTCAAACCCTTCTAACGGACTGCATTGGGTTACCGTAGCAATCGCCATTGCTGCATTGGCGCAAACCACATTGTTTTGTGCTTCAGTTCCTTTTCCTGAAATAATATCGGTAAACAATTGTGCTGATTCTTCAATGGTTGTACCTCCTTCAATTTCGGTTTGTGATAATAAACGAACGCCAAAATCATCCGGATTCAGCATTAGTTCTTTGGTATTCGTTATGCATTTGGTTGGACAAGTTAAGGATACTTCGTCATAGCCGTCAAGCGAATGCAAAATTGTGAAATTTCTATCGGTGTTTTGGTACAAATAGGCATACATTCGAGCCAATTCTAAATTAAAAACACCTACCAATTGATTCTGAGGAAAAGCGGGATTTACCATAGGTCCCAACATGTTGAAAAAAGTTTTTACACCCAATTCTTTTCGAATGGGTCCCACATTTTTCATAGCGGGATGAAAAAGCGGTGCGTGCAAAATACAGATGCCTGCTTTTTCCATACATTTTTCCAAGAAACCAGCATCATTACTGAATTTGATTCCCATTTTCTCTATCACATTACTCGATCCCGAAATAGACGAAACACCATAATTTCCGTGTTTGGCTACTTTGATTCCCGCTCCAGCAGCTACAAAAGATGCCAAAGTCGAAATATTGAAGGTGTCTTTTCCATCGCCACCTGTTCCGCACAAATCGATGGTATTGTAGGCGGATAAATCGACACGGATGCACAAATCCAATAAGGCTTCACGAAAACCGGCTAATTCTTCGATACTAATGCTACGCATCATATATACTGTTAGGAAAGAGGCAATTTGGCTTGAGTTATAGGCTCCGTTGGAGATGTTTACCAAGACGTTTTTTGCTTCTTCTTTCGAAAGCAGTTCGTGATTGATCAGTCTGTTGAGTATGTTTTTCATTTTCTTATTTTAAGATTTCACCCAGTTTTCTAACATTTTCTTTCCGTTAGGAGTCAAGACACTTTCTGGGTGAAATTGCACTCCTCTAACATCATAGGTTTTGTGACGAAGCGACATCACTTGTCCGTTAGCATCAAAAGAAGTCGCTTCCAAACAATCGGGTAAGTTCGTATCGACCACCCAAGAATGGTAACGTCCCACTTCAAATTCGTTGTCCAATCCTTCAAAAAGCAATTCGTCGTTCACCGCTTTAGTAACGTGAGTAGCAACGCCATGATAGACTTTGTCTAAATTCGAAAGCGTTCCTCCATAAACTTCGCCAATCGCTTGTTGACCCAGGCATACGCCAAAAATACTTTTGGTCGGTCCGTACTGTTGAATGACTTGTTTCAATAAACCCGCTTCATCCGGAATTCCAGGACCAGGAGACAATAGAATTTTGTCAAAACGAGCAATTTCTTCCATTTCAAATTCATCGTTTCTATATACAGTTACATCACAATCTAAATCTTCTAAATAGTGAACTAGATTGTAGGTGAAGCTATCGTAATTGTCTATGACTAATATCTTTTTCATTGTCTTCTTTGTTAAATTGTTTCTGCCAAATCCAAAGCCGTATTCAAGGCTCGTAATTTGTTGTACACTTCTTGCATTTCGCTTTCTTCATCCGAATCGGCTACAATTCCGGCACCGGCTTGACAATGCAATTGGTGGTTTTTACTTAAGAATGTACGAATCATAATCGCATGATTGAAATTGCCTTTGAAATCCATAAATCCGATGGCACCTCCATAAAAATTACGATTGGTTTTTTCGTAATCTTCAATCAATTGCATGGCGCGGTGTTTGGGAGCGCCACTCAAAGTTCCAGCAGGGAAAGTATCGGCAACCACTTGCATTGTAGAGGCTTTGTCGTGCAAATGTCCCGTTACTTTGGAAACCAAGTGAATCACATGCGAGAAGAATTGTACCTCGCGGTATTTTTCAACTTGCACATCGTGACCGTTTCGGCTTAAATCATTTCGTGCCAAATCGACCAACATCACGTGTTCACTATTTTCTTTTTTATCTTCTGATAATTGTTTGGCCAATACCGCATCTTTTTCATCATCGCCTGTTCTTTTAAAGGTTCCCGCAATAGGATGAATTTCGGCCTTACGGTCTTTAACAATAATTTGGGCTTCGGGTGAAGAACCAAATATTTTGAAATCACCATAATCAAAGAAGAAGAGGTAAGGCGATGGGTTGATGCTTCGCAACGCTCGGTATACGTTGAATTCGTCTCCTTTAAATCCTTGGGTGAAACGTCGGGACAAAACCAATTGGAACACATCGCCACGGTAGCAATGTTTTTTGGCCAAAGCCACATTGTACTTGAACTCTTCGTCGGTTAAATTAGAAAATCCTTCGCCGTCTTTGGTGAAAGAATAGGAAGCAATATTTCTAGATTGTAATAATTGCTCGATTTCTCCAATGTTGTTTTTACCATCCAAACTGTGGCAAAAAATATACGCCTCGTTTTTGAAATGATTGATGGCAATGATGTTTTGGTAAACTGCATAATACACATCAGGAATGGTATTGCTATTTTCTTTTTTGGCAATGTTTACTTTTTCAAAGTAACGCACCGCATCATAAGATATATAACCAAATAAACCATTGTTAATAAACTTGAAATCGTTTTTTTCTGAAGAAAATTGTCCTGAAAATTCTTGAATAACCGCAGGAATATCCGTTGTAGCATCGATCGATATTTTCTCGGAACTTCCATCAGGATAGTTTTTGATAATCGTTTCGTTTTCAATCTTGATTGCTGCAATGGGATTGCAACAGATGTAGGAAAAACTGTTGTCGTTTCCGTGGTAGTCGCTACTTTCCAGGAGCAAACTATTGGGGAACTTATCGCGTATTTTCAAATACACACTCACCGGCGTAATCGTGTCGGCAAGTATTTGTTTGTATTTTGTGGTTAAACTAAAAGATTTCAAACTATTCATTTTTAAAATGTTATCAAAAGCATTGTTTTGGATATGAAAAAAGGCTTGTCGTCATGACAAGCCTTTTATATTTTATAGAATACTATAGGAGCTTTGTTCACGACGACTGACGTAAATTGTTCCACCACCAAGTATTGTTTGTATTTGTTATCATAATTTTTTTATGTTAAGACAAATATATAAAGGTTATTCGATTAAGCAAATACAAAAGCGAGAAAAAAAAATATATTTTTCTCGCTTTTTTGTTAAATTAAGTTTGGGCTAAGATACCAATTCGCCTTGATTTCTAAAGACCAATTGTCCGTCAAAGGCGTCTAAAAGTATAATACTTTCTGTTTTGACCGTACCCGCCAATATTTCTTTTGACAATTGGTTCAAAACTTCTCTTTGAATCACTCGTTTTACGGGTCTTGCACCAAATTGTGGATCGTAGCCTTTTTGAGATAAATAGTCAATCGCTTCCGGTGTAGCATCCATGGTAATGCCTTGTTGTGCTAACATTTTGGTTACCGATTTCAATTGTAAACCTACGATTTGCGCGATATTAGCATGGGTCAAAGGCGTGAACATTACAATTTCGTCAATACGGTTGATGAATTCAGGTCGGACGGTTTGTTTCAATAAACCCAAAACTTCCACTTTGGCTGACTCTGTTGCCGCTTCGATTCCGCCTTTCAAGTTTTCGAATTTATCTTGAATAATTTGGCTACCCATATTCGATGTCATAATGATAATCGTGTTTTTGAAGTCGGCCAGACGTCCTTTGTTATCGGTCAAACGTCCTTCGTCTAAGACTTGCAACAAGATGTTAAAGGTATCCGGATGTGCTTTTTCAATTTCGTCCAACAAGATCACAGAGTAGGGTTTTCTTCGAACGGCTTCGGTCAATTGTCCACCTTCGTCATAGCCTACATATCCTGGAGGCGCTCCTACCAAACGACTTACCGAGTGGCGTTCTTGGTATTCGCTCATGTCAATTCGGGTCATGGCGTTTTCATCGTCAAATAAATATTCCGCTAGGGCTTTCGCCAATTCCGTTTTACCCACTCCCGTTGTTCCCAAGAAAAGGAAAGTGCCCACAGGCTTTTTCATGTCTTGCAAACCAGCGCGACTTCTTCGTACCGCATCACTTACTGCTTCAATAGCTTCTTCTTGACCTACCACGCGTTTGTGTAATTCGTCTTCTAATTTCAAGAGTTTTTCTCTTTCGCCTTGGAGCATTTTCATTACTGGAATTCCGGTCCATTTAGCGACTACTTCAGCAATATCTTCTCGGGTAACGACTTCTTTGATCAAAGAAGTTCCCGACTGATTTTCTTGCAATTGTTTCACCAAAGCGTCCAAACGTTCCTGTGCTTCCTTGATTTTTCCGTAACGAATTTCGGCTACTTTTCCGTAGTCGCCATCACGTTCCGCGCGTTCGGCTTCGTATTTGAAGTCTTCTATTTCTGTTTTTACCGCTTGAATATTATCTACCACATCTTTTTCCGATTTCCATTTGGCATATATCTCGTTGCGGTCTTCTTTCAAGTTGGCTAATTCCAATCCCAAGACTTTTAGTTTGCTTTCGTCTTTTTCGCGTTTGATGGCTTCAATTTCGATTTCCAACTGCATGATTTTTCGATCCAAAACGTCTAATTCTTCGGGTTTTGAATTGATTTCCATTCGCAGTTTAGATGCCGCTTCGTCAATTAAATCAATCGCTTTGTCCGGAAGAAAACGATTGGTAATATAACGTTGCGATAATTCTACCGCAGCAATAATGGCTTCGTCTTTGATTTGTACTTTGTGGTGCGTTTCGTATTTTTCTTTGATTCCACGCAAGATCGAAATGGCACTTTCGGTATCCGGTTCTTCCACAATTATTTTTTGGAAACGTCTTTCAAGGGCTTTGTCTTTTTCAAAATATTTTTGGTATTCGTCCAAAGTAGTTGCTCCAATCGCACGCAATTCGCCACGCGCTAAAGCGGGTTTTAAAATATTAGCCGCATCCATGGCGCCTTCGCCACCGCCAGCACCCACCAAAGTGTGGATTTCGTCAATGAAAAGAACAATATCGCCTTCGGCAGCGGTCACTTCTTTCACGACAGACTTCAAACGTTCTTCAAATTCCCCTTTGTATTTGGCACCTGCAATCAAGGCCCCCATATCAAGTGAGAAGATGATTTTATCTTTTAGGTTTTCGGGTACGTCACCATCCACAATTCGGTGTGCTAATCCTTCTGCGATAGCCGTTTTACCCACGCCAGGTTCACCCACTAACATGGGGTTGTTTTTGGTTCGTCGGGTTAGAATTTGCAGCACACGACGAATTTCTTCATCACGACCAATGACTGGATCTAATTTGCCGCTTCGGGCTAAATTATTCAGGTTTTTGGCATATTTGTTTAAGGCGTTGTAGGTTTCTTCGGCAGAGGCAGAGGTCACTCTTTCGCCTTTTCTCATTTCTTCAATGGCGGCTTTCAATCCTTTTTCGGTTACGCCTTGGTCTTTTAGAATTTGGGCAATTTTGCTTTTGGAACCAAAAATAGCCAATACCAAATGTTCTACCGAAACGAATTCGTCGTTCATTTTTCCGGCCAAGATTTCGGCTTCGTTTAAGGTAGTGTTAGCGGTTCTGGACAACATAATATCGCCGCCAGAAACTTTTGGAAAACTTTGAATGGTACTTTCCAAGATTTGTTTGAAAAGCTGCACATTCACGTTTAGTTTTTTGAGTAGAAAAGGCGTTACATTTTCGTCCACTTCTAAAAGTGCTTTGAAAAGGTGTTCGTTTTCTATTTGTTGCTGACCCAATCCTTGCGCTATTTGTTGCGAAAGTTGGATGGCCTCTTGCGATTTGGTGGTAAATTTATTGATGTTCATTTTTGTCTTTTTTTTAAATTATTATTTGGGGTTAAATAATTAACTTCGCATCAAAATCGTCAATTGTTATTCCACTTCTAAATTTACGTCAATTTGGCGTATGCCAAGGGATTACAGCCGACAAAATGACTTTAAAACCGACAAAATGACTTTATTTACTTCTATTTTTGGAGATTCAGAAAATAAAAACAATAATGCATCCAAAATCAATTGGATTCCATTGACTGATTTGGGACAATTGAACGAGATTATGGAATTGTCTCACCAACAACCGGTAGCAATTTTTAAACACAGTACCCGTTGTAGTATTAGCCGCATGGCGTTGAAACAATTTGAGAACGAGTTTGATTTGGAAGGCAGTGTAACGCCTTATTTTTTGGACTTACTGAATCACAGGGATATTTCGAATGAAATTGCAACTCGATTTGATGTCTACCACCAATCACCGCAATTGCTTTTGATTAAAGAAGGAAAATCAATTTACGATGCTTCGCACAGCGATATTGACGCTGCGGAGTTGAAGGCGAGGGTGTAGATTTTTTATAACCATAATAACGTTTCGTCGCTTCATTTAGTGGCGAACTTCTTAACGGCATATTTTCCTCTAAGATAAAAATTCTTGCGAATGAAAAATTTGAATTTTGCACATTTTTCGCCTTTTCTTGAAACGTCTGTTAGCGATAGTTGTTATTCACATAACATTGTGTCAAATTCTATGTGAAGTTGTGTTGAGCCATTGTGATCAACAGTTATCCAATTAAAATTTGTAAGTACATAAGCATTTCCACCATCTAATTTCACCCATTCATCTATTCCTCTAGCACCGTTTCTTAAATCATCCTTACTTGTTAAACCAATTGGAGCACTATATTTTCTGCCTTTAACTAGATACCTACAACTGTTTGTTTTTGTAGATTCTTGCGCCTGCGCTTGCGTTATGTATTTTGATTTAGTGAGAGTAGGTAAGGTGTTATTGACTTCTATTGGTGACATTGAAGTTGCGCAAGAAGCAAAAAATAAAGTTGCTCCGAGAATTAGATTTAGTTTAATGAATTTATTCATCTTGAAGAATTTAGTTTTGTTTTACAATTATCGCTAAATTGTGTATATGTCTGACAAACGTCAGTTTAATTAGTTTATCAAAAATATAAAAAATGATAGTGCTAAAATCAAAACGAGTTTTGTTTTTTCGAGTTGTATTTTTCGAGTCGCTTGTACAACAAGTATGCTTAACTCTTTGTTCAATAAATTATCCCTTATTGAAGATAGCATCAATTTCCTTTGCAAGCTGAATGTCTTTTTCAGTAATAGTATCATTTGCATCATGGGTACATAATTGGATGTGTACCTTGTTGTACACATTAGTCCAGTTAGGATGATGACCTATTTTTTCTGCTGCAAAAGCAACCTTTGTCATAAAAGCAAAAGCCTCTACAAAATTTCTAAATTCAAAGCTGCGATGCAGTAGGTTGTTTTCTTCTTTCCACATGATTTATTATTTTCAGTATGCTAGTTTTATTAGTTTCCAATTCTTTTTTAGAGATGAGAACAAATAATTTTTATCAAATTTAAATAAACTTACATATATCATTTAATAGTTCACAAGAATTAAAATCTATTTAAATGGATGTTTTACTAAAATAGACACTCATAAGTGGGGATTCTATTGTTAAGTAACTATTTACTTTTTGGTATCCTTCACAAACATATTGAAAATTAATCCGCCCATAAGTGCTCCGTAGAGTGTGGAGTTGAGAGGTTTTGAAGTAATGGCACAAGTACCAGAGGCACAACCTATGTAAAAATAATACCCATAACCGGCAAAGGCGCCAATAGCAATTCCGATACCGGTTAGAAGTAAGGCTTTCTTAGTCATTAGTTACTTTTTTCAAGAATTACTTTTATTAAATCTTCTTTAGAAAGCACCCCTGATTGTCGCCATAACTGCTTCCCATTTTGGAATAAAATCATCGTTGGCACACCGCGAACTTGATATTGAGCTGCAACGGCTTGGTTTTTATCGACATCAATCTTAATGATAGAGATGCGCTCGCCTAAATTGGTTTTTACCTCAGTTAAAATAGGGCCTAACATTTGGCAAGGACCACACCAAGTAGCAAAAAAGTCTACTAATACCGGTTGGTCAGATTGTATGATTTGATTAAAGTTTCCCATAATTTATTTTTTTGAATTGGGCACAGCGCAACCATTTGGTCCGCAACCCATATTAAAAATCACTTGAAATAAGAAGAAAGCTCCAAAAGCGACAAATCCCCATTCTCTCAATATATAGGCTTGACTGAAAAGAAAAATAGCAAAGGCTAAACGCACCCAACGCATCAAATGCCAATTGGTTAAAAGCAAATTCTTCATAAAAAATGATTTGTTAATTCGTTTTATTTCAACACTTTACTTTGGCAAACAAAATTAGTTTTAGGAACAGTTGTTTTAGCAATTGCATTAAAACCGCCTGCTACTTCACTAAAGTTTCTGAATCCGCGCGCTTCTAAAATAGAAGCAGCAATCATGGAACGATACCCACCGGCACAATGCAAGAAGAAATGTTCTTCTGGATTGATGTCTTTAACCCATTCGTTGATATATGCCAAAGGTTTGCTATAAGCGTCTTCGATATGTTCGGCTTCGTATTCACTTTCTTTACGAATATCTATGATTTTGCTTTCGCCAATAGTCACTTGTTTTTCAAACTCTTCCGCCGAAATTCGGTTAACAGTATCCATTTCGTGACCTGCTTTTTTCCAATCCTCGAATCCGCCTTCTAAATGCCCGATTAGGTTGTCAAAACCAACACGGCTCAAACGAGTTACCGTTTCTTCCTCACGTCCATTTGGAGTAACTAATATAATAGGTTGTTTTACATCGGCAATTAAAGCACCTACCCATGGAGCAAAATCGCCATCGATGCCAATGTTTATCGACTGAGGAATGAATCCTTGAGCAAACTCTCCATTGTTACGAGTATCTAGTAGTAATGCTCTGGTTTCTTCTACCATTAGCTCTAATTGAGCTACAGGAATAGCACGCATTCCGTTGTTTAAAACGGTTTCGAAACTTTCGTATCCTTTTTTGTTCATGGCTACATTCATCCCAAAATAAGCAGGTGGAGGCAATAAACCATCTGTTACTTCTTTGATGAATTCGGCTTCAGTCATATTGGCTCTCAAGGCATAATTGGTTGCTTTTTGGTTACCCACAGTTGAAACTGTTTCTTTACTCATGTTTTTACCACAAGCACTTCCAGCACCGTGAGCAGGATATACAATGACATCATTTGCCAAAGTCATGATTTTGTTTCGAAGCGAATGGAACAAAGTGCCTGCTAATTCTTCTTGAGTCATTGAAGCGGCTTTTTGTGCCAAGTCAGGACGACCTACATCACCAATAAACAAAGTGTCTCCAGAGAAAATGGCGTGGTCTTTTCCGTTTTCGTCAATCAATAAGAAAGTAGTACTTTCCATGGTGTGACCTGGAGTGTGTAGTACTTTAATTTTGATTTTTCCCACTTCAAAAATTTGTTCATCATCGGCAACAATAGCTTCAAATTCAGGTTTAGCAGTTGGACCGTATACAATTTTTGCGTTGGTCGCTTTAGCTAAATCTACGTGACCCGAAACGAAATCAGCATGGAAATGCGTTTCAAAAATGTATTTTAAGCTTACTTTGTCGCGCTCCAATCGATCCAAATACGGTTGTACTTCACGAAGCGGATCAATAATCGCTGCTTCTCCATTAGAAGTAATATAATACGCACCTTGTGCTAAACATCCAGTATAAATTTGTTCTATTTGCATGAGTGTAATTTCCTTTTTTGATTACAGATGTAATTCAGATTTTAGATTTTAAAAATTGATTTTATGTGTTTGAGATTTAAGCAAAGAAAATTTCTTTGGTAATTATATAGATTCCCATAATGAGAATAAACCAACCAAAAATTGGTTTGAGTTGGCTACTATCAATTCGTTTTGATAATTGTGTTCCAATGAGCATTCCTATAAAGGCAATGCCTGAAATAATTAAAAGGAAACCATAATCTATGGGAGTTCCTATATATAAGTCGCCACCAAATCCAATACTAGAGTTGATGAAGATAATAAGTAAAGAGGTTCCAATGGCTTGTTTCATCGGTAATTTTGCAAAAAATAACAAAGCTGGAATAATTAAAAATCCGCCTCCAGCACCTAGGAAACCAGTTACTATTCCTACGAAAAACCCAATCACTCCCAATTGAACATAATTGGTTTTTCCAGTTGTTGTTACTTCTTTGCTTTTTCTAATCATGGATATAGAAGCTGCCATCATTAGCAATGAGAAAACAATCATGATTATGAAACTTTTCGATACAGTATAGGAAGCTATCGAAAATAGTGTTTCGGCGATTTGAGGAAAAATTACTTCACGAATAATTAATATTGAAAATATTGAAGGTACGGCAAAGTACAAGGCCGCTTTTATTTGTAGATTTCCCATTCGATAATGGCTAATGCAACCTGATAAAGAAGTAATTCCTACAATGAATAAGGAATAACTGGTAGCTAATTCAGGATCAATTTTGAATAAATAGACCAATATAGGTATGGTTAAAATAGATCCGCCACCTCCTATTAAACCAAGGGATAGTCCTATAATTATTGATGCAAAGTAGCCGATGTATTCCATATTTCGATATTTTTAATCACAAAAATGAACATTTTGAATCATATCAAATGTAACATTTGTCACAGTCTTAGCTTATCTCTTTTCCAAAAAATATTATCTAAAGTTAAGAATGGGACTAAATTGGATTTATCCAACTATCAAATACGATTAATTTTAATCTAATTGGTAACTAATTCTTCAAAAGAATTTGGCCGAAAGAGCCATTTATTGAATATAATGAAATCTGGAAATCGTTTTCGTGAAATTAGTTTTCAATTCGTAACAGTCTCATCTGTTGTTTACTAAAAACATCGTATTTTTACAAAAACAAAATTATTTGATATGAATTTAACACAAGAAGATTGGATTGCTCAATTTGAGTCAGACGAAAATGCTGTTATACTTGATGTGAGAACAGCCATGGAATTTGAAGAAGGATATATTGCAGGTGCTATTAATTATGATTTTCATCAAGGTGCTGCATTTGTAGCTGATTTAGAAACTTTGGACAAGTCCAAAAACTATTATGTTTATTGTCGTTCTGGAGCTAGAAGCGCTAATGCCTGTGCGATCATGAACGAATTGGGTTTTGAAAATACCTATAACTTATTAGGTGGAATTATCGAATGGGACGGCGACATCGTTGAACCCTAAATTACTAAACAACAACACAACAACCTACTATGAGTACAATTCCTCAAGAATTTCAAATTACTTCGCCCTTGACCCAAGATACCTATTTAGTTCATGGCGAATTAAAAAAATGGACTGGTGCAACTACGCCAGTTTATTCTACTATTTCTTCTACGGCTGACTATGCACCCACTTTGTTAGGGAGTATTCCAGCAATGGGTGAAAAAGAAGCGATGGAAGCAGTTGAATCGGCTGATTTAGCGTTCAATAACGGTCAAGGTTTATGGCCCACTATGAAGGTCGTGGATCGCATTCAATGCATGGAAGATTTTGTTACTAAAATGAAAGACACTCGTGCCGAAGTGGTCAAATTATTAATGTGGGAAATTGGAAAAACCCTTGGCGATTCTGAAAAAGAATTTGACAGAACGGTGGAGTACATTTACGATACGATTGATAGTTTGAAAGAATTGAACAGTCGAAGTGCTCATTTTAGTAAAGTGCAGGGTATTCACGCCATGGTTCGTAGAGGACCTTTAGGTGTAGTTTTGTGTCTTGGACCGTATAATTACCCTTTGAATGAAACCTTCTCTTTGTTGATTCCTGCTTTGATTATGGGTAATCCGGTAGTTTTTAAACCAGCGAAACACGGTGTGTTATTATTATCACCACTTTTAGAAGCGTTTAGAAGTAGCTTCCCCAAAGGAGCCATCAATATAATTTACGGTAGAGGTAGAGAAGTGGCTTCGCCAATAATGAAATCTGGAAAAGTTGGCGTTTTGGCTTTGATTGGAAACAGTACATCAGCGATTGCGTTGCAAGACCAACACCCCAATAAAAACAGATTGCGTTTGATTTTAGGATTAGAAGCAAAAAATCCTGCGATTATTTTGCCAGACGCCGATTTGGATTTGGCTATTCAAGAATGTATTACAGGTTCGTTGTCATTTAACGGGCAGCGATGTACGGCTTTAAAAGTATTGTATGTTCATGAATCGATTGCACAAGAATTCAATACGCGTTTTGCTGCAAAAGTAGATGCATTGGCTTTTGGAAATCCATGGGAAAAAGGCGTGATGTTGACGCCACTTCCTGAAAAAGAAAAACCAGCTTATATTCAAGAATTGATTGACGATGCAAAAGCTCATGGCGCTCAAATTTTGAATGCAAAAGGAGGAGAACATAGCGATAACTTTATTTTTCCAGCAGTTTTGTACCCAGTGAACAAAAACATGCGTGTGTACCACGAGGAGCAATTTGGTCCAGTAGTGCCCATCATTTCTTTTAAAGACATTCAAGAGCCATTGAATGATATGGCGGAATCCAATTACGGACAGCAAGTGAGTTTGTTTGGAAAAGATATTAAAACGATTGCACCGCTTATTGATACCTTGGTCAATTTAGTATGTAGAGTAAACTTGAATAGCTCTTGTCAACGAGGACCTGATGTTTTCCCATTTACAGGTCGTAAAGATTCTGCAGTAGGAACCTTGAGTATTCACGATGCCTTGCGTTCGTTTTCTATTCGAACTTTTGTTGCCTCAAAAGACAACGAGTATAACAATGCCATCTTACAAGAATTATTAAATAGTAAAGAGTCTAATTTTATCAATACGGATTATATTTTATAAGTGGTATTGCTATATAATGGAAGCGCCCTATTGCATTTCAATAGGGCGCTTTTTTTTGTAAATATTTTTATAAGGTACTGATTTAAATAGAAATATCACTAAAAGTGGGTATAGTGTTTTTAATTTATAAAATGTTAATTTGCAAGTTAAACGTATTGATTAAAGTACTTTTTGCTTTTTTCTAAATTATATTACCTATGAAAAAATTTCTACTTTTATTATTAGTTGTAGCATCGTATACAATGAATGCTCAAAGCACATTTTATGTTGCTACTACAGGATCAAATTCTAATTCAGGAACTTCCAGTTCACCTTTTTTGACCATCCAGAAGGCAGTAGATGTTGCAAGTAATGGAGATACTATTTTAGTTAATCCTGGTACTTATTCTAGTAATGTTTCTGTAAATAAATCATTGAACATATTTGCAACAGGTAATTATTTAGATACTGTATTAGAGTTTACCAACGCTAATTCTCCAATATTTACAATATTTGGTAATTCAGATAATAATAATTTAGTCAATGTTACTATTAAAGGATTTAAGTTTATAAATAGTAATAATCAACTCAATGACCCTTTGGCAATTCGAATTGAAAGATATGCTTTTGCAACTTTTAAACAATGTTGGTTTGAAAATATTAGAAGAGGTTTTTCTACTTATTACGGATATTATCATGTAATTAACTCTGTGTTCAAAGATGTTGAATATCTTACATTTAATGATGCTGGATTCGAAGATGATGCACGACTACCTAAGATTATTAATTGTACTATTTATAATTCATATTCCATAACTAATTCGGGTGCCAATATTTATAATAAAATTTATAATTCTATCATTGTCTCTGATGTTAATAAAACCAAATCCTATTTTAACGGATCGAGACCGTTATTGGATAAAGTAATAATAGACGACACTCCCAATACGATTTCAGGTTCTGTCTTTTCTACAGTCTCCAATGTCAATGCTATTCATTTTAATGATTTAGCTACTAAAGATTTTAGGTTAAAAGCCTATTCTCCTGCTATTGGGTATGGAACTGATATGTCTATAACAGAAGATTTAAGTGCAGGTTTAAGACCAGTTCCGGTTGCCACAACGGCAGATGCAGGTGCCTTTGAAAATGCATTAGGGACCCCTGTAAATGCGCCACCCACAATTAATACAATTAATAATTTTATAAAAAATGAAGATGCTGCACCACAAACGTTTGCATTGGCAGGAATTTCTGATGGTGATTTGTTTTCTACACAAGTAGTGACTATTGCCGCGACGAGTAGTAATACAGCCCTTATTCCTAATCCAACTATAACCTATACTCCTGGAGATACCACAGGAGTATTTGAGTTTTCACAAGCGGCAGACCAAACGGGTACAGCAACAATAACAGTTACTGTAACGGATGATGGTGGTACTCAAGGGGGTGGTGTAAATACTTTTTCTACATCTTTTACGGTCACCGTAAACCCTGTAAATGATGCCCCTGTGGCAACACCACAAACTGTTACTACACTTCAAGATACTAATAAAGTGATTACTTTGGCAGGGACAGATATAGATACAACTATTTCCAGCTTAACCTACAGTATTACTGTTTTACCAACAAGTGGTAGTTTGTATCAAACCACCAATGGGACTAATTTAGGAACCAAAATAACGACTGTTCCTACTACTGTGACTAACAGCGATGGTAAAGTAATTTACGAGCCGGTTTGGAATGTTTCGGGGAATGGAACTGGTACTTTTTCTTTTAAAGCTAATGATGGGACTTTATTAAGTAGTCAAGCAGATGTAACCGTGAATACAACTGCAGTTATTTATCCAGTAATTACTATTGCTGCTAATCCAACAAGTTTTGCAGAGAATACAACCTCCACTATAACAGCAACTCTTAACCAAACAAGTTCAAGAGATTTAATAGTTCCAATAACTGTTTCTGGAACAGCCGGATTGGATGTTGATTACACAGGTACTTTTCCATCAAAAGGTGAAGAAACATTAGTAAAAACTTTTTTAAACAATAGTTATAATAGGTATGTTCAATTATCAGATGGTAGATTGGTTATTGTTAATGGAGGAGATATTTTGATTTATGACCCAATAACCCAAACCCAGACGACACGTTCACTACCAAACTATATTGAAGAATTAAAAGCAGTTGGGACTACTATTTATTATAGAAATTGGCAATCTATTACAAGTTTAGATTTGAGTCAACCTAATTTATCAGAAGTTATAATTGTACCTAATTTAGGTCAAGATACTAGTATAAGATCATTTGATGTAATAGGTAATACTGTATATTATTATTCTGAGAACAATAATACTAATATTAAAAAAATATATTCAAAAACGGGTAATGCTACTCCAATTGAAATTTTTAATAACATAAATGGAAATGGTATAGAATCATTATCATTTGATGCTACAGGTTCTTTTTACCTTTCCAATAGTTATAGTATAAAAAAATTCGATGCAAATAAAAATTTAGTAACTACTTTTAATTCTAATGTAGATATAAGAGGAATAAAATTCTACAACAATACACTATATGCAAGAGTTAATGAGGCTAATGTTATTAAAGTTAAGAAGTACAATAGCACCACCAATACACTTGAACCATTAAGTTATGATGTAACTAATACAAAACCTATTGTAGACTTTTCACTTAGTTCAAATGGAAATTTACAATTGCTTCGTCAGGATTCGAATAACAGAGAATTGTACAATTACCAATTAATACCGCAACTTAAGATTCCAGCTGGAGCCACTTCCGGAACTTTAACTTTATCTGCTATTGACGATATATCTGATGAAGAAAATGAAACGATCATTTTAACACCTGGTTCCGTTACTAATGCTACATTAAGTTCAAACACAGCGGTAACCGTAACTATTACTGACAATGATGCAATGCCGACTATAGCCTTTGCATTATCGGCACCAAAAATTGTTGAAAATTCATCAACTGATGTTACTTTAACAGCTACTCCATCTGTAGTTTCAGGAAAAGAGATTCGAATCCCATTTACTTTGACCGGATCAACGGCTCAATCTTCTGAGTATACTGTCTCAGCTAATGAAATAGTAATACCAGCTAACGCTGCAAGTGGTTCTATAACGATATCTACGAGGGACAAAAATGATACTACCGTTGAGGTTATGGAAACGATCAAATTTGCTATGGGAACATTAGTAAATGCAACTACCACGACCACGGAAGTTGTATTGAATTTAGAGAGTGATGACAATTCTGCAATTACTAGTATAGTCGCTACTCCAATTACAATTGCTGAAAATGCCTTTTCTACTATAACTGCAACTATTGATCTACCAAGTTCAAAAGATGTGATTGTACCTATTGCATTTACAGGAACAGCAAAATTAGATGTAGATTTTACAGGAACTTTCCCTTCTAAAGGAGAGGAAAAATTGTTAAAGCAACTACCTAGTGAGATAATGAATTTTACTGAATTGTCTGAAGGGAAAATTATAACATTAAATAATTATAATTCAATTTCATTAATCGATTTAAATCAAAATACAACTCAGGATATACCTTTGACTATGTCAGGAAGAAAAGTTGTAGCGAAAAACAATCATCTCTATTTTGGGGATTGGAATAGAATTGCAGTTATAGATTTAAATCAAAATCCTCCTACTCAAACTAGTGTTGTTCCACTTTTAAGTAACGGATCAATTCAAGAATATAAAAATGGATTTGATATTGTTAATAATAAAATTTATTATTTAAAAGTTATTCAGAGTACAGGAGTTAGATTGATTTTGTCTAAAGAATTAACTTCTCAATCTCCAGAAGTTGTGGTATATGAAGCCCAACAAGATTTTAATCAAATAGTAGTAACGCCCTCTGAAGATATTTATGTTTTATATTTCAATCAGGTTGGTAAGATTAAAAATAATTCTCTAATTCCAATTATTAATGGAAATTCGACTAATATAAATATTTCAGATATTAAGTTTAACAATGGAACTTTATATTTGATGGTTATGATTAATGGTAAGAATTATATAAAAATTCTTAATCCAACTACAGGAATATTAACAGATGTTACTTATCAAATAGGAAGTTCTATTACTGGCACTAGTAATTTTATATTTGATACAAAAGGAAATTTAATTTTAAGTAATAGTCTAGCTAACAGTGTATATGGTTTATATAATTACCAATTAAATCCACAACTTAAAATACCTGCTGGAACTACAACGGGCACATTAACTGTAACGGCAATAGATGATCTTTCTGATGAAGAAGATGTTGAAACGATTGTTTTAACACCAGGTACAGTTTCTAATGCTACATTAAGTACAAACACAGCGGTAACCGTCAATATTACTGACAATGATGCAATTCCCACTGTCGCTTTTGCTTTATCAGCACCTAAAATTGTTGAAAATTCAACTACAGATGTTACTTTAACAGCTATTCCATCTATTGTTTCAGGAAAAGAGATTCGAATTCCATTTACATTAAGTGGAACAGCGACACTCACTACTGAATATACTGTTTCAGCTAATGAAATAGTAATACCAGCTAACGCTGCAAGTGGTTCAATAACGATATCTACGAGGGACAAAAATGATACAGCCGTTGAGGTAATGGAAACGATTAAGTTTACTATGGGTACCATAGTCAATGCTTCTAGCACTACTACAGAAGTTATATTGAATTTAGAGAGTGATGACAATCCTACTATTACTAGTATTGTTGGGGCTCCAACAACCTTTGCGGAGAATGCTTCATCTATAATAACTGCTACTATAGATCTACCAAGTTCAAAAGACGTAATTGTACCTATTGCATTTACAGGAACTGCAGGATTGGATGTCGATTATTCAGGAACTTTTCCATCTTTAGGTGAAGAGAAATTGATTGAGACTTTTTTAAATAACGGTGCTTCAAGATACGTTCAATTGTTAGATGGAAGATATGTAATTGCAAATGGAAGTACATTAATTATTTATGACCCAATTACTAAAACACAAACTACGCGCAACTTATCAACATGGATTGATGAATTAAAATCAGTAGGTAACACTATTTATTATAGAAATTGGCAATCTGTTTTTAGTTTAGATATTGCTGACACAGCATCATCAGAAATCACTCTAGTGACAAATATTGGACAAGATTCAAGTATACGTTCAATTGATATAGTAGGTACAACGTTATATTATTATATCGAAAATAACAATGCTGGAAGCAGTAAAATATTCTCAAAAACTGGAAGTGCGGCTGCAATTGAAGTGTATAATAACATTGAAAGACAATATATAGAAACGATGTTGTTTGATACTACAGGAGGTTTTTATCTTTCAAATCCAGGGTTCATTAAAAAGTTTGATGCTAATAAAAATCTAGTTACAACTTTTAATACTAATTCTAGCACACCATCTCCTGAAATTAGAGGAACTAAATTGTTTAATAATACCCTTTATGTAAGAGTTAATGAGGCTAGTGTTATTAAAATAAAGAAGTACAATAGCACCACCAATACCCTTGAACCTTTAAGTTATGATGTGACTAATACAAAACCTATTGTAGACTTTTCAATTACCTCAGATGGTAATTTACAATTGTTTCGTCAGGATACAAATAACAGAGAGTTATATACATATCAATTAGCACCACAACTTAAGATTCCAGCAGGAAGTACCACAGGAACTTTAACTGTAACAGGTGTAGATGATCTTTCTGATGAAGCCGATGAAACAATTATTGTAACACCAGGTACAGTTACTAATGCCACATTGAGTTCAACTACTCCAGTAACAGTAACTATTACTGATAATGATGCAATACCCACTGTAGCTTTTGCATTATCGGCACCAAAAATTGTTGAAAATTCATCAACTGATGTTACTTTGAGAGCTACTCCGTCTGTTGTATCAGGAAAAGAGATTCGAATTCCATTTACATTAAGTGGAACAGCGACACTCACTACTGAGTATACTGTTTCAGCTAATGAAATAGTAATACCAGCTAACGCTGCAAATGGTTCTATAACGATATCTACGAGGGACAAAAATGACACAGCCGTGGAGGTTATGGAAACAATTAAATTTACTATGGGAACATTAGTAAATGCAACTACCTCTACCACTGAAGTAGTATTGAATTTAGAGAGTGATGACAATTCTGAAATTACTAGTATCGTAGCAACTCCAATCACTTTTGCAGAAAGTGCTTCATCTACTATTACGGCTACTATTGATTTGCCAAGTTCAAAAGACGTAATCGTACCTATTGCATTTACGGGAACTGCGGGATTGGATGTCGATTATACAGGTACTTTCCCATCTTTAGGAGAAGAGACTTTGGTAAAAACATTTATGGACAATAGTTATAATAGATATGTTCAATTGTCAGATGGAAGATATGTTCTGCCAAGTGGAGGAAATATTTTGATCTATAATCCAATTACCCAAACACAAACGACACGTTCACTACCAACTTATATTGAAGAAATAAAAGCAGTAGGAACTACAATTTATTATAGAACTTGGAACTCTATTTCGAGTTTGGATTTAAGTAGTTCTGATTCTTCAGAGGTAATTATTGTACCTAGTTTAGGACAAGATACAAGTATACGTTCTTTTGATGTAGTTGGAAGTACTGTTTATTATTATTCTGAAAACTATAATACAAATATCAAGAAATTATATTCAAAAACAGGTAGCGCTACTCCAATTGAAATTTATAATAATGCAAATAATAATACTATTGAATCATTTTCATTCGATTCTTCAGGCTCTTTTTATCTTTCAAATAGCAATAGTATTCGAAAGTTCGATGCAAATAAAAGTTTAGTAGCTACATTTAATTCGTATTCTAATCCAGGAAATACAACAAATTCCGAAATTAGAGGGACTAAATTGTTTAACAATACCCTTTATGTAAGAGTTAATGAGGGTAATGAAATTAAAGTAAAGAAATATAATTCTACTAATAATACCTTAGATGTATTAAGTTATGATATAACTAATACAAAACCTATTGTAGACTTTTCAATTACCTCAGATGGAAATTTACAATTGCTTCGTCAAGATAATAGTAATAGAGAATTGTATAGTTACCAATTGACACCACAAATTAAAATTGCTGCAGGAAGTACTACTGGAAGTATCACCTTAAAAGGGATAGAGGATGATCTTAATTATGATGGACAAGAAATTGATGAAACCATTATTTTGAATTATACGAATCCAATTAATAGTTCATTCAAATCAGGACTTTCGACTCAAATGGAGTTGAAACTATTGAACAATAGCATATCATTAACTCCTGTTACTTCTCCATTTGTAGGTTTAGAAAATGGTGCTGTATCCTGGGGAGATTATGATCAAGATGGTGATCAGGATGTTGCTGTTATGGGGCAAGGTATATCCGGAGCTGTTACTAAAGTATATGAAAATAAAAATGGAGTGTTTGTGGATACCAATCAAAACTTTACTCGAGTATATGCGGGTGATATTGCGTGGGTAGATATTAATAAAGACGGCTGGTTGGATTTAGCGGTTTCTGGGTCTAATGGTGTTGCTCCATTAACCAAAATTTATATTAATGATAAAGGAACTAGTTTTGCCAGTACCATTGATTTTGGTCTTCCTCAACTTTTTTCAAGTAAAATGGCCTGGGGCGATTTAGACAATGATGGTGATATTGATTTAGCAATAACTGGTGTAGATGCTTCCGATAAATTCCAATTTAATATATATTATAGAGACAATACTCAAAATAAATTTACAGCAGAATCCAAGACGATCAATACTCAGTCAGGTCCATTTGCTGGTAACAATTATAGAGGTGTTATTGATGGGGATATCAAAATTGTAGATCTTGATTTGGATGGTGATAATGATATTGTTTACAATGGCGCTAGTTCTGATGGTAGTCCTTATAGTAATACGTTGATTAATACTTACATAAAAAACAGTACTACAAATACTAATTCTATGATGAGTAATTTCAGTTATAAAAATTCAACTATTGAGGTGGCTAAATTAAATTCAACACAAAATAGTTTGTCAATTATATCCAGCGGTATAGATTCAAACGGAGCAATTGAATTGTATAATAGTAGTATACCTGGTTTTATAATCCCAGGAAACACTATAACTTCTACTTTTCCAAAATTAAAAAATGGTGATATTTCAGTAGTTGATTTTAACAATGATGGATTCAATGATATTTTATTTACTGGAGAAGATGTTAGTGGAACTTCACAAACAAAACTATATTTTCAAAATAGCAATGGAAACTTTAAACTTGCTCCATTAAACCTTGAAGGTCTAAGAAATTCTACAGCCAATTGGGTGGATTATGATAATGATGGAGATTTAGATTTGTTCTTAACCGGTATTGGTTCAACTGGAGCAAAAACACTTTTGTATAAATCAGATATCAAAAACAAGCGAAATACAGCTCCTGTAATTCCATCTGGATTGATTGCTGAAGATTTAGGAAATGGTAAAATTAAATTTCAGTGGACTCCTCCTGCAGATGATTATAGTGCAAGTTTAGGATATGTAGTTCGTCTTGGAAAAACTCCAGGTGGAACGGAATTGTCTAACACAGAAAGTAATTTAGTAACAGGTGATCGATTGATTACCAAACAAGCACCAATTTATACTAATTTTTATGAAATGCAATTGGATCCTGGAAAATACTATTGGTCAGTTCAAGCGGTAGATTCAGGATTAAAAGGAGGTGCTTTTGCAGCTGAAAGTACATTTACGCTTACCTACGATTGGAAAATTTTAAATCAAGGGGGAATCATTGATAGAAGTGTTAATGGAAATGAAGCGCCTTTTGTTAAGTTAGCAGATTTGGATAACGATAACGATTTGGATTTAGTTTATGGAAATTCGTCAGGATCAGGTTCCCAAATATTACAGTTTGACGGCAAACGATTAATTGCACAAGAAAATTCAACTGTTACAAATATTGGCAATTATACAAAAATATCCAGTTCAGATGTTGGTGATATTGATGGTGATAAAAAAGCTGATATTTTGGTTAATTATTTAGAAGGAACTACAAATAAATTAGTGATTTTGACCTCTTCCAATACTGTATTACAAGTTGGAGACGGTTTGTTTAAATCCAAATCAAGAATGGTCGATATTAACAATGATGGAAAATTAGATATTGTTGTTATTGGACTTTCTTCAAGTTTAATTTCGGGTGTTCCAAAACTTTGGATTTACGAATACGATAAGACTGCAACTCCAAATTTTAAAAAGACAGATGCCTCAGCAGATATTGCAGCTTTAAGTAGTGCCTCTTTTGATTTTGGAGATATTGACAAAGACCAAGATTTGGATTTAGTGATTACTGGATTTAGTCCTATTTCGGGTCTTAAGAGTGTTATTTATGAAAACACTACAGTGTTAGGTGGCGCTTTTAAATTAAATGCAACCGATAATAATATTGTAGCTATTAAAGATGGTACTACTGATCTAATTGACGTTGATGGTGATGGAGATTTAGATGTGGTACTAACCGGTACGGGAGCATCAAGTGATGTATTTGAAATTTATATGAATAAGCTGAATGAAAATATTAAAGACTGGCCTCGATTTGCTAGTGGTTTAACAGCTATTCGAAATGGTAAAATAGATTTAGGAGATTTCAATGGTGATGGTTATAGTGATATATTGTATTCGGGCACCACTTCTGGAGGTGGTAATATTACTAAATTAAGTGAATACAATAAAACCACACAACGCTATGAAGATAGTCCTTTTGACGTAAGTGATTTTACAACGGCTGAAGTGGAATTTGGTGATTTAGACGGAGACAAGGATTTGGATTTTGTTATTGTGGGTACCAATAAAAATTGGTCTCCATCTAATAATTCAGTGGAGAAAAATATTTTCAGAACTTATATTAACGTTAGAAATGATTCTGCTTTAGTATTAGCTTCTAATCCAACTGGAAAATCTTCAAATGGATTGAAATCACAAAGTGGAAATGTATCCATTAACGACTATGTAGTTAACGTTGCTCCATCTGTTCCGGTTTTACCAACCAATGCATCTAAAGTACTTTCAAACATAGCTACTACAGCTGGTAAATACCCAATTGAATTAAATTGGGGTTCATCAACAGATGATCATACACCAAGTCCAGGACTTACTTATGCAATAAAAATTGGTACAACTGCTGGTGGTGAAGAGATTATGAGTGCCAATGCAAATAGTGATGGAACTAGAAAAGTGTCAACTAAAGGAAATGCAGAGCACAATTCAAAATGGAAAGTTAGTTTGCCAGTTGGTAAGTACTATTGGTCTGTTCAAGCTATTGATGCTGCTTACTCTGGATCAGCGTTTACAGACCCTCAGGTATTTGAAGTAAGTGCTACAGGGGTAACAGTAAATAATGCTCCAGTTGCAATTTCTGATCAAATTACCGTAGTAAAAGGAGGAACAGCAACTAAATTAAATTCTAATGCTACTAGTGTATTGACTAATGATACCGATACGGAAAATAATACGTTAACTGCTATTCTTGTAAATAACGTTACTAACGGTACATTGACTTTCAATAGTAATGGAACATTTACTTATGTTCATAATGGATCTGATACTACAACGGATAGCTTTAGCTATAAAGCGAATGACGGTACTTCAAATAGTAATACTGTTGTTGTTACCATATCGATCGTTCCTTTTGCAGTTGACTTTAATAACTTTTTGATTCAAACTAAATCAGAAACTTGTGCTGGAAAAAACAATGGTGAAATTAATATCAAAGCGACCCAGAGTTTTAATTATACAGCTACAATTAATACTATTAATTACAATTTTGTAAATAATTCATTGATTGTACCGAATTTACCTCCAGGAGAGTATAATGTTTGTATCAATGTAACAGGTCAATCGTTCCAACAATGTTATAAATTAACAATTGGTAAAGGTGGTTCGTTGACAGGAAAAACATCGGGTGTTTCGTCTAACAAAGTGTCAATTGAAATTACAGAGGGTAGTGCACCGTTTGAAATAATGTTGAACGGTAAATCACAATTTACTACAGACCAAAACGTATTTGATCTAGATGTCAAATTAGGCGATGTAGTTATGGTAAAATCTTCAGTAGCTTGTGAAGGAATTTATTCAACAGTGATTTCGGATCTTCCAAATAGTGTTATGGCGTATCCAAATCCTACCAGAGGTTTATTTGAAATTACGGTTCCGACCGAAATGAAAGAGATCTACGTAGAATTGTATTCAATCAACGCGGTATTGATATCGAAAGCTGTCTATCCAGTAGTAAACCAAAAGATACAGTTACATTTAGACAACCAAACGAGCGGAACGTATATTGCTAAAGTATACACTGCTATACCTACAAGTTTAATGATAATCAAAAATTAATTATGAAAAATAATATATTTTACGGAACCCTAATTTATTTAGCAGTAGTGTCATGTAGTGGAGGTGGTGGAGAGGATACAACTACATCGCCACCAACAACACCAACTCCTCCGCCAACAACTGTAGTTCCAAACACGGCACCTTCTGTTCCTGGTTTGGTCAGCCCAACTCTTGCTCAATTGTGTATCAGTAATACAGTTGTTTTTGGATGGAACGTTTCTGTGGATGCAGAAAGTAATCCTATCGTGTATCAGTTGCAAATTGCCACAGATAATGTGTTTACTCAAAATGTGATTACTAAGGAGATTTCAACTCCAACTCATACAGAAACACTTGAAAAAGGAAAGGCGTATTACTGGCGAGTGAAAGCAACAGATAGCAAAGGTGCAGCGAGTGCTTACTCAACGGTATATAGTTTTTTTACCGAGGGTACTGCTTTAACTAACCACGCACCATTTTTGCCACAATTAGTAGCACCTGTTGCTAATGCCATTATTACAGGTACAACAACGACCTTAAAATGGACTGGCTCTGATGTCGATGTGAATGACGTACTTACTTATGATGTGTATTTAGGAACTACGGCTACACCAACCACTAAGGTGGTTGACAATAAAACGGCAACCACTTATGATGCCACTTTACTGCCTGCAACGATCTACTATTGGAAAGTAGTGGTTAGAGATGCTAAGGGAGCAGAAACCCAAGGCCAGATTTGGAGCTTTAGAACCAATTAATCTTTCAATTCTATTCATAAAAAAAACTCCTTTAAAGGAGTTTTTTTTTGTTAAGAAATCTATTTAAATAAATCAATGATTATTATTGAGTACGAGAAAATTTATTTCAAATTTATCTGACGTTGTAACGGCTGAAAGTAAAGTTACAGTAAAAAATGTATCATAAGCATCTACTGAAAGAATATAATTATTGGTATTATAAGTATTCATGAATGTGTTTTTAGTAACTGTACATAGAATTATTGAATTAACTTTAACATTACTATTTATAACTTTTATTTTTGATAGACCAAGGGGGAACTTAAATCTTCCAGACATTGAATTTATTATTACATTATCATCTCCAGAAGAATTAATTACTGCATTAGTGTCTACAATTTTATTTACTTTTAAAATATCTGAAGTAGTTGTCCCAGTTAGGATTGGGCTCGTTAATGATTTATTGGTCAAAGTTTCAGTACCGTCTAAGGTGGCTAAAGTACCTGTTGTTGGTAAAGTAACGTTTGTATTATCTGTAGTAGTTAATGTAGTTGCAAATGCACCTGATGTAGTTAAATTTCCACCTAAAGTAATCGTTTTGATTCCGTTATCTACTCCTGTCCCACCATTAGTACCGGGTAAAACTTCTGTAACTCCTGTTGTTAAATTAGTAGATGGAATTGCCGCCCAAGTTGCTATACCTGTTGCATCTGAGGTTAATACTTCCCCTGAAGCAGGAGATCCTCCTGTAATTTTAACTTGTCCATTAATTTGAGTAATACCTGCAGTACCTGAACCAGATGTTCCTGGGTTTAAATAAATATTTCCTCCAGCACCACTTCCATTACCATCACCAGCTTCTAAAGTCAATGCTCCGCCTGAATTACTCCCTGAAGTAAATCCATTTTGCGCTGCAATTATTGAAGAGGCTCCGTTTCCACTTGCAGGTATGTTCGGTACTACATTTATTACACTTTTAAACATTTTTGATCCTGCAAAAATTTGATATTCAGTTGTTACTACACCACCAAAAGAGTTATTGGCTGGTTGCAAGGTTAATGTAGTACCTGAAATAGTAGCACCACTAGCATTAGGTGTACTTCCAATAGACCCCATTGTTGTCACACCATTTGGATTTGCCCAAGAAGGTGCTCCACTCGCTAAAGTTAAAACTTGTCCGTCTGAACCTTTTACTAAAACTGAACCTGCACCACTTGTTCCTCCATAAATAATATCTCCAGCAGCCGTCATAGGTGACAAGGCATCAAATGCAGTCGCTTTGGTTGTTTGACCTGTACCACCATTAGAAATAGGCAAAATTCCAGTAACCCCAGATGTTAATGGTAAACCAGTAACATTAGTTAATACCCCTGATGCAGGAGTCCCTAACGCAGGAGCTGTCATTGTTGGACTTGTTAATGTTTTATTGGTCAAAGTTTCGGCACCTGATAAAGTAGCTAAAGTACCTGTTGTTGGTAAAGTAACATCTGTATCAGCTGTAGTGGTTAAGGTAGTTGCAAATGCACCGGATGTAGTTAAATTTCCGGCTAAAGTAATCGTTTTGGTTCCATTATCAACACCAGTTCCTCCATTAGTACCAGGTAAAATTCCAGTAACCCCAGAAGTCAATGGCAAACCAGTAACATTAGTTAATACCCCTGATGCGGGAGTCCCTAACACAGGAGCTGTCATTGTTGGAGAATTTGCTCTAACTACATCTCCTGACCCAGTTGTAGCTAATTCTTGAACTGATCCTAAAGCGCCAGAAAAATTACCTAGTACCTTATCATTATTAACATCTTGAATTTTAGTGTAAGTAACTGCATTAGGTACTATTGTAGTTGCTCCAGTATTAGAAATGGTAACATCACCATTCATTGTTACTTCGGTAGCTACATTTGAAGTATTTCCTATATAAATTTTCCCATCAGCTAATGTTGTTATTGCACCAGTAGCTACATCTACATAATTTTTAGTTGCTGCATCTTGTGCTAAGATTGGATCTGTAACATTGGTTAATTTATTAGAACCTAAATCCACTGCTGCAACAGCGGCACCAAATCCACTTAATGGAATATTAGTTTTATCCAATTTGGCATCAGTTACTTTACCTGTTCCAATAGTTGTAACTCCTGCGTTAGTTATAGTAACATCACCTGTAAAAGGTACTGAAGTTGCCACATTCGAACTGTTTCCTATATAGACATTTCCATTTGTCAAGTTAGTGATTGCACCAGTAGCTGCATCAACATAATTTTTAGTAGCTGCATCTTGTGCTAAGGTTGGATCTGCTACTCCAGATAATTTATTACCACCTAAGGCAACATTGGCTGAAGCGGCTCCAAATCCACTTAAAGGAATATTAGTTTTATCTAATTTACCATCAGTTACTTTACCAGTGCCAATAGCTGTGACTCCGGTGTTAGTGATGGTAACATCACCTGTAACAGGTACTGCAGTTGCTACATTCGAACTGTTTCCTATATAGACATTTCCATTTGTCAAGTTAGTGATTGCACCAGTAGCTGCATCAACATAATTTTTAGTAGCTGCATCTTGTGCTAAGGTTGGATCTGCTACACCAGATAATTTATTACCACCTAAGGCAACATTGGCTGAAGCGGCTCCAAATCCACTTAATGGGATATTGGTTTTATCCAATTTGGCATCAGTTACTTTACCTGTTCCAATAGTTGTAACACCAGCGTTAGTTATAATAACATCACCTGTAACAGGTACTGCAGTTGCTACATTCGAACTGTTCCCTATATAGACATTTCCATTTGTCAAGTTAGTGATTGCACCAGTAGCTACATCAACATAATTTTTAGTAGCTGCATCTTGTGCTAAGGTTGGATCTGCTACTCCAGATAATTTATTACCACCCAAGGCAACATTGGCTGAAGCGGCTCCAAATCCACTTAAAGGAATATTAGTTTTATCTAATTTAGCATCAGTTACTTTACCTGTACCAATAGCTGTTACTCCGGTGTTAGTGATGGTAACATCACCTGTAACAGGTACTGCAGTTGCTACATTCGAATTGTTACCAATTATAATATTTCCATTATTTAATGAAGATCCTATAGGGGAACCCCCAGCAATTGGAGTTGTTGTTGCACTTGTAATTCTACCTTTTGAATCCACTGTAATTGTAGGTACTGCAGTTGCTGATCCATAAACTCCCGCAATAACTCCTGTGGTTGCCAAAGAAGTAGCAATAGTTCCGGTTCCAGTACCGCTCACATCTCCAGTTAAAGTTGTTGTTGAAGAACCTCCACCAGAACCCGAATTTAAAGCATACAAGGCAAACGGAACGCTAGTAAATGGCTGATCACTAACGGTTATGAAGCTAGTGCATAATCCGGTTAGGTCCAATTCTACTTTGAGATGTTTTGGTCCAGAACCCCAACTAATAGTGCTAAAACTTGGACTGCCCGGTGTAGGATTTCCAGTTCCAATGGTCACATTTACCATTCCAAAGGCATCGGTTCTGGTTGTTATAGTTTCTTGATATTCAGGAGTTCCACCTAAAGATGCTGCAATTGAAAATCGCAAACAAATCGAACTGTTTACCAAAGGTATTTTTGAATTGTCAGCTCCCGGAAGTTGTTCTCCATTTGGGTTTAATAGTACCGCTTGATACGAAATGCCATTTTGGGCAGCACCAATAGCGGCTATTAAAAGGAAGAGTAAAACAAATGTTTTTTTCATTTTTTATAGCATTAATTGCAGCAAGAATTTATAAAATAATGCACTCCAAATTGTAATTGATGGGTGCTAAATCCTAATTTTTGATCTGTAGTATTGGTTAAATTGAATCCTCTGCAGTAGTTGTACCCAAAACTAACAAAACCATTTTCCGATAAGTTGTATTTGAATTGGACCCCTAAAGATGGAGTTACTACAACTCCTGTAAATTCTTTTTCTTTGGTCAAATCGAATACGCTAGCATCAATAGTTTGTTGTCCATTAATTAAGGTGCTGATATTGAACCCAATAGTAGGTACGATGTCTAGATCATTTCTATCTAGTAAGGAATAGTAGTATCTAGTTTGGATTCCCAAATAATTGGTTTTCCATGAATAGTGATTAAATGAATTTCCACCAATACTATTGTACTCATTTAATACTAAACCGAAACTATACGCTACTCTTTCATTTTTTGTTTTGTTGGTAAACCCCAACTCAAAAAAAGAACCACTGCCACCTTTTAAATTTGGATTAGACTCTCCAAATGAATTTTTAAAATTATAGGTGGTAAGATTTTTACCCGTAACAAAAAACACTTCCTGAGAAATACTATTTTCAATGGCAAAGAAAAGAAATATAAATACCAATAGATTTTTCATTATTGTTTTACTATTTGTGAATAATATTGAAAACTAGCCGATTGTAAACGAACAAAATAAACCCCTACAGCCAAATTTTGCAAATCAAGTTGCAATATACTATTTAATGCACTTTTGGTAGAGGCATACACTAATTTTCCAGTGACATCAAATATAGCAACTGCAATAGGCTGTAATACCGGTTCCGAAAATTGAAAAGAAATAGTAGAAAGAAATGGATTAGGATAAATGAGGGTCGAAATTAGTTTTGGTGGATTGGAACTCATCAAACGATTCCATTGACTTTGTTGAAAACCTTGATTCAAACTAACATCTCCTTTATAATTGCCAGTAACACTTTGTTGACCAATGGATTGGCTAATGAAAACACCATTACGTATTACAGTACTAGCACCTTGTGAAGCAATCGTTTGACGACTTATCGTTTGGCCGTAGGAACTGAATGAGATAATACACAAAAACAAAATAAATTGTTTCATTGATGATAATTTTTTCAAAAATTTAGCTCAAATATATCAATAATAAAAAACATATTAATAATTCCGATTAATAAGTGTCAAAACTTATTTAGTATCAACTACTTGTGTATACCTAAACTTCATCCAATATGTTGGAATACCGGCTGATTGACATCTTTTAAAAAGTGGGGCGCTTTTTTTGTACAATTAATACAAATCAGGATATTGATTGGGTCTTGCTTCACTCATCATGGCATATATTTTTTCATAGATATCATCCACCGATGGTTTTGAAAAATAATCGCCATCAGTGCCATAAGCTGGACGATGCGCTTTAGAAGTAAGAGTTTGAGGTTTGCTATCTAAATACGAATAGCCGTCTTGCACTTCTACAATTTGTTGTAAGATGTAAGCCGAAGCTCCTCCAGGAACATCTTCATCAATCACTAACAAACGATTGGTTTTGGCAATACTTTTTACAATATCCGTATTGATATCAAACGGCAATAACGATTGTATGTCTATCACTTCACAATCGATGCCTATTTCCGCTAATTCATTGGCGGCTTGTTCCACTAAACGTAACGTAGAACCATACGAAACTAGGGTAATATCTTTTCCTTCTCGAAGCGTTTCTACAACTCCAATTGGTGTTTTAAATTCGCCATAATTTAGTGGTGCTTTTTCTTTTAATCGGTAACCATTCAAACACTCAATAACCAAAGCAGGTTCATCGGCTTCTAAAAGCGTATTGTAAAATCCAGCGGCTTGGGTCATGTTTCTTGGAACCAAAACGTGAATCCCTCTGATAGCATTGATAATCATTCCCATTGGTGAACCCGAATGCCAAATACCTTCTAATCGATGGCCGCGTGTACGAATGATTAGAGGTGCTTTTTGTCTTCCAAAAGTTCGGTATTGTAAAGTGGCTAAATCGTCACTTAAAATCTGAATGGCATACAATAAGTAATCTAAATATTGTATTTCGGCAATAGGACGAAGTCCTCGTAAAGCCAATCCGATTCCTTGACCGATTATTGTTGCTTCACGAATACCCGCATCAGTAACACGCAATTCTCCGTATTTTTCTTGCATGCCTTCTAAACCTTGATTCACATCACCAATATTTCCAGCGTCTTCGCCAAAAACTAAGGCTTCCGGATATTTGGTAAACAAAGCATCAAAATTATCTCTAATTACCATACGTCCATCCGTATCGGCAATACTGTTTTCAGTATATTTAGGAGCAATCGGCTGAACAGAATACACATTCGAATTGGATTCAGAATGCAAATGGCTACTGAATTTTTGCTGTGTTACGGTAGTGTAATTTTGAATCCATTGGGATAGTTCAGCTTGACCACTTTCCTTATTTACCAAACGTAATACTTTTCGAGCGGTACCTAAAATTTCTTTCTTTAATGGATCCTTAATGTTCTTTAATACGGATACGTATTGAAGTATTTTAGTTTTGTTTTGACTCGTTTCAGCTACTCTTTCAAGCAATGAGAGGAGTTCTTTTTGTTCGTTGATAATAGGATTGATAAACTCTTTCCAAGCTTCTTTTTTGCCCTCAAGAACGGCTATTTTTGCATTGGCATCGATCTTATCTAACTCTTCCGGAGAAGCAATATTGATAGCGATCATCCAAAGTCGCATTTGACGAATACAATCAAAATCTTTTTCCCAAGCTAATCTTTCAGCGCTTTTGTAGCGTTCATGAGAACCAGAGCTAGAATGCCCTTGCGGTTGAGTCAATTGCGATACATGAACCAAAACCGGCACATGTTCTTTGCGTGCAACTTCAGCTGCTTTTTCGTAAGTGGCAATTAAATCAGCATAATCCCAACCTTTAACTTGTAGGATTTCAAAACCGTTGCTTCCGTTTTCTCTTTGGTATCCTTTTAAAATTTCTGAAATACTTTCCTTAGTGGTTTGGTGCTTGGCATGAACTGAAATACCATATTCATCGTCCCAAACACTCATTACCATAGGCACTTGTAAAACTCCTGCAGCATTGATGGTTTCAAAGAAAACACCTTCTGAAGTACTGGCATTGCCAATAGTACCCCAAGCGATTTCATCTCCTTCATTAGAAAAATGGGTAGCATTAGGAATTCCGGGAACTTGTCGGTATATTTTTGAAGCGTATGCCAATCCTAAAAGGCGTGGCATTTGAGCCGCTGTAGGGGAGATATCAGAACTGGAATTTTTTTGTTCGGTTAAGTTTTTCCAGGAACCGTCGGCGTGTAAACTGTGTGTTACAAAATGGCCTCCCATTTGTCTTCCTGCCGACATGGGTTCGTAATCCAAATCAGTATGACCATACAAACCAGCAAAGAATTCTTTAATAGTTAATTGGCCAATAGCCATCATAAAGGTTTGATCTCGATAGTAGCCAGAGCGGAAGTCTCCATTTTTAAAGTATTTAGCCATGGCTAATTGTGGTACTTCTTTTCCGTCTCCAAAGATGCCAAATTTAGCCTTTCCAGTAAGTACTTCTTTACGACCTAACAAACTACATTCCCTGCTCGTTACTGCAATTTTGTAATCATTCAAAACTTCTATTTTGAAGTCTTCAAAAGTTAAGGCCGTAGTTGTTTTTTCGTGTACCATAATTGAAAAGGATGACATAATGCACAAATCTAATTAAAAACTACATATTTTCATACTACCACTACGAATTAAAATTAGCTTTTTGTAATCAATTTCGATATTTGTAGTATATTGTTGAATTATTATTGGTCAAAACATAATTTGTTATATAATTATGTAATTTTTTGAATTGTCCTAAAACCATTTTCTATTGAAAAGGTTAACTAATGTTTTTGGTGAAAAAGTAATCACAAAACGAATTTTTTCATTGTATTTTTCATGTGTAATTTCTAAACCATTATTCGAGTAAACAGGAAAATACAGTTCAAAATAATCGGTTACTAAATTCAATCGAATTCCATTGTCATAGACGAATTGAGCAGAGTTATTTTTGTTTTTTACTAGTCCAAAATCACCATAAATTTCAATCCATCTCCAAATATTGAAACTTCCATTTACAGTTCCCATCCATTGATTGGCATAAGCGGTATTCAACTTCGATTTGAACCCTCCCTCAGCTTGAATGTATTGCTGGCTGAAGAATCCACTACTTTCAGATCGTCCATAAAAATTGTAGTCAAAGAGATAATCGGTGGGTCTGTCAAGGGCAAAACTAAAATAATCAGAATTGGTATTGTTGTATAAAAAAGCGCCTAAATACAAACGTAAATTGACTTGTCGGTTATTTTCAAAAAGCTTTCTGTATTCCCATTCTGTGGCAATTTTACCAAAGTTAGATCCGAATTGAATATCTGCATTAGTACTACTATGCTTGGTGATTTCAGTTTTGGAATTAAAATATCGGGCATTAAATACTGAATAATTGGCTTCTAAATCAGTCGGAACAATTTTACTTTGATCTCGAGTAACAATGACTTGTCTTAGCAAAATTCCCTCTTTAGTATTGTCTCTAAAATCAGGTTTACGAAATCGAAATTCAATAGCCGGTGTAATTTTAGTATAACTTGCATCAGGCGCATAATGGAAATAGGAACCCGACAAAAGGTACCTAATGGAATATAATGATCCAGTTCTTCGATTGTCATTGATGATAAATCCGCCACCACCAGATAAGTTTTTTGATTTTGTTGAATAGGAGGGAGCCAAATCAAAAATAAAAGGTTTGTCTAAAATAGTTTTATTATGCAAACGCAAACCGGGTGAAAGCCCATCATACAAATTATAAGTTAAAGTAGGTACATACAATATTTGATTGTAATAGGAATCTTCTAAATCCTTCATGAATACACATTTAACAGGTCGATTGTTTGGAAAAAAACCTTCTAGTTTTTTCCAATTATTACGCAAATTGTATTCGGGAACTTCGTTATTGTAATTCAGAATAATTTTATCGGCTTGCTTTCTTGGAATCGTAAATGTGCTATCACATTCTTTTAAATCCAACCAATCTTTGAAAACAATTTCTTTCTTTTTTAGGCCGTAAATTGGAATTGGAATCGGTAGATCAGTTTTGTTTTTTATTGAAAAAGTGATGCTGTCTTGGGTTTTGGATACTTTGGCAAATTTGTAATCAATTAATTCTCTCGAATGAACGATAGTGCTAAAAAACCAATCAATATTCTTGGTCGTGTTTGATTTTAAAATAGTTTCAAAGTCTTTGTCTGTTGTTTGTTGGACTTTGTTCAAATTGTAAAATTGGCGAATGCTATTTTTCACGATTCCTTTCTGGAGGTAATTGTCAAGAAAACGAATGCTCAATCCAGCTCTGTATTTACTGGCAATTTGTTCGTTAAATTTTATCAAATCGGTTTTAGCACTTCCTAAAGCTTGATCCAAATTTTTTCGTGCCATTAGCATATAAAAATAGCTGTATTGCTCGTTAAACTTCAGATTGGCTAAATTGTATCTTTTTAATATTTTGAATTTAGAGGCCTTCCCAAGCATGGTAACATCGGCATGATATTGCTCTATGTATTGAATCATTGCATCCATTTGGATGGCATCGTAAATCCAGTTGTTTTTTCTTGGATCCAGCTGTAAACTGGTCTTTAGATAAGTTTCTAAATAGGTTTTTAAGAATTTAATTTCGAATAGAAAATCATCTTCAAACGGATTTAGAAATTGCGGTAATTGGTTCAATCCATAAAACGGATTTCGGTCATAATTCGTTTGGGAAACTAGGATTTTTTGATGGGGATATAATCCAATAAATTCATTAGCAAAATTGGCAATTCTATTGATTATAATGATTTTTTGAATGTCATCTAATTTTGTAGTATTGATGTCTGTTATAACTTCGTTATGATCGTTATGGTAACTTTTGAAATTAGATTTGGATTGAATTACGATGCTAAAGTCGGTCCTATTTTCATCCTCTAAAAAGTAACTCATTTGATTTTTTTCTTCCATTTGTTGCGTGATCACTAAATCTGTAGTGAGTGCTGCTTCTTTTGGGATTTTAAATTGAATTTTAAAATTACAACTGCCATTGGCTATGTCGTCCAAGTTGCAATTACTATATCTTATAAAATCGTTGTTTTCATATCGCGCTGGGGTTATGAACCAATTTTTTAGATGTAAGTCTCCATTGGCTGCAAAGCCATATTTAGTAAATTCGTTGCTTGGGATTTTAGAAAAATAAGTAAGAGAAAGCGTTACAGTCTGATTTGGCGCTAACTTGTCCCTTAAGTCTACGGTAATTAAATCGGGGTTTTCTAAGGTTCTACTCCAAGATAGAAATAATTTATCTACATTCAGAATGGTTAAATTAGAAGTTCCACCACGTTCGGCTTCAGTAGCCAAATGAAATCCTCTGTAAAATTCATCAGAAAATCGTTTGGCTAACGGGGTGTTTTTGTTAGAATAGGCCGTGTTCCAATCATTTAATACTAGAGAAGAAAGAGTGTCGTTAGTCTGATTAATAAAGGTGATTTCTTGTTGAATTCGAAGTGTGTGTGTTGCAGGAACAAGCTCCACTATCATCTTGGATTGATGTTGCGCAAAGCTACTTATTGATGTCAAAACCAATAAAGAACACAATACTATTTTGAGAAATGATTTCAACTTTAAACGATTTAACTACAAGGTACAATTAAATAACCGAAAACAAATCAGAATACGATAATCTAAAGATTAAAAGTTAGGACTTAAGTCGAATTTTTTATAGAAAGCGTCAATTACTGCGACTACTTCGTCTTCGGTGTCTACAATTTTTATCAAATCTAAATCAGAAGCACTCACTGTTGCTTCGCGTTCGATTAAAACGGTTTTTACCCAATCAATTAGGCCAGACCAAAAAGTAGTTCCTACTAATACTATTGGAAAACGACCAATTTTCTTGGTTTGAATCAAAGTTATGGCTTCAAAAAGTTCGTCTAATGTTCCAAATCCACCAGGCATGACCACAAATCCTTGCGAATATTTTACAAACATTACTTTTCGAACAAAGAAATAGTCAAAGTTCAAATTTTTATCTCGATCAATATAGGGATTGTGATGTTGTTCAAATGGTAGTTCAATATTCAATCCTACAGAAGTTCCACCACCTAAATGAGCTCCTTTGTTACCGGCTTCCATGATACCTGGACCTCCTCCTGTGATTACTCCGTACCCTGCTTTACTAATTTTATAAGCGATCTTTTCAGCTAGTAAATAATAGGGATCACCAGGTTTAATTCTAGCTGAGCCAAAAATACTTACACAAGGTCCGATACGTCCCATGGCCTCATATCCATTGACAAATTCAGACATGATTTTGAAAATACCCCAACTGTCATTGGCACGAATTTCATTCCAATCTTTTTGATTGAGTTGGGCTTGAATCTCATTGTCTTCAGTACTATCGTGTAATTTCATAGGTTTAAATTTTTGGAGCTTTTCATTTTTTCAATACGAATAGCTATGTTTATGTTCTACTAAACTAATTCTTTTTTCAAAAATTCCGCAGTATAGCTTTTTTTATTTTTCACAATTTCTTCAGGAGTTCCTTTGGCTACTAATTGTCCGCCACCTTTTCCACCTTCTGGACCAATGTCAATAATATAATCGGCTAGTTTGATCACATCCATATTGTGTTCAATGATCAAGATGGTATTCCCTTTATCAACTAATTTATTAATCACTCCCATCAAAACTCGAATGTCTTCAAAATGAAGTCCCGTAGTCGGTTCGTCTAAAATATAAAAAGTATTACCCGTATCTTTTTTTGATAATTCACCCGCCAATTTGATACGTTGTGCTTCACCGCCAGAAAGGGTTGTACTTTGTTGACCTAAAGTGATATAACCCAATCCTACTTCCTGAATGGTTTTTACTTTTCGGTAAATTTTGGGTATGTTTTCAAAGAAAGGAACCGCTTCATCCACCGTCATATTCAATACATCTGAAATGGATTTCCCTTTGTAGCGAATTTCTAAAGTTTCTCTATTGAAACGTTTGCCTTGGCAGGTTTCACATTCCACATACACATCCGGTAAAAAGTTCATTTCAATCGTTCGCACTCCAGAACCTTCACAAGTTTCGCAACGTCCTCCTTTTACATTGAAACTAAATCGCCCGGCTTTGTAACCGCGAATCATACTTTCAGAAGTCATCGTGAATAAGTTTCGAATCTCCGAAAAGACTTCGGTATAGGTCGCTGGATTCGATCTTGGCGTACGCCCAATTGGACTTTGATCAATGTCAATCACTTTGTCAATATGTTCTAATCCTTCAATTTTTTTATAAGGTTGTGGTTTTTTAACTCCGTTGAAATAATAGGCATTTAAAATAGGATAAAGGGTTTCGTTAATCAAAGTTGATTTCCCGCTTCCAGAAACTCCAGTGACGCATATCAGTTGGCCTAACGGTAAATCGATAGAAACATTTTTTAAATTATTTCCAGTAGCGCCCGTTAGTTTTAAGAATTTACCATTGCCCTCACGACGCTTTTTAGGGACTTCAATTTTCATATCGCCATTCATGAATTGAGCCGTAATGGTGTTGCTTTTCAATATCTCAGCAGGCGTACCTTGACTAATGATTTCGCCTCCAAATTTCCCAGCTCTTGGACCAATGTCAATCACATAATCGGCGCGTTCAATCATGTCTTTGTCGTGTTCTACCACAATTACCGAATTGCCAATATCACGCAATTGTTCCAATGAATGAATCAATTTTTCGTTGTCTCTTTGGTGTAAACCAATACTTGGTTCATCCAAAATATAAAGAACACCAACTAATTGCGAACCAATCTGAGTTGCCAATCGGATGCGTTGTGCTTCACCACCGGAAAGGGATTTTGAACTTCGGCTTAGGGCCAAATAGTTCAATCCTACATTCATCAAAAAGTCCAATCGATCTTTGATTTCTTTGATGACTTCGGTAGCAATTGTTTTTTGTTTGTCTGATAAATGACTTTCTAATTCTTGGAACCAAAGGGTTAAATCAGAAATATCTAAATCGCTTAATTCGGCAATGTTTTTATCGTTTACTTTGAAAAATAGTGCTTCCTTTTTCAATCGTGAACCTTCACATTCGGGACAATCCACTTCGTCCATGAATTCTTTTGCCCAACGTTTAATCGAGCTTGAACCACTTTCATCGTATTGGTTTTTGATAAAATGAGCGATTCCTTCAAAGTCAATTTTATATTCTCTGGCGACGCCTAAATCTTTGGAGTTGATGGTGAATTTTTCTTTACCACCGTTCAAAATCATTTCCATTGCTTCTTCCGAAATGGTTTCTACCGCATCGGTCAATTTGAAACCGTATTTTTCGCCAATAATTTCCAATTGCTTGAAAATCCAGGACGATTTGTATTCGCCCAATGGCGCAAAACCACCATTTTTGATGGATAATCTAGAATTTGGGATGATCTTTTTTCGATTGATTTCATTCACCGTCCCTAATCCGTTACAATGTGCGCAAGCTCCTTTTGGCGAGTTGAAAGAAAATAAATTGGGTTCAGGATTTTGATACGAAATACCCGTAGTTGGACACATTAAATTTCTACTGAAATAGCGTACTTCATTGGAATCTTGGTCCAAAACCATCAACACATTTTCACCATGATGCATGGCGGTGTTGATGCTTTCGGATAAACGTTTCTGATTGTCATCGCTGTTGTCAACAACTAAGCGGTCGACTACAATTTCAATGTCATGGGTTTTGTAACGATCTAGTTTCATGCCGCTAACCAAATCCTGAATTTCTCCATTCACGCGTACTTTCAGAAAGCCTTGTTTGGTAATTTGCTGGAAAAGCTCAGCATAATGTCCTTTTCTAGCACGAATAATTGGTGCTAAAATATTGATTCGTTTTCCTGTAAAATCTTGGGTAATCAATTCTTTGATTTGCTCATCAGAATACGAAACCATTTTTTCTCCGGTATTGTAACTGTAGGCTTCAGCGCCACGAGCATACAATAAACGCAAGAAGTCGTAGATTTCAGTGATGGTTCCCACAGTGGAACGCGGACTTTTGCTGGTTGTTTTTTGCTCAATAGCAATCACAGGAGAAAGTCCGTCAATTTTATCGACATTGGGACGTTCTAATCCACCTAAAAACTGACGGGCATAGGCCGAAAAAGTTTCAACATAACGACGTTGTCCTTCGGCATAAATCGTATCAAAAGCTAAGGATGATTTTCCAGAACCCGATAGCCCAGTGATGACCACTAATTGCTCACGAGGAATTGAAATATCGATATTTTTTAGGTTGTGAACGCGTGCGCCCTGAACGTCAATAGTATTGTCTGTGTCTACCATAATTTTTGCAAAAAAGCAAAGTTACCATTTTGATTGATTCTTTTGGTACAACAGCAGCGAAGTTTATGTTAAAATAGCTTGTAAATTAGCAATTGAGTTTTGTGTTACTGCGATTACTCAATCGTCATGGATTTCAGTTTGGTACGATAGGCTTCTAAAGCCATAGATTTCGAAATAAATCCGTAATACTTGTCGTTTTTGAGTACCGGTAAAAAGGCCATTTTTGTTTGCTCAAATTTATTCATCACCATTTCCATACTGTCTTCTGGGGTAATGATTTCTTTGGGAGCAGTCATGATCTCTTTGATTAGGGTAAATTTCACTCGGTACGTGTTGAAAATAATTTCTTTGATATCGTTAAAATAGACCACGCCCACCAATTCGTTTTCCAAATTCACTACTGCAAAAACGACTTGAGTTGAATTGGAAATCAAGTCTACTAATTTGTCCAAATTTTCATTTGGAGATACCGTCAAATAATCGGTTTGAATAATAGAATTAGTATTTAAAGTCGATAATACATTGGCGTCTTTGTTACTCGTAAAAGCATGTCCTTTTTTGGCTAAATTTTTCACATCCATCGAATGTTTCTCAAAACGTTTCGAAATAGCAAAACTGATTGAAGAAACAATCATCAATGGAATCATTAAGTTGTAGCCTCCGGTGATTTCGGCGATCAAGAAAATCGCAGTTAAAGGGGCATGAAACAACCCACTTAAAATACCCGCCATTCCCACTAAAGTAAAGTTACTGATGGGTAATTTGGCTAACCCAATAAGGTTAATCAATTTGGAAAAGAAAAATCCAACATAGGATCCTAAAAATAAGGAAGGAGCAAAGTTACCTCCATTACCACCACTCCCAATAGTTAAACCGGAAGCAAAAGCTTTGAGCAACATTGTGCAACCCACAAATAGTAAAAGTACCCAGCTGTTGTTTCTGAATCCGCTAAATAACGTATTTTCTAATAATTGCCCTGGATCGCTTTCGGATAGAATCCGAATACTTTCATAACCTTCCCCAAACAAAGTTGGAAAAACATAAATTAAAATGGCTAGAAGAGTAGAGCCAAACAACGCTTTTTTGTAAGGACCCAATTTTAATCGGCTAAAGATATGTTCTACGCGTTGAAAATTTCGGGAATAGTATATGGAAATCAAACCGGTAAATATACCTAAGAAGGCATAGAACGGAATGTAATGATAATTAAAATCTTCTTGTTGCTTGAACGAAAGTAAGATGTTCTCATTTAGCACAATCACGGAGACTAAAGCGCCGGTTGCTGCAGCGATCATAATGGGTGTAAATGCCGATATACTTACATCTACTAAAAGTACTTCAATAGCAAATAAAACTCCTGCAATAGGTGCGTTAAACGCGGCTGCAATACCAGCTGCAACCCCACAACCAATCAGTAGCGTTCGGTCTTTATAACTTAATTTGTATTTCTGTGCAAAATTAGAACCAAAGGCAGCACCCGTAATTACAATGGGACTTTCTAAACCGGCAGAACCACCCATACCTACAGTTAAGGAACTCGTAATGATTTGCGCATACATTTGTTTGGCAGGGATAATACTGGCTTTCTTGGCTACTGCATACAGGATTTGTGAAGTTCCTTTTTGAATAGTTCCACCTAAGAATTTTTTGATTACAAAAACGGTGAGTAAAATCCCGATGATAGGCAAAATACTATTGAAAAAACCTAATTTTAAAATCCGACTTACATAAGTGGCAAAAGTAAAAACCCAGTGGGCAAAAGCTTTTAACAGAATTACTGCAAAGGCAGCAGAAATACCAACAAGTACAGCCGATAGAAAGATAAATTGCTTATCGCCTAATTTTGATCTGGACCAAGCGATCGTGCCTTCTATTTGGAGTATGATTTTCTTAAACATGGTATTTTTTTCAGCGCGCTAATTTACAATTAAATATTTTTTAATGCTTCTTTTTTACTCAAAGGCTTTAAGTTGGATTGCAATACAAATTCACGAACGGCTTCTGGGTATGTTTTGGCATATTCACGAAGCGCCCAACCAATTGCTTTCCGAATAAAAAATTCATTAGAATTACTATGTTTTATGCACAATGATTGTAGTAGTTTAAAATCGGTTTGGGATTTATACCCGAGTTGAAATAGAATCACGCTTCTGTTCAGCCAAATATTATTAGCCTCTGAAAATCGGGCCACAACTGTTGGTATTTCAGCAGGAAATTGTTGTAAATAATCGCCCAAAATAAATTTTGAAATCGTATCGACACTATCCCACCAAGAATTGGTAATCAGCAATTTTTCGATCCAAACAATGTCTTCAATGACATACTTTTTTTTCAAATTCTTACTAAGAATTTCTATTCCGCAATACTGAAGTTCTCTTTCGTTTTTTTGGAATAACTCCCAACCAATTGTTCTGGTATTGGTGTCGATTTCGGTCTGATGTTTTTTGCAAACCAATTTAAAAATAGCTCTTCTTTCATCGGTTTTAATTCCAAAAAACGGGAATAAATCCTTCATATATTTAGCCATTGGCACAGCATTTTCAGGATGCTGCTTGGCTTTGAATTCGGTTTCTAATTCGGTACTAAAATTCATGATCATTGATTAAAATCCAACCGCTTTATCATCTCCTCTATAATCGGCACCACCTTCTAATTTTCCATTTGGTAAAACTAAAATGGCATCTACTTTACCAATTACAGGAGTTGTTTTTTCATTGATTAAATAGGATTTGGTTTTTAAAGCTTCCAAAGTTTTGGCATCAAAAGCGTTGGGTTCAAAAGTGATTATATCTGGCAACCATTGGTGATGAAAGCGGGGCGCATTTACCGCCTCTTGCATGCTTAAGTTGTATTCGTACACATTTAGAATAGTTTGTAAAACCGAGGTAATAATTGTGGATCCTCCTGGCGAACCCACCACCATAAATAATTTTCCATTTTTTTCGACGATGGTTGGTGTCATCGAACTCAACATTCGTTTTTGGGGTGCAATGCTGTTGGCCTCATTTCCAATCAATCCAAACATATTGGGTTCGCCTGGTTTGGCACTAAAATCGTCCATTTCATTATTCAAGAAAAAGCCTAATTCGTCGCAATAATATTTGGATCCAAAACCATCATTAATAGTAGTTGTCGCCGCTACAGCATTCCCAAAAGAGTCCACAATGGAATAATGAGTTGTTTCGGTACTTTCATTGTAATTTACTTTACCTTCCTTTATATCAGAGGATAAAGTAGCTTTATCTAAATTGAAAGTTGCCATTCTTTTTTTAAGATACTCAGAGTCCATTAACTCTTTGACTGGCATTTTTACAAAATCAGGATCGCCTAAAAAGGCACTTCTATCGGCATAGGCTCTTCGTTCTGCTTCCACAATTAGTTGGATAGCCTCGGCCGAATTATGTCCTTTGCTAGCGATATCAAATGGCGCAATCATTTTCATGATTTGAGCCAAGCAAATGCCTCCGCTACTTGGTGGCGCCATTGAAATTATTTTTAAATCTTTGTAATTAAACTCTAGCGAATTTCTCCATTTAGCTTCGTATTGTGCCAAATCTTCGGCGGTAATAATAGCTCCAATTTTATTAAAATAGCGAACCAACTTTCGGGCTGTTTCTCCTTTGTAAAATTCTGCTTTTCCATTTTTAGCGATTCGTTTTAATGTCTCTGCTAATGCAGGATATTTGATGGTATCATTTTCTTTAAAAACAGTAGCAAATTTGGTCGAACTTCCATTCGCTTTGATAATGGATTCTCGGTAATTGTTCAAACTTTTTTCTTGTTTTTTAGTAACAATAACTCCTTTTTCGGCCAATTCAATTACCGGTTTCATGATTTCGGACATGGGTAGAGAACCCAATTTTTCATGTACTGCAAATACGCCCGCAATGGTTCCGGGAACTCCAATAGCAAGAGGAGAATCAGTGCTTTTATCGGGTAGTATATTACCATTTTTATCTAAGAACATATTTTTTGTAGCAGATAAAGGTGCTTTTTCTCGATAATCGAGCGTTCCGGTTTCGCCATTGGCTTTGCGATAGACCATAAATCCACCTCCGCCAATATTACCTGCATACGGATAAGCTACGGCCAATGCCAATTCGGTCGCAACCATAGCATCAAAAGCATTGCCTCCTTTTTTGAGAATGGCTACGCCAATTTTAGACGCCTCTTCACGAGCAGAAACTACCATGGCTTTGTCAGCGATTAACCCTTTTTGGGCCTGTGATATATTGGTTACTAGGACCAGTAATGAAATAAAAAATACACGATAAGTTGTTATCATAATTCGTTCAGTTTGTTGTTTGAAAATTGGTGGACTTCCTTATAAAATAAAGAAAATTCGGATTCAAATTCGTCGTAATGTGCTACGAGTTCTTCGGTTGCAAAACGCATCAAAGATTGATTTTTGGTTCGGTGATCCATTTGGCTTAAAATACGTTCTAAACCATGGATGGATTGATAATTAACAAGCCAATTGTATTCCACCATATAGGGTAATAGATTTTGGGTTTTTGGGGTTAATAGCGGAAAATTATCCGTCAATGATTGATAGAAATTAGCGGCATAATTAGACAAACTTTCTGAATGGTAATCGGTCCAGTTCTTGGCTAAAAAATGATCGTAATACATATCCACGATTACACCAGCATAATGATGGTAGCGAGAATGGAGCTTTTTAGTACTTTGACGAAAAAGGGGATGTGCATCTGTAAAAGTATCAATCGCTCGATGCAACAAAATTCCTTTTTGAATGTCAATTGGAAAATTTTCATATTGTTTTCCTCGAACTCCATCGGCCATGAAATTGCCAATTTTGATGAATTCGTTTTCTCCAGAAAGATGAATGTGGGCAAGGAAATTCATTTGGTTGTTCGAGTTGTTTCTTTCCAAATATACAAAGTTCAGTTCATTTTAGATTTTCATTTTGTAAAAAAAAGGTGATGATTTTGTCGTCTAGCTAAAAGCGAACTTTTATATTTGTATTTCAAAATACAAATTTAATTCAGATATAGATGACTTTAATAAAATCAATCTCAGGAATTCGAGGAACAATAGGCGGAAAAGTTGGCGATAACTTGACTCCAGTGGATGCAGTGAAATTTGCTTCGGCTTATGGAACTTGGCTAAAAAACTATTCAGGTAAAGAAAAATTATCTGTAGTAATTGGTCGAGACGCTCGAATTTCGGGTCCTATGATTCATAATTTAGTAGTAAATACTTTGGTAGGACTTGGAATCGATGTGATTGATTTGGGATTATCGACTACACCAACAGTGGAAGTTGCAGTTCCTTTAGAAAAAGCCGATGGTGGAATCATATTAACTGCTTCGCATAATCCAAAGCAATGGAATGCCTTGAAGTTGTTGAATGAAAAAGGAGAGTTTTTGAATGGAGTAGAAGGGGAGAAAATTTTAGAAATTGCGGAAGCGGAAGCCTTTGATTTCTCTGATGTAGATGCACTAGGAACAGTGACTGAAAACGATGCCTATATGGACATTCATATTGACGAGGTATTGAATTTACCGTTAGTGGATGTTGCGGCTGTAAAATCGGCACAATTCAAAGTGGTAGTAGATGGTGTCAATTCTTCTGGAGGGATAATCATTCCAAAACTTTTGGAATTAATGGGGGTTGAAGTAGTAAAATTATACTGTGAACCGAATGGCCATTTTCCTCACAATCCAGAACCCTTGAAAGAACATTTGACCGATATTTCGGAATTGGTAGTTAAAGAAAAAGCCCACTTGGGTATTGTGGTTGATCCAGATGTAGATCGTTTGGCTTTTATTTCTGAAGACGGCGAAATGTTTGGAGAAGAATACACCTTGGTCGCTTGTGCTGATTATGTGTTAAGCAAAACTCCTGGAAATACCGTTTCCAATATGTCATCGTCTCGTGCGTTGCGTGATGTTACCAATGCGCACAAAGGAAGTTATGAAGCGAGTGCAGTGGGTGAAGTGAATGTAGTGGAGTTAATGAAAAAGAACAATGCCATTATTGGAGGAGAAGGAAACGGAGGGATCATTTACCCAGAATTGCATTATGGTCGTGATAGCTTAGTGGGAGTTGCTTTATTCTTAACTCATTTGGCCAACAAAAAAATGAAAGTTTCTGCCTTACGTGCGTCGTATCCAGAATATTATATGAGCAAAAACAAAATTGAATTAACACCGCAAATTGATGTGGATGCTATTTTGGTTGCTATGACAGACAAGTATAAAGATGAAGATATCACTACGATTGACGGAGTAAAAATTGATTTTGCTACCGAATGGGTACATTTGAGAAAATCGAATACGGAACCTATTATTAGAATCTATACCGAAGCGCCTTCACAGCAAGCAGCCGATGTTTTGGCCTTGCGAATCATTGATGAAATTAAAGTGATTGCAGGAATCTAATCCGATTGCAAATAAAAATAAAAATCCCCTTTCCAAAAGAAAGGGGATTTTTTTATCTACGATGTTTCCATCTTTTGTGTGTCCAAAAATAAAATTCGGGTGCTTCTAAAATTTGTTGTTCTACTTCTTTAAGATATGCATCGGTGATTTCATAATCTGGAATTGATTTTGGATTATTTGCTATTGGAACAAAAGTAGCCTCATAATAGCCTCTTTTTACTTTTTTTACTTTGGCAAAAACCACTTCTAAATCATATCTTTTGGCCAACATTTCGGCTCCAGTATGGACGGGAACGGTGATACCCATAAATTGCTGCCAATGAAATGTTTTATGTACTTGAGGCGACTGATCACTTGCTAAACCGTAAAGACTCATGATACCATTTTTTTCATTATCATTGATTAATGCAATGGTATTATCGGTTGTAACCAAAACGGATTTAAATTTAGATCGTATGGCTCTCACTTTAGCATCAAAGTATTTGTTATTTACTTTTTTATACACTCCATAACATTTGAAAGAAGTACTCTCGTTAATGGACAGTAACCATTCCCAACTCGCGTAATGAGCTGCTAATAAAATAATGCTTTTGTTTTTTTGTTCGTATTCTTTGAGCAATTCAATATTGGTGATTTTGAATCGTTCTTTCATTTCCTCAGATGAAATCGACATGGTTTTTATCATTTCTAAAAACATATCGCACATATGATGAAAGAATTTCTTTTCAATTACCAAACGTTTTTCTTCTGATATATGAGGTAACGCAATTAATATGTTATTTCGAACTATTTTTTTTCGGTAGCCAATAATGTAATATACCAGAATATAGATACAATCAGAAAACCTATAAAATAATCGAAAGGGTAACTTTGAGATAATCCAAAGAAAAGGGAAACTAATACTATAAATCAAAAATTGCATGCGGTAATTTTTTACAAATATAAATTAAAATAATTGTTGAAATATAAATAAGAATGAGAACAACTGCAATTTGGCTGAATTACTATCTTTACCATTCACTAAAATGGATATATAATGAATACACTATTGATTGTAATCATAGCTGTTACAGTTCTAATTAGCTACAAAGGATTTAACGATCTTTCTTTTTTTAGAAAATTTGAATTCCATGTTGGTAGCATCTTGAAAGGGGAGCAAATTAGAATGATTTCTTCCGGCTTTTTACATGTCGATATGGGGCATTTATTTTTTAATATGGTTACGCTTTGGTTTTTTGCGCCCTTGGTTTTAGCCTATTTAGGAAATTGGACCTTTGTGTTGGTTTATATGGGAAGTTTAATTTTCGGTAATTTGTTGACCTTGCTTTTTAATAAAAACAATTATAGTTATCGAGCTGTTGGTGCCTCTGGAGCGGTCACTGGTGTTTTATACTCTGCCATTTTATTACAACCTGATATGATGCTGGGACTTTTCTTTGTAATTCCTATTCCGGCCTATCTATTTGGTATTTTGTATTTGCTGTATTCTATTTACGGAATGAAATCTAAAAATGACAATATAGGACATTCAGCTCATTTTGGAGGTGCTGTTGGCGGGTATGTTATTACATTGATTGAGCAGCCTCAATTACTAGTCGATCATACCGAAATGGTTGTATTATTGACCATTCCAATTATAGTGCTGTTCATGATGCAGCGATTGGGTAAATTATAATTGTTTCCAATAAAAAAGTCCCGATGTTAATCGGGACTTTTTTTGTGGGGAGAGCAGGATTCGAACCTGCGAAGTTTTCACAGCAGATTTACAGTCTGCCCTCGTTGGCCGCTTGAGTATCTCCCCATTTCCTAGACTAGGCCGTTTTGTTTGTCTAAGCGGTTGCAAATATATAAACTGTTTTGATGTTTGCAAATTAAAACACCACATAATTTCGGTATAATTTTTAACCTATTGGTATTGAATAAAATAAAAAAATCTCCCATTGGGAGATTTTTTTATTTTCAATAATTGAGGTCTTTATTTAGCTAAAAGAGATGCGATTTTATTGCGTAAATCAGCTCCTCTTAAATCTTTTGCAACTACTTTTCCAGAAGCATCTAAAATAAATGTTGCTGGTATAGATTCGACATTATATTGTCTTGCAATCGGTTCGTCCCAAAATTTTAAATTAGAAACTTGAACCCAGTTCAATTGGTCTTTTGCAATTGCTTCTTTCCAAGCTTTTGCTTCTTTGTCAAGAGAAACCCCGATTATATTTAACCCTTTAGAGTGAAACTCTTTGTAAAGGGCAACCATATTTGGGTTTTCTTTGCGACAAGGACCACACCAAGAAGCCCAGAAATCTACAATAGTTATTTTGCCTAAACTTTCCTTTAATGAAACTACTTTTCCTGAAGGATTAGGTGCAGAAAAGTCAGCTCTTCATTTTGCTCCGCCAATAGCTGGTGGTGCAGTAGTAGCTGATTTTAACTTCGCTAAAGCTTCTTTTACTGCTTTACCTGGTTTTGTGTTTTGAATTTTCTCTTCTAATGCATTAAATGTAGCTTCTGCTTTTTTAACATCAGTAGTTGGGTCATTTAACATTCCTTGTAAAATAAGAACTGAGATAAATGATTTTGGATGTGATTCAGCATACGTTTGGTATTTTGCTTTAGAAGCTTCTCCAACTTCTTGCTGAATTTTTCCAAATTCTTGCATTAATTTAGTAATTACAGCTGTATCTTTATTTTGTTGTGCAGCCTGCATCGCTGGAGTATTCTTAGTTTGAAAATCAACTAATTTCTTTTGAATTGTAGCAAGTTCTTCAGTAAATTTAACGTATTCGTCATTGTTATACGTTCCAGAAACTTTTGATTTTTGAATGCTATCTTTATTGATTTCGATAGTAACTTCTTCACCATCTTCTAAGATAAATGGAATTGGAGCAGGAGCACCTTCCAATTTAATAGTATAAAAAGCAGGTTCATCGATTTTACCTGTCATTTCAAATTTACCATTTTCAACTTTCACAGTATCTTTAGCAATTAAACCAGTCTCATCTTGTGTTTCAAGAATAATAGTTTTTCCGTTTTCAACTCCTTTTGCAGTTCCTGAAATTACATATTCTCCTTTTCCAGCTTTGCTACAAGCAATTAAAACTACTGCTGCAGAAAGTAATACAATTATTTTTTTCATTATAAGTTTGTTAAATGATTTAAGTTGACAAAAGTATTTAAAATTATAAAGTATCACCACTTTTTAGATCTAAATTTTTGTTGGAATTACTAAAAAAGAACGATAGCACCAGATTATCTTAATTTCAATTCAGTTTTAAATAAAAAAGCACACTAATTAGTGTGCTTAAATTATTAGAATGTACTTGTGTCTTAGTCTTGATTGATTGTTTTTCTCCAAGTAAAGTTATTCAAGATATGTCTTTTTGCAAAACGTCCAGGAGAGTCTGCATTTACCATTTTTACATAAGTTGCTTTTGGAACACTGATGTATTCGTAAACACTTCCGTTTGAGAAATTGATAATCAATCGTCCATCTACAAATTTATAATCGGTAATGGTTGAAGTTGAAATAGTTTCAGTGTATTCAGGTAAGTTTTGTTTAATCGTTTCTGGATTAATACTTACTAAAAAGTGATACGCTTCAATAATTAATTTACTATTTTCTTCTGCCGCTTTTAAACCCGCTTCATCACCTTGAAATTTATCAGGATGCGCATCTTTCATCGCATTGCGATAAATGGTTTTTAAATCTTTTAAATCGACAGTTTTGTCTACATTTAATAACTTACGGTATTCAACTATTTTTTTCATAAATAAAGATAACTATTTGTCTTTTCGTTTGTTTGTAATGGATTATTGTTCCAAATCGACAAATTTTTTGCAAAGGTACACTTTTTTTTAAGTTTTTGGTTTGGACCAAAGAATATTCTTAAATTTTAGAAAGTCAAGCTGTCGTTATTCTTCTTTGTAATTGGCTTTGTCAAAGTTTTTAGATTTTTTAGGATATTGATCATAACTAATATCACTTGGGTTTTCAATGATAGATTTAATGGTTATCCAATCGCCAATGGCATGATTGGTAGAGGCTAATTTATAATCCAATAGGTAGTCTCCACAAAAAAAGTTACCATTTTCATCCTGTTCCATCTTTCCTGTATAAACTCCTTTTTGAAGCATTTTATCGTGTGAAGATTTTGACATAATCTTGTATTTTTTAATTATTAGACTGCAAACTTAATCAATTATTGTTTGGTTAGGCTGAAAAGCAGATTCTACTTACTTTTGCATTATGAAACAATCCTTTCGTCCAAGCCCAAATTCATTCAAGAATACATTCTGTGTATTTCATGAAGTACCTCTTGATGCTATCGAAGGGTTAACCGTACAATACGAAAGTAAGGCCGGTAGTTCTTATTTTTATACCAAAGAGGGAATGTACCGTTTGTCCAATCACTGGGGAAGATTGGCTAATAGCAAATGGCGTTTAGAGCCTATGCAGGAAACATCGCCTTCAAAACAGAAATTAGGTTTTGCACTTTGGACTAGTTTTTATCCCGATAATGCTGAGGATAAGTTGTATTATTTAGAAGCCAATTTTGACACTAAAACGGTTCAATACCAACATAAAAACAATCCTGATTTTGATCAAAAAGCGGTGCTCCGAACCAGTTTTGAAACCGCTAAACGAATCAAACAAGCTCGAAATTTATTGGAATTAACTTCTTGGGCAAAGTATTTTGAATACGATGATATTGATACCTTGCGTATGAAAATTATAAATGGGCTTATATACACAGAAAAGTCTTTGGAAGAAATAAAAAGAGAACAACGCTAATAAATTATGGGTAGAAATAACGAAAGAAATATCAAGAAGCACAACGATAAATTGCACAAAGAACAAGACAAAGCCAAAAAAGCGGCTATGGCTAGGAAAGAAAAGTTAAAGCAAATTGTCAAGCAATTCAATACGAATAAACCGGAACACAACTAATTAAATACCCTATGGAAAATCACGATTTCAATTTATTACAACAAGAAATGCAAAAAATAATTGATCTAATTGCCGCTAAAAACGGAAAAGAAGCCAACAATAAATTGGTTGAAATAAGCCAGCAACTTGACGATTTTCTTGATTTTTCAGACGATGATGCCGACTTAATTGAAATAAGTCGTTACCAAGTATTGCTAAATCAATTGCATCAAAAAATTAACGAGTTAAATTAAATGGTGACTCTAAGTTGTTATTGTGGTTCGGATTTGTCTTTTGAAAAATGTTGTGAACCAATACTTTCAGGAAAGATAAAAGCAACTACTGCCGTAGCAGTAATGCGATCTCGCTATTCTGCCTATGCAACTCATAATGCGGATTATTTGATTGCAACAACGCATTCCAGTACAAGAGCAACTCATTCAAAGGACGAAATTTTGTATTGGGCAACCAGTAATCAATGGCAACGACTTGAAATAATTCGTGTTACTTCAAATACGGTTGAATTCAAAGCATTCTATTTCAACTCCAGTAAACAGTTGCAAGTACATCATGAACATTCCCGATTTGTAGAAGAAAATGGCCAGTGGATGTATGTGGATGGCGATTATTTTGAAACCTAGATCTAGTTGATTTTATCCAACTCTAAATTCAATCGGTTTTGTTCTAATTCTAAGTCTTCCAATTCTTGTTCAAAATCAACAATTTCTTGTTTAATTTTTTTCAACTCTTCAGTTTTTTCATTCGAAGTTCGCAACACTTTGAAATCACTAGCTTTGGCTAATTTTTCTTTAGCAGTATCTAAATTATCTTTGGTTATGGCCATTTCGTTTTCAATGGCAGCAATACGATCAATTATCGTTTGTTTTTTTTCTCGAGCTGTACGTTCAGCTTCTGCTTTTTCTTGCTCTTCGATTAATTTTTTTTGAGCTTCAATTTCTTTTTGCTGTAGTAAAAATTGTCGATTCTCCAGTTCTGTTTTTTTGTTTTTGGCCTCTAATTCTTCGCTTCGGTTATTTTGAATGATATTAATCGCAATAGTTGAACTTACTACAATTACTACAATCACTGCAATAAAAGTATTTTTAGAAAGCCCTAAAAAAGCAGCATTGCTGGTTGTTTTTGGCGCTTGTGGCGCAACAGTTTCTTCGACTTGAAATGGAGGAGGAGTTACTGCGACTAATTCGTACAGTTCTTCAACATCTCCTGCATATTTCCACTTTTCCATTCCCTCAAACCAAACCGGTGTGGTTTTAGTAATTTTCATCGCTCGTAATTCGTCAAAGCTAAAAGGACCTGAGCTTTCGGTTCCGTTATGTAAAAAATATTTTTTCATAGATTGAAGAGTGTTTATTTTCCGATACAAAAATTAGCAAAAATGTTTCCAAGCAACTCATCATTAGTTACTTGTCCGGTAATTAGTCCAAAATGATACAACGCTTCTTTAATATCCAATGCCATTAAATCACTGGATAAATTCGATTCCAAGCCAAATTTTACTTTTTGAATTTCATCTAATGCTTTTAGTAACGAATCGTAATGACGTGTATTGGTAACAATCGTTTCATTATTTCGTAAAGCTCCAGTATTCACAAAAGAAAGTAAGGTGTTTTTAAGTTCGTCAATGCCTTCTTTATTTTTGGCAGAAATAAAAATAGTTGTTGATTGTTGGTTGTTGGTTGTTAGTTTTTTCTCGATGTTAACTATATTTTCCTCCGAAATTAAATCTTTTTTATTGATGATAGTTACAATCCTCTTTTGCGGATATTGATTTTGAGTTTTATTTAAGGCGACCACTAAACTATCCAAAGCACCATCAAGCTTAAGCTCTAAACCATCTACCAAATAAAGCACGACTTGGGCTTGTTCAATTTTCTCAAAGGTCTTTTGAATTCCAATACTTTCTACTACGTCTTTAGTTTCGCGAATTCCAGCTGTATCAATGAATCGGAAACCAACACCGCCTATGACTAATTCGTCTTCAATAGTATCTCTTGTTGTTCCGGCAATGTCTGAAACTATGGCGCGTTCTTCATTCAATAATGCATTTAATAAAGTAGACTTTCCTACATTAGGTTCGCCCACAATTGCCACCGGAATACCGTTTTTAATAACATTTCCTACGGCAAAGGAATCGATCAATCTTTTGAGAACAAATTCAATTCGGTTTAATAATTCATGAAATTGAGTTCGATCAGCAAATTCTACATCTTCCTCTGCAAAGTCCAATTCCAATTCGATTAAAGAAGCAAAATTCAATAATTCTTCTCGCAGTTTAGCAATTTCGTTAGAGAATCCGCCACGCATTTGTTGCATCGCAATTTGGTGTGAAGCTTCGTTGTCTGACGAAATCAAATCAGCAACCGCTTCGGCTTGTGACAAATCCAATTTACCGTTTAAAAATGCGCGTAAGGTAAATTCACCGGCATCAGCCATGCGACAGCCTTTTCGTAATAATAACTGGATTATTTGTTGTTGAATGTAAGTAGAACCATGACAGGAAATTTCGATGGTGTTTTCACCTGTGTACGAATTAGGTCCTTTGAAAATAGAAATCAACACTTCGTCTAAAGTTTTCCCCTCATCAATAATATAACCCAAATGTAAGGTGTGGGTTTTCTGTTGTTTTAAATCCTTGTTTTTGATTGATTTAAAAACACTGGCGCCAATTAGTATGGCGTCTGGTCCAGAAACTCTAATTATTGAAATTGCTCCAGCTCCCGAAGGTGTTGCTAAGGCTACGATGGAATCGTTGTACATCATTTTGATTATTCTAAGTCACAAAGATAATAAAACTCTCTGGGTAAATTTGTGTATTATTTTGGAAGGTGAAACAAAGAAAAATAATTGTAAATTACTGATAATTATCATGTTGTAATAAAATTGTTGTAATTAATTTAGAGGAAACAAATTGATAAACACTTTATTTATGAAAAAGATTCTATTTCCTACTGATTTTTCTGAAGTTGCGAATAATGCGTTTGTTCATGCATTAGAATTTGCCAAAATGGTTCATGGCGAATTGGTTTTGTTGCACTCATTTGAATTACCTATTTACGACAATCAATTTTTCCCAGAGAATTATGCAGCAATTTATGATTCGGTGGAATTAAGTGAATTTGAAATGTTTAAGAACGAAATCCCAAAATTGCGCGCAATTGCAGAATCACATCATCTCGACAAAATCAAAATGTCTCACCGATTGAAAGATGGGGATTTGGTTTCAGCCATCAAAGAATCAATTGCAGATGACGCTATTGATTGTTTGGTTATAGGCACTTCTGGAGCTACGGGTTGGGAAAGTTTTTTTATTGGTACCAATGCGAGTTCGATCATAACAGATGCAGGCATACCGGTTTATTGTGTTCCTTCTGATGCGCCATTTCAAAAAATAGACACCATTGGGTTTACTACTCGATTTAGACCTAAAGATAAAAAGGCATTACAAACCGTATTACAATTGGCACATAAGGCAAAAGCAAAAGTAAAATGTTTGTATGTTAAAACCTCCAATTCAGATGTATCAAATGCTACTATTGCTGAATGGAAAGAAGAATTCAAATCAGAACCAATCGACTTTTATATTATTGAGGACGATGATGTTCAAGTAATTATTACTGATTTTATTATGTATAAAGAAGTAGATATTTTAATTATGTTGCCTTATAAAAGAGGTTTTTTTGAAGGACTTTTTCATACCAGTTTGACTAAAAAGTTAGCCACTGATTTTGAAATTCCAATTTTGTCAATTCCAATAAATGAATAGATTCTAAAAATAAAAAACCGCTATCCAATAGAATAGCGGTTTTTTTATTTTATTTAAATGAGTTGAATTAGGCGTTCAACATTACTGGCATCACTAACATCGTTACGGTTTCTCCTTCTTCTAAACCATCAACTGGTGTAAGGATTCCGGCGCGATTCGGCAATGACATTTCTAACATAATCATATCGGATTGCAGGTTAGTTAACATCTCTGTTAAGAAACGAGAGTTGAAACCAATTTGCATATCGTCTCCTTGATAATCACAAGTCAATCTTTCTTCAGCTTTGTTAGAATAATCAATGTCTTCTGCAGAAACGTTTAATTCAGCACCTGCAATTTTCAAACGAATTTGATGGGTTGTTTTGTTAGAGAAAATCGCCACACGACGAACAGAACTCAAGAATTGAGAACGGTCAATCATCAATTTGTTTGGATTTTCTTTAGGAATAACCGCTTCGTAGTTTGGATATTTTCCATCGATTAAACGGCACATCAACAAATAATTGTCAAAAGAGAAAGTCGCATTAGAATCGTTGTATTCAATTTTTACTTCTGCATCCGAAGCGCCTAAAATACTTTTTAAAATATTCAATGGTTTTTTCGGCATAATGAAATCTGCTACTTGAGAAGCCGTTACATCGGTGCGAGCATATTTTACTAATTTATGAGCATCTGTTGCAACAAAAGTCAATCCTTGTGGAGAAAACTGAAAGAATACTCCTGACATGACTGGACGTAAATCATCATTTCCAGCTGCAAAAATAGTTTTGCTGATAGCTGTTGCCAATACATCTGCCGGTACTAAAGTTACTGAAGGTTCGTCTAGGTTTACCGATTTAGGAAATTCTTCACCTGGTGCATAGGCCAAAGCATATTTTCCAGAATTAGAGCTAATTTCGATAGTACTGTTTTCTTCAACGGTGAAAGTCAACGGTTGCTCAGGGAAAGTTTTAAGTATTTCTAAAAGCAATTTGGCAGGAACTGCAACACTTCCTTGGCTAGTAGAATCAATATCCAAAGTAGCTGACATCGTAGTCTCTAAATCAGAAGCAGAAACTGTCAAAAGATTGTTGTTCAATTCAAATAGGAAATTATCTAAAATAGGTAAGGTATTATTGCTATTGATAACGCTCCCTAGAACTTGCAATTGTTTTAATAAGTACGAACTCGATACTATAAATTTCATCTGTTATATTTTATATTTTTTGGGATATACTTTTTTACAAATATATCGTAAACTAGTTTAGTATGGAAAATTTTTTATTAACATCTATCGGCTGTATTTTCTTTTTCTAAGGAAAGTAAATAGTAAGCCAAATACTGCCAAAATAACTATTGGAAGCCCGATAGTTAGTAATTGTATATTAGTGTAGTTTTCATAGACTTTTTCTTTGTCTAATAAAGGCAAATCTAAATCTTTGGAACGAATGTTAATAAGTCCGGTATCGTCCAATACATAATTGACACAATTCATTAAAAAATCCTTGTTGTCATACAAATTACCTGAGCGTTGATCGTAACCTAATTCTACAGGCATCCCATTTTTATCCAATTGATTTTTAATTATATCACCATCCGAAATAACAACCATTTTACTTGAATTTCCCTTGGCTTGAAAATTATTTTGTTCAAAAGCCAAAATGCGGTTTTCAAACATGGAATGGAATTTTCCTTCTAACAAAACTGCCAACGGAATGTTGCCTTTATTCAAATAATCAGCGGGAGTGGTTTCTTCGTTTACGCTATTCAAATTGATTTCGGTTGGCGTTCCAATTCGTTTAGAATAGGGAGAGGATTGCAATAAAACAGTTTTCTTGATGCCGTTTTTCAATGTGTCAATCGCATTGGCAAAATCAAATTTGATGCCGCCTAAGTTTTTTACAATGGGGTGATTACTTTGCCAATACACCTGCGGTGCAAATTTCCAATTGAATTCTTGAAATTGAGTTGCACTTCCTAGCTCTCCAGAAGCTAGTTTTATAGGGCTTCCTTGTTCGTCTTTTACCAAATCAGGATAAATCCTCACGCCATATTTGAAGAGAAAATCATTTAAGTTTAAATCTCTTGGAAACGCTAAAGCACTGCCAGTAGGACTGTATAAACTATCCATTTCAGCTACTACTTGATCGATTAACCAAATTGTTTTTCCACCGTTAATAATGTATTGATCCAGTACTTGTTTTTCACTTTCTGAAAAAGCTTCAGTAGGTTTAGCTATAATGGCTAAATCGTATTTTTTTAATTCGGTTAAAGTATTCAAAGGTTGTTTGGCTACTGAATCCAAAGTAAACGGACCAATATGATAACTTTCCTTGGTTTGCAATAAAAATTTAGCAATATACGCTTCGTGCAATTCACCATTTCCTTTGATAATTGCAATTTTTTTCTGCTTCTCGTTGGTGATTTTTTGCAACGCATCAGCTATAGAATATTCCAAATGTTGTACGGATCCAATAATCTTATCAGTAATTGAAGCCCCCATAATATTTTTCAAAAGAGGAATATTAACTTCTTTATTATCGTAGACAGCAATTGCCCAAGGAAAAACCATTGCTTGTGATTGTTTTCCTTTATCATCCACAGAAATATTGATAGGAGTAAGGCCTTTACGGTACAATTCTTTGATGTTGTCCATGCTAGTAGCCTCATCTTCCAAAGGATCTATGAATTCGAAAATAATATTTGAATTATATCCTTGAAATTCTTCTAGCATTTGGCGTGTTTCCAATTGGAGTCGCTTGAATTCAGAAGGTAATTCACCTTGCATATATACTTTGATATACAATGGGTTTTTAACTTGTTCAATAATGTGTAAGGAAGTTGAAGATAGAGTATATCTTTTGTCTTTGGTTAAATCCAATCGAAAGAAAAAGAAACTGCCTATGGTGTTTATAACCAATAGAAGGAATAGTGTAATTCCAACTGATTTTAACCTGTTTTTAGTTACAGTATTCATTACGATTGAAATGATTTTAATTGGTTAACAGTCAAGGAAAGAAACACTATAATAATACTACTGAAATAGAGAATATCGCGAGTATCCAAAACCCCACGACTCATACTTTTAAAATGGTCTTGCATGCCTAAGTAGGCAATTGTATTTGATAAAGTGGGTAAAACAGTAGCCAATGCTTCAAAACCAAAATAGAACAAAAAGCATAGAAATACCGCAATGATGAATGCAACAATTTGGTTGTCTGAAAGTGTCGAGGTAAATAGTCCAATGGCGGCATAAGCGCCAACCAAGAAAACTAAACCAAAATAGGAGCCCAATGTACTCCCCATGTCTATATTCCCTTCAGGCATTCCTAAACTTGATATGGCAGCTACATAGATAAATGTTGGTATAATTGCGATGCAAATCAAAAGTACCGCACCCAAAAATTTCCCATTTACAATCTCCCAAACGCTTAAGGGTTTGGTTAATAATAATTCCAAAGTACCCTGTTTTTTTTCATCCGAAAAACTGCGCATAGTAACCGCAGGTATTAAGAAAACAAGAATCCAAGGTGACAAGGTGAAAAAAGGAGTCAAATCAGCAAAACCTGAATTTAATATATTATAATCTCCCTCGAAAACCCATAAAAAGAGTCCGTTTAAAATAAGGAAAATGGCGATCACCAAATACCCAATTGGTGAACCAAAAAACGATTTTATTTCACGTAATACGATTGATTTCATCTGTTTTTGTTTTAAACTAAACGGTCTAATTTGTCAACGCTCCAAGCTTCGGGTTTGTCATTGAAAAGTTTTTTGGTAAAATCCCAAACTTCGGTAAACAGTTCCGATTTTCTATAGTTTTCCAAATCCTCTTCGCTTTCCCAATAACTATAAGTAAAGAAAATGGAGGCGTTGGTTTTGTCTTGATACAATTCTAATAAACGATTTCCGGGGAAATTTCGTATTTGATTTTTGACCAATTCAAAATTTTCAAGAAATGCCGGAATTTTATCTTGATGAAAGCTCAATTTTACGATGCGAACCAACATAAATAAATTAGTTTTTAAATTGAATCAATACCACATCTCTATAACTCAAACCTAGTAAACTATTGGCCGAACCAATTTTTGACGGATTGCTTCTAAAAATAGCGATTTCAAGAAAGCCAGCCTCGTTAAAAATCGCCAGTTTTTCTCCCTCATAATTCTTAATAGCATAATTTTCATTGGTTGCCACAGCCGAATAATTAGGTAAAATAGTTTTGATATTTTTAGTTTTCATGACAATTTCATAGGGTCTTCCTTTGGCGACATCCAAAAATTGTTTTTTGGAAATATTGGTCACTACATTACCAAAATGATCAATGTAAATTACATTGCCTTTGATAGAATTGAAGTCATTGGCCACACTTGCCTGTAAACCAGTTACCGATTTTAATTGACCGATTTCTTTTCCAATTACATTCAACAAACCACCTTTAGACAAATGGCAGGCCACTTTGACAAACACATCCAAATCAGAAGCCTCATTGTGCAAACGATCGTGAATGGTGATAGCCACCATTTTTTGCGGCACTACTTTTTGCGTAAGCATACTCAAAATACCATTGTCAGCGCCAATAAAATACTGATCGTTCCATTGGATAGCAATGTGTTGGTTTTCTTTATTTCGTTCACTGTCTACGCCAATGATATGTACAGTTCCTTTTGGGAAACTGCTATAGGCAGCGCCAATAATATAACTCGCTTCAAGAATGTTAAATGGATCAATGTCGTGTGAAATATCAATGATGTTTACTTCAGGATATTCTGATATAATTTTACCCTTCAGAGCACCTACAAAGTGATCTTTCAAGCCGTAATCGGTAGTAAGGGTAATTATTGACATAATTTTGTTTATAACTATTGAGTTTGGGTAAGCCTAATTTTCATTAAATTTGAGAAATGCAAAGCTAACAATAGTAAATTCAAAAACGAAATAAAGAAAAATTTTTTCTATTTCTGAAATTTATTTGATTTAGTAACGCTTCACGATGAATACATATTCTAAAAAACTCCCGCTTTTGAACGAAAGAATTATTGAATTAGTTGATATTGCTCCCAAAGAATTTTGGGGAGATCAGGATGCTCATTTGGAAACGATTAAAAAATACTATCCCAAATTAAAAATTGTGGCTCGTGGTACAACGCTAAAAGCTTTTGGTGAAAAAGAAGTTTTAGATGAGTTTGAAAAACGATTTCAACGATTGATGTTGCATTTTACACGCTACAACAATATAGACGATAATGTCATTGAACGCGTGATTCTTGGAGATGGTCAAGAGGAAAGAAAAATGCAAGACCATGATAAGATTTTAGTTCATGGTGTAGGAGGAAAGCTCATTAAAGCATTGACTCCCAATCAGCAATTATTAGTTGACACTTTGGGTAAAAACGATATGGTTTTTGCTGTTGGTCCAGCAGGTACAGGTAAAACCTACACCGGTGTTGCTATGGCGGTTAAAGCATTAAAAGAAAAAGAGGTCAAACGCATTATATTGACTCGTCCTGCAGTTGAAGCGGGAGAAAACCTGGGTTTTTTACCCGGAGATATGAAGGAGAAATTGGATCCATACATGCAACCCTTATACGATGCGTTACGCGATATGTTGCCCAATGAAAAAATTGAAGATTATATTTTGAAAGGAATTATTCAGATTGCTCCCTTAGCATTCATGCGTGGTCGAACTTTGGATAATGCTTTTGTAATTTTGGACGAGGCACAAAATACCACTCATTCCCAAATGAAAATGTTTTTAACTCGAATGGGTAAGAATGCTAAGTTCATGATTACTGGAGATCCAGGTCAGGTTGATTTGCCTCGTCGCACTATCTCGGGTTTAAAAGAAGCATTGTTGGTTTTAAAAGACGTCGACGGTATTGGCATTATTTATTTGGATGACAAAGACGTGGTACGCCATCGATTGGTTAAAAAAGTAATCGAAGCCTATAAAAAAATAGAGAATAACGATTAATTAAGTAGGGGAATTATAGGATGATTAAAGCAAATACGAAGGTTATTATCAGTGATTTGGACGGTACTTTATTGAATCAACATCACGTAATTTCAGACTACACAAAATCGGTTTTTCAAGAATTGCACCAACAAGAGTATTTAATTGTGGTAGCTACAGGTCGCCATCATTTAGATGCCATGCCTTTGGTTGACAAATTAGAGGTTCCCTTGTATTTGGTTACTTCAAATGGAGCCAGAATTCATTCGCCAGATAAAGAGTTGATCTTTTCTGTCAATATGGATCCGGATGCTATTAAATCTATTTTATCTATGGATATTGACCCAGATATAACTACAGTTTTATTCAAGGAAGAGTTTTGGCAAACCAACATTCACAATGAAAAATTAAATAGCTTTTCCAAAGAAGTGACGTACCATCGTGAATTGGTTAATTTTGATGAGCTTGAAGATTTTGAAGCCATTAAAATTTTCTTTACCCACGAAAATCAAGAGAAATTAATGGCTGTTCGAGATTTGATTTTAGAGCACCATCCAGAAACTTTCAATCATGCTTTTAGTCTACCTATTTGCCTTGAATTCATGGATAAAAACGTTGACAAAAGCCATGCAATTGCAAAAATTTTAGAAAAAGAGAATTTAGATTTTAGTCATACCATTTCTTTTGGAGATGGTTTTAATGACGAAATGATGCTGGTGACTTCTGGCAAAGGACTGATCATGGGCAATGCACCAGCCGCTTTAAAAAACAAGTTACCTCATATGGAAGTAATTGCCACTAATCACGAGGATGGAGTTGCTAATTATCTTTCCGATTTATTATTAAAGAATTAATTTAAAAAACGATGAAAAAAATCCTACTACTTTTAATTTGTATTTTTTGTTCCACTACTTTCCAAGCACAATCATTGAAGCTGGAAGAAATTATGAAAGGGAATGATTTTATTGGTAATCTCCCTGAAAATGAAAGATGGTCATTGGATGGATCTACCATTTATTTTGATTGGAATCCTACTAAAGAATGGGGTAATTCGACCTACTATTGGAAAAAAGGAATGAAAGCTCCTCAAAAAGCGTCTAAAGAGGAAGCTAGGTTTTCGAAAATTCGATTTGTGGAAAAAGAAGGTAGCGGTATCTATTACTACATAGACAAAGGACAATTGTATTCGTATTCCATTAAAGATAAAAAAAGCAAAAAGTTATTTCAGCATAGTGTACCGGTTTCCAATATTCAGATAGGAAAAGAGGAGGGAGTAGTGTTTTTCAAACAAAGTGATAATCTTTTTAAATTCGATACAAAACTTGGGTCATTGGTTCAGTTGACCAATTTTAAAAAGGGAAAATCAGAGGAAAAACCAAAAGAAAAAGAATCTTTTTTGAAAGAGCAACAAAAAGAATTGTTTCAATTTGTTAGAGACCAAGAGCAAAAAGAGAAATGGAATACAGCTAATGAAGATCCAAAATCAGATTTTCCAAAACCGTATTTCTTTGGAAAAAATAGTATTGAAAGTACTAAAGCCAGTCCGAAGGGTGATTTTGTTACTTTCCGTTTAAGAGAAGAAGCTGAGGTAAAACAAGAAGAAATGGAGCTTTTTATTACGGCTGATGGGTATAATAAATCTAGAGATACCAAAACAAAAGTTTCGACCAACAATTTTGTAAATACAAAAATGGGTATCTATAATGTAGCAAAGGATACGGTATATATGATCAATTTTTCGTCTTTGAGTCACATTCAAGAGGTACCTGATTATTTCAAATTGTATGAAAAGAATAAAAACCTAGAGAAGAAAGACAAATTGATTGTAGCCCAAGCTCCAATATACAATAAAGATGGATCGTATGCCATTGTAGAAATTAGAAGTCAGGATAATAAAGACCGTTGGTTAGTTAACTTGAATTTAGCTACAGGAAGCTTTAAAGAAATTGAACACCAACATGATGAGGCTTGGATTGGCGGACCTGGAATTCCGTCGTATGCATTTAGTTCAGGGACTTTAGGTTTTTTAGCCGATAACGAAACCATTTACTTTCAATCGGAAAAAACGGGTTATTCCCATTTGTATATCTACAATTTAAAAACGAATAAAAAAGTGCAATTGACCAATGGCAATTGGGAAGTTCGTGGGGTAGTTTTGTCTAAAGATAAAAAAACGTTTTATCTAACTACCAATACCACTCATCCAGGGAATAGAGAGTGGTATAAAATGAACGTTTCGGATCAGGTTTTACAACCTATTTTAACTCAAGATGGGGCTCACGAAGTAAGTCTTTCACCTGATGAGAAAAACCTATTAGTACGCTATTCCTACAAAAACAAACCATGGGAATTGTATTGGGCTACCAATAAAAAAGGAAGTGCTTTAGAACAAATTACGTTTTCGACTACTGCAGCATTCCAATCGTATAAATGGAGAACTCCAGAAGTGATTACATTTAAAGCACAAGACGGAACACCAGTCAATGCTCGTTTGTATGCGCCAAATCCAAGTAAAGACAATAAAGCTGCTGTGATTTTTGTTCATGGAGCAGGGTATTTACAAAACGCCCATAATCATTGGAGTACGTACCATAGAGAATACATGTTTCATAATTTGTTGACTGATTTAGGATATACCGTTTTGGATATTGATTACAGAGGAAGTGATGGTTATGGACGAGATGTGAGAACAGGTATTTATCGCTTTATGGGAGGTAAAGATCTATCCGATCAAATCGATGGAAAAAAAGTGTTAGTTCAAAAATACGGTATTGATCCAAACAGAGTAGGGATTTATGGAGGTTCATACGGAGGTTTTATCACTTTAATGGGTATGCTAACCACACCCAAAGAATTTGCCGCTGGTGCTGCTTTGCGTTCGGTGACAGATTGGGCGCATTACAACCACGGCTATACAGGTAATATTTTGAATTTCCCTGAAACAGATCCGGATGCCTATAAAAAAAGTTCACCAATCTATTTTGCCAATAATTTAGAAGGCAATTTATTGATGCTTCACGGAATGGTAGATGATAATGTAGAATACAAAGATATTGTACGTTTATCGCAACGATTTATTGAATTAGGCAAGAAAAAATGGAGTTTAGCTAGTTTTCCCGTTGAGTCACATGGTTTTAAAGAAACCTATTCGTGGGTGGATGAATATGGTAGAATTTTGGATTTATTCAATTCTACTTTGCTAAATAAATAATTTTATTCTCCATGAATTAATGCTAAATTTGCCGCAATTCGAAACAACACAATAATACAATGAGTTCAACAATTACAACTACTAACTTTAATTTTCCAGGACAAAAATCAGTCTATCGTGGAAAAGTTCGTGAAGTATACAATATAAATGATGATCTATTGGTCATGATTGCAACGGATAGATTATCTGCTTTTGATGTGGTATTGCCAAAAGGAATTCCGTACAAAGGACAAATCTTGAATCAAATTGCTACCCAATTTATGAAGATGACACAAGACATCGTTCCAAATTGGTTAATCGCAACACCAGATCCTAATGTAGCAGTTGGTCATTTATGCGAGCCTTTTAAAGTAGAAATGGTGATTCGTGGTTATGTTTCTGGTCATGCAGCACGAGAATATGCTGCGGGTAAAAGAATACTTTGCGGAGTACCAATGCCAGAAGGATTAAAAGAAAACGACAAATTCCCAACACCTATAATCACCCCAACAACCAAAGCCGATAATGGTTCTCACGATGAAGATATTTCGAGAGAAGCTATTTTGTCAAAAGGAATTGTTACCGAAGAAGATTATTTGGTTTTAGAACAATACACCCGCGCTTTGTTTCAAAGAGGAACTGAAATTGCAGCTAGTCGAGGTTTGATTTTGGTGGATACCAAATACGAATTTGGTAAAACCAAAGACGGGAAAATTGTATTAATTGACGAAATTCATACTCCTGATTCGTCTCGTTATTTTTATGCAGAAGGCTATCAAGAGAGACAAGATCGAGGTGAGGAACAAAAACAATTGTCTAAAGAATTTGTACGTCGTTGGTTGATTGAAAATGGTTTTCAAGGACAAGATGGGCAACAAATTCCAGATATGACTGATGCTTATATTGAATCGGTTTCTGAACGCTATATTGAGTTGTATGAAAATATCTTAGGCGAACAATTTGTAAAAGCTGATATTAGTAATATTAATGAGCGAATCGAAAAGAATGTTGTCGAGTTTTTAAAAAATAGATAAATCTCTTTTCGTATAAATAAAAAAACCGCAATTCAATTGTTTTGAATTGCGGTTTTTTTTAGCCCCGATTGCAGCGGCATCCTTTATAGTTGAACAGCTGAGGTTTCCGAAGCCCCAACTATAAAGTAGAGCGGAAAGCGGGATTAGCTCCAATTGAAACAATTATTTGAAATACGAAAAAGTTTCCTCATTTTCTATTTTCAATAAGGTTTCATAAATCAATTTAATGACATTTTCCACATCTTCGCGGTGTACCATTTCTACGGTTGTATGCATGTATCGCAATGGAAGCGAAATCAATGCCGAAGCCACACCGCCATTGCTGTACGCAAAAGCATCCGTGTCTGTTCCAGTCACTCGAGACGAAGCTAATCGCTGAAAAGGAATCTTTTTCTCAGTGGCCGTATTTAGAATTAATTCTCTTAAATTATTTTGTACAGCAGGAGCGTAAGTAACAACAGGCCCTTTGCCAATTTTTGTCTCTCCTTCAATTTTCTTGTCAATCATCGGGGTAGTAGAGTCGTGGCAAACATCAGTTACAATAGCCACATTCGGTTTGATGGTTTGGGTAATCATTTCAGCACCACGCAACCCTACTTCCTCTTGCACCGAGTTGGTGATATACAATCCGAAAGGCAATTTTTTGCCGTTTTCGTGCAACAAACGCGCTACTTCGGCAATCATAAATCCGCCCATACGGTTATCTATCGCGCGACAAACAAATTTATTTTCGTTCAACACCATGAATTCGTCAGGATAGGTAATAACACAACCTACATGTACGCCTAATTTTTCAACTTGTTCTTTATTTTCGCAACCGCAATCAATAAAGATATTATCTGTTTTGGCTGGTTCTTCTTTTCCACGATTTCTAGTGTGAATCGCTGGCCAACCAAAAACGCCTTTTACAATGCCGTTTTTAGTATGAATATTAACACGTTTTGAAGGCGCGATCTGATGGTCAGAGCCACCGTTTCTTATTACATATATTAATCCGTCATCCGTAATATAATTTACATACCAGGCAATCTCATCAGCATGTCCTTCAATGACTACTTTATATGGAGCATCTGGATTAATGATTCCTACAGCAGTACCATACGTATCGGTAATAAAAGTATCTACATAAGGTTTTACATAATCCATCCAAATTTTTTGCCCTTCGGCTTCAAAACCTGTAGGAGAGGCATTATTTAGGTAACTTTCTAAAAAGGTGATCGATTTTTCGTTTAATATAGATGTAGTGCTCATAAAATATTTTTTTGCTAAATTATAAATTTGGCATTACAGTTGTGTATAGAATGCCTAATTTTGTAATTAAATTTTTTCACAAATGAAACGCATTCTATTTCTAATTTGCTTCGCATTTTTTTCGACAGCTGTTCAAGCGCAGGTAATTCAAAAAGAGTCTGATCTTACAGTAGAAAACGATACCATTTTAAATGACACCATTGAACTTCCTGAAATCATTGTTCGAAAAGAAAAATTGGATATTGAAGCCAGAAAGCAATTTCAATTACTTCAAAACCGAGTGTTAAAAGTATATCCTTATGCTAAAATTACTGCCGAGCGATTGACCGCTTTAAATCGCGGTATGGCGAATTTGAAAACGGAAAAAGAAAAAAAGAAATACTTCAAGATAGTTGAGAATTATTTAACCAACGAGTTTGAAGCAAAACTCAAAAAGTTATCTCGCAAACAAGGACAAATTCTGGTCAAATTAATTCATCGTCAAACCGGCAATACTACTTACGATTTAATCACTAACTTGAAAAGTGGTTGGAAAGCGTTTTGGTCCAATGTCACGGCAAAACTCTTTGATATTAATTTAAAGACCAAATACGATCCCTATCAAAATAACGAAGACTACCTTATAGAATCAATCCTTGTTTATGCTTTTGAAACAGGTCGTTTACAAAACCAACCCCCTGCAATTAAAGTTGATTTTGACAATTTGAGTTCAGTTTGGCAAGCCAAAGTCGATGCAGTCAATAAATAAACTTCGAATTTTTAAGCACTAGTGCGTTTCCTGTTTGCTTCGTTTCCTCGCCAACCAGGTCCGGGCTATATGCTTCAAGTCCTCGCTTCGCTGTGGGCTTTTCGCTGCTATCCCTAACGCGGTTTCAACTGCAATACCAAATTG